>Ga0183100_1000004_pt1 | contig 896962 bp, 874 predicted proteins | sample Biomet2_FD_127789 | JGI IMG/M metagenome (GOLD analysis project Ga0183100, IMG submission 127789) | Microbial communities from bioreactor (seeded with anoxic lake sediment) at LBNL, California, USA - Biofuel metagenome 2 | ecosystem: Engineered > Bioreactor > Anaerobic > Unclassified ... | reverse complement strand
GATCAATGATGAGACACCGATGCATTATGGCTTTGGGGCATATGAGAGTCCAAAAGAAGCCATGATCGATTTTAATGAAATGCGCCTTCGCATGCTCAGAGGCGAAAATATGAGCGACCCTAAAATACGAAAAAAACTATTAGGAAATTGATATGAAAAATTTGTTGTTAATTGCTTTTCTGGATGTCAAAGAATCAGTAAGAGCACGTTGGTTTATTGTTTATACATTGGTTTTTGGAGGTCTTATTGCCCTCTTTTTCATTGCAGGTGTTACAGAATCGCAAGTGATGGGATTTAGTGGGCTTAGTCGACTGCTATTGATGTATATCCAAGTCACGATTGTTATACTCCCTATTTTTATTCTTATTACCACCGTGCGTTCCATTTCAGGAGATAGAGACAATCATATATTAGAGTATATGCTTTCATTTCCTATATCTTTATCGCAATACTATTGGGGAAAGATTATTGGAAGATTTACAACCGTCTTTTTACCTGTTTTCTTTGCGATGATTCTTGCATTAGTGATTGGAACGATCAAAGGGGCCGCGATACCTTGGAGTATTTTTCTACTCTATTCGGGTCTTCTTTTTGCCCTTAGTGCCGCTTTCTTAGGTATATCATTCTTGATATCTTCTGTTGTAAAATCTTCAGAAGTCGCATTGGGTCTTTCATTTTTTGTCTGGATTGTTCTACTCGCATTTATCGACATTGCTCTAATTAGCCTTATGATGCAACACCGTTTGAGTGAAAAAATTATCATTGCAATTTCACTCATCAATCCAATGGAGATTTTTAGAGTTGCGGCGATCAGCCTTTTTGACCCAGAACTAACGGTGATGGGACCTGTTGCCTTTTATATTTTGGATAACATTCACCTTTCTATTTTTATTCTATTTTCTATTCTATACCCTATTCTTTTAGGCGTAGGTTTTGCATTCTTTGGATTTAATATATTTAAAAAAACAGATTTAGTCTAGGAGAAAAAATGATTAAAAAACTATTGATTATTGCTTTAGCAGTAGGCGCTCTTTTTGGAGCTAAAATGGAAATTTCGAAAGATGCAACCTGTCTTATTAGAAAAGTAAAAGTCTATCAAGCACCCGAATGGGCAGCAACGATTCAAGTGAGAAGTGGTGATATTATCTATTTTTCAAGCCCAAAATCTATGTTTGAATTTTATTTTGAACCTTCACGTTGGCCAGAATACCAAGTAAAACAAAATGACGATATGCGCATGAATGTCACCGATTATGACACATTAGAAAAAATTTCTGCACGCGAAGCATTCTATGTCTATGGAAGTCAAAAGACAAGTCCTGCAGGAGATGACTTACCTGCTTTTGCAAGCAAAGAGAAAGCAGAAAAATTTGCTAAAAAATACGAAGGAAGAAGGGTTCTTGATTTTTCACAAGTCTCTAATGGACTGATTAATCTTCTAAATGATAAATTGCGCTAGTTATAAAACGAGAGCCAATCCATCTCTCGTTTTATAATTTCTTATAAGTAAAATTCAAACAAAGCCTAAAAAGAGATATATTTTTGAAACAATTCCCTTTGTTTAGGCTTTTACAAAACCATGTGTGAATCCATTTGAAGAATTAAATAATTAATACTAATTTTATAACAGTTTTATAGCGTTACAAAACTGTTATATTTTATTTATCTAGCTTTGCCATTCTAACTATCGCCATTTTGATAAACTTCCCAATCGTCATACCGTAACTGTTAGCTGCTGACTCAACAATGGCAAGTTCACTAGGACTAAAGTAAACAGCATAGCGATTCTCTTTAGCATGTTCACTCTCAGGTTTTCTAGGACGTCCACCTTTTTTACGTTCACTCTCTGCAAACGTAGACGTCACTGTTGTTTTTGCTTTACCTAAAATAGAATCAATTGATTTTTTCTCTGCCATGATGCTTATTCTCCTTTGAAGAGATCAAGAATAGATTTGTATTGTTGAAAGACAGTTTTATAAGCACATTTTGAAAGTGGTGTCTCGTTATAAAGCTCTGTGATACTAAGTCCTGTTTCAATAGTATTTTTGAATGCTTTTGAAAGTCTCAATTCGAAAAACTCTAAATTCTCAAAGTGAGCAGAGATAGCATCCTTAACCGCTTGAAAATCACCCTCTTTTTCTGTTTTAGTGACAATAATTAAAAGATTGCTATTATAAGGTTGTATCTCTTCAATAGTTTCTACGGTTCTTAGAATGGAATTATAATCATTAGAGGTTGGTATTAGAACAACTGAACTTTCTTTTAAAATTGGAAGCACTCCAGCTGAGACAAATCCTCCAAAATCATATACACAGTTATCAATGATCTCAGGACTTGATGATATCTTCGCCATATCAGGATAAATGGACTCAATGACTGAGTTGTCATTGGATTGGAGATAATAACCTAAGTCTTTAGCCAAAGAAAATGCAATGGGTGTTTTACCAACGCCACCTTTTTTATTAATAATTGATAAAACCATATATAACCTTTAAATAACGCTATTTAATTGTTATATTATAGTTAAATAGTATATTTTTTACAAGGTATTAATCCATAAACTCCATCGGATTTTTATGAAGGTATTCAAATCCAAGGTCTTCAAGCTTACTACTAATAATGCGTTGCTTAGACTCTACACTCTCTATAAAAAGAGGTGGGATCAACTGACACTGTTTACACTGATAGACAAAAAGTTCCTCTTTTGTGGGATGCAAGGGTGCACATAGATTGAAAATTCCCTCCAGAGAATGATCCATTGCAAAGATAACAGCTCGAATGACATCAATTCGATGTACATGATTCACGCGGCTCTTTCCATCCATAACAGATTTGTTGGAATAGTATTTACCAGCAATACGACCAGCTCCCATTAACCCAGCACACCGTAATATAACATGTGCTTTTCCATGAAGACTCTTTTCAGCTTCATAATATAATGGATTTGAAGAAGATGATATCTCACTGTTTTCATCATAAACGCCAGGAGCTTTGGGATAAATAGACGTTGAACTCACAAAAAATATTTTCTCAATGGTTGAAAAAGCTGGGTGTTGAGAAAGTATCTTTATAAAATGAAGATAATCATTAAATTTGGATGGAGGATAGTTGATAAAAAGATACTCACATGAAAGTAATGTATCAAGGTTATCATACATATTTTCCGTTAAGACATAAGATTCAAAGCCTAAGTCCATATGCATTTGTTGTACTTCTTCATTACGAGCAGCGAGTTTGATAGTATAGTCGTCTTTAAGTGTGTGAGCAAGTTCTAGTCCTAACCAACCAGCACCTAAAATAGAAAGAGTTTTCATAATCCATAGCCTTAAGGCTCTTTCTACTAAAAAGAGCCTTTACAATATATTACATCTAATCAAATGGGTACTAAGAGTATAAGCCAAATTGGTTAACCATTGATAAATGATTGAAAAGAGATATTTATTCATAAATATCCTCTCGTTATTATGTTTTGTTTAGTATAGAAAATATTACTGCTAACACACTGCTATTTTACTGCTAACAATGCTGTAAACACCTATTTTTAGGCATTTTATTACTGCTAATGTATTGTTAATTCACTGCTGAAAAAAACATGCGTGCTTCTTTATGTGACTTTTGGGGATGAAAAAAAGAAATAAGGAGTTGTTGTTATGCAGAAAGGCACAATTTTTTTGTGCCTAGTCTTTGTGCCTAAATGTTGTCAAATTATTGTCAAAGTGACAATGTTATGCAAAAAAAGTTACTTTGAACATATTAAGAAAAGTCGATTAAAACTACTATAATTACGGATTTTTGAGTATTTGAAGAGTGGTGTCAAGAGAGGGACTCGAACCCTCGACCTCCGGCTTATGAGACCAGCGCTCTAACCAGCTGAGCTACCTTGACATGGTTAAAAGAGGTTGGCATTATATAGTCATAAAACTTATACTTTGGTTAATTGTTGCCTCTTTCTCAAAACACACAAAAAAATTAAAAAACATTGAGTACATAAGACTAAACTTTAAGCTCTTTTTTCTTGACTTTTTTACTATATTTGTGTAAAATTTTGTCACTCAAAACAAACGAGTGCTAAAAATTTTAGTTAAAAGGACATACAAATGACTTTCAAACCATTAGGAAAAAGAGTGCTTCTTGAGAGAATCGAAGAAGCAACGACCACAGCTTCTGGTATTATCATCCCTGACAATGCTAAGGAAAAACCTCTTAGCGGTATTGTTAGAGCAATAAGTCCAAAAGTTGCAGAGAAAGGTCTTGTTTCAGTTGGTGACAAAGTAGTATTTGCTAAATATGCTGGTACAGAACTTACATTAGATGGCAAAGTATACCTTGTAATGAACATCGACGACCTTTTAGGCGTTTTATAATCAATCAATAGACAAAGGAAATTAACATGGCAAAAGATATTCTATTTTCAGATAGTGCACGTAATGCGCTTTATGAAGGTGTTAAAAAACTCAATGATGCAGTGAAAGTTACAATGGGACCACGTGGTCGCAATGTTTTGATTCAAAAAAGTTTTGGCGCTCCAAGCATCACTAAAGATGGTGTTTCTGTTGCAAAAGAGATTGAACTTAAAGATACGATTGAAAACATGGGCGCTCAACTTGTTAAAGAAGTTGCATCCAAAACAGCGGATCAAGCAGGTGATGGTACCACCACTGCAACGGTTTTAGCACATGCGATTTTCAAAGAGGGTCTTAGAAATATCACAGCAGGTGCTAATCCTGTTGAAGTCAAACGTGGTATGGACAAAGCGGCAGAAGCGATCATCGCTGAGCTTAAAAAAATGGCAAAAGCCGTTAAAGATAAAAAAGAGATCGCACAAGTTGCAACGATTTCTGCCAACTCTGACACAGTTATCGGTGAGTTAATTGCTGAAGCGATGGAAAAAGTAGGCAAAGATGGCGTTATTACCGTTGAAGAAGCCAAAGGTATTCAAGACGAATTAGATGTTGTTGAGGGTATGCAGTTTGACCGTGGCTACCTTTCTCCTTACTTTGTAACCAATCCTGAGAAAATGCAAACCGTTTTAGAACACCCTTATGTTTTATTGTATGATAAAAAAGTCTCTAATCTTAAAGACCTACTTCCCGTACTTGAGCAAGTTCAAAAAACAGGTAAACCTTTACTTATCATTGCAGAAGATATCGATGGTGAAGCATTAGCAACGTTAGTTGTTAACAAACTCAGAGGTGTTCTAAACATCGCTGCGGTAAAAGCTCCAGGCTTTGGCGATCGAAGAAAAGCGATGCTTGAAGACATTGCGATCATCAGTGGTGGTGAAGTCATCAGTGAAGAGCTCGGACGCACCCTTGAGGCGGCTACATTGGCAGACCTTGGTCAAGCAGCACGCATTGTCATCGATAAAGACAATACAACCATCGTTAATGGCAATGGCGACAAAGCGAGAATTGATGCACGTGTTGGACAAATCAAAGCACAAATTGCTGAAACAAGCAGTGACTACGATAAAGAAAAACTTCAAGAGCGTTTAGCAAAACTCAGTGGTGGTGTTGCGGTCATTAAAGTTGGCGCTTCAACCGAAACAGAGATGAAAGAGAAGAAAGACCGTGTGGATGATGCCCTTTCAGCAACCAAAGCGGCTGTTGAAGAAGGTATTGTCGTGGGTGGTGGTTCAGCCTTCTTACTTGCAAATGCCAAAATCAAACTAAACCTTAGCGGTGATGAAGCGATTGGCGCTGACATTGTTACACGTGCCCTTAAAGCACCTTTGAAACAAATTGCTGAAAATGCAGGCTTTGATGCAGGTGTTGTAGCAAATAACGTTCTTGTCAGCAACAAAGCAAACTATGGCTTTAATGCAGCAACCGGTGAGTATGTTGATATGTTTGAAGCAGGTATCGTTGATCCTGTTAAAGTTTCACGTATTGCGCTTCAAAACGCAGTTTCAGTTGCAAGCTTACTTTTAACAACAGAAGCTACGATTACCAATGCAAAAGAGGAAAAAGCTCCTGCAATGCCAGATATGAGTGGCATGGGCGGAATGGGAGGCATGGGCGGAATGATGTAATTCATCATTCTTTCCTGCTTTACATGTAAAGCCATTTCGATGGCTTTACGCCTTATCATACCATGAAAAAATTCACTTTCCTTCTCATCATTTTATCTCATTCCCTTTTTGCGGCAGACTCACTGATGGATGCTCTATTAGATGGCAATCTTACCCATAAAATTAGCTCTAATTACAAAGAAGGAGACGAAGAGGAAGAGACACCCTTTTCAAGTACCAAAACACAAAAAATTCTCTTTCATTATCAAACAGCTCCTCTGGGAGGCTTAAGGCTCGAAGTGGCTACGCAATCGTTTGCCACAGAAACGCATCAAACCAGTACGGATAATACGATCTACTACACAGAAGCCCTTTACCATGGAAATACAGAAGATATTGGATATAAACTGAGTGCTAACTATTATGCTGACACCTACCGTCAAAGTTTAATGCAAGGTGGTCTTGAAACAACCAATGCATTTGGAACCAAAGCGCAAATGAATTATGAGAATTTTGGAAGCTATATTGCTTATTCTAAAGTATTGAGTGGTGCTCGCGGTGCCAACGGCGATTTAGAAGGGAAAGACCATCTCTTGCCAACCTCTTCCGTGCTTAGCTCCAACAATTACACGCCCAATACCGCTGCCTATGCCGTTGATGTTAACTACTCACCTCGTAAAGACATTACACTAGGCTCTCGCTATGTTATCGCCAATGAGGTGCAAACAAACCTCTCCTACACGGGTGTTTACAGCAACTTTCAACTCAATGAAATCACCAAAGGACTCAACCTTGGCTTTTCATACGATAAAACAGGTATTGATAAGCAAAGTGACCAGTTTAGCATTAACATCAAAAGTAAGTTTTAGTGTCCACGTCCCAATAGCTCTGACGCTTCCATGACGACCATAAATGCCTCATTATCCACTTTTTGAATCAGCTCTTTAAGCGTTGGGATTTTACGATTTTCCACCACTAAAAAGATCATACGTTTATTTTCATGTGCATAGATACCATCACCTTCCACAATGGTGCCATTTTTACCTAAATGCAGTACGATCTGCTCGCAGAGCTCTTCGATCTTTGTCGAGACGATATGAACTACTTTTTTAGAAGGTCCTCGCGTTAAGAACATGTCAATACTTTTTGCACTGATGTAGATGCTTACCATACTCCAAAGTGCTAGGTCAATATTTTTCGAAATAAACGCGATAGCAAGAATGACAAGCATATCGATAAAAAACATCACCGATGAGGCTTTGATACTCGTTTTTGATGCCACAATTTTAGCAATGATGGTCGAACCACCAGCAGATGCATGACCGCTTAAAATAAATCCCAGTCCAATACCTACAGCAATACCACCAAAAATAGCGGCTAAGATAACATCATGACTGAGTGCACTAACATGTAAATACTCCACCATAAAATCAATACATACTGAAGTAAAGCCAATCGCGATGATACTACGAACCGTAAAATGTTTGCCGAAGTATTTGGTGCCTAGGAACAACAATGGTACGTTAATCACTACCATCAACACACCTACAGGGAGTTTAAAAATGTAATGTCCCAAAAGCGCCATACCTGATGTTCCACCTGTTACTAATGCGTTAGGAATAAATAAAGAGACCACACCAAAACTCAAAAAGAGTGAGCCTAAAAAGATATAACTGTAATTTTTTAATTCTGATTTCACAAAAATTGCCTTACATGTAAAAAGTGGCGGTATTCTAGCGTTCGCAGGCTTCAAGAACAATAGTATCGATTTGGGGAAGTGTTAAAAAAAAGTCATTTAAAGGCGTACATCGCCCATCAAAGCAGAGTTCATACTCCTTGGTAAAAGGTGAATGAGCAAGTCTAAGTTCTTTTTGTGGTGGAACATGAGGTGTGTAGTGCCAAGCACCCTCTTTGAAGATAGAATCTAGCGGCGGTTCCATCCCTGCACCACTTCCGCGCACACTCGCAGAAATTACATGTAAAGAGTTTCCTTCAATTCTCCACTGCTCTTCCCAACGAATTTTTTCAACAGAGTGCATCCAAGCAAGGGTAAAAGAGTTCAGGAACAGTGTTACAGTCACTGCTCCTGAGCTCATACATAAAGCCATCATCGTTTACGATTTTTCCACCAATTCCATGCAATAAACATCAACCCAAACGCAAATCCAGCTTCGTCGGTTGCAGGAAGTGCTGCTACCAAAAGTGCAGCGGAGGCTGCTGCAAAGATACGCTCACCCATATGCAATGGCGACCACAAATAGCCAATCGCAGCACAGCCCCAGAGATAAATCGCCAACAAGGCTTTGAGGACAATGTAAACAACTGCCATCCATGTCGGATCACCTTGAAGCATCAAAGCTGGGTCATAAACTGCCATAAAGGGTACAACAAACCCTGCAATGGCAATCTGTGTTGCTTTAAAGCCAATTTTCATAGCGGAAGCTTTGGCAATCGACGCTGCTGCAAATGCTGCCAATGCAACGGGAGGTGTTAGATCTGCCATAATACCAAAGTAAAAGACGAACATGTGACTTACAATAAGTGGTACGCCCAGTTTTAAAAGTGCTGGTGCCGCGATAGAGCTTGTGATGATGTAGTTAGGAATGGTCGGAATACCCATACCCAAGATAATACATGCAACCATCGTTAACACCAAAGAGAGGAAAAGACTCGTTTTTCCAACTTCAAGGATAAATCCAGCAAAGTTAGATGCCGCACCCGTAAGGGTTAAAACACCGATGATGACTCCCACAATTGCACACGCGATTCCCACGCCAAGTGCTTGTTTTGCTCCATCAATAAGCGCCATTTTCATCGTACGAAGTGTATCACGTCCGCCTTTCACGACAAAATTAAGAGCAACTAAAAATGCAATGAGACCCAACACTGGCACAATGCCCCATTCTAAAAAAGAAGATGCACCAAAGGCAATAGCCACCCAAAAAACATAACGTAACGCGACTTGAGAAATGCGAGCAGCCAATGCTGCACCAAGAATCAATACAGCCGTTAACGTCAGACCCATCATACCTGCAAACATAGGTGTAAAACCATGAAAGAGCATATAAACTAAGGCTGCAAGTGGAAGCGCTAAATACCAGCTTGCTTTGAGCTCTTTCCAAGGATTGGGACATTGATCGGCAGGAATTCCTAAAAGTTTTAAACGTCCTGCTTCAAGATGCACCATCCAAAAGGCGGTAAAGTAATACAACATTGCGGGGATAATTGCGGCCATAACAATATCCGAATACGCTACATTCAACGTCTCCGCCATAATAAACGCTACCGCGCCCATAACAGGTGGCATAATCTGCCCGCCCATAGAAGAAGTCGCTTCAACAGCACCCGCAAAAACAGAGCTATAGCCAAAGCGCTTCATGAGCGGAATCGTAAATTGTCCTACGGTTAGAACGTTGGCAACACCTGAACCTGAAATGGTTCCCATAAGTCCAGAAGAGATAACCGCAACCTTAGCAGGTCCACCTTGCGCACGACCTACAAGTCCAAGAGCAAGTGCATTAAAGAGACGAATCATGCCTGCATTTTCTAAAAATGTGCCAAAAAGAATGAACAAAAAGATATACGTCGCCGAAACCAGTGTAGGTGTACCCAAAATACCATCACTGCCAAGGTAAAGTTGGCTCACAATTTGATCAAAACCAAATCCGCGATGTGCGATGGAAAGAGGAAGATACTGTCCTAAGAAGCCATATGCCAAAAATAGACCACAGACTAACGTTAATGCCCAGCCAACTACACGGCGTGCCGCTTCAAAAACCAACAAACTAGCAGCGGTCGCAACCACAAGATCCATCGTGGTAGGATCACCCGAACGTTCAATGAGGTCTGCTTCAAAGACAAGGTGGTAAAAACCAAGTGCAAACCCAAAAATTGAGAGTATAAGGTCATACCAAGGAATGCTTTGCTGTGTACGGCCACTCTTCGTTGCAGGATAAAGCATAAAGATCAAGAAGATTAAAAAGCTTACATGTAAAGATCTAATAATCAAACTGGAAAACGGGTGAAATGCCGCAACAGAGATCTGATAGGCAGAAAATGCGAGCGCACCAAACATCACTAGACGTGACGCCCAGCCTATAAGCTGACGTTGGTGACCGTGCTCTTCAAAATCGGAAGTATCTTCGTGAACTTCTTCGGTTACTAAGGCAGACATACTGATTCCTTCAACAATTTTATTTAATAATTCCCATCTCTTTGTAGTATTTCTCAGCACCAGGATGTAAAGGAGCAGGTGGATTTTTTGCTGCATTCGCAAGACTAATTCCTTTAGCTGCGGCATGTGCTGCTACCATTTGGTCTAAGTTTTCAAACATTGTTTTTGTCATCAAATAGACGGTTTTTTCAGAAACACCTGCATGAGTTACAAGGAAATTTTGTACGGAAATGGTTTGCACATCTGTTGTTTGACCTTCATAGGTATTGGCAGGAATAATGCCGACTTGATACGCAGGATCGTCAATTTTTTTTACGATCTCTTCGGGAATACTCAAAAAGACAACTTTTTGTGAGGTTGCAAGATCACGAAGGGCTGCAACACCTGCACCGGATGAAAGTAAGGTGACATCCAGTTGTCTGTTTTTCATGAGTTCTACTGACTCAGCGTAAGAGAGATACTCAACTTTGGAGAAATCTTCGTATTTAATGCCTGCAGCTTCCAGAATCTTTTTAGAATTTAACGCTGTGCCTGATTTTGGTGCACCTACCGAGATACGTTTGCCTTTGATATCTGCAAACGATTTAATGCCCGAATCAGCTGCTGCAACAAAGTGAATGTAGTTGGGATACAAAGCACTAATGGTACGAAGTTTGGAAAGGGGAGCTTTAAAACCAGCATCGGCGTCACCTTTATAGGCATCCGAAAAAGAGTCACCTAAAGAGATCGCGACTTCACCACGCCCTGCTTGAAGAAGATTGAGGTTTTCAACACTGGCTTTGGTGGCTTGAACCGCTGTTTTAGAATCGGGAATTGCTTTAGCATACATTTGCGAAAGTGCAACACCGAGGGGATAGTAAATACCGCTTGTTCCACCTGTTAAAACGTTGATAAACTCTGCCCCATAGAGAGATGCCCCAAGACACACCGCTGCCGCACTTACTAAAAGTGATCTTCTCATTGATTGCTCCTTATGAAATTTTAATATTACAAAAATAAGTTATTAAGCCCTATTTGTCTTATCGTAACGATAGGAGCTTAATAAACTTCTTATAATTTTACTTTAATGAAAATTTCCTTGGAGAATCTAACAAAAATACCCGTTTACATGTAAAACGCTTCGTATAGAAACATTTTAATAGCCAAGCACTTCATCCACTAAAATAATCGTTGTACGACCTTCATCATCACCATTGATATATGTGAATTTTTTACCAATATTATTGATGTTATAGCGAGGTTCTTTTCCTAAGCTAATGGCCGCCTTATTCATTCGTTCAATATTTTTAGGACTAGCGACATCGTGAATGCGTTTAAAGCCCTCTTCTACATTTTCAACCAACTTGTTAATCCCAGCAATAATTAACACCTTTTTAGGTCCAAAAATCTGTGCGGCAACCCTGTTTCCACTTCCATCGGCATTGACCAGCTCACCGTTTTTAGTCAGTGCATTGGTACTTGTAATATACAAGTCAGCCAATATTCCTTTGTGTCTACGATCGCTATTCTCTTCCATACTAATGCCAGATTCGTACTGATTAAAAAGCGTAATATCCTTACGAGAAGTAACATGATCGTATAAACCTATCTCTTTCACTGTCGTTGATCCACCCAAACCTATACTCATATGTGGTTTGATGAAACTCATCGCAACACTGAGTGCCTCCTCTTTTGTGGGGACACAAATGAGTTCAAACCCATGTTTTTTGTAAATTTTTTTGAGATTTTCCATTCTACTATCCTTTGAATGCATGAAGTGCTAAAGTATTATAGAAAAAACTCTTATTTTAAACAAGGTATAAACAAGCTATAATAATGCACTATTTAGAATATCATACAAGGAATTGACCCCTATGGGAAGAGCGTTTGAATACCGAAAAGCAGCGAAAATGAAACGATGGGGAAATATGTCACGCGTATTTCCAAGACTTGGCCGTACGATCATGATGGCAGCAAAAGAAGGTGGTGGTGACCCTGAGAGTAATGCAAAACTCCGCACGGCTATCCTCAATGCTAAAGCGGAAAATATGCCTAAAGACAACATTGATGCCGCGATTAAAAGAGCGCTTGGCAAAGATGCACAAACCCTGAATGAAGTTACGTTTGAAGGCAAAGGGCCTCATGGTTCACTCTTTTTTGTCGAGTGTGCTACCGATAATAATACCCGCTCAGTCGCCAACATCAAAAGTGCCTTTAAAAAAGCGGGCGGAGAGATGCTTAACAATGGCTCATTAGAGTTTATGTTCTCTCGTAAGGCTGTTTTTGAGTTTGCTAAGACTGCGGATATGGACATTGAAGAATTAGAACTTGAACTGATTGATGCAGGTCTTGAAGAAATTGAGGAAGAAGATGGCGTGGTGCTAGTTTATGCTGATTACACCAATTTCGGAACGCTTTCAGCCGCATTTGACCGTCTTGGCATTAGCTTAACTAAAGCAAACCTAGAGCGCATTGCAAACACACCTATCACTTTCACGGAAGAACAAATGGTTGATGTCGAAAAAATCATCGAAAAAATCGAAGATGACGACGACGTACAAGCCGTTTATACCAACATCGGATAACATCCAAGGGCTTTACATGTAAAGCCCCTATTCCTCTATATTTTTAAAAAAATCACGAATATCGACTTCCAATACATTGGCAATTTTGCATAAATGCTCAACATTAAATTTTTTATGCTGAATACCAAGCTCGGCCTTAGCATAAAATGCTGCTGAAGAATGTCCAATCGCCAAAGCCATCTCAAGTTGACTTTTACCTCTTTTTTCTCTCAATAGCTTTACATTGTGGCGTATTTGAGCATGAATTGCTTCAGCATCATATGAATTCATGACCTTCTTGCTCTTTCTAAACAGTTCCTGTCATAGGTAGACTTTTTTATGAGTTTACTTTGATAACTCTTTTGCATCAATGTCCCATGGGACATTGATGTATTTTTTATATTGACTTACAATGCTAATAGTATTAATTTTTAATCAATTCTTATTCTATCATTGTTTAGTTATTTTTAATTTTCAAGGGAAAATAAATACAAATAGGAATTTTAGCAGCTTTTATAATTATTAGGTTTATTAGCAAGACATAAAGGGTTTTTAGCGTGAAAAGTATTGGTAAGAAATTATTATATGCCTTCATTATATTTTTAAAAACACTCTCTTTGCAAAACCACACATTAGTATGAAAATTAAAAAAAACTCACAAAGCCCTTAATACTTACACTAAAAACTAAAAATACACTAAGCCAAAAAAGGAGTCGACTATGAGTATATCAAAACAGTTGATGGCGATATTAGCTATTGCCATTTTAGGTATTGGGGCAGTTTTTATCATAAGTATTCAAAAAATGGAACAAGTCTATGAAAAGACAAATACGTGCAATGTCAATTCGCTACCAAGTGTCCTATTAATGGGCAATATGTTGCAGGATTTTAGCACGATGCGTGTTACGATGTGGGAGCATCTAGCAACAGATGATAGAAATGAGCAAAAAAAACTTGAAGCCAAATTCAAAGAGTATCATACCTCTTTTGATACCTATTTTAAGAAATACGAAGTCATGCTTTCTGATGATACAGACAAAGCGTTTTACAAAAAAGAACAAGAAATAATGGCTATTTATATTCCTGTGGTCGATAAAATTTTTAAACTTTCAGATGACGGCAAAAATGCTGAAGCAAAAACATCTGCTTACGATCATGGCTCAATCGTTGGGGATATGGTAAAAACACTTGAAGAGCATATGGCATATAACCAAACATTAGCCAAAAATGATGCCAAAGAAGCGATGAGTGCCAAAAGTAGTGCAACGACTATCATGATAGGTTTATCCTTGATGGTGGCTCTTGCTGTGATTGTTCTTGTCATTATCATCCGCAACAACATCATGAACGGAGTCTTTTTGATTCGTGATGGCATCGCAGGCTTTGTTCAAAATAAAGAGCTTAAATTTCGTATCAACTATGGCAAAAACAATGAGATTCAAGAGATCGTCAATAGCTTTAATAGTCTCGTTGATACCCTAGAAACCATCATTGATGATGTGAAGCACTCATCATCTGAAAATGCTTCCGTTTCTCATGAGCTGAGTACCACCAGTATGCAAATCGGGCGCAATGCTGAAAACAGCACCGTAATTGTCAATAACACGATTGAAGAGATTATCACCATTAAGAAGTTTGTCCAAGAAACGGCTATTCTCTCGGAAGAGATGAAAAAAAGTATTGAACTAGCGGGTGATAAACTTGAATCGGCTAAAAAAGAGGTCATAATGCTGAAAGAAGATGTGGAACTTGCCAGTGAAGCAGAAACGACTTTAGCAGGGCAATTAGAGCAAATGAGTAAAGATGCTGAACAAGTGAAAGAGATTTTGACGGTCATATCCGATATTGCCGATCAAACCAATCTGCTCGCCCTTAATGCGGCGATTGAAGCTGCACGTGCAGGTGAACATGGACGTGGTTTTGCTGTCGTCGCTGATGAAGTGCGCAAACTAGCCGAACGCACACAATCTTCCTTAACCGAGATCAATGCAACCATTAATGTGATTGTTCAATCCATTGTCAATTCATCCGAAAAGATGACCAAGAATGCTCAAAATATCAGGCGCCTCGCAGGAGTCTCTACCAATGTTGAAGAGACGATTATGAGCACCGCTTCGGTTATGAATGAGAGCGTGGAATCTGTCATGATTAGTGCCAACAATTCGCATCAAATTGCAAATGATACCGATAAAATTGTCGATCTTGTCACCAACATCAACTCTCTTACCAGTGAAAATGCGAGAAGCGTTGAAGAAATAGCCTCTGCTGCGGATCATCTCTCTAAATTGGCTGAAAATCTCAATCTAAAATTAGGACAGTTTCAGTAGAATTATACTTTTTACATGTAAAGGAAGGAAAGCCTCTTTACTTTACATGTAAACGTGTTCGCAAACGATCGTTTGATCCTATTTGATTGCTTTCTATCTTTAATGTTTTATGAGGAATTTTTATGACAATTGACCTAAAATCAATTCCAAAGGAAGCCAATGTAGGCTCAATTCTTATCATTGATCATTCACGAATGTTTTCAAAAATGCTTCAAAAAGAGCTTAACGCTTTGGGTTATCCCATACGACATGCAAACACTTTACACGCGGCCATAGAACTTCTCACCTTTTTATCCTTTGACTTGATTGTTTTAGATCTAACGCTTCCTGATGGCGAAGGGGAGCTTATTTTGCAAAATCTTCATATTTTTGAAAAACATAAAATCCTTGTTTACACGTCAGACACCAAAACAAAACGATGCAATGATTGGTCACACTATGGCGTTTTAGGCTATCTATGCAAAACCTCTCCGCTCTCGTTTGTGGGACAAGAGATTGATAGAACCATGAAAGCCATTTTAAAAAATACAACCAACTCTATTTTAGTCATCGATGATTCACCCACAAGCGCACAGCACATTCGAGAACTTTTAGAACCGCTAAACTATCACGTTGAGATCGCGTACGATAGTCCTAGTGCACAAAGACTTCTTAATGACACACCTTTTGATCTTATTATCCTTGACTTTGCCTCTTCCAATAACAAGGGTGAATCCTTTTTAGTGCAATTTCGCTCCATGAAACAGAGTATCCACATTCCTATTTTTGTTCTCACAGAACACTACAACGCAAATACCGTTAGAAAGCTTATCAAACAAGGAGCCAATGAGTTTTTTCATAAACCTTTTATTGGGGAAGAGCTCTTGCAAAAAATCGCTTATTGGATTGATTTTGGACGAAAAACCAAAGAAAATTTCTATCAAAAAACGATGTTGCAAGAGTATAAAAATGCGGTTGATCGAAGTACCATCGTTTCAAAGACCAATAAAGAAGGCATCATTACCTATGCCAATGATAAATTTTGTCAAATCTCAGGCTATCGTTATGAAGAGCTGATAGGACAACCACATAGCATTGTGCGCCACCCAAGTGTTCCCAAAGAGACATTTAAACAGATGTGGGAGACTATCTTAAAAGGCAAAAAATGGGAAGGTGTCATCAAAAATAGACGAAAAGATGGCACAGCGTATTGGGTGAATGCGGTGATTAATCCTATCGTAGACCACAATGGCAACATTGTTGAATTCATCAGCATTCGAACGGATATTAGTAATGTGCATAAAATTCATGATTCACTTGAAAACCAACTCAAAATTTCGGAGCAGAACTTTGAAGATGCGTACCATATGTCCAAACAATATGAAAATGCTATCAATAAAAGTACCATTCTGACCCGTACAGATTTGGAAGGCAACATCACCTTTGCCAATGAAAATTTCTATAAAACAACTGGCTTCAACGAAGCAGAAGTGATTGGGAAAAATCACAATATTACCCGTCATAAAGATACACCCGATGAAGTGTTTGTTGATTTATGGGGAACGCTCAAAAAAGGTAAAGTCTGGAAAGGTGTTTTAAAAAACCAGAAGAAAAATGGTCAAGCGTATTGGGTTTATTCAACGATCTTACCTATTTTCAATAAGAACAATACTCCCCTCGAATATATGGCAATCCGGCGTGATGTCAGTGAAATTATTACTTTACATGTAGAGCTTGAAGCAACGCAACAAGAGGTTATTTACTGTATGGGAGAGATTGCCGAAAGCCGCAGTAAGGAGACGGGCAATCATGTCAGGCGTGTCGCGGCCTATTCTCACCTATTGGCTCAAAAATACGGCCTCGATAAAAAAGAATCGGACCTCATCGCGTCAGCTTCACCCATGCACGATATAGGAAAAGTAGGGATTCCCGATGCAATTTTACACAAACCCGGTTCGTTAAGTGAAGAAGAGTGGACGGTTATGCGTACGCACTCGATGATTGGCTACACCATTTTGCAAAACTCTACGCGACCACTCCTCAAGGCAGCTGCGACCATTGCTAAAGAGCACCATGAAAAATACGATGGTTCAGGCTACCCCATGAATCTTAAAGGCACAGAGATTCATCTTTACGCACGTATTGTAAGCATTGCGGATGTGTTTGATGCCCTCAGCCATGATCGCTGTTACAAAAAAGCATGGGAAGATGAGGCTATTTTTGAATTTTTTGAAAATGAGCGTGGAAAACATTTTGACCCACAAATTGTTGATCTCTTCCTTAATGCAAAAGAGGACTTTTTAGCCATCCGCGATAGCCTCAAAGATGCGCTTACCTATGCTATCTAATTAAGCATATGCCTCAAGAGGCATTGACCTCTTTGGAAAAAATCATCCAAAATTTAAAGAGCTTTACATGTAAAGTTTTTCGTCACTTCTGTGTAGATGCAGCTAGTTGTATGCCAAGCCCTGCAAAGGTCAATGCAAAACCACGTCGTAGCCATGCTTGCACGCGGCGTGATTCCATCACACTTTGACGAAAACTATGCGCTAAAAGGCCATAAATAACAAACACCACAAATGCCATCAGCATAAACACCGCACTTAAAACCATCATATCACCCAACGGCGATACTGTTTCTGGCTTGACAAATTGCGGCAAAAATGCCAAAAAGAAAATGGTCAATTTGGGATTGAGGATATTGAGTAAAAATGCTTTGGTCGCTAAAGAAATCGCACTGGTGCGCATAGAAATAGCCTGCGTTTCAAAACCACCTTTGTCCCTCCATGTCATGACCGCAAGATAGAACAGATATAAAACACCTGCAAATTTCAGCACTTCAAACGCAAGTGCGCTCGTGTGCATAATCGCGGCAAGTCCAAAAATCGTTGCTAAAAGGTGTGGCACAATTCCCGCGGTACACCCAAGAGCCGCGTAAATACTCGCTTTTTTTCCCTGAGCTAATCCCGTAGAGATCGTAAAAAGAACACCCGTCCCAGGAATCAGCACTACAATCAAAGAAGTCATCAAAAATTCAACGCTTATCATGACAAGACCTTTAAAGTAAAGAAGTAGAACAATTTTATCACAGATTCTCTGTAGCATTCACCAGCTTGAACGCTAATGGCTTCGATAATGTTGAACGAACAGAACTACACTCGAGTGCTGTTAAGAGTTTTTGTTTCTCTTCAGGGGAGAGTGCTTTTCCAAAAGAGACACTATATTCAAATGTTGGCTTTTCGGGGTCATCTCGATTTAAAGAGACATGAACATTCACCTCAGGAAGTGAGATAGAAAGTTTTTCAGCATGCATTCTAAGTGACATATTCATACAACACGCCAACGCCGCTTCCAACAGTTCGTGAGGTCTAAAGCCTTGCTCTAAACCTCCTTTGTTTTTCGTCGTATCGGCATAGGCACTGAACATGCCATTTGTAAAACGCGTGAGATACTTTTCATGTTGACTTTCACTGATCATCATTGTTTCATCCTTTCGGTAATTCACTTTACATGTAAACGTTTTTACTTGCTCAATTGCACTTCAAGGCGCATCATACTCACATGCACTCTTCCTTCCTGATCGGGTGGGCAAAGGGCTAAATAAGCCTCGATCCACGCCTCAATAAATGTCTCTTTGAGCGCGTGTGGCACAGGGTTAATAAATGGAAACCACGTTGTTTCAAGCCAACCGCGAAATGCTTTGAGATTTTCATGCACCATATCTTTAAACACCAAATGCGCTTGGTGCGTGCTAAAACCTATACCGTTTAACAATGCCTCGTACGTAATGTCCGAATGAAAGGTATAAGGCGACTCAAATCCCCCGAAATAGGCTGCATAGTCTGGAAGAATGTGATTGAAGGCTTCAAACACTTTTTCGCCGTTCCCCGCTCCTCCCATCTGCAAAATCGCTCTGCCTTTGGGTTTGAGTGCTTTGTAAATGCCTTCCAACACTGCTTGATGGTCTTTCACCCAGTGCAACGCCGCATTGGAAAACACCACATCAAAGCGCTCGTTAAAGCTTAGCGCTTGTGCGTCCATTTGCATAAATGTAGGCTTTGAAAATGCCGCTTTGGCATACGCAATCATTTCGCTACTAAAGTCAATGCCGACCACTTCACCACTGGTGCGGCGACTCAACGTATCCGTAATCTTTCCATCGCCACACCCAATGTCCAAAATGGATTCATTGCCTTTAAGCTCCATCTTTTCGATCAACTCGTTCGCCCAAACCGCCTGCCCTTTTGAATTTGCCGCATAATCATCGGCCTTCCAGTATCCACTCATACTTTTTTCCTTTTTACATGTAAAGCTTTTAAAGCTTACATATTTGCCTGAATACTTTAAAAATCTCTTCTGCCGTGACTTCAATACCCTTCTCATCGCACAATTTTTGAACTTCCATCGCAATTTCAATTTGCATATTTTTAGTCGTCTCAATGCCGTAAAATTCCTTCAGCACGTACGCCACACCACCTTTCCCCGACTGCGAGTTAATACGCACCACATCGCGGTAATCCCGCTTGATATCCTTCGGGTCGATCACAAGGTACGGTACGTGCCAATAGCCATCTAACGCCACCTTTTGATACTCCATGCCTTTCTTTATTGCATCCTGATGCGTGCCCGAAAAAGCCGTGTAGATCATGGAACCAACGTAAGGGTGACGGGGAGGAATCGTGCTGTGTGTCAAAGTGATGATCTCCTGCAAAATGGTATCGATGTTATAAATATCCAACATCGGGTCGATCCCTTGTGAGTAAAGATTGAACGCCAAGGTAACCAAGTCAACATTGCCCGCTCTCTCGCCGTTACCCAAAAGCGTGCCCTCAACCCTTTGCGCCCCTGCCAAAATCGCCATCTCGGCACTGGCAACGGCACATCCTCTGTCATTGTGTGGGTGAACGCTTAAAATGACGGAGTCGCGTTCCAACATCTGTTTGCTCATCCACTCGATTCTATCGGCGTAGATGTTGGGCGTGCATGCCTCTAGGGTGTTTGGTAAGTTGATGACCATCGGTGCATTTTTCGTTGGCATCCACTCGCTAATAACCGCATTCACCACATCGCGTGCAAACTCCAACTCCGTTTGCGAAAAGCTCTCAGGTGAATACTGAAACAACACGTCCCCTTTGAATTTTGCCGCCTCTTCTTTGATGATGCGTGTCCCCTCGACCGCTAAGGCGATGATCTCCGCTTTGCTTTTGTCAAACACAATTTTGCGTTGATTGTCCGCGGTCGGATTGTAAAGGTGCATCGTTACTTTTTTGGCTCCTTTCATCGCCTCAAAGGTTCTTTTGATGTGTTTTTCAATGGACGGCATCAAAACTGCAACCCTAACATCATCAGGGATCAAGTTTTGCTCGATTAATGTTCGACAAAAGTCAAAATCCGTTTGTGAAGCACTCGGGTACGCGATCTCGATCTCTTTAAATCCCATCTCAACCAATTTTTGAAAATACGCCAATTTTTTGGTCGCATTCATCGGCTCTACAAGGGCTTGATTGCCGTCGCGTAAATCTGTACTAACCCAAATGGGAGCGCCTGTTATAACGTTACTTGCCCATTCACGATGAGCTAAATGTACCAAGGGGTACGGTTTGTATTTTTTAAATGTTGGTGTACTTTGCATAGAAATATCCTTAAGTTATATTTTATAACGCAACTTTGGCAAAGCTAAAGTTGCTACGCTAACGCTGAGTTTTCTTCGGCAGAAAGCCCACGCGCACTTTGCGCTTCAAATTAAAATCTTGCATCATTGCAAGAAAAACAACAATGAAAATGATGAAAATTGAGCTAATTAGGTAGAGATATCCTCAGGGCTAAAAAGCCAATTTAAAAATCAACAGTGAAAATAAATGGGGTTAAGAATGAAGTATTAACGGAGCTTCAGGAGGAGGACGACGACGAGTGATGCGTTAGAAAATTGCGCAATGCTCTGAGGTTGGTGTATGGTTTGATGGGTGATAAAAGTTTCCATCTGTTCTCCTTTAAGAAAATTTGTAATGCGTAGTATAGCACAGAAGTTGAAAAATCGCAAAATACATTAAAAATAATTTTCATTGATACAATATTACTTGCGTGCTATTTTTGAGTGTGCTACTCTCATGCTATAAACTTGCTATAAAATTTTTAATATGAAATATAAAGGGCTTAGATTCCAGTTTTACTGGCTAAAAATGACTTAAAGTGTTACTGATTTATAACACTTCAGGCTATATGATTTCTTATAAAGGCAGCACATGTTATTAACCATCAAATCCAAAATGATATTTTTATTATTACTCTTCCTTCTCAGTACAGGAAGTCTCACCTATCTTCTCATTTCAAATACAACAGGCGCTAGAAAGGCGGCAACTACGATAGAAACCATTGGGGCATTGCGTTCTTTGAGTGCTACGCTTGGCACCTACGCTAGAGGTTACCAACTTAACTATGACACAAAAAATTACGATGGCTATGATCAAACGTATAAAGAAATCATAAAAACCATTGATCTCTTAAGGGAAGAAGTCAAAAACCCAGTGTATGCCAAAAATCTGGATACGATTAAAGAAAGCACTGTTGCCTATCATACAGGCAATGAAACACGTTTTCGTATTATCAAAGAACATACGTATAAAATTCATGCACCCGAATTTGTTGATTCTAAAGATGGTCAACTGCTTCAAAAGCTGAGTGAAGAAGGAGCGGGTCACTATTTTAAACTTCTAACGATGATCAAAGAATTAAGCAGTACCCTCCAAGAATCTGAATTTAAATCACTGGAAACCTCTAAAGTAATTGGCATTACTGCTTCCGTTATTTTAATGGTAGTGGTCACTTCACTCTTTTTATTTATTATCAGCAAAATTCGTCTTTCAATCCAAAAAGCATCCGATGGTTGTACTTACATCGCTCAGAATAAAGATCTCAATTATAAAATACAAACGGGTGAAAAAGATGAAATTGCACAAATGATGAACATTTTCAATGCACTGTTAGTCCAACTTGCCAAAGCGATTGATGAAGCAAAACAGAGTGCTCAAGAAAATGCCGCAGTGGCAGAAGAGCTTTCAAGCACGTCACTTCAAATTGGTCGAAGCACAGAAAATGCAGCACGTGAGATTGAAGAGACAACGCAAGAAACAGAATCAGTTGTCTCTATTTTAGAAGTAAGTTCCAATAGCTCTCAACAATCAGGTCAAGTCATTGCCACTGTTTCAAACGAACTTACAGATGCTTCAGAAGAGGTGCTTGCCGTTTCAGATGAACTCAAAAACGTCGTTGTCAATCAAACCGACCTCTCTTCAAGGCTGGATCATTTGGATCAAGACGTTGCGCAAGTGAGACAAGTGCTTTCCGTTATAGCCGATATTGCCGAGCAAACCAACCTTTTAGCGCTCAATGCCGCCATAGAAGCTGCACGTGCAGGTGAACATGGTCGTGGTTTTGCGGTTGTCGCTGATGAAGTCAGGAAATTGGCAGAACGCACCCAAAAAAGCCTCGTTGAGAGTAATGCAACCGTTGCGGTCATTGTCCAATCCGTCAGCGCTGCTTCAGAGATGATGCGTAAAAGTGCAACAGAGATCCAACAGTTGGGAGATCGCGCAGAAACGACACAAACACTTATGAGAACAACCGTTACCAATATGGATAATGCCAAAACAGGAGCGATTCAAACAGCAAGTGATGCCAATATGGGTCGTGAAAAAGCCATTCATGTCATTGATCGTATTCGACACATCAGCTCTATTTCAAACACGAATGCGAGAAGTGTTGAAGAAATTGCCGCAGCGGCAGAGCACCTTGCAAAACTCTCCGAAGAGCTAAACCTTTCTCTCGCTCAATTTAAAACGATCTGAGAGAGCTTCTGTTTTCCCCTCAAAGAGAGCTTTACATGTAAAACTCTCTCAGGGTGAAATTACGCTTTGAAAAGCTGATAGATCGAGCTAAAGTCCTCATCGCCTTTGCCCATCATTTTCATTTTGGAAAAAAGCTCTTTGGTGACACTCGCCGTGTACAGTGGGCGATTGAGACTGTACGCCAAGTCTTGCAAACAATGCAAATCTTTCGTGATCGCCGCCGTGCTAAAGTGCGGACTAAAGTCTTCATCAATGAGTTTTTGCGTTTTAGCTGCCAGTACGAGCGACTTTCCACCACCCGCACCCAAGATATCTAAAAGCTCTTTTTTATCGATGCCACACGCTTCACCCAGTGCCGTACACTCCGCAATGGTCGCCATGAATGAGCCCAAACAAAGGTTGTTAATCAGCTTCATCTTCGCCGCAAATCCAGCCTCTTTAAGATGGAAAATGGTCGAGGCAAATTTTTCTAAAAGTGGTTTACATGTAAGGAATGTACTCTCTTTGCCAGCACACACCGCGGTCAACTCGCCTTTACTCGCAGGCACAACACTGCCTAATACAGGCGATTCGAGGTAATTGCCCCCTTGCTTTTCAACCATGGCATGAAACTCAATAACATCGTTGAAATGGTTGGTCGAAAGATCGATGATGGTTTTGCCTTTCAGCGTCGCGCTTAAAAGTCCGTTTTCCATCGTTAAAACATTTCGTACGCCATCGGAGTCAAACAGACACATGAGCACCGTGTCGCATTTTTCCAAAAGCGCTTTGGGTGAACTTTCACACACAAACCCCTTTGCTTCGGCTTTTGTCTTGGTGCGGTTCCAAACGATCACTTCTTCATTCATACTTGTTAAACGTTTTGCGATGGCGGCGCCTAAATTGCCTAAGCCTATAAAACCGATTGCCATAATGACTCCTTTAAACTATTTTTTAGAATTATAGTCTAAATTAGACACTTTATCAAGATAATTTTTCAAAAGTTGTGTTATGATTTCCAGATGAAAAAAGAACTCAAACCCTATGTCGCACTGTGCGATGCCATTGGCAAACTCTTTTACCCCAATGTAGAAGTCGTCATGCACGACTTAGAAGCCAAAAAGCTTGTTCACATCGTCAATGCGTTTTCGAAACGTCGCGTCGGTGATGCGATGATTAGTGAGCTTAAAGACTTAAATAGCATCAAAGAGAACTGGGTTGGACCGTACGATAAAACCAGCAGTGAAGGCAAACGCCTCAAAGCCGTCAGCATCATCGTACGAGACGCAGAGGAAAACCCCATCGGAATGATCTGCATCAACTACAACACTGAACCCATCGAAACGCTGTTTGAATCGCTCAAAGGCTTTTTACATGTAAACGACTCCGCACCCAAACCTTCCGTGCTTTTTTCCCAAAGCTGGAGAGAACATACCGATGAGACGATAGAAAAGTATTTGAGTAGCAAAAACATCGCCCTTTCAGGTCTTTCGAGTGAAGATAAAAAAGAGTTGGTGGTTTTCTTAGAGAATGAGGGCATCTTCGCCATTCGCAATGTCGTGGGGTATATCTGCTCGGTTTTAAATGTCTCGAAGGCTACGATTTATAACTGGTTGAAGGTGGTGAGAAGTTAAACTCACCACTTTACATGTAAAAAGCGATTACTCTTTTTCATTCTTTGCAAGTCCCGATAAAATCGCAACTAACATTAAACTGAGTCCCCAACCTGCAAGACTTTCAACCCATGTCAAAAAGCGAATAAAATGGTTGGTCGTTGTAAAGGGAATCATATCACTCCAATTTCCTTCAGGTGAAGGAATAACAATACCCCAGTCATTTTCCATCTTCAAATCCACCACAGGTAAAATGATGTCAAGCGAGTACCAAAAAGGCTGAAACGTTGTGTACTCTGAGGGAGAAGCTATGTACCAATTATTGCTCTCGTTGTAGTCTTTTGGAAGAGCAAACCATTTTGTACCATTTTTATCAATCGTGCAGTTATAATCTTGCTTTTGAAAAATCAATGGATTTGAAGGAGCAAATACCGCTACATTGGCACCATACCAATAAATACATCCAAAAAGAAACCAAATGCTTGCCATAATTTTAAGTGTTCGCATCGGACGGTATCCGTACTCCGAAGTCCATTTGTAAAGTTTGCGAAATGCTTTATACCGCCATGACTCTTTGCTAAGTTCAAGTTTTTTATCATGTAAAGCTATCATCACCTCATCGGCATCTCTATCGTGCCCCATATTACGCAATACTTTGGCAAGTTGTTTGTAAGGTTGTGGCTTAAACTTTGACATTTTGCCAAGCATTTTTTCAAGACGAAAAGATGCAGAGGTATTTCCATAAATATGACCATATTTAAACCCATCCAATTGAGCTTTAATTAATGTTTCCTGCTCCCAAAAATTTTCATCGTCATTTAAGCTACCAACAATTGCATCAGTTAAATCAATCTTTCCATTTAAAATTTTACAAGTTCCCTTTAAAAAAAGCCCATCTCTTATATTTATACTATTACAACTTAAAAGATATTGGTCTTTATTTAAAGATTTAAAAATTGTGTTTGTGCAACTAAAATCACCATTAATTTTTGCACCTAAAAAACGTATTTCACCTTCAGACCTAACATCTCTTAGAATAACACTCCCTTGGACATTGATTTCATCACAACATAAAGCTTCTTGATTTTCATTCAAAGCTTTAAAAGAGGCATTTATACAATCAAAATTTCCACTAATTTTTGCACCTAAAAAACGAACTTCTCCTTTTGCTTCAAAACCATTACGTAAATGAATACTTCCTTGACATATTAAGCCATCTGCTCGTATGCCTAGTTGAAACAACGAGCCATCAGCATGAATACTTTGTGTAGTAGCTAATCTCAAAAAAAGTATCTCGGCAAAAAAACATTCCCAAAAACCAAGCATACAAGAACATTGAACACTATCTAAATAAAAGGGGCCACTTATCCAAGCGCCTTGAAGTTGAATACCAATTGGGTCAATTTCTATTTTTGAAAAAAGAATTAACCATCGTAAAAACTCTGCTCGTATTTCATTCTCTTCTGTTTTTTCCGTTGGTCTTTCTTCCCCAATAAGCGCAAGTTTTCCATTTTGACAACACTCTAAAAGTTTTCCTTCCGCAGGTTTTAAAGGCTGAAAATCGGCAAGAGTTTTTTTCATTGATTTACCCCAACTTCCATATCTTAAACCGTCTATTTTTAATCGTCGTAGCACACAGCCCATCAAACGCTTTATCAGCGTATTCGCGCGCTATGGCGACGTAGGAAAATTTCTCTAAAATGTCGATTTTACCGATAACACCAGCTTCCAGTCCCAAGTCTTTAGTGAGGGTTCCCAAGATGTCGCCTGCGCGCATTTTGTGTTTTTTGCCTGCATCGATGCAGAGTGTGATGTAGAGGGCTTTTTTAGTCCTTGAGAGGGTTGGATTTAGGTCGCTGATGGCTTTACATGTAAAGGCAAAATTGGACTCGGTAAGTTCTTCAAAGAAGCTCTCTTCGCGCGGTGTGATGAAGCTGATCGCCTTGCCTTCTTTTTCCATGCGTCCTGTTCGTCCGATGCGGTGCGTGTAAATCTCCATCGTTTGAGGGAGTTCGTAGTTGATGACCATCTCGACATCTTTGACGTCCAGTCCGCGCGAGGCAAGATCGGTCGCTACGAGGATTTGGGCACTGCCGTTGGCAAAGAGAAGCAGGTGCTCGTCACGGTCGATCTGCTCTAAATCGCCATGTAAAGAAAGCGCGTCAAAGCCCTCATCGAGTAGATAGCCTTGAAGCTCAGCGACGCCCACTTTGGTTTTACAAAAGATGATGACCGACTTAGCATCGCTCTCCAATAAAACACCTGTAAGTGCGGCTTCTTTTTCTTGTGCTTCGACGGTGTAACAGATTTGTGCTATGTTGGAAGAGGTGGTTGCGTCTTCTTCGATGCTTACATGTAACGCGTCAGTTTGCACTTCATGGCACATGCGTTCTATCTCTTTAGGAAACGTGGCGGAAAAGAGCAAGGTTTGACGTTTTGTGGGCATTTTAGCGATGATCTTTTCGATGTCTTCGTAAAAACCCATGTCAAGCATGCGATCGGCTTCATCAAGGACGAGTGTTTTGATGTGCTCAAAGTTGATCGTCTTTTCTTGCAAATGTTGCAAAATACGTCCTGGCGTTCCCACAACGATATGTGCGCCATGCTCTAGGTTGATGCACTGCGGCACAAAACGTGCACCGCCACAGAGTGTGACGATCTTGATATTATGGGTAAACCTAGCAAGTCGTCTAAGCTCCGCAGAGACTTGTTCAGCAAGCTCGCGAGTGGGACATAGCACGACAGATTGGATGCGCATGGAGTTTACATGTAACGCCATCAAAAGTGGTATTCCAAACGCTGCTGTTTTTCCACTGCCTGTTTTGGCTTTGGCAACAAGGTCACGGCCTGCAAGCGCTAAAGGAATGCACGCTTTTTGAATCGGAGTCATGGATACATAACCCAAATCATTGAGGTTTTGGAGCATTTTAGGCTCGGTGATAAACGCGTTAAACATGGAAACCTTTGTATAATTTTAAATAAAAATTTATTCTTTCTAAGATGTCAAATCGTAGCATAATTTTAGCCTGTATACTCTTTGAACAACAAAAAAGTTATTTCATTTGGTATAATCTATTCTTTTAAAAATTTCGTACTTTTTTTACCATTCTTAAAAGGTAAAAAGGGTCATATAAAAGGGTCATATGCAACGTTATCCTAACTTTAAAAGTTCTATTGCGTCTCGTCTTTTTGGTGTTTTTGCATCCAAAGAGTTTCCAAGTCCAATACAACGCATCATCAATCAAATCTATGTTTCCATGATGAAGGTTGATCTGATGGAATTTGAAGAATCTTCTGCTTACAAAAGTTTAAATAAGCTCTTTACCCGAAAATTTAAAACCAGACGCCTTTTTAATATCAATAAAGAAACCGTCATCTCACCATGCGATAGTCTTGTCAGTGCTTTTGGAACCATAGAAAATGCGTTAGCCCTTCAAATCAAAGGTTTTAGCTACAGTGTAAGAAAATTGCTGGGTGATTACATCGCAAAACAGGAAAAAGACCGCTTAGAAGGTGGTGTATATGTCAATTTTTACCTCTCTCCACGTGATTACCACCGTTACCATGCCCCGATCGATATGCGTGTTACAAAAGCGTTACATATTCCGGGTAAACTGTATCCTGTCAATTTTTGCTGGTTAAAAAAAGTACCGGGATTGTTTCTTGAAAATGAACGTGTTGTACTAGAATGCTACACCAAAGAAAATACTCTTTTTTACATGGTCTTTGTTGGCGCTTTAAATGTCGGTAAAATGGCATTTACCTTTGATAAGACCATCCAAACCAATGCTAAAGAAAGCCTTCAGCAATGCTATCTTTATGACAATCTTTTCCTCTCAAAAGGAGACGAACTTGGCCATTTTGAAATGGGTTCAACCATTGTTATGCTTTTTGAAAAAGAATCTATCAATCTCGAACTTAGTGGTGTCACACACGTCCAATTTGGGCAACCTATAGGAGGATTAATCAATGGAATTCATGCAAACAGCGCCTCTCAAACAGTCGAGTCAAGAGATGACGCTTCTTTACATTGAAGATAATGCCCAGGATAGAGAGACTGCAACAAACCTTTTTTCAGAGTTTTTTAGCAAGATAATCGTAGGCGTCGATGGAGAAAATGGTGTCCATTTATATGAACGCTACCACGAAACGATTGATCTTGTCATAACCAACATTACGATGCCTCGTATGAATGGCATTAAGATGATTCAGAGCATACGAAAACTGAATCCTGAAGTTGCAATTATTGTCCTTTCATCGCAGGATGAGGCACATTATCTCATGCAAACCATTAAAATGGGTGTGGATGGATACTTGCTCAAACCTTTGCACACCGCGCAACTGACACAAACACTCAACAGTGTTCTTGAAAAACTGCATTTACGCTATGAAAACACGAAAAATTCACTTTTACTCAAACAGTACGAAAACATTACCAACGTCAGTTCCATCATCTCGAAAACTGATCCTAAGGGCGTTATCACTTTTGTCAATGATAAATTTTGCCAAATTTCAGGCTACACCAAAGAAGAGTTGCTTGGTAAATCTCATAATGTGATTCGTCATCCCGATATGCCTAAAGCTGCTTTTCGAGACCTTTGGAAAACGATTAAAGATGAGAAAAAAACATGGCAAGGTATTGTTAAAAACCGTGCTAAAAACGGCGATACTTACTATGTTAAAACAACCGTCCAGCCCATTTTAAACCCAGAGGGTGAGGTTGAAGAGTACATCTCTTTACGTCATGATATTACTGCTATTATGAGCGATAAAAAACAGCTTTTTGATTTTTTGGAAGCAAACCGTCTTTCCGTTCTCATTTTAGTGCAAATTGAAGACTATCCCATTTTGGAAAAGTTTTATGACAGAGCCAGTGTGGGTAAAATAGAAGATACCTTTGGTCGGGTTATGCTTTATCTGATGCCCAATCGTTGGGGATTTCAGCGCGTTTACAATCTTGAAAATGGCCTGTATGCTTTTGCGATCGATAGGCGAAGTTGCCGCGCTAAAAAAGAAGAGATCCATGAGGTATTAGAGCAGTTTCTTCTTAATGTCAAAGAGCACATCGTTAAAATTGATTCTATCGAATATGATATTTCCGTTATTTGCAGTTTTACGTATGGTATTTTTAAAGTTTTTGAAGATGCTAAAATTGGTATCGACCATGCGATTCAAAGTAAGCAATCTATCGTCTATGCCGATGGACTCTCTGGAATTGAGTATGACAATGCACTGAAAAATATAGAGACCATTCACATGATCAAAACAGCGATTGATACGGGTAAAATCATCTCTTATTTTCAACCTATCATCAACAATGTAACTCAAAAAATTGAAAAATACGAATCTTTAGTGCGCCTGATTACCGAAGATGGGCAGCTTTTAACACCTGCTTATTTTTTAGAAACGGCCAAGAAGGGGCGTTACTATACCAAAATTACCAAAATCGTCTTAGACAACTCATTTGCTGCACTCTATAAAATACCCGAAGCTTCTATTTCTATCAATCTCTCCATGCACGACATCGAACGTGAAGAGATCACACAGTATATTTTAGCCCTCCTTCGTCAACACCATACGGAAGCACCTCGCATCATCTTTGAGCTCTTAGAGAGTGAAGATATCAAAGATTTTTTAATGATTAAGAAGTTCATTCAAACGGTTAAAGCACAAGGGGTAAAGATTGCTATTGATGACTTTGGTACAGGCTACTCAAACTTTGAGCGATTGCTCTCTTATGAGCCTGACATCCTAAAAATTGATGGAAGCATCATTAAAAATATTCAACACAACGAACTCAATCAACACATTGTTGAGACAATGGTACTCTTTGCGAAAAAGCAGCACCTCACGACGGTCGCTGAATTTGTTGAAAATGAAGCGATTTATGAGATTGTGCGTGAAATGGGCATTGATTATTCGCAAGGGTATTACTTCGGAAGGCCTGAGATGTTTTAAAAGACTCTTTTACATGTAAAGCTTTACATGTAAAAGAGTGTATTGGTTTTAGAACTTATACACGGCACTAAATCTAAATTCATCCTTATCTTTAGCTCCTGCATAATCGCGATTCTCTTTATCGTACATAGCTAAGAAATTAAGCCCTTTTAGAGCACCATCAAAGGCGTAATTGCCCGTCAACGAAATATAGGATGCTTTGCCATACGAGAGGTCATCATCGTCAGTTACCGTATACGCAACATTTAGCGTCGTGGTTGGGCTAAACGCATAACCGAGCCCTATAGCATACGCTTCCGTATTGGCAGGATAGCTACTAGAAAGTATGATCGTACCCGTATAAGCAAGATCAGCACCCCAACCAATGCCAGGTGTGACGGTTGCGTCTTTACTGACATTGGTGTAGGCTACATAACCACTCACAGCGCCGTATCCTAAGCTTGCTTTGAGTCCGTACAAGTCAGAGCTTTTCGTACCCGTGATCTCTTTATCGTTGTAATAGTATTGCGCCGCTAAGCCATAGGTAAACGCATTCACGGCAACACTGTACGCTGCTTCAGCATACGCCATGGATCCTTTAGTGTTAATGTCTTCTGCATACGCTGCCGTTAAGGTCAATCCTGTAATGGATTTATTCACCGCAACAAGGGTATACGCACCATCTTCTAAAAGAGGGGAAGTGCCGTAAGGGTTGCTATAGGTCGTAAATTTGCCGACGTTTCCAGCCCCATCGGTTTGCGCTTGAAACTTTTGAACGTAAGCTGCGGTTAATGTGGTATTGGGAAGATCGGTATTGACAATGCTTGCACCCTCAAACGACTCTTTGATGATACGGTTGCCTAATGAGGCGATGAGAGGTGTATCTAAGAACATTCGACCGACTTGAACGGTGGTTTTACCCGCATGATAAGATAGATATGCTTCTGAAAGCTGTGCGCCAGAGCCGTACTCATCCCAACCAAATTGTTGTTTTGCATTGGAACTCGCAAAGGGAGCATTATTGGATTGTCCCGTTAAACCAAGGCTAAAGCCATTCAAAGAGCTTGTTTTATAATTGAGCATAACACCCATATTAAAAATTGAATCACTCGGAATAGAAGGATTGCGATCGCGATCCCAATAAAATGCCTTTAACTCCCCACTGACTTTACCCTCTTTAAAAGCATCAGCCAATGTATCTGCACCAAAAGAACAGGTACTAAGTCCTGCAACACAAAGAGCTACCATGCTAAGATTTGCCAATTTCATTCGTTTTTCCTTCATAGTAAAAACACTTTACATGTAAAGTATTTATGACGTTAATTTATGCCAAGAATGATGCGCTATCGTCAATCAAATCCGCATCCAGACAGACGCATAAACCCATCTGCCTAAAACCTTTAATATACCCGTTGTTTTGACAATTAATTTGAAGCTTCAAGGAAAATTTTAAATAAAAAAAAGAGCAAAATAATCGCAGAGTCAACAAGATTTTATGACGATAAAAATTGAAGGAAACAAGACGAAGGAACGAAGTAAAAAGGTGGTGGATTACTCCACCTCCTTCCAAATTTGAACTTTCCACAGATACGCTATTAGGGTAAAAATAGCCATAAATCCAATGAGCTTCAAGCCAAGACTTTCACGTTCAGCCTTTTTGCGATCTCCCACACTTTCCATGTAAGCGATCACTTGCTCTTGAGATGCTTCAGAGAGTCCCACACGAGGCATGGCGATGCCTTCAACCATTTTGAGAGGTTCGTTGATAAACGTGCTTAGATACTCCGCTTTTTTAGAACGAATCATCATCGACACATCAGGGGCTTCCGCACCTAGATAGCTTTTGATAGACATTGTAGGCGTTTGGGCTTTAAGTCCATCATACTTCATACTATGGCATCTGCCACACGCTTCTTCAAACACCATTTTATTGGACGCTTTAGTAGAGACGATATTGCCCAAATACGCTACGATATCGGCGATCTCTTGCTCGCTTAAATAACTAAAACTGGGCATTGCATAAGGCTTTGCGTCGCCAAATTTATGCGAAAGTTTGGTCGCAGCCACAGGGTCTTTTAAAAATCCTGCTAGGTAATTTTTATCATAAATCACACCCGCGTGACTGAGATCTGGGGGTACGACACCATAGGCACTTGCAGCCGCTTCAAAACTCATAGGTGCTTCAAGTCCTAAACTTTTAATGCTATGACACGCAATGCAATTGGCTTCAACAAGGGCTTTGCCATTGTCAATATTTCCATTTACATGTAAAGGCTCGATCTCGTTAAAACTAAAATCAGCAGGAGCGACATGTGGGTGCATTTGCGAATGCGCATACGGTTCCACGCCCCAATAGGTGATAGCTGTAAAAAAGAGCACAATGGCTAAAATTTTCAATTCTTTCATTGCGCATCTCCTCTAGCTTCATGTTTCGTAATAAATGGAAGAGCGATAAACAGCCCTAAAAAAATAACAGCAGCTACAAAGCCAACCCATGCGTTTATACCTGTAGGAGGCAGTTTACCATACACCGTGAGCACGATCATATCGCACACCAAAAGCCAAAACCAGTATTTAAAGATAGGTCGTTTGTGCGCAGGGGCTGTGTTCATCGGATTGCGATCTAAAAATGGCAAGATCATAAAGACGATGTTGGCGATCACAAATGCGATCAACCCAATGTCCATCGCTGCCATGCCCCCGATGTCAAAGAAAAAGCCTCGAAGCACTTCATAATTCCACAAAAAGTACCACTCAGGGTAGATGTGCGCAGGCGTTTTCATCGAATTGGCAGGCTCAAAGTTAATGGGATCCATTGCAAAGTCAAACTGATAACAAACGAGTGCAAAGAAAATCGTCATAAAAAAACCAACCACAAAAAAGTCTTTTGAGAGAAAAACAGGCCAGAATGGCACAACTTTGGACTCTTTCTTACACCCTTCTAGGAACTTTTTTGACTCGTGATCAAAATCAAACACAACGGAATCTTGGTTATTCACGTGCGGAAAGCGAAGAGAGTAAAAATGCACTGCAATCACCACGATAATGACCAAAGGAAGCAACACCACATGGAGCATAAAAAAGCGCGTCAACGTCGCATCCGCCACCACGTAATCACCACGTATCCAAATGACCACCTCATCGCCGATAACGGGAATACCACTGAAAAGATTGGTAATGACTTGCGCCGCCCAGTAACTCATCTGCCCCCATGGAAGCATATACCCGCTAAACGCTTCAGCGGAAAACGCGATAAAAAGCACCATCCCTGTGATCCAAATCATCTCACGCCCTTTTTTATAGGAACCATAATAAATGCCCGTAAAAAGATGAATATAAATGATGAGAAACGTAGCCGATGCTGCAACACCGTGCATATGACGCCACAACCAACCGTACTCCACCTCTTGCATAATCGTGTAATTCACACTATCAAACGCTAAGTTGATGTCAGGTTTGTAGTACATCAATAAAAGCAGTCCCGTTACCAACAACACGCCAAAAAGCACCACCAAAACCACCCCCATTGCCCAGAGGAAATTGATGTTTTTGGGAATCCAATACTCGGTCATCATCACGCGCATAAACGCTTTAACCGCTAAGCGCTGATCGAGCCAATCTATAAAGCCTTCGCTTTTCCTGATTTCTGCCATACCCTACTCCTACGCTTTTTTCGCGGTTAATTTTTTGTACTCTTCGCCTTCTTCACCTAAAACAAGCGTTTCACCGGCAATCTTAAAGGGAGGAATGTCCAGTGGACGAGGTGGCGGTCCAAAGGTGTTGATGCCACTCGCATCAAAGACACCACCATGACAGGCACAGATAAAACTTTTCTTTTTCGCATCATACGAAGGAATGCAGCCAAGGTGCGTACACAGTCCAATAACGAGTGTAAAGACTTTCTCGCCAATGACAACATCGCGCTTCGCATTTTTGGGTGTATCGGCACTTTTACGTAACACAAAGATGGGTTTTCCACGCCACGCAAAACTACGCGCTTCACCCTCTTCTAAGGTTGAAACATCGACGGTGACAAAACCAGCCGATTGCACACTAGGAAGTGGATCCCAACTCTTTTTCATCGCACCAAGTGCACAGATACCACCCACAGCGGTAACGCCTGTGAGTGCCATGCCAATAAAATCACGTCTTTTTTGACAAGTTTCCATTGTTACGTGCCAAACTATTTTTTAGCGATAAACGAAGCAATCTCTTCGATCTGAGCATCACTGAGTGGTGCCACTTGTGCTTTCATCAACGCTTTTTGATCTTTTCCATAACTGCCATCTTTATAGCCCTTCATTGCGCTCACAAAATCTGCTTTACTCATGTCTTTAATGATAAGACTTTTGTTTAAAGCGGATTTCTCGCCCGCAGCGCCATGGCACGCAACACATTTGGTATACAGTGGGGTTGCTTGCGCACCAATAGCCAATACGGCAACAATAATGATTGATTTTGTGATGATTTTCATCTACTCTCCTTTTTAATTTTAGGAAATAGTAGTGAAAAAAAGTGGCAAAAAAATGTGCAGAGATGAAAAAGATAAGTTAATTTATCTTCTTAAGTTAATAGAACACCAAAGGTGCGTGGGCACTCTGCCCAAGAGAATCTAGTGTTAACGTAGTCTTTAAGCTTTGCTTTAAAGACGTGTCAAGAATTCAATATATTTAATGGTGTTTAATTTTAATCGTAAAAAGTGCGCCATGCTCTGTATTTTTAACCGTAACGATGCCATTCATATTGTTTTCAATGATCATCTTCGTCATATAAAGACCAATTCCCGTACCTTGCTTCGCGTGTTTGGTTGTAAAATAGGGCTCAAAAATGCGCTCCAAATACTCTTCAGCAATGCCACCGCCATTGTCTTCGATTTTGATGAGCGTGTATTGCTCACCATTTTTGACGCTCATTCGAATGAAAGGATTTTCGATCTGCCTGTCCGTAAGGACGTCTTTAGCATTAGAAAGTATGTTTAACAGTGCTTGCGCAAATTCGTTAGGATAGCCAAGCACTTTTATCTCTTTGGTAGCATTAAACGAAAATTCTATCGAGTGATAACGAAGCGAGGCCTGAATGATGGAACTTGCTCGCTCACACGCATGATTGATTTCAAAAATCTCTTTATCTTTGGAAGGCTTGAAAAAGTTTTGAAAGTCGCTGATGGTATTGGACATGTACGCGGTAATGCGGTTACACTCTTCGATTTTTTCCGTTAAAAAGACTTCATTAAAGTCATCAAAGTGTTGTCTCACTTGAATGATCATCAAAAGGGCATTGATTTCACCCAGAGGCTGCCTCCACTGATGGGCGATATTGCCGATCATATTGCCCATGGCGGCGAGTTTACTTTGCTGAATTAAAAGCTGCTCTTGACGGGTACGCTCATCGATTTCTTGTTGAATGCGAAGCTCCAAATTATCCAGCATCTCATTCATCACGGCTTTGAGTAAATTGAGCTGATCGGAATTGCCTGAAGCCACGAGTCTACGGTTGAGATTGCCCAATTTTAAATCTTCTATGACATGGGTCGCATCTTCAATCAGTTTGCTGTCTTGTTCCAAATTAGATTGAATAATCTCAATATTTTGATTGATCTGACGTGCCATATCACCCAACTCATCTTTGTTCGTCAGAGGAATGTGAATACGTGTGGCCTCTTCGGTAGAAGGAGACTTGAGATAGTCAAAAAACTCTCTTAGTCCATGCCTTACATGTAAAATAGAATCAACAATATTTTTGGCAATGAAAAAGCCTACCATAAAGGTTAAAAGTACAATAATAATCAACCAAGTGGCAATAAAATAACGCGAATTGATCGCTTCTTTATTGGCTTTGGCATAGGTCTCTGAAGAATGTGTCAGCTCGTTTTGCTGTAATACTTCAAGCGAATCCATGAGCGCGTAAAACTGATCACGCTCCGACGTATTGGCATTGATAAACGCACCCTCTTCAAAGTCATCTTTGAGGTAGGCTTGATTGGCTAAAATAAGTGTGACATAGTTTTTCCATTGGGAATAGAGCGTCGCAGGCAGTTTGCTAAAGGGCTCTTCCATTTGCGTGTGCATCTCGTTGATTTTTTTGAGAATATCTTTACGCAAGTCTTCATTCGGCGCCATAATAAGCGAAAGGGATTGTTCCCTGAGTTTAAACAGTGGCAAAATATAGGTCTGCTGAATCGTTTGAACCCGCTTTGAGCCTTCAAAAACATTGTTGACATTCACAACCCCTTTATTCGTGATGTCAAACGCTAAAAAAGAGAGCGTGACAATCGCACAAATGCCTAAAGAGGCCATCAGAAAAAATTTATAACGCATGGAGAGATACTTAATCATAATCAAACCTTAAAGGTAACATGGGTGCTTCGCGCTCTTTAGGATACGCTGCATTACCCCTGATCGACCAGTGATATTTGGTTAGTTTTGCCTTCCAAAGGGGCATCAATAAAACCGATGAAGGCTCATAATGTACTTCTTTATTAACCGCTAACACAATATTGGGAGATGGAACAAAAAGCATATACGCCTTTTCATATGCACGCTTGACAATCTTTGTAACGATCTCATCAAATGCAGGGCTTTGAAATGCAACATCGAAAAAATGCTCAATGTACTCTTGCATGATATCATCTTTATCAATCGCCGACCATTTATCGGAGATGCGATATGCAAAAAACGCTGTCCAAGGGTTATTACTGCTCCAGTCATCATTTCCCCATGTTAAAATGTCCCATTTTTTGGGCGATTGACGGTTCGTGAGGAGTTGCTCATAAATCTCTTTTTCATTGGGTGTTGTGGTGTAATGTAGGGTTACGCCATATTTTTTGAGCTGATACTCAATGCCTCGCCACAAAAACATAAAACGATCCATTGTGATGACATCCAGTTCCAACCCATTTAAAATCTTTTTGAGCTCCCGCTCCTCTTCTGGGTTTTGACGTGCACGCTCACCCCAAGTTTGAAGGTTTGCCGTTGCCAGTTTCACAGAGCGATAATTCACTGAAGCTTCTGTGGGTGCGAGTTCACCCTCTTTTTTATAGACAAAATTGAGCAAATTAGCTTGATTTACCGCTTTATTAAGCGCTATACGTATTTTTTGATCTTTTAGCTTACTGTTGGGCTTAAGCAAGTTAAAATAGATCGAGATACTATGCGTTGAAGGTTTCGTATAGAGCCTTGCATACTTAGAAAGAACAGTTTCGACTTTTTTATTGAAAGGAATCGGTGTAATATCCAAACGCTCTTCCTCCAACGCCATACTAACCGATTGGGCAGATGTCAGTTCTGTATAGATGGTCACATTTTCAATGTAAGGCAAACCTGCTTCATAGTAATTGGGATTGGCTTGAAGCTCTAAAATAGGCGTTTGAAACCGCCCTGTTGCATAACCTTGTTTTAAAATATACGGACCCAAACCATAAGGACCCGGTGCTTGCATACTGTTACAAGTAGATCCCTCTTTGGTACTCCATCCGTAGCGTTTGAGGTAGGCAGATGTGTACAGATTGATAGAAGTCAGATCGCTAAAGAGCAGTCCATAAGGTTTATACAGGTGAATACGAATGGTATGATCATCCACTTTACTCACACCTTTAAGCCTCTTATGAATATCCGAATAAACCACAGGATCTTGCATAAAATAAGTAAAATTTTCCACTACAGAATCGGCGTTAAACGGCGTTCCATCTTGAAAAAGCACTCCTCTTCGCAAGGAAAATTCATACGTGAGATCGTCTATCTTCGTATACGATGTTGCCATCATATACTCCCACCCTTCATGGTTACCACTAGAGCGAACCAGCGTGCCATTGACCAGTTTTGAGACGTACAAGTAAGGCATCGTGGGTAAAAAGACTTTGATGTGAGAGCCTGCCACACGCTCATTAATGAGTACCGAAGTAGTATCATCACTGCGGTAATAAAAAGGATTTTTCCACTCCTGTGCATTGCCAAAGGTGACACACACAAGCAGTAAAAGTAAGAGTCTAGCACATCTCAAATCGGTATCCAACCCCTGATAAATTGGTAATAAAATCTTTCGGTAATTTCCTGCGTAAATTACGCACCAATGAACGAAGCGCACTATCCGTCATCACATCATCTTGCCACACATGGGCTTGTAGCTCATCATAAGTGACAATGCGTTGTTTATTATGCAAGAGCAATTCTAAAAATACCCCCTCTTTTTTATTGAGATGAATACTCTCACCCTCATACGTTAACAGTTTATGATCGACATCATACAAGTAGCCACAGGGAAGTTCATACACAATCGTATGCGTTTGAGTAATGCGTTTGAGGCAGCGTGCAAGCGCCTCTAAAAGACCATTGAGTGTCACCGGTTTGATGATGTACTGCTCTAAGTGCAGATCGACTACTTTCAGCAGATACTCTCTATCCGTATGTGCTGAAATAATGACAAGTGGAGTCACTTCATCATTTTTACGAATCTCACGTACCAGATCAACACCATTCATCACAGGCATTAAAATATCGGTAATCACAATATCGGGGTTTTCACTTTTGTAGAGCTCTAAGGCAATTTTGCCATTTTCCGCTTCGATCACCTCTTTAGTATAATAGCGAAGCGATGCGGCAATGTTTTTTCGTATGCCCTCTTCATCTTCTGCATAAAGAATTGTGAGCGTCTTCAATCGTTCTAAAAAGAGTTTATCCACGTTTGAGACTCCTTGAGCATAGTGTTATTTAGATTTCTTCGCGGTAAAGCTGATTTTCGTGCTTGCAAGACTTGCAACCTGTATACCGCCTCAACTTCCTTTATACATCAGGTTCACACGAACCAAGAGCTCGTACTTACCTTCCATTAACGGCTTGATACTCGTTTTAGGGTACCATCCTTGAACTTCAGGTTCTTCTTTGGGGGCATGAATTGTATCGACAAACACACTGACCATATACCCAGAGGGAAGCTCAGGCTTTTCTAACTTTATTATAACGAAGTTTTCTTCTCCAACCACGTAGTTTTTGGGTTCGATCAAAACAGCTTTTTGGTGGGACAATTCACTAAAAAGTGGGTCCTCAAAACTACAGGTGCTTGGGGCAATTTGCCCCCAAGCGAGTGAAAGAAAAACACCACAAAGACTCACAATCCATCGCAGTGTTGTTTTCATGAGATTATCCTTTAGGTTGTCTGTAAACCTCTTTGGGCATAGAAGGAAGAATAAACCGCGTACTCGGATGCGTTTCTGCATTGATCGCATAGTCGATTCCCACAGGTGACGCGTTAGCATACTCTTTGTATTTGGGATCATGCAAGTCAATAATCGTAATGGCATGTACAGGACAAGACTGAACACATGCCGTTGTTTTGCCATCGGCTTGGCGCTCCCAACACATACTGCATTTCTCGGCTTGACCCATTTTGGTATTGAATTTAGACGCACCAAACGGACACGCTTTGACACAACCGCCACAGCCAATACAAATCGTTTGGTCATGTTTACAAATACCCGTTTCAGGGTCTTTCGTATGCGCGCCCACAGGACAAATCGCCACACAGGCTGGATTTTCGCAGTGGTTACATGCCAGTGAAAAATAGAAACGCTCCATCGGCATTTGCACTTTAGGTGCTTTTTGATACGACGTTAAGGCTGGCAAGATATTGTTATTGTCTATCAAATAATCTTCCCCACCAATCTCTCTTACTTTGCGCCATAAAATTCCATCGTCTTGATGATACTGATTTTTACAGGCCATTGCACACGTATTACATCCTAGACAGATACTGCCATCGACTAAAAAAGCTTTTTGCATCACAATCTCCTGTTATAGTTTTCTAAAGTTGACAAAGGTATCATGAAGCGCAACACCAGGCGCTCCCGTTTTAAATGCACCCATGTCTGAACTGGTGTCATCAACGAGTTCATTGACGTTATAAATATTGTTGTTATACCACTGCTCGTACATCAAAACGGTACCTGCTTGAACATTGTCAGTGAGTTTGGCTTTCACACGTAAGAGTCCTTGTTTGTTAAAGACAGCTACCGTATCGCCCTCTTTGACCATTTTGGCTTCCGCATCATCAGGGTTAATGTAAACGTATGGTTCAGGGTGCATATCTTCCATCCACTCTAAGTTTTGGAACTGTGAGTGTAAGCTCCACCTGCTGTGAGGCGATGTCATGCGGAATTTGTCGTACGGTTTACGCACTTCAACATAGGAAGGCAGTGCATTGCCAAAAAGCTCCAATGCTTTGTCAGAATAAAACTCAAACTTACCGCTTGGGGTTTTAAACTTGCCATCGGCATACGGAATGACTGCTTTGGCTTTGACTGGTCCGTTTTTAAGCTCTTCCCATGATTTGATGCCAAATTGCTCGTAGATGCCAGGGTTAAACTCTTTGATTGTCATCGCTTTAGTATCCACACTTTGTGGGAAGGTACATGAACCTTTTTCTAGTCTGTTCATATGTTTAGAAAGCAGTGCTGCGATTTCAACATCGGATTTGACTTCAAAAAGAGGTTTGATGGCTTGTTCATTAAGACTCAACCAGTAATGCCAGTAAGAGACATTCACATCGTACTCTTCAAATTGCGTCGCAACAGGAAGGACGATGTCTGCCCATTTTGCGGTTTCATTGAAGAACTGATCGGCAACTACGACAAGGTCAAGTTGTTGAAAGGTACGAATGAGTTGATTGCGATCAAAATCTTGTGAGAAGACGTTTTTACACGCTACCCAAAGGAGTCTTACTTTTGGCTCTTTCGCATTGATCAGTTCGCGCGCTGTTTTATTGATGTTTAAAGAACGATCGGTATACGCCGCTTTTGCACCACTCTCTTTCGCAAATTCACCTTTGATAGCGCTAACACCGGTGTACCCCACACTGCCTTCTGGTTTAGTTTGGGAAAGTGCCGCATAGTTAAAGCCCCATGTGCTCAGGTGACCATAACGAGCACCACCTGCGTATTTGCCGATGTTTCCAGAAACTGCTACCAATGCGTCAATCGCACGGATCATTGAGCCACCATTGGTGTGACGTTGCATACCATACCCCATCCAAATCGTTGCAGGTTTTGCTTTTGCAAACGATAAAGCCAACTCTTTAATCATTGCAAGAGGAATACCTGTGATTTTGGAAACGTTCTCTAGTTTGATCTCTTTATCCAGATACGCTTTGTACTCTTTGTACCCTTTTGAGTTTGCATCAAGCCATTTTTGATCGTGTAAATTAGCCTCAATGATAATTTTTGCCATTCCCAGTGCTAAAAGACCATCTGTTCCTGTTTTAATCTGAATGTACTGACTCGCTTTGGAAGCCGCTTCGGTAAAAATGGGATCAATGACCACAACTTTTGCCCCTTTACTCTTTGCTTCGTAAATGTATTTCATCGAGTGAACGGAGTTACTCGCAGGATTGACACCCCAAAGTATAATAAATTTGCTGTCTTTCATCTCTTCAGGATCATTACACCACATATCGCCCATGTCAAGGTTTTGCGCATCAATGCCTGCTGGCCAACATGGTGTTCCTGCAAGTCTCGTGGTATAGCCGATAGAGCTAAACATCCCCTCAACACCGTAATGCGTGATGCCGAAGTTTCCAGAATACTTGGTAAGTGCAGCACCAAGCAAGGTTCCATCTTCTTTTTTCATCTCTAAGAGTTTTTTAGCAATCGTCTCCATCGCATAATCCCAAGAGATGCGTTTCCAGTTGCCTGAACCTTTGCCGCCTACTTGCATCATTGGGTATTTCAAACGACGCGCTGAGTAAACACGTTTGACGTATGAATTTCCCTTTACACAACAACCGCCTCTGGTATACGTTGATTCTTGTGCACCTTCGATAAACTGCATCACACCGTCTTTGACGTAGGTTTTGATACTACAGGTGTCGTAACAGTTTCGAGGACACGCATTGCGAAACGTTTGGTAATTTTTTTGCCCAAGGTAGGGGATTTTAGTATTGAGGTCTTCATTGGCGTGAAGAATACCGCCTGGAAGCGATGTCAATACACCACTGGCTGCTAAGCCTTTTAGAAAACTTCTTCGGCTGATGCCGTTGTTGAGAATGCTCTCAACTTTTTCTTTGGAATAACTCATTCAAGAACTCCTTGTTGTCGTGGTTTCTCTTATCAGTAACGATTTGAGCTGCATTAAAATAAAGGTCATCGCAGGCGAGTCTTTCTCACTCTGCGCTAAACCACGCTCCAAAAAACGTGGTATCCAAAGGGCTAAGTGTTCGTGTAAAAAATAGTGACGAAGGTCACTCAAATAGGTTATCTCTTTAGCCTCTTCTAAAAAAAGTAGTTGGTAATACGCGTCCAGTTCAACGCCTAAATGATCCTCAGGTACGACGTTTTTAAGCGAATAGGTAAAGCCCATCGTTTCGTACAACTCTCTTACATGTAACGTGGTTTTGGACATAAAAACATCGGGATTGTCAAGGTAAACGGAGGCAAAGGGATCGGCAATGGTTTCCATGGGGCCTACAAAGTAGCGATTGAACTGCACTTCCAAATCCTCTTCTGAAATGCTTATCGAAGAATCCAGTACATCAAACGCCTTTTTAAGCTCTTTGGAGTTTTGGGCATTAAAAATATCGCGAAGATGTTTGATGTCATCGAGTCTGGAAGTCGTTTGGGGTTGAAGCGTTTGCATCTTAAACTCTTTTTTTAATTTATTTTTTTAACAAACTAAGGAAATAGTAAAGCAAAAAAAGAGCAAAAAAATCGCAAAAAAGATTTTACATGTAAGAATTTGACATTTTTAGAGAAAGGGAGAACTGAGTCAAAAAGGAACACAATCGTTTTACATGTAAAGCGTAACCCCTACTCTTTCTTGATGCTTTACATGTAAAACCTTTCTTTAATTTTTTTCCAATGCAAACTCTTTATAATGGTGCATATAAAAATAAATAAAAGGAATATCTTTGATAACTAAAATAGATATGAACTCTCCCGAATTTTTAGCAGAATTTGAAAAAACAGAAGCGTTTACCGATAAAGTCTGTGCACAATTTGGCTTTGCGTACACACCCCTTGATGAAGTCAAAGAGTCCATCCAACAAGGCTTAACACGCAATAAAATGATTTATGGCAAACGCTACTGCCCCTGTTTTATGGTCATAGGTAGCACACCCGAAGAGCAAGCCAGCGCAGATAACCGTTTGTGCCCCTGCACCCCTGCACTCACCGTTGAAATTCCCCAAACAGGCAAATGCCACTGCACGATCTTCTGCACACCCGAACATGCACGTGAACTGGCAAAAGAAGAAAACATGGAAGAAGTAGCGCATACACATACCAGAGGACTCAGCAAAGAAGAGTGTGAAGCGTTAATGAAGAAAAAGCAGATTGATGGCAATGAACTTGAAGCGTTGCTCGAAGCTAGAAAGCATGGCGCTGTGAATTTTAATCTTGTGGATACACGTGAATGGATGGAATGGATCAGTAACCGAATCACAGGAACGGATTTTCTCATCCCAACCACCAGTTTTCATGATGCTTTGGCACAACTGAGCGGTAAAGAAAATACGCCTGTCATTTTATACTGTTACAGCGGAAGTCGAAGTGCGTACTGTCAACGCATTTTATTGCACATAGGGTATAAAACCGTACTCAACCTTGAACACGGCATTATGTCGTATGATGGGGACTGTGAAAGCGGAGAATAACAGATAGGAAGAAGTTACTTTGTAGCTTCTTCCTGATTTGATACTTCCTTTGTAGCTTCCAAAAGTTCTTCGCGGCTCAATTCAAGTTTAGTCCCTTGATCGTTATAGTCATAGCCTTTGACGATGTTGCCCTCTTTAAACTCAATCGTGCGGATCAACTTACCTGCTGGGTTGAAAAGCTTCGTGATGCCATTAGGTTGATTCTTTTTAAAGGGAGTTTCCCCTTGAAGTTTGCCAGTTGGGTAGTAAAATTTGCCTACACCTTCGGCTTGGTCATTGACAAAAGAGACTTCGGTTCGAAGGACACCTGATTCGTAGTACTCTTTTTTCAACCCTTCAATCTTGTCGTTTTTAAATGGTGTTTCACTTTGGAGCTTTCCTGATTCGTAATACATCTTACCAAGCCCCTCTCGTAACCCTTCTTTGAACGGAGTTTCACTCTTAATTTTTCCAGATTCATAGAAAAATTGACCAATACCATTGGCAAGTTTTTGTGTTTTAACCTCTACAAGGATGCCATCTTCACGAACATCCAAATCTTCAATCGCATAATAGTTTTCAGCGGCAAAAAGTGTTGCTGAACAAAAAAGTAAAACAGCCCATAATTTCATGAATGACTCCCTAAAAAATTTTTGATATAGAAACGAAGAATGTTTACATGTAAACGCTTACATGTAAACATTTAAAGCGGACTAAACGTTAAATCTAAAGTGCATTACATCGCCATCTTGAACGACGTACTCTTTACCTTCAAGGCGCATTTTGCCCGCCTCTTTGGAGCCAGTCTCACCCTTGTAGGCGATAAAATCATTGTAACCAATGACTTCGGCGCGGATGAATCCTTTTTCAAAATCGTTGTGAATCACAGAGGCAGCCTTAGGTGCTTTCCACCCTTTTTCAATCGTCCACGCGCGAACTTCTTTCACACCTGCGGTGAAGTATGAAGCAAGCCCTAGTTTGTCAAACGCCAAGCGGATGATCTGTTTAAGTCCTGATTCTTCAATGCCAAGCTCTTTTAAGAACTCTTCGGCTTCATCATCCTCAAGGGCGATCATCTCTTCTTCAACTTTAGCACAGAGAACAACAACGTCTGCACCCACTGCTTTGGCATGTTCTTTGACCGCTTTGACAAAATCATTCTCTTCTAAAAGCCCTGCTTCATCGACGTTTGCTCCGTAGATGATGGTCTTGTTGGAGAGGAAACGTAGTTCTTTATCGAGTGCTTGGAAGTTTTCATCGTCTTTGCGTGCAAAGGTGCTGACAGGTTTGATGTCATCAAGGTGTGCGCGAAGTTCCGTGGCGATTTCTGCCATCGCTTGCGCACCCTTTTCGAGTTTGGCTTGACGTTTAAGACGGTCTAGTTTTTTGTCAAGTTGTTGAACGTCGGCAAAAATAAGCTCACTCTCGATGATCTCGATGTCACGAAGGGGGTTGATGCTGTTTTCAACGTGCGTGATGTTCTCATCTTCAAAACAACGCACCATATGTAAAATAACTTCGACTTCACGAATGTTGGACAAGAACTGATTGCCAAGACCCTCTCCTGCACTTGCACCCTTCACCAAACCAGCGATATCCACAAAGTCCACCGTTGAGTGCTGAATGCGCTCAGGATTGACGATCTTTGCAAGCTCTTCGAGTCTTGGGTCAGGAACGGGAACAACGGCTTTATTTGGCTCTATTGTACAAAAAGGATAGTTTGCAGATTCTGCATTTTGCGCTTTGGTGAGCGCATTAAACGTGGTTGATTTTCCGACATTGGGGAGTCCTACGATACCGACACCTAAACCCATAGATTGACCTTTATAATTAACTTTTAAGGGCGATTTTACCCAAAAGCGTCTTAAAAACTGACATAGGCTTAGGTGCGTGGCTTTACATGTAAAGGTTATTTCTCTTTCAAATAGGCTTCAAAATGGTCAATATTGAGCACAATGAAGCGATACGAGACATAAATCACAACAGGCCATGTGCAGAGCCACAAAAGCCCTGAGGTGTAATTGATTGCTTCCATAATGACTCCTAATAATGATGTGAATCAGCTTCGATTTCGGCTGATGTAATTTTGGTTTTATCCATAGCGCGCCATACCACATAAATATACCCCAAAACAAAGGGAACACCCAAAGAGACGTAACTCATGGCACTGAGCGTGTAGTGCGAAGAGGAGCTATTTTCGATGGTCAACGAACTTGCCACATCAGAGAGCGAAGGATAAATAGGTGTGGCGTTAAACCCAAGCAGACAGAGCAGACTCGTCACGACTAAAATCACCCCAAAACCGCTAAACCAAATGCCGCGTCTGCTCGCTTTAAAAAGTGTGGAGAAGATGGCATAAAGCACCAAAAGTGTACCACCGCCAAAGGTAACGATGAGCAGTGGTGTGGCTAAAAAGTTGTTCAAAAATTTATGCGACTCTGGAAAGACAACACCCATATGGTACGTAAAACCGTTCATCACAAAGAGCATCACGACAAGCACAACAAAAAAGCCCACAAACAAAAGCGCATCTTGAAAGAGTTGCTTTTTCGCATTGGAAAGAATCATCGCATCGTCAATGTTATTGATAAAATACAGTGCTGCTTGCACACGGGCTAAGAAGAAGAGTGTCAGGCCAAACGCCACATTAAAGGGATTGAGTGCGCCTTCAAGTCCGTAACTTGGCAACGTCCATGCTGAAAAGTTCATACTGTTGCGCATGAAGTTCCCGCCTGTAAACAGTGTTCCAAGCGCAATTCCGATGAGGATAATGCCGACACTTCCGTTAATGTACAAAAAGGCTTCGTACGTGCGTTTGCCTAAAAAGTTGTTGGGTTTCACACGGTATTCGTACGAGACGGCTTGAAGGATAAAACAGAACAAAATCGCCATCCAGACATAATACGCCCCTCCAAAACTGACCGCATAAAAGAGAGGAAATGCCGCAAAAAGAGCGCCACCAAACAGAACCAATGACGTGAAAGAGAGCTCCCATTTGCGACCCAGTGAGGCGACAAGCATGTCGCGCTGTTTTTCATCTTTGGCGATGGCGTACAAAAGGGTCTGCCCGCCTTGCACAAAAGTGATAAAGACAAAAAATGCCCCAATTAGGCTTATCAGAAACCACCAATACTGTTGTAGACTTAAAAGAGATAAACTTCCAAACATCTTATGCCTCCTCAGGTCCAATGGTAATTTGTTTCAGCATGATCTTCACTTCCGCAATTAAAAGCGCGGTAAAGATAATCGCAAAAAGCCCTAGTGTTATCATGACCGACACTTCATCAATGTGCGAACTTGCCATGCCCACAGGAAGCATGCCTTGAATCGCCCACGGTTGCCTGCCCACTTCCGCGACAATCCACCCTGCTTCACCGGCAATGTAACCCAACGGAATCGAGAAAAGCCCCGCGTATAACAGTAGTTTTTTGGTCTCAATTTTGCCGATCATACTAAAGTAAAGCACGAAGAAAAAGAGTGCCAAAAACCAACTGCCAAGCCCCACCATGATGTGAAAGCTGTAAAAGGTCAATGCAATGGGTGGGATGATTTTTTCAGGCGTGTCTAAATAGCCATACCCCAAATAAGCCTCATGGGTGCGAAACAGCGCTAAGGCTTCTTCTTGGCTTGGGGTATTGTTCATCTTCTGAGCCTCTTTATAGGTGCGCAACGCATCTAACGCAATCTTGCCCTTGTCCAGTTTACTTTGAGCGGGCTCAATGGCGAGCGTTGCATTTCCAAGGACGAGGTCATCAATGCCCGGAACAAACGCGTTGATGTTGTGAAATCCTAAAAACGAGAGTGCGTAGGGAATCTCAATCGACCAGATAAATTCATCTTGCGTATCGCCAATCTTTTTATCCATGTTTAACTGCCCGATTGCCACGATGCCTGCACGATGTTTACCATCGTAAAGCCCTTCCATAGCAGCGAGTTTGGTCGGTTGACTCTGCGCTATTTGATGAGCAGATTCATCGCCTGAAACCAACAAAAAGATGGAGGCTAAAAATCCAAACGAAGCGCCTACAATGATGCTGCGTTTGGCGAAGAGTTTATGACGATTTCTCAGTAAAAACCAACTGCTAATACCCACCACAAAGAGCGAGCCCATCACATAACCGCTGCCGATCGTGTGCAAAAACTTAGAAACGGCGTTGGGGTTGAAAAGGACATCGGCAAAACTTTTCATCTCAAAACGCGCGCTCTCAAGGTTAAATTCCATGCCGACAGGGTGTTGCATCCAGCCATTGGCTACAAGTATCCAAAGCGCTGAGAGGTTCGAGCCAATCGCCACAAGCCATGTGGAGAAGAGGTGCATTTTAGGGGAAACTTTCTCCCAGCCAAAAAACATCACGGCAAAAAAGGTCGACTCTAAGAAAAACGCCATAATGCCTTCAATCGCAAGCGGTGCGCCAAAAAGATCACCTACGATCCACGAGTAATTCGACCAGTTTGTACCAAATTCAAACTCTAAGATAATGCCTGTGGCAAGACCGATCGCAAAATTGATTGCAAAGAGCGTCATCCAAAATTTGGTCAACTTTTTCCACTCAGGATTTTTTGTTTTGACGTAGATGCTCTCCATCATGGCAATGATAAATGAAAGTCCTAGTGTAAGTGGGACAAAAAGCCAGTGATACAACGCCGTAAGCGCAAATTGCGCGCGCGACAACTCAACAAGAAGGGTGTGATCCATCGGTAATGCCTTTTATTTTTGCATCAAATGTTCCAGAACAGCGTCTGCTCTTTGTGTGTCATTTGAAAAGTGTGTTTGGAGGATATTGGGGAAAAAAAAGAGCTTTAAAACAACAAAAAAAAGGAAAAACTTGATGGCAATAATCGCCCAGAGCTGTTTTCCAACACGCATCTGTTTAAAACCATCACGGTAGAAAAAAATGATCTGTTTAACCCACTGCATTCTAAATCAACCTTTTTAAAATTATAACTAAATAATAATAAATATTAATTAAAAATACACATTGTTAGCTAGTTAAGAAGAAATTTCTGCAATGACACGCATTGCAGAAATTTTAGAATGATTAATGATGTGCACACGTATGGTTTGGATCAATTTTAACCGTTTTACCTGCTAGAAAATCTCTCAGCGCATCTTCAACGGTTTCATTTTGATCATCAAAATAGACACCAATATTGACCGCCAAAAACTTTTTCAAAGGCTCACCACCAATACCTGATACTACAAGCGTATCAGCACCCAAGGCTTGGATGTTTGCCACAGCATTCGCACAGCCTCCTGTAACGTGACCTGGATTTTTATGTACTTTGACTTCTTTAACAACACCCTCTTCAACAGTAACGGCTGTATAAAAAGTTGCCTTACCAAAATGTGCGCCTCTCTTTGCGCCAATCCCTTCGTCTTTCATGGTTGGAAATATAATTGTCATTTTTAATCCTTTTGATTTGAATAGAATTTTTGTATTTGATGGTTTAGTGGCCACAACCACAACCGCCGCTATCATGATGGTCTCCATCATCGCCTAAAAGCTTCATATAATTCACAACCGTCACTTTTTCAAGCGTGCCTTTATGCAATTGATCTAAAGCCTCGTTGAGCATAATTCTTTCTTTACCGACATAATAAACATCTATGTGAGCACCTAAAAGAGCATGAAATGGTTTTTCTCCTACATGATTGAGTAAAACCGTTTTAACTCCCAAATTTTGTAGCCAAGGAACAACATTCATGCCTCCTTGAACACTGCATTTGCGTGTTGTTATAAGACCTTGGTTATCAATCAAACTAAAATAATTTGCTTTTCCAAAAAGGGATGCTATCACATCGCCTTTTTCTGTTTTAACAGGTATTGCTGTCACGGGAACTCCTTTAATGAGCATATGTTCAAAATAATACTCTCATAATGAACATATGTCAAGTATTTTCAAATCATGTTATAATGGACTTTTTACATGTAAAGGGGAGTTATGCCACGCCAAAAATGCAAACGGTTTACTTCATTCAGACCACCGTGTTGCCAATTTAATCCTCATGAATTTCAAACGCATCAAGAGACGATCACGCTTTTATCTGAAGAAGTAGAAGCACTTTATCTTATGGATTTATTGGAGTTGTATCAAGAAGAAGCCGCAGCTAAGATGGAAGTTTCGCGCCCTACCTTTGCACGCATTATTAAATCCGCACGAAATAAAGTCGCTTTAGCCTTACTGGGTGGACATACGTTACATCTGGAAAGTACCAAAGAGCGTTATGTGGTTGCGGTATGCAGTGAAAATGAAACCCCTCCTTATAACTCTTTGAGCCCTAAAAGCAGATACATTCATTTTTTTACACTTGAAAAGCATCAGATTATTGAGCACCAGATGATTCCAAATCCTCTGACATCCAACCAGATGAAACCCCCTTTAGTCTTAACGGAGCTTTTTCTCAATCAACGTGTCAATGTGTTTGTAACGGGAACGATTGGACAAGGGTTTAAAAGCATGCTTTCTACAAAAGGAATTCCTGTGCTTTTAAAAGAAGAAATTACGGACGAAGAGATTACGGCACTTTGGTAGTTTAATCTACCAAAGCTTTTATCCACAGTTGCATAATTGTATGAATCTCCTCTTTGGGTGCTTCCATAAATTCAATCACAAAGCGATCTTCAAACTCACAGATTCCGATACTTCGTGGGCGGACTGCTACGATTTTAGTATTTTGGATAGTTTTTCCAAAACAAAAAATAACATTTTGAACATCTTTGAGCCCTTCCATCATCTCACCACCTAGTGCTTTCGTATGGGCATAGTGATCAAAGATTGCAATAAAGTGCGCCGCAGGGTCAGCGTTTATTTTCTCTTTAAAATAATCAACGATTTGAGACATATGTTGATAACGAAGTCCTTCTTTCTTCAGGGTTAGCGAATGAATAGGATATTGATCTAAAAAGAGTGTTTTTTCCATATAATTTTCCTTCTAAAATGTTGTTTACTCTTGCACGCAGATTTCACCTTTGAGCATATGCGATACCGTTTGATAAATCACAACAGAGATGACCATTGTTGTCACGCCAACCATAACATACGAGAGTGATAAAAGTATAACATCTTTAGTTTCATGATACATTAACATCGAGCTTATACTCATGGCAGCAAGAGGAAAAACAAAGGCCCACCAAGAGATGAAAAATTTGATTTTAATAAAATTTTTGTACATAAAAGCAACCAAAAGCGTAAAGAAAAGGGCAAGATTAAACAACATCGTAGCAAAGACATCAATGACACCAAACATCTTATAATAGGCGATAAACCCAACCGCAGGAGGAGCAATAAAAATAAACATCGTTGGCATAAACTTCACGGCTAATTGATGGTGAAAAATAATACGGTTGAGTAAAATGGCAAATAAGATTACCCAAAAAAAGATGCCACAGCTAAAGAAGTACATTAGCACCCCTTGACTCGCAAATCCTACACCCCCAATAGGAACAAGAACATTGCCAACCACAGGAATAAACCATGCAGGATTAGAGTGGTCTAGTTCTTGATTGTTATTGATCCAAAAAGAGATCGTGTGCATGGTAAGGTAAAAATGCAACGCCGTACCCGCATACCAAAAGAAGGAAGCAACATTGACATTGACCTCTTTATAAATAATCGCTAGCATTAACATAGAAATCGAAATCGCCGCAAAAAAATTGAGCCTAATGGGGTGTGAAAACTCTTTTTTTACCATGGGTGCGTATTTGATGTATTTACTAAGATAGATGAGAGAAATAACGACAAATAACGTGGTTGAAACCATCATTAAGAGATTGCCAATCATATCCGTAAACCCTAACCAAAGAGCTGCCTTTTGATACATAATCGTTAAGCCACTCATTCCCATAACCATTGCATACATCATGACGGGAAAGAATTTTACTCTACTGTTCTCACACGCAAGAACCTCATCCATTGACACTCCTAATTATAATTTATACTAAATATAATTATAAGAATATACTTTTATTAATTATAAAATCATAAATAAAAATGGCTAGGCTATAGTCTTAATGAAATCATGGAGAGGATTGAAGGGTCACCTTCAACCCAACGTGGGAGAATTAAAAGAGGGTATCGCTTAAAATATCATTCATGATTGTATCGCCTAAACAGGCTTTTTCGCGTGCAAGCGTTTCAACTTTATGAACAATATGACTTTGCAAATAGACGACAACACGGCTTTTGCCCTCTTCTGTTTCGCATTTTTCGTCATATTCGCGCTGCATCTTATTTTTTGTCTCTTCATCTATAGGTGCTCGCAATGATTTGTACTCAACCAATACGCCATCTTTATAGACACCTGAAACTTCGGCATAAACCCAGTAGTAACCACCATCTTTTCGCAGATTTTTAACATACCCTTTCCACATCTGCTCTTGTTTCAAAGTCTGCCAGAGTGTTCTAAAAACAGAGTGAGGCATATCGGGATGACGAACGATATTGTGGGGTTTGCCGATGAGTTCATCAATCTCATAGCCTGAAATATGGGCAAATGTTTCGTTGGCGTAGGTTATGTTCCCCTGCAAATCGGTACGTGAAACAATAAGTTCATCACTTGGCACGATAGTTTCAATAAACATCTGATACGTCGTTTGCATAACCTCTCCTTAGTTTATTTTCTTTTTCAAATCACCCTTATAGACGATGTCTTTAAGTGCGACTGTTTCATCGTTGAGAATGTCTGGTACACTGGGAGACTGCTCTAGTTTTTCTCTTTCCGCATCGAGTTCATCTTCACTGTATGCCATCATCATATCGGCACAAATGACATGAGGAATCTTCTCAATTTTTTTCATTTTTCCCATCTCTTCATCAAGGTTTGCACCCTCAATCGTGACAATAATTTTGCCAGTTTGCTCGTCATGAAAATGGTAGTCACAAAAATCGCTCGCTTCGCAAATCGCAATAATCTCTTTTACATGTAAAGGCTTCGTTTGTATCACAATACTTGAAATATTCATGGGATTCTCCAAATCATAATAAATTGATCGTCACTGCTACTGACAAGTTCTTTCTCCGTCGCAAAGATGATGGTATTGAGCGTACTTTTTTGCCCTTTAAGGGTATGGACTTTCGCTTTTGTGGCAAGATCAAACACAACAATATCATTCTGTTCATTAAAGGCAAATGCGCCAAACGTTAGGCTGGGACTCAGCGCTCCTGCATAGATGAGAAACGAGCCATCAAACCGTTCATACGTGCCGTTTTGTAGGGTGTAAACTATGCCCCGTCTGTCTTGACCCGCACAGAGCACTTTATCTTTTTTAAAATCAACATTATAGACATTGTCCACATTACCGCCTTTGAGCACTTGAGTGATTTTGCCACTTAAAACATCAAAGAGAGTGATTTCGCCTGACTCACACGCACTTGCCACCATGCTTTTTGTCTCATTTAAAGCAAAATCGCTGAAGTGAGAGGAAGAGGGCTGAATACGGTACATCTCTTTGTGCGCCCCAATGTCCCACAAAAAAATCTCATTACTGAGAAGTGCCACCAAGATGTGCTTTTTGTCGACAAATTTTGCTTTGGAGATGAACAGATTAGCCGTAGCGTCTATGATCACTTTAGGCTTTCCCTCTTCTATAAGGTAAAGCTCACGTGCACCATTACTGGCTTGAACGACGGCAAGAAGCGTGTTTCCCAGCATATCTACTGAAAAAACTTTAGGCGCAACCTCATCGCCTGTAAAATCTTTTATATTCGAGAACTTAGTTTGTGAAAGTTTGGTCGCGTCGTTCAGTTGATACACTTCAAGGGTTCCTGCGCTCGTTCCTGCAATGATCTTTCCCTCAACCAAAGCAATGTGTTGTACCGTTCCCGCAGTTTCTATTGTTCGTTCTGGCACTAACGCTGCGCTTAACAGTACACTTGTAAAGAGACTTAGAAACAGAAATAATTTCATGCCTTTTTCTCCTCTTGAATCATAATCGCATTGCTAGGGCAGATGCCGACGCACATGCCACATCCATTACATACATCCATTTCTATTTGCGGTTTCCAAAGCCCTAAAAATTGAATGGCTCTTGGTTCACACGCATCCAAACAGCTATTGCACAGACTTTGATGCCATGCCATACAGGCCATTATATCAATATGGGCTTTTACATGTAAATCTTTTTCATCGTTACATGTAAGACTTAAAACACCACTTGGACACTCCCTTGCGCACGCTTCACAAAAGGTACATCCACCTTTGGTAAAGTCTAAGTAAGGGGTATGAGTGGTAGCGCAGAGGACGATAATTTTTTCTTCACACGCATTCATGCAAGGCGTATCTTTACATGTAACGCAATGAGTCGAAAATTCATACCCTTCTTGATGGTAAGGAGGACGCACACACAACTCTTTTTGATTTTTTTGCGTCTTTTTGTTACCAAAGAGAGAGGTAAAAACCCCTCTTCTGCTACCGTCTGTCATAGCTATTTCACAACGCCTTCATTAAGGTTATCAATGAGGTTTGAACGACTTTTTTCGCTATCTTTGCGATAGTCTGGTTTAAACTCATTTTTAACCAAAGGCTCGTTGGCAGATTGTGGCACATGACACGCTGAACAGTTATAGCGAGCTAAGCTCATTTCCTTAAGCACCTTTTGCGTTCTCATATCGAAAAAGTGAGACTTAGGAATCGGAGTCGCTTTCACTGCCTCAGCAACTTCAGGCATGTGGCAACCCGTACACGCATTGCTCTCTTTGGTCATATCCATCATGCCTTCAACATCATGAGGAATCAATGGAGGTGCATTTTCAAACGATCTTTGAATCATTTTTGACTCACCAGCAGACACTGTTGAATACGATGTTGGTTCACCTACAACAGTTTTTTCGCTGTAGAGATCCACCTTTCTAAGCCCTAAATCCTCTTCATTGTACGATTGTGACACCGCGCATCCGCTTGCCACAATAATACTTATCAAAGAACCCATTATCAACGTTTTTATACTAGTCATTCTTTTTCTCCTACATTTGTGTTAATGTAATTCCGTACACCAAAAGAGAGTGCATCACTCTCACACACTTCAACACATCGTCCACAATTGGTACACTCTCCTGAAGCTATGGCACCGCTCTTTTTGGAGATAATGCCAAGAACCTGCTTCTCAGGACAAATCTCTTTACACTTCATGCACAAGGTACACTTCGTGTGGTCGTGTTTAATACGTACCAGACTGAGACGCCCAACTAAAGAGTAAAACCCGCCCAAAGGGCAAATGTGTCCGCACCAGCCATTTTTTACGGCAAAAAGATCAAACAGATAAATGCAGAGTATTGGCGCAGCGCTCATGCCTATCCCAAAGATGATACCCCTGTTTAAAATCCCAATAGGACTGACCATTTCAAATGCAGCCACGCCTGTCATGAACGATAAAATAAGGCTAAGGGCTAAAACCCAATACCTTACATTACGACTCATCCACACCTTCTTTTCAACGGTTTTATCCAAAAGAAGGACTCTTCGTGTTCCGTTTGCTGCATCGGTGACCATATTGAGAGGACAAACCCATGAACAAAAGGCACGACCTCCAACAACCATGTAAAAAAGCAGGATTAAAGCAGCGCCCATAAGCACATCGATGCCAACAATCGCACCTGTAACCAACATCTGCAACAAGGCAAAAGGATCGGCTAAGGGAAGCTTTTTCATCACCAAAGAGGCGCTTAAATCACCACTGAGTAGCCTAAGTCCATAGCCATTGGCCGCCACAAACAAGCCAAGAATGCTCAGTTGAGTGAAGCGTCGTGCCATCATAAAACGGTGGCTTCTGATCCATTCTCTCATTTGAACATCTCCTCATTCGAATTCAAGTAGTCTGTCGCAGACTTCTCGCTACGTTTGGTATGCGTTGTAACATCACCGCTTGCTTTTTCTAAGCGTTGTTCATCCCCCTGCTCCCAGCCTTTGATATAGTGTGAGCCGATATTTCCTGTGGCAATTTCCAAAGGCAACACATGAATGGCTGCTTTTTCGGTGACACAGGCTCTTTCACACAAACCACATCCGGTACAGGTAAGACTGTTGACGATCGGTGTCAAATAAGCATGTTTGCCTGTTCGCTCATTGCGTCTATACTCTAACTTAATCGCACTGTCCATAATAGGACATGCTCGGTAACACGCGTCACACTGTATTCCCCAAAATGCGATGCAAGACTGAACATCAACAACGGCAAGTCCCATGCGCGCTTTGGTGATGTCAAGTTCAAAGACACCTTCAGTGATTTTAGAAACACTCTTTTCATCCAACGCTCCCGTGGGACAGACAGGTACACACGGTATATCCGTACACATGTGACACGGTACTTCACGAGGAATAAAAAACGGTGTTCCCAACGGTTTTGTGTCACCCGGTTTGGCAAGGCTGAGCGTATGGTAAGGACATGCGACAACACACTGCCCACACTTGATACACAAGCGCATAAAGTCCTTTTCCAAGACTGCAGCAGGCGGTCTTAAAACCAACGGAGCGCTTTTTGCCTCTTCCAAATACCCTGTCCAAACCATGCCACCCAGCGCCATGAACCCACCACTTTGAGCCATCAAAGCAAGGAATTTACGACGGTCTGAGATTGCGATTTTATCTGTTGTTTCCATTTTATTACTTACGCTTTATAAAGCTTAACCGCACATTTTTTATAGTCTGTCTGTTTGGAAAGCGGACATGTCGCATCAAGACATACTTTGTTGATGAAAACTTTCTCATCAAACCAAGGAACAAAAACAAGTCCACGTGGTGTTCGGTTACGTCCACGAGTTTCCACACGCGCTTTACATGACCCACGACGACTCTCTATCCAAATCAATTCGCCTTGGATAAAGCCTTTTGCTTTCGCATCTTCTGGGTGCATATAACAGAGTGCCTCAGGAACAGCGCGGTAAAGCTCAGGAACCCTCATTGTCATCGTGCCACTATGCCAGTGCTCTAGCACACGCCCAGTACACAACCATGTATCGTATTGGGTATCTGGCATTTCGCATGGATCCATATACGGTCTAAAGAAAATTTTCGCTTTATTTTTAAGCGGGTATGTCTCTTCTGTGGTTGGCTTGAGTAAGTTACCTTTTTTGATCGCTTTTGCAAATGTTCCATAAAATGCGAACTCACCATTGTTTTCTTTTGCAGCATACGGATCGTACTTAGCGTTAAATCTCCATTGTGTCTCTTTACCATCGACAACAGGCCATTTGAGACCTCTTACTTTGTGGTACGTGTCAAAGTCGGCTAAGTCATGTCCATGACCTGCACCAAACTTGCGGTACTCTTCCCAAATCGCTTTTTGCAAGAAGAAGCCATACCCTTTCCACTCTTTACCATCACTGCCCATTACACCACGGTTATCGCCGTTGACTTCCGTGTTATCAAAGCCTTCACCAATCGGGTCTTGTGCTTTGAAAGATTTGAAAAATTCGTTAGCAAACAAAATGTCATACAAAGTATCGGTCTCTTTGTAGCCCATTGCTTTTGCTGCTTCGATAACGTTTGGTAATTTGCCACCTTTGATCGGTTGCTCGCCCCAAACATCCGCAATCGTGAAGCGTTTTGAAAGCTCAACCCATTGCCATGTATCACTCATTGCATCACCTACTGGGATGACTTGTTGTTTCCATTGTTGGGTTCTTCGCTCTGCATTACCATAAGCACCCCATTTCTCATAGATCATGGCTGAAGGTAAGATAAGATCAGACACTTTGGCAGAAATACCAGGATATGCATCAGAACAGACAATAAAATTGTCAGATTTACGAGCCGCTTTGATCCAGTGTTCTGCATTGGCGGTGTCTTGGTAAGGATTGCACACGTTAACCCATGCAAATTTAATTTTTCCACTCTCAATTTGTCGGTGGATATTCATAATATGTTGGTAACCCATCGGATTGAGCGTACCCTCTGGTAATTTCCATATTTTTTCACTTACGGCTCTGTGCGCAGGAATAGAAACATCCATATCCGCAGGCAAACGGTGTGTAAAGGTACCTACTTCACGAGCCGTTCCACACGCACTTGGTTGTCCTGTTAGAGAGAACGCGCCTGAACCTGGTTTGGCTTGTTTGCCAAGGAGGAAGTGAACCATATACGCTTGTTCATTGACCCACGTACCACGTTGGTGTTGGTTAAAGCCCATTGTCCAGAAACTGACAACTTTACGCTCTTTCTCGATGTAAAGGCTTGCAAGTGTTTGAAGTTTTGCTTTAAAGCTCTCGATGGTCTCATCAGGATTGCCTTTAGCAATTTTTGCAACATAATCAAGGGTATAAGGCTCTAAACCTTTTTTAAAATCTTCAAAGCTAATTTCCCAGTGAAGCATCGCAGCATCCGCTTTATCCATTTTCATGGTATCGCCTGCTTTCACACCTAAGTGTGCAAGACCTGGAGCTTCTTTCTCAGAAATAACTTTCGCTTCTTCTTTTTTGATAATCTCAAGTTCTTTATCGGAGTAGCCTAGTTTTTTCGCCTCTGCCTCTGTTCTCATACCATAACCGATATTTGCGAAACCTGTTGCGAAAATAGTATTTTTCTTCACAAAATCCCAGTCAATTGCTTGTGGATGATTGTAAACAATCTCACGTGCGATGTAGTTCCAAATAGCTAAATCAGTACTTGGAGAGAAGATAATTTCCGTGTCCGCAAGGTCAGAACAACGGTGTGTATACGTAGAGAGGTTCACCACTTTGACTTTTTCGGGAGAGGTCAGTTTTCGATCACTCACGCGAGACCATAAAATCGGATGCATCTCCGCCATATTGGCGCCCCATGTCACAATGGTGTCAGTAAGCTCGATGTCATCGTAACAGCCCGCTGGCTCATCAATTCCAAAGGTTTGCATAAAACCAACAACGGCTGAAGCCATACAGTGACGTGCATTCGGATCGATCGCATTAGATCTAAAGCCCGCTTTCATAAGCTTCGCAGCAACATAGCCCTCATGAATGGTGTATTGACCGGAACCAAACACACCGATGGCTTCTGGACCACCCGCTTTCATCGCGGATTTCATATGTTTTTCCATCTCGTCAAACGCTCTTTTCCATGAGACAGGTTTGAATTGACCATGTTTGTCAAATTCACCTTTGTCGTTCATGCGTAAAAGTGGTTCTTTTAGACGGTCAGCACCGTACATAATTTTGGCATTAAAATAGCCCTTGATACAGTTCAATCCTCGGTTAACGGGAGCCGCTGGATCACCTTTGACAGCGACAATTTTACCCTCTTTGGTCGCCACCATAATACCACAACCGGTACCACAGAATCGACACACAGATTTGTCCCAGCGCCAATCTTTTTCGGCGTGTTCCCCTGCAGCCTTGAGCTCGGAAGGCACGCTAATGCCCACCGCAGCAGCAGCGCTCACAGCGGCAGATGTTTTTAAAAAGTCTCTTCTTGAAAGCGACATATTGAAACCTCCTGTTTTGAGTTACGAGGTCATTCTATCACTAAGCAAAAATCCAATCTATGACTTAAGTCAATACTTTAGTTTTGTGAATTTAATTTTGTGGGGATTTTGGGGTTAAATGTAAAGGGGATTGAGTGAATTTACAGTAAAATAGTATTTATTCATTTTTTGCAAAACAAGTTAAAATTTTAGCCTTAACTCTCTTTTATTTTTTTTGTTTGTTTATTTCAGAATATCAAGCTATTTTATATATAATGTTCGTTAAGAAATAATTAAGTGAAATTTATATGAAAAAAATATTAATAGGTATTATTATAGCTCTAACCATGCTATATTTGGCAATATGGTTGGATATAAAACAGGATAAAAAAAATATATTGATTGTGAAAGAGACTTCTGATGTTTTTAGTGACTGGGAGTGCGGTTTTAAATGCAATGACTCAATCTTTAGAGTTTTTGAAGGTGAAGAATATAATGTTCAACGTGTTAGATATGGCAAAGACTTTATGGCATTGAAAATCGAATCAAAAAATGGGTTATTTGGTTGGGTAATTTTAGATGAACGATATAAAGTTACTGAACGAAACTAAAACAAGTTAATAAATTTTTCAAAAATATCCCAAATATCTTTAAACTAAGGAAAAAGAATAATGAAATATTCATACCAAACTGAAAAGCTATCTGTAGCACGCAGTGCTTTAATGTTACCACACTATAAAGGTGAAGCACATGCAATCGCTAGTGCCTTTCACCAAAAATGCAAAAATGGGGACAGGCTACTTTTTATTTACATGTAAAAAATTTAGTGCTTAACTTCATTAAAATAGCCTGTTACCATTTATTTAGGCATTAAATGTTTAGCTTTTAATACGGTATCTTCTTTACATGTAAAAATAAAAATCACCTCTTCCTTTCGATTTTCTATATAATATTCATGCATGAAACCATGGAGAACGTTATGTTAGATAAACTTTTTTGGAATGACCCTTATGCGAGTGAAATTCAAGCAAAAATTGAAGCGGTTGAGGGTGATTGTATTTACTTAGATCAAACCATTTTTTACGCATTTTCAGGCGGTCAAGAGAGTGATTTTGGAACTATTGGAGGCATTGAAGTCTTAGAAGCGACAAAAGAAGGCACCAACATACGCTACACCCTAACGAGCGGACATATGCTTCATGTGGGTCAAGAAGTAGCAGTCAAGATCGACTGGCAGAGACGTTATAGCTTAATGCAACACCATTTTGCCGCAGAATTAATCTTGGAACTCCTCTATCAAGAACTAGGTTCGGTGGAAAAAATCGGCGCGCATATTGCCCAAGATAAAGCACGCATTGATTTTTTTTGGCATGAAAACATTAGTACCTTGTTTCCCCTGTTACTGCTTAAAGCAACAGAATTAATCGAGAAAAATCTACCCATTAAAAGCGACTACAGCGATCTTGTAAACCAAAGACGTTACTGGGAAATCGATGGTTTCGCACAAGTCCCTTGCGGTGGCACACATTTAAAACGCACAGGTGAAATTGGTAAACTTTCCTTAAAACGAAAAAATATAGGCAAAGGTAAAGAGCGCATTGAAATTTATTTAGATAAATAACTAAACGCCTAAAAAACAACCTATTCGTATTTATAAATTTAGGTTTTGCCCATACATACAGCATGGGCAAAACTCCTGAAAAAATACTAACTTAAAATTTCATACCAAGTGTCAAATAGACACCAAATGGCATACCCGACAAATACGTTGGTTGCGTCGTATCGGCGGCAAGTGCATTATCCGGTGTTACAATCGAAGCAATATAGTGTTTATCCAAAAGATTAACAAAGCTTAATTGTACATCACCCTCTTTTATGCCTTGTATTTTAGGCAATTTATAATCGACATTAAAATCCACCGTTGTAAACGAAGGAATCTCTTGCGTATGTTCCACATTACCGTACCTGCTAGCCGTATAGCGAACGATTGGCGTGAATTTCCAACTACCCATTTTATACGTCATAGAACCTTTAAGTCCTTGCCTTGGAGCATCGGGAACTTGATTGTTTTTTGTCGATGTTGTCGCTAGTGCACTGGTCTGAAAGTCCTCTGTGTAATAGTAGCGATTGTAAAAAGCGCTGGCAAGAAAATCTATAGACTCCGTGGCTGCACCGCTAATGGCAAACTCAGCACCGTAACTTTCAGCGTCAAGGTTATTGGTCGGATAATTTATACCGTATTGGGTATCATAAATAGTGGCTTGTTTACCCGATACTTTGGTATAAAAGAGGTTTGGAGACAAAACAATGCTTCCAATGCTATACTTTAGACCAATATCGTAGTTATCGGAAATCTCTAGGTTTTGCTTATCCCATAATTTCTGAAGGGAGACCCCTTTGCTCACATACGTCGCTCGATTGGAAATGTACGTTGGGAAAAGATTGACATCGTAACCATAACTTCTACCGTAATCAAAATAGACTTCCGTATTGGAAGTTATCTTATACCCTAAATAGGCACTTGGTAACCATTCAGTAAAGGTTTTAGAAGCAACACTTGACCATGGATCGAGCGCAACTTGACTGAGTGCTGTATCGTAATCAGAGCTTATAGCAGCGCTGTTCGCACCTGCCGTGTGGCTGTTAATTCCTGCGAGTTTAAAGTCAAGGTATCGTATGCCAAAAGCGTAGCTAAAATCTTTAATGTCACCGCTGAATTGTACAAACGGTGAGCTAAACGTGTGTGTTGACTCTTCTGCTAACGTATTCCAACCATTGTATTTTAATTGCCCTGTGTTACTGACCGTATACATTCTTCGACTTGTTGGCGGTCCTGGAAGGTCTTGCTCTCCATACCAATAGCCAATTTTCATCGCCATCTCTTCGATGATTGGTATCTCATAGGCCAATACCGCGCCATACCTATCATGATCAACGAGCCATTGGGTCACAGGCGATGTGGCTGGAGTTGCGGGCATATTGGTGAACCAATATTCACCTCTGTCCTTTGAATAGTACGGTTTAAAACTTAAAACAGAGTCATTCGCAAAACGGTACTCTAGATTTGCCGTTACGACGTCATCGGTAAAAGATTGCTTATTCCAATCGTAATAGTTAGCATTTTTTGTTGTAGGATACGCTGTATTCCAGTCTTTTTTATAATTCGTGTCCAAATCTTTAGCTTCTGCGTATGAAAGCCCATAATAGTTATTATGATCGTCTTCGCTGTGCGCAAAAAATAGCTCACTTTTAAAGTTATCATTCGGTCTGTAGGTCATGCCTAACATAACGTTGGTTCGATCCAGATCACCTTCGCCTTTCCATTTATCGCCACTGGTTTTAGAAACCGATCCAAACGCTGAAACATCACCCATTTGCCCCGTATCAAAACGCAAAAAAGTTCGTAATGCATGATCTGAGCCGACGGTTTGAGACACCGTTGTTTCCATCTCTTTTTTGGGTCGATCGACCATCATATCGACTTTTCCGATGAGATTGGAGAAGCCAAGACTTTTTTCAGCAGGCATATACCCTTTATAAAGATCGATCCATGAGATATTTTCCAGATCAAACATGGTTTTTCCTCCCCCCGGATTGCCACTAATGGGGAGTGATTCTAACATGTAAACGCCGCCAGGTCCTGACTGACTTTTACCGCGAATACGTAGCGGATCGTGAAACGATGTTTCATTTGAGCCAAAAACTTCGGCAGGTTGATAATCGACGGAAGGCGACATACCAACAACTTTTAGCGCTGAAATACCAATGGGTCCACTGTAAAGATCGATGGCGTCTTTATTGTATCCTTGTGAATTGATATTTTCTTTACCACCCGTTTCAAAAGCTGTGGCACTCCCTGTTTTTCCCGTTGCAACGACCTCTTCTAATTGATAAGAATCTTGCCCATACAGATTGCACAGTGCCATAAGACTAAACACTAATGCTCTTTTCCCAGTTACATTCATCCCTGCCCCTCTTTTAAGTTGTAGTATTTTTTTATATATAACGATATATCTGATTAAAATATTTTATGAATTCTTTAGTATCAATAAATCATAACATCAAGCAGAGGCTTTAAAAAATATTCGTACCTTAACACTGTACAATGAGAAAATTTGCATAATGTATTCATTGTATAAAAATTTATATAATGAATACATTATAATGATTATAACTTAAAATTTAAATAATTTAGAGAACATTCATACACATATAAAAGGAATATCTCCCTATTTAGAGCAATTGAGGGGAAAACTCCGCCTCAAAAGAGACGGAGTTTCAATTAGAATTTGTAGTTAGCTCTAAATCTCATTTCATTAAAGTCTGTTGAACTAGCAGCTGTCGCCCCCAAGGCTGCAACATCTTTTGTAGCATTTTCATACTCAAGAGATAACGTTAACCCTTTAAGTGAAGGGATGTCATAAGCAATTTGTCCTTCCCAGTATTTGGTTTTTGTATCACTAGAGGCATTATTCAATATAGCGCCTACAGCGACAGATGAAGCGTCTTGATTAATTTTTACATATTGACCTAAGACTTTAAGACCCGTAACACCCACTTTTGTAAAATCATAACCTACTTCAACTTTATAAGCATCTGTATTAGCACCTGAAGTGACTTCGGCACCTTTGATCAATGGAGCGGTATACGTTGTTGGTCCATTTCCTGCACCTAGGAGAACACTTTGCCCACTTGATACGGTACTATAGGCCAAAGATCCATTAAAGCCTGCTAGCTCTTTAAAGCCAACACGTCCTTGGTACATATCACCTTCAACATGGAAACTATCGAATGTAGCATTGGATGTTCTTGACCCACGATATGTTGCATCAAAAAGTAGTTTCATAGTGCTTAAAGGTACTACATAGTTACCCTCTGCATAGAAAACATTGGCATCACCACCATTGGTTAATTCAACATCATTGACAAATAAGTATTGTCCAATTAATGTCAAGTTTGTGATAGATGTGTTAATCGCAGCAGCTGTGTACGCTCCATCAAATCCAAAAACGTTTGATCCACCATTAGCTGTGCCTGTTCCGTAGAATACAGCCTCTTTTTTAAAGTTAGGCATCCCTGAATCACCACCTACCACACTTTTATCATAATCGGATGTTCTACCTTGGAATTTGTCAGAATATCCTGCGATTAATGTTGTATTTGGAAGGTCCGTGTTGATAAGAACCGCTGCTTGGAAGGCTTCTTTAATCATACGTGAACCAGAACTACTCACAAGGGGGCTTGTAATAAATTGACGACCCACTTTTGCCGTTGTTTTCCCAAGAGTATACGTTACATACGCCTCTGAAAGCACTGCCCCTGAACCATACATATCTGATGCATAAAGATTTTTTGCATCGTTGTCAGCAAATGGAGCATAGCTTGACTGGAATGTTGTACCAAGAGATAAACCATGCAATGAATCTGTTACATAACTCAACATAACACCTGTTGAAAACAGGTCAGCGTTACCTTTACCAATTGTTCCTGTTGTAGCCGTAGTTGGGTTAGAAGTACCTGTATCCCTATCAAAGTACCAAGCTCTTAATTCACCCGTTACTTTACCGTTTTTGAATGCGTCAGCAAGTGTATCTGATGCCGCAAAAGAGCTAGATGCAAGACCCGCAACTACTATAGCTACCAAGCTAAGTTTTGCTAATTTCATATTGCCTCCTGAATGCAGATTAGACTTCATTACCTATCGCAATGGGATTATGCAAAATTATGTAAGAAATCTGTCAAAATATTACATTAAATGTATAGCATAGAAATAGCATTAACTTATAAAATTAATTATAAATTAAATAAGTGCCTAATTTTCCAATGGTTTAAAAGGTGAAAAAGCCCTGCTATAACAAAATAACTATGAGAACATATATAAAATAGACTTTGACTTACGCATAAAAGTGTATTACTATTTTGATTGCATTATTAATTTTAAATTAAATATTTAATGTAATATATTTACCTTAAGGAGAAGGCTATGTTGAAGTTATTTTCTAAAATTACATCGGTTGTATTGTTAAACCTTGTGCTGACATTAGGCGTACATGCTGCGACCATTGACGTTATTAGTTCAGGAGCTTTTTATGCCACGATGGAAGAACTCAAACCCACATTTGAAGAAAAAACTGGTCACAAGATTAATCTACAATCTGGTTCGTCTATGGGCGCTTCTACAACTTCCATTCCTAACCGCCTAAAGCGCGGCGAAACTTTCGATCTGATTATACTGGCTAGCAATCAATTAGACAAAATGATCGACGATGGTTTTGCAGTCAAAGGCAGCCGTGTTGATCTCGTTCACTCTTCCATCGGCATGATGGTTCGCAAAGGCCAACCAAAACCAGATATCAGCACCAAAGCCGCATTTGACAAAGTTTTAATGGATGCCAAATCAATTGGTTATTCTGCTAGTGCTAGTGGTACACATCTTGCGGAAAAAGTATTTCCAAATTTTGGCGAGATTGTCATGAACAAAGCCAAGCTCATCGTAGGGGATCGTGTCGCTACGTGGATTGGACGAGGTGATTTGGAGATCGGTTTCCAACAAGTGAGTGAAATCGTACCTTTTACGGGTGAAAAAGGCAGTGTGGATCTCGTTGGTCCGATCCCAGCACCGTATCAGAAAGTAACTATCTTCTCCATCGGTGTTGCCAAAGGTAGCAAAGAACCCGTAGCAGCCCAAGAACTAGTCAAGTTCCTCACCAGTAAAGAAAACTACCCTCGTTTAACTGAGCAAGGTCTTATCCCTGCTGCAGTTGCAACAGAAAAAGCTAAATAGCCGTTAGCACTCGAAGTAAAAGCGCGGCGAATACGTCGGGCTTTTGTTATACCTCTTACTGCTGCGCTAAAACCCACAGCTCAACTTTTTCATGCTCTCTGGCATCGGTTCGTTTTGTTTTTTTCGAGGATGCACTTACATCATGTCTGAGGTGTAACTCTTTTCTAAAACGCTCGTTAGTACGCAACTCTTCGATGATAGGATGAGCGCTTTGCTCGTCAATGACTTGCGCTAGATTGGAGAAAAGGAGCACTATTTTCCCATTACATGTAAGGTGCTTTTGCGCTTGTTCAAAAAAGCGTGGAAAGAGTTCTTTTTCATAATAAATCGCTTTATCAAGCCCCTCTTCCAAGGTGTGTTTGGCTAGTAACCACGGAGGATTAAACACAATTACATCCGCCTTCACATCACAGTTTTCAAATAAATCGCCATGATTGAGAGTGATCTTTTCGTCATAGCCTAGTCTTTTACATTCTTGCGCAACGCCGATAATCGCATTTTTATTGGTGTCGGTGGCAAAAATAGTTTTAAAACCATTTTGAATAAGTTGAAATGACAAAATGCCACTTCCTACCCCAATTTCTATCGCTTTTTCTTTGGAACCAGTGTATTTTTTAAGCCACCGATCAAAGAGGGTTAAATGCTCAAACCGTGTGGGAAAGTAGGTGCCATAAAACGGGTGAAGCGTGATGCCTAGCGTTTTCACTTCAATGCCTTTTTGATACCACTGCCACGCACTATTCATGCCCTGAATTTCAGGAAAAGAGATATAAAATTCTGAAATTTCAGGGTATAACACCTCTAACCAACCAATCTTGGGAGCTTTTTTCACAAGCAGTTTATGACCTTTGACTTCCACTAATAAACGATGCGATACTTCCCTAAACGCACTACGAAAATTGCGTTGCCCTTGAAATTTTGTGTCGGTATAATACCCTAAAAGCGTTCGTTTGAGTTCCACCAAAATCCCTAAGCCATCGCTAAAATACTCTTCGACCAAAACATACGTCCCTGCGATCATCTCCTGAACTGCCGCCTTTACATTCGTGTCATGATAAAAACGTATCAGTTCGATTTCTGAGGTAATAATCAGCGGTCTATCAGGTTGGAGAGATGAAAAATCGTGTTTCATGAATGATGCCTTTATAGTGTGGTGCAGTTTAGTGTATAAAGGCTTTGGTACGGATTGGGTTTTCACTAAAGAGGAAAATTGAGGATTAAAAGGTTTGACGTTGGATATCTTCTTTACATGTAAATATGATTCAAAATTTTAAAATTATAAATTAATAATATAGAATTTGAAATATGCTATTATCCAATATAAAAGATGCTAGAAAATAGTCCAATTGTCTTTAAAAGATTACATAAAGTAGTCAGAATTGTGAAAACAAAGGAGAGATATTATGATAAATAAAGTATTCATTTCCGGTGCGAATAAAGGGATAGGTTTTGAAACTGCCCGTCAATTAGGTCAACAAGGTTGGTCAATCTTATTGGGAGCACGTAGTGAAAAACGTGGCTTAGCAGCCGTGGAGGAACTTAAAGCTAGTGGCGTCAATGCGGAATGGATCAAAGTAGATTTGAATGATGTGTCAACTATTCATACTGCTGCAAAATATATTAAAGACAATCATGCTGACTTAAATGTTTTGATTAACAATGCCGGTATTCCTGGCGACATGCATAAGGATGCTTTAGATTTTACTACCGATGAATTGCGGGAAGTTTTTGATGTGAATTTCTTTGGAAATTTTGAAATGATTAAAGCCTTTACACCCATATTAGCGGCGAATAATGGGCGTATCTTGAATTTAAGTATCCCAACAGTTGCCAGTAATTTCTTTGCACCTTTCGCTTATATGACCAGTAAAGCGCCATTAAACTCAATGATTGCAGCTTTTGGTGCGTACTATACAAAAAATAAAATCTCAGTTGAAATATTTGGCGTGATGCCGGGTGGGATTACGACTGACTTGAACGGAAATATGACCGGATCATTCATGAAAACTCTTCCTCAAGGTGGCAAGGTCATTGTTGACCTTTTAACTGATGGAAAGTATCATCAAGGCAAGGTATTGAACGAATATGGCGTGGCTATGGATTATGAAGCTAATTACTTACTAAAAGCGTAAAATCCAAAGAATAGGAATCAGGGCTTGACGTTTAACTTTCTTTACATGTAAAGCTAAAAGTAGCCCACACTCCATTAACTTATCTCAAAATCCACTCTTTAATCTTCTCAATATGCTCCATAAAAGTGGACTCATGGTCACTCTCTTCGCTATCAGATGGAAGGATATGCTCATAATAGGTATCTTTCAGTAGTTTACGCAAAATGCCTTCTCCGATAAAAGGTTGGTCATCATTGAGGGCTTTGATGGCTTTGAGCAGTTGGCGTATGTCGTACTGAAGCGGATTGATGTCGGGAACTTGTTTGTTGAGATCAAGAAGCGTATAAACCGCAATTCTTGCCGTTCTTACGGACGATTCCATCGTAAAGACGATGTCATTGTTTGTCTCGACAAATTGACCGATTAAGCCCAAATTTTTACACCCTTTTGGGACAATTCTTGGGCGATCACCTTTGGCTCTTGGCATAAACATGGAGGTAATATAGGGCATAAACACGGTACGAACGATGGTGTTTTTCAATACATTCTCCAATTCGTCCATGATACCTAAGTGATAACATAGCTCCGTTAGTATCTCATCGCCGCTACACTCTGGCATCGGCTTTTTGACACAATTTCCCTCTTTGTCCATAAACAACGCATAAAGCCAAATCACCAAAATGTCATCCGGTTGATCGATAAAATGAGGCTGTCTGTTGCACGTAAAGCTCATCAACCACTTAGAATCGGTGATGGTAATGATGCCTCCCGTCACCGTTTTGCCTGAATAGGGGTCATTCACAGAAAGTTTTTTTAATTTTTCCACAAAGGCTGAGGGTTTACATGTAAGCGTCGCTGACTCCCAAGAGGATTGTTCTATGGTGCTGCAAAATTTCTCTGGTTTGCCGAAAACTTCTGATTTTTTCGATAAATTTTTCCACAACTTCCAACCCGAACTTTGCCCACTTGTTGCGTTGTCGATGCTTATGATGGGAGCGGTATGATTGTCTCCATAAAAGGTATCTTCGGTCATAGAGCCCGTCGTTACGATGACATAATCATCTCTTGAAACGGCGATTTTAGCGCTTTTTTCATTGTGGATCGTCACGATATTCTCAACTATTTTTTCATTATTTATCATCGTGATTTCTAAATCTTCTACCAACGTATCAAACTGAAATTGCACCCCTTTTTCGCATAACAATTTTCGCAATGGGGCGATAAAGGTGTCGTACTGGTTATATTTTGGGAAAACCAATGCCGACAAATCTTTCATTCCATCGATGACATGTAAAAAACGGTGCATGTAGAGTTTACACTCAAGCACGCTATGCCAATTCTCAAACGCAAACATCGTGCGCCACAATGTCCAAAAGTCACTGGCTAAAAAAGAGTCTGAAAAATAATCTTGCACCGTTACATCATCCAAATCCTCTTTTTTCTTCAATAACAGTTTAATAATCGCCAACTGATCTTTTTTAGACAATCCAAATTTACTAAAATCTGTTATATGCCCTTTGTTATGGATGAAGCGCGCTTTGGAGTAGTTTGAGTCGTTGTCGTTGAGGAGTCTGTATTCATCAAGCACGCTGTAAGGCTCGGGCAATTCAACTGCGGGGACATCTTGGAACATATCCCAAAGATTTTCGTATGTCATATCCATTTCGCGTCCACCTCGAATGATGTACCCCTCTTTCGCATCACCCGCCCCATCCATCGAGCCGCCTTCAACAGAGAGTTTTTCTAAAAACGTAATGTTTTGAGCAGGGATTCGCCCATCTCGTATACAATAAAAAGCGGCACTCAACCCCGCGATACCACTGCCAACGATATACACTTTAGACTCATCATAAGCGTAGACAGGAATGCCTTTGTTTCGTTGGTAATTTCCGATTTGATCTGAAAAAGGCATCGTTTTTTGGGGAGTGTTTTGCTGTATCTCTTTACTGGAATCTGGCTCATGGTCTACGAAGGTCTTTGAGCTATCAAGCACGTTGTCAAATTTTGATGTGTCTAGTGTACTTTTTTGCTTACTCATATTTTGCTCCTATGCATCATATTTATACTGGTTCTATTATGCGATTTTAGGGTCACTATATGGTGATAGAGCACATTGATAAAAATACGGGAGCTAAACTTTTATTGGAACACTTTAGTGAGTCGTTATGTGCACTCGTGCATAAATGGTCGCGATGAGTATCACCAAGGAGACAATCCACCCAATGATATAAAGCGTCATTGCGTGTTTGGCTTTCTTCTTTTCCCACCATGTTCTTGGGCGAATGCCTTTGATAAAAAAGACAATTTTTATGGCTAAGTTCACACAGACGATATTCACACACAAGAGCAATCCTGCGCCTATGGCAAGACTAAAATTGCCTTGACCAATCATAATGCCAAGCGTTGCGGCAGGCGGAAGCAGTGCAACTGCAACCATGACACCCACTAAAACACTTGAAAGTCCAGTGGTGAGGGAGAGTGCCGCCGCCGCTCCCGAAGCGAGCGCTAAAATAATCGAATCAAACCCAACGTTGGTGCGTGCCATTAATTCAACGCTAGTAATAGCAGAAGGCCAAAAATACCCGATCATCACCGAAACGATAATCGCCAAAAACAGTCCAACGAACGTGCTCAGCGCAGATTTACGCATCAACGAAACATCACCAAGTGCGGTGCCTAGCCCAAAAGCGAGGTTTGGACCAAGCAAGGGTGCGATCACCATCGCCCCAATAACAATCGCAACACTGTTTTCAATAAGCCCCACCGCGCCAACACACGTTGAAAGTAAAACTAACGCGATAAAATCAGTATCCAATCTGGCATTTTTTTCGACGCTAGCATAAAGACTCTCTCGTGCTTCAATCGCTTCAGCTTCTTCTTTGCGTTCTGTTTCAGTTGGTTTTGGAAGGCTGATTTCCACGGGCAAAACAACGATTTTAGTTAAGGGTTCGCTGCTTAAAAGGGTTTGTAGGGCATCGAGGACTTCTTGCAATTTATCATCGCCGACTAAAAGGCGCATGGTTTGGAGTCCGTCTTCATTTTTGACACCAAGCCTAAAGTCTGTAATCTCAAATTTTTGAGTCATTTTAACAATCTTCGTTACATCGTTGCTATTCGTCACAATTTCAAGGTATTTCATTTTGAACCTTTTTTTATCTTCTTTACATGTAAAACTAACAAGCAAGATTTAACGATTTTTTTTGAGTAAAAACTCCCTCCCCACTTTAACCCTTGCGCTACCACCATAAGCGATAATGTCAGCAGTGGCATTGGTCTCACTCCATTTTTCGGGAAGAAATGAACCCGTACCGATGATGTCGATGGGCGCTTTTGCATATGCCATTGAACGGCATTTTTGCGGTGTAAAACCTGAAGAGGCGATGATGCGTACTTTGGAAAATCCCTCATGGTCGAGCGTTTCACGCATACTCCATAGTGCCGCTGCCGAAACGCCTGTACCGATCAGGTCATGGAGTTCCGCTTCCGTACGGTAGTCACGTACCGCATCAGGGACATGACGTCCTAAAACATGATAGCTCTCTTGTGTATCAAGCCCCTCTAAAAAGCGCCCACCATGTGTATCGAGACGCACAGCGATCTTACCATCACGTGCGAACTCGGGAAAAGCGTGACACACTTCTAAGGTATCGGTGATTTCTCGACCAAAATAGTCCGCCAAAATGGGAATGTTCTCCTTTGGAAAACATTCATGAAACATCTCAGCTGCACGAAGCGTTGAGCCTGCGTACCCGATGAGCGCGTGTGGAACCGTGCCTAAGCCTTTTTCACGACCAAAGAAATGTGCCGTTGCATCGGTTGCATTGCCGATAAAACCCACTGCACCTGAACGTTGTGCCACTTTTGAGCCGACCGATGCCCCATATGCCATCATCTCTGCCATTTCGCTCCCTGCACAATGTCGCGCGTCCATTGCCAAAAAGGAGACATTTGGAAGTGTTTGGCACATTTCATATGCGTTGTAAGCAGCGACACATGCCGAGCCTAATTTTTGTAAAATGATCGTCTCTAATTCCACTAAATGCGCAAACGAACCGCTGAGATAAAACAGAGGCTCACCCGCTCCAACCCATTCACCCTCCTCGTGCGTCGTTTCGATGATAACGTTTATGCCACGACTTGCCGCTTGCGTTTGAATCCACTCTGTCGCTAAGCGTGTCGCGCAAAGCACTGGGCGTCGTAAAAAGAAAGCGTAGGTGACTTCTGTATCGCCGAAATGTTCGATGATCGCTCTGGTATTTGAAAAATATTTATCGGTCCATGCGGCCACATGAATGGCGCTTGGTTCATGACTGTTTTGCATACAGCTCCTTCTCTTTTCATCCTGTCTTTATAGTCTCATTTTGCTATACAACGGCTTAGAAAACACGGAAAGTCTAGCCACTTTAGATAATTTTTTATACCTAAGCCTACTTAGTAAAATACCGGATACGTTTTGATCGTTTTAGCTTGTTCCACATCATGTCCATAAAATACAATTTTTGGATTGACTTCGCTTATCAGTTTTTTTAATTTTCGTGTAGAATTTAATGCTTCTTTGGGATCATTGCACAAAAATTCTATTTCATTATCAAATATCTCTTTGGTATAAGCAACATCAATGGTTAAAAGAATATATCCCGTCTTTTCTGTTTTGATTAAGACCGATTGTTGCCCAGGAGTATGCCCAGGCGTAGCAATAAGTTTTACCCCATCAAACACATCATAATCACCCTGAATGATTTGATAATTTAAGGTTTCTAATCTACACTCTATAGGAGAATAGTCATCATTTCCCATGGCTGCTTTATACTCTTCTTCTTGCACATAAACTTTTGCATTTTTCATATAACCATTACCACCTGCATGATCTAGATGCATATGGGTACAAATAACGATATCGATATCTTCAGGTTTATGTCCAACTCTTTTTAACGCCATTTCAATCGTATTTTCCTTACTCATATGAGGTACGAGTAAACCTTCCCTTCGTGTCCCTTTATAAAAATCGGGCTTATCGATAAAAGAATCGGGCATTCCTGAATCAATTAAGATCAACGTATTATTTTCGGTTTCCAATAAATAGGACCAAACTGGAAGCTTGACTAATTTTCCTTTTAGAAGATTTTTATTTAAAGCATACTGATCTAAAGAACAAAAGCCCATAGGCAAAAAGTACATTTTTTTTATCATCGTGCATTCCTTTTTTCATTATGTTATAATAACGGACAACTTGTCCATTGCTATAGAAGGATTATAACGGACAAAGTGTCCGTTGTCAAGTTTTACCTAAAAAGGATACGAGTGGATTTGAAAAAAGATGACAATAAAATAAAGATCATAGAAGAAGCACGAAATCTATTTATCGAAAATCAAGGCATAGAAGGTGTCAATATGCACCAAATTGCAAAGTCTGCAAATGTTGGACAAGCGACTCTTTATAGAAAATACACCAATCTTAATGACATAGCCATTGATGTAGCTAAAGAAGAGTGTTTGCCTTTAGTTGAAGAAATAAATACTTTTTTAGAAAATCATGAAGCGCTCTCTTCCCTCGAAAAGCTTTCTCATGTCATACAATTATTTCAAGATTTTTTAGAAGAGAAAACACCTTGGTTGTGCTCTTTAAGCAAGTCCATTACAGGGTATCAACCTATGCAGTCATTTTTATACCAATCTTTACGTCATACCTGCACAGCCCTATTTGAAGATGCCCTGAAACATAAAGAGATCAAAAACATCAATATACCTTTTACAACTGAAGCACTTTTATCTGTTTTACATGATTATGCTATACATCAAAACGCTCTTGGATTTGATAAAAAACAAATCTTGGAGGGCATCTATGAACTCTTTATTGAAAATATAAAAGCACCGTAAAAGGCGTAAAACTATCCTTTTAATGTTTTGGTATAGTCTTTACATGTAAAGATTGAGAAACACGTGAAAAGTATCAAAGTAGCCAGTCTCATTTTGCTATACTACGGCTTAGAAAATGCACATAGGCTCTTAAAATTCTTTGAAAGAGTGAGCCTTTAAAAAGGTTAAACGATGACACAGCAGACACACCAAAGCGCATGGATCAAATGGTGGCGGATGACAAGGCCTCATACCTTAACCGCTTCGTTTGTCCCCGTCATCTTAGGCACGGCTTTAGCGTTAGAATACACCTACACGGTACGATGGAATCTCTTTTGGGCAATGCTCACAGCCTCCATGCTGATTCAAATCGCCACCAATCTTTTCAATGAATATTTTGACTACAAACGTGGACTTGATACGGCTGAGTCTATCGGCATTGGTGGAAGCATCGTGCGCGATGGATTTCAGCCTAAAACCATTTCCAATTTAGCCAAACTTTTATGTCTGATTTCCCTCTGCATCGGGCTTTACATCTGCATGAACAGCAGTTGGTGGGTCGGACTTGCGGGCATTGGCTGTATGGCGGTGGGGTATCTTTACTCGGGCGGACCTAAACCCATCGCATATACACCGTTTGGCGAGATTGCCTCAGGACTTTTTATGGGTTTATTCATTCTCTGGATTGCCTTTTTCATTCAAGCAGACACACTTACCATGCGCGCGGTGCTTATCTCCTTGCCCATCGGCTTTTTAGTGGGTGCGATCAATATGGCAAACAATATTCGAGACCTAGACAACGACCAAGAAAAAGGACGACGCACCTTACCCATCGTTTTAGGGTACGAGAAAGCCGTCAAAGTCTTTAGCTACGTCATCGCCACTGCGTATCTGTGGATGGTCGGTTTGGTTTTAGCACACGTCATCTCGTTTTGGGCACTGCTCGTTTTTGTAAGCCTCCCCAAAGCATTGCGAGCCATCCTCGGCTTTAAAACCAAAGGATGCGCCCTTGAACTAATGCCCGCCATGCAAGCAACCGCACAACTTTCAACCCTCTTTGGACTGCTTTTGTTTGTGGGGATAATTTTTGAACATGTGGGTTAAGAAATTAAAAGGCTTGATTAGTACCTTAAAACTCATTAAAAATATGATGATTCATAAAAAGTTAATTTGTTAATAAATCATTCCAATTTATAAAAGGGGCTATTTGAGTAAATTGTTCTATATCAATATATCTATTTTGCAATTCTTTTTGGCAATTTTGAAGATGCTTCAAAATAAGATTATAAATTTCTATATTGGATAAGTTCGATTTAATTTCAGTTTCTGCACATAATTTATGAGTTTTAAATTCAAAAGTTTTTTGCTTACTTCTAAAGATTTTCTTTGCTTTAACGGCATGATATTCTGCCCTTAATTGAGTACTTAAAAAATATAATTTTAGATACCCTATTCTATCATTGAATTCCCATTGAGGAATAGAATAACTAAAAGATTTACAAATTTCTTTTAATATATTTTCATTAGTATTTCTTTTTCTAAAAACTTCTGTAGCTTTAAATATTATCTTTTCTGTCTCAATATGATAATCTTTTTGGGATAAACGATACACAGGTATTTCAAAAAAATAAAAATTTTTAAATGATTGCATTTGAGATAACCTAATAATTTTTTCTACCTGCCGTTAAAGGTGACAAACTACTTTTATCTTTACATGTAAAGGCAAATACATTGGTAATTCTATCAAATATCTCTGCTATAAGGCTTTATTTTTAACTTTCTTTTAATCTAACCCTCCCCGTACTATAATAGCACCTTCATTTCCACAAGGACATCTATGCGCTATTTGATTTTGATGACGCTCATTTGGGCGTTTTCGTTTAGTTTTATTGGCGAAGTTTTGGCAGGTCAGGTTGATAGCTATTTTGCAGTGTTGGTACGTATTGGGCTTGCATCACTGGTTTTTTTACCCTTTACGAAGTTTCGAGGTGTCCCCACAAAATTAAAGCTTAAAATCATGCTGATTGGCAGTGTGCAAATTGGCTTCATGTATATCTTTTTCTATCAATCGTTTTTATTTCTCACCGTTCCTGAGGTCATTCTTTTCACCATTTTTACACCTATTTATGTGACGCTACTTTACGATGGACTAAAGGGGCAGTTTAAACCACTGTATCTTATCAGCACAGGCGTGGCGGTGTTGGGGGCGTATATTATCCGTTATCAAAACGTCAATTCTGAGTTTATTACAGGTTTTTTGATGGTGCAAGGGGCGAATATCTGTTTTGCTCTTGGGCAAAGTGCCTATAAAAAAGTAATGGAATCCAACACAAAGATTGTACAAAGTGATGTATTTGGTTACTTTCACTTTGGAGCACTGCTTGTCAGCATCGTTGCTTTTGGACTGTTTGCCAACACCGATAAACTTTCCCCCACTTTGATACAATGGGGCGTTTTAGTATGGTTAGGTATTGTCGCTTCGGGTCTTGGGTATTTTCTGTGGAACAAAGGCGCATGCGAAGTCGATGCGGGGGTACTTGCCATCATGAACAATGTACACGTTCCCGCAGGGTTGATTGTGAACCTTTTCATCTGGGGAACGCCGACTAATTATCCCTTACTGACTTTGGGAAGCGGTGTCATTGCCTTTTCATGGTGGTTACATCATCTTTTTATGAAGCACTATCAGGTTCATTGATTTAAAATATCGGGCACTCTTTTCCGTAGCAATATTGGTTAAATTTCTTTTGGTCGCATTTGACTTCTGTCTGTGCCAGAAGCTTTACATGTAAAAAGGTTTCGGACAATGATGACGCGATATTTAGGGCTGTCCAGACTTCTCTATGACAACAACGCGCCGCTTCGTACTCAGCGATTTTACCGAGCACGGCATAGGTGACTTTTTGAGCAGCAGAGCGTGCTTTTTTGGCAACGGGTGAAGCCTCTAACACAATAGCAAAACCGATACCAACCCCCGAAGCCGCACCACAAATACCTAAAAATCCACACGCACCACCCATAATGCTAGAACCGCGTAAAATCGCTGTTTTAAGTGCATTTTCGGGGAGTTTTCCACCGCTATTTTTATACGCCGTTACGATGATGGCAGGCACCATGGCATGGTGTTCAGGCCCATGTTTTGGGATGCTAGGATGCTCGCGTATCTGCTGAAAAAGTTTAAGCATATCTCGCTCTTTTGATGTTGCACAAATGTGTTCGATGACGGCTAGTGCCTCTTTGGTATGACACGCATCGCACACATAATGCCCCTCTTTACATGTAACGCTCTGAGCGCTTACCTTTCCGCAGTAGTAGCACATGGCTTCTTCTAGTGTTGCCTTATAAACAAGTTCAGAGGAGCAGACCATACAGTTATGTTGTTGCTTAGGTGTTACGCTAAAAGCAATCTTTGCTGTCGGTTTTGGCGTCAATAAAAGGCTTGGTTTAGATTCTGGAGGTGTCGCACAACAACAGCTTTGCCCCTCTTGATTGGAGACATTCCCGTTGTCGTCCAGTCTAAATAGCTCATTTCCCAACCGTTTTGCCAAAGCCTCATCAATGCGTGTTTTCATCCCTTTAAACAACACAATACCGTTGTCCAACGTAAGGCTCTCACCCACCCCTTTATAGATGACTTCGATCTGCTTTTGAACGTTTGGTTTGTATGCCTCAAACGTGAGCGAGTAAAACGTATGCCCCTGCACTTCACGGTAAAAAAAGCGTTTAAGAAGTTGTATATTCTCAAAACCACTCTCACGAAGCAGTCCTAAAAGATGCACTTGTGTGAGCGCACCACCAATGCACTCGCCACTCAGTTTCGCATCATTGCGTATGGTAGCACTGGCTTCTTCATCGCAGATAACATCGGAAACTACAAGCCTTCCGCCCTTTTTAAGCACCCGAAAGATCTCCGCAAAGAGTTTGCGTTTATGGCTGGAGAGATTGAGCACGCAGTTAGAGGTGATGACATCAAAACGCTCATCTTTTTCAGGCAATGCTTCAAGGTAGCCTTTGGCAAACGTGAGGTTGTTGTAACCCAAACGTTGCGCCACCTCTTCTGCCCCACTTCGTGCTATTTTCAGCATGGAGTCTAGCATATCGACCCCCATCACACGCCCCGTTTTGCCGACCAATTTTGAAGCAATAAAACACTCAATGCCTCTGCCAGAACCAAGGTCTAGCATACTTTCGCTCTCTCTCAGTTTCGCATCTAAAATAGGACTGCCACAGCCATAGCCCCTGAAACGCAAATGTGCAGGAATATGGGAAAGGTACTGCTCTTCGTAGCACGCAGGGTTTAAAATGTCCTCTTTGTCGTGGAGTGCCGCGTCATGGTAAAAAGCTTTGACCAGACGCAACGACTCGCTCTCGCCTGTGGCAAGCAGACAGTTAGCATGGGTATGCGCCACGCCCTCATTCGCGCCACAACTGTAAAGAATGTCGCCCATCTCCAAACAGAGTGCAGGCTTTACATGCAAAGACTCAAACCGCTTCGCCTCTTGGCAAATCAGCCACAAGGCAAGCTTTTCCAACAGTGTCTCATACGGGTCATCGCCCATAAAGGTTTTGGCATGAGCAAAGCTGTGATCTAAGTCGCCACCACCGAGTAAAAAGCGAAGCGGTGAAGAGAGTGCTGTAATGGAATGTGACGCAATGTCTTTAGCCACCTTGCTTTCAAGCGCCTCGGCGATGCTCTTACCCTCCATCAAAAGCGCACTCTCTCCCACCATCGCCGCACTCGGGTAAAAGTGCCCATCGTAGCCTAAAGCAAGGGAACTGCGTCCCGAGCTAGAGCCGTCGTGTACCGTGCCTTTAGGGGCAAAGATTTGCGTTTTTAGGGCTTCAAAATTGTCGATGACCAAGCCTAATTGTTGCGCTTTTTCATAGGCATGTATCAGCGCCTTAAAGAGTATATCTTGGTCTATCAAGCCCTCATTTTCACCACGTCCACGTGAAAAATACCACAAGAAATGCAGATGCCCTGCTTTAAGTTCACTTGCCAATGCCACAATGGCTTCTAAACTGTGAATATTCAGCGGATGCAAACACACCGATAAAGAGAACGAATAACCCGCCTTTTGAAGCCAAACGATGTTCTGCTCAAGCTTCTCAAAACTCCCACGCCCACGAATCGTATCGTGTTCTTTTGGCAGACCATCAAGGCTGATTTGAAAGTGCAGTCGTGAGGTTGGAAACTCTTTACATGTAAAGAGTTTTTCAAGCAACATGCCATTGGTCAAAATGACCACTTCGGTGTCGCTCAATGCTAAAATCATCTCTATCAAAGAGAGTAACTCAGGATGCACTAATGGCTCGCCACCAGAGATGATAAAAAGCCGACAGCCAAGGGCATACGCTTCGTTTACATGTAAAGCTATGGTCTTACAATTCAGCGTGTCTTTCTCGTTGGGCGAAGAGCTAAAAAGGCAGTGCGTACAGGAGAGATTGCAACGATTGGTCAAATGGATCCAAAACTCTTGGAGTGCTGTTTTAGAAGGGGATTTTGGCGAGTAAATCAAAGGATTGGGTGACGAGATGCGACTTTGTAACTGCTGATACGCCAATGTATTTTCGCCGCTTTGCAACAACGCATCGGCACGTGCATTGGGGACAAACCAGTCCGCACTGTGACGATGCACATAAATAGGACTCTCTTCAAAAACAATACGTTGCCAATTACTTTTCATACGTCTCCAACCTCTTTTTCACACGTTGTTTTAACACCATTGAAACCACCACAAGTACAATCAATAACGCCACAGAAATGTAAAACTCTTGGCTTCCAAAGGCTAACGATTGCGCACCGATGTTGGCATACACCAAAACACCAGGACTCATACCCAAAAGCGTTGCAAAGAAAAAATCACGGTAGCGAATCGTTGAAAATCCAGCACTATAGCTGATAATGTTAAACGGTACAAGCGGGACTAAACGAAGCAGTAAGATCATCACAAAACCATGTTTTTGAACGCTTTTTTGAAAGTTGATCAGTTTTTCATGCGCCAATTTTTCACGCATTTTATTGCCATAAAGCCGTGCGAGGTAAAACGACAACGTACCGCCACAGAGTGCGCCCACGATGATATAAACACTGCCCCACGCAAACCCAAAGATAAGCCCACCTGCAAGAGCCAAAATGCCATCAGGAAAGAAGATAAGGGGTGCGAGCGTGAAAAGAATTATGAAGATAAGCGGTGCGTAAATGCCAAAGCCCAGCACAAACGTTTTGATTGATTCGACTTGCGCGTAAGAGAGCACGCCATTTTTATAAAAGACAAACATCAAAATGCCAAAGGCTAAAAAAAGTATGACCTTTTTTATGTGTTATCCTTTAAAGCGCTGATCATTTGACGTGCGCTAAAACGGTTGTACCATTTTTTTAAAGTTCCTTGCTCTTTTTGCTTCATCTCAAATGTTGGGTTAAAGATGAGATCGAGTAGATGCACCCCATTTTTTCCCCCTTTGTTCATCGACTCCGCGCAACTCTGACAGTAACTGACGATGCTCTCACACTCAGTTTGGCTGGCACGCGTGCGCATTTGCTCATGCGCTAAAGCAGAATTGGTCAACTCCAACATACCGCCACTTCCGCAACACAGCGTCTTCTCACGATTTTGTTTAAATTCTTCATATGGCAGACCAATCTGCGCTAAAAGGGTACGGACATCGCGATGAATCTCTTTTTCATACCGTGTGGGACACGGGTCATGCAATGCCATTTTCAAAGTATTTTTATGGCGCTCCTTGGCGCTTTCGGGAAGCCCAATTTGCGCTAATAGTGAATAAAGTGAGACAATTTTAATGTGTGGTGCATAAGTTTTGATGCTCATAAAACAGTTTTCACATGCCGTCACAACGGTGGTTGCACCCATCTTTGCAAGATCAGCTTCAAGTTGTGAGTGGTATGTTTGAAACTGCTCCATATCACCCATAACACGTGTCGGAGTGCCACAGCACTGTTGAATGATACCTATGCCTGAGCATTTGGATTGTAAATAATTAAAAACAGTGTGAACGAGGCTCGGAGAGTACGAGCTTAGCGCACATCCAGGCATAAATGCCATATGGGTGTACTCTCCTTGTGTAAACTTTTTTGTAGTAGAAAAAAGTTTTGAAAAACTACTTTTTTGATGGAAGATGACTCCACCGTATCCATACTTTTTCAACACTTTTTTATCTTCAGCGTAGTTCTTTTTAGACGCCGTAAAGATCGCTCCAAAGTCGATATCACGAGGACACATATGCGCACATAAACCACAATTGGCGCATGAAAATGCCATTTGAGAGCTGGGAATCTCCGTGGTAAATTTTGTAAGCAATTTTTTGGGAGAGATGGTGAAGCTGTACAACATCGGGCAACCTTTCATACAACTCCGACAATCCACACACTCGCTCTCATACGCTTTGATTTTATTTTCCACGATACACCCGCTTAATCAAATAAATCAAAATGGAAAGTGCAAATAAGATCAAAAGCCCATAGACAATCGTTTGAGCACCACCGGTCAGCATCTCTCCTGCATACGAGTACACCAGCGTTGCAGGCAGTTGGCCCACACCTGTGGCTACTAAAAATGACCTAAGGCTCATCGAGGTTAAACCTGCACCGTAACTCACCACATCAAACGAGATAAACGGCAGAAGACGTGCAATCAAAATCGCATACGTGCCATGTCTTTCAAAAAAAGCATCGACACTCTCTAACGCCATCTTGCTGGTCAATTTCTCGACCACATCCCGTCCCAAAAACTTGGCAATGTAAAAGCACAAAAGCGCACCCACCATGGCACTCGCCCATGAAAGGGCAGCTCCGTAAACCCAACCAAAGAGCGCAGCATTGGCAAAGGTAATGAGAAATGCAGGCAAAGGAGCGATGACGGCTTGAAACACCATCAAGGCAAAGGAGACAAGAGGCGCTAAGATGCCAAAGGAGAGAATATACGCTTTGATTTTTTCGATGTCAAGACCTTCAAACAGCCCCACCAAATCAAAAAAATAGTTTCGGCTTTGAGGGCACGTAAAAAGAAGGGTGAGCGCGACACCGACAAAGAGCAGTATCGCGATTTTACGTGGTTTGAACATTATTTGCTAACGGCTAAAACGTCTTTAACTTTATCGCGAGGCCAACCGTATTGTCCATCTTTGAGGGTTAAAAGGTTATCTTTTTTAACGCCTTTTGAGAGGTAGAAATCATAAGCGCGATCCGCTCCTCCACCGCCTCGGGGACAGACGATAATCACTTTTTGACCCTCTTTTATTTCGGGAAGCAATGCGGCAAGTCTTGCTTTTTCATCTTCTGTTTTCACAGGGTACGCATATGTCGCCAATGCGCCTTTTAAATGTTCCTCATCAAAATCAGGCTTTTCTTGAATATCAACAAGAACGATTTTAGAAGCATCTTCACGTATCAATTTTGCCGTCTCATCTGCTGTAATGTAGTTGTATTTTGAGTTTTCTTTGACCTTTCCACCACAACCAATCAATAATAAAGCCGCAATTGGCAACACAAAAAATGAAGCAAGTTTCATCTGTTCTCCTAAAGGGAATTTTTACATGTAAGGATTTTGGAAAGTATCAAAAAGAGCAGTTTCATGTCACTTTTGATGTACGCTTAAACCTTAAGCCATTACATGAGTTATACGACATGATAAACTGTTACGACTTAGAAAAAGGTTAACACGGTCAATGTTTGTTGACTGTTTTGCTATAATGGCGCTTTTACATGTAAGGATTTGAGACATGCAAACCGAAAACGAGATTATTGACTATATCAAGAAGACAACAGCTTTAAACACATTTTTTAACCCTACGCCTTTGCATGTCAGTGAAATTGGAGATGGTAACTTAAATTTTATCTTTCGTGTTAGCGATGAGAGAAAAAAAACACTCATCCTCAAATATGCAGCACCCTATCTTAGGCTTCTTGGTAAAGATTTTCCTTTGCCACAAGAACGCATTTGTGTGGAAATGCACACGCTCTCTTACTTTAAAACTATCGCGCCATCATTCATTCCGAACATTTACCATTGTGATGAAGAAGCATTTTGCTTTGCGATGGAAGATCTTGTGGAGTATAAACTCTTACAAAGTGCTCAGTTTGAGCAGTTTATTCCGCTTTCCATTTACACAAAACTGGGCTTATTTTTAGCAACACTTTATGCTAAAACACCACCGAAAAAAGATGAGCGTTACTACGAAAATGCTACGCTAAAACGTATCAGCGAAGAGTATATTTTTATTTTTCCCTACATTTCCAATCACCCTGCTTTAGTCTTGCCATCTTTCTTTTGCCCCAAATCAAAAAGTGCGCTTTTTTTACAAAATATCGACCTCCTTTTAAACCTCTTTCAACAGGAGAAAGAGTGTTTGATTCACGGTGATTTGCACACAGGCTCTATCATGATAAAAAATGAAAACATCGCCATCATTGATGCAGAGTTCTCTTTTTTTGGTCCTTTAGGATTTGATGTAGGAACACTTTTAGCACACATCCTTTTGGGTGAAATCTACACCCTTTTTGAGAAAAAACCTCTCCAATTCAAACCCACCATTTCCGCTTTTTGGAAAGCCTTTGAAAAAAAAGTGGGTGGCGTACCTGAGCACATTTTACAGCAGAGTGTCGGCTTTTGTGGAGCAGAACTTTCACGCCGTTTGGTCGTACCTGCCAAAGCTAAACCCCTTGAGGCGATTCGTTCTAAGAAAGCCAAAACAAAAGCCTATGCGCTGTGCGAAAACCTGAGCATTGAACTGGTTGAACACTTTTTACATGTAAAGAGTGTGGAAGAGTTTATCGCTATTGTGGAGCGCCATTTATGTGTCAAAACGCACTGATTCTTTTTTTAAAAGCTCCCCTTGTTGGTCGAGTAAAAACACGTCTTGCTGAACATATTGGCGATGAATGGGCAACCACACTTTATCGCCTTATGTGTGAGCAACTGCTTTGCCTAACAGCGCCACACGATGTCGATGTTATCGTGGCATATGACGATGAAGCACGTTCGCCTTTACCTGCTTATTTGGAAAACAAATCTCTCTTTTATCAAAGTGGCAAGGAGTTGGGAGAACGCATGAAAAATGCGTTTGAGGTCGTGTTTGCACAAGGATATACGAGTGCTATTTTGGTGGGTTCGGATATTCCCGAAGTGGATGAGCATATTTTACAAGAAACGTTTACGCTACTTTCTCACAACGATGCCCTACTCTCTCCTACGCTGGATGGGGGTTACTATTGCATTGGTTTTCACGCACACACCTTTTGCCAAGAGGCGTTTTGGGGTATCACGTACAGCCAAAAGGATGTCTATGTCAAAACGCTTTCAAAGATGGAACATCTTCGCGTTGCCAAAGGTGCGATGCTCCGTGACATCGACACCTTGGATGACCTACGCGCTTTTACATGTAAAGATTTCACGACACCGCTAGCACACTTTGCACGGAGTGTTTTAAGCACATTATCCCACATCAGTGTCATCATTCCCGTCTTCCATGAAAACGAAACACTGCTTAAAACCCTAGCACATTTACGGAAGATGGCACAAAGTCAAAACTATGAGATCATCGTGGTCGACACACAGGAAAAAACAACGGTGGAATGTTTAGCCTTACAAGATGTTCACATCATCCTTGCCACAAAAGGAAGAGCCTCACAGATGAACGAAGGTGCACGCAAAGCACGTGGTGAGATTTTGCTTTTTTTACATGCCGACACATTGCTTCCAAACGCATGGGATACTCTCATCAAAGAGTCTTTACATATAAACAAAGCGGGGGCTTTTTCACTGGGAATTGACGATGCGCGCTATGCTTTTCGCTTTATCGAAACCATGGCAAATCTTCGCACCTCTTTCACTCAAATTCCTTATGGCGACCAAGCCCAGTTTTTTCAATCATCGTTCTTTAGAGAGCTAGATGGTTATGCCAAAATACCGCTGATGGAAGATGTGGAGATCATGAAACGCATTAAAACACAAGGCAAGAAAATTGCTCTTTTAAAGCCCAAAGCCTTAACATCATCCAGAAGGTGGCAGAAAGAAGGCATCCTTTACACGACGCTTCGTAACCGCATTTTGAGTTGTTTGTATTGGATCGGTATTTCACCAAAACACTTAGTTAAACACTATAAAACACACCAAAAATAAATTGAGTATAATTGACTGATATTTTTATTGATAGGAGGTGATCTATGTTAGGGACGCATGACCTTTGGCTTTTCATCCTTTCAGGCTTGCTTTTAAACATTACACCGGGGGTTGATACGCTGTATATTGTCGGACGTTCAAGTACACAAGGATTTCGTGCAGGATTTTTTGCAGCCCTTGGTATTGGTACGGGGTGTCTGGTACATATCTTGGCAACAACGATTGGACTCTCAGCTTTGCTTGCAACCTCGGCAGTGGCATTTAGCATCATTAAAAGCATCGGTGCAGCTTATTTGATTTACATTGGTATCACGATATTGCGCTCACCTCAAACCCCTTTACATGTAAAGACAAAAACAGCCCATCAAACATTAAGAAACATCTTTTGGCAAGGCTTTCTTACCAATATTCTCAACCCAAAAGTAGCACTTTTTTTCCTTGCATTTTTACCACAGTTTGTAGATATTACCGCCGATAACAAAGCAATGAGTATGCTGTTTTTAGGTATTTTATTTGACATCAATGGAACAATCTGGAATATCATTGTCGCATGGTTAGCCATGGTGTTTATCTCAAAATTACACGCGCATCATACCTTTGCACTTTGGTTTAACAGAAGTATCGGTGCACTTTTTTTAGCGCTTGGTATCAAACTTTTACACGAAGAACTTTGAGTTTAAGTTATCTTTTTGCCAACATCGTTTTAAAAATTTCATACAGTTCAGGGAACGTTTCAAACCCTTCGATGCCTAAAAAATGTCCGCCACGTGGGATTTCAAGAAGAGCACTGTCAAGTTTGACACCTATGTTTTTGCTTACAAATGGCGGTACGTACATATCGTTGTCCGAGAAGATGACATACTTCTGAGCAATACTACGTGAAAGCTTGGCAAAATCCAGCGTAACATCAACGAACGAATTGAGATTGGGGAAAACTTCGAGAGGTTTATCAAAAGGTGAAACCAAGATCATACCACCAAGGGCAAAGCTCTCTTGAAGGCTATCAAGGTAACGCAAAAGGGTGATGCAGCCTAAACTGTGTGCGATAATAAACGTTTCGTTGCTCGGCATGCCAATTTTATCGTGAAGTTTTTCAAGCCACGCATCCATATCAGGGGTTTCAGGTGTTGGCATATGCAACACTGCAACTTCGATGTCATAATCGGCATAAACTTTTTCGACAAACCAAGGAAACCAATGATCCGTTGGCGAAGCAAAATAACCATGAATAATATAAACTTTTTTCATTCAAGCCTCTTATGCAATCTTTTAAATATAATACATTAAGAGTTTAAATAAATTGTTACACGTCTTTTTTTTCGTCCACTTGATTGCTGCTATCGACCATCGCATTGAGGCTTTTTTTCAGCTTTTGCAACATACGATTGACATGAATGAGATTTTCAGCGGACTGAATCGCAATGTCTTCCGTGGCATTGACATTTTTGTCAAATGTCTTTTTATCATGCTCATCTATTCCCATATCTTCAATGACATCTTCCACATCTTCCGCAAGTTGCTGGAGTTGAGAGACCGCATTTTCAGCTTTTTTGAGCGCATCTTCGGAATCTTTCATCGCGAGATTGACTTTATGGACAAAAAGTGAAATGTGCGAAGAAGCTTCTTGTAACTCATCTTCACTATTGGAGGAGAGTGTGACAGGTAGCGTTGAAAACTTACTTACATCGCCATGTGCTAGCTCTTTGGCCTTTTGAACAAATCCTTCTAAATGCTCAATAATCTCTTTTGACATGACGAAGGCATAGACGATAATAATGAGTCCAACCAAAAGTGCGATGTACTGAAATTTGAGGAACATATCGTTCTTTGCTTCGCTATGATCGGTGTAAAGCCAAACCGCATCATCCATCGCATTGAGCAGTTGAACATTCTTTTCATACACAAACGCCATATGCTTGTTGATCTCACTTTCTACCGCAATGAGATGATCTAAATAAACACTATACTCTTCCCAATACACGTTATTCTCTTTGACAATCGCATACACTTCTGGAACATTCTTGACCGCAGGATCATCCAAAAAGCTCTTAATTGTTTTGTTATACAGTGCCTTAGCATCAGCATAGACCAGTAAATCTTGGGCATTTGCTGTCCTTAAATAACGATTAACATAAAGCCCCATGCGTTGAGAGAGCATTCTCTGGCGACCAGAGAGGTCAATGTGAATATTGCTCAGATTGGCTACGACCATGTGTTGGACGACGTTATCGGAAAGAACGAGGAGTTTTTCAATACGCGGCGTGAGCACTTCCATATCAGGACGTACCTCTTCGATGCCTGATTTAAGCGCTTCGACTTCTGAGCGAAACGGAAGCCACAGTGCCATAACCTCTTCGAGTTTGGCTTTAATGCGTTCATTTTGCGGGGCATAAATGCCTTTGGCATCATTGCCATACAGTAGGTCTTTCAGACTGCTTTCAAAAAGACCCACCGCGGTATTGAGTTCACGAAAGTCATTGGTATGACGATGTACGATGAAAAAAGTCTCTTTGCTGATCTTTTGCGAAAGCATACGCTGTTTACCCGCAATGTTGATGATATAGGAGTCTTTTTTGCTCATCTGATTCATCATCACGGTTAAAGAGATAATGAAAATAATCACGAAAGAGAGCAGTCCACCCGCTAATTTCATTTTGGTACTAATGGTTGTTGGCTTAATCATAATGTCCTACTCATAAATCTCTTTTAATTCTTGAATATTCAAGATTACCACACTGTTTTTTTCGATTTCAATCGTTCCATTACGGGTGAGTTTGTTTAAAATACGTGAAAGTGTCTCGGGTTGAATGTGTAGCATATAGGCAATTTCATGTTTTTTAAGGCGATTAAACGTTTCAAGCTCATTAACGAGCATATGCGCCACTTTTGCCGTTCCATCGAACACAACATCACGGCTAATAATACACTGCATCTGCTGAATCATCTTAAACGACTCTTCCAAAATCTTCGTCATCAAACGATGATTCGCATAAATCATCGTACGAAACGGCTCACTCTGGATGGAGAGCACCATACTGTCTTCCAAGAACTCTGCATTGGCATAACAGCTGATGAAAAAGCTGTCGATCAGCTTGGAGACGTTGAAAATGAGCGAGTTTGAATAGAGTTTGTAGAGAAAGATTTCATTGTCGAAACGATCCACCTTGTAAAACTTGACCGAACCGTTGATGATGTAGTAGATCGAATCTTTCGTGTCTTTTTCATAAAAAAGCACGTCACCTGCTTTGTGATGACGTACACTGCAAAAGGAGGCGATCTTTTCGATATCTTCATGTTCTAGCGCATCGAACAGTGGCAATGAAGCGATCAGAGATAAAGAATCATTTGCCATTGAACTCTCTTTACAATAATTTATTTAGTAAATGTAGCATTTTCAACAATAATTTTATAAAAATAACCCGAGCCAAAGTCCTTATCAACCGTAACAACACCCGTAGCAGTTACAATATCTCCCACTTTTGGGAGTTCTTTTGAGGTAAAAACGATGCGCCCTACTTCACTTCCCTCACCCGTTCCATCTTGAATATGAATCCAGTTGCGTGAAATAATGTTCTGCGAAGCTTTGACAACCTTACCGCGAATTGTAATTGTTTTGTCTTTCAAACTGGCACGTTTTTCCCATGCCTCTTTGACACTTATTGTATCCTTTTGTTTGTAAGGAGACTCTTTCACTTGCTCTGTAATTAAAGCAAGATTACCAGCTTCTGGAACGTTGGTGCGGTGTTGAAGGTTGGATGCAAAGACGACCTCATCAAAGGTACGATTCAACGCCTTGCTTTGAAAATTTTTCACCCTCATCTCTTCGGTAAAACGGACTTCTGTTCCTTTGTCGATTTTCACGCCCTCAACGGCGACCCAGTATTTTTTCTTCGTGTCATCAATCTGCAAGTACGTGTATCCACCGCCATCAATCGTATCGACCACAACGCCTTCATAGACATCGCCTGCGTAAAGATTGCCGATGAGCGCTAGTGAAAGTGCTAGTAATTTAATTTTATTCATTTTTCTTCCTTTAAATTTTTATTTTTATACGACAGTACAATCAAATAAGCAACCACGCCACTGCACACATAGACCCACGTAGGAATGGGCACAGGATCGCCCGTAGCGTAGGAGTGCATGCCTGCTAGGTAAAAATTCACGCCAAAGTAGGTCATCAAGATGGACGCAAAGCCTAAAAGTGAGAGCACGGCAAAAAGATAGTGTGAATAAAACCGTGGCACAAGTCTTACATGTAAAATGAAAGTGTACACCAAAATAGAGATATACGCCCACGTCTCCTTCGGGTCCCAACCCCAGTAACGCCCCCACGATTCATTCGCCCAAATACCACCCAAAAAGTTACCGATGACCAGAAGACTCAAGCCCAAAATAAGGGTGATTTCATTAATCGCTGTGAGGTGTTTGATGGTCGCAATGGTTTGCGTGGAGCGTTTACATGTAAAGAGTATCAGCGTAAAAAATCCCAGCGCACAGCCCAGTGCCAAAAAGCCGTAACTGGCGGTAATGATGGAGACATGCACCGAAAGCCAGAACGATTTGAGCACGGGGACAAGGTTGGTAATCTCTGGGTCGATGTGCCCAAGGTGCGCGACAAACATAAAAATGCCCGCCATCATCACCGAGCCTGAGAGCGCAAAAAGGGATGTGCGCATAAAGAGCATGCAAAAAAGCAGACACGACCATGCGATGTACACAATGGACTCATAGGTGTCGCTCAGTGGCGCATGCCCGCTCACGTACCATCTCAAAGCCAATCCACACGTATGCACCACAAACAGCGCTGTGACAATGAAAAACAGCGGTCGAGTGAGTTTACATGTAAAGGTTTGTGGCGCAAAAACTCGCCCAAACGCAACGCCTAAAAGCATTAACCCTAAGAGCACATACGCCAAAGTTAAACGCTCAAAAATCATCAGTTTATTAAAAAGTATTTCCATGTTGATGTGTGTGGGTGAAGGCATAATATCGGCGCCATATGTGTTTTGAAACTGTGAAAACGTCTTTACATGTAAAAGTGCTTTGTCATAGTCTCGCTCAAACAGTGCCTCGATAAAGGCGGTGGAACTCTCTTTGAGTGTTTCAGCTTCCGTGCCCTCTAGTTGTGCAAACATCTGCTCAAAGGCAAGCCATGTGTGGTGCGCATCATTAGGCAGTGGAAAGATTTTAAAGAGAACGCCTTGGTAAAGCATAAAGGCAATGCTCAGGCGCTCATCGACCTTAATGAGATCGTTCTCAAACGTCCCACGCTGGCTGGGTTTGATCGCCAGTGCTTTTTGAAGTTCAGCCTCTAACTTGTAGCGATGTCCATCAAAAAAGTCATTAAAAGAAGCGAGCTTTTGATCGTTTGGCACACCAATGAACGCTCGAAGTTTCGGCGTTTTGGTCTGAATCATCGGAAGGTTTTTCCACAGCGTTGGATGGGAAAGCATGCCAAGTGCGATTTGCATGGCATCCATATCGTACAGACTATTGTGACCGCTCAGTTTATACAGAACCTCTTGGGAGAGCGTATCAAAGGGCTTCATACGCCCCATGCGTGACTGTACGACCAGTTTGCCAAACACGTCACTGACCACTTTACTTTTAACCTGATGCTCACTCAAATAGTTTTGCACATACTCGCTCTCGCACCACAACGGTGTTTGCACCACCAAAGCAAGCAGCACCAGAAGCGAACTGCTTTTGACCTCAGCAATGAGTTTGCGAAAACGTGATTTGGGGTCTAAAAGATTCAAGATCAGCCCTAAAAAAAGCAATGCATACCCCACATACGTCACCTCAACACCTGGGTCTTTGGTAACAGAGAGAATCGTGCCTTTTTCATCGGGATCGTAAAAGGTTTGGAAAAATTTATACCCTTTGTATGTGAGCGTATGGTTCATAAATATCTGAGCATCTAGCGTCATGTTGCCATCAAGCACACGAACATCGCTCGTATACGCCGAAGGTGAGCGACTGCCATAGTAACGCTCTAGCTCAAAATGGTTAAGATGCACGGCAAAAGGAAGGGTGATTTCTGCATTTTTATCGTTTGAAAAGATGACATTGGAGCTTGAGCCTTCGCGGATTTTCATCACGCCATCCACGCCCAAAAAATGGGTTAAACCTGCGCCAATGAGGATGAGAATAAATGCGGCATGAAAGACAAAACGGCTTACATGTAAAAACATTTTAGATCGGTAAAGGACAATGGCAAGATTAAGCGCGCCCAGAGTTAAAAATGCTTCGTACCAAATGGCATTGTAAACATAATGACGCGCTACCGCTGTGCCAAAATCATTTTCAACAAAGGTTGCTACCGCGGCACCTACAGCTAAAATGAAAAGTAAAAACAGTGTCGTTTTGTAAGAGCCGAAAACTTTGAGCAACACGTTTGTCCTTGGAAGAAGAGTGTGACACACTAAAAGTGCCTTTGGAAGTTTTAGTATATCACAAGGCAAGAGAGAGATACCTCTCTCTCTTGTTTAGAATTTACTTCTTAGTTTTGTCGAAGTAAGAAGATTTAACATCAACAGAAGGATCAAGAGCAACGGAATTTGGAGTGAGTCTGCCTTTAGCAGCTGCCTCTTTTTTCCACTCTTTCTCAAGCGTTTCTTTAAATTTCAACTTTGCATCAATCTCAGCTTGGAGATTGACTTTTGCGATTTTTTGTGCTTTTTCTTTCGTATCAAAATCAGGTGCAATATAATCCATCACACCATGTTTGGCAAGAACACTGACCAATTTAAGGCGTGCTTGTTGGGCTTGCTCATTCGCAGATCCCAAAAGCCTTAAGACCTCTTCAGGAGCATGGAAGAATGCACCATGACCTGCAATGGCCATATCACCTCTCCATTGAGCATGACGGATGAGTGTACGGATCTCTTTAAGTTCATCATCACTTGCGCCTACTTCCATCGCTTTGCCTGTTTCAAGATGCGCTTTTGCAATATTATCAAACGCGATATCCATCATGAAATCTTTTCGCTCTACTTTTTGTTGTACGATACCTTTGAGTTTATTTTCACTCTCTCTATGGCAGTTCATACAACTTTTATCCATATTTTTAAGAGGATTTCCAATGTTGTGATCAGAATATTTAACAGCACCTTCTTGCGTATAAGGCATGTGACAATCGGCACATGAAACACCTTTTTGTCCGTGAATTCCCGTTCTCCAAAGCTCCCAATCAGGGTGTTGCGCTTTAATCATTGGTGTCTTAGAAATACCATGTACCCAGTCAGAGAAGTTAATCTCATCATAGTATTTTTCCATCGCTTCTACGGTTAAACCTTTGCCATAAGGAAGGGTTACAACCATGGCTGTTTTATCAACGCCTTTGGCATCTTTCCATTCTGTCTTTTTAAAGTAGTATTCTACGTGACATTGTGCACAGACTAAAGAGCGTTTCTCTTGGTGAGTAGACTCTTCGAATGTTTTAAGCCCTGCTGCTTGCAAGCCACGATTAAGATGAGGAACACGAACGCTTAACTGCGCTGTTTTGTCATCATGACAGGTTGCACAGCCAATTGGATTAACCACTTGCGCGCCGTATTTTGCCCATTTACCTGTAAAGTATTCTAATTCACCATCTTCTTCAATCAAACGAGGAACATCAGGTGATTTACATGTCCAACATGCGGTTGGCAAAGGACCTGTCTTTGCATCGGTTGGAGCCCCTGTTCGAAGGGAGTTAACGTTATCTTGAATAGCATAGAAGTGACCACGTGGAGCGTTATAATCTTTTGAAAAAGGATACCCAGCCCATGCAACAACAAGGTAAGGTTTTTGAGCAAGCATATCTTTGAGATTATCTTGTTCTTTGGTTTGCTTCCAAGAATCAAACTGTCTTGGGTAGTATTTTGCCCACTCTTCACTTTTTGCTTTACCTTCGATGCCTGCTTCACTTGGAGCTTTAGCCAATTCGACTCTTTGTTTCTCTTTTTCAGTTATGTTGCCAGCCAGTAATGCCATCGCGCCGATAGCGACCAATGAGCCAACAAGTAACACTTTAAACTTCATCATTATTTCTCCTTTTACTGAACTTCTTTAACGCCAAGATTATTTGGCGTAGTCGTCAAACCTCTGACTTTACCATGCGGTACACCTTTATGGCACTCCCAACAACGTCTGCCCGTTGCTACACTTGGATCGTCATAATTGTGATTTGCATCGGCATTTTTAACCATTTGTGAGGTTAAACTCGCATGACACGAAATACAATTCTCCTGAACTCTCTTCGCTCCATCATCACTGATTTTAATGGCATTTTTGTACGTATTGAACGTAAAAGCAACACTGTGGTTATACCCATCGCGTGCTTTTGCAATGTACTTATTGACCATATTATCCCGTGGCAAGTGACAATCGATACACCCAGCCCGCTCAGCGTGTGAACTGTGTTGCCATGTTGCGTATTGCGTATTCATGACGTGACAGTTGATACAGGCTTTGGGATCATGGGAGAGATACGACAGCGCTTTGGATGCATGCACCATGTAGGCAAAAAAGCCTATGGCTATGACAAAAACCAAGAGTGCCGTGTACTTTAGGAAATTACTACTTTTCACATTTCCTCCTTCATAGATGCCTTACGAAACCAACTTCGCATAAGAAATCTAATGTTTTGTGTTCTTTTACATGTAAAGGAACAACGCCAACTTCGAACCAAGACTCACAACCTCCTATTTTTATTAATATATCTTTAATAAAATAATCTATTGAAAGCTTTCGGGTATTGTATAAAGAAAGGCGAAAAAAAACATTGACCTATGTCAATAAAATGTCTAAAAGGCTAGAGGACTTCTTCCAATTTTTGAGGCTTAAGAACGTGAATGTGATGCTGCTCGTCAAGCTCGATGAGCCCTGAGGTTTTGAATTTGGAAAGGGTGCGAGAGAGTGTTTCGGGAGTCAGGTTTAAAATGGAAGCCACTTGGGTATTTTTGAGCGTTTTAAAGAGTTCGCCATTTTCTAAAATAAACTTTGCCACTTTGGCATCAGCCGTTAAAATGACCTCTTTTTGAATGACATCAATGAGGATTTTATGTTTAGCAATGAGGCTTTTGATGATTTCAAAGGAGATCTCAGGATTTTTGAAAAAGTCATGCTCCAATGCCTTGTAGTCGATGCGAAGCACTTCACTGTTACTCATAAACTCCGCCGTTGCAGGGTACGGAATATTTTCAAAATTAGCCAACTCTGCCACTAAGCCGCCAGGATAAAACTGATGCAAAAAGATCTGCTGTCCTTTGTGGTTGGTTTTGTAAACTTTCAGCGTGCCTTGAAGCAGAACATACAGATAAATAGGCTCGTCACCTTCATAGAATAGAATCTCTTTAGCTTTAAACTTTTTGATAACAGAAATCTTCTTGAGTTTTTCCAGTTGCTCATCGTTCAGTTTTGAAAAGCATGAAACAGTTCGAATACGATCCATAATATAAAGCCTTTAGATTAAAAGTTAAGCTATCCTAACTTAAGCATGATTAGAACTTTCTTACATGTAGAGGAGCGTAGCTATAAATTAGATAATGCTTAGAATGCTTTTCACTGCTAACATAGAAAGTAAGATTTTTAAGGCAAAAATTAATTTTTCACCCTTTATTTTATCTCTTAATTTGGATCCACAATAAGAGCCTAAAATTGAGCCGATAATCATGCTAATGATAATACTAAGATAGTCGTGAAAAACAAACCCAAAATAGATAAAAACCGTAATTTTCAAGATATGTGTCAGGCTCATAAGAAGTGCTGATGTAGCAATAACTTTATCTTTATCTTTGAACTCTTTCAGTAATTTTACCATTGCAAGTTGTCCTGTTGTACCCACAATAACAGATAATCCTGTTTGAAAAAAGCCAATGACATAATAGTTTTCATATTTTGTTATTTTGTGGTTGAAACTTTGTGACCATAATGATAACAAGATATAAGTCCCTATAAACAAGGGTATATACGTAAGCGATATCATTGTTAAAAAACAGGCAAATGTTCCAACGCCAACCAATGAACCTATTAAAAATTTTGGTATGACTTGAAATTGTATATTTTTATATCCAAAATAAGCTCTTGACACGTTACTGGTAATTTGATTTAACCCATGGATAGGGATAAGATCATTGGCGGGTAAAAATGATGGAAGTATCGCGATGAGTAATAGTCCACCCCCTACGCCAATAACCCCTGTTATAACCGACGTACAAAAACTAATACATCCCAAAATAAATGCATCCATTACATTAGCTTCCTCGCATGTAAGCAATAAATGACTGAGCGTAAAAGCCCTTTACAAAATATTTTTATGATGTATACCTCATTGAATTTCGTTGCTGTACTTTTTTTAACTTCATGTTTATGTAAACTGTTGAAGCTTATTGTTAAGATTTTCAGCCAAACGTGAGAGATGATCAGCCGCAGAAGCGATCTCTTCAACACTTCTGGCATTTTGAGAGGTAAGGGTATTGATATTTGAGACCATATCCACAATCTTATCGGTATCACGTGCAATCTTTTGTGAGTTTTGAGCACTCTGTGTCACTGAAGCTACACTCTCTTCCATCACATGGGTTGTGCTTAAGATGGTAGCCTCAACACCGCTGGAAACAGTCGATAGTCTTTGAATGTTTTTGGCATTGCGCCCCATCTGTTCTGATGAATCAATAATGGATTGAACAATGACATTGATCGTAGCATTGATCTCTGTTAAAGATGATTGTGTTCGTTCTGCTAACTTTCGTACTTCATCAGCAACGACAGCAAACCCACGTCCGTGTTCACCTGCGCGCGCTGCTTCAATGGCGGCATTAAGCGCAAGTAAATTAGTCTGATCGGCAATATCGGAGATAACCGTTAAGATCTGTTTGACTTGTTCGGCATCATGACTCATCTGATCTAAGCGTTGGGCTAAAGCAGTTTCGGCTTGACTGGCAGATTCGACTTCATTGCGAAGGGTAATGACTTCATTTTTAGCCTCATCCAAACGACTGCCTGCTGTGGCAATGCTCTGTTTCATTTTCTCTGAAAGAGTAGCGGTTTCTTGCACAAAGGATTTAATCGTTGAAATCTCTTGAATGGTGTTTTCTACAATCACAGAGCTTTGTTCTGCATTGCGTCCGATTTGCATACTGGTGGTACTTAGTTCATGGGAAACCGAAGCATTTTCATTCGATGATTGCTTCGCATCGACAATGGTGTTCTCCAAAGTGCTGACAAGATCATTAAAACTTTCCACAATCTCTTTAATCTCATTGTTCTTAGCATAACTGATTCTAAATTTGAGCTCTTTTTCTTTGACGAACTTGGTGATACTGTCTCGAATGAGGTGTACGCCTTGCATGATGTTGTTTTTGATCAAGTAGCTTAAAATTACCGTGAGAAAAATGACCAAAAGAATGACACCGGTCATTTCAACGCTAGCGGTTTGTTTGGTCTCACGTGCTATTTGAGCGTTGTTTTCGGAGAGTTTTTTATTGTAATTGAGGTGTTCATCGACCGTATTGGTTAAGTTCATCGACATTTTTCGATTTTTGAGCATAAATTCTTTGGCTTCTGCTTTTTTATTTTCATGCGACATTTGAAGAACTTTATCAGCCATAGCAATATAAATCGCATACAACTGTTGTTCTTTTTCATAGATCTCTTTTTCTTTGGTATCGGCAACAAATATCGCATAATTTTTTAAATTGGCTTCAAATGCCCCGCGATACGTACGATACTTGTCGTCTAAGGCTTTTATCTCTTCGTGATTACTCACTTCCGTTCCAATGTGTTCCCACAGCAAAAGCCTGATCCGATAAAAACCTCTTTGCATATCGTCCAGCACTAAAATACTAGGCAAAGTCGTTCTTTGGCACGTTGTTGTTGTGGTGTATATCTGATCCATTTTGAGAAGACTGATCCCATAGATGATAGAAGCGCCGATAATGGCTGAGAGTAACATCACAAGAAGCTGTTTTGAAAGGGTCATGGAAAATCCTTTAAAGAGAAGATAGTGCGTGAACTTTAACCTACGCGAAATAGTTTTAACGTGGTAGCGCCTTTTATAAAGACCCTACCGCTTCGCTTTTTAAAAATACCAAAGAATGATGATTTATTGCAAAATTAGAATTTGTAATTCGCTTTAAATCGAAGCTCGTTCAAATCCGCTGTAAACTTGGTATTGTTTGAATAGCGTGTGGTTTCGATCTCTTGTTTTTCATAAAGAAGCTCTAAACTTAACCCTTTGATGGCTGGAACAGCATACATTACACCACCAGCATAAGAGGTGTAATCGGCACTTGTTTGTGCACTTTTAACACGATCTTGATTTGCTAGACCATATTGTAAAATACTTTTAAGTCCCGTGACTCCTACTTTAGAGAAATCATACGTCAAATCAAAACGGTATGAATCTGTGTTCGCACGAAGTGATGGGCTACTGGCTTTTACCAATGTTGCAGTATAGCTTGATGTTCCATTACCAATACCTGAGATAACTGCGTCATCTTTACTTATTGTTGCTGCTGTAAATGCTGCACCAAAACCAGCCAATTCACTGATAGAAATACGCCCTGCAGTTTGTGTACCATCATAAGTGATAGCATTGACTCCCGTTCCTGTTATTAAATCTGTTTTAGATCCACGGTAATTTGCATCAAATCCCAATTTGAAGCCATTCATTGGAAGAACATAATTAGCCTCTGTATAAAAAATATCGATATCTTTTACATTAACGCCTGAATTAACATCGCCTGCCCATGCATACTGCCCTATTAGTGTAAGATTAGGGATAGATTTGTTAATGATTGCTACCGTATAAGCATCATCAAAAACATATGTTGCACTTGCACTGATCCCTAAAAAGATAGCACGCTTTTCAAAATTTGGTGCATCGCCAGCGGTTGAACCCATACCATAACTCGTTCTACCTTGGAATTTATCAATAAAACCAGCCATTAAGGTTGTTGATGGAACATCTGTATTAACAATCGTTGCGCCCTCAAACGATTCTTTCACAATACGTGATCCGCTACCATTAACAAGAGGAGTTGAAATATATTGTCGCCCGATTTTTGCATTTGTCTTACCAAGTGTATAGCCCAAATACGCTTCTGATAAAACGGCACCAGAGCCATACATGTCATCTTTATACGCCTCTTTGCCTTCTTCATTAACAAACGGTGCAGCACTCGCTACCATCGTTGCACCGAGGTTAAAGCCATAAAATTTATCGGTTACATAATTTAAAATTGCTACAGTATTAAGAATATCACCACTTTTTGCAGTATCTTTTACAACACTTGTTGGAGCTGTTGAAGAGTTAAGTTTTTCCGTATCTTTATCAAAATACCATGCCCTAAGTTCACCACTTACTTTACCATTTTTGAATGCATCAGCAAGCGTATCTGCTGCAAAAGAGCTCGATGCCATACTTGCTATAACAATCGTTACGAGACTAAGTTTTACCAATTTCATACTTACATCCTTATGTGTTTTATAAAAGGCAAATAACATTACATGTAAAGAAGATTAACCCACTCTAAAAGGTATATGTAGAGTGGGTTTAGAAGCGTTATCCTAATTTACTCGTATTAATAACGTTGTAATCAAGACCTAATTGTTTAGCAGGAACACCCAGCGCTAAGCCTACCAATTGAGAAAGGTGAAGGACTGGAACACGTGCTTTTGATTTTGTTGTATCTTGTGCATCATCTTGGTAGATGTCTAATTGCATTTGACACAATGGGCATGGCGTTACCACACAGTCGGCTTTTGATTCTGCTGCACTATTGACAATGCCACTGGTCATTTTCATAACCGATTTCTCAGCTGGATAGACCGCATGGAATCCACAACAATCTAGTCGTTTTGCAAAAGGGACGACTTCTGCGCCTAATGCTTTCACAACGGTTTCAAAGCTGGTTGGATTGACCGAGCTTTCAAAACCTAAATCTTTTTCAGGTCTCACACTGTGACAACCGTAAAAAACCGCTACTTTAAGACCTGTGAGAGGTTTTTTTACTTTAGACTTAATCAGCTCTGCATTTTGAGCCAAAACCCAAAGAAGGCTGGTCACTTCACTCGTACCTTTATAATTCATATTCCCTTTAGCAAGAAACGTATTGATACGCTCTTTTTCGCCACCATCAAGCTGTGCTTTTGCACGGCGTAACATCAATAAACAGGTACTACATGTTGTAAGCATAGGTAGATTCATCTGTTCAGCCAAAGCGAGATTTCGTGCATTTGCAACTAACGTTGCCAATGGATCAACATCTTGCGCTTGAGAAGCACCACAACAACTCCATCCCTTAATCTCTTTGAGCTTGATATCCAATAGTGGAGCTATAGCTTCAAGCGACATTTTAGCTTCGATCGCGGCTTGAGTAAGCACACATCCAGGGAAAAAAGCAAATTCTTTTTGCATACGTTACTCCTTGTTTGCAGCATGTGCTGCTTCAATCATTTTTACTAAGTCTTTGTGACCTTCAATTTCATGACCACCAAAGACTTCGAGTGGGTTCATTTTGCCTGCACGCATAAGGGTAATGGCGGTTCCTGCACGAAGTGCGGTACTCATGCCTTCGGTTCTTAGTGCTAGACGAATTTCATTCAATCGACCTGAATCTTCCACTAAATCTGTATAGAACGATTTAGCATGCGCTGGACCAACACCACTGTTGAGACCTTTTCTTAATGCTAATGCACGGAGTCCTGCGATATCATCCGCAGCACTAATATGTTTAGGACAACGATTGGCACACTCTTGACAGTGGACGCAGTTCCATAAACCGTTTGTTACGGCTGGTTTGACGTGGATCATTGGATCTTTTGTACGTGAATCGTTCGCCACACGCCATGCTTGTGTAAAGACAAAAGGTTCCATATAATCAGAGCGATCTGCGGTGAGTTTATTACACTCAGAAGCACATACACCGCATAAAATACAATCCCACTGTTTGACAATACGGTCATACTCTTCCTGATTTTGAACACAACCCTCTTTTTCTGAGAATTTATCTTTGGCGACAAGACCCGGTTTTATTTTACGTAAATTCTCGATTGCAGGTTCCCAATCTACAACAAGATCAGAAAGCACGGTGTAATTTGCGAGTGGAGAAATCTGGAACGTGTCAGCATCTTTGTACTCTTCAAAAAGCTCTGTCATTTTAGTGTCGCAACCAAGGTATGAGTGCCCATTGACACGTACACCACACGCACCACAAATCGCCATACGACAGGATGCTGTAAAATTGAGCGTAAGATCAAGATGTTGTTTAATAAAAAGAAGTGTCCCAAGAAGGGTTAATGCTTCAATATCCTTTTTCTCAACCGTATACGTTTGTTGATAATTTTTTTTGCCATCAAAGCGATCAATGATAAATTTCATTAGTATTTCCTCTCTTCAATTTTAAACTGACCTACCACGACATCTTTCCAAGCTAAGTGCATTTTACCGCTCTCATCCATCGTGACCATCGAGTGTTTTAAGAAGTTGGCATCATCGCGCTTCAAATAATCTTCTCTAAAGTGTGAACCACGTGACTCTTTACGTGCCGTAGCACCCATGAGTGCTGCACGTGATGCAAGGAGTAAATTGCCAAGCTCTACATACTCTGTAAATGCCGTATTGCATATTGGGTTTGCGTTTGGTATACGAAGCGCGTCATAACGTGCTTGTAATTCTGCATGTTTGTCAGCAAGGGCGAGCATTTTTGATTCGGTACGGAAAATTCCCATGTTATACCAGTTCGCAGCACCCAGTTCTTCACGAAGGGCATACATGTCATTGACATTGCCTTTGTTTGAACTTGTAATCTCTTTAAAGTGACTTATCCATTTTAGAGTCAAGTCGGTAAGGCGTTTGCCAGCACCAAAATCCGCTTTTGCCGCATACTCTGCTGCATTAATACCTGCGATTTTTCCTGTAACAGTTGCATCACACAAGGAGTTACCTCCCAAACGGTTTGCACCGTGAATGGAAACACAGGCTGCTTCACCTGCTGCAAAAAGTCCAGGGGCGGTTGTCGCCATGGTATCCAAACTCGTCACATCAATACCACCCATTGAGTAGTGCGCTGTTGGGCGAATCGCAATTGGTTTTTCAATCAAGTCCATGTTTTCAAATAAAAGACCAATATGGCGAATTTGAGGTAACTCTCTCATGATTTTTTCACGACCTAAATGCGTTACATCAAGGAGAACGTAGGCTTCCATATCATGACCAAAACCACGACCTTCACGAATTTCGTTCTCAATGGAGCGAGAAACGATATCACGAGGGGCTAGTTCCATTTTATTCGGAACGTAACGTTTCATAAAACGCTCGCCTTGGTTGTTTAATAAGATACCGCCTTCACCACGTGCCGCTTCGGTAATGAGTGTTCCACCATGACATACGCCTGTCGGGTGAAACTGAAGCATCTCAGGGTCTTTAAACGTTAAACCTGCTCTTAAAGCTGCTGCCGCACCATCGCCTGTTGCGATGTAAGGTGTAGATGTTCGGTTCCAAAAAACGCGGGTATAGCCGCCCGTTGCTAAAACGACGGATTTTGCGCGCACAGGAGCGATGTCACCCGTACGAATGTTACGAAGTACAACACCTTCACAGTGACCATTTTCTATGCTAAGGTCTAACATATGATGATCCATCAAAAACTTAACACCATGTTTTAACGCATCGTCTAAACAGGTATGTGTCAAAATATGTCCCGTTTTATCGGCGGCATAATTACAACGCTTTTTGGCTGCGCCACCCGCAAAACGTTTCGCAACATTTCCTTTGCTATCACGTGAAAAAGGCATACCGATGTAATCAAGTTCATGAATTGCTGCACCTGCGTAGGTTGCAAATTTCATTGCGGTATCTTGATCCACAAGGTAGTCACCACCTTTTACGGTATCTTTAGCATGTGATTCAAATGAATCTCCATCGCTAAAATCAATGACACCATTAATACCACCCTCTGCCATCGTTGTGGCACTACGTGTCGGCATCACTTTACTGACAACGACGACACTAAGATTTGGGTTCTTTTTACGTGCGGCAACAGCAGCTCTAAGACCTGCAGCACCTGAACCAATAATCAAAACATCGCAACTTGGCATTCCTGAAGTATTAGGTGTTGAAGTAGAAGTTGCAGCAAAAGCTTTTTCAACACCCGTTGTACTTACTGCCAATGCACCCATAGTAATACAGGCTGATTGCAGAAATTCTCTGCGGGTAAACTGTTCAGTCATAAAATTTCCTCTCAATAGTTTTATAAATTTAAAATTATATTTTCTAAATACATTTTAAATTTAATGACAGCAAAATATTAATACACTTACAAACATAAGTCAAAGACTATTTTATATATGATTTCATAGGTTTTTAATTATGGTTATAAGTGTTTATAAATATCTATTTAAGGGGATATACAATGAGTTTTAAGCAAATAGAATGTGTAGTCATGGCAGCAAAACTAAAAAGCTTCACAAAAGCTGCTCAAAAATTGAAAATTGCCCAGCCATCTTTAAGTCAGAGCATTAATATATTGGAGAAGCAAGTGGGAGTACCACTTTTTGATAGAAGTACCACACCCATTAGCTTAACCCATGCAGGTGAAATTTATATTGCAAAAGCGAGTTCAATCATAGAGCTTTATAATGATTTAAATACCCAAATGCATGATATATCTGGTTTTAAAACGGGTAAGTTAAGACTTGGTTTTTCTCAGACAGGATATCATTTTATCCCAGACGCCCTACCAATGTTTTTCAAAAAATTTCCCAATGCTGATATAAAAATTACGCAAGTGTTTTCTACTCTAAACTTAGAAAAAATGCTTCTCGATGGCGATGTTGATATTGCGACACTTATATTGCCACTTCACTCAGATGAACTAAGTTATAAAGTTATAAAAGAAGAAAATGCTTGTCTTGCATTGCCTTCAACACATCCAATAGCGCAAAAAAGCAAAAAACGAAGTAAAGGCTATCCTAGTATCTCATTAAGTGAGCTCAAAAATGAGAAATTTATTTTACCTAAAGGTACTCAACGAAGTCGGCCAATCTATGATAAAATATTTCAGAAAGCAGGTTTTGAGCCCAATATATTTTGTGAAACAGAAACCTTTGATATAGCCAATTCAATCGTTGCTTCAGGGATTGGCGCCTGTTTTACCCTCCCTCAATTTATTAAAGAAGATAAAAAAGATAAACTTACACTTTTTAACCTTGATGAGCCACTCCTCACTCGTACCGTTGTGCTTGCACATAAAAAAGATAAGCGTTTATCAAAGATTGCACAGGAATTTTTATCCATAGCCAAAAGTTTATAATGCAACATAAAGAGATAAATTTTCATTTCAATATTAAGAGATTGTCCTTGAAAAAATTATCAGTTTTCTAAAAAAGCGGTATTAACAACATTATACAAAAGGTTAAATCTCCTAAAATAAAGATAAAATTGGATCCTTTAATACACTCCTTATCGCATATAAGATAAAATTGTCATTACCCATAAATCCTATTAATTAATAAAGAGCATGATAAAATACATGTTTATAAGAGTAATAAAACAAAAGGTTTTAAGAACATGAGTGAGAGCAAAGATTTTTTACGCACCATTGTAGAAGAGGACTTACAGTCTGGAAAGTATCAAGAAATTATTACCAGATTTCCTCCAGAACCTAATGGATTCCCTCATATTGGGCACGCTAAGTCTATCTGTATCAACTTTGGCATTGCTCGTGATTATCACGGACATTGTAACCTCAGAATGGATGACACCAACCCCACAACCGAAGATATGAAATATGTGGAAGCGCTTAAAGATGCTGTCACATGGCTTGGGTTTAGCTGGGCGGATCACGTGCGCTTTGCATCGGATTATTTCCCCAAAATTTACGATTATGCTGTACAACTCGTTAAAATGGGCAAGGCCTATGTGGATAGTCTGAATGAAGAAGAGATACGCGAATACCGTGGTACGATTAAAGAAGCAGGACGACGAAGCCCATTTGCAGAGCGTAGCATTGAAGAAAACTTAGAGCTTTTAGAGCACATGAGAAAGGGTGAATTTAAAGATGGTGAACATGTTTTAAGAGCTAAAATTGACATGAGTGCGGCGAATATGAAAATGCGCGATCCTCTTTTATACCGCATCCGTCACGCGCACCATTTTAGAACAGGCGATGAGTGGTGTATCTACCCGATGTACGACTTTGCGCACTGTTTATCGGACTACATTGAAGGGGTGACACACTCTATCTGTACCCTTGAGTTTGAAAACAACCGCGATATTTATGATTGGGTATTGGATGCACTTGACCTCACCCCTCCTCGTCCCTACCAACATGAGTTTGCCAGACTTGGCATGAACTACACGGTGATGAGCAAACGCAAACTCTTAGAACTCGTCAATGGAAACTATGTCAACGGCTGGGATGACCCTCGCCTTCCAACCATTGCAGGCTATAAACGAAGAGGCTACACGCCTGAGGCCATCTTGAACTTTTGCGATCAAATCGGCATCGCCAAAGCAAACTCCATGGTCGATGTGGCACAACTTGAATTTTGCATCCGAGATGACCTCAATCAAAAAGTACCGCGCGTGATGTGTGTCCTAGATCCTCTTAAAGTGACCATCGAAAATTATGATGGCGAAGAAGCAATTGATGCGTCTTACTACCCACATGATGTTCCTAAAGAGGGGTCACGCAAGCTTCCTTTTGCACGGGAAATTTACATCGAGCGTGATGACTTTATGGAAAATCCTCCAGCAGATTATTACCGTTTGACACCCAAACAGAGCGTACGTCTTAAACATGCATATATTCTTACATGTAAAGAGGTTATCAAAGATACTCATGGCAACATCGTAGAGCTAAAAGCAGAGTATCATCCTCATTCTAAAAGTGGCGAAGACACCAGTGGTATTAAAACGAAAAGTGCGATTCACTGGGTCAGCGCAAAACATGCCAAACAAGCTGAAGTCAGACTGTATGAGAGGTTATACTCTAACGAAGCACCTGATGGCTTAGAAGATCTCAATCCTGATTCGTTACATATCATCACAAATGCGTTTGTTGAACCAGCCGTCATTAGCGAAAAACCAGATGTCAGATTTCAATTTGAAAGACAAGGCTATTTTTTCATTGACCCGATTGATTATACCGATGCAAAACCCGTCTTCAATAAAATCGTAGGACTGAAAGATTCTTGGGCTAAAAAGACAGAAGCAAAAGAGTCCACGCCAAAATCTGAGGCTAAAAAAACCCCTATCGTCGAGGGTGAAGTAACTCCGATGAGTGAGGCGGAGCAAGCACTGTTTACCAAGTACACGAAAGAGCTTGGGCTCAACAATGAAATCGCTAATATCCTTGCGCGTGATGTTGATCTAGCCCATTTTTACGAAGAAACACTTTTACATGTAAACAGCCCTGTCAGCCTTGCAAACATCGTCGCCAACGAAGTCGCACGAGAGCTCAAACTTGAAGCTCCTTTAAAATTTAGCGCCAAAGAAATAGCGGGGCTTGTCACAATGGTTGATGAGGGAACGATTTCCACTAAAATTGCAAAACAAGTCTTTGAAGAGATGGCAAAAACAGGTGAAAATCCAAAAGCAATCGTTGCAGCCAAAGGACTCACACAAATCAGTGATCCTGCGAAATTAAAGCCTATGATTGAGGAAGTCATCGCAAAGAACCCAGACAATGTCGCAAAATATAACGCAGGCAATACCAATCTTTTTGGCTTTTTTGTGGGGCAAGTCCTTAACAAAAGTGGCGGTAAAGCGAACCCAAGCGTCGTGAATGAATTGGTAGCAGAGAAATTAAAAAATGGTTAGATTTGCACCCACACCTAGCGCAGATTTAAGTCTAGAATCCTTACGAATCGCACTGTTTAATTACATGTATGCTATTCAAACCAAGGACTCTATGGTAGTACGCATTGAAGATAGAGATAAAAAGCAGAATATCGAAGGTAAAGACCAAGATATTCTCGATATGCTGAGTCTTTTCGGTATTTCTTACACGCAACTGTACTACCAAAGTCAAAATTTTAAATACCACCTTCAATTTGCCTCCACCCTTTTAGACACCAAAAAAGCATTTATCTGTTTTTGCAATGAAAAAGAACTTGATGCAAAACGTGAGAAAGCCGAATCAGAGGGCAAAGCATACTGTTACGATGGGGCGTGTGAGCACTTAAGCAGCGAAGAGGTTTTAAACAATCCAAAGCCGTTTGTTATTCGTATGAAAAAACCAGAAGCAGCTATTTCGTTTACCGATACGATTCAAGGAAAAATTAGTCTTGAACCTGATGCCGTTGATGCTTTTGTCATTATGCAAGCGGATAAATATCCAACCTATAACTTTGCCTGTGCGTGCGATGATATGCTTCAAGGCATCTCATACATCATCCGAAGCGAAGATCATCTCTTTGATGCACCACGACAAGAGTTCGTACGTAAAAGTTTAGGCTACAACCAAGAAATCCAATACGCACACGTGCCAAGCATCCTGAACGATAAGGGTCAAAAAATGAGCGCATCTGATGATACCTCAAGCGTGCAATGGCTTTTAGATCAAGGTTTTATGCCAGAGGCAATTTTAAATTATCTGATTCTTTTGGGCAATCCTACTCCTTATGAGATTTTTACTGTCCAAGAAGCGCTAACGTGGTTTGACCTCAAAGCGATCTCCAAATCTCCTGCGTGTTTTGACATCAATAAACTTCATTTGATTAACCGTGAGCACATCAAGCGTATCCCCGATATGGAGCTTTCTAAACGTATCGGTTACGCCTGTGACAACATTGGAAAGCTGGCGAAACTTTACACCGAAGAGGTGAGCACCACGCAGGAAATCAAACAAAAAGTAGACGCCCTTTTTGCGAAAAAATCGTTTTATGCAGCGTTTGAAAAAGAGAGTAAACTTTTACAAGAGTTAATTTTACAAGCACCTTATTTTGAGAAATTTGATGAATTTCAAACATATCTCATCGAAAAAAGCGGCATCGAAGGAGAACCTTTCTTTAAACCGCTTCGTTTTTGGCTCAGCGGAACTGAGCATTGTCCTGAACTTGCCTTATTATATCCACTGATTAAAACCTATCTGAAGGAGATTGTTAGATGATCGTTTTAGCAACACTTATTGAAGCTTTTGCCACGATTTTGCATACTTTAATCAACATTTATATTTGGGTGGTGATTATTGCAGCACTCATTACCTTTGTGCGCCCTGATCCGTACAATCCGATTGTGCAGATCCTTTTTCGGCTTACCAATCCAGTCTATGCGTTTATTCGTAAATTGGTTCCAACGTTAATTGGTGGTATCGACCTTGCGCCTCTCATTGTGATTTTAGCACTTCAATTTATAGACCTGTTCGCAGTTAAACTTTTGTTCGCACTTGCCAATGTTTTATAAATTACTGATTGGACTTTTCCTCTGCCTTTGCGTCTGTGTCGATCTTTTTGCTGAAGAAGCTGTGAATTTTAGTTTTTTTGCTGATAAACCACGAAGCCTTGCCAAAGATTTTTATATTTACGAATACCTCCAACGTGATGAGACAACTCCCAAAGAAGCCAAAGCGCTCTTTGGGATGGTACATACGATGAACATCCGTTTTTTCCACCTTTTCGCTAAAAAAATGGATAATGTTGAATACAAAAAGATCTCGAAGTGCATTGATCTTGACATCAATGCCTTGATGAAAGAAGATGATGAATGCCTTAACATTGGCATCAATACCGCCAAAATCACTTCGCTCCCCAAAAGCCAACTGAAACTCATCAAACCTCGCCTAAAACGCAATAAAGAGCTTGTTAATCTCATTACATTGATGGAAAGCGATGATGTTTATGAAACGGCACTTAATAGTGATGGGAACACATTTTTAAGCCTATTCAATGGAAGTATTTCATCCTATAAGATGGCTATTTTTAATCAACAGATCATTCCTCAAGCACAGATAGACATGCTTTCAAACTCTCCAAGATTTAACCAATTTGTCTATAGTACCGTCCAAAACGATAAACTTGATAATGTCCAAAAATCACTTTTACATGTCAATCCCTCTTTACATGTAAACGCTAAATCACTTTTTTATCTGGGACTTAATGCACTTAAATACCAAGAGAAAGAGCAAGCTCTCCATTTTTTTGAACTCTCCAATGAGCGTGCAACTCGAAGCGAAGAGAAAGACAAAGCCCTCTTTTGGCAATATTTAGTGACCAAAGATACCCACTTTTTAGAGCGTATCATACACGATAGTGACATTAATATGTACGCCCTCTACGCCTATGAAAAATTGAATCGTCCTGTACAAAACATTGTATCGCCCGTACTTGAAGGAACGCACCCGACATTTAATATCAGTGATCCCTTTGCATGGCCACGTGTTATGAACAGAGTCTATAAAATGAGTGCTGAAGAAGTTGAAGCACTCGCGCAAAGCTTTAAATATGCCAACACCTTACCTCATTATAGCTATTTGATGGAACGTGTCACGCACTATACTAAAAGCTATTACCCTATTCCCTACCCTGAAGAACTTAGCACTTACTCAATACATCGTCAAGCGTTGATGCTTGCCATTGCACGACAAGAGAGCCGTTTTATTCCCTCTGTTGTCTCGACTTCGTATGCGCTAGGAATGATGCAGTTTATGCCGTTTGTGGCACGGGATATTGCTAAAAAAGAGAAACTTGAAGAGTTTTCCATCTCCAATATGTTCGATCCACGCATTGCGTACCTTTTTGGAAATATTCACCTCAACTTCTTAGAAAAAAGCTTGTATCATCCTCTTTTTGTGGCTTATGCATACAATGGCGGTATGGGATTTACCAAAAAACATCTGCAAGGTGGAGCGTTTTCTCAAGGGGAGTATGAACCGTTTTGGAGCATGGAGACTATGAATAACGAAGAGAGTCGCGAATACGGTAAAAAAGTGCTTGCAAATTATGTGGTCTATCGCCACCTTTTAGGTGACGACGTCTCTATTAGTAATCTTTTTGAAAATTTGTTGTCACCCTCTTTGACTGATCGTTTTCGAAACTAAATTCCATTTTAACCTGTTCTGTTTTAGGCGCTTGGACTAACACATAGTTGGTCCAAGCATTTGTACTTGAAACAAGCTTGAGGAGCGGTGCTTCTTGGGGGAGAGGTGTCACGGTGAGATTTTCATCTGAGCCATTGACTTTAAAACCAGAAAGTGTAACTTTTTCAAAAGTGCCATCCCCTGTTGCCATATACGTACCAACGATAAATTTTTCACTCTCTTGTGTAATTAATTCATGACTAATCGGATTTAAATAGGTAATTGTCACATATGTCTTCGATGTTTCAGAATTTTTGATCTCTATTTTTTTAGAGTTGAACATCCCATAATCCATCAATTTTTCATGTTGATCATCAGCTAACTTCGTAGCGCATCCTTGCAGTATTAAAACAACTAAAACCATCAAACCATATCGCATTATTGCTCTCCATCTTCAGCTCTTATTCTTCGCATCTCATCAAAAGCTAAATCTTTTTTTGCTATTATTACTATGATAATAACATAAAAAGCAGGAAAAAATGAAATCCTTAGCCGTTGCCTTTACAGGACCATCGGATAGCGGAAAAACAACGCTGATCCTCAAAGTCGCCAATATTCTAAAATCTGAATATACTCTGGCTATCATTAAAAATGACCCAAGTGATAAAGCTATTTTTGATGTTGAGGGTAAAGATAGTTGGAAATTTGCCCAAACAGGGGCAGAAGTCGTTGTCACCTCTCCCACACGTACCACACTTTTTTCCAAACATCACAAAAGTTTGGATGAAATCATCGCTATGCTAGGTGAATTTGACTTTTTACTCGTCGAAGGTCTTAAAACCCTTCCACTCCCTCGCATTGCAATTTTTCGCAATAAGCTTAATGTTGATTATTTTGACTGTTCCGATGCCATTGCCATTGATGAGAGTGTGACATTAAGCGATTACACGATCCCTTCTCATATTGCGATTTTAGATTTAAACAATCCCGAGCAAGTTGTTGCTTGGATACAAAAAAATGCCAAAAAGGTTAAATAATATGCAAGAAATTTATGAAGCAATCAAACGCTCAGCAAAGCGTATCAGAGAGGCCATTGAGTTTGATGACACAGGATATTCTGAAAATATTAACTCTACCGGCGATACACAGCTTAAATTAGACATTAAAAGCGATCTTATCATCGAAGAAGAGTTTGCAAAAATTGCCTCGATTAAAGAGATTGTCAGTGAAGAAAAAGAAGGCAAGACACCTTTACATGTAAACGGGATTTACGGTGTGGGATACGACCCATTGGATGGTTCTAGCCTTGTCGATGTTAACCTCAGTGTTGGCTCTATCTTTGGTATCTATGAAGGTGGCTATGAGGGAAAGCACCTTAAAGCGGCTGTTTACGTTGTCTATGGACCACGTGTTGAACTCGTCATTGCACAAGACGATGTTAAGATGTATCGTTTAAATAAAGCAGGTGAATTTGTTTTTATCAAAGAAATAAAGCTAAAAGAAAAAGGTAAACTCAATGCACCTGGTGCTACTCAAATGGGATGGGAACCTAAACACAAAGCAATGATTGATGCCATTTTTGCAGATGGCTACCGTTTACGTTACTCTGGTGGTATGGTGCCAGATTTGCATCAGATTCTTCTCAAGGGTGGCGGACTTTTCTCGTATCCTGCAACGAGCGATGTACCCAAAGGCAAGCTACGCATGATTTTTGAAGTCTTCCCTTTTGCGTTTGTCTATGAAAAAGCGGGCGGTGCGGCGATCAATGGTAAGCGTAGAATTTTAGAGCTTGCACCATCACATCCACATGACACCACACCTTGTTTCTTTGGCTCTCATGCGGAAATAGAACGTGTTCGGAAGTGTTATGAGTAGTGAAGTAACCGATCGTTACGAACAAGATTTACAAGAAAAAAAAGCACTCTTGCAAACATGTCAGCAGAACAAAAACCTTGCAACCTGTAGTGACTGCGAAAAAATGTTTGAGTGTGAAACCCGAAAAACCTATGTCAAAGCCGTTTACGAGAGTATGGCTAAAGGACAAGGTGGCGGATTTGAGTTTTAACAATACAATGAATCAATTTAATTAGGAAGAACAATGTCCCAAAAAGCTTACATTACCACTCCAATCTACTATGTTAACGATGTTCCACATATCGGACATGCGTATACGACTATTATTGCCGATACGATGGCACGCTATTACCGACTTAAAGGGTATGAGACATTTTTCTTAACCGGAACCGATGAACACGGTCAAAAAATCGAAGAAGCCGCTAAACTGCGCAATAAAACACCGCAAGCCTATGCCGATGAGATCAGTGGAAAATTTCGTGCTCTTTGGGATGAGTTTGAGATCAGCTATGACAAATTTATCCGCACCACCGATGCTGATCATAAAGCAGGGGTTCAAAAAGCCTTTCAAGTGATGTTTGACAAAGGCGACATTTACAAAGGTGAGTACGAGGGACATTACTGCGTCAGCTGTGAGACGTTCTTTACCGACACCCAACTGGTCGATGAAGACAAATGCCCAGATTGCGGCAAGCTCACGCGTTTGGTCAAAGAAGAGAGCTACTTTTTTAAACTCTCTAAATACCAAGAAGACCTCATTAAATGGTACAACAACGATGAGAAATGTGTCCTTCCTCGAGGCAAAAAAAACGAAGTGATTAGCTTTGTAAAACAAGGGCTTCGTGATCTTTCCATCACGCGCACAAGTTTTGACTGGGGTGTGAAACTGCCTGCCTCCATGAACGATGACAAACACGTCATGTACGTTTGGTTGGATGCGCTTTTAAACTATGCCACCGCTTTAGGCTATGGCACCGATGAAAAAAATATGGCATTTTGGCCAGCAACGATTCACTTGGTAGGAAAAGACATTCTTCGTTTCCATGCCATTTACTGGCCAGCATTTTTAATGAGCCTTGGACTTTCCCTTCCAAAACACGTAGCCGCACATGGCTGGTGGACGCGAAATGGCGAAAAGATGAGTAAAAGTAAGGGTAATGTCGTCAATCCAAAAGAGGTTGCCGACGCCTATGGACTGGAGAATTTTAGATACTTCATGCTTCGCGAAGTTCCATTTGGACAAGACGGCGATTTTAGCCAAAAAGCGTTGATGGACCGCATCAACTCCGATCTTGGAAATGAGCTTGGAAACCTACTAAATCGCATCATCGGAATGAGTGGGAAGTACAGCAATGGTATCATCAACTCTAAAGATGTCAATACCTTTCATGAGAGCGAACTGGGTGCCGTTGATGAGATTTTAAAAAATGTCGAAAACAACCTTTTAGAACTCCAAACGAACCGTTACCTTGAAGAGCTTTGGAAAGCGCTAAGTATTGCTAACCAAGCGATTACAGTGCATGAGCCATGGGTGAAAATGAAAGAGGGAAAGACCGAACAAGCCTTAGCACTTGTGGCACTCGTCTCCAATATTTTGGCACGAGTCACCGTCCTACTCCACCCTGTTATGCCAAAAACAACAGCGACGATTGCCAAAGCAATGGGCTTTGAGATTAATACGGCGAACTTTGACAAACTGGTTGTTCGCAAAGACTTTTTGGATGAATTTACGATTGAAAAAGTACCACCTCTCTTCCCTCGCATCGAAGAAGAGTTAATGGCACAACCTACCGCTCCTATAGCGCCAGTAGTAGAAGCTCAACCTTCAAAAAGCACTAAAAAAGAGCACAAAGCGGAATCCATCATTACGATTGATCAATTTTTCGAAACGGCTTTAAAAGTGGGAACGATTTTGGAAGCGAGTATTTTAGAGGGAAGTGATCGTCTTTTAAAACTCAAAGTTGACCTTGGTGAGAGTGAGCCTAGACAAATTGTTGCGGGCATTCGTGAGTATTATACCCCTGAAGAGCTGGTGGGCACGCAAGTCTGTGTGGTTGCCAACCTCAAACCTGCCACCATCAAAGGGCTCCTTAGTCAAGGGATGCTTTTAGCGGCGAAAGATAAAGAAGGTCTATGCCTTGTTCGCCCAGAACGTCCTCGCCAAAGCGGCGCTTCGATTGGATGAAAATAGATAACTTTGTACGCATCATTGATGGGAAGCTTGCAACCCTGCCTCCCATTGATGCGTTTGCCTCTATATCGCTTGAGAGTTCGCGTGTCTCTCATGGCGATCTTTTCATAGATACGACTGCTTCACGCGAATCTATTCATCAAGCGCTAGATAAAGGGGCTTATGCCATTGTCACAACCCTTCCTTTTTTGAATGAGGATGACGAATGCGCATGGATCGAAGTCACGTCCATAGAGCAGATGTTGATCAAGCTTTTACGGTATACCATTACGCAAAAATCACTTAATATTGTGCTACTTTCACCCGTACAAGAAGCGCTTTTGGAGATGATTCATGTTCCTAAAATGATCAAGCGTTTACGTGGCGATCTTTTTAATATTGCTAAAATTTTACTCACTGCAAAAGAGGAAGAGCATTTCTCACTCAGCAATGACGCCCTTGTGCAAAAGATTGCTCCCGTTGCCCACCGTGTTGAAAATGCTTTACATGTAAAACCTCTCATTGTTTCCAAAGGACTTTTTCTCTCTTCCTTTTGGCATCAAGAGCGCTACCTTTATGAGCAAAAAATTCCTTCTCTTTTTGTGGAAGAACTGCTCTGTTTACTTCATTTTTGTGATACTCACACAATCACGTATAATTTAGAGCATTTAGGGTTTTGTGAACATTTTTATCCGCAGTTCGTCACCCATGCACTCTGTAAAAAAGAGTTTGGTTCTAGCGACAAAGTGCTCATTTTTGAGCCTACATCTTCTTTATTGCCTTCATTACTGAGCTATATGCAAACCATGATTGAAAGCTCTCATATTATTCTCGCTTTACCTAAGCAACTCCAACAAAATATCACTTTTGAAGGAGAAACGCTTATTTTTGAAACCATCGAAGAGCTCTCCATTTTAGCGCAAAAATCGTTTGCATATGCCCTTATTTTAGGAGATAAAGAGAGCTATGAGCCTCTGTTTATCAAATCATTTACAATCCAACCAAGCCTATTTTAAAAGGAGATTTGCATGCTACTGATCGAAAATGAGTTCAATATCGCTTTACATGTAAAAATGCTGGAGCAGATTTGTGAAGAACATACTCCAAAAGAAGTTGAGCTTCTTATCATTGATGGGGATAGTATGCAGGAGCTTAATTTGGCACATCGTGGCATGGACAAAACCACGGATGTCCTCAGCTTCCCCATTGACGACTTTCCTCATGCCCCGCTAGGTTCCATCGTTATCAATCACGAATTGGCGGCACAAAAAGCGAAAGAGCTTGGACACAGTGTGGAAGAAGAGATTACCCTTTTGTTTATTCATGGAATGCTTCATCTTTTGGGTTTTGACCATGAAATTGATCACGGAGAAATGCGTGCTAAAGAAGAGGAATGGATTAAGCAGTACAATCTACCTGCCAGCCTAATCGTGAGAACAGAGGAGTAGCCTATGATAACCTTCGGTATTGTTATCTTTCCAAACGTCGAAGAGCTTGATTTTGTAGCACCTTTTGAGGTACTGAGTTACGCTAACAAAGTGCAACCTAACAGCACAAAAGTCCTTTTAATTGCTCCCAGTTTAGAGCCTGTACACGCCTTCAATGGTTTGAGAATTTTGCCTGATGTAACGTTTGAAAACTGTCCTACGTTAGATATTTTACTTTTTCCAGGTGGAAAGGGGCGCATGACATGGATGAAAGAGACTTCTATGCAAAACTTTATTCAAAAACACTCCAAAGAGGTGACCTACTTAACATCGGTCTGCACAGGAGCATTTTTTCTTGCTGAAGCAGGAGTGCTCAAAGGGAAAGAAGCAACCACCTATTACACTGCTTTTGATGAACTAGCCGCTTATGGTGTCAATGTTGTCTCATCTAAAGTAGTCCGTGATGGAAAGATTATTACCGCTGCTGGTGTAAGCTCTGGTTTGGAGCTAGGTTTTTACCTTTTACGTGAGCTCTTTGGAGCCCCTTTAGCACAAGAGGTGGCAGAAAGAATAGAATATACAATCGATATTATGCATCTTTAACTTTTTACATGTAAAGATCTTTTTTGCTGCAGGATTAGTTTTTGCTGTTTTTTTAGAAAGATGCCTCGCATAATGCGAGGCAAATAACATCACTTCTATCGACGACCGTCTTCACCACCATGCATTTCTCTACCCTCTCCTCCATCATGTCTTTCCATATTATATCCGCCATGTCTTCCATCATGGTCACCGTAATATGGTCGCCACCAACACCCACTTAACATGATTGCTGCAATCATACAACCAAAGATTATTTTTTTCATTGTCTACCTTTCTTTACATTGAATGAAATTATCTGAAGCTATAACTTTCAAAAAAATTTCCCCCTAGTATAGAACGTATCGCCCTAAAATAGCTTTGAGATTTGAAGTCATTAAAGAGGTGTTATCGAAGTTTAATATAACCCATTTCGTAGAGTTTATCATAAATTTTTGAGGCGATTGGACCACCTTCCGATCCACCATGGCTACCATGTTCAACAAGAACCGTTACAACATATTGAGGGTTGTCATAAGGTCCAAACGTAGTAAGCCAAGCATGGGAACGTTGGAAATAATCCATATCCTCTTCTCGCATACGTTTTTTATCGGTTTGCGAAATACCCACTACTTGTGCGGTTCCCGTTTTAGCGGCTATTTTAAAAGGTGCTGTTACTTTGATGTGATTTACGGCTGTTCCACCAGGAACATTGGCGACTTCAAACATACCTTCACGGGTGACTTTCAAAAAGCGTTTTTCACTTTCACTGACAATGTTTGGATCCGCTGGGAAATTAATCGTTTCATCGTTTATTTTACTGACGAAATGAGGTGTGACACCATTTCCCGTTGCTAAAAAAGCGGTGTATTTAGCAATTTGAACGGGTGTCACGAGAAAATACCCTTGACCGATTGACGTGATCAGGGTTTCTCCTTGAGACCACCCTTTACCAAAACGTGCTTTTTTCCACTCACGACTTGGAACCGTTCCTGTAAATTCACGAGGTAAATCAATCCCTGTTTTTGTCGCAAAACCGATTTTTGTCAAAAATGGAGCAATGTTATCGATGCCGACTTTAAGGCTTGCTTTGTAAAAATAGTCATCACAACTTTCTTTAATAGCACGAACATACGAGATCATACCATGCCCCTCTTTTTTCCAATCACGAAACACCCTACCTCCAAGTTCCATCGTACCTGTTGATTCAAAGCTCGTTGTAGGATTGATAATGCCTGAATTCATCATCGCAAGACCTACGCCCATTTTTACAACAGACCCTGGAGGATAAAGTCCATTCACCAATTTATTGGTAAAAGGATGGTTGAGATCATTGGCAAGAACAATCCATTCCTCTTGTGTAATGCCGCTGACGAATTTGTTAAGATCGTATTCTGGAAAACTCGCTGCAGCTAAAATTTCACCTGTTTGTGCATTCAGAACAACGACGGCACCACTATCAGTACCAAAAAGTTCTGCAATATAACGTTGTAACTCCAAATCAAGACTTAAAACCAAATCATTGCTTTTAGGAAGTGTTTTACTGACCTGCTCAATCTCTTGGTTAAAAGCCGTAACTTTTGTTTTTTTCTCCCCTTTTGTGCCACGTAAAACATCATTGTAATATTTTTCGATACCCGTTTTACCAGAGAAGCCAACTAACTTTGCTGTTCCTGTTTCATCTTCAGAAATATCTTGTGTATTCGATTTACCCACATACCCAATGACATGTGACGCTAATGCACCATAAGGATAATGTCGTTTGGAAGTAATCTCAATTCTAAGATTTTCATGTTGCGAAATTTTTGCAAAATGAGGAATGAGTTTATCGTACGGAACAAAGGAAATAACATCTACAAAGTCATGATTGTAAGGAGAATCTGCTTTGAGATATTCTTTGGTCATCTCTTTGATACTGTAATCAGGTAAAAGGTCTGCTAAAAAAGCAATTTCTTCATCTAAAACAGCACGATTGACTTTGTAACTGAGCCTCGGTTTAATCCGAATAGAAAAACCTAAACGATTGACAGAGAGTGGATTAAGATTGCGATCTAAAATAACCCCACGTAAAGGGGCTAACTCATCTACTTTGACCGCATTTTGCTTAGCAATCTCTTCATAATAGGCATTAGATTTAATGCTAATATAATAAACCCTAACGAGCAGGGCAATCCACACCGAAATGAAGATAGCAAGAACAATCTTAATTCTCACCGTGAAATCCTAAAAAGCATAAATGAGAGTAATGAATCAATGAGGATATAGTAAAAATAGTAGTTTGAAAAATAAGGGAAAGGTGCATTGTCCAAATAGGCAAAAAAAGCATTTAAAAAATAGTGCCCTAAATATGCAATCGTCACGTATGCCGCTAAAATACAGTTATTACATGTAATAACATTTTGAATTTTATAGATCGCAAAGCGGTAGACTACCACAAATAAAATAACATACGAAAAGAGATAAAACCCTTTGGTAAGATCGTATAAACACACATAGCCCAAACTAAGAAATAAAGGAAGGGCATTATCTTCATGTCGGTTAAAATTGAGAATAAGATAACAAAAAACCACGCCTACAAAAGAGGGAATCAGTGGATACAACGAGGACATGACAAGACTCAAAAAGAGCCATCCACTGATCCACAAAGTCACTAAATAGTTTTGATGAGCGCTATTTCGTCGCATATTGGAAAATGTTTGCATTTAATACAATCTGCCCATATTTTATGAGTAGGCAGTGCCTCTTTGGGGATTTCAGAAAAACCAACAGATTCAAAAAAAGCTTTTTGATAGGTCAAGGTGAAGACTTTTTTAACACCTAAATTTTCTCCATCAATCAAAAGGTTTTGAATAATTCCTTTTCCAACGCCATGACCTCGAAAACCCTCTTTGACAACAAGGCTTCTAATCTCTGCTAAATTATCTGCATGGAAATGTAAAGCTCCAAATCCAATAATCTGATCATCCTCTTTGGCAAGAATATATGAACGAATATTGGTTGCCATTTCATCGGAACTGCGGAAGAGAATAATTCCTTTTTCGACTTCAGGTTTCACAACCTCTTGCATATGGACAATATCACTCAATTTTGCTTTAGTATAACTTATCATGACTCAGCTCCAAAAAGCGTTAAAAAAATAGCATCAAGTGCTTTATCTACCCCTTTTTTGCTACTGCTTGAGACCAAAATGGCATCCGGATAATTCTTTTTAATCAGGCTAATCTCGCTCTGTTTTAATTTATCAAGTTTGGTAAAAATACGTAAAATAGTCTGATCGGGTCTTACAATTTCACTGAGATAGGTATGTACCGCTTGATCTATCTCCAAAAAGGGATGACGAGAATCAACAAGATGAACAAAAACACGGATTGAAACGCGCTTTTTAATATAATCCGTTAGATTTTTTTGCCACTCCGCTTTGAGGCTATGCGATACTTTGGCATAGCCAAAACCTGGAAGATCCACCAGTTGTGCGTGGTAACTTTCACCGTCTTTGTCCAAGATGATTTGAAAAAAGTTAATGAGACGTGTCTTACCTGGTGTTGAAGAGCTTTTGGCAAGCCCTTTTTTATTGGTAAGTGCATTAATAATGGAACTTTTACCCACATTACTACGTCCAATAAAAGCAACTTCGCTCATCCCTTCTGGTGTAGTCTCTTCCATTTTGGAAGCAGACTTCACAAAGAAGGCATTTTTGACTTTAATCACTGTTTTTTATCCTCAACTTTGAAGATAAATTTGACAGGAGCTGCACCTTTCCCATCGACTTGATACTGGCCACTGTTCTGATCAGCTCGGATGAAATCACCATACACTTTTTTATCGGTTTCAATCTCATGCAAAAAGGCTTTTTTCTCCAAAGTATAGAGGCTTTTTGATGGTTCATACGTCATTTTTTCCGCTTCGCCATAATATTTTTTTTGATTCATCGTTAAATTGCCTTTGGCATTACCTGTTGCAATATAGCGTATGGGTTGTTTTTTATCATCAAACTCTATGACAACTTTATTCGCTGTCAGTTTATCGCTCTCTTTAATCACGATCACGTGACCTTCAAAGGTGCTGATTTTCTTTTTATCATCAGCGAAAAATTTATCGGCAGTGACTTCTACTTCTGCCGCCAAAAGGATGCTTGAAGCGCATAAACAGAGTGCTATCAGTTTTTTCATCTACTTTTTCCCTAGTTGTTGTATAAATGAGTGTATATTAGTGGCACTTATTGTGCCTTCTTTCATCTGATAAACAAATGAAAGCCCATGACTACGGCTCTGCTTCTGTCTAAAATCAAAGGGCTTTTCGCTGCTTAAAATCTCTTTTTTAAGATCATAAAAAATATCTTCACCATCTAGGGCAACACCATCTTCTCTAGCATAATGAGAATTGGTTTGAAAGTGCATGACATTATCTTGAAGAGTGCCTTCATCCGATATGAGCGTACCATGTAATCCCTCTTTGGTCTTGTGCCCTGCATTAATGACATACAGTTTATCAAAATCTTTATAACGTGCTACACGATCTGCATGCACGATACTTTCAATACTACCCTCTTTGATCTGATAATTTTGAGCATTAAAAAGTTCTATATCAGGAACTAAATTCCCATTTTGATCTACAATATTAATCGTATAAGGCTCTTTAATAATTAAAAAGAGCATCATTGCAAAAAAAAGAAGTGTTGAATATACCAGTAATCTTACAGCCAAAGGTTTACAAATGCCTCACTCAAGTTTTCTTTCTCGACCACAATGTCGATCATCTCTCTAACCGCCGCTTTTCCACCCTCTTTATGTAATACAACATCAACCGATTGCAAAACCATAGGTAAGGCATCGGCTGGGGCGAACGAAAGGCCAACAGAACGTAACAATGACACATCATTTAAATCATCACCAATGGCAGCAACTTGGTTAAATGAGAGTCCTTCTTTATCCAAAATTTCTTGTAAAACAGCTTTTTTATTTTTGACGTCTTGATACAAATAATTAATGCCAAGTTCTTTGGCTCGCTTATCAACTACCTGAGAACTTCGTCCCGTAATGATTGCTGTTTTACGTCCCAATTTCATCCATGAGACAATGCCAAAACCATCTTTGACATTAAATGTTTTAAACTCTTCAGCATCACTGTTTCCATAGGTAATTCCACCATCGGTGAGGCAGCCATCAACATCAAAAACCAATAATTCAATCATTATAAAACACCCTTAGTGCTTGGAATTCCTGCACGCTCATTTTTGACTAAACTCCGACGTAGTGCTACAGCAAAAGCTTTAAATGCGGCTTCCAAAAGGTGATGTCTATTTTTACCACGACGTGCAATAATGTGTGCGCTAATACCAGCATTGATGATGACCGCCCTAAAAAATTCTTCCGCCAGTTCCACATCAAATTCGCCTACTTTGCCTTCCATTTCTACTTCATAGACTAAATAAGCACGATTGCTAAGATCCAATGCACATTCAACGGCTGCTTCATCCATAACAACGACTGCATTACCATAACGTTCTACACTCTCAATGGGGTATATCGAAGCACGTAAAGCCTGACCAAGAACAATACCTACATCTTCAACACTATGATGAAAATCAATGTGTGTATCACCTTTACATGTAAGGGTTAAATCGATCAAGGAATGCTTGGTAAAGGCTTCTAGCATATGATCAAAAAAACCGATACCTGTAGCGATGTTTGCTTTACCTGTACCATTAATCTCTAATTCTACACTAATATGTGTCTCTTTGGTTATGCGTTGTAGTGTTTGCATTCTATTCCCTTACAATAAATGAGCCTTTGAAAGGCCCTTTGGCAATAAAGTCTGAGGCTTCTGCTTCACTGCCAAATCCTTTAAGCCATACACGGTGCATCGGTTTATTTTCAAATGTACCCTCTTTTACGACCGCATTGTAGCGATTATTGACATTCATATTGCTTTGAGCAAAACGTGTTGCTCCATCTTTATTTCTAAAGGCACCAATTTGGATGAAATAATCGGTTTCAACAACACTCTCTTTTGGTGCACCAGCAGGTGCAACCACTCCCGCAAAACCTAGAACTTCAATACCCACAGGGCCTGTTCCATTGGCAACAAGATCAATACGTGTTGCAGCCGTATAGGAAAGATCAATGATACGTGTTCCAACAAAAGGGCCTCGATCGTTAACACGAACAATAATACTTTTATTGTTTTTAAGGTTAGTTACTTTAAGCATTGTATTCATAGGAAGTGTTTTATGCGCTGCGGTCATGTCATACATATTGTAAACTTCACCATTGGAAGTCTTCTTACCATGAAAATCTTTACCATACCAGCTGGAAATACCACTAAACGTATCTCCTACACTCACCATCGTCGGTGTATAGGTTACACCATCAATCGTATAAGGACGCATCGTCGCTTTATGCATTGCAGGCGAATCATTTATAGGGCCACTGCCATCAGGAGCTGCCATTGTAGCACCTCCTCGTGAGCGATAAGAATAAGAGTCGTGTTTAGAAGCGCATCCGTAAAATACCAAAAGCATTACAACACAAAGGCTCAATCCACTAGTTTTTTGGTATAACAATACTCTCTCCCACTTTTACAAGTGCATTCTTTTTCTTATTGGTTTTTATCAACTGTGCAACAGGAATATCGTATTTTTTTGATACCGTTTCAATTGTATCCCCTGCTTTTATGACATACAATTTTTCGACATTATTTGACGATGCCACCGTTGCTGAAGAATGTGTAGTGGTACCAAGAGGCACAATAATCTCTGTTTTTGGTTTCAGTGCAGCACTCTTTAAATTGTTCAGTTCCATTAACGATTGATAATTCATACCGTATTTTTTTGCAACACTTTGTAGGGAATCACCTTTTTGGGTGTTATACACAGCATATTTTTGCGGTTGTTTGGTTTGATCAAAATTTTGAGTAAATGTAATTTGACGATCTTGAGGAATATACAAATAACTTTTTTCACCAAGAGGCGAAGTAAAAGCATGCTTCAGATGTGGATTATACGATCTTAATTCACGTAGCGAAATGCCAATACTTTCTGCCACATCTTTAAGACTTGTACCACTTGGGACGGGAACCTTTACAAACGTTGCATTATTGGCACGATTCAGAAGGTATTCCGAACCATTGTCAAGCATAATGTCTGTACTCCCAGAGATAAAACTCATCATCAAGATTTTGCGAATATAGAGTCGGCTTTCCTTGGGAAGGTACTTTTGGCTCTCATCTAAGAGAACATTAATATCATCCGTTCCAGCTTTTGCTATCGCTTTGGTGACCGTGCCTTCACCACAATTGTAAGCAAGCGCTGCTAAATACCACTTACCAAAAAGATCGTGTAGCCGTTGCAAATAAACAATTGCCGCTTCTGTCGATTTCACAGGATCGCGTCTCTCATCCACAAAAGCATTTTCGACTAAGCCATAACGGCGAGCCGTTTCAGGAATAAATTGCCAAATACCTGAAGCTTTGGCTGAAGAAGAGGAAAAAGGATCAAAACTAGACTCCGTCATTGCAAGGTATAAAAATTCTGGTGGAACGCCTGCTTCTTTCATCTTTTTTTGCAAAATTGGAACAAATTTATCACCACTTTCTAATTCACGTAGGAAATGTTTTGTTTTGTACATTTCAACATCTTCATTCATAGAAATAAAAATAGAATCTTTCAAAAAGGTATTTGGAAGATCGAAATTTTTAAGGGCGGTAAGTTGTTTTTCGTAATTATTGTCGGTATTTAAAAACGCGTGGAGACTCTGAAACACAAGAAAAAGGGTTAAAATAACCTTATACATGCCTCTCCTTTTTGGTGTATTTATTGCTTAGTATTTATTAGATTGTAACTAACTTTATCTTTTCTAAAGCTTTAAAGAGTGAAAAAGCATTTTTTGAGGTCAAATTGTGAAGTTCGGTGACACTTATATTTAAAAGCTCCGCCATCTTCGCTGCAACCAAAAGTGTATAACTTGGCTCATTGCGCTCACCTCGATGAGGCATGGGAGTAAGGTACGGTGCATCCGTTTCGATGAGCAGTTTATCACGAGGAATGAGCGGTAATACTTCAACTAAATTCTTGGCATTTTTAAACGTTAAAACGCCGCCTATACCAAAGTAAAAGCCTTTATCAGCCAAATCTAAAAGATGTTTAGACGCATTATAACAGTGCAAAACACCTCCTACTTCGCACGCTTTTTCCTTCAATAAAATCTGCTTACTATCTTCATTGGCATCTCGAATGTGAACAATGAGTGGCTTTTTAAACTCTCTTGCAAGCGCAATATGCTGAGCAAAGACAACCTGTTGTCTCTGCTTTTCAGTCTGCTTTTCTTCTACATCTTCAGGTAATCTAAAATAATCTAAACCACATTCACCCACGGCAATACATTTTTCATCTTTCAAAAAAGATCGTAGTATTTTTTCGTCATATTGTTCATGATTGTACGGATGAATACCCGCAGCGAAAAAGATATGTTCATAACGATAAGAGAGTTCTCGTGCATAACTAAGATCGTTAATATCTGCGCCAGGAATGATGATGCCCTGAACTCCTTGCTCATACGCTTTTGTAATAACAGCATCAACATCATCTCTAAAACGCGCATCATCCAAGTGGCAATGGGTATCTATAATCATTTAAGAAACCTCAACTCTATTTCTGCCATTTTTCTTTGCAATGTACAGTGCTTTATCTGCTTGATTGATCATCTCTTCCACACTTTCTAAATCTCCAAACGTCACACCAATAGAAACACTGATACTAAGATCTTTTTTCTCTTTAGTATGTATGTGTAGTCCTGCAACCGCATGATTAAGCTTAATGAAAAACTCCAATGCCTTTTTTTGGTCAATATTTTTAAGCACGACACAAAACTCATCACCGCCCAAACGAGCAATAAAATGATCATGGGTTAGATGTTTTTGAAGTGTCTTTGCTAATTCAACGATAACCGTATCGCCAACACGATGCCCTAACGTATCATTGATCTGTTTAAAGTTATCTACATCAATTAAGCCTATAGCAAATGACTCATTTTTCCTTTTTGCCTCTTTAAAATACTCTTGCATCGCATCAAAGAAATATCGTCTGTTAGCAAGTCCACTGAGAAAATCATTTTGCGCCATATCTTCAATTTTAGCAATATACTCTAATGCATCCAACGAATTGTTAATACGACACGCAATCTCTTCTCGCGTAAAAGGTTTATTGATAAAATCATTGGCACCAATTTTTAGAAATTTAGCGGAGATGAGATCCGCATTGGTCCCTGTCATCGCAATAATAGAAATTTCATTTTTGCTGTAGCGCTTACGAATCTCTTTGGTTAGCTCAACACCATCAATGACAGGCATAAGATAATCCGTCAAAACAAGCTTAATATCGGGATTGTCCTCTAAAAAAGCAAGCGCTTCTTCACCATGTGCTGCCACAAGGACTTTAAACATTTGGTGCTGTAATAAAGACTTGATCTGTGCGCGGGTTGCCATGGAATCATCCACAACCAACACTTTAATATCACGATTTTTATGAAGTCGTTCAATCAGTGTAAAAATATAATTGACATCATCAATGTTGCCTTTATAGACATAATCAATCACATCTTTTTTCAAAATCTTTTCACGAATCTCTTTTTCCATTGAGCCCGTAAGAATAATAGAAGGAATTTTATGTGCCAAAATCATATCAACCACTTCGCCATCTGGGGCATCGGGAAGATTAAGATCCAGCAATGCTACAAAATAGTCACTATCTTTTTCAACAAGATTTTGTGCCTCTTCAAAAGTGTATGCCATGTCGACATCAAAATCAAGATTTGATTCCATTTTTTTAACAATCAGTTTAGACAGTGCTTTATTGTCTTCAACGATTAAAATTTTCTCTCGTGCCATCAATAATCCTAGCAATTACATGTAAGTTATTTTTCATTGTAACATAAAAAATTTAGTACTTTTATAAAAACATCCCGTGAAAAAATCACTCAATACACAATAAAACTATTGCAAATCTCGACTTTCCAAAAGAGATTTGGCAAACACAATCGCTTCATCACTGACATTTTCACCACTCACCATACGTGCCAATTCCACAATACGCTCTTCGTCTTTCAAAGGCATAACGTGGCTTACATGTAAAGCATCTTTGGTCACTAAAAAGTGTTGATTGGCAACAGATGAAAGTTGTGGCTGATGTGAAATCGCGAAGATTTGATATTTCGTGGAGAGTGTTTTGAGGACATTTGCAACACTCATAGACTCTTTTCCACTGAGATTGGCATCGATCTCATCCAAGATCAAAACACCTCCACGAGAGAGTAAAAATTCATTGTGTGTGGCTAAAAAAGCAAGGCGTACGCGGTTATATTCACCTGAACTGATCTTTTTAAGATCGACTTTACCTAGGTTTACATGTAAAGCATCAAATCCCAATTCATTTAAAGTGCCCTCGTCCAAACTTAATTGCAAGGAAGGCATATATAGCTGAGAAAGATAGTCATTGAGGCGTGCCTCCAAAAGCGGCAGGTATTTTTTACGTGTTTCACTGATTGTGAGGCTCTGAATGTTCACTTCATGCTCTGCTTTTGCAACGGTTTTTTGCAGTTGGCTCTTTTCAAACGCAATATTTTCATAGCGAGCTAGCTCTTCTTGACGCTTTTGTTTATGCGCTAACGCCTCTTCTATGGAGCCATAACGTTTTTTAAGTTGCGCAATCTTTTCAATACGATCTAAAAGAGACTCCACATCGATCTCTTCAAGCGCTTCAAGCGTTTCATTCTGTTTTTCAAATACCAAACGAAGCTCATTCATAGAAGCATCAAAAAAACTACTATCCGCTTCAATAAGATTTAAAACCTCAATGACACTGCTTTCAAGTTCAAAAATCATACCTGCTTTTTGCATTGCCGCTTCAATTTTTTCTTTTTTAGAGAGTGATTTTTTAAAAGTAATCAGCTCTTCATCTTCACCAATTTTAGGAGCCACCTCATCGATTTTAGCAATTTCAAAACGTGCAAATTCTTTGAGATCTTCCACTTTTTTCTCTTCGGCTTCAATACTCTCAAGCTCATCTTTAAGCTTCTTATACTCCACAAAAAGTGCCTCAAAAGCAGTGACAGCTTCAAGATGCTTGGGCTCTTTGCTCGCACACACACCATCAATAAGCCCTAACAATCGGCTGTTTTCAAATTCACTATTATCTTTAACCGAAAGGTAATTCACGAAAGTACGAGAAAGCTCCACCATGCCTTTTTTAGAAACAGCTTGCGTGTTAATAAAATAGCGTGCATTTTTAGCTTTGAGAAATTTGAAGATATTGGGCTCTTCCTCTTCAAAGCCAAATGCATCTAACCCCAAATTGGACGTAAGCGTTGCTTCAATGATATCTGCGTGCACATCACCGTATCCAAACAAAGAGAGCAATCCTTGCATCAATACTGATTTACCCGCACCACTAGGTCCGCTAAAAACAACCAGCCCTTTTGAAAACTCTATATCACACTCAGCAAAGGAGAGATGATTTTTAATGAACAATCGCTCTATCACACGTGCCCCCAATGCAATTTCTTTTTCAAAATTTCAAAATAGTCTCGATCTAAACTGTGAATAAGCTCTGCCCCCTGCTTTGCGCTTCGAACACAGACACGATCCACCTCGTTCATCGTATAGGTATCTTGTCCATCCACAACGATCACGGTATCGCCATCGCTTTCAAATGAAACTTCAAAATCAACGGGTAAAACCAAGGGTCGTTGACTCAAAGAGTGTGGACAGATCGGTGTTAAAATCAGCGCTTCCGTCAAAGGGTACACAACAGGACCTCCTGCTGAGAGGTTGTAGGCTGTTGAGCCTGTTGGCGTGGAAACAATTAAACCGTCGCCATAGTAAGAGTTAAAGAGTTGTCCATCAACAAACGCTTTAATATTACTCATATGTGAGATCTTAGAACGTGATAAAACAATGTCATTAAAGGCAACTACTTTTTCAATTTTTCCGTTTACATGTAAAGAGACTTCAAGCATCATTCGTGTGTCAATTCGATAGTTACCGACAAAAAGTTCTTCTATAAAATGGCTAATTTCATCGGTCTGGATGTCCGTTAAGAAACCCAGTTGCCCAGCATGAATTCCAAGGACAGGCTTGTGATAGTGTAAGCTTTTGCGACACAGTGAAATGAGTGTACCATCGCCTCCAAGAGAGATAAGAAAATCACTCTGTGTACACATTGTCTCAAAGCTAACACCTGCGCCGCATCCTAAAAGTTTGGCACTTTTCTCTTCAATGAGTAAGGTTACGTCATGTTTACTGAGTGCCGCTTCAATCTCGCGCACATAGCCACACAGCGTACCGTCATTCGGTTTGCTGACAAGCCCTACTGTCGTAATCGTGGTTAATTTTTTTGTATGATTGGTTATTTTCATGATAACTCATTCTATCGTGTCTTTTATTAATCAGCGTTTATGCTATAATTTCGCGATATACAGACCTCGTGAAGAGATCAAAAATTACAGGGAGAAAACATGAAATATCTATTTTTTATAGCGATGTCACTACTATTTTTTAGTGGCTGTGCATATAAAAATGAAGCCATCGCATTAGATTCGTATAAAGCAGAGTACGCAGGACCTGTTTCAAAAGATAAAAAGACGATCTATCTGAGAACGGTTAAAGATCTAAGAGCGAACAAAAGCATTATAGGTTACATTGATCAAAAAAGTGCAACAGCGATTAAGTTCTACAGTAATGAAAATTTTGCGGAAAAATACGCAGAAGGTTTAGGCTATGCACTGAATCTTGCAGGCTTTAACATTGATGCAAGCAAACAAGAAGCAAGCTTGGTGGTCGAAGTTTATATCAAAGATATTGAGATTATTTATAATGATAAAAATTTTGATACCAACCTCAATGGTGAGATTGAGCTCGAAGTCATTGTGCGCAAAGGGGATGATGTGATCACCCAAAACTTTCGCCAAAAAGGAAGTAAATGGATAGCACCGTCAAATAATTCTAAAGACTTAGAGCCTTTCTTGTATACACTATTTTCAGATAGTATTGATCAAATCGTTACTCGTTTAACACGCTTTTAAAAAATTCTTTTTTTCACATGGGTTTTCTTCGGTAGAAACCCATGTGCCTTTAGACTTCTCTTACCAATTACTGACCACAACCCTATTTCTTCCGTATTTTTTTGCCAAATAAAGAGCTTGATCTGTCTCCTCTATAAGAGCATCTTTATCCGTGATAACAGCACTCAAAGAACAAATACCAATACTGACAGTAACCTGTATAACCTCTTGTGTTGTAGAAATTGTAGATACCGTTGTCTTTTCAACAATGCCACGCAAACGTTCAGCCAAAAGTTCAGCCTCTTGCTTGTTGGTACTAGGTGTTATAATGGCAATTTCTTCACCGCCATACCGTGCTACAACATCACTATCACGAACAACTTCTAAAACTACTTTTGAAAGATTTCTCAAAACTTCGTCACCCACTTTATGACCATAGGTATCATTAATTTTTTTAAAATGATCTACGTCAAGAAGCATAAATGTTAAGGGAAGTTTATAACGTTTTGAGAGTGCAACTTCCTCAGTAATACGCTCATCAAAATAGCGTCTATTGTGAAGATTTGTAAGACCATCTGTGATACTTTCGTGCTGCAATATGGCCATGTTCTTAACATCATTCATTGTATGCAGAGCAAGCTGTCCTACTAAATAAGCGAATACTCCTCCAAAAAGCATAGTGATAGATGTAATAATAGAGAGATGATTAAATTCATCGCCAAGGAGCCATAAGTTATAACCAAAAATAAAATAGCCAGCAATAAAAAAGAGAATAAAAATACTCAAAACCTTCCATCTCTCTTTGATGCTTCCTTCTGGAAGCTCAAGAATCAAGTGACTAATAGGTGTAAGAGCGCGAATAAGAAAGAGAGCACCAATGGCTAGTAAAATTAATTCAACTATCACGATAACTGAATACATGCAACCCCAAAATAATACAAATTTTTTTAAATATATGCAGATGATTGTACCACAAAACATAACAATCTTCTCTAAAATAAACTAAAGAAAAGCTACATTTAGATATACTGATTGTTTTTAAAAAACGATATTCAAGGGTTCATCAAAACGCCCTTATTTTAGGATAAACATTGAGAAGTCATTATTGTACAGATTTAGATGTCGCCAATATCGGCGAGACCGTAGAAGTGTGTGGCTGGGCAAATAGCAACAGAGATCATGGTGGTGTCATCTTTATAGACCTTCGTGATAAATCAGGACTTGTGCAACTTGTTTGTGATCCAACCGATAGTATTACAGCACATGAAATTGCTGCTCTCGTCAGAGATGAGTTTGTTCTCAAAGCGAAAGGCCGCGTCAGAGCGAGAGGTGAAGGCCTAGAAAATCCACGCCTTAAAACAGGTAAAATCGAAATCGTTGTGGATGAACTGATCATCGAAAATGCCAGTGAAACAGTACCTTTTGTCATCGGCGATAACAATGTCGGTGAAGATGTTCGTCTCAAATACCGCTACCTTGATCTTCGCAATCCCAAAGCCTATGAGATTTTTAAACTCCGAAGTAAAGCCACCGTTGCCGTTCGTAACTCACTGGATGCACAAGGCTTTTTGGAAGTAGAAACCCCTATTTTGACCAAATCAACGCCTGAAGGTGCACGTGATTATCTCGTTCCAAGTCGTGTCCACAATGGCGAATTTTATGCCCTCCCCCAATCCCCTCAGCTTTTCAAACAACTTTTAATGTGTGCGGGTTTTGATCGTTATTTCCAAGTCGCTAAATGTTTCCGCGATGAAGATTTACGAGCTGATCGTCAACCTGAATTTACGCAAATTGACCTTGAAATGAGTTTTTGTACTCAAGAAGATGTCATGAAAGTAACGGAAAATCTTTTAAAAGACGTTTTTAAAGCGTGCGGTCATGAGATTAGCATTCCGTTTAATCGCATTCGTTTTAAAGAGGCAATGGAAAAATACGGTTCTGATAAACCCGATCTTCGCTACGATCTTTCCATGATCGACGTGATCGACATCTTTGCAAACTGTAAAAACGAAATTTTTAGTAACATCGCTAAAGATCCAAAGAAAAACCGTATTAAAGCGCTTAAAGTTCCAAACGGCGATAACATCTTCTCCAAACGCCAAATGCAAGGATTTGAAGAGTATGTCCGCAAATTTGGAGCCTCAGGACTCGGTTATTTTCAAATGAAAGAAGAAGGTCTGAAAGGTCCTTTGGCAAAATTCTTTGATGATGCTGATTTGCAAGCAATCATTGATGCTGCTGATTTACAGGTAGGCGATGCGATCTTCTTTGGTGCGGGTGAGAAAAAACTCGTGCTTGATTATATGGGACGTTTCCGTATCTTCTTAGCTGAAGCGATGAACATTATCCCCAAAGACAAATTTGAGTTTGTGTGGGTTGTTGACTTTGAGATGTTTGAAGTCGAAAACGGTAAAGTCAAAGCTCTTCACCATCCGTTTACGATGCCAAAAGACATTGATAACACACCGATTGATGAGATGGAATCTATTGCCTATGACGTTGTTTTAAACGGCGTCGAATTGGGCGGTGGCAGTATCAGAATTCATAAAAAAGAGATTCAACAAAAAGTCTTTAATCTCCTTGGTATCAGCGATGAAGAAGCCCATGAGAAGTTTGAATTTTTACTCGATGCCCTCAAATTTGGTGCACCTCCACATGGTGGATTGGCAATCGGTTTAGACAGAATGATGATGCTTATTACCAAAAGTGAAAGTATTCGTGATGTGATTGCCTTCCCTAAAACCCAAAAAGCACAATGTTTACTCACACGTGCACCAAGCGAAGTTGAGAGTGATCAGTTGCGTGATCTTGGTATTCGTCTAAGAGAAAAAGCAAAATAGTTCGTCTAACGGATGTTTTGCGTTTACATGTAAAAAAATTTGAAAAGGATGTTGATGAAGAAACTATTTTTGATTATTGGCGCCCCAGGCAGCGGAAAAACAACAGATGCGAGTTTGATCGCAGAGAAAAATAGCGATGTAATCGCGCACTACTCAACGGGTGAGTTACTTCGTGATGAAGTTGCAAGTGGTAGTGAACTCGGTAAAACGATTGATTCATTCGTCAGTGCTGGCAATCTTGTTCCTCTTGATATCGTGATTAATACCATCGTCAGTGCCATCAAAAACAGTCCTAAAGATGTCATTTTGATCGATGGTTTTCCACGCTCTGATGAGCAAATGAAAGCACTGGATGCCATTCTTGCAAAAGAAACAACGGTAAAACTTGTCTCTGTCGTTGAAGTGGAAGTCAGTGAGCAAGTTGCATGTGATCGCGTTCTAGGACGTGCGCGTGGAGCGGACGATAACGTTCAAGTCTTCAAAAACCGTATGAAAGTGTACACCGAACCCTTAGCGGGCATTCAAGCTTTCTACGGTGCCAAAAACCTTCTTCATAAAATCAATGGTGAACGCACCATCGAAGAGATCGTAAACGAGATGGAAAACTTCGTTAAAAGCAACATCTAATGCACCACTTCTACTCTGTCATCATTGGGACTGAACTGCTTAATGGTCGCAGAGTAGACAAACACTTCGCCTTTATCAACCAAGAACTCCAAGATCGTGGACTTTTACATGTAGGAAGTTTTGTCATTCAAGATTCCCCTGCTCTTATTCAAAACTGTTTCAATATGATTTTACAAGATCCAAAAAGTGTTATGTTTTGCTTTGGAGGCATTGGCGCAACGCCTGATGATCTTACCCGTGCCATTGCCAGTGAAGTCTTTACAGGGCAGCCTTTAACTTTACATGTAAAGGCAAAAGAGCTCATTGTGAATCAATTTGGAGATGAAGCGTACCCTCATAGAATCACAATGGCAATGCTTCCGCCAAAAGCTGATCTTTTGCATAATGTTATCAATCAAGTTCCCGGCTTTTCACTTTTTAATCGTTTCTTTTTTACGCCAGGATTTCCATCCATGTCGTGGCCTATGGTCAAAGAAGCTCTCGATAAGCACTTTCCAACACAGCCTAAATTTTTTAGTAGCTCTTTTATAGTGGAAGCAGCCGAAAATGACTTAATTGAGATTATGGAAGCCTTACCCAAAGAGCTCAATTTCTCCTCACTCCCTCGTTTCGAAGAACAAAAACGTATTGTGGAAATTTACCTTGCACACACTGACCGAGCGCTTGTAGAGCACTGGTCAGATTTCTTTAAAAAGAGTGTTCTCAAAAAAGGGAAAATAATTAGGGGTTGTTAACGTAATAACGATCAATACCATCACTAATACCATCCACAAGCTGTTTTTGGTATTGAGGATTGACCATATTGTCAGACTCTTCAGGATTGGTAATATACCCTAATTCAATCAATACAGAAGGCATTGTGGCACCGACTAAGACCCAAAAAGGAGCTTCTCTAACACCACCATCTTCGACACTGTATTTCTTTTTGACTGCTTTTAACATACTTGATTGTATGTCAATGGCAATTTTATTGGAAAGCACAATTTTTTCACGATTGAAAACGTTAAGAAAGGTCTCTTTTGAGTAAAAGTCCATCTCTTCCATTGTTGATTGATTTTCCAATGCGGCTACGTTTTTAGAACGCTCTGATCGATCAGGAGAAAGAAAAAATGTCTCTAGTCCTTTCATTGAGAGTTTTTTAGCTTCATTGGGGGCAGCATTTGCGTGTAAAGAAACAAACAGGTCAGCATTTTTATCATTAGCCACTTTAGTACGATCTCTTAGTTCAATAAATTCATCACTTTGACGTGTATAAAAGACTTTGTAACCACGTGATTTTAGCTCTTTACCCAATTGTAAAGCCATCTCGAGTACAAGGTTTTTTTCAAGTCGTTGTTTATATCCTGTTGCACCAGAATCTTTTCCGCCATGCCCAGCATCGATAACAATGGTTTTATCACGTTTAAGTCCCTTTTTTGAACTACTCAGAGAAGTAGCACTGGATGCAGAGGGAGGAGGAGTCACCTTTGCTGTTGCCGCGACAGTAGAAGAACTAGCGGCAGCAACAGGAGCGACTGTTGATGGGGGAGGTATGTTTTTATGTGAAGCTTCTACAGCGGGTTGTTGAGGCTGTGGTATAGGCCTTTGTGTTAAGACAGGCTGTTTATTGAGTGAAAGAATTACTTGGTTTTCAAACACACTAACATATGTCTCAAAAGCACTAGGTGCATCTAAAATAATACGAATAGCATTATTGTTGTATTGACTAATTCGTAAACTTTGTAGCTTTTTAGGCGTCGTAATCGTCAAAGGTGCATTCATAATAATTGCAGGGATATCAATAATTTTTTTATAACTGTCTGCACTTTTAAGAACAAAAATTTTCACACTACTTTCTACAACCTTAGCCCCAAAATCAAGCACAATTTCATCTTCATTTGTAACAACATGCTGAAGTACATTTTTCCCATTGTATGATTTTGGAAGTGTAGAATTTGACTGGTTTGATGAACCACTACTATTGGCTGTTTGCATCGCTGGTCTATTTTCATTAAAAGCAGGTGCAGGCGGCATAGGAGCAGGAGCAAAAGCCGATGGGGATGATGCCGAAGAAGATGGCGTATTACTGGATGAAGCAGTAAAACTCTCTTCGGAAGCAGGAGGAGGAACAAGAGGCTTAGAAGGAGCTGTTTTTTTGCTACCTTTGCCTAATGTTGCAAGTTCTGACTCATACTTTGATGCATCTAATTTAAGAACTTTGGCAGTCTTAATCAATCGCTCCAATGTCTCTTTTTTGAGATTCTCATCATTACCAATAATAGATTGAATATAGATAGCTTTCAGTCCATGAAAGATACGCAACATCTCATCATTACTTGCACCATTCATTTGTGTATCATACTGCTGTAACTGTTGCATGTAATTAGGAGCACCCAAAAGGGCTACACACATCAACAGTAAAACAAAAAATGATCTAATTAGTTTCCCCATATACCAACTTTGCAATCAGCTCTTTTACGCTGATAATTTCATTGAGTTTATAACCATTTGCACCTGTAAAGAAAAGCCCTGTTTCAACTTTTCCCATATAGGCATCACTCAAACTATCTGCAATACAATACCCTACTGCTTTAGCTTCTTGTCCCCGATGACAGGGACTGACACAGTTACTAATACAACGAATAGGTGGTCCTTCTCTTTTTTCAACCATCTTAATAAGATTGGTTCTAACACCACGCGCTGGATAACCTACGGGTGATTTAAAGAGTTTAATATCTTCTTGGTGTGCGTTAAGTAAAACTTCTTTAAAATTTTGATCGGCATCACACTCATGTGTTCCAATGAAACGGGTTCCCATTTGAACGCCATCTGCACCTAAGCTCATCATCTTTAAAATATCATTATGATCCCATACTCCACCTGCAGCAAAAAGAGGAAACTCACCACCCCAAGCCTTAATTTCTTCACGAATAGGTCCAATCAAATTTTCAAGCTGATACTCTTCCATAGCACATTGTTCATAGGTAAAACCTTGATGCCCACCACTTAAAGGTCCTTCAACAACAATAGCATCTGGCAAGCGGTTATAACGTTGTGTCCAACGTTTGCAAATAATCCTTAATGCCTTTGCCGAAGAGACAATAGGAACGAGGGCGACATCAGGATAGGCAGCCGTAAATTCAGGCATATTGGTTGGAAGCCCTGCTCCAGTAATAATAATATTAACCCCTGCTTCGCATGAGTCTTTAATAACACGTTCATAATCATTAATTGCATAAAGAATATTCATTGCAAGTGGTTTTGAACCACAAATTTTTCGTGCGTTTTCAACAATCGCAAATAAAGCATCTTTGGAGTAAAAATTCTCCGTTTCAAAGGGGCGTGTATTGATATTTTTTTTACTAAAGTGTGTGTTCTGATAATAACCTGTTCCAACAGAGCTAATGACACCCAATCCGCCTTCTAAACTTACGGTTCCCGCAAGTTTATCCCAACTGATTCCAAGCCCCATACCCCCTTGAATAATAGGATATTCAAGTGTGTACTTGCCAATTTTAAGAGGTTCAAATGCCATTACTGCACCTTTAATCGAGCAAATTTTCGCTTACCTACTTGGAGAATATACTCTCCGCATTCCAATTGTAACTGTTCATCATCAACTTTGTCTTGATTGAGCTTTACAGCTCCTTGCTTAATATCGCGTCTAGCTTGTGAGGTTGAAATTTCAAGTCCACAATCAACTAAAGCTTTGGCTATCCAAATAGGAGACTCTTTACATGTAAAGGTTTCAATCTCTGTTGGAATCTCATTTTGAGAATGCACACGATCAAACTCAGCTTTGGCTTCAAGCGCCTCTGCTTTACCATGGTAACGTTCAACCATTTCTGTAGCAATCATCTCTTTTGCATGTTTTGGATGAAGAATTCCTGCGGCAACATCGTTCTTAAGAGCTTCAATTTCTTCAAGACTTTTCGTGCTTAAAAGCTCATAATAACGCCACATCAAATCATCAGAAATACTGAGCATCTTACCAAACATATCAGATGGTGCATCGGTAACACCAATATAATTGCCTAAAGATTTACTCATTTTATTAACGCCATCCAGCCCTTCAAGTAAAGGCATCATAATAACGGCTTGCTCTTTGCCGATATTATAGGCACGTTGTAAATGACGACCCATTAAAAGATTGAACTTTTGATCTGTACCACCCATTTCAATATCACTTTTCATTGCAACACTATCGTAACCTTGAAGCAATGGGTATATAAATTCACTAATAGAAATAGGCGTTTGAGATTTATAGCGTTTTTCAAAATCTTCACGCTCAAGCATACGTGCCACATTAAATGTGGTAGTAAGCTCTACCAAACCTGATGCACCTAGAGCTTCAATCCACTCTGAGTTAAAGAGAACCACTGTTTTTTCAGGGTCTAAGATTTTAAAGACTTGTTCTTTATAGCTTTGAGCATTGGCTAAAACAACCTCACGTGTCAATTTTTTACGTGTCTCATTTTTACCTGTGGGATCACCAATCATGCCTGTAAAATCACCAATCAAAAACTGAACAATAGCTCCAAATTTTTGAAGAAGTGCCATTTTTTGAAGAAGCACCGTATGCCCTAAGTGAAGGTCTGGTGCCGTGGGATCAAACCCCGCTTTAACTAAAAAAGTTTCACCTTTTTCAAAGTAATTTTTTAATAATGTAACAACACGCTCTTCATCAATAATCTCGCTAATCCCTCTTTTGATCTCTTTGAGCGCATTTTGAATCCGCATATCCATTCTATCATTTCCTTCTTCGATTATTTATAGGCATCATTGACTGAAATAAATTCAATCACTCGGTATTTTCCTTTGAGATTATCCCGTACGGCATTAACATTCTTATCGGGCAATTCCAAAATCATCTCAAAATAGTCTGCATGACCTTCATCTTCGCCCTTGCCGAGTTCTATCGTCACCAGATTAATCTGCATTTTAGCCAAATAAGCTAAAAATGAGGCTAAAGAACCTTTCTTGTTTTCAAGACTTACAATCAATTTGTAACGATCGGGCGCTTCTCTCGTCCATTTCACAAAGACCATAGGCTCATTTTCTTCCATCAAAGTAGCTGCACGCTCACACAGTTTATGATGTACAAAAACATCATTACCTTTTTTAAAACCTACTATATCATCCCCTCGTTTAGGATGACAACAGTAGTCAAAATAGACGTTAGAAATATGATGATTTGAGTAGATGACGATATTTTCAAACTTCTGCTTTTTGATGTGATAGCGATCTTTCTTGAGCAGAGGGAAAAGCATTGTATCTTGCATAGCATAGAGTTTTAATGTATTAGCCACATCTTGTAAATAAATAGAATCTGTAGAAATTTTAAAAATCTTTTTCATAGCATGTTCTTGCTCAACCCATGCTTCCACTTTATTTTCGGCAACTCCAAAGGTATAGGCGAGGATTTTGATCGCCACTTTGTGGTTAATCTCTTTGATTTTTTGACGACAATTCGATTGAATCGTACTTTTTGCTTTACCTGTTTTAACGCTATTGATCCAGCTACAACGATATTTTGGTTCTTTTGAGGTTACAATACGAACAATGTCACCATTTTTGAGTTCACTTAAAAGCGGTACTTTTTGTTTATTAACATACGCCTCATCGGCATATGTACCAACTTCAGTGTGGACTTCATACGCAAAATCAAGCACTGTCGCCCCACGAGGAAGTGTAAAAATATCTCCTTTGGGAGAAAAAACCGCTATATCTTCGGTATAAAGATTATCTTTGGCAATGGCATAAAAATCTTCAATATTTTCAATCTCTTCATTTTGGTTATTAAGTTCATTGAGCCAATCCAGCTTAGGATTAAGACCTCCTGATTTATACTTCCAATGTGCTGCCACACCATATTCTGCTGTTTTATTCATATCATAGGTTCGGATTTGCGCTTCTACAATGGATTTATCATCAAATACTGTTGTATGAATTGTCTGATAACCATTTTCTTTTGGTATCGCTATATAATCTTTAAAACGTGATATTAACGGCTTAAAATGTTGATGAACAATACCAAGGGCACGGTAGCAATCAATAGGAGTTCGCACAATAATACGAATGGCTAAAAGATCCAAAACTTCTTCAATGCTGACACCTTTACGTTGCATTTTAAGATAAATGGAATAATAGTGTTTAACACGCTTTTGAATCGTAAAATCGCTCTCAATAAATCCTTCTTTGAGCATATGATTCTTAATTTTCGAGATAAAATGATTGAGGCGAAGTTGAAGTTGTTGCCCATGCTCGGTAATATAGCCATCAATTTTAGTATACTCATTGGGCATAACATAGAAGAAACTAAAATCTTCCAAAAGATTTTTAATGGAAGAGATACCTAGCCGGTGTGCGATAGGTGCGTAAACCACTAATGTCTCTTCTGCAATACGACGCTGCTTAACAGGATCAAGTGCGGCAAGCGTGAGCATATTATGAAGTCTATCACATAGTTTTACTACCAATACACGCACATCACGAATAGAGGCAATAAGCATCTTTCGAAAAGTTAGAGCAGAAGCAACCAGCTTGTCATTGGAGTACGAAGGTATTAATTCAACATCACGTATTTCAACAATTTTGGTTAAACCATCTACTAAATGTCCAACTTCCTCACCAAACATTGCTTTAATGTCTTCAGAAGAGCATGAAGTATCTTCAACGACATCGTGCAACAAGCCTGCTACAATCATCGGCTCATCGCCACCCAAGTATGCGACAAAAACGCACACTAAGATAGGATGAACAACATACTCTTCACCACTTTTACGATACTGCCCTTTGTGTTTAGCAATCGTAAACGTAACAGCTTTCTCAATGTTGGGTGTTGGCTTTATATACTTATATAAGAGTTCTACCGCTTTTTCAGAGCTTTTACACTCTTTGACAATTTCAAGTAACTCTTCCAATGTTCAAACTACTTAACAGTCAGTAATAGATTCTAATCTAACTTTGCCTTCTGCAATTTCAAGAAGAGCAATGTCTGTAAACTTTTGTTTGTTTTTATCCGCTTTAATCAGAGGCTCTGCACCATTTGAAAGTTGCTCTGCTCTTTTGGAAACCATCATGACTAATTTATAACGATCTTGACCGACAAGCGATAAAGCTCTTGCTGTAATTTCTTCTGTTCTTTCCATCTTTTTTTCCTTATTTATTTCTGACGATTGAGCAACACGATAAGTTGCCTTCTATAATTTTTTGTAAATTCCCTTTTGCAAACATATTGCAAATGACAATCGGGAGATTGTTGTCTTTCGCAAGAGCAATTGATGTATCGTCCATAACTTTAATATTATCATCCATGGCTCTATCATAAGTCAGTTCAGCTAGTTTTTGTGCATCAGGAAATTTCTTAGGATCCCTATCATACACTCCATCAACCTTTGTTGCTTTAATAATCATATCTGCGCCAATTTCAATCGCACGCAGTGTTGCCGCTGTATCGGTTGTAAAGAAAGGGTTACCTGTGCCTGCAGCAAAAATTACAATACGTCCTTTTTCAAAGTGACGTTGTGCTCGTCTTACGATAAATGTCTCACAAATGGCTTCCATTTTGATCGCACTTTGAACTCTCACTTCCATGCCAACATGTTCAAGTGCTTCTTGCATTGCAATGCTATTAATCACGGTTGATAGCATTCCCATATAATCACCACTCGTACGTTTGATAATACCATCTTTTGCAGCGCTCACACCACGAATGATGTTACCTCCGCCAATAACGATACCGATTTCAATATTATGTATCACCAGTGATTTAATCTCATCAGCGATATACTTTAAAATAGTAGTGTCAATGCCAAATCCATTATCACCTGCAAGTGCTTCACCAGAGAACTTAACTAAAACTCTTTTTCTCTTCTCCATATTATATAAACCTTTCTTTCTAGGCGTAGAAAACTTCTTTATTTTACCCTAACAGACCTAAAAAGTTACTTTGCGATCAGTTCCAGTGGGTCAATGTGGAAATTTTTCTGAGTCACTTCGAAGGTGAGGTCATTGTCGATACGCCCAATGACGTACCCTTTTTTGATTTTCTGTCCTACTTGAATTGTAGGTGCAATTTTTGAGAGATGGGCATAAATCGTATGAATTTCATCACTGTTTTCGATAATAACCACTTTTTCCATAGAGGCAGTATCTTTAGCAAAAATAACCTTCCCATTTAAGACACTTTTAACAGTAGCATCGGGTGTTGAAGATGCTAGAACAACAGATTCATTAAAGATTTTAATCTTATAAATAGGATCAACATAATCTCCAAATTTACGCTTGACATTGTAACTGTCCAATGGAGCAATGGTTCGCTCCCCAACGTATTTTTTTACGTTACTATTTTGATACGAAGATCCAATTTGTCTAATACTATTGTCTTCACCACCAACAGTTTTAGGTCCTTTATCTCTTTTGGCGGCATTTTTTTCAGCTAAAAGCTTATTTTCTTCCTGAACTTTAATAATTTTAAGTTGCTCAAGTGTTGTTCTAATTTCATCACGTTCTTTTTGAATATCATCTAACTGTTTTTTGTAACCCTCTTTTTTTGTATTAAGAGCAAGGATTGAACTTTCACGTTTTTTTTCCAGTGCTACGAGTTCATCCTTCTTACTTTTTGAACTTTGAATTTCGCCATGAATATTTTTAATTTCTTGGCTTTGAGAATAAATTTGGTCATTGACTTGTTTATAATCGGCTGCTAATTTTCCAAACTCCTTACGCATAATGGTGTCCATTTTCTGAAGCACTTCATCCACTAAAATCCCATCTTCATTATCTAAATAGTCACTATCAGAAACTAAATAAAATGAAAAATCCTCTGCAATAATTTTGATAATTTTTTGTTCTAACCCTTTTTTTTGAGAGGAAAGCGCTTGCGTGTCTTTCGTCAATTTGTCCAGATATTCACTTTTTTGTTGAACAACTTCTTGCGAGTCATTGATTGTACGACTCAGCTCTTCAATCTTATCTTTAATTTTTTCAATATCTTTTTCTTCATTTACGATATCGTTCGCTATATCTTGGAGTTTACCATGAATTTGTTTTTCAGTTTGCATCTTTTCTTGCAACGTTTTTGCTTTTTCATCAATTTTCTGCGCGGTATTACCTGATGGAGCTGCCAGCAGCATTAAAGGCAGAAGAAACGTCATGCCACTCAACAATCCTAATTTCATACACGCCCTATCTTACGAGAAACAATGGTTACGGCAATCAAAGAAAATAAAATAGAAGAGCCAACAAGGATACCTCCCTCAAAAAGAAGATCAAACTCAGGAAGCATGATGTCAAGTTCAGCTGCAAAATCTTTCACAATCGTTATTTTAGGAGCTATTGAATATATTGCACATACCGCAATAGAACTTATAAGCGAATCTACCAAAGTCATACGGTACAGCATTGCACTTTTCATAAAAAATGAAGCACCAAACAGTGTCATAATAGACATTCTACGGTTATGTTCATACGTCCAAATGCGAATCTGCTTAAAGATTAAAAGTATGGCTACAAATGCCACAAAAAAGGCGAAAATATAGACCATCGCCTGCAATAATAGAAACATTTTAAACATCTTTTCATGTGTCTTAGCAAACGTTTCAATACGGGTTATAGAACTAATACTTAAGAGCTTTTGCTTAATCGCTTCAACCCTTTTTTTATTGGGAATTGACTCGAGTTTTAATGAGTAAAATTTTGGAAGCGCTACTTGTAAAAGTGCCAAATTTTTTGATGACATATCATTTTTAAGGCGATCCAATATTTTTTTACTACTAATTTCAGATAAAGACTCAATTTCTGGAATCTGCTTTTTAAGATCTTCTTCTTTGAGCTCTGATGAAGAAACCACCACAATGGCATAGTCATTCACTATTTTCGTTGCATAGTCATTGACAATACTCTTGATAACATTCGTAAATTGAAACGAAAAGAGTAAGACAAAGACAGAAATCATAATCGAAAAATGGCTATTAATTGACCTCATGTAAAACGCCACCTTCTAAAAAATAGTGTTTATAATCAATACCAAGAGAGGCAGGAATATTATGCGTTACCACTAAAACAGTGGTACCCAAATGCTCTTTAGCACCTTTGAGTAAATTCCAAATCACTTCACTTGAATAGCTATCCAAATTTCCTGTAGGTTCATCTGCCAAAATAAGAACAGGGTTGTGAGCCAAAGCTCTAGCCATTGCAACACGTTGTTGCTCACCACCACTGAGTTCATATGGATATTTATTGATTTTATGCAGCAACTTAACATGTTTTAAAAGCTTATGTGCTTGTTTAATACAAACACCTTTTGAAAATCCACCAATAATGAGGGGCAACATAACATTTTGTTCCACCGTCCACTCATCAATCAATTTATAGTCTTGAAAAACAACACCTAAGTAGCGCCTTAGAAGATTAAGTTTGGAACTACTAATATTTTTAAAATCAATGCCACAGACGTTAAGATCACCCCGATTAGGGAAAAGCTCACCGTAAAGAGACTTGATAATCGTTGATTTTCCGCTACCGCTTTTTCCCGTAATAAAGACAAATTCTTGCGCTTTTATTTGCATACTTGCATCCGTAATGATCGGCTCATCTCGGCCATAGCTAATATTTAAGCCATTGGCTTTAATCACATATTCCATGAAACCACTCTTTAATTAATGTATGAGCTGCTCTGTTGCTTTTTGTCGCTAAAATTGCATCTGGCAGATAAGAAACTTGACCTTTTTGTATCGCTATATAACATTTTTCATTGCGTTCATTGGCACCAAAAGAGAGGCGAATGAGACCGCTTTGTTCATCAATTTCAAAAAGTTCTTCAAAATGGACAAAAAAGCCCTCTCCTCGTAAAAGTTCATCTTTAAAAGTGTCACGAATTTTTCTAAAATCAACATCCATATCAAAATGCAATGTGTCTGGCTTTGATATGGGCTCAGAAGCCACTTCATTGGTTAAAATGACATCGTAAATATCTTTTTCCATTTTACGCCATCGATCTTCGTATTTACTTGTAATCTCAAGTTCCGCATTTTTTTTCACATGCACATCGGCGCGTGAGAGTTGCATCATCTGTGCAAAAGTGAACTCAAAGTAGAGCGGACTGTCGGTTCGAAGCTCTAATGTTCCCTTTACATGTAAAACACGTAAAGCTTCTTCAATGAATGCAGCAGAAAAAACACGGCGGTGTGGCTTTTTATCCCAAGGAACAGGAAAGTGCACAAAGATACGCCCTACTACGTTAGAAGGCAAGAACTCCATAAACAAGCGTGCATCATAGTCAACAACTAAAATATTTTCAATGGATTGAAGTTCACATTGTTTTAAAACTTGCTCAATCGAAGGCTTATGAATTTCCAGACCAATGAACTGAATATGTGGATTTTTCTTTGCCTGATGAAGTAAGTGTCGTCCACTTCCAAAACCAATTTCGATCCAAATTTCACCTTTCACGTCAAAGTGATTTGCAAAAAAGTCAATCTCTTTAAGGTAAGGCGAATGCTTGACTTCTAAAAAATTTTTAGGTTCAATATTGGAATAAATCTCTTTGGCTTCACTTACATCTCTAAAATCAATCAACACTTTTTGCAAAAAAGAGGCTTGGGTTGGGCGAGTAACTTTGTCACCCTTCACCAGTAAATTCCCATCATCTTTTTGATGAATACGAATCAGTAAGTGCTCTCCTTGCATTGAGGCCATCACCAGTTTGTTGCCCCTTTTAGAGTGCGCTTCGTAACTAAATGTGGTCTCTTTGTACGTACAAGGATAACTTAAAGGTTTCAGTGTTTGCGTATGAAAATTCGGCATAAATTAATTTGATCCCTTTGGAATAGTAATAAGCACACTATCCGAAGGTTTAGAGGCAATGCCATATTTATCTATCGCAATAATATTATATTTGTACTCTACCCCAGGAACGGTATCTTGGTCAACAAAATTACTTTCAAAGATACCTGTAAAATTCTGCTTTTTCGTTTTACCAGAGATTTCAAATTCTTTAGTGACACTGTATTTTATTGCATTATCATCCCCAGCCCATGAAATGGAAATAGAATTGCCATCGTGTCTCACTGAACTGACAGAAGGAGCATTAAGTGCTGAAAGTGTCATACCTGCCACCGTGGTATCTTGCTTTGATTCAAGACCATCAACATCGACAGCTACAACTCTGTAGTAATAGGTTTTACCGTTATCGTTGATTAAATCTTCAAACTCGGTATTGACTGTTTTGCCAAAAAAAGTATAGAACAGACCTGATGTTGGAGAACGATAGATTTTATAATAAGCAAAATCACTTGTCGTTGATGGACTCCATGTCAAAATAATTTTTTTAGGTAAATCTGACGTTGCTTTAACACCTGTAATGCCACGAGGTAGAGGTTTTGAATGTGCTTCAACGGTATCACTTGGTTTTGAGACAACATCATCAGAGGTCTTTACTTTAACACGGTAACGGTAAACAGAATTATCTTTAATATCTTTGTCGATATATTCGGCATTTAATCTACCTTTAACTTTGCCAATCTCATCCCATGAATTAGACTTATATTCGTTACGTTCAATGATGTAATATTCTACATTCTGCTGTGAATGTGGTCTCCAAATAATTTTAATACACGCAGGCAATCCTGAGACCGCATTGATAAATGAAACAGAATCAATGGCACCTACGGTTGGAGTGTTAGCGACAAGTCCTGTTGTTGTTACGCTTGCCATAGCACTTAACGCAGATTCATGTTTGTCCGCAGAATAGGTACTCATCTGATAGCTATAGCTTGAGTTGGGTCTTAGTTTCGTATCCACATAGTGTGATACGTATTTGTCTTTAATGGTGGCAATCTTTTTCATACTATTGCCTTCCATTCGGTATAAATAGTACCCTTCGATTTGTGAACTGTAGATTGGCGTCCATTCAAAACCAACTTCTGTAGAACCTGCCAAGGTACGAATGCCTTCTATTCTAGGCATAGAAGCATCAACAACGGGCTCTTTAGGTGTTTCAAGCGTCTTTTCGCAACCACTGATCATGAAGCTTAAAGCCATTAACGATACTATCCAAAGTAATTTTTTCATCTACCTCTTCCTTACTGAAATGGTGTCTTAAATAGGCATCAAAATCATCCCACAATGGAGCATTTATTTGCAATAATTGCCCTGTTCTTGGATGCATAAGATACAAAATATAAGCGTGTAACATAACTCTTGGTATTGTACCATTTTGGCTCTTAAAGCCGTATAAACTATCGCCCAAGATGTGGCGAGAGAGTGCTTGGAGATGCACTCTGATCTGATGCGTTCGCCCTGTAAAAAGTTTGGCGGCAATCAGCTCTTTTTTACCATCACGAGATACCAAAAGTTTTGAAAAAGCACTTTTTGCCATGCGTCCATCTTTTTTAAGGACATCCATTTTCAAACGATTATTAACACTACGTCCAATAGGCAGCTCAACAACAATATTATCTTTGAGAGGCAAATCAATCATGGCGAGATAGTATCGCCCCATACTTTTATCTTCTAACTGAGAAGAGAGGCTTAAATGCGCTTCATTGTTTTTAGCAATCACTAGCGCACCACTGGTTTCTTTATCAATGCGGTGTACAATACCATGACGCTCTTCACCGCTGATAGTAGAAAGATTAATACCCTTAAACTTCAGCCAATCCACGAGCGTTGCTTCTTTGACACTAGGAGCCCCATGAACCGTTAAAAACGGTGGCTTATTAATCACCAAAAGATCATCATCTTCATACAAAATAGGCACATCAAAATTAACTTCATACTCACTTGAACTCTGTTCAGCCTCTGCAAACTCATAACAAATGACATTGCCTTCCACAAGCTTCGTACTGCACTTTGTGCACAATTTTCCATCAACCATAACACCGATATTTTTAATGAGTTTTTCGACCTGATTGCGCGGTAGTTCTAGCGCTTCACTCATCGCGGCATCAAGCCTTTTTGACTCTTTACATGTAAACTCCATACAGCCTACTTTCTTCTAATTTTTGATATACTTGCGAAAACTTTCCAAAGGGATAGAGTGTTTCAAATTGATAGGCGCATCTTAACACATTTTGATTTTTTAATTCCTATACTCGTTCTTCCTATCATCGTGATTTCCTATTATCTCATCGCAGAAGCCAACACGATGCTGGCCAATAAACAGATTGTCTATTACACGGTTGGATTTGTTGTGTTTCTCCTCTTTTTTATTATCCCTATTAAAAAAATTGAGTGGGTCATTCCTTTTTTTTATTGGGTCACGATTATTTTACTTTTGAGTGTTGATTTTTTTGGCATTGCAAAACTAGGTGCTCGAAGATGGCTAGAAATTCCCTTTGTGCATTTTACCATCCAGCCTTCTGAAATTTTCAAACCCGCTTTTATTTTAATGCTTGCCTACCTTATCAAGAACAATCCTCCAGAAGAGAATGGCTATGGATGGAAGTCTTTTTTTAAGCTCAGCTTTTATATTCTATTGCCATTTGTACTTGTGGCAAAAGAACCCGACCTTGGCACGGCTATGGTTTTAGTATTGTTGGGCTATGGAACGCTTTTTGTGATTGGTGTGCATAAAAAAATATGGATTACATTAGCCATTATCATTGGTATTTGCAGCCCTCTCATGTACAATAGTTTGCATGATTACCAAAAGCAACGTATTACTGATTTTATCTCTGAAAAGCCAAGTTACCATGTTAAGCAGTCTATCATTGCCATTGGTTCAGGTGGATTAACAGGAAAAGAACGCAGTGAAGCAACCCAAACACATTACAAATTCCTTCCCATCGCTACGAGTGATTTTATCTTTGCCTATACGGTTGAACGTCTTGGCTTTTGGGGAGCATTGGGGCTCATAGTCTGCTATGCCTCTTTAGTCACGCACCTTTTAAGTCTTAATTTTCTTTTGAAAGAAGACTATTTTGCTCGCGTCATCACCAGTGGTATCTCTTTACTGATATTTTTCTATATGAGCATTAATATTGCTATGACGATTGGGCTAGCTCCCGTAGTAGGTGTTCCATTACCTTTTTACAGCTACGGAGGAAGTAGTTTTATCACTTTCTTTGCTCTTTTTGGTATCTTAGAAAACCTATTAGCTTTCCGATTTGACCCGACCTACCGTTCCATCAAATATTCGCTCTAAGCCCGTGTGTAGCGTTATTTTTATATTCTTTTAACAATAAAAAAGATACAATTTCACTCTTTAAAATGGGTCCTTAGCTCAGTTGGTTAGAGCACCCCGCTCATAACGGGGTGGTCGAGTGTTCGAGCCACTCAGGACCCACCACTTGCTTCTTGGTTTTGATTACTTTTAATTTGATACAAAAAGGTAAATGTTATGAAAAAAGCACTTCTTTTTCTCGCAATCGCTTCACATATCTCTCTCTTTGCAGGTTTTTTAGATGATCTTATTGGTAAAGATAAAACTTTCCTAGAAGCCAATGGTTTTAAATGTACAGAGTTTTCCTGTGTAACGAAGGATCAAAACTATTTCAATGTCAAGCTTCTAGACAATGCCATTGAATACGTTGAAGTTTATAGTACCGATAAAGACGAAGTTTACCGTGTTGCACTTTATCTCTACCAAAATGATAAACTTAAAAATAAAGAGTTGGATGAGGCATTTTTCAAAGCACTAACCAAACTCAATGATAAATCAAAATTAACATATGATCTTTCTAAAGTAAGTGATAAATTTGGTAATGAAGCATTGATTACAATCACCGATGCCAAAAGAGCTACGGCTTATACAAATACCTTACGTGATACTTTCTTTGAAAGCATGAAACAATACAGCGAAACAGGTAGCCGAAAGTAACTCTTTTGGCACCTTTTCGGTGTTTTCCTAGCAACTATCAACTTTCACTAGCATTCTTCAAATTGACTTTCGTACACATCACTATTATACCAATAACCGTATAGATGATCAGAGAAAATTCCAACACTGCTAAGAGCATAACGTTAGAAGAAAGCAATTCCCTTCCAACGCCTTATCAATATGCACTACCTACATGTCAGCTAGATTTCAATACGACGTGAAACACCGATAAGTTTTTCTTGAGGGAAATTGTAAAAGCTTACGAAACTTGGAGACATATCTTTAATCAGTGCATAAAGTTTCCATGAAAAATGTTTTGAGACAATTTCTTCGTCGCCGTAAAAAATGGTTCGTTCATGAATATCCTGTTTTTTAAGGCTCTCTTCCATATTGAAAACCTCCATGTACCCAACATGAATCACAAGAAGATCAAGTCCCTCTGCCAAGGATTTAAACTCATTCGTAATGCCCAAAGGCTCATTCGTCGGTTTAACCTTCACAATAACATTTCTCTCGTAAATAATGCCGTTTTGGAACATTGTTTTAGGGATATAAGCAGGGATATTTTCGGCCTTACGTGCAAAGAAAAGAGCAGTACCTTCAATATGAGACTCTTGTGCATAATGTGCATTGTATGCTTGTAAGAAATTTTCCTTATCTACCGAATGAAATGAAGAGTAAAGGCGTTCTTGTCCTTGGGTATAAAGAATAATAAAGCCTAGTGGAACTGCTGCAATTAAGAGAGACCAAAAACCACCATGAGGAATTTTTAGAAGACAAGATAAGAAGAAAACAAAACTAACCATCCCTGAAAAAGTGGCAAAACTCATTTTGATCCACTCTCTACGGTAGGCAAAAATCATTGTCATTAAAACACCGGTAATGCTCATCGCTCCAGCTACAGCTAAACCGTATGCTGCGGCAAGTTTTGCAGACTCTTTAAAGACAAAAAGCATAATAATGACACAGACAAATAAAAACCAGTTAATAGATCCTACATAAATTTGCGAACGTAACTCATGTGATGTGTATTCAACACGAAAATGGGGGAAAATACGTGTTGTCATAGCTTGATAAAGCACGGAAAAAATTCCACTGATCATTGCTTGCGAAGCGATAATGGTTGCTATAATTGTTAGGATAAGAAAAGGGACATATAAAAAAGGTGCAAACTCTCGCATCATTTCAAATAACGGGCTTCCAACAGACTCAGGATGCGTTAGCAAAAATGCTCCTTGTCCATAATAGCTTAAAATTAATGCGATAAAAGCAAAAACCCACCCCTTAAGAATAGGCAATCGCCCTAAATGACCCATATCAGCATACAACGCCTCGCCACCAGTGGTTGCAAGAATAATATCTGCAAGAATAATAAAGGTAATAACAGGATTTGCCAGTGCAAAATTAATCGCATACATCGGATTAATTGCATTTAAAATAGAAAAATCTTGACTCACATACCAAAATCCAACGCCACCTAAACATAAAAACCAAATGACCATTATGGGACCAAAGGTAGAAGCGACTTTTTCAACACCTCTCTTTTGAACAACAAAAAGGGCAAATGCAATCAGTGTCGCTAAGATTAAAAGTACAATTTGAGGAAGCTCTTCGTATTGTGGAATAAGGAGAATACCTTCTACCGCACTCAGAATACTAATAGCAGGAGTAATAACACCATCGCCAATCATCAAGGAAAGCCCTAAAAATCCTAAGACGGATACTATAGAGACCATCTTTGCACTTTTAAGATGCGGTGTTAACATTTGAATGAGAACAACAGTACCACCTTCTCCTTTTGCACTTAAGCTCGTAGCTAACCATGCATATTGAATGGTAACAAGAATAGTTAATGCCCAAAAGACAAATGACAAAATACCATATATACTAACGACTGTTGGCGGAACAATAAGAAAAATAACTGCCAAGGTATAGATAGGACTTGTCCCAATATCGCCGTAAACAACACCGAGTGCCTTTATAACCATCATCTCATTTTTAATACGTTCTTTTAACGTCATATATTGTCATCCTTTGTAAACGGGGAAACACTTTTTTTCTCTTGCCTAAAAAAAGTGCAAGAGCTTATTCTAGTGCTTACAATATTAATTTTTACTAAAAGCTATAAAAGGAGAAAAAAAGAAAAAGATGTCTATAAGATTTAGAGTGATGGAAATCTCATTTTAGGGTTACATGTAAAGCTCTTATACGTGTTTAACGTATTTTATTTTTATTTTTGTGTATAATTCCACTCAATTAAATTTATGGTTATTGATGAAGTCTCCTTTGAATTAAGTATTACCCTTTCATGCGAGTTGATACTAAATTCCAAAAACTTTCTCATTATCTAAATTCATATGAACATCCCTATTAGAAAAGTTTATCATGCTACCACATACTTTTAAAAAACTTTTAATTCTTTTTAAACGTAAATTTCACAAAAGTCGTATCCTCCAAATAGTCCTTATCTGTGCCCTTTGGTTTTTTGCCGAAGAGACCTCTCTTCTTTTCCACATACCCATTCCCGGTGGCGTTATAGGATTACTCTTCGTACTGTTGCTTCTACAATTTAATATTCTGAGCATTCGCTCTTTAGCTCTTGGTGCAGAGTGGTTTTTAGCTGAAATGCTTCTTTTTTTTATACCGGCAGTGCCGGCGGTACTGAACCATCAAGAATTTTTTGGTTGGACAGGGTTAAAAATCTTAGCCATTATTATTATAGGAACCATCATCGTGATTATTGGCACCGCTTTTATCGTCGATTTTAGTTTTTATAAACTAGAAAAACATACCAAAGATGAGAATCTACAATGAATTTTGATACATTTTTTACCTACCGTTCTCTTGTCATGGCAGCAGAAGTGACACTTTTATGGTCTATTGTCACTATAGGACTCTATTGGCTCTCTAAATATTTTCACCGCCGTTATAAACGTTGGTGGACGGCTCCTATTATTATTACTCCAATACTCCTAATCATCATAACGATTGTGTCACATACCAATTACAATGTCTATATCAGTGGCACACACTGGCTAATTGCATTGCTGGGACCTGCCACCGTTGCGTTTGCTGTTCCTATCTATAGGCGTAAACACATTATGATTTTATACTGGCGAACACTGAGTATTGGCGTTGTTTTTGGTTCGATTCTTTCCATTGCTTCTGCGTGGTTTTTAGCTTCGGCTGTGGGTATTGATAGTACGCTTCGATTAAGCCTTTTACCTCGCTCCATTAGCACACCTTTTGCTATGGTGATTTCAGGCGAGATTGGTGGTACGCCAGAATTAACGGCTATTTTTGTCATACTTACGGGAATTTTTGGTGCATCGTTTGGGCAATTATTACTCTATTGGTTGCCCCTAAAATCAAAGATGTCGCGTGGTGCCTCATTTGGTTTAGCGGCGCACGTTGTGGGTTCTAATAAAGCGTATGAGTTAGACAATGAAGTTGGAACTATCGCAGCATTGGTTATGGTCTTAACAGGTATTTTCAATGTGCTCATCGCCCCTTTACTGGAAACAATCCTAACCTAAACCTTTGAAAAAGTATCTTTTTTACGTAATGCTTTGACAGCCTTTTCAATCGCATAAAGCAATTGATCTATCTCTTTTTTAGTATGGGTATAATGGATAGAGATACGTAACCAACCCGGTTTTTCATCAAAACTTTGCCCATCCACGAGATGCAAAAGATCGTGCCCATAAGGTCCTGCACAACTACATCCTGCTCTGGTTTGAATACCAAATTCATCGGAGAGATACTGCGAAATATCGTACGGATTGATGCCTTCAAAGTTCAATGAAAAGATGGGAAGTTTATCTTGTGAATATTTACAATAAAGCTTAACCCCTTCAATTACTCGAAGCCTAGAACCAAAATAAAACTTGAGCTCTTCTTCCTTTTCATGAATCTTTTCTAAGCCGATTTCATTTCGAAGGTTATACGCTAAAGAAGCACGTATAAACTGCAAAATAGCAGGCGTTCCAGCATCCTCAATCAATTCAATATCACTTAAATACGTGTGAGATGTACGAGAAACATAACCCACCGTACCACCGCCAGCAAATGTCGGTGTTGTTTCCGTACAAAGTTCTTTCTTCATCACCAAAATACCACAAGCACCCACGCCTCCCAAAAGTTTGTGAGGAGAGAGGAATAAAGCATCATAGTAATGGCAGTCAACGTTGATGTAAGGAGATGCGGCGGCGGCATCAAGGCACAAAATACCGTTATACTGTTTGATCAGTTGATAGATGCTTTTATAATCACTCACAATGCCTGTGACATTGGAAGCAACTGAAAAAGAGGCGATAATTTCACGCTCTTTATTGGCTTCAAGATTACGTTTCAAAAAGTCCATATCAATTTTTTCATCTTGATCGAGAGGTACGCGTATCACGTCACATAACCCTTCACGAAAGCTCAGTTCATTGGAGTGGTGTTCATACGGTCCCACAAAGACAAGGGGTAGTTTTTCAGGTTTACATGTAAAACGTTTAAGTGTGCGAGGAGGAATATAAATGCCAATGAGCTCTTGAAATTTTTTAATTGCACCCGTAGCTCCACTTCCACAGGGAAACACATAAAAACTCTCATCAATTTCCAAAGCGGTCTTAAGATCACTCCGTGCCTTGGCATAATATTTGCTTGTTTGAATGGCACTCGAAGCAACTTCTGAGTGGGTATTGGCATAGGTTTTCAAGATGGCTTGTATCTGTTTTTCAATCGGCTTATAGGCCTGACCAGATGCTGTGTAGTCAAAATAGAGAAGATTTTTATCTTTAATAATATTTTTGCGTATTGCTTGCACGACTTTATCCAAAAATTTTCGGGTATTATACCCTTAATAAACTTCTTATGCGATGATGGGAATCATAAATGATTGATGAAAATTTACTCAACAGCCTCAGTGCTAAGGAAAAAGAGCTCTTTAAACAAGGGTTAGCAGACCTAATTAACCAAACGTATGTCATTGAAGATGAGTATAAGAAGCTGGGCGTTTCCTACACCTCCCTTCAAGATTTTATTCGTCAGATCATTGAAGTACAACCGAATGCTTTGTGGGTTTTTGATGAAGATGGTGCCATTTTTTTGCAAAATAGCGAAGCTAAAAAAATGGAAGCTATTTTGGAAGGATTGCGTATTGAAGAAGAGAGCGAAGTTGATTTTGAAGGACGCTCTTATCTGGTTAAAAGCGTCACAAAAAGCGATAAAAAAATCATTACCGCTACAGATATTACGGAAGGTAAACGCCAAGAACGCCTTGTTTCCATGGGACAAGTTGCGGCACATCTTTCTCATGAAATTCGCAACCCCATAGGCTCCGTCTCTTTGCTTGCCTCTACATTACTCAAAAAAGTAGACCCTAGTGTCAAACCTCTCGTCACTGAAATTAAAAAGGCCATTTGGCGAGTGGAACGCATCATTAAAGCAACCCTTCTTTTTACCAAAAATGTTCAAATTAATCCAAGTTACTTCTACCTTGACCGCCTTATCAAAGAGTGTGAACAAGCCATATCACACTACTCCTACACCAAGGAGGTTTCGTTTCATTTTGATCTGCCTCACGTTGAGATTAAAGCCGATTTTGAACTGTTAAACTTAGTTCTTCAAAATTTTATTTTTAATGCGATTGATGCGATTGAAGAGTGTGAAAATGAGAGTGGAAATGTCAGCATTTCGTATGTACAAGACTGTGAGTTTTTTCTTTTACATGTAAAGGACGATGGCAAAGCGATTGAGAATAAAAACATCCTTTTTGAACCGTTTAAAACGACCAAAACCAAAGGTAATGGACTAGGACTGGCACTTTCGTTGCAGATCATTCAAGCGCACAGTGGAAGAATCAACCTTTTAGAAGATCCAAAAGGCTTTGAGATTCGAATTCCACGCTAAAAAGTTTTAATAGCCTCTTTACATGTAAAGGCTAAACGACCTTCACATACTCAAGTGCTGCGATCTGTTCATCAATGCTATCATCCACGCTAAAACCTGTCTCAATCACCACATCTTGTAGCTTGGACGTGATGACAAGATGAAGTGGCCTGCGTCCAGAATTTTGACGTACAATTTGGTATAAAAACTCTAATTTACTGGTATCGTCACTCAGGTCAAGCAGAAGCACTTTGGGCTCTTGAGGCACTTCAATGACTTTGGTCTCAATTTTCTCTTTTTTTGCTTCACTGAGCTCCATGATTTTCATGACACGCATTTTGGTATTCTGCCCATCATTGCTCACATCGACTTTAAAGCAGAGTGGTTTTTCCAAATCCATTCTAGAGAGCAATTCAAGCTGTTTTTCAAACACCGTGAGTTCCATAGAACCGTGAAAATCCATCAAAGAGATAATGCCAAACTTATTGCCTTTTTTGCTGATTTTCTCGGTAATTCCTTCCACTTTTCCAATAAAAAGGGCTTTACTCCCATCTTCAACTTGATCGCGCTCGCTGGAGAGTGTATAGCTCATCTCATCAATTTCCGCTCTAAATGCGTCCAATGGATGCCCAGAGATGTAAAAACCAATCGTCTCCTTCTCAAGTTCAAGCATGCGTTTATTATCAAATTCAGGAATGTCCTCAATGCTCACTTGTACCGTCATCATCTCTTCGGCATCACCAAAAAGGGAATACTCTGCCATTTTTTTAGCCCGACTACACTCCGCACTTGCCTCAATGATGGCGTCAATGTTTTCGAGTAACGCACGCCTTGAGTAGCCAAAATCATCAAAACTTCCTGATTTAATGAACGATTCCAACACCTTTTTATTGACCTTTGAGCTGTCAATGCGCGAGATAAAATCGCTCATATCGGCAAAAAGTGCGCCCTCTCTGGCTTCTAGTATTTTGCTGATCGCCGCATTGCCGACCCCTTTGATCGCACCCATCCCAAACAAAATCGCCTCTTGCCCATCGGTGTCGGTAATCGCACTAAATTCAATCAATGAGTGCTGAATGGAAGGTGGTAAAAGCTTCAATCCAAGACGTTTGACCTCATCGATGTACTTAACGATTTTATCGGTATTGTCTTGCTCTGAAGTGAGAAGCGCTGCCATAAACTCTTGTGGATAGTAGCATTTCAGATACGCCGTCTCAAACGTAACCATCGCGTACGCGGCGGAGTGCGATTTGTTAAAACCGTATCCTGCAAACTTCTCGATTAAGCCAAACAGCTCAATCGCGTGCGCACGATCGAGCCCTTGATTGACCGCACCTTGCGCGAACTCTTCGGCTTTTTGTTTCATGTAGTCGATCTTTTTCTTACCCATCGCACGACGAATCAAGTCCGCTTCGCCAAGGCTAAAACCACCAATGGCTTGAACGATCTGCATAACCTGTTCTTGGTAAACGATAACCCCGTACGTTGGCTCCAAAATCGGGCGAAGCGGTTTCGTAAACTCATCAAAGAAGTAGCTGATCTCTTTTAAACCGTTCTTTCGCTCAATAAAGTCATCGAGCATGCCTGATTCCATTGGACCCGGGCGATAAAGTGCAAGTACGGCGATGAGATCTTCAAAGTTGGTCGGTTTGAGGCGTTCGTTCAAAGATTGCATACCACTCGACTCAATCTGGAACAATCCCACTGTTTCACCGCTTTGAATCAACTCATACACCTTAGGGTCGTTCATATCAATCGTCGTAAAATCAATCTCTTTTTGGTAACGTGCGCGAATGAGTTTCAGCGCATTATCAATAACAGTCAGGGTCTTTAGACCCAAGAAGTCGAACTTGATTAAGTCTACATCTTCAAGGTAATTGAGCGAATACTGAGTCACCAGATGATCTTCGCCTGAGGGCTGATAGAGTGGTGTTTTATGCCATAACTCTTCATCGCTAATAACCACACCCGCAGCATGCATACCAGAGTTGCGATTCAGTCCTTCTAAAGCGAGCGCAAATTTCCACACGCGTTGCATCTTAGGGCTGCTTTCGATGAGTTCACGAAGTTTGGGCTCTTTTTGGTAGGCTCCTGGTTTATACCCCTCTTCGCCTTCCGTTCCCACACCATTGAGTGTAATGCCCAGTTCATCGGGGATCAGTTTTGCCATGGCATCGGCTTCAGCGTAAGGAATCGCTAAAACACGCGCGACGTCACGAATAACTCCCTTGGCTAAGAGTTTACCAAAGGTGATGACTTGCGCCACATTGTAACGTCCGTATTTTTCCACGACGTAGTCGATAATTTCGCCCCGCCTGCTTTGACAAAAGTCAATATCGATATCGGGCATACTAATACGTTCAGGATTCAAAAATCGCTCAAAGAGCAAGTTATAAGGCATCGGGTCGATGTCGGTGATGAAAAGCGAAAACGCGACCAAGCTTCCCGCTGCCGAACCACGTCCGGGGCCTACGGGCACACCGCGCTCTTTGGCTTCACGAATAAAATCCCAAACGATGAGCATGTAACCGGGGAATTTCATCTTGCAGATAATGTCAATTTCTCGCTCAAGTCTAGCGCGATACTCTTCGTGTTTACTCGGGTCTACATGTAAAAGGCGTTTTTCCAATCCTTTACGGCTGTGGTACGCAAAAAACTCATCATCGCTCTCAAAACTGAGCCCCTCTTTGGCGGCATACTCTTTGGTAAATTTAAATTTTGGAGGTGTTGGATCGCCCAGTTTGATCTCCAAATTGCACTTTTCCACAATCTCTTGCGTATTGGAAATGGCTTCAGGAATGTCGGCAAACAGGTCGCTCATTTGCGCAGGCGATTTGAGGTAAAACTCGTGTACGGAGTGGCGCAAACGGTTGGGATCATCAAACTCTTTGTTCATCGCAATACACATAAACGCCTCGTGCGCTTCGGCATTGTCTTGCTCTAAGTAGTGGGTATCGTTGGTGGCGATCACTTTAATGCCCGTCTCTTTGGAGATGCGCAAAATATCATCATCGATAAAGTGTTGATCGGTAATACCATGACGCATCAGCTCTAAGTAAAAGTCCTCACCAAAAATATCCTTGTACTCAAGCGCTACCTCTTTGGCACGTTCATACCCTTTTGCGCCAAATTGGACATTACGTTTGTTGTTGAGATTGAGATGCCAATTGACTTCGCCTTGCAGACACGCCCCCGAACAAACCAGCCCTTCGGAGTGTTCACGCAACATCTGCTTGTTAATGCGCGGATAGTAGTAAAAGCCTTTGATGTAACTCATAGAAGCCAGATACATCAAGTTTTTATACCCTACTTCATTTTTGGCATACAAGCAGAGGTGAAAACGCTGTTTGGTGGTTTTATCGCCGATGTCCTCTTGGTTGTGAATGTACGCTTCCATGCCAATGATCGGCTTAATGCCCTCTTTGCGCATCGTTTTGTAAAAATCAATCGCGCCAAACATGTTTCCATGATCGGTGATCGCAACGGATGTCACGCCTTGGGATTTGAGTTTTTTGACCAGCTTGCCTATTTTATTGGCGCCATCAAGGAGTGAATATTCGGTATGTAAATGTAAATGTGTGTAAGGTGTGTCGCTCATGGTTTCTCATCAATAATTAGTTTTTTCATTTTGAATCTATTGTAGCGAATGAGGACTTAAGAGGGTGTAAGGGTTGCCTAAAAAGCTTTACATGTAAACGTTACATGTAAAGCTTTTGCCCAAGCCAAATAGGTTATTTAGGCAGAAGTTGATTTAGCAGCTTGTGTTTCAAGTTCCACAAGCTGTGCTTGATAAGAAGCCAAAAGTGCCTCTTTTGTTTGAAGATCTTTCGCACTTTGCTCATCATTTTTAGCTGTTTTTTGCTGCGCAGCGATCTCTTTTTCAAGCGCAGCGATTTTCTTTTCAAGCGCTTCTATCTGCGCATCTATCGTTGCACTACTTGAAGATGATGACGAACTACTGGCTCCTGAAGCTGCACTTGCGCCCCCGCTTTGTGCACTACTTGAACCACTACTTTTACTACTCGTTGATGATGACGATGATGACGTATCACCGCTACTTGAACTAGCACTCGTTGTGCTGCTAGCAGCCAATGCTTTTGCCTCATCCGAAATTTCAACGCTATCAACAGGTGTACTACTGGAGGTTTCTGCCACACTTGACACGGCTCCTTCAGTTTTAGTTGAAGATGTAGAACTGTTACTGGAGGTATTTTGATTTTGATCTACCAGAACTTGGTTGGTGTAAGATGCGTTGATGGTACTCATGTCCATCTCCTTCATTTTATTTGCCCCATACCTAAATCGGAAAATATGGAAAAAGATAAAGGAAAAAACAAAATGGAAGGGTTACATGTAAAGTATGTTATCTTTACATGTAACGTAATTTAGCCTAGTTTACTCATAATATTTAAAATATCACTGGTCTTTTCTTGAATCTCTTCAACGTCGCCAGTCAAGCTATTCATCTCTTTAGCATTTGTACTCATTTTAGCCGAGCTATCAACAATACCACCAACGATGACACCAATCGTCGCTTGGATTTGGGTGAGTGAATGGCTTGTTTTATCAGCAAGCTCGCGAATGTTATCGGCAACAACTGCAAAACCACGACCATGTTCCCCAGCACGTGCTGCTTCAATGGCGGCATTAAGTGCTAAAAGATTGGTTTGATCGGCTATATCACCAATCATATTTAAGATGTCATTTGCCTCTTTGGCATTTTGAGTCAATGTACTGAGCGTTTCGGCAAGATGTTGTTGAACCAAGCCCATTTCGTGCATTGATGCCGTCGTTTTTTTAACAATACGATTAAGATCGCTGAGTGGTTCATTTTTGATTGTTGCCACAGAGCTTGCTAGTTGGTTGGCATTTTCATGCAGTTGTGCACTCTGTTCCGCATTTTCACGAATCATTTTGGAGAGAGCACTACCAAGCGCATTGACGCCCTCAACCAACTCTTTAAGTTCCCCATTCGTTGCAATAGGGATAGGCTTGCTAAAGTCACCTTTTTGAAAATTATTCAAAGAGGAGAGTGTTGCTTGCATCACTTCATTCACTTTAGCAATCATCGCATCAATTTCATACGAAAGCCGATTGGTTAGGAAGTTAGAAGAGATGAAAGAGGTTTTATTGTTCATATAACCATTGGACATTTTAGAACAGATGATGAGAACTTCACCCACAACACGAATATCATCCAGATGTAATTTTTCAAAATCTTTAAACGTTTTATCAATAACACTCACGGTTGAGCCTATTTCATCATCAGCATGATCATCCAAACGTTCATCAATGAGATTCTTTTTGTTGGTCACATAAAGTCCAAAATCTTCTACATACCGTTTCAATGCTGCCATTCTGCGGCCAATGAGTTTTTGGCTCAAATAGCGTGAGACAAAAGAGAAAAGTATGACAACAATGAAGAGAATAATGCTATTACGCAAGATCAAAGAGAGTAGCGCTTCATCCAGTTTTTGCTTCTCTTTAACAACCAGAGCATCAATATCATCGGCATAAACACCTGTTCCTATAATCCATCCCCACGGTTTAAACCCTTCGACAAAAGAGATTTTCGCCTGCGGTGTTGTAAAACCAGGTTTTTCCCATAAATAATGCACGACACCCTTACCATTTTTAGTGACAACTTCAACCATTTCTTTAAATAAAAACTTCCCTTTAGGGTCTTTTGAACCACTCAAATCAGATCCATCTAAGGAAGATTTAATGGGGTGCATGATCATTTTAGGATTAAAATCATTAATCCAAAAGTAACCATCTTCGCCAAAGCGCAGTTTTTTGATTGCAATTTTTGCTTTTTCTTGATAAGCACTCACCACGACAGGGTCATTTTTCTCGGGATCATTTTGCAATGCCTCATAAAACGAATTCACCACGTGATACGCGATCTTAACTTTATCGGAGAGTGCTTCGACCTTCTCTCGTGTCATGACTGCTCGAACACTATCCAGTCGCTCTGAAGCATCACTTTTCATTAAAAAAGCGACAACTATTGTCGAGACAACTGCCGTCATTACCAAAGAGATGACAAGAAGTAAGGTCACTTTAAATTGTATGGATAAATGTTTCATTATTTTCCCTCACTTGCGCGCATTGCAGCATAAAGTTTTGAATATTTTTCCACCTCATCTCGACTTGCCATTTTGCGAACAGAGAGATAATGATCTTTTCCAAAAGGAAAGATAGTTGCATAAACCCAATAATACTTTCCATTTTTAGTGCTATTTTTGACAAACCCTTGCCATGTGTTTCCATGTTTAATGGTCTCCCAAAGCTCTTTAAATGCCGCTTTGGGCATATCAGGATGACGAATCATATTATGAGGCTGTCCAATTAACTCTTCTAAGGTATACCCAGAAAATTTGGCAAAAGTCTCATCCGCATAAACAATAACGCCTTTTGCATCCGTTTCCGAAACCAATAAAGACGTTTCATCCAGTAAAATTTCATCGCCTAAGGTTTGCATTGACATATCCTTAACATCATCTTTTGCTTGATTATAAAGGGTGTTGCATTTAAAGTTTATTAAAGCATGATCGCAAATTTTATTATTTACATATTATTAACAGCGATATGTTAAAATAGTCTCATTATAATCACACAAGGAATGCGGATGTTCTTACTTAATAAAAAGATTTTTCTTCTCGTCACGTGTCTAGCTCTTGGAACGCAAAGCTATGCAGAGGAAGCAAAGAAGCAACCTGCAGCTGCTGCCACGAATGCCCCTGCTCCAGCAGTTGATGTATTTAAAATTGCTTCGGCTAAAGAAGAAGCATTAACACTTCAATATCCTGGTAAAACACTCAGTTCTCAAAGTGTCACAATTAAGGCACGTGCCAACGGCATTTTGCTCAAAAAATTCTTTAATGAAGGTGATTTTGTTAAAGAAGGTGATGTGCTTTACAAAATTGAACCTGACACCTATGAAGCAGCGCTCAATCTTGCTAAAGCCAATGTCAATGCCTTGGATGTTCAAATGCAAAAAGCAGGGAAAGATTGGGAGCGAATTCGTGCGCTTTACGATTCTGGAGCTTCCAGTGAACAAGAAAAAGATACCGCATATTGGGCATATGAAGGAGCAAAAGCCAATTTAGCCAGTGCCAAAGCTGCTTTACAAAATGCCACCATCAATTTAGACCGCACGACCATTAAAGCAACCATGAGTGGTATGACAGGACTGAAACAAGTCGATGTTGGTTCCCTTGTAACCGATGGAACAGCGCTTGTGGATATTACACAGATCAATCCTTTACATGTAGAATTTTCCATACCTGATATTGATATCATGAAACAAAAGTACAACATCAAAAATGGTAAATGGTCAAATCCAACAGAAGGTAAACTCAAAGCTTCTTTACAAGTTGGCGATGCCAAATTTAAAGAGATCGGTGTGGTAGATTTTTTAGACAGTTCACTCAACGCCAAAACAGGCTCACTCAAAGCTCGTGCTACCTTTAAAAATGTCGATAAAGAGCTTTTGCCTAACCAATTTGTGAAAGTCAATCTTATAGGTTTGACGCGTAATAACGTTATTAAAGTACCTCAAAAAGCGGTGCTTCAAAATCCTCTTGGCACCATTGTTTTTGTCGTGGAAGATGGTAAAGCTGTTGTTAAACCTGTAAAAATGGGCGAAGCGAGTGAAAATGACTACGTTATCGAAAGTGGACTCAAAGCTGGCGATGTTGTCATCGTTAATAACTTCTTCAGAATTAAAGCTGGAGCCCCTGTCAAAGTGGATAAAGTGACTAACGAAGAGGCAAAATAATGTTCTCAAAGTTCTTTATCAATCGCCCTATTTTTGCAACCGTTGTTTCGATTGTGATCATATTGGCAGGTATTATTGCGATTAAGTCTTTGCCCGTGCAAGAGTACCCTAGCATCGCGCCTCCACAGATCATCGTCTCTGCAACCTACCCAGGAGCTGATGCGCAAACCTTGGCGACTACCGTTGCTGCTCCTTTGGAAGAGGAAATCAACGGCGTTCCAAATATGCTCTATATGACCACAACAGCATCGCCAAGTGGTAGTGTGAGCATTAGCGTCTATTTTCAAATTGGAACTGATGTTGCCCAAGCCAAAGTCGATGTCAACAACCGCGTTCAAATTGCGACCAATAAACTTCCTGAAGCGGTACGAAGACAAGGTGTTTCAACCAGAGAGCGATCACCTGATATTTTGAAAGTTTTGGCACTTACGTCTAAAGACAATGTTCATGACACAACCTTTATCTCCAATTACGCACTGGTCAATATTGTCGATGACCTTAAGCGAATTCCAGGGGTTGGTGATGTGAGTATCTTTGGTAATAAAAACTATTCGATTCGCGCTTGGATCAACCCTGATAAATTGGCTACCTATGAGCTCACAACTGCCGAAGTTGTCAATGCCATTAAAAGTCAAAATGAACAGTATGCCGCAGGTCAAATCGGACAAGAACCGATGGAGAAAGAGCCTACGTTTACCTATACTGTCAAAACCGATGGCAGACTTAAAAATGCAACCGAATTTGAAAATATTATCCTTAAGTCTAATGCGGATGGCTCATCATTAAAACTCAAAGATGTTGCCCGTGTTGAATTGGGTGTTGAAGCTTATTATTTTGGTGGTATCTACAACAATAATCCAATGATCCCTATAGGTATCTTCTTAGCCTCAGGGGCTAATGCATTGGAAGTCTCTGATCTGCTCGATAAAAAACTGGCTGAAATTTCAACCAATTTTCCAGCGGATCTTCAAATCAATACGGCGTATGATCCTACCACCTTTGTAAGGGAATCCATCCATGAGGTTATTTTTACCCTACTTCTTTCCATTGCCCTCGTTGTAGGTATCATCTACCTCTTTTTAGGAAATCTTCGAGCAACGTTTATCCCTGTCCTTGCCATTCCAGTCTCCATCGTTGGAACCTTTGCAGGCTTTTATGCCGCAGGCTTTTCAATCAACCTGTTAACACTCTTTGGTCTGACCTTAGCGATTGGTTTGGTTGTTGATGATGCGATTGTTGTTATCGAAAATGTCGAGAGAATTTTAAGGGATGAAGAAAATTTAAGCGTTAAAGATGCAACCATTAAAGCAATGCGTGAAATCACCAATCCTGTTATCGCCATCGTAATGGTTCTGTGTGCCGTTTTCGTTCCTGCTGCCTTTATGGGTGGATTTAGTGGCATGATGTACAAGCAATTTGCGATGACCGTTATTATCTCTGTTACCATTTCGGGTATCGTGGCATTGACACTGACACCGGCTTTATGTGCTCTTTTATTGCGTAAACATGAGAGTGAACCTTTTTGGCTCATCCAAAAATTTAATGCACTTTTTGAAGTAGGCACAAAACTTTTTTCCACAGGTGTACGTAAAACCATTCGCTTTGGCATCATGAATGTGGCTGTTTTTGGTGTAATGATTTTTGCAATCTACCTGATTACAACACGTATTCCAACAGGATTAGTTCCCAACGAAGACAAAGGTATTATCTTAGTCATCAACAACCTTATGCCAGGTGCTTCTTTAGGTCGTACTCAAAAAGTCAGCCAAGAGGTCAGTAATTTTGCGTTCACAGATCCCAATGTGGAACGTGTTGGTGCAATGTCGGGAATTGACTTCATTACCGGTGCTTATAAAACTGATGCAGGTATTAGTTTCGTACGTCTCAAAGATTGGGATCAACGTCCTCGTGCAGATCAAACATCCCAAGCCATTGCTGGTAAAATGATGATGGGGCTTTTTCAAAATAAAGAGGCAATGCTCATTCCTGTGACACCTCCACCTATTATGGGTATGAGTACCACGGGTGGCTTTGAGATGTACATTCAAGATCGTACAGGCTCTGATATCCAAGTGCTAGATGGTTACGTTAAAACGATCATTGAAAAAGCAAGTGCCCGTAAAGAACTTGCGGCCATGCGTACAACGCTCAATACCAATGTCCCACAATTTCTTATCAATGTTGATAATGAAAAAGCTAAATCTTTAGGGGTGGATGTCGCTGATATTTTTACAACGATTCAAGCAACGTTTGGTAACACCTATACCAACGACTTTAACCTCTTTGGTAGAACCTATCATGTCAACGTTCAATCCGAGAGTACCTTTCGAGAAGGCACCGAAAACTACAATGACATTTTTGTCAAATCCAGTGAAGGCAGACTCGTCCCGATTAGCTCATTGGCAAGCATTAAACGCATCGTAGGTCCATCAGTTGTCCAAAAATTCAATATGTTTCAAGCCGCACAAATTTCAGGTCAACCTGCCCCTGGATACAGTTCAGGTGATGCGTTACGCATTATTGAAGAGGTGGCTAAAGAGGTTCTCCCTAATGGCTATACCATTGCATGGGCAGGAACATCCTACCAAGAGAAACAGCTTGAAAAAAGTGGAAATACCGCCTTTATTTATGCCATCATCTTTGTTTTCTTGATTTTGGCTGCCCTTTATGAAAGCTGGACGATTCCATTTGCCATTGTACTGGCTGTTCCTTTTGCACTCTTTGGTGCTGCTCTTGCAGTTTATTTTAGAGATTTGCAAAATGATATTTACTTCCAAGTCGGACTTGTAACACTGGTAGGACTATCGTCTAAAAACGCCATTTTGATGGTTGAATTTGCGATACAAAAAATGCATGAAGGCTATAATCTCTTAGATGCAACGATTGAAGGTGCACGTATTCGTTTCCGTCCTATCGTTATGACTTCTTTTGCCTTTATTGCAGGAACACTTCCCCTTGCCTTAAGTACAGGTGCCGGAGCCAATAGTCGCCATATTATTGGAACAACTGTTGTGGGTGGTATGATTACATTAACCTTAATCGGTACCTTCTTTGTACCGCTCTTTTTCTACCTTATTATGAAGACTAAAGAGAAAATTGATTCAAAAAGGAGTCGTTCATGACTCGTAGCATTACCCTTTTATCCTTTGTTACAATCCTCTTTTTGGGTGGTTGTTCGCTCTCTCCCGAGCTCAATGTTCCCAAAGTGGATGTACCACAAACGACGCAAGAAGCTTTACATGTAAACAAAGAATGGTGGAAACAATTTAATGACACGAAACTTAATGCCCTTGTGGATGAGGCTCTTGTGGGCAGTGATGATCTTAAACTCTCCGCTTTAAAAGTTATTAAAGCGCGTCAAGCTTACGGGCTCAGCACAGACAATGAGTTTCCAACACTCAGTGCCAATGCTGGTGATACACGCCAAAAAACCAGTAATGAAGCTTATAACACGAAGAACAAATCAGCTACCTACTCTGACTTTACGCTAGGGTTAGGACTTGCTTATGAAGTTGATTTTTGGGGACGTCTTTCTAATCAGAGTGAATCTAACTGGTCACTTTATCTCGCCACACAAGCTTCACGCGAAACCGTTCGCAATGCACTCATTCACGATGTGATCAGTGCGTATTTTAACTTAGCTTCTCTCCAAGCGCGCATGGCCATTTTAGAAAAAACTGCCCAATCATATAAAGAGAGTTACGAATTTAGGGCAAAACAGCAAAAAGTGGGAACCATTAGTGATGTCTTGGCTAACCAAGCACTCGCGCAATATAACAACGTAAAAGCCTCTCAAAACAGCTTGATGGAGAGTTATAAACTCCAACAAAGTGCTTTAACGATTTTATTGGGCAAAAATCCACAAGCACTTTTTGAAGACAAAAACTCAGAAGCAAGCTTACCCAATGCACTCACGATACCGGCAGGTGTTCCTTCCACATTGATGGAAAATCGCCCCGATATTCAAGAAGCACTGGAAAATCTTAAAAGTAAAAATGCGCTTATTGGGGTTGAAAAAGCCGCCTACTTTCCAACGATTAGCCTCACAGGTAGTTACGGTCAACAAAGTGATGATCTAAGCAATATTCTCAAATCCAGTGCGAACCGGTGGAGCTTTGGACCAAGTTTGAGCGTGCCTATTTTTGATTTTGGACGGATCAAACAACGTGTTGCTATTTCAGAAACCGACTTGCAATCTTCGCTTGTAAACTATGAACAAAGTGTCAAAAAAGCCTATAAAGAGGTACATGATGCACTGGCAAAAGAGAACTTAGCCCAAAGTAGACTTTCCTTCCAAGAAGAAGAGTTGAAAGCCTATCAAAAAGTGCTAGACCTTTCTACCAAACGCTTCAATCAAGGTGTTGCTAACCAACTTGAAGTCTTAGATGCGCAAAAAGGCGTTCTTTCTGCTTCTTTAAATGTTGTTGCAACCAAACAATACTTACTAACCTCCCAAGCAGAACTTTTCAAAGCACTCGGTGGTGGATGGCAAGAGAATGAACTTTTGACAACCAAATAAAGGAGTGATAATGAGCCTACTTTTAAGTCCGTATGAGGAAAATGGAATTTTTCTTAAGAACAGAGTGGTCATGCCACCAATGTGTATGTACAAAGCCGAAAGCGATGGAGAAGTCACTCCTTTTCATCTTGTCCATTATACAACACGTGCCATGGGAGGTGTGGGGTTGATTATCGTTGAAGCTACAGCAGTCGAAGCACGTGGCAGAATCAGTGAAAATGATCTAGGACTTTGGGATGATGCCCAAGTACCAGGACATCAACAACTCGTTCACCTCTGCCATGAATACGGTGCAAAAATGGGGATACAACTCGCCCACGCAGGACGTAAAAGCCTTTGCGCTTCTTCAACGCCTGTAGCACCTAGTCCACTGGCATTTAGTGAAAGCAATGGCTATAAACTCCCGCATGAACTCAGTCTTGCGGAACTTGAAGGGATTAAAAAGCATTTCGTTCAAGCTGCCCTTCGTGCCACCTATGCAGGATATGAGTTTCTTGAGTTGCATGCTGCTCATGGCTATTTGTTGTGCGAATTTTTATCGCCTCTGACCAATCAACGTACCGACCAATACGGTGGCAGTGTGGAAAATCGTTGTGCATTTGTCATCGAAGTTGCGCAAGCCATTTTGGATGCAACGGAAACAGTACCCCTCTTTGTACGTATCAGTGCTGATGAATGGATGGAAAAAGGTTGGAATATCAAAGAGAGTATTTACCTTTCCAAAAAGCTTCAAAGCATTGGTGTTGCGATGATTCACGTCTCAGCAGGTGGCAATAATGAAGCGCAAAAAACACCCGACATTGTGCCACTCTACCAAGCAGCGTATGCCAAAGTGATTCGTGAAAGTGTGGGAATTCCAACAATTGCCGTTGGGCTTATTACCACCGCAGCAGAGGGAGAAAAGCTTTTGCAAGGAGGCTTTTGCGATTTGGTGGCTTACGGCAGAGAACTGTTGCGCAATCCTAATTTTGTCTTTTTCGCAGCCAAAGAAGAAGGAAAAAAAGCGCTCATTGAGCCTTCATATTTAAGAGCCTTTTAGCTTACATGTAAATCTCTCAGAGGAGTTTTAATGGTTCAAAAAATTGTTTTTGCGCTTTTAGCACTTGTGCTGTTTCAAAGCTTGCATGCAGGTATTTTGCGCGATCGTTTAGGATTTGGAGAGGAAGAGGAAGAGACGAAGGAAGCGAGTTTTTCCAGCGATGTTCGTCTCATTGCCAATGTCAGTTATGGCACGGATGCCAAAGAGCGTTTTGATGTCTATACCCCTTTACATGTAAACACCAACTCCCTGGCTCCCGTCATCTTTATGGTACATGGAGGCGCATGGCGAATCGGCGATAAAAAGTCTCAAAGTGTGGTGGAAAACAAAGTTAATTATTGGGTCAAAAAAGGCTACATTGTCATCTCTACCAATTACAAAATGCTCCCTGATTCGCCTGTAAATGAGCAGGTCAAATCTGTGGCGAAAGCGCTCGGCGTCGCTCAAGAAAAAAGTGCCTCTTGGGGTGGAAACAAAGCCCAATTTATTCTGATGGGACACTCCGCTGGAGCGCATATCATCGCGATGATCGCTGCTTCAAATACCTTGTATGCCACCAACGCTATCACGCCTCCCATCGCCGCCGTTGCCCTTGACAGTGCTGTAATGGACACACCCATGCTCATGAGTGCCAAGCACATGCGCTTGTACGATCACGCGTTTGGAAGCGATCCTACCTATTGGCAAAGCCTCTCACCATTTCATCAACTAAGCTCCACTCGTATGCCACTTCTCGCGGTTTGCTCCACCAAACGTGATGACTCATGCCCCCAAGCAGAAAAGTTTTTAACCAAAGCCTCTTCATTTGGAACTAAAACTTTATTGCTCAAAGAAAATATGAGCCACAAAGAGATCAATCAACTCTTAGGCGCCGATGCCACCTACACCAAAGCGGTCGATGATTTTTTAAACGGTGTCATAGTACAATAAGAAAATTATTACTATAAGGGTTAAGCAAGGATGCGAAAAGAGCTCAAGTACGAATTAAAATACGGCAGAATTCACCCCCTTACTGAACTGCCCGATCGTCAGCGCTTCATCAACACCCTTGCAAACTCAACCGCCAATAAACTCGCTCTTCTTAATGTCAATGGCTTTTGGAACTTCAATCACTCCTTTGGCTACGAGGTTGGCGATCAAATCTTAAAAACCATCTCGCAAAGGCTGATACGCCGCTTTTCAGGAGCCGTTGTTTTTCATTTGGGTGCTGATCTTTTCGCCATTCTTGCGGGAAAAGAGGTCGCGCTTGAGCACTTTTTGCAAACCATTGAATCGTGCCTCTGGTATTTTGGCTACTCACCCATCGAAGTGGCCAATGAGCGCATCTATACACCGCTTCGCATCGGCGTTGCCGTAGGCTACGACGACCTTTTCTTAAACGCTGAATTTGCGATCAAACAAGCTAAACGCATTGGCAAAGATTTGATGGTTTATGATGCCGCCATCCCTTCGTTGTGCAATCCCCAATCCAATGCCAGAGCCGATGTCGAGTGGGAGCGGACGATTCGTGAAGGGCTTAAAAAAGGGCGTTTTGAAGTGTTCGCGCAAAGCATCGAAGGGGGTAAAATTCCTAAGTTTGAGTGCTTAGTACGTCTGCACCACAGTGATGGGCGCATTATCTCGCCGTATCTTTTTTTAGATCATGCCAAACGTGCCAATTTGTATGGCGCTATCACCAAAATCGTGATTCAAAAATCGTTTGCATTTTTTGCTGACAAACACGCCGAATTTTCGATCAACCTCGCACTGAGCGACATTTTAGATCAAAACCGTATCGACTTTTTGTTTGAGAAGATGTACGAATTCAACGTCACCGATCGCTTGACTGTTGAAGTGACTGAGGGCGAAGGCATCGAAAACCACCCCGAAGTCATCTCGTTTTTAAGCTCACTCAAAAGCCAAGGCGTGAAAATCGCCATTGATGATTTTGGAACAGGCTACTCGAACTTCGAATACCTCGCCAAACTCCAAGCCGATTTTATCAAGATCGATGGAAGCCTCATCAAAAATATCCACAAAAACTCTATCCACAAAGCCGTCGTCGAAACGATGGTCACCTTCGCACAAAAAATGCACATGCAAACCGTCGCAGAATTCGTCGCAAACGAAGAGATTTATCTTACATGTAAAGAGCTTGGAATTGACTATTTTCAAGGATATCATTTCAGCGAACCTAAACCGTTTTTGAGTTTAGCGCTTTAGTAAACTCTATACATGTAAAAAAATTGGAAAATCATTTAAAACAGTTTCACCTTTATCTTTTTTGATGATGAAGAAACGAGAATTAATCTTAACAATTTGGATTGGTAATGACTGATTTAGAATATATTAATGAAATAAAAGTGACTTTACTAATTTCATCGCTGAATGATATGGATGATGTTGTAATATCTAAAATACTCAAGACAAAGGCAACAAAGATCAGAAAAAAAGGTGCTTTAATTTATCCCCCTCCTTGCATTGCAAAATATAAATACAATGGTTGGGTATATCAAGTAAAAAAGAAAATATTGCTTCTGTAGAGCATTTATTAAAAAAATTAATCAATCTTTTTATAAATAAAAGAGATGAATTAAATAAAATTAGAGCAAGCCATGGAGCTGGTATAGAAATATCTATCGTGGGTTACTTGAAAAAAGGAATACCCTCTATTCATTTCTCGCAAGAATCATTAAATTTTATCCACTCAATAAATGCAGAAATTGATATAGATTTATACGGATTGTAAAAAAAAATAAAGGAGCACTAAACTTTTAACTTCCTTACATGTAAAGAAAGTAGCTCATCAAAACCTCTTCATCAAACAATCAAAGAGCATTATTGGCTTCACCATACTTCCGTAACTATAAATTAACCCAAGAAGTGTAAATTTATAACGCATCAACAAAACCAGTATGAAAGGATTTTCAATGACAGATAAATCTAAAGAAACTATCAAAAGTTTTGACCAATCGTTACCGCGTAGAGTGTTTTTTAAAAGTGTGGCTTTTTTGAGTTTACTCACCTTCTCAACGGTGCCACTTTATGCCAAAGGGTCTCAAGCGCAGATGAAGTATCAATCCAAACCTAACAACGGTCAGTCCTGTAAAGAGTGTATGCATTTTGAAGCGGAAAAGAAGCAATGCAAGGTTGTCGATGGAACCATAAGTCCTGAGGGCTGGTGTACGTTGTATCATGCACTTTAGAGTTTAGATTATGGAGCCGGAGCTAAACATTTAACGTCTTTAGCTCTACCTTTTCTTCTTTACATGTAAAAATTTCAGCAAACCCACTGCATTCAATAACTTAAAAAAAAATTAAAAAACAAAGCTTCAAACATTACGTAAGCTTATGGAACACAACATGCATAAGCCTTTAAGAAAGGCTATAAAGTCATGGAAGAAGTACGCGATCGCTATGTGAGTTTTCATAATATTGACTGCTATGAAAATGCTACCTACGTGTTAGATGCTATGTACGAACTTTTCGAACTTCGTCCTGAAGCAAAAAATGATTTGTGGATTCGTTTTGAAACACTTATTCCTAAAGATTACAAAGCTATTTTTGCGAAGCATGATTCAAAAGATATTCTCTATCATATTTGCTCACATGTCTTTTATCTCTCCGCTCTTTTTGAGGAGTACGATTTTGAAAAAGGGATTGAGTTGATGGAAAAAGCCGAAATGGAGTGTTGTTAAAAATCCTACAAAAAACCATGTTGACTTGCTATAATTGCACCAAGATTTTTGCAGGAGCGGAAGATGGCATATTATAGTTGGATTTTAACCTTTCATGTTATGGCGTTTATGTCATGGATGGCAATGCTTTTTTATCTACCGCGTCTTTTTGTTTACCATGTAGAACACTCACACAAGAGTGAATTTGTTGAAGTCGTCAAAATTCAAGAGTACAAAGTCTACAAATACATCGGTCTACCTGCTTTTTGGGCAACCCTTTTAAGTGGTGCGGCTATGCTTATCGTGAACCCTATTTTATTTGAAACAGGCGAATGGCTTTATGCAAAACTTGTTGTGGTCGCTATAATGACAGCTTATTCATTTTCATTAGAATATTTTAGAGTACAACTTGAGAACGATGAATGCAAACGCAGTGGCAAGTTTTTTCGCGCTTACAATGAAGTTCCAACGCTTCTTTCTATTTTGATTGTGGCGTACGTTGTGGTTAAAACGTTTTCATTACTCTTTACCGCAATTATCATTGGCTTTTTTGCCTTTGTCATCTACATGATTTTTCAACAACCAGAACATAAAGAGTAATGTTTCTTTTTATGATTCAAACACCTTTACATGTAAACGACAAAGAGCCTCTTATTGTAGAGGTATGTTAACCGAGGAAGGTATTGCGTTGATGTGAGGTATGGTTCTATTTTTTGTTTTGTACATTTTGGTATCAGCCTCTACCATTAAATCATCCAGCAAGCTCTCTTTATTGCCTATGGCCATACCTATGGAGACGCCCAAATACCGTCTATTCCCTTTCAGTATGAAGGGCTCTTTTAATGCTTCGGTACACTTTGACACGACCAAACTAGCAGCACTCGTTGCGCAAGACAGGTCACCATCAAGATCACTGAGTAAAATCACAAATTCATCGCCTCCAATTCTCGCCAATGTATCACTCGTGCGTATCAACGATGAAAAACGTTTCGCCACTTCAATCAGTGCTTCATCTCCTGCATTATGCCCTAAAGAATCATTGATCGCTTTAAAGCCATCTAAATCCATAAAAAGCAATGCAAGTCGTGTGTCATTTCTCGCACATCGTGCTAATGCTTGCGCCAATCTATCAACCATCAAAAAGCGATTGGGAAGTTTGGTGAGATAGTCATAGTGCGCTATCTCTTTGAGCTCTTTTTGACTCTCCAAGAGCATCGCCATCAGCCGATTGAATGCTGCTGTTAAATAACCAAGCTCATCCATTCGTTTGATTGGCAATGGTTTAAGGGGTACTTCCCCTAACGACATCTTGTCAGCCAAAGAAGCAGACGTTCGCAAAGGTCTAAAAAAGAAAAATAAAAATGCAAAGAGTATACTAGGAACAATAATGAGACTTGCCGCATGTGCTCGAATAAGAGTTGTTTTAATATTCTCTTCCATAGCAAAAGCTTCTTTGGTTTGAATACGAGAAACGACAAACCAATCTGTATCTGGAACAGATGCCACAGCAGACAATTCTTCTATTCCATGAGCATTAATCGTGATTCCACTCCCTCTAAAACCAGATATTGCCTTGTCATGTAAAAGATTTGCTCCTCGTTTGGGCGTGGGCTTGAGTATGAGTTCTCTTTGCGAAGCAGCAACAAAAATTTGTTTTTTAGCATCAACCAGTAAAAATCCACCCGTCTGTCCAATATGACCATTAAGGACACGATCAAAAAAACCTGGAGTGTCAAAATTGGTCATTCCTACCAAGACGGCACGTATATTCCCTAAATCATCCTTAATAGGCACAGAAAGCGGAAGAACAGGTACTGTTGAAATCGTACTCACAATCGGTGTTCCAATGACAAACGCTTGTGTCATAGCCTGCTTGAAAAAACCATCCTCTGCATAGGCTTTTTCAGCTTCTATCATTTCAGTACCATTCCCAGCAATGAGCGTACCCTCTTTATTTAAAACAAATAAAGCACCTGAAAAAACGGGGTTTAATTCTTCTCGCTCTATAAGCCACTTTTTGAGTGCCTTTGGATCTTCAAGCAATGAAGGAGGTAGTAGAGAAGCCAGTTTCGTCAGAAATCTTTTTCGAACATCTAAATTATGTATGACATCTTGGGCACCCTCGTCGGCAAGGGCTTCTAGATGAATAGAAAGAACTTTGAAAAGATTTGTATGGATAGTCTGAAAGGAGAGATAATACCGTGTAAATCCACCTATAATGATGATCATAAATGCGAACAAAATGATGCGAGTAAGAATACTATTTTTAATTTTGCTCCAACGATCGTCTTTCAATGTAAACAAAGTACCTCTTTTGTCCATAGTGAGTGCCATGATTCACTTTAATTATAATGAAAATGTAACTTTAAGCGCTGTATTGTACTTGTCTATAGCTTAAGAGACAAAGAAAAAAAGAAGCTACTTTTTGCAATTGAGTATAGATAATAGTGTATTTAAAAAGCTAAAAACTCTGTCCTACAAGATACCCAGAAGCCCATGCAAAATGAAGATTAAAACCACCACAATCGCCATCAATGTCCAACACTTCACCACAAAAATAGAGATGGGGTATCTTTTTTGACATCAAATTTCTTGCATCTAGCTCTCTCACGTCCACGCCACCAGCGCACACTTCGGCACTCTCAAACCCTTTAGTTGCCTTTACATGTAAACGGAGTGCTTTGAGTGCAAAGACCATCTTTTTAATTTCTTTAGCGCCCAAGGATGAGGCTTCTTTGATATGAGATAGGTGGGTGTTTTCAATGATGAAATACGCTAATTTTTTAGGAATCATCCCTTCAAGCCACAACGAGAGTGACTTCTCTTTGCCAATAGTAAGCCTTTTTTGAAACAGAGAAGTCAGTGCTTCACGCGAAAGATTGGGCAAAAGATCGAGCACGACATCGACGGATTCGCCTTGCACCAAGGCATGTGACGCTTTACGGCTCAGGTCTAAAATCGCCGAACCCGAGAGTCCGTATGCCGTGAAAAGCAAATCGCCTTGCATGCTTTGGCATTTTTGATTGTCGATGTAAAGCTCTACGTTCGCGTCCATCTTCACGCCACTCACCTCTTTAAGGTGAGACTCGTCACAGATAAACTGCACCAAAGAAGGGTACGGTTCAATGACGCTATGACCCAAGGTTTTTGCAAAACCATACCCACTGCCAGAACTTCCAAGCGTGGGCATTGCAACGCTTCCTGTGGCAATGACACACGCATCAAAAACATCTGTTTTCTCGTTTACATGTAAAACAAATGCGGCATCTTTTTTCTCGATTTTGGTGACTTCGCACTCAAGCAAAACGTTTACATGTAAAGAGCGAACTTCATGCAACAGCATATCGACCACGCTGGAAGCTTGATGGCTCATGGGATACAATCTACCCTCTTCGCCCTCGCGCATTTCCAGACCTAACGAGCGAAAAAAAGCTTTACATGTAAGCGTGTCAAAACGCCTCAATGCCTCTTTGGCAAAGCTAGGAGATTTTCCATGATAACGCTCTAACTGAATCTTTTCATTGGAGATATTGCATTTGCCGTTCCCCGTGGCTAAAATCTTACGCCCGACTTTGCTGTTCTTCTCAAAAAGAGTGACGCTATGTCCCTTACGTGCCGCTTCAATGGCACAGACAAGACCTGAGGCGCCTGCTCCGATAATAGCAATTCGACTCATAAAAGGCGCATTCCTTCATCGTTTACTTCAAGCTTTTTTGCCTCAATCAGTTTGGTAAGGGCGCGTTTATACGCTTTACGACTGAGCCCGAAACGATCCGAAATGAGTTCTGGTGTGCTCTTGTAGTTCATCTCGCACGCACCGCCCGTGAGGCTTAAAATCTCAACAATCTTAGCCGCGGCGACTTCATCGCTTTTATCGCCAATGGGGCGCAACACGATGTCGAGTTTGCCATCTTTGCGAAGGGTTTTGATGTATCCCACTTTTTCATCGCCAATCTCAACGTTTTCAAAAATTTCATTGTGAAAGATGAGCCCATCGTAGAGGTTGTTGACGATGACTTTAAAGCCAAGTGGGGTTCGCTCGCGCACCAAAAGGTTAACCTCTTGTTTAAGCTTGAGCGCACTCAAATCTTTTTTGAGAAAATCGTTGTACTTTTGCGTTCCGATGATGCGCCCCGTCTCATCGTCCAAGCTGACTTGAACGATCACTTTCATGCCGACGTAAAAAGGAAACTTCTGCAACGCTTTGGGAACCAATAAATCTTTTGGCAAGCCCCAGTCCAAAAAAGCTCCAAAGGCGGTCACATCGACCACTTCAAAACAGCCAAATTGATCGAGCATCGCTTTAGGAAAGGTGGTACTCGCCACGATGCGATCTTCGGAGTCAAAATAGACAAATACATCGATCTCGTCGCCCTCTTTCATCGCGTAGGTCACGTATTGATTCGGCATTAAAACTTCATCTTGATCTTCGCAGATCAGATACACGCCATTGTCGGTATAACGGTTAATTTTGAGGCGGTTTTTTTCGCCTACAAGCAAGTATTGGTTCATTTACCCTCGATTATTTTGCAACGATTGTGCATATCGCTCAGTTCCATATTAAGCGCTCTGGTGGAAATCATCACTTCCCAAAGTGAGATAAAAAGAGATACACACATCGCAATAAGGCTCAGCCCAAAAATCTGTTTACCAATGCCAAAAAGCCCTAAAAAAAGCTCGAACATCGAAAGTGTACAGAGTAAGATCGAAAGTACACCAAAAAATTGCATCCATTTGGTGAGTTCCAAACGGTATTTGAGGCTTTGAATTTGCTTGAACTCTTCACAGTTTTCTCGCTCTTGTGATTGGCGATGAAGCATGCGAACCAGTTGTGCCACCGCTAGAAAACGGTTGGTATACGCCAACAGAAGAAGCGAAACCGCAGGAAACAAAAGGGCGGGGGTTGAAATTTCAATCTCCATGGTTATCCTTTACATTAAGTGCTTTTATTGTACCTTAAAACGGCTTTTACCAAACCAAACTTTATGCTTTCGTGCGCTATAATCTAACCACTTTAACGAGGTGGAAACGACACGAATGCTTGAAAATATTGCGCAAATGCTCTGCTCAAAAGAGAGATTACTCACTGAAATTTACTTCGACCTTCAGCTCTTTTTTGAAGCAAAATATGGCAAGAACACCATTGTTTTTATGGAAATCGGCTCTTTTTTTGAAACCTATGAAGTCAATAACGAAACGCATCAAATCGGTAAAGCCAAGGAAGTTTCAGAGCTACTCAACATCCAGCTTACCCGTAAAAACAAATCCATTTTAGAAAATTCACTGCAAAATCCTCTGCTGGCGGGAATTCCTTCTGTTTCGCTGGATCGCTACCTCAACCGTCTGGTTCAAAGTAAAAAATACACCATCGTCTTGGTACGCCAAAAGGGTGAGCCACCGCATGTCAAACGTTACATCTCTAACATCATAAGCCCCGGAACGAATTTTGACTATCTCATCGAATCCAGTGAAAACTACCTCGTCTCTTTGTTGATTGACTGCAATCACCAAATTTATTCTGTTGGCTACAGTGCGATTGATGTCACCACCGGTAAGACGATGATCAACGAAGTGCACGGCACAAGAGAAGATAAAACCTACGCGCTTGATGAAATCTTTAACCTTTTACAAACCTATAAAACCAGCGAAATCGTACTCACGTTTAACACGGAGAGCATCGATAAAGAGTGGGTGCAAAATTACCTTGAAATTACGCCCAGTGTGGTTCATTGCATCAACAAAGAGCGCTTGAAAGTGACCTATCAAAACGAGCTTTTTGGACGCATTTATGCCATTCGTTCCCTCCTTTCTCCTATCGAGTACCTCGACATCGAACGCTACCCATATGCCAGTGAATCATTGGCGATTTTATGTGATTTTATCATCGAACACGATGCCAACATCATTGAGAAGATGAGCCGCCCTATTCTGCTTGGCAACAGTCGTTACCTTTACATCGGCAACAATGCACTCGAACAGCTCGACATCATCTCCAAAAACCCTTCAGAGATGACGCTTTTAAACCTGATCGATCAAACCTCAACGGCCATCGGAAAACGGCTTTTAAAAGAGCGCCTGCTCAATCCCATTTGTGACCTTAAAACTTTAAATGAGCGTTTTGATTTAAGTGCTCAACTCATCAGCGATTATAAAAAATTTGAAATCGCGTTAAAACAAGTCTACGATTTGGAACGCATTTTAAGGCGTATTGCACTTAAAAAGTTACACCCGTTGGAGCTGGATTACCTCGGGACATCGCTTGAAGCGATTTTGGGCATTCTCAAAGCAGCAGAGCTTAAAAAAGTACCCATTCCCAAAGAGCTTTTCGATGAAAGTGAAGCACTGCTTTTGATGCTTAAAAATACTTTTGTACTGGATAGTTGCGCGAAATTTCGAAAAGATCAGATTAGTGAAAATCTGTTTCAAAAAGGGATCTTTCCGCAAATTGATAAAATAGAACAAAACAAACAAGAGCGTTTTAGCGCACTCGAGCACATCGCAAACCACATTGAAGCGCTCTTTGAAGAAGGCAATCGCTCCACACTGAGCATCGAATGGTTGGAGAGTGAGGGACATTACATTGCGATCAGCAGAAACCGTTTTGCGCTCATTGAAGACAAACTGATGCAAAGCTTTATCACCATTGGCGAGCAACACTATTTCTTTAAAGATTTTACCTACAAGCACCTCAAAAACAGCGTGAAGATTTCTGCCTCACTCATTGATGAGATTTCCCAAGAGATAACGCTGAGCAACCTTCAAATGATCGCATTGGTGAAACAACGTTACGATGAGATGTTGGAGAAAATCGAGACGCATTATGCGTTGACGCTGGAACATCTCATCTCGTTTGTGGGCACACTGGATGTTGCGCTAAGCAATGCCAAATGTGCCGTTTTATACAACTACGTCCGACCTGAGCTTTTACCGATGCAAGAGAAAGGGCGTTTTATTGAAGCCATAGGGCTACGTCATCCGCTCATTGAATCGCGCGAAGAGAATGGCATTTACATTCCTAACGATCTTTTCTTAGGGCATTGCACGCCAGAGATCACGCACGATCATGTGACCCTTGAAGCGTGTCATGAGAATGATGTGCAAGGTATTTTGCTGTATGGCATCAACTCCAGCGGTAAATCCTCACTGATGAAAAGCCTTGGTATCGCCGTCATTATGGCGCAAGCGGGCTTTTTTGTACCGTGTGCGAGTCTGCGTTTTCATCTTTTCGATAAAATCTTTACACGCATTATCAGCCATGATAATCTCTACAAAGGGCTTTCAACGTTTACGGTGGAAATGTTAGAGCTTAAAAATATTTTCAACCGCGCCACGGAGTTTTCCCTTGTACTAGGTGATGAGATCAGCCATGGAACGGAGACTGAATCGGCTTTGGCGATTGTGGCAAGCAGCGTCATTAAAATGCACACGTTAGGCTCTTTCTTTGTCTTTGCCACGCACTTGCATCAACTAAACCGTCTTTCACTCATTTCGGAGCTTAAAAAGGTGATTTACCTGCATTTGGGTGTGAGTTACGATGAGGAGAGTGACAAGCTTTTGTACAACCGCAAACTGGAAATTGGAAGTGGAAGCTCGCTGTACGGTTTAGAGTTTGCAAAGTCATTGCATATGGATCCAACGTTTATCAAAACGGCGTACGATATTCGTAGAAGCCTTGCAGGTGAACTGGGCGATATGGAGCTTTTAAAGCAGAAAAAACGCAGTAAATACAATAAAAACCTCTACCTTGCCAAATGCGCGCTGTGCGATGAATACGTTGATGAAGTGCATCACATCAAAGCGCAAGAGTGTGCAGATGAGCACGGCAACATCGACCACTTTCACCAAAATCACCGTTACAACCTTATCCCATTGTGTGCCAAGCATCATAAAATGGTACATGAAGGAAAGATTGTCATTAGCGGTTTTGTGATGGGCAGTGACGGTTTAAAACTCCACTACGAAGAGAAGTAAAGAGTATTTCTACTCTTTACATGTAAAGTTTACGCGGTTTTAAACTGGGAGAGCGTGCTACTGAGTGAACCTGCTAGCTTGGAGAGATGTTCTGCTGCCGAGGCGATCTCTTCGACACTTCTTGCATTAGAGCTTGAGAGTTCATTAATCGTGCTAATTTTTTCAATGACAGCACTTTTAATCAATTTAACATTGGAATCGGCTTTATCAACCACTTCATCCGTCGCTTCAACGCTTTGTGCCAACATTGCAACCGCATCACTCGTTTGAGTCGTTACTTTGGTAGAAAACTCGGTTAATTCATTGATGCGTTTCGCATTGCCATTCATCTCGCCACTGATATCACCGATAGATTGAACGATGACATTGACCGTTGCGTTGGTATCAACCAAACTTTTTTGGGTTCTCTCCGCCAATTTTCGCACCTCATCGGCAACGACGGCAAATCCACGCCCATGTTCTCCTGCACGCGCTGCTTCAATCGCTGCATTCAGCGCTAATAAGTTCGTTTGATCTGCAATATCGCCGATAACATCTAAAACTGATCGTACCTGTTGAGCCTCTTCAGCAAGGTGGTTAAGGCGTTCATTGATGGCAGCTTCGGCGTGCGCGGTTTGGTTGAGTTGAGAGATTGTCTCTTCGAGTAAATTTTGAGCAATACTCAAGCTTTTTTGGGCATCACCAGTGACTTCTTTTACTTTTTTTGCTTGATTTTTGGCTTCATCCATCTGTGATGAAACGATCCCAGCATCGCTTGTTGTTTGAAAGACAATAGCGGATTCTTCTTCGGCACGCTTACCAATTTGCAAACTAGTACTAGAGAGCTCCTCAGCCACAGAAGCATTTTCGATAGCATTGCTCTTTGCATTTGAAATCGCATTTTTAAGTTCCACTAAAAGCGTATTAACAGCATGGGTAATACCACTAATTTCATCTTTACTACCTGTCTCTATTTTTAGACTTAAGTCTTTCGTATGAATAATAGTATCACAGCTCTTTTTTGCGCGAGATACAGACGATTGGATAGAAGTATTAATGACAAAAAAGATGATTAATACAAATATAATAACCACACTTAATACAGTAATTGCTGTCAATTTATCCGTATCAAGTCTTTCAAAATTTACTTTTTTAATCTGATCCATAATCTCTTTAAGTTGTACAAGAAGTGGACTAAATATTTCTCCACTTTCTTTGGCTAATCGTTCAAGCGTATCGTAGTCTACTTTATGCTCTAGTTCAAAAGAGGGTTCATTCACTTTTTTTCCATATTTTTGCCACATTGTCATACGCGGTTCATTAAGGGCATACCACGACTCAAGACCTTTTTTAATAGTGATAACTTTTTCTTGGTTGGCTTTCAGAAGCAACTCTCCAGAGAGTATCTCCATTTGCTTAATAGCACGTTGATAATGCTCTTTATAACTATCAAGATTTTTTTGTTGAAAATAAATTTGATAATTCCGTTGCTCTAACCTCATTTGCAAAATATGCTCTTCTATTTCATTTGTCCCCGCTAAACGCATAACCGCCGCTTTCCCAACACTCGACAAATGGTTTAGTTCATAACCGAGAATACCAAAACTTGTAAGTAATACGACCAAAAGAAGTATCAGTTTACTTTTAATTGTTGAAATTGACATTATTATTCCTTAGTAAAATAGTGTGAAATAATATATTTTATCAACTTAATTCATTATTAGTATTATTAGATTTATTGTAAATAGTTTGTTATAGAACTTAATATAAGGCATAATATCACTAAAAACTCATCTCTAGTCTTATTATTTTTATGGCATTTTTTTGAGGTAAATTTTACTAAGAAGGTATATAGATTGAGAGGTATTGTCTAAGAAGTAGCCTATACCTCTTAGTTTTAAAAAGAGGTATACGCTTTACATGTAAAAATTATGCTGTTTTAAATTGAGCCAATGTAGCACTAAGCGTTTCTGACAAACGTGCCAAATGTTCAGCGGCAGAAGCTATCTCTTCGACACTTCTTGCATTGGAACTTGAAAGGCTATTGATCGTTTCTATTTTCTGGATGACTGCTTCATTAATGCGTTTGACATTATTTTCTGCTTTGACTACAACATCATCAGCAGCGTTAGCACTTTCATCTAACAAACTGACAGCATTACCCGTTTGTGTACTGACTTTAACGGAAAACTCACCCAAATCATGAATGCGTTTTGCATTATGATTCATCTGCCCACAAATATCTTGAATAGACTGAACAATCACATTGATCGTTGCATTGGTCTCCACCAAGCTCTTTTGGGTTCGCTCCGCTAACTTGCGCACTTCATCAGCCACGACAGCAAATCCACGTCCATGCTCCCCTGCCCTTGCCGCTTCTATCGCAGCATTCAGTGCTAAAAGATTGGTCTGCTCTGCAATATCACTAATGACATCCAATACACTCTTCACTTGATCGGTATCCTGTGAGAGCTGATTGAGACGCGCGTTAATATCTGACTCTGCATGAACCGTATCATCCAATTGAGCAATCGTTTCATTTAACAAATTCTGTGCTAACAAAAGGCTTTTTTGCGCGGTATAAATCGTCTCTTTAACACGGGTTACATCGGCACTCGTGCGTTCAATTTCTAAAGCAACCGTTTCGGCTTCCTTGGTAGTCTCTTTCACCACATCAGCTTCTTCTTCCGCGCGTTTGCCTATTTCTAAACTGGTGCTAGAAAGCTCTTCCGCCACGGAGGCATTTTCAGCGGCATTGTCTTTGGCTTGAGCAATTGCTGTCGCTATTTCATGCAAAAGCGCATTAACCGTTTGCATGGTTTCGCTAATCTCATCATGACTGGAAATTTGCAGTGACATATTGAGTGCTTTACTCTGACGCATCTGTTCACATTTGCTTTGAGCTTCAGCAACAGAGCGGTGAATACTTCGCGCAATCATCATAAATGCTACAGATACAATTATTAAAATCATGATTAGCGCAATTTTATTGACCCACTCATCCGTATCCAAACGTGCAAAATTTGTTTTTTCAACACTTTGCGTTAGGGATTGTAGCTGTTCCACTAAGGTATCAAAATGTACGGCACTCTCTTGTGTTAAGCTATTGAGTGTTGCATGTTCTACGGGATGGTGTTGCTCAAACATTGGGTCATTGACCCCTTTACCATACTGCGCTAAAATCTTCACACGTGGCACATTCATGGTATGCCACTCTTCAAAATTCTTTTTAATAGCCGCTATTTTTTCTTGATTCACTTTACTTAAAAAAATGGTTGCCAACTTATTAATATTTTGCGATGATTTTTGATAACTTTGCTCATAGTGTTCAAGCATTTTTGGATTGCCTAAAAGCTGAAAACCTCGAAGATCCATCATGCAGGTCAAGACATCGGCTTCAAGACGTTGAAGCGCCTGAAAACGTACCGCAATACCTTTTGCGTCAGAGCCCATTTTAATGGTGTCAAAACCAATAATACCAAAGCCAACACATAAAATGACAAATAAAAAAATGAGTTTAACTTTAATTTTCGACAACATATATACCTCCTATTTTGTGCCCACACTACACGAACAATAAATCTTTGGCCAAGGCATCCGCTACCGCTTTTGTACACAACTGTTCAACAAGGCTCAGTGCAAACACCATAGCGGTACTTGGACCTTGCGACGTTGTTACATTGGCATCTTTGATCACTTTATCATGAGCGTTGTACCCTTCTCCTCCTATTTTAGCCTGAAATCCGGGATAACACGTATAGTTGTTTTTAAGCACCCCAGCCGTTTTAAGCGCGTAAGGAGCAGCGCAAATAGCGGCAATCGCTTTGCCTTTGGCATCAAATGCTTTGAGGAGTGTCTGCACGTTTTGATCTGCGGCTAAATTCGTTGCTCCGGGGAGTCCTCCAGGAAGGGCTATCATATCAAAACGGTTTCCATCTAACTCTTTTAAAAGTACGTCTGCTACGATGGTGACACCGTGCGCTCCTTTTACATGTAAAGATTCTACGCCTGCCATCACAACCTCAATACCTGCTCGTCTCAAAATATCGACAATACTCAAGGCTTCAATCTCTTCAAACCCTTCCGCAAAAGGGACAATCACTTTTTTGCTCATTTTGAACTCCTTGTTTTAAACTTTAAAATAATGTAACTGGTCGTTAAGTTTTTGAGTCACGCTGTGCAGATGTTCCGCCGCAGAAGCGATCTCTTCGATGTCTCTTGCATTACTAGAAGTGATATGATTGATCTCATTAATTTCATCAACGATGGTTTTGATCTCTTTGCCAGTTTCTTCAGACGTATGAGTGGCTAAAGCGACCACCTTAATCGCATTGTCCATGAGTTCCACCGAGGTGTCTATCTTATGGGAGACTTCTGCAGACTGTGTTACAAGACCTTCAAACAGAGTTGCATTTTGTTCTATTTGTGCGGCAGCATTGACAATCGCTTGAACAATCACACTCACTGTTGCGTGAATTTCAACTAAACTTTTTTGTGTTCGTTCAGCCAATTTACGTACCTCATCTGCAACCACTGCAAATCCCCTACCATGTTCTCCTGCACGTGCGGCTTCGATGGCAGCATTGAGTGCCAATAAGTTGGTCTGATCGGCAATGTCACTAATCACACCTAAAATTCCTTTGACATTCTCGGCATCTTGCGACAGTGTGACCATTTTGGTTTGCAATTCACTTTCGACAACACCTGTTTGCTCAATTTTTTCAATTAAAATTGTAAAAATTTGATTGGCTTCCGTAAGTGCTTCGTTGGTTTGGAGAATTTCCACTTGTGCTTTTTTAGAATTATCCACAGAGCCATCGATCTTATCACGTGCTTGATTGCCCGTTTGAGTCGTGCGCGCCACAATGTGACTCTCTTCTTCTGCTCGTTTACCGATGTTATTGGATGTAGTCGAGAGTTCATGCGATACGGCAGCATTCTCGTCACTGGCATGAATCGCACCGATAACAATCTTTCGCAACCGCTCCATAAAAGCATTTAGGGCATCAACAATCTCTTTAAGCTCATCATTGTAAGGCGTACTATAACGAAGGGTTAGATCGCGTTCGTTGGCGACAATCGCTTTGGTTAACGCACGTAATGGAACTAAAACACTACGTATAATCAAAAAAATCAGGCATAACACAATGCCCACGATCGTTCCACCTACAATGACGTAAATCACGGTTGTTTTACGAATACTTTCATCAATTTCAGTGTCAAGTGTTTGGGTGGATTGTGCCACAAGCACTTCAGTTTGGTGCACCGTATCACGAAGCTTTCCATTCAGTCCACTCTTTTCATCCAGCCCTAATACTTCATAGGCCTTCACAAATTCAACAAAACTCTGACGATACGTTTCGAGAAGTTTGATAGAAAAAGCAAGCTCTTCATGACTGCGTGCATACTCAAGTGCTTTTTCATAATTCATACGATGTTCTTCTGCATATTTTGGAGATAACCTGAGCATAAAATCTTTTTCATTGCGGCGTAATGTCAGCATTAACGTTTGCATTTTATAATCTTTAAGATCTTTAAAACCACTCTCCGCTTCATGAATCGCTTGACGCATTTGTCCTTCAAGCCCCTCTTCAGGACTGAGACCTATTCTCTTTTTTTGAGCGGCTACTTCATTAAAAATACGTACATAGGTAGTGATAACCTCTTGCAACTGCTTAAGATTGCTGGTATTAATGCCTTTTTCATCTGCTGTTTGGGTAATAATTTTTAAACGTTCCAACAGTTTAGTGGATGATTCTAACAGTGCTTTTTCATACGTAACATCATGACGCATTAAAAAGTCTTTTTCATGTTTACGAAGTGTCAAAATATCTTCTTTAAGCGAAGAGATATTCTCACGAAGCGTTAAAAGAACTTTTTCTTTATCATGAAAAAATTTTGCCGTTGAATGAATTGCGGTAAGACCCAAGACAACAACACAGGCCAATAAAATATTACGTGCTTTAATGGAGAGATTCGTCAACATGGCAACACTCCTATCAAACGATTGAGTTGGAGTTATTATAACATGAAAGAAGCGAGGAGAGAGCGTAAAAACATAGTACAATCACCTGTACTATGTTTTTACATGTAAGATTATTTGACTTTTTCTAAATACTCACCGCGAACGGTGTCAACTTTGATGACATCGCCTTCAACCACGTGGAAAGGTACTTGAACAACAGCACCACTCTCAAGCGTTGCAGGTTTTTTACCACCTTGAGTATCTCCTTTAAAGTTAGGAGGAGTCTCAACGATTTTAAGCTCAACAAATTGAGGTGCTTCAACGCTGATAGGTTTACCATTATGGTACAGCATATCTACATTCATACCATCAATGATCCAGTCCGCTGCTTCGCCCACTTGATCGTGTGATAAGGCAATTTGCTCATACGATACGCTGTCCATAAATTGTAAGAACTCACCATCATCATACAAAAACTGCATGATTTTATCTTCAAGATGTGGTGTTTCACATTTATCGCCTGCATGAAATGTTTTTTCGATAACTTTGCCATCCATAAATGATTTGATTTTACAACGTACAAATGCCGCACCTTTGCCCGGTTTAACATGTTGATACTCTACGATTTTATACGGTGTACCGTTAATTTCGATCTTTAACCCTTTTTTTAAGTCGCCCATTGAAATAGAGGCCATACATTCTCCTAAATTTTAGTTTTCATCATTATAGCGAAAAAAGTGGCGACAACAAAATCGCCTATTCTTATACAATATATTGTATATTTAAATCAATATAAGTGCTATAATAAACAATATTATTGGTATAATATTCTATAAAAAGTTTAAAACATAAATTAATTAGTATATTTAATACGTTTTAATTTATGTTTAATACATTTTTTTGTACTATAATACGATGAAAACAAGCGATATCATCAATCTTTTGCATAATGCCATTGAAGCCGAAAATATGGGGAAGAAGATTTCTCAAAAAAAGATGGCAGAAACTTTTGGAATATCCATGCGTACCTATCAAGAGTGGAGACTCGGTAGTAGCGCTCCTATGGGCATTCCAGTGGTTTTTAATATGTTGGGTATGTTAAAAGATGAAGATATTGTGAGATTAGTGCGTAAGATCAATGACGGGCAAAAAGGAACGGTATGACAAACTTATCTGTAAGTGAGAAATTGGCATTAGAAGAAGTATTTGAATGTTTAAAAAATGAGAATTGTCGCAAAATTAGCATTATGAACAAACGTCTTTTTGCTTTTCGCATGATGCGCTTATTGATTTTAACCCGCAGAAAATTTTTACATGTAAAGCGATAAGTCTCCTTATGCTTTACATGTAAATCTCTTTAGATCGCTTTCGTGTTACTCATGAGTACAGGAACAACAATTAACGATACGATAACTGCCGCAATTGTTCCAAAGATCAATGCAACACCCAATCCACCAAAAATAGGATCGGTTGCCAGCAATGTACTCGCTAAAATAATCGCCGCAGCAGTAAGAACAATCGGTTTTGCTCTGGTAGCACTCGCTTTTGCAATCGCCTCTTGTTTATCCATTCCCTGAGTCATTAACGCCTTGGTAAAATCAATCAATAACAGTGCATTTCGTGAACTAATACCCATCAATGAAATAAAACCAATCAGTGACGTTGCCGTAAGAAAGAAAGTTGTTGATGTGAACAGATCCATGATCCAATGCCCAACAATCACCCCAATGATGGAGAGGAAACTTCCTAAAAGCACAATACCAGAGAGTGCAAAGCTTTTATAGTAAACGACCATTAATAAAAAAATCAAAATCAGCGCCGCGATGAAAGCTCCGCCAAGATCTCGGAACGTATCCATCGTTACTTTCATTTCACCATCCCAGACAAGATTAAATACTTCACCGCTCTTTTTGTCTTTGAGTGTTAAATCAAAGAGATGGCTTCGACTAATTTCAAACTCGTCTTTCAAAGTATCTTGAATACGACTGCGTGCATCCAAAAGCGGATAGACTTGAGAAACCAAATCTGCTTCGGCAACGATGCTCACCATTGTCTGCAGATTTTTTGACATAATGGTCGGTGTGGACTTCACTTTCTCGACGTGCACCACTTCAGAGAGTGGCACCATCATGCCTTGCGTATTCATCAGCTTTAATGCGCTTAGTTTGGCACTTAACTCCTCTTTAGAAGCATAAGGAAGTGATTTAGAAGATTCACTCAAAACCACATAAAGTGGAATCTGAGAAGGAGAACTTTCACTGTTTTTGTGAGCAACATGTACTCCTTCAAAGCTCAAATACAATAGCTCGTTAATCTGTGCAAGACTTAAATGAGAACGAATCACTTTTTCTTTATCGGGGACGAGACTATACTTATCGAAAAGTTTATCGGCCAGCATATCGACATCCACAAGGTCTTTCGTTTGAGACAATATCTGTTTGATTCTTTGTCCAAGTGCATTCAACGCTGACGCATTATCGCCATACAGTTCGACGACCAGTGCTGCCATTGTGGGAGGACCCGCAGGTTGTTCTACCATTTTGATCGAGGTCTGAGCAACCAAAGTTTCACAGCTTTTTTGGATAATAGGGCGCAAGCGATGCACCATTGTAAAAGAGCGTTCATCACGCTTATGCAAATCGCTGAGATTGACCACGATTTCACTCACGTATTCGCCACTCTTCAGCCCAGAGCCTTTTACCAATCCTGCGTAATCCAAAGGAGAACCCATGCCATTAAAGACTTCAATATTCTCAACTTCTTTTTCTTTTTGTAAGATGCTAACCACACATGTATTCACGGCATTTGTCTCTTGATAAGAGCTTCCATTGGGAAGATCAATATAAATCGAAAACGTATTGGTACTTTTGCCCGGCAACATTTTGGCTAGAACAATTTTTGTGGGAAACATCATCACTGCTGCTAAAAAGGCGAGGAGCGTGAAAAGTAAGACCAACTTTTTTTTACGTTCTTCCACCAAAATAGAGTGAATAAACTGCTCAAATTTCTGCATCATTCTCTCCTTTGGTATGCTTTGGTTTCTTTAAGAATTTCTTGGCTAAAAATGGTGTGAAGATATAGGCGATCAAAAGCGAAGCCAGCATTGCTACGGGTACATTCAGCGGTATCGGTTTCATAAATTCACCCATCATTTGCCCTACAAATGCCATTGGAACCATCGTTAAAATGATCGCTATTGTCGCCAAGTTAGTAGGAGCTCCAATCTCATCGGTCGCTTCAATGAGCAGTTCATCCATCTCTTTATCATGGGCATCCTTACTGTGCAGATGACGATGAATATTTTCGATGACAACAATGGCATCATCGACCAAAAGTCCAAGGCTCAGCAAAAAGGCAAACAAGGTGATACGGTTAATCGTTTGACCACTCATATACGCGATAAAAATAGTAATTGCCAAAATAGCAGGGACAGTAAGCGTCACTATGAGCCCTTCCCTCCAACCTAAAATAAAAATCAGTAAAAGCGCGATAATAACAATAGAGATAAGCAGGTGAAAGACCAGTTCATTGACCGCTTCATTGGCACGCTCGCCATAATTTCGCGTCACACTATACCCAATCCCCTCTTTTGCTAATGCCCCTTTATTTGCTTCAAGTCGTTTTACCACATCATCGGCAATAACCACAGCATTAGAGCCTTTCAGCTTGGAGACACTCAGCGTGACTTGATCTTGCAGTGGTGTAAAACTCTCACCTTGCTTGTAACTGATCTGTGCACTCTTTTTGTTTTGAATGTCATCCCCTAAATGAACGGTAGCAATATCTTTTAGATACACCACCGAACCGCCATAATTGGCAACGATCAGATTTTGAATATCTTTGATATTTTCCAATGCATTTTTAACACCAAAAACGACCAGCTTTCCTTCCTGTGTGCGATTTTTTACTTCAGGAGACGAAGCGGTCAGTGATTTTAAGGAAGCCGTTATTTGATCTAACGAGAGATGATACCCAGCAAGTCGAGAGAGGTCAATCTCAATATTAAACTGCTCTTTATGCTCACCTTTGATCTCCGTTTTAGCGACATTAGGGACATTGCCAAGTGAATTGCGAAAGGCATCAACGCGCTTATAGAGTGCAACATTATCGACACTTTGCGCTGTTTTAGCATAAAAGGCAATAGAGAGAATCGGTATATCAATGTCAATGTCAAAAGGTCTGACAAGCGGTGTTGTCGCACCTTCAGGCATTTGATCCATATTTTGCATTACTTTATCGTAGAGCTTGAGATTCGAAGCTTCTCGGTTTTCACCAATGTAATACATGACATTCACAATGCCCACATTATCGCTCGCAACTCCGTAAATATGCTCTACACCCTTAATCTCTTTAATGCGTCTCTCAAGTGGACGGACAACCATCTGTTCAATTTCAGCAGCACTAGCTCCAGGCATGGAGACAATCACCACGCCGCCACTAATCGAAATCTGAGGATCTTCTTCCCGAGGCATTAAAGAGAGCGCCACGACTCCTAAAGAGATGAGTGCGATCCCTAAAATCATCGTCAGTGGATTGCGTAAAAAGAGGCGTGCTAAATAGCCTGCTAAGTATTTTTCTTTGTATTTACTCATGATCACTACTCACCGACGCTCACCACAGCATACATTCCTGGGTACGCTTTGGCATCTTTACATGTAAAAGAAAGTTTCATCTTAAATGTGTGTGCCATAGGATTGGAACTAGGAATAATCGCTTCGATTTTTCCTTCACTGATACAGCCAATGGAAGGGACTTCCACGCGTGCCGTATCCCCTACTTTAACACTGCCAAGGTAACTCTCTGCAATCTCCGTTGTTACTTTGAGCGCACTCAAATCGGCAAGCACCAATGTGGTCACGCCTGAGAGTGCCATCTCTCCCTCTTTAATATGCTTTTCGATAACAACACTGTCATTGGGTGCTTTAATCTTCAGGTATTGATATTGGTTTTGTACCTCTTGATGTTTTTGTTTGGCAGAAGCGACCTGTTTTCGAGCAATCTCTACGGTTGCCTTTAGATTGGTCGTAGCAAGCTCCAAGTTTTCCACTTCATACTTTGAAACCATATCTTTTGCGAGTAAACGCTGATAACGCTCTAAATTAAGTTTGGAATTGGCATATTGATTTTCAACCGTTGATAACGAAAGCTCTGCTTGTGCGATAGCAAGATCACTCTGTTCCAGTGCTGTATCTACCTCTTTAGAGTCAATGCTGTACAACAGTGTCCCCTTTTTAACCACATCACCTTCATTCACATTCACACTCTTGACATAGCCCATATAACGGCTAGAAAGACTCTTTTGATTTTCGGATATAACGCTACCGCTGAGGGTTAGGCTTGTTGCATGAAGTGACGCACTCATCATAAAACAGAGTAGTACACTCTTTACATGTAAAGATTTCACTGTATTTCCTTACTGGCTAGTTTTTGAAGCTCAAAAATCTTTTCGTTGCGTGCATTTTGCACCTCTTTCAGTCTGAGCACTTTGGTCAATTCTTCGGATTGTTTCATGAGAACCTCATTGATTGAAGTAATTTTTTCAGCATATCTTCCCGCATAATTTTCATAAATCAGATGTGCTAATTCCACCTCTTTTTTTAAACTCTGTATTTCATATTCATGGCTTTGAATTTGCGTTTGAATCTGCTTGAAGGACAAGGCGATACTATTTTTGGCTAACTGAAGCTGTTGGGAAGCCTTGAGGTGCTCCACTCGTGCTTTTTCCAAATTATTTTTATCCGTTCCACCATTAAAAATATTCAATTTGATTTGCAAACCTACGGTGTAAGCATCATTTTTAGAAAAATCATTCATCAGTTTTTCATCGCTGCTACCATAATTGGCAAAAGCTCCCACTTGAGGTAAAAAAGCACTCTCTTGCAAAGCGATATTCATCTTAGAAATTTCCACACCCTGTGCTGCTTTTTTAATGTCAAGATTATCATTCAACACGTGCTCATCCGAACTCACAAGCATTTCAGCCTCTTCATACGTTCCTTGAATTGCAGTTACAGGCTCGCCCACTAAATATGAAATAAAGTAGTATAACAGTGTTCTATTGGCTTCTGCTTGCTTAACGAGACGTTCAACATCCGCTTGTTTGCTTTGTACTTCTAAAAGATCGACCTTTTTAACGTAGCCTTCTTGCATCATCGCTTCGGTAGTCATCTCTAATTTTGCTGTATTGTTAGCAATGATTTTCAGATTATAAAGATAGTTATCTAAAAGAGAAATAGCGAAAAAACTCTTTTTAAGTTCATAGATTTTTTCAAGAGTTAATGCTTCACGATCGAGTGTACTCATCTCTTGAAGTGCTTTGGTGATCTTGCCATATTGCTCTAACTTACCACCAGTGTAAATAGGTAATGTGTATTCGATTTTGGTTTGAAAATGGTTGCGATCTGTTGGGTTATTAAGATCATTGGGGGCTAACATGTAATTACTACCACTAAATTGCTTAAAGCCAAAATCCGCAAACGTTGCTTGACGAGATTGAAGTTTGTAGCCAAAAATATTCAACGCATCATTACTGCGAAGCGCCGCTTGGGAGAGATCAACACTTCCATAGTTTTGACCAACGGCAGATTGATGTTCTAATGTTTTGATTTGCTCATCAAATTTTGCAATTGCAATTTCTTGGTTATTGGCTTTTACTTTTGTAATGGCATTTTCTAAACTCAACCCATCTTGCGCAAAACAGATGTTTAAAGTGATTAAAGCTAAAAAAAATATTTTCATACAAAACCCTACCCTTATTTCATTAATGAGAACAATATTATCAAATTTATAATATTTGTTTATTTATCAAAAATAATTAAGAACAATGTTTTAGGAAAAGATAATAAAATTTTACTTTTTAAAATAGATATTGAAGCCCATAGGATTGAGTATTGTTAAAGATAAGTTAATTTTATTTAAACAAAAATAGAAGAAATAGAAGGAACATGCACGATACCTGTTCCTTCTATAAATGATCGAAATAGATTATAAAACAGCGTACTCAACCCAAACACATGTTTCGAGATGATTGAGCTCTGCAATGATTTTCTTATCAATATCTGTATCAACCAAGATAACGGCCATCGCAAATTTATTGGCTCCACGACCCAATCTAAAGTCCGCAATATTAATCCCTTCTTTGGCCAAAGTAGAAGCAATATGTGCAATAACACCCGGTACGTCATGGTTTTTAAAGATAATCATTTTACCTTTTGGTTTAAAGTCAAATTTAAATCCATTAATACCCACAATACGTTGCTCATTTTCACCAAAAACTGTTCCACTAATACTCACAACATCTTTTTCCGTTGTTAAAATTAATGTCGCTTGATTTTTATAGCCACTGGTACTGTTGACAACTTCAAATTTTGTTTCAATATTCTTTTCTTTAGCAACAAATTCAGCATTGACATAGTTAATTTTGTTGTCATTAGCCTCTTTAAGAGAACCTACAATTCCAAAAGTAAGCAGTGATTTGGCGTAAGAGCCAATGTCACCTTCTAACTCAAGTTTAACGGACTTAATTGCAGAACGGTTAAGCTGTGCTGCCAAGAAACCCATTTTTTGTACAAGCTCTAAATACGGTTCAATAAAGGCAGGAATGTCTTCGGCTTTAATTGGCAAGTTAAGCGCATTAGGATAGCTAATACCACGTGCTGCACTAATCGCATTTTCAGCCGCTTGAATTGCAATTTTCTCTTGAGACTCTAACGTATTGGCACCTAAGTGAGGAGTAACACAGATATGCTCAAGGTCTAACAGCGGATGACTTGTTGCTGGCTCTTTTGAGAAAACATCAATACCTGCAAATGCAATTTTCCCACTTTTTATACCTTCAAACAGGGCTTCTTCATTGTACAAACCACCCCGTGCACAGTTAATAAGTCTAACGCCATCTTTCATCTTTGCAATTTCATCATGGGAGATGATGTTAATGGTCTCTTTATTTTTTGGAGTATGAATCGTAATAAAATCACAACTCAAGATGTCATCAAAATTTTCAGTATAAGTCATTCCAAGGTCAGTCACTTTTGAAGCAGAGATATACGGATCATAGGCAATCACTTCCATGCCAAAGGCTTTCGCACGAATGGCTACACGACTACCAATATTACCGAAACCAATTACACCAAGACGTTTTTCGCAAAGCTCGACACCATACCATTTTTCACGATTCCATACACGCTCGATTTTGAGGTGATTATTGGCGTTTACAAAACTTCGTGCAGTGCCTAATAAATGTGCCATGGTGAGCTCTACTGCTGCAATGGTATTGGCTGTTGGTACGTTCATAGCAATAATACCACGTCTACTACAACCATCTTGGTCCACGTTATCAACACCCACACCCGCTCGGACAATGGCTTTTAAATTCGTTGCTGCATTAAGAAATTTTTCATCAACATCGGTAGAACTACGTGTAATGGCAACATCACAGTCACCGATTATTTTTAAAAGTTCATCTTTGGGTAAACGCACAGCGTCAATAACTTCTATATCCTTCTCAGCACGTAAGATTTGAAAACCTTTTTCGTGGATTGCATCGCATACAATGATTTTCTTCTGTTTCATAACCAAACCTCGACAATTTTTGATTTTATATCGTATTTTTCAAGTTCAAGAACAACTTGGTTTAGCTGTTTCTCACTTTTTTCTTCTATATAAATGAGAGGAACTTTATCTTCCTTGATCACCATATAGGGAAGGTGCAAAGAGGTGAGTGTCTGGATAATACAAAAAAGAGAGTAGCGATCCACTCGATCAATCACCAAGCGAAACGACTTTAGCTTGCCTCCACTACTACTTTTTTGCCCAAACGAATCAATTTGCATAAAGAGCTCATTCACAGGAAATACAAACTCCCTAGCATCTTTATGTGCCATCTCTTTGATCCAAACTGTTTCCGATGTTTCTTGTTTGATTGCTTGCTTTTTTGGAGATTCATACTTGGCAACCTCTACAGTAACATCTACATTTTGATGAAGAAGTTTATAGAGGAAAAGTCCTACTCCTACAAAGAGGAGTAAAAAAACTGCGCCAAGTACTTTTTTTTGCATCGATTATTTCAGTTGATCTTTTAAAATATCTCCGAGCGTCATTTTCTCTTCTTTATTGATCTCTTTAAGCGCTTCTCTCTCTTTCAATTTTGAAAGACGTCTTACCGAAAGACGGATACGATTTTTTTTGTCATCAATAAAGGTAATCGCTGCTTCAATCTCATCACCAATTTTTAAATCTGCTTCATTAACTTGACCCAAATCTTCTTTACGAATCAATGCGTCAACATTGTCCTCAAGTTCAACAAAAATACCAAATTCTTTAATATCTCTAATTTTACCATGAACAATGTCACCGTTTTCATGAGATTTTGCATATTTTTGAATTGGGCTGTCTTCAAGCTCTTTTTTACTAAGCGATACTTTTTCAGTCTCTTCATCAATTTTAACGATTTTGACTTCAACCTCAGCACCAACAGTGAAAAGCTCTTTACATTTATTATTGCGGTCCCAAGAAGCATCTTCATTGTGTAAAAGACCTTCAATACCACCGATTTTAACAAAAGCACCAAAGTTTGTAATGGTAGTGATCTCACCTTTAACAACATCACCTACTTTGAATTTTTTCATAAAATCATCAAATGGTTTTGGAAGAACATTTTTGAGTGATACACGTAGGCGTCTCTCTTTTGCGTCAATTTCAATGACTTCAACATCAACGACTTGACCCTCTTCGATGTAATCGCGTGGGTGTTTGATATTTTTATCCCATGAAATTTCAGAGATGTGAAGGAAGCCTTCAATATCATTACCAAGATCAACAAATGCACCGTATGGCTCAATGTTGCTAATCGTAACTTGAATCGAATCACCTGTCTCTAATTCATCTTTGATCTCATCCCAAGGATCTGGCATAGCCGCTTTGACTGAAAGTGAAAGATGACGTTTATCTTTATCATATTTGATCGCTTTAACAGGAATAACTTCACCCTCTTTGTAAAGAGTGCCTGGATTTACGGGGCCTTTGTAGCTAATTTCGCTGTAGTGAACAAGACCATCAATTCCGCCAACATCAACAAACATGCCGTATGTTGTGATTTTTTTGATGGTTCCTTCTACAACTTCGTCACGGTCAATCAACTCTTGAACGATCTCTTTGCGTTTTTTGCGTTCGTCATCCAAGAATTTTTTGCGAGAAATGATGATAGATTCTGTCTCAGTATCAATTTTAATAATTTTGACTTTGAGTGATTTACCCATAAGTGCGTTCATATCTTTGACAGCAGCTTGTGAACGCGGAAGGAAAAATTCAATGCCCTCCGCATTCTCAGCAATAAACCCACCTTTATTTTTACCCGTAATTTTAACATCAAGGGCTATATCATCTTCTTCTTTATATTCAGCAATAAATGATTTAATATGACCTTTACGAAGGGCCTTTTTGTGCGAAACCGCTGGTCTTTCGTTTCTGAATCCTGTAATAACTACAGGGATTACATCTCCCACTTTGCATGTTATGTTGCCATTTTCATCTGTAACCTCAGATGCGTTCAGACGTCCCTCAGACTTCTTACCCACATCAACTAAGATAACATCTTCTTTGATCGCTACAACAACACCATTGATGAGTGCATCTCTCTCAGAATCTTTGAAAGACTCTTCCAACATAGCCGCAAAATCCATCTCCTCATGCTCGTCTACGGCGTCAGTATGAACAGCTTTGTTCGCCTCATTTACCATTTTATACCCTTTTTGATTGATTTTTGACACATTTAGCTACATGTAAACATGTAAAAGTTGCCTATTATACTTTAATTTCGCTGATTTTTCCAACTATTTTTTCGATAATCCAATCAGGCGTCGAAGCGCCCGCAGTCACGCCACAAAGCGTTTTCCCTGTAAACCAGCTTGGATCTAAATCTTTTTCGCTTTCCACTAAAAAACTATCCACACAATACTCTTTACAAATACTATGCAATTGCTTGGTATTAGAAGAGTTTTTTCCACCAATAACAACCACTACATCAGCTTCTTTTGCAAGTTCTCTTGCTGCATCTTGGTTCTCAAAAGTGGCATTACAAATCGTATTAAAAACTCTTACCTCTTTGTAACGTGTCTCCAAATAATTGGTAATTTCTAAAAATTCACTAATTTTTCGTGTGGTTTGTGAAACCACTGCAATTTTACTGCCTTTAAAGTTCACTTTTTCGAGTTCTTCCACACTTTGTACCACATGAGCACCATGAATAGCATAGCTCTCAACGCCCTTGACTTCAGGATGATCTGCATCACCAAAAATGACGATTTCATACCCTTCCATACTCATTTTCTCGCAAATTTCCTGAGGTTTTGTCACATAAGGGCAGGTCGCATTGATGACCTGTACATCACTTTTGAGAAGCATTTCAAGGTCTTTTTTAGGAATACCGTGCGTCCGAATAATCGCTTTGCCAACACCATCCGCCTCTTTGATATCATGCAATGTTTTGACATTAAAATTTTCACTCAAACGGTTAATTTCTTCATTATTGTGAATCAAAGGTCCAATTGTTGAAGCATTTTTAGTATTTTCTGCGATTTTAATGGCACGCTTGACACCAAAACAGAAGCCGTAACTAGTAGCAAGTTTAATTTTCATGGATGTATATTTCCTATTTGAGAAAGCAACTCAATGAAATTTGGAAAAGAGGTATTAATACACTCAACATCTTCAATGTTCATGGGTGCACGTGTGCCTGCAATGGCAAAACTCATTGCAATTCTATGGTCTCCAAAACTATTAATTGTAGCGCTTTTTAGTTCCCCACCGTGTACCGCATAACCATCGTCGAACTCTTCCACCTCCATGCCACACAAGCGAAGATTTTTCACTACGCTGGAAATACGATCACTCTCTTTAACACGCAATTCTTGTGCATTTTTGACAAGGCTTTTACCCTTAGCACACGCAAATGCAATGGAGAGTGCTGGCAGTTCATCAATCAACCATGAAATATTGTCACTGACGTCAACACCATGTAGTTCTTTACCTGTAATAATAATATCACCGACACTTTCATACATGCTCTCTTTTTCGATAAACTGAACCTCAGCTCCCATACGTGCAAGCACTTTATAGGCTTCAATGCGTGTAGGGTTTAAAAGCATATTGTGGAGTGTCACAGAACTTCCAGCATTAATTGCGGCGGCAACAGCAAAGAAAAATCCACTGGATGGATCATTCGGGACGGTCATCTGTAAAGGTTTCAAAGGTGTATTTTGAGGATGAATGGTTACATGTAAACCTTCTGATATCACTTTTGCACCCATGCCACGTAGCATTCGCTCACTATGATCACGGCTGAGTTCTGGCTCACAAAATGTCGAAATTCCATCCGCTTGAAGAGCCGCTAAAATGAGTGCACTTTTCACTTGAGCTGAAGCAATTTTACTCTCGTAATGAAAAGCTTTCAGTGTTTCTCCTCGAATACCAAGAGGTGCATAGTTACCTTCACTTCTTCCATCAATTTGCGCACCAATACTGCGTAGGGGGTCTGCAACACGACGCATTGGACGCGAACAGAGGTATTGATCTCCGTACAAGACAAAAAAGCCTTTACACGAAGAGAGAAAGCCCATTAAAAGGCGTATTGCTGTACCCGAATTGCCACAGTCTAAAATAAGTGGAGGCTCAACAATACTTTGGGGAGGCGTAATAGTCAGTGTTCCATCTTCTGCTTTTTCAATCTGAGCACCCAAAGACTGAACAATGCTAAGTGTACACATCGTATCTTCTGCAGGCAAATAATTTTTGATAATAGAAGGTTGATTACTCAGAAGTGAGAAAATCGCACAGCGATGCGAAATAGACTTATCGCTGGCAATTTTATCAGTTGTAAACTCGAAAGAGACTTTAGGGTTTACATGTAACGTTTTCATCGGATTGTAATTCCAAATTTCTCTTGAATTTGTGCAAGCAGTGCTTCTACCATTGAAGCGATTTCTTCTTCTTCAAATGTTTTTTCTAAAGATTGAAATTGCAACTTAAGTGTAAGGCTGACTTTATCCCCCAAACTTTCATGAACGTAACGATCAATCACGGCAAATTTTGTTAAAGCTTTAGGGGCAATCGAAGTTATAAAACTCTCTAGTTCTGAGTATTGCATTTTTGCATCTACGAGTAGGCTCAGATCACGTGAGGAAGATGGTAATTTGGAATACTCTTTTGCAATTTTACGTTTATACGAAAGTGCCTCAAAATCAAGCTCACAAATATACGTACGGTCTAAATCAAGCTCTTTTTCCACTTGGATATTAACACGCGCCATATAACCTGCTTCAACACCATCAATGATGACACGAGCTGCTTCATACGGACTGCAAAGACCATTAACTTTTTCAAGTGGAAGAAGTGTAAAGTTACTTAGAACGCTTTGAATTTTTTCTGCAAAGGCAAAAAAGTCAATTTCGCTTGGTTTTCCATGATTAGAAATCTCAGGAATGCCATTTTCACCGCTAAAAACAAATGCTATTTTTTTAGATTCAGTTCTCTCACTATCAAAAACGCTACCTACTTCAAAAAGGGCTACTCGTTTTTTACCAAATTTGAGGTTATTCGAAACCGCCTTCAAGATATTTGGCAATAAAGAGCTTCGAAGTGTATTGAGTTCACTTGTTATAGGATTGGCAACTTCAAGTGTTTCCTTTAAAAGCGGTAAATGAAATTTCTTAGCATTTTCACTGTCATCAAATACAAAGTGCAATGTCTCAAAAAATCCTGCCGCTACTGCCCTGTAACGATACATCTGTCGTTTTTTAAAATTAAGATAAGGCTGATTAATTTTAAGTTTTTCGGCAAAGGAGTAAGGCTTAGAATGAATATTGTCAATACCAACAATTCGAACAATTTCTTCACAGATATCTTGCGTATTGATAACATCTGATCGAAATTGTGGAATTTTAACGTTAATCACATCTTGTTCAAAAGCAAAGTTCACACCAAAGCCTAACTGCTTCAAAATCTTGATAATTTTATTTTTAGGAATCTCTTCACCAATCATTTCGGTCAAGTCGCTTTGGTGAATATTGATAATCTTGGCTTCAAAATCTTGCGTAATTTGTTGAGAATCTGCATAAGCCATGATTTTAGAACGCTTATTGAGCATTTTAAAGAAATAGTTCAAACCAAAAGCAAGTTGTGGTTCACTACCCCTGGAAGAGCGATACAGATGTTTATCCGCCCCTAGTTTTTTATTGGCACTACGTGACGCAATAATTTCAGGATGAGTATAATTTGCTTCAATGATTATGCGTTCATCACTTGCTGATGCCTTACACTCAGCCATTTGAGCAACTCCAGCAATCGCTATTTTTTGTCCATTGAGACCATAAATAGCATCCAATCCATTCTCATCTTTGGCAATGGTAATTTTGGCTTTATCATCTTTTGCGCCAAAGCACGTTTGATTATAAGCACGAAGCAATACACCGGTAACATATGTTGAATAATCAATCAATTTACCCAGTAAACATGAAGATTCAACCTCGGCAAAACCTAAACGAAGCTCGACCAATAAAGGAACCCCAATCTCTTTGTTGTCAAATACTTTGTACATGTAAGAGCCTGAAAGTGCTTCGCTACCATGCAGATGCAACACTCGCCCCACACCTGGTTGATTTTCTTCTTCCTCTTTTTGCCCTAGCGTTTTTACTTCTAAATCAAAATAAACGCTCAAATCTCGAGCTACGCCATACACACTTTGACAATCACCACGATTGGGAGTCAACCCAATTTCAATCACATCATCGTTGATCAAAAGATACTCGCAAAGAGGTTTTCCCAGTTCAAGTTTTCCAATACTCTCATCTAAAATCATAATGCCATCATTGATTTTTGGAAGACCAAGCTCTGTTGAAGAGCAGATCATGCCGCATGATTCGACATCTCTGAGTTTTGCTTTTTTAATTTTAAGGCCACCAGGGAGAACGGAGCCAATCAGTGCAACGGCGACCATTTGCCCTGCTGCAACATTTTTTGCCCCACACACAATCTGCTGAACAGTTGTACCTACATCAACTTGGCAGACATTGAGTTTATCCGCATTGGGGTGCTTCTCACATGAGACAACATGACCGACTACGACATTTTCAGGAATTCGGATTTTGGTGAGTCCATCGACTTCTAAACCAATGGCATTGAGTGCTACAGAAATTTTGTCCGTATCAATTGCACTGATATCAATCCATTCATTTAACCACTGTTTTGTTACTATCATCTAAATTGCTCCAATAATCTCAAATCACCCTCAAATAAAGACCTTAAATCTGGAATTTGATGTAAGAGCATTGCAAAGCGCTCAACACCAAGTCCAAAGGCATAACCACTGACATCTTTATACCCAACGGCTTTAAAGACGTTTGGGTCGACAACGCCACAGCCTAATACTTCCAACCAGCCTGTATGGGAACAGACACGACACCCTTCACCATGACAAAAAATACAACTAATATCTGCTTCTGCACTGGGCTCTGTAAATGGGAAAAAGCTTGGGCGGAAACGTACTTTTACATCGCCAAACATATATTTTAAAAAGTCTTCGAGAATAAATTTTAAATTAGCAAAAGAGACTTTTCCTGTTTTATCGACCACAAGACCTTCGACTTGATGGAACATAGGTGTATGGGTAATATCAAAATCACGTCTAAATACTGCGCCTGGGCAGATCATACGAATCGGTGCACTTTGTTTGAGCATGGTTCTAATTTGAACCGGTGATGTGTGGGTGCGAAGCAACATCGAATCTTTAAAATAAAAGGTATCTTGCATATCACGCGCTGGATGATACTTTGGAAGGTTTAACGCTTCAAAATTGTGGAAGTCATCTTCAACAAGAGGTCCTTCTTCAATTGAAAAGTTCATACTTACAAAGTATTCAATAATTTTATCCATAGTATCCATCACAGGATGCAATGCCCCTGCTGCGCTTTCTTGATTAAAAAGTGTGACATCAACACTGCTTTTACGCATTTGCTCTTCAATCATAACGCTTTCAAGCGCACTCTTTTTTTGATTGAGTAATTCTAAAAAATTCTCTTTGTTGATATTGAGATTTTGAGCAAATTCTTTTTTTGCTTCACCATCAAGCTTTTTGAGCTCTTCAAATTGTGCAGCAAAATACCCTTTTTTACCAAAAAGAGAGACTCGCATTTTTTCTAATTCAACAAGCGATGTACACGAACCTATCGCATTTTCTATATCTTTCAAAGGGTTGCCTTTCATTCACAAGCATCAATGACGCTCTTCAGTCTATTCGAACGTTCATTTTAGTCAAACTTTAATTATAAAAGGTTAAAATCATCCTAAAAAAGAGGAGAAGGCGATGACGATCTTTAGTAAAATTGTAAGTGGTGAAATTCCTTGCAACAAAGTACTTGAAAATGAGGATTTCTTAGCATTCCACGATATTAATCCAAAAGCGCCTATACACATTTTGATTATTCCCAAAAAAGAGTATAAATGTTTTCAAGAAGTTGACCCAAAGATCATGGTCAAAATGACAGAATTTATTCAACAAGTGGCTAAACTTTTAGAATTGGATAAACGCGGATACCGTTTGATTACTAATAATGGCAGCGATGGTGGGCAAGAAGTCTTACATTTACATTTTCACCTTCTAGGAGGAGCGCCACTTTCATGGGACACTCTTTCAAGTGATAAAAAATCAAACAATGATGCACACAAAGTAGATAGTGATACTCACAAATTTCTTTAAAATACCATAGATGAAGAGGAAAAACCTCTTCATGATTTACTTAATGACGCGATTTTCTCCATGTTTCAAAAATTTCAATCTGTTTACATGTAGAAGAAACGGCTGTTCCACCTTGAGAGGTTCGTGCATTCATAGAATGAACTAAAGAAAGATATTCACTGACATCTTCACCAATGCGCGCATCCACTTTTTGAAGCTCTCCTACACTCATAACACTAAGATCAATGCCTAAGCCTTCGGCATGTGCCACTGCGCGCCCTGTGATAAAATGGGCTTCACGGAAAGGTATATTGCACTTTTGAACCAAATAATCTGCAAGATCCGTTGCACTCAAATGCCCCACTTCACACGCTTGTTTCATTCGTCCTACATTGATGGTCATCGTACGAACCGCTTCTTTAAGAATATTAAGTGACATATAAACGGTTTCCACGCTATCAAACACTCCCTCTTTGTCTTCTTGCATATCTTTATTATACGCTAAAGGAAGTCCTTTAAGAACGGTTAATAATCCAATCAAATTCCCATTCACGCGACCTGTTTTACCGCGTAAAAGTTCTGGGACATCGGGATTTTTCTTTTGGGGCATGATGGAACTACCGGTGGAGTATTCATCGCTCAGCGTGATAAATTTAAACTCATAGCTTGACCACAAAATAAGCTCTTCTGCAAATCGTGAAATATGCATCATAATCGTAGCAATATTAAAAAGAATCTCTAATGCAAAGTCACGATCACTGACCGTATCAAGACAATTCACACTTACACTATCAAACCCTAAAAGCTTGGCAACGTACTCTCTATCGATATTATGAGGTGTCCCCGCAAGGGCTGCGCACCCAAGAGGCAAAATATTATTGCGTTGGTAAGAGCTTTCAAGTCGTTCTATGTCTCGTTTAAACATCGAGACATACGCCAAAAGATGAAAGGCAAGGTTAATGGGCTGTGCGTGTTGAAGATGCGTCATTCCTGGAAGAAGCGTGTTCGTATGCTCTTTGGCAATGCTCATTAACACATCAATGACCTCTTCTAACACATGAACAATGATCAAATTTTGTTTTTGAACGTATAATCTAAAATCAACCGCAACTTGATCGTTACGGCTACGTGCCGTATGAAGGCGTTTTCCAGCTTCGCCAATGAGATCAATAAGCCTTGTTTCAACCGACATATGAATATCTTCGTGAGCAATATCAAAAACAAAGGTTCCTGCTTCAATCTCTTGTTTGATTCGCAATAAACCAGTTGCGATTTGATCGGCTTCATCTTGTGTAAGAATACCTTGTTTGGCAAGCATTGTTGCATGAGCAATTGAGCCTTTAATATCTTCTTCGTATAGTTTTTTATCGAAAGGTAATGAAGCGTTAAATTCGTCGAGTAATTGTGCTCCGCTTGCGGCAAATCTGCCAGACCATAGCTTTGACATTCAAATATCTCCTATAAAATTGCGTTAGATTTTGTGATATACAAAAGGTAAAGGAGTTCAAAAACTCCTTTACATGTAAAGTTAAAATTAGAGTTTTGGACCTGCATTTGAGAAATCAGAATCTGCTGTAATGTATTTTTTAAAGTTCTCAATAAACATACCAGCAAGCTCATCTCTGGTTGCATCGTAAAAACTTTTATTTTCCCATGTATTTTTAGGATTCAAAATTTCTGTTGGGACACCATCAAGTGCTTTTGGTACTTGGATGTTAAAAACAGGGATAGATTCAAATTCGCAATCGTTAATACTGCCATCTAAGATTGCATTAATACATGCACGTGTTGCTTTAATGCTCATTCGTTTTCCAACACCGTAACTTCCGCCAGTCCAACCTGTATTGACCAAATAAACATCAACGTTATGTTTTGCGATCTTCTCACCTAATAGTTTTGCATAAACGGTTGGATGGAGTGGTAAAAATGCCTCACCAAAACAGGCACTAAAAGTGGCAACAGGCTCCGTAATACCACGTTCTGTTCCAGCAACTTTAGCGGTATAGCCACTGAGGAAATAGTACATTGCTTGTTCATTGTTAAGTTTAGACACAGGAGGCAAAACACCAAATGCATCGGCGCTTAAAAAGATAATTTTTTTAGGATGTCCTGCTTGTAAGCTCGTTTCATGGTTATCAATATGATAAATTGGATACGAAACACGGGTATTCTCTGTTTTAGAGGCATCCGCATAATCAACCACACACTTATCATTAATGACAACATTTTCAAGAAGGGCATCTTGACGAATCGCACCAAAGATTTCAGGCTCACTGCTTGGATCAAGATTGATACATTTAGCGTAACAGCCACCCTCAAAATTGAAAACACCATTATCATCCCAACCGTGTTCATCATCCCCAATGAGCTTACGCTTTGGATCCGTTGAAAGCGTTGTTTTTCCGGTTCCTGAAAGACCGAAGAAAAGAGCCGTATCACCTTTTTCACCCACATTAGCAGAGCAGTGCATAGAAAGTTTTCCCTCTAAAGGCAACCAGTAGTTCATCATAGAGAAGATTCCTTTCTTAATCTCTCCACCGTACCACGTACCACCAATAATGGCGATGTTCTCTTCCACATTAAAAACAACAAAAACATCCGAGTGTAAATTGTGTTTTTTATAGTCTTCATTGACTATTTTACATGCATTATAAAGAACAAAATCTGGTTTAAAATGTGCTAATTCTTCTTCTGAAGGCCTAATAAACATATTTTTTACAAAATGTGCCTGCCATGCAATTTCCGTGACAACGCGAATACTCTTGCGACTGGCTAAACTTCCACCACTAAAAGCATCTTGAATATAAATATCTTTACCGGAGAGTTCTTTTTTCACTTTTGCAAAAAGTTCTTCATATATCTCTTTACTTACTTTATGGTTCATTTTGCCCCATGAGATATATTGATTAGAAGGCTCCTGATCTACAAAATATTTATCTTTTGGGCTTCGTCCTGTAAAAATTCCTGTATCTACACTAAATGTACCATTACTTGTAACACGACCTTCATTATTTGCAATTTCATGTTTCAAAAGCTCTTCGTAACTTAGATTGTAGTGAACCTTTCCAAGATTGGTTAACCCTAATTTTTCAATTTCATTAATCTTCGACATATTATTGATATCCTCAATACATTTTAATTATCATTCATAGCAGAAAGTCTCTGCAACAGCGAAGAGCCAAGTGACACCTGCCACATTTGGCTCTATCTATTTTGATAGCTTATAGCGTGACCAGTAGTTGATTATTAACGATGACATCACCTTGATTAACACGAACACTACTGACAACACCATCGATGGTTGCTGGAACTTCAATTTCCATTTTCATCGCCTCTATAACGATGACTGCTTGCCCTTTAGTTACCTTGTCTCCAACATTCACCAAAACTTTAAAAATAGAACCAGGTATTCCAGCTCTCACTTCAGCACTATTAGAAGGAATGAGTGCCGCGTTACCAGCCTCTGCACTACACCCTTCTTCAATTTCAATGAAATATTCTTGTCCATTAATAACAAAGGCATCTTGTTTATCAGATGGCTTAACATTGTATTTTTGACCGTTAACAATAACAGTATAATCTTCAGAAGCATTACAAAGTACTTTTTCTTTATCAGCTTTACCAATTTTACGAACATTAACTTTTGCTTCGCCTTTGAGGAAAGCAATACCTTTATCTTTACATGAAGCAGCAATAAAGATATTTTCTTCTGTCGTCTTTAAGCCTTCTTTTTCCAAAAGCTGCTTAACTGTTGTTAACGATTTACTCTCATCTTCATCAGCAAGATCAAGCGCATTTTTCTTGGTTGGTTCAAGTTTTAATTGTTTACTGGCAAGTGCAACCACTTTAGCATTGGGGGCAACTGGAGTTTTTCCAAAATACCCAAGTACCATTTTGCCATACCCTTCAGCAATTTTTGTCCATGGTCCAAACATGACATTATTAAATGCTTGTTGAAAATAAAACTGTGATACAGGCGTAACACTGGTTCCATATCCACCTTTTTCAACCACTTCACGCATTGCTTTAATCACTTCTGGAAATTTATGAAGAATATTATTGTCACGAAGCATTTGAGTGTTGGCAGTCAATGCACCGCCAGGCATCGGAGAAAAAGGAATCAAAGGAGAGACTTGCACTGCTTCTGGTGGCATAAAATAATCTTTTAAACAATCTTGTAAAACATCTTCATAGGTAAGAATTTTTTCAAGCTCTAATCCACCAAGATCATAATTTTTACCTTTTACCGCATGAAGCATTGTTAGGATATCTGGTTGACTTGTTCCACCGCTTACTGGAGAAGCGGCAAGATCAATACCATCCACCCCTGCTTCAAGAGCTGCTAAATAACATGCTACACTGACACCCGCTGTTTCATGCGTATGAAGTCGTACATGCATTTCTTCAGGTAAGAGTTTTTTTGCCATTTTTATGGTCTCATAAACTTTTTGAGGACTTGACGTACCACTGGCATCTTTGAAGCAAACACTATGGTAGGGAATGCCTGAATCTAAAATAGCTCTCAGTGTTTTCTCATAAAAAGCAACATCATGAGCACCCACACATTTAGGAGGAAGATCCATCATCGTCACAACGATTTCATGTTTAAGACCATGATGCACAATACGCTCACCACTGTATTTGAGGTTTTCAACATCGTTCAGCGCATCAAAGTTGCGAATGGTTGTTGTACTGTGTTTTTTAAACATTTTAGCATGTAAATCAATGAGCTCACGATTACCAGTATCAAGCATAACGGTATTCACACCACGAGCAAGTGTTTGAAGGTTCGCATCAGGACCTGCAATAGCACGGAATCTATCCATCATTTCAAAGGCATCTTCATTTAAATAGAAGTAAAGACTTTGGAAACGTGCCCCACCACCAAATTCAAAATGGCTAATACCTGCTTCTCTTGCTGCCGCTACTGCAGGTAAAAAGTCATCCATAAGTACACGTCCACCAAAAACTGACTGGAACCCATCTCTAAACGTCGTATCCATCACATCGATGTATTTTTTCGCCATCTTCTTTTTACCCTTTTAGTATTTTGTTTTTGTTTTAAGACTTGATAGAAGCAGCAATTGCTGCGACAACTGTGAAGTTATCTTTTTGCAATAATTCTTCAGTAGAATTACTCATATGAATACTCTCATTTTCCATTGGGAAGTATTTCATAATGATTTTAACCTGAACGTTGAACATAACGGTCAATATAGCTAAAAGCACAAAGTATGTAGATTGGGTAAGAACCAAGAATCTTAAGCTCTCCACATACAGATTCACTTCCATAAATGCAACCCTTTTGTTTAAATTTAACTAAAAACAATAGTCAAAATTTTAGTATTTTATCATTTTATTTATTAAATCAAACCCATAGAAAAGTGCTGAAGTAGGGATAAATTTACTGCTTTACATGTAAAGATATTTACAACAAAAGGATCTGTTTGAAAAGCTAAATCATGGAATTTGTCTTCAAAAAAAATTGCTCTATACCATGTATTTTAGGAGTTTATTAAGAAGATATTGGTGATATCATGAGATGAATATTAATTAAGACAGCATAAAAAAATTAAATCTGGAATACTACAGTCTTCATAGACCCAGATACAATTTTTTTACACGATTTATTTTTGAACTTACCTACCATATCAACATACAGTAACGTAAGTTCATTCAAATTATTTGTAAGATACTTGGTTTTAAGAAATTTGAGCTTAAAGAATAAAGAAATTTTCAGGATGTTTAATAATAGCACCATGCTCGGAGATAGCTTCATCTGGCATATTATAACGCTCATTAAAAATCGGATGATGAAATTGTACTTCATCATTAATAATTTCAAAAACCATTGTTTCGTAGACAACTTTTTTAGCATCACCTTCAAAAAAAGAGTGACGTACATGCATACTTATTGTCGAAATAAGAAATTCCCTACCATTTAGCTTAATAACATTTTTGAGCTCTAAGTCTCGCATCAGATACCTTTCGAGATTTATATAATCTTGTAAATAGTAACATAATTTGACATCGAATTTAATAAAACAGTGTAGGGAAAATAAGAGAGATAAAATGGTGCGGTCGGGGGGATTTGAACCCCCACACCCGTAAGGCACTACCACCTCAAGGTAGCGTGTCTACCGTTCCACCACGACCGCATAAAAGAAGGAAGGAGTCTTAATTAAAGACTCCCATGTTTTGTTATTTGTTATTAACCAAGAAATGGGTTTTTGTAGAGAAGGATCAAAGAGATAACAAGTGCATAAATAACTTGAGCTTCGATCATCGCAAGTGCAATAAACATTGTCGTGACAAGTTTACCACCAAGACCAGGATTTCTTGCTGTTCCAGAAATTGCTGAAGATGCAGTATTTCCCATACCGATTGCGCCACCAAGTGCAGCAAGACCAAGTACGATACCTACAGCAAGTGCTGAGTAAGCTTTAACTGTTTCACCCTCACCTGCAAACGCTAACGTTGCAAATGCTACCATTAAAAAAAGAATCTTTTTCAAAGATTGCTCCTATTTGTTTTTCAAAGTCTGTTCGGATAAACCCCTACTTGCCACTTTGTGAGCGAGATTATATCTATCCAATTGTTAAAAACCCTTTAAAGTTAGCGCTCTAGCCCTAACTCTATCTTATTCCCCGTTTGCTTCAAGATTTTGACACGTACTTTTTGCTCAAGGGCAAGATAATCACTGACTTTATCCACACGATGGTCGGCAATTTTTGAAACATGTAATAGCCCATCAATACCACCAGGAAGTTCAATAAATGCACCAAAATCAACAATACGTTTAACAACACCATCGACCACTTCATCTTGAACAAATGTTGGCACTGGCTTCTCTTCTCTAGGGGTACTACCATGTCTATCCCCTCCTCTATCTCTTCCACCACCACGTCCACCAAAGGAAGGCTTGTTGGTAATTTGAATGATGTGCTCTTTTGCAGCTTCAACTTTTTCTTTGTTTTCACCTGCGATTTTAACTTCACCTTTTTCTCGATCAAGATCAATAGAGACCTCAAACTTCTCAATAATTTCTCGGATAGTTTTACCTGCTTGTCCAATAATATCCACAATTTTTGATGGATCAACACTGAAAAGTTCAAGTTTTGGCAAAATAGAATTGTTAACAACAATCTCTTGACTTGCTGCTTCCATTAATCCTAAAATATGCGCTCTTCCCTCTTTGGCTTGGTATAAGGCCTCTTTAAGGACATCACGTGAAATACCACCAAGTTTAATATCCATTTGTAGCGCAGTTATACCGTCTCTTGTTCCTGCGACTTTAAAATCCATATCACCATCATGGTCTTCTAAGCCCATAATATCACTTAAAACTGCATGTTTATCACCTTCAAAAACAAGCCCCATGGCAATACCTGCAACTAATTTTTCAATATTAATCCCTGCCGCTTTAAGTGCTAATACTCCACCACAAATGGTTGCCATTGAAGACGAACCATTTGACTCCAAAATTTCAGACACAAGTCGAATTGTTTGGAGACGGTTTATATCAAGAACCGGCTCTAAGGCACGACGGGCTAGATTACCATGTCCTAACTCTCTGCGCCCTGGTGAACGAAGAGGAGAAGCTTCACCCACGGAGAATCCAGGAAAATTATAATTCACCATAAAAGTATCATTAATTGTATTTTTTTCAGTCAAAAGATCATACATTTGTGCATCTTTATCGTTACCCAGTGTCACGACAGCTAAAGCCTGTGTTTGTCCACGGGTAAAAAGACATGATCCATGCGCCAATGGTAAAATATTGGTCTCAATACTAATAGGTCTTATTTCATTGAGTTTTCTACCATCCGCGCGAACATGTTTATCAATAATCATTTCACGTACTATTTTCTTTTTATATGCATTAATCACACTGCTAACAAGCTCTTTACTCCATCCTTCTAAAACGGCAACTTCATCACTTAAAATTTTAGTTACAATTTTACTAAGCTCATTAGCTCGCTCACTTTTTGCCATTTGATTGATGGCATTATGCACGTCTTGCTTATAAAATTCATCAATATAGGCAAAGATAGAATCATTTTCTAAATCTTCTTTATAATCAAGCTCTGCGTCTTCTTTTTTCAAAGGTGCAAATGTTTTCTCATACGCACTTGTAGCCTCAGTAATCGCACTTTGAGCTTTATCAATTGCTTCTAAAATTGCATCTTCATTAAATTCATTAATCGATTGCTTTGTAATAACACTTTCTGCTAATGTAGGATCAAGCATTGGATCAATGGCCATGATTGGAAGATTCATGCTTTCCATTGATGCAATAGAGCGCATTTCAATCATCAAAAGTTCTTCTTTTGTACCTGCAACGTAAAGATCTAAAGTGCTTGTTTTTAAAGCCGAATTAGAGGGGTTAACAACATATTTTCCATCAATATATCCTATTCGTACACCTGCAACTGCTTTATTGACAGGAATATCAGAAAGATAGAGTGCCGCACTAGCAGCATTCAGTGCAGCTACTTGAAGATCAACTTCAGGATCACAGCTTAAGACAAAAACAACAATTTGGGTTGGATAAGCATATCCTTTAGGGAAAAGGGGGCGAAGACTTCGATCAATAATGCGTGAGGTAAGTGTTTCAAAATCACCAGGCTTTGTTTCTCGTTTAAAATAACCACCAGGAATCTTTCCAACAGCATATGTTTTTTCAACATATTGTACGGTCAATGGTACAAAATTTTCTGAAACTTGGCTGTCATCTCTTGCAACCGTTGCTAAAATAACAGTGTTTTTAATTTTCAATAATGCAGCACCTGCTGCTTGTTTTGCAACTTTACCAAGATCATAAATCTCTTCTTGATTATTAACGGTAATTTTATATTCCACTCTTTTCTCCTTCGTTTATTAACTACATTTCTTTAAAATTTTTGTTCGGACTCTCTCGAAAGATCATACCCTACGCTACCAAGTGGATAGATATTAAACATAAACATAATGCCTTCTCTATTAACAGAATCAACACTTGCACTGGTTAATTTAGGCGTTATTTTATCTCTATATTGTATAGAATAATCCCAACACTTCAAACTCTTTTTAAACCCAATATCCCATGATCTAAATTGATCATCTTGCACATCGTAATCAACACTTGTGAAAACATTATAGTGTGTAAAATATTTACTGTCCGCATACAGAGTCACAAAGCTATAATCTTTATTAGATGAAATATCTTGGTTCACTTTATAAATTGTATTTTCCCTATATGTTTTATCTTGATAGGTATAGCGTAAAGACGTTGAATAAATGTCATCTGCATAATTAATAGAAACTTGATTACGGGATACTTTACTGAATTCATGAGAATAATGAAGCGTATGCCCTAAATAAATTTTATCGGTTATATAGTATTTAAGATCATTTTCCAAATTACCATACTTATAATCATAGTCACTGTAGTAAATCTGTTTTAACGTGTGACTTACTTTCTTTTCACCATCTTCGTTATAAAAAAATTCTTTAAGTGTTAAAGAAGTGCTTTTAGTCAGTGTATTTAATGCAATAAAATTAGCGACATAACCATTTTCATCCTCTTTGCTTGGAAGAATTTGATCAATACTAAGATACATTGTATGATAAAAATTATCATACGGTTTTGAAAGTTCTGTATAAAGCGAAAATTTATGATAATTTCTCCAATACTTTCCTTCATTTTCTTGTGTATCATCGTTCCCATAAGCAATATGCGTTGCATAAATATTTTCCGAAACACTTGCATGTAAATAATCTTCTAAAAATGAAAAGTATAAGGTAAATGGAGCATTAAACTCATTTTGAAATGCTGTTATACCCTCAGAACGTGTATAGTTATGGGCTTGATAATCAACAGAATAGAGTAAATTATCGAATAAAAGTGGATTTGAAAAATGGTGATAATGCAATGTTGGTAATTCTTGCAATGTTGTATCATTAGTTACTAGTGAAGTATCAATATAATACTTAGCATAAAAACCAAAATAGTCCTCATTGTGCTTAATATAGTAATTGAAACGCGAAGTTGCTAATTTATCATAACTTAGTGTTTCATTTTTCATCGTATTAAAATAATCTATATCGTTAAGATAATTGATATCAAACCATAAGCCATCTTCAATAGTATTATACTTTTCGCTTAGAAGCTGACTACGATCATACGTCATTTGCAAACCATAATGGCTATCATTTTTTAGGTTTTCATCCTTGGCATAATCACTGTGTTCCTTAAAATACCCTGTTGTAATAGAGCCACTAGAATATGCTGAATCTACAAAACGGTATGTTCCGTGCATTCCTTCACCTCTACCCGTTCGTATCTGTGGGCGAAGCTCTACATCATAGTTTACATCAGGAGCAAAATAGATAGGTTGCATATAATAAAAACCTTCTTTGCTGCTCATTCCAAATTCTGGCTTCAAAAGTCCTGTACGCCTAGTTTTATCCGTTGTAAATGAAAAATATGGAAGGTATAGAACAGGCACATCGCCAGCATAAAAAACGGGATTATAAAGGTGTAACCATTTATTTTCTTTATCAAATTCCCCTGATGTAAATGCTATTTTCCAATCAGGGTCTTGGGTATTGCAGCTGGAAACAATGGATTTTTGAGTAATGTAAGTATCAGGATTTAAAATGGCATTTTCGCATTTGATCCATACATCTGAACTCTCATCAAAAAAGAAGAGAGGGTCAGAAACGCCTTTATCGGTATTAAGATTAATCTTGGTATGTCCACTTCTGGAAGCATAATTCACTCCCTCAAGTAACGTAATATTACCAAAGAGCTCTAAATCACCATTGGCTTGATCATAAAAAGCTTCATCCGCAGTAATCAAATATTTTGGACTATAAAGAACTACATTGCCAACGGCATGGACTAAAGTTCCTTCTTTACTCACATTATTTGCTAAAACTTCTACGTCTTGAGGTGTTTTCTGTGTTGGTGCTGCCCATAAGCTTCCCAAAGAAAGCAACAATAGGAAAAAAAATCTAATTCGCATTGATAACCAACGTATTGGCGACTCTATCATGCCATGTCTCTCTTTTTGGATTTAAATACGCCCATATAAAGCCTAAATAAAATATGGACTCACTAATGATTCTAAACACTGCTCGGCTTAAAGAAAGGACTAAAGATGGATTTTCTAAATCAGCTGTTGAAATCACTCTGATTTTCATCGCAATCTTTCCAAGCGTTGCTCCATACATCCATACAAAAAAAGTTTGATAAATCACTTTTAATACAACAACATAAACAAATAGACTGTTAATAGTATTTAGAAGCTCTTCAGTCGTCACATTTTCAGGCATTTGATCAAGATAGATCAGTGTAAAAAGAACGGAAATTAAGATTTCGTCAATCAAATACGCAAGGCCTCGTTTTTGCAGTGGCGCTAATGTAATATTTTCGCTTTCAAACTTTTCAATCAACTCTTCATTTGTCATGCTTGAGTGCCTGATATGCAATATCGCTTCTAAATTGTTTTCCAGCAAAATGAACTTGCCCGCATAATAAATAAGCGCGTTCACGTGCCTCTTTGATGCTATCGCCCACACCCACACATAAAAGTACCCGTCCACCTGTTGCATAGAGTTTTCCCTCTTCAAGGCTAACGCCTGCGTAAGAGATGTGCGTATTTTCTAGATCTTTATGAACATTCTTATCAATAATAATTTCGGCAGGTTTTGAATTGCTATACGGATAATTCTCACTTGCCATCACAACCGCAATAGCATATTTATTAAAAAATTCTATGTTTAAATGTTTAAGATTTCCTGTAGCGGCTTTGTAAAAAAGTTCACTCGCAGGTGTTTTTAACAGTGGCATTAAAATCTCACACTCTGGATCGCCAAAACGTACATTGTATTCCAAAACAATCGGTTCATTTTTCACAATCATCAACCCAATAAATAAAACACCCTCAAAGGGGGCATTCTCTTTTTGCATGCCTGCAAGCGTTGGCTTTACGACACGCTCTTCTACTTTTTGATACAATTCTTCATCAATCAGTGGTGTTGGCGCATATGCACCCATGCCTCCTGTATTAGGTCCAATATCATTATCTTTTAAGCGTTTATGATCTTGTGCGGCTGGGAGAATTTTATAATCTACGCCATCACAGACAACAAACAAGGAAAGCTCATAACCATCTAAAAATTCTTCAACAACGACGCCAAGTCCTGCATCACCAAAGCTTTTACCACTGAGCATGTCACGGACTGCCTCTTTGGCTTCATCTTTATTTTGCGCGATGATTACACCTTTTCCTGCACAGAGGCCATCGGCTTTTACAACGATAGGAAGATCAAGAGTTTCGATAAAATCATTGGCTTTTTTTGCATCACTGGTTTCGATAAATTTTGCGGTTGGAATGTTATAGCGTAAAAGAAAGTTTTTCATAAAGATTTTAGAGCCTTCAAGTCTAGCGGCAGCTTTTGATGCGCCAAAGATGACCAACCCTTTGGCTTTGAAAATATCGACAATACCATCCACTAAAGCAGTTTCAGGACCTACGACAGTCAGATCGATGCCATTTTCTTTGGCAAAATCTGCCAAAGCTTCATAATCTTTATAGGTAACATTGCTTCCAAGTTGTGGGGTTGCTCCATTTCCGGGTGCGAAAAAAAGTTCGGTTACGTTTGAATCACGTTTCAGTGCTAAACCTATAGAATATTCTCTGCCACCACTACCAACAACCATTACCTTCATTAATATTTCTCCAAAAGAATCTATTTCGTTTACATGTAAAAACCCAAGTGAGCGTTCCGTGATTGAAGCGGCCCTAATAAGCCAACTTCTGGGAGTCGACCTTTTCTTTAGGCTGCAATCTCTCACTTTTTACAAAGCTCAAACGAAACCACAGGCACACCAAAAATGTACGTATTCCCGTATACTAATTGTTGGACCCTCATGAAAACGGTTGTCGCTTCACCCAGGCGAGGCAAACTACTAAACTTCTTTAATTATAAAGGAATTTAGCTTCTAAAGAGCTTTTGCCAAGGCGACGCACGCCTCAATACTTTGCGTGGAAGAGACAATCTTTTTGACATGTAAAGGTAGAGCAGAAGCTGTTTTTTCACCAATGGCAATGGCGATATAGCTTTTATCCCAAGCAAAGTTTTCCATAAAACAGTGTACGGTAGAAGGTGAAGTAAAAATAAGTTTAGCCTCTTTTAAAGGGGAAAAAGAAGAAGGATAATGCTTACATTTTGTCTCATACACAATGCGTTGTTCTATGTCAATATGGTTTACATGTAAGATTTCAAACAGTGAAGAGGAAACCTCTTTCGCACGGGGAAAAAAGACTTTTTGATTGGCTAAAAGAGGAATGAGTATTTGAGCAAACGTGTCACCATACGACTCTTTACATGTAAAGACAAGATTTCCACCACACTTCTCTATGAACGAAGCTGTTCCTTCACCGATAGCATAGGCTTTTTTGTCTTTCCATGCAATGCCACTTTGTTCAAGGGCTTTTACACTGTTTTTGGAGGTAAAAATGATGGTATCAAATCCTTCCAAATCAAATGGAGTCGGATCAAATACAATCTCAAATAGTGGGAGATGTACTACCCCCTCATACGCTTTATCGCTGAAGAGGTAGATCATCGTTTGTTATTCCCATTCAATCGTTGCAGGGGGCTTGGAAGAGATGTCATACACCACGCGATTAATGCCAGCAACTTCATTGATAATACGTCTGCTGATATTTTCCAAAATCGTATGAGGAATGTGCGCAAATGTAGCCGTCATTCCATCTGTTGCATCGACGATTCTCACACAAATCGTGTTGTCATAGGTTCGATTATCGCCCATAACACCGACACTTTTCACATTTAAAAGGACGGTAAAGGCTTGCCACGTTTTTTCATAATAGCCAGATGAACGAAGCTCTTGAAGCATAATGACATCTGCAGCTCTTAGAAGCTTTAAATCCTCTTTCGTTACTTCACCCATGATGCGAATAGCTAAACCAGGTCCAGGGAAAGGATGGCGAGAAAGCATATCTTTTGGAAGCCCTAATTCTGCTCCTAAAATACGTACCTCATCTTTAAAGATTTCACGCAGTGGCTCAATCAATTCAAACGTCATCCAATCAGGCAAACCACCAACGTTATGATGTGATTTGATCGTTTTGGAAGGCCCTTTGACCGATACAGATTCAATCACATCGGTATAAAGTGTACCTTGAGCTAAAAACTGAATGCCATCATGTTTTTTCGCCTCTTCATCAAACACTTCGATGAACGTCTCGCCGATGATTTTACGTTTTTTCTCAGGATCACTCACGCCTGCAAGTCTGCTTAAAAATTTCTCACTTGCATCAATCGTGATGAGGGGAACATTGCGACTTTTAAACATCGTTTCAACTTGTTCACGCTCATGTGCTCGAAGCAAGCCATTGTCCACGAACACGGAAACGAGTTGATCGCCAATGGCTTCGGCTAAAAGGGTTGCCACAACGGAGCTATCGACACCACCACTCACGCCACACAATACTTTTTTAGAGCCCACTTTTTCACGAATCTTCGCAATTTGCTCTTTCGCAAATGAGCCCATATTCCAGGTACTTTCACAACCACAAATGTATTTTGCAAAGTTCTTTAAAAGCTTACTGCCTTGTTCTGAATGAAAGACTTCGGGATGAAATTGAAACGCGTACATATTGCGTTTTTCATCGGCAATGGCTGCATACGGTGAATTTTCACTGTAGCCAATTTTCTCAAATCCAACGGGTAATGCTTCGACTTTATCACCATGACTCATCCAAACGATTTGTCCGCAGGTCGTATCTTTAAAAATTTTATGATCACTCTCAAATTGAAGCTTAGCCTTACCATACTCTTGATGCGTCGCAGGAATAACACTCCCACCAAAATGGTGTGTCAACAGTTGCATACCGTAGCAAATACCAAGAAGAGGCAATCCTAGCGCATAAACAGCAGGATCAGGATGGTATGAATCTTTCGCATAAACAGACGCAGGACCACCGCTTAAAATAATACCTTTTGGGTTACGTTTTTTAATATCTTCGATCTTCTCATTGTAAGGCACGATCTCACAGTAAACACCGCTTTCACGAAGCTTACGTGCTATCAACTGAGTGTATTGTGAACCAAAATCTAAGACTAAGATAGGGACTTCTTTCATTTACTTCCTTCTATTAAAATATGCCAATAATTTCAAACTGAATATACCAAATCACCAAAGAGAGAACATAGCCAGCGAACACGGTCCATGCGTATTTCATATGCGTTCCAAAGGTATAGATACCTCTAAGTTTTCCCATAACTCCCACACCTGCGGCAGAACCAAAGCTGATTAAGCTTCCACCAATACCTGCGGTCATTGTCACCAGCAGCCATTGATCGTCGTTCATCGTGGGATTTGCTTTTAACACGGCACTCATCACAGGGACATTATCGACGATAGCCGATAAAAAGCCTACGCCAATATTGACCGTGGTTGCACCTGCACTATCATACAATTTTGCAGCTAAATCTAAGAAACCTAAAAAGTGAAGTCCTCCAACGGCGGCTAAGATACCGAAGAAAAAGAACAATGTATCGTATTCAATTTTGCTGATGGATTTAAAAATACTGATAAATTCATTACTTCTACGTTTGAGCTGATAGGTGTAGAGTTTAAGCAAGGAGAGACCAAAAACCATACCCCACATCGGTGGTATATGAAAAAGTTGTTGGCAAAGAACCGCACACATGATGGTAATAACGCCTAAGCCAATCACCACTTTTCCACCTTTTAAGATCACCACTCTTTGTTCAACACTGGCATCAAAATGCGGCTTTGTCTTGGGAACAGATAAGGAGAGCAGCCAACCTGTGAGCAACCACCCTAAAAAGGCGGCAGGGAAAAGTCCAAAGAACTCAACGAAACTGGCTTTATCTGCCATCCATGACATCAACGTGGTGATATCGCCAAAAGGGCTCCAAGCTCCACCTGCATTCGCGCCTACAACAATGTTGATGGCACCTGGGACTAAAAAGAGTTTATCCTCTTTTTCAATCGTAATGAGAACCGTGGAGAGGATTAATGCTGTAGTAAGATTATCCGCAACGGGGCTAATAAAAAACGCTAAAGAGCCTGTAAGCCAAAACAGTTTTTTATATGAATAGCCTTTTGAAACCAAATTGTATTTAAGCGCGTCAAACACACGTCGTTCAATCATCGTTTCAATGTAGGTCATCGCCACCATTAAAAAGAAAAAGATCTCTGCGATCTCTAAAATAAGGGCATCAAGTTCGTGCGTTAAGGGTGTATTATCCATTCCATTTACGGCAAAGTAAATACCAATGAGAATAAAAATAAATGTTCCCATAAACAAAGCAGGTTTTGATTTATTGATATGAAACTTCTCTTCAGCGGCAACGACATAATAACCCACAACGAAGAGGATTAAGGAGACGATTCCGACCCAAGTATTGGTGAGATTTTGACCACTTGACGCCCAAATGGTATTAACTAAAACTAATAACGCTACTAAGATTCGCATAGGTCATTCCCTTGTTGTAAATAGTGTGCACCCAGTGATTCTTTTCGATTAAGCGCACTGGTAATAATTTCAAGTGACACTAAAAGTCGGAGTCTCAGCAGTTTTCCAATGGACAATGCTAACATCTCTTCCACTCTCTTTTTTGCTTTTTCCAAATTTTTTGATTCTCGAAGGATGCCTGCATAATACCACATCAAATGGCGTAACTCATTTTTAAGCACCTTGTCATTTTCGTGCATCAGCACTTCTTCAACTTCGCTAAATGTACGCTGTACCTTTGGTTCAAAGATACTCTGTTTGATCTCCTCTGCCACACGAGCTGAGAACACTAATCCTTCGAGCAATGAGTTACTTGCAAGTCTGTTCGCACCATGCACACCGGTATTTGCACACTCACCAACGGCATAAAGATCTTTTACATGTAAAACGTTTCCACGTAAGTCTGTTTTAATGCCGCCCATGGAGTAGTGAAATGCAGGAGAGATAGGAATTCTCTGCTCAGGTACGTTGTATCCAATATTGGTCATGTTAAAATAGATACTCGGGAAGCGCTGTGCAAAATGCTCTTTGGTAAAGGCACTTAAGTCCAAATAAACCTCTTTACCCGTTTTCTGTTTATAGCGAAAAATGGCACGACTCACGACATCACGGGGTGCGAGTTCACCTCTTGGATCATACTCAAACACAAAACGCTTGCCATCTTCATCCACAACCATTGCACCCTCGCCTCTGAGCGATTCACTTAAAAGCTGTTTGCGAACACTGTTTCCAAGCACGAAGGCTGTGGGATGAAACTGCATCATTTCCATATCCGCAAGTGCAATACCGTGGCTTAAACAGATACCTTGCATATCGGCACTAATCGTTCGCGCATTGGTATGATACTCATACAAAGACCCCACACCACCACTGGCAATAATGACTTTTTTAGCATAAAGATTAAAAATTTTATCGGCATGAAAAACACGCGCACCATAACAGACACCCTCATCAATCAATAGGTCAGTTACTTGCGTATTATAAAGAATAGGAAAAGGAAGTTGTTGCATTAAAAAAAGGTGAATGTAGCGTCCTGTGGCGTCACCACCTGCGTGTAAAATGCGGTTGGTACTGTGTGCTGCTTCTTTGGTATAGAGAAGATTTCCATCTTCATCTTTGTCAAAATTAAATCCCATATCGATCAACCGTTTGATAGCAATAGGCCCTTCAGAGCAGAGCACATTAACTGCCTCCGGGTCACAATGTCCTGCCCCAGCACTGAGTGTATCTTTTACATGTAAAGATATGTCAGCCACATCTTTGGCAACGGCAACACCCCCTTGTGCATAGAATGTGTTACATTCCCATGCATAATCTTTAGAGACAACCAGCACACTCAACGATCGGGGAAGTGCTAGTGCCGTACTTAAACCCGCAATGCCTGTACCAATAATTAAAACATCATAAGACGTTTTCATTTGACGGTTGTGCGTATATTTTTAGGATAGGTCGTTGTGTTACTGTCTTTATAAATAGGAGGACCCTTAAAACCACATCCAAAAAGAGCAAAGCCCAAACATGCTATAATGAGAACATGAAAGATTCTAAAAGTATAATTTCTCATCTCGTACAACAACCTTCTATGAAGAAATATGAGCAGGTGCGTTGTTATGACAGATTGCTCAGTTTGTTACCCAAAAGCTTCACAAGTATGATACGCTTTGTGTACACCAAAAACGATACGCTCTTTTTTGTACTCAATCATCCTTGCGCCAAAATGGAATTTAATTATAAACGTAATTTAATAAAGAGTCTATTAAAAGAGGTTCACACACATTTTCCAGAGTGTGCCTGTTTACATGTAAAAGAGGTTCAAGCCTTTGTAACGAATCAAAAAAGTGAGGAAGAGGCGTTGATTGTCTCCGCCAATTCAGAAATTTTCTATGCAGAACAAGCTACGGGAAGTTTTGAAACGCTGTGTGAGGATGAAAAACTGCGCTCACTTTTTGAAGCGATCAAAGAGACCATTGCCAAAAATCGATCATGCTAGCCCAAAAACTTAAAAATGCGCCGCACAATGCGGGAATCTACCAGTACTTTAATGCGCAAGGCATGCTGTTGTATGTCGGCAAAGCCAAGAGCATCAAAAACCGTGTGAAGAGCTATTTTCGCTTTTCCAATGAACTCTGCGCCGCACCCAATCTTTCGCCGCGTATTGCCAAAATGATCAGTGAAGTAGAAAATGTCGAATACATTGTCGTACAAAGCGAGCACGACGCGCTCATTTTGGAAAATTCGCTCATTAAACAGCTCAAACCCAAATATAACATTTTATTGCGCGATGATAAAACCTACCCTTATATTGCGATCAATCTCTCCGAAGATTTCCCTCGTTTTGAGATCACGCGGAAGATTATTAACGATAAAAATATCAAATATTTCGGCCCGCTTTCAGGTTCAGCCAAAGCACTCTTAGATGCACTGTATTTAGCCTTTCCTTTGGTGCAAAAAAAGGGGTGTTTAAAAGGCAAAAAAGCGTGTCTTTTTTATCAAATCAACCGCTGTTTAGCACCATGCGAGCAAAAGATAGATACCCAAACGTACGCTCAAATCGTTCAAGAAGCACTCGAATCACTCAACGATCAAAAGAAGCTTGTGAATCTTTTACATGTAAAGATGGAAGAGGCTTCGATGAAGCTCAATTTTGAAGAGGCGGCGAAACTGCGAGACATCATAAACTCGATCAAAGATGCTTTACATGTAACGCATGTGGAACTCTCAAAATTGGAAGATTACGATGTTTTTGCCGTTGAAATTATGGAAAAGACAGCAGTCATTATGCGTCTGTTTATTCGTGGTGGCAAGATTGTCTCGACATCGCACACCTTGATGCACAATGCGTACGGTTTTGAAAAAGAGGAGCTCTATCAGCGCGCACTCTTTGAGTTTTATAACCCGATGAACCAAACCTTCGCCAAGCAAATTCTCATCGCAGAATCCTTTAATGAACAAGACGATATGAGTCACTTTTTAAGTGAAAAATTTGGCCAAAAGATCACTATCAGCGTTCCCAAGCGCGGTGAAAAACTGCACTTAACCTCTATGGCACAAGAAAACGCTAAGACGATTTTAATCCAACACAGCACGAAAAATAACAACTCTCTGGCAGAACAGATGCAAGTTCTGTTTGATTTTACAGCCCTTCCCAAACGCATTGAAATTTTTGACAACTCTCATCTTGGTGGTAAATCTCCCGTCGGAGGCATGGTTGTGTGGGACGAAGGGTTTGATAAAGGAAGCTACCGTCGTTATGAGCTTCACCACAGCGATGAATATGCGCAAATGAGAGAAATGTTGGAGCGTCGCATCAATGATTTTTCCAAAGAATCCGCCCCCGATCTTTGGGTGCTTGATGGAGGAGAGACCATCCTCAAACTGGCGAAAAGCCTGCTCTCTCAAAAAGGAGTTCAGGTCGATCTGCTCGCCATTGCTAAAGAGAAGCGTGATGCGAAAGCCAACCGTTCAAAAGGAGCGGCACACGATCTTCTCTACAACCAAAACCAGTCGTTTGAACTCCCTCCTAGCGATAAGCGTTTGCAGTTTATTCAACGCCTTCGGGATGAAGCGCACCGCTTTGCCATCACGTATCATCAAAAGAAAAAACGAGGGCGTGATATGAGTTTAGAACTTCAAACCATTGAAGGCGTAGGTGCAGCAACGATTAAGAAATTACTCCTCTACTTTGGAACCTTTGAAGCCATCTATAATGCAAGTCAAGAAGAGCTAGAGGTCACCGTAGGTAAGAAGCTTGGTGCTAATCTATTTCTGGGCTTAAAAAAGTAGGTTAGTTTTAAGTATAAGTGAGTTAAAATGGAATTTTCAACGTTCACTCAAGGATCGTCATTTGATACTTTACGATAAAAGTGGTCTATTTCTAGGAATGGGAACCCAAGAGTTGTATCTATTAGGATACGAAGACATGGAAGAGTTTCGTAATTATCACAATGATTTTGCCGACCTCTTTGTGAACAAACCTGGCTTTATCTTTAAGTTCAAAAACTTCTCATGGATTGATTATGCTCAACATAGCGGTACACCCAATAAACGCGTTTTGATCAAAACCAAAAATGGTAAAGAGATTGAGACATCACTGACTATTAATGAAATATACCTTCAAAAAGAGATTAACGGCTCATTTATTTTCTACAGTGTAGAACTAAACAACGCACCATTTAAACATGACCTACCTCTTTCAACGAACAAATCTCCAGCTTCTGAGCCTATGATCGAAAAAGAGTTATCCCCTAGCTTAATTCCGCATGAAGAAGCTTTTATTGAAGATGCTCCACTATCTTTGTCATCTGATATTAACTTTGATACCCCGTTATCCTTATCCACTACAGAACGAGAGGATGATTTTATAGCTCCCACCTTCAAACCTTTAGAAGAGACGTTTCCTGAATCTAAGGAAGAGAGTGATTTGAAAATTGGTGCATCACTGCCTTTTCCAGAAGATTCATTTGATTTTAAACTTAAATTTGACGATAACATTCTAGAAGAGCCAAAAAGTGAAGAGAGACAAGACGAAGACACTTCTTTTGAATATCATTCTATCGACCAAATCAAAATCAATGATCTTGATTTTGTAGCTCCTGTTGAAAATTATCCCGATGACAAAGAAGAAAATCTCCGTGAAGATACAACACTCTTTGTTGACGAGCTCAGAAAAACACCCGTACCGCTCGTTGAAGATGAAGAGTTTGATCTTGCACTGTGTGCTGAAGAGCTAGGACTTGATATTAGTACATTAGCACAAATCCTTGAAGAGTATATCAATGCCTTAAATATTGCAATGCCCCTTCTATTGCAAGCTATTAATGACAATAACCGCAACAATGCCAAAGAAGAAATTACAAAACTCAAAAGCATTGCACTGCATTTGCAAATAGCCTCACTTTCTAATCAATTTGAGCATCTTGAAACCAGTTTAGAGTTTGATACTAAAGAGGAAATTCTCCAAACATTAAAAAACCTGCAAGATGTAGTTGCCCGTTTTAAGGAGAATGTTTTATGAATAAACTGATATTGAGCCTTCTTTTACCTCTATCTTTCTTATTTGCAGATAGCTTTCGAGATGCAATGATGGAGTATAAAAGTGGTAACTTCACACATGCTAAAGAGCTATTTGAACTCTCGATTAAAAAAGAAAATTCAGTGCAAGGATACTTTTACCTTGGCAAAATGTATCTTTACGGTGAAGGCGTTGAAGCCAACCCAGCACTTGCTATTCCCTACTTAGAACAAGCGGTGATGAAAGGCAATATTAAGGCAAAATGTTACCTTGCCGAAGCCTATCTTAAAAATAAAGTCAAACATGATGAGGCTGTTTCCCTCCTCAACCAAGGGGCAAAAGATAGCGTTACATGTAAAGACATTGCTTCTACTTACAATATACTACTAAACAGTTAATAAAGGACTCCGACCATGAAATTAACGACTCAGCATACTTTAAGACTTATCAGTCAATATCCTCTGATTATTCTTTTTATTTTTTCCAGTTACTTTCTCTTCTTATCATATAAACAATTTGATACAACGTTAACACTGAAAAATAAAATAGAAAGTACCAGAGTTTTAAGCACACTCTCTATTGAGCTTGCAAAAGAGAGAGGACTGAGCGCTTCTTATATTTCAAGTCAAGGAAGTATTGCAAAAGAATCTCTCCAAGAACAACGCGTAGCTGTTACAAAAGCCATTACAGAATTTCATAACTTTTATCAAACACATGAAGTAACACCAAATATTAAAAATACTATCCTCTACCTTAACAAGGTTGGTGATATGCGTCAAGCAGTCGATAAATTTTCGATTGACTTTAATAAAATGTTCTTTGATTACTATAGTCAGGTTAATACATTTCTCTTAAAAGAGCTTGAGACACTTGGAACCATCAATTCCAACTCAAATATCTCGAACCTCACATACTCCTTAATTTCTGCCTACAAAAATATTGAATACTTAGGACAAGAAAGAGGTTTCGTTTCTAAAATCCTCAGTCAATATGTCCCTTTTAGCCCTAAAGACCTTGAAATTTGGATTAGTATTTTTGGTGTTTCCAATATTTTTGATCATACTACTATTAATGACCAAGGAACACGCACACAAATTGAAACGCTTTATAAACTCCCAGAGAATATTAAACTTGATGAGGAAATCACCCAAGTAAAGGCTGAACTTATTACAGCAGCACAAAGCGGTGAATACTTAATCGACCCTACGCTCTGGTTTGGTCTCTTAACGAAAAAAATTGATATTCTTGACAAATCTGCTCAAATTATTAAAGCTTCTCTTAATGTAGAAGAAAAAAACTATGATACTCAAAATATGGGTCAATTGATTGGTGCAGGGCTTACATGGATTATTTCCATCATTTTGATGTTCTTAGGACTAGGACTTTCAGGACAATTTAGAAAGAATGTTCAAGGCCTTGAAAATATCTTTACACGTGTTGAAGAGCTTGCCGAAACAAAAGAAAAAGTTGACTTTAATACAGCGGAAGGTATGAACGTTGCCTACGGTATTATCGATCGAGCCATTGAAAACATTGCCAAAGAAAAGAAAAATGCGGAAGAAGCCAGTGCTGCAAAAAGTATCTTCTTAGCTAATATGTCCCATGAGATTAGAACGCCGCTTAATGGTATTATTGGATTTACAGAACTTTTGAAAAATTCTGATCTCGATGAAGAAAAACGCGAATTTGTGGATGTTATTGAAAAAAGTTCTGAAAACCTTTTAGCCATTATTAATAATATTCTTGACCTTTCTAAAGTGGAAAGCAATAAAATTGAAATCGACGAAATTCTCTTCTCCCCTATTGATGAGTTTGAGAATGCCGTTGAAGTGTATGGACCTAAAGCTGCTGAGAAAAATATTCAACTTTCGTTGTATATTGACCCTAGCTTACACAATTACCTTAAAAGTGATGCTGTTAAGATCAAAGAAGTGCTCATCAATCTTATGAGTAATGCTGTTAAATTTACTCCAAACAACGGTCAAATCACGGTAGAAATCAAACGTGTCGATAATGCGCCGCTTGATAAAGCTCGCGTACTCTTTAGTGTACAAGATTCAGGTATTGGTATTAACAAAGATAAAATCGAAGGTATTTTTGATGCCTTTAATCAAGCTGATTCTACGATTACACGAAAGTTTGGAGGTACAGGACTTGGCCTGACCATCTCATCAAAATATATTGCTCTTATGGGTGGTCGTTTAGAAGTTGAAAGTGACGAAGGTAAAGGTAGCCGCTTCTTCTTTGTATTAGACCTTTTAGAGTCAAGCTCAAGCGGTACCGACTATAAAGATCATTTCAATGACTTTAACTGTGCCATCTATTCACCTCTAAATAGTAATAAAGCACACACTGAGTTTATGTATGATTACTTTACTTATTTTGGAGCACATGCAAAATACTATACAGATTTTCCTGCACTTAAAAATCTTATTTTTAAAGCAGGAAGCAATATCATCGTCGCTGATTATAACAATCTGACCAAAGAAGAGCTTGAAGAGTATAAAAAAATCAAGTTACCTATTATTCTAATCTTTAAATCTTCTCAACAGGTTAAATACAATGAGTTTAATACGAAATACATTACACCAATTTATGAGCCAATCAACGTATCAAAACTTGTTAGAGCGTTAGAATCCAAACGCGAATTTTTACCTGCAAAAGAAGACCGTATTGAGCCACAACCATTGCCAAAAGTAACTTTTGGCAAGAAATTTAAAGCAAATGTACTTGTTGCCGAAGATAATGAGATCAATCAAAAATTAATCCGAAGAACATTAGAAGATTTAGGCCTTAATATTACAATTGTACCTAATGGTCTTCAAGCTGTTGAACGCCGACGTAATGACAATTTTGATATGATCTTTATGGATATTGCGATGCCCGTTATGGATGGTATTGAAGCAACGCATAAAATTCTCGAATATGAAGAAAAAAACCATCTCCCCCATATTCCTATTGTTGCAATTACTGCTAATGCACTCAAGGGCGATCGCGAGCGTTTTATGAAAGAAGGATTGGATGAATACATCACCAAACCAATCAAAAAAGATAGCATTATTAGTATTCTTAACCTCTTTATTCAAGATAAAATTGATTTTGCAGCTCAAGAGGAAGTTCCTTCGGTAGACGTCAAACAAGCTACAGTAGAGCACCAGCCTATTGAGACAAATATGCCTCTTCTATCTGAAGAAGTCCCTCATTTGTCAACAAGCATTGAAGATATGCAAACCCCTATTACTGAAGAGAAAAGTAATGAGTCAATCGTTCCAACCATTGAAATCAAAGATGTACTTGTTTTGAAGAAAAGCCCTATTGAAACGAAAATATTTACAAGTGTTTTAAGTAAAATGTGTGAATACGTTGAATCAGCAACTTCATACAATGATTTTAAACAAAAAATTGGATCAAAACACTACAAAGTTATTCTTTTTGATAAAGAGATGCTTCTAGATGATATAGAAATATTTTCAACATGGATTCAGTCAACTGAAAAAGAACACAATGTAGGCAAAATCCATACGATTATGTTTATTGATCCAAAAGACAAAAATCAAGATACCACCGTTGCCTTTGATGCTATTTTACCAAATCAAATTAGCAAAAAAGACCTTGAGACGCTTATCCATAAGTTTATTTAAAAGGCCATATGATGGGAAAACAATTGAAGATTTTAGCGGTTGATGATGATTTTATTAATCTAAAACTCATTAGTTCAATGCTACGCAAGAATACACATGTAGGCGTTATTATTGAAGCTACCAATGGATTAGATGCTATCAATATCCTAAAGATGCAAGGAGATATTGATCTCGTATTACTTGATATCAAAATGCCTGTTATGGATGGTATTGAATTTTTAACGAATATTCAATCTATGATAGAATTTAAAAAACTTCCTGTCATTGTTTTAACTACCGATGAAACTCGCAAACATGAAGCCTTTGATCATGGCGCTTTTGATTTTTTAGTTAAACCTATTAGAGAGCATGATCTCAGCAGTAAAATAGCGAAAGTTGCTGATCTATTTTGATCAGCAACTACGTTTTTGTATTACTTCATTTATCTTATAATACAATGAAGTAATTTCCTCTTTCTTTTCAATAAAACTATTTTTATTTGCAATTAAATATGCCGAAGAATCTAAAATTGTTTCAACAACCTTAAGTCCATTTTGCTTCATTGTGCTACCTGTTTCAACAATATCAACGATAACATCTGAAAGCCCTACGAGAGGGGCTAATTCGATAGAACCATACAGTTTAATAATGTCAACCGCCATCGCTTTTTTGGAAAAATATTTTTGAGTAATATTGGTCATTTTTGTAGCAACTTTCAGTTCTGGAGCACGATAATCAATCGTTTTGCCCTCTTGAATACCGACACATACTTTACATTTTCCAATACCAAGATCAAGTAAACGTAAAAGATCCTCATCTTTTTCTTCTAACACATCCAACCCAACTACACCAATATCTGCAGATTGATGCAAAACATAGGCTGGAACATCTTGATTTCGAACCAATAAAAATCGGAAACCATCTGCTTCCAAAATTAGTTTACGATCATCAAAACGAAATGCTGTTCCAAAAATTTTCTCAAAAATTTCTAACGTCTCTTCTGCAATTCTGCCTTTTGGCAATGCCACTGTTAACATTCTTTTCCCTTTTATTCTAATTGTGCTTCTTTGATAGTTTTGAGCATTCCTCTAAAAATCAGTGTTCGATCAAAAATCGCATTGCCGAAAAATTTGGAGAAAAACTTTCCATCACCACCTGTAAAAAAAATTCTTTTATCTTTACATGTAATTTCTAAAAGCATTATAATTGACTTAATCACACCGTATGAAATAGCATCATTCGTCTTCTGTGGTAGTGCGTCAAGTGATACACTTGGATTAATAGGAAGCATAAGACGAGGTGAAATGGAAGCATAACACTTCTCATAAGCACTAAGACCTGGCAAGATAAAGCCTCCTAAGTGCATTCCTCCTGACATAATATCAACCGTTATTGCACTTCCTGCATCAACAATCATACCATCCCTGATTGTCGAACATGCAGCAATACGATCAATTCCCATACCTTGATAAATCGTATCAAACTCGAAAAAAGGTTCCAAATCAATAAAATTATTTTTAGATTGAAGTGTAGCCTTGAGAGCTTCACAAACGCTAATATAATAGACTTTTTCTGTGGCTACAAACTCTTTAAATTGTTTATGCTGCATTGTCCATACTTTACCATCTTGATAAAAATCTGCATTTGAGTTACCAATATCACATAAAATCATTCATAAACCTTCCAACCATTTTCATGCAGTAGGAGTGCTGCCTTTGAACATACTGGTGCTTGTAGCAATAAGTGTTTATACTTATAGGCATGTTGGAAATGTAATTCTAATGCACGCGTAAATTCAATAACTTCCTGTACATGTTTCATAAGAAAACGACTCTTTTGCTGGGAATGAAAAATTAAGTGATAAAAAGATTTGCGATCAGTACCACAAAAGATGGCAAGTTTTTTACGAGTATGAAGCACTGTTTTGGGATCCACTATTTCTAGAGATGTAAAAACGATCTGTTTATTACAAATACGCTCTAACATCTCCTTCATAATGGTGTTAAATCCAACTCTTATTTTTTACGATTTAGTTTGAAAAAGTGATTTTTATAATAAAGGGCATCACCCGTTGTAAAAACATGGCTTTCTATACTGTCAGGAAGTTTATAAACATTTGTTGAGATAAGATCTAAGTCTGTCGCAATGACATAGCCACCTTTTTCAATCATATAGATAAAATCCCCGTAAATGGTTCCAGAAAAAGTTGCAAATGGGAATTTGCGTTCTTTAAGTGTTTTAAGATCTGCATCGGTAAGAATGACACGTCCATCTTTAGTGAAAACAAAGATACGATTTTCAAGAACAATCACATCTTTTACCTCAGTTTCTAAAAAACTGATAGCTTTTGGACTAATGGAAACAACTTTACTTTTTGTTGCAGCAACCAAACGATCACCTAAAACTTGAAGGTAAATAATATTACCAAAAAACTTTTCATTACTTACAACAACATCACGGATTGGTTTTTTAGTTTGTTGATCAACAATTAGCAATTTACCATCAAGTGTTGGGAAAACAATCAAATCACCCAAGAAGTATGGAGAAGCAATGCGAGAATCTAAAACATACACATTATCTTGTCTTAAATGCATCATCTCTTTGCCATCATTAATATCAATAATCACAAGTTCATTAGAACCCAAAACAAGTGCTAAAAGATTTCCTTTGAGCGCTGCAGAAGCTACAGCAACACTACATTCTTTAGAAAAAAGAACTTTTTTATTGGCATCGACAATTTGTAAAGCACCACACTTAGAAGCCGCAACATAACGACCTTTATCTTCAGAGAGGTAAACAAAACCTTCTGGTAAAATGACATTTGTCAGACCATTTTTGGTTATCACTTGGCCATTAGACAATGTTGCGCCATCTCTTACTGCATCTATAATTGTTCCAGGCAATGAATCATCATAACTGACTTTTCCAGAAAGTGATTCTGGTTCAAAGTATTGTCGTTTTGTACCACAGCCGCTTACAACCAATAATAAAGCCAAAAGTGAAAAGGCAATTTTTGCGTATCTCATTATTTCAAACCTTGATAGTGTTCTAGATTTTTTGCAATCTGTTTAAGTGGTGAATTTGCATCAATCTGTGCAAATTTCAACCTCGCCTCTTCGATTTTCTTATCTTTGAGTAAATCATATCCTTCTTGAAGAAGCACCATACCTGCCAATAACTCCCCTTTTGGTGTAGCATTAAGATCAAGTTGAGAAAGCTGATAGGTCGCCAAATCAGCTAAAATAGGATTTTCTTTAGAAAGAGAGACTGTTTTAAGTGCTTCAGTATCACCTTTCACCAGTGCTGTTTCAAAAATAAACATCGTATACAACTTTGGATTTTTCGCCTTAAGTGTTTCAAGCGCTGTCGTATTGTTAGCATCTTTTAAAAGAGCTTGATACGCTTCATTTGAAACTTTTAAACGCTGCTGCGACATGATGTCATTGATAGCATACCATCCAGCACCCAAAGCTACAAGCACTAATGCCGAGATAATATATTTTTTATTGCGATTAAAAAAACGCTCTCCTTTGATCATTCCCTCAAGGAACTGCTCTTCAGTGCTAATTTCTTCTTTGACCGCTTGAATATTCTCTTTAAGTCCCAAACACTATCCTTAATAAGCGATTTTTAAAAACATGGCAAAGTTTATCACAAGAAATATAAAAAGGGACTAATAGAAGTCTACTATCGTTTCAGTATCCACCAAAAGAGAATTTGCTATAATTACCTTTTAAAAGATTTAAGGATTTTAAACAATGAAAATTGATAATGAACTACTTCAAAAATTGGAAAGACTCTCCTCTTTAAAAATTAGTGATGAAAAGAGAGAAGGTGTCATTAGTCAACTCAGTGAAATTGTCTCTTTTGTTGAAAATCTTAATGAACTCACTCTGGATGGTGAAGAAGCAACCTTTACAACACTTGCAGGTGGTACACCATTTCGTGAAGACATCCCTAATGTCAATCATGAAATTATTAAAACTATTTTACAACATGCACCACAAAGCGAAAGTGGCTTTTTTGTCGTTCCAAAAATCATTGAATAACGTTTATTTGAAGGGGAATTGAAAATGAGTTCACTCAATATCAAAGCATTATTAAAAAACGTGGTAGCCTATAAAGCATCAGATTTACATCTTGTTGGGCGTAGCGAACCACAAATTAGAATTGATGGAAAACTTGTTCCTCTTGATATGGAAAAACTAAATGGTACAACCATTGAAGAACTCTGTTATACTCTTATTACCGATAAGCAAAAGAAAAAACTTGAAGAAGAAAAAGAGCTTGATTTTGCAATCATGTTCCCTGATATTGGCCGTTTTCGTGCAAACTATTATTACACGATCAATAGTGAACTTGCCGCAGCATTTAGGATTATTCCTATTGATATTCCATCCTTAGATGATTTAAATGCTCCCATTGTTTTTAAAGAGCTTGTTCAGCGAGAAAAAGGACTTATTCTTGTCACTGGACCTACAGGAAGTGGTAAATCAACGACACTGGCCGCTCTTTTAAATGAAGTTAACCTCTTTGAACATCGCCATGTTATTACTATCGAAGATCCTGTCGAATTTATTCATACCAATAAAAAATGTCTTTTTTCACACCGAAATGTGGGTGAAGATACCAAAAGTTTTGGTAGAGCGCTCAAATTTTCACTCCGTGAAGATCCTGATATTATCCTCGTGGGTGAGATGCGTGACCAAGAAACTATCAGTACGGCCATTACGGCTGCTGAAACAGGACACTTGGTTTTAGGGACACTGCATACCAATTCAGCAGTCCAAACCATCAATAGAATTGTTGATAGTTTTGAAGGAGCTGAACAAGTACAAGTACGTAATATGCTTGCAACATCCCTATATGCTGTCATTTCACAAAGTTTGCTCCCTAAAGTAGGAGGAGGAAGAGTTGCTATCCATGAAGTTATGATTAATAATTCAGCTATTGCCAACTTAATTCGTGAAAATAAAATTCATCAGATTTATTCGCAAATGCAACTTAACCAACAAAAAACAGGCATGATTACTCAAACACAAGCAATGATGAAAAGCCTTAGAGCCAATCTTATTACTAAAGATGATGCCATCCGTTACTCTACCCAGCCACAAGAACTTCTCAATAATATGGGGATGTAATAAGTAATTTTACTAATATTACAGCTTATTCAAGCTATACTAAAGCATTAAAAACTCTAAAATAAAATGGGTAAAAAGGCACCTATGGAAATGAACAACAATAATCATATCGCAGAAATGGTTTTTCAGCTTGCAGAAGAGACATTTGCAAAGCTTAAGAGTTTAAACATTCCCCCTTATCCAAAATATTATCACGATACGTTTGTTGAGACACTGCAAAAAAGCGGTGATACAGAGTTGATGGATCTTACAAAAAAACATAGTTACCTTTTTTCCAATGCCCAACAAGAAGAGATGGTAAGTGAAACCTGCTTTGGTTTAATGAAAAAAGGGTTAGAAGAGTTTGTAAAAACAAATGATAACCTTAAATTTATTTCAGATGAAACATCGATCAATATTGACAATATCAAAAAAGATTATGAGAGTGTTGATACACATCAAGTTCTACAGGCTTTTGATAACTTTCAAGGTAAGATATTACATGAACTTCAAGCTGCCGATGAAACAATTGCTAAACTCAAATTAGAAGTAGAACGCTTAGAACGTGAATCCAACATTGACCCTCTAACAAAAGCCCACAACAGAAGAGTTCTTGTTAAAGACTTAGAAGAGCTACTGAGTGTTGGTAGAGATAGAGATATGGATATGCATCTTGTCATGTTCGATGCCGACGATTTTAAACAAATCAATGACTCCTTTGGCCATATTGCAGGCGATAAAACCTTAATCTTTCTATCCAAGCTGATTCAAAATTCACTTAGACGTGGAACACGTATCTATCGATACGGCGGTGAGGAATTTGTCGTTATTTTGAACCGAACCTCTTTTGAGGAAGCAACAAAAATCGTTGATCGCATTATTAAAGAGACAAGCGATAGCAAATTACTTTATAAAAATCATGATATCCATCTAACGCTGAGTGCAGGCATTTGTTCTCATAAACGCACGATGAGTGCCGACGATCTTTTGGATACAGCAGACAAAGCGCTCTACGAAGCCAAAAAAAGTGGTAAAAATTGTTTTAGGAGCGCACATTAAATGGCAAATTTTTCGATGTTTGACCTTATATCTCTTGCCTTAGTGCTAATATTGGGAATTAAAGGCATTATTAATGGATTTGTAAAAGAGGTATTTGGTCTCTTAGGTATTATTGGTGGTATCTACTTTGCTTCGCGTTATGCACATGAAGCAGGTAAAATGATCAGTGATCATATTTTTGTATTTAACAATCAAGCATCATTATACCTTTTTGGATTTATTGCTGTTTTGATTGTTTTTTGGATTACGTGTATTTTTTTAGGATATCTTATCGCGCAAGCCTTGAGCCTAAGTGGACTTAGTATGTTTGATAAATTGGCTGGTTTTGCCATAGGCAGTATGAAAATATTTTTAGTTTTTTCTGTTTTGGCAGTCACATTAACCAATATTGAGTTCATTAAATCAAGAATCGAACCCTACGTTGCTAACAGCATGATGTTTCCACTTTTTTTAGAAACTGGCAAATACATTGTCAAACTTGATACCAACACCATGTTTGAGAATTTGCAACCTAAAGAGAAAACTAACCCTTAAAAGAGGTCATGATGAGTACGTTTGAAAATCTTGAATATAACTCCTTACTCTCAAACTTTAAAGAGTTATTGAAAAATAATAGTTTAAAATTTACCAAGCAACGCGAAGTCGTTTTAAAAACACTCTATGAAAAAGATGAGCACTTTACGCCAGAAGATCTCTATATTTTTCTTCGCAGCACGTATCCAGAGCTTAATATTGGGATTGCTACGGTCTATCGTACACTGAACCTGCTTGAAGAATCTCTCATGGTCACATCGATCTCATTTGGTGTTGCCGGTAAAAAGTTTGAACTTGCCAATAAACCTCATCATGATCATATGATCTGCAAAAACTGCGGACTTATTATCGAATTTCAAAATGATAAAATCGAACAACTACAACTTGAAATTGCGCAAGCAAACCATTTCACCATTACCAGCCATTTAATGCAACTGCGTGGCCTTTGCAAAGAGTGCGCCAAAAATAGTAAACATTAGAAAAGAGGACGATATTTTGATATTTCAAGACCAATACCAACAACAACGCATCGAAAAGGGAAAGGCGCTACATGCCCTTGGTCATAACCCTTACAGGCATAATATTATCAAAGATACGAGCACCAAAGAGTTTTTAGAGTGCTACGAATATGTTGCAGAGAGTGAACTCAAACGCGATGAGAACAAGAACAACACGGTTGTAGGACGTATCAAATTTCTACGCCATATGGGAAAAGCTGCCTTTGCAAAAATCGAAGATGAGCAAGGTGTTCTTCAAATCTATTTCAGTCGTGAATCTATTGGTGATGCATGGTTTGATGAAGCTAAAAAACTTGTTGAAGTCGGTGATATTATCAGTGTCACAGGTTTCCCTTTTGTGACAAAAACTGGTGAACTTTCTTTACATGTAAAGACATTAGAAGTCGCAACCAAATCAATTGTACCTCTTCCTGAAAAGTTTCATGGTCTCCAAGATAAAGAGTTACGTTATCGCAAACGCTACCTTGACATGATTATGAACCCTGATGTACGAAAAACTTTTAAAATCAGAAGTAAAATTGTCAGTGAAATTCGTCATTTCTTTGAAGAACGTGACTTTCTAGAAGTTGAAACTCCCATGATGCACCCAATCGCAGGCGGAGCGAATGCAAAACCGTTTATCACGCGCCATAATGCCTTAGGGGTTGATCGCTACCTAAGAATTGCACCAGAACTTTACCTCAAACGCCTTGTCGTCGGTGGTTTTGAGTCAGTCTTTGAAATCAACCGTAACTTCAGAAATGAAGGTATGGATCAAACACACAATCCTGAATTTACCATGATCGAATTTTACTGGGCATACCATAATTACCATGATTTAATGCGCCTCACCGAAGAGATGTTTGATGTGTTGTTAAAGAAACTTAAACTTCCACGCAAACTTCCTTATGGAGATTTGGAAATTGATTTTTCAAAACCATTCCAAAAAATTGCTTTTAGAGCAGCGCTGAGTGAAATCGGTGGCGTTCCAGATGAAATTCTTGATGATTGTGCTCAAATAACAAAATATATTACAGATAAAGGTTTGAGTGTTGATGCTAATTTAAACCTTGGCAAACTCTATGAAGAACTTTTTGATCTTTTTGTTGAAGAAAAACTCATCAATCCAACCTTTATCATTGATTATCCAATTGAAATCAGCCCACTTGCACGTAGAAGTGAAATCAATCCAAACATTGCAGAACGCTTTGAACTCTTCATTGCCGGGCGTGAGATCGCTAATGGATTTAATGAGCTTAATGATCCTATCGATCAATACGAACGCTTTGCAAAACAGTTGCAGGCTAAGAATGCAGGCGACGATGAAGCCCACGAGATGGATGAAGATTATGTCTATGCTCTAGGCTATGGATTACCACCAACTGCAGGGCAAGGGCTAGGAATTGATCGTTTAACGATGTTACTCACCAATGAGTTATCGATTAAAGATGTTATTCTGTTCCCAGCAATGAAACCCCTTGGTGATGCTGATGAACAAACACAAAAAGACGAGGAATAAAAATGAGTATTTTAAAAACTGTTGACCCTGTTGTTTACGATCTAACCGTAAAAGAGTTAAATCGCCAATGTGATCATTTGGAGATGATTGCCAGTGAAAACTTCACCTATCCTGCGGTTATGGAAGCAATGGGTAGTGTTTTCACAAACAAATACGCAGAGGGTTACCCTGGTAAGCGCTACTACGGTGGTTGTGAATTTGCTGATGCTGTTGAACAACTTGCAATTGATCGTGTGTGCAAACTTTTTGGCTGTACGTATGCGAATGTCCAACCAAACTCAGGTAGCCAAGCCAATCAAGGTGTATACCAAGCACTGTTGAATCCTTTTGATAAAATTTTAGGTATGGATCTAAGCCACGGCGGTCACTTAACCCACGGCGCCAAAGTAAGCAGTTCAGGTAAAACGTACTCCAGTTTCTTTTACGGCGTTGAACTTGATGGTCGCATTAACTATGATAAAGTAAGAGAAATTGCTCATATCGTTAAACCTAAAATAATCGTGTGTGGTGCAAGTGCCTACCCAAGAGAACTTGATTTTGCTAAATTTAGAGAAATTGCAGACGAAGTGGGTGCGTATCTTTTCGCAGATATCGCACACGTTGCTGGTTTAGTTGCGGGAGGTGAACATCCAAGTCCATTCCCACACTGCCATGTTGTAACATCCACAACGCATAAAACGCTTCGCGGACCTCGTGGTGGAATTATCCTCACTAATGATGAAGAGATCGCTAAGAAAATTAATAGCGCCATCTTCCCTGGTATTCAAGGTGGTCCATTGGTACATGTGATTGCAGCCAAAGCCGTTGGTTTCGCTGAAAACCTAAAACCTGAATGGAAAACATATGCAAAACAAGTTCGGGCTAATGCAAAAGTTTTAGCCGATGTGCTGATTAAAAGAGGTTATGATATCGTCAGTGGCGGCACTGATAATCATCTCGTGCTCGTTTCGTTCTTAAACAAAGAATTTAGCGGTAAAGAGGCGGACTTAGCACTGGGTCGCGCAGGTATTACCGTTAATAAAAACACGGTTCCTGGCGAGACAAGAAGCCCATTTGTCACCAGTGGTGTTCGTATCGGATCCCCTGCTCTTACCGCACGCGGTATGAAAGAAAAAGAGTTTGAAATCATTGCGAACAAAATTGCCGATGTACTCGATAATATCAACGATGAAGCTTTACATGTAAAGATCAAAGCTGAGATGAAAGCATTAGCAAGTAATTTTATTATTTATGACAGACCAACCTACTAAGGGAAATTATGTACAACATTGACGTCTCTCTCATCAAAATGATTACCGACCACTATTGGATTAAGCGTGATGCTATTGTCCAAAAAATCGATTTTGGAGGGAGAGTCTTTTTTGATAAATATGAGCGAATTGATCAGCCTTTGAACAATAGTATCATTAAAGACCATCTTGATGGAAAAATCACCGTTGCTCACTCGCTGATTAATAACTTTGACAAAGTCGAAAATATTGTTTTTGACTATAATGGAAGAAATACCGAGAGATTTTGGCATAGGGCACAACTTTTGCTTAGAGAAGAGGGATTCATCAATTTTACAGCCTATAAAAGTAAAACAGAGGGTCATCTACATCTGTATGTTCATAAAGGTCATACTACCTTGCAAGAGGGGTATCAGATCGCTAAAATGCTTTCAGCAAAGCTCTCTCAGAAGCTTCCCCGCGAGTGGAGAATGTTCCCAACTCAGGAGCTTCCAAAAGAGTTTAATATTTTGGCACTGCCTTATGACTTGTACCAAAAAGAGCGAGGCGCTTCTTGGTCGAAGCATATGTAGTCAACATCATTCTAAGGAGAACCGATGGAAAATAGAAATGAATTAAGTGATATTGTCTTAGAAAAAGGAGACAATAAAACCGTTAAGATGAAACGTATCCTTATTTTGGTTGCTTTTTTGATTCTTGTATTTCTTGTCGCACTTGCAAGTATGAAAGTAGCAAACAAAGATCAAGGGAAAGACACTTCTAAGCTAATTTTGCCACCTGAACCAACGCAAGAGACACAAATTCCTAAAGATGACCAGCTCTTTAAACAAGTGCCAATTATTGAGGAAAACCCTAAAAAAGAGAGTTTTGAAGATATGATCAAAACCCTTAAAGATAAAGAAGCGCAAAAGCAAGAAGACGCAAAAGGTAGTGACGTTAAAACTAAAGAGACAACAACCACAACGCCTACGGCTACGACACCTGTCAAAGAGCCAGCTCCTGCCAAAGTGAAAGAAGAGCCTAAGAAAGAAGCTGCTAAGCCTCAGCAAATGCTCCGTAGTACCGAAGTAACACCAGCAAGTACACCTTCTACAACAAGCGGTAGTGGTACGGTTTCTCCTGGTATTTATGTTCAAGTCGGTGCGGTTGCGACAGCTCCTGATGCAAAACAACTCAATGACATCAAATCAAAAGGGTTTGATTGCAAGACATATGCAACTGTCGTCAATGGCAATAAAGTGGTTAAACTTCTTATTGGACCTTATGCAACGTCTGCTGAAGCTGAAAATGCACTTAGCCTTATTCGTTCTAGTGTCAATAAAAACGCATTCATTTATAGGGTAAAATAAGGTGCTAAGCTCTCGTAAAATTCTTTTTGATCAGCTCACCCCCATCTCAATCTTTGCAAAATTGCAACGATATTTTGAAGGTGAGCTCTGTTTTTTGTTTGAAAGTGCTATCAACAATAACGATGGTGACTTTAGCTTTCTTTTTATCGGTGTACGCGAGCGTGTGATTCACCAAGACGATAGGAGCATCCATATTGATGAAGAAGGTGTTTCGCATAATCTAGGAGCCAATCCTTTTACTTTTTTGAAAAAACGCTATGCAGAGCTTGATAAAACGCTCTATCAAAACTATGCTAAAGAGCTTGGTATTGGTTTTGTGGATGGCTTTATCGGCTACATTGGATATGATGCCGTCAAGATTTTTGAACCACGATTGAGATCTCACATGGATGGGCTTAAAGATGAGCTTCATATTCCAGAAGTCGATTTAATGCGTCCAAAACTCGTTTGTACCTTTTCACATAAAACCAATACCCTTATTTTAACTACATTTGTTCCAAGCATTGCTGACCAACTGGATTCCATCGAAGCAACGCTTAAAGAACCTCATATTCACATTCCAATTCAAACAGCGGTTGTTGATAAAAACAAAAGCTCATTTGCGCTCTCCAAAGAGCACTTTTTTGATATGGTCGCACAAGCCAAAGAGATGATACGCAGTGGCGATGTTTTTCAAATTTTGATCTCCAATCGCTTTACGCAATACGCACATATTGATCGTCTTAGCTTTTACCGAATTTTACGTCAAAAGAACCCATCGCCCTATATGTTTTATCTCTCGTATCCAAACTTTGCCATCATCGGCAGTTCTCCTGAAGTCATGGTTGGACTTAAAGATGGACGCATCACGTTACGCCCCATTGCAGGTACTCGTAAGCGAGGCTCAACGTATGAAAAAGATATCGCCTACGAAAAAGAAATGCTCAACGATGAAAAAGAACGTGCAGAACATTTGATGCTCATTGACCTTGGTCGTAATGATCTTGGCCGTGTTGCCAAAGTCGGCAGCGTCAAAGTCAAAGAGATGATGCGAGTGGAGCGCTACTCGCATGTCATGCATATGGTCACCGATATTGAAGCGATCCTTGATGTCAAATATGATATGTTCGATCTTTTTGCCGCAACCTTTACCGCAGGGACGATGACAGGAACACCTAAAATTCGTGCAATGGAGCTGATTAGTGATTTTGAAGGTTTAAAACGTAGCTTTTACAGTGGGGCAGCAGGTTATTTTGGGTTTGATGGCAATATGGACAGCTGTATTATGATTCGCACAGCCTATTTGGATGATGAAAAGATTATTTTCCAAGCGGGTGGTGGCATTGTAGCTGATAGCAAGCCTGAACTTGAATACCTCGAAGTGACCAATAAATTAGGCGCAATGACAAGCTCTCTTGATGATTTGAAAGAGTAACACCTAGTATGTTACTCTTTAGTATTTTTGGTTATCCTGTTGCACACTCTATTTCCCCAAGATTGCATAACACTGTACTTCAAGCTTTAAAACTTGATGGCTGTTATATTCGCAAAGCCATTACTGACCCCGAAAAACTTGTGTCAACGTTTCATGCGATGAAACTAGAAGGTGCAAATGTCACTGTTCCTCATAAAGAGACAGCTTTTGCACAATGTGATGAAGTGCGGGGTATTGCAAAAGAGATTGGTGCAGTCAATACACTTGTGCGAGAAGGTACCCGTGTCATTGGATACAACACCGATGCAGAAGGATTTTATGAGGCAATTAAACCCTTTGGCTATATTCGCAATGCCCTGATTTTAGGTGCAGGTGGAACGGCTAAAGCCATTGCTATTATTTTAAAAGCACATGAGATTGAGACAACGATCCTCAACCGCTCTGCTTCCAGACTTGCTTTTTTTGAAGCTAAAGGCTTTACATGTAAAACATGGCAAACATTCACTTCCCTGCCCTATGATCTTATTATCAATACCACTTCGGCAGGTCTTAAAGATGAAGAGTACCCTTGTGAACCAGAACTCTTAAAAAATATTTTTGCACATTCAAAATATGCATTTGACGTTATTTATAATAAGCCAACGCCCTTTTTAGAACTTGCAAAGAATTATGGCCTTACATGTAAAGATGGTAAAGAGATGCTTCTTTATCAAGGCGTATTTGCCTTTAACCTTTTCTTCTCTCAACATTACGACGTTAAAATGATCGAATCATTGATGCGCCCTGCTTTTGACATCTAAATCTTACTAAAGGAGAGCTCGTGCAGCTCGAAAAAACACTCAATAACCCTTACGCACATGATTATCAACTACTGATAAAAAATATTCTCAATGCTCCTATCTATTTTGATCCGAACCAAGAAATTGTCTATCGTAGCGATAAACGCTTTACCTATGCAACCTTTAAAAACCGCGTTCACCGACTGGCCAATATGTTAACCGCCATAGGGGTAAAAGCAGGGGATACCGTCGCTGTTATGGACTATGACTCGCATCGTTATTTGGAATGCTATTTTGCAATTCCAATGCTAGGAGCTATCCTTCATACCATCAATATTAGACTAGCTCCTGAGCAAATTCTCTATACAATTGATCACGCTGAAGATGATATCATTTTGGCACATACAGATTTTCTCCCCACCTTAGAGCAGATTAAAGGAAGACTCGATATTGATGCTTTTATTGTTCTCTCGGATGATGGAAAAGTCCCCCCAACCTCTTTACATGTAAAGGGTGAATACGAACAACTGCTTGCGCAAAGTGCTGATACATTTGATTTCCCAGACTTTGATGAAAACACCCGTGCAACAACGTTTTATACAACTGGAACAACGGGGCTTCCCAAAGGTGTTTACTTTACTCATCGACAGCTTGTCCTTCATACGCTAGGTGCCCTTTCTACACTGGGGAGTGCACCAAAACAAGGTAGCTTTCATCAAGGTGATGTGTATATGCCGATTACACCAATGTTTCACGTCCATGCGTGGGGACTGCCTTATGTCGCAACTATGTTGGGCGTTAAGCAAGTCTATCCGGGACGTTACATGCCTGACATGCTTTTGGAACTAATTGACAAAGAAGGCGTCACTTTTTCGCACTGTGTTCCCACAATTATGCACATGCTTTTTAATTCACCTAAAATTAATGAAGTGAATCTCAAAGGATGGAAAGTCATGATCGGAGGAGCATCGCTTCCCAAAGCGATGTGCAAAGAGGCACTTTCAAGAGGCATTGATATGTTCACAGGTTATGGCATGAGTGAAACCTGCCCTATTTTAAGTGTGGCGCAACTCACCCCAGAGATGTTAGCACTAGACGATGATGCCCAAAGTGATATTCGCATCAAAACGGGTCGCCCAATGGGTCTTGTGGAAATGCAAATTGTGAATGAGCAGATGCAACCGCTTCCTCGTGATGGTATGAGCACCGGTGAAATCGTTGTGCGTTCTCCTTGGCTGAGTCAAGGCTACTTTAAAGATCAAAAAAACTCTGAAATCCTTTGGAATGGTGGTTATTTACACACAGGAGATATGGCCAATGTCGATGAAAAGGGCTATATCAAAATTACTGATCGTGTCAAAGATATTATCAAAGTAGGAGGCGAGTGGGTCTCTTCTTTGGAGCTTGAAGATATTATTAACCAACATGCTTTTGTGAAAGAGGTTGCTGTTATTGGGATTGACGATGAAAAATGGGGAGAACGACCTCTTGCGCTTGTGGTCATCGACCCAAGTAAAGTCATCAGTGAAAAAGAGCTGCTTCTTCATGCTAAAGAGTTTATTAAAAAAGGCATTATGGCGCGTGAAAGTATGCTTTTAAAAATAAAATTTGTAGAAAGCATCGACAAAACAAGCATAGGAAAAGTGAATAAAAAAGAACTCCGCAAGAAATACGCACATTAAAAAATCTCTAGGAAGTTTACATGTAAACTTCCTTTCTCATTTGCAAATAAACACTTTCCCGTATTAACTCTTTCAACAGATAGTGCTCTACTTTTGACATTCTAAAAAATTGCTATTTAGAAATATATAAAAAATTTTAGTTTATCTTTATAAGGAATAATTTATGCATATTATTTTTATGGCTTTGTTTATTCTCTATGAATTTTTACAAAAGGCTCTTCATGACTATCAAACTACGATTAATTATTTCCGCATTCATTAGCTCCTTTGTGGTGATACTTGTTATTGGTGTCTCTTTTATTACGATTCAAACGGTACAAATTAAAGGAAATATCTATGAGAATATTATTCTTTCAAAAGATCTTTTAGCCGATATTCTCCCACCGCCAGAATATATCCTTGAAACTCGCCTTGTTACGTATGAGCTCCTAAACAGTACACCCGAACAAATTGTTTCCCTTAAAGCCAAGTTAGATGCCCTTAAAAAAGATTTTACCGATCGCCAAAGTTATTGGGATCAGAGTAATCTTGAACCAAGTATGAAAAAATTGGTTTTAAATGAGATTAAAAGCTCAGCATTTAGTTATTTTGACCTTACTGAAAAAAAATTTATTCCTGCGATTGAAAAAGGCAATATGGAAGAAGCACGAACGTTGCTATCAGGTGAGCTACAAAAATACTATGACATACACCGTCAATATATTGATCAGCTAGTGATTATGGCAAATCAACAAGCAGAAGCCGATGAAAATATTTCAAAGAGTGCCCTTCAAAAGGGTTTTGCGACAATGGCATTGACTGCTTTAATTGGTATTATTATTTTGCTCACTGCCTTAGGCGTTACCAATACCATTATTCTTAAAAATATCAATCGACTTAAGACTATTGCCGCAACATTGGCATCGGAAAAAGGTGATCTCTCTAGCCGTTTACCCATAGAGTCACAAGATGAGATTGCTCAAACGTCCCAAAATTTTAATCGCCTTTTTGATAAATTTGAACAAATTGTTCATCTTGCTCAAATAGAAGAGAGTAAGATTAAAGAGGCTCACACTGAAATTAACCAACATATGGCACATTCACAATTAATGATTTCATTAACCGATTTAATGAGTGAGGGAGCCATTCATGGAAGTACGGATATTCAACAAACGATGCAAACAACGATAGAAACATTACAAAATATTTTACAACTCAATGATAAAACCTCTTTAGTCGTCAAAAATGTACATCAAAATACCAATCAAATTATGAGTGCAATGGAACACATCGTTGAAAAGATTAACGATACGCGAAAAAATGCCGATAGCGTCACTCATAGTACCGATGAAATTGCACTGGTCATTGCCCTGATTAAAGATATTTCAGATCAAACCAATCTTCTTGCACTGAATGCTGCAATTGAGGCAGCGCGTGCAGGGGAACATGGTCGTGGCTTTGCGGTTGTTGCGGATGAAGTTCGAAAACTTGCAGAACGTACCCAAAAAGCAACTACAGAAGTAGAAGCCACGATCAATATTTTGAAGCAAAATGCCGAAACGATGGTAGAAAGTAGCGAAAGTACGGAAGTTTACGTCAAAGACACTGTTTCGCAAGTTGATCTCTTCAGGCAGGCTTTAAGTGAACTTACAGACAATGCTGATGCCATACGCCAAGAAAATCTTCTTATCTCTTACGATATTTTCATTGAACTTGCTAAGCTTGATCATATTATTTTCAAACTTAACGCGTACAACTCCATTTTCCATAATGAAGAAAAAACAACATTTAGTGATCATCACCAGTGTAGGTTAGGAAAATGGTATGAACATGGAGATGGTAAAAAAGCCTTTGAAAATGTCCCAAGTTATGCGCTCCTTGCATCACCGCACCAAAATGTTCATGATAAAATATATGCCTCTTTAGCCTGTATTAAAAATAATAATTGTGTGGAAAAATCTGAGGAAATTCTAAATAATTTTAAAATTGTCGAGACAAAAAGTAAAGAGCTCTTCACGATTTTAGATCATATGGTAGAGGAAGCAAAGAGGGGTTAAACTCCTCTCTTTTTAATTTTCTATTTTTATTAAAATATATCTATTGAGCTGCTGTCGATTCTACAACCAAACATTACAAATTTTATGTTACACTAATATTATTTTAGATGTTATATTTCTCAGCAGAGGGTACAATGAGTCTGTTTAGCACATTTTTTGATACTTTATTTTTATCAGACAACACACATAATGCCCTCTACCGATTTTTTGATGATAGTAGTTCCGTTATGCTTCTCATTGATCCTCACAGCGGAGAGATTATTAACGCCAATAAAGCTGCAGCACAGTTCTATGGGTATCCACTAGATCATCTTGTGGGAATGTCTGTTGCTTCATTTAATACACTCCCTCCCAATGAGGTACGTCAAGAACGACAACGTGCTCTCATGGAGGAGCGTAACTACTTTACCTTTCAACACAAGCTTGCCAACAATGAAATAAAAGATGTTGAAGTTTATTCAACACCTATTACGTTAGGTAAGAAAAGAGTTCTTTTTTCAATTATACATGATATCACTATGCGAAAAGAAACAGAAAAGCAGTTAGATGCAGTCAATGAAAATCTTGCTAAACAAGAAATCCTCTTCAAACAAATCATGGATACCTCTAGTGTTGCGATCTTCTTAGTCAACCTTGAAGGCTATATCATTCATGCCAATCGACGCATGGCTGAAATGTTTTTATACCCTCTTGAGGAACTCATTGGCAAAGAGTATGTTGAACTCATCCATCCCAGCGAAAAAGAGATCGGCCGGACTAAGATGCTATCACTTCTTGGTAGTAGCATATCATCCGTAGATTTAGAACGGATCTATTGTCGCAAGGATGGTACAAGTTTTTGGGGAAACCTCGCAGGCAAACGTTTTTACGACGACAAAGGCAGAGAGCTAGGACTTGTTGGTGTGCTAGCAGACATTGACGAACGTAAGTACATCCAAGAATGCGAACAACACCATAAACAAATTTTACAGATGATGGTAAACACTTCACCCCTCTCAACCATTTTACATGTAATGATTGGAGGCATTGAATCCATACACCACCACCGTATTGGATGCAGTATTTTACTCTTTGATGAAACCATCACAAAACTAACACTTGGTGCTACATCCAAAGAGCTTCAAGACCTGAGTATGGCACTGATAAAGACGTCACATAACAACACTCCATTTTTGAATCATCTCATGCAACTTCAATCTGAACCTATCTTGCTCAGTGACATAAAAAATCAACACTGGTGTGCAGATGAAGCGTTTCAATGTTTTTTATCCGATGCTACCCAAACATGTTGGATAAATCCTATTTTTTCAGCACTTAAAAAACCTCTTGGTCTTTTAATCATTTGTTCTTTGCAACAGCAAAATCTTACGCCTAGAGAAATCAAACTCGTGGAAGATGAAGTGCAATTTATTGCCCTTGCAATTGATAAAAGCACCAGCGATTCCAAAGTACAACTTGCAGCCAACGTTTTTACCCACGCAAAAGAGGGAATTATTATTACCGATCCACAAGGCACAATTATTGAAGCGAATGAGGCTTTCATTCGGAACTCTGGTTTTGAAGCATCCGAGATCATTGGACATAACCCTCGCATCTTAAAATCAGGAAGACATGAAAACAGTTTTTATACACAAATGTGGCACAGTATTTTTACAAAAGGCAACTGGCAAGGGGAAATATGGAACCGTCGTAAAGATGGTAGCTTAACTGCTGAAATGTTAAACATTAGTGCCGTTAAAGACAGCGAAGGAGAAGTTCAACATTTTGTAGCACTTTTTACTGATATATCCACCATCAAAGAACATGAAAAAGCGTTAGAACACCTTGCCCAACATGATGTTCTAACTTCTCTTCCCAATCGTATTTTATTTTGGGATAGGCTCCATCAAGCTATTGCCGAAGCACAGCGCTATCATACTTATTTTGCCGTTGTATATATCGATCTTGATGGCTTTAAAGAAGTGAACGATACATATGGCCATAGTATTGGAGATGAGTTACTCATTATTGTAGCTGAGCGCATTACCAAACTGCTTCGCCAAAATGAAACCATCGCTCGTTTAGGCGGCGACGAATTCGTAGCACTACTGACCCATCTTAAAGAGCCACAAGAGTGCGAAACCATTCTTGTCAGGATTTTAGAAAAGATACAAGAGGTAATCGTCGTTAATGGGATTGATCTTTATATCTCTGCGAGCCTTGGCGTCAGTTTCTACCCTTGCGATACACTTGATGCAGATGAACTCATCTTGCAAGCAGACAAAGCGATGTACAGTGCCAAACAATTAGGAAAAAATAATTATAAATTTTTCAATGAAACAAAGACAGATTGAACTTAGATTTTTGTACGTGATTCTAAAGCTTTAGATAAGGAGAGCATATCAACATTTTCTAAGTGCACGCCTGTTGGTACGCCTTGAGCAATTTTTGTAAAATGCAGATCATGCGCTTTGAGTTTATCTTCAATAAATAAAATAAGTGCATCACTCGCTAATGAAGGTGTCAAAGCAAAGATCATCTCCTTAACATCTTCGTGAACCATCGCTTCAAGCTTACTGAGTGTCTCTTCTTCTAAATCGCATAGAACAAAATAACGTCCATCAAACAGCTTATGCTCCTCGAGCACAAAAATATCTTTGGCGCTTTCTACAATACAGATCTTTTGACTATCGCGTCTTTCATCAAGGCAAATATCACAAATTTCATGCTCACTCAGTGCCCCACACTGTTCGCATTTTCGAATACTCTGAATCGCACTCTCAATGGCATTGGCAAGTTTCATTGCAGAAAACGTGTCATTTAGAACCAAATGATAGGCAAATCTAATAGCCGACTTGCGACCAACCGTAGGAAGTTTTTCAAAGGCATCAACCAGTTTATTAAACTTCTCTAACCCTCTCATCATGCGATAAATCCTTTTGAAAAATCAATACTAAAGTGATGATAGCCTTCTTCATATGCGTACGCTATTTCCAATCCATGTTGTTCAACAATATTTTTGACAATATACAGTCCAAGCCCTAATCCACTACCACAGGCTTTAGAACCAGAGACAAACGGTTGAAAATACTCTTCAATCGCCATTTTAAGAGGCTCGCCTTCATTGGCAATAATCAGCCTCTGTCCACTATTTTTTACAAAAACGCGATGATTGAGGCTATGCTTCATGGCATTATCCATCAAGTTTTTAATCGCTAATGCCATGAGCTCAAAGTCAACAGTCACTTTAAAATCAAAATCGCCTTCGACATGAACCTGATCTTCTCTTTTTTGATCATCGAGCATCAAAAGATCAATGGCTTGATCGATTACATGTAAAAGCGAATACTCTTTAAGATTGAGTTCATATCGCTGTGATGTAAGCTGCTCGATCTTTGAAAATTCGGCAATCAAAAGATCAAGCCTGCCAAACACATTAACGAGGCGTTTTTTAGCAATAGCGTCCTCAAGCATTTCAGCGACAATACGCCCTTTGCCAATCGGAGTTTTGAGCTCATGCATAATCGTCCGTAAAAAAAGTTGTCTGGAATTGATAAGATCACGTATTTTTTTAACAGCACGATCAAACTCATTGGCAACTTCACCGATTTCATCATTGGATTCACTCTGGCATTCAATGCTCAAATCCCCACTGGCAAACTTTCGTATTTGCGAACTCAGAGTTTTCAGCGGTGCGATACTTTTAAAAATAGAGACGTACATATAAAGCAAAATGAGTAAAGCAATGACAAAAACAACCCATAAACTTTCGTTAAAATTTTTGTAATCTTGGCTTTCCAACAGTACGCTGGATTCAAAATTATCGATAAAAAGATAATAACGGTCATTGTACACAATGGAAGAAAAACGGCTAATGGGAGAAAGTTTTTGGAAGATAACTACGCCATTGGCAAGGACAGAATCGCGCAGATGTTTACTGGCAACTTTTTTGAGTCCAAAATTATTGAAATATTCCTCAATATCTTTAGGCTGAACGTTATTACGATACATGACTAAAAGATAGTTGACCGATTGAATTTGGCGCTGTTTCATATTCTCCAAATTTTTATCGCTTTGATGTTCCAGCAAAAGAGCAAAAAACATCGCAAGCAAAAAGAGTGAGAGAAAAAAGATTGCACTGATCTTATTAAGAATTGAGTTTTTAATCATCCGACAAGCTTATACCCAATACCTCGTACGGAGTGAATGTACTCAGGGCTTTTAGAATCATCACCAATTTTAGTACGCAAGCGACCAATAATGACATCTAAACTTTTAGAGCCTTTATCTTTCAACGATTTACAGTTATACACCAACTGTTCGCGGGAGATCGAAAAACCATTTTGACGAATCATATACGAGAGTATCTCATATTCTGCTGGAGTGAGATTGAGAACTTCTCCTTTAAAAGAGATTTCATGGCGTTTTTCATCAACCAAGAAAACACTATGACTTTGCTGTTCTTCCAACGTTGAACTTTTTTTATAACGACGAATCAAGCTCTGAATGCGTGCGTACATCTCTTTGGGGTCATACGGTTTTGGTAAATAATCATCCGCACCGATTTGAAGACCAATGACTTTATCGCTAATATCACTGCGTGCTGAGGAGATAATGATAGGAATATCATATTGCGCAACAATTTCTTTACAAACTTCAAGTCCATCCATGCCCGGCAATGTCAAATCCAAAATAAGTAAATCATACTTTTTTACCCCAGCACTTAAACCCAAATAAGGATCTTCAAAATTGGTAATTTTAATATTGTATTTTGCAAGATATTCACTTAAAATTTCGGCGAATTCTGTATCATCTTCTATCATCAAGACATTAATCATTCTATGGCCTTGTAGGTTTTTTATAATTATACTGAATTTGAGTGATATTTAAAAAGAAAGACCTCCGAAGAGGTCTTATAGAGGTAAAATTTGAACTTTTATTTACTGGTAGCAGGTGTTGTTTGTACAGGGACTGGTCTTTGTGGTTTTTGAGCCATCAACGTTTTAAGCTCAGCACGTTGTTCTTTTGTGAGAAGATTGAACACTTTTTCCATATGATCCGCTTGAAGCGCTAACATTTTTTCGTGTATTTCGGTATGAAGTTTGATAAACTCTTTTTTATTGAAGCTATCACCACTCATAAGGTCTTGCATTTTTGTTCTCATTTTTGGATCTTGTAGCTTGGTCATTTCTAACTTCATTTCACTTTGCAAAACATGTAATTTATGGCGTTGATCATCGGTAAGGTTGAGCTGTTCCATCATCGCCATACCACCTCTTCCACCTTGCATCATCATTCCTGGACCACTCATTCCGCCACCTTGCATCATACCCATACCGGATTGCATCCCTTGACAGTTGCCTCCACCGAAGGCGAAAGCACTAGTGGTTCCTAGTGCAACTAATGTTGCGAGTGTTAAGATTGTCTTTTTCATTGTGTACTCCTTAAAAGTTTTATGATGAAATCTTACAGGAGTGCTATTAATGAGCCTTTAACGATTTGTTAATCAACCTTAACAACCAAATTTTAAACTACTTTTTGCTAAAATCTTGATCTTCAAAAACTTACATGTAAAGAGATAATAGTGGATCTAGAATATTATGAAATATTGGAAATTACCAAAACAGCAGACGCTACTGAGATTAAAAAAGCCTATCGCAAATTAGCATTGCAATACCATCCCGATCGCAATCAAGGCGATAAAGAGGCTGAAGAGAAATTTAAAGCGATTAATGAGGCCTATCAAGTTTTAAGCGATGAGCAAAAACGTGCTACGTACGATCGCTACGGTAAATCTGGACTTGATTCTCAAGGCTTTAGCCATTTCTCTGATATGCGCTATGAAGACATTATGGGCGATCTTGGTTCTATTTTTGAGTCTGTCTTTGGTGGTGGCTTTGGAAGCAGTGGTGGTTTTGGCGGTGGCGGATCAAAACAAAATCGCAAATACAATCTAGACCTTGAAGCAGAAGTAACCCTCGCCTTTAATGAAGCCATTTTTGGCACTAAAAAAGAGGTGACTTTTTCCTATAAGAAGCCATGTGACACGTGTGATGGAACGGGAAGCAAAGATAAGTCTAAGGCTACATGTAAAGAGTGTAAGGGCAAAGGTCAGGTTTTTTACCGACAAGGATTTATGACCTTTTCACAAACCTGTCCAAATTGTAATGGAAAAGGGAGTGTTGTCACCAATCCATGCCCAAGTTGTAATGCTAAAGGCTTTACACAAATCGAAGACAAAGTGACGATTGACATTCCCGAGGGCATTGACAATAACAACCGTATTCGCGTAGCCGGTAAAGGCAATATTGACGAGCACGGAGGAAGAGGCGATCTTTATATCTTAGTGCACGTCAAAGAAGATGAACACTTTGTACGCCATAACGATGACATCTATATTGAAGTGCCTGTATTTTTTACGCAAGTTGCTCTTGGTGAAACCATAAAAATCCCAACGATTCGTGGAGAAGCTGAACTTGAGTTGCCTCTTGGTGCAAAAGATAAACAACAGTTTATCTTCAAACATGAAGGTGTTAAAAATGTTCATACGCATCAATTAGGAAGCATGATTACGCAAATCTCTATTCGCTATCCTAAAAAGCTCACTAAAGAGCAAAAAGAGCTACTCATTCAATTGCAAGAAGAATTCGGCGTTGAAAAAAAATCCAAAGACGACAAATTTGAAAGTGTCTTCGATAAAATCAAAAGCTGGTTTAATTAAACGATGCAACCTCTCATAGAGTACCAAGGCGAAACGCTTTGTTACTCTATCATCACCAATCGTCGTCTGAAACACCTCTACATTATGATCGATCCGATCAAAGGGGTCATTGTCAAAACACCTTACACATCCAAAGAATATGTTCATGAATTAGTAAGTCAAAAAGCGGCATGGATTTTTACAAAAGTCAAAGCGGCGAAAAAGCGAATGACCATACAATCACTTTTTGCAGAAGAGGGAAAAGTGCTCTACTTGGGCGAGCCTATTCTTTTACATGTAAAACAAACACCTGATGCATTCTACAAAGAAAAAACAATTCCGTTAGTGACACGGCTGGTGGAAGAGTGGAGTTTTTTAATGAGCGTCAGACCTACTAAAATCAGTTTTCGTAAAGCTAAAAAACGTTGGGGAAGTTGCTCACATACCAATGAACTAAGCTTTAACCTCAGCCTTGCGCAACTTCCTTTGGAGTGCATTACCTACATCGTCATTCATGAACTCTCACACATTGAGCACAAACACCACCAAAAAAGCTTTTGGCTCTGTGTCAGTGAATTTATGCCTGAGTATAAAAATTGTGAGAAAATTCTTAAAAATTACTCTCCAACTCTTTCTTAAATAACAAAATAGATACTTTTTGATAATTTAATATTATTATTAATTTATATCAGATATTATTTCATGTTTTTTTATTTCAAAATATTATTCAATGAGGGGGCTCTATGAAGAAAAGTTTAGTTGTTGCATCATTTTTGTTGCTTAATGGATCTGCTATTTTTGCAGATACCAATCCATGGTTTATTGGCGGTGAGTTTGGTGGTATGAGCATTCATGGTAAAAGTTCTAGCACAGCAGATTTCAATTTATTTGGAACGCATATTATTCAGGAAGGATCAACTTCAGATACGATCAATACAACGTATGAAGCTATAAAAGTGGGTAAATACTTTGAATATGGCAGAGTTTATGGAAGTTTCGGATACCAAAATAAAAAAGAGGATACAACATCCTATACATATGGCCTTGGCTATGATTATCTCTTTAAAAACAAATCAGATTTCACACCTTTTATCGGTATAAACGCTTCTTATAGTGTAGGTAACATTGATAATGACACGGCTAAAGCACTTTCACTGGACAAGCCTAAAGGGTTTAATTACGGTGCTGAAGCTGGCTTCTTGTACGCTTTAACGAAAAGTACAGAGCTTGAAATTGGTGCTCGCTATATGATTAGTGATGTTGACGACACATCTTCCTTCGATCTAGGCACTGTAAAAGCCAATTTCAAAATGGAAGATGAACATATGATTCAATATTATGTCGGATTAAACTACAAATTTTAATCCATGCAGAGGCTCATAAAATGAGCCTCTATCTTAAAAAAACAAAACCCTAAATCCGATAGCAACTAAAACAACCCCACCAAAAATCTCCGCTTTGCTCTCCAACCATGTTCCACTAAGCTTACCTACATAAACACCAAGAAAACTAATCACAAAGGTTGTTAAACCAATGATAGCACATGAAAGCAGAGGATTGAGATCTAAAAGCATTAAACTAAAGCCTGCAGCCATGGCATCGATACTCGTCGCGATAGCTAACGTTAACATAATTTTATTGGTAATCTTTGCTATTTCCTCACCCACACCTTCATTGACACCTTCGTAGATCATTTTTGCCCCAATAAGCGCTAGCAGACCAAACGCAATATACGAAGCATACTGGCTTACGAAACCAAATACACCTTTACCACCAAGATACCCAAGCAGTGGCATTAATGCTTGAAAAATACCGAAGAAAAGTCCTGCTTTGAAAGCAAGTTCTTTCGTAGTATGACCGTTTTGTTTGGCGCCAAGGCCTATGGAAACAGCAAAGGCATCCATACTTAGTGCAAATGCCAATAACAAGACTTCGATCATTTTAATTCTCCCCAATTATTGCCTATGGCAATCGAAACTTTAAGTGGAACGCGAAGAGGATAAATCTCTTCCATTACCTTTTGAGCTTGCAGAGAAAACGCCTGCGCACGTTCTTCTTTCACTTCGAAAATAAGTTCATCGTGAATTTGAAGCAGTAACTTTGCCTCATCATCGACAAGCGTCGCCATAATTTTATTCATAGACAGTTTGATAAGATCAGCAGCACTTCCTTGAAAAACGGTATTGACCGCTTCACGAAGGTAGCCCGCGTATTGCATTCCATTGGCATGTTCAAAGTCAAAAAAACGTTTTCGACCTAACAGTGTCTGCACATATCCCTCTTTTTTAGCACTTTCAGCCACCGATGTGAGATAATTTTTAATCGTAGGAAAGGTTGCAAAATAACTCTCTATATAACTTTTTGCCTCTTTAGTCGAGATACCAATTGTTTCAGAAAGACGCTTTGGCCCCATGCCATACAACAATCCAAAGTTAATACTTTTAGCTACACCGCGTTTTGCTACAGCTTCTTCTTCGCCAAAAAGTTTTAAAGCCGTCTCTTTGTGAATATCTTTACCCGATTGAAAGGCATGAATCATCGCTTCATCTCCGCTAAAATGCGCCAAAAGTCTTAACTCAATTTGAGAATAATCAATGCCGATGAGTTTACAGCCCTCTTTCGCCACAAAACCACCGCGTACTTCGCGTCCAAGCTCTGTTTTAACAGGGATATTTTGCAAGTTAGGGTCTTTCGAGCTGAGTCTTCCTGTTGCGGTACCTATTTGTATAAACGAGGTATGCACGCGCCCTAAAGGAGATTCTTTGGAAAGTTTAAGCAATGGCTCTATGTAAGTAGAACGCAGTTTATAAAGTTCACGATACTCCAAAATTTTAGCAATACTAGGGTGTTGATCTAAAAGTTCATTCAAAACATTTTCATCGGTACTATAGCCTGTTTTGGTCTTTTTAACAGTAGGAAGTCCTAACTGTTCAAACAGAACATTTCCAAGCTGTTGCGTTGAATTGAGATTAAACGTTGCATTGCACAAACTAAAAATTTCCGTTTTAAGTTCTTCTATCGCATGGTCTGTTCGTTTTAAAAGGACTTCAAAATAACGACCATCAATTTTTATGCCCTCTTTTTCCATCTTCATAAGTGTCTTGATAAATGGGAACTCCACCTCTTTGGCAAGATCAAGCAGTTCTGGGTCGAGCACTTCGTGGAGCTTTTCAAAAAGCCTAAGAGTCATCCACGCATCTTCGCTGGCATATTCACACGCTTTTTCTAATGGCACAGCGCTAAAGTTTTCTCCTTTAGGTACAACATCTTTAAACTTAACCATAGCATGATTAAAAAATCGAAGAGCCAGCGTGTCAAGTCCCACATTGGTTTCAGGATTAAGGAGCCATGCAAGAAGCATTGTATCCGCATAGATAGCAACATCTTTAATACCAAAATTATTTTCAACAACAGCAAGGTCGAACTTGAGATTTTGTCCAACAATTTTGTGCGTAAAAAGCATTTCGAGTGCTCTCTTCGCATCGGCTAACGCAATCTGATCGCCTACTCCCAAATAATGGTGTCCAATAGGCACGTAGTATGCCTCATGCGTATTGGTTGCAAACGAGAAGCCTACGATCTTTGCATTGTACGCATCCAGTGCATTCGTCTCTGTATCGAACGCAACAATAGCGTCTTCTTCGATGCCTTCTATGATGTTAAACAACATCTTGGTATCGTCCAGTAAAATCGCATTAAAGCTATTGCTTGGAGTCTCTTTTGGCTTTACATGTAAAGACTCATTTCTGACACGAGAGAGCATATGGCGTAGCTCATACTTTTCAAGTTCATCGGCTATATTGATGAGAGGATTATCGCAAGGGAAATGAAATGCATCGAACTTATCGGCGATGTTGAGCGAATCGTCCAAACGAACCAGCTGCTTACTTAAAAAGGCTTTTTCTCTTCCCTCTTCAAGCATTGCTTGAACACGAGGATTTCCTATACGTTCAAGGTTTTCATACACATTTTCGATCGTTCCATAGTCATCCAAAAGTTTTTTAGCACCCTTTGGACCGATACCCTTTACACCAGGAATATTATCGGCGACATCACCCACAAGGGCTAAATATTCATTGATTTTATGAGGATAAACACCAAATTTTTCAAAACATTTTTCGGTATCAATTTCCATCTTTTTCATAGGGTCATAGATCACCACTCGGCCATCATCAATGAGCTGATAGAGATCTTTATCATGCGTGACAATGCGCACTTTAATGTCATGGCTTTTTGCAAAACGCACCGCAGAGGCAATGACATCATCCGCTTCATACCCCTCTTCTGCATAACATTTAAAGCCCATCTTCTCAATCCATGAGATAGCAACAGGCAGTTGGCGTCTTAAATCTTCAGGGGCTTCTGGTCGATTAGCTTTATAATTAGGGTCTAGTGTATGGCGAAAATTTTTGCCCTTACTATCGAGTGCAAACAGAAGATAATCGGTATCGTGTTCGTTTTTAATCGCATAAATAAAATTGGCAAATCCAGTGAGAAGTCCTGTGGGGAACCCCTGCGTATTACGCAGTTGTGGAAGCGCATAGTAGTTTCTAAAAAAGAAACCAAACGTATCAATAATAGTAAGAATTTTCACAGAAGTACCTTTTACATGTAAGAAGTTAGTAGTATTCTTTGAGTTTTGTCACAGTCTCAAGAAATACTTGTTTATCAAGTTTCTCTTTTTCAAGAATATTGAGTGCAAGGTTAATACTTCGATCACTCAGCGGTGCATTAATGGGGATAGCAGTTTTAACCACTTTTAAAGCAACAGCATAAGGACGAATATCTACGGGAGCAACGCCAAGAGCATCAACGTATTCAATCGCTTTCACCATTTTTTCTTCAAATTTCCAATGTTTAAAAATAAGCCCTGCCACTTCGCTACTTGTCATTCTGACAAACATTTTTTCAACATCAGCAATATTATTACTATTTTCGATTTCAGAACGGAATTGATACATTTCATCATTTTTGACGATTTCATCGGCAATCAAAATTTTACCTGTCTCTTGCAAAAGTGCCGCCAGAAAAAGAAAATCTGCTTTCGTTGCATCAATCTTGCTGTACCACTGAACCATCAATGCACTTTGCAATCCAGAGATAGCGGCAAACTCTTCAGGCGTAACGCCATACGGTGCCATATCCACTTGTAACAATTTTTTAATCGACATATCGGTGACTAAAGAGCGAGTGGTGGACATTCCAAAAAGGCTCACGGCTTGTAGTACGCTTTTGATCTCTCGTCTAAAGTTATACAAAGGAGAATTAGCGACTTTCAATAAGTTAGCAACCATCATAGGGTCTTCTTCAATCACCCGTGCAAGGTCTGCTGAACTCGCATTAGGGTCTTGGCAAATGAGCGTCATCTGATGAAAACTTTTAGGGAGGGGAGGAAGTGCTTTGATGCGCTCAGCAATTTCTTCTAGCATGTCAGCTCTCTTTATTAATTTGTTTGATTATAGCGAGGTTTAAGTAAAAATCCAATGAGGAGAGCTCCTCATTGGTCTGTACCATGGATTAACCAGGGATTGCGTCTGCAACACTTTCTGGATGATCCAGTGAATATTTAAATTTTTCCATATCGATCTGTTTATCCCATGCACCAACAACAACGGCAGCAACGGCATTGCCACAGAGATTGCCAACCGCTCTCATCTCACTCATAAATTTATCAACACCAAGGAGTACGGCAACGGTCACAACAGGAATGACATCGCCCATAGCAGACAAGGTTCCTGCAAGAACAATAAAGCCAGAACCTGTTACCCCAACGGCACCTTTTGAGGCAACCATCAAAATAAAAATAATAGACAGTTCATGCGAAAGTGTCAAAGGTATATTAAAAGCTTGCGCAAGAAAAATAATAGATAACGATAAATAAATATTGGTACAATCTAGATTAAATGAATATCCTGTAGGGATAACTAACCCTGTCGTTCCTCGGCTCACTCCCGCTGATTCAAGGCGGCGCATCAATGGAGCTAATGCAGATTCACTTGATGATGTTGCAAAAACGATCAAGACTTCTTTAGCGATAAAGCGCATAAACTTGAAAACATTGATTTGATAGAACCATAAAATGATTCCTAACACACCAAAGATAAAAGCTAAGATAGAAACAAACATAACTCCCAATAAGCTTGCCATACCAATGAGTGAAGTAATACCAAATTTACCAATTAAAAAGGCCATAGCACTAAAGCTGGCAAGGGGACTGAGCCACATAACAATGGTTAGAAGTTTAAAGAAAAACTCTTGTACTTTTTCCAGTGGCTTTAAAATGATAGGTTTGTATTTATCCCCAAATGCTGAAATTAATACGGCAAGAACAAGAGCCATCACCAAAACTTGAAGTGTATTACCATGAATAAATGGAGTAATAGGATCTGTCGGAATAGCACTTTTAAGAATGCTCCAAGCGGAAGCATTCTCATGACTCGCTTTAGTAAAACTCTCTACACTTGAGGCATCTAAAGACTCAATAGAAAGATTCATTCCATGTCCAGGCTTAAGAATATTTCCGAAAAGTACCCCAATCGCAAGGGCAAAGGTACTCACCACTTCAAAGTAAATGAAAGCTTTTAGTCCAATGGAGCCAACCTCTTTGAGACTTTCAAGCCCAACAATACCTGAAATAATTGTTAAGAAAATAATTGGCCCAACAAGCCACTTCAATGCTTGAATAAACCAATCGATTCCAGGTTTTGCCTTAATAGCATTCTCTGGATCAATCATACCAAATGCGACACCTGTAATAATTGCTGTAACGACCCAAAAAGCCAAACTTTTAACGGTATAGTACTTCCAATCTTTCTTACTTCCCTTTTTCTTGCTCACTCTGTTCAACGAAGACCCTTTTGATACTTTAAAACCAGTCTAAGCTCTATAACCGATGCGTAATTTCTACGAAAACTTAAGATGTGATTTGCAAAGTGTTTTATGATATATGATTTATTATGGCATACGAAAAGGGATTTTAATGAGATTTTTTAAAGAAAAGGGGGGAAATTGTATTAAAAAAAAAGAGGTCAATGAGGTAATTGTAACACCTCATTGACCGTATGAAAATTGATTAACCAGGAATTGTGTCTTCAACACTCTCTGGATGATCTAATGCGTATCTAAATTTATCCATATCGATCTGTTTATCCCAAGCACCAACAACAACAGCAGCAACCGCATTACCACAAAGATTACCTACCGCTCTCATTTCGCTCATAAATTTATCGACACCCAAAAGCACCGCAACGGTAACAACAGGAATTGCGCCACCCATTGCAGACAAGGTTCCCGCAAGAACAATAAAACCAGAACCTGTTACACCTACAGCACCTTTTGAGGTAACCATCAAAATAAAGATGATACTTAACTCTTCACCAAGTGTCAATGGAATATTGAACGCTTGAGAAATAAAGATAATGGAGAGTGAAAGATATATATTTGTACAATCAAGGTTAAACGAATAACCCGTTGGAATAACAAGACCTGTTGTTCCACGACTGACACCAGCAGCTTCTAGACGACGCATCAATGGAGCCAATGCAGATTCACTGGATGACGTTGCAAATACAATCAATACTTCTTTAGCGATAAAACGCATAAATTTGAAAATGTTGATTTTGAAGATTGCCATGATAATACCGAGCACACCAAAGACAAATGCAAGTACAGAGATAGCCATAACACCCAATAAACTTGCCATATTGATCAGTGATGCAACACCAAATTTACCAATCAAAAATGCCATTGCACTAAAAGATGCGATAGGGCTTAACCACATCAAAATCGTTAAAATTTTGAAGAAAAAGTTTTGAACAATTTCAAGTGGTTTTAAAATAGTCGCTTTATGTTTTCCACCAAAAGCAGAAATCAAAATAGCTAAAACCAATGCCATCGTTAATACTTGAAGTGTATTACCATTCAAAAATGGCGTAATAGGGTCACTTGGAACTGCATTTTTGAGGATAGACCATATAGACCCAACGTCACCCGTGGTTGTAAATTTAGCAACACTTTTAGGGTCTAGCGAATCAACAGAAAGATTCATTCCATGCCCAGGTCCAAACAGATTTCCAAAAAGTACACCGATTGCCAACGCAAAGGTACTTACGATTTCAAAATAGATTAATGCTTTTAATCCAATGGAACCGACTTCTTTAAGACTTTCAAGTCCAACAATACCTGAAATAATGGTTAAGAAGATAATCGGTCCAACAAGCCATTTCAACGCTTGAATAAACCAATCAATTCCAGGCTTTGCTTGCGTTGCCAGTTTAGGATCAACCATACCAAGAGCAATACCTGCGATAATGCCAAAGATAACCCAAAAGGCCAAACTTTTTATCGTATAGTGCATCCAGTCTTTTTTCTTCACTTTCACGGTTTTTTCCACGAAACATCCTTTTCGTTTTTTTGATGAACCGATTATAATGAAAAGATATGTCTATATTATGTAGATTTACATGTAAAAGGTACTGTGATATTTTTTCCACTAAAAAACGTTACTAAATGGAACATTTTCTAGGATTTCTTCTCTGATGCTAGTTCTTGTGCTAAAAATTTTCCCGTATAGCTTTCTGTTTTTGAGGCATCTCGTGCAACCTCAAAAGGTGTTCCAACTGCGATAATACGCCCTCCGTAGCTTCCTCCATCAGGTCCCATATCGATCATATAGTCTGCATTTTTGATGACATCCATATTATGTTCAATGACCAATACACTGTTACCCATATCTGTGAGATGATGTAACACTTTTACCAGTCTGTCCACATCTGCGAAGTGTAAACCCGTCGTTGGCTCGTCCAAAACGTACAATGTATTGCCTGTATCCTTCTTGCTCAGCTCTTTAGCAAGTTTAATACGCTGTGCCTCACCACCACTCAGAGTCACAGCATTTTGACCTAAAGTGATGTACCCCAAACCAACATCGGAGAGTGTTTGAATTTTTTGGTTAATTTTAGGAATTGCTTTAAAAAAGTCATAGGCTTCATCAACACTCATATTTAAAACATCCGAGATAGACTTCCCTTTATACTTAATCTCTAATGTTTGTGCATTGTAGCGTTGCCCTTTACAGACATCACACTTGACCATGATGTCAGGTAAAAAGTGCATTTCTATTTTAATTTCGCCATCGCCTTGACACTTCTCACAACGTCCCCCTTTAACGTTAAACGAAAATCGTCCCACATTGTAACCTCTTATCTGCGCCTCTTTGGTTTTAGCGAACAGCGCTCGAATCTCGTCCATCACACCGGTATACGTTGCAGGATTACTTCGTGGGGTTCTGCCAATTGGGCTTTGGTCAAGGTAGATGACTTTATCGAGCTGATCAAGTCCTATACATTCAACACCCGCGACTTTATTCACTTTTTTCGCACGGTTAAGATACTCTTTGGCAACAGGAAGTAAGGTTTGAAGAATAAGTGAGCTCTTACCACTTCCGCTCACACCCGTAATCGCAACCAGATTGCCTAAAGGAATTTTGACATCAAGGTTTTGAATATTGTTGATCGTAACATGATTAAGCTCTATCCAACGCTCTTGCTTACGGTTCTTGCGATAGTGAATGACTTTCGTGCCATTGAGGTATTGCGCAGTTAAGGTATTGCTTTTTAAAAGTTCCTCATTTGTACCTTGGAAGACCACTTCGCCTCCAAATTTCCCCGCTCCTGGTCCTATGTCGACAATAAAATCAGCGGTTTTAATCGTCTCTTTATCGTGTTCAACGACAATCACTGAGTTGCCTTTTTTCTGTAAACTACGAAGCGTTCGGATGAGTTTAAGGGTATCTCTTTCATGCAAACCGATACTAGGTTCATCGAGCACGTACATAACGCCCGTCAAACCACTACCAATTTGTGAAGCAATACGAATACGTTGCGCCTCACCACCACTGATCGTTCTCGCATCGCGTCCTAGGCTGATGTAGCCTAGTCCCACATCAAACAAGAAGAACAGACGCTCTTTGATCTCTTTTAAAATCGGCTCTGAAATCATCTTCTGCTGTGGTTTCAGCGAAGCAAAGTTCTTTTCATCTTGGAAAAAAGCAAGGCATTGATCGATAGGAAATTCCAAAATATCGGCGATGTTTTTCTTCGCCAAACGAACCGCCAAACTCTCTTTTTTTAGACGGTATCCACCACACGTGTCGCACGTCTTTTCGCTCATGTAATCGCCGAGCTCTTTTTCATCTTTAAGCATATCGTAGGCAATTTTAATGACACCTTCCCATTTACGGGTTAGCTTATGTTTTTTCCAGAAGAAAGTCGCATCTTCCACGCCACCGTGTAAAATGGCTTTTTGTTGGAACTCTTCTAACTCTTCATACGGTATCTTGGTATTAATGCCTGCCGCCTCACAAAAGGCTTGTAAAAATTTAGCGTAAAAGCTTTTGTTAAATCCGTAAAAGATTTTAATCGCGCCCTCTTCGATACTCACGTGCTCATTGATGATTTTTTTCAAATCCAACGTATAGCGAATGCCCAGACCATCGCACGTAGGGCATGCCCCTTTAGGCGAGTTAAACGAAAACGAAAGTGGTTCAAGCGGTTCAAAACTGATCTTACAATCAAAACACGCCAAATGCTCACTGTAGTGAATGTGAGAGGTTGTTAAGCCTACTTCTTCGGCATTGGAAATGTCTAATTCGACTTCACCATAACTCTCCAAGAGCGCTTTTTCAATGTCGGTAGCGATGCGGTCTCTGTTTTCATCTCGCACCACCACACGGTCGATAATGACTTTAATCGTATGCTTTTTGGTTTTTAAAAGTTCGACCTCTTCATCCAAACGTACCATCACGCCATCAATCAAAGCTCTCACATAGCCTTTATGACGAAGCGATTCGATCATATCTGCAAAACTTCCTTTTTTCTCACGCACCAGTGGCGCTAAAATGGAGAGTTTTGTCTCAGGAGGGAGTTTTAACACCTGCTCGATGATGTCGGCTACGGACATTTGGGAAATCTCTTTGCCACAGAGGTGACAATGCTGTTTTCCCACTCGCGCGTACAAAAGGCGCAGATAATCGTAAATCTCCGTAATGGTTCCCACGGTTGAGCGCGGATTTTTGCTTGTCGTTTTTTGATCAATCGCAATGGCAGGGGTTAAGCCTTCGATTTTATCGACATCGGGTTTTCCCACACGATCTAAAAATTGTCGCGCATACGAAGAGAGAGACTCGATATAACGACGTTGACCTTCCGCATAAAGCGTATCAAACGCCAAGGTACTTTTACCACTCCCACTTAAGCCTGTAAAGACCACAAGTTTATTTTTGGGAATTTCTAAATTGATATTTTTAAGATTATTTTCTCTAGCACCGTAAATTTTTATCATAGGACATTCATCTCGCTCAAAATTTTATTAATCGTTAATACAAACATAATGACATACAAGATCAAAAGAGCGCGTTTTTGCACCTTTTTCTCCACTCGATGGGATAGTTTCACCCCAAAATAGACTCCGATTAATGAGCCAATACCCACGGCAATTCCTGCATGATAATCGACTAAACCATGCGATGCAAGACTCACAAAGCCAGAAATTGAGCCAAAAATAATGAAGAAAAGTGTCGTTCCAACCGCTTTTTTAATATCCCAGTTCATAAAGCCTACAAGAACAGGTGTTAAAAAAATAGCACCTCCTGTACCGGTACTAATGGCTATCGCACCAATGACTACACCCACTACAAAAAGGAGGAATTTTGATTCATTAGGTTCACTTTTAGGAATAAGGGGCGCTGTAAAAAATTTATAAATTGACATCAAAAGAGTGGCGGCAAACATTATTAAAAGGGCAATTTGGGGCAGAGCATTGACAATGAAACCACTCAGTGCCGCACCAAAAAGAGCACCAAATCCTAAAAAAATGCCGCTGTTCAGTTGAAGTACGCCACCTTTGTAATTGACATACGAACCAAACATGGAACTAAAAATCATCTGCATGACAGAAATACCAATTGCCATTTTAATATCATAGCCAAGATAGATCAATGCTGGTACTAAAATGGTACCACCACCTATGCCAAAAAATCCCGATGAAAATCCCACCAAAACACCAAAAAATGCGAGTCCAACAAACATATATGCCAACTTTAAATTGAGATGTTGGATTGTACTTCAACCGCTCTTAATAAACCATTTAAACGAAGAGTTACCATAAGAAGGTGGTCTTTACATGTAAACGCTTTTACATGTAAAGACTAAGAGGTTATTTACGAGAGAGTTTGTAGCCAACAGCAAGGAGTGCAATCCACGCTGGAATGAGATACACAGAGATGTTAATACCATCGATGAAGAGCATAATGACCAAGATCATTGCAAAGAAAAGAATGCAGATAATATTGCCAATAGGGAACCAAAATGCTTTAAATTTAGGCACGACACCCTCTTTGATCTTCGCATAACGAAATTTGAGGTGCGCGAAGCTGATCATAAACCAGTTGACGACCAACGCTGAAACCACCAACGCCATCAAAAATTTAAACGCATCTTCGGGCATGAAATAGTTTAGCGCAACACACGTACCCGTAATAAGTGCGGAGAAAAGCACGGCATTGACGGGAACACCTTTATCGTTCAATTTCATGAGCATCTTAGGGGCATTACCCTGTGCCGCTAAGCCAAACAGCATACGTGAGTTGGAGTAAACGCCACTGTTATAAACAGAAAGTGCGGCTGTTAGAACAATGGCATTGAGCACATGCGCAACAAAATTCTCATTTAAACTGCTAAATACCATCACAAAAGGCGTCACATCTTTGGTCATATTCATCCACGGCATGAGGGAAAGAAGCACAGCAAGTGCGCCGATGTAAAAGATGAGAATACGATAAATGACTTGATTGGTCGCTCTTGGAATCGTATGACTTGGATCATCCGTTTCTGCGGCTGCAATACCGATGAGTTCAAGTCCACCAAAGGAGAACATGATGAAGACCATCGCCATTAAAAAGCCTTTGATACCGTGTGGAAAAAAGCCGCCTTCTAATGCCCAAAGATTACTAAAATGCGCTGTCTCGCCGCCGTTTCCGCTGATCAGCAAATAGCTACCAAATGCTATCATTGAGATAATTGCCACTACTTTGATGATGGAAAACCAAAACTCAAATTCACCGTAAATGCGAACATTCACAAGGTTTACGAGATTGACCAAAACAAAGAAAAATGCCGCTGATGCCCATGTCGGAACATTGGGCAACCAAAAGTGCACAAACGTACCAATGGCGGTCAGTTCAGCCATACCCACTAAAACATAGAGTATCCAGTAGTTCCAGCCCGAAGCAAAGCCCGCAAACGGATGCCAGTATTTGTTCGCAAAATGGCTAAATGAACCAGCTACGGGCTCTTCGACGACCATTTCGCCCAGTTGACGCATAATCATAAATGCAATAAATCCACCCAACGCATACCCTAAAAGTACCGCTGGACCTGTGAGTTGTACGGTTGTAGAAACCCCCAAAAACAAGCCTGTTCCAATAGCCCCACCCAATGCAATAAGTTGGACGTGTCTATTTTTAAGACCTCGTGAAAGCCCTTTTGCGTGCATAAAATTCCCTTACTCTAGTAAAAATTAAAGCGTCATTGTAGCGTTTTTCAAAAAAATTATCGCCACTATTGGTACAAAAAGTGATTACATGTAAAGAATTTCCCCTTTTTGAAAATACATTTCTACTGAGTATTTTCTTTAATACATAATTTAATTATATTAATCTATAATGTGCCAAAAGCGCACATTAAAGGGTTAGCAATGAAGCAAGCTGTCATTGAAGCGACTGAAAATTTTTGTTCGACTATTCTATGTGAAATTCCATGTATAGTAGAAAACCTAGGTGGACAATTTTATGGCTCTGCCATTGCTTTAATCGAAAATGAGTGCGAGCACATTTGGTATCTTTTTTTTGAAAAAGAGACACTGAACGAAATTGCTAAAAATCTTCTCTTTGAAGACAATCTCTGCGAAGAAGACTTGGATGATCTCCTTAAAGAGATCGCCAATCAAATTATCGGCTCTGCAAAAGTCATTCTCCAAGGACAAAATCCTAACAGCGACTATCAACTCAATATGCCTGAATTTCTAGGCAATGTCTCTGCCCCTTTACCTATTAAACTAGAAGAATCTTTGCTCTATACTATCAATAATAGTACCTTTGTCATAGGACGATAAGCTTTACATGTAAACATTCGAAACGTATCTTTACTAAATTCTTACTTTTCCCAATCCAACTTTTTTTCTTAAGTCACCTCTTTGTATAGCACTGTATAATCAACTACTTTTTTAATTGTTTACCATTGTCTGTGGGGGTGCCGTAAAAAGCTGAGATTATACCCCAAGAAACCGTTAATGCGGTTTCACGAACCTGATCTGGATAATGCCAGCGTAGGAAATAAGGAGATAAACTTATGAGTAAAGTGCTCGACAATCTTGAGAAGATAGACTCTTCTTACATTCAAAACTTCCCAAGTTCTCGTAAAATTTACATTCAAGGCTCACGCAAAGATATTCAAGTGCCTATGCGTGAAATCACGTTAAGTCCCACTGCAAAAAGCGATGGTACTTTTGAAGAAAATCCGCCGCTTCACGTCTACGACACTTCGGGCGTTTACACCGACCCGAACGTCAAAATCGACCTTCACCAAGGGTTAGCACCGCTTCGTGCCAAGTGGATAGAAGAGCGCAATGATACCGAGCAATTAAGCGATTTTAGCTCTGTTTATTTTCACAAACGCCATGACGATGCGGAACTCAACGCTCTTCGCTTCCCCAATCTCAAAAAACCACGTCGCGCAATGAAGGGCAAAAATATCACCCAAATGCACTACGCACGCCAAGGTATCATCACCCCTGAGATGGAGTATGTCGCCATTCGCGAAAACTGTAACCTTGAAGAGGCACGCAAAAATAAACTCTTAGGCGCTCAACACAAAGGTGAACATTTTGGAGCCAATTTGCCTGAGGTTTATACGCCAGAATTTGTCCGCCAAGAGATAGCAGAAGGGCGTGCGGTACTGCCTCTCAATGTCAATCACCCCGAAGCCGAGCCGATGATCATAGGTCGTAATTTCATGGTCAAGATCAACGCCAACATCGGAAACTCTGCTACTACCTCTTCCATCGAAGAAGAAGTTGGCAAGATGCTTTGGTCAACCCGTTGGGGTGGCGATACGGTGATGGACTTGTCCACAGGTAAAAACATCCACGAAACCAGAGAGTGGATTCTCCGAAACTCCGCTGTGCCAATTGGTACCGTGCCCATTTATCAAGCGCTCGAAAAAGTAAACGGTGTTGCAGAAGACCTCACATGGGAAGTCTACCGTGACACGCTCATCGAACAAGCCGAACAAGGCGTGGACTACTTCACCATTCACGCAGGTGTTCGCTTGGCGTATGTACCGATGACCGCAAAGCGCCTCACAGGCATCGTCTCTCGTGGTGGAAGCATCATGGCAAAATGGTGTCTTCACCATCACAAAGAGAGTTTTTTATATACGCACTTTGAAGAAATCTGTGACATCATGAAAGCTTACGATGTCGCCTTTTCACTCGGCGATGGCTTACGTCCCGGCTCACTCTACGATGCCAACGATGAAGCGCAATTTGCAGAGCTTGAAACCTTGGGAGAGCTCACCAAAATTGCATGGAAACACGATGTGCAAGTGATGATAGAAGGCCCCGGACATGTTCCGATGCAAAAGATCAAAGAGAATATGACCAAAGAATTAGAAGACTGTTTTGAAGCACCGTTTTACACCCTTGGACCCTTAGTCACCGACATCGCTCCGGGGTACGACCACATCACCTCAGCCATCGGCGCGGCGCAAATCGGTTGGTACGGCACAGCGATGCTCTGCTACGTTACCCCAAAAGAGCACTTAGGACTGCCAAACCAAGAAGACGTCAAAGAAGGCATCATCGCCTACAAAATCGCCGCCCACGCCGCAGACCTTGCCAAAGGCTTTCCAGGAGCGCAAATCCGCGACAATGCGATGAGCAAAGCCCGGTTTGAGTTTCGCTGGTACGACCAGTTCAACATCGGCTTCGACCCCGACCGAGCCCGCGAATACCACGACAAAACCTTGCCAGTAGAGAGTGCCAAAGTCGCCCACTTCTGTTCCATGTGCGGACCAAAATTCTGCTCAATGAAAATCTCACAAGATGTACGAGACTACGCCGCAAAGATCGGTGCTGAAGATGTCAATGTTGCACTAGAAAAAGGCATGGAAGAGCAAGCGGAACACTTTAAAGAGAGTGGTGGGCAGATTTACATGTAAAAGATTTAGCCCTTGAAATCAAGGGCTAAATTCAACATATAAAAATTTCTAAATTAATTAAGATTTAACTATTTATTTAATGACCGTATGATAATAATTGCCATAAGAATCATTGCAATACCAGCAAAAGATTTTGATAAATCAGTACCTGATAAAATTGGAACAAATGCTTCTATAAAACCTAATATCATAACTGTTGCTAAAGTCAGCCATTTTGATATTAAATTCTCTTCAGGCGCTACCTGTAATGAAACAATGATAAATGCACCGCTTGATGCTGCACCACTAGCAAGCCAAACATACCAACTAGCTGCACCAAAAAAATTATTTAAAATAGCTACTAGATAGCCAAATAAGAATGATGCAAGAAAACCCAAAGGTAAAAATAATACCCATCTTAATATTTTCATTAATGCTCCATTTTTTTACACATGACATTTGATAAATACGCTAAGAAGACAAAGGGTAAGAGTTGAATTTTTAAAAAAGAGGCTTTGTCGTTTGATAGCATCATCTTTATTCTGAAATACAATTATTACCTTCCCATTTCCAAGAAATTATTTTTTTTGATTCATTGACTTCAAAAAAAGTTCTACACCAAAAATTTATAGTTTGACCACCCGTTGTATATGAATTCCCGTAAATTGTATTCCCTACAACATTATATGTACTATTTGTTTGTGAAGGCATCCTATAACTACCAGAATTCCCATAAATATATACCGTGTTCCCATTCGGAGCAACTAAAGAACTCTGAGGATACCCCCAAGAACTAACAAGTTCATTAGCACTATGCCCAAGCCAGCTATCTAATTTCATTTCATAATTTTTTGTACTGGCACAACCACAAATAAGAATAAGAAATATTGGCATAATCAATTTTTTATACATTACGTTTGCCCTTAATTTAATTTCAATAAGGAGCAGAGCTAAACTTTTAACTTTTAGACATTGACCCTCTATTTTATGCGTTAAATTTTAGCTAATTTTTGCATAGAAAGCTTTACTTCACCCCATGATGGAGATTACTCCAACCTCTGGCGATAAGTTTATCCATAAAGCATAGGGATCAGAGCTCAACTTTTAACTTTATAGATTGGAAGACATATACAAAATATATTGCTTCGTTTAATCTTGACAAAAGTTCTTCATTCCTATACAATTCGATAACTATCAAATTGTATAGGAATGATTATGGATATAAAACAAGCCGCAAAAGTGATGAAAGCATTGTCTCATCCTAACAGGCTAGAAATTTACATGAGCATCGTTAAAGGTGAGCAAAGCGATTTTCAAGCAAACGAATGTTGTGTAACGGACATCATCGAAAAACTCAACATTGGGGCGCCAACGGTTTCGCATCATCTTAAGGAACTTAGCAATGCAGGACTGATTATCACGGAGCGACAAGGAAAATTTCTTATTGCAAGACCTATTCTTGAGACATGGGAAGAAGTTCAAAAACTTTTGTCGACGAAATATACCTAAGAGCGGTATATTTTTTTGCTTATATAATTCGATAGTTATAAAATTATAAAACAATAAAAGGAGTTTATCATGAAATGTTGTTGTTCAAAATGCACACAAGACCTTACAGGCAAAACGGCGCTCGTCACAGGAGCTTCTTCAGGAATAGGTGAAGCGATTGCTCTTAAATTGGCTTCTATGGGCATCAAAACGTATGCGGCTGCTAGAAGAGTTGAAAAGATGGAGCATCTTAAAGCCCATGGTATTCATGTTGTGATGCTAGACATTACCGATGAAGCGTCGATTCAAACTTGCGTTGAGCGTATTGATAGCGAATCAGGTGGCATTGATATTTTAGTCAATAATGCAGGCTACGGCTCTTACGGCTCTATTGAAGAAGTGCCTTTAGTGGAAGCTAAAAAACAGTTTGAAGTCAATCTTTTCGGTTTAGCGGCACTGACGCAAAGAATCATCCCTTTCATGCGAAAAAATCGCTTTGGGAAAATCATCAATATTACCTCTATCGGTGGCGTTGTGGCTTATCCTTATGGCGGGTGGTATCATTCGACAAAATTTGCTTTAGAAGGGTTGTCTGCATCGCTCAGACAAGAGCTTAAACCTTTTGATATTGATGTCATTGTCGTAAGACCAGGAGCCATTAAAAGTGAATGGAGCGGCATCGCGGCTCATAGTTTGAAGAGTGTTTCAGGACAGGGAGTTTATGCTAAAGCCGTTGATGCAATGCATGCTATGCTAACAGGATCTGATATTGAAAAATTGAGTGGAACGCCATCTGACATTGCAGCAGTGATTGAAAAAGCTATTACAGCAAAACATCCAAAACATGCTTATATCGCTCCCAAACATGCGAAAATACTTGTTTGCCTCAGCCGCTTGATCGGTGATAATTGCTTAAGAGATGCCATGAATAGAATTTTTATGAAATTACCTCGTAAAATGTAGTATGTAAAGCATTTGCCCTTCATAATCTAAGGGCAAATCATCTCTTTATTTATAGCCAAGAAGGCTTAATGTCAACGGGAATGCCATCGGTTTGGGTAAAACTTTCAAGGCTGTTTGCCTTAGCTTGGATGCAGATAAAACGAAGTGAACTTGCATTGTCCGCTTTGATACAGCGAGCTCCATTTGGATCAATTCTAAACGCATCACCCTCTTTGATTTCCAACTCCTCGCCATCAATGTACAACCAGCCCTTGCCACTTAATACGACATAGACCTCTTCGTTATTTTTGTGGGCATGGACAAAGGGTACGCTCACGCTAGCAGGGAGTTCATTGATGGTGACTTCTGAGCCTGTGAGACTTAATGCTTCGTGCAATTCAACACGACCTAATGATGTTACATTGCCAAAAGAGAGAATGTTATAATTTTTTCCTGATTGATTCATACTTTTTCCTTTTATTTTGATATGTGATTTCTTGTAAAACTTTAAAAATACGTCTATACCGATTGAAACAACCTCCTATTTTAGTTTGATATCTAACTATATAGCTAAATTTTTACTCTTTCTTCTCAAAATTAATGACTGCTTTTTCAAGTAAGACTTCCAACAACATTGCCTCAGCTTCAGTGAGTCCTTGGTAAGCGCATTGATTGAGACGCTCCGAAATCGTCTCAAATAACGGCTTCAATTCAAATCCTTTTGCCGTTAAAGAAACGCGGGTAAAGCGTGCGTCATCATCCGATTTGACACGCTCGACATAACCACTCTTCTCAAGTTTTTCAATCAAAACTGTTACGGTTGGTTTCGTTCGATGAATTTTTTTGGCAATCTCGCCCATTTCATAAACACTACCATCAAACAAAAGGCTTAAGATATCGCCATGACTGGGTGCAATGTCTGCGAGTTCATATTTTTTGAGCTCAGCAATGATAAATTTATTGGCTTTTTCAGCCAGTCGGCTCGAAAGCGCTATAAGTCTTTGATTTTTCATAAGCAGCATTATAATTAGATATCTAATTAAAGTCAAGCTTATTTTGATTTTATTTTTTCTTTACATGTAAACCTATATTTGTGCTTCACCACCGTCTATTTGTATGTCGGCTCCATTCATAAAACTTGCCCCTTCTGATGCCATAAAAGCGACCACTGCAGCGATTTCGCTAGGTTGCCCCATTCTGCCTAGAGGAACGCGCTCTTTAAGGATGTTAAAAAAGGCTTCTACGTTTTCAGGTGATCCTGAAAGTGCTCCAAGTCCTTGAGTTGCAGTAGAGCCTGGGCTGATGACATTGACGCGAATGTGTCGCTCTTTGAGTTCCAATAACCAACTGCGCGCAAGATTGCGAATGGCGGCTTTGGACGCAGAATAGACACTAAAGCCTGCACGTCCTTTCACAGCTGATTTGGACGCAGTGAGGATGATGCTCGCTCCATCACTCAGCAGTGGTAGTGCGCGTTGTACCGTGAAAATCGTTCCTTTGACATTGGTATCAAAAACGCGATAATAATGCTCCGTTGTTATGGTCTCCAACAAAGAGGTCTCCGCGGTAGCGGCATTGGCGAAAACGATGTCGAGTTTGCCTTTTTGTGTTTGAATGGCGGTAAAGATTTTTTCTAAATCCTCTATGTCGGCTACATCGCCTTGAAGTGCCGTGACGTTATGCCCGACCTGTTGTGCCGCTTTTTGGAGTTTTGCAACGTCACGCCCTGTGATAAACACATACGCACCCTCGTTAACAAACTTTTCAGCCGTCGCCAAACCAATCCCTGAGCTACCTCCTGTGATCAGTGCGATTTTCCCTTCTAATAATCGTTGCATCGTCTCTCCTTTATAATGGACTAAAGCGTTATACTGTTTGCCATCTCACGAATTTTTTCATGTGAGGCACTGCGGGCTTCTAAAATATAGGGTTTATAACTCTCTTGGTAATTGTTTTGCATGAAACAGAGCACATTGACTTTCCATTTCCAAAGATCATCCGGTGAGAGATAAAAAAACTTGGGTTGAACATTTTTACGGTAAAAATCTTCGTCCATCTCCATAATACGCTCTGGAGAAAGGAAAGGTTCGAGCTCTAGCAGTGCTGGAAACTCTTTATTTTCATCGAATTTTTTGCTGTTCATGGGGCAAACATCTTGACAAATATCGCACCCGTAAATGCATGCGCCAAAATCCTTGGACAAAGGCTCATGAGGGAGATCTCGTCCCCCAAAAGTAGTCAGAAACGAGATACAACGCATCGGGTTCATTGTGTAAGGAGCAGAAAGGGATTGCGTTGGGCAGGCGGTGATGCAACGCTGGCACTTTGGAGGGCAATCGCGCAGTGTGTTCGTCTCCAAAAGGGTCATCTCTTCATCAACCAGCCACGCGTACAAGGTGACCCATGATCCTGATTCTGTGTAAAAAAAGTTGTTACGCCGAATGATCCCTAAGCCTACTTTTAAAGCAGCCCAACGCAAGGCAACTAAGCCATACTTTCGCTCCGTTGCAGTCTGCAACCCTAGGCTTTTCATGTACGCATCCAACGAAAGCCCTCTTTGAAATTCTTCGGTATTTTCATCAATGCGTGTATCAAAGAGATAGTGCCGTCCGATACGTCCTTTTAAAGGGTCAGGAATACGATAGTGCCCAAAATGTTCGGCAACAATTACAATAGATTTTGCCCAAGGATACGCTTCCCTTGGATCAATAAGGCGTTTTTGACTGGTGTAAAAACCAGCAGAAGAAGGAACGCTTTCAATGCGCTCCTCAAGTTTTTCTTTAAATTCATGCATCATTTCTAAAGGAATAATGCCACACTTTTCATACCCCAATGCATACGCTTTTTGTTGAATGGCTTGGGCATTTGTTTGCATCTATTTACCTAATATACTAAATTTTTAAAGATGATCGTTCCATTGGTACCCCCAAAACCAAAAGAGTTGCTCATTGCGTATTTTATTTTTTGTGCACGTGCTTGATTGGGGACATAGTCCAAATCGCACTGATTTTCCAAATCCGCTTCTGTGTAGTTAATCGTAGGTGGCAATATGCTCTCTTGCATCGCTAAAATAGTAATCACCGCTTCGATCATACCACTGGCTCCCAAGCAATGTCCCGTAGCACCTTTGGTGGAAGAGACAGGAGGTATGGGTTTACCCACTAAAAGTTGTTTAATAGCTTCGGTTTCATTTTTATCGCCTACGGGAGTGGAAGTTGCATGTGCATTGATATAATCCAAAGCAAAATTAGCATCACTCTTTTCTGCCATTTTAACCGCTTGTTGCATCGACCGTAACGGGCCTTGGATGGTCGGTGTGGTGATATGATTGGCATCGCAACTCTCTGCAAAGCCTACAATTTCCGCATAAATTTTGGCGTTTCGTTTGATGGCATGCTCGTACTCTTCTAAAACCAAGGTTGCCGAACCCTCGCCCATGACAAAACCATCTCGATGTTTATCAAACGGTCGTGACGCAGTTTGCGGGTTTTCGTTATGGGTAGAGAGGGATTTCATGGATGCAAATCCCGAAATGCCTAAAGCACAAAGAGCGGATTCTGAACCCGTGACAAGCATGATGTCGGCTTGCTCTAGCATAATGATGCGACACGCTTCACTGATGGCGTGATTGCTGGCTGCACATGCCGTTGATGAGGAGAGATTGGGTCCTTTAAGTCCTAATGTAATCGCGATATGCCCGCCTAATAAATTCACCAATGATGCGGGAATAAAAAAAGGTGAGATACGCGAAGAGCCTTTATCGTGCAAGGTGATAGCACTCTCTTCGATGCGAGGCAATCCTCCTATGGCACTCGCACCGACAATGCCAAAACGCTCAAAATCAATACTGCCATCTTCTGGAAAATTCGCATCTTTAAACGCTTCAACTGCCGTTTTAATGCCAAGGTGAATAAACCTATCTGTTTTTTTAACATCTTTTGGATTCATAATAGTGGAAGCATCAAACGCTTTTATCTCTCCCGCAAAGTGCACAGGCAAAGGGCTTGCATCAAAGTTACTAATCGTTGTTATGCCACTTTTCCCTGCGATAATATTTTGAAATGACGTTTTCATGTCATACCCAAGGGGTGTAATCATATCCATTCCTGTAATGACGACTCTTTTCATAGTGTTCCTTTGTAAAATTATTCTTGACCTTAAAGTCAAGTATTATAACATGTATTGACCTTAAGGTCAACTTTTTCTGCTATAATTCTTTTAAAGGAAAGCAATGGCGAAAGAAAAAGATACTAGAACATTATTATTAGAAATTACGTTTGAAGAAGTATATACCAATGGCTATCAAGGTGCTTCTGTATTGAAAATATTAAAAAAAGCGGGATTAAATAAAGGCTCTATGTATCATTTCTTTGAAAATAAAAAAGAGATGGTTTTAGCCGCCATCAGAGAGAGAACCAAGGAAGTCTTTGGCACCAAATACGAAGATGTTTTAAACCAGCACTCTTTGTATTTAGAACATTTTCAAACCATGTTACTGACGTCATATCCTATTATTTGCGAAAGAGGCTGTCCGTTAGCCAACCTCATACAAGAGATGTCCAATATTGACGCTGATTTTGCGCTGTTATTGAAAGAGCGATACGAACGCCTCAGAGAAACTATCGAAAAAATTCTTCTAAAAGCCATTGAGCACCATGAATTAGAATGCTCCTCATCATACAATTTATCACTCTTTATACTCAGTGTGGTCGAAGGAGCCATTTTATCGACAAAAGCACTGAAAGATAAAGCGACCTACGACAACACGATCAAATCGCTTTTTAGTGTATTGAAGCAAAATCAACATCTTTTTTAAGACTGCGGTTATTTCACGCTAACAAAATGAGGCTACTTTTCTTAGTTTTTTATCTTTACATGTAAAGAATTTTGGAAGAGAAAAATATTTTAAGTAGCCTGTCCCTATTTACCTTGTAAAGCTTTTTACAGAGTGAATTGTTAGGCTTATTTTGAGCTATGTAAGATTTAGTCCACCATCAGAAAGGATTATCTCACCTGTTAGATAAGTACTAGAAATAAGCATTGATGCAATGTGAGCAATCTCATTTGGTTTAGCACCACGCTTCATTGGTGATTTCTCCTTCCATAATTTGTGCGCTTCAACCCAACTTGCTGTCATAGGTGTATCGACAAGACCCGGAGCAATAGCGTTGATTCGAATATCTGGAGATAAAGTCAAAGCTAAAAGTTGTGCCATATGATTAAGTGCAGATTTACTTGCGGCATAAGGGATGGAGGCTCCTTTGGGACGAACTCCTGCATGTGAGCTGATATTAAGAATACTACTAGGGCATTCTGAAGTTGATGAATCTCTTAAAGCTTGTTCTGCCTCTGAAATCAAAATCCATGGAGCAATAACATTTACTTCATAAAGATCCCGCCATATATCTGCTGTCGCTTCTTTTAGTGAACAATGAGGAATCATCGCATTTATTCCTGCATTGTTGACTAATACATCTAACCTTCCATGATGGAGTAATATATCCGTTATCAACTTTTTAGTTTGAACTTGATCAGATAAGTCGGCTTGAAAATATGTTGCATTTGGAAGGATTTTAGCTAATGCCTCACCTTCGCTTACTGATGTTCGAGAATGAAGTACAACAGTAAATCCATCGTCGGCAAGTTGTTCTGCTATAGCTTTACCGATACCTGATGTTGACCCCGTAATGAGAGCGACTCTTCCTTTGTTTTTTTCTTGATAAGAACTCAATGACATCTCCATTTGATTGATAAGCCTAAAAGGAGTCAGGGCTTGACTTTTAACTTTTGCCCGTTAACCGTCTATTTTATGCATTAAATTTTAGCTAACTTTCGTAAAAACACTTTACATGTAAAGCGTTTCACTTCGCCTCATGATGCGGATTATCGCCGGTTCGAGCGATGAGTTCATCCATATTTTTTCCACCGATAAAATAGGCTTTGCCAAATCCAAAGGTTGCTTCGCCGTATGTGACTTTGAGTTCGTACAGATTAAAGTCGGTCATTTTTTTGAGGGTTTCGACCATTTTGGCATCAAATTTTTTCGCAAACAAACCCATCACTGCTTCAAAACGTTCTGTCCAACGGACGATTTTGGTGCTATCGCATTGCAAACTCACACGTTTTCTGGCAAAGAGATTTTCGGTTTTGCTCTCATCTTCCACGAAAAAAAGCGATGCTTTTGGGTTTGCTTGAATGTTCTTCGCGTGTGTGGCAATGTCGGAGATGTAGACGTAAAAACGGTTGTTGTCATACACGTAAGGGGCATACGAGCTAAAAGGGTCTCCTTTGGCGTCAAGTGTTCCGATGATGGCGGTTTGAATGTTAGCTATAAACTCTTTCATGGTCTCTTCTTTTCATTTTTTAACTTCGCTAACGCTGCGTTTTCTTCGGTAGAAAGCCCATGCGTTATAAACTTCTGATTTCATTGTAGCACGAAAGAGTAAATCTTTTGGCTTCTATTTTCGTTACAATACCTTTTTAAAATTCGTTACATGTAAAGAGTCTTTGCTATGAATATCGTTGTTGCTATCTTGTCGATTTATGTTTTTATTCTCTTTGGATTTATTGCGAAAAAAATCTTTAAAGAGCAGATACAAGAGCGCGGCATGAGCATCATCACCGTCTATTTTCTACACCCCATTTTCTCGTTTTGGGGACTTTCCACCAAACAGATTACGCTTTCTTTACTGCAAGTACCCTTGTATTATGTACTCATTTCGTGTGTAACGATCGCGCTTGGGTACATCTTTGCACGACTTTTTTTCACGGACGACAAAGAAAAAGCGATCATGAGCATCGCTGTTGCCATTGGCAATACGGGCAATCTTGGCATTCCTTTGGGCATTGCGCTCTTTGGTGAGGAGTCTATCATTTACACCAGTATGATCAGCGTTGCCAACACTTTTATGACTTACACGTTGGGTGTTTTCTTTTACTCTGGTGGCACGTCCAACCTTAAAGCTTCACTGCTTAACATCGTCAAACTGCCTGTCATTTGGGCTTCTTTTATCGCTCTAGCGCTCAATTTTGCTCACGTTCAGATTCCACCGACGATTTTTAAGTCACTGGAGATGGGTGCATACTGTATGATCGTGCTTCAACTCATCGTTTTTGGTATGTATCTGTGCAATGTCAAGATCAAAACGCTCAATTATAAACTTCTTTTACATGTAAACCTTGTGAAGTTTGTTTTAGCACCTTTGCTCAGCGCTTGGATCCTCTTTTACCTCCTTCCACTTGAGCCAATGGTTGCCGCAATCTTACTGGTTCAGCTCATTATGCCCTTGGCGCTCAATAACATCAATGTCGCAGCCATTTATGGGTGTAATCCCGTTGATGTCGCTTCTTTGGTCTTTTTTACCTCATTTATTTTCATCCCGTATCTTATGTTTATTAGCTATCTTTTGAACTATTTTCATATCGTTTCACTCTAAAAATTTATTTTTTTTATAGCTTTATTTGCCTCGCTTAGCAGTATAATTTCATGTTTATTTTATCTCACCCACACGTATCTGTGCTATCAAAAGGAAACTATATGATTTCAAGTCATCAAGGCGTATCCCCACGCATCGACCCTACCGCGTATATAGCGCCTAACGCCATGGTCTATGGCAATGTCACCATCGGTGCGAATGTTCGCATCATGTTTGGAGCGCAAATCATCGCAGAAGGTGGGTCAATTACTATTGGTGAAGAGTGTGTTATTATGGAAAATGCCGTGCTTCGAAGTCTCGACAATCATCCTTTAACCATCGCAAACAACTGTCTGATCGGTCCCCATGCCCATGTTGTTGGCTGCGTTTTAGAAGAGGAAGTTTTTGTGGCGACCAGCGCCTCTGTTTTACATGCGTCTCATGTCGGCGCGCGCAGTGAAATTCGCATTGGCGCAGTGGTTCACATCAAATCACATATCAAACCTGGCAGTATGGTTCCTATTGGTTGGGTCGCTGTAGGTAATCCTGCGGAGATACTTCCAACCGAAGAGCATGAGTGCATCTGGCGCATCCAAAAACCTCTCAATTTTCCTCTGAGTGTTTATGGACTCGATCGCGATGAAGCTACGACCAAAAGAGTCACGCAAAAACTCTGTGCCAAACTTGCAAGTTTAAAAGAAGATTAGACTTTTTGATATAAATGAGTGATTTTTACATAATCGTAAAAATCACTCAAAAGCAAATAACGCATTCCAATATCTTCAAAACGTTTGAGCATCACAACATCACCGGCATTGTAAAGATTGGCACTCTCCAAAAACTCTTTGGGATACCGTTTTTTCTCAAATGGGTACTCCGAAAAACAGTGCATAAAATTGGTAAAAAGGTTATTGATGATGAGCTCTTTAGCAGGGGTTGGTGCATGCAAATAGTCTTTAACCTTTTCAAACTCTCTGCAGATATATTCTAAGCATTGTTGCATGCGTCACTGCTTAAACAGGCGTTGATATTTTGGGGTGTGGGCATCTTTACATGTAAAAGTAAATTAAGCCGTGGAATATCGAAACCGCAGAGCTTGACATCACCTATTTGCAAGAGTGGTCGACGAATTAAAATGGGCTCTTGCACCATTTTTTCAATAAGGCTCTCTTTGGTGTAATCTTCAAGTTTAAAACCGCCATCTTTCAGTTGTGGCGCAAAAGGGTTGAGCATCTCCTTAGGAGTGAGCCCTTGAAAAAATGAGTTCAATGTTGGCACGTCCCAAGGGGTATCCAAAAGGCTTCTCACTTCAAACGTGACCCCGTATTCAGTAAGAAGCGTTTTTTGACGTGCATTACCACTACAGCCTGTTTTCTCGTAGAAAATGACCTGATAGGGTGTCGTTTTAAACATCATCACTCCTTTACATTTGGTAGGGTCTATGCAAATGTCATGCCGTGCTGATTGTAGCCTAAACCATGTAAGGAATATCTAACGAAGCATCTCTATCTTTCGCACCAAAGTCAAAATCGCTTTTTACATGTAATTTTAAAAGCTCTTTTTCGATGATTTTTTGCTGTAACAGATGGTAATTGCCACTTCTCAGATACACCACAATCTCCGCTTTATAGTAACTGATGATGATCGGATGCAAGCACTCTTGGTTCTCCACCAAAAAAAGCAGAAACGTTTTGATCTGCGAAAGCTCATACGTTTCGATCTTTTCAAGTTTGCGCAAAAGGTTTCGCACAAACTGCTTTTGATGGTACGCCTCACTCATGTACAACAGCTTAGAAGCAGCAAAAATGTCCGCACTCTGCTCCGAATAATTATACAAATAGCGAAAATGCTCACACACCAGTTCCGTGTACTGTGGGTAGTGCTTCAGCACAAACACCAACTCTTTCAAGTCGCCATCAATGAGCACTTGAAACAAAGTTGCCGTACGCTTTTTGATCTTATCCCAATGCCCGCCTTCACTGTTCGATTCACCTAAAAACGTCTCAAAATGCTTTAGATCGTATTCTTCGTCTTCCATGCCCTACTTTCCTTTATATCAACGCTAACGCTAATTTTTCCATCGCTTTTTTCTGCAATAGATGCAATGAAGAGTTTTCAATCCAGTTGAGTGTTTCATCGTGAATGTACGTTAACAAACGTGTATCAATCGCTTCTTTATGCTCAATCGCGTAGTGCAAATACGCTTTGAGATCATCCAACTCGCTTTCTTTAATGACTTTAAGCTTCAAAAAAAGTGCTTCCCATGCAACCTCATCCAACAAAGATTCAGCTGTGCGAATAAACCGTGTTGCTTCAACTAAATTCGCCTCGATGTCATTCCATTTTCGTCCGTTTTTGAGCTGATCAATCGCTACATGTAAAAAGATGGGTACGAGTTTTAAAACCGCATTGAGTTCGCTAAAATCCTGATCGACAAGGGAACGAAAAAGCATACGCGTTCGATTTTTTATTTTAACACGAAGTAACTCATCTTTTATAACATCAGGATGCAAACGCTGGAATCGCTCTAGTGCATCCAGTCGTGAGTGATTGAACGCCATAATGGAAACAAGCGGTTCAGGATCGCTAATCTGATCCGGATGCGAACCACTGGGTCTGCAAAATGCCCAATACAGCCTCGCTTCGACGTCTTTATGATGAATGTAGCGCGCATCGCCCAACGCTTCAAAATTGGGCACATCCTTGAGGGCATCGACTTCCTCTTTATAGGTTAAATTGGATAACTCTTCCATACCGTTCAAACTTTGCACAATTTTTTTTCTGACTTACTACAAAAAGCGTCTCACAGACTAATGAACGCCCAATGTCAAACTCACCATCGCTTAATACCATCAATAACTGCTCACTTCTAATGGCGTATGTTGTGTCGATAAAATCCAAAACGGCATTAAAATTCGTCCCACCGTCGCTTTTAGGAATAAAGAGATTTTCAGAGTTGATCGGATTAAAACTATCAAAACTAACGATGAGCTCCTCTTTTACATGTAAATCAAAGGGCAGCAGCGTCACACTGTATTCGTAAAACGATTCGCACACCTCTTTGACGATGCCCAAAAAGGTTTGATACTCCTCCAAACTCACGCTTCCGGAGCTGTCAATGGCGATGATAAGCTCTAACTGCTCCTTACTTTTTTGCGTACTTGGAAGGTAAATGCCTTGTTCAAAATACTTTCGGTTGGGACGGTTGTACGTCACGGTCTTTTCAAAAAGTGCTGTAATCAAAAACTCTTTGAGAACATCGTAGAGATCAATGTTTGGCTTAAGCAGTGTATCGATTTCAATGCGCAAGCTGTCGTAGGCTTTCGTTGCCTGTTTGGCAATGCTGAGCGCTTGAATGATGATATTATCAAGCTTCTCCTGCTCCTCGGAGTTTTGCAGACTCTCGCTGGCGCTTTCAAGGTCTTGTTTGGTTTCATCATAGACAAACGATTTTTGTTTTTCGCTTTCCTCTTTTTCTGAACTTGGCTGTTTTTCTTGCTCTTTGTGAAGAATCTCGTACACCTCTTCCACACTCAGTCCCGTTAAATCCGCGTCAAAAATCTCATCATCTGGCATTACGCCCACGTGGTTAAACTCACTTAAAATGAGGTTGATCACCACATCACAACTTTGATTCCACACAAGCTCTTCACGCGCTTTTCGACGCATTGGGTGTTTGAGAACGATGTGTAACAGCGTATGCGCGTAGAGATAAATGATCTCTTCTTCGCTGTAACGTGAGAGTTTTTCTTCATCAATACTCAGCGAAAAACCATCCGTTTGAAATGCACTTTTGGCATTTGTGATATAGCACGTCGGAATGGAAAGTGCTAAGACTGACAAAAAGGGATGGTTAAAGAGGAAATGGATGCGTATTTTCTCAAAAAGTGACTTTTGCATACTAGATGATGTAATCACCATAGCGCTCCATCCATGCATCAAAACTCTCCAATGTGGCGATCGCTTCATCTTTGATAATCAAGTCTTTAATGAGCATCACCGCAAACTCGGTTGGCAGATGTTTAGAATACGCCAAAAGATGCTCCGCTTGCGTAAGGTCGTTGTACCGCTCAATTAATGCCGCACACAACGCATACAATGCACTGGGCTCACTCGGAATCCCCAACGTTTCACCCGCTAAAATGGCATCAACATCGGGCAGGGTTTTATACACATTGATAAACGCGATAAACTCAACCCCTGCGGCATAACCAATCGTACCGTAGATAATGGGATGAATGCTGTGCATATCGGTGACATTTTTTAAGATATGCGAGAGCATATTCCACGCTCTTGGCGAACAAAAGGCAGGATTTGTTTCCGTGTAAGAGGGGATTTCAGAACTTAAAAGATCGGGTCGAAAGGCTAAAAAACCGATGATAAAATGATGTACTTCATGCTTCATCGCCCAGAGTTTAAAGTCATCAAATTTCGCTTCCAATACCAAATGCACCATGCGATTACTCAAAGGAGAAGGGAGTTTAAAGACAATGCCTTTGTCATTGATTTTATTGCCCGCACAAACAATGCGCCACCCTTTGGGTAGGCTGTACTCTCCAATCTTTCGATCGAGTACCAGTTGATAAATCGCCGCTTGAACCGAAAGAGGCGCGGAGTTAAGCTCATCTAAAAATAAAATTCCCTCGCTTTTATCATCGGTGGGCAAAAAAACGGGCGGCATCCAAACGGTTTGATTCTCTTTGATGGTTGGAATGCCCCTCAAATCCACCGCGTCGAGTTGGCTTAAACGCACATCCATAATTTCAAGACCTTCTTGCTGTGCGATGTCATTGACAATGTAGGATTTTCCAATACCTGGGCTTCCGTGCAAAAAGACAGGGGTATCGGTTTTCAGCAGTACACTTAACTGTTTGTAAAGTTCCGTTGTTCCGATAGAAGGAGTAATCATCATGCCACCTTATGCAAGTTTTGTCTCTTTGAGCATCAAAGAGAGGTCGTTGTTAAACTGGTTACACAGCGCAATCAGTGCGTCACGATTGGCATCGTCTAGGACAAAACGCGTTTCGATCATTTCGTAAATTTTGGTGGTATCGTTGAAGATACTTTGCATCACATCTTCTTTTATTTTTGCTTCAAATTTTCCCATCATCGCCCTTTAAAATCTTTACATGTAAACGTAAGATGTTATGCAAGAGTTATGCCAATAGAGATCGCTACTGGAAGGCATTTCATACCTTAATAAACAATTTAAACAAAATAAACTATAATAAGACGTATACACCAAGGTTTGGAAGAGTTTTTGCTTTGTTAGCTTAACCATCTGTAAAGGAATAGCATTGGACGCAGTCGATCAAGAGTATGTCGCACGCAAACTTCTCTCAGGATTTGAAAATCTTTTAGACATCAGTGTTGATTTTGTGGCAGAGCTTGGCACGACCAATATTACGATTCAAAAGCTTTTAAAACTTGAAAAAGGCTCTGTCATTGACCTTGAAAAACCTGCTGGTGAAAGCGTTGAACTCTACATCAATAACAAAATCTTTGGTAAAGGAGAGGTAATGGTGTACGAGAAAAACCTCGCCATCCGTATCAATGAAATCTTAGACTCCAAAACCGTCATCCAATACTTTAAAAAAGAGAATCTATGAGAATTTTCTTTGCCCTTTTAGCATTATGGTCATGGGTTAACGCTTCCAATTTGTTAACGTATAACGTTTATGAGCGAAGTGACCGTGTCGATATTATGCTCTCGTTTGATGCGCCACATGAAGGCAGTATCTCTCAAAAAAGTGATGCCACAACTATGACTCTTACGATTAACGATCTTGGTTACGATAAGATGATCGAAAAGAGCATTAACTCTAACATTATTCAAGAACTCACCATCATTCCAGAAAAAAATAATACCCTCAAAGTTGTGCTTAAAAGCGATAAAAAAGTCAGTGTTGTTGCCTCTAAAACGGTTGATGGCTTTGGACTTCGCATACGAAGTAGCATTATGCAAGGACCCACACAAAATTCAGATGCAATAACTTCACCGCTACCTACATCGTCGACGTCTTCAACGGATTTTATTGATACACGTTACATTCTTGTCATCATCGTTTTACTCGCTTTGGTTGTACTAATGTTTTGGATTAAAAGACGCCTTGGCATTCAAACATTCAAACCAATGTCTGCCAAAGGTGGCAATGGTAAATCGTGGTTATTTAACCCAAAAACGGGAACGCAACAAGAAGTCAATGTTCTCCATAAAAAACAGATTGACAACCAAAACAGTGTGGTGCTGTTTGAATACGGTACGATCCGCTACCTTGTAATGACTGGAAATTCCAATGTACTTTTGGAAAAATTTCAAAACGGTGAAGTCAAAGATGACAACGATTTTGAAAAAGTTTTTGAAGAGAACCGCAGACGCTTGGATGATTACCTCAAAATTCAAGACAATAAGCTCAGCACGTATAAAAATAAGGCTTCTGCTGATTATACTCCCTATGATGAGACACGTTAAGACCTTATGACCATAGCTATTTCCATTTTGTCTATTTACGCCTTTATTTTGCTAGGCTTCATGGCAAAACGTATGCTCAAAGAAGAGATGAATGAAAAAGGGATGATCCTTCTTTCCATCTACTTCTTACAGCCTATGCTTTCATTTTGGGGACTTTCCAGTCGTCCGATTGATTTTTCATTGCTTCAAGCGCCTTTTTGGTACTTAGCCATCTCTTTAATCTGTGTCCTCATCAGTTCTATCATCGCCTTTGTTTTTTTTAAAGAAGACATTAAAGAAAAATCCATCATTACCATCTGTGTTATTATTGGAAATACAGGCAATCTAGGTATTCCTTTAGGGATTGCACTCTTTGGTGATGCCTCTATTTTGTATATGAGTATGATCAACATCACCAATGTCTTTATCGTTTACACCCTTGGTGTTTTTTTCTACTCCAGAGGGAACTTTAGCATCAAACAATCTTTATTTAATATTGTAAAATTGCCTGTTATCTGGTTTGCAGCGCTTGCCCTGCTTCTCAATATATTCGACATTAAACTCCATCCAGCAATGCAAAAACCTTTAGAGATGGGTGCATACTGCACCATGGTTATTCAACTGGTCATTTTTGGCATGTACCTTTACAATATTAAATTGCGTGATATTAACGCTAAACTCCTTTTACATGTAAGCTTTATTAAGTTCATTATCACACCACTCATTGCAGGCGTTATTCTCTTTGGTATACTGGATTTAGAACCGATGGTTGCCACACTTATTTTCATTGAACTGGTAGTGCCTTTGGCTGTTACTAACGTCAATTTAGCGGCATTGTACGAATGCAGACCTTTAGATGTTACCGTACTTGTTTTTTTTACATCACTGATTTTTATACCGTTTTTTATTCTTATCAGCAATCTCTTACACTATCTTAATATCATCAACTTGCCATGAACATTAACGATAAAGACGCACGCGTAAAATACATTAGAGCGTTGGAACGCTTTTTGGGAAGTTGTGTGAATGCGCTTAAAAATGAAAATTTTGATTTTCTTTTGTTTGTAAAACGTGCAGAGAAAGGGCTTAAAACATTGCAAAAAGTTGAGCCTGTCAGATTAGACTCTACGTATACTAACTTATTGCAAAATTACGTTACTTTGGTTTCAAATAGCATTGCTAACCTCGAAGGAATAGACATTGAAGAGACACACAGACGTCTCTTAAAAGAGGCTAACTTACTGGAGAAAGAGAAATATCGAGGTAGTTATAAAAAGGATAAACACAAAGCGCAAGGCTTTGATGATGGCTATTGAGCAAAGAAGGTTGCAATCGCTTCTCGCATGAGTATTTCATCTTCGATGCGGTTAATTTTATCTCTAAATTCAGACGCTTCGCGAAACCCTTTTGAGTAAGTATGCAGATGCTTACGAAAAATAGCAAGTCCCTTTTCGCCGTAAAAATCTATCATGGCATCATAATGCTCTAGAACAATCTCCAAAATTTTTGTCTTATCCACATGTGTCAGCTCATTTTTGATTTGGTAAAAAATCCATGGATTGCCCACAGCACCTCGCCCAATCATCAAGCTATTACATCCTGTGACCTCTTTTACATGTAAAGCTTTTTCATAGCTGACAATGTCACCATTGGCAATCAGAGGTATTTTAACAGACGCACGTGCTCGTGCTATGGCTTGATAGTCCACTTCGGCTTTATACGCCCCAGCGCGCGTTCTGCCATGCATACTCATAAAATCAACCCCAGCACTTTCGCACGCTTGTGCTATCTCCTCAGGAATCTTGGTGGTAAAGCCTAGACGCACTTTTGCGCTGGTGTAACGTTTGTTAGAATAGGTTTTGATCGTCTCAATAATTTTTTGCATATGAGGAAGGTTAAGGAGCAGTGATGAACCTGCCTCTTGGGAGATGATCTTGGGCACAGGACAGCCGCAATTGAGATCGATCCCATCAATACCTTCAATATCATTCAGAGCTAGCACAGCTTCTTTAATCGACACTAAATCAGATCCAGCAATTTGAACGATGTAAGGTGTCTCTAGCGGTGATTTGGTAATCATCTTAAAGGTCTTCTCGGAACCATAACGCAAAGCATTCGCGCTGATCATTTCAGAGAAGGTGATATCAGCACCAAATTTTTTAACAACGGAACGAAAAGGAAGATCGGTAAAACCAGCGAGGGGTGCAAGGGCTAAAATACCCTTGCTAAAGTCTATCTCATCAGTCATAAACGCAAGAATTTTTCGATATCAATATTTCGGCCATGATCTCGTAAGAATAAAATGGTTTTAAATTTCACAAAATCTTCAGGATCAGAATTGAGTAAAAGCTCACGAATTTTATCAATCATCTGAAGATCATAAAGTACATACAAGTATGCATCGGCTGCAACTGCACCTTTAGAATTATAAAGTTTTTCAAAGAGCGCAATGAGCGCATCTGGAGTGAGTTTAATTTTGATTTCATGGGCAAGTTCAAGGTAATCTGCACGATCTGCATTGAAATGTTCTAGCATGTCTTCAATAGATTTAATATCCATATCAAAACTATCATCAGCGTCCAAATAACGCTCCATCATACGACGGAAAGTACGTTTTTCTGGTGGAAAATCATATCGTTTAATTTCATTAAAACTTGCAAAACTAATCAGCGCATCATACGCTTGACGGCAGAGTTCATTCTCAAGCTCTTTACAATTTTTCAATACTTCAAGCGCAAAACGTGGCTCAACTTTAAGACGATTAATACTGTTTTGAATAACAAGAGGATTTGCTTTAGCCAATCTGTATTTTTTAAGGTCTTCATAATTACCATTGGCTACACTAACGGCTACGGCACAGACCTTAGCAACATCTTCTTCAAGGAATGTTGTAGGAAGAGCTGGATCAAAGCGCATACATTGCAGAACCTTACCTGCAAATTTAAAACCTTCCGTTTTATACGAAGTTGTAACTTCTTCTCCCAAAATACGATTTTTAGTCGCTTCTTGAAAAAGTTCACTATCTTTTTTCAATGCTCTTTTGTACAAAAAATCTTTAAAATTATAAAATACCAAATGCCCGATAGAACCAATAACCAAAAATAAAATGGGAAGTACAATCCAAAACGCTACCGGTAGAGTCATTGAGAAACTAAACAGCTCAAGTGTAGTGCTGCCACCATTAAAACTATAGACATAAAGTCCAATAGCTAACATATAAATTAGTGTTACAAGAAAATAGCGTTTGATTCCCATGTCTTCCTACCTACTTATTTTTTGCTGATTTTTCAATAATCTCACGGCATACGATGCAATAACGTGCATGTGGCTTAACTTTGAGTCTTTGAAAACCAATTTCCTCTTCACACATTTCACAAATGCCGTAACTGCCATTTCTGATTTTATTAAGTGCAAATTCTATCTCGCTAAGCTCTTTCATTTGTTGGGTACTGATAGCCTGCTCGATCATACGGTCTGTACTGACCGAAGCATGATCTGCTTCATCACCGACATCGGTATCTTTAAGATCATTGATTTCTCGCATTGAGTCTTCAATATTCTTTTTAATTTGGACTCTTCTCTCTTTAAGAAGGTCTTCGAAATGCTTTAGCTCGTGCTCTCTCATCCTTTGTTTCCTTTACAAAAAATTGACCTGAAATAAACCTACATTATAATCAACTATTTATGATAGGGATGATTGTTTTTTATACATAATCCCCTATAAATCTGCTCAAATAAAACCACCTTCGCGATTTTGTGCGCATATGTTAATCTACTTAAACTTATAATCTTTTGAGTTTTGCCTAAAAAGGCTTCCTCAAACCCAAAAGCACCTCCGATAAAAAAATTAATCGTAACATCTTGATCAAAGAGAGAACTAAATTGTTCACTGCTTAGCTGTTCACCTTCTACATCAAGTGCGACATTGTACCCTTTTAAATGGGATTCATACGCTTTTGTGTAGGAAATTTTAGCTTCTTTCTCTCCAATCATCTGAGCTGCTGCAATTTGCTTGTTAAAAATCTTAATCTCTTCAACTTTTGCAAAGCGAGAAATCATTTTAGTATATTCAGAGGCAATGGCATCAAGGTTTTTATCACTACTCTTTTCGATCGTAAAAACCTTTACATTCATGCTTTGAGTCTTAGCTCAAATGCATCATTTTTACAACTCTCGCCCAAAAGCTTTAACAGATCTGCTACCACTTTTTTCATATCAGTACGGGTAACAATCATATCAATTAAACCATGTTCAAGTAAAAATTCTGCTTTTTGGAACCCTTCTGGAAGATCAGCTCCAATAGTCTGTTTAATTACCCTCTGCCCTGCAAATCCAACAAGAGCACCTGGCTCTGCCATGATAATATCGCCCAAAAAAGCAAACGATGCACTTACCCCTCCCATCGTAGGATCGGTAAGAATGGAGATATACGGTAATTTAGCATCCGCTAGTTTGGCAAGAGCTGCGGAAGTTTTAGACATTTGAAGTAACGAAAACGTACTCTCTTGCATACGTGCGCCACCACTGGCACTCACAATCACCAAACCTTCTTTATTGGCCATTGCGCGGTTAATGGCGCGAACAATCTTTTCACCTTCAACCGAACCCAAACTTCCACCCATAAAGGCAAAATCAAAGACAACTATTTGGGCACTCACACCATCAATACGGCATGAACCACACGCAACAGAAGAGTTATTACCTGTTTTTTCTTGCGCCTCTTCAATACGTTTTTTATACGATTTTTTATCCACGAATTTAAGAGGATCAATTGGCACTAAATTAGTATCAAACTCAACAAAACTACCTTCGTCACATAATTGTTCAATACGTTGTTTTGCTGAGATACGCATGTGGAAACCACATTTAGGGCAAACATTAAAACGTTGTTCAATCTCTTTATAATACATTAATGATTGGCACGCACTGCACTTGACCCAGTGGCTTGGAGCTTCACTTGGGGTAGATTGTGCTTTTCGGATCTTAGAGAAAATTTCTGCAAATCGCATAAGTTTTTATCCTCTTTTAAAGCTAATTGCTTATAAATAAACTTTTTATTCTAGCAAAAATTTCCTTATCTTTGCTTACAAGGAAAATATCGCTTTCACAAAACGTGTAAAGATCCTCACACATAAATAGCCCCGCTTCTATATCATACGTGCGCATTTTACCTTCATACAAAACAAACGAAACATCGTGTGCATAGGCTAGTGAGAGGGCAAAAGCACCTGGAGAGCGGTACTTGATTTTAGCAATTTTAAGCGTGTCATGTACCCTAAGTGAACAGTACGATCGCTCAAAAATTCCCACCTTTGAAAAAGCATTACATGTAACAGGACTTAAGGTATTTTTTTCTAATTTTCCACGACGCAAACCCATTTCATCTTTGATAAAAATATCGCCATTTGCAAGATTAGTAATAATCGCTTTAGTGCATTTATCATTTTCAAAATAGGCAATAGAAGTGCCATAATAAGGAAGATTTGAGAGCAGATTATCACTGCCATCTATGGGGTCGAGTACAATACGAATCGAGGAGGTAAGATTTTCAATCACCCCACTCTCTTCGGAGACAATCGTCCCAAATGGCAAAAGATGTTGAATAAAAATTTTTTCTGCCACGAGATCAATGCCTGAACTCAAATCTCCTCCAGCACCAATTGCAAAAGATTGATAATGAGACTCTTCCAACCCTTTTACATGTAAAAGCTGAAAGAGCTCTCTATTGGCTTGCAATGCGGATTCAATAAAGCTCACGTATTATCCAAGCAATTTCTTAATAATGTGCAATGCAGCTTCTTTACCCTCTTTTGCAGCCGTAACAACCAAGTCAGAACCTCGCTTACAATCTCCACCTGCGTAAACGCCTGATTTCGTTGTTTGATATTCACTATTGACCATAATGACACCTGTTTTTGAAACTTCAATGCCATTTTCAGCTAAGAAAGTCGGAACAGCTGGGCTAAATCCAAGAGCAAAAATAATAACATCTGCATCAACCCTAAATTCACCACCTTTAACGATTTCAACACATTGACGACAGTTGGCATCTTTTGCACCCAAGATGGTTTTGTTCATATCAATACCGATCACTTGTCCATCAGAGTTTACCAAAATCTCTTTTGGCGTAACGTTGTAGACAAATTCTGCACCCTCTTCGATCGCATTTTTAAACTCTTTTTTAGAGCCTGGCATATTGTATTTATCGCGTCTATAAAGGCAAGTCACACTTTTGGCACCTTCACGAATAGACGTTCGTAAACAATCCATTGCCGTATCACCACCACCGATGACCACAACATTTTTACCTTTGACTTCAAATTTTTTATCGTAACTCTCATTGAAAAGTTTTTTCTGAATTGAGCGTAAAAAATCAATCGCCATAAAGACACCATTTGCATTTTCATTGGCAACATTGGCTTTACGAGGATTTTCAGCCCCTATGCTTAAAAAGAGTGCATCATGGCTATGGGCAATCTCATCAAAGCTAATGTCTTTACCGACATTTGTGTTTACATGTAACGTCATACCTGCGTCTTGAAGCCATCTTACACGACGTGCTACGACTTCTTTATCAAGCTTAAAACCAGGAATTCCGTACGTTAAAAGTCCGCCAGCTCTATTTTGTCTCTCATACATACTGACGGCAATACCCGCTCTGAGAAGATAGGTAGCACATGCAAGCCCCGCAGGTCCTGCACCAATGATCGCGACTTTTTTCTTAGTCGTAATACCTGGGAAAGTAGGTTTAAGACCTTTTTTAAAGCCCTCTTCGGAAATAAAAGTCTCAATCGCACCAATCGTAATGGCACCATGCCCATCATTAAGGGTACAATCCCCTTCGCATAAACGATCTTGTGGACAAATACGCCCTGTAATCTCAGGATACGGATTGCTCTCATTGGAGAGATTAAACGCCAAATCGCGCTTCATGGCACTCGTAGCTTTCAGCCAAAAAGGAATGTAGTTATGCAAAGGACATTTACTATGACAAAAAGGATCACCACACTGTATACAACGATCCGCTTGCAAAGAGGCATCTTCTTTACTCAAAACTTCATAAATTTCTTTAAAATCTTTGACTCTATCTCCGCTTGAGCGTTTTCTAGGCTCGCATCTCTCTTCATTAATAAAATTTTGCATCTTAGTCTCCTTGCTCCGGATTGAGTGGTACCTTCGTCATATCTTTAGGTCGCACTATCCAAAAATCTCTTACCGCGTGGCGGAAATTCTCTAAAATTTGTGTGGCTTTAAAGCTTGCTGTTTCATTAATATGCGTTCTAAGTAAACGTTTTAAGAAGTGACGTGCTTCATCCATATCATCCGTATCAATACGCTCTGCAATCACAAGTTCTTGGTTGAGTTTATCGATAAAATCACGTGTTTCATCGTAAACAAATGCCACACCACCCGTCATACCAGCGCCAAAATTCACACCCGTATCACCGAGAATAGCAACCACACCACCCGTCATATATTCACACGCATGATCTCCCGTACCTTCAACGACAGACGTTGCGCCAGAATTTCTAACACAGAAACGTTCCCCTACATTACCAGCAATATAAAGCTTGCCACCGGTTGCGCCATACAAACAGGTATTACCAGCACAAGAGTAACCTCGCCCTTGGTATTTTGGGGCAATAACGATTTTCCCACCGTTCATACCTTTGCCCACATAATCGTTCGCAGTACCTTTGAGGTTGATGCTAATTCCATTGGCTAAAAACGCCCCTAATGATTGTCCAGCAACACCATTGAGTCTAAAGACGATACTATCATCCTTAAGTCCCTTGTTACCGTAAAATTTCGCAATTTCACCACTGATGAGTGTTCCAAAACTACGATTGGTATTGCAAATACTTTTATGCATTACAATTTTTTCATCTGGATTTTCAATTACTTTATAGACATCTTTCAAAATCTCTTTTTCAAATTCATTTTTATCAAATGGATCATTGGATTTACCATTGTGAGTATTTGGCCCTTCCAATCTCATGAGAATAGAAGAAAAATCAAATTTTTTCGCAAAGGCATCATCAACAACGCTTAAAAGATCACTACGTCCAATAATATCTTCCATCCTCGTGTAACCAAGATGCGCAAGTATCTCTCTCACATCCTCGGCGAGAAGTGTGAAGAAATTGATGAGTTTATCCACCGTTCCTACAAAATGCTCTCGGAGTTTTTCATCTTGTGTCGCAACACCTACTGAACAACGGTTTAGGTGACAAACACGGAGCACTTTACACCCAATAATTGTTAAGGAAAGTGTTCCAAACGCATAACTCTCAGCACCTAAAAGAGCAGCTTTTATAACATCTAAACCTGTTTTTAAACCACCATCGGTTTGAAGATGAACACTATCACGTAAATGGTTTGCTTTAAGGGCATTATGTGCCTCACTTAAACCAATTTCCCATGGATTTCCCGCAAATTTGATAGACGTTAGTGGTGCCGCACCCGTACCACCGTCACCGCCAGAGATGATGATTTTATCGGCATACGCTTTAGCCACACCGGCAGCAATCGTTCCAACGCCCGCAGTAGAAACCAATTTCACGGTAATAATTGCTTCTGGATTGATCTGTTTCATATCGAAAATAAGTTGTGCCAAATCTTCAATCGAATAAATATCATGATGCGGTGGCGGTGAAATCAGTGTCACTCCTGGAATGGTGTAACGAAGACTTGCAATAAGAGGCGTTACTTTATGCCCTGGAAGTTGCCCGCCCTCACCTGGTTTTGCCCCTTGTGCCACTTTAATCTGAATTTCTGTGGCAGAGCGTAAATACTCAGGAGTAACACCAAAACGACCGGATGCAATCTGCTTAATGCGTGAGTTTTTATTACTTTTAAGGCGTTCAGGTGATTCACCACCTTCGCCTGAGTTACTCATACCACCAATTTTATTCATCGCTTCACCCAAAGCTTCATGCGCTTCAGGAGAGATGGAACCCAAACTCATGGCTGCGGTTGAAAAACGTTTAAATATAGCTTCTTTGGACTCAACTTTATCCAACGCAATTGGTTCACGATCGGATTTAAGTTCAAAAAAGTCTCTGATCATCTTTAGTCCACGACTATTGATGAGCTTCGTAAATTCTTGAAAATCTTTTTTCTCACCACTCATCGTAGCTTTATGAATCGCATGAATCGCATGAGGATGATAGTCATGGTGCTCTTGTCCATCAATATATTTATAAAATCCACCAATTTCTAATGGGAAAAGTTTTTTAGTGATATTAAGTTCATACGCATGATGATGATTACGACTTAAACGCTCTTCAATGTCCTCATAGCTAAGACCCGGGATAAGAGAAATTGCACCGTCAAAACATTCATGAACGACATCTTTACCAAGACCTAACACATCAAATAGTGCAGAATTTCGATACGATGCAAGCGTTGCAATACCCATCTTTGACATAACTTTTAAAAGTCCTTGCCCAAGAGCATGATTCACATTTTTGAGTTTTGTTCTAATCTCATAAGAGCCCATTTCACTTTTTTTGCATTCATCTAAGATCGTACCGTAGAGTAAATAAGGATAAATAGCACTTGCACCAAAACCAATCATACATGAGCACGAATGTGTATCAAGTGCCTCTCCAGAAATTGCTATAATCGAAGTCAATGAACGTATACCTTCATCAAGAAGCACTTGGTTAACACGACCAATAACTAAAAGCATCGGTATTGGTTTGAGTTTTGTATTTATTCCTCGATCATCTAAGAAGATAATACGAATACCCTCATTTTTAACGGCTTGTGCAATGTCATAGGCCAAATCTTCCAAACTTCCTTTAAGATTGTCTTCAAAGAGAGTTGAGAAGTAGCGGTTTTTATATTCATCTTTGTAACGCGCTTTGCTTGGATCGCCAAAAGAGTCTAAGAGTTCAAATTTTTCTTGCATCAATATTGGTGAAATTGATTTAATACGGATAGCATGCTCTTGATTTTCTTCTAAAATATTGCGAATCTCGCCAAAGCTCGTATTTAAACTCATAACCACTTTTTCACGAATAGGATCGATTGGAGGGTTTGTAACTTGTGCAAACTTTTGTTTGAAGTAGTCACTAAAATTGCGTTGGACATGGCTGAAAGCAGCCATTGGCGTGTCATCACCCATAGAGCCAACACCCTCTTTACCATCTTTCATCATTGGTTCAATAACCATATTTTTAACTTCTTGAGTAATGTTAAAATAACGTTGTTCTATTTCAAGATTCTCACGTATATAATCTGTTGTTTTTGAAAAAGGAATATCTACAAATTCTTGTAAGTAAACAAGCCCTTTGTTTAGCCATTCAGTATACGTATTAGAACTTTTAAGGTAATCATTAATGTCATCATTTTTCATGATCTTACCAAATTTAAGATCCACACCAATCATCTGACCACTTTGTAATCTGCCTCGTTCAAGAATATTGTCTTCTTCAATATCTAAAACACCATACTCAGAAGAGATGATGATACGATCATCTTTTGTAATAATATATTTAGCGGGTCTGAGACCATTTCTATCGAGTACACAGGCAATATGGCGACCATCAGTTAAAGAAATGGCAGCAGGTCCATCCCACGGCTCGAAATTAATACTTGAAAATTCATAAAAAGCTCGAAGCTCTGAGTCCATATGAGGTGCATTTTGCCATGGAGCCGGAATGAGCGAACGTACCGCTTTAAAAAAGTCAAATCCATTAATGAGCATAAATTCAAACATATTGTCTAAACTAGCGCTATCGCTCACATCATTCGTCGTCAATGGATAAAGTTTTTGTAGCTCCTCATCAGAGAAGATGCTACTCTTCATGCACTCACTTTTAACCTGCGTATTAAAACGATTGGCTGAAATAGAGTTTATTTCACCATTATGTGCAAGGGTACGAAAAGGTTGAGCCAATTTCCATTTGGGGAGTGTATTGGTCGAAAAGCGTTGATGAAAAAGTGCGAACGTTGCTTTAAAATCACTATCGCTTAAGTCTGGGAAAAAGGTTTTGATGTAAGTTGGCATCACTAGACCTTTATACGAAATCACTTTGCTTGAAAAAGAAGCAATGTAAAAATCAGGCTCACTTGCAAGTCTTCTTTCAACTATTTTACGAGTAAGATATAGCAATGCTTCAAAACGTTTTGTTGCAACAAGGGAAGAAGAAGTTACAAATACTTGTATGATTTGAGGAAGTGAATCAAGTGCTAATTTTCCAAGGGCTTTTGTTTTTACGGGAACATCTCGATATAAAAGAACTTTGAGATCGTTTTGTTCACAGGTCTCTTCAAAAATTCTTTTTTGCTCATCTGTCGTTAAAAAAATCATAGCAACAGCAAATTGCTTTGGAAGATCTACTCCTAATTTGTGTGCCTCTTTTTTCATAAACTCAGCAGGCATAGAGAAAAGGAGTCCGCTACCATCGCCACTTTTGCCATCTGCAGCAATAGCGCCCCTGTGCATCATTCTTTCTAATGCACAAATTGCATCTTCAACATTTTCATGGGTTGGAATGTTTTTTATGTTTGCGATTAATCCAAAACCGCAATTGTCTTTAAATCCTGTAATAAGATCCATTTCACAAGCCTTTTGTGGAATTTTCATCAAAATTCTGACGAAATCTGACAAATTTTTAAGCTAAAAGCGAGCGGATAATACATTAAAAATACTTATTTTTCAATAAAACACTATTTTTCGATGTTTGATCTATTTTCTTATCATATTTTAAATTAATTGTCAATTAAATTTAAAATATAAATTATTAGAATTAATTTTAAATTTTAATAATAAGAAAATGTAGAGATGCTAAAATTCCTTATGCAAGGATATATTATCAATTTGAATCGCGTAAAAGATGAAGATTTAATTGTCACCATTTTAACGCAAAATAGCATTAAAACGGTTTATAGATTTTACGGTGCTCGCCATTCCACAATTCATTTAGGCTATAAAATAGACTTTGAAGCGATTCCCTCTATCAAATCAACGCTGCCTCAGCTTCGCTCCATTATGCACCTAGGAACGCCTTGGAATAATCAACGAGAGCGTATGCTTATCTGGCAACCGTTCATCAGACTTTTTTATACACATCTCAAAGATATAGGAACCATTGATAGTTTTTATTTTGATCTTTTAGAACAGAGTTCATCTATTTGGCAGATACAAAATCCTAAACGTATTGCCATCGAAGCGTATATCAAGCTTTTAGAGTATGAAGGAAGATTGCACGATGATTTTATCTGTTTTAATTGCGAAGAACCTATCTTAGAAGATTTAACACTCATTCGAGGTTTTTTACCTGCACATAAAACCTGCGCTTGGAATCAAACCTTTGATCTTTTACATGTAAAACAGCTTTTTGAAGAACAAAGTACCATAGCGCTTGATGATGAGCAAATCAATGTACTCTGGAAGATTTTATTGGAAGGATTTTGATTTTAACGCAGGATGTTAGGCAAAGCCTAGCATCCTGTGTTGCGCTTTGCCTTTTTTGAAGCAGAAATGTATTCCGTTATATTATTGCTCTAAAAAACGTATGTCACTAAAACTGGATGTTTGGATATTTTCAAATGCTTTTTTAAGTGAAATGAAAAGGTCGGGATTTTCTTTTTCCATGCCGATAAGCATCTCTTTCGTTTTGGCACGCATAATGGGCATTTTGACATCAAAACGCATTGCAGGACAGGCTTCATCTCCAATAATAGGCATATGTGCATCATTGGCACAATCCCGTAGTTGACGTTCGCGCACATGAATGAGTGGACGAATCACCCATAAACCATTTTGTGCTTTATAAATAGGTGGCATTGAGCGAAGTGCCCCATTATGTGAGAAGTTCATAAAAAAGCTCTCCACAGCATCATCTAAGTGATGCGCAAGAGCCAATTTACGGTAGCCATGCTCAAGAGCATAGGTGTAAAGAGCGCCTCGTCTCATGCGTGAAAAGAAACTGCAAAAAGAGGAGTTTTCCCGTATCTTATCTTGTGCAAGATCGAAAATCTTTGTATCGACAATTTCATGATCTATCTCATGCTCCAAGCAATATTCATGCAATGTTTGAAGATCTTCCCCCATGCCGTACGCAATCGTAACGGCCTTAAATTCAAAATCAAAGGGAGCAACACGTTGCATGTGTTTTAAAACATGTGCAAGGCTGAGTGAGTCTTTACCACCACTGAGCCCTAGCAAAATTTTATCACCCTCATTTATGAGGTTATAGCGTGCATTGGTACGCCCAGCGATGCGTAAAAGGCGTTTACTAATTTCGATCATAACTGAGTTCGTCCAACATCGCGATAATAAACTGAGCACTCTCTTTCGCAGAACTGACTAAGAACTCATCAAAACTAAATCCTGCGTCCATATCCGCAGCATCACTAATAGCGCGAAGCACACAAAAAGGAACATTAAGCGCATCACAAACCACAGCGACTGAAGCACCTTCCATTTCTGTCGCATCCGCATTAAATGTCGAATGAATCCACTCTTTTTTTACACCATCGCAAATAAATTGATCGCCCGTAGCAATAATGCCCTCAAGCAATTTAATGTTTTGAGCCGATGCAACTTTTTGAGCCAACACAGTCAAAGCTTTGTCTGTTTCAACATAGACAGAACCTTCAGGAACATAACCGTGAGGATGACCGAATGCAGTAATATCAAGATCATGTTGAGCAAGCTTTGTGGCTACGAGCAAGTCACCCACTTTTAATGAAGGATTCAGGGCACCTGCGACACCTGAAAAAAGGAGCTTTTGTGCTCCAAATTTTTCAATCAGCGTTGAGGCTGTCAAACTAGCATTCACTTTACCAATCTTACTGTAAGCGATCACTAAATCCATACCTTTATACGATGTGGTATAGTACCTATTTTTGGCAAACTCAATAGTTTCATATTTCCCAAAAAATTCTAAAAGTGGGGTGATCTCTTCGACCATTGCACCCATAATAGCTATTTTCATCTTCTTCCTTTTACAAAAGTGCAAGCACTTCTTCTAAACTTTTCATATCGGTAATACTATACGTTGGCTTTTGTGTGATCCGTTTATTAAGACCTTTAAGCACTGAACCACCGAATTCAATAAATGAGTCCGTTGAAGATTCTACATGTAAAATGGATTGTTTATATTTTACAGGTGAAATAAGCTGCTGCGATAGAAGCATTTTAGCCTCAACTTTGCTTTGGTACTCAGATGCGGTTACATTGGAGATGATAGGCATTGCAAAACTCTCTTTCAGCCATTGATCTAAATAAGCTTCAAGTTTTGGTTGAGCAGAGCTTAAAAGCGGACAATGACTTGCTACAGACATAGGAAGCAGCACCGATTTTTTTGCACCTGCCTCTTTAAAAAGTGACTCTAAAGATACTAAATCATCACGATTTCCCGCAATCACAATCTGTCCATCACCATTGTAATTCGCTGCCCAAACTTTTTTACCCAGTTCACGCTCTTTACATGTAAGATTTTCAACAGTTGCATCATCTAAGCCAAGAAGCGCCATCATGCCAGCATTAATACCTTCACACGCTTTTTTCATCAAAAGACCGCGTTGGTGTACCAATTCTACGGCATCTAAATAATCCATAGCGCTAGCTGCACTCAAAGCCGAAAATTCACCTAAGGAGTGTCCTAAAACTACTTTAGGCATCACTTTACACTGTTCCACAAAAAGACGGTGTGCAATAAGGCTGACTAATAAAATAGCAGGTTGTGCAAACTCTGTTTGATCTAACCTATCATTCTCTTCAAACAGAAGTGTTGTAAAATCAATCTCAACTCTTTGGCTTGCTTTTTCGATCATCTCTTTCGCAATCGGTGAATGATCATAAAAATCTTTCCCCATACCAATTTTTTGGCTACCTTGGCCAGGGAATATAAAGATACTATTATTCATTGATTAACCTTTTATATTTTACATGTAAACGTTGTAGACTCACTACAAAGTAAACATCTAGTCTATTTTTAATCTATCTTTGTAATCGTTGATTTTTTTACGTAGGGTGTTTCGATTAAGTCCAAATTTTTCACTGATAGCGAGTTGTGAACCAAACTTGGCATAACCGCTTTTAATCATTGGTACATCAAAAAGATATAATAGCTCACGATAATCATTTCTCCCACCTATACGTTGGGACAAAAAACGCTCCATCATCGCCAAAATCTCTTCTTCCCCAAAGGAGTTCATCAAATAAGCATTATACACTGAGCGTCGTAGAGAATAACAGTTTTTACTCAAATCTGGCACAATTTCTTCTAATGAAGGCGCTTCACCAAACTCTCCATCAAACATCATGCATGCTTCTTGAGCAAATTTTTCCATCAAAGGGATCACATCCTCCATACGTTCACGTAAAGGGGGAATAACAACTTTCAGACTAAAAAATTCATCCATGAGTGCTTCGCCTATAGGCAAATTTGATGTCGCAATAATTCTTGTTTTATGAACATCTAAAGCAATTTTAAGTTTTTTATAATTAGTAATTTTATGAAAATTTTTAACAATAAGACTACTGTTAGTTTCGATGAGCGCTAATAGCTCGTTAAAGGCACTTGCATCAACAATGGGTGCTGAAACAATGTGACTTGCAAGGCTTTGCTTCCCTACACCACTTTCGCCCAAAATAAGTGCATTGATTGTAACGCTTTTAAGAAGATTTGCAGACTTAAGAGCCTCCATAGAGGCTCTAGACTTTGCTATATAATTAGTGTGATCCACAACATCCGCCACCATGTGAGTGACTTTCGCCGCCGCAGCATCCACCTTCTCCGTGTTCATGACCATGTCCATGATCATGTCCACCACAACACTCTCCTTCGTCATCATGGTCATGTGAACCGCATCCACCTGCACCACAACCACAACTGTGTCCACCACCAACATAGCCATTTAGAAGCTCGTCTGCTGTAGCATCACGCACCTCTAGAATACTAATTGCGAATAATAGATCTTGACCTGCTAAAGGGTGATTGAAATCGATTTCAACAGTTTCATCATTAAAGTTTTTGACAATAACTTGAACCGTCTCACCATGTTCACCTTGACCATAAAGCGTCATGCCTGCTTGAAGTTCAAGTCCAGCAAATTGCTCTTTTGGTAATGTTTGAACAGCATTTTCATCATAAATGCCATAGGCATCAGCTGCAACTACTTTAATGTCAGCGTTATCACCAGCTTTAAGCTCTTTAATTTTTTCTTCTAATCCTGGAATAATTTGACCTTTTCCAACAATAAAAGAAAGTGGCGCTGCATTAAGATTACTATCTAAAATTTCACCATTATCAACATTTCTAAGCTCATAATGGATTGAAACTACTTGATTATCACTAATACTCATATTTTCTCCCTTAATTTATAAACATAAGATTTTAGCATATATTTGTTGTATATGCCCTTAGGAGAAATTGTTAAGTCTATTTTTTGTGCAAGAAAATGTATAAAAAAAACTATTTTACTTTTTTTGCTTCTGGAGAATCAGGGTATCCATCTTTGAGAGCTTTATAAAAACCTTGTGCTTCTTTAGCTTTTCCAAGCTTTTCAAATGAAACACCTGTATGATATAAAAGTGCTGGAGTATAAGCTGCTTTATCCGATGCTGTAATACTTGCTTTATAATGTTCAATAGCAGTAGAATAAGCTTTTTGATTATAAGCTGCTTCACCTAAACTAAAATTTGTTTTAGCAGGCTTGTAATTGCGATGTAAAAGTTCTGTATAAAGGGCTTGTGCCTCTGAATACGATTTCTTCTCAAGTAAATCATCTGCCTCTTTTGTCAGTGTGGCACTATCTTTTGTACTAAGTTCTTTTGCAGAAATTACTTTAGTCGAAGAAGTTTCCTTCACAGTATCTTTCTTTGTAGAGTCAGTTGCAGGAGCAACTGTTTTAGAAGCACTTTTTCCACCTCTGACTTCATTAGCAAGTTGATCGAATTTATCTTTTGGAACATAATTTTTATTAATGGAATCAATCAATGTTCCAAGTTCACCAACAACTGTTTTTATTTTTTCTTGGTTATCAGCTTGAATTTTACGATTTTCTTCAACATACTCTCTGAGTTTTTTATTTTCCTCTTCGAGTTGTCGCATTTTGTCATCTTGTTTAGCAATTTTGCTTGCATAACTATCAACAACTGATCGCATACCTTCATATTGCTCAGAAGAAACACTACTTTGATCAGTTTTTGTCGAAGTAAGGTTATCATTTGAAGTAGAAGATATTGTTTTCTGATTATTTTGGAAATACTTTTTGTCACTTACACTAACAGTGTTACTATAAGAGGTAGTAGCGCTGCTACTATCAACATCATTTGTATTACTACCAAAAGCTGAGGGTTCATTCGATAGCGCTGCCAAAGGCAGCAATGCTATCGAAAATAGAAGAATTTGTTTTTTCATTCAATCAAGATTATGGAAGTACTTTAAATTCTGCTCTTCTGTTTTTAGACCAACAGTCTTTATTATGCTCAGTACATGCTGGATTACTCTCGCCATAACTTACAACTGTAATTCTATCTGCAACCATACCTTTAGCAACTAAACCATCTTTAACGCTTTTTGCTCTTTTAAGACCAAGTGCGTAGTTATATTCGTCAGTACCGAATTCATCACAGTTACCTTCAACTTTGATTGAGAAGCTTTTTGCCTCTGCAGAGTTGAATAATGCAGCGTTTGCATCAATATTTGCTTGTTGGTCTTTTCTGACATTATATTTGTCAAAATCAAAATAGATTGTTTTAGAATTAGCTTCTAAAGAAGCAATCAATTTTTGAAGTGCACTCATGCCATCATTTACACCAGCACCTTTTGTATCACCAGTTCCTTTAGTCATATCGACTTCTGGACTTTTTTGGCTACAACCTGTTAAAACCAAAACCGCTACCGCTAAGCTTGTTAAAGCTAATTTACCCATTATTAGATCCTTTTTAAAAGTTCAAATTTAAAAACTTCGGAATTATACCACATTTTTTTTAAAAAATCACCAGTCAATTGACTGAAGTTTACCTATTTTTAACGGAAACTGATATGTTTTGTTTGCATTTAGTCGAATTATCCCCAAAGCACTCTGATTTCCAAATTGTTTTATAAACATAATAGTATCAGGATCTTGTGAAAAACGTGGATAAAGATTTTCTCCTGATGCTGTCAATTGTCTAAGATAATCTGTTTTTGTTGAAATTAAATAGAGATTGAAAGTATTTCTTCCAAATTCGCTATCTCCTTCTCTGCTAGAGTAAACAATATAATTATCATATGTCGAAATAGAATTCTTGTTTTTCCCATGGTAGACGAGCTTTTCAAAGCTTTTATCGTAAATTCCTTGTGCGAATATATCAGGATTTCCTAATCGATCTGAGACAAAAGCAATGCGCTTATCATTGTCAATAAAGTTTCCATTCACATTAATACCTGAATAATCAGTAATTTTAGTGATTTTTCTACTCTGCAAATCAAACAAATAAATGTCTGGGTGATCTTTAGGAGCCATCGTTAGAAGTAACTTATTGCCATCTTTGGAAATATCAGAGCAAACAAGCATTCCAGAGCTTGAAATAATACTTTTTCTACTCCCATCTTTTAAATCATATCTAAAGATAGTTGGTTCTGCGCCATTATAGGAAGTGTAAAAAAATGCACTTTGATCTGTATTCGCCCATTTAGGAAAGACATTCAGACCACCAGAAACAATCAATTTTTGATAGCTGAGTGTATAATCTGAAATAACTATTTCACTTTTTTTTGCTTCTGTATAGCGTGCGAATAGAACTGATTGTTCCATCCATTTGACTGAAGGTGCGCCCACTTGATCATTTGTATCAACAACAATTTTATGTGCCAAAAAAGGGTTTCTTTTTTTATCACTAATGCTATACGACTTTTCAAAGGTTGTTGCACCAGTTTTGGCATTAATTAATTTTACATTTGCAGATGCCGTATTAAAATCTTGCCCTAAACTAAAGCGCAAAATCATATCTACTTTTTTATCTGCTAGGAAATTTTCTAAAGGTCCACCCTCATAACTACTTTGCAAATATTCGTCAAGTACATTAAAATGGCTACTAACGCGTAAATCTCCTGCAATAAGTTTGAAAAAGCTTTTTCTAAACTCCAAATCAATATTTTTTGGACTTGCATCTTGTACCGCAATTTTTGGTAGCACATCTATTTTTTTTACAATTTCTACCGTTGCATCTGAGGCATACGCAAAAATTGTCAAAAAGAAGAAAGCAACTATTTTTTTGATCATGTTTTACTCCTTTATATCTTTAAATTCAACCTGCATCTCAAAAAGAGGTCCTTTTTCGTACTTTGGAAATTCTACGCTTTCCATAGCTTTTAAGAATTCTTTGAGCTTCGTGTTAAACTCATTATTATAAGACAAAGAAACTATTTTATAACTAAAGGTTCCTCGATCACTTACTTTGATTACAACTTTAGCGACATTTCCATTTTCTGTATCAATCGTCTTTTGCCAATTTTCTTCTAAGATCTCTTGTACTTTACCAATGAAGGGATCATACTCTCCACCTTTTTTAGTATCAATTGAATGTTTTTGCTCAGAAAAATTCAATGAATTAGCAATTTTAGATGCAGCATTCTCACTTTTTTCTTTTGTTTCTTCTTTATTCGGTTTAATACGTGTTGGTGTAGTTTGGTCTTTTTTCTGTTCTTTTGCATCAGGAGGTAATTTGGAAGTATTAATATCCTCAAAGAGGCCTCTAAGTGATTGACTCTTGACAGCTTCTTTTGGAGAAGAAGCAACTTTTTTCTCTTCAGAAACAGGTTTTTCTGCTGGTTTTTCAACTGGCTTTTGAACCTCTTCCTTTTTTCGTTCCTCTTTTGGCTTTTCTGAGTCATTCTTTTTGCGCTCAACCAAAGCAACATTCATAGGATCTTTATTAGAAGTATAATTTTTGATAGTATCTTTTTGAGAGCTTAAAACATAAGCAAGACCAACTAAAAGACATATATAGAGAAGGATGGACAAAGTCCATCCAAAAGAGGCATATCTATTCACACTCGACACAGTATTTATCCATTCGTTTCTAAAGATACGTTCGTAAAACCAGCCTGCTTAATTGTTTTGAGCACAAACATTACATCTTTGTAAGAGAGACCTTCATCAGCTTTAATATAAACAATGCTTTTAAGTGGGTATTTACTTTTTTGCATCATAAAACTATCAGGAAATTCAGGAAGAGTAAAGCTATCATTTTTTATATAGACTTTTTTATCTTTTGTTACCCGAATTTCAAGTTCAGGAAGTTTACTAACAACAGCTGATTTACTACCATCAGGAAGTTTAATCACTTCTTCATAAACTAATGCTGGTGTTGTTACCATTAAAATGGCAAGGAGTACCAACATAATATCCACTAGTGGAGTAATGTTTAGTTCTGGTACTTCATCCAATTGACTCATCATCTTAGCTATCTCTTCTTGCTTCGTTTGCAGAGAGTAAAATATCTACTTCTCTTTGTACATAGACAATCACTTCATAAGCTTTTCTTCGAAGAAAGAGGTTTGTACTGTATGCAGGTATAGCTACAAAAATACCTGTAGCTGTCGCAACTAAGGCTTCACTAATTGCTGGTGCTATTACACCAAGAGATGCACTACCTGATTGACCAAGTCCACTAAATGTTTGCAAAATCGAAACAACTGTTCCAAATAATCCAATAAAAGGTGCTGTTGAGGCAATAATAGAAAGCATCCATAAGCCACTAGTTGCATTTTTTTCAGCAACATTTTTACATACATTCAAAAGTTTTTCCGAAGCGCCTGCTGCACTTGAACATTTTCGGAGGATTGAATCATCACGTACATTTTTAGCCCCCATGAGCATTGACTCTAGCGAATTTTTTTCAATTGAAAGCCAATAACCCAAGTAAAGATATCTACTAAAGAAGATACCACATGTTATGATAAAATAAGCAGATAGCCAGATCAAAATCACCCACGTAAAAAAACCACTTCTTGCAAAATAGTTCAAAAATAATTCAAATGATGACATAAGATTTAAAACTTCCTTGTTTTTGCAATTGAGTCGATTTTTGCTGTAGCTATAGCAATAGCAACATCAGAGTCACTAATGCTCTCTAGAAGTTGCTTAGCAGCTTCTAGAGATTTTGCTACTTCACTTTCAGTAGTTCCACCAATTGAGACAGCACCATCAGCTAAAACAGTTACAGAATTTTCATCGACTTTGACATGACCCCAATTAATTGCAACAACATCATGATTGCCATCTTTAAGCTCAATATCAATTACGCCTGCTTGTAATAGCGTTACTAAAGAGGCGTGATTTGGTAAAACACCAAACTCACCCTCTTTGCCTGGAAGCGTAACACTCTTTACATCGTTAGCAAAAATTTGACCTGTTGGAGTCACAATTTCCAATTTTAATGTATTCATTTTTTAACCTTATCGCTTCTTAGCTTTTTAGTTTTGCAGCTTTCTCAATAACTTCTTCGATACTTCCAACCATATAAAAAGCAGCTTCTGGTAAATCATCATATTTACCATCTAAAATACCTTTAAATCCGGCAATTGATTCTTCTAGCGTTACATACTTTCCAGGGCTTCCTGTAAATACTTCCGCAACAAAGAATGGTTGTGATAAGAATCTTTCAATTTTTCTAGCACGATCTACTGTAACTTTATCTTCTTCACTAAGCTCATCCATACCAAGAATTGCAATAATATCTTGCAAATCTTTGTATTTTTGAAGAACTGCTTGAACACCGCGAGAAACAGTGTAATGCTCAATACCTAAAATATCTGGATTAAGCATACGAGAACTTGAGTCAAGTGGATCAACTGCTGGGTAAATACCCTTTTCTGCAATTGATCTATTAAGTACTGTTGTTGCATCTAAGTGAGCAAACACTGTTGCAGGAGCAGGATCAGTCAAGTCGTCTGCTGGTACATAAACTGCTTGAACAGAAGTAATCGAACCTTTTTTAGTCGATGTAATTCTCTCTTGGAATCTACCCATTTCACTTGCAAGAGTAGGTTGATAACCAACAGCTGAAGGGATACGACCAAGAAGCGCTGACATCTCAGCACCTGATTGAGAAAATCTAAAGATATTATCAATAAACATCAAAACATCGAGACCCATCTCATCACGGAAATATTCTGCCATTGTAAGGCCTGTAAGGGCAATACGGTTACGTGCTCCTGGAGGCTCGCTCATTTGACCATAGCATAATGCAACTTTATCCAAAACGTTGGAGTCTTTCATCTCATGGTAAAGGTCATTTCCTTCACGTGTTCGCTCACCAACACCAGCAAATACTGAGTATCCACTGTGTTTAAACGCAACGTTATGAATCAATTCCATAATAATAACGGTTTTGCCAACACCAGCACCACCGAAGAGTCCAACTTTACCACCTTTTGCATAAGGGGCAAGAAGATCAACTACTTTAATACCGGTTTCAAAAATCTCTGATTTTGTACTTTGTTCTTCAAATTTTGGTGGTTCTCTGTGAATAGACCATAGTGTTTTTCTTGAAACATCAGCACCTTGATCAATTACATCTCCAACAACATTGAAAATTCTTCCTAAAACTTCTTCACCTACAGGAACTTGGATAGGGTTTCCTAACGCTTTAACAACAATTCCTCTTGTTAAACCTTCACTCATATCCATTGCAATTGTTCTGACACGGTTGTCGCCTAAATGTGCTGCTACTTCAAGAATCAAACGTTGTTTCTTGCCTTCTACTTCATAATTCACTTCAATCGCTTCATTGATTTTAGGAAGGTAGCCATTAAAATCGACGTCAACAACTGGACCCATGATCTGGCTAATTAATCCATTCATTGAATATTCTCCTTTTATTTTTTGCAAAACAGTTTATTTCATAGATTCTACACCACTGATAATCTCAATGAGTTCAGTAGTAATAGACTCTTGTCGAGCTTTATTGTATGCCAAGGTTAAGATACCAACGCGCTCTTTGGCATTATTCGTTGCATTTTCCATTGCTTGCATACGTGCGCTGTGTTCAGCCGCTAATGAATCAACCAATGCATAATACATATTGAATTCAAAATATTTTTGTAACAATGAGTCCAAAATTTCTTCACCACTTTCATCAGGCTCTAATTCCATTAACGAACTTGTTTCAAGTGTCTCAAGAGGAGATTGCACAGGTACAATATCCACGATTTTTAACTCTTGTGAAATCATATTTTTGTAACCATTATGGACTAAGATAACTTTATCTGTTTTACCTTCGACAAAATCATTAATGGCACTTTGAATAATTTCTTGTGCTTTTTCATAACTTGGAGATGAACTAACACCTGCATAAGAGGTCAAAAGTTCAGTTCCTTGAAAATTGAAAAATGCCATGCCTTTTCTTCCAACAGCACGAAGTCTGACTGTCACTTTTTTTTCTACATTTTCAGTTAAAAGATTACGAACAGCTTTTATTGTTTGAATATTAAAGCCACCACACAATCCCTTATCTGCTGTAACAAAAATAACATCTATCGTACTTGGAGTTTCATTTTTATCAAAGAAACGACTCTCAGCAGCACCATTTTTGTACTGATTGATTTTATACGCAATTTCGGAAAGTACTTCGTTAATCTTAACGGCATACACACGTGATTGCTTTGCAGCCATTTCAGCTCGTTTCAACTTTGCAGTGGAAACAAGTTTCATAGCCCGTGTCGTTTTTTGAGTATTTTGAACACTCTTGATTTTTCTCTTTATCTCTTTAAGGTTTGCCATAGCTTATCCTTACTTGACTGCAAACGTCGCTTTAAACTCGCTCAATGCCTTATGTAATAGCTCTTCAAGCTCTTTATCAATCGCTTTTTTAGCTTTAAGTTGTTCAAAAATATCTGCATACTTCGCTTCAACATAAGAGTTAAGTTCCGCTTCAAAACGACCTACTGACTTGACATCAATACTATCTAAGTACCCTTTAGCACCTGCAAAAATAATCAAAACTTGTTTTTCAACAGGAATTGGCGCATAAGGAGGCTGTTTCAAGAGTTCAACCATTCGTTGACCACGCTCTAATTGTTTGCGGCTTGACTCATCAAGATCACTTGCAAATTGTGCAAATGCTTGAAGCTCACGGTACTGAGCAAGATCAAGTCTCATGGTACCTGCAACTTGTTTGGTTGCTTTAATTTGTGCAGCACCACCCACACGTGAAACAGATAGACCAACGTTAATCGCTGGACGGATACCTGAGTTAAAGAGGTCAGATTCCAAAAAGATCTGTCCGTCAGTAATTGAAATAACGTTGGTTGGAATATATGCTGATACATCGCCCGCTTGTGTTTCAATAATTGGAAGAGCCGTCAAAGAACCTGCACCTAACTCATCATTAACTTTTGCAGCACGCTCAAGAAGTCTTGAATGTAGATAAAAAACATCACCAGGGTATGCTTCACGACCTGGAGGACGTCTTAGAATTAATGACATTTCACGATAAGCAACGGCATGTTTTGAAAGATCATCGTAAACGATAAGTGCATGTTTACCACTGTCTCTAAAATACTCACCCATAGAAACACCTGTATATGGTGCTAAGAACTGCATTGCTGCTGAATCACTAGCCCCTGCATTGACAATAATAGTATAATCCATTGCACCATGCTCTTCAAGTTTTTTAACGACTTGAGCAACCGTTGATTGTTTTTGACCAATCGCTACATAAATACATGTAACATTTTGGCCTTTTTGATTAATGATAGCATCAATTGCAATTGTTGTTTTACCTGTTTGTCTATCACCGATAATAAGTTCTCTTTGTCCACGACCAATTGGAACCAATGCATCAATCGCTTTGATACCTGTTTGAAGTGGTTCATGGACGGATTTACGTGCCATGATACCATGTGCTTTTTCTTCAACGAAACGCGTTTCAGTTGAATTAATTGGTCCTTTTGCATCAATAGGATCCCCCAATGAGTTAACAACACGACCAACCAATGCTTCACCCACAGGTACACGTAAAAGTTTTGATAATCTTTTAACAGATGATCCTTCTTTGATATCAGTACAACTACCAAGAACAACGATACCAACACTTGATTCTTCAAGGTTTAATGCCATTCCTCTCTCGCCATTCTCAAACTCAACCATTTCACCAGCCATAACGTTCTTTAAACCGTAAACATTGGCAACACCATCCGCGACAGAAATAACTTTTCCTGTCTCTTCGATATCAACATTAAGTTCAAAGTTTTCAATACGCTCTTTAATGATTGAACTGATTTCGTCAGCTTTCATTTTTGCTCCCACACATTACTCCTTAACTTTCTTTTATCTATGTATTATTAAATTGCTTTTAAAATATGCTCTGTCATTTGAGCTTTGAGTCGCTCAAGAGAAAAGCTTACTTCAACACCTAAATCATCTAACTCTACTTTAATCCCTGGATACGCATTTGCATTAGCATTTAAATTGATCTTAGCGTTAAATTTTTTACTGAAATTTTCTTCTAGCATAGCAACTTGCGCTTGGCTTATTTTAAAGCTAGTTGATACACTACCTTCAAAAGTATTGTTTTTTAGAGAGAGCTGATATTTAAGCTCTTTAGCCATATGTGGGATCAATTTTAATCGATCGTTACTATTAATCAATTTAATAAAATTTTGGAATTTTATATTTTTAGTATCAACCAAAGAGAGAACCAACTCTTCTTTCGCTTTTGATGTGACATCTGGAGAGAGAATAATATTATTAAATTTCTCTAGTTTAAATGCCTCAACCAATTGAACCAATAACCCATAAACTTCTGTAAGTTCGCCATCCGTACATCCACTCATAAGAGCATTAACATATTTTTTTGCTATCGCTCCACTCATCATGCAACCTTCTTATTGACGATTTTAACCATCTCATCATTATCTAAAGAGATAGATCCTTCTTTAAACATCTCATCTAAAACTTCACATACAATCGTTCTTTGCATTTTACGACGTTCAACACCAATACGATCTTCAAATGCTTTTGACAAATTTGCAATTTCAGTATCTGCTTCCTGTGCAACTTTATCACTTAAAAGAATTGCCTCTTTTTTTGCTGTTTCTACAAGTGCTCTTGCATTCGCTTTTGCTTCCTCAACTTTTAGAAGGGCATTCTCTTTTTTACTATTAGATTCTTTAAGTTTTACCTGAATAGAATCCAATTTTGTTGCAATATCGTTTTTACGTCCACAATACCATTGCTTAGCAGCATCTGCAACATAGTAGTACATAATTGCGGCAAATATTAAAAAGTTAATGGTTCTAGGAATGATATCGCTTGCACCATCACTTTCACCCGCATTAGCAAATAGTGCTATTGGAGCTAATAAAAATAAAATATAGTTCATTTTCATCCACATACTCCTTTAAATATGGTTCAGTTTAGCAGTAACACTCTCTTTGAAAAGAGGCATCTGAGCCAACAGACCATTCTTAAACTCATCTTTTTCTGACTCTAAAGCTTTGAAGAATACTACGCTTTGAACTTCAAGATCACTCTTCTTTTGTTCAATTCTTTTTGCAGCTTTTTCTTTTGCTTCACTCAGCGCAGCTTCTCTAATTTTAGCTGCTTCCATTTTGCCCTCAGACAAAATCGTTTCTACTTCTTTATAGTAGGCTACAACGTCACTGGCATTTTTTCCTGCATTTTCTAAGTCACGATTAATAGAGTTATTTCTATTGTCGATAAACTCCAGAAGGGGTCTATAAAGCGTTTTGTTAAGAAGTATTAGCAAAACTAAAAATACAGTTCCAGTCACCAGTAACAGTGCTGGGATAATATCCAACATATTTCTTGCTCCTTTAGCTCGAGATCAGACTCAATTTTTAAGATTTTTTAGCACAAACAAGATTGCTGTATCAAAATTTTGCGCGAATTGTAACACAGCAAAGGAAAATCGTTTATTAAATTAACCAAAACAACTAATTTTATTACTTCAATTGCTCCAAAAAAGTACAGATTGCTTCACCATTTTTAAAATGGATTGTAATAGTATTAGCTTTTGGTGTAGCCTCAAAACCAAGCTCTTTGAGTCTGCTTTTGAGTGTTTGAAGTTCTTCAGGGATAGCAGAAATAATTTTTTCTTTTTTACTAATCGTTTCATCCGTGCTTTTTAGTTTTTTAACCAAAGCCTCAGTTTCACGAACACTAAGCTTTTGACCTAAAATGGTATTCACAATAGTCTCTTCATCTTTAGGCTCCAGACCAACAAGCACTTTCGCATGCCCTTGAGAGAGAACACCTTCAGCGAGATATTTTTTAGTTTGCTCGCTTAGGCTTAATAAACGAATTGTATTTGTAATTTGAGTACGACTTTTGTGGATAATTTCTGAAAGTCCATCTTGGGTTATTTTATACTCTTCAATAAGTTCCTTATAGGCAACGGCAAGCTCTACAGGATTAAGATCTTCTCTTTGGATATTTTCAATTAGCGCTAATTCACGTAAATTTTTTGATTCAATGTCTGCAACAATAGCTTTAATTTTTGTAAAGCCTGCGAGTTTACTTGCACGTAAACGACGTTCACCTGCAAGTAACATATAATTGTCATCTTTTGCTACAACAATAATAGGCTGTAATAATCCATGGCGCTTAATCGATTCGCTAAGCTCTTTTAAGGCAACTTCATTAAAATGTGTACGTGGTTGATAAGGGTTGGGAGAAATACGCTCGACATCAATTTCGCGCACTAAATCTTTAGCCTGCTCAATATCTTGCTTATAAGCCTCTTCAACATCATCTATAATAGCACTTAACCCTCGTCCTAAGACTTTTTTTGCACTCATCACATTAACTCACTAAAATCGAATTAGCAAGATTTTGGTACGCTTTAGAACCTGGAGATTCTACATCATATAAAATAATGGGTTTTCCAAAACTTGGAGATTCAGCAAGCTTAATATTACGTGGAATCACTACATAGGAAGCACTCTCTTTGTCAACAAATAACTTACTTTTAAAATGTTCTTTAAGATCCGCAAAAACTTGTTTAGAAAGGTTATTTTGTGTGCTGTACATGGTCGGTAAAAAGCCTTTAATTTCAAGTGTCGGATTAATTGTTTTTTTAATCAATTTCACGGTATTCAGTAACTGTGCCAAACCTTCCAATGCAAAAAATTCGCACTGAATGGGGATAATGACAGAATTCGCTGCACTTAAAGCATTAATGGTAATACTTCCAAGTGCTGGTGGTGAATCAATAATAATGTAATCGTATTGATCTTTAATCTCTTCAATTTTTGTTTTCAAAATGAGCTCGCGCCCTTTCGTATTATTGTCATAAAACTCTTTTTCAACACCAACAAGTCCAATATTCGATGGCGCTACATGGAGGGTGGAAAGTGATGTCTCAAGGATGACTTGCGAGAGACGCTTTCTGCCGATAAGAACGTGATAGATATTATACTCATAGTCACTTCTGTGAAAACCAAGGCCTGTTGTAGCATTGGCTTGAGGGTCAATATCGATCAATAACACGCGCTTTTCAGCAACTGCTAAGGAGGCAGCCAAATTGATAGCGGTCGTTGTTTTACCAACACCACCCTTTTGATTTGCTATCGCTATAATCTCACTCATCGTAAACTGTACACCTTTTTATTTTCTAGCTCTATAGAGCCATCATCACACAATATCGCATCACGTAACGAGACCAATTTGCCATCTAAATGGAAAGAAAAATTTCGATTTAGATCAAATTCTATCTTATATTTACTAAAAACTTTCTTCCACGATATGTTTTCCTCAACCTTTTGAATTAAATCATTGGCTAAAGCATTTGGTGTAACGATGATATCTAAAGTTCCAAAATCTTTAGGTGAAATGCTACTATTGAGTCCTAGCGAGCATACAATATTTGCACCCGTTTTCGTGGTAATCATCCCTCCAACTTTTTTCGTATCACAATAAAAATCATTGGGCCATTTTAACCATACCTGCGAGCCTTTCTCCTCTAAAACCTGCTTCATTAAAGCAGAAAAATAGATAGAGCTAGAAGCTAATGGTAAATCGGGAGGTAACTGTTTCTCTTCTACACAAAACGAGAAAAAAAAGTTGCCAACTTCGCCAATCCAACTATTACCTCTGCTCCCAATACCATTTGTCTGTTTGGTAGCTCCAATAGCGCATGGTGCAAGAAGTGTACCTTCGCGTAGTGAGCTAAGAAGATACTGATGGGTAGAATCTAGGGTATCAAACCAATGTATGACCACAATTTAGCCTTTTCCCTCGGATATAATCGACTGCATTCATTGCATTTTTGGAGATAGGCTGAAGCGTTTTAAGAAGTAATGTACCTTCTTTACATGTAACAACAATACCTTCTGCTTTTATCTCTTTAATGACACCGGTAAGAGTCTCTTCTTCGTCACTGTAAAACTCAAGATCAAGAAGTTTCAATCCTGACTCTAAAAAAACCCCAGGCCAAGGAGTGAGCGCTTTGTACTGAGTCACAATAGACTGTGCCCTTTGGTCGAATGAAACAAGACCATCTTCTTTTTTGATCTTTTTACAATGTGTTGCATTGGCATTTACTTGGCCAAGTGGAGCTAGCAAAGGAAAATTTTGCAGTGTCATAATGGTTAGCTTGGCCGCTGCATCCGCCAGGAGGTCAAAGAGCATAGGAGCATTATGCTCTGGTTTAATTTTCAGATATGTAAATCCTAACATAGCACCTGTATCTAAACCTTCTGCCATAAGCATGGAGGTCACGCCTGCATAAGTTTCATTGGCTAACAGTGTTGATTGAATTGGACTTGCACCTCTATATTTTGGGAGTAGTGATGCATGCAAATTAATGCAAGGAGCAATGGAAAGGACTTCTTTAGGTAATATCTGCCCATACGCCGCCACCACAATATAATCAGGCTTTAAACGCGCTATTTTTACATGTGCCTCTTCTGTGCGTAAAGATTTTGGCTGATAAATTTCTACATGTAAATCGTGTTCTAAAAGCCATGTTTTGATATGAGGAGGAGTGAGTGTCTGTCTTCGCCCAACAGGCTTATCTTCTTGTGTCACTAATAGTATAACTTCAATGTCAGAGTTTTTTAAAAGTGCTTCTAAAATCGTTGTTGCATAAGCAGGGGTTCCCATAAAGACTATGCGCATTTTAATCCTTCGTATATGTTCATTCATCCCCTAAACACTTCATTATTAACCCTGTAAAAGCGAACAGATTATCTTTTATAGGGTTTTACATGTAAAGAGTGTTCCACCTTTATGAATGCCCTCTAGCATATAACTTTTGACATCCGTTAAATCAAAACCACTGGCAATAAACATTGATTTGTTACGCTCTAACAAAAAGTCTGCTGCTTTAAGTTTGGTGACAATACCGCCCGTTGCAAACGCAAAATTGGTTGATTTTTCCATTTCAAGTTCTGCTGGATCAATTGTATTTACAATTTTGCGCATACTCGCATCTGCATGTTTATGAGGATCCTTGTCATAGTAGCCATCAATATCGGAGAGCAAGATCAACATGTCTGCCCCAAAATAGTAGGCTACTCTAGAAGAAAGTTGATCATTATCTCCAAAAACAAGTTCTTCCGTTGCTGTTGCATCATTCTCATTAATGATAGGGAGAATGCCATTATCAAGAAGGGTATCAATGGTACATTTAGCATGAAAACAGCGTTTTCGTGAGTCAAAATCATCCGCTGTTAAAAGAAGTTGAGCACCACTTTTTCCAAATTTTTCTAATTTTTTATTGTAGGTTGCCATGAGCTGGGGTTGCCCTACAGCAGCTATGGCTTGGCGGTTATGAAGCATTTTTTTATCAAGTTTTAAAATAGAGTACCCAGCAGCTACTGCGCCCGATGAAACTAAAATAACCTCATGGCTTTTCATGAGCGCTACTAAAAATTCAACTAAATTTAAAATACGTTCTTCACATAGACTGTTTTGATCGCTAAGCACATGTGTGCCAACCTTAACGACTACTCTTCTCATCACGAACCTTTGTAATAACATCAGATAGGGCATATTTGATAGGATCTATATTAATTTTAGAGACCGAAGAGATTGGCATTACAAAGAATGGTAAAGCTCTCTCTCTTTCATGCACATCTTGGCAATACGTATGTAAATCTTCACGTGTTTTATACTTCTGAGATAGTTCATTAGGTTCAAGGTCAAGAAGGCCTAAGAAAGCATCTACTTTTTGATTAATCTCTTCAGAGCTTAATGTATCACAACGGGTAAGTGCAATGGCATAATCACGGAGTGAAAGTTTTTCAGAAAACTTTCGTAACTCTTGTTTAAGTGTGTAATACTGCTCTTTAAGATCACGGTAATTGGCAAGGTCAACCATGAAAAGTAAAAACTTTGTACGCTCGATATGGCGCAAGAACTCAATGCCAAGTCCTTTGCCTTCACTTGCGCCTTCAATAATTCCAGGAATGTCAGCCATAACATATGAGCGATAATCATCTGTGACTACAACACCTAGTTTTGGTGTGATAGTTGTAAACTCATAATTTGCAATTTCAGGTTGAGCATTTGAAACAACTGAAATCAGCGTTGATTTTCCCACATTAGGAAAACCAACCAACCCAACGTCTGCGATCAATTTAAGTTCCAATTTGATCTCTTTAGTAAGCCCAGGACGTCCAGGTTGTGCAAATTCAGGACGTTGGTTGGTAGAACTTTTGAAGTGTGTATTGCCCAATCCTCCCATTCCACCTTCTAAAAAAAGCTTTTTATCCGTATCGTCTAAAAGATCTAAAAGCACTTCGCCTGTTTCTGCATCCAATACTTGTGTTCCAGGAGGGACTGTAACAATTAAATGTTCACCCATTTTACCGTACATTTTTTTTCCCATTCCTGGTTCGCCATTTTTAGCTTTGAGATGTTGGTTGTTTCGAAAATGTGAAAGGGTATGCGTATTTTTATCTACTTCAAAATAGACATTGCCACCTCGTCCACCATCGCCTCCATCAGGACCACCTTGGATAACATGTTTTTCTCTACGGAAAGAGACACAACCAGGGCCGCCTTTACCAGAGCTTAGTGTGAGTGCAACATTGTCTATAAACATCATAAAAACCTTTTGTATGTAGAATAATACCTTTAATCATTACATGTAAACGTATAATCATTAGAGGTATTTTTATTTTGAGGAAAAAAAAGAGGGTGGAGCGCACTCCACCTTTAAATTACAAGCTTGCGGGGATAACAGAAACTTTATTTCTGATCTTATCTTTACGTTGGAATTGTACAAAACCATCGATTAATGCGTAGATCGTGTGATCAACGCCAATACCTACGTTATTTCCTACATGTACTTTTGTTCCACGTTGGCGAATAATAATATTACCTGCACGTACGAACTCACCACCAAATTTTTTAACACCCAGTCTACGTCCAGCTGAGTCTCTATTATTCTGGGTACTTCCTTGACCTTTCTTGTGAGCCATTGGTTACTCCTAATCTTTTTCTTTTGTAACGTTTTTGGGTTAAGCTTTAATGCTTACAACTTTTACTCTAGTATATTGTCTTCTAAAACCACGTTTGACTTTTGAATCTTTACGTCTTCGTTTTTTGAAAGTAATAACTTTTTTGTCTTTGCCTTCAGTAACAACTTCAAGTTCTACTGTAGCACCATTGACGAATGGGGCACCCACTTTGAGTTCGCCATTGTTCACAGCTAAAACTTCCGTCACTACGATTTTCTCTTTTGGCTGAGCGTCAAGTCTATCGACATTTAAATAGTCGCCTTCTTGAACTTTATACTGCTTCCCGCCATTTTTTATAATTGCATACATGCGTATGTCCTTCTTGGGAGAGATTTATTTTGAGGTATGGATTTTACCTAAACCTTCTTTAAGGTAATATTAAAATAAAACCCACTTAGTTTGTCACTGTTCCACAGAAAATGCGATAGCTTGGCTTTTTGAGTGAACTGTCTTATGATAGAGATACCTAATATAGCCAAAAAGCAAAGCTTTTTGGCTATATTAAAAACTTACAAGACCATGTCAGTATAATATTCGATTTGAGCCTTTTTTAAGATGCGAATAAAGTTGGTACTGCCTTCAACACCTGCTGGATAACCCGCTGCTACGATATAGGTTTTTTCTTTATCGATTAAGCCTCTCTCAATACCCTTTTGAAGCGTTTTCCCAAGCATCATATTGAGATTACTCGCCTCAATATTCATAATCGGTTTAATTCCCCAGGCAATAGTTAAAGAGCGAGCAATACGTTCATCGTGTGTTACTGCGTAAATATCTGCTTTAATGCGATATCGTGCCAATTTTTTCGCTGATTTACCTGAACTGGTGAGTGAAATCATCGCTTCAACACCCAAACGATCTGCCAAACGAGCTGTTGAAGAGGAAATAATATCGGTTTCATCTAAGAAAGGATAAACCTCAAATTTACCATAAGGATAAATCGTCTCAGTTTCCCTAATGGTATTAGCCATAACCTCAACAACATGGATAGGATTGACACCAATCGCACTCTCTTCGGAAAGCATCACAGCATCGGTTCCATCCAAAACAGCATTCGCAACATCGCTGATTTCAGCACGTGTTGCCATCTCTTTTTCTGCCATAGAAAGAAGCATTTGTGTTGCAGTAATAACAGGCTTTGAAGCAGCATTCGCTTTGGCAATCAACCTTTTTTGAATACTGGGTACTTTATAGTAAGGGACTTCGATACCAAGATCCCCACGTGCAACCATGATGCCATCACTGACCTCTAAAATCTCATCAATTTTTTCAACAGCATCAAATTTTTCAATCTTTGCAAAAATGTGTGAACGTGATTTATGCTCTTTGAGAATTTTTCTTACATTCAAAATATCTTTAGCACTTTGTACAAACGATACTGCAACAAAGTCAACACCATGCTGAGCACCCCATAAAAGGTCTTCTTTATCTTTGGGCGTAATGACCTCAATGTTAATGACAGTATTGGGAAAATTAACACCCTTATTAGAAGACAGTTTACCGCTATTTTCAATTTCAGTGACAATTTTATCACCTGCTTCAATCACGCGCGCACGAATATTACCATCATACAAATAGATATATTCATCTTCTCTAAGCATATCTAAGATTTGAGGCTGATTGATGCAGAGCTCATACTTTCCTTCATCAAATTTTTTACCAACAATCTGCTCTTTGGTAAAATAAAGCTTGTCACCCACTTCAAGGTAAAAATCTTCTTCAAGCTTGCCAACACGAATTTTAGGACCACAAATATCTTGTAAAACACCTACTTTTTTTTGCGCATTTTTTTCTGCTTCTCTGATTTTTGCTAGTGTACTTGCATGATACTCATGAGTACCATGACTAAAATTGAGACGAAATACGTTTACACCAGCGTTAATTAATCCTTCTAAAATCTCTACACTATCACTTGCTGGTCCAACGGTTGCTAGGATTTTTGTCTTTTTATCCATCTTTAGTTCCTTCTTTCAAAATGAGTTCAATTGTATCACTTTATTGTTACCAAATTATATCATAAGCCTTACATGTAACACCTAAAGTGATGATGAACTTTTACGCATATCTATTTTTTCCATCTCCTCAAATAAAAGCCGATAGATCTGCTCTGCCCTACCTTGAATGTATTCTAACGAGTGCGCTCTTTTACATAATTGTACAAAATGCTTCATAACGGCTTCATTGATTTTTATTTGTCCCTTAAGAAGAGCTCGTAGTAAATACGTATAACGTGCACTACCATAATCAATTTCAAGCTGATATTTTTGAATCACATAAAGAGCATCGGCCTCCCATATGTGCATTTCATGGGGAAGGTTTTGATGCAATACTTTTTTTAATTTATTCGTTGCTTTCTTGAAAACATCAAATTTAATTGTATAACTTGAAAAAAATATCAGCTCTTCGAGTTCTTTATTTTTTTCAATGTCAATTTCATTGGCAACATAGTGCTTAACTGCGTTATCAATGTCCACAAAACGAGATTTCATCGACTTTTTATACCTCTTAATTTTCGTAATCTTGTATTATACCTTAGATCATTTCAACCAAATTAAAAGCTTTCTGTGATATTATATATACTCATAATCCTAATTAATAAAACGGTTGAGCTAAGTCCATGACAAACACCATCCAACACTCTATTTTAATTTTTAATTACAATGAAACTATTCTTGAGAGTCGTAACACAGTTTTGTGCAATACGATCTTGGGACAAAAAATTTCTTTGAAAGAAAAAAACATTAAAGGTATTCTTGTTTCACTAAGAGAAGCTCCTTATTCTCCTTTTGCTAAAGAAGATCCCAACCTTGCAAATCTTGTAATGCAACTTGAAAAACTTAGCCAAGCAATTGATCTTCCAATAGCCATTGGTGATTATAAAAAAGATACTTTTACGTATCTCAAAAAACTTAGCGCAAATACATCGGTTAAACTCTTTCAAAACATTAACACCGCCCTTCTTTTTTTTAACCCAAGTGCACTCAAAAAAGAGCTTGCTGTACTGATTTATGATGATGATAGAGAGAATGCTGATAAGATTTCCAGTGAACTTGTCAAACTTGGATATTCTATTGTTCACGCACATGATGCAGAAGATTTTAAACTCAAAGCCTCTGCTAAAAAATATGATATGACCATTACGCATACGGCAATCAACCAATCAAAAAGCAAAGTTTCGGCTACGCAAAGTTTAGGCCTTTCAAGACAACTCATTATGAATCTCCCTGTTTTTATTGATACAGCAGTTAATTCCCTCGTCACAATTACGGGTCTTGAAGCTCAAAAAATCAAACACGAGATCAGACCGTTTAATGAAAAAATCCCACCGCAAGTGATTATCGCGGCTATGAAATTTAAAGGTGAGATTTCCGGCTCTTTCTTTCTTATATTTCCAAGAGAACTTGCCCTTATTGCGCTTGAAGCTATGCTAGGTGAGAGCCTTGAAGCAGATGATACTGCTGCCATTGTTGATGGAGTTGCGGAGTTTTGTAATATTATTACAGGTTCAGCAAAAGCAATTTTTTCTAACAAAAAACTCAAAGTGCTCTTTGAACTTCCTAAAACCTATCTCTCCTTACAAGTAGCCCTTAGCGATACCTTGGGTTCTAATGGCGTTTGGATTGATATGCAGTTGGATGAAAAACCATTTTACATGTTTATTACGAAGTAATTACTCCTTTTTTAAGACACGTAAAGCCTCACTTAAAGGTTTATCGTCTTCTTCACTCTCTTGCATCACCTCAATATTAGGTGTGACTCCGTTTGGCCAAACACTTTTCCCTTTTGGAGTACTCCACCTTGCAGTTGCAAATTTTACGGCTGATGAAGTAGTAGAGAGAGGGAAAAGAGTGGCAAATGTATCTTTGCCAAACGTTGGAGTACCGATGATTGTTGCGCGGTTGTACTCTTGCAATACCGAAGCTACGATTTCAGAGCTGCCAGAAGAATCATTATTGACTAAAATGACTAATGGAATAGTTTTTAAAAATGAGAGTGCTTCAATTTTTTCAGCATACTCAATTCCATCATAATCTTGTGGCGTATTGATATACTGCTTTTTTTCTTCTTTGTGCCGACTTTTCACATTGATGATAGGCTTATCTTTCTCTAAGAAGAGTGACGTAAGGGCTATGCCGCTAATAAAATACCCACCTGGATTATCGCGAAGATCCAAAATCATCCCGTTTAGTTTATTGTGTTGGAGATTATAAAGATACTGTATGTCATCTAACATTTCTAAAAGGGCATTTTGTGCAAAAGAGCTTACCTTAACATAGGCAATATCGCCTTCAAACATCAAGGAAGTAATATAATCAATCGCGACAACTTTGCGCATAACTTGCACTTCAATAGATTTAAAACTATTAGGTTTTAAAATACCCAATTTTACTTTCGTATTAGGTGAACCCCTTAGTGCTGCGACAACTTCTTCAAAATTTAAGTCACGAACCAATATTCCATCAATCTGAACAATTTCATCGTCTTTTTGAAGATTTGCTTTTTGTGCAGGAGAGTGATCGACAACCGATTTTACAAAGATATGATTATGCTTTTCTGCCAAAAAGAGTCCAACTCCAGCTACTGCTTTAGAACTGAGGTATAATGTTTCATATTCTTCTTCATTCAAATAGCGCCCATTTTGATCAACACTATTGACCATTCCATCCAAGCATCTATTCATCAGTCTTTTTTCATCAACTGGATTAATTGACTCATCTTTAATTTTCTGAACAACCTCTTGATACAAAGTAGCAGGATCATATACCGGTGTATTTGCAGCATCAAGAATACTTAAAAGAGTGAAAGCTAGCACAAAAAAACGTCTCAAAAATATCTCCTAAGCTCTATCATAATGTTGTATGGTACTACTTTCAGATATTTTTTGCAAAAATGCTCATGCGCTCACGACATACTCTTTTCATTGATCAGACAGTATCAACCGCATAGGCTGCATCACAGAGGTTTGAAATCCAAACTGCTGATAAAAACGATGTGCGGCTAAATTGTCAGTGTCCGTTAACAGCGTAATACGTTTACATGTAAGATTTTTTGCATACGCTATGGCATACTCAACCAGCATGTGTCCACCGCCTCTTCCTCGCCAGTCAATATCAACTACCATATCTTCCAAAAAAGCAACACGTCCGCCCAATGCCGTACTGATTGTCCATAAAAGACTGACCATACCGATGATTTTTTCCTTATTCTTAAGAACAAAAATCGTACCAATATTTTGATCTTCTAAGATTGCTTGAAGTCCTATTCTTTGGATATCTCGTGCAGGAACAAACTCCGCTTCTTGTGAAAAAAGTAGTGTTAGCAAATCAATTAAACGTTCTATATCGGAAAGCTTTGCCACTTCAACTGTAAACATCGTGCACCTTTACATTTTTCACTATTGTAACATAGGAACCTTTTTTGCTTGTTATAATTACTATGTTATAAGGAGTTTTTATGACTATCAGTGATGCAAAAAATAACCTCAGTCAATTGTTTAGCAGTACACATACTGTGATTAAAGACGATAGTTCTTCTACAACGTCTTCATTTGCGGAAGAATTCCAAAAACATATCGCCACAAAAACAAGCATGAATCAGTCTGCTATCACAGAACCAAGCGAATCGGATGCTATGGTAGAAGAGTTCAAGAATGCGTTGGGGAGCAAAGGTGCTCTGACTTTTTTCCAAGATTATAACAATGAAAAAATTGAAAAAATGATTGAAGAGAAAAAAGCAGAATTAGAAGGTAAACTAGGACTAAGTGCCGATACGCAACCTCCATTAACGGGGAATGCGCGAACCGAAGCACTCGCAAGTTTAGATCAAATGTTGAGTGATTTCCGTAAACAATTAATGGATAAACTCAATGCTGATACTAAAATAGATCAACAAAACTCAATGCTCAACACATTTTTACAAAAAATGGGTTAACGTTTTTGTAAAATTAAAATTGTTTTATCAGGCTCGTCGCCAAAAAGTGTGACGGGTTTGGTAGAGCAGAGTTTAAATATTTTAAGCTTTTTGAAAAATGAAAGTGGATGAAAGTATTGTGTTATTGAACCCTCAACTTTACGGTAAAGATCACCCTCTTTTTCAAATAAGACAATCTTCGTTAACAATTCTTTATTAGAAAATGTGGCATCAACACATAAAAATTGGTTTGCTTTATCTTGGCACATAACACCATCTGCCACACCCTCAAAACCATAGAGTGTATTCACGTCGCAGATAAAATAACCCTCTTTGGGTAAAACTCTTGCAACGGCTTCCAAAAAAGCCTCTATCTCTGTGGGTGAAATATAGTTGAGTACATCGGCGATCGCTACAACACATTCAAACGAAGCTTCATCAAATTCCTCTAACTCTTTGGTACTTGCATTCACACCTAAAGCAAGGGAACGTTCAACCATTGCCGCACTTCGATCAATGCCGCAAGCATTAAACTGCTCGTTTTGTAAGTGTTTTAAAAACGTGCCATTACCACAGCCTACATCTAAAATTGTCTTTACATGTAACGTGTGTAAAAGTTTTAAATAGATCTGGTAGAGTTTTTCATATTGTGCATCAAAGCCGATTAAAGATTCGATTTTGGCATAAAGATCAAGAGGATTTATCATGGATAAGCTTTGTTTGGGGCTTTATTTCAAAGCCCCATAAGATTTAGTCGACGAGTTCTTGTTTAAAGAGTGCTTCGTTGAATGTGCGACCTAGGTATTCACAAACGATTCTTACGTCACGTCTTGCATTACCAAGACAGCTTGTAGCACCTGGGCTTGGTGTCATATTAAAGATGATACCCGTACCTGGATTAATGCTCGCTTCGCCTAACATCAATTTTTTCTCTGTTTTGTTAATGACTTGAGGTCTTACGCCACCAAAGTGATGTGCGTATTCAATCTCGTCTAGTTGCAATGATGGAACAATTTTGCGTGCATCTTTGATGAAAAGCTCTTTACCAAATTTAGGAACTTCAAAGAAGAAGTTTCTGAAGATATAATTTCGAATGTCGCTATCTTTCATCAAATCATAAAAAACTTTCGCCACTTTGCCATCAAACTGGAGTGTCTGCCAGAAATCAAGATATGTACCGCCTGTATAGCGCTCTAATTTTGGAAGAACTAAGGCAGTTGGTCCAAAACGAGTACAACCATCGGCTAAAATATCAGGATCGCCATGCAATGCTGCAAACGGAAGTTTTGGGTGTTGAACCATGTAAACTTTACCATTAAGCATTTTTTTCTTTGTCATATAAAAGCTACCTGCAACGGGTAAACATGCAAAGTCAAGACCAAAGCCCATATCGTGCGCAAGATACAGTGAGTGTGCACCAGCGTTTACTACCACAAAATCCGCCGTAAACGTTTGATCTTTGGTCATCACAACATGCATATCACCTAGTTTGGTAATATTGGTTACTTGAGAGTTCAAAAAGACATCAGCGACTTTGCCTTCTATCTTTTGCGCTTCATGTACCAAACTCTCTGTCATTGCACCAAAATCAACGGTACTGTACTGTCCACCTTCGACACCAACACCAACGATGTTATCGGGGCGTTCTTTGCCATCAAGATCATAAATGAGTTTTGGCTCAATTTTGGCAAGTTTTTCTTTGTCAAAGACTTCTAAATACGGATAAAGTTCTTTGAACTCTTCGTATCGATTTTTCATATAAGCGACTTCGGTATCACCTACACCGATCGCCATTTTTTGATGCGAAAACAAGAATTTGCCTTCATGCCCATGTGCAACGCAATATTTTGCGATCATGCTTGCAGTCTCTTTGACTTTTTTCGCTTTTTCTAGAGTATAGTTTGTCTCTATGTCACCACAGTGAATGGTTTGAGAATTTGACGTTCCTGCAGAATTTAATTTTGCTAAACGCTCATATTTTTCGACAAGCGCAATACGCTTAACGTCTGTATATTTTGCAAGCTCATAAAAAAGAGCTGCACCTGAGATTCCGCCACCGACGACCAAGACGTCATAGTGATTTTTTGTCATGCTAAACAACTTCCTACTCTAAGATTTTAGGGTGCGATATTCTATTATAAAAAGTCCTACAACAACTTTAAATAAAATTGATTTTAGACCTTTAAAATAAAATTTTTACTTTACAGCGATTGCTTCGATTTCAACTAGGGCATTTTTAGGCAGTGATTTCACGCCAACCGTACTGCGTGCAGGTTTATTCTCCTTAAAGAAAGAGCCATACACCTCGTTGACTTTTGCGAAGTCATCCATATTTGCTAAGAAAATAGTCGTTTTAACCACTTTTTTCAAACTACTTCCTGCCTCTTTAAGTACCGCTTTGAGGTTTTCCAATACTTGAGTGGTTTGCGCTTCCACATCACCTTCTAGAAAGCTACCATCGGGTTTCAGTGCAATTTGCCCCGAAGTAAACACCATATCATTCACAACAATGGCTTGTGAATACGGACCAATCGCAGCAGGTGCATTGGTTGTTGAAACAATCTTCATAGAACTTCCTTTTTAAAGTTTTCAATTACAGTTTTAAATACCGATACTAAAGCATCTACTTCACTCAAAGGGCAACATTCATTAGGAGCATGAATCGTATCATTGACCACACCACATTCTACCGTTTCAATACCGTAGCTTCCAAAAAATCGTGCATCACTGGTTCCACCAGCCGTGGAGAGTTTAGGTATTTTTCCTTTTACATGTAAAAGGGCATTACTGAGTGTTTTGATAATTAAAGAGTCTTTACATGTAATAAATGGTTGTGCACTTTGACTGAGGTTCAAGCTAAAATTCAATCCCTGAAGAACATCTTCAACATAAACACGAATTTTTTCTATATCGGTTTGAGTCGAGTTGCGAACATTAAACATAATTTTGAGATTTCCAGGAGTGACATTGGTGACTTCCATACCACCTCGAATGTCGGTAATGACCATTTGGGAAGGGGTAAAATCCTCATCACCATCATCAAGTAAATGCCCTGCAAGTTTGTGCAGTATGGAAGCTACTTGATGTACAGGATTGACCGCTTTTTCAGGATAGGCAGCATGACCTTGCTTGCCTGTAATTTCAATTACCCCATTGATGGAACCTCTACGCCCAATTTTGATGGCATCTCCAAAAACTGTTTCGGATGTGGGCTCTGCTACAATGGCATAGTCTGGTAAGAAAGAACGAATTTTTAACGCTTTGAGGAGTTCAATAGTGCCATGTTTAGCATCTCCTTCTTCATCACTGGTAAGAAGTACTGAAAGTGTCCCTTTGAAAGAATCTGTCTGCTTCAGTGCTTGTAAAAATGCGCACACGCCACTTTTCATATCTTGCGCACCCCTAGCATAGACAACACCCTCTTTAATGATAGGTTCAAACGGCTCACTCTGCCATCCAAACCCAGCGGGTACAACGTCAATATGTCCCGCAAAACAGAGATGGGGGCCTTCGCTAAAGCGTTTATATAAAAAGAGATTTTTCGTTTCTTCAACGTTCACTTCGATAACGTCAAAATCATTCAAATACTCTTTTATAAACGCAAAAGCACCATCATCATGAGGTGTTACGGAGACAAAGCGTAAAAGTTTTAAGAAAAGTTCTTCTGTTGTTAACATCATTCCTCTATTTTAAAGAAGTATCGTTTAGAGTTGATACTCTTTCTTCGTTTATTCTCTAACATCAAGCTTTTTTAAAGTTTAATCAATGTAGCACCATAACCACCCATACTAATCGGTGCATCACCATAGGAAACAAGTGATGGATAGGTGCTTAAAAAGGTTCTTACTGCATACGCTAACTTTCCCGTACCAATACCATGATACACCAAAACCTCATCAAAACCACTCATCAGAGCATCACTTAAAAATTTATCAAGCCTTTCAACCGCTTCATCAGCTCTAAGCCCGTGCAAATCTAAAATCATCGAACCACTCGGTGTCTCTTTGGAGATGACAACACCTGCTTTATGCACTTTAGGTTGATTGCCCGTTCGCTTGAGTTTAGAGAGAGGGACACGAAGCATAATGCCATCACACTCGATGGTTGCTTCCTCTTTTTTAATGCTTTTAATGATGCCTTTGGAGCTTCCGTATTTGATTTTATCGTTTACATGTAAAGGCTCTGCTTTTTGATCGGGAATCACTTTACGTGTCTCTTGGTGCAATTGGTTGGCTTTGTTTAACAGACGATGTGACTCTTTGGTATCCGAACTTTTAATCGCTTTTTTTGCTTCACCAATCGCTTGATTAAACTCTTTAGACATTTTAGAATACGCAGAATCAAACTCTTCTCTCACGCGCTCTTTTTCATCGCGCAAAGACTCTTTAAGTTTTTCTACCTCACGAAGTCTTGCATCAAGCTCTTCTGACGTTTTGCGCATTTCAAGCTCTAAGTCAATATTTTTTTGAATGAGCTCATTGAGCTTTTCTTTGTCTTCGCCGTACAAAACGCGTGCTTCTGCAACGAGAGACTGAGGAATACCATAGCGAAGGGCTGTTTCAAAGGCATAACTTCGACCAATCGTTCCTTTGAGAAAGCCGTATGTGGGACGCTCGCTCTTTTCATCGTAAATTGCGGCCAAAAGTTCAACTTCAGGATGCGTGGCAAGCAAAGAAGCCAAGCGTTTATGGTGGGTAGTAATGACGATTTTCATCTCTTTGTCGATCAGTTTTTCGATCATCACTTTAAAAAGATTGGCCGCTTCATCCGCGTCTGTTCCCAGCTCAATCTCATCCACACCAATGAGTGCTACTTTCTTACCAAAAAGTTTACTAAACTCATTCATCCGCCCAGCAAAGGTTGAAATGTCATTTTTGACATTTTGAGGATCATCCAAAATGGCAAATACCTCTTTAAAAGAACCAATACTCGAATGTTTGGCATCAATGCGCATTGGAAGCAGGTATTTACTCAAAATGGCAGCCGAGAGAATGGATTTTAAAAGCATTGTCTTACCACCCGCATTCACACCGGTTATCATTAAAACCTGTTTACTAAAATTAATCGTAATGGGTTTTGGATTGACAAGGGCTGGATGCGCAAAATTTTCAAGTTTAATAGCATTACTCTTAGAAGGAAGCACAAACTCCATATCTTTTTCTCTCGCATACGCCACTCTGGCATAGTAAGCATCAAAACGATCAAACTCTTTGTTCACGAAACCCAAAAATTTGAGCTGTTTCGTAAACACCGAAGAGATTTGCTTGGCGTACTTGTAAACCAGCTCTTCTTTGCGGTCTATCAGTTCACTTTCGCGACTCACGAGTTTGCCTAAAGATTCAGGTACGATATAGAAAAATCCACTACTACTACGTCCAATAACATTACCTTTGAGCACATGGTTAAAACCACCGCGAACCAAAAGTGCTTCTTGATTATTGATATAGTGAATCTGCTTATCGGCAAGATAGAGGGCTATTTTTTCGGTGGAGATGAGACGACGAAGCGTGCTGTTCATCTCATCTTTCACCATTTTGAGACTTTGAGCGATGTTGGCAAATTGCTCATCAACACTAGGTTTTAGTTCTCCTTTCTCATCAAAATAGTCACAAATTTGTGTAATCTCTTGCGGAATCAGAATTCGTTCCATCCATTCGCCTAGACTTTGATCAATCAACATATTTTTGAGATATTGCATATATTTGACAATTTGGACAAACGCAAAAATTTCATTGAGGCGAAGTATCCCCATCTTACTAAGATGCATAAGTGCTACATCCAAAGAAGGAACTTCAGGCAGAGGCTTGAGGCGATCACGGGTAAGGAGCTCGTGAATCAATTTATAATGCAAGTTGGCATCACCCTCCATAAAGAGGGGTTTTTCACGTGCTAAAAAGTGTTTAAAGCTTTGGGCATAATCGACCAAATCCAGTTTTGAAAAAAGTTTTTCCATTAGGGATTTACTTTCACTTTTTCAAGCGTGCATGTCGCTATATCGATGACAACACCTCTGTCATTTTGGTTGTTATTGTTTGCAATAAAACTAAGCGTTCCATTCACAAAAACAAATGTATCCGAAGAAATTTCTCGCCCATCACAATAGAGCGATTTACCTTGTTTGAACGCACTAATCATCAAACGGTTTTCTTCACTGTTCTGACGACTTTGTGCTTCATACCACCAGGCAAGAGCGAGGAGAAAGGCAAGGACAATAAACAGTCCTCCTTTTGCTTTTTTAGAAAAAGTGCTCTTTTTGGCAGCGATAACAGAAGCAATAAGAAACACGAGTGCTAAAAGAAGTAAAAGTTGCATCACATAACTCCTCTGAGTTGATAGGTTATATCTCCCGCACCAAAACTAATCACCAAACCTTCATTAACTATGTGTTGGTTCGCTTCGCAAGGAAATATCTCAATACTATTTCCATTTCGATAAATTCGTGGTGGTAAGAGTGGCGCATAGCGTGCGAACTCTTTCTCGAAATCAATGAAAACCTCTTTTTCACCTGCTTTCCAAACCGGTAAAATGATAAGCTGATCCACGCCTTCAAAGCAGTTGACAAAACTCTCTAAATTATCAATCGTACGTGAGTATTTGTGTGGTTGCCAAATCGCTGTAATCTTTGTAAGTCCCATGAGTTCAGCATATTTTTTGGCTGATTGCAATGTTGCTTTAATCTCAGTGGGATGATGACCATAATCATCAATGAGTGCAAAATTTTCACTCTTCGTCAAAAGATCAAAACGCTTCTTAATCCCTTGGTAGCTTTTCAATTTTTCGCGTGCCGTATCGACATCCATCTCATGCAAACTTGCCAAAATTGCGAGTGAAGCATCAAGTGCCATATGGGCACCAATCCCCCACACTTCAAAATGTCCTAAATCTTTAAGAACGAATGAGGTAAAAGGTTCACCATTTCGCATCACAGTTTCAATACCACTAATGTCCCGGCTTGGATAAAGGCGATCCGCTTCAAGTTCATGAAGGGTACTCAAAAAGGGATCTTCTGCATTAATGACACGAATCTTAGCACTCTCTAAAAAGTGACGATATGCACCATAAAATCGATCATAATCATAATTATAATACTCCATATGCTCAGGTTCAGCATTGGTGACAATCGCAATGTACGGATTGGAGTTTAAAAAGCTCGCGTCACTCTCATCGGCTTCAAAAATAACATTATTCCCCTCTTTGTAGTACATATTAGAGCCATACTGCTTACTCTCTGCACCAATAACTAAAGAGCCTTCTACCATCGAAGCGAGCATCGCGCTGGTTGTACTTTTGCCATGTGCTCCACAGACTGAAAAAACACGTCTATTTTTCAAAATAAACAAAAGAGCTTCACGACGTGGCATGATCGTCATATTTTTCTCACGTGCTCTTACTAACTCTATATTATCAGGTTTAATAACCGCTGAAAACACCACTAAATCTTGATCGGTAATACACGCTGGATCGTGAGGAATATGCACAGAAATGCCCATCTCTTCTAAGCCTGCTGTAATTTTACTGGCTTTAACATCTGAACCTGTAATCTCATAACCCTCTTGTTTTAAATATTTTGCTAATGCGGAAAGCCCGATTCCGCCGATTCCTACAAAATGAACCTTTTTCAACCATTATCCTTCATACATAATCTATTTTTACACGCTTTACAAGCCAAGCTTGAAAAGCTAGACTGCTTATTTTGAAGCAGAAATAAAATCGCTAATCTCTTTTAAAATTTGTTCTGTTTTCACACTATTTTCAACAAGAGCAATGCGCACATAGTTTTCACCAACTCCGCCACGCCCTAAGAAACGACCTGGCAAAACTTTGATATTTTTCTGCTCATACAGCTTACATGTAAACTCCAAATCATTCTTCACTTCTAACCAAACATAAAACGTTGCATTAATGGCAGGTACGCCTAAAATTTCATGTGCTAAGTAAAGATTCTTTGCGTATTGTGCACGTGTCAACTCCACATGTTCCATATCATTCCACGCTGCAGCCGATGCTTTCTGGAGCGGCAAGGGAATCGCTGCTCCCACATAGGTGCGATACTTTGCATAACCACTGAGGATTCTCTCATCGCCTGCAATAAAACCTGATCGTAAACCAGGAGCTGAACTTCGTTTGGAAAGAGAATTCAGAACCAAAATATTTTTGAAGGTATCATTGCCTACATGTAAAGAGGCCTCCAACAAAGAGGCTGGCTTTTCGCCCACGTAAAGTTCACTGTAACACTCATCATTGAGAAGAACAATATCGTATTTTAGGGCAAACTTTACCCACTCACCTAGTTCTTCAAGGCTTAACACCGAAGTGGTAGGGTTATTGGGAGAATTAAGAATAATCAAATCCGCTTCTTTAAGAGCAGCTAAATGAATATCTGGCTTAAATCCGTTCTCTTTCGTCAAATTCAGATGCACAACTCGAGCGCGACTTGCAATGGCTGCACCTTCGTAAATTTGATAAAAAGGGTTTGGATACGCCATCACAGGGTTTTGTTTGTCGTGGAGAAGGTACTGTGGAAAATTAAAGAGCACCTCTTTCGTTCCAAAAACAGAGATTAACTCACTGGCTTTAAGTTCAACGCCAAAACGCTTTTTCACAAAACTGCGTTGTGCGTCATTGACATATGCTTCGCCCGAAGATTTGGGGTATTTTTTGAGTAAATGCGCATTGTCTTTGAGTGCTTCTTGAATAAAATCAGGTGTCTCAAACTGTGGTTCCCCAATGGTTAAGGTAACCGCTGGATACGCACTATTTGGCGTAATATCTTTCAATAATTCCGTTAATTTTTCAAAGGGATAGGGTTCAAAATGCAATGGTTTTCCTTTTACATGTAAAACAATTTTTTAGTGTGGCATTCCAAATTTTTGGGTGATGAGTTCACCTTCTTCATTGATAAACAGATAATAAAGCAAATCTTTTTTAACACTGAGCCCTGCTAAATAACGCAGTGCTAGATTCGCTTGCAAAGAGGCTATGTGCATCACAATGGGTGCAGCAATACCTGAAGGCTTTTTGTCACTAATCTTGAAGGCAGAAAAACTGCTCTGCTCAAAAAAGCAGACTTGCCCATTAAACGCTTCGACTGAGCCATAAATCCATGGTGTTTTCACCTCTTTAGCATAAGCATCAATTAAGCTGCGTGTTGGTAAATTGTCAGTTGCATCGATGATGAGATCGACGTCTATCTCTTTACATGTAAAGACTTCCAAACGTCCTATATGCGCATAAACCTTAACAAAAGGGCAACGCGCTTCAATACTCTCTTTCACCACATCGGCTTTGAGTTTTCCTTCATCCCCTATTTTAAAGGCGATTTGACGATGAATGTTATGCACACTGACTTCATCAAAATCCACGAGGTGAATTTCACCAATCCCTGAACTTCCTAGCGCATACGCCAAAGAGCTTCCCAGCCCTCCACAACCAATGATGACAATCTTTTTACGTTGTAAACTTTGTTGTGTCTCTTCTCCCCAGAGCTGTACTTGTCTGTGGAAATAGTGCATCATACGCTTTCTCGCTTACTCACCTGTTTTTTCCATCCCCAAAGCTTTCTCGCTTCTGCGAGGCTCTCTTTTTCGATGGTGGCAACGAGCATCTCTTCTTTATCCCCCAAAGTGAGTTCGACCTCACCAAAAGGAGAAATCAGACTGCTTTTGCCATAAAATTGCCATGTCTCGTCTTCTTTGTAGCTTCCCACACGGTTGGCTCTTAAAATATAGACATTGTTTAACATTGCTCTCATTTTGAGAAGCTCTTCCCAACGGTGTGCTGAATCAAATGTAGATGAAGTTGGTGTAAGCACCACATCCACATTTTTCTTCATTACTTCCATCCAAACAGTATCAAAATGAAGCTCATACCCACTGACAATACCAAAGCGAATACCATTGTGTAAAAAGATAGGTAACACATATTTGGAAACGGTATTGGCAAAAAATTTCTCTTCATTCCAGTGTTTATAATTAATTAAAAATTGTTGATCAAAAAAATGCACCGATTTAGCCGAAAAATGAGCATTGCATTTGTAGCAAAACTCCCCTTTAATATTGACAATCGGAGCAATGACATGTAAATCATAATCTGCACACAATTTTTTCAAAACTTCAATTTTATGATTGGATTGTTCTTTAATCATTGAAAGTGGCATACTTTCTAACTCTTTGAAAAAACTGTTAAGTGCGTATTCGCTTAACAGCACCACCTCAACCTCTTTTTGTTTGCAAATGCGAAAGTAATAATCGAGTTTTGCTTCGCTCATTGGGAGTGTACTGAGTTGCAATGCCGCTATTTTCATGCCAATTCTTCCTTCTCTTGCAATTTTGTATAGGTTAATTTTGCCTCTTCAAGCATTTTGGTTGCTTCTTTTAAAATGGCAATGCCTTCTTGGTACTTCTTCATTCCCTCTTCCAAGGAGAGCTCAGGATTTGAAAGTGTTTCTAAAATCACTTTGGCGTTCTCAAGCTTTGTTTCAAAACTTTGTTTCTCTTCTTGCATCTTATACCTTCGCTTCCAGTGCTTTTTTAATATAAAAATCAAACTTATCGTACTCAACTAAAAAGGCGTCGTGCCCATACTGACTGTCAATACAGACATAATCCACACGATCACTTCTGCCCATATTTTCCATCGTTGTCTTGATCAAAGCCATCTCTTCAGGCATAAACAAACAATCGCCTTGAAAGGAGATAAGGGTGAGTTTCGCTTTGATAAACTTGAGCGAGTCTTCTAACGAGTCATAATTACGTGTTGCATCAAATATATTCATCGCTTTGATAATATAAAGATAGCTTAACGGATCAAATCGCTTGGCAAAACTGTAGCCATTATACTCCATGTAACGCTCCACCTGAAAACGTCCGAAAAGTTCGTACAAACCGTCCGTCTCAACGTAATTGCGTCCAAATTTTTTATTCATCGAGTAAGGGCTTAAAAAGCTAATATGCCCCGCCATACGACCTATGGCAAAACTGAGTAGCCCCTCTTCTTCAAAATCTTCGGGATTGTAATTGCCATTTTTAAAACGAGGGTCATTGACAATGCCTTCTATGGCAATTTTATTCCATGCAATTGCCCAAGGACCCGTTGCATAGGTAGTTGCAAGCAGTATGACCCGTTTGGCAAAATCGGGATACTCAATGGACATACAAAGCCCCTGCATGCCTCCAAGCGACCCCCCAATAATTGCATAAGCCTCTTTAATCCCCAGTCTGGTAAAAAGGTTCATTTGGGCTCTAACCATATCACTGATCGTTAAAACGGGGAATTTAAGGCGTAGTGGTTCTTTGGTTTTAGCATTGATGCTCATAGGTCCCGTGGAGCCAAAACAGCTTCCTAAGATATTAACACAAATGACACAAAACTTTGTTGTATCAATGATTTTTCCATCGCCTATGAGAGGATCCCACCAGCCCGCTTTCGTTTCGCCTTCATAGCGACCTGCCGCATGATAACTTCCTGTGAGGGCATGAAAGACGACAATGACATTGCTTTTGGTCTCGTTCATGTCACCGTACGTCTCATACTTAAGATCATAGGTTTCTAAGATACGTCCACTCTCTAAATAGAGCGGTTCATCGAAATGGGCAATAGCCGTTTGAATTTTCACACATTTCCTTACATGTAAAACGCAACACTATACTTTTTTAAAAGCGTATAGTGTTGCTTAATCATTAGTTGACTCTATAATTAGGTGCTTCGTGTGTGATGATAACATCATGTACGTGGCTCTCTTTAAGACCCGCACTGGTAATTTCAACAAATTCAGCTTTCTCTTGATAATCAATAATATCACGGGCGCCCACATAGCCCATAGAAGATCTAAGGCCTCCCACGAGTTGGAAAATGACATCACGAATAGAACCAGCATGAGGAACACGTCCTTCAATACCCTCCGGTACAAGTTTATCAGCAGCCGTTCCTTCTTGGAAATAACGATCACTACTTCCCTTCGTCATCGCCCCAATACTTCCCATACCACGATAGGTTTTATATTGGCGTCCTTGGTACGTAATAAGCTCACCAGGACTCTCATCGGTTCCAGCAAGTAAACTTCCAACCATAACACTTTGAGCTCCCGCGGCTAAAGCTTTTGCGAAGTCACCTGAATACTTAATACCGCCATCGGCAATGATGGGGACGCCGTATTTACGACCAACATCTGAACACTCTTCAATTGCTGTCATTTGAGGTACACCCACGCCTGAAACAATACGTGTGGTACAAATACTTCCAGGTCCTATGCCTACTTTAATGCCATCAGCTCCCGCTTCAACAAGAGCAAGTGCCGCTTCTGAAGTTGCAATATTCCCTGCAATAATATCAACTTTAAGCTCTTTTTTGATCAGTTTAACGGTATCAATAATCCCTTTTGAATGACCGTGTGCTGAGTCTAAAACTAAAACATCGGCACCGGCTTCCACGAGCGCACGAGCACGATCCAGTTGACCTACACCAATAGCTGCTCCCACACGAAGTCTACCAAACTCATCTTTGTTAGCATGAGGATACTCTTGGCGCTTTTTTAGATCTTTAATCGTAATCAAACCTGCTAGTTTGTTATTTTCATCTACAATAGGAAGTTTTTCAACTTTATTGGTTCTAAAAATTGCTTCAGCATCATCCAACGTTGTGCCTTTTTTAACCGTAATCAAAGGCATTTTGGTCATGAGCTCTTCAACATTTTTACTATAGTCATTTTCAAAACGGAGATCGCGGTTGGTTAAAATACCAATCAGAATATCGTTATCATCAATTACAGGAACACCTGAAATGCGGTACTCTGACATAATCGCAAGGGCTTCTTTCAGCGTCGCTTTGGCTTTAATAGAAACAGGATCAATGATGATACCACTTTCACTTTTTTTCACACGTCTGATTTCACGTACTTGGGATTCAATATCCATATTTTTATGAATAATTCCAAGCCCTCCAAGACGTGCCATCATAATAGCCGCACGGTGCTCTGTTACGGTATCCATTGCAGCCGATACAAGAGGGATATTCAGCGTGATATTCTTCGTTAATTTTGTTTTAATATCAACCTCTTTAGGCAAAATCTCAGAATACTTTGGTACCAATAATACGTCTTCAAATGTTAATGCTCTTTTTCTAATTTTCATGTGTGTCCTTCTCCTATAACCCTAATTCTCTCTCTAAGCTAAGCGCTCCATCTAAAAGTGCTTGCTCACCATACGCTTGACCAATAAGTTGTCCACCAACAGGAAGCCCTTTGCTATCCATTCCAAGAGGAACCGAAATACCTGGAAGTCCTGTAAGATTGAGTGAAATGGTATAAATATCACTCAAGTACATTTCCAATGGATCTGCTTTTGAACCAAACTCAAACGCACTCGTTGGCGTTACTGGCATAAAAATCAGATCAGCCTCTTTAAAAATGGATTCATACTGCGCTTTGATAAAATGACGCGCCTTTTGAGCTTTGATGTAATACGCATCATAATAACCACTGCTTAAAACAAAGGTTCCAAGGAGAATTCTTCGTTTAACCTCTTCACCAAAGCCAAGACTTCTACTTTGAATAAACATCTCTTTCAGGTTTTCATTGCTTCCACGGTTTCCATAACGAACACCATCGTAACGACTGAGGTTTGCGCTCGCTTCTGCCGTTGCAATCACATAATAGGTTGCGATGTCATATTTCGAGTTAATAAAATTGCGATAAATGATTTTATGACCCGCTTTTTCGAGTGCACGAATACCATCCATCATACGTTCACGCACTTCAGGACTTGCTTCATTCAAGTAGTTTTCAATGACAGCAATCGTCATTTTACGGTTCGCGTTCAGTTTGTCTGCGACACTTTGATGTGCCATGTTGGCACTGGTAGAGTCTTTTGGCTCATGCCCTGCGATAATGTCATATAAAATAGCCGCATCTTCAACGTTTTGTGTAATTGGTCCAATTTGGTCAAGGGAACTTGAATACGCACCCAAGCCGTAACGGCTTACTTTTCCATACGTTGGTTTAAGACCAACGCAGCCACAAAAAGCTGCGGGTTGGCGAATACTGCCACCCGTATCACTTCCAAGTGCTGCGATGGCAATGCCGCCAGCAACAGCTGCAGCACTACCACCACTACTTCCACCAGGAACGCATTTGGGATTGTGAGGGTTGAGTGTTTTGCCATAAAATGAAGATTCGGTGGAGCTTCCCATCGCAAATTCATCCATGTTGGTACGACCAAACGGAGAGAGTCCATGACGCACCATATTATCAATAACCGTTGCGTTATAAGGCGCGACATAGCCTTGAAGGATGTTAGAGCCACTCGTGACTTCCCAACCATTCACTTGAATATTATCTTTAATGGCAATCGGAATGCCTGAACCATACTCACTAATCGTTTTACATGTAAGCTGCTCGACATAGGCACCCAAACTTTTTGTTGCTTCTATTTTTTGCTTTAAATCAGTTCGAAATGCTTCGATCTCTTCTTTGGGAAGTTTTAATGCCTCTTTTAAGGTTATCAACGCCTCTCCTTTATCATTATTTATAAAACACTTTGGCACAAAGGCATTGAAGCTCTTTTCACCTTGCGGTTTTTCAAAGTTTACTGCCTTTGTCGGCAGATTTTAATTTTTTTGTTTTGACATTGATCAGATAAATACACACCCCAATCACCACGAAAATAGCACCAATCGTCATAAAAATAAAACTTAACTGCACAGGAGCGCTCAAATCAAACATTTAAAGCCTCGTTACAACGGTGACACAGCTCTTCTTCGCTTTTGGCACGATATTTCCAACAACGTGGACATTTGCATTTGGCAGCTTTAAATATTTTAAAGTGATCTCCTGCGACTTCAAATACGCCCATTTCACCCGTTTCCGTATGTTCAATCACTTTACTGACCGTAAACCAATCTTCCGCATCTACTTTTTCCAATGCAGCAATTTTAGGTGAACTGGTTTGAAGTACCAACTCTAAAGTTGATTTGATGATCTTCTCTTTTTTAAGGGCATCCACAATTTCAAAGAATTTTTCACGTGCTTCTACCATATAGGCTTCATCGAAAGCTGTTGTCATATTTGGAAGTGATGCATACACAAGGTCAAAAACATTTTCACCTTTGCTTTTTAAGATGGCGGGGGCATACTCCATCATCTCATCAATCGTATAGGTCAAGGTTGGTGCCATTAAGACCATTAATTTTTCAGCAATCAATGCCATTGCACTTTGTGCAGAGAGACGAATCGTGTCATTTTTCGCATTACAATAGAGTCGATCTTTGGAAATATCCAGATAAATGCCACTGAGTTCCACGGCAATAAAATGGTTTAAAAGAGCAAATCCTTTAGAGAATTCATACTCTCTAAAATACCCTTCTGCCTCATCAAAAACGGCTTTAGCATGCGCTAAAATCCATTGATCCAGCACACCCATCTGCTCGTAGGGTAAAATGGTCTCTAAATCATTGATGTTTGCTAGTAAAAATCGGAATGTATTACGGATTTTTCGGTATTGCTCGCTGACTTGTTTTAAAATATTATCGCTGATTTTTTGGTCGCTCATATATTCACTTGTAGCTGCCCAAAGACGTAAAATTTCTACACCATGGCTTTTTGCAATATCGATTGGGGAAATAACATTTCCCTTCGATTTGCTCATTTTTTCACCCTTTTCATCCATGGTAAAACCGTGTGTCAAAACTTTTTGATACGGTGCAATGCCATTGTTTGCGGTACTAACGAGCAGTGAGCTTTGGAACCAACCGCGGTGTTGATCGCTTCCCTCAAAATACATGGTTGCAGGATAACTTCCAGCATCGTAGTCAGAGGATTGAAGCACCGCTTTCCATGTGCTACCACTGTCAAACCAAACATCCAAAATATCCATCACTTTTTCGAGATTTTCAAGGTTGTAACCGCTATTGGCAACCAAAAGGTCTTTAATTTCTAAATCCCACCACGCATCCGCACCTTTTTCTTCAAAGATATTGGCAATATGGGTCACAACATTGGTGTCAAAAATGGGTTTACCCGTCGTTTTATCTCTAAAAAACGCTATTGGTACACCCCAATCACGTTGGCGTGAGATACACCAATCGGGGCGATTTTCGATCATTGAACCTAAACGATTGATACCTGATTTTGGATAAAAACGAACTTTTCCAAGCTCATCCATCGCCATTTTACGAAGGCTTTCACGTCCACCAACGGCTTCATCCATTGCCACAAACCACTGTTTGGTTGCACGGTAAATAACAGGCTGATGCGTTCTCCAGCAAAACGGATAGGAGTGGGTAAATTTGGAGCATTTCAAAAGGCGTGTACCTAGAAGTTCTAAAATACGCTCGTTGCATTTAAAGATATGTTCCCCTACAAAACTCTGCGCATCTGGAAGGAGTCCTAAACGAACGACAGTTTCATCGTAACAACCACGCTCATCGACGGGCATAATCACTTCAAGACCGTAACGAAGTCCTACTTTGTAGTCATCATCGCCATGTCCTGGAGCGGTATGAACACAGCCACTACCACCGTCCATTGTGACGTGATCGCCTAGAACGAGTTGTGATTGACGTCCATTGAGTGGGTTGATTGCAAAACTGTTTTCAAGCACACTGGCTTTAAAGGTTTTAACGATTTCACCGTTCAGTACACCTTGCTCTAAAAGTTTTACATGTAAAGGCTCAGCGACGATGTAACCATCACTCGTGAGCACATAATTTTCTTCGGGGCTAAACGAAATACCTACGTTTGCAGGCAGTGTCCACGGTGTTGTTGTCCAAATGATAACCGAAGCATCCGTGCTAATATCCAGTTTTGCTTTGGCCTCAGGTGTAAGTGCGAACGCGACAAAGATGGAGTAATCTTCTTTGTCTTCATACTCCACTTCGGCTTCAGCTAACGCACTTCGTGCTGCCCATGACCAGTAGACTGGTTTACTGCGTTCAACCAAAAGTCCTTTGTCTGCAACCCCACACAAAGCACGGTAGATGTCGGCTTCAAATTTAAATTTCATCGTCATATACGGATTGTCCCAATCGCCAATAACACCTAGTGATTTAAACTCTTCGCGTTGAATATCAATAAATTTGCGGGCATGTTCGCGGCACAATTCACGAATTTTGCTCTTAGGCAGTGCGTCTTTTTTCTCTTTCCCAAGGTTTTTTTCCACTTGTTGCTCAATCGGCAACCCGTGACAATCCCAACCTGGAACGTAGCGCACTTTCTCACCAAAGAAGTAGTGGGTTTTAACAATCACATCTTTAAGAATTTTATTGAGCGCATGTCCGATATGAATATGCCCATTGGCATATGGAGGGCCATCATGAAGAATAAATGTCGTTGGGGCATTTTCTCTATTTTTGATCATTTTTGCATAAGCACTCTCCTCTTTGGAAAACCACTTGGCATAACGTGCAGGCTCGTTTTGAGGGAGGTTGCCACGCATTGGAAAATCGGTCTGAGGAAGAAGCAAGGTCTCTTTATAGTCCATCTATTTATTTCTCCTTGGAAGCTACAACTCTTTACATGTAAGCGTCTCTTAAAATGAGGCAAGTTTATCTAAAAACGATTTAAGAAGCACTTACGGTATAATGTGTGATACGATATAATGCAAAGTTTTAGTCTGCCAACATCGCTGGCAAGCTTTAGCACCCTAGTCGTTCAAAGCACCAAAAAGTGCGTGGGTTTTCTGCACAAGATTACCTAGTGTTAGCGTAGCTTTTAAAGCTTTGCTTCAAAAGCGTTTTAAGAGTTTTTCCAGAACTCTATTAAAAAATAAAAAAAGGTACTCCTATGAAAAGCTCTTTGATCGTAGTTGGAAAAGCGCTACGATACAATCTGCCATTTTTAAATTACATTCATGCAACCATTACAAAACATCTTGATCTTCCTGATCAAACCGTCTATATCGATAAAAACGATAAAGACCTCTTCTTTGTCTTGGAAGAATCCATCACCCATGCAGATGAAATCGTCATTGTCACATCCAATGATAGTTTTAACCTTGTCAATAAAGTCATTGCAACACTAGGAGAAGAGTCACTAGAGCTTAAAGGAGGCATGCTCATTCCTTCTAAAACAGTTCATTTTGAAGAAAATAGCTATCTTTTGGAGCGTGATGGCAAACTCATCAATATTATCAAAGCCAGTGAAAATAAAAAGCTTCCTACGGTTTTAATTGAAAATAAAAATAGCTCAGCCCTATTTTCCATTATCAATATTGATGAAGATTCTCTTAAAATCTTACTTGAGCCCTTAGCCCAAAATTTTGAGATTCGCATTACTCCTGCAAAAATTATTGACGGTTGGATGACCATCGAAGCAATTTCCAATAAATATGGCAATCTAGAGAGCTTCTTTAAAGCGGCAAAATCGCTTCTTCCTCAAAAAGTAATCAATCACCCTGACGTAATTGAACATATCGCAGAATCACTCCAAGCGTATGGTAAGACACTCAGTATTGCAGAGAGTTGTACAGGAGGGCTTATTGCTTCTATGCTTACCAAACGCTCAGGCGTATCGGCCGTTTTCAAAGGGGGTCTTGTAACCTACTCCAATGAAATCAAAGAGTCATGGTTAGGAGTCAGTAACGACACTATCGAACGTTTTGGAGCAGTCAGTGAGCTCTGTGTGCGTGAAATGCTTGAAGGTGTTCTTAATGCTAGCCTTTCTGATTTTGCCATCGCTACCAGTGGTATTGCAGGGCCAACGGGAGGAAGTATTGAAAAACCTGTTGGTACGGTCTATGTAGGCGCTCGCAATAAAGAGGGTAATATTCTTATCGAAAGACTTCTTTTGGAAGGTGATCGTGAGTATATTCAAACCCAAAGTGCTTACCATGCCTTAAAGTTGCTTTTACATGTAGGCGAAAATATTTTTCTCAAAAGTGAAAAAATGTCTTGACAAATGAACTTTTTTTCTCTATAATTTCAGCCTCATTACGAGAAGAACATGAATGACTCGTTAGCTCAGTCGGTAGAGCATCTCCCTTTTAAGGAGGTGGTCGATGGTTCGAATCCATCACGGGTCACCATTTTATCTGTGCGACCCCATCGTCTAGTGGTCCAGGATCCCGCCCTTTCACGGCGGTTACAGGGGTTCAAATCCCCTTGGGGTCGCCATTGATATTTCTTCTTTAGTGTTAATGGTCGCTTAGCTCAGTTGGTAGAGCGCCACCCTTACAAGGTGGATGTCATAAGTTCGAGTCTTATAGCGACCACCATTTATGCGCGGCGGTAGTTCAGTTGGTTAGAATATCGGCCTGTCACGCCGGGGGTCGCGGGTTCGAGCCCCGTCCGCCGCGCCACTTTTTATTTTCCCTCAGCATTTTCTTATCGTATTATGAAACTGTCTGAGCATGACTCGTTAGCTCAGTCGGTAGAGCATCTCCCTTTTAAGGAGGTGGTCGATGGTTCGAATCCATCACGGGTCACCATTGTCCTAAACAAACACACTTGTGCGACCCCATCGTCTAGTGGTTAGGACACCGCCCTCTCAAGGCGGGAACGGGGGTTCAAGTCCCCCTGGGGTCGCCATTTTCCTCAGCTAAATTCTATTTCCTCTTTGATTGATTCCCTCATTTTCATACAAATCAATTTCACGTTTATATTCTGGATTGGCTTTTTTAAGCTCCTCATCCATAAATGCTATCAATTTTGCATCAGCATTACGATGGCTTGCAATAAGCAAGATAAAATTGAGATAGACTTTAGAGAGTTTTGGTGCTACACCTTTTTCTTTAGTAGGGAAAGGGCACTCTTTGGCTACCTTGAGGATTGCATTGGTAAGATCATTGCGAGAAGAAGTACGTTTGGCAGCAATATCGACTAACTCTTCAATCGCTACTTTTCGAGCTTTATCTTCTTGTTCTTGTGTATGATGCGTCACTTCTACAACAACCGTTTTTTGTAAATTTGCAACAATAATAAAAAGAGTGATTAAAACAATGGCAATAACAGCAACAATCGCTATTATGAGATAATTCTCTTGCATGGAGGAGAGCCTCTTAAATTTTTGCCTATTATAGCACAAACTTAAAAGAGGGATTAATATCCCTCTTTGTATTTATAAGGTTTTAGAGATACCCCGTTTAGGATAAGCCAAAGCAATAACAAGTGCAACAATGGCAACGGTATAATAGACAAAAGATGGCACTGGAATTGGGTCACCCGCGGCATAAGAGTGCATACCAGAAAGATAAAAATTAACGCCAAAATAAGTCATAATAATTGAAGCAAAAGCAATCGTTGAAGCAACTGCAAATGCAAAAGGCGTGTTAAATTTTGGAATAAATCTTAAATGTACAACAGCTGCATAAAAAAGAATCGAAACTAAAGCCCACGTCTCTTTTGGATCCCATCCCCAATATCTACCCCACGATTCATTGGCCCAAACCCCTCCTAAGAAGTTACCAATGGTTAAAAGGCTCAGTCCTAGAATCATTGCCATTTCATTAATACGTGTTGCTTCAATAATATTGCGTTCAATTTCGACATTACGTTTGGTTTGCTTTGTGCTTCTTATAATGAATAAGATCAATGTAAAAAAGCCTAGAAGCGCACATAGTCCTAAGAAGCCATAACTTGCTGTAATCACCGAAACATGGATATTGAGCCAGTAAGATTTTAGAACAGGTACTAGATTGGTAATTTGTGGATCCATCCAGCTAAGATGTGCTACAAAAAGCGTTACACCTGCAAGGATTGATGTCAGAGCAAGAGAGACAACAGATTGACGAGAAAAGAAAATACCCGCAAGCGCTATGGCCCAAGCAATGTAGATCATTGATTCATAACCATCACTCCAAGGGGCATGCGTTGAGATATACCATCTGAGTCCAAGTCCACCCGTATGAGCTAAAAAAGCAACAAAATTAATGGTCAAAACAATTTTTGTTGCCAATTTGATATTTAAAGATGACTTAACCATTTTCGCAAAAATAAAGCAGAGTAAAACTAAGCCACTGAGAAGATACACAGGGGTTAATCGTGCAAATATTTTCGCATGGTTAAAGAAAATTTCTGCTTTTATACGACTATCGCTCGGGATAATCTCAGATCCATACTGCTCTTGATACGATTGAAGTTTGTCGATAGCTTTGTTAGCATTTTCCCAATTTCCTTTTTCCAATCCTTCACTGATAGAGTCAAAGTATCCACCAAGAAGCGCTCTAACTTCATCACCTTCTTGTTTAGAAAAGTTCATGACAGCCTCTTGTGGAGCAAACCATTTTTTGCTGATGTCATTTTGCTTAGGAATCATCTTAAACACTTCGCCCGTATAAACCATATAACAAATGTTAACACGCTCATCCACTTTGAGTATATCTTTATCAAATTGATTACGAAGCGCTGGCTTCTTGCGATTAGCTTCTTCAGAATACTTGGTCAATTTATAAGCATGATCGCCCTCTTTTTCGAAAAAATCATTAAAAGAGGCATATTTTTGATTTTCAGGAATACCAATAATTTTTTTTAGTTCAGGATGAAATACTTTGATAATAGGTAGACCTTGCCATTCACTCGGAGAACTCATCATGCTCAGGGCAACTTGATTTGCACTTAGCCCTTCATAGGAGGAGCCACCATAAATTTTATTGAGCAGTTCCGTCGAAATTGTATCGATCGGCTTAATTCTTCCATCGACACTTTGGACTAAGACGCGTCCAAACTTATCAGCATGTTTTACATCGTACTGTTTTAAAAATCCTATATACTCTTCCGTAGTATAGGCGTGTAGTACAGATCCTTGGCTCAAAGCAATGATGAAGACAAGTGCCACCAAGATAGATTTTACCTTAGTCATATCTTTTTGTACCATGCCTGCAAGTTTACGGAAACGACTTTTTGGATTGAGCAAGTTAAAGAAAAGTCCAATCCCTAAAAGAAGGTATCCAAAATACGTTGGTAACTTTCCAGGATCATTATTTACGGACAAAATTGTTCCTTTTTCATCTTTATCGTACGAACTTTGGAAAAAGCGGAAGCCTCGATAATCCAATACATGATTCATATAGATACGAAAGGGTACATGAACCCCTTTTTCACTGTCAACCACTTCAACCTCACTTGCATAAGACATTGGAGACATTGATCCAGCATAACGATCCAATTGAAATTCATTAAGTTGGATAGCAAAAGGCAGTGTGAAAATTTGTGCACCCCACTCAAAGATGAAAGGAACACCTGAGATCATGATCTTAGTTGGCTCACCTTCACTCCCTTTTCCTTGTCCAAACATAGCAATTTCTTTTGTTTCGCCTTTATATTTTGCATCAACGATAATTGCAGATACTCCACTTGCTTTTATCATAGGATTTTTATCTTCAACAACTTTTTCTTGCCCTTTAAGACCAATATAACGTGGTGCAAAATTCACATTTCCAATGGTATAAAGCTGCCCTGTTACAAAATCTTGCTTATTATCGGCTGCGTATTCCCCACGTTTGTTTTCAGCCATTTTAAACCATGCAATTTTTTCTTTGGAGTAAAAATAAAATTTCCCATCTTCCAATGTAAATTGGATAATAGTCTTCTTGGTTTGAGGAACTTGGGCATTAAAACTAAAAATATATTCACTTGACTCGTAAGTATCGCCCTCTTTTAAAACAACATTGAGACTTTCGCCATACCCACTGAGCATCATTGAAATCATTGGAACACCTTGTGGATCATCAACAACTTTTGCAGTAGCATTGGGTAGATATTGTTTAAATTTTACTTCTGCTTTGTCGCCACCTACATCAAATGAGAATGAAAAGCCATTACCACCTGCACGAGAAATAAGCTGTGGATGACTATAGCTATAAGTTTTAGTGTCTTTTAAAGCACTAACTTGAATAAAAGTACTACTTGATAAAACTTTATCCTCTTGCATACCATTTCTTACATGTAAAGTTCCCTCAAAGCCATAATAGCGCGTGATCCCAGAACCAATAAGAATAAAAATAAAACTAATATGAAATAAAAATGCAGGTAATTTATCGAGTTTGTAGAGTTTATATCGAATAATATTAGAGATTAAAATAAGTGCTAAAGCAACTTGAATCAGTTCAAACCACCATGCAGTATAGATCAGTGCCCAACTCGTCTCGACACCAAAATCATTTTCAATAAACGTTGCTACACCACAAAAAAGTCCAAAAAGCACCATCAGGATGATAGCCGATTTCATCGAAAAAATCTGCTTCAATACAAAATCCATAAAACTCCCTTGTCTGGAAAAATTAAGTTATGTTACCTTTTTAGAGTAAATAATTTATAAATCATACATGTCCCTTGCACAGCGTTATTTAATTTAGAAAAAACAAAAAAAATACACTTTGATACCCTTTTTTTCATTCTACAAGTAAAATATTGCACTAAAATCATTTGTACTTGTTTGCTCTAACGGGGTGAGTTTTTATAGAAGAGTTTAATAGAAATGTAAACCTCCGCTAAGAGAGATTTACATGTAAACAGAAGATGTGAATTTTTTATCCACCGAGATATTTTTTACGAATAGTATCATCACCAATCATTGCAGATGCAACGCCATTCATAACAATTTTACCATTTTCTAAAACATAGGCATAATCTGAAATTTTGAGAGCAGCAAAAGCATTTTGCTCAACTAAAAGAATGGTGATTCCCTCATTACGTAATCGTGTAATGATCTCAAAAACTTCACCAACAATTTTAGGCGCAAGTCCAAGGCTTGGTTCATCAAGCATTAAGAGCTTCGGTTCACCCATTAAGGCACGTGAAATCGCTAACATTTGTTGCTCACCACCGCTCATTGTCCCTGCTAGTTGATAGCGTTTATCTTTGATACGTGGGAAAAGCTCATACATTGCATCTCTAAGATGATCAAAATTTTCATCGTTATTAAATGCCCCCATACGAAGGTTCTCTTCTACTGTCAAATTAATAAAAATCTTTCTTCCCTCTGGAACGAGAGATAAACCATGTTGTACCAGCGTGTGTGTTTTATGGTTATGGGTATCGTAACCTAAGAAATTGATATCCCCCGTTTTTTTAACACTGTTAAGAAGTGCTTTGAGTGTTGAACTTTTTCCTGCACCATTTGAGCCAATCAAAGAGACAATTTGTCCCTCTTTGACTTCAAAATCAATTCCCTTAACAGCTTCAATGAGTCCATAATAGACATGTAAATTTTTAACACTGATCATTAAGAAAATCTCCTAAATACGCAGATATCACTTCAGGGTCTTGTATCGCATCTGCGGGTTTGCCCTCAAAAATAGTTTTACCATAATCTAAAACTAAAACTTTATCGCACAATTGATTGACAAATTTCATATCATGTTCAATCAAAAGAACCGTCAAATCAAAATCAACTCGAGCCTTTTTAATAATCTCACCCAACTCTTCTGTCTCTGATGGATTCATACCAGCAGCTGGTTCATCAAGCAGTAAAAGATCAGGATTGGTTGCAAGAGCGCGTGCTATTTCAACTTTACGTTGTTGGCCATAGCTCAAATCAACCGCTTTATCATGGGCATAAGAGCTCATGCCAAAGTAGTCTAAAATTTCCATTGAACGTGTTTTAATACGCTTTTCTTCCCCAATAAAACGAGGGAAACGCAAAATCGATTCTAAAAATCCATAACGTGCTTGGAAATCAAAGCCGATTAATATATTATCCAAAACACTCATGCTTGAAAAAAGTCTAATATTTTGGAACGTTCTTGCAATACCTTTTCGTACAATATGGTGAGGTTTTAAACCACTAATGGCTTCATTTCTGAAAATAACCTCTCCTGATGTCGGTGTATAATTACCCGTAATGATATTAAACATCGTAGTTTTACCTGCACCATTGGGTCCAATTAGTCCAAAAATTTCTTTAGGCGCAACGCTAAAACTGGTCTCTTTTATGGCTGTGACACCACCAAAATTTTTAGTGACATTGTCAATTTTCAAGATCATTTGTCACCCTTTTTACGCGGTTTAAAAAAGTCTGTTAGTTCTCGTTTGCCCATAATGCCTTCTCGTGCAAAGAGCATGATCAAAATAAGGCCAAGAGAAAAAACAACCATACGCATACCCGGCATTGCAGGGGCATTGTAACCAAAGAGATGTATTGGCTCATCCAAGAAACGCATCCATTCACTTCCACCCATCACTAAAACAGTACCAATAATTGCTCCTGTCGTACTACCAAGACCACCCAAAACAATAATAATAAGTAACTGGAAAGTAAAGAAAAAGTCAAAAAGATCAGGGGAAATACTTGTTAAGAGTGCGGCTAGAAGTCCACCACCGACTCCTTCAAAGAAGGCACTTGTACAAAACGCCAATGTTTTGGCTTTAAAGGTATTCACACCCATTGCAATGGCAGCATCTTCATCATCACGAACCGCTTTCATTGCACGACCAAATTTAGAATTGATGATATTGAGCACAACAATAACAGCAATCATTGCAATGCCACCTGTCCAGTAAAGATTAGAAAATTCTGGAATGTCATTAAGCCCAAGAGAACCATTCGTCGCTTCTGGTACATTAATCGCTAAGATTTTAATAATAAATCCAAAGCCAAGTGTTACGATTGCAAGGTAATCTCCACGTACTCTAAACACAGGGAAAGAGAGACATGCTGCCAGTATGGCTGAAAATATACCACCCAATAAAAGTGCTACGACAAAGTTAGCATGCAGTGTTAATATAAACGGATAAGGATCAACAATGGCATATTGATACTGTTTCGACTCAGGGCTTACCAGTAAAAGTGCTGTTACATAGGCCCCGATGGCAACAAAGCCATTAGGCTCAAGAGAAAACTGACCGGTTACACCGTTAATAAGATTGTAGCTCACCGCTAAAATAACAAAAATAGCAATATTATTTAAAATTCTTACGGTGTATTCATCAAAGTGTGTGTTGGAAAACCAAATAAACCATAGTGTTAATGCAACTATAGTGAGCTTGATCAATAGCTCTTTTTTTAGGATAAGGCTGTTCATATTAAAACCTACTTTTTTCAAAATCAATACCCAAAATTCCTGTGGGTTTAAACAGAAGGATGAGAATTAAAAAGATAAAAGCAAAAGCATCTTTATAACCGCCCAATTCTGGGAAAAAAGCAATAACAACGACTTCTGTAAAGCCAATAATCAATCCACCAAGAACAGCACCACCGACACTTCCAATGCCACCAACAACAGCTGCGGCAAAGGCTTTTAGACCTACAAGGACACCCATCATTGGTTCAACAGAAGGGTAATTAACTGCCCAAAAGATACCCCCAACAGCAGCAAGTGCTGAGCCCATACCAAATACAAGCGTAATGATGCGGTTTGCATCAATTCCCATAAGATTGACCGTTCCAACATCAAAAGCTAGCGCACGAATAGCCATACCGTATTTAGTTTTAAAAAGTACCCATAGAATAGCAGCCAATAAGAAAGCAGTAATAATAGGCACAATAATTGCAGAAACCGGCATCGTTAAACCCATAATGTCAACAATTTCTTCGAGGTAAGCAGGCACGGGGAAAGCTCTAGGAACGCCACCAAAAAAGACGTTAAAAGCATTTTCGAGAAAAAAGCTGACACCAATTGCTGTAATTAAAAGTGAGATTTTTGGCGCACTACGCAAAGGTCGATAGGCAATGAAATCACTCGCCATACCTAAGATCGCTGAGCCCACAATAGCTAAAAGGACTGCTGCCCCAAAAGGAAGACCAAGAACAGCAATGCCAAAATACCCTAAAAATCCACCCACCATCATAATATCGCCATGCGCAAAATTGATAAGCCTTAAGACTCCATAGACCATTGTATAACCAATGGCAATGAGCGCGTACATACTGCCAAGGCTAAAGCCATTGACCATCTGTTGCATAAACATTGTTAAATCCAAATAGATTCTCCTAAAATATTTTAGAGCAATACCCACTGTTTCGAGTGGAAATTGCTCTAAAATCTCTCTTTACACTTTTACATGTAAAGAGAGATAAAAGATTATGGATTTACGGTTGCTTTATAAACAGCTTTACCATTTTGAACCACTTTGATAACGGCTGAACGTGTAGAGTTACCAGTTTTATCCATGTTGATAACACCAGAGACCCCTTCAAAGTTAGAGGTAGATTTAATCTCTTTGTTAACGCATACACTGTCTTCTGGATTGGCACAACGATTCATTGCATCAATCATAACATTATAGGCATCTGCACCAAGTGCAACGAAAGAGTTGACCTCTTGTTTACCTGTTTTTTGAGCATAAGCTGCAATAAAATCTTTTGAACGTTGTGTTGGAGGAGCAGCATAGTCAAAGAAGTCTGTAAACATGTAACCCTCAACAGCATCGCCACCTAAGTCAATAAAGGTTTGATTAGCAACACCATCACCTGAGAACATTGGTTTAACAAGTCCGATTTGTTTTGCTTGACGAGCAATCATAGAAACTTCTGGATGATACATTGGTAAGAACAACATATCAGGATTTGCTGCTTTGATTTGAGAAACAACTGCTTTAAAGTCTTTGTCACCTGAGCTCACTTTAATCTCTTTAATGACTTTACCTCCAGCCTTTTTAAAAGCATCCGTAAATGCTTTTGCAAGACCTAGTGAATAAACTTGCGCTTGATCAACAACAACAACAGCAGTTTTGAGTTTAAGATCTTTTGTTGCGTAGTTTGCAACAACTGCACCTTGGAACGAGTCAGTAAAACAAACACGATTTGCAAACTCTTTTTGCTCAGTCAATTTGTCATTGGTTGCAACAGGAGAGATAACAGGAATCTGTTTTTTCTCAGCAATTGCCATAACTTGTGCAGTATTTGTGCTGGTGAGTTCTCCAAGAATTCCCACAACTTTGTCAGAACTGATCAGTCTTGTTGCAGCATTTGCTGACTCAACTTTATCACCTTTAGTATCAATGAGCACCAATTTAATGGTATCCCCATTTTTAAGTTTTGGTTGCAATGAATTTGCAAACTCAATACCTTCATAGGCAGTTTGACCGTATGCCGCGAGTGGACCACTCATTGACATGGCGACACCAACACTGACGTCTTTAGCAAAAGAAGACGATGCTAAAAGCGCAACAGATGTAGCTAGTAAAGCTAGTTTTCTCATGAATACTCCTTAGTGTAGTAATAGAAATATAGTACAAAAAAGTTACTTAAGATTGAATGTAAAGTTTGGGAGATGTTGTATAAAAAATATGCAGATAAGAAATATTAAAAAAAGGAAGAGAAGAGTTCCACCCCAAAAAGGGGTGGAATAAAAAGGCAGAAATTAGAATTTGTAGTTAGCTTTAACCCAAAGGTCGTCGCCATCACCATCTTTAGCTTGTTTCTCATATTGAGCACCAAGGCTGAAACCTTTTAGTGATTCAAATTTATAGGTACCATAAACAGCTGTTGAAGATACTTTATTTTCTATTATTGATGAAAGAATATATCCATCAGCTAGAACATAACGAACACCAACATTTGCAGCTGCAGTAATATCATAGTTTAAATCAGCAAGGTATGATGCTGTATCTCTATAATAACCGTTCATTGCAATAACAGGATCAGTATAAAGAAGATCAGCTCCATTACCTAAACCAGAGACAAGTGCGCCACCAATTACTTTATCATCACTTACTTTAGAGTAAGCAACGGTACCATTCACACCTTTAAAGCTTAAACCTGCTTTAACAGCAAATGCATTGATTGAATCATCTGCACCAAGTTTTACGTCTTGGAATTTATTGTAATAGTCTTGAGCACCAACGGTATAACCGACTTCGCCAGCTTTACCTTCGTACAATGCTTCAACATACGCAATATTTATTCCACCATCAATAGCAACTGTATCTGGAGGAGTATCTGTTGCACCAGTTTTATAGAAAGCATCAGCATAGGCATAAGCGCCTGTCAATGTTAATCCAGTAATTGATTTATTGATAGCAGCTACAGTATATCCACCATTATCAAGATCTACGTTAGCTGAAGAGTTTGTTGAAAATGTTTTAGTAAATTCGCCAACTTTGCCATCACGATTTGTTCTAGATTGGAATTTTTGAACATAACCAGCGATTAAAGTTGTATTTGGAAGATCAGTATTAATAACTGCAGCACCTTCAAATGCTTCTTTAATGATTCTTGAGCCACTTGATGCAACAAGTGGAGTATCTAAGAACATACGACCAACCATTGCCGTTGTTTTACCGATATTGTATGCTACATATGCTTCTGAAAGAACAGCGCCAGGTCCGTACATACTACTATTAAATCTATCTTTTCCAGCATCATCAGCAAATGGTGAAGCACTACCTTGGAATGTTAATCCTAATGACAAACCATATAATGAAGCTGTTTTATAGCCAAGCATAACACCTGTACTAAAAATATCTTCGTTTGATTTACCATCATCATTCGTAAAATAATAAGCTTTAAGCTCACCATTTACTGTTCCATTTTTAAATGCATCAGCAAGTGTATCTGCTGCGAATGAGCTAGATGCAAGTCCAGCAACAACGATAGCCGCCAAGCTAAGTTTAGCTAATTTCATATTTTCTCCTTGAAAATGTTTGATTACCATTTGGTTACAAGGCGAAGTATACACAAAAAAACAGTAAAATAAAATAAAATGTGTGATGAAAAAATAAGCTTTTTAGAAATTTAAGAGGAAAGGGAAGATTTAAAAAGGGACAGTGGCGAAAATCGCCACTGTTTTGTAGATTTAAGAGAGGTACAAATTAGAATTTGTAGTTAGCTCTAAATCTCATTTCATTTGAATCTACATCAGGTTTGTTAGAAACTTCTTTTGTAGCATTTTCATACTCAAGAGATAGTGTTAAACCTTTAAGTGAAGGGATGTCATACGCGATTTGTCCTTCCCAGAATTTATTTTTTGTCTCAGCGCTTACGCCATTGAATACAATACCTGTTACTGCGTCTTGATCAACATATACATATTGTCCTAACACTTTAAGACCTGTAACGCCTACTTTACTGAAATCATAAGTTGCTTCAATTTTATATGCATCTGTATTTGCACCTGAAGTTACTTCAGCTGCTTTGATTAGTGGCGCGGTATAAGTTGTTGGACCATTACCTGCACCTAAAAGAACGCTTTGGTCACTTGATACAGTACTATATGCAAAAGATGCCCCAAACCCTGCTAGCTCTTTAAAGCCGACACGTGCTTGATACAAATCACCTTCAAGATGTGCAGTATCTAGAAGGCTCGTTGTTCTTGAACCACGATAGCCTGCATCTAAGATTACTTTCATATTGCTTAAAGGCACTACATAGTTACCCTCGCCATAGAAAACATTTGAATCACCAAGTACAGTACCATCAAGCAAACTAACATCATTAACATATAAATATTGAGCTGTTAATGTTAAGTTTGAAATAGATTTATTGATTGCGCCAATAGTGTAGGCTCCATCAAATCCAAAAACATTTGATCCTCCAGTAGTACCTGCACCATAGAATACTGCTGTTTTTTTGAATTCACCAATATCACTTGCAGTCTTATCTGTTAAACTTTTATCAATGTTTGTTGTTCTGCCTTGGAATTTATCAGCATAACCACCAAATACTGTTGTTGAAGGAATATCTGTGTTAACAACAACAGCACCTTCGAATGATTCTTTGATCATACGTGAACCAGAACCATTGACAAGAGGTGTAGCGATATATTGGCGACCAACTTTAGCTGTTGTTTTGCCAATTGTATAAGCGATATATGCTTCAGAAAGAACTGCACCTGAACCATACATATCAGAAGTGTACATTGTTTTCTCAGCATTATTTGCAAATGGAGAATAGTTTGATTGCATTGTCACACCAAGACTTAAACCATAAAGTGAGTCTGTTACATAACCAAGGCTTACACCTGTATTGAAAATATTTTCAGTTGATGTGCCATTGTCTCTGTCAAAGTACCAAGCTCTTAATTCGCCGTTTACTTTTCCGTTTTTAAATGCATCTGCAAGAGTTGTGCTCTCTGCAAATGAGCTAGATGCTAATCCAGCAACTACGATAGCCGCCAAGCTAAGTTTAGCTAATTTCATATTATCTCCTTGAATTTTTTTTAAGGCGAGACAAGTCTATCACAAAAAATAATAAATTACAATAAATCTTTCAACAAACACCCTACTCATTCGCTTTTTGTTATCAAATTGTTATCGAAAAAAATAACTTTTAAACAATATGTAAAGTATATTTTACTTATCGTGTTATTTGCACTTTTTTAATAAGATTTTCACCAATGACACCATAAAACTGTGGATAAAGTGCTTCCATCGTTTTTTGCCATATTCCTTTTTGTTCTGCACTCAACGTATGAATTTTAAAATGATCAGACGTTTTGGTATACATTTCTAACTTTTCCAAGGTCTCCTCATCATCTTGCGCTACAAGTTTGCGCTCATATGCGGTTGCTTCTTTCACGGCTTGCAGTATCATTGGCTTGAGATCAGTTGGAAATTTTCTCCAAAAACTCTCACTCATAATGACAAGATACCCAAGGTAACCATGTGATGAAAGTGTTAAGTCCGTTTGTACTTCGTAAAAATTCTTTGTGTAAAAGTTAGAAAGTGGATTTTCAGCTCCATCGACACTTCCTTGACGGAGAGCCGAATAGACTGAGGCAAAGGGCAGAATGACAGGGATTGCACCTATTGCTTGACATTGTGCTTCAAGTACATGAGATTTCATAATTCTCAATTTCTGACCTTCTGCATCATAAGGCATTATAATCGCCTTTTTACTGGAGGAGAAATGTTTGAAACCAGCATCCCAATAATCAATTGCAACAAAACCTTTCGCCGTTACTTTATCTTTGATGATTTGTCCTACTTCTCCATCTAGCACAGCATGAACATGGCTTGCATCTCTGAACAAAAATGGTAAATCAAAGAGTTGCATTTCGGGTACCATACTGGTAAATTTTGAGAAGCTAGGCATAGCAATGTGGACATTACCTAGTTTCAGAGCTTTTATCTCTTCACCATCGCCATAAAGCTGTGAATTGGGATAGACAATGACTTCTACTCTACCGTGTGTGAGCTCGCTTACTCTTTTGGCTAAGAAATCAGCACCTTTCCCTTTGGGTGTATTGGGGCTTACAACATGCGTGAGTTTGATTGTATATTCTGCTGCGATGGAAGAAGAGATACAAAACGTTATGAAAATTAACCCTTTAAAGAAAATGAACATGCTGATTCCTTATAAAGATTTAGGTGTAAATTTGATTATAGATGAAAAATAACTCTCTTTACATGTAAACCGTAAAAGCTCTATCACTATGCTCTTAAAAGCTTCTTTTTGTAACGCTATTTTAAAGGTTTAATTTTAGAGTCTGTATCCTATCCCTTGAATATTTTTCAATGTTCCCTCAGGCAATTTTTTTCTTAAGTTTTTAATCATCAAGCGAAGGGCATTAAGACTCATATATTCACTCTCCCACAAATATTGTTCAATCTCTTCGTAGGTAATAATCGAATCTTTTTCCAACAACAACTCAATAAGCTTTGCCTCTTTTTTGGTTAATTCGTAAATCTCATTTTTATGTGTAATCATTTTTTGCATTGAATCATAGTACCACTCAACGGCTATTTCTTGAAGATGCGCTTTGTCTTTAGACTGCAAAAACTTTTCCAGTGCATCAAAAAGTTTCGTCTCTGTAATGGGTTTAACAATGTAACGTAGAAGTGAGAGTTCAATGGCTTCCAACATAAAATCAACTTCTGTGTACGCCGTAATAATAATAACATGCGCTTTGCTATCGCTCTCCCGAATCTTTTTTGTCAGTTCGATACCGCTTAAATGTGGCATTTTTATATCGGTAATAATAAGATCAGGTTTGTGCTGTAAAAAAAGTTTATACGCTTCTTCTCCGTCATTTGCCAAATAGACCTCTTTAAAAAGAAGACTGAGCAGTTCATTGACATTTTTTCTGACCCCAACTTCGTCTTCTGCATACAAAACTCTATATTGAGCAAGCTTTTTCAGCATCTTTTCATCCATCAAACACCCTTTACATTTCTCCAAAGAATCACTATGATTCTTTTTCTTTTCATTATTATAGCAGTCGCTATGGGAGTTTTTTATGAAAATTATCAAAGAGAGCAATATCTCTACGATCATCATCTTTAGTAACATCTTTATCATCAGCTCTTTAATGTTGTTTAATGGCTATTTTTTTATCACCAAACAGTACGAAATTCTTTCCGCACAAATTGAAGACAGCAAGAAAACGTTTGTTGAAAATAAGCGCAATGTTTTAAAACGTGAAGTCGATGCAATTATTGAATTTATAGAGTTCAAAACACAAAGAAAACCATTGACCTCCACCAAAGAAGAAGAAGCACTCAAATTAGAGGTCTATGACTGGATACGTCATATTCGTTATGGCGGGGAAGAGCATAACTATATTTTTGTCTATCAAGTTGAACAGATTGAGGGTGGTAATAAATTTGCCAAAATGCTCATCAATCCTAATCGTCCCGATATAGAAGGCGAATATATCTCTGATGCCTATACGGATGAAAACGGAAAAGCTTTTCGCAAAATTTTTCTCCAAGATATTCATGAAAAAGGGTACTCTTTTGTCAATTACATGTACAAAAAACCTGAGAGCAACATCATACGTCCAAAAGTCTCTTATTTCAAACTCTACCCAAAATGGAATCTCATTATCGCGGCGGGCGCCTATACGGATGATATTGAAAAGGAGATAGGCGTTGCTAAGGCTGATTTTCAAAAGAAAATGAAACTCGAAGTGACTTCGGCTATTATTATTTTCTTGCTCTTTGCCCTTATTGCAAATACTTTCGCTGTTATGCTGGGAAAACGCATTGAACGCTTTTTGCAAACCTACCACAAACAGGTTCAGCAAAAAACACTTGAGCTTGAAAATCTTAATCGTACACTGGAAAGCCGCGTCAGCGAGGAGATTCAAAAAAATCGAGAACAAGAACAGCTTTTGATCCAAAAATCTAAATTTATAGCACTAGGAGAGATGATCAGCAACATCGCTCACCAATGGAGACAACCTCTCTCTCAACTCTCAGCGCTTTTGATGACACTCAAACTCAAATACAACATGGACAAGCTCGATAAAACAGCGATGGAAGTTAAATGTATTGAGGCAGAAAACATCGTCGAATATATGTCACATACCATTGACGACTTTCGTAACTTCTTTATGCCCAATAAAGATAAAAAAACATTTAGCATACAAGTATCTGTTGATGAAGTCTTGAGGATTATTGGTATGTCTATTACAAATCAAGAGATTACTGTCGAAGTTACCATTCCACATGATGAGTATATTATGGGATACAAAAATGAGTATGAACAAGTTGTTTTAAATTTACTTTCCAATGCGAAAGATGCCATCCTTGCCTCAGGACAACAAGGAGGAAAGATTACTATTGGCTTAGAGAGCGATGAAAATGTGGTACGTTTGATTATCCAAGATAATGGCGGTGGCATTAAAATAAAGCCTATTGAAAAGATTTTTGAACCCTATATTAGTAGTAAAGAACAAAATGAAGGTACGGGCATTGGGCTTTATATGTCAAAACTTATCATCGAAAAAAGTATGAAAGGTAAACTTGAAGTGAAGAATGAAAATGGGGGAGCTATTTTTACGATAGAGTTAGAAAAAGGTTTCAAAGAGGCGCTTGGCGGATCGCCCCTTTGAGTCTCCATAATTCAGAAGAAAATATGAAATTCGCTAAGAGAAGTATAGAAACTCAAAGTAAACGATCGGTTAACAAAAGTAAAATTAATTTAATTTAATAGACTCTTCTTGTGGAACACCAATCACTTGATGTGCTTTATCACGTTTACCAATGCCACCATCATCATCACCACTACTCTTTTTAGCCGAACTCTTTTTCTTTAAAGGCGGTGTATAGGTAGTATTTTTGACTGCTTTGATTACAAACATCTCTGTTAAACGCATACCATCAAAAGAAGCATAAACGAGATCTCCTTCATTAGCAAGCACGGATTTATGATCGAAGTTTACATAAGATAATTTTCCATTGGTTTTATCAATACCATCAATTTCATAATTCCATAATGACGAATTCGCCTCTTGTTTCAAAGTACGAACAATTCCCTTGATGTAATTTTTACCAACCAGCTTAGTGAGTTTTGGGTTGGTTGTATCTTTTTCAGTGTTATAGGTTTTAAGCGTTGATGCTGGAGGCGGTGATTTTGGTGCGCAACCTTGCATGAACATAAACAAGAGAGCGGCACAAAGAGGCAATATCAATCTTTTCAAAACAAATCCTTCTACATTTTTGCGGATTATAGCAAAGTTTCTTGTTTATTATGGTAAAATCTGTTTCCGAATGGGGCTGACATGGCTTCGACAGGAGTAGTTTTAGCTTATGGCTGCATGTCGGAAGTGAGGGTCTTCCGTTACACAACCTTCAATCAATAACTGCTAACAACAGTAACTATCGTCCTGCTTACGCACTAGCTGCATAAGTTTAATACATAAGGACTGCTTCTCCCTTTAATGCTATCTAAGGAGGATTGAGAAGTATCATAGCTATGATAGATATACTGCATGAACGCCTTTACATGCAGCGAAGTTAAAGGCTCGTTTTGCGTAGTTTTCTGATTGTTGTACGAAGCAAAATTAAACACTATCAACAATATCTAAGCATGTAGACGTCATAGGTGGCTATTTTTGGACTGGGGTTCAATCCCCCACAGCTCCACCATTCGAATTGATTTTAACTCGGCAAAATGGAAGTTTACATAACTTCTATTTCCTCCCTGTTACCTTCCTAATCTACTCAACTTTTACTCATTTTTACCACATTGCGTTACACCCAAAAGGAATTTTTACATTATGAATATACTCTCAAAAAACGCACCCCTCGAAGTCTCTATCTTAAAAATGGAAACCATCTTAAGTGACCTTGGGTGTGGCATCACCTTTGCAACGGAAAAGCATCCCCTTAAAAACTGTTACTCTGTCAACCTTACATCCATCGAAGCGCCCAATCATATTTATTCTAACGGCAAAGGAACTCTTTCTGGAGCATCTAAAGCCAGTGCTCTTGGTGAATACATCGAACGACTTCAAACCAACAACTGTTTTATCGACTTTCACCTTCCCAATCGTGCGTACTACCCAGACCAAAAAGTGTTTGAATTTGGTGGAGAGTACCTTAGTCCTTCTTTATATACTATCTACAACCCATCCAATGAGCTGAGCAATGAAGATTTAGTTGATTTTAATAGCGACTATACAGATAAGATCGTCGCTCTTCCTTTTCAAAGCTTTTTTGCCAATGAACACGTGTACATTCCTTTAAACATTCTCAGCAATCTTTATGTCAGCAATGGACTCGCGAGTGGCAATACACCTGATGAGGCTAAAGTACAAGCTTTGAGCGAGATCTTTGAGCGTTATGCAAAAATAGAGATCATCAAAAATGGTTACGCCCTTCCAAAGTACCCAGAGTCCATCATCGCTACTTTCCCTAAACTGCATGCAGATTTGTTGGAGCTTAGAAAAGCGGGCTTTATCGTTGAAGTGCTTGATGCCTCTTTGGGCGGAAAATTTCCTGTGACAGCTATCTCACTCATTAACCCGCGCAATGGCACACTGTTTGTCTCTTTTGGCGCACATCCTATTTTGGAAGTGAGCCTAGAGCGAACGATGAGTGAGCTGATGCAAGGACGAGGTGTTGAAAATCTTGACGCTTTTGAGATGCCAACGTTTGATATGAGCATTGTGGGTGACACCTTCAACCTTGAAGCGCACTTCATCGATTCCAACGGGAAAATAGGCTTTGGCTTTTTAAATGCCTCCAAAATGTTTGAGTACGCCCCATGGAAGTACAAAGACGAGGGAAGTGCTGCGGAGTATGCTTTTTTATGCAACATCGTCAAGTCGATGGGTAAAGAGATTTACCTTCGTGAATACACGTATTTAGACTTCTACTCATGCCATATGATTGTACCAAGTGTCTCAGAGGTTTATCCTATCGACGATATGGTGTATCAAAACCGAAACAGCGGCAAGTTTATCCGCCATGCTGTGCTTAATTTTAAAGAGGAAAATCACGAAGTCTTGCTTGAAACCATCGAGCCCCTTGAAGATTCACTCAATATGGAGAAATACATCGGTGTCATTTTCGAACAAAATTTTCAGATGATCGACCTTAAAGCACAAGTGAATCTTCTTTTGGAAAATTACGAAGAAGCTCAAATGCTCCTTAGCTTTAGTCAAAATCCTATGAGCAAACTTCTTTACGAAATTCTTTCTCTCAGAGAGCAAAAACTTATTTGGAGTGATTATGAAAATGCCCTATGGGACATTTTTGGCAAAGAAAAAGTTGAACATGCAGTGAACATTTTAGATGGTAAAGCCTACCTCATCGACGTAAGCCTACACCAACACTATGTCAATATCCTTGATATGTATGATAGACTCGAAATTAAGAAGGCATCTATCGTCGCTTAAAAACCTTTACATGTAAAATAATAAAAGACGTTAATTTTTCAAATTTTTTCGTCTTAAAATGACTCCTTTTACACTATAATGACATGCTTTAATTTAACTATATAAATTAAATTAAAAAACTAAAAAAGGAGTCAGAATGCTAATAGTCATTTTACTAGTAGCCATTGGTTTTATCGTACTTTCAACCAGTAAATGGAAGTTACACCCTTTTATCGCCTTGCTGGTTGCAGCATACGGTATCGCATTTAGCGTTGGAATGAAATACGCTGACATCGCTAAAACCATAACGTCTGGTTTTGGAAATATTTTGGCGTACATTGGTATCGTCATTGTTCTTGGAACCATCATCGGTGTCATTTTGGAAAAAAGCGGTGCTGCGATTAAAATGGCCAATGTTGTTCTTAAAATTGTAGGAAAAGACCGTCCCATTCTTGCAATGTCTATCATCGGCTATATCGTCTCCATTCCCGTTTTTTGTGACAGCGGTTTTGTCATCTTAAATGCACTCAAACGCTCTATGGTCAAACAGCTTAAAGTTTCAGGTGTAGCAATGAGCGTCGCTCTTGCAACAGGACTTTATGCAACCCACACCCTTGTTCCTCCCACACCTGGTCCCATCGCAGCGGCAGGTAACTTGATGGTGGGAAATCTTGGTCTTGTCATTCTTGTGGGTCTGTTTGTCGCTATTTTTACGATGCTTGCAGGTTATTTTTGGGCGATCAAACGAGGACCGTTGTACCAAAGTGGCGAAGACATGGACATTGATTTGGAAAAAGACAGCGAAGTTCAAGCGAAGTATGGCACACTTCCAAGTGCCTTCAAATCGTTTGCTCCTATTTTTATTCCCGTCCTTTTAATGGCGATAGAGAGTATTGCAAAACTCGTATTTAAAGATTCTAGCGAGACATTTATCTATAAATTTTTTGTCTTCTTAGGTCATCCTGCCAATGCACTTTTTGTCGGTGTTCTCTTTGCCAGCCTTTTACTTCCAAAATGGAACGAAGAGACGCTTTCAGGATGGGTCGGCGAAGGTGTTAAAAATGCAGGTGAGATTCTTATCATCACAGGAGCAGGTGGAGCACTCGGTGCTGTTCTTAAAGCCAGTGGCATTGGTGATTACCTTGGTTTAACACTTCAAACACTTAGCCTTGGTATCTTTGTGCCATTCATCATTGCAGCAGCACTGAAAACCGCACAAGGCTCTTCAACAACGGCACTGGTGGTGACTTCGACCATCATGTATCCGCTTCTTGCCAGTTTAGGTCTCGACAGTGAAATGGGCAAAGTCTTAACCGTCATGGCGATTGGTGCGGGCGCACTCACCGTCAGTCATGCCAACGATAGCTTTTTCTGGGTCGTTTCACGCTTCAGTCAAATGGACGTTCCAACCGCGTACAAAGCATTTACAACAGCAACGTTAGTACAAGGTATTGTAACGATTGCCGTTGTTTATCTAATGTCTATCGTTCTTCTCTAATAATCTTAATGGTGCAAGCTCCTAAGAGCTTGCACTCTCTTTTTGAGCTTCTCTTAATTTGTCTTTTTTACTTTTGCGCTTACCTTTGATGGGCGCACTCCCCTTCTCTTTCACAGGTGCCTCACCTTCAAGCTCAAAGCCTTTGATCTGCTCTTTTTCAAGTTTCACACCACAGCGTTTTTCGATCAAAATAAAATGTGCTTTGTCTTCATGGTCAATAAATGAGATCGCCACACCCTCTTTTCCCGCACGTCCCGTTCGCCCAATGCGGTGGATGTAATCTTCGGTTGCACGAGGCAAATCAAAATTAATCACACAACTCACATCATCGATGTCAAGCCCACGCGAAGCGATGTCGGTGGCAAATAAAACACGAATTTTTCGCTCTTTAAAGGATTTTAACGTCCATGCTCTGTCTTCTTGAATCAAGTCGCCATGAAACGATTCCGCTAGAAAACCGTGTTTACGAAACTTCACAGCGATATTATCGGCAGCGCGTTTGTTTGCCATAAATACCAACACCAACTCCCATCTGTTTTCACGGAGTAACTGACGCAAAAGTGGTGCGCGGTTCTCTTTGCTAACCTCGATGGCACGTTGATGGATTCGTCCTACCGTTGGTGTTTCGGCTTCGATGCTTACTTCCACTGCACTTTGAGTGATCTTGGAAGCTATCATCTGCATTTTTTCAGGGTACGTCGCTGAAAAGAGAAGATTTTGTCGTTTGGCTGGCAGCGCTTCAAGGATGGAACTTAACTCTTGCTCAAACCCAAGATCAAGCATTTTATCCGCTTCATCGAGCACAAAAAACTCGACACGAGAAAGGTCGATCTGCTTTTTGCCCATGATGTCTAGCAAACGACCCGAAGTTGCAACGACAATGTCGCACCCTTGTTGGATGTCGTAAAGTTGCTCGCCGATCTTCTCCCCACCGATGACACTGACTACTTTTGGTTTTACATGTAAGAATTTCCCAAAAGTGGTAAACGCCTCCGCGACTTGTACGGTAAGCTCTCTTGTGGGCGTTAAAACCAATGCCTTGATCTTCGCTTTGCCCTCGCCTTTTGATGCATTCCAAAGCTCTAATATCGGAAGCACAAACGAAGCACTTTTACCACTTCCCGTCTGCGCTCGTGCCAATACATCTTTGTGCTCTAACACTAAAGGTATCACTTTGTCTTGAATCGGCGTTGGCGTGACGTGTCCTACTTCGCTAAGCGCTTGGAGAATTTGAGGGCAGAGTTTGAGCGTAGAAAATGGCATCGTTTGGCATCCTTTGAGTCTTTTCGTCATTGTAGAATAGTTTCACTTTAGAGGAGGTTTTAAGGATTACATGTAAAGCAGTTTAGGGTAAGTTTTTGGTGTTATAATACGTCTGTAAAATGTCAAAGGATAAATGGTGGATCACTATAAATGGCTGCTTGCGTTTCATGTTATTGCGTTGATGTCGTGGATGGCGATGTTGTTTTATCTGCCGCGGCTTTTTGTGTACCATGTTGAACATGCTGAAAAAAAAGAATTTGTGGAAGTGGTGAAAATTCAAGAGTACAAAATCTATAAGTACATCGGGCTTCCTGCCTTTTGGGCAACGCTGATAAGTGGTCTTAGCATGATTCTTATTGACCCTCAACTACTCTCAAGCGGTGGGTGGATTTATGCGAAGTTTACTGTACTTATTGCCCTTGCACTCTACTCTTTTTCACTGGAAAAATACCGCCTAGAGCTTGCCAATGACACCTGCACGAAAAGTGGTAAATTTTTTAGAGCGTACAACGAAGTCCCGACGGCTTTGGCTATTTTGATTGTTGGGTATGTGGTCACAAAGAGCTTTTCATGGGCATTTACACTGATTACGCTAGGCATTTTCGCCATGATTATCGACGTGATTTTGGATGGAAAAAAGAAGCCTTAATCTTTACATGTAAAGCGTTTGTTTACTCACTGGACTTGGAGCGTTGTAGCAGAATTTTAAGGTACAACAGCGCTGAGAGTGCCAGAAAATACCCCACGATGCTGTACCCTATCGCATCACGTCTGTTCATCTCTTTTTCATAGATCGCTTTTTCTTCATTCGTTGATGTCTTCATTGTCTGCTCTATAACAACTGTGCTTGTTTGAGGAGCATACTGTTTTGGCAACCACTCAAGCCCGATCACCAGAACGAAAACGCACACCACGATGGCTGCAAAAATTTTAAGATTTGGCATGAGACTCCTTTCCAGAAAGAAATGGCAAAATGAAAAAAAGTACCATCAACACTGTGGAGAAGAACAACCCAATCCACAAAGTAAGCGTCGAACTTGGTAATTTTCCTAAAACCGTAAGCCCTATCAAAGAGACCACCAACGCCCAAAACCAAACTAAAAAATACGGGCGCTGATGCGCAGGAATGCGACGCGGGTTTCTATCTAACAGTGGCATGAGTAACAGTCCCACATTGACCACCACGAGGGATGCCATACCGATGTACGAACCTTTGATCATGCCGATGTCAAAGAAAAAACTCTTCAGCAGTTGCAACATCCATAAAAAATACCACTCAGGGTAGATGTGCGCAGGCGTATCGCTCGGATTGGCAGGAGTGAGATTGAGCGCGTCAAACGCTATTTCATCTTGAAAAAAGGCGCAATAAAAAAAGAGTGCCAAAAAGAGCGTGCATGCCAAAAGTGGCTTTAAAACGGCATTGGAGAAAAATGGTTTTGGTGCTTTGGCAACACTATCGTGTTTGCTATAGCGCTCCTCTTTGCTTACATGTAAACCTTTGCGATTCCATGAAAGCTTCGTGGTGGCGTACCACTTCACAAAATCCGTATGCACAAGTATCATCAGGAGAATGCTCAAAGGCATCACCACAATGTGCAAAGTGTAAAAGCGCAGTAACGTAATGCCACTCACACTAAAATCGCCTCGAACCCACAGCACGATGTCCTCACCCGCTCCAGGGATATACTCAAGCAAACTCGTAATCACCTGCGCCGCCCAGTAACTCATCTGCCCCATTGGAAGCACATAACCCGTAAACCCGATGACCATACAGCAAAAATAGAGCACCATACCACTGTACCAATACTTCGTTTTGCCATGTTTGTAAAACCCAAAATAGAGCATGCCTAAGAGGTGAATATAGAGCAGTAAAAAGAAGAAGGTTGAGCCAACCGCATGAATTTTGCGCCACAGCCAACCGTAATTGACTTCTTGCATAATCGTCGTATTGACACTTTCAAAGGCTTTGTCCGCATCGGGAATATAATGCATCGCCAAAAAGATGCCTGAACACAATAGCAAAAGGCACAAAACGACCATGATGGCGCCTGTGTAGAGTAAAATATTGAAGTTTTTGAGTTTCACATTCATGCCTTGGCTTCCTCCATAAGTTGGAGGTACGCCTCACCCACTTCGCCGACAATAATCATTTCATTGTTCAGTTTAAACGGCGGAATCACCAAAGGCTTTGTGACAGGACTTGCAAGCGCGTTGCCATTGTAGTCAAACTGCCCATTATGACACGGACAAACAAAGCGTTTAAGCGTCGCATCGTACTTTGGCACACAGCCTAAATGGGTGCAAATCCCCACCATTAAGGTGTAATAATAATCGCCAATGTGAATATCTCGTTTTGTATCAAGCGTCATCGACGCATCTTTTTTGAGGATAAAAAGCGGTTTTTTCTGCCACATAAAATAGGAAATCTCATTCAGAGGTAACGTTGTAGTGTCTATAAAAGTCGCCGCATCCAGTCGCGCTTTTTTGGGTGGTTCTAAGGTTTGGAACATCGTACCGACACTAAAATACATACCCGTTCCCGCCAATGCTAAGAGCGAGTAATTCACCACTCTTCGGTTTCTATCCATTCCACTGTTCCTTTATCCCCACTTTGCGTGTGACTATTTTACCAAAAACTTTCATCAATAGAGGTTTGAGAAGGTTTACATGTAAAGATGGATTCGGATATTATTGCACGTAAACAAAGGATTGAAAATGAAATTTGAACTAGAAGATGACTTCATCGAATTATTTAAACTGCTCAAAGTGACAGGCGTTGCGGAAAGTGGTGCGCAGGCTAAAATGCTCATCGAAGAAGAACACGTGAAACGAAACGGTGAAGTGGAGACAAGAAAACGCGCTAAAATCGTTGCTGGCGAGATTATTTCCATCAATGATGAGATCATCGAAGTGGAAGCACCTCAGAAGTAAAATATGAAGCGTTTAGCTCAAAAAGTTCTCCCTCTCATTTAGTTTGTAGTATAGTACCTACTTCGTTTTAGACACTACTATGCACCCTCAAAAACCAACCGTTTTCACATAAACGTTTTTGTCGCTACTGCATCAATGAAGGATTACTACACTATGTTAACGTTAAATATGACGAAGCGCATTGTCGTTTTTATTTTAGGGCAATTCATCATGGCGTTAGGTGTTTCATTATCGGTTAAAGCCAATTTAGGTGTTTCCCCGATTTCGTGTGTGCCGTACGTGTACAGCTTAACGTTGCCGCTGAGTTTGGGTGAATTGACCATTTTGCTCAACCTCATTTTTATTGCTATGCAAATGGCGGTTCTGCGCAAAAACTACCAATGGATACAGCTTGTTCAACTCCCTTCCGTGATCATTTTTGGGTACTGCATTGATTTTACGATGTATCTGCTCTCCACGTTGAACCCGACGTCTTATGTGGCACAAGTTTTTTGGTGTTTAGTGGCGTGCAGTGTGTTGGCATTTGGCATCTTTTTACTCTTAAAAACACGCTTGACCTATTTGCCACTCGATGGTTTGGCGGTTGCTATTTCGCACACTTACCGCAAAGAGTTTGGTAAAGTCAAAATCAGCCTAGACAGTTCGATGGTCATCATAGGTGTCATCAGCTCTTTTACCTTTTTACAGCGTTTAGAAGGTATACGTGAAGGCAGCGTGGTTGCGGCATTGCTCGTCGGAGCGTTGATTAAATTTTACAGTACCAAGTTGGTGATTGTTGAGCGATGGTTGGGGACATACACCGCTGCTCAAACACAAAGCCCGCAAGAAACGGCGAGTATCAACGCGTTGGTGATTACGATTTCACGAGAATACGGCAGTGGCGGACATGAGATCGGACAGTTTATTGCCAAAGAGCTTGGCATTCCTTTTTACGATAAAGAGCTCATCGAACTCACAGCAGAAAAGACAGGGTATACGGCTGCGTATATTCAAGCTAATGAGCAGCATTTAGCCAATGAATTGTTGTATGAACTCTACGAGCAAAACTACGCTTACGTGGATAACCAACTCCCGCCTGCCGATGTTTTATTTATGGTGCAAAGTAAGATTATCCGCGACATTTGCGCCAAAGGTGCGTGCGTGATTGTCGGACGTTGTGCCAATTTTATCTTAAAAGATGACCCAAATTGTTTCAATGTTTTCATTCACGCAAACAAAGAGTATCGTAAAACAAAGATCAATGAAAAATATGGAACACTTCCACCGTGTACCGACAAAGACTTGGAAATTTCTGATAAAAATCGTACTAATTACTGTCTTCACTACACAAAAAAAGACTGGAAGGATGCGACCAACTACCATGTTACGCTTGATGCTTCTTCGTACGGCTCTGAAAAAGCGGCTCAAAAAGTTATTGAATTACTCAAAGATTTTACGCACTAAACTCTTTACATGTAAACTCTTTTTTTAAAAGCGATACAATACATTCGTATACTTTACATGTAAAGACAAAGGTAAAATGATGAAACTCAAAACCGAAGATTTTCTCGTGCCTGAGGGCACCAAGATTGAGCTTAAAAAATGGCCTACGCTAGTTAAAGAATTTTACACATCTAAAGAAAAGTACGAAGAGACGCTCAAAAAAAGTGTCGAAGCCTTAAGCGACCTGCAACAACTTCTTTATGCTTCCAACAAATACGCCGTTTTACTGATCTTCCAAGCGATGGACGCAGCGGGCAAAGATGGTGTCATCCGCCATGTTCTCTCCGGTATCAACCCTCAAGGCTGTCAGGTTTTTAGCTTCAAACACCCTGCTGCCACAGAACTCGCGCATGATTTTCTCTGGCGCACAACATGCGTGCTACCCGAACGCGGAAAGATCGGCGTTTTTAACCGTTCGTATTACGAAGAAGTGCTCATCGTTCGGGTTCATCCTGAGATTTTAAAAGGACAAGGACTTCCCGATAGCCTCCTTGAGGATGAGAGCATTTGGAAAGAGCGCTACCGTTCTATCATGGATTTGGAAAACCATCTCCACCGCAACGGCACGAAAATCGTCAAATTTTTCCTCCACCTCTCCAAAGACGAGCAGAAAAAACGCTTTCTGGAACGCATCGACAAACCCAATAAAAATTGGAAATTTAGCCTCGCCGATTTGGAAGAGCGAAACTACTGGAAAGAGTATATGCACGCTTACGAATCCTGCCTCAGTGCCACTAGCACCAAACATGCCCCTTGGTTCATCGTCCCCGCAGACGACAAAAAAAATGCTCGCCTCATCATCTCCAACATTCTTCTCGATACCTTTAAGGCGCTCGATATGCACTATCCTGAAACGGATGATAAACGTAAAGAAGAGTTGCAGTTGATTCGTAAAAGGTTGGTTGAGGAGGAGTGAAGGTGGGCTAAAAGTTTAGCCATAAGCCTTCTTTAGTGCTTTTTAAGAGAAAAATGTAATTAACTTTTAGATAGAATACCTCCTAAAAATTAATAAAAAAGCAAATAAACGAACCATGAAACAAAAAATAACCCTACAAAAACTTGAAAATTTTCTCTTCTCTCTTGCAGATGATTTGCGCTCAAAAATGGATGCAAGCGAATACAAATACTACATCATCGGACTTATTTTTATAAAACGCCTTTCCGATGAGTTTAAAAAAGCACAAGAAGATGTTAAGAAAAAATACAAACATCTCCCCGAAGCATTTCAAGAAAAACTTTTAGAAGATCCCATGTCCTATGGCGATATATTTTTTGTTGACAAACGAGCGCGCTGGCATGAGGGTTTTGTAGATGAAAACGGCAACGAACAGCCTCCATTAAAACACCTCAAATCAAACATCGGTGAGCGACTCAACAAAGCCATTGCCGCTATCGAAGAGAGCAATGACCGATTAAACGGTGTGCTAAAAAATAATATCAACTTCAACGAAAGCCGTGGCAAAAACAACGAAAGAGTCAAAGATAGCGACTGGAGAAGCCTACTTATCAAGCTTGAAAACTTTGGTTCACTCAGCGGAGAAAACTTTGAGTTTCCAGACCTTTTAGGCGCTGCGTATGAGTACCTCATCAAATACTTCGCCGATAGTGCAGGCAAAAAAGGAGGCGAGTTTTACACCCCCAACGAAGTCGTCAGACTCATGGTACAAATCGTCGAACCCAAAGAAGGCGAAAGCGTTTACGATCCAACAGTTGGAAGCGGGGGTATGCTCATCCAGTCGCACCAATTCATTGAAGAGAGCGGCGGAAACACAAACCGCATTTCACTCAACGGTCAAGAAAATGACGGCGGTGTGTGGGCAACGTGCATTATGAATATGATTTTACACGATGTCAAAGATTTTGAGATAGAGCACGGGAACACATTAGAAGAGCCTCTCTTTAAAGACTACGGTGGAAAATACAAAAAATTTGACAAGATTTTGGCAAACCCACCCTTTAGTATCGACTACAAAAAAGAGAACCTTACTCAAACCTCACGCTATAGGTGGGGCTATGCACCACAAAAGAAAAAAGCGGACTTGATGTTTGTGCAACACATGGCAAGCTCACTCAAACGAAACGGTCTCATGGCAAGCGTTGTACCGCATGGTGTACTTTTTCGAGGTTCAAAAGAGAAAGAGATACGCGCTTCCATGCTTGAAGACAACATCATCGACGCTATCATCGGTCTGCCTCCTGCTCTTTTTTACGGCACGGGAATTCCTGCGGCGATTATCGTTGTTAAGAAAAACCGTAAAGAAGATGAGGGTGTGCTTTTTATCAACGCAGATGCACAGTATGCAGAAGAAAAAGCCCGCAATCGTCTCAGAGCTCGTGACATCGAAAAAATATCGTATGTGTACCGCACCAAAGATGTGAGCGATGAGCGCTACTCAAAACTCATCAGCCTTCAAATCTTGCGAGATAACGACTACAACCTTAACATCAGGCGCTATGTCGATAACTCAGCTCCAAGTGAGATGGAAGATGTCAAAGCACACCTCAAAGGCGGCATACCCAAAAAAGAGGTACAGTTACACCAAAACCAATGCGACAAATTTGGTTTTGACCCTTTGGATGTTTTACATGTAAAAGACGAAGCCTATTTTGAGCTTAAAGTCTATGAAGACATCAAAGAACACATCGCATCAAACCAAAGCGTCATAACATCGCTCGAAACCTACCGTACCCATCTAACGCAGTGGTGGGATGAGACCAAAGAGACGTTTAGCCTTCTTGAAGAGACCAAAAACATCAACAAAACCAAACACACGCTTTTGGAGTCGTTTAAAAAGTATTTTATACATTTACATGTACTCGACACGTTTCAAGTTGCAGGGGTATTTGTCGAGTGGTGGAATGCCATCAAGTATGATTTAAAAACCATCAGTGCCATCGGCTTCAATGAGAGTCTGCTGAGTGATGAGATGCTCATCGATGCCTTTTTTGTTACCGAAAAAATGCAGATAGAGGCGTGTGAGATGGAAATTTCTCAGAGTGAAAACGCCCTAAGCGAAGCCGTTGAAGAGGTGGACTACGAGACTGATGAAGACAGCGAGGGCAACAAAGAGGAGAAAAAAACCGCAAGCGCAAAAGCTTACCTCAAAGAGAGCATCAAAGCTCTTGAGTTTGAAGAGCGGGCATCGTATGTGAGTGAACGAGAGGGCTTGCAAAAACAGCTTAAAGCCATCGAAGAGCTAGAAAAAGCCATTAAAGAGCTTAAAGCCAAAAAGAAAAGCTTAGAGTATGAGCTTCGCATCAAGCTTGAAATCAAACGCTACGGTGAAGTTGAAGAGCTAGAGGAGCTAAATGCTTCACTTCAAGCCGTCAAAAAAAAGCTTCAAACGAAAAATCTCCCTAAAAAAGAGTACGATAAACTCACCAAAGATAAAACAAAGCTAGAAACAGCACAGACAAAACTCAGTGCACTGTTACACGAGGTGAGCATCATCACCCATGAAGAAGCCAAAGAGCTGACACTGCAAAAACACTTCGCTCTTATCAAAAATGAATTAGAGGACGCACTCAAAGAGGAGCTTAACGCCCTGTATCGCATCTTTGAAAATCTTGAAGCCAAATATGCCAAAAGTTTAGAAACGATTGAGGCGAGCCTAGAGCAGAGCGAGCAAAAGATAGAGGCGTATCTAAAAGCATTGGGGTATATTGGTGAGTAAAGTACGAAATATTCCAAAGGATTGGAAATTATCAACTATAGGTAAGTTGCTAAAAATTTCTACAGGAAATCAAGATACGCAAAATAAAATTAAAGATGGTAAATATCCTTTTTTTGTTCGTTCTAATATCGTTGAAAAATTAGATTCTTATTCTTTTGATGGAGAAGCTGTTCTAACTGCTGGTGATGGTGTAGGTGTAGGAAAAGTATATCATTATTACAATGGAAAATTTGCATTTCATCAAAGAGTATATGCTATTTATGGATTTAACCAAATAATCAATGGAAAATATTTTTATAGATATTTTTCTGAAAATTTTTTAACTGAAGTCGAGAGGTACTCGGCAAAAAATTCTGTTGATTCTGTTCGATTAAATATGATTTTAGATATGGAGTTATTCCTACCGCCAATTAAAGAGCAAGAGAAAATTGCCGAGATTTTAAGTGAGGTCGATAGTGCCATAGAACACGCGCAAGCCTTACATGTAAAGCATCAAAAAGTCAAAACTGCCCTGATGCAAGACCTCCTCACCCACGGGATAGACTCAAACGGGAAGATACGCAACCCCAAAACCCACGCTTACAAACCCTCCCCTTTGGGTGACATACCTGTGGAGTGGAATACAGATAAATTAAAAAATATTGCTTCAATAATTGTGAGCAATGTAGATAAAAAATCATTTAATAATGAAATACATGTAAAGCTATGTAACTATATGGATATTTATTCTAATACATACATTACAAATACTATTTCATTCATGAACGCAACTGCAACTAACGCAGAAATTCGTAATTTTCAATTAACTCAAGATGATGTTGTGGTCACAAAAGATTCAGAATCTCCATTTGATATAGGCATACCAGCATATATTTTAACAAATGTTGAAAATTTGATTTGCGGTTATCATCTGGCGATTTTGAGAACACAAAAAGATATTTTACTGGGCTCATGGCTATCTTCAATACTCACAATCGATTATTATAAAAATTATTTTGCCTCAACGGCATCAGGTTCAACAAGATTTGGGTTACCTAAATCAGCATTAGAAAATATATTGGTTAAATTTCCAAATTCAAAAGAAGAACAACAAAAAATAGCCCAAATCCTTTCATCCTACGATGAAAAAATAGAAAAAGTCAAAACCAAACTCGAAAAACTACAACAACTTAAAACCGCTCTGATGCAAGATTTGCTCAACGGAACCAAACGTGTGAACCACCTGTTAGGAGAAGAGCAATGAGAGAAGACACCTTTGTGCATGAGCCATTTTTAAAAAGCCTTGAACGGATTGATTGGGAAGTGATACGACTCGATAGATTGCATCAAACGCCACAACAAAGCCATAGAGAGAGCTTTAAAGAGGTGGTGATGCGCCCCAAACTCCACGAAGCCCTACGCACTATCAACCCCTTTTTAGAAGATGACCAGATAAAAGAGTGTATTGATCGTCTCTTAAGCTTCTCCTCCCATGCGCTCATCTCTCAAAACAGCCGTATTTTTGAGCTGCTTTTAAACGGTACGAGTGTCGAAGAAAACCGTAAAACCAAAGAGAAAAGCCCCACGGTTCGCTATATCGATTTTAACCACTTAGAACATAACAGCTTCATCGCCGTGAGTGAGTTCGGTGTCAAAGTCAAAGGCATCGAAATCGAAGATAAAAAAGTCTCGATGTTTTACCCCGATGTGGTTTTGTTTGTCAATGGCATCCCCTTGGTAGTGGTCGAAGCCAAAAAGCCCAAAGGCAAAAAAGACAGCCTACAAGAGGCATTGAGCGATTTAAAAAACTACGCACAGCAAAAAGAGGGAGCCAAAAAAGGGAACCGTGAGCTTTTTTACTTCAACCATTTCTTAATTGTCACTGACAACAACAAAGCAAAATTTGGCACCATTACCGCAAGCAACCTTAAACAGTTTTGGCGATGGAGTAACCCTTACCCTATGCGCTTAGAAGAGCTTCCTATGAGTGGAGCAGGTGTGGTCAATGATCAAAACAGACTCATCTACGGGATGCTCAAACCAAGCAATTTGTTAGAGATTTTCCAAAGCTTTACCGTCTTTAGTTCTACGGAGAGCGGTGTGGAAAAAGTGGTCTGTCGCCATCAACAATTTCGTGCTGTCAAAAAAGCGATAGAGCGACTTCAAAACGGTGAAACGGCACAGGAAAAAGGCGGACTCATCTGGCATACGCAAGGTAGCGGCAAGTCTTTGACGATGATGTTCTTGATTCGTGCGATGTATTCAACCAAAAAGTTTGATGACTGGAAAATTATCCTTATCAATGACCGAACAGACCTAGAGACACAACTTAAAGGAACCGCTGGAAAAATTGGCGTGAATGTCAGCAGCGCTAACAGTATCGCCGAACTTAAAGAGCTCATCAAAAGTGACGCATCAGACATCGTGATGGCGATGGTGCAGAAGTTTCAACAACGAGAGCTAAGTTCAAGTGCCTTTCCCGAACTTAACAAAAGCGAAAAAATCCTTATCATGGTCGATGAAGCCCACCGAAGTATTTACAGCTCACTGGGTTCCAACATCAAAAACGCCGCACCCAATGCGGTGATGATAGGCTATACAGGCACACCCATCGAAAAAAGCCATAAACTCTTTAAAGACTACATCGACAAATACACGATGAAAGAGTCCATCGAAGACGGCGCAACACTAAGAATCGTCTATGAAGGGCGTGCGCACGATACCGAACTTAAAGAAGGCGCCATCGTTAATATCTACGATGAGCTTGATGTGGAAGATGATGAGAGCGATGAGCTCAAAGGTCTCAATGCCCAAATCAAAAAAGCATACCTAGAGAGTGAAAAAACCATCACGACCAAAGCCAAAGATATGCTAGAGCACTACTTTACGCACGTGTTTCCTAACGGTTACAAAGCGCAAATTGTAGCACCCTCACAAAAAGCGGCGGTGAGTTATAAAAAGATTATCGATGCACTTTTAAAAGAGCGAAAAGAAACAAAAGAAAAAACGGTTAAAGCCGACATCGTTATCTCAGGAATTGCCAACGACGATGAAGTCAAAGAGTATGGCAAACGAGACAAAGAGAGCATCACCGATAGTTTTATAATGAAATTTGATAGCGAAGCAAAAGACGGCATTACGGGAGAGATAGGCATACTCATCGTAAACAACATGCTTTTAACGGGTTTTGATGCCAAGATAGAGCAAGTCATGTACATCGACAGAGTCCTCAAAGCGCACAGTCTGCTTCAAGCCATCGCACGGGTCAATCGTGTTTATGATGAGGGCAAAACCGTTGGGTTTGTGGTGGACTATATCGGCGTGGGGGATCTGCTCAAGCGCGCCGTCGAATACTACAATGAAAAAGAACAAGAGGACTCACTGGATAGCGGTCTTTGGGATGTCGATAAACTAGAGAGTGAGCTTAAAGAGTGCTCACGAAAAATCAATGAGTTTATAGCAAGTCGTTCAATTGCGATAGATGATAAGGATGATTGGTATGCAGAATTTTACGATGATGAATTGCGTTATGAGTTTTTATTGCTTTTTAAAGAGTATGCACAATATCTTGACGAGCTTTATCCATCTGAAAAAGCAGTGGCTTTTATCGATGAGTTTAACAAACTCAAAGATTTACATGTACAAGCGTTGGAGTATGAAGAGGATAATTCTTATAGTATCGACTCTAAAAAACTTCAGGCAATCATAGATGAGCATCTCATATCAAAAGGCATTAAGCAAAAAGTTGCTCCTATTGAAGTTTTTAGTGATGCTTTTGTCAAGAAAAAAGATGCAAGGAAAAGCGCAAAAGCAAAAGCTGCGGAGATAGAAAACGCACTTATGCGGCATATCAACCTCAATATGCAATATGACCCTGTACTTTATAGTAGTTTTTTAGAGATGCTTAAAAAAATCCTTGAGCAATTTAAAGAAAACTGGGACGAAATCGTCAAAGAACTAGAAGCGTTACGAGAAAGACTCAAAAAGACAGAAGAGAAGACTTTTCACGGACTGAAAAAAGAGTACAAACCCTATTTCAATCTTTTTGCGCAAGAGATTTTTGGGAAAATAGAGGATTTGAATGAAGATGAAATTTCTTTGGCGATAAGGCTTACAAAAGATATAACGGCTATTATTGAGGCAGAAGAGACGGCTTTTTTATGGAGTAGTACGCCCGCAAAAGCAAGGCTCCAAATGGAGATACAAGATACGCTTTTAAGCGAGGACTATATCAAAATAAAAGTTATAGGCGAAAAATATAAAACTTTAATCTTACAGATTATGAATATTGCGGAGCCAAATAAAAATGGAACTAAACTATAGTATCCAAAGAAGCTCTGCACGCAAAACCTTGAGTTTAAAAATGGCTCCAGATGGAACGCTTGAAGTGTTGGCACCGCTGGATGTATCGGATGAAAAAATCGATACACTTGTACAAAAAAAGAAGTTCTGGGTCTATAAAAACAAAAAAGAACTTGTTGAGAAAAAAATGGCTTTTGAAAAAGAGTTTGTATCGGGAGAGTCATTTTTATATCTGGGTAAAAAGTTTAGGCTTGATGTCACAGCATGTGAGCATAAAGGCTTAGCGTTTAAGCAAAATAAATTTATCCTCAACAAAACAGAACAAAAAAGTGCAAAAAAGCTTTTTGAGCAATGGTACAAGCAAAAGGCAAAAGAGAAGCTCATCCCAAGAATTGAAAAATTCGCAAATCAAATGGGCGTGAGCCCCAAAGAAACAAAAATATTGTCAATGCAAAAAAGATGGGGAAGTTGCACAAGTGATGGTAATATCATCTTGAATTACCATCTTATTAAAGCACCTCTTTATATTATAGACTATGTGATAATACATGAACTCGCCCACTTGCTAGAGCATAACCATAGTGATAAATTTTGGAAAATTATTCAAACACAAATGGGAGATTATAAAAAGCATAAAGAATGGCTAGGGAAGCTAGAAATTTAAAGGATAATTATGAAAATCCATGAAAAATATCTCGAAGCGTTAAAGACATTTGACGATTTTGTCACTGTTTCGGAGTGGGCTGTAAGATTTGGCGAAATGTACCCTGAGCTTTTAGACAAAGCCAACAAAGAAGCACAAAACCAAAAGAACGATACGACAGGTCTGCGTGAGATTGCCGCGCGTATCTCTTCACGCCTTGCTACGGGTGGATTTGATGGGCTGGTTGAGATAGACGCAACCGAACGCCCTCGTAAAATCAAATACATCACCAAAGAAGAGCTCAACGAAAAAACAACCCAAGAGCTAGAAGAAGACATCGAGCCGCTTCGCCGTCAAGACATCATTAACCAAGCCAAAGAGAGTTTGGAAGCGAAAGAGCTTTACAGGATTAGCGAGTTTGAAGACATTCAAAAAAAGTTTAAAAACTTCCTTGGCATCGACTTCGAGATAGACCACGCTCAAGCACTTTTGGACGATGCCCAACAAGGCAAACACCACCCTGATAATTTTCAACTCTTGCTCAAATATCACAATGTTAAAAAGTATAAAAATAGCTGGCAAAGATTTAGCATCGAAGAACAAATAGAATACATCTACAAAGTCGTAGAATTGCACAGAATTTTAGAAGATAAATTGGGTGTCAAACTCGATACTGCTATTTTGGAGAATTTAGTAAGTCGGTTAAAAGCAGTCTATTAAACTCTTTTACATGTAAAGACTTATACAGGTTTTTAAACAGTAATTCCCCTTACTTCTGTTTCACCCAAATAAGCTTACTCGTATCATAATTACATTCCTCTGCTTTGGTTAAAATCTGACGTTTTGTTACTTCATCGATGTTTTTTGAGCGAGAGAGTATCCATAAGTATTCGCGGCTGGGTTCACCTATGAGCGCGTAGGTGTAGTTTTCATCTAACATCAGCACCCAATAATTACCGTAAAAAGGTCTAAAGAAGCTCACTTTTAATTTTGAATGTGTTGCATCTACTGCGTAGGCGATACCTTTGGCTTCTTTATGGGTGCCATCTTCTTTCGTGCATTGGTTGAGGACGTTTATGCTTCCATCGTCATTTAACGCATATGTCGCCGATACGTTCGTACAGCCTTTTTCAAATGAGTGGTCATACCGTGCTATCTCATACCATGTGCCAAGGTATCGGTTTAGATCAACTTTTTCGACCGTTGGAAGTGGCGCATAGTGTTTGGCACAGCCTAGAAAAACGAAGGAGCAGATGAAAGTGATGAACATTTTGAACATAGTGACTCCCTTTTGAGTGATATTAAAAGTATACACTCAAAAGATTATTTCTAAACTCTCATCTTGGGGTTAATTTATGCATTTAAAGACAAAAAGAAGCCTCTTTCAAGGCTTCCTCATCTTTACATGTAAAAGATTTACGCAGGTTTTCTAAGTAGTAATTTTTCAGTATCACTCGCCGCATCATCGGTCAAATGCAAGTTAAAGTTCTCTTGCAAGAACGCAAAGATGTCATCGTTGACGAATTGTGGTGGTTTTGGTCCAAGGTAAATGTTTTTGATACCAAGGCTAAAGAGTCCTAAAAGAATAAGAACTGCTTTTTGCTCCATCCAGCTAAGAACGATCGAAACGGGGAGATCGTGTACCGTAACACCAAGTGCGCCTGCAAGGGCAAGAGCGATGTGAACAGCGCCATTACTGTCATTACATTGACCAAGGTCTAGGTAACGAGGGATGCCTGTATCTGCAACCGTTCCAAAGTCGATGTCATTAAATCTAAATTTACCACAGCTTGATGTCAAGATGACGCAGTCATTTGGCAAACTCTCTGCCATTTTTCTGTAGTATTCACCGCCCGTTCCTGGAGCATCACAACCTGCAATGACGAAGAATTGGCTAATCTTACCTGCTTGAACTGCTTCAAGAATTTGTGGAGCAAGACCAAGGATGGTTTTATAGTGGTGACCCGTTACGAGTGTCTCTTCACTGTCAAAGCCTGTTACATCTGGAAGTGCAAGTGTTTGAGCGATAACTTCACTAAAGTCATTGTTTTGGATTTTTTTGCCCTCTTTGATGCCTACGATGTCATAAGTATAGAGTCTATCGATATACGTTGAGTTTGATTTTGGAGGAACGATACAGTTGGTGTTAACGATGATAGTTCCGCCCCATTGCTCAAAAAGTTTGGTTTGATCAAACCATGATTTACCGATGTTACCTTTAAGGTGAGGGTATTTTTTAAGTTCAGGATACGCATGTGCTGGAAGCATTTCTGAATGCGTATAAACATTGATGCCTTTACCTTCTGTTTGTTTCAAAAGCTCTAAGAACATGTCAAGATTGTGACCGCTTACTAAGATCGCTTTACCTTCAGCTCTGTTTTGACTGATTTTAACAGGCGTTGGAACGCCAAGGTGAGAAGTGTGCGCATCACTTAAGATGTCCATCATTTTAACACCCGCAGAGCCAATTTTCATCAGTTGAGCGATGTGATCGTCAAAGTTGAAGTTGACATTGGTGAGGGTAAAGTAAAGTGTTTGAGCGATGACGTCATCGACTTCTTTGGTATTGGCACCAAATTCATTGGCATGCGTTCTATAAGCACTTAAACCTTTAAGACCATAAATCATGATGTCTTGAAGTTTTGCCAAATTGGCATCTTTGCCACACGTTCCCATATCTTGACCTTTTGAGCCACAGCCACCTATCGCACTCATAGAGCATTGATCACATAACATGTTTAAAGACATTTTTTATCCTCTTTGAAAAATTTCCCGTATCTTATCAAGAGGACAAAATGATGTCATTGATTGATCTCAATCAAGACTTTTACATGTAAGAACTGGCCTTTTTCCAATCAATGATAGCATCTGGGTGCATTGGGCGTGCGATGCCGTAGCCTTGTGCTAACTCACAGCCGTGTTTTAAGAGAAGCTCTGCATGTTCTTGCGTCTCAACACCTTCGGCAACAACACTCAGATCAAACGCTTTACTTAAGCCCACAATCGCTTCAACAATGGCAAGGTCATCTCGGTCATGTAGAAGATTGCAGATAAAACTTTGGTCGATTTTTAAAATATCGATTGGCAATTTTCTAAGATAACTGAGCGACGAATACCCCGTACCAAAATCATCTAGGGCAAAACGAACGCCTAAGGTTTTACACGCATGCATGATTTGCGAAACATGCACCATATCTTCCAGTGCGCTGGTTTCTAAAATTTCTAATATAATAAGATGCGATGGCACCTCCGGATAACGAAACAACATGGTTTGTAGATAATCCGTAAAGTTTGCATCTTGAAGTTGTCTTGCACCGACATTAATGCTCACAGCAAGAGGCAATCCTTTTTTGATCCAATCACTCATCTGTTTAAATGCTCGCTCAATGACCCACTCACCCAATTTAATGCTCAGTACATGATCTTCTACAATCGGCAAAAAAGCATGTGGAAGCAAAAAGCCTTTTTCAGGGTGTTGCCACCGTATCAACGCTTCAACACTGATCAATTCATGTGTTTTAAGGTTCACTTTGGGCTGGTAATAGAGAATAAACTCATCGTTTGCAATCGCCGATAAAATATTTCCAAGACTTGCATTTTGCTGTTGGATCGCCTTGTCATACTCTATATCAAAGAAGTGGTAACGGTTTTTCCCCGACTGTTTTGATTGATACATTGCAAGATCAGCATGCCTTAAAAGCTGTTCTGCATCCACACCATCTTTCGGATACAGCGTCACACCGATGCTACTAGAGACTTGGATAATGTTGTCATTAATCACAATAGGGTCTGATGTTGCTTGCAAAAGACGATCTAAAATAGGTCTACACTCTTCTAAACTCTCAAGATCTGTCAAGACAGCGACAAACTCATCGCCACCAAGCCTTGATATCGTATCGCCCTGACGAAGAGCCTCCTCCATACGTTCTGCAATAATCACCAAAAGCTCATCGCCTATATGATGCCCGTATTGGTCATTGATCGCCTTAAAACCATCAAGATCCAAATAAACAACCGCTAACTCTTTTTTCCTTCGCTCTGTTTGTACCATCGCTTGTCTGAGTCGATCTGCAAATAAAACACGATTCGGAAGGGAAGTAAGTGCATCGTAATGGGCAATGTATTCGAGCTGCTTTTCATGTTCTTTCATCGTTGTAATATCCGTAAAAAGGGCAACATATGACTGGATAACCCTTTTTTCATCATAAACCGCACTGATACTGGTCATTTGAATATAAACTTCACCCGATTTACGGCGGTTAGAGATTTCACCATACCAATGCCCTTTTTCAAGGAGCGACTGCCACATTTGCTTGTAAAAAGAGTCTCCTTGCCTTCCCGATTTTAGAAGGCGTGGATTGTGCCCAATAACTTCTTCATGGGTATACCCTGTAATACATGTAAAGGTATCATTAACCTCAACGATCTCGCCTGAAGCATTGGTAATCATAATACCTTCCCTAGCATACGTAAACACACTTGCGGCGAGTTTGAGTTTTGCTTCTGTCTCTTTACGATCGGTAATATCATGCGATAACACAATAAAATGTGCCATTTTATGGGATTCTTTTTTCTTAGAGACCGAAAGCTCAAACCAAAAGAGTTTATGAGTCCCCTCTAAAGCATACTGAAACCCAAAAGCACGCCCTTTTTTATTGGCTTCCTGTAATGCTTCCATAAAAACAAGGGCAACGTGACTTGGATAAATCTCATTCACATTTTTACCAATAAAATTTTCCAACATAGAAGAAAAATGAGCATGCGCTCTTCCCACACGAAAATAAACACCCTCTAAACTCATTTCAAAAAGAGCATCAGGAATGGCATCTAAGGTACTTTGCAAGCTATCTTGAGCCGAAAGTAGGTATTTTTCATTTTGACGTATTTGTTTGTTTTGCCTATACAACTGCGCGCCAATACTCATAAGAAAAACAAGGAAAACAGTTAATATCCCTGTGATGTAATTAGAATATCGTGACCAAAAATCTGCTAAGGTAAAATTAGGCGCTTCTTCAAAAGGTGGTACACGAAGCATTCGCAGCGCATCTTCTACCCCCTTGTAATCCGCAGGAACCGTAAATCCATAAATCTGAGCACGGGTAGCTGCTTCACTCTGGGATGGCAACGCTAAAAGCGCTACAGTTAGGGTACGTGCAATATGCTCATCAAACCCCGGAACAACGACCAAAGGCCATTCGGGATAAAGTTTTGTTGAGTGAATAAAAGGAAAGTTCAAATCTTTTTGTTCATTGATAATTTTAATATCAGATAATGCTAATTTCCCCTCATGAATCATATCTTCAAGGACATTTGTACGCACAAATCCCACATCGGCTTTATGGGAAAGTACCGCTTCAATAATCTTGTCGTGTGGCATTCCAGTTATGACTAAACGCGTATCATGAGGGTCAATACCGCTGTTTGCCAACTCATAGGCTTGCATCTGATACCCACCAAGAGAATTGGTATCGGTTACTGCGATCTGTTTATATTCCATATCATGTAATGTTAAAATAGGTGAATCGTGACGTGTAAACATTACTCCTGCAAATTGGGTGAGTGTAAAATTATTTTTTTGTGTGATTTGAGTAACAAGAGGTGCAGAGAGTTTGAACTTATTTTTTAAAACGATGTAATGCCCTGGATTGGTCAAGATGATGTCAACCTCATGATTGGCAACCGCTTGTGTGAATTCTGGATAATTATAGATGTGAAGGGATATAGGTTTCCCAATAGCATTTTGAAGGTAAGTTGCAAAAGGTTGCCACTGAAGTAGCGCCTGCTCTTTTGGGCGAAACGCTAAAATTCCAAGACGAAGAGCCTCTTCAGCACTTACATATTGACATAAACAAAATAAGACAATTAAAATTATTTTTTTCATGATAACTCACTATAGTTTAACGAATTATCAAAACTTCTCACATTAGTATAGCACTATTCTGTTTATTGATATTTGTAATTCTTTCTAATTATACCATTTTTAAAATGTCATGTTTTTGTTTCTTGGCTAAACTTTACCATATCGTCTTTCGGATGTTTTATATTCGGAAATAATCGCTTCTAATTCTCCCATTGAAAACTCTGGCCATAAGGTTTTTGTAAAGAAAAGTTCCGCATAGGCTGACTGCCACAACAAAAAGTTCGAAAGACGACAATCTCCCCCTGTTCGAAGAAGCAGATCCACAGAAGGAATACCTGCTGTATCGAGGTGAGATTCTAAGATCTCTTTGGTAATTTCACCCTTTACATGTAAAGATTTATTGATGGCACGAAGAATCTCATCTTGGGCACCATAGTTGATCGCCAAAATTTGTCTCAGTCCAGAACAATGTTTTGTTGCCTCTTTAGCATAAGCGATCTCTTTTTGCAAAGAGGATGAAAGTTTGCTCATATCGCCAATCACGTCAAAACAGATGTTGTTTTCAAGAAGTATAGGAATTTCGCTGTGCAAATACTTGGAAAGCAGTTTCATCAAAACGCTTACTTCGGCTTTGGGGCGATTCCAGTTTTCGGTGCTAAACGCATAAAGGGTCAGGTATTTGATACCCATTTTAGCGGCATACTTTGTAATCTCACGTACTTTTTTAGCGCCTTCCTTATGTCCAAAAGAGCGCTCTTTTCCTTGGCGCTGCGCCCATCTGCCATTGCCATCCATTATAATTGCCAAATGCACTAAATCATTCATTCTTTACTTCTTTTGAGCTTACAATTTATGAGCGCCATTTTATCTTTTTTCTCTTTAGCCCACCTTGACAAATCTTGCCACTTTGACTAAAATTACACCATCACTACTTTTTAGAAATTCTCACAAAGTAGTCTCATAACAATCGACTCAAGCAACTCTATCTTTGGGAATCTTTCACCATATTAAGAGACTCTAGCTTCATGAACGATCAAACTAACAACAAAGAAGGCACAATGAGCGGAAACACTCCCACCTCAAACAATCAACCCTGCGCGAATACAACCCAACCCAACGGTAATACAAATGGAAACGTACAAGCAAAACCAACACACTATAACAAATCACGAACCCATATTCCCGTAGATGGCTACAAAATTGAGGGTCTAAGAACGACGCCACTTGAAAAACTTTTAGAGATTGCTGCTGAACTTGGCATTGAAAACCCTAATGAACTTAAACGTCAAGATTTAATGTTTGAGATCTTAAAATCTCAGGTCAACCAAGGTGGATTCATTCTGTTTACGGGTATTTTAGAGATTGCGGGTGAAGGGTATGGTTTCCTACGTGCTACGGATGCCAACTTCTCCGACAGTGCCAACGATGCCTACGTTAGCAGTACCCAAGTTAAAAAATTTGCGCTTCGTACCGGTGACATCGTGACAGGACAAGTGAGACCTCCCAAAGATCAAGAGCGTTACTACGCCCTTCTTAAAATTGAAGCCATCAACTATCTTCCTCTTGTAGAGAGCAAAAAACGCCCTCTTTTTGAAAACCTAACACCCCTTTACCCAACCGAAAAAATCAAACTTGAATACGATCCAATGAAAATCACCGGTCGTGTACTGGATCTTTTTACCCCAATCGGTAAAGGTCAACGTGGGTTGATCGTTGCCCCTCCAAGAAGTGGTAAAACCGAACTTATGAAAGAGCTTGCTCATGGAATTGCTCGCAATCACCCAGAATCTGAACTCATTGTTCTGCTTGTCGATGAGAGACCTGAAGAGGTGACCGACATGCAACGCTGTGTTCAAGGTGAGGTCTATAGCTCTACGTTTGATATGCCAGCATCCAATCATGTTCGTGTCGCCAACCTTGTCATTGAAAAAGCCAAACGTCGCGTTGAGATGGGCAAAGATGTCATTATCCTTTTAGACTCGATCACCCGTCTTGCACGTGCTTACAATACCGTCACTCCTTCAAGTGGTAAAGTTTTAAGTGGTGGTGTCGATGCCAACGCATTGCATAAACCAAAACGTTTCTTTGGTGCTGCAAGAAATATTGAAAATGGCGGCAGTTTGACGATTATTTCAACCGCATTGATTGAGACAGGTAGTCGAATGGATGAAGTTATCTTTGAAGAGTTCAAAGGTACAGGTAACAGCGAAATTGTTCTTGATAGAAATATCTCAGATCGAAGAATCTACCCAGCGATTAATATCATGAAATCAGGTACACGTAAAGAAGAACTTCTTCTTACTCCTGATCGTCTTCAAAAAATCTGGGCTCTTAGAAGCGCTATCAGCCAAATGGATGATATTGAAGCACTTAAATTCTTGTATGCAAAAATGCTTAAAACCAAGGACAATGAAGAACTACTCTCTATTATGAATGACTAGGCTTTTTTTAAAAGTCTAGTTCAGAACGTCAGAAAAGCAAAACTTTTTTGATTGAGTTAGCCACTATGACACTAAAGATTGCCAATGATGTTGGCAAAATGAGGTTTTGGAAAAAATCTCGAAATAGTGTAAAATTGGTTATAAATTAGATAAAGGTCTTTACGTGTCACATCAAGTACTTGCTCTAAAATATCGTCCTTCATCATTTGATAAGCTAATCGGTCAAGAGTCGATCACTCAAACGCTTAGTTTAGCACTTAACCAAGATAGGCTTTCACATGCCTACCTCTTTTCTGGGCTACGGGGGAGTGGTAAAACATCCACTGCACGCATCTTTGCTAAGGCTCTTGTCTGTGACCAAGGTCCAACCTCTACGCCATGTGAAGTATGTGAACATTGCATTAGTGCGAATGAAAACCGTCATATTGACATCATTGAGATGGATGCGGCATCCAATCGTGGTATTGATGATATTCGCGAACTCATCGAGAGTACCAAATACAAACCTACCAGCGCACGTTTTAAAATCTTTATCATTGATGAAGTCCATATGCTCACTACTCAAGCCTTTAACGCACTTTTAAAGACACTGGAAGAGCCTCCAAGTTATGTCAAATTCATTTTGGCAACGACCGATCCTTTAAAACTGCCTGCAACGATTTTATCAAGGGCTCAACACTTCCGTTTTAAACAGATTAAGCAAAGTGATGTCGTCAATCATCTCTGCCATATTCTTCATCTTGAAAATATTGAATATGAAAAAGAGGCATTGGAGATGCTTTCTCGTGCAGGCAACGGTTCATTGCGCGATACACTGACACTCATGGATCAAGCAATCATTTTTTCAAAGGGCTATATCACACCTGAGAATGTGGCAACAATGCTTGGCCTTTTAGATCCAAATCAACTTGAAACAATTTTTACAACGATTTTAAGTGGCAATAAAAGTGAGATGCTAAGCATTATTAAAGAGCTTGAAAGTTATGAGTGCGAAATCGTCATTGATGAATTAATCGCTTATCTTAAAAATGCCTTTTTCGCCCAAGATCGCCGTTTTTCAACGCTTTTATATGAACGTTTCTTTAAGATTCTCAGTGAAGCCAAAAGTCTTTTATACATCAATGCCAATAACGGCTTTGTGCTCTCATTGATCTTCTTTAAGATGATTGAAGCAACCAATATTAAAACGATTGAAGAGATGATCGACTCACTTGAAAATGAAAAATTTCGTCTCCCAACAACAGCCCATGCTAAAACTGATGTTTCAGAAGCACCAACAACGACTGCAGAAGCTGAAGAAACGTCTTTACATGTAAAAGATCAAGGCGTCACTTCTGAGATGCTTTTTGCTCGTCTGTGCGATAAATTGCTCGATCGTAATGCAGAGCTGGGTGATTGTTTTAAAAAGTATATTCAGTTTGATAGTTTTTCAGAAGAACAGCTTATGCTCAGTTCAAGTGCCGAAGGAGAAGCGAGTAAAACACTGAATACCCATTATGGCATTATCAAGCACTTTGTCCAAGAGCTTTTTGGACTGGAAACAAAAATAAAAATTACTAAAATGCATGTACTTCCACCTGAATCAAAACCTGAGCCTTCATTTGATCCTAATTATGAATTACAAATGAGCGAAGCAGAACTGAGCGCAAACGATCAAAGCTCTTCAATGATCGAAAGTGTGGAGTTTGAAGGTGCCCCTCAAAGCGACAGCTGTGCCGCAGGTGCGATCATGGCAGGTCAACGCGAAATTGATGCTAAAGAAGTCCTCAATACTCCTTTTGTTCAAAGGGCAACGGAGCTTTTTGACCCTCAAAAGATTCAAATTCACCAAAAGGTTTGACGATGGAAAAAATCCTTATTATTAACACAGGTGGCACATTTAATAAACGCTACAATCCTCTTAAAGGTGAGCTTGAAGTTCCAGAAGATGGCATCGCAGTAGAGTCTATTTTACGTTACTGTTACAATACCTCGTATGAGCTTTTAAACATCATTCACAAAGACAGTCTAGAGATGAGCGAAGATGATCGTGAATTGATTGTAAAAATCATTCAATCTTCAAAGTGTTCTAAAATTTTAATCGTTCATGGTACTGATACCATGGATGTTACCGCTACTTTTTTAGCGTTACATGTAAAAGATAAGATCATTACCCTAACAGGTGCCATGGTGCCTTTCAGTATTGATACCGTTGAAGCAACAAGCAATTTCATGATGGCTTTGGGTGACTTAATGTGCCGAGAAAAAAACGGGGTCAATCTTGCCATGCATGGTGCAATTGCAAGCCATGGAAGTATCTATAAAAATAGACAAAAAGGGATTTTCGAGCTCTGCTAAAGGGCTCGTAAATCCTCTGTTTTACGAAACAAAAAATGACTCATTACAATCACATAGTAGGGATAAATCACAACACCTAAAAAAGGTATCACTGTTAGTGCAAAACAGATCAAAGAAATCCCTCTCATTTGCCCCGCGTATAATTTCTTTAACGACAAATACTCTTCTTTAGAATTAATCATTGAAGCAACATCAAGTACCAAAAGTTTATGAAACAAATAAAACACAGGCACTAAAAGCACAAAATTAAAGAGTGGAATAAAAACCAAAGGTGAGAGCAGTAAAAACATCAACGTTGTCCACAAAAGCGTTTTAAGCACTATCCACACGTAACTAAGCAAACCAATGCCTCGAAATGCCACACGAGGATAATAGAGTGTACCTATCTCTTTGATAAAATAGCTTGCAAATAGTCCAACGATAACCGAATAGACCATCAGAAAAAGATAGTAAACGACCATAGCAGATGTAAAGAAAAAGAGGATGGCTACAATCGTTTTGGTAATGAAGAGAAGCGAAATCATACTCAAAAACCAACTCTGTTCCACACTACCTTCAAAACTCTGTAAACTCTGTGCAATCCATGCGGACAAAGCGCCAACACCTCCAAAAAGAAGCCAAATAGCACCTATAAAGACGAAGAGTGTGAGAATAAAAGAGAGGAGAGAAACGAGCAAAACTCTTGGAGAAAAGGTATCTCCAAGAGCCAATGCAAAAATATTCGTTTTGGGTGTTTGCTGTATCATCACAATTTACTGAATCGTTTGACCATTAACGCTAATGGCGCCATTTTTCATTGCTATTTCGTAAATGAAAAAGTCACCTTCCTCTTTTCCTAATGCAAAATCTTCAGCAGATGTCAGACCCAAGCTCTCAAGGGTTGCACGATCTTCTTTATGAACCTTGACTTTGGAAGTAATATCTAAAAGTCCAAGAAGTGCTAGAGGACTTTGTTTGTCGCTATAGTTATTTTCTGCCACAACCAATGTTGTATCAATACTGACATCTTTAAGATTGATCATCTCTGTACTAAACCCTTGAAGTGCAATCCCTAAATCAAGCTTCACACCGTGATTGATAAGCGCTATAAAATCATCGATAAGAACTTTATCTTCAAGCGGAACTGTTCCAAGAAGCAACATATTATAATCAGCTTGTACTTTTTTCATTGTATCCGAGTTAATGCCTCGTAAGAAAAGTTTTGCAAAGAGTTTTTTAAGTGTGATATCTGCACTACTATTATTGACGGCGATATCATCAAACGTATAGTCTGCTTTGATTTGAAGATCTTTTTTGACATCTTCTACACTACTGTTGGCTTTGAGAGAACCTAGATCAAACTTTGCGTTGGTATATTCATCATTAATTTCAAAAGCGTACTTACCAATTTTAAGGTCACCTTTGTTATTGAGATCGTCTTGATAACTAAAGTTGTAAACAAAGTCTTGAAGCTCACTTTTAAACATAAACATATCACTGTTAATGCCAAAATTTTGTTTGCCAATACCAAGAACACCTTGAACACTACCACCATGTTCTGCTAGTGTCAGCATCTGTTTTTCCGTATTAATGCTCAGAACAGTACCTTCTGCTTTGATCTCTTCTTTGATGTCTTTAAATTTCACATCTTTGAGTTTTTGGTCACTGCCAAATGTCATATCAAGCGCTAAAACACCTCGCGTTAAAAGGGGTAAAATGGCATCACTTGTCACTTTATCGTTTGCAATGGATTCTTGAATCGAACGTGGTAATTGATTAAGACTCAAAGAGACTTTAACATCACTGGGTAAAAAATTTGAATTCGTTATCTCACCACTAAATTTTAAACCATCAAAAGCATCATTGATGCCCTCATCAGTTTCCGTTTTCAAGCTTTCTGCAAAAAGCTTATATTGAGCATTCTTTTCAACCAAAGTAGTGAGTAAAAAGTCGCGTGCTTTTTTAGCATCAACGACTTCAAGACTAAAGGTTCTTGTACCCGTCAGGTAACCGCTTTTGCTCAAAATCTCTAGCTTTTGACCATTTTTTTCAAGCAGAACCCTGTTGGTCTCTATACTGCTGTCAACTTTATGTGAAACAACAAGAGGTGTTACAGCTAATGCTGCCACCACGACAGATGAGATAACCAGATATTTTGTTTTTGACATACAGGGCCTTTATTATTTATAACCTATAACATAATAGGTATTTTTGTTAGGAACTTTTTCTAAAGTAATTTTGAACTTTGTGGCCCATTTACTAATTAGCTCATTCACCTCATCAATGAGATCTGCACCTGTAGCTTCATTTTTGATTTTAAAGTAATCTTTATTACTAGAAAGCGCCACAAATGAGTGATGAACTTTAAGTGCATCATGTAAAGCAAGAAGATGTTTTTCAATATGTTCAAAGCCTACAGTATTGTTAATAACGCGCTCAAGTTGCGCTTGTGCATTTGGAGTAACCCCATAACCTAGTTGTGTTAAGATCGCCTGTTTTTCCATACGTTTTTTCCTTTTAATATTTTTTATTCTTCAAAAAGCAAAGTCTTCTAGCGTTTTTGTGCAATCAGTACATCTTCGATCATCTTTGAAATATCACCATCCAAAATATTGCTCACTTGAGAGTATGCAATATTGCTTCGAGTATCTTTCACTTGCTGATACGGTGCTAAAACATAACTGCGAATTTGATGTCCCCAGCCATTATCACTTTTTTCAACACCATCTTTCACGGCTTGCTGTTTTTCAAGCTCATATTCATACAAACGAGACTTCAACATTTTCATAGCTGTTGCTCTATTTTTGTGCTGAGATCTGTCATTTTGACACTGTACGACAATTCCCGTTGGCATGTGTGTGATACGAATGGCACTATCTGTTTTATTGACGTGCTGACCACCTGCTCCACCTGAACGGTACGTATCGACTTTAAGATCACGGTCTTCAATGACGATATCAATATCATCATCTACTTCAGGAGAAACCATAACAGAACTAAAGGATGTATGGCGTTTGGCATTGGCATCAAACGGACTAATACGCACCAAACGATGAATACCATTTTCGACCTTGAGGTAGCCATAAGCGTTTTCCCCACTGATAATAAAACTGACATCTTTCAGCCCAGCTTCTTCACCCTCTTGGTAGTCTAGCACCTCGACCTTAAAGCCTAAGCGCTCAGCCCATCTCAGATACATTCTGTACAAGATACTCGCCCAATCTTGGCTCTCTGTTCCTCCAGCACCTGGATGAATAGAAATAATAGCATTGTTATTGTCGTTTTCACCACTGAGCATCATTGCAATTTCTAAATTGGTAATGTGATCTTCCAAATGGTGTGCATCTTTATAAAGCTCTTCCAGTGTTGTTTCATCGTTTTCACTGTTTGCCATTTCATATAAATCTACGGCATCCACAACAACCGTATTTGCTTTGGTATAACGATTGAGTAAAGAGTTGAGTGCTGTTTTTTCTTTTTGTAGCTCTGCTGCTTTTTTTGCATCATTCCAAAACTCAGGGTTTTGTTCAATCGTTTCGATCTCTTTAAGCCTTGAGATCAGCTCTTCTGGCTTAATAATCTGTGCGATGTTATCCACTTTCGTGGTTAATTTTTTGAGAAGTTCGGTGTATTCGTAACTATCCAAATGGTTTCCTTTTGCTATAATACTCGCTTCAATTTAAGAGACCTCCAACAAAAGCCGTTTCTTAGAAGTCTAGTATTATATTTTACTCAAAAGTGCCTAAAATGAAAATAGTAAAAACGATTGATGAACTTAAGCTCGCTAGAAGCGAGTTAAAAGGTACCATAGGCTTTGTTCCGACCATGGGAGCATTGCACAATGGGCACCTCTCTTTAATGCAAAATGCTGTAGCTCAAAACGATCATGCCATTGTCTCTGTATTTGTCAACCCTACCCAATTTTTAGTAGGAGAAGATCTTAGTACCTATCCTAAGCGTACCCAAGCCGATATTAAAATTTGTGAACTTGCAGGCGTGAGTATTCTCTTTATACCAACGCCTGAGGTCATGTACTCAAGCATGGAGCCCACCATCCTTGCACCCAGTGCTAAAGCCTATATTTTAGAAGGATTAGCACGTCCAGGTCATTTTGATGGTGTTTTACGCGTGGTGTTAAAGCTGTTTAATCTGACCAAACCAACACGTGCGTATTTTGGTAAAAAAGATGCACAACAGCTCTATTTGATTCAAAATATGGTCAAAAGTCTCTTTTTAGACTTAGAAATCGTACCGTGTGAAATCGTCAGAGAAGACGATGACTTAGCCCTTTCCAGCCGCAATGTCTATCTGAATGCCAAAGAGCGCCAAGAGGCACTTTTACTGTGCGAATCCCTGAAAGTGGCAACCCATGACATTATCGCTGGAGAGCGTAATATTGCGGCTATCAAAGCTGAAATGTTGCACACCCTAGAGCCTTTACATGTAGAATACGTGGAAATTTTAAATCGGGATTTTGATACAATAGAAACCATTGAAATAGGCAACTCCATCATTCTCGTCTGCGCCAAAGTTGGCACGACCCGCCTCATTGATAATTTATGGATTTAAAGCTAAAAACCTTTCTGCCTTGCTGAAGGTAAACTTGAGTTCCCCGTGGCAAATATAGCTTTTAACACTTTGCTTAAAAGTGTAAAACACGTTCTAAAAGAACTATTTTAAGGATAACATTGAAAAAATTACATCTCGTTTCATTAGGATGCAATAAAAATCTCGTCGATAGTGAAGTCATGCTAGGCAAACTTCAAGCCTATGAAATGTGCGATGACCCCAGTCAGGCTGACGTACTCATCGTCAATACCTGTGGCTTTATTGGCCCTGCCAAAGAAGAGAGTCTCAATACCATTTTTTCACTGCATGAAGCTCGCAAAAAAGGCTCGTTGCTGGTGATGGCAGGCTGCCTTACAGAACGCTACAAAGAAGATTTGACTAAAGAGATTAAAGAGGTCGATCTTTTTACTGGTGTGGGTGATTACGACAAGATCGATGAGATCATCGCGCTTCGTCAAAATCGCTTTAGCCCCGCTACCTACTTACAGAGCGAAGAAGAGCGTGTCATTACGGGTTCCAATGCGCATGCGTATGTCAAACTTTCCGAAGGATGCAACCAAACGTGTAGTTTTTGTGCCATTCCCGGATTTAAAGGCAAACTCCATTCCCGCACTTTAGAATCCTTGGTCAAAGAGGTCAAAGCACTTGTCTCTAAAGGGTTTTATGACTTTAGCTTTATCTCTCAAGACAGCAGCTCCTTTCTTCGTGATGTAGGCGAAAAAGAGGGTTTGATCAAGCTCATTGACGCAGTAGAGCAAATAGAGGGTGTGAAGAGTGCACGCATTTTGTATCTTTATCCAACCACGACATCTAATGCGCTCATTGAGCGCATTATTAGCTCACCGCTGTTTCATAACTACTTTGATATGCCGATCCAACACATCAGCGACGCCATGCTCAAACGCATGAAACGAGGGGCTGGACGTGAGCGCATTATCGAACAACTTAACCTTATGCGCCAAGCGCCCAATAGCTTTATTCGCACCAGTTTTATTGTAGGACATCCAGGAGAGAGCGATGCTGAATTTAATGAACTTCTGGAGTTTACAAAAACATTTGATTTTGATCGTGTCAACATTTTTGCTTACTCTGATGAAGAAGACACCTCTGCCTACGAAATGGATGATAAAATCGACACCAAAACGATCAATAAGCGTATTAAACAACTTGATAAAATAGTCCAAGCAAAAACGAAAAAAAGCTTTGAAAAAGAGGTTGGTAAAGAGGTCATCATCTTGGTTGAAGGGCAAAGCAGTGAACATGAGTTTTTCATGGGCGCACGCGAGCTTCTTTGGGCGCCGAGCATTGATGGCGAAGTCTTGGTCAATGACTCCGATATTGAGAATATTGAAGTAGGCAAGTGCTACCGTGCGACCATTACAGAGTGTGCGGGAGATCAACTCATTGCAACGATCACCACTGTTGCATAAAGCAACGATTAACCTTCTTAAAACATCTAAAAACCTTTTGGCATTCTCAGGCGGTGGAGACTCCACTGCCCTCTTCTTTTTACTCCTTGAGCAGGATATTCCCTTTGATATTGCCCATGTGAATTACCAAACACGAGAGCAAAGTAACGCTGAAGAAGCCTATGCTAAAAAACTTGCCGATACTTACAATAAACAACTTTTCACCTTTACATGTAAACTTGGAAATGCTAATTTTGAGCACTCTGCGAGAAAAGAGCGCTATACCTTTTTTGAAAGTATTATCCAAGAATATGATTACAACACGCTTTTAAGCGCACACCATTTAAACGATAAACTTGAATGGTTTTTAATGCAACTTTCTCGTGGTGCTGGGCTTGTTGAACTATTAGGTATGCAAGAGAGAGAAGAGCGAGAGCATTACACAATGGTTCGACCTCTTTTACATGTAAAGAAAACAACCCTTCAAACATATCTCGAAAATCGTAAAATTACTTACTTTACTGACGAAAGCAACGCTTCTTTAAAATACTTTCGCAACCGATTTCGCCACCACTATGCCAACCCGTTGATCGAAAACTATGCGGATGGTATCGCTAACAGTTTTAGCTATATGGAAGAAGATGCTAAACGCCTTTTGCCCCATCAAGCTACTCGCATTAAAGATCTTTTTCTCCTACCCAAAGATGAAGATGACCTGATCAATATTCGTCATATTGATAAAATAGTCAAACTCCTCGGTATTCTCTTATCAAAAGCACAAAGGGATGAGATTTTAAAAACAAAGAGTTGTGTTGTTGGTGGAAAAGTTGCAGTCTGCTTTGAAGAAAAGACGATTTTGATAGCACCCTATCTGAAGCAGGCTATGGAGAAAAAATTTAAAGAGAGATGTCGTCAAGCGCACATTCCTTCAAAAATCCGCCCTTACCTCTTTGCCTCGTCTATTGATCCTAGTGTGTTGCATTTAGATCATACACTTTAATCTTAAAGGTAGAGCTAATATTCTCTTTTCCTGATTCTAAATGAATAGGAAAATCTGCTTGAACAATACTGGAATAGCGGTTAAGTCCCTCTAAAAAGTTATAAAAATTTGTAGGTGTTTTCAGTGTTGATGTCACATTGAGCTCGTACTCAACGAACTCTTTTTTATAGTCTGACTTGGTTACTTCCGTTAACGAAACTTGCTTAAAGAATGTTCCCGCATAGCGAATAAACTCTTCTTGTGTAAAAGGATGCTTAAACGCACTCATAATATGAACATTTTCTGCTTTGAGTTTAGAAAGTTCTGCTTCTCGTTCCAAGAACAGGTTTTCAACTCTGGTTTTATGTACTAAAACGCGTTTATATTCTGCTTGCAAAACACGATGCTCTTTTACATTAGGGATAATGAGTAAGAAAACAAAACTAAAGGTAATGATGATAAACACCATCAAAAAAATGAGCAATTTCATAATATCTATTTTTTCTAAGCTTCGATCAAGGCTACTCACGGAAACCATCCTCGCCAAGAATTTTATTGATGCTCACAAAATTATACCACCCCTCTTTAGTTAAATAAAATGTTGTATTGCTCGTATGAAAAATTGATTTTAAAGGAGCTGCTAGCAAGAAATTAAAGGTATCTTGTGTTGGTGAGACACCGTATAAAATGAGTGAGTTTCGCTCCATTTGAACTTTATTCAACGTAATTTGATCTGGAACTAAATCAAAAAGATTTTTCATACTCTCTTTAAGCAGCGTATTATTAGAAAAAATCTCTTCAGAAATCGCTTTTTGGCGTAAAATAAGACCAATCGATTCATCATCTTCATCAATTTTTTTCTCTAACATTTCACGCTCTTTCGTCAAATCAACGACTCCATGTTTAAAAGAGCTCATCTCAATCACGATATAAAAATTGAAAATAATCATAAAACAGGACATCAAGCTAATAAAAACAAGCCACATCTTACTAAAGAGTGAAAAGAAAGGTTTTGGGCGTGGCGCTATGAAGCTGAGTCTCATTTAAAAACCTCTTTAATGGCTATATCGCACATACGATCGCTCACATCTACTTTATGAATTTCAACATCCATCATCAATTCATCTTCAAGTTGGCGAATTAAATCAGAACTAATCTCATAGCCGTCAAAAATGATAATCTCATCAATAAATTCACTCACATACAAAGGGTTATGATAATACTCTTCAAGCGATGATTTGAGATATTTGTACACTAACAGATCGCGTCCATAAAGCTCTAAGCTCATATCTTCTTCTTTGACACCCTTCATCTCTTTATAGGGACTTATTGCTTTATCATCAATATCCGAAAAGGAGTCAGTGGAGCGCAAGTCATCAATATCTTCCAATTCACCTAATTCCCCAAACTCACTGAGTTCTTCTATGCCTTCATGCTCAGGATCTTCGTGCTCTTCTGCACTGATTTCTGGCATCTCATCCGAGCTAACAATATCATCTTCTTCTTGCTCATTTTCCCAATCGTTAACATCATTACTGCGTGTAAATGAAATATCACTTTGTGTCTTAAAAAAGGCTCCAAAGTGAAGCTGTTTCTCTTCAAAAATAGCTAAAACAAAAAAATCTTGGCAATTTAGAATATAACACGTAGGTTTATTTTTAAGCTTTTGAGAAACAACAAAGTCACTGAGTATAATAAAAGGCGAATACACAAGATCAAGTCCTACCTCAGAAAAAAGGTTTTTGGCCCATTTAATTTCAATGTATGAGGCGTATGCTGACCATTGGTTAAACATAGCAACATGATGAACATTTTGTAAATCAACATTATGTTTATGAAAACTTGTATTGCCTGTTCCAGAAATTGCGCCTTGCCCTAAGGAACTCAGTAAAAAAGCAATATACACAAATTGATACTCTTCTTGCAAAGAAATCAGGTAATTTTCAAGTGACTTATCGAGTGCATCAAGAGGAGGAGTCAAATCAAATGTTTTGGAAAAAGTTCGAATAATGGCACCATTTTTAAGTACCTTACAGCTTAATGCACATTCTGTTTCACTTAACACAATAGCCACAAAAAGGTTCTGAAATTTTTTCTGAAGAACAGCTCTTATGCCCATATTACTGACTCTTTGTTCACATTACGACTCTTGTGTTAATTTGAATTTATACTATATATTAGACTAATATTGCTTAAGTTTTGTAAAATATCAAGCAAAAGTAATACCATATCCCAAAAGAGGCTTACACTGCATGCTCTAAAAGTCGCTTTTGGATCAATGCTTTTGCCTCATCCAGTGAAAGGTCATGGACATAGAAAGGATTACCAAAATAGAACTCTATCGTACAAAATGGCTTAGGAATACAAAAGTGATCCCAGCTCTTCATACTCCAATACGATGTTGGATTACAATTCATGGTAATAATCGGTACTTTTTTCATCATAGCAAGCACTGCTGCACCATCGGCCACACTGTGTCTTGGTCCTCTTGGGCCATCAGGTGTCAGAGCGATATCACGTCCTTTTTGAAGTGACTTTAACGCCTGTCTTAAAACAGAAGCACCGCCCTTGGAAGAACTTCCACGTATCGTGCCTCCACCAAAAAGCTGCATCAACCTTGCGGCCAATTCCCCATCAAAATGACTACTGACAATAGTATCAGCCTCAACACGTTTTGTATAGTACGTATACGCTGCTGCTGCCATCAATATCTCACCATGCCACAGAACATAGATGCTCGGAGTGGCTGAACCATTCTCTGGACGATAAAATTTCTTTTTACATGTAAAGAATAAAAGTTTAATTAATGCATAAATAAGAGGTGGAACAATCCACACTAAGAGTTTACGTGTAAACTCTTTAGAGAACAATTTCGCCATAGAGGGAGAGACGTTTTGGGTTGGTAATTTTGATGTTTACGGTTTGTCCCAATAAACTCTCATCACCCTTAATCTGAACCAGGGCATTGTTGTCACTTCGTCCTGCCAAAAAGCCACTATTGCGAAGTTCATCAATATAAACGGGATAAATTTTATTCAGGTTTTTTGCGGCAATCTCATCTAAAATTTCATCTTGTAAAAGTTGCAATCGTTCTAATCGCTTCGACCCTACTTCTGAATCGATTTGATTGGTAAACTCTGCTGCTTTGGTCAGTGGTCTTGGCGAGTATTTAAATGCAAAAATCTGTTCAAATTTCACGTGTCGCATGACATCCAGTGTATCTTCAAAATCGGCATCACTTTCGCCTGGAAAAGCCACAATAATATCGGTACTAATAGAGACATCAGGAATCATTTCGCGAAGTTTTAACGCTCGATTTAAAAACCACTCTTTGCTGTATCCACGTTTCATCTGCTCTAAAATATGGGTTGAACCACTTTGCAATGGCATATGCATCGATTTGCACACTTTTGGATTAGTCGCAAATGTCTCTAAAAATTTATCATCCATATGCAGTGGATGGGGAGAGGTAAAACGAATACGCTCCACTTCGGGGATTTCACTGATAAGATTTAAAAGGTCTGAAAAGTCCATTGTGTTCTGGACATTGCCACTAAAACGTCTGCCATAATTGTTCACATTTTGGCCGAGCAAGAAAATCTCTTTAGCCCCATTTTGAGCAGCTTTACGCGCTTCGTTAACAATCAATTCTGCAGGGATGGAGATCTCATCGCCTCTGGTTTGAGGGACGATACAGTAGGTACATTTTTTATCACACCCAATGGAAATATTAACATACGCTTTATACAGACTATTACGGTACTCCCCAAAGGCATATGTACTCTCGTCATAGTCAGTGTCGACACTTAAAAATTTTTCGGTATTAACGGCAGTGGAAATTTTGGAGACATTGCGTGCACCAATGACAAAACTCACATAGGGCGCCCGTCTAAAAATCTCTTTTCCCAAGTGGCTTGCAGTACATCCGCATACACCAATTTTTGCACCCTCTTTTTTTTGAAGGTTGTACTTACCAATCTCTGAAAACAGTTTACTCACAGGCTTTTCGCGTACACTACATGTGTTGACCAAAATAAGATCTGCCTCTTGTAAACTATTGGTCAAGACATAATTTTCTTTATCACCTAGTTCGGCGATAATGTGCTCAGAATCTCGCACATTCATCGCGCAACCAAGTGTCTCTATATAAAGTTTCTTTTCCTCTAAAATACCCAAAATATAGCCTTAAAGGATATGTACTTCGTACATGTAATCGCTCTCACCCAAACCGTAGCGAATATCTCGTAAATAGACACTAAACCCTTGAGCTTCAAAGTGCTCCACTAAGCTTACGAGGTCTTTATGAGAGTTTTCTTTATCAAAATAGAAGATCTTTTGTCCCTCTTTTTCAATAATCTCAGTCACTTTTTCCAATGTAATTGTCTTTGGTTTTCCATTAATTTCATTTCGTGCTAATTTGATTTCCATTGTAAACCTCTTTTCTATCGCAAAAATTATCGTATGTGTACAACACGCACAAAGATATATCGCGAAGTATACTTTAATTTCAATAAATTCCTCATTAAAAGCAAACAACTCCCTTCTCATAAAGAAAAATAAAAGAAGATTTTAGTTATAATCCTTACTCTTCACCGCAATCGTTTAAATTTCCATTTTTGATTTTTCATCATTGCGATTACACCATGATATAAAAATACGTATCTTTATTAAGGAAACCTATGGAAAAAATTATAGACATTATAGAATCTATTGCCCATGAAAAAGGGTTGGATATTAACGAAGTTAAAAATACCGTTACACTTGCTCTTGTCAAAACAGCCAAAAGAATTTATGGTGCAGAATACGAATATGGCGCTGAAATTGATCCAGCAACTAAAACACTTAAACTCTATCAAAAAGTCATTGTCGTTGAACCTGATGATACAAGACTTTTAGAAGGTAATGAAAATTTTATTGCTATTAAAGACGCTAAAGAGGTTGACCCAGACATCGAAATTGGTGATGAATTGACCTATGAATTACCTCTTGATAACCTAGGTAGAACAGCCGCTGCAACGCTTCAAAAAGAACTTGAATACCACATTCAACGCTTACTTGAAAACAATATTTTTGAAAAATATCAAAAACTTGTAGGCAAAACTGTTTTCGGATCTGTTGTGAGAGTTGATAACGACGAAAATACGTATATTGAAATAGAAGAAATCCGAGCGGTATTGCCACGCAAAAACCGTATCAAGGGTGAAAAATTCAAAGTCGGAAACGTGGTTAAAAGTGTTATTCGAAAAGTTTTAATTGATAAATCACAAGGTATGTATGTCGAACTTTCCCGTACCAGCCCAAAATTTTTAGAATCTCTTTTAGAACTTGAAGTACCTGAGATTAAAGATGAACTTATTAAAATTATTGGCAGTGCTAGAATTCCAGGAGAACGTGCAAAAGTAGCTCTTAGTTCATTGCATCCTAATATTGACGCTGTTGGAGCAACTGTCGGTACAAAAGGTGTGAGAATTAATGCGGTCAGCAAAGAGTTACATAATGAAAATATTGACTGTATCGAATACTCCAATATCCCAGAAATCTTTATCGCACGTGCGCTTTCTCCTGCGATTATTTCCAATGTCAAAATTCAAAATGGTAAAGCCATTGTAACACTTCCGAGCGATCAAAAATCAAAAGCAATTGGTAAGAATGGTATCAATATTCGTCTTACCTCAATGCTCACGGGATTTGAAATTGAATTGGTCGAGTCTGCTTCATCAACCCAAACAGCAGGTGAATCTTCCAATGATGACCAACTTGATCGTGATCCAAACGCCCTTAAAAATCTTTTCGGCGGACTTTAAGAACTTCTTTACATGTAAAGCTTTTTTGCTTTACATGTAAACCTTTTTTGTAAACCTACTCTGTCTTTTCTTTCACGTATTCAGCACCATGATTGACCTTCTCTTTGGTCCATTGGGCGCTATCTTTAGCATCTTTTTTAATACCACCCCATGTCGCACAGCCACTCATTAATAAAACGGTTACTAGCACTAAAAGAATATTTTTCATTGTTGGCTCCTTTTAAAATTATTTATCCTCGTCGTTTAAAATGAGGATTGAGTTTTGTTAAAATCAAATCGGCAATCATATTGCCAAATAAAGTCAAGAAAGATGAAATAATCAGTATTCCCATAATCACAGGGTAATCCCTACTTAATGCACTTTGATAAAATAAGAGTCCCATGCCGTTAATCGCAAAAATAGACTCTAAAATGACACTTCCACCAATCAACCCAGGAAGCGAAAGCCCTAGAATCGTAACAATCGGAGGAGAGAGATTGGGGAGAATAAAATGTGTTAAAAGTGCTCTTCCTTCAATGCCTCTACTTTTTGCAAAAAAGATATAATCACTCTTTAAAATATTGAGTGTCAAACTTCGCATATACAAAATCAAGCTACCAAGCCCACCAAAGACCATTACAAAGATAGGTAAAACAAGATGCCATGCCATATCAAGTATATAAATCATGCTATTACCATTGATACCTTGCGAATGTAGTCCTGAAATGGGGAAGAATTTCCATTGAACGGAAAATACAATCACCAAAAGAAGTGAGAGGTAAAAAGAGGGCATGGCATAGCTAATGAGCGCAAACTGTTTGATGCTTTTATCATACAAGCTTGATTGCTTCATAGCAGATTTTATACCCCAATACAAAGCCAGTATAAAGACGAAAATTAAACTCACAACATTCATCAAAAGAGTAATAGGAAGTCGCTCTAGAATCTCATCGCGCACAGCCTTACCACTAGCAAACGAGATACCAAAGTCGAGTTGGAGCATCGCTTTAAACCATGCAAAAAATTGTGCTGGTAAAGATTGATCGAGCCCATAAACATGTTTGAGTTGCTCTAATGCTTCAGGCGTGATGTTAGGATTGAGTTCACCACTGGCAAAGAAAGAGTTTGGAGCAAGATGAATCGCTCCAAAAGAGATCAATGAGATAATGCAGAGCATTAGTACTACATACCCGAGTTTTTGCAGCACTAATTTCATGCGTTTGCCTTATTTTTGATTATCCCATGCAAGTACGGTATGACCTTCTGCATCAGTTTCATCCATACCCATACCCATAATGCTGTACCCTGCATCGACATAGTGAACTTCACCGGTCACACAGCTTGAGAGATCGCTTAAAAGATACATACCACTGTTACCCACTTCATCGGTCGTTACATTTTTACGAAGAGGTGCATTAATCTCATTCCAATTAAGGATCATTCTAAAATCACCAATACCACTGGCTGCCAATGTTTTGATAGGACCTGCACTAATCGCATTCACACGAATTCCTCGACGTCCAAGATCAACGGCAAGGTAACGTACGCACGATTCTAATGCCGCTTTTGCAACGCCCATTACATTGTAGTGAGGGACATAACGAGGTCCACCCAAGTATGTTAAAGTCAAAATAGAACCATTATCGTTCATCACTGGTAAACACGCACGTGAGAGTGAAACCAATGAATAGGCTGATGTACCAAGAGCAATATCAAAGGCTTCTTTAGTGGTATCGACAAATCTACCCGTCAAGGCCTCTTTAGGAGCATACGCAACAGAGTGAACCACAAAATCGATCTTTCCAAAATCTTTTTCCAACGAAGTTGTTAAAGCTTCCAAATGAGCTGGGTTATTGATGTCAAGCTCATACACTTTGTCACAACCAAACTCCTCAGCGATAGGACGTACTCTTTTTTCTAATTGCTCATTTAAATACGTAAATGCTAACTCTGCACCTTGTTCTTTACATGCTTTTGCAATCCCATATGCAATCGATTTATTATTGGCAATACCTACGATAAGACCTTTTTTGCCTTTCATGATCATTCTCAAACTCCTCTTATTTTGTTACGTTATCTGCGATACGAATCATCTCGCAAAATGTTTTTTCATTCCAACTAGCTGTTCCTACTAAAACACCATCACATGCCTTTACATGTAAAATAGCGTCTATATTATCAACTTTTACACTACCTCCATACAACAGAGGTGTGCAGAGTTTTTCACGAAGTCGTGTTAAAACTTCTTCAATGTCTTCTAAACTAGCAGTGAGTCCTGTACCAATTGCCCAAACAGGCTCGTACGCAATGATAAGTTTGTCATAGTTAATTTCAATACCTTCAAATTGTTCCCAAAGATAACTCATGACAGCATCAATGCCTTGCACACGAATCTCAGCAGGCTCACCAATACAGTAGATAATTTCTACTTCTCTTGCCTTCGCAAAATCATATTTTGTAGCGATAAAATTTTGTGATTCTTTAAGAATATGACGTCTCTCACTGTGCCCAATAAGCACCGTATCAATGCCAAATTCTTCAAGCTGCTCAAAGCCAATTTCACCCGTATAAGAACCACTCTGTACCGGATAAAAGTTTTGTGCACCAACTTTGAGATTTGATACTTCATCAAAATGATCAAGCGCAGTAAAGGGTGCAAAGATACGTACCTGTTGTTCACTGTTTGTTTGCGAAATAAAGGATTGAATCTCTTTGATAAAAGCCTTTGCAGCGCCTCTGGTGTAGTTTGTTTTGAAATTTGAAGCAATAATCATGCTTACTCAGTCTCATCTTTACTTAAAACTTTAACACCTGGAAGCTCTTTACCTTCGATAAGCTCTAAACTTGCGCCACCCCCTGTAGAGATGAAGGTCATCTCATCGGCATCGCCTGCACGGGCAACCACATCGGCGGTATCGCCACCACCCACAACGGTTGTTGCGTGAGCTTCTGCAATCACATGGGACATTTTAAAACTACCTTTGGAAAATTTTTCAAGCTCAAAAACACCCATTGGCCCATTCCAGAGAATCGTTTGCGCATCCGCGAGTGCCTCTCTAAAAAGTCGAGATGTTGCAGGCCCAATATCTAAGCCCATCCAACCTTTTGGAATTTCTTGAACCGTTACAAACTTGATCGTAGCATCTTGAGAGCACGTTTGTGCGGCAACAACGTCCACGGGAAGGTAAATTTTGACCCCTAAACGTTTAGCCTCTTCCATAACGCGGTTTGCTTCATCAAGTAATTCGTCTTCAACGATTGAATTACCAATATCCAGCCCTTGCGCTTTTAAGAAGGTAAACGCCATACCGCCACCAATAACAAGTTTATCAACACGGGGGAGTAAGTTGACCAGAGCTTGAAGTTTACCACTGACTTTACTACCACCGACAACAGCTACAAATGGGCGTGTTGGACGGCGAAGAAGGTTTTTAGAAAATTCAACCTCTTTTTGAAGGAGAAATCCTGCTGCAGAACTTTTTTCATTAAAATAGTGTGTAATTGCTTCAACGGAAGCATGTGCACGGTGGCATACACCAAATGCATCGTTGATGTACACTTCTGCCATATCAGCCAGCGCTTTTGCAAACTCTTCATCATTGGCCGTTTCACCTTTACTGAAACGAAGATTTTCTAACAATAAAATTTCACCCGGTTGTAAAGCCGCTGCTTTTTCCGTTGCATCTTTACCAATCACATCGGTCGCCAAAACGACCTCTTTGTCTAAAAGACGTTTTAGCCTCATCTGGACGGGAGCAAGTGAATATTTCTCATCCACAGCACCTTTTGGACGTCCCAAGTGACTTGCCAAAATGATAGAGCAACCATGATCTAAACAGTAACGAATGGTAGGAATTGCTGAACGTACACGTCTATCGTCCGTAATATTGGTGAACTCATCTAAAGGCACATTGAAATCACAACGAATAAAAACTTTTTTACCTTCAATATCCAAATCTCTAATGGAGCGAATCATTCCCTATCCTTTTATTTACTTACGTGGACTGCCATATCGATCAAACGTGTCGAATAGCCCCACTCATTGTCATACCACGCCATCACTTTGACCATATTGCCGCAAATAACTTGTGTCAAATCGACTGCAACAATGGAACTCCATGAAGTAGTCACGAAATCTTGAGAAACCCGTTGTTCAACATCGACTTCGAGAATACCCTTCAGTTTACCATTGGCATTTTCAGTAAAGAGCGCATTGATTTCTTCTTTGGTTGTCTCTTTTTTAAGGATAACATTAAGGTCAACCATTGAGACATTAGGCGTTGGAACACGTACGCTTTGTCCATGTAAACGTCCTTTAAGGTGCGGAAGAACCAGGCCGATCGCTTTGGCAGCACCCGTACTCGTTGGGATCATATTCACAGCCGCTGCGCGTGCACGACGTAAATCATTTTTACGGTGCTTCACATCTAAAATATTTTGATCATTGGTGTAAGAGTGAACCGTTGTCATCAAACCTTTGTCAATACCAAACGCATCATCGAGCACTTTTGCTACAGGGCCTAAACAGTTAGTTGTACAGCTTGCATTGGAGACGATGGCTTGCCCTGCATAGGTATGTTCATTGACACCTAAAACGAAGGTTGGTGTATCATCTTTTGCAGGGGCAGAAAGAACAACTTTTTTGACACCATTGTCAATAAACACCTGCATATCTTTTTGCGTTAAAAGTGCACCCGTACATTCAAGCACAACATCCACACCATAATCTGCGAAATTGAGCTCTTTAGCATCACGGGTTGAAAACATTTTAACGTTTGATTTTCCTATTTGCATATAATCATTTTCAAGCAATTCAACGTGACCTTGGAAAACACCATGGACACTATCGTATTTAAGTAGTTGTTTTGTGGTAGCACGTTCAGCTGTGTCATTCACACATACAAGCTCAACGTCATCGCGTGAATCAATAATTCTAGCAACACATCTTCCGATGCGACCAAATCCATTTATAGCAATTTTGAGTGCCATAGGTATTCCTTTTGATATAATAGTCGTTTTAATCCATACTCGCTTTTAGAAAAGCGAATTATTTTAGCAAAAATGATGTATAAAAAAGTTTAAAGTACATGGAGTCTTACAGTTGAATATAGCTATTTTTGGAGGTTCTTTCGATCCTCCTCACTCTGGGCACGAACTCATTGTTAAAAAAGCCCTTGAAATTCTTGATATTGACAAGCTTTTAGTCGTGACTACTTACCTCAGCCCTTTTAAAGAGAGCTTTTGCGCCCCCGCATCAATGCGCCAGAAATGGCTGGCTAAGATGTTTGAAGGTATGGAGAAGGTCGAAATTTTTTCCTATGAATGTGATCAAAAAAGGCAAGTTCCCACCATTGAAACTGTTTTACATGTAAAGAGTTTGTATCCAGAAGCAAAACTCTTTTTACTCGTTGGAAGTGATAGTTTTTCCTCTCTTCCTAAATGGAACCGCTATGATGAGCTTTGTAAGCTTGTTGAATTTGTAGTAGCACCCAGAGGAGAGTTTACTCCCCCAAAAGACTTGAAAATTTTACCAATTAATGTTAATATCAGTTCTTCAAAGCTCCGCTCATTTTTGGACCCAAGATTTATTCCAAAAGCCATCAAAAATGAAGTGATAGCGTTTTATACAAGGAATCCAATGGATAATAGAATTGAAAGAATCGTAACTGCTCTGAGCGATAAAAAAGCAGAAGATATACAAGTATTTGATATGAGTGGCAAAGATTATTTTGTTAACACCGTTGTTATTGCAACCACAATGGGTGAGCGACACGGGCTTTCACTTTTAGATCATCTCAAAACAGAGCTCAAAGGCGCAGGTGAAAGCTTTTTAAATGTTGATGCCGATGATAACTGGACGGTGATTGATATGGGGGATGTACTCATCCATCTTATGACACCACAGTATCGTCTCAAATATAACTTAGAACTCTTTCTCAAAGAGAGAGAAGAAGAGATGAAAAAAGTAAGAAGCGTAGAATAGTCTACGCCTTCTCTTTACATGTAATTTAAATCTATTCGATTTTCACAGCCTCTCAAACGATAAGAATAAACAATCCTCCGCCTTGTAATCTTTTTGTGATATAAAAATATAGTATTAAGCTCTTCTTCTCTATACTAATATTTCCCATATGCATATAGTATCAAATATAAGGAATCACTGAATAAACAGATGAAAATTATTTTATTGATTGCATTAAGTGTCGGTCTACTCTTAGCTGACACACTCGACTCTTTACTTCAAGAATATAAAACAACTTCTGATAATTCATTGCAAACCGTCAATGAAAAAATTGGGCATGTCGTTATTTATTCGCAAAAAGAAATTCGATTGATGCAGTACACTAAACTCAACGATATTTTAAAAGAACTCCCTCTTCTTAACGTTAATACCAACCAATTTGGATTGACCAATTACTCTCTTATCGGTTCTAAAACAACAACCAGCGGCTTCTTTAGATTTTTTATCAACGATCATGAGATCAGTTCAGGTTACGATCAATCCACTTCACTCTCTTGGAGCGATTTACCTTTAGATTTTGTTGATCACGTTGAAATTTACTATGGTGAGAGCTCCTTTTCCTTTGGGAATGAAACAGGTATCTATTTTGTACGTATTTACACCAAATCAGCGCTGAAAGAGAATGGCTCTGAACTCAATGGATTGATCACAACAAAAGGTTCTCATTCAGAAAGTTTTACCAACTCTTCAAGTTTGGAAAATGGTTGGTCTTATTTAATGTTTCTCAACCATGAACAGATTAAATATACAACACTTTACGATAGTCATAAACTTAATACCAATGGCGATAAGAAATATCTTTATGCCGACGTTAGCAATGAAACGACAAAAATCAACATGGGCTATACGGATGTTTCTAAAAATAATTATGCGGGACTCGCCCTTGATGCCACGCCAGATAGTGGGAAAAACCTTTCTAAAGATTTTTTCATTAACTATACACACTATTTTCTAGACGACAAGTCGCTTAAAGCCAACCTCTCTGTCGATGTGAATGATCGAAGTTATGATGAAGCAAATGCACAAGGTATAGGACTGATCCCTGTTTTAAATTTCTCCAATCTTGGGGCGACCATTCCTAAAAATTTTAACGAAGATCTACGATTTGTCAAAACCAATGCCTATCTTTCTAAATCATTTGATGTTGAAGACAATTCATTCATCGCAGCACTCAATGTTAAAAACAAAACCTATGATGTGCAAAACCGTGAAACCACCAATTTCATGAATCAAACACGCAATGTAGGAAACTATAACGCTTTTGATGAAGAGACCACTTCATCGGTACTCTTTCAAGACAATTATAAACTAAACGATACACTTATTTTAGTGGCTAACGCAAAACTTGATTCCTATGATCGTAATGCCTACCTACAAGACAGCACAGAGACGCTTTTAAGAGTTGGCGCTATCTATACCCCAACCGAAAATTGGGGATTTAAAAGTTTTTATACCCAAACAGCCCTTCCTCCATCTTTTTACAATGTCGATTATGCCGATAGAACCAAACCCAATCTCAAATCTCAGCAGTATTATATCTATACCTTCGAGGCGGTTTATACCGAAGGAGATTCCAAATTTGGCATTAACTACAATCATGTTGATATGGATAATTTTCTCTATCTTACCCCTGTTGGATTTATCAATATTGACCGTACTATCACCACAAATGGGCTCATCTTTGACTACGAGTATAGCTTTTCCGATAGGGACAAAATCAAACTCAATTACTATACTTCCAATTTGAGTGAGACCGTCAATAACTCAACCAAAGGCGGTTTTATCAAATTTATGGGTGGGTATCAAAAGTTTGATTACTTCACTTCAGTGATCTATCGAAATGGCTATGAATACCTTAATCTTGATATTCCCAATAGCTTTGATATGAGCCTTGGTGCGACCTATCATGTCACAAAAGATTTGAGTTATAGTATTAAAGCAAGCAACATTTTAGATAAATCGACAAAGTCACTGTATTTAGAAAATTTTGGAAAAACCAATTTTGCATTAGATGACAATGATCGAAGTGTCACTCTCTCCTTTAGGTGGGTTTTCTAATGAAAAGACTCATCCTTCTTTTAACTTTTTTTGGCCTTTTATCGGCAGAGAACTATACTTTTTTGGTTCAACCTTACAGCAAAGAGATAGAACTTGAGGCGAAAATCATCTCTGAAATTGCAACATCCTCTCTTCATGAAGAGATCAAACTTTTTATTCCAAATATGTCAGAGATGGAGAAGAAAGTCTATTCTCAATATTTTACGCTCACTCAAAAATGTGAAACATCAAACTTTGTTTTTGTCAATAAAACGGTTGATCGTGAGACGTTATGCGACAATACTAAAAGACTCTTTTTTACAAATAACTATCGTAAATTATTATCAGATGACAAATACTATGGAGCACTTTTTTGGAACAAGAGTAGGCCTAATATTGTTTTTATTAAAAATAGACTTGACAAGAAGGCTATTGTCTTGCCTTCCACCTTCAATCAATTTATAGAAGGAATCTAATATGGATAGCGACAAGCTCTTTTTTAAATATCCATTCTATTTCATTTTTCCAACGTTTATTATTGCGACCATTTTAGGACTCGTGCTTTTTTCAACAGCCAATCTAGAACAAAGCATTGAAAAAAAGCTATTTGAAATTTCAATTTCTGACGTATTTTCGATTACCAATAACAGTGCTTCATCAATCCAATCTCTCTTAAAAGAGAGTACCGATTATACTTCTGATATCAAACTTAATAGTGCGCTTCAACATAAAATTGAGGAGAGCTTAAAAACCTTAATCACCCCCAATATAAAATATGCCTATCTTTTGTACAGAGACAACCGAGGTGTATTTAGATTTCTAGGGGATGCTTCCAAGCATGAGGATAAGGCATTTATCGACCAAAAATTTGATGCTGATAGCCCCGAATGGCTTGATATTTATGCCCAGAAAAAAGCTTTGATTATACGGCATTCAATGCTCCAACAACTCTCAATGAGCTACCTTGTTCCCATTATGTATCAAAACAATGTCGAACTTATTTTAGCCATTGATTTTTCCATCCAAAAAGTTGAAGAAATTAACAAAATCATTCATATGATACAAAATGGTATTTTCGCAGTTATGGCAGTTATATTTATTATCTTGTTCTTTGTCATTATTCAAGCAGTACGATTTCGAGCCGTTAAAAAAACTGCTTTTATTGATAAACTCACCAATGTCTACAACCGAAATTATCTTCAAAAATATGAAGATTTCATTAATCTCAATGACTATATTTTAGCAACCTTGGATATTGACTATTTTAAAAAAGTCAATGATACTTACGGGCATGATGCCGGTGATAAAGTTTTAAAACAAGTTGCCGACACAATCTTACTCGCTATTCGCCATAAAGATGATATCGTTATACGTTATGGGGGCGAAGAATTTTTAATTTTGGCCAAAACGCGTAGAGATGATCACTTAGGCGCACTGAATGTTATTGAACGGATTTCTCATACAATTCAAGAAACGAGATTTCATATTTCTTCCAATGAATCGATCAAAGTCACTGTCTCTATCGGGGTTAATTTAGTACCATACAAATCAAGAACCTTCTCTGAAGCCTTTAAGCTAGCCGATATAGCACTCTACAATGCTAAAAATAAAGGTAGAAATACGATCGATATTTACGATGAAAATGAATATACCCAAAATCTATGCCTATCACTTAATGAAATAAAAGCAGCCATTGAAGAAAATAGAATCCTTTGCTACTATCAAGCCATTGTTGACACACAAACACAAAAGTTATCGCACTATGAAGCTTTACTTCGCATTATTGATAAAAATGGCTCCATTATCTTACCTGAAAAAATTCTCCCAACGATCAGAGGAACTTTTGTTCTACGAAACATTACGAAAGAAGTATTACGAATTTGTTATGAACAGTTAGTCGAAAAACCATCTATTGCTATTAATATCAATCTAAATCCTCATGATATTATTGATGAAGCAATCCTTACTCTTTTAAAGAGTTATGCAAAGCAAAAAAATATCGCTCACAGAATGGGATTAGAAATCATAGAGAGCGAAGAGATAACCCATCGAGATGATGCAAAAAACAATCTTTTGATGCTCAAAAAATTGGGATATCGAATTTTGATTGATGATTTTGGCAGTGGCTACTCCAATTTTATCTATCTTACAGAAATTAAAACTGACTTCATTAAAATTGATGGCACTATCATTCAAAAGATTTTGGATGATAAAATCTCATTTTTACTGGTTAAAAACATTGTCTCTTTTGCCAAAGAAGCGCATATAAAAGTTATTGCGGAGTATGTTAGCAATGAGATGATTTATGACAAAATAAAATCTTTAGGAATTGAGTATTCACAAGGTCTCTTTTTCGCTGAACCAACCCCTTCAATAGCTTCCTAATATCTTTACATGTAAAGATTAAAACCAGCTACTTTGATCAATCTTTTTTTCCAATACATTTTCGATTTTATCATCCAACTCATATAAAAAATCGAATCCACTACGGCGTTCCACTTCATCAATACTCACCAAATACTTTTCCAAACGATCATTTCCCTTTGCATTTTGAGGAATGATAAACGAAAGTGTTTTGATCTCTCCACTTTGTTCTATCCCCACATAGATTTTATAAAAGGCATCGGGGATTTCAATAAAACGAGAACTTTTTAAGTGTGTGGTTTTAAAATCAAAAAGAGGACCCGTATAAACCCAAAGCTCTTTAAATTTTGGAGCAAAGGATTCTAACTCTATCGCTTCAAGATGTTGCCAGAGTTTTTGATTTAGCATTGGTTTTTGAGGTGTAATATTCGTCATCAAAAAGGTCTCTTCTTGCGCTTCTTTGCCGTATAAAAGAGCAATTGCATGATTCGGAGCCATGTGACCTCTATCATAACCACTATTGACATAATCGCTTGATGTAATCAATCCCATATTACGCCAATCCGCATTAAAACTATCCGGTCGTTTGAGAGGTGATACATTTTGAAAAGTAGGTGTGAGCTTGTAAACGACCCATAAGGGATTTCCTCTTAGGTCAGAATAGCCTACCATATAAGCTCGATTACGAAAGATTCGCGTGTATGTTTCTAAAGAGCTTTCTATTGCTTTTGGTACGCCTTGAAAGACCATTGTATCACGTGCAATAAAAAACTCATACGAGTATGATAGCCCTCCTAAAAGAAGTGCTAAAAGAAAAGCTTTGGGATTTTTAATTAAAAAAGAGATAATAGAAGCAATAAAGTGTGATCTATTCACGATCACACTTTACATTTTATCTTTCGCATTAATACCTATAAGTTTGAGCCCAACACGCAGTGATAGTCCTACAAGAGCAAAGAGTTTGAGAAATTTTTCTTCATCTTCACTACCTACAACACGATTTTCATTGTAAAATTTATGTAAAGCAGCAGCAAGCGACTTAAGATATTCTGTCAGCTTTTGTACTTGGCGAGAACTAAAGGTATCTTCAAGAACTTCTGGCAATAACAGTGCACTAAAGAGAAGGTTTTGAGCCTCTTCACTTAAATTTTCAAGCTTAACATTTTGCACGTCGGCAAGTGTTTTACCAGCTTTTGCAAAAATTTGATTAATCCTTGCATGCGCATAATTAATGTAAAAAATTGGGTTATTGCTGTCCTCTTGTTTAAAGACATCCACATCAAATTCAAGATGAGTATCTGACTTTTTGCTGAGGAATACAAAACGTAAAGCATCACTTCCCACTTCACTCACAACATCGCTCATCAAGATAAAATTACCTGCACGTTTGCTCATTTTATACGGTTCACCGCCTTTTAAAAGCGAAACCATTTGTGCTAAAATTACTTCAAGTTTTTGCTCATCATAGCCTAAAAAATGAATAGCAGCTTTCACGCGGGTAATATACCCATGGTGATCAGCACCCCAGATATTGATATAGCTATCATACCCTCGTTGAAACTTATTGTCATGGTAAATAATGTCACCCGCTAAATAGGTTGGTCTGCCATCTTCTCTGACAACTACACGATCTTTTTCATCTCCAAGTTCAGTAGAGCGAATCCAAACTTTACCACCTTCAGTATAGGTTTTATCACTTTTTTGAAGTTTGGCAAAGCTTTCGTCCCACTTGTTATAAAGCGACTTTTCACTGACGAATTGTTCAAATTCAATACCAACATCGGCAAGATTGGACTTGATAAGTTCTAGCATCTTATCTTTACCCCAAACAGAAAGCAATGGAATATTGGACTCATCTTCAAAAATAGCATTCCCCAATTCCGCAGAAGCAACGTGGGCAAGGTCAATAATATATTCACCTCGATAAAACTCTTCTGGCCACTCTACTGGAAAACCTAGAATATGCTCGCGTCCGGAGAGATAAAGAGAAAGACCTAAAAGATCAACCTGATTACCTGCATCATTGACATAGTATTCTGTGGTAATTTTATATCCTAAGTGCTTTCCAATACGAGCCAGTGCATCACCAATAACAGCACCTCTTGCATGACCAATATGTAAAGGTCCCGTAGGATTTGCACTCACATATTCTAATAAAATAGATTCATTTTGCTCATCAGATCCAAAAAGTGCCTCATTTTGAATGGCCCATGTCGCATATTGGTCTAAGAAACTCTCACTGAGTTTAAAATTGATATAACCTTTAATCGGAGTAACTTCTTGAAAAATTTCTCCAATGGTAAACTTTTTACAAATCTCTTCAGCAATAGCAATAGGCGATTTTTTTAACTCTTTAGCAAGAGAAAAAGCGATGGGAGTTGCATAATGACCAAAAGAAAGATTGGTAGGTTTTTCTAAAACAAACTCTCTTTGCAATGTCTCTTTAATAGCACGAATAACCGATTTTTTCAATAGATAACCTTATACAGACTTTTTTTCATCTGCTGGTGCGGCTGTTGTTGTAGCCGTTGGAGTAGCACCAGCTTCTGGTTTTACTTCCACTTTATCAACGGTCGTTTTAGCTTCTTCATCTTCTTTAATGGCTTTCTTAAAATCCTTGATACCTTGACCTACACCTTTAGCTAGCTCTGGTATTTTCTTAGCACCAAATAATAAAACAACGACTGCCAAAATCACTAACCAATGTGAAATACTAAATGAACCCATACTCTCTCCTTTGTCCTTATAAACTTTATATTTATTGTATCATTTTTTTATAAACAAAAAATGAAGCACTCTTTTTAATCGATATTTGCCCATGAGCTAATAAACTCACCTAAATCCATCAATTCCATTTTTTTACGTGAAGCATAAGCAATTGCCAACATGTCATGTAACGCTATTTTAAAATCATCATTAATTAAAACATAATCATACTCTCGGATACGCGTCATTTCTGAAACTGCATTCGCTAAACGTTTTTCAATAATCTCTTGGCTATCTGTTCCACGATAAATCAATCGCTCTTTTAGGCTTTTTTGATCTGGCGTTGTGATAAAAACAGAAGTGATTAAATTACCAAATTTTTCCCGCGCAATTTTATGTCCTTGCACGTCAATATCGCAAATTACTAACTTCCCTTCATGAAGCTCTTTTAAAATAGGTTTGAGTGACGTACCATAATAATTATCGTGTACTTTTGCCCATTCTAAAAAAAAGCCAGCATCAATGTCTTTTTCAAAATCTTCTTTTGAAATAAAATGGTAATTAATTCCATCAATTTCTCCTTCTCGAATAGCCCGTGTTGTACTTGAGATTGAGAAATAAGAATCTGATATTTCATTGATGACTTCTTTCATCAATGAGCTTTTTCCAGAACCACTTGGACCGGAAATGACTAAAAGATTACCTTTTACCATTATTCTTTCTCATCAAATGTAATAGAAATATTAATACGCATCCCTTTAAGTGCCTCTCGCAGAATATCACTTTGTGCTAATCCTGAGATACTTCTTGCGATACTACTTTCAATTTCGCCTCGAATCACTTCAATTTTTTCACCCTTTTCCTCAGGGACGCTTATTGGTGCAGATTCTTCTTCATTTACCTCTTCACCAAACGCTTTTTTAAGTAAATTTTCATTGAGATCATCAAGAGAGTCAATGTCACCACTTTGTGCTAAAGCATCAAAGGCAACATCAACCTGTGGAATCAATATATCTTCTTCAAGTGCAAGCTCTTTTTCTTCTTCAATTTTTTCTTCAATATCTTCAGCAAAATCGTCAATAATTTCTTCTTGCTCTTCAGGTATTTTTACGCTCTGATCTTCTTCCTCTTCTTCTCCAACAGGAGTTGCTTCTTCAAAATCTAAAGAAGAGACATCGTCTAATTCGAGATTTAATGAGTTTTCCATATCATCTTTTTCTAAGGATTCATCTTCCTTTTCAACATCATCAAAAAAGAATTTTCCTGCTTCTTCGTTCTCTTTATCCAAATCAAACGCATCAAGAGATAATTCAGAAATTTCTTCTTCCTCAGCCTCTTCTTCGCTTTCATCCAGTAGTTGTTTTACCTCATTGATATCATCTCTATCAAGAATAGATGGATTTGCAAATTCTTCTTCACGCTCATCTTCTGCTTCAGTTGGAGTTAGGGAAGTGGTATTCCCCTCATCAAAATCAAAATCTTCCAATGATGATACTTCTTCTTTTTCTAATGAATCTAACTCATCAAATGAAAATTCATCATCAATTTTCAACTCTTTATCCTCATCATTTTTATCTACTATATCATCTAAGGAAAGTTCTTGCTCTAACCCCAAATCTTCTGCTTCAATCTCATCAAAAGTAAGTTCTTTTTCATCCTCTTCTTTTTCAAGATCATCAGGCTCTTCTAAAAGATTGATAGGCAAAGTATTGTCTTCATCCTCATCTTCTAAAGTATCTATCTGGTCAATATCAAAAGCAGCGGACTTTTCACTCTCGTCTAAGGATTGCAATACTTTAGTTGCTTCTTCTGTAGCTTCAGCCTTATGACTAATAATGACATTTTTGACTTTTTCTAAAAGCACTAAAAAATCTGTGGGTAAAAATGGTTTTTCTAAAGCAACATGGGCAATATCGGGTTTTTTCGCACCTCGCTGACAAATATAAATAATATAGTCGCAGCCTGTGTTTTCACATGCTCCTACAATCGAAGCTTCATCATAAAGTTCATTATCGACTAAAATGACATCATAAGTTGTTAGTGGCACCAAGCCATAGTCTTCAAACTCATCTAACTCATACCCTGCTTTTTCGGCACTAAGTTTGATCAATCTTGAAACAGCTGGATTATTATTGAGTAGTAACAGGCGCATGCTCACTCCTGAATGAGAATTAATTAACTCTCATTGTAGTATAAAAAAATTTATGATTGCTTTAACGGACAAAAAGAATGGTTAAATGATTGAGAGCTTCCAAAAACTCTTTTTTAAATATCAACATCATAGAGGTAAGTGTTGCAATCAACACAACAAACGAAACAGCAATTTTAATAGGAAAGCCGATAACAAGAAGGTTGAATTGTGGCATTGTTTTCATCAACATTCCAAAGACAGCATCTAAGAGCATAGAAAAAGCGACAACAGGGAATGAGAGTGTGAACCCGTAGATAAACATGCCTGTTACAGCCTTAGCAAGATATGCGAGCATATTCGTCTGAGGATAGAAACTTCCAAGCGGTAAAAGATTGAGCGAATCAGCAATAAATAAAAGCATTTGATGGTGACCATTAAACGCTAAAATAACCATTAACCCTATAAAAGAGAGTAATTGCGATAAAAGAGGAATAGATGTACTTGTTTGAGGATCAACGACACTTGCCATTGTAAATCCCATAATAAAAGAGATTTGCATACCAACCATTTGCAAAATTGAAAGCGTTATGGATAAAAAAAGTCCTGCTACAAAACCTATGAGTAGCTCGCCCACAATGGCTAGTGAAAGATTGAGCAACGTTGGCGTTACATGTAAAGGCGTTAAGAGTGGATATAAAAAAATAACCATAAAAAAAGTCATCGAAGTTTTAATCGTAAGAGGGATATTGGCATGGGAAAAAAAAGGAAAAAAAGCAAAAAGACCACTCAAACGGGCAAAGAGAAGAAAACAAAGAATCACTTGATTTTCACCAAACAGTTTGACAAGCGATTCCATAGCTTATGCGTCCTCTTTTAATCCATCCAGATGGAGATGTTTCATATATGTACATTGTTTTGCTAGCTGCTGATTATGCGTCACTAGAAGCAATGCAGCATTTTCTTTTTCAATGTACTCAAACAAAACATTCATAACTTCTTGAGCTGTCTTGTCATCCAAGTTTCCTGTTGGCTCATCAGCAAAAATAATTCTTGGTTTTTTAGCTAATACACGTGCGATTGAAACACGCTGTTGCTGTCCACCCGAGAGATCTCCGACACGATAATGCATGAAATCGGCAATCCCTAAACGCTCCAAAATGCCATTATCAATTTTTTTGTCACTGATAAAGGATGCTAATTCAATGTTTTCATTCGCAAAAAAGCCTTTAAATAAATAATGCGATTGAAATATGATACCCACATCATAACGTCTTAGTTTTAATCTTGCGTCATCATTATCATTGTAAATGTTATGATCACATAAAATCACTTCACCGTGATTGGGCTGAAGCAGTGTAGAACAAATATGAAGTAACGTTGACTTTCCACTACCGCTAACGCCTAAAATCGCCATGGATTCTTTGGGTGCTAGTGTGAAATTAACATTTTCAAATAAAAGATAATCAAAAGCATGAGAGATATTTTGTACCTGTAGTAAAGACATCAATGTCCTTCAAGAAAGAGGGTGAAGAGCTTCCTCTTCACCACAAATAATTTAATACTTATTTAAGTTGCTCTGCAACTTCGCTAGCGAAGTCACATGCTTTTTTCTCTAAGCCTTCTCCAAGTTCAAAACGAACATAGCCAACAAGCTCAATTTTACCGCCGAGCTCTTTAGCTTTTTCTTCAACAACTTGTGCAATGGTTTTTTTATCATCCATGACATAGAATTGGCTTAAAAGTGTGTATTGTTGATCAAGCTGAGTATTGTCAGCAATAAAACGTTCAAGTTGTCCAGGAATAATTTTATCCCAGATTTTTTCAGGTTTCCCCTGTGCTTTAAGTTCAGCTTCCATCTCTTTTTTAGCATTTTCCAAAACAGCGTCATTTAACTGTACACGAGAGACAAACAATGGCATACGTTTAAGAGGCTTTTTAAGACGACTTAACTCTTCATTCTCTTTTTCAATATCGGCTTTAATACCAATCGTTTCTTTTTCTACAAACTCAGGATCAAGTTCTGTATAGCTTAAGAAAGATGGTTTCATTGCTGCTGCATGCATACAAAGATTACGGATGAATTCACCCGCAGCAGCTGCTGTTTTTTCGCTATCACAATTTGCTGCGATTAAAACACCAACACGACCATTAGAGTGAACATATCCATTGACAACACCGTTGATACCTGCTTTAAGCGTTGCAAAACGTCTTACAACAAGATTTTCACCGATGGTTGCAACTTTCGTTGCAAAATACTCTTCAAACACAGTACCATTAATCGTTGTTTTCATCAACTCTTCAGTTGTTTCAACATTGGTTGCTTGGATATGTGCCGTAGTATCTTTTGTTAAGTTAATAAAACCTTCATTTTTGGCAACGAAGTCAGTTTCAGCATTAATTTCACTGACAGTTGCAATTTTAAGACTTGGATCGACAAAAACATTGACCAAACCTTCACTTGCAAGTCTGTCAGCTTTTTTAGCTGCTTTACCAAGACCTTTTTCTCTTAAAAGGTCTTTTGCTGCTTCAAAGTCACCGTCAGTATCGACAAGTGCTTTTTTGCAGTCCATCATACCAGCCCCTGTGGACTCACGTAACTCTTTGACTAAAGCAGCAGTAATCTCAGCCATTATTCACCTGCCTCTACTGCAAATTCTTCTTCGCTGACCACTTCTTCGATCAACTCTTTTTTCTCATCTTCACTAATGTCAGCCACTTCTTCAGCTGCTGGAGCATCTTTTGAACGGATTTCATACCCCTCCGTCATCGCTTCACACATCTCTTTACAGAAAAGTTGGATTGAACGAATCGCATCATCATTTCCTGGGATTGGGAGATCAACAACATCTGGATCACAGTTAGTATCAAGAGGAGCTACAACCGTAATTCCAAGTCTTCTTGCTTCTTGAACCGCAATTTTCTCTTTGACTGTATCAATAACAAAGATCATATCTGGTAAGTTTTTCATGTTTCTGATACCACCAAGGTAATCAAGAAGTTTCTCTTTTTTTCTTCTAAGCATTAACGCTTCTTTTTTAGTAAGAAGGTCAATTTGTCCATCTTCTTCCATTTTCTCGATAATATCAAGTTTACGGATTGATTGTCTGATGGTTTGGTAGTTTGTCAGCATTCCGCCTAACCATCTGTGGTTAACGTATGGCATACCGCATTTTTCTGCGTACTCTTTGATCGCTTGGCTTGCTTGTTTTTTTGTACCAACAAAAAGCATTGTTTTGCCTTCTGCTGCTGCATCTTTAACAACATTGTACGTGTATCTAAAATAACGTAATGTTTTTTGCAAATCTACGATGTAGATATTTTTTCGTTCACCGAAGATGAATTTTTTCATCTTTGGATTCCAACGTCTTGTTTGGTGTCCGAAGTGTACACCACACTCTAATAAGTCTTTCATGGTTACCATGAAGTGCTCCTTTGTTTTGTTTTTGGTTTAGCCTCCACACCCATCAACAGTAATAAACTGCAACCGTAAAGGATTGGTGTGTGTGAGATTTGGACGGTGATTATAGTCAAAATAAGATTAATTTTTGCTTGTTTTAATCATTTTATAAGCAAAATCACTTACTTTAATTTACTTTAAATCAAAAAAATCCTATACTTGCGCAATTTTAAAAGAAAGAGGTACTATTTTGCGTTTTATTTTAGCCTGTTTATTAAGCTTTTCGTTACTCTCTGCTTCAGAGTATCTTGGTGCAAATTCGCAAAGCAACGAAGATTTTGAGGCTGAATTTAACACACAAAATGATAATAACCTTTTTGATCCGCTGAGTGGATACAATGAACTCATGACAAATTTTAATGATAAATTTTACGAGTATATTCTTCGTCCAACAGCACAAGGCTATGCGTATGTTGTTCCAGAAATGGCTCGTCATGGTGTCTCAAACTTTTTTGAAAATCTTTTCTTTCCTATCCGTTTTGTTAACAATCTTTTACAATTTAAATTTTACAATACCTTAGAAGAGACAGAGCGCTTTGTTCTTAATTCAACCATGGGTATTTTAGGCTTTCGTGACGTTGCAGGTGAAGAACTCGGCATTAAAGCGCATGATGAAGATTTAGGGCAAACGCTTGGGTATTATGGTGTTGGTAGTGGTTTTCACGTTGTTCTTCCATTATTTGGACCATCCAATGTTCGCGATATTGTTGGTCTTGTGGGTGATGCATGGCTTAATCCTCTTAATTACATCGAAGATCGTAATGCGAATTTGTTGGACAGTACAGAAGAGTCTATTGCCGCTACTGCATTCTATACTGTTAACAGAACCTCTTTACATGTAAAAGAGTATGACAACTTTAAAAAGGATGCTATCGAACTTTACCCCTTCTTGCGTAATTTCTATGAATCAAGAAGAAATAAACTCATAAGCGAATAATGACATGAAACGAATTTTTGCCTTATTAATGCTATCACTTTTATGCACCTATCCTGCTATGGCACTTGAAGAGCAAGATATTTCTTCTTTTATGCAAACTAACATTGACCTAGCAACTACTATTTTGCGCGACAAAAAACTTCAAAAGTCTGAAAAATCAGAAAAACTGTTTGTTATTTTTGATTCAATTTTTGACTATAATTTAATGGCCCAACTTGCCATTGGGGGGAAACAATGGTCATCACTTTTACCCGCAAAGCAAATGGAGTTTTCCAAGCTTTTTGAAATGAAGCTTAAAAATTCATATATGGAAAAACTTGATCTCTATACAGATGAAAAAATTGTTATTAAAAATCTAGAAAAAATCAAAGATACCCGCATCCATTTAACAACGCATTTGATGAAAAACAGTGAAGTGTATGAAATTATTTATAAATTTTATAAAAATAAAAATGGTAGTTGGATGATTTACGATGTTGATATTTTAGGTGTAAGTATTATTCAAACATATCGTACACAGTTTGCAGATATTCTGGCGAAAGAGTCTTTTGAGAATTTACTGGAAAGGCTTAAAAAACCTGATGAACTGGCGCCAAAGAAACAGTAATTTTTGGCAACACCACTGTTTCTTTGATATTATGCGTTAATTTTTTCTTTAATTATTTTTGCTTTTTGAGCAATCATCGCAATTTTTTCTGAACCACTTAGACCGTCATTAAGCAGCACTTCCACAAAAGCACTTCCAACAATAACTCCATCAACACCACGAGCCCGTTCTTTTGCCGTCTTTTCATTCACACCAAAACCCACAAACAAAGGTGTACTACTCTGTTCTTTAATCATTTGAATGGTTTTGGTAAGATCTTCACTTGCGTGAGCTCCAGTGATGCCCGCATAAGCTACGAGATAAATAAACCCTTTCGCATTTTTGACCACTTTAGCAATCCGTTCTTTACTGTCCGTTGGTGCTACAAAACTAATCAATGAAAGCTTATATTGCTCCATTAGAGAGACATAAGGCAACGCTTCTTCATGGGGGAGATCAGGAATAATAAATCCTTTCACACCAAACTCAGCCGCTTTTTGAGCAAACACTTCAACACCTTTATGATAAAAAGGGTTAAAGTATCCCATCCAATAAGTCTCAATGTTGGGAGCAACCACAGAAGAAACCTCAAAAAGTGTCTCCATTTTAAAACCATTTTGCAAGGCATGTAAATTTGCAACTTCGATGATAGGACCATCCGCTACAGGATCAGAAAAAGGAATTCCTAACTCTAATTTATCTACACCTGCTTCTTTTAGGGCAGAAACTAAATCTAATGAAAAATTTTTATCGGGAAACCCCGCAGTAATATAGGCAACTAATTGCTTCACTCTCTCTCCAACGTATGAGGTACTTTTATAATTAAAGGATTTAAAACCGTAAAAAATGCAGCATCATTTTCCACATCTTTGCGATATCGTTCAAACTGATCACTTACAAGAAGTAACCAATCAATAAATTCTTCACTTGCAGGGCCTTGCAATGTACGTGCTTCTTCTGCAATATCTTCGCACAATACTGCCAATTTAATAATGGGATCTAGTTTTAAAAAGCCTGCAGCTGATTTCATATTGTGGAAAATACGAAAAAGATCCCCAATATTGTCAACATAACGCTCTTTTTTGCTAAGCCCAATAATCAGAGGCTCCATATTTTCACACATAATGGCATAGTGAGAGATAAAATCTCCTACAATTTCGATGTCAAAATCAACTTCCAATTGTGCCAAAAGACCCATGTTTTTACCCTCCGAAGTAGCTCATTGTATCATGTTTTTTATAAATTTTTCTTGTCCTAAAATAGGGTATAATTCCCACATGAAAACAATTACATCTATTAAACAACATAAAGGGCAAACTCCCCTTACTGTGATTACGGCGTATGATGCACTCTTTGCATCACTGTTTGATCAAAAGGTCGACATGATTCTTGTTGGCGATAGCCTCAATATGAGTTTCAATGCCAAACAAGATACACTCTCTGCTAGCATGGAAGTGATGTTGTACCACACCAAAGCAGTATGTGCTGGAGCTAAAGAGACTTTTATTATTTGTGATATGCCTTTTGGTACTTATACTGATGAAAAAATGGCACTGCATAACGCTTCACTCGTCTATAGTCAAACCAATGCACATGCCATTAAAATTGAAGGCGGTATTAGTCGCGCGCCTATTATCAAAGCACTCACCCAAAACTCTATTGCCGTTATGGCTCATATTGGTTTAATGCCTCAGTATGTACGCAGTGAAGGCGGCTATAAAGTACGCGGACGCAGTGAAGAAGATATACTCACACTGATCGAAGATGCCAAAGCGGTTGAAGAAGCCGGTGCCTTTAGCGTGGTCATCGAAGGGGTTGTCGAAGAAGCCGCACGTCGTATTTCTGAAGCGATCTCTATTCCTACGATTGGCATAGGAGCGGGTAAATATACCGATGGTCAAGTCTTAGTCTGGAGCGATATGTTAGGTTTCTTTCAAGCGTTTCAACCCAAATTTGTGAAACGCTATTTAGAAGGCGCTACACTGGTGCAAAACGCTGTTGATGCATATGTTAAAGAGGTGCAAGAACGCAGTTTCCCCCAACCGCCTTACACCTATACAAAGTGAGTTAGATGGAACGCATCGTCGAAATCGAAAAAATCTCCTTTGAGAATGACTACGAAAAAAGCTTACGCCCCTCTTCGTTTGAAGATTACATCGGGCAAGAAAAGATCAAAAAAAATCTACAAGTTTTTATTCAAGCGGCGCAAAAACGCTCCGAATGTTTAGATCACATTCTCTTTTTTGGCCCTCCTGGTCTTGGGAAAACCACGCTTGCACATATTATCTCCAATGAAATGCGTGCCAATATGAAAATAACGGCAGCGCCGATGATCGAAAAAAGTGGTGATTTAGCCGCTATTTTGACCAATCTTCAAGAGGGCGATATTCTCTTTATCGACGAAATTCACAGGCTTTCCCCTGCTATTGAAGAGATCCTCTACCCCGCAATGGAAGATTTTCGTCTTGATATCATCATCGGTTCTGGCCCTGCGGCACAAACGATCAAAATTGATCTTCCTCGTTTTACACTGATTGGTGCAACCACAAGGGCTGGTATGATTAGCTCACCTTTGCGCGATCGCTTTGGGATGCACTTTCGTTTGCAATTTTACACCAAAGATGAGCTTTCACTCATCATTACCAAAGCATCACATAAACTTGAAAAAATCTGTCAACACGATGCAGCAAGTGAGATGGCAAGACGCTCACGTGGTACTCCGAGGATTGCCTTACGCCTTTTAAAACGTATCCGTGATTATGCCGACGTGGTAGATGAAGAGACAATTAGCATTGAACGAGCGCAATATGGACTCAATGAGTTAGGGGTCAATGATCTTGGGTTTGATGAACTGGATATTAAATACCTTGAACTCTTACTACAAAGTAAAGGTCGCCCTTTAGGACTCAGCACGATGGCAGCGGCTTTGAGTGAAGATGAGGGAACTATCGAAGATGTAATTGAACCTTATCTGCTCGCAAACAGCTATATTGAGCGAACAGCACGTGGAAGAATTGCAACGGCCAAAACCTATGAACTTTTTAGACTAACACCGCCTATTTTACAAAACGGATTATTTGAGGACACGGTATGAACGAACATCGCTTTTTTTTAACGGCTATTTTCTTAGCCGTTTTATTTTCTATTATCAAACTGTATGAACCTTTTTTGATGATTATTACCATTGCTTCACTGCTCGCTATGGCAACGTATACGATTAACCTACAGCTATATAAATTGACAAAGAGCAAACATCTGTCTGCTCTTTTGTCAACAGCTTTTTTATCTATTTTACTATTTGGACCTATTGTGTATACCATTACTTCGATTGGTGGGATTGTCAATAATTTTGATTTTACCATGATTGAAAGAGTACAAACGTACCTACGGACACTTGATTATCACCTTCCTGCGCCACTGGCTTTTATGCAATCAACTTTGGATGATTTTATTAGCAATCTTAATATCGCTCAAATATCTACTACTGCCCTTTCCTATCTTGGGTCAATTGGTAAGAACAGTGCTGGATTCTTAAAAGACATGCTCCTCATCGTTGTCTTTTTCTTCTTTGCACTACTCAATGGTAAAGACCTCATTGACTATTTTAAAAGTGTCATGCCTATTGATGCGAAAGAAGTTAATTTTGTCTTTTCTGAGGTTACCAATGTCATGAGCGTTGTTTTCTATTCTATTTTGTTTAGTGCTATCTTCCAAGGGGCACTTTTTTCACTCGTTGGTATGTATTTTGGATATGATGGATTATTGTTAGGAATTTTTTATGGATTTGCATCCCTTATTCCCATTGTGGGTGGAGCACTCATGTGGATTCCACTGTGTGCCATTGAAGTGGCGCATGGCAATACCACAACCGCGATTATCATTGCAACGTATTCTATTGTCGTCATCTCTATTATCGCCGATACATTTATTAAACCACTTATCATCAAATACATCAATGACAAAATGGTTAAAACGCCTACTGCCGTTAATGAACTTTTGATTTTCTTTGCTATTTTTGCAGGACTCACAACCTTTGGTTTTTGGGGAATGATACTTGGACCTGCGATTACGACACTCTTTTTATCACTTTTAAAACTCTACAAACTGCTCAAAGAAAAACATTACATGTAAAAAGAATCAGGGCTAAAAGTTAAAAGTTTAGCCCTAACCTCTTTTTTTTCGGAATGTAACATTATTCTATTGAACTATTCCGTTTTTTTCTCTATGTATTTAGCGCCATCATTGACCTTGTCCTTGCTCCATTCAGCACCGTTCGCGGTATCTTTTTTGACACCATGCCATGTTTCACAACCACTTGCCATCATCACTACGAACAGAAGCATAAGAAATGTTAAACTCTTTTTCATTGGATATCCTTTCGATTTCACTGATGCTCTCAAGAATTTTTTGCATCTTCAGCCCTTTTGTTTAAAAGAGATGAAATGTTGTAGCATTACAGATAGCTACACTATACATCAATATTTCTTTTTTAGAATCTTCTTCCTTTAGCGGTTCAATGCACAAAATATGAAATGAAGAGTTAGAATTAAATATTTTACTTTTTGCAGGAGATCAAAACGATAGGCTACTTTTATTTTTCATCTCATATTTTACCTTTACATGTAAAGATAAAAATAACAAGAGTGTGAAAGAGATAGGCTTATACTATCTCTTTCACCAATGCTTCTATGTGCGCTATAATCTTATGGTGGCGGGCTTTTCGCTCTTCCAAAAAGGCTACTTTCTCTTCTTTAATCGCCGTAAATTGACTGATCAAGCGGTCGTAATCTTTGTTCAGGAACGTGTTTCGTGTATTCATCATATTTTCTAGCTCGTAGAGATGAAACGACGTTCTAAGACGCTCTTTGATTTCATCCAGTTTGGGCATATAAAGTGAAAACTTCGTTGGGTTTTCTTCATAGAGTTTGGCTGACTTTTCAATCTTGTTTTCCAAAAATGCCACACATACTTCGGTAGCATTTTGGTAATTGAAACTGACCGCACTGGAAAGATGATTGAACTCAGAACTGATCTTCGCGTACGAGTCTGCTATCTCATCGTTAAACGGCTTTAAGATGCTCTCGTACGCCTTAGAAGCAAAACGGCGCATATTGGCAAACTCGATATCAGAGTGGAGCTCTTCACTTTTACGAATCACCTCGTAGGGTGCTTGCCATTTTAAAATGCCCTGCTCCAAGGAGCGATACACCAAACGATTTTTATCGTTGACTTCATTTTGGATGGCGCCTAAATTTTTCACATACTGTTTGAACATTTTACCAATCAAATTCTCTTCGTAAAAAAGACTTTTATAGATAAGATCGGAGTTGATTTTAGGAGCTTGATACTCAAAAGGTATGTAGGTTGCCTGCTTACTAAAAAGTCCTGTTTTTTGCGCTTCGTAGCGTATTTGTGTTACCGTAGTGATTTGATTGTAAATGGCGTCTGCGATGGTTTCGATGATCTGTTCAATGCGCATAAACGCACTTTTGAGATCGTGCGAAAACTTATCTTTAAGCTCCGTAAACAAACCTTTTGCTTCAGCTTCAAAACGGACAATCTCACCCAAAAGCTCATCGTAAATGGAGAGAAAAAGCTGATGCTGTGCGATCAATTTGGCTGTAATATCCTTGATCTCTTTGGTAATGGCAAACTCTTTGGACTGCGTTGATTTGGGCTGAATCTCATTGCGAATAAAATCTAAGACTTTATCAATGTTGGACTCTTCCAAAAGTTTAAGATTGGCACCTAAATCACTTTGTAAGATCGAATCAAGTGTACTTTGATACGCTTTAAAATCATGTTCTATTTGCGTAAAGTCAAGCTTCTCACCACCATTTTCGAGCTTTACATGTAAATCGTGTATAAACGATTCTAATGTCTCTTCCATCATCACTTTTTTGTCGTGACTGCGAGATTCTAACGCTTGACGTGCCGAGATAGGAATGACGTCGCTAAAGAACTCTTTAAAGGCTGTCTTCACGTAGTTCGTTGTCTCTTCGATCTGTTGTGGTGTGAATTTATCTTTTTGATTTAAAACACAGAGTGATTTGTTTTGGTATTTGCCAAGGTACTCTTCCAAAACTTGAAGCTCACTCATTTTCCCTGCATTGTCGATAAGGGTTAACCAAATAATACCATCGACCTCTTTCAGCACTTTTTCGGTCGTTTGCGTGTCAGTTGCGGCTTGGGAGTTAAGACCAGGAGTGTCGACAAAGACAACATCTTTGAGAATGTTCAGCGGAGCATAGAGTACCAAATAGGCAATATCTTCAACATGCTCCCGCTGATCAGTAAAATGGGCAATTGTGTTGATGTCATGGTACTCATCTCTACCATCTTTGTAGCGTACACGGATTTTAAACTCTTCACCATAACGAATGTAATTGACTTTAGACGTTACAGGGGTGATGCCAGTTGGTAAAATACTCTTGGCTAAAAGAGCGTTGAGAAATGTTGATTTTCCACTGGAAAACTGCCCTGTTATCGCAACTTTCATCGGCTCTTCAGAGCGCATTTGAAGGCGATCTAACGCTTTTTTTAATTGGATAGAAGGAAGTTGCTGCTCTTCGAGAAGTACATATTGCACTTTTTTGAGGGCTCCTAAAAGCGTGGCATCAAAGGTTGGAACAATTTTTAAAAAGTGCTCTTTATAAGAAGTGACAAAACTTTCTATTAGGCCCATTTTGACTCCTTTTGCGCGTTTAAATCATTTAAGACGATGCCCATCACGCGCTCTTTTTCTTTAATTTCCATGCTTCTGGCTTCACGGTTCAGGGTTTGGTCTTTCATCTGATGCATTGCATGTTCAATCAATGCACCTTCTGCACCAAAACGCTCTTCAATACTGCGCGCAGGTGCTTCGCATAGACTTACAAACGAGCTTAAAAGTTCATGATTGATTTTGTGGAGTTTTTCTTCAAGCATCTCTTTGATGTGAGAAAATTCCGTTGCAAAAATCGTCTCAAGGTTCATTGAAAGCGCACTCAAATCATTTTTGCCATACTTTTTGATCGCATCATTGGCTGCTGCGATCACAACGGTGCTGTTTTTGAAAATCAAAAGTGAGCCTAAATGCTCTTCACAAAACGCTTTGGCATCAAACATTGGCGCCGTGCTCTCTGTTTTAAATTCCCCGTATTTGGCATCCATATACTCTAGGGAGCTTTGCATTTTTTTTTGAAACTCATAGCGATAATCTCGTACCAAATCGACCATGCCATCTTTGATCGCCGTCTCAATCATCGAGCCAATGCGTTCCTCTTTGGGTGCTTTTTTATTTTTACTAAACTCATAACTTACGTCGTCTGTAATACGGCGTTTGACAACATTTTGAAGTTTATCGAGTTGGTTACTTGCAAATTTTTGAAGTGTGCCAAAGTAGTGTTCCATCTCCTCTTTGCTCTGCGCCACGCTGGTTTTGATCTGCTCCAAAAAGTCCGCCATCACCGCTTTTTCTTCTTGATGTTTGGCGTAGGCTTGCTCGATCTCTTCTGTGGAAATACTTAAATAATGCAACTCTTGCTCAAAAGCGCTCATCGATTCTGTGATGATTGATTCGATCTCTTTGCGATTGGCGGAGATAATTAGATTGGCTTTTTGACTATTCGCTCCAAAAAGAACCTCTTCAAGATACGCCTCAACCAATGGCAAACCCGTACGGTTCATATCGTATCCAAGGGCAAGCGCTTCTTTTTCTTGCCCTAATTTATGCATCAAAGCCAATTTCCCAGCAATGGGGATAAAGACAATTTTAGCGATCACTTCATCCAGTTTTGCGCCTTTGTTTTGCTCGTTAAGCCTTGCTTCGATGCTGCGTTTGGTGTAGGCGATAACCTCTTGCAGCTCTTTTTCACCAATCGTATCAATCCGCGTAATGACAATGAGCAACTGCGCCACATTGCGGTATAAGAGCGCGTCAATAATAAAGTCAACATCTTTTTGCGTCGCTGCTTGTGCCGCGTTCATAAGATGGATCATCAAATCGCATTCACTTAAGTATTCCAGCGTAATCTCTTCACGTTGTACCACAGGATCATCCAGACCTGGAGTATCGACGATTTGAACGCCATCTTGGACAAATTTTAGATCAGTGTAGAGTTCAACGCTTTTGACCAAATTGCATTTTTTTTCAGAGTGTTTTGCCGAAGTATAGAGGGCTAAATCTTTAACCGCAATAGATTCGCTTTCACCTTTTGGCGTGACAAGCATCTTAAAGGTTTCACCAAAATGCGTTTTGCTCTCTTTGACAAACGCTTCTAAACTTTTAAGACTTTTGGCACCCTCTTCGATTTTGCTCCACTCTTTGGCATTCCAGAAATTCACCACGGCATAAGGGTTTTTAGCGTACTTGATAAGCGTTAGATTTGCCGTTTCAGGAACAACGGAAGTGCCTAAAACCTCTTCTCCTAAAAGTGCGTTGAGCATTGTTGATTTGCCCGCGTTCATAACACCGGTGATACCAATGGAAAAGCGTTGATTTTCAAGGCGTTCAGGGATTACATGTAAACGCTCTTGTAAACGAGGTGTTTCAACCGCCTGATTCAAATTTTCAATGGCAGTGAGAAGAAGATTGAGTTCAGTTTTATAGTAGTTTTCTTGGGTTGTTGCACTCTTTACATGTAAAGAGGTAACTTCGATTTTTTTCTCTTCGATAAGAGAGATGATACTACCTAAAGAACGTACCGCATCATAAGAGATAATCCCCTCTTTTTTTAAAAGCTCTAAGCGCTTTGTGATAGCATGGTTGACTTGCAAATTACCCAGAACGATGAGATAACCCAGCAGTTGAGATTGTGCATATTGAATATTTTCTTTGTTAAATATTACGTGTTGAAAAAATGTATTTAAAACTGTTTTGGGTTCTTCTAAGATTGCCATATTGGCAAAATTCTGAGGACTTATGATTAATAAGATAGCGACACTGTCGCAAAAATTATCAAAAGAAGTTAATCTGTATTGATCGAACTCTGTGGTATGTTTTTCATCGAAAACAACTTCTTGGTTTAACCTCTCACCCCAGATGAGTAAGAAAAAATCATTGATGATATGCATGAGATACTATCTTTAAAGTTTTTTTGATTATATCAGTATTTCTTATAAGAGAAACAAAATTGTGAGACTAAATGTCAAGATTAAGGCAAGGGATAAGACAAAGTATCTTATCCCTTCAAAGAAGGCAATTTTTTATTTGAGAGCGACGAGTTTTCGTCTCATATAAGCAATTTTTGATTGAAGTGGTAAGTGTTTTGGACAATTGTCTTCGCACGCAACGAGACTCATACATCCAAAGATTCCATCATCATCACCAACAAGCTCATAGAAGTCTTCATCGGTTCTTTCATCGTGTGGATCCATTGCAAAACGAGCAACGCGGTTCAAACCAACAGCACCAATAAAGTTTGGTCTCATCAATTTTGTACCACATGCTGCAACACAAATACCACACTCAATACAACGATCAAGCTCAAACGTCTCATCTGCGAGTTTTGGCTCCATAGGTGCTTCAAGTTTAGAAATGTCTGGTTTATGGTTCGTGTGAATCCAACTCTCAACACGTTTACTCATACCATTCATCCAGTTACCTGTATCAACAGAAAGGTCTTTCAATAACTTAAATGCTGGCATTGGCATCAATTGAATGACGCCGCCTGGGAAATTTTTTGTCAATGTACGACATGCAAGGGCAGGTTTACCATTAACCATCATACCGCAACTTCCACAGATACCTGCACGGCATACAAAGTCAAAAGAAAGGTCTGCATCCATTGTTTCGCGAATTTTCGTAAGCGCAATAAACAGTGTCATACCATCGGTTTCTTCAAGTTTGTACTCTGCAAAGTGCGCTTTTGAAAGTTTTGATTGTGGGTTATATTTCATAGCCCTTATGGTAATAGTTCTACTCATTTTGCATCTCCAAATCTCTCATTTTTAGCTTTATAGTATGGTTGAAGCTCAAATGGCATAAGCGCATCTTGAATCACATATCTGTCTTTGCCTGCAGCTTCCATCTCTTCACGAAGTTTATCCACTTCCTCTTGGCGTTTAAGGCTGAGTTCATTTTCAATAATCATACCTTTTGCACCATACCCTCTAAACGCTGGTGGAATTTCCATTTTCATAATGTCTAAATCTTCATACGTAACGGTTGGAAGGGTTGCGCCCTCTTTCCATGAAGTTAAGGTACGTTTCAACCAATTCGCATCATCACGTTTCAAGAAGTCTTCACGGTAATGTGCACCACGGCTTTCTGTTCTCTCACGAGCACCCATAGCCACACACAATGCCAATTTAAGCATCATAGGAACACGGTATGCTTCTTCAAGCTCTGGGTTAGCAGAGGTTGTTTTAGATTTAATCGTAACATCGTGAGATTTTTTGAGAAGTTCTTCAAGCTCGTTAACCGCTTCAGCAAGACCTTTGCCATCACGGAAAATCGCAACTTTTTCCCACATAATATCTCTCATTCTGTTTTTAATTTCAAAAATATTAAATTTACCTTTGTTTGTCAACAGATGGTCAATGAAATCTTTTTGTTTTTTAATTGCTTTTTCAATCGTTGCTGTATTGACATTGACTTCATTTGCTAGACAATAATCCGCAAAATAATCACCAACAATCATACCTGCAACAACCGTTTCACTGACTGAGTTACCACCAAGACGGTTAAATCCGTGCATATCCCAACAAGCAGCTTCACCCGCAGAGAAGAGACCTGAAAGGGTTGGAGACTCACCAGTTGGTTTTGTTCTAATACCACCCATTGAATAGTGTTGCATTGGAAGAACGGGTGCCCAACCTTTTGGACCTTCATCCGCAGGATCGATACCGTTAAAGATTTGACAAATTTCTTGTACATCTCTTAGGTTTCTCTCAATGTGTGCACGACCAAGGATAGAAATATCTAGCCACAAGTGTTCGCCATAAGGAGATTTAACACCTTTACCTTTACGGATGTGTTCCATCATACGACGACTTACAACGTCACGACTTGCAAGTTCTTTTTTCTCTGGTTCGTAGTCTGGCATAAATCTATGACCATCAACGTCACGAAGTAGTCCACCATCACCTCTACAGCCTTCAGTTAAAAGAATACCTGATGGAACGATTGGGGTTGGATGGAATTGTACTGCTTCCATGTTACCAAGTGTCGCAACACCTGTCTCAAGAGCAATAGCAGCACCAATACCATCACAAATAACCGCATTGGTTGTTTGTTTGTAAAGTCTACCGTAACCTCCCGTTGCGATCAAAGTACCTTTAGCAACGTAAGCCCAAAGCTCACCTGTCACGAGGTCTCTTACAATCGCACCGTAACAACGGTTATTTTCATGAATAAGCGCAATCGCTTCTTTTCTATCTTCAATATTGACATTATGTTTCAATGCTTCGTTAGCAACACCAAAAAGCATGGTATGACCTGTAGCATCCGCTGTATAACAGGTTCTCCATTTTTTAGTACCACCAAAGTCACGAGAATGGATATAACCATGGACTTCTTCATCTTCCACAATCGTTGTTCTCTCAGCATTGATGATAGCTTCTCTACCACCTTTAGCAATTCTCGTCCAAGGCACGCCCCAGCCCGCTAATTCACGGATTGCTTTAGGAGCAACGGTAACGAACATACGTGCAACTTCTTGGTCACAACCCCAGTCACTACCTTTTACAGTATCTGCAAAGTGAACATCTTCATTGTCACCGCGACTCATTTTTGAGTTACCAAGACTTGCTTGCATACCACCTTGTGCCGCAGCAGAGTGAGATCTCTTAACTGGACAAAGACTTAAAACTGTTGTACTAAGACCTTTAGATTGCGTTGCAATCGCCGCTCTAAGACCTGCTAAACCACCACCGATAACCAGTGCATCACAATATTTTACGTTCATTTTTACGCCCTAACCTTCACATCATATCTTACTTCGAGTTGTGCCGTTGGTTTGTATTTCTCACCTACGTTATTTCTGTGTTCATAACCGATTTTCACGTATGCTGCAAGTGTTAAAAGACCAAGTGCTAAGAAAAATGTTGTAATAGCCCATTTAGCTTTTTTGAGATTTTTACGAGAAATTTTTGCATCAGCGCCTTCAAACCAACCCCATTTAACACAGAGACGATAAAGACCAATACCACCATGGAACTCAACGGCAAGAAGAAGAAGAAGATAAAATGGCCACATAAATTCGCTGTACATTCTATCTGATGAACCAAATGGTCCAATTTTATCTGCTTGGGTTGCCATGGTAAAGAGGTGCGCAGAACCTAAGAAGAACATTGCAAAACCGGTGAACGCTTGTGTAAACCACATGGTTGTATCATCGTGTTTCATCATACCCATATGTGTTTTGTAGGCTTGATATTGTCTAAAATTGATAGGCAATTTTCTCATACCAAGCATTGCGTGTACAATAAAGACCGCAAATACAAACAAGACAATCCCAGAAACGATTATAGGCTGTGGTTCGCTTAGGAACATACTGCCTTCAAACATTTTGGTTATGGTGTACATAAAGTCTTTGCTGATCAAAATCGTTGATACAAAGAACATATGTCCCCACATAAACAAACCTAAGAATAGACCAGTCGCACTTTGAATATAATCAAGTTTGGCTGGAACTCTACTCTTTTTTCCCTCAACGCTCGTACCTAAAAACCCTTCAAGTAGGTCACTCACATCTCATCCTTTTTGTGAAGTTTGATAAACGCTCATAAATGTGCAAGACAACACACTTATGAATGTCAATCTCTTACAAAATACCCTATTTAGGGAAATCGCAATAAGTTTGAACAATCAATGATTATGTCATTTTGTACATACTAGTTGAAATTATAATACACGAAAGGGGATTTAAAAGGGATTTTTTTATCCCCTTTTTCCTCGTTTGATTATTACACCATATAATAATAAAGAGGCAATTATCATCAAAATTGAAAGGGCTTGTCCCTTACTCATCCAGTCGCCATAGACAAAACCAATTTGGAAATCTGGCTCTCTCCAAAACTCTGCGACAAATCGTCCAAGTGAGTACAAAAATCCATAAAGAGCAATGAGCTCACCATCATATTTTTTGAAATTTCGATACAAGTAGAGTATCACAAAAACCATGAAGCCCTCAAGAAACGCTTCATAAAGTTGAGAAGGGTGACGAAGAACGCCATCAACATAAATGCCCCATGGAACATCCGTAGGACGACCAAAGAGCTCTTGGTTGAGAAAATTACCAATACGTCCAAAAATATACCCTACTGGAACACTCAAGGCTACTACATCCAAAAGCCTCCATACATTGATTTTATGTTTGAGGTAAAAGAACCAAGTGCCAATAAAAAATCCAACGATAGCTCCATGATAACTCATGCCTCTAATTCCAACAAATGTACCATCGATGAAAGGATTGAACATTTGCCATGGATGCGCAAGATAATAATCCACATGCGGATCATAAAAGAGAATATAACCAATACGCGCACCTAAAATAATGCCAATCTCAATCCAAATAAAATAGCTCTCTAACGTTTGGTTGCTAAAGCCTAAATTATCTTTTTTAACAAACCATTTGGCTGCGTACAACGCACCCAGAAGTGCGAATATATACATAATGCCATACCAATGCACGGCAATGGGTCCTAGCTTGAAAGCGACAGGGTCAAACTGGCTGTAAATGTTGTTCCAAAATTGCATTTAAATCCTTACATGTAAAAAAACATTTTACTGTGTTTACATTAAGAGAGAGTTTAGGAAGTAGTGAGAGAATACAACTCTAAGTCAACACGATTACGACCTTTTTCTTTTGCTCTATAAAGTGCCTCATCCGCTCGTGCAACCATACTGGTTTCATCATCATTTGCATGATAGGTTGCCACGCCAAAGCTGGCTGTACGATTTCCAGCATACTCAAAATTTTCAGCTTCAACTAACCTACGCAACTTTTCTGCCAAGAGACCCGCCGCATCACTCTTTGTTTCAGGGAGAAGAATTAAAAATTCTTCTCCACCCCATCTTCCTACGGCATCTTCCTCACGAATATTTCTTTTGAGAAGTGTTGCTATCGCTTGCAATAGGCTATCGCCTACTTGATGCCCATAGGTATCATTAACCAATTTAAATTTGTCAATATCAAGCAGAATAATTGAAAAAGATGTTTGGTGTCGTTTGACAATACTTAAATGATATGCAAAAAGTTCATCAAGCTTAAGACGATTATACAGTCCTGTCAACCGATCGGTAATGGAGAGCTCTTCAACTCTTTTTTTATCGGTAATATCATGATGAATTGCTGTATATCCTATCAATTGATATTCTTCATTGTAGCGTGGGGCAATAATGGCTTCAATCCAATAATCAACCCCTCTTTTAGATCTATTTTTGATCTCGCCATACCATGGAATTCCCTTTTTTAATGAAGTCCACATCTCTTCGTACAGTGTTGAAGGAATATCGGGGTGTCTTACAAGATGATGACTTTTTCCAATCAGTTCTTCTTTAGAATATCCCGAAATTTGACAAAATTTTTCACTCACTTCTGTTATAATCCCATCGGTATCGGTACTGGATATAATCACATGAGTGTCGATAATTTGGAGATATTTTTCAAGTTCACGTTTAGACTTACGATACGCAGTAATGTCACTAAAGGTTATTAAGACTGAACGAATCTTGTCAAAATTATCTGAAAAAATTGGCTGGGCATTGGTTTGAACCCATATTAGAGACCCATCTTTGCGTCGAATTCCTAATATGACATTGTTCTGAGGTAAGCTACTATTGATAGCCATTAGCGAAGGATAATCTTCTTTATTAAAGACCGAGCCATCTTCATAAATAGCACTCCATTTGGAGTTATAACTAAAATTGCCAACAATGTCACTTTTGGAAAGCTGTAACATCTCTTGAGCTGCTAAATTACACTCTAAGATCACACCTTTATCGTCTAAGACCATAACACCTTCTTGCATCGATTGGAAAATAGAGCGAATTTCCGCTTCGGATTGAGAAAGTTGCTTTGTTTTTTCATTCGCTATTGCGTAAGCTTTTTTTCGTGTTCGTTGAAGCACATAAATTAACCCTGCAAACACACTAAAGAAAATCAGACTAAAGAGCATTTGTATCCACGGATAATAACGACTATCACTCATTTCAAATACTTCTTTAGCTTTAAAATGAAGTGTCCATATCTTTCCGTATAGTTCTAAAGAAGTGTAGCCACTTAACCTTGAATCAATCAAATTGGGGTTGGAATTATAGAGAAGATTTTGCTCCAAAGGCGCTGAGCCATCATAGATTTCAAAATCTACTAAACTATAGTGGCTTTTCAAGAGTTGTTCAAACATTTTCTTAGCATCAATGGCTATAAAAAGAACACCTTTTGCACTTGCTAGACGTTCTTCTGTAGAAGTTGGAATATCTTTGGTTTGATATAAAGGGAAAAAGATCGAAAAACCTACTTGGTTATCGGTAATGTATTTTTGAGTCAAATTGATTTTCGAAGATACGGTTGCATCTGCACGGATAAACGATTGATGCAATGCTTCTCTCCGTGTGATCTCTGAAGCCAAATCAAAACCGAAGGCTTTTTCATTCATCTCAGACATTGGTTCTAAATACATTATCGGAAACAGTGCAGTGTTGGACGAGACATTCTTTTGAGAAATTGCATAATCTGCAAATCCTTCTTCATGACGAACAGCTTGTTCATATTTTAAACGCTCTTGAGGATGCACTAAAGGAGCATATCCTAAAGCTCTCAATCCTAAAAATTGTTCATTAATATGGTTCTTAATCGCAAATTGTTTCCACTTTTCACGCGATATATTTTCTGGAGAGACGCACATAAAGGCTGCCACACTGCGAATAAGTTGTATATGGGCATTCAGTTCTTTATAAATTAAATTAGTGATAGTATTTGAAGCAGTTTGAAAACGAATTTGCTCTTTCTCGTCAATCCAAAGAGCACATTTCCATGCGATCAAGCATGAGAATAAGAGACCTAAAAGTAAGAATACCCATGGTAAGAGCTTAGATTCCCAAATACGTCGCAAAAAATTTCTCCATCATGAAATGTCACAGGAGATTGTAGCGTATTTGGGAATAGGAATCTATACGCTGTGTTGAGGCAAGAGTTTTTGTCTTGCCTCAAAGCCTTATTTAACACATACTTTTTTAACTTCTGCTTTCTCGACTTTTAGTTTCGGAAGAAGAACTTCTAATACGCCATTTTCACTGCTTGCCTCAATGTTTTCAATATCGACATTTTCTGGTAAGGCAAAGCTTCGCTGAAACTTACCATAACTACTTTCAACTTTATAGTAGTCTTTTTCTTGACGTTCCTCTTTAAAACTTCGTTCACCTGAAATGACGATTTGATTGTCTTTTATATCAATATTAATGTCCTCTTTTTTAACACCAGGAAGATCCACTTCAACATGGTAAGCGAACTCACCTTCACGCGTACTTACGGTAGGTTTAAACGCAATAATACTACTCTCATCACTTTCAGCAGGATAGGAGTTAAACAACCGACTCTCCAACTCTTTAAGCTCTTTATACGGATTAAATCTAGTAACTAACATGGTAAACTCCTCTATATTTTTGAAAGAAGTTTAATACATGTCTAATGATTTGTCTGCCACTTAAGTGGCACAAAAAGCATTTATTCTTCAGGAAGGTGTTCGAGCAGATTTTGAGAGTCTTTGATAAAAATCTCTTTGCGTTTGATATCAATAAGCCCTTGTTTTTTAAGCGACTGAAGATTGCGATTGAGCACTTTTCGCACCGTACCGACAAGACTTGCAAGCTCTTCATGGGAGAGGTTATTAATGAGTTTCAGCGTTTGTTTATCCCCTTGGGTTTCAATATTTTTAGCAATCAATTTTATCAAACGTGTTGTAGTATCGTAGAGTGAGAGATCACTTGCTAACGTTTCAACCTCTCGAAGTTGTTTAGCCACATAAGGTAAAAAAAGCTTATTGAAAGAAGGTTTTGTTTCAATCCACTCGCGAAAAAGCTCAATGGGAAAGACCAAGAGTTTCACATTATCCAGCGCCATTGCTACATTTTCATGTACTTTGGCATCTAGAAGTGTAATGATGTCATACATATCGCCGTTGGAAAGGAGATAAAGGATTTGCTCTTTTCCTGTTTCAAAGTTGATTTGCGAAATTTTGACACGCCCTTCCAAGATGACAAAAAAGTGCTCCATGCACTCTTCAGGGCGCATCAGGATTTCACCTTTGTTAACATAAACAACACGTCCAAAACGTGCAATATCTTCTTTAAGTTCTTGCTGTATCACGTCCAATGCGTACATTATTCGCCCTTTACTTCTCCATCAACATACATCCACGCCTTACCATAGCGTTTAAAACGTGAATGTTCACCATGTAAACCTTCATGCCCATCTTGCACATACGAAGCTCGAAAGGAGACTTTACCTACTTTGTCATTTTCACCGCCTTGCCATGTCTCTAAAACTTCGAGTTTTGTCCATGCCAAACCTTTACATGTAAAGGTAATTTCTTCTTTCAATTTCTTTGTACGATGGCTTGGATGCGTCGTTTCATAGAGGTAATCGATCAATCCAAAGACAAACGCGCTGTAGCGAGAACGCATCAGTGTTTCACACGTAGGAGCGTTATAGTTTTTGTGGTATAGCTCGCAACACTGTGCATACATTTTACCACTACCGCATGGACAGAGATTTGCTTCTTTCATTCTTCCTCTTTGAATCATATTGAGTCAATTATTATACACGTATTTCATTAAATCTCCTCTTCCGCAACAGGTGAATTCAACTGCTTCTATTACTTCTTTAGCTACAATAATCGCCTAATTATCATAAGGCTTTTTTGTAATGTATTCTTCGATTTTCTTGTCATGGAAACCCTGGTTTCCTGTGGTTGGATTAACCATTTCTGCGTTTATTTTTAACACCACCGAATTTGCGCCTATTAGCCTACTGACGGATATTGCAAACGATTTTAACATCAGTGAAGCACATGCAGGACTCATGATGACCGTTTATGCGTGGGTGGTTGCAAGCCTCTCCTTGCCATTGATGCTCCTCACCAAAGATATGGAGCGACGTCGCTTGCTTTTGCTGTTATTTGCTCTGTTTATTGCGAGCCACCTTCTCTCCTCTATCGCATGGAGCTTTTGGATTTTAATGATCTCACGCATTGGCATTGCTTTCTCACACGCCGTCTTTTGGTCGATTACTGCCTCACTGACCTATCGTTTAGCCCCTGAAGGTAAAAAGACACGCGCCCTTGGTATCCTAGCGACAGGCACATCGCTTGCCATCGTTTTGGGCTTGCCACTGGGGCGTATCATAGGGCAAAGTTTAGGGTGGAGAGCCACCTTTGGCTGCATCGCCATTTTGGCATTTTTAATGCTTTTTGTCTTGATGAAAGTCTTACCACTGCTTCCAAGCGTCAATGCAGGCTCACTCAAAAGCTTACCCCTATTAGTGAAACGCCCTGCCCTTATGGGGGTTTATCTTTTAACCGCTTTAGCGATTACGGCACATTTTACAGCCTACTCTTACATTGAACCTTTTGTGCAACAAATCGCACATTTAAGTGCTAACTTTGCGACGGTCATTCTCTTCATCTTTGGTATTGCCGGATTTTTGGGAAGTGCTATTTTTGCCTATTTTAAACACAAATATCCTTTTACAATCATTGTGTGTGCACTAGGATTGCTCATTTTATCGCTTCTTTTAATGCGCCCTCTTGCGCCTTATCAAATTGTCTTAAGTCTTGTATGTCTGGGTTGGGGCATTGCAATTTGTCTCATTAGCCTCATTCTTCAGGTGACAGTTTTAGAGCTCACTCCTGATGCAACTGATGTTGCGATGTCACTTTACTCCGGTATTTATAATATTGGTATCGGTGGAGGTGCTTTTGTCGGTAGTCTTGTTATCTTGCATAGTTCAATGGCTTATGTCGGAATCGTAGGTGCATTATTTGGGTGTACGGCACTTTTATTAGCTATTTGGATTTGGAAAACCTATCTTTTAAAACGTTCCTAGCACTTTACATGTAAAGATTAGACGACTCGGTTACGCCCATGTTCTTTGGCTTCGTAAAGTGCTCTATCTGCTTTGTCAAAAATTTTGATAATACTGTCGTACTTTTCAAATTGTGCTGTTCCAAAACTAGCGGTTACCGAGATAATTTCAGGAAATTCATATGCCTCAATAGCTGCTCTTATTTTTTCAGCTAAATGTCTCGCACCTTTAAGGTTGGTATCACGGCAGATAAGCAAAAACTCTTCACCACCCCAGCGCCCAAATATATCCGTTTCGCGTTTAACGTTTGTCACAATTTTGGCAACACTTTTGAGAACCTCATCGCCTCGTTTGTGTCCATAGTTATCATTCACATTTTTAAAATAATCCAAATCAAACATAATAATCGAAAGAGGCAACTGATCTCGATCAAATATCTTTTTTTCATACTCTAAAATATCATCCAGTTTTAAACGGTTATGAATGCCTGTTAATTTATCTGTATTGGAGAGAATTTCAAGCTGGGCATTATACTTTTTGAGTTGATACTGTCGTATCAAAACAATTAAAATAATCACACCCGTGATCACGGCTAACAAATAGATGTAGGTGTAATTCATACGCTCTTCATAATTAACCGATATCCATTTGTTTAAGATCGCTTGATTTTTGGTCGGATCAATCGAATCAATCGCTTTTTCAAAAATAGAGAGCAAAAGAGGTTCGTCATTGCGCGTTGCAACACCAAGCTCCCATTTATCATCAAATTTACCCACAATTTTTAGTGATCCATAGTAATCTTTTTGAATTTGATATGCCACTGTAGCCAGCGTTCCGATATAGCCAAAAAGCTTTTTCTGCTCCACTTGTTTTAGACCATCTGCATCACTCGCAACTTCCACAAAGTGCATATTGGGGTATCGTACTTTTAAAATTTCACCATACGCATAGCCTTTTGCAATGCCAATGGATTTTCCAGTCAGCATACCAATGTCCGTGTAAAAAACTTTATCAATATTGGAAATAAGTACGATGGGTATTTTCAAATAGGGATGGGTAAAATTCATATACATTCTGCGTTCGGGTGTTGGCATTGCAAGAGAGAAAATATCGCATTTGCGTTCTTTCGCATATTCTAAAGATTCTAACCATGTTTGAGTATTGACAAGCTCAATAGGCAAACCAATAAATTGCTCCATCTCATGCATATAATCTGCAGCCATTCCTACATGCTTACCCTTTTGGTTCATCTCTAAAGGCATCCAATCAGGGTCAATACACATCGTAATACGCTTTTTTTGTGCCAAATAAATTTGCTCATCCAGTGAAAAAGCAAGTCTCGTCTCTTTAGGAAGAATACTTTTAGACCATTTAGATTTAAGAGTGGTAAGCTCCTCTTGCGTAACGTTATTGAGAGCTTTATTGATGATACTTTGTAAGGGTTCATCTTCTGGGTGCATCATAATATAAAGATTTTTATCTCTTAAATTTTGTAAGTCAAGTTTGGAAGCAATATGAAGGTTAGAAAGCATCTCTTTACTGATAACGTATTGTGCCGAGAAAGCATCCTCCACCCCTGCGTCAATCAATCCAAAAGCAACCGCTTCTAACATCTCTTTAGTTGTCTCATACTCTACTACTGTAAGCTCAGGATACTCCTCTTTGAGATACTTTGTTGTGGGCCACGCTCTCCCTGCACCAACAGTTTTACCTTTTAAATCATCAATAGTGTTAATATCGTGACGCTTTATTTGGCTAATGAGTGCTAAATCCATGGTAATAAATTTGGTGCTATACAGAAATTTCTGATGTCGCTCTGCTGAGGGAATAAGTGGTTGTGCTACGCTAATCTCTCTGTTTTTAAATTTTTCATACACATTAGACCATGTTCCACTGATAAAATTTAAACGTACACCAATTTTATCGGCTAAAAGTCTCATATAATCAACAGAATACCCTTTGGCTTCCCCATCTTCATTAAAATCATACGGATACCAACTAAGCTCATTAGTCACGCTAATAACAGGGTGCTTTTGAAGATACGCTTTTTCACTCTCAGTTAATTCAATTTCGGGAACAATGGGAGAAGGTCGTTCAGATGTTGCAAAAGGTAAATATTTTCGTTTGATCTTTACATGTAAATCCGTAGGCATAGAATCGAGCATTTTATTAAATAAAGAGATGAATTCTGGCCAATCCTTTGCAGTCGCAACCGATTGCTCCTCTGTCGCATAACGTGTAATATTAGAAATTTGAACATTCTCTAGATGATACGCCTTAACAAACATACTCATAATAGCAATATCACCGATAAATCCATCTGCTATATGTTCATTGACTGCCCTCATTGCTTCGAGTGAATTCGGATACGTAATGTAAAGAAAATGTGGATAATCCTCTTTTAAGTTCTCGTTAATCACATAACTTGGCACTATGGCTATTTTTTTAGGTTTCGCATCAAAAAAGTTTTCTGATTGAAGTGTATTTGGGGTGAGGAGTGCAAACGGAAAAGTACAATAAGCTTTACTAAAAAGCATCGTTTGTTTTAGCTCTGAATTAGGAGTGACTCTTAAAATAACATCGATACCATCATGTATTTTAACACGCCTTAGCGCTTCAGCCCAGCTACCATCGGTAACATATTCAATTTTGAGATTAAACATAGCTGCAAAAAATTTGATATATTCAACACTGATACCGGCATATTCGCCATCTTGGATAAATTGGTACGGAGGAAGGTCTTTGGTGATGCGCACTCTAAGTGTTTTGGTTTTATCCAACCACGCTTGCTCACTTGGCGTAATATCTATACTAGATGCCTGTAAACAACTTATGAAGGATACCAATGTAAAAAGAAGAGAAATTACCGCTTTCATGATGTACCTCATCTAAAGAAAGTGTTCTGCAACTTAGTATACTCAAATTATTCTGTAATCAGGAAAATGTATCTTTGTTTAGTTTTTACATGTAAAGAGATTTACATTTCGATAGGATACGGCTTTTGATTGAATTGATAATTTAAAATTTAACTCCTACCCATTTATTACGCTTTCATCACCTGCTCATTTAATAAAATAATTTCACTATCTTCAAAATTTTTTGCCCAATTAACAATTGTTTGAGGTAATTTGTTAATATAACCTTTATCAGATGAAAAATAATAAATCTTTTTATATTCAAAACCATCCAATGGAATACCTTCTACCTCAAGATTATCTTTACAAAAAATTGCTCCCCAAACTTGATTGTTTTGTTCTGAATACATCAAAATTGCTTCATCTTTATAATACTTACGGATACCGGGTACGTGACCACTAATAACTTTTGCATCAAATGTATCTAAGTTATCTTCATCATAAATTTTTCCAAAACATCTTAAAAATCGAAGCCAATATGCCTCTTTTTGTAATAGAGCTTTATATATATTAGAAAGTGTATTGTCATTTAGTTCTACCATGTCATAAAAAATGTCTTTTTGTAATTCATAATCACCATTAAAACTGACACCCAGTCCATGATCACAATGAAGTCCATTAATCTCTGAAAGTTGGATAATGTCATTTTGTTTAAAAAACTTTAATGTACATGGTAATTCTTTTACATCGCTAATTATACTTGATACATATTCTGCTTCATTATTAGAATAAATTTTTGCTACGCCCTCAATATCACCAGCAAAAGAGCCATTCATTGCTGTTATTCGAAAGTTAAATTCACTTTCTTTTATGTTTAAAATCATTAAAACTTTCCAATGGCACAGCATAGGGCTCTGAAAAGACCACTTTCCAAACCATCTAGTTTTAGAATGCCACCCAATTTTTACTTTAATCATATTCGCAAATTCTACGGGAGTTTTAAAATTTAGATCTATATATGATACTGTTGAAGCAAGTCCTGGAATTTCTGTTAAATCAAATCTTGCTGGTAAAATATACTCTTCAGATTCTGTAAATGCCCTTTCTTGCATAGATTTTCGTTCATGTGTTGTCCATGCTTTTCGAGCGTAAAATTCAGATATAAACATAACAGTATATTGTGCTTTGTTTTTATATATTTCTTGTAAATAATCTAGTAAATTCTTACCCCACAAGATTGTTTCTTCAAATTTATCGTAAAATACTTTTATTCCATCACTTTTTAATATATTAGCAACTTCTTCAACATACACTCTATCTTCACCAGCAAAAGATAAAGCTACGTGATAATCGTACTGCTTTTTCATATTATCCCTTTATTATAATATTTAAAAAGATTATTTTGTTAGTGAAATACTAGTAGTAATAATTTTACATGCAAAGCTTTTTAGCCTTACATGTAAGCTTTTTAGATTAATCTTCACGCAATGCTTTAGCAATCAATTCGATTGGGTTTTTAAAGATAGCGTCTACTTTTTGTCCATGCATGGCATCGCCTAATTGCATACGACAGGCACTACACTCAGCACTCACATAATCAGCGCCCGTCTCTTTGATCATCGCGGCTTTTGGAAGTCCTGCGGCTTTGGCAAAGCGGTAGTTTCCTGTTTGCATGGTCACCCCGCCAAAACCACAACAACGGTTCGGGTCGCTCATCTCTTTCATCACATAATTTTGAGAAAGCAAGTTTCGTGGCTCTTTCCAAACGCCTTGCATTTTGCGTGCATGGCAGGGGTCGTGGTAGGTGATTGTTTCGGATCTTCGAGATTTGCTGGCCAAAATTTCAGCCAAGTTCGTCTTTTTCTCTAAATATTCGGTTGCCATGAAGATGTGTGGAGCGATAGCTTTAGCCCTTGCTTGCCACTCAGGTTGATCATGGAAAAAATGTACGTAGTCTGCTTTAATCATCGCACTGCACGTCGCTTCAGGAATGATAATAGCATCGAGTTCACCCACAAAACCTTCGATATATTCGATGTTAAATTTTGCGAGGTAATCCACGCTGTCAAAATCACCTGTAAAGTATTGCGGTGCGCCACAACATTTTTGTTGTTTAATGAGGTACGCATCGATCTGCAACTCTTTTAAAATTTCTAAAAGTGATTTGCCAATGTCGGTGTACATGTAATTGGCTAAACAGCCGATAAAAATGCCCACTTTGCCTTTGCCACCGTTATGAATGACATCAGGATGGGAGTTTAAAAAGGTCTTCTTGGCAAGGCTTGGGAAAAGTCTGTCCATCTTGATAATGGGAAAGTTTCGCAAGTACATGGAGCTTTTTTTCTCCACTATTTTGAAACCACAGGTTTGAAACATAAAACCAAAGCGCGCAAGAACATCCATAATGTTACGATTACGAAGTAAGAAAAACGCAAGTTTTTTGTACCAAGCGAGACCAAATTTTTTGCGAATGTCATTACGTGCTTGTTCTATGAGCATATCGACTGGCAAATCATTGGGACAGACATCGACACAATTGGTACATAAGAAACAGCTCTCAAAAATACTTTTAGCGTTTTTGTCCAGTTCGAGTTCACCTCGTTGGTAGGCACCTAGAAGATCAAGAAAGCCTCTGGGACTGGTAACTTCATCACGGTTGACTTCGTGAATTGTACAAACAGGTATACACTTACCACACTTGACACAGGCATCGCTTGTTACATCAAATTTAAACATCTGTTACACCGTTTTACTGAAGCGTCGTTTATCTTCAGGGATTTTTTGGAGGTACGCATCAAAAGGCATCACAATATTGCGAATAAGCAATGTGCCTGTGGTATTAACTAAAATCTTTTTAGCAACTCTATCAACGATCACTAACTCTTCTTGCTCAAACGGTGCAAGGGCAGCTACAGCATCGGCAAAATAATCAAAAAAGTCGATACCAAACTGGGCTTCAATGCCCGCGATATTAAGTTTGAAGTTGCTCATCATCTCCATAATGACTGCTTTTCTAAGCACATCATCCTCATTGAGTGTCAGACCGCGATGCACAGGCAGAACACCCGCATCAATCGCCTTTTCGTACGCATCCATCTCTTTAAAGTTTTGCACATAGTGCTTCAAGCCTTCGCCGATGCTCGTCAAACCAATACCGATTAAGTCCGCGCCACCTTTGGTCGTGTATCCTTGAAAATTGCGATGCAATTCGCCTTTTTCAATCGCCAAGAAAAGCTCGTCATCAGGCTTAGCAAAGTGATCCATCCCGATCATTTTATAACCATTGGACTCTAAATAATCAATCGTATAGCGCATAATAGCAAGCTTGACGCTCGGATGAGGCAGTGTGGTCTCATCAATTTTACGCATCGATTTTTTCATCCACGGCACGTGCGCGTAGTTAAACACCGCCAAACGGCTCGGATCAAGTGAAACCGCCAAACGCAAAGTCTCTTGAAATGTCTCAAAGGTTTGATATGGAAGCCCATAAATTAAGTCCATGTTGATCGACTTAATGCCTGAACTTTTTGCCATTTTCACAACATTGTTTGTCACCTCGTAAGGCTGAATGCGGTGGATTGCTTTTTGAACCTCATCGTTAAAGTCTTGCACGCCATAACTCACACGGTTAAATCCATTGCAGATAAGCACATCTAACTGCTCTTTGGTTAAGTAACGTGGGTCGATCTCACAGCTGATCTCAGCATCTTTGGCAAAGTTCTTGAAGTGGCTTCTGATAGCACCAATAATGCGCTTCAATTGTGGTGCGCTGAAAAACGTTGGCGTACCCCCACCAAAGTGCATCTGAATCACTTCACGCGAGGTATCAAGGTGTTGAGAGAGTAGTTCAAGCTCTCGTTCAAGGTAACTGATATAACGCTCTTTTTTATCTTCCTTGCTCGTGTAGACAACGTTACATCCACAGAAGTAACACGCACTTCGGCAAAATGGAAGATGAAAATAGAGCGAGAGTTTACGACTTTTATCTTGCGTAGCTAAAATGCTCTCATAACTTTGGTGCGTAAATCCTTCATGAAACTCAGGTGCTGTTGGGTAGCTGGTATACCTTGGCCCTGGTTTGGAATATTTGGCAAATTTATCAAAATCAATCATACTTCATCCTAACGCGTTGTCGCGTTGATAATACTCGCCCCTTCAGGCAAATAGAGATCTTTTAGGTCTAAAAAGAGATTGGGGTGATCTTTCTTGATCTTTTTGACCAATTTATCAAAATCAATTTCACTTTTTTTACTCTTTTTGATCTCTTCGGTTGCTACCGCCCAAACGTCTTGAAAATCCAGTGGCAATTGTTGCAAAATACTTTTTTCCAATTTGAGAAAAAGAGCTTCTTGCTCCGCTTTTTTAAAATGCTCTATCATTTTACTGAGTGTATCAATCGAAAGCAGTGCATGAAGTTTTTGATTTTCATCATACACCAACCATGGTTCTTTCGCATTGTCCCACGAACCATTTTTAAGGCGTAAAAGCTTTGTCTCTTCTACCTCACTTGGCACTATCTCTAAAACTGTCTGTTCTTTTTGTTTGCTGACGCTCAAACCTTTAGAAATTTTTTCTATCATCTTGAACTCTTTTTTTCGTTTAAATTCCATTAGCTGTTTCTGTGCCTATCAAGCCATACCATGACGGCTTTTTGGGCATGAAGTCTGTTTTCTGCCTCATCAAAAATCTCATCGGCATGCGCTTCAAAGACACTCTCACTCACTTCATAATCACGGTACGCTGGCAAACAGTGTAAAAACATCGCATCATCCTCTGCCAAGCTCATCATTGCGTCATCCACCATGTATCCTTGGAATGCTGCTACACGTGCTGCTTTTTCGCTCTCTTGGCCCATCGAAACCCATGTATCCGTTGTCACAACGGTAGCACCTTTGATCGCCTCTTTAGGGTCATTTCCGATGGTAATCACGGCCCCACTCTCTTTAGCAAAAGCAAGCGCATCTTCTAAAATTTTAGCATCAACTTCATATCCTTTAGGGGTAGCGATGCGAAGCTCAAAGCCCAGTTTGGAAGCAAGCATCAACCATGAATGGGTCATATTGTTGCCATCCCCTACGTACGCGACGATAGGGTTTTGATCTTTTTTATACTCCACCATCGTGAGGTAATCTGCCATCAGTTGAACCGGATGGTACGAATCACTCAACCCGCTAATGACAGGCACACGTGAATACGCCGCAAACTCTTCTAAGGTATTTTGCGCAAAGGTTCTTATCATCACCATATCGACCATACGGCTAATAACACGCGCTGTGTCTTTCATCGGCTCACCACGTCCTAGTTGCAAGTCATTGGAAGAGAGGAACAGACCCACACCACCCAATTGATGAATACCCACTTCAAAACTGACACGCGTTCTGGTACTGCTTTTTTCAAAAATCATCCCTAAGGTTTGATTTTCAAGGTAAGGCTTATATTTGCCCTTTTTCGCTTGTTTTTTAATTTTAATCGCCAAGTCAATGATCTCTAAAATCTCTGCTTTGCTATAATCTTTCAGTGTTAAAAAATGTCTCATATTTGATACCTCCTTTTATTTGGGCAAAGCCCACATAAAATTCCCCGCACTAAAGCTTACGCCTTGCGTAGAATTTACTTTCTTCTTAAAATCTCAGCTACTTCTTTCGCGTGGTAACTGATGATAATATCAGCTCCAGCACGTTTAAATGCAATCATCGTCTCCATCATCACACGATCATAATCAATCACACCTGCACGTCCTGCTGCTTTTAGAAGCGCATACTCACCACTGACGTTATAAACACATAATGGCAAAGAGGTTGCATTACGTACATCACGAACAATGTCAAGGTAAGCAAGGGCTGGTTTGACCATCAAGATATCCGCACCTTGCATCTCATCTTCTACAGATTCGGCTATCGCTTCTCTGCGGTTTGCTGGGTCCATTTGGTAGGTTTTACGATCACCAAAGCTTGGAGCAGACTCAGCTACATCACGGAAAGGTCCATAATAGGCACTGGCGAATTTAGTGGAATAACTCATAATCGGAAGGTTGATGAACCCTTCACTATCAAGAGCCTCACGTAACGCTTCGATCATACCATCCATCATACCACTAGGTGCTATCATATCCGCACCAGCGTGCGCATGTACAAGGGCTTGTTTGGCTAAAATCTCTAAAGTTGCATCGTTGTCAACACTCTCGTGTTCCATATCTAATATACCACAATGTCCGTGATCGGTAAATTCGCAAAAACAGAGATCTGTCACGACAAACATCTTCGGATACGCTTTTTTAACCGCTTTAATTGCACTGGCAATAATGCCATGTTCACACAACGCATCACTTCCTACGCTGTCTTTTACCTCAGGAATACCAAATAAAATAATCGAGTTAATGCCAAGCTCTTGCAAAACACCACACTCTTTGACAATCTCATCAATGCTCATCTGATACACGCCGGGCATTGAGCTAATCTCTTTTTTAAACCCTTCGCCATTTTTGGCGAACAATGGATAAATAAAATCGTCCATGCTAAGTGTTGTTTCGCGCACGAGTGAGCGAAGTGTTGCATTCATTCTAAGTCTTCTAAATCTTTTAAACATTTTTTTGCCTTATCTTGGTTAAAATTAGACCTCGTTATAAAAAGTAGTGATTTTAGCATAACTGGATATAAAAGAAAATGAAAATAGAAATTTCCGAGATTGCGAACCTCCCTTCACGTTTTGGGACATTCAAAATCCAATCATTTAAAGAGGGCATTAAAGAGCATTTAGTCATTTTTAAAGAGCCTTTGGGTGAGATTCCGTTGGTGCGTGTTCACAGTGAATGTTTAACCGGGGACAGCATAGGAAGTCTTAAATGCGACTGTCGCGATCAGCTTGAATTCGCCCTTAAAACCGTCGAACAAAACGGTGGAATGGTCATTTATTTACGTCAAGAAGGCAGAAACATTGGGCTACTCAACAAAGTCAATGCCTATGCGCTTCAAGATAAAGGCTTTAATACCATCGAAGCCAATCATCAACTTGGTTTTTTAGATGATGAGCGTACCTATGAGATGGTGGAGTTTATTTTGGACTATTTTAAGATCACAAAAATTAAGCTTTTAACCAACAATCCTAAAAAGATAGAGAGCTTAAAACATATCGACATTGTTGAGCGCATTCCTGTGATTATTCCTTCCAATAAATTTAATGCAGGTTATTTAAAAACCAAAAAAGAGCAGATGGGGCATCTTCTTTAGGAGAGACTATGATACGTAATGCTACGGTTGAAGATAGTGACAGTATTGTCGAACTGCTTACCCAACTTGGCTATGCCAATACCCAACCTTTTATTAAAGTGCGCATCGAGGAGCTCTTAGAAAATCCTGATGCCATGTTACTTTGCTACGAAGTTGAAGGCAAAGTCAGCGCCCTTCTGTCTTTACATGTCATTCCTCAAATCGCCCTTTTAGGCTCTTTTTTGCGCATCAGTTATTTTGTGGTCGATGAACATGCGCGCTCGCACAACATTGGTGCAAAACTTGAAGCCTATGCCTCACACATTGCCAAAGAGAGAGGATGCGATCGTATCGAAGTGCATTGCAATGAAAGACGCACAGAGGCGCACCGTTTTTACACACGTCAAGGCTACGTTGAATCCCCCAAATATTTTATCAAACAGATCACCCTTTAAAGGAGCTTTCATGTTAAAAGAGTTTCGTGATTTTTTGCTCAAAGGCAATGTCGTCGATATGGCGGTTGGTTTTATCTTTGGTGCCGCTTTTGCGACCATTGTCAAATCACTGGTTGCCAATGTGATTATGCCTCCCATTGGTCTACTCTTAGGCAATGTTGATTTCTCTTCCCTTTTCATTGCGCTGGATGGTAAAACCTATGCCTCATTAGCAGATTTGGAAAAAGCAGGGGCACCTGCCATGAAACTAGGTGTCTTTTTCAATGACTTAACCTCCTTTGTTATTTTAGGATTTGTCATGTTTATGATGATCAAGGGGTATGGAAAAATCGCGCCTAAAAAAGTACCTGATGCAATCACAAAAGCGTGCCCAGAGTGCGCGATGGCTATTCCTGTTGCGGCTAAAAAATGTCCTTATTGCGGAACGATACAAGCGTAAAAATATGTTTACATGTAAAGATTTTTAACTTAAAAAAAATACTCTTGACTCTAAAGTAGATTTAATATAGAATGAGTACAAGCCTTAAGAATAGCTTAGATATCTCTTAAGGCTAAAGCTTATTTGAAAGGATTTAGTATGGCAATTGTATTACCCAATCTTCCTTATGCTAATGAGGCACTTGAACCTTATATTGGTGCAAAAACATTAGAAATCCATCATGGCAAACATCATCAAACCTATGTAACCAACCTCCTGAAATTGATTGAAGGAACCGACTTAGCCAATGAACCTCTTGAGGGTCTCATTTTAAAATCAGTTAACAATCCTGATCGTGTCGGTATCTTTAACAATGCCGCGCAAGTGTGGAATCATACCTTTTACTGGAACTCTATGAAACCCAAAGGAGGCGGAGCACCCAGTGGTGAAATTGCTGCTAAAATTAATGCTGCCTTTGGAAGTTACGACGCTTTTATTCAGGCGTTTAAAAATGCAGGACTTACACAATTTGGTAGTGGCTGGGCATGGCTCGTGGTTAAAAATGGTACTTTAGAGATCATGAAAACTGCCAATGCAGATACGCCCATTGCGCATGGCATTAAGCCAATTCTGACCGTTGATGTGTGGGAACATGCCTACTATCTGGATTATCAAAACAAACGTGCCGATTATTTAGATATTTTCTTTAATCATCTGATTAATTGGGATTTTGCAAACGCGAATTTGAAGTAATTTCCAACAACAAACTTAATTTAAAAGGAGTTCTATATGTTACGAAGAGATGCCCTTAAACTAGCCGCCGTAGCAGCACTTGCGACCACGTATGCTTCGGCTTATGATGAAAAATTGATTGTCAACAAAAAGAAAATGGAAATCAAAGACCCTGCGAACATGACAGAGCTTGAACTCAAACACTCTCCTGAAATTAAAGTAGGTGCGGCAGATGCACAAGGATTTTCGTTGGTTGAAGTCAACATCGGACAAAAAGGGGTCATTCACCCAAGCGTTGATAACCATTGGATTTACGAAATCGAACTTTTAGCCGATGGTAAAAAAGTGGCAGATGTCTCACTTGAGCCAACAACATCAAGAGGTTTTCTTGCAGCACGTGTCAATACCAAAGATGTCAAAATACTCTCAGCCATATCTCGCTGTAATCTTCATGGCGAATATAGCGCTTCAATCAAACTTTAAGAAGAGCGAGCCCCAAAGGCTCACTCCTCTTCTATACTTTAAATTGCTTGAGTGTCTTTTCTAATTCATTCGCTCCATTAGAGAGAGATACAGAAACTTCTCCCACCTCATGACTTAATGTTTTATTGAGTGTTGTACCATTTACAATACTGGCCATCAAACCGACCAGATTTTTAGTACGAGTGGCAACGTATGTTGTTTTATTGCGAACATCCGTTGACTTGATATACGTACTGGAAAGTTTTTCTTTCGTTCCTTCTACATGTAAAATAAGCTCTTTGGCTAATTGTGATGACCCAAGCATCTCTTCGGTCGTTTGTTTTGTGTCTTCTGCTATATCGTTCACACTTTGAGTAATGACATTCACATTCGCACTGATTTCTAAAAGACTCTTTTGTGTACGTTCGGCTAGTTTTCTCACTTCATCGGCAACGACCGCAAAACCACGTCCATGTTCACCCGCACGTGCTGCTTCTATGGCAGCGTTGAGGGCAAGAAGATTGGTTTGATCTGCAATATCACCAATAATGCTCAAAATTTCGCGAATACTGCGTGCCTGCTCGCTTAGTGTATGGACTTTTTGTGCTAAGTCATTTTGGCGTTCTGAACCATTTTCGATACTTTGCACAGACTGATTCAAACTTTGAATAAACTCGTCTAATGTATTGGCCGTAATGTGCAAATCATCCGTCGTTGCAATAGAAGCTTTTTCAATTCCATCTAATTCTGTCCCAACATCTGAGACCAAAAGATTCATATCGACAATATTTTTTTCCTGCTGTTCAATGCTTTCACCTAAAGAGACAATGACATGGTCAAGCTTTTGACTTTGTGTATTGGTTACATCTAACGTTTGAAGCGTATGGGTTAAAGTTGTAGCAAAAGACGTCACCATGTTATTAATATCATCCGATATTTGAGCCAGCTCATCCGTTGTGTTTTTAAGAACGATATGCTTTGTCAAATCTTTCTCTTTCGCCATAGTGCTTATTTGAACATGGCTACTATAGACACTTTCAATAATACCTTTTTGTGTAAAGAAAAGAATAGCAAGCAATATGATTCCAAATACTCCGCTGATAAGAACCGATATGATCATCTCATTCGTAGCATCATGATCAAGTTTTTGAATCAATTCACTACTGCTTTTAGAAATACCATCATCAATTGTTTTCAAGATTTCTATCTTCTGTGTTATGGTATTAAACCACACTTGTGGATCTACGCCAAAGTTGCCCTCATTCACCTTTGCTAAGGCAATAGAGCGAAATTTTTCGACTTCCTTGATGGAATTATCGTTCATTTTTTGGGCAAAAAGTTGCTTAATATCATCCGTAGCAAAGGCTAAAAAAGCTTCTGTGTATGCTATTTGTGATGACATCAGCCCATTCCATTTAGCAAAAATACCAGGCGCAAACGCATTGCTCGCAAACGTTCCACTCATAACCGCACGTTCAATTCCTACAAGCTCTTTGAGTTTCAAGAAATGAGAATACGAAGAAAGCACTTTTACAAGCTCTGCCACTTCAGAAACTTTTGCCACACTGTCGGTTACATGTAAAATTTTTGTGTTCATCTTGGTATAAAAGGCAACGCTATCTTGCATACTGATTTTAAGACCATCCACTTGCACTCGTATGGAAGAGATTTTACTGGCATCTTCTTGAAGCGAGGAGAGCTCTTTTTGCAACTCTTCTGGAAATTTCGAAAGATCTATTTGCACTACGTATTCTTTGAGTTTTACCAGACTCTCATCTGTTAGGACTCTCTGTTTTGGTAAAACATCACCAAATTTTTTACCCCCAGATCCTAGAAAACCTGCACTCATGCCCCTTTCTTTCTGGGTTTCATGAATAAAAAGACTCAGTTTTGTGGAAAGCGTATTGAGCGTCGCCGCCTCAGACAATTTCTTTTTTTGATGAAATGATTCATTCATAACTTGAAAAACGTTCAAGAAAAGATAAGCCATCACTATCGCTAAAACAAAAAGAAGTTTTTTCTTAATACTCATAATTCCCCCTTTTTTGATTGTATTTACTTTACAAAAGTGTATCTATGTTTCTTTATTAATAGGCTCTTAATGACATATACTGTATTATATTAAGAAACTATAACGTTACACCTTGACCAAAGTCATGACAAAAAGGTTACTTTATTATGATGAATACCCATTATGATCTTCCTCAATCTTTTTGGAGCAACGTTGAGATACTCATCGAACTTCTTTTAAAATACAACCTAACGCATAATATATCGGGTGCTAAAACAAAAGAAGCTGTTCTTAAAAATATTGACGATAGTATCTATCCATTACAATTTTTACATGTAAACGAGTTAAAGCATGCGATTGATATTGGGACAGGAGCTGGTTTTCCAGGATTATTACTTGCCCTTGCGCTACCACAGGTGCATTTTACACTTTTTGAGCCAATCGCGAAAAAAAGTGCTTTTTTGCATTTAGCCAAAACAACGCTTGAACTCAAAAATGTCGATATAGTTACACACAGAGTTGAAAAGGTTTTCCCTTTCAAAGTTGAGCTTATTAGTTCTCGCGCCGTAACTAACACTAAAATGTTAATCAAACTGTGCAAAGATTTTATTACTCCTGATACCACATTGCTTTTTTATAAAGGTGAATTGGTTGAAGAGGAGATCAAAGGATTGCGAAATTGTCAGGTTTATCAACGTGACAAACGCTACTACTTAGTGATGAAGGATGTTGATGTTGCTTAAAATTGCTTTGTTTATTGCTGTTATTTTTTTAATCTATCTCTTTTTCTTTAAAAATAACCGTAAAGAAGATATTCAAAAAAAATCTTCTAAAAAAGTTTTAGAAGGAGAAACGATGGTCGAGTGCCAAGCGTGTTCAACTTTTATTAGCCACAAAGAGGCAATCATTAAAGATGGCCTTTTCTACTGCTCAAAAGAGTGTGCGAGGTTACCCTAATGTTACTCATTGGACATGAACTTATCCCGAGTACGCCTTTTTATCGTGTTGACTCGGTGGATCAGATTGCTAAAACACCTTCCAATGCAACCATACTGTTCAATTTTGATCCTACATTAATTGCATATTGCTCCACACAAAAGCTCTCGTTCGCTTTACATGTAAAGCAGATTAAAGAGCTTGTTTTAGCCAATGCATTAGGCGCTTCTTACTTTGTTGTCGATAAAACATTGGCACTTCATGCACAAAAAGTTGCAGATGACTACCTCTTTGAAGGCAAAGTGCTCCTGCTTAGTAACGATGACAATGATATTGAATTTGCGGCATCTCATACGATTGATGGAATTCTTTTCGAATCGGCTATTACGTCTTCATTGAGTTAATCACGATGCAAAAAAAACATTTTATTTTCTTAGCCTTTACCATTACGATACTTTACTGGGTTCTTGATTCTTATACCAATGCCTCATTGTACAACTCAGCATTGAGTGATGAGCTGTTCCTTATGACGTCCCATGGCCTTATTTTTGTTAAGCTTCTTACCGCAGGACTTTTGTTTATTTTAAGCCTCACACCTCTCTTTTTTAAACCAAATGCTTTTCAAAAAACCCAAAAAGAAGCTATCAATGAATTTGGTGAACTCCAACGTGTCGCTGATATTCTTTTTTCTTCGCTTTCTACCAAAATAAATGTGATCAAATCACTTGAAATTCTACAAGAGATTTTACACCTTGAATCAAGCCTACTTTTTATTTACAACAAAGAGTCTCTTACTCTTTACAACGAAAATGAGTTTATTAAAGCAACTTTCCGCTCAAAAGAGATTCTCCCTTTTCGTACGAATGCTTCAAGAAGTGCTGTTGAAGAGGTTGCTATTAGTTGCTTTATAGAAAAACGGGGCTTTTCACAGGACTCTGTTAAAGTTGATACGAAATCATTTACGCTCTTTAGTTTTATTCTCAAAGAAGATCGCAGTGAATTTCCTTTGGGCAATTTGATGCTCGCCTCTGATGACGCTCATTTTATTGAACATGCGATTCCAATGATTCAAAAATATGTACAAATGCTCACTTTTGCACTCTCTCTAGCAGCAAAAAAAGAGCTTTTACAAAGTATCAATACTCAATATTCGAGTGATACGATAAGCCATTTTGACAAAGTATTGAATATTATTAATTTTACAAAAGTACAAGAATATATTGAACATGAGTTTAAACGTCACAAACGTTACCATACCGAATTTACACTGGTTTTAATCGACATCACAATGCTTAAAAATCTCACTAAAATTTTCCCAGCCGAGGTTATTACCGCATTCAAAAAAGATTTTATTCAATTGGTCAAAAAAAATACCCGTGAAGTTGATATTTTGGGAAAATGGACAAACGATCAATTTGCACTACTGCTACCCGATGTTGACTTTCGAGCAGGTCAAAAAGTAGCCCAAAAACTTCAAGCCATTTTTGAAGAGACAAAGTTTGCTCGTGTTGGGAAAATAAGTTGCAGTTATGGTATTACATCCCTTGCACCTAAAGATACCATGGGTAGCTTTAAGGCAAGAGTAGAAGGGGCACTTGTAGCAGCCTCGCTCAAAGAGGGAAATGCCATTGAAGTCAAACTTCAAATGACACCAGATATTTAAATAATCACATGCTTTAATGCAGGATAGAGCTTTGTTATAATCTCATAACTAATCGTATTAAACTGTTCCGCCAAAGGATTTGCATCATCAAACATACAGACCTTTTGTGCGTCACCGCCTAAACAAAAACTGTCCATAGACATGCGACCTTTTGTAAAACTTCCATCGGCCATTTTTACTGGCTTAAAGCCATCAAAACGGAAAAAACCATCCCCATAGCCAATATCATACGTTGAAATAATTTCATCTTCGTGTGCTTCATAAACACTACCATATCCAACACGCTCGCCTTTTTTAAGCACACGGGTACTGAGTTTTTCAGCCCAAAGAGAAAGAACCGGTTTCAGATCATACGTTGCGATTAAAGGATTGAGCGTTGTATAACCATACATCGCAATACCTGGACGTGCATAGTCATCATCGCCTAAAGAGTGTGTACGAAGTAGTCCTGCAGAGTTACAGCAATGAAAAGCAATATGTGGCAAACCATAATGAGCCTCTAAGGCTTTAATACGTTTTTTACCTCGCTCAAAATTAGCTCGTTGCCAGAAAAATTCACTACTGAGTTCATCTGCACCTCTAAAATGTGTAAAAACACCTTTTAGTTGCAATTTTTTGGCATGAATAAGCGCCAATGCCTCTTCAATTTGTTCTTCTTTAATACCATTACGGTGCATGCCTGTATCAAGGCTTAAATGAATCGAAGTTCCCGTAGGAAGAGCTTGAAGCGCTTCCAAAGAGTGTGCTGCAAGCGAAATAGAAGGAGAGAGTTTGCGAGAGGTAGGATGATCGACTAATACCAAAACTTCTTCAAAAAGATCAGCAATAGACTCTGCCTCTTCAATATTTTTTACGGCAGCGCGAAGAAGACCATACTCAGAAGCCAGTTCTGCCATAAGCCTTAAATCATGCCCATAAGCGTTATCTTTCAAAACCGCCATGAGCTTTGTTTTGCCCCCAGCCCTTGCACTTAAAAGATCAAGATTATGAAAAAAGTGCGCTTTGTTAATTGTAATAAATGCCATTTTAGTTACGCTTTCACCTCAAAATTACGGATGACAAACCCACGAATTTTGCGGGCTTGATAATCCAGTTTATAAAAATGCTCATATACTGCTTTTGCATCCAAGGTTGGATGGTTGGAAAAATCAAAGGCAATTCCTTTGCTGTCTTTGGGGACATTTGCATCGATATATGCCATAAAGGCATCCCTTGCTTCGATAAGTTTAGCCAGTTCTTTCGTAATGTCTATTTCATTTTCATTCACGTTCCATCCTTATTTTTCAGCCAGAACCTGCATTTTATCGCCAACAAGTTCTATGTAAAGCTCTTTATCACCCTTAGAGGCAAATGAAGGGCTTTTGTAGGTTTGCAAAAATGAAATTTTATAAAGCTTCCGATCATCAATGGTTGGATAAGGTACAACACTCATATTTTCAAAGAGAATCATTTTGCTCTCTTTACGTGAGAAAATCTGTTTTTTCATATTTGAAAATTGTACTTTTCCTGATCCATCTGATTTTTTAAAATCATTGGAGTAAAAATTTAAATACGCATTAATATCATTGACTTTCCAAGCACGTTGCCATTTGTAAACTTCACTTAAAATCGTTGCGATTTGTTCACGTGTCATTTTAGGAACTTTAGATTCCCCGATAATGACAACGGCACTTTGTGCATTAATTTCAGTGTCAAGGTTTAAAATGGCGTTATTTTCCATTACAACACACCCTTTACTTAAATCATCTCTGTCTTTACCATCGATTGGCATACCATGTATCCAAATACCATCGCCACTTTTATTTCTTAAGACATCAAAAAGGTTTGGGTATGAAAGAGCAAACGCAAGTGGTCCGTAAAATTGATTGGTTGGTTTAAAGCGTTTTGTGATTTCATATACACCCACAGGTGTTTTAAGATCACCTCGTTTCACTTTATCGCCACTTTTACCCATAATAACATCGTCATGACCACGAACAAGTTTTAAACCATCCTCTTCGATATGGAAAATCTCACAACGTTTTTTCTCTTTTTCACAGACAATAAGCGATTCAACATCTTCATAGTAACCGTAACTTACATCCATATTTTTGAGATGTCTTAACCAATAATCACGAGAAACTGACTCTTTTTCAGTCGGTGTTTTAGGTTTGGCAAGAAGTCTTTGTCCTAATTTAACCGTTGGTTCTTTAATAACCTCTCTATCTTTAACAAGCTCTTTCTCTTTTTTAGCCTCTTTTACCGGTACTTCTTTAACCTCTTTGGATTCAAACTCTTTTTTAAGAAAATCCTCAACAGCGTTAATGCCTTTAGTTTTGTAAATTTTATAAATATCTTCAGCCGTTGCCGCATATAAAGCAAGTGCGAAAAGAGATAAAAAGACCAGATAGCGCATACATCCCCTCTTAAATAGACTTTAACCCCAAACGAGTATTAGCCTAATACAATTTTTGGAGGCTATTCTATAAAAAAATGACTTAAGAGCTCCTCTTTTGACGAATATAAATTGATTTTCTTTTTTTACGTAAGTTTTAAAAATCTTTGGCTATCATGAATTTATCTAACTTCAACAAAAGATGCGCCCATGTCATTAGAACTTATTTTAGCTTCTTCACTCGTCGCTCTACTGGTCATTCTTCTTCCCACACTTTTTTTACTCAGCCAAAAGCTGGGACCCATCAATACAGGCAATAAAGCCAAAAACAGTCTGTATGAAAGTGGCATCAGTTCACCTATTGGAACAAGTGAAAGCCGCTTTAGCGCTAAGTTTTATTTGGTCGCTATTTTGTTTGTTCTTTTTGATGTCGAAATTATCTTTATGTTTCCATGGGCAGTCAACGTACGAGAACTCAGTCTTTTTGGACTTTTTGAGATGTTTACCTTTATAGGGCTTCTTCTTTTTGGACTTATTTACATTTATCGTATCAAGGCACTTTCATGGCAGTAGGCGCAGAAGCAATCTTTGGCGAAAGCCTCATTACCACTAAACTGGATAGTGCCATTTCTTGGGCGAGAGAATCCTCTATGTGGCCTTATATTTTTGGAACAGCGTGTTGTGCTATTGAATTTATGAGTGTTGCCAGTAGTAAATACGACATCTCTCGTTTTGGGGCAGAAGTTGTTCGGTTTTCCCCTCGTCAAGCGGATCTACTCATTATTGCAGGAACCGTCAGTTACAAACAAGCACCGATTTTAAAAAAGATTTACGATCAAATGAGCGAGCCAAAATGGGTCATCAGTGCGGGAGCTTGTGCCTGCAGTGGCGGTTTTTACGACAATTACACGACCCTTCAAGGTATCGACAGCATCATTCCTGTAGATGTCTATGTTGCAGGTTGTCCTCCTCGTCCAGAGGCTTTTTTAGATGCCCTTTTGGAAATTCAAAAAATACAGGCCTCTCAAAGCTTGCTAGAAGATCGTGCCAAACGCGTCTTTAAAGGAGCACTGGATGCCTAAATTTTTTAAAGAAACATTGGCAGATTCTTATACGATTGATGCTCATGGAGCGTTTATCCTTGATAAAGCGCTTATTGTACAAGCATTACACATTCTTAAAGAGAAAGATCATTATACTTTTTTAGTCGATATGACCGCCATAGATTATTTACATGTAAAGAACCAACCAGAGCGTTTCGCCATTGTCTATCTTTTACGTGATCAAAATTTTAAAAATCTCATCACCCTTAAATCCTACATCGACAGTTCTCTTGCAACACAAAGTATTACCTCTTTGTTTAAAAGTGCAAACTGGGCAGAACGTGAAATCTGGGATCAATATGGCATTCATTTTAAAAACCACCCTAACCTCAAGCGCATTTTAAATCACAAAGAATTCAAAGGGCATCCTTTACGGAAAGACTACCCTATTACACAAGGACAATTGTGTCATCAAAGTGATGATCTGATGGATGAAATGACGCCCTGTTTGAAAACTAAAGGCTTCACGCCACAAGATGAACTGATGTTTTTAAACTTAGGTCCTGCACACCCCGCAAGTCATGGAACGATTCGCACCTTTGTAGCACTCGATGGTGAAAATATCACCTGTGCCGTGAGTGAGATTGGTTACTTACACCGTGGTTTTGAAAAATCATGTGAAAATCATACGTATAACCAAATCATTCCCTATACCGACAGACTCAATTACTGCTCCGCTATTTTAAATAACATCGCTTACGCTCATGCGGTTGAAGGTATTTTAGGTGTTGATCTGCCAGAACGTGCTAAGTTTATTCGTGTTATCGTCGGTGAACTTTCACGCATCATCGACCACTTAGTCTGCTTAGCCGCAATTTTAGTTGATATGGGAGCACTCACCAACTATTGGTACCTCTATAATCCCCGTGAAAAAGTGTATGACCTTCTCTCTAAACTTACGGGAGCACGTTTGACTAACTCATACATGCGCATTGGTGGAATGAGTCACGACTTGTATGACGGTTTTGAAAATGACCTGAATGTTTGTCTTAAAGAGATCGAACAAGGGGTTGCAGAAGCACTGAAACTCATTGAACACAACCGTATTTTTCATGATCGCACTCAAAATGTTGGTATTATCACCAAAGAAGATGCAATCAATCGAGGACTCACTGGTCCCAATCTCAGAGCCAGTGGTGTTGCCTACGACCTTCGTGTCACAGCTCCTTATTATCACTATGAGACTTTTGATTTTGACATCGCTCTTGGCAGTGTTGGAGACGTGTATGACCGCATGATGGTACGTTTTGAAGAGATCAAACAGAGTACACGCATTATTAACCAAGCCATGCAACGACTTCCTGATGGAGCGATTTGTGTGCCAGATCATGCTATCTCTTTGCCTCCTAAAAAAGAGGTTTACAACAATATCGAAGGATTAATGAATCAATTTAAGCTGATTTATGAAGGGGTCAAAGTACCTACTTCAGAGTATTATAGTGCTATCGAGGGGGCTAATGGAGAGCTTGGCTTTTTCATTGTGAGTGATGGCAGTGGCACACCCTATAAAATCAAAGTCCGACCTCCCTGCTTTTATGCAATGGCGGCGTATCCACGCATCATTGAAGGAAGCATGATTGCAGATGCCGTTTTAACCTTAGGAAGTCTTAATATCATTGCAGGGGAGCTAGATCGATGAATACGTTTGCATTCAATCACGCAAATGAGGAAAAATTTAGTGCCCTCTTAGAGCGTTATCCCGATAAAAGCTCCTTGATGCTCCCCTCTTTATGGATGGTTCAGTACCAAGAAGGGTGGATCAGTTTAGATGCGATGCAATACGTTGCTAAAAAACTTGAATGTTCCGCAATGGAGGTCTACTCTGTTGCCTCTTTTTATACCATGTTCAACCTCCAACCCATTGGAACATACCATTTGCAACTGTGCAAAACCCTCTCTTGTATGCTTGCAGGTTCTAAAACGTTGCAAGAACATTTGCAAGAACGCCTTGGCATACGAGCTGGTGAAACAAGTAAGGATGGCAAATTTACCCTCTCTTTAGTCGAGTGTTTAGGCTCATGTGGTACAAGCCCATGTATGCGTCTTAACGATGACTACATCGAAAATCTTACCGTTGAGAAACTCGATGCACTCTTGGAGGAACTCTCAAAATGATGATTAAATTAGTCAGTAAAAATTTTGATATTCCCGAAGCATACACCCTGAATGTCGCTAGAGAAAATGGCAGATACGCTTCTTTAGAGAGACTCTTTAAAATGAGCCCCGATGAAGTCATGACAGAAGTCGAAAAAAGTGGACTTCGTGGCAAAGGTGGTGGGGGAGCGCATACCGGTGAGAAATGGAGACTGATCCCAAAAAACAGTGACAAACCTATTTACTTGGTCATAAATGCCGATGAGGGAGAACCCGGAACCTTTAAAGACCGCCAGATTTTAGAGTTTGACCCGCATCTACTTATTGAAGGCATCATTTGCTCAAGTTATGCCATTGGTGCGCATCATGCGTATGTTTATATTCGTGGTGAGTATGTCTTTTGGATGAACCGTTTGCAAGAAGCCATTGATGAAGCGTATGAGGCAGGCATTTTGGGAGAGAACATTCTAGGGCATAATTATGCTTTACATGTAACGATTCATAAAGGGGCTGGGGCGTACATCTGTGGTGAGAAAACCGCTCTTTTAGAGTCTTTGGAAGGCAAGCGCGGTCACCCTAGACTTAAGCCCAAAGGTAAAGAGCCTGAGTGGTTTTTTGGTAATCCGACGGTAGTCAACAATGTCGAGACCATCGCGAGTGTGCCTTACATCATCAACGAAGGCTATGGCGCGTACCAGATGTATGGCACCAAAGAATCTCCTGGCACAATGCTCTTTGGCATCAGTGGTCACGTAGAGCGCCCAGGGGTCTATGAATTGCCGTATGGCACTCCAATGAAAGAGATCATTTACGATCTGTGTGGCGGTATTAAAAATGGCAAAAAACTCAAAGCTGTTATTCCCGGTGGATCCTCAGTACAAATTTTAAAAGCTGATGAGATTGAAGATATAACACTTGATTACGAAAGCCTCAAAGCCCATGGCTCAGCTTTAGGCACGGGCGGAATAATCGTGATGGATGAAGATGTCAGCATCCCAGAAGTGATGAAAAATCTTTTTGAGTTTTACCACCACGAATCCTGCGGACAATGCACGCCGTGTCGCGAAGGTACTGGCTGGGTCGATCGTATTTTAGCCAAAATTTTGGCTGGAAAAGGAAGTAAAGAAGACTTCAACACTATTCTTGATGCGTGCGATATGCTCAATGGTAAAACCATCTGTGTTTTTGCACCATCTGTAGCCTTTATTGCGCAGAGTTATCTTAAAAAATTCCGTGAGGAGTTTGAAGCGCTACTCCATTAAAATACCCCTTGCTTTTGATAATATTAAGCTAATTATTGTTACGCTTGTATTCATGTAACATGGTTCATTCATTTGTAAAAGATGAATCTGAGCCTCTTGGATAGGGGACATACGGATGCTTTTTAAACGCATAACAATAATTTTATTTTGTTTCAGTTCCTTCTTCTTAGTCGCTGCAGAAAACGCTCCTTACACGTTTGGGGTTCTGGCTCAGCGAAATGCGCTCTTAACAGCACAATATTGGAACCCCATTTTAACCTACGTCTCATCTAAAAGTGGTGTTCCTCTGATTTTAAAAGTTGCGCGTACGGCACCTGAGTCAAATTTAGCAATCCAAAAAGGTTCCTACGACTTTGTTTACTCCAATACCATCTTTAGCCCCAAAATGGCTGAGGCAAATTATCAAGTCATTTTACGACCAAGAGACCGAGCGATCACGGGACAGATTGTCACTTTAGCTGATTCCTCATTGTATACGCTTCAGGATATTGCTGGTAAAGAAGTAGGATTCCCTTCTCTAACAGCTTTTATCGGATATGCCGTTCCTATGGACTATTTGCAACATCAGAGTATTAACGTTATTCCTGTTTTTGGCGGCAACCAAGAGGGCATTATGGCACAACTCAAAGTAGGAAAAGTAATGGTTGCTGCTGTTAACAGTCAAGTGATGAGTGCTTATGCCCGTCGTGAAAATATATCGTACCGTGTTTTATGGGAATCCGAAAAATTTCTCAATATTCCAATATCCGTTCATCCTCGCATACCCAAAGATGCCGTTCAAGCGATTCAAAATGCTTTCGTGCAAATGAACAGTGACCCAGAAGGCTTAAAAATTCTTGAAGCCTCTGCTAAACTCATTACACAAGATTCACCCCTTGGTTTTACAAACTCTTCTGCTAAAGAATACCAAAGTTACCGTGATTTCTATGCTCATTCATTCATAAAGAAGAAGCCATGAAAAGAATTTTCATCTCTATATGGGCTCATTTATCTTTTGCCCATCGTATCTTTATAGCAATCAGTTTTTCGCTTCTTTTTGCAGGGGGACTTATCTTAATTATGTTAACCAAGCAAGATGCACAAGATGCTCTTCATGATTTAGAGATGCAAAAAGAACAAACGTTAAAAATGCTTCCTATCTTCTTATCCGAATCAATCGTCATTGGTGATTATGAAACTATCCAACAACAACTTAATGGCTACATCACTTCTCCTTATGTACAAAACATTGTATTTTACGATGCAACAGGAAAATCGCTTCAAAGTACTGATACAGAAGAGCCCAAAGATGCTCCTCAATGGTTTGAAACCCTGTTTGGACTTTACGATAGTTATGGTCAAACCCACATTTCAGTAGGGGGAATTGACTATGGCTCCATTGCAGTAAGACTCAGTATCCAAAGTTTTAGCAATCGTATATGGAATGATTTTAGAGTCCATTTTGGTGTTATGTTTGCCATTATTCTTTTGGATTTTCTAGGGCTTTGGCTAACACTTTACCGTAGTTTGGAACAACTAAGTGCCCTAGAACAATCAACGATAGACCTTGGTAATGGCTATTTTGCACCCATTCAACTGCAAGGAGGACTCAGGGAAACAGCAAAAGTTGTGAATGCTTTTAATCTTATGATTCAAAAAGTCAAGACAACTCAAGTTGAACTGCAAGAGACTTCTAATGAAATGAAACAGAGAAAGCATTGGATCGAGACAATTCTGAACTCTTTAGATGAAGGTGTTTATGCTATTGATTCAAATGGAACTATTTTACTGGCCAACGCTAAGGCGTGTTCTATTCTTGGTTATACCGAAGAAGAGTTGATTGGACAACAAGCACATAGACTTTTCCACTCGCACACTCTTAATGGAGATATTATCCCTCTAGAGGAATGCCCTATTTATAAAGCTCTTGTAACCAAAAGTGCCTGGAAAGATGATGCAGAATATTTTACATGTAAAGATTCTCGAATGATCCCAGTGGAAATTTTTGGCAATAGTATTGTTCATGAAGATCAAGCACTCGGCATGGTTTTTGCCTTTAGAAATATCGAAGAGAGAAAAGCACTGGAAGAAAAGATGAAACTTTTATCAACTGCTTTAGAAGCGACGACCAATGCTGTGATCATCACCAATAAAGATGCCATTATTGAATGGGTCAGTAAAGGTTTTGAAGAAATTACAGGCTATCATTTAGGAGAAGCCCTTGGTCGCACACCTCATGAGCTTGTTGGCTCAGGAAAGCAAGAAAAAATATTTTATACCCATATGTGGGAAACTATTCTTTCCAATCATCCATGGCACGGAGAAGTGATCAATAAACGAAAAAATGGGCAACTGTACTATGAATCATTACAGATTACCCCTGTTAGTGATGATCATGGAAATATTACACATTTTATTGCGATTAAGGAGGACATCAGTGACCGTAAACGTACCGAAGAAGAGATGGAACATCTTGCTTTTTATGACCCATTAACCGACCTTCCTAACAGAAGATTGCTCATGGATAGAATTGAGCGAGCTATTGTTAGTGCGAAACGTTATCAAACCTTTGGCGCTATTTTCTTTTTAGATTTAGATTATTTCAAACGTATCAATGATGAGTTAGGACATGATGTAGGAGATTTACTGCTTCAAGATATGGCAAGAAGGCTTAAAGACTCTTTACGACAAGGCGATAGTATCGCAAGGCTCGGTGGTGATGAGTTTGTTATCCTACTCGAAGACCTCGGTGATACGAAAATATTTGCAACTCAATACATGAAAGCTTTGGCACAAAAAGTTCAAGATGCCTTTATTGATCCTTTTATCTATAATGAAAAAAGTTATTCTCTGAGCATCTCTTTAGGCGGAATACTCTTTACAGGAACACAAGATGCTAAGATTATTCTCAAAAATGCTGATAGTGCCTTGTATGAAGCCAAACAAACAGGGCGTCATAAAAGCTGCTTTTACAATGAGACCAAATAATGAATTACTTGATAAACAACGACATATACGATAGTCTTGCCGTATCGATTAAGAAGTCAACACCTGGGAAATAGGCAATGAAGGTATTACCGATACCGCCCCAAATAACCGCTATCGCAATCACACCAATGGTAATGGGTGTAATGCCACTGAGCGTTGGAATCTGAGCGCCCTCTTTCTCACATGCGGGGTAAAAGTACATCAATGCGATAAGCTTGAAGTAGTAGTAGATAGAAATGAATGTGGCAATGATGCCGCAAACGGCTAAGAAAGTATAACCTGCTTCAATCGCCCCTGTAAAGATGTAAAACTTACCGACAAATCCGATGGTGCTTGGAATGCCTGCAAGGGAAAGCATAAAAATGCTGAGCATTGCCGCCATATAAGGATGCACATGTGCAAAGCCTCTAAAATCTTCATACGTGACACGCACATGCTCATCGGCGGCAATGTACGAGATGAGTCCAAATGCACCCATCGCGGAAAGAAAATAGGCCACCAGATAGAAAATAATGGACGAAGAGGCGCTCTCTCCTGCGTAGCCGATGGAGACAAAAGCAATAAGCAGATAGCCTGTGTGAACAATACTCGAAGCGGCAAGCATTCGCTTCAAACTTTCTTGAATGATGGCTAAAAATGTTCCGTAAAGCAGCGTTGCTAAAATAACCACCACAAAGAGCGTATCCCACATTTCACGAATTGGGTCGAGGTCTATTAACATTAAGCGAAGCACAAAGCCAAAAATAGCGACTTTAAACGTTGCTGCCATAAACGCTGTGACTGGCAGAGGCGAGCCATCATAGACATCAATCGTCCAATTTTGAAACGGAAATGCGGAAATTTTAAACAAGAATGTCACTAAAATAAAGGTACCACCAATGACAATGAGTGAAACATCTTTACCCATCAACCCATCGAGCGCTTTTCCAAGATCGCCTAAAATGGTTGTACCAAGTCCTGCGTAAATCAGTACAGAACCTAAGAGGAAAAATGCGCCAGAGATAGAGCCAAGCACTAAGTATTGGTAACTGGCTTCTACTCGTTTGTCGTGTATCTTTTGAAAGCCTATCATGACATAAAGAGAAAGTGAGGCAATTTCAAGTGCAATAAACGCCGTTATAAGCTCATTCGCATGCACAAGGAGCATCATGCCAAAGACAGAAAAAAGAAAAAGGAAAAAGAACTCTTTTTTAAAATGACGCTTCGCTTGGAAATAGTGCGTTCCAATCAAAGAAGTTACCAGTGCACCACTGAGGATAAGCGCATCAAAATAGACCGAATAGCTATCGACAATCAGCATTTTAGAAAAAATATCTTGCAGTAGAAAAGCGGTAAAGAGATCTCCAAAATAGTATAGATCAGTGCTCAATGCCACAAGTAAAATGAGAAAAGTAAAGAGTGAAAAACGCTCCATCGAAAATCGTTCAAGCGGAGAGAGAAGCATCAACACAACGGCTCCACTTGCAATGATAATCAAGGGCAAAAGATAACTCAGTTCTATCCAATGCATCACTTTACTCCTACATGTAAAATATCGATGAGATAGTGCTGCAACGTCGGCTCAATTTTATATAAAAAGAGATCGGGGTAAACGCCCATCGCAAGAATCAGTACCGCTAAAGGCGCCAGTCCTAGAATTTCATGAAGTCTTAAATCTTTCATATTGGAGACATCGTTATCACTTTTAACCAAAACGGCCTTTTGAAACACCCAAAACATATAACTTGCTGCAACTAAAACGGTAAGAGCCGAAAGCATACCTAAATAAGGGTTGTAATGAAAAATACCCAGTACAATCAAAAGCTCGGCGACAAAGCCATTTGTTCCTGGAATTCCCACCGTACAAAAAAGCATAATCGCAAAAAAGAGTGTAAACCAAGGGGCTTTCGTTGCAATGCCCCCCAACCCATTTAAAGAGCGAATGCCCAAATGTCGCTCCATTACACCGACAAGCAAGAAAAGTCCACCTGTTGCAATGGCATGTGCTACGATCAAAAAGGCACTTCCCATCATACCTTGAATATTGAGCGCAAACACTCCCGCGGTAATCAACCCTAAGTGCGAAGCTGACGAGTAAGCAAACATCTTTTTGATGTTGAGTTGACTGATTGCGGCGATACCAAAATAGACCAATCCAAAAATGCCAAGGGCTACAAAATAGATAGAAAATTCAACAAACAAATCGGGAAAAAGTGGCATCATAAAGCGTACCAGCGCATACACGCCTAATTTTGCCATGATGGAGGAGAGTAAAAAAACGCCACCCGTTGGCGAATTTGAATAGGTTTGCAATAACCATGAATGAAAAGGAAAAAGCGGAATTTTAATCGCAAAAGCAAGCATAAAGCCAAAAAAGAGAAGTATTTTTTGCTCACGTGCGAGGGTGCTGATATTGACTAAATCAGAGAGCGCGAAACTCCATACTCCAAATTCATAGTAATGCGCCACACCCAAATAGAGAATGCTCACAAACATAAAAAGTGAACCCATAATGGTGTAAATAGTAATTTTGAGCGTTGAAAAGACACGATTGCCCGAGCCAAACAGTCCGATAATCATAAACACTGGCAATAACATCGCTTCCCAAAAAAAGTAGAATAAAAATAGATCGAGTGAGAAGAGTGTTCCACTCACACCCGCTTGGATGAAAAGCATGTTAATCCAGTAACTTTTGGAGCGAGAATTATTCCACAAAAGAAGATACGCACTGGGAATCAGTGTTGCAATCAGCATCAAAATAATCAGTGAAAAACCATCTATACCTACACTGTACGTAATACCATAACTTTTAATCCAGACATAACTCTCTTTAAACTGAAGTGCTCCGGTCAGGTCAAAATGAGTATACACATAGAGTGCCAATGCAAAAATGCAGAGCGATACGCCAAAAGCAACATTGCGTGTAGCGCGAGAATGCAAAGGCACTACCATCAATATCAAAGCAGTTAGCATTGGTAAAAAAATAATAATTGAAAGAATTCCTATGCTCATCATCTACCCTAATGTAAAGATCAAATAGCACGATGCCGCACTAATGCCAAGCATCATGATCAGTGCGTAAAAACGCACATTCGCATTTTGAACAACACCAACTACATTTCCCAATTTAATAAATCCATGACTGAGTCCCATAATGAAACGATCAACCAGATTTACATCCAAGTTAACAGCAATAAATTCACTCAATTTTTGGATAGAGCGCACAAAGAGCAGATTGTAAAGTTCATCCACATAAAATTTATTGTACACAATCCCTTGCGTCGTCTCTTTGTGTTTTGAAAGATCATAAAAACGAAACTTCTTATAGGCGATACCTATACCCAAAAGGGAAACAGCGATGTTGAGACCTAGCAACATCCACTCCGTTTCATGGTTTACATGTAAAGCCCTACTTCCCCATTCACCCAACCACGTCCCGATAAGATGGCTTCCACCTAAAAGGGAAGGTAAACCCATAAAACCAGCGAAAAGTGAGCCAAACGCTAACACAACTAAAGGGGCTTTCATCACCCAAGAGACATCATGGGGATGGTTTACATGTAAAGCATTTTTACCTTCAAAAACAACAAAAAAGAGTCGGAACATGTAGTAGGCAGTCAAAACGGCGCTACACACGGCAATGCCCCAAATAAGATACTCACCACTCGCAAAAGCTGTCAATAAAATTTCATCTTTACTAAAAAATCCAGCAAAAGGCGGAATACCACTGATCGCTAATGTTGCCATCAACATGGTGATATAAACCACTGGTGTGACTCGCTTCATCCCACCCATTTTAAAGATATTTTGTTCATGATGTAGTGCAATAATGACAGCGCCCGCCCCCATAAAGAGAAGTGCTTTGAAAAAAGCATGGGTAAAGACATGGAAAAGTGCACTGCTATACGCACCCAGCCCAACGGCAATAAACATATAGCCGAGTTGCGACATCGTTGAATATGCCAGTATTTTTTTAATATCGCTCTGCTTCGTTGCAATGACTGCGGCAAACAGGGCACTAAAGGCACCAATATACGCGATAAAAAGTCCGACATGAGGGATTAATTCATACAAAAAGGAGAAGCGCGCTACCATGTAAACACCCGCTGTAACCATTGTTGCCGCATGAATCAGTGCCGAAACAGGGGTTGGACCTGCCATCGCATCAGGCAACCAGACGTAGAGTGGAATTTGAGCAGACTTGCCCATTGCACCGATAAAAAGGGCAACACCCACGACTTGAAGCAACCACACCGGCATGGAGGCTACTTTGTCCGCAATGCTCGCGTAATCAAACCCTGCCTCACCACAGTAAAAAAAGAGAATCGCCAAACCGATTAAAAAGCCAAGATCCCCTATTCGGTTGACGATAAAGGCTTTATTACCCGCAACGACATTGGAGTTATCCAGAAAGTAAAAACTAATCAACAAATACGAACAAAGTCCTACCCCTTCCCACCCAATAAACATAATGAGAGGACCATCAGCAAGGACAAGCAGAAGCATCGAGCTTAGAAAAAGATTGAAGTAAAAGAAAAATTTACCATAGCCCTCATCTTCACGCATATACGATGTAGCATAAAGATGAATCAACCACCCGACAAACGTGATAAAAAGCACCATAAAAAGGGAAAGCTTATCGCCTAAAAATCCCATATAGATATTATGTCCGCCCACGCCTAGCCACAAATAGGGCTGAAAATGAAGTGGGATATCGCCCTTAGCAACATAGACAAAGGAAACTACGCCCAAAACAAAACTTGCACACGGCGCTAACAGAGCGGGGATGGTAAACCAAAGGGTAGCAAGTCTCTTTTGCGTAATGGAATAGAGGTACAAAAACCCAATCAGCACGGAAGAGAGCAAAGGGATGAGAACAATCAGGGCCAGTAAAAGGCTCATGCGACCTCCTTTTGCGACAAGGTTCTAAACAGATCGGAATCCAGAGATTTTTTACGACGATACAACACCACTATCAGCGATAAAAAGACTCCCGCTTCGGCGGCGGCAATGGCGATCACCATCATTGCCATCACTTGCCCACCCATATCGTGATGATAATGGCTCAGTGCGACAAACATCAGGTTAATTGCATTAAGCATCAGTTCGATTGACATGTATATCACAAAGATATTTTTGCGGCTAATGACCCCTAAAAGACCGATGGAAAAAAGGATCATGGCAACAAAAATATATGCAAAAAGCGTATGAGCGATCATGCTTCGTCCTTTCGACCCAAGACAACGGCACCAATAAGAGCGACGAGGAGCAAAATTGAGATCAGTTCAAACGGCAAGAGCCAGTGGGTAAAAAGCTCCATACCAAGGGGTTTTATTTTACCAAAATCACTTGCAACAGGGTTTACATGTAAAGGCATTTTATAAAAAGCACGCAAAATCAAAAAATTCAGCGGTAAAAGTGCAAGCGAGCCTAGAAAAAGTGTCATAGCCTTATTGGGCTCTTTCGGTAAATTGGCTTCTTTGACATTTAAAAACATAATGATAAAAATAAAAAGTGTGAGAATCGCTCCTGCATAGATGATAATTTGTACCATAAAAAGGAATGAAGCACTCAGAAGCGCAAAGAGTCCTGCTAACGCCATAATAGTTAAGATAAGACTGAGCGCACTGTGCACCGGTTGATGAAAACTCACCATGCCCACGGCGCCTAAAATCGCGAAAGAACTTAGGAGTAAAAAGAGAATATCCATCATTGCTTTTTCTCCTCATTGGCTAAAAGTTGCTCTTTGGTCAGTACAAACTCTTCGCGTTTTTTGCCAATAAAACTAAAAATACCACTGTCCATACGAATCGCATCACACGGGCACGCTTCCACACATGCGCCGCAAAAGACACACTCTAAAAGGTCAATGTCAAAGCGTTTGGGCATCTTCTCATCGACACCATCTGTTCGCTCTTCCGCTTCAATAAAAATACACTCTGCAGGGCACGCTGTTGCACACATAAAACAGGCAACACAGCGCACACTGCCATCGTCTCGTTTGGTCAGGCGATGCACCCCACGATAGCGCTCGCTAATGTCATGCGGTAGCTCTTCAGGGTAATTGATGGTTTGAATCTTTGGATGATCACTTAAATTGGTAATAAAATGTGAAAGGGTTGTTTTCATACCACCAAAAATGGCAGGGATATACAGCTTCTCTTTAAACGTATTGCCGTGGCGTGTAACGATTTTGATGCCCATCTTACAGCCCCTTTATCACAACAATAGTTGCTGTTACAATGATATTAAAAATCGCCAAAGGCATCAGCACTTTCCATCCGAGTGTTTGCAACTGATCGTAACGAAAACGAGGAAGCGTCCAACGTACCCAGACAAAAACAAAGTTCATCAAAAGAAGTTTCAGAGCAAATGTGGCAATTTGGATGACCGCTGTTGCAACATTGGTCGAGGTTTGAGTGAGTCCTAACAAAAGCAATGCTCCAAGCCCTGCGATGAAGAGCACATTAATTCCTATAAGCCCTTTTTGTAGAAAAGCACTCTCGCGGTTTCGCACATCCCCCGCTTTATGCCAACGGTTGTGTTTCTGAATCCAACGCATCGTATAAAAACTTGCTACAGGAAGCGCAAGGATGACGAACATTAAAATCCAAGGCATAAACGATTGAAGTGTTTGCGTATTGAGATACGGCAGATGATAACCGCCTAAAAAGAGTGTCACGATCAATGCAGAAGAGGCGCTCATTGCGACATATTCGCCCACAAAAAAGAGTCCAAATCGCATCGCGCTGTATTCGGTATGATACCCTCCGACAATCTCACTCTCACCTTCTGCAAGATCAAAGGGTGTACGATTGGCTTCCGCAAACGCGGTGACAATAAAAATAAGCGCTGCAAGAGGCTGAACAAAGATACCCCATGCAGGGATAAATCCAAAAAGAAGCTCGCCTTGGTATGCAACGATGTCACCTAAATGAACCGACCCATAGGTAATAAGCAGTGAAACCACTGAAAGTCCCATCGCTGCTTCATAGCTGATGACCTGTGCACCTGCGCGCATCGCGCCCAACAGGGAATATTTATTGCGACTAGACCAGCCACCTAACATAATGCCATAAACACTCAACCCCGCAAACGCTAAAAACCATAGTATGCCCAAGTCTATCGGTAAACCCTGCATGATGAAACGCTCACCGTTAATGACGAGGTCATCTGCAAATGGCATCACCATAAAGCTTAGAAAGGCGGAAGAAAAAACGATCACAGGAGCGAGTGAAAAGAAAAAACGCTCCTTGATGGCTTTGGCTTGAAAATCTTCTTTAAAAACAAGTTTGAGCATGTCGGCAAACGACTGTATAAGTCCGCCCAAGCGAATACCATTGATATGACAGCGGTTAGGTCCCAACCTATCTTGGATCAACCCCGCAACACGACGCTCGATCCAAACCAAAATAGGAGCAGCCCCCAAAGAGAAAAGCAGTGCTAAGATAATATTGATGATGACGATAGAGATGCTAAGATTACTCATAACGTTATCTTTGGCGTATGTTTTAAGGAGTCAAAAGAGAGTTCACGAAGCACCTCATAAAAGAACAATTCTGCTTCCCAAACCTCTTTACATGTAAAGAGTGTATCCCCCAGAATAGGTGCTAAAATAGCAAGCAAGGACTTATGCCCATGCTCATTTTTAATAGCTGAAGCGCTGTACTGAACATAGCCATCCACATTGATGAAACTACCCTCTCTTTTAGTATGCGAAGCAATCGGTAAAACAAGCTCAACCTCTTTACATGTAAACTCACATGCAGAGCACAGAACAACAACACTCTTGGTATATTCCATGGATTTGAGGAGTTGTGCATCGCTACGTCCTACCATCACAACAAGCTCTGCTGCAACCAACGCATTTTGCAGTGCTCCTTTGGAATCATTAATTCCAAGAAGAGGCAATGCTCTGGCATTCGCGGAGCGGTCATTGCATTTTAAGAAATCATCGCCAAAATGAGTATCAAAACGGGTCTCTTCATAGGCACAAAGCGTACCATCATAAAGCTTGGAAAGCTTTTGTACCCTGACCATCTCTTCTAAAGAAAGATTGGAAGAGATCACAAAAACCATCTTACCAAGATAACGTTTGAGCAGACGTAACAGTTTCCCTTCCGCATATTCATATTCACTTACCATACCACGAATCAGAGGATTAAAGTCGGCGTTTTCATTTTCTTTGGTATAGCTCAGTCTCCCCTCATCACAGATAAAATAGCCATTGATCTTCTCATTTAAGCGGGGGCGATAGCGATAAACCATCTCGTCTTTGTACTTCTCTTTGTGATGATCCACAAAAATGGAGCAACCTCTGGCACAATGATTGCAGATCGCCTCTTCGCTTTGTAAAAACCAAACTCGTTTATGGAAACGAAAGTCTTTGCTCGTAAGTGCACCCACAGGGCAGAGATCAACCACATTCATTGCATACGGATTGGAAAGTTTAGAGCCTGGAAACGTTGTGATAACGGAGTGATCAGCACGAGAGAGAACACCTAATTCATTGGTTTTCGTAATATTTTTGGTGAAACGAACACATCGAGTACAGAGCACACAGCGCTCTTGATCAAGCACAACATTAGCACCTAAATCAACATGCTTTTCTCCCCTCGTTTTGGGAGTATTTAAACGACTCTCATAAAGCCCCACATCCATATAGTAGTTTTGTAAAGAGCATTCACCTGCTTGGTCGCAGATGGGACAGTCAATGGGATGATTGATAAGCTCAAGCTCTAAAATAGAGCGTTTAACGCGGTCAATAGAAGCACCTTTTGTGCGAATAATCATGCCATCTTTAATAGGAGTATCACATGCGATTTGCGGACGTTTTTGTCCTTCAATTTCGACCATACACATACGGCAATTACCATCTTTTCCAAGAGCTGGATGGTAACAAAAATGGGGAATATTAATCTTGTTTGCGAGCAGTTCTTCAATCAACAAAGTACCCTCTTTAACCTCTAATACCGTTCCATCTACCGTAATATGCGCCATAAAATTGCTATCCTCATTTGGACGTTATGCCTCAATTCTAGCGAGCATATACTTTAAAATAGCTGTCGAAGCGAGTTTACTAGCGTTCTTGCGGAACTTATTTCAGAACAACCGCATGAAAAGAAAAGAGCCCTTAATTTTCTCTCACACTGACACAAAACTTCTCGCACGCATAAAAGAGATTTACTCAAAATTTACTCAAGAGATGTTAAACTCTTCTCACTTTTTTTGAAGGATAGATACATGCCATCCCCTCGTTTTTTTAAATTTCTCGCCATAGAAATTTTAGCGGTTGTACTCATTGCAGCATATGTGCTGATTGATGCCAAAGATGTCTACCAATGGTGGGTGGGAGAAACGAATTTTGTCAGTGCCGATCCAGCATGCGATCTGCATAAAAGTGCTTGTGAAGTAACGCTGAGCGATGGATCACTCCTTCGTTTGGATATAGAACCTAAAAGCATCCCTTTAATGAAGCCATTGCACTTTAAAGTAACCACACCAAGTGATCTTCCGACGATTGAAATAAAACTTTTTGCAACCAATATGAATATGGGATTGCATACCATTAATCTCACGAAAACTGCTACAGGCATCTTTGAGGGAGAGGGAATGCTTCCTACATGTATTATGGGAAATATGATCTGGCAAACCAATGTGATTCTCAATCAAAATAAACACAGTCTGGGAGCCGTTTTTTCATTTAAAACCGACAAATAAAATATCAAAATTACATTTGTTACTAAAGGTAATCTTTTGAAAAGTGAATAGATATTCATCATTTAGGTGGTGATGAGTTATCTCTTTTTTGGTTATACTAGTTTTTTTAATTTTAATTGGATTTAGAGGAGTTACTGCCGTGTCTATTACCCCAAAAGGTGAAGAACTTCACTTTGACGAAAACCTTTTTATTGTCTCTAAAACTGACCTAAAAGGCAGAATTACCTATGCCAACGATCTTTTTATTGAGATTTCTGGTTATAAAGAACAAGAACTTATTGGCATGCCACACAATATTTTGCGCCATCCTGATATGCCTAAAGCTATTTTCAAACTTTTATGGGATCGTGTGCAAGCCGGAAATGAAGTTTTTGCATACGTCAAAAATCGTACGAAGAATAATTATTACTATTGGGTTCATGCGTACATTACTCCCGTTACCGATACCAAAACAAATCAAATCATTGGTTATCATTCCGTGCGCCGTGCACCAAGTCCAAAAGGGCTTGAAGTGATTATTCCTCTGTATAAAAAAATGCTTGATGCAGAACAAACAGGTGGTGTGCAAGCTTCTAGCGCACTTTTAGACACTACCCTATCTCAGTTAAAGGTCAGCTATGATGCCTTCATCCTCTCTTATGAATAGATCTTCTCTAGCTAAAATTCAAGATGCCAACCTTATTTCGCTGGTTATTTTTTTTATTGCATTCTGTTTAGAAGTTACCATTAATGGCTTCCATTGGATTCAAATTATCAATTTCTGTAATTTTGCATTGGGTTGGTTTATGTTTATCAATATTCGTAAAGTGCAAAAGACCATTCATGCCCTTGCCGATATTGTCAAAGAGAGCGAACACGGTAATTTGCATGGTCGTATTGTTAATGTCAATGATGGGGGAGAGCTCAAACTTCTCTGCTCCAATATGAACTCCCTTTTAGATAACTTCGAACTGGTTACAAAAGAGATAAAATCTACCATTTTAGCTGCTTCTAAAGAAGATTTTAGCCGCAAAATTTTACAAAAAGGTATGCATGGCGAATTTAGGGAACAGACCAATATGGTCAATCAATCCGTTCGTGCTATGCAGCAAACTCATGAATTTATTGCACGAAATACCCTCAATGCTGAACTTGCGCAAATCAGCAGTGGATCGCATGACTTTTCTACCGTACAATCCAATTTATCCACCATTGTAGAGCGTCTTAAAGAGATTGCGCACGATGGCGAAATCTATGCAGAAGAAACCAAAGGCAGTTACCAAAATCTACGTGATACGATTGCTAAAATCACCTCGTTGGTCGAATTTGTAAATCAAAATGAACAGAGTATTGGCGTCTTAGCGCAACGAACCAGAGACATTAGTAATGTGGTTGATATGATCAACGATATTGCTGATAAAACCAATTTATTAGCACTCAATGCCGCCATTGAAGCAGCTCGTGCAGGAGAACATGGTCGTGGTTTCGCCGTCGTTGCAGATGAAGTTCGTAAACTGGCTGAAACGACCCAAAAAGCAACGGCTGAAATTGCAGTATCCATTAAGATGCTCCAACAAGAGACATCGGGTCTTGAGACCAATGCTGAAGCCATGAAAAGCGATGCCGATGCTTCCACCAAAACACTTGATAAATTAAGTACGACTTTCAATAGCCTTATTTCTCACTCCAATACCACTTCGATTAATATCAATACCATTCAACAAACGATCTTCATTACCTTGGCGAAGATGAACCATGCTATCTTTAAATCTAATGCCTACAGTGCCGTTTATGTCAATGATAAAGATGCCGTATTTCAAAACCATGAGACATGCAGTCTTGGCGAGTGGTATCATCATGATGGTGAGAAGATTTTTGGAGAAACTAAAAGCTTTAAAGAGCTTTATAAACCACATCAGAACTTCCACAACCATGTTCTCGAAGTCGCTAAATTGATTCATGCTACCTCTTCTAATCTCTTAGATGAAAAAACGCAAATTATCAACTACTTTAAAGAGATTGAAAATGAGAGTAAAACACTTTTTGTCACCCTTGATGCAATGATTGCAGAAAAAAATACTAAGGCGTAACCCTTTTTACATGTAAGGAAACTCCTTACATGTAAACTTTGTTTTACGCTAAGTCAACAGTATCTACGTCCATAACACTGGGCAATTTAATGGTAAAAAGAGCTCCAGTTTCTGTATTTTTGACATTGATAACTCCACCCATATTGTTTTCAATAATCATCTTGGTCATATAAAGCCCAATACCTGTACCTTGCTTTGCATATTTGGTGGTAAAGTAAGGCTCAAAAATACGATCCATATGCTCGTTTGCAATTCCTCCACCATTATCTTCAATCACAATCAAAATGTATTTGTATCCCTTCTTGAGATAGAGCCGAATAAAAGGATTGTTAATCTCGCGCTCACTGAGAACATCTTTAGCGTTGGAGAGAATATTAAGAAGCGCTTGAGCAAACTCATTGGGGTAGCCAAGCACCTCCATTTTTTCTGAAATATCAAATGAAAATTCGATGCCATGGTACTTTAATGAAGCTTGTAAAATAGAAATGGCACGCTCACATGCTTCACTGATTTCAAAGACTTCTTTCTCTTTGGAAGGCTTGAAAAAGTTTTGAAAATCACTGATGGTGCCAGACATAAACGAGTTGATTTTAACACACTGCTGAATAGATGCGAGCATATAGGCATCATCCAGATCATTGAATTCATGCTTCACTTGAAGATTAATCAAAAGGGCACTCAACTCTCCAAGGGGTTGCCTCCATTGATGGGCAATATTACCAATCATCTCACCCATACTGGCAAGCTTACTTTGTTGAATGAGCAGTTTTTCTTGTTCACTGCGTTTAAAAATCTCTTCATTAATCTTAGATTCCAAATTATCGATCATGGCATTGACGACATCTTTGAGCAGTCGCAATTCTTGAGCCTGTGCTGTCGCATGCAGACGTGAGGAGAGTTTTCCCATTTTAAGGTCATTGACCACATTAATTGCATCTTCGACAAAAACGATGTCTTGCTCTATATTAGCTGACGCTTTTGCGATGCTACGATTAAGCAGTTGAGCCATATCTTCTAGTTCATCTCGACTCGTAAGTTCAATTGGTTTTGGGGACACTGTTTTGGTCTCCAAATAACCAAAAAACTCTTTAAGCCCTTCTTGCAACTTCAAAATAGAAGAGACAATATGGTTGGAGAGCAAATATCCTACAGTAAAGACTAAACTTGAAAGAGCAAGAATCAGTATGGCTAATTCATATTTCAAAGCCTGTGCACTGGTTTGAATATCCGCAAAATTGTGTTCTGCTTGATTTACGGCATCATGTTGGAGTGCTTTGAGACGATTTAAAAGTGCGTAGTAGTGATCACGTTCGATGGAATTCACATAGACAAATGCACCCTCCTCAAAATGTGCGGCAAGATAACCACACGTCTTTTCCACACTGCTAGCATATGCTTTCCAAAAATCATATGTCTTTAGATCAAGCTTGAGAAAGTTTGCTTCAAGATTTTCACGCTGTTTCATAATATCAACTTCAATGGTTTTACGATAATCTCCATTCGGTGACATCACTAATGAAAGGCTCATTTCACGCAAAGCGTTAATCGGTTCAATATAGTTTTCTTGCAAATGCTGAGTACTTTGTGAGTTTTCAAAAATGGTCGTGGCATTGCTGATGTTTTCTTGTGAAAGTTTAAACGAGCGCTCTGCGAGGATTAACATTCCAATAAATGAAACGCTAAACAATAGAAACAGTTTATATTTTATCTGGATCTTTTTCATGGTAATCGCTTTGGAAAGATGGGGGTTCGAAGCTCTTTGGGATAAGGCTTATTCCCTCGAATGGACCAGTGTTGATCGGTAATATTGGCTTTCCAAAAAGGTTGCATGCCAATACCTAACGGCTCAAAAACCAACTCTTTATTCATAGCAAATACGTTGTTTGGCGTAGGGACAAACAACATATAGGCCTCTTCTTTAGCACGTTGGCGTATTTTTTCACATAAGGCATTGAATTCAGGTGTATTTTGCTCAAGACCAAAAAAATCTGAAATATACGTCTGCATGATCTTATCTCCTCGCACAAAACTCCATGGATTTCCCTCTTGGTAATTAAAAAATATTAACCAAGGATGACGACCATACCAATCTATAGTATTTTGACTCAAAATATCCCAATCTTGAACAATCTCATTGTTAGAGAGTAAAAAGTCATAAACCATCTTTTCATCGGAGGTAATCGTATAGTGTAATGTCACATTGTACTGAGAGAGTTGATACTCAATGCCTTTCCATAAAAATAGAAGTGAGTCTTGTGTAACAATCTTAAAATGTTTGTTGTTAAGCGCTTCTGAAATCTCTTCATGGCTTAAAGGACACTCGTTCGCTTGTAAGGCTTCTTGATTTAAAGAACCTTCTTGTTTATAGGTGAACATTAAAAGATTGTATTGATTTAAAGCGCAATTCAATGCCTGACGCACTTTTTTATCGTATACAGGTGAATCTTTCTTAATTAAATTGAAATAAAGTGTAAAGTTATTGGTGGAAGGTAAAATAACCAATTTAGAATACGACGAAAGCATAGTCTCAATTTTTTTGTTAAAGGGAATGGGCATAAAATCAAGCTCCCCTTCGTGCTCTGTCATCATTTTAAGTGCTTTATCTGTTTCAAGCTGCGTATACAAAGTAATCGTTTCAATTTTAGGGAATCCTTTTTCCCAGTAGTACGGATTTGCTTTTAAAATAACTTTGGGTGTTTGTTTTCGTCCTGTTATTACGCCTTCAACCAAGACATAAGGGCCTAAGCCATAGGGACCAGCCTCTTCAATATTTGGACCTGTTGCGGCACCTCTCCATGCAAATTTTTTCAAATACGCTTCGGTATAAAAATTGATACGAGCAAGATCCCGAAATAGCATCCCATAGGGTTTATATAACTCAATTTTTATCTTATAATCGGAGAGTTTTTCAACACCTTTGAGGCGATTTTTAATATCCGTATAATTGATAGGTTGTGCCATAAAATAGTGAAAATTATTGATGACAGCGTCTGCATTAAAAGCTGTTCCATCTTGGAATTTCACACCTTGACGCAAATCACATTCATAGATAAGAGGCGTTTTTTTCAAACATTGTGTAGCTAAAGAGTATTCCCATCCTTGCTCATTATCGGCAAGCCTAACTAAACCTTCATTGATTAAACGTGCTACACTGACGTAGGGCATCGCAGGTAAAAATATTTTGATGTGTGATCTTGGGTCTTTTACATGTAAAGCTCTTTGAGCGCTTGAATCTTCATGATACTCCTCCATTTCGACTGCATACACACACAGTGTGCCAAGTACGATTAAGAAAGCACAAAACTTTTTAAACCTCAAAACTATAACCTGTTTGGGAATGATTTTTAATAAAACTATTGGGAAGCTTCTTTCGTAAAGACTTAACCAGTGTTCGAAGAGCAGCAATACTCATATACTCTTCTTTCCAAACATTCATTTCAATCTCTTCGTAACTAACGATCATCCCTTTTTTACGCAATAGTAGCTCTAAAAAGTCAGACTCTTTATGTGTGAGTTCAACTTCACTCCCATCACTGTGGATAATGCGCTTGTTATTAAAATCAAACTGACAATTTTTACACTCAAGAAAAAGAGATCGCCCTAGTTCTATCTCACTGACACACAATTTTAATGCACCTAAAAGCTCATCCAGAGCAATTGGTTTAATCAGGTATTTTTCGATCTTGAGCTCAATCGCACTGAGTAAATACTCTTTATCAGTATGTGCAGTGATCATTAAGATGGGAGTTTTTTTATCGCTCTTCCTGATCTCTTTGACCATATAAAGCCCATCTTTTTTGGGCATTCTAAGATCGGTTAAAATGATATCGGGGCGCTGTTCATAGTAAATATCCAGCCCCTCTTCACCATTACGTGCTTCAAGGACCTCTTTAAGATAATATGAGAGTGTATTGGCCATAGGTTTGCGAATTCCCTCTTCATCTTCCGCATAAAGCAATCGTAAAGATTTGAGTTTTTCCAACCAAAGTTCCATTCACGCTCCTTTTAAATGACTTTACATGTAAAGATTTTAGCCAATTTTGTCTTTTGGCATTATGAGTGGATTACCGTTAAAAACGCTTCGCTAGAAAAGACTAACGAAGCGTTAGAAGCATTATTATTTCTTAAAATTCTGAAGGTACTTTTCAATGCTAAATTTTTCAGCCTTGGAAAGACCTGCTTGTTGCCCCATTGCTTCTAAGATGCTAGGCCAAACATTGGGCTCAAACTCATCTTCAGCATGCAAAGCATGGCATGTACTACACTTTGCTTGAAACAGTGTTTTTCCTTCGCCTAATATTTTTGATTTATCATTTCCAAGCGTATCGCTCTTGACATAGCCTTTTACCGAAACGTTTAACCATACCGTATCGTACTCATCTTTTGTTTGGCCAATCACTTTATAAACAGAAGCATTCATCGCTTCAAAACCAATCATAAGCACACCTGTTTTTTCATACGCAACGGTACTCCCTTCAGGCATATAACCAACAAACTCTACTTCGGTAAAATCACCACTTTTTGACAGTTCTTTGACAGTCGAGGAGACGACCAGCTCTCCTAGAGCTGATCCCTCTTTTGCATCTGGAAAAAGTTGTGCATTTTTACTTAAAAATGAATTCCCCGCCGCAAACATTATCGTTGCGGCACATAATGGTGCTAAAAATTTCACAATACGCATCATACACCTTTAATCTTTGGAGCTTTAAAAATTCCAATTTCAGGAACTTCTCCTTTAAACTTTTCGATCTCAACCAAAGCTGTCGCTTGATTACCTTGTGCAAGTTCAGAGGTTCCCACATCAGGTATGAGTACATTGACGTCTCCATGACGGCACAATGTGCCCACTTTTCCTGGTTCTGTTGGATCATACCACGCACCTTCTTGCATTCTAACAACACCTTGCATAACGGCTTCTGTAACCACAGCACCCGCAAGGACTTGACCTCGTTTGTTAAATACTCTGACCACATCGCCATTTTGAATTCCTCGTTTGGCGGCATCTTTTGGGTGTAGCCAAATCGGTTCTCTTCCTTCAACCTCTTCAAGATCACGTAACCATGTATTATTGAGTTGTGAGTGTAGGCGGTATTTTGGATGTGGAGAAACCAAGTTCAATGGGAATTCTTTGGCTACTTTACTGCCTAACCACTCCATTGGTTCAAACCACATTGGGTGACCTTTGCACTCTTTGTAATTATAACCTGCAATTTTTTTCGAGAAAATTTCAATTTTACCTGAAGGTGTTCCAAGACGATTGATAACAGGATTTTGTCTAAATTTAGCATGTTTAACAAATTTTTTAGCACTTTCAGGTGTTTCAAATTTGACAAATCCTTTTTCCCAAAACTCTTTAAATGGTAACATTTTAACACCTGATTTTATGGCTTTCGTGTAGGATTCTTCATAAAAAGCCTCTACCCACTCCATTTTTGTTTTTCCTTCGGTAAAGGCAAGAACTTCATTCGCACCAAAGCGTCTTAAAATATTGACAAATATATCAAAATCATCCATCGCTTCACCTGCTGGTTTAACGGCTTGTTTCATTGCAAAAATGTAACTGTTTGAATGCGATTTCGTGATATCATTTCTCTCTTGTTCAAGGGTTGCGGGAAGAACGATATCTGCCATACGTGCTGTCGCTGTCCAAAAACATTCATTGACGACAAACGTATCAAGTTTTTGCCATGCTTTAACCATACGATTACGATCTTGGTGATGGTGGAAAGGATTGCCACCTGCCCAGTATGCCATTTTAATTTCGGGATATTTATACGCTTTACCATCAAAGTTATACTCTTTCCCCGGATTTTCTAAACATTCAACAATACGTGATACAGGGATGACATTGATTTTTCGTTGTTTCCATGGTCCATCCATTTTGGAGTTGACACTGATACCAGAAAGTCCAGGAGAAGCAGCAACATTCTCAGCATCTGCTACGGCACCCACAGAGCCATTAATAGGTTTTTCACTGAGAGCATTACCAGAAGCGGCCGCAGGCATTGGAACACCACCATCTGAATAGTGATAGCTCATACCATATCCTCCACCAGGAAGTCCTACTTGACCAATCATACTGGCTAAGGTAATCATCATCCAGTTGGGTTGTTCTCCATGATGTGCTCTTTGTGTTCCCCATCCCCCCATCAGCATGGTACGTTTACTTACAAACTCTTTGGCCAGCATTTTGATGATATTTGCATCTATCCCACAAATTTTGGATGCCCACTCAGGTGTTTTGGCAACCATATCTTCACTTTCACCTATAAGGTATTTTTGAAATTCATCAAACCCTATTGTATATTTATGGACAAAATCTTTATCGTAAAGATTTTCGGTATAAAGGTAATTTGCAATACCAAGCATCAGTGCAACATCGGTGGTTGGACGAATTTGAATATGCTCTGCACCAAAATACATACCGGTATTGTTATATACAGGATCAATAATATAAAATTTAATATTACGTTTTTTAGCGGCTTCTTTGAGTTTTTTCATATACGTATACGACTGGTGATCTGGAACACCCCATGCAATTTGGTTGGTGTTGATTGGATCAGCTCCCCAGAATACAATGCATTCTGAATTTTCGATAATCACAGGATAAACCGTTACAGGGGCACTGGATTCATCTGTACCTGTAATATAGGGAGTAATTTGACGAATAGCGTGTGTTGAATAAGTGCATGTTCGAGAGGTATATCCCCCTGCAACTCCAAGCATTCTTCCTAACAATGCTTGAGGATTATTAAGACTTCCTACACAAAACCATCCATAACTTCCACCGTAAATAGAATCAGCCCCGTAATCTTTATAAACACGTTTAAGCTCATTGGCAATCAAATCGTAGGCTTTTTCCCACGAAACACGTACAAATTTATCGCTTCCACGTTTGGTTTTATCGCTTTTATATCCATTTTTCAAATAACTCTCACGCACACAAGGATACATAATGCGATCTTTTGCATACGTACGAGCGGCCAAACCTTCGATAAGGGTTACAGGATGTTCGTCACCTTCAAATGGGGTGACACTTTCAAAACGCGAATTGCGTGAATGTGTCACAACTGCACCAAAGTGAGAGGCACTAAAGCCATCCTCTGAATCATTTAAAAGACCATCCCCTACTAAAGGAATTGCATTTGCGTTAACGGTCGCTACCGCAGCAACACCTCCTCCTACTTTTAAAAACGATCTTCTATCCATTTTCTTTGTCATTGTGTTCTCCTTAGATTGAACAATTTTGAGATGAAAAACGTACAAATCTTAAATAAAAATTACATTTAATGTATAATTTTTATTTTTATGAATGAAGCTTAACGAAAAAAAATGAGTAATTAATGAGTATCTTTTCTACAAAACCGAGAAAGATTCTTCCTTAAAAAAAGAGGGCTTTAGTACCATCATGCCACCATAAACGGATAAGCTTTGTCTCAAAGCTGTTATCAAAAATGAGTTTAAAAAAAGAGCTCTTTTAAAGCGTGAAGAAGTTATCATAAAATCAAAAAGAGCTTGCATGGATTCGACATCACTTACCCACAACCCTATTCCATTACTTTTGCGCCAACTCTCTATTCCCGCAAGCCTTGGCATGCTTTTTAACACGCTCTACAACATCGTCGACACCTACTATGCTGGGCTTATTTCTACCGAAGCGCTCGCCGCACTCTCTGCCTCTTCCTTTCTTTTCTTTTTTGTCATTGGCATGGCATACGGTGGAACCAGTGCATTAACAGCACTCATCGGTCACGCTTATGGAAAGCAGCATTTTTTCCTCGCAGGCATCATTGCCAAAAAAGGGGTAGCGCTGATTATTGGCGTAGGAATGTTCTTTGGGCTTTTAGGATTTTATTTCGCTTCAGACTTACTCACATGGATAGGGACGGAAGAGCGTTACCATGCGTTAGCATTGAGTTTTATTAAGGTTATATTGCTCGGCTCATCCCTCTTCTTTGCTAACTTTGCACTCAACAGTGTTCTTGTGGCAACAGGCGATACAAAAAGTTACCGCAATACGCTTATCTTTGGCTTTTTTGCCAATATTGTGCTCAATCCTCTTTTTATCTATGGTTGGGGCTTTATACCTGCTATGGGAATTGGAGGTATCGCTTTTTCAACTGTTTTAGTACAAGCATTTGGCGCAAGCTACTTGCTGTACAAAAGCCTACAAACAGGATTAATTAGTTTTACATGTAAAGAGCATTTTTACCCCGATATGCGTATTTACAAAGACTTAATAAGCCAAGCGACACCGCCTGGGCTAAATATGCTTATGATGTCTTTTGGTTCGCTCATTGCCCTTCATTTTGTGACACTTTATGGGTACCAAGCTGTCGCAGGATATGGCATTGGATACCGTGTGGAACAGTTGATGTTATTGCCCACACTTGGTATTAGCAGTGCCGTGCTAAGCCTTGTTTCTAACAATATGGGTGCGGGCAAATTTGAGCGTGTACGTCAAACACTTTTTTACGCTCTTACGTATGGCTATACGCTTAGTCTTATGGGTATGGGAATTTTATGGATTAGTGGAAAATGGCTTGTAGCACAATTTGATCCGAATGTCGATGTTATCGCATATGGTACCACCTATATCTACGTGATGCTTTTTCTTTTTGGTGGCTATGTAACGCATTTTGCATGTGTCGCAACCTTGCAAGGCATTAAAAAACCGACAATGATCTTCTACATTGGCTTCTTTCGCCAAATCTTAGCACCAAGCATTGTCTACACGCTCATTGTCAGCTATTTTGAACTCTCATTTATCTGGATGTGGATAGGGCTAGGCATCATTGTTTACAGCTCTGCACTCGCTCTTTTATACTACACCTATCACAAAGTCAAAGCACTCTAACCATTTACATGTAAAGAAGAATGAGTGTACCTCTAAAAAGATACACTCGTTTATTTAACGCATAGCAAGCATAACAGGCGCACTCAGTCCTAAGAGTGCTGTAATAAAAATCACACCGAAGATAAACCCAAGTTTCCAAAAATCTTTACCTGTGATATACCCAGCCCCATAATACAGCGGTGCAGGGCCCGTCGCATACGGTGTGATGACACCCATGATACCGTGTGTCATTGCTAGAAGTAGCGCAAACTCTTTAATTGGCATTCCAGGAACACTCATACCAACGGCGAGCATAACTGGCATCATTGCTGTCGCGTGCGGCGTTGTACTGGCGAACATATAATGAGAAAAGAAGTAAGTTGCAACAAGAACATACATCGCAACGATAGGTGAAAAACCTTGCATGTAGGCTGCTACGCCATTGTCAAACCAATGAATAAACCCTGTGCGAGAAAGTCCTTCTGCCATCGAGACAAGAAAAGCAAGCAGTACAATCGTATTCCACGCCGTTTTATTGCCCGCAATGTCCTCCCACTTCACAATTTTGAAAAGCATCATAAATGAAACGGCAACGAGAGCAACCGTTGTTGCATTGATAATTTTTGCACCCAATATCCAAAATAAAATGGCTGTAAAAACAATAATCGCAAGGAGAATTTCATTCAGAGTAATTTTTCCCATTTTTTCTAACTCACTTGCTGCCCATTTTGGTACAGCATCACCTTCTTTAATTTCAGGTGGATAAATCCAATAAACCAAGAGAGGAAGCAGAAGTAGCATAGCGATACCAAAAGGAGCTGCTGCGAAAAACCAATCTGTCCATGAAATATCAACTTTTGCGATTTTCTTGATGATCTCAACACAAAGCAAATTCGGAGCCAATGCCGTTAAAAACATTGAACTGGTAACACCTGTTGTTGCAAAAGCAACCCACATCACATAGCCACCAATTTTGCGAGCAGAAGGGTCATTGGGTTTGGAATCATACAGAGGTGGTAAATTGCGAACAATAGGGAAAACGATTCCACCGCTACGTGCGGTATTGGAAGAGGTGAACGGTGCGACGAGAGCATCGGAGAGCATTACGGCATAACCCAACAGAAGTGTCCTTCGTCCCATCAGTTTGACAAGTATGAGCGCAATACGTCGCCCAAGCCCTGATTTCTCATAGCCCAAGGCAAAGGTAAAAGCAGAAAATACAAGCCATACGGTCGTACTACTCCAACCCGTTAGCATCCATTTAATTGCCTGTTCTGGAGCCTTAAATTTTGGATTTGCCAGCTCTTGTGTTCCAAATAGCACCCAAGGTGCAAGTACAGTGACAATCGTAGCCCCCATCAGTCCTGTGGCTGCAAAAGGAAACGATTCCATAACCAGTGCCGCTATGGTACCTGCAAAGATAGCAAAAAAGTACCAAGCATGTTGTTCAAGACCTGAGGGAGTAGGAAAGAGCGCAATGAGTAGTGTGACAACGATAGGGAGAAAGGCTGTCCATCGATAGGTTGCTATACTTGCCATGAGAAATACTCCTTTAGCATACAGAATTAGCAGAGTTTCAACCATTATAACATAGGATTTCAAAAGAAAATCGTATCTTGTAAACCCCATCTATGGATGGTATTAAAAGTACGCCCATCTGGTAGCAAATACTTTGGTGTTTTATAAAATTGACTCCTCTAGTGACCGATGGCTAGGGAGTAAAGAACCATACCATCGCTTTGCAAAAATGCCATGACCTCTTCATCATAATACGCCCCAATACCACTGCATCCAAAACCAAGATAGGTGCTAATCAAATAAAGACGATGCCCAATAATACCAGCTTTTTGTACCATCGCTTGGTAATTTTGTTCATCATGCCCAACTAAAAAAAATGTCACTCCACTCTCCTCACCTAAAGCTTGCTCCAAACAAAGATAGCCAGCTTTGCGTGCAAAATCACCACTTTGCAGATAACTCCCCTCCCTCCAAACGCCTTGCCACATCCCTTCGACACGGTTGATAATTGCATAGAGTTCTATTCCAACATCACAGTCACTTGGAATCGGTTGTGTGATGAAGTCCATGACCTCTAAAAATTCTTCTTTAGAGATTGGCTTTTGTATAAAATCACGAATAGAACGACGTTTCCAAACGGCTTGAGTGAAGCGCTCTTTATCCACTTCAAACAGCGGTTGTGTCGTTTGCGCATGCAAAGTAAGTTCGCAGGTTTCATCATAGGCTTTTTCCACACATTCATTAACTTCAAAATTTCCCGTACCGTTCACATAAGGAAGGTGCATTGATACCTCTTTACATGTAAAGCGTTCATCTTCTTCTCCTACAATGGCGGCACTGAGAAAAAATTCTTCTTTGCCAAATTCAAAAAGTTTATTTAATGCCTTTTTTTCAATGCCGTATAAAAGATGATACGCCTTATCACTAAGCCTACACGAAGCTTCTAACGTGCCTATCATATGCCCTGTATCATGTAAACAGTAGCGAAATGCGCGATCTTTATATTTCCATGAAGAACGATAATACAGTGCTGAGAAGAGAAAGACAAAACCCTTTATTTTCTTTACATGTAAAAGGCTTTCCACCCCTTCATCCTCTGATAAAGGATACAATAACACCAGTGACGTCTCATAAGGCGAAAGATGGTAAATGCCATCCTGAAAGCCTTCAATACAACGTATCTGAACATAGACTTCCGTAGGATACAATGCTCCAGCACTCGGGTTTGTACGCAAAGCATAAGTGACCCCTGGGTAACTTTTCTGTGCTGTAATACCTCCAATGAGATAAAAAAAGCGATGATCTGGATTTTTTTTATCAAGAGGAATACGAGCAAATGTTTCAGGATAGATTTTAAACTGTTTGGGTGGATGATCCCAGTCGATGCTGTGAGATTTGGTACGTACAGAACGGTAAGAGTGCACCGTTTGAGCATGATAGGCTAACATGACTTCTCCTTTATTGTATGCTACACTCTCATTCATATGGAATGCTTTACATGTAAAATTTAATTATGCAAAAACAGCACCTTTAAAAATTTGTTTTTCTATAATATTCGAAAGGAGTCACGATGAACTATGTTACAAGCAATCAAAATGTCTCCATACCCTGCATGCTGTATGGCACTGCATGGAAAAAAGAACGCACAGCAGATTTAGTTGCGTTAGCCCTTCAAAGTGGTTTCAGAGGGATTGACACCGCATGTCAACCTAAACACTATGAAGAAGCATTGGTCGGTGAAGGGTGTGAACGTTTTTACGCCAAAGGCGGGAAACGAGAAGAGCTTTATATCCAAACCAAATTTACCCCATATGACGGACAAGACCCGCTCAGAATGCCTTACGATCCACATGCTTCTTTAGAAGAGCAAATCATCACGTCATGCGAAATGTCCAAACAAAACCTGAAAACACGCTATCTGGACTCACTCTTACTCCATTCGCCACTCTTCCCTTATAATAACTTGCTTAAAGCATGGAATGTGTTTGAATCACTGTTTGAAGAAGGTGAAGTACGTCAAATAGGCATTAGTAACTGTTATGATCTCTCGCTTTTACAAACGTTTTATGAGCATGTTCGTATTAAACCCTCTATTGTACAAAATCGTTTTTATGCAGATGTTCATTACGACAAAACACTTCGTTCTTGGGCAAATGAAAGAGGCATTATCTATCAAAGTTTTTGGACTCTGAGCGCTAATCCTCACATTTTACATTCACCCCCAATGAAAGAAATAATAAATATTTACGGAAAAAGTGCTGAACAAATTTTTTACCGTTACGTGATTCAAAAAGGGATCGTACCACTCAATGGAACAACATCAGCTTTGCATATGAAAGAAGATTTAACTATTTTTGAATTTTCGTTAGATGAAAAGGATGTTGAGAGAATAGACGCTTTACTCTAAGCGTCTATCAAGAAGGGTTTAAACGCTATTTTTTAGCGCATGGTTTTTTTGTACCGCAGGTTTTAGTCGCTGCAGGTTTTTCAGCTTTCGTATCTTCACTGACAGTTTTCGCTGCTGGTTTTTTACATGCCATCGTTTTCTCCTTATAAAGATTTTATAAGTGAAATTATACTCCCATATCAACACCGTAATCGCTAAAAATAACTTAAAAGTTCCTCAAATAACTATCTTTTTGATCTTCCTTTGGCTTTAAATAGAGTGATCATAACCACTGCACTAATAATCAGTACCGTTGCGATCAATGATTTAATACTCATCACTTCGTCTGCAAAGGAGTAACCTAAAAAGAGTGCCACAATAGGATTAACAAAAGCATACGTTGAGGCCAAATAAGGCGATACATTTTTTAAAAGCCACACATAAGCACTAAATCCCAATAAAGAACCAATGAAAATTAAATACAACACTGCCATAAGCGAGCGAGAAGAGAACGCTTCAGGATCAAGGTGTTGCCACTCACCTGTAAGTGTCCCCACAATCACTAAAACAGCGCCCCCTGTTACCATTTGCATTGCCGTTGAGAGCATCGTAGAAGAGGGCAAGATTGCTTTTTGAGAATAAATAGAACCTAGTGACCATAATATGGCGGCTAAAAGCGTAAAGAGTAGTCCCCCCGTATCAAAATAAAGATTCTCTTGATGCGAAGGATACATCAAAATTGCCACGCCTAAAAAGCCAATCAGCGTTCCAAAGAGTGTACTAATATTGGGCTTAGATTGAATTTTCATCAGCCATCCCATCACAATCATCCATAAAGGAACCGTTGCAATAATAATGGCAGCAATCGAGCTAGGAATACTCCTTTCTGCAATCACAACAAGCCCGTTACCACCCAAAAGTAGTAATGTACCAATAATGGTCGTATCCCGCCATTCAATGAGCTTAGGATGCACTCCTTCTTTATAGGATACAAAACCATACAAGAGTATGCCGGCAATGAGAAAACGAATTCCAGCCATTAGAAAGGGAGGAAACGTTTCAATGGCAATTTTGATTCCTAAATACGTACTGCCCCATATAATATAAACAGACAAAAGTGCTATAACAATAGCAATTGTTCTTTTGGATTTTTCAGATAGATTTGCTTTTACATGTAAAAAATTCATTCTCTTGTCCTTAGCTTTTGATAGAGGTGATTCACTAAAATAATTTTTAGTTTTTTTAAAATAAAAGATGAATGGTGTCCCCAGCGCGATTCGAACGCACGGCCTTCAAATTAGGAATTTGATGCTCTATCCTGCTGAGCTATGGGGACGTAAGGGGAAAATTGAAGTAAAAAAAAAGCCGAATGCGTTTTCACACATTCGGCTTTAGCAAAAAGGGTATATTAACCGTTACGTTTTTTGATAATCTCTTCAGCAACGTTTCTAGGAACTTCGTCATAATGATCGAATTCCATAGAGTAAGAAGCACGACCTTGTGTTTGAGACCTTAGATCTGTAGAGTAACCAAACATTTCAGCCAATGGGCAGAATGCGTTAACAATTTTGTTACCACTTCTATCATCCATAGAGTTGATTTGTCCACGACGTCTATTAAGATCGCCAATAACATCACCCATAAAGTCCTCAGGTGTCTCAACTTCCACTTTCATAATTGGCTCAAGAATAACTGGTTTTGCCTTACGACAACCCTCTTTGAAGCCCATTGAAGCAGCGAGTTTAAACGCCATCTCAGAGGAGTCAACATCATGGTAACTTCCATCATAAAGGGTAACTTTAACGTCTTCCACTTTATAACCAGCAAGAACACCCGCACCAAGTGCCTCTTTAATACCTTTATCAACGGCAGGAATAAATTCTTTTGGAATTGCACCACCTTTGATGTCGTTAACAAACTCATAACCAGCACCTGCATCTTGAGGCTCGATTTTGAGGTAAACGTGACCGTATTGACCACGACCACCTGATTGTTTTGCGTATTTGTACTCTTGGTTAACGCTAGCACGAATCGTTTCACGGTAAGCAACTTGTGGTTGACCAACTTCCGCACTTACTTTAAACTCTCTAAGCATACGATCAACAAGAATCTCTAAGTGAAGCTCACCCATACCAGAGATGATCGTTTGACCACTCTCTTCGTCAGTCTCAACTCTAAAGCTTGGATCTTCTTGTGCCAATTTTTGAAGCGCAATACCCATTTTCTCTTGATCCGCTTTGGTTTTAGGCTCAACGGCAACAGAGATAACAGGATCTGGGAATACCATTCTCTCCAAAATTACAGGATCTTTTTCACTTGCGAGCGTGTCACCCGTCAATGTCTCTTTAAGACCTACAACAGCACCAATCTCACCAGAGTGAAGTGCTTTGATCTCTTCTCTTTTATTGGCATGCATTTTTAATAAACGGCCAATACGCTCTTTTTTATCTTTCGTTGTATTGTAAGCATAACTTCCGCTTTCCAATGAACCACGATAAACACGAACGAACGTTAATTGACCAACGAATGGATCGGTCATAATTTTAAACGCAAGTGCTGCAAATTCGCCTTCGTCTGTAGAATCAACCACACACTCATGCCCATCTTCGTATACACCTTTAATCGCATGTACTTCAGTAGGTGCAGGCATATAATCAATAACAGCATCTAACATCGGTTGAATACCTTTGTTTTTAAAGGCTGTTCCACAAATCATAGGAATAAATGTCATTGCAAGACATCCCGCTTTAATACCTGCTTTAATTTCAGCTTTCGTAAGTACTTCACCACCAAGGTATTTTTCCATCAACTCATCACTGGTCTCAGAGACAGCTTCAACCATTCTCTCATGGTACTCTTTAGCTTTATCCGCAAGTTCCGCTGGAATTTCAACGACTTGGTAGTTTGAACCCATCGCAGCATCATCATCCCAAATAAGTGCTTTCATCTCAACAAGATCAACAACACCTTTAAAGTTTTCTTCAGCACCAATAGGAATTTGAATAGGTACTGGATTTGCTTTTAAACGATTTTTAATTTGTGCTTCAACGTTATAAAAATCTGCACCAACACGGTCCATTTTGTTAACAAATACCATTCTTGGTACTTGATAACGATTCGCTTGTCTCCAAACGGTCTCAGACTGTGGTTGAACGCCACCAACGGCACAAAATACAGCAACAGCGCCATCAAGAACACGCATAGAACGCTCAACTTCAATCGTGAAGTCAACGTGGCCTGGAGTGTCGATGATATTAATTTGATGATCTTTCCATGTACATGTTGTTGCAGCAGAAGTAATGGTAATACCTCTTTCTTTCTCTTGCTCCATCCAGTCCATTGTTGCAGCACCATCATGTACCTCACCAATTTTATGAGAGATACCGGTGTAAAAAAGGATTCTTTCAGTTGTTGTGGTTTTACCTGCATCAATGTGCGCAGCAATACCGATGTTTCTAACCATTTCAATAGGGGTATTTCTTGCCATTATAATTTCCTTGTTATATTAGGAGTGTAGTTCTGAAGAAAGGGATGTTTACATGTAAACATCCCCAGCGTCATCTTACCAGCGATAGTGAGCAAACGCTTTGTTTGCTTCTGCCATTTTATAAGTATCTTCTTTTTTCTTAAAGGTAGCGCCTCTACTATTAGCCGCATCTAAAAGTTCATTGGCCAACCTCTCGATCATGGTTCTCTCACTTCTTTTACGAGCGTAAGAAACCAACCATCTAAGAGCCAATGCTTGTTGACGAGTTGTTCTAACTTCGACTGGAACTTGATATGTTGCTCCACCGACACGTCTGCTTTTTACTTCCATAACAGGCTTAACGTTATCGATAGCTGTATTGAAAATTTCAATCCCTTTGAGTGTTCCGCTTCTTTTTTCAGCGAGTTCTAATGAACCATAAAATACTTTAGTAGCAACACTCTTTTTTCCATCGAGCATCAACGCATTGATAAACTTTGTGATAATTTTGCTATTGTAGATTGGATCTGGTAATACTTCTCTTACAGGAGCTTTTCTTCTTCTCATACTATTTCCTTCAAATTTTTTAAAAATTTTACTCAAATGATGTCAAAACAAAGGACATCACCTGCTGTTAAATTTATTTAGCTTTTGGTCTTTTTGTACCGTATTTACTTCTAGACACCGTTCTTTTTGCAACACCTGAAGTATCAAGCGCACCACGTACGATATGGTACTTAACACCTGGTAAATCTTTTACCCTACCGCCACGTACCAATACAATGGAGTGTTCTTGTAGGTTGTGTCCCTCGCCACCGATGTAGCTAATGACTTCAAAACCGCTGGTCAATTTGACTTTGGCAACTTTTCTCAAAGCAGAGTTTGGTTTCTTAGGAGTTGTCGTATAAACTCTTGTACAAACGCCTCTTCTTTGAGGGCACTTATCAAGTGCAGGTGATTTTGATTTTTTAATCACCTTTTTTCTCTCATTTCTGACGAGTTGGTTAATGGTTGGCACATTATTTCCTTTATTTTGTAAAAAATAGGTGCTAATTTTATTTAAAAATAGCTTAAAAAAAGGTTAAGTTAAGGGAACCTTAACTTAACCTCTACTTGGATTCAACTCAATATTAAATTGTTTGTTTTGATAAAGACCGGTTCCTACTGGAATCATACGTCCTAAAATAACATTTTCTTTAAGATCTTCAAGCATATCCATCTTACCTGCGATACTCGCTTCCGTTAGAACTTTCGTTGTTTCTTGGAATGAAGCCGCTGATATAACACTATCACTACCAATTGCTGCGCGGGTAACACCTAAAAGTGTTGGTTCAGCAATCGCTGGCTCTCCACCCATTTTCATAACCGCTTCATTTTCCTCACGGAAACGTCTACGACTAATCAAATCACCCATAATGAATTTGGTATCGCCACTGTCAACAATACGTACTTGGCGAAGCATTTGAGAAACGATAACCTCAATGTGTTTATCGTTAATCGCAACACCTTGTCCACGATAGACTTGTTGAATTTCACTGATCAAATAATAGTGAAGTGCTTTTTCACCCATAATACGTAAAATATCATGGCTTGAAATTACACCATCGGTGAGTCGCTCACCTGCGTGGACAAATTCACCTGGTTGAACGTGAATTTGTGTATTACGATCCACTAAATACTCGACACTTGTACCATCAGCTGCTTCAATGATAATACGCTCTTTTGAACGTAGTGGTTTACCAAAACGAATCGTTCCATCAATCTCCGCAATAACAGTGGCATTTTTAGGACGACGTGCTTCAAAAAGCTCACTAATACGTGGAAGACCACCAGTGATATCTTTCGATTTTGCAATCGCTTTTGGCGTTCTACCAATCAAATCCGCTAGACCAACCGTTACACCATTTTGAACAAAGATTGCTGTTTTTGGCTCTAATTGATACTTAACAATCTCACCATTTTTATTTGCAATAATAATGGTTGGTTTCATGCCGCTTGGTAGATACTCATTGATGACCAGTCTGCTTTGACCAGTCATATCATCAAATTGCTCTGTTGCACTAATACCTGGTTCAATATCTTCAAATGTAACAATACCTGCATCTTCTGCGATAATTGGCGTAGAGTATGGATCCCACTCAGCAATGGTAATTTGCTCACTGGTTGAAGGATATGCAAGGAGCGTTTTCCCCTCTACAATGCTATTATCATTAATATCAATGATGGAATCACGTGGAATATAGTGACGAATTGCTTCTCTATCATCATTGTCTGCAACCACTGCAAAAATACCTTTTTCTTTAACCACATGACCTTTTTCAATATCATGGATACGATCCAAATAGTCTCCATGAAGCTTATAGTATTTTACAACACCTTTGGCATCAGCATGAATCTTTTGGATAATTGGATCACCATTTTTTACTTTAAGCTCACTCGCATAAGGAATACGACTTGGAACATTCCAACCCTCTTTAATGACCTCTACGATACTCTCGTTGATTTCAACCATATCGCCACTAAGATAAGGAATATAAAATTTACCCTCAATTTTACCGCTAACACCCGCTAGCTCATTTGGCTTAGCAAAGTCACTTTTACGAAGGGTATAACGAATATTTTCACCACTAACACTGGTAATCGTAATCGCTGTCTCTTCATGTGCTGTATCAATCTCAATCGTACCTTTAAATGGTGCTTTTATTTTTGGCTCGACAAGAAGAACAGCTGCATTTCTGCGGTTAGCAACAATATTCTTGCCTTCTTTAGTCACATACGTTTTTACATTGTAATAACGAATAAAACCCTCTTTCTGTGCAATAACTTGGCGATCTTGAGATTCCGTTGATGCCGTACCACCGATGTGGAATGTACGAAGTGTTAGCTGTGTACCTGGCTCACCAATCGATTGTGCTGAAATAATACCAACAGCTTCACCAGGGCGAACCAATGTGCCCTCAGCCAAGTTCGTACCATAACATTTAGCGCAGACACCTTTTTTAGCTTTACATGTAATCGGTGTACGAATAACAACCGACTTAATGCTTGCCTCTTTAAGGGCTTGGGCACTCTTCTCATCAATCAATGTTCCCTCTGTGAAAAGAACCTCATTGGTGATCGTATCAATAACATCTTCTGCAAGAACACGACCTGTTGCACGCTCATACAATGACTCAACAAGCTCACCGCTCTCACTGATTTCGGTAATCTCAACACCTTCATGCGTACCACAATCATCCATCGTAACTTTAACGTTTTGAGCAACATCGATCAGTTTTCTGGTCAAATAACCCGCGTTCGCTGTTTTAAGAGCGGTATCCGCAAGACCTTTACGAGCACCATGCGTTGAAATAAAGTATTCAAGAACGTTTAGACCTTCACGGAAGTTTGAAATAATTGGCGTTTCAATAATACTTCCATCCGGTTTTGCCATAAGACCCCTCATACCTGCTAACTGTCTAATTTGCGCAGCAGAACCACGCGCACCAGAATCTGCCATCATATAAATAGAGTTAAAGCCGCCTTTATGACTCTCCGTAAGCTTCATCATTTCAGAAGCCACTTCATTGTTCGTATCCGTCCAAATATCAATAATTTTGTTGTAACGTTCTTGCTCAGTTAATAAACCAGAACTAAATTGTTTTTGGATCTCACGTACTTTTTTCTTCGCTTCTTTGATTTTTTTCACTTTTGCTTCAGGAACACGGATATCATCAATTGAAACCGAAATACCTGATTCAGTTGCGTATTTAAAGCCGAGTCTTTTAATATTATCCAAAAATCCTGCAGTAATACCAATACCACCTTCTTTAAAGACAAAATCAACTAAAGCACCGATATTTTTCTTTTTCAATACTCTGTTCCAGTGTGCTTCAGGCACAAAATCTGGTAAGATTGATTTTAAAATCAAACGACCTGCTGTTGTAAAGAGAACTCTATCATTGATACGTGTTTTAATTTTTGCATGAATATCTAAAAATCCTGCATCAATGGCAATATGGACTTCATCCACATTCGCAAAAATCTTATTAGAACCTTTTGCATGCGGTTTTTCGAGTGTTAAGTAGTAAAGACCCAAGACCATATCTTGTGTTGGGACGGTTACCGCTTTACCTGAAGCTGGAAGCAAGATGTTCATTGAACTCAGCATCAAGATCTTACATTCAGCAATGGCCTCTTGTGATAATGGAACGTGAACGGCCATTTGATCGCCATCGAAGTCCGCGTTGAAGGCAGAACATACAAGAGGGTGCAAACGAATCGCTTTTCCATCAATCAAAACAGGATGAAATGCCTGAATTGAGAGTTTGTGAAGTGTTGGTGCACGGTTAAGCATAACCGGATGACCTTTAACCACTTCCGCTAAACATTCCCATACTTCATTGGTTTTCATATCGATCATTTTTTTCGCTTGCTTAACCGTTGTTGCATACCCTTTTTCTTCAAGGCGTGCTAACAAATGTGGTTTAAAAAGCTCCAACGCCATCTGTTTTGGAAGACCGCACTGATCCATTTTCAAGTTTGGTCCAACAACGATAACAGAACGACCTGAAAAGTCAACTCTTTTACCAAGTAGGTTTTGACGGAAACGTCCTTGTTTACCTTTAATGATCTCTGAAAGCGATTTTAAAGGACGCTTATTAGCGCCTTTTACGGCATTGGCACGACGACCATTATCAAAAAGTGCATCAACCGCTTCTTGTAACATTCGTTTTTCATTACGAATAATAATTTCTGGTGCATCAAGTTCCATCAAACGCTTCAAACGAGCATTTCTGTTGATAACACGACGATACAAGTCATTGACGTCACTGACCGCAAACTTTCCACCATCAAGTGCTACAAGTGGTCTAAGATCTGGCGGAAGAACTGGCAACATAGTAATCATCATCCATTCAGGGCGATTGCCACTGTTGAGGAATGCTTCAACAACTTTGAGACGTTTAACAATGGTTTTTTTCTTTGCTTCAGAACTGGTTTGGTTAATATCTTCTTTAAGTTGACCAAGAACTTCGACAAGATCAATATTCGCTAATAAATCACGAATAACCTCGCCACCCATTTTTGCTACAAAACCAGTATCTTCAAAACGTTGTTGCAATGATTGATATTGTTCTTCATTAAGAACATCATAAACTGCAACTTTATTTTTATTTTCAGCATCGTAAAACGCTTCACCTGCTTGCTCAACAATGTAAGCTTCATAGTAAAGTACGCGCTCAAGATCTTTCATCTTAACACCAAGTAGCGTTCCCACACGACTTGGAAGTGAGTTAACATACCATATATGAGCCACAGGAGTTACTAACTCAATGTGCCCCATACGTGAACGTCTCACTTTTGTGCTCGTTACTTCAACGCCACACTTCTCGCATTTGATGCCTTTGTAACGCATCTTTTTATATTTTCCGCACAGGCATTCATAATCTCTGACGGGTCCAAAGATTTTCGCGCAGAAAAGTCCATCACGCTCTGGTTTGAGCGTACGATAGTTAATGGTTTCTGGTTTTTTAACCTCTCCATAACTCCATGAGCGAATCTTTTCAGGACTTGCAAGTCTTAATTGAAATGCTTTAAAGTCCCTAGGACGGCTCTCTTCGTGAATCTCAATTGGTTCTAGTCGTTTCATCTTCTTCCACCTCGTCATAAATCTCAACATCTAAAGCCAAAGACTTCAACTCATTCGTTAAAACATAGAATGTTTCAGGAATTCCTGTTTGAGGGACATTTTCACCTCTAGTAAGTGCTTTATAAGCTAAAATACGTCCTTCAACGTCGTCTGATTTGACTGTTAACATTTCTCTTAGTGTATGAGCAGCACCGTATGCTTCAAGCGCCCATACCTCCATCTCACCGAATCTTTGACCACCAAAGAGGGCTTTACCACCAACAGGTTGTTGCGTAACCAGTGAGTATGGTCCTGTACTTCTTGCATGCACTTTTTCGTCAACCAAGTGGTGAAGTTTTAACATGTACATGTAACCCACATTGACTCTTTCGTGCATCTTTTGACCTGTCATACCATCGTATAAGTCAGTCTTACCATCGGTATCAATTTTTGCCATTTCAAAGAGTTTTTCAAACTCTTCAACGTTAACACCTTCAAAAATTGGAGTTGCAAATTTAACACCCTTGCTCCAATCTCTAGCAAAAATCAACAATTGTTCATCATTTACTTTATCAATAAAATTCCTAGCATCCATCAGTTTGGCAACATCAGCAATACTAATCATTTTTTCACGAAGTGCTTTAATCCAATCACCTTGTTTCTCTTTAAATATCTCTTCAATTTGATCGCCTAAACGTTTACCAACAAGACCTAAATGAACCTCAAGAATTTGTCCAATATTCATACGACTTGGAACGCCCAGTGGATTTAAAACGATGTCGACAATTTCACCATTTTTAAGGTAAGGCATATCGACTTCACGAACGATATTGGAAACGATACCTTTATTTCCGTGACGTCCCGCCATTTTGTCACCGACTTTAAGCTTACGTTTGGTTGCCACATAAACTTTAACAAGCTTAACAACCCCGCTTGGTAAAATATCATCTTTTTCAATGATATTTAGTTTCTCATCATGTTCTTCTTTGAGCTTTTTCTTCTCATTTTGGAAGTACATTTTAAGATCTTTATAGTCATCTTGAACTTCATTTGAGAATGCTTTTACAATCGAATTAATTGAAAAACGGTTAACATTATGAAGATCTTCTGCTTTAATAAAGCCACCTTTTTTATAGCTTGTTTTGCTAATCTCTTGATCTTCTTGTAGTGGGTTTTTCAAAAGCAATGCATTAATACGCAACATCTCTTCACGATCTAACATCAAGAGTTTATCATGATGCTCACGGTCTAAAATCTCTTTTTCTTGCTCATATGCTTGGACAGCACGTGGATCTTTGTCATAACCTTTTTTTGTAAAGATTTTAACATCAACCACAATACCCTCTAATGATGGCGTTGCATAAAGTGATTTGTTGACAACGTGTCCTGCTTTTTCACCGAAAATGGCACGTAAAAGTCGCTCTTCAGGTGTTGGTTTTACTTCACCTTTTGGTGATACTTTACCAACAAGAATCATGCCAGGAGTGACATAGGTACCAACTTTTACAATACCACTATCATCAAGATGAGCTAACTCTTCTTCTTTGACATTTGGAATGTCTTTAGTAATCTCTTCTACGCCGTCTTTAAGCTCACGTGCTTCAACCTCTTTTTCATAGATATGAACGCTGGTAAAAGCATCTTCACGAATCATACGCTCAGAGATAACAATCGCATCTTCGTAGTTATAACCATTCCATGGCATAAAAGCAACCATTGCGTTTTTACCGATAGCAAGTTCACCTTGATCCATACTTGGACCATCAGCGATAACACCACCCGCTTCAACCATATCACCTTTTCTTACAATGACTTTTTGAGTGAAAGTTGTATTTTGGTTGGTTCTAAGATTTTTTTGAAGCGCATAATGGTCAATAAATGCGCCACCTTCATCTTCACCTAAAATATAAACATTTTTATTATCAACTTTTTCAACCATACCCGCACGTTTGACTTTAATCGCTTCCCAAGAGTCTCGAGCTGCAATTTTTTCAACGCCTGTTCCAACAATAGGTGCGTCTGATTTGACCAAAGGTACAGCTTGACGTTGCATGTTTGAACCCATCAATGCACGGTTCGCATCATCATGTTCCAAGAATGGAATAAGTGAAGCTGCAACACCGGCTATCATCATGGACGAAAGATCGATCAAATCAACTTTCTCTTTCTCAATTAGTACAGTCTCACCATCAACTCTAACCTCAATTAAATCTTCAACAATCTCGTTGTTTTCATTAATCTTGGTACTTGCAGGAGCAATAACTAAACCCTCTTCTTGTGTTGCTGTGATGTAAATAATCTCATCTGTAATGGTTGCATTCTCAACTTTACGGTAAGGTGCTTCAACAAAACCAAGGTCATTAACTTTTGCATACATTGAAAGGGTATTGATCAAACCAATATTTTGACCCTCTGGTGTTTCTACTGGACAAATACGACCATAGTGTGTTGGGTGAACGTCACGGACTTCAAAGCCTGCACGCTCTTTTACTAAACCACCCTCACCAAGAGCCGATAATCTTCTTTTATGTGTAATTTCACTGAGCGGATTGGTTTGATCCATAAATTGTGACAATTGTCCACTTGAGAAAAATTCTGCAATCGCAGAAGTAATCATTTTAGAGTTAATCAAATCATGAGGCATTAACTCTTCAACACTACCGCTAAGTGCTGTGAATTTATCACGAATTGCTTTTTGCATTTTGATCAAACCTGCATGAAGCTCGTTCGCTAGTAATTCACCGATAGCTCTAATTCTTCTATTGCCCAAGTGATCACGATCGTCGATATGCCCTTGACCATTTTTAACTTTAATCAAGTATTTTGCTGTTTTGATAATATCTTCGCTCGTCATAATCGTCACATACTCTGGTACTGTAAGTCCAAGTTTATGATTCATTTTCATACGACCAACTTTGGTTAAATCGTATCTTTCAGAGTTAAAGAAAAGATCTTTGACAAATGTCTTTGCAGCTTCTTTGGTAACAGGCTCGCCTGGTCTCATTACTTTATAAATACGAATCGCTGCTAAGTCATTTTCATCTTCAATGCTCTCTGTTTGACGAAGTAATTTCAGTGTTTCGTTATCAGCAATAAACGAGTTAATAATAGCATCATCGACACCACTTGCAAGATCATTGGCAATTTCAATCGTTTCACATTTTTGTTCAATAATCTTAGCCAATTTACCTTCGTCAAGTTGTGCCAATGTATCATAAAGGACTTCACCACTCTCTTTATCAATAATTGGAGAAGAGAGAAAACGATTAACCAAAATTTCAACAGGATATTCAATAAACTTAATACCATCTTCAATAAATTTTTCAGCTTTTTTACGTGCAAGACGCTTTCCTGCAGCCAAAAGAAGGTTACCATGCTCGTCTTTAAGATCGAAATCAACACGACCTAAGAAGTTATCAGCTGAGAACTCAATTAAGAATTTATTTTCACGAATCATAATATTGAGCACAGGGTAAAAAAGTTTTAAAATATCTTGTTTGCTGTATCCAAGTGCACGAAATAGAATCGTAATAGGAACTTTTCTGCGTTTATTAATTCTAACAAATAGGGTATCTTTAGCATCGTATTCAAAATAGAGCCAAGAACCGCGATCTGGAATAATTTGAGCATTATAAATAAGCTTATTAGCAACCGTTGGGCTCTCTTCTTCTTTAAAGATAACGCCAGGGCTTCTGTGAAGCTGATTAACAACAACTCTTTCAACACCATTGATAACAAATGAAGTTCTATCGGTCATTAATGGAATTTCACGAATAAAAATTGCTTGTTCTTTAATATCTTTTACACCAGTCTTTTCACCGGATTTTTCATCTTTATCCCAGAGGATAAGACGAATATTCATTTTTAAGCTAACAGAATAAGTAAGGCCACGCTCCATACATTCGCGGACAGTATATCTAGGTTTTCCAACCTCAGATCCAGCATATTCTAAAGTAAGTCTATTTTGGGGATCATGAATAGGAAAAATAGATTTAAAAACCTTCTCTACGCCACTCTCTTCTTTGAAATTTTCAACATCTAAAAACTGTTCGTAACTCTTTTGTTGAAGTTGGAGTAGATTTGGTACATCAATTTTTTTTGGGACTTTGGAAAAATCGACTCGTAAGCGATTTCCAGATTTTAGGCTATTTAACATGAGTCTACCTCGTGTAGTTGTTTGAAAAGGGCAGTAGGTTCATCTATCGCTTGATAGAAGTTGTAACGACTAATTAATATCCAAGAATATAGTTTTAAAAGAGAAGCGCAAAGCTTCTCTTAAAGTAATAAAATTACTTGATTTCAGCGACAGCGCCAGCTTCTTCAAGTTTCTTTTTGATTTCTTCAGCAACTTGTTTAGAGACACCCTCTTTAACAGTTGTAGGAGCACCTTCAACAGCATCTTTTGCCTCTTTAAGACCAAGACCTGTGATTTCTCTAACAACTTTAATTGCGTTGATTTTTTTCTCGCCGCCATCTTTAAGAATAACATCAAACTCAGTTTTCTCTTCAGCCGCCTCTGTTGCAACAGCTGCGCCAGCACCTGCTACCATAACTGGAGCTGCAGATACACCAAATTTCTCTTCGAAATCTTTTACAAGTTCACTCAATTCAAGTACACTAAGACCTGAAATATACTCTAATACGTCTTGTTTTGAAATTGCCATTTCAAATCTCCTGATTATTTTATAGTTATAATGATTTTACAAGAGTCTTGCTCTTGCACTTTACATGTAAGGCTAAAAACCTTACAAACACGCTCTATTCAGACTCTTGTTTTTTAGCACGAAGTGCATCAAGACCAATGGTAAAGTTTGTAATGGGTGCCATCCAAGTTGATAGAAGCATTCCAATAAGCTCATTACGTGATGGCATTTTAGAAAGTGCTTCAACTTTAGCAGCGTCAACAACAATACCACCAGCAAAACCAGATTTAATAATAAAATTTGGATTTGTTTTAGCGAATGTAGCGACAATTTTTGTTACAGCTAACTGGTCAGCGCCCCAAACAAAAATGTTGGTATCTTTAAGTTCAAGTCCTTCAATACCAGCGTTTTTCATAGCGATTGATGCTAAAGTATTTTTAATAACTTTAACATTAACAACTTCTGGTCTAGCACTGTTTCTAAGTGCTTCGATCGCTTTAACATTAAGACCTTTATAGTCACAAACAATTAAACCGTCGGAAGATTTAAACTCTTCAGTTAGAGAACTAATAAATTCAGCTTTCTCTGTTCTTGTCAATTTTTCTCCTTTCCAACTGGTGATTTCAAGTAGAGATGAGTTACCTCAAATTAAGCTTTCGCCTCTACTCTCTCCAATCATAAGATTAAGTATAAATATACAGTACACCATAAAGTAACTCTCTATGGCAAAAATTTCTAAGGCACTAAAGCTTTCTAGCCAAATTTAATGGACAAAAGCTTTAGATGAGTATTTTATCTAAGGTCGATTAATTCTTGATTTTCAAGATTCATAGATGGGCTCATAGTAAGTGACAATGCAGCACATTTAATATATTTACCTTTAGAAGAAGCAGGTTTATGCTTGTTGATTGCTTTGATAAATGCTTCAAAATTCTCTCTAATTTGCTCAGATGAGAAGCTAATTTTACCAATACCCGCATGGATATTTCCTTGTTTATCAACACGGAAGTTTACTTGTCCACCTTTGTTATTCTCAACAGCTTTTGCAACATCCATTGTTACAGTACCCGTTTTTGGGTTTGGCATAATACCTTTTGGTCCAAGAATACGTCCAACTTTACCTACTAAACCCATCATATTTGGTGTTGCAATCAAAACGTCAAAGTTAATGCGACCTGCTTGAATCTCTTCAATTAAATCATCGCTACCAACAATATCAGCACCCGCTGCTCTTGCTTCATCTGCTTTTTCGTCTTTCGCAATAACTGCAACACGAACTGTTTTACCAGTACCCGCTGGAAGAACAACAGAACCTCTAACCATTTGGTCAGCATGTCTTGGGTCAACGTTAAGTTTAAGTGCAATTTCGATTGTTTCGTCAAATTTTGCAGACGCTAGGTTTTTAATATTGCCAAGTGCATCAGCTACTGAATACTTTTTTTCTTTATCAACTTTTTTCAAAAGTTCTTGAAAACGTTTATTTACTTTCTTTGCCATTCTTTATCTCCGCATAATTTTGCTTCCGCCTTTATGACCCTGACGGTAAAGGGGTAAGGATTAATCGACGACGTTAATACCGATACTTCTAGCAGAACCTGAAATAATTTTCACAGCTGCTTCACGATCCGTTGTATTAAGATCAGCAATTTTTTTCTCAACAATCTCAAGAATTTGAGCTTTGCTAAGGGTACCAACTTTATTTTTCAAAGGGTTGCTTGAACCACTTTTAAGACCAACTGCTTTTTTGATAAGATCAGTTGCAGGTGGTTGTTTGGTGATAAATGTAAAACTTTTATCAGCATAAACAGTGATAACAACAGGAATTCTAAAACCTGCCAACTCTTTTGTTCTTTCATTAAATGCTTTACAAAATTCCATAATATTCACACCACGTTGACCAAGAGCTGGTCCTACTGGAGGTGAAGGGTTTGCTTTAGCAGCTTCAATTTGCAATTTAATTTCGCCAATGACCTTTTTTGCCATTTCTTTTCCTTTAAGCTTAGACTATTTTTTCAACTTGAGAATAGAGAATCTCAACTGGAGTGCTTCTACCAAAGATTGAAACATTGAGTGTGAGTTTGCCATGAACCATATCATACTCTTCTACAGAACCTGTAAAGTTTGCGAAAGGACCTTCTGTAATCCTAACACTCTCGCCATTTTCAAAGAAGATTTTTGGTTTTGGCGCACCTTTTTTCTCTGCTTTTTCCAAAATCAATGCAATATCTTTTTCACTCAAAGGTGTAGGTTTTTTTGCCTCACCGATGAACCTTCCGACTTTTGGCAATGATTGGATAAGATGCCAGAGTGCTGTATCTAAATCCAGTTTTGCAAATGCATAACCAGGATAAAGACTTCGCTCACTAATCTTTTTTTTACCATTCTTAACTTCTATTACATCTTCAGTTGGGACAAGAATTTGTTCTACTTTATCAGCGATCCCATGATCGTTAACAAGTGTAATAATCCCTTTCTTAACTGCTTGCTCGCTACCTGCATAGGTTTGAATTGCATACCATCTATGTGCCATTCTTTCTCCTTAAATTAAAGAAGATAAAGAAAAAGACATAATAGCATCAATCAACGCTAAGAAGAGTGAAATTACAGTTACAACAACGAAAACAGAAATGAAAGCATTTCGTATCTGTTCTTTTGTTGGAAATATAACTTTTGACAATTCAGCTTTAGAATGATGATAATAAGCTCTTAATTTTTCCATTGTATTACCTCGACTAGTGGCAGGGTAGGAGGGACTCGAACCCACAACCTGCGGTTTTGGAGACCGACGCTCTACCGTTGGAGCTACTACCCTGCATGTAAGTTAAGTCTTTTAAGGGACTTAACTTTTTAATTTCACTTCTTTGTGAACAGTGTGTTTTTTCAGTCTTGGACAATACTTGCTAAGTTCAACTTTTTCAGTAACTGTCTTGCTGTTTTTGGTTGTTGTGTAATTAATGTCACCACATTCAGAACACTTTAGTCCGATTTTAACGGTCATTAGATTTCCTTGACTTAATTACATGTAAGGGTTTCCCCTTACATGCTAAAATTACTTGATGATTGTAGCAACAACACCCGCACCAACAGTTCTACCACCCTCACGGATTGCAAAACGAGTACCCTCTTCAAGGGCGATAGGTGCGATAAGTGCAACTTTGATTTTTACGTTATCACCAGGCATAACCATCTCAGTACCTTCTGGTAATGTGATAGAACCTGTTACGTCTGTTGTACGAACGTAAAATTGTGGTCTATAGTTGTTAAAGAATGGAGTATGACGACCACCCTCTTCTTTTGAAAGAACATAGATTTCAGCTTCAAAATCAGTGTGTGGAGTGATTGATTTTGGTTTACAAAGAACCATACCACGCTCAACTTCTTCTTTTTTGATACCACGTAGCAAGATACCACAGTTATCGCCAGCTTCACCACGTTCCATCTCTTTACGGAACATTTCAACACCGGTTACAGTTGTAGTTTTTGTATCTTTGATACCAACGATTTCAATTGTTTCACCAATTTTTACAGCACCTCTGTCGATTTTACCAGTAACAACGGTACCACGACCTGAGATTGAAAATACGTCTTCGATTGGCATCAAGAAGTCTTTTTCAGTTTCACGGATTGGATTTGGGATATAAGCATCAACAGCAGCCATAAGAGCAAGAATTTTTTCACCCCATGCACCAACAGTACCAGCTTTTGCTTCTTCAAGTGCTTTAAGTGCAGAACCTGCAACGATTGGAGTATCATCACCTGGGAAGTCATATGAACTAAGAAGCTCTCTAATTTCCATTTCAACAAGTTCAAGAAGTTCTTCATCATCAACCATATCTGCTTTGTTCATGAAAACAACGATGTATGGAACACCAACTTGGCGAGAAAGAAGGATGTGTTCACGAGTTTGAGGCATAGGACCATCTGCTGCAGAAACAACAAGAATAGCACCATCCATTTGAGCAGCACCTGTGATCATGTTTTTAACGTAATCCGCGTGACCTGGGCAGTCTACGTGTGCGTAGTGACGATTTTCTGTTTCATATTCAATGTGAGAAGTTGCAATAGTAATACCGCGCTCTCTCTCTTCAGGAGCGTTATCAATACCATCGTAATCTTTAAATTCACAAAGACCTTTTGTCGCTAGAACTGCAGAGATAGCAGCTGTAAGCGTAGTTTTACCATGATCAACGTGACCGATGGTTCCAATGTTAACGTGTGGCTTTGTTCTAGAGAACTTTTCTTTTGCCATTTTTTCCTCCGTAATGAGTTTTATTTTTAGTACATTTCAATTTTTCAAAGTTTTAAAAACTTTTTGAGTGATGGAGCTCATAGAGGGACTTGAACCCTCGACCTCTTCCTTACCAAGGAAGTGCTCTACCCCTGAGCCATATGAGCCGACTACAAAAGGGTGGACCGAATTGTATCGCAACAATAATAATGATTAGATTTTATTAAGGAAAGAAAGGAAAGACTACTGAACTTGTTCTGTAGTGCCCTAAAGCAGAAGAAATTCAACAGCTCCCAGTTTGCTTATAAAATCTTGGAGCGGGAGACGGGACTCGAACCCGCGACCCCCAGCTTGGAAGGCTAATGCTCTAGCCAACTGAGCTACTCCCGCAATGGTGGTGAGAGAAGGATTCGAACCTTCGAAGACATAGTCAGCAGATTTACAGTCTGCCCTCGTTGGCCACTTGAGTATCTCACCGTATTTTTACCATATTTATTGCTGGTCAAACACTGTCTTTCACAAACAAAAATGGAGCTGGTGAACGGAATCGAACCGCCGACCTACTGCTTACAAGGCAGTTGCTCTACCAACTGAGCTACACCAGCACCCTTGATTGTGAGGTGAAATTATATCTCAAAAGATTTTCAAAGTCAATACTTTTTAGATATTTTACTTATATATTGGCTAAAATAGTCTCTTATGTTTGCTATTAAAGGTATACGATGAAAATTTTATTCTCACCCAGCGAGACAAAAAGCGCATTAACCACTCATGGCTTGCTCAAAAAAGAGAGTTTAGTCTTTTCTTATTTATATGAAAAACGTCATCAGGTTTTGAAGCAGTATCAAGCACTTTTAGAAACACATGATACCACACTCTTGCAAAATCTCTTTGGTATTAAAGATACTCAAAAAAATTTAGTGCAAGCAAGTAAAAATATTTTTGACTCATTTACATGTAAAGCTATTCTTCGATACAGTGGTATTGCTTACGATCATCTTTCATTTGCAACATTAGATAAAAATGCACAAACCTATATTGAAAACAATGTCATGATTTTTTCGAATCTTTTTGGTCCTCTTTTAGCGGGTGATCTGATTCCAGAATATAAACTCAAACAAGGTGAAAGCCTGAATGGTTTTAAAACCAAAATTTTCTATAAAGAGTATTTTAGTGATGCCATTGATGCATGGATTGGTGATGAAACTATTTTAGACCTACGTGCAGGATATTATGAAAAATTCTATACGCTGAAACAACCTTTTATCACCATGAAATTTTTGAAAAATGATAAAGTAGTAAGTCATTTTGCAAAAGCTTATCGTGGGCAAGTTTTACGTGAAATGGCTATTCATCGTCCTTCTAATGAAAAAGATCTTGGAAAAATCAGTTTTGAAGGACTTCGTATTCGTGAAATCAAAGAACAAAAATTGAAACGCGAATACATCTTTGATATTATTGATTGATTTGTTGTAAAAAGGTACAATGTTATCAAAATTTATATCAAGGAAAAGCTTATGGGTATTTTACAATGGATCGTCATTGGCGTACTTGTTTACGCGATCTATTATATTATCAATAAATATGAACGAAAAGTTGATGAACTCACAAGGCTTATTGAGCTTAATCGTGATGAAATCGATAAGAACAAACAAGATATCGCAAAAAATAGTGAAAAAATCGCTAAAGCGAGTGAAGGTGTAGCCAAGAATAAAGAAAAACTTGAGCTTAATCAAACGATTATCGAAAAACTAAAATAATTCTAGGGGCATTAAAGGCCCCTAGCTGCTCTTATAAAACCTCTTTTTTCTTACCTAGATATGCCTCTTGTATGACTTCAGAAGTTAATAACTCCTCACTACTGCCGCTGTGCGTAATTTTACCAAGTTCCAAAACATACCCTCGATTGGCTAGTTTAAGGGCTGCTTTTGCGTTTTGCTCAACCAAAAGAACCGTAACGCCACTTTTGCTAATCTCTTTGATGGCCTTAAAAATCACTTTGACTAAAACAGGTGCAAGCCCAAGGCTTGGCTCATCCAAAATAAGTAATTTTGGTTTGCTCATGATGGCTCGCCCAATAGCTAACATTTGCTGTTCACCACCACTAAGTGTACCAGCTAGCTGTTGTTTACGCTCATACAAACGAGGTAATATTTCGTAAATCCAATCGAGTGTCAGCGCATCGTATTTTTTCAAGCTGTAAGCACCCATCATCAGATTTTCTTCAACACTAAGTGTTCCAAAAACACGGCGCCCTTCAGGAGCATGACTCATACCTAGGCTCACAATTTCATGGGCAGGTATTTGCGTAATATCTTTATTATCAAATACAATACTTCCAGAATTAGATTTTAAAAGACCACTAATGGTTTGGAGGGTTGTCGTTTTACCAGCACCGTTGGCACCTAAGATGGTAACGACTTCGCCTCTATTTACATGTAAATCAATTCCTTTGATCGCTTCAACGGCTCCATAGTTTACATGTAAATTTGTGATATCCAGTAATTTCTCACTCATCGCCATCATCCTCGTCACTTCCAATATACGCCTCAACAACTACGGGATCATCTTGAACGAAAGATGGAATACCCTCGCTTATCTTCGCTCCAAAATTAATCACCGTAATATATTCGCAAAGACTCATCACCATATCCATATCGTGCTCAATCATCATGACCGTAACACCCATCGCTTGAATCTTACGAATGGTTTGTGTCAGCTCCAATGTCTCATTTTCATTGAGACCCGCTGCAGGTTCATCCAAAATGAGAAGCTCTGGCTCAGCGGCAAGTGCACGTGCCATCTCGATACGCCTTTGAATTCCATAAGAGAGATCTCCTGCTGGTGTTGTCGCATACTCTGAAAGATTAAAAAACGACATCAGCTCCCCCACTTTTTCCCAATTGGCTCGCTCGTCCTTATAATAAGCAGGTGTTGGGATAACACCATTGTACCAACGTTGTTGAGACTTAATATGGCGACCTGACATAATATTTTCTGCCACACTCATCTCTGAAAAAAGGCGAATAGTCTGAAAAGTTCGAAGAATACCAAATGCTGCAATTTTATCGGGACTTGCACCTTTAATGTCGCGACCTTTCCAAAGAATTTTTCCGATTTCAGGTCGATAAATCCCTGTAATGCAGTTAAACAATGTTGTTTTACCTGCACCATTGGGTCCTATGATGCCGTAGATTTGTCCTTTTTTTACTTTCATAGAGAGATCATTAATGGCAATGAGCCCTTGAAAATACTTGCTGACGTGGCTGATTTCTAAGATATACTCGCTCATTTGACCTCCTTTTTCAGGAAGCTTGGAATGTTGCCAAATTTGACAGGCCAAATACCACGCGGTCTCAAAATCATCGTCAATATCATCGCAATGCCAAAAACCAAATAACGCGCTGTTTCAAACTCTCTAAACATTTCAGGAAGCACAAACATAATAAATGTTCCAATTAAAACACCCGGCAAAGAAGCAGAACCACCCACTAAAACAATCGTAAAGAACATAATGGACTGTGTCACGTTAAATGCCTCTGGACTGACGGCAGAATACTGAATGGAAAACATACTTCCAGCAGCCCCTGCAATACCTGCGCCTAAAATAAAGGCATACAGTTTAAAGTAACGTATGTTAATGCCCATACTTTGCGCTGCAATTTCATCTTTATGAATATAAAACATTGCACGTCCAAATTTACTGCGATCAAGATTTCGAATAATCAAAAGTGTTATGCCTAACAATAGAAACGCCATATAATACATATGGGTTTGCGAAGAGAGTTCATAGCCAAAGAATTTAACCACGTCAATGCCAAACAGCCCATTTGGTCCACCCGTTAAACCAAAAATATCGTTTTCTAGGACTTGAATAAAAATGATATTAAAGCCAATCGTTGCAACTAATAGATAATCCCCTCGTAAATGAATAATAGGCGCAACCAACAAAAAGGCAAAAAACATCGGAATCAACACCGCCGGCAAAAGTGTTGCAAGAATGGGAAGTCCAAAATTCACATTAAGAATAGCAGTCGTGTATGCACCCAATCCAAAAAACATTGCATGTCCCATATGAAAAACACCTGCGCGTCCTAAAATGATGTCCTGAGAAAGTGCCACCACAGAGAAAACTAAAAAGGTTGTTCCAATCGCCAACCACGCTGAATCCACAAAAAAAGGAAAAAATCCCATAAAAACGAGTAAACAAAGGGTTATAAGTGTGCTTTTATTCATTATACTTTCTCCGCCACTGTTTCACCAAGGATTCCTGTTGGTCTTAAAACTAAAATCGCAATTAAAAGCACAAAGGTAAAGGTTTCAGCCCATTGCGTTGAAATATAACCTGTGATCATTGCATTAAAAAGTCCCAAAAGAAGCCCTCCAAGCATTGCACCTGGAATATTGCCGATGCCTCCCATAATGGCGGCGACAAAGGCATTAAGCCCGTACATCCACCCCATATCAAAGGTGATTCCACGGTAGTAAGAGCCTATAAAAAGCCCTGCAACGGCACCCAGTGCGGAGCCAATAATGAAGATAATCATAATAATACGATTGACATTAATGCCCATCAGTTTTGCAGCATCTTGGTCAATCGCCACCGCTCGAATGGCTGTGCCAATTTTAGTCTGGTGGATGAAAAAATAGAGACCTACCATCAAGACCGATGAAACACCTAAAATCATCACCTGTGTAAACGTAATCACAATACCCCCCACAGACCAAATAGTAGAAGGAAAGAGATTGGAGGGAAATATTTTCATATTGGGTCCCCAAACCATCATCACTGAATTTTGAATCACTAAACCAGCTCCAAGAGCAGATACCACGGCACTTAAACGTGGTGCAGTTCGTAAAGGTCTATACGCTAGGCGCTCAAGAAGTACACCCACAAAAGCAACACTAAGAGCTGTCAATGCGAACACTGTAATAATCACACCCAAAGAGGTTGCACTCTCCCCAAAAATTTGTGTGTAAACGCTGAGTCCTATAAAAGCAGAAAAAGCAACGAGGTCACCATGCGCAAAATTGATAAGCCGCATAACGCCATACACCATTGTATACCCTAAAGCAACCAGTGCATAAAGGCTTCCAATAGTAAGGCCATTGACCATTTGTTGTAAAAAAATATCCATAGAGAACCTTATTCTAATAGAGTGAGATTGCCAAAGAGAGATCCCTCTTTGGCAATGTGCGCTGAAAGTGTACCAGTAAAATGCTTATTGATAAACGATTTTGTAGCTTTTATCGGCTTGAACTTCATACGTCATATAGCCACCACCGGTTCGTTCACCATCTTCTCTAAAGGTCACAGGTCCTGTAATACCAGGGAAATCTTTGAGTTTATGCATCTCTTCAGCGATCACTTTGGTATCTTCAGATTTGGTTTGCTCCATTACATGTAAAATAACACGAAGACCATCTACGTTCATCAATGACCAAATAGATGCTGGCATCGCGTTGAATTTTGTTTTATAATCCGTTAAAAACGTTTTAGCTATATCATACGGCAAAATATCTGGGGTTGGTACGTTGATAAGAAGTGTACCTTGAGCACTCTCCCCTGCTAGTTTCATATAATCAGGATTGTCATTGGAATCGCCTCCAACAAAGTCCGCTTTAATGCCTAACTGCATTTGTTGAGCCCTTAGAAGTCCTCCATCGGTGTAGTAGCCACTAAAGTAGATAACATCAGGTTCCATGGCTTTAATTTTTGTCAAAGTTGCTGTGAAGTTTTGAGAACCTGATTTGATTTTGCCTTCATAAATAATGTTAGCGTTTTTAGCTTTGAGTGCTTTGATCGTCGCATCGGCTAAGTCTGTTGAGTAGCTAGAGTAGTCTGAGAGAATAACGATTTTTTTGTACTGTTTTCCATCGACAAAATATTTGGCTGTGTAGTCTGCTTCAGCACTGTTTGGAAAGGAGTTTCTGAAAAATGTCCAGTATTTGTGTGCGATCAACGAGTCACTTGTACCATCACTGGTTTGAAGTACCCCTGCTCTGTTATAAGTCGTTTGTGCCGCTTCGGTTGCACCTGACGTATACGAACCAATGACGGCTTTCACACCTTCATTCACCAGTTTTTTCGCACAAATGGCTGCTTGTTGCGCTGTACCTTGGTCATCGCAGGTGACAACTTCGATTTTTTTGCCTAAAACGCCGCCTTTGGCATTGTACTGATCCACAATCAGCTTCACTCCGTTATCAATGCTTTGACCTTCATTGGCATATTGCCCTGTAATAGGCGCTTGCACACCAATCTTAATCACATTCGTTGCCGCGACACTCGCACTGACTAGCATTGAGCAGGCTGCCAAAGAAACCGTTAACTTTGAAAACATTTTCTTCACTCTCACTCCTTTGTTTAATTTTTTATGTGTCACATTGTGCCTTATTAAAATTTAAAATTACTAAAAAAAGCACTTTTTGTACATAAGGTATCTTAATATATTTTGGCAACATTGCTTAAGAAACTATGATGCAATTTTCAACAAAAGGTATGATTATACCTCCATCTTGTATAATAGACTTCTTTCATCATTAAAGTTGAAAGAAGTCAAAGCACTAAAGGTGCGTGGGCTTACTGCCGAAGTTAACGTAGTTTTTAAAGCTTTGCTTTCAAAGCGTGTTCAGAGTTCGGCTAGAACTCTAAATCAAAAAATGCAAAGGATGTGTCATGTCAAAAATTGTCTTGATTACAGGTGCAACTTCAGGTTTTGGAGAAGCAACCGCTGAAAAATTTGCAAATGCTGGCTATAAAGTGATTGCAACAGGTCGCCGAAAAGAGCGTTTAGATGCACTCAAAGCTCGTCTGCCACACTGTGATATTGTAACGCTTTGTTTTGATATTACCAAAAAAGACGAGGTATTCGGTGCAATTGCTTCTCTTCCTGAGGGGTATAAGTCTATTGATATTTTGGTCAACAATGCTGGTCTTGCTCTTGGGCTTGAACATGCCAATGAAGCAAGTCTAGATGATTGGGAAAAGATGATCGACACGAACATCAAAGGTCTACTTTACATGACGAAAGCTGTTTTGCCTGTGATGGTCGAGCGTAAAACGGGCTATATCTTTAACATTGGTTCAACCGCAGGTAGTTGGCCGTATGAGGGTGGCAATGTGTATGGCGCAACCAAAGCTTTTGTCAAACAATTTTCCCTCAACTTAAGAACAGACCTAAAAGGAACACATGTACGTGTCACCAACATTGAACCTGGTTTTTCACTCACCGAATTCTCCGATGTTCGTTTTAAAGGGGACAAAGCCAAAGCAGACTCTGTGTATAAAAATACCACACCCCTTTCAAAAGAAGATATTGCCAATGCAATTTTTTCACTGGCTGAACTTCCAGCACATATCAACGTCAATCGCATTGAGATTATGCCAACCGTTCAAAGCTATGCAGGACTTAGCGTAGAACGTAATTAAACCTTTTTACATGTAAAGAAAATCTTTACATGTAAAAGTGGATAGAGTTTTTTCAAAGCTCTTAATACGTCTTTAAAGCAAAGCTCTAAAGACTACGTTAACACTGGGTTTTGCTCGGCACAAAGCCCGCGCACCTTTGGTGCTTTAAATTTTGAGGAATACATGAATAACAACGAACACAATAACAACTATCCCCTTCATGGTGTCACGCTCGAAAAGCTTGTCACTGAATTGCAAGCACATTATGGCTGGGAAAAACTCGATGAAATGCTACGCATGAACTGTTTTCATGTCAATCCTAGTATCAACGCATGCCTCAAATTTTTCCGTAAAACTCCTTGGGCACGAGAGAAAATCGAAAAACTCTACATCAATTTCCGTAAAAATCAAACGAAGTAATCCTATGACCTACACGAAAGCCTTTGGGATTACAACACTAGGCATGCTTCTTATGAGTTTTGAGTCACCCCTGATTAAAATGACACATGTGCCTGCTCAAAATTTTACCTTTTACTTTGGGCTGTGTATGTTTTTAACGATGAATATCACCTTGTTATCGAGGCATAAAAACAACATCGTTTCCATCTATAAGAATCATCTCTCTACCATTTTATGGAGTGGATTTTGTATAGGACTGAGCAATCTTTTATTTATTCTCGCTATCAAACATACTAGCGTTGCCAGTGCCGTGTTTATTTTAAGTACCGGACCATTGGTAAGTGCGATGATTGCGTTTATCTTCTTTAAACAAAAAACACCACGCCGTACCTTTGGAGCAATCTTCTTTGTTTTTGTAGGGCTTTCTATTATTTTGTTCAATGACTTAGAACTTGGAAATATGGAAGGAAACCTTTACGCTTTTGGCTGTGTATTTGCCTTTGTATCGATGTTGTCCGTTTTAGAGCGAGATAAAGAGGCTAACCGCCTTGCCTGTTTTGGGACAGGAGCACTCATTGCTTCACTTTTAGCCGCTGTTACAGCACCGATTATTGTTCCCGATAGTTATTCACTTTGGATTATTGTCTTTATGGGAGCGTTGCTTACACCACTTTCACGTGCATTTATTGGGATAGGGACAAAGTTTTTGCCCTCTGTTGAAGTGGCACTTTTGACGATTATTGAACCCGTCCTTGCACCTTTTTGGGTGTGGATTTTAATGAATGAAAAACCGCATATCAATACATTGATGGGAGGAGCCATCATCGTGACGACATTAATCGTTCACTCAATGATGGCACATAAAGAGGCAAAAATTAACGATGTTCAATGGCATTAAGCTGTCCATACAATGCGTTTAAGTCTCCTAAAACCCATGCATCGACAATTTTTTCATTTTCAAATTTAAAAAAACACGCTCCAGAGTAACGGATACGATTTCCTGTAGGTTCAAATCCAAAGAGTTTTCCAGAGTGTGTTGCTGTATAAACAAGTCTTACGGCAGCTTTATCGCCTTCAATGACAATATCTTCAATCACATGGTAAAGATTGGGAAACGCACTAAAAAGCATCTTTGCATAATCACAAAAACCATTGATGCTATCAACTCTCATACCCAAAGAACCTCTAAAATTGAGGGAAGGGTCTAAAAAACGGTTCGCTTGGTCGAGCTTTTTCTCATTCCACAGGACATCGTAATACTCTTCAATGATCTGTTTTATCTGTTTTGACATCTACTTTTTTTCCTTTTCTAATCCCTGCTTTGCTGGTGCTTTATGGGAAGGAGCACTACTGGTTGCTCCACGCTCAAACCAACTCTCGCTTGCATCGTATTCAAGCTCAAAAACTTTATCTAAACCTTTAGCTTCAAGCTCTTTATCGATATTTTGAGGGGTTAAACCCTTCTTCTTGCAAATCTCGAGAATCGCCTCAATATCTTCTTCAGGGATTCCACTGTACCGCATCTCTAAAACTGCTTCGTTGACCGTCATTCTCTCATTCTCATTATTTCGCTTAGGCCTTACAGCCCTCAAATCCGTTTGAAAACTCAAACACCGCCTAGACAATAATTAGCAAAATTATAATCATATTTTTTCAAAAAAGAGCTAAAATTCTAGTAAAAGGAATGTATATGATGCGACTCATTTTATTTTTAATGCTGTGTTGGCTTCCATTGTCTGCCGTTGAGTATATTAAACACTATGAAATATTTGTCAAACAATACCAAGAGAATGACACTCTCTTCCTTATCTCACGCCGTTTTGAACTGAGTGGCGTAACCTTTTATCTGACGACAAACACACAAACCCTGCAAACCAAAGTCCTCTCACTCGATGCTTCAAGATTGATGCCTTTAGATGAAAATTTTTCAAAAACACCCTTTGCACACCAACTCAATAGCGCAACTGCTTTAGCGGCAAAAGGGGGCGCAACCCATACAACCACTGAAAAAGATAAAGCCATCTATCTGACGATGGATCTTTGCCCTTCTACTAAAAAAGGGTATGAAAGTGATTTTATAGAACAGCTAACCAAGCAAAATGGCACAACACCGATTGCTATTGCCATAAGCTCCGCATGGAAAGATCATCATGAAAAAGAGTTTATTGCCCTTGTGAACAACCCCCTTTTACAGATAACATGGGTAAACCATACGCATACGCATTTTTACGACCCACACCTTCCAGAGCGTGAAAATTTTATGTTACATGTAAACACCGATGTTAAAGCAGAAATCCTTGGTGTTGAGAAAAAACTCTTAGAAGAAGGCATCACACCCTCGGTCTTTTTTCGCTTTCCAGGCCTTGTGGCTGATGAAAAATTGATGCGAGCGCTTCGTGAGACCTATTTTTTAATTCCTTTGTCGGCTAACGCATGGATTGCAAAGAATGAGCCTATTAAAACAGGTAGCTTCATTTTGATTCATGGCAATAAAAATGAACCCTTAGGAATAACGATGTTAGAGAAAAAACTTCCTGAAGTGGTTAAAACCTACCAGTTTCACACGCTTCAAGAAGCATTTGTGCAGTAAATTCTATTCGTAGTATTCGCTGTCTTTTTTATCCGTTACAAACATATGTCCGGGGGCATGCGTGATCGCAAATGGAAGTTTCATGGCGGTTATGACATTTTGAGGCGTGACACCACATGGCCAAAAGAGTGGAATTTCATCGGCTTTAATTTCAATCGCATCACCATAATCAGGCTTTGAAACATCGTTAATACCGATCATCTCAGGGTAACCAACTTGTATCGGTGAGCCGTGCATACGAGGAAAATGGCTGGTGACAACACAGGCATCTGCCACTTTTTCTTTTTTAATCGGACGCATACTAACCACCATTTCACCGGCAAAACCTTCAACGGGTTTAAGGGCAATGTTCGTGCGGTACATGGCAACATTTTTTTGCTGATCGACATGACGTAAAGGCATACCATTTTCAATAAGCGCCGTCTCAAACGAAAAGCTACACCCAATCAAGAAAAAGACCAAATCAGGATTGTAATACGGTGTTATATCCGTCACGGTTTCAACCACAACGCCATCTTTTAAAATGTTGTATTTGGGAATTTCGTTTAAAATGTCAGCTCCCGGAGCCAAAACCTTGGAGAGATGTCCTTCATGAATAATTTCCAATACAGGAATTGCTTTGGAATTTTCTTTTGCAAACGCTTCAAAACGTTTGGCGTACTCTCTTGGAAGGGCTACCATATTCATTTGGATATACCCAGGACATTCACCTGCTGTTGGTCGTGTAAATTCACCTTTAGCAATTTTAGATCGTAACTCTTTTGGATACATTTTAATCCCTTTTTTTGGTTAAATTGTATCAAATTTTAGATACAATTTTTCCAGTAAATTTTTTACATGTAAAGGCTTTCATGCGCAATTTTCATACAATTGAAGAGATCGTTCTTCAACACTCCACCCGCAATATGGACAAAATTCAAGCCCACTTTCCCAATGAACACACAAAAAATGCCGTTAATGCTTTTTTAAAACTAGACAAAGGTGTTGTTTTCATTTATACAGGTTTTTACGTCGCTGGTTACGCTGAAACCGATGGTCCTCTAGGTGCTTACTTTCTTGCAAAAGCTTTCGAAAAACTTGGCTACACGCCAGTTATCATCACCGATAGTTTTTGTGAGGATTATTTTTTCGATATCAAAACTCTATACATCCCAATTGAGGGACTGGAGACTCAAGAGTATGAGATACTTTTAGACACCTACAAACCCGTAGCACATCTTTCCATCGAGCGTTGCGGTCAAAACCACGAAGGACTTTACCTCAACTCTCGCGGTGTTGATATCAAAGAGTTTACCGCGCCTGTGGATGAGCTTTTCAAACTCGGCAGTAAAACGGCTCCTAGCTTTGGTATAGGAGATGGTGGTAACGAAGTCGGCATGGGAAGCTTCGCTGCTGTGCTGAAAAATAAAGAACTTTTTTATGATTACTGTGTCATCCCATGTGACTACCCGATGATCGCTTCGGTCTCAAACTGGGGTGGGTATGGCTTCATTGCAGAACTTGAAAGAGTTTTACATGTAAACGTTTTACCGAGTTTTGAAGAGGTGGAGCAGTATCTTGCCTTTATCGTATCCAAAGGCTCAGTGGATGGCATCAAACGAGAGTCTGTCATGTCCGTTGATGGTAAAGAGTGGGCAATAGAGCCCGAGATTCTCCAAGCACTTAAAGATTACGCAACGAAAGGATAACCCATGAAAGTTATTTGTCCCTCTTGCCTTGCAACCAACAATGTCCCTAAACAGGAAGTTTACAAAAAAGTCAACTGTGGTAAGTGCAAAGCTTCCTTGCTCGACCCACACCCTATCGCACTCACTAGCGACAACCTTGAAGCAGTCATTGAAAGTACCGATGTTCCTGTCATTGTAGACTTTTGGGCACCATGGTGCGCGCCTTGTAAAGGCTTTGCCCCCACATTTCAACAAGCCGCACGAGCATACCCTTTGCGTGTTTTATTTGCAAAAGTCGATACCGAAGCCGAACAATTTTTAGCCTCTCGTTTTAAAATTCGCTCTATCCCAACGCTGATTGTTTTTAAAAATGGCAAAGAAGTTGAGCGTGTTTCTGGAGCATTGAGTGATGAAGATTTGGATCGCTTTGTGGAGAGGTTTTTGTAAGGCTACTAAAAATTTAAGGAAAGCCACTATGGATTGGAAAACTTTTATTGTACAGACTCTTAATGCATTAGCATGGCCAACAGTTGTAGCTTTTTTGGTATTACAATTAAAAGACAAGTTTGATACATTAATACCGCGCCTCAAAAAAATTAAACATAAAGATACTGAATTAGAATTTATTGAAACAATCATTGAAAAATATGAAACTAAAGAAAAAGAACCAGAAACTATTAAATATGAATCAAAAGAAACAAACAATAATAAAACTATGCTTCATGCTTTAGCTAATATTTCTTCCCGCTCTGCCTTAATTGAGGCATATAGACTTCTTGAAGTTGCTGCAGTAAAAGCAATTATAAAAACTTCTCAACAAAAAGATGATAAAGTTTCTAAAAATCCTTCATTAATTGGGGATATACTATTCAAAAATAAAATCATTACAGAGAATGAGTATATTCAATTTCAAGATTTACGTGCAATAAGAAATTTTGCTACACACAAAGAAGATTTTGATGTGAAATATGAAGCTATTGAGTCCTATATTAATACTTCATTATCAATTCTCGATAAACTAGAAACATATTTAAATTCCTAAAAAATATTATCTTTCATTTTGAAATATTTTCAATCCTTCTTTTTCATTTTGCTACCATAACCCTATAAATTAACATTGAGGTGCATAATGATTCTTGGCAAATGCCCGTATTGCGGTGGTGCGGTAGTCTCACAAAAGCTGACCATTCAAGGTCAAAAGGTCAATCTTTATACGTGTGAACATGCGAAAAAAGAGCGGGACATCAACGATGATTATGTGTTTAGCAGCGATGCAACGTGTCGGTTTCGGGTTTACTCGAATACGTTTTTGCGCTGGAACAAGCGAAGTTTGAGTGAATATGAGATGAAACAGCTTTTAAAAGAGGGGCAGATTGCGGTGCGGCTGCATGGGCGAAAAGGAACGAGCGAGTATTTTAAATACGTCATTCCCGACCCCGAATACGGCGTGAGTATTTTATGGGATACCGAGGTCGCGTAAACTTTACATGTAAAGATTTATTTGAGAATATGAGGGGAAGGCATATCGATAAAATAGCCCTGAGAATAGTCGATGCCCAGCTGTTTAACAGTAGAGAGAACCGTACTAGAGTGAACAAACTCCGCAACGGTTTTAATGCCCAACTTTTTGGAAAAGTCCACGATCGTCTCAACAATAATCTGAGCGTTTTTATCTTGGTCGATATCTTTGATGAGACTGCCATCTATTTTAATAAAATCGGGACTGAGTTTGGTGATATAAGAGAAGTTGGAAAAGCCGCTTCCAAAATCGTCAATCGCCACTTTGGCACCATAGCGTTTAATCTCATTGAAAAAATGGATCACTTTGTTAAAGTCGTTCACCTTCTCAGACTCTAAAAGCTCAAATGTGACTCTATGTCCCATGTTCGAATCGCGTAATTTGCAGATAATAAAATCGTAAATATCTTGGTTAATGATGTCTTCGAACGAAAGGTTAATGCTAAAATCATACGCATGGGATTCAAAAACATGAAAGCTTTTGTCGATGATAGCCATCGTGATTTTGTCATACACTTTAATCATCTTTGCAACAGGAATAAAGTTGTGCGGTGAATGAATTGCACCGTCTTCATCCACCAGACGTGAAAGTGCTTCAAACTTAATAATTTCATTGGTCTTGTTGTCAATAATAGGTTGAAAATAAGGCACAATTCCTGAAAAATCTACAATGGCTTTACGCACTTTAGTCGCATATTTGAGATTGCTCTCATACTCTTGTGAAAAATTCATTGTGTCTTCGTATATCCAAAATTTTAGCTGCTCTTTTTTGGCATATTTAAGTGCCATATTGACTTTAGAAAAAATGTCATCGCTTGTAAAACTTGCACTGGAAGAGAGTGTGCAGTCTACATAAATTTCGGTTTGTGCATAAGCATATTTGAGATGGGTAAGTTGTTTAGAAAGATGGGTCAGGTAGTTTTTAAGCAGATAAAAACTCATCCTTTTACCCACTAATATGGCAAACTCATCACCAGCGATGCGGTATACAGGCACTTCATTCAGTTCTGTTTTCAAGCTCTTTGCGAAAGATTCTAAAATAAAATCACCCACAACAAAGCCATAAAAATCATTCAGTAATTTAAAGTTGTCAATGTTTGCAATAATAAGCGTAAAGTCACTTCCTTCTTCAAGGTCATGTCGTAGCTGATAGAGGTTGGGAAGGCGTGTTAGTGAGTCTGTGTAAAACTGCTCAACAAGATTTTTTTGCACTCGGAGGAGTTCTTGTGTAAGAAATTTGATCTTATCTTGTTGTTCTTGGTCGTTGTTCACACTATTTCCCATACAAAGCCCTTTTTTAAAAACTCGTGTTAGTGCTATAGAGTTATTGTACCCAAAAGATGACAAAAAGATGACAAAATGATGAAATTGCTTTGTATTTTTCCTATCTAAAAAGTTGTTACTCATGTCAGATTGAGGCTGCTTTTGATACAATGAATTGAAAGATTTACAACGAAGGAACAGACGATGATACGAATATTTTTGAGCCTTATCGTGGCTCTTAGTACCTATGGTGCGCAAAAATCTCAAGATATCGAAATTCCACGGACGGCCTATAAAGACATCTACAAATACTATCTACTGGAAATAGGCAAACAAGCAACGGTGAATTATGTTGTCTTGAGACGTCAAAGCTTTGACACGATTTTATATATTAAAGCAGAAATCAATTGCCCTTCACGATACTTCAGACAAATTGGTTATAACGCAAAGTCTGCTCGGAATATCCCAGCCAATAGTCTCACAGAATGGTATCAACCTGCGATTGGTACCATTGAGTCAGATATTGTTACCTATGTGTGCCGTTAACTCATCAGCTGTTCAAGTAAAGGCTTCATTTGCGCATAGTCTTCTCGTTTGCTAAATGCTTGCATAAGTTGAAGTTTAAGACCACTTGCTTGTGTATCAAAAAAATCAGATGAACTTACGGAACCCATAAGATCAAGTCCATTTACACCAAGGGTATTCATGGCTTCCCATACTGCGGGAGAGCTAAGTGCTTTGTTGGTATCTTCTTTGACAAGTTTGGTTAACCACGAACTATCTTCATTGTTAGCGCCTGTAGAATCGTAGTGCAACAAAAAATCCTCAAAGCTTCCTTTATCACCTTTAACTGAATTGTAAAGCCCATAACTAATACCTGCATACGGGTCAATTTGAAATAGTCTGCTGTCCATGGCTAACTCCTTTTACATGTAAAGATACAAGCAAAAAATATACCTCTATTTTGAAAGCATCTCTCCTAAAAACTCAACCAATCTTCGCCATGATTTTTTATCAGCATCTTCTCTGTATCTATCCGTTCCAAACACAGTAAAGGCATGAGGTGCACCACTGTACGTGATCATCTCATGTTTGAGTTTTGTTTTTTCAAGCTCTTTCGCCAGTCCTGTAAATTCATCGAGGCTGACACTCTCATCGGCAGAACCGTGTAACACCAAAATAAACCCTTTGGTTTTCGTATAATCTTCACCCGCTGGTGTTGCTAAACCGCCATGAAAGACCGCAAAACCTTTCAGAGGTGTTCCCATACGTGCCATCTCCAAAAGTGCCGCACCGCCAAAACAGTAACCAATGCCTATGGCATTTGAAACGTTTGCACCTTCTTTTTTAGCCGCTTGATACCCTGCATCAAGGAGTTTACGCATTTTTGCTCGATCGTTATACAGTGCATTGGTTAAAGCTTTTTTTTCTTCAAGGGTAACAGGTTTAACACCCTGTCCAAAAAGGTCTATGGCAAAAGCACCATACCCAAGAGCATTAAGCATCTTTGCGCGTGTCATTTCGTACTCATTGAGTCCATCCCAATCGTGTATAATAAAGACCAACGGCGCTTCATCCGAAGGTGTAGTATAGTATCCCTCATACGTTTTTCCATCAACAACATACGTGACGAAACCCTCTTTGGCAAACGAGAGGGTCGCACACATAAAAAGCATAAAAAGTGCTACAAATGTTTTCATTTTTCCTCCTTATAAATTTATTGCATTCTATTCTAAATCAGCTTACTTCAACTCCTACATAGCTGTATAAATTAGCGCTTATTTTTAAGATTGTAACATCTTTGTAACTCTTCTTGCCTACGATTATGCTATCAAAAATTTATCTGGAGGCTTTCGTGAAATCGCTTACAACACTCTATGTATCACTCTCTTTCGTTGCTTCAAGCTTATGTGCAGCAAGCTCGGTTGAATTTATAGGTATGGACGCACCCAAAACCCCTGAACAGATGGCAAAAGCTTACTCAGAAGCCAAAGTCATTATTCACACCACCAGCGGTGGAACGATTGAGCGTAATCTCTCGTACCAAACACTTTTTGGGGTCAAAGACAAAGTTGGAACCAATACAAATCCTGCAGGACAGCTCTACACCGCTTCAATGAAACCTTTGCTTGATCCTTTTGGCAAACCGCTCATTGCCGAAACACCCGATAGCAACTCTCTTTTAAATGTGGATGGCTCCCTTTATCTTGTCACCCACTATGAATACGACTGGATTTTAAGCGATGGCTCTTCGGCTGAAAAAACCGATGTTTGGCATGAACGCGCACCCATGAGTATGACACTCACCTCGATCAAGCAAGATGCAAAGAATGGCAAACTTAAAGCGGTTGATCAATACCCCATCGATTTCTCCAACGTAGGCGGCATTTGGATACCCTGTGCAGGGTCACAAACCCCTTGGAATACCCACTTAGGAACCGAAGAAGATTATGATCTTTTCTTCACCGCCGCCAGTGGCAAAGAGTACAAAAAAGCACAAAAAGGCTTAAAAGCGATGAGCGAGCTTTACTTTGAAGGCAAAAAAGAGGCCAATCCTTATGATTACGGTCACATCACCGAAGTTGCCGTCGATAAAAGTGGCAAAACCAATGTCACCAAACATTTTGCGATGGGTCGCGGCACATGGGAGATGGCAAAAATTATGAGCGATGGTAAAACCGCCTTTTTTGGCGATGATGGCACGAATGTCGGTCTGTTTATGTACATAGGCGATGCCAAAGGTGATTTAGACAATGGAACGATATACGCGGTAAAATGGCATCAAACCAATGAAGATGGCGCTAAAGATGGCGGTCAAGCAACGCTTTCATGGATTAAACTTGGGCATGCCTCCACCAAAGAGGTGATGGAGTGGAAAGACAAATATACCTTTAATGATATTTTTGAAGCGTATGCTCCTGCCAGTTTTGATGCGAGTAAACACGAAGGATTTAAAGCCATCAAAGCAGGACATTCGGACATCGAATACCTCAAGCTCAAACCGGGCATGGAAAAAGTGGCTGCCTTTTTAGAGACCCGTCGTTACGCCGCGTACCTTGGTGCGACAACCGAATTTAACAAAATGGAAGGCGTTGCCTTTAACCCTGAAGATAAAAAAATCTACATCGCTATGTCGTACATCGAAAAAGGGATGGCAAAAGACAGTACCTTTGCTAAAGATGACATTCGCGTCGCTAAAAATCGTTGCGGTGGTACGTATGAGATCGCACTTGCTAGCAATGTTAAAGATGAGAATAATGAACCCATCCTCAGCGATTTTGTTCCCGTCTCCATGCACGTACCAAGCATGCTTTTAGGCGAAGAGATGGCAACTGACAAAGATGGTAACACCTGTGTGGTTGATAAAATCGCCAATACCGATAACCTCTTTTATTCTTCACGCGCGCGTACCCTTTTCATCGGCGAAGACAGTGGCGCGCACGTGAACAACTACCTTTGGGCGTATAACATCGACACGAAAAAACTCTCTCGCATTCTTTCCATCCCAGCAGGTGCAGAATCCACAGGGCTTCAAGTCGTCGAAAACCTCAATGGCTACGCGTACATCATGAGCAATGCGCAACATCAAGCGGATTTTACCAAAACTACCAGTAAAGAGCTTCAACAAAAACTAACGCCATTGATTGACAAATTTCAAGCACCTGTTGGATACATCTATGGCATCCCTGGGCTTTAATCGTCCCATCATTCTGCTCTGCCTTAGCTCCATTATGGGCTTTGGCGGAACGTTGATGGGTGAATATATCAGCCGTACGACGCTTCATAATCCGTATGCCAATATTCCCGCACAATGCTACATCGAAACCAGTGGCGGGACTCAAAATGCCTGCATGTTTTGCCACACCAATGCCCCTGCCCGTGCGCATTTAGGCAATAACAATCCCCAAGCGGGACTTTCAACAGTCACAGGCAATCTTCAAACGACGTATAGTTTTGCCCCCGTAACGCAACAAACGATTGCTGCGACGATCAACCCGTGGGAAAACACCCTCTTTCCTGAACGACTCGAAGCGGCGTATCAAAGAAGCGCCAACCGTTTTGATGAAAGTACCATGCGTGAGTATCTTAAACAAGATAATTGGAGCATTGCTTATGCCAAGCGTGGTGGAAAAATGGGTTGGGAAAACGGACAAGACGCTTCGGCATGGAGGCTTTTTCCTGATCTTTCTCCCTCCGATCTTCCTGCAAAAGCGGATGGCTTTGTGCGGACAACAAACAAAGAACGCGTCATTTTTGGAGACATCACAGGCTGGCGTGCGATCAATTTTATGCTGTATGGCATTTTTACACCGATGAGCGGCAGTGTTTCTGGCATTTACATTCGTCTTCCTAAACCCTTTATGCAAGATGCAAAAGGAGCGTGGAGTGAAGCCATTTATGCTCAAAATCTTGCGCTTTTAGAGCGCGCCATTACCGATAGACTTGAAGCCAATGATCCTCAAACTTACTATGGTAAGGCAAGCGATGTGGAAGTACATCGTGGGCTTTATCCTCTCTACACCGAATTTGCGCATCCGTTGCATTATGTCGATTTGCGTGCCAAAGGAACACGCGCAACTCGCGTGAAAGAGATACGCTATATGGTCAAGACCAAAATGTTTTATCCTGGTGAAATGGTCGAAAAAGATGAAGATGCACCTATCTATCTCAATGAAAAACAAGGCTGGATCAACAACGGTGCAGGCTGGATTTTAGCAGGGTTTATCGAAGATGCCAAAGGAAACTTGCGACCGCAAAAAGCCGAAGAATTGATGCAATGCATTGGCTGTCACAGCGATAATTATGGCTTCGAGCCCTCCGCTTTCACCTCAGGCAGTGGCAATACCATTGACTCTACATGGGCATTTCCACGTAAATTTCCTGACAAATTGGGTTGGGCTGAGATGGATTATCTTGCCTACCATATGAAGGAAGGCAAAGCAGTTTCAGGCAGAGGCGATCCGCTCAATCGCAAAACACAGCAAGGTGAATTTGGCTACTTCTTAAAACATGTGGTAGGAGCCAATCTGTACGGCGTGATGCCTTCTAGCATGGAAGCCTTTTTGATGCAGACCATCACCAAGGAGCACGGTTTCAGCGATGATTGGCGGGCTTTGGATTTCAGTCATCCTGAGACCTTAGTGGCGCAACAACGTTTACATGTAACGCTGATGAGTGAATTTGTGGACCATAAAGCGTACCTCACACCCGAGGGATTTATTCAACCAAGTTTACTCTATCCTAGCGAAAAAGAGGCGCTAAGTGGTGCGATTGGGTATCGAAAAGTGGTGGTGACTGAGCGTTTTACTTTGGGAAAAGATGTGTTTGCCCAAACCCCATTTACCTTTCGTTACGCACGAGTTGGCAAAGAAGCCTACACACATCTTGATGGAAGGGCTTATACCATGGGTGAAATCATCACTGATCGTGTGATCGAAAAAGAGGCAATCTTAACCCAAGGAGCGGGTATTACAGAAACCTTGATCGATGAAAAAGATGCGCTGTATGATGGCGAATATCTGCCACTTTTAAACGATCCTTTGGTTTATGAGAAGGTGAGTAATTAACATATAATATCTTTACACGTAAAGAGGGGAAGAGTACATATTTTCCCCTCTTTTTTTTACAAAACTATTTTTTCTCTTTACGCTGTTTTTCCCACTCATCCCACGATTCTGGTCTGGTGTCATTATGCTTAAAGAGCGTCTCGCCTAAGTCTTTATGTCCAATAAACTTATGGCAACTGGTACACTGCATTGCCTCTTTCGTCCCTTGAAATGCTATGTATTTAAGATGCATCTTGCTTGAAGATTCATCTTTGAATGCTTCTTGATTGGCTTTTTCCAAAAGAGTGCTGTGACATGCTAAACAAGAGCTATCATAGGTATAATTTTTACGGGCATGCTCACGATTGGCTAACCAATCTTTTTTACTCGCATCGCCTGTAAGCGTTGTCCACCCCTCTGCAATACCATTTTTAGCTTTCGCCCCTAAATAAGCAATGAGAGAACTATGTGGCAAGTGACACTCCGTACATGTGGCTTGTACCCCTTTTGGATTGGCATTGCCATGAATGGGGTCTTGTAAATGCGTTTGAGCTATCAAGCCATCCCATGAATGGCACGCGCCACAGAACGGTGCATCGCCTGTTGCCTTCACCACTTTTGTTCCACCCCATACGAAAACCAATGCGACACAAAAACTCACCAATGCGGTGATGATAATGATCTTTTTCATCTGCCCCTCCTTACTTAACGATCAGCTGTTTCATGGTTTTTTGACCATGACACTGGACACAAAGATTTTGTGACGGCTGATGCGATTTGTGGCAAAGATCACAATCAATATTGGTAAAGTGCGGTGAAGCGTGAATGTTGTTGTTATGCCCTAAATGCCCTGTACGCTCTTGCAGTTTCTCATAATTTTCATGGCATTTAAAACAAGTCGCCTTCATCGCACTGGAATAATCTTCCGCTTTTTCTTCACTGTGGCACTCTTTACATGTAAGCCCTAATTTTTGATGTACTCCTTGTATCGGATAGTTTTTTTCCGAATATTTTTCATTCAAGTTAGGCGTCACACTTAAAGACCCACTCTCATTGGCGGCCATTGCTACTGTGCAAAAACCGCCTAAAAGAACCATGCTGAAGAGGAGTTGTTTCCATAGCTGTTTCATCATTAACTCCTTACCATTTTTTGATAACGCTCAGCAATAGCAAAACCTGCACGGCGTCCAAAGACAATACAATCTACAACAGAGTTTGACCCCAATCTGTTATAGCCATGCCTTCCACCCGTCACTTCACCACAGGCGAATAATCCCTCAATGAGCTTTCCAGATTTATTGAAAACTTCGCAATTAACGGTCGTATGAACACCACCCATACAGTGATGAATCTTAGGACCTGGTCGTGCTGCAAAAAAAGGTGGCTGCTCAATCGTAATCGTGGTTCCTTTGTATTTGGAAAATGTACGATTAAAGTCAGGGTCTTTCCCTGCTTTTACATAAGAATTGTATTTTTTAAGCTCCTCTAAAAAAGGCTCTTTATTAATGTTAAATTTAGCGATCATCTCATCTAACGTCTCAAACTGATATACGGCACCTGCTTCAATGCCACGTTGCAATTCATCAATTTCAACTGTTTTTGCACCATTAACATCCATAAACAAAATTGGATGGTTTTTACCGCCCTCATTCATCGCAAAAATAGCGTCCGAACTGATTTTACGATCGGCGATTTCATTGACAAACCGACGTCCTGTTTTGGGGTTAATCATCATGCCAAAGCTGTACCCACTCGTAATCGTACGAAAGGCAAAGCCAAAGCTATCTTCATCCGCAGAAGTGACGTGCATGATTTGAATGTATTGCATATCAATCAAATCCACATCATCTTTGATGAGTTTTTGAATGGTATAGCCTGTTGCACCGTAATGGTTGGTGGTTGGCATATTGGGTGTGAGTGAAGGATCGAAAATCTGTCGCACTTTTGGATCAGCCGCCCAACCACCTGTTGCCAAAACAACGCCAGCATTGGCACGGTAATACTTGACTTTCCCCGTTTTATTGTCATTTTCATCAAAAGAACGATCAAATTTAAACTCATACTTTTCACGTACTTTCATACCAATGACGATACCTTTGTCGTTGTACACCAACTCATCCATAATAATCCGTGTGCGTTGTTGCCCACCACGTTTGATGATCTGCTCTTGCAGAGGCATCGTGATGTACGAGCCAACACCCACAGAATGGTTACGAGGAGCGCTATGTCCTCCGCTTCGACTAAAAAGCTTCCATTTTACCCCATTATCCACGAGCCAGTTAAACGCATCTAAACCTTCATACGCCATAATGCGCACCATCTCTGGATTGTTTAGGTTATGCCCGCTTTTGAGCGTGTCTTTGATGTGCATTTCAGGATCATCTACCACACCATTCTCTTTTTGAATCGATGTTCGAGACATCGCGTAAGAGCCACCACTGATGGAAGAGTTCCCGCCCATGTACTGCATCTTGTCTATCATCAATACATTTTTAAGCCCTTTATCCATCATCGAAAGCATCGCAGCTGTACCCGCATACCCGCTACCAACAACAATGGCATCGTACTCTTCATCCCATTTAGGCACATCTTTTTCCAACATTTTTGCTTGCACATCCAATGTAGAAAAAAGTGCCATACCCCCACCAAGTAATGCAAGTTTTTGCATCGCTTTTCTTCGTTGTATGTCTAACATGTTAGACCTCCTCTTTGTATAAGAACGTAACGCGTTCCAAACCAAAGATTAGGACAATTCAAACCAAAAAAATGAACAAAAAGTGCTTATTGAGAGAAAAAAGCAGAGAAAGAGAAGGATTTTACGAGGTAATAAAAATGAAAAAATCACTGCTCTGCGCGAAGTCTTCAAGATAACTTTGGCGTGAAGTATGGTGAAATTGTAAGATCGGCATGATGGTTGCCTCATAAGTATTGGCTTTATAAAAGGTGGTATAAATCTTTTGAATAAATTCATCCAAGTCATTTTTAGAAGGATCAAAATGTATCTTGGCATATTTTCCCGCTTCAAACTCTTTGATGGGGAAATTTTTCTTATTTTGAGGTTGCGCCTCATCTAAAATAACTCCAAAAGCATAAGGCATAACACTGTCAACTTCTGCAAGGCTTAGTTTGGGATCATTCATATAAATCCCCACTAAAGGGAACTCATTTTTGGCCAAATCGCGACAATTTTCAAACAAATCTTCCACATTAGAAAGCGCTTTATCACTCATCGTGTTATATATGTGAAGCATTTTCATGGAAGAGAGCTCAACAAGCTCATATTCATGACGTTCAAACACCAATGAAGTGTGCATATCGGTAATGTGATGATCTCTAAAATCGCTAGGAGAGAGTGCATACGCCTTCTCAAAGGCACGAATATAGGACTGGTTGTAACTAAAACCACAGCATGTCGCAATGACAGAGATCTTATCTTCAGAGTATTTGAGTAAAAATGCACTCTTTTCCATGCGCAAGCGTCTTAAATAGGAAGCGATATTTTCACCACAATAGGTTTTAAAAATTCGTTGCAAATGGTACTTTGAGTAGCCACAGACGTGAGCGAGTTTGTTAATATCCAAACGTTCATCATCCACATTCTTTTCAATGAATAAAAGTAATTTTTCAATATGAGCATTAAACGCGACATCCCCGCAAGTTTTTTGCTCATCACCTACCGACTGCATTTCTGTAGTATCTTGTAAATAAAGTAAAAATCCACTGTTTTCTTTTTCATGTGAACCAAAGGGCGCAGAGGTAAGTAAAAGCTGCTCAGCCCCATTTTCAGTATTGCCAATATTAAGGTATTTTGCTTGCATACTCTCTTGTGTTTGTGCGATAAGAAGACGTATTTCTGTTTTGACAGAGCTCTCAAATATGACTAAATTTTCTAAAATATCATGAAAATTATGCTCTTCTATAGGCTCTTGAAGATTCAAAAGTTTCATAAACGTGTGGTTGCAAAAGACAATTTTAGCATGTGAATCACAAATCAAAAGTCCTCTACTCGTATGATTTTGCATAAAATCATGAAAATAGTTTTTCTGTTTGCTAAGCTCATTTTCAACTTTACGGTTTTTAGAGAGCCAAAAGAGGTTAAGGAAAATATACAAAGCGATGCTTCCTCCATAAATAAGAAGATTCATAAACAGTTGTATGTTAAGACGTTCACTGTAAATCGCTTGATTTTTTTCGAAAATGAGGTTCCAATTGGTCCTTGGGATTTTTAAAACCAAAAAATTATCGCTAATCGTCTCTACATTTAAAAATTTTGGAATATCTTTATGGTGGTTAGAACTGGCAAGTACGATGCCGTTTTCATCGACCAAATAGAGTGCTTTATCGTATAAAAGATCATAACTGGAGATGTACTGCTGAATGACCTCAAAAAGGTGTCCACCGCACACAACGCCTTCGCCATTAAAGATATGAACAGGTGTGCAAACCGAAACCGTTGGCTGATTAACGCGCAAGCTTACATACGGCCGTGTCACATTGGTTTTTTGCATTTTAAGTGTATCACGATACCATTCGCGAATACGAGGATCATATCCTGTTGGAACCATGGTGTATCTATCTTCTGACGTTATAAAAGAGCCATCCTCAATGCCAATTACAAGGTAGGGGAAAAGGCTCGTTTCTTTGATTTGCTCTAAAGCAAATCGTAATTCATCTTTAGTGGAGATGGGAGATTTTTCTAAAAAGTATTTTACCTTTTCAATATGTGTAAAACGCTCATCCAACCAATCGGTCAGTTTTCCGCTTACACGCATCAAAATACTGTTTTCGTACGAATGGATGGTTTCTTTAAGAAGTCGGTAGTTAAGTGTATGATTAACTAGTAAAAAAATAACAAATAGAAGCGATAAAAAGCCGATTATTTTTAGTTCGCGTTTATCGAAATGGTGTTGATTTTGCATTGACCTTCACCTACTCATTTCTAATCTCTCTGATGAGCTTTATTATAGTCTTATTCACTTTTTTCAAGCTAAGAAGCGCTCTTTTTCATATAAAAGAGCATTTATTGTTTATTGATTTAGGGAAAAAATGCTTTTCTATGCTTTACATGTAAACGGAACACTCATGCAGGTAAGCCCTGCTTCGGCTTTAACAAACTCACTGATATTCACTGAATCCACTTTATAGCCTAAGGATTTTACAAGCATCATGGTTTTGGGGAATGCTTCGTTCATGCACACAATGTCACCGATTTTAAGAACGTTCGCGCCAAAAGGTTCATCATTGGGAACTTCGACTTTGCTAAAGCCATCAAAGATGTCGGCATCGACCCAGTTTGAGTTGATCAAAATTGTCTGATCATCCAATGCGGTCACTCCCGTTTTAAGGTGTAAACACCCCGTCACCTTGACAGGAATGACCACATACCCAAAAGGTTTTATGATGGTTGCAAGAGCTTGAATACCCTCCACATTGGTACGAGAAGACTCGCCTACAAAGATTTTTTTGCCGACTTTAAGGACATCTCCGCCTTCTATTTTGGCAGGTAAGGAGATTCGCTCTATGTCACGATAAGCAGAGAATATTTTTCCCATCGAGGTACTCTCGGCTCTACGTGACTCCACACCCATAGAAGTCAGTACCGCCACCTCATCAAAGACGATGATAGGATCTTCCACAAAAACACTATCGGGACATGCTAAATTTTCATCTAAAACAATCACTTTAGCACCACATCGCTCTAACATAGAACAATAATTTTTATGTTGTTCCTTGGCTTTTTCAATGTCAATCGTTTCACTTTCCAAAAAAGTAAGCTCACACTCTTGTAACTTGGGCGAAGGCAGATGCGTAATGGCTAAAAGCATATTAAATCCTTATGATACAACATACACGAGATTAGAAAAATTCTAATGAATCTTCCTCTTCAACAACAGGTGCAAGCATCATTTCAAACTGAATAATGCTTGAGAAAAGTGACGCATCTAAATAGTGAATATCGATTGCTGTTTTTTCTTTTAAAATAGCATTTGTCCAACCAATTAAATCTTCAGCAATGGCATTTAAAATGACTAAAATTTTCTTTTTATTGGCATGATTGGCTAAAGTTTCCAGATGTTCTTCCAGCGATAAAGAGAGCTTTGCTATGCTATAACCTAAATCTCGAAATTCCAAATTCTTCTCCAAAACGGTTGCGTACGAATCTAAGCGCTCTTTAACACCTAAAAAATAGGCTTCATCATACGCGATGTTATAGTCTTGTACTACTTCGGCAAGTTCATCACAGCTTTCTAAAATATCTTGAATATCGAGCTCGTCAATGCTACCTTCAGCACAAAAATTCACGGCACTAATTTTAGCATCATCTTTATAGTGCATTTTGGCTATATCTTGTGAGATTGCGGGTGAATCATAGATAAAGAACTCTTCTTTGCTCTCATTTTCCTTCGCAAAAGAGTCATACACAAACTGCTCTATAATCTCCAAGTTCTTTCCAAAACGGTCTTCTTCTTCAAAATGCTTTTGATTCCACTCACGACAAAGTACAAAATAAAGCGAATAAAACTCTCTGAGGTTTTCAAGAGGAATCTCTTTGAGCTTATGTTTTTGTGCCCCTTCTTGGATCAAACCATGCGCACGTTTAAGATTCGAATAAATGTAAACCGTGAGTTTTGCAACAGCCAAATTATGAACTTTTGCAACATCTGGATCAGATAAATAGCGAGCTAACCTTGTATCTTCAATAATAAATTTCTCAAATGGTAAAACAACATCATCGACCAATGCTTCAAGCTTTTTAATGCTAATTCCCATATTCAGCCTTTTACATGTAAATTAAGCGCAAATTGTAGCATAGTTTAGAAAACATGAAATGCTTTTTTAATCTTTACATGTAAACTATAATGCGTATGTTTTTAAGTAAAATTGAAGTAGCATAATGATGACTCATCCTAAAGGAGTTGTTATGAAAGATCAACCACTTTTACCAGAAGAACTTACGCAGATTCATGCCTATTGGCGTGCAGCTAATTATCTTTCCGTTGGACAGATTTATTTGCTTGATAACCCACTTTTGAAAGAACCTCTGACATTAAAACATATAAAACCACGCTTACTAGGACACTGGGGAACAACACCAGGACTTAATTTTATCTATGTTCACATGAACCGTATGATCACTAAAAATGATCTCAACATGCTTTTTATCGCAGGTCCTGGACATGGAGGTCCTTCTGTCGTTGCTAACACTTATTTAGAAGGAACGTACAGCGAAATTTATCCTGATATTTCACAAGATGAGAAAGGACTTCAAAAGCTCTTTAAACAGTTCTCTTTTCCCGGAGGTATTCCCAGTCATGCCGCACCAGAAACCCCTGGTTCTATCCATGAGGGTGGAGAACTGGGCTATGCCCTCTCCCATGCGTATGGTGCAGTCTTTGATAATCCTGATCTGATCGCCTGTTGCGTGGTAGGCGATGGTGAAGCCGAAACAGGGCCTCTGGCTACGGCATGGCACTCCAATAAATTTTTAGACCCCAAACGTGATGGTGTCGTGCTTCCCATTCTCCACCTCAACGGCTATAAAATCGCCAATCCAACCGTGCTTGCACGCATTTCGCACGATGAGCTTGAAAAACTCTTCCTCGGCTACGGCTATGAACCTTATTTTGTTGAAGGCGATGAGCCGATGGCAATGCATCAAAAAATGGCAGAAACGATGGATGACATCATCTCCAAAATTAAAACCATTTGGCATAAAGCAAGAAGTGAAGGAAATACAGAACGCCCTCGCTGGCCTATGATTATTCTACGAAGTCCTAAAGGCTGGAGCGGCCCTAAAGAGGTCGATGGGCTCAAAACTGAAGGGTCATGGCGTTCACACCAAGTGCCACTCTCAGAACTTGATAAAAAACCTGAGCACATCAGTATTCTTGAAAATTGGATGAAAAGTTATAAGCCTGAAGAACTTTTTGATGCCAAAGGAAAACTCATCCCTAAACTCGCTTCACTTGCACCCAAGGGCACGAAGCGTATGGGAGCTAACCCTCATACCAATGGCGGAGCACTTCTGCAACCTTTGCATTTGCCTGATTTTAAAACCTATGCGGTGGATGTGCCCCATCATGGGCAGAGCATTGCCGAATCGACGCGTGTTTTAGGCGGTTTTTTACGCGACATGATGCGCTACAATATGCACAACTTTCGTGTCTTTGGACCTGATGAAACTGTGTCTAATCGTCTTGGGGCGCTCTTTGAAGTAACCAATCGTGTCTGGATGGCAGAGCAGTATGACACAGATGATCATCTAAGTCAAGATGGGCGGGTTATGGAAATTCTCTCCGAACACACCTGCCAAGGCTGGCTTGAGGGTTATTTGCTGACGGGACGTCATGGCTTTTTCTCATGTTATGAGGCATTTATCCACATCATCGACTCCATGTTTAACCAACATGCTAAATGGTTGAAGGTAACCAGCCGTGAAATCCCTTGGCGCAAACCTATTGCATCGCTCAACTATCTCCTGACCTCACATGTTTGGAGGCAAGATCATAACGGTTTTTCACACCAAGACCCAGGATTCATCGATGTCGTTGTCAATAAAAAAGCACACATTGTCAATGTCTATTTTCCACCCGATGCGAACACACTGTTGTGGGTGGGCTCACAATGCCTCAAAAGCCTCAACGCCATTAACGTCATCGTCGCAGGCAAACAACCTGAGCTTCAGTGGCTTGGGATGGAAGAGGCAATTAGCCATTGTGAACAGGGGATTGGCATTTGGAAATGGGCAAGTAATGATGCAGACAATGTGCCGGATGTGGTGATGGCATGTTGCGGTGATGTACCAACACTAGAGTCCTTAGCGGCGGTGAGTATTTTAAACGATTTCGTACCTGAACTCAAAATTCGTTTTATCAATGTCGTCGATTTAATGACACTTGAACCTCATGAAGAACATCAACATGGGTTAAGTCATGAAGCCTTTAATTGTCTCTTCCCAAAAGATACGCCTGTCATTTTTGCTTATCATGGCTATCCGTGGTTAATTCACCGTTTGGCATATAGAAGAGCCAATCATGAGCATTTACATGTAAGAGGGTACAAAGAAGAGGGAACGACCACCACACCTTTTGATATGGTCGTTTTAAACGATATGGATAGGTTCCATCTGGTCATGGATGTAATGGATCGTGTACCTAAAATGAAGCCTTTTGCCGAGACAATTAAAGCAAAAATGCGTGCCAAACTCAAAGAGCATCAAACATACATCGAAACGCACGGGCAAGATATGCCTGAGATTTTAAACTGGAAGTGGATGAGGGAGCGCTAGAGCACCTCACGCGCCATTTTTTGCATCACGCGTGCGCTTACATGTAACGCTTCAAGCTCTTCCGGAAGCAGCTTGTAATGAAGGATTTTAATCGCGCCTTCACGTGTCACGACAACGGGGACATTGAGGACAACATCACTCAGCCCATACTCCCCCTCAAGGTAAACACCTAGTGGAAGCACGGAATGTTCATCGTTGGAAATGGCGCGGATGATGCGAAAGACACTCGCCGCAATGCTATGGTTGGTATTACCTTTTTTATAAAAAATCTCAAATCCTGCATGAATGACATCTTGGTAAATCTGTGTTTTATCCAGCAATGGTAAGCCATTGAGTTCACAAAATGTATCTACATCTAAACCGCAAATATTGCAAATGCTCCATGGAAGGGTACTCCCTTTGCCATGTTCACCCAAAACATAGCCATTAATATTTTTAGGATCAATGCCTACTTTCTGGCTTACGATTTTCATAAAACGTGCGGTATCAACTAGCGTACCTGCACTGATAAGACGTTCACGTGGATAAAGTCCCTCTTTAAAAGCAATATGGGTGAGAATATCTACTGGATTGGTCACCATAATTAAAATAGCATTAGGAGCATAGGTGTGTAATTCATGAACGATGGTTTTGATCAGGCTAGCATTTTCACCGAGAAGTTCGTCTCTGGTTTGATTGCCTTTGAGCGTTGCGCCTGCGGTAATCACGATAACATCACATCCCGCACAATCAGCGTAATCACCATGATGTAAGTGGGTATTGCGCGCATAGGTAAAGGATTCAACATAGGAGAAGTCTTCTACTTCTGCCCAAGCTTTGTCTTTATTGCGGTTGACCAAAATAATTTCGCTCATATTGCCCAATGTCAAAAGATAGCTAATCAATTCAACACCAACACCACCTGCTCCGATAATTCCTACGCGCATACATTTCCTTTGAAATAATGCGAAATTATAACATCCTTTGCGAAAGTGGCTGTGTTAAAAAATAAGCATTTAACCATTAAAGCTTTTCTAACTCAAAATCCTTTTACTTCATTAAAAAGTTCAAAAGCATGTAAATTGCTGAGCCAAGCACTGCGGTAACGGGTAACGTAAAAATCCATGAAAGAACAATCATCTTCACCGTACTTCTTTGGATACCACCATCGGGTTCTGCGACCATTGAACCCGTTACGGCACTGGAGAGAATATGTGTGGTGCTTACAGGAGCATGTACAAAGTTAGCCAATAAAATGGTGACCATTGTTGTCAATTGAGAAATCGTTCCTTGCATATAGTTAATCGGTTTAGCACCAATTTTTTCACCAATAGTTTCAACAATTCTTTTATACCCTATCATCGTACCAATACCAATCGCAAGAGCAACAGCCATAATAACCCACGTAGGCGCATACTCTATAGGTGAAACAAGCGCTTTTCTCTGAGTAGCAATGTAGTCTGACTTGTCTTTGTCCCCAATAAGGTATATTTTTTCGGCTTGAGCAAAGAAATTATCGGAGCATAAAATCGTGGTGCGAACACTCCAAATATCCTCTGCTGCAAGATCTTCATAGGATTTCAAATTATCGAGCTTTTGAGCAACCAAAGATGCCGATATGCCGACTTGATCAACATTACACTCTGCAATGGTATTTTTTGTTTTAAGGGCACTTGTAAGCCTTTTTTCACTCACCATTTGAACTAAGGTTTCGTTATTATCGGCATAAAATCTTGCTAAATTGTTAGCGGAATCTTTTGTTTGAGTTATTTTATACTGATGTGAGTTCATATTGAGGGCATAATAATTAGGCAAAATACCAATGAGAATAATCATAATAAGACCAATACCCTTTTGACCATCATTTGATCCATGCGCAAAACTAACCCCTGCACCTGTGGCAATAATACCCATACGTGCCCAAAAATTAGGGTGTTTACGCTTTTCTTCTTGTGTCGGTGATTTAAATAATTTGGGGCTATCAATATATTTTCGAGCCAACCGCATCATAAAAAATGCAATACCAAAGCCAATAACAGGAGAAATGGCTAAGCCAGCAAGCACCCCGTAAACGACTTTCCAGTTAACACTTTGGGAAATATCAAATCCGTTTAAAACACCAAACGTTGCGCTGACGCCAATGATAGAACCAATGAGTGAGTGCGAGCTTGAAACAGGGAGGGCAAAATACCATGTTCCTAAATTCCATATAACGGCAGAAATAAGAAGTGCGTAGACCATTGCTAAGGAAGCATTTTTATTGGTTGCGACCATAATATCGACAGGGAGCAGATGAACAATGGCATAAGCAACGCCAATTCCACCCATCAAAACACCTAAAAAATTCATAACACCTGACATAATGACCGAGTCACGTGCTTTCATAGAGTGCGTGTAGATAATCATCGCGACGGCATTGGCAGTATCGTGAAAACCATTAATCATTTCATAAAAGAGAGCAATTCCTAGCGATAAAAGAAGTAAAGCAATTGTAAGATTATCAACATTTGTTAAAGCGTCCCAAAGTACAGACATAGATTATCATCCTAATTTTTAGTAATGTTACTTTACCAAATCAATATGGTTTTTTTGCTTTAATTGAAAGATGATTCTTTAGGTGCTGTACTATTTCGGAGTTAATTTAATACTCTAAAATAACTCCAAGGCTCTACTATAAGAGCCTGTGATTATTTTTTATCGACTTTCGTAGCAATGTTATCTCCAAATACTTGTAGAATTTGCACTAAAAGGATAAGAATGACAACGGTCATAACCATCACGTTTGTTTCGTAGCGATAATATCCAAAGCGAATTGCAAGATCGCCCACACCTCCACCACCAACAATGCCCGCCATTGCAGAATAGCCTACAAGACTGATCCCTGTGACTGTGAGCCCCCTAATAAGCCCAGGAAGTGCTTCGGAAAGTAAAACGTCTTTTATAATTTGAAACGGTGTCGCACCATAAGCAGTTGCCGCCTCAATTACGCCCTTATCGACTTCGCACAGTGATACTTGCACCAACCTCGCATAAAAAGCAATTGCTGCAACCGAAAGTGAAAAAGAGGCAGCAATAGGTCCTATGGTTGACCCAATGAGTATTTGTGTCAAGGGAAGCAACAGAACCAGCAATATAACATAAGGCGTTGAACGCACAACATTGATAAGCAAACCGCTCATCGCATTCAGAAATTTGTTTTCCCAAAAAAGACCTTTATCGGTAATAAATAAAAATAACCCTAAAGGAATACCCAAAAGAATGGAGAAGAAAAAAGAGATACCTACCATTTGTAAGGTTTCCCAAAATGCTTTTAAAAGATCGGGTAAGAGTTCGATAAAACTATCCATGAAATACCTCCACTGACGCTGTTCGCTCTTTAAGATAACTTATAATTTGTTCAATCTGAGCACTACTTGCATTAATATTTAAAAGAAGTACCCCTAAAGGTTTTTCATCAATATACTCAATTTTTCCATGCAAAACATTAATGTCTACTCCAAAAGTACGAATCGCGTCACTCAATATCGGTTCTTCAGCTCTATCTCCGTTGTAAACAACTTTAATGAGACGGCCTTGAACATCTTGCAAAATACGAGAAGGTAACTCAAGATTAAGTGTATGGGCTACTAATTTTTGTGTAAAAAGGTGCTTTGGAAGTGAGAAGACATCATAAACACTGCCTGTTTCAACCACAATGCCTTTATCCATCACGGCAACTTTGTTACATATTTTTTTAATCACATCCATCTCATGAGTAATCAGAATGGTTGTAATACCTAATTTTTTATTGATCTCTTTTAGAAGGTCTAAAATAGCATTGGTCGTTTCAAGATCAAGCGCAGAGGTAGGTTCATCACATAAAAGAATTCTAGGGCTATTGGCAAGAGCTCGAGCGATACCAACACGTTGTTTTTGTCCGCCTGAAAGGGTAGATGGATAAACATGCATTTTGTCCGAGAGACCTACAAGCTCTAAAAGTGCAGGAACCCTTTGGGCAATTGCCTCTTTAGAAGCTCCTGCAATGACCATAGGAAAAGCAACATTGTCAAAAACAGTTTTTGTGTGAATGAGATTGAAATGTTGAAAAATCATACCTATGGTATGGCGGATCGTTCTAAGTTTTAATCCTGTGTATTCTGTAATATCCTCTCCAGCAATCCATATCTTTCCAGATGTCGGTTTTTGAAGAAGGTTAATAGTACGAATAAGGGTACTTTTACCAGCACCGCTCGTACCGACAATACCAAATATTTCGCCTTCTTGAATGTGCAAATTAATAGTATCAACTGCTTTAAAAGAGGCGTCTTTCGTTTGAAACGTAACCGTTACATTTTCAATATTTACCATAATGACCTAATCTCCAATAATCTATCCGTACGGTATGCAACAAACATACCGTACTTCATACTCTACTTTGTTTTTGCTTTTAACCATGCAGGTTTTTGAAAATCTTTGAAGATTTTAGCAGGATCACTCATAATATTTGCAAAGGCTTCTGATTCAACCACTTCTTTAATATCTTTCACATATTGTGCATCTAAATCATCGGTTCGAACCGCAATGACGTTGATATAATCTTCAGGAATAATTTCTCGATCAATGGCAGTTGGATAAATGCCTGAAGAAATCGCATAATTTCCAGAAGCAACGGCAATGTCTACACTGTCCAATGTGCGAGGAATTTGAGCTGCTTCAAGCGGATGGATTTTAAGTTTTTTTGGATTTTCAACAATGTCCTTCTCTGAAGCTTTCGTTGCATCAATCTCTGGTTTAATTTTAATAAGTCCCACCGCTTGCAAATAACGAAGTGCTCTTGCTAGATTTGTAGGGTCATTGGCAAGAGTAAGGGAAGAGCCCTCTTTAATGTCTGCAATCGATTTATATTTTTTAGAGTAAATACCTACGCCTGCTGTTGGAACACTAATCAGCGCTGAGAGTTTAAGACCTTTGTCTGCTGCAAACTTTTTCAAATACATGGGGTGTTGAAAGAGATTCGCATCGATTGATTTATTGGCAAGTGCAAGATTGGGTTGCACATAGTCACTAAACTCTTTAATCTCTACTGTATACCCTTTTTGTGCAAGACTAGGCGCAATCGCTTGTTTGAAAAGATCGCCGTAAGGGCCTGGTGATATACCAATAATAAGATGTTTATTCTCTGCAAATGCATTTCCTGCGGTAAAGATGAACAGTGCCATAACCCAAATAGATACTTTTGATTTCCATTGTTTCAAATTCATTATTCTCTCCTTGTGCCTTATAATAATAGTAGAAGTGTAACGCAAATGGTATTTAATGTCAAGTAATCTTATCTTGTTACTATTGATTAAAATTCCTGCTTAAATGATGGCAATAGTATACTGTATGTTAAGATAGTAATATGCCAATTGAACCTAAACGTACAAAAGATTCTAAAAGGCTGTTGGCTTGTTGAATGTGATTCGTGGTTCTAAAATTAATTTTTGGTGATTTTATTGAAGGGGTTTAAAAAAGAGTGGCTCCGAATGCTGGATTCGAACCAGCGACCAAGTGATTAACAGTCACCTACTCTACCGCTGAGCTAATTCGGAACACTTTGAATGAGGTCGAAATTATAGTCAAAAAAATTTTTATTGTCAAGACTTATTTAAAAATAATTATTCAAGAAAAATTTGTTGTACTAATCTTAAAAAAAACATAATCAAACTACCCTTTTATAGATTTATTCAAGTAATAGTAAGAAAAAACGTAGTAGCATTAAATGAAACACTACAATTCAAGGAGTCAAGATGAATAGAATACTCACTACATTAGCGCTTACGGGAACGCTAAGTATCTCTCTGTTTGCAGCGGAGTTTATTACAATTGGTACAGGTGGCGTTACTGGAACGTACTATCCAACAGGTGGTGCTATTTGCCAAATGGTCAATAAAAACAAAAAAGAGACGAATATTCGCTGCTCAGTGGAATCTACAGGTGGCTCTGTTTATAATGTTAATACCATCAAAGCAGGTGAACTTGATTTTGGTATTGCACAAAGTGATACTGTTTATCAAGCCTATAAAGGCGAAGGTAAATTTGAAGGTGCCGCTGCTGTGCCAGAACTTCGTAGCGCTATTGCTATCTATCCAGAACTTCTTGCCCTTGTTGTCAGTCAAAAATCAGGCATCAAAACCATGGCTGATCTTAAAGGTAAAAGACTCAATTTAGACTCTCCAGGTTCAGGTACCAATATGACCGTTGATGTTGTTTTTGAAGCACTTGGCATTAAACGCTCAGACTTAGCGCTTGTCAATGAACTCAAATCAACCGAAGGCCCAACGATGCTCCAAGATAACCATATTGATGGTTACTTCTTTGTAGCAGGTCATCCAACGGCAAACATTAAAGATGCCGCGAGTTCTGTGGACATCAACATTGTTCCTATTGAAGGTCCAGCCATTGATGCATTGGTTAAAAAATATCCTTATTATGCCAAAGGTACTATCTCAGGTACATACTACAAAGGTGTGCCAAATGATGTTCAAAGTATTGGCGTCAAAGCTGTTCTTGTGACCAGTAGTAAAGTCAAAGATGAAGTGGTTTACCAAGTTGTCAAAACCATTTTAGATAACTTTGATAAATTTAAAGAACTTCACCCTTCTTACAAAACAATTACCAAAGAAAGTTTACTTGAAGGCTTGAGTATACCGCAACATCCAGGTGCTATTAGGGCATTTAAAGAAGCAGGTCTTCTCAAATAAAACTCTAACTAATTTTACATGTAAGGCTTTTTGAAAGAGAAGCCTTACAGATTGACACAAAGGTTTAACGCGTGAAAACACTCGAAGAAAGACTGGATGATGAAAAACTCATCAGCGAATTTGAAGGACATAGAGATTTTGAAAAAGGAAGTTGGCATTACTGGCTTATAGCTGCTATTGCTTTTTCATGGTCTTTATTCCAACTTTATATGGTCATTGACCCAGGTAATAGCACTCATGCTAGAGCTATTCACTTAGCCTTTGGCCTTGCTCTCGCATTTTCAATGCATGCTATGTCTAAAAGTCCTAAACTTCAGTTAACCATTACATGGTACGACTTTGGGATTATGATTGTAGGTATTGCTGCTGTTTTATACCAGTGGTATGCCTATAAAGACCTTGCTATGCGCTCAGGCGCATGGACACAAACCGATATCATCGTCGGTGTTGCAACCATTTTAGTGGTTCTTGAAGCCTCACGAAGAGTGATGGGTCTGCCACTCATGATTGTTGCCATCGTCTTTTTAGCCTATGACTATTTTGGGCCTTATCTGCCCGATATGATCGCGCATAAAGGGGCTAGTCTCAATAAAATTGTCGGACAGATGGTGCTTACCACTGAGGGTATTTTTGGTGTACCACTAGGTGTTAGTGCAAGCTTTGTCTTTTTATTTGTGCTTTTTGGCGCTCTTTTAGACCGAGCAGGTGCGGGTGAATACTTCATTAAACTTGCCTACACTATTTTGGGACGTTACGATGGCGGTCCCGCCAAAGCGGCTGTTGCAGCTTCGGGTATGTTTGGTATGATCTCAGGCTCTTCCATCGCCAACACAGTCACGGTGGGAACCTTTACTATTCCTTTGATGAAACGTCTTGGTTTTAGCGCACATAAAGCTGCGGCTGTTGAGACTGCCGCTTCCGTTAATGGTCAATTGATGCCTCCGATTATGGGTGCAGCGGCATTTATCATGGCGGAGTTTTTAGGACTCGATTATACGGATATTGTTTTTGCAGCTTTTATTCCTGCATTTACGTGCTATATTGCTCTTTTTTACATTGTTCACTTGGAAGCTAAAAAACATGGTCTCAAAGGTGAAGATCCTAATATTCTTGGTCGTGTCTGGCCTATCTTTATTCATGGTATTCACTACCTTATTCCTATTTTCTTTTTAATCTATACGCTTGTGGTACTACGACAATCCGCACAAAGTGCCGCTTTTAGTGCGATTATGTTTTTGATGATTATCATGCTCGTGCAAAAGCCACTTAAAGCCTTAATCAATCAAGAAAAAGTGACTTTATCGCTCTTTGTAGAAGGGTTGGCAGATATTGGACATGGCATGGTCAATGGCGGCAAAAATATGGTTTCTGTTGCGATTGCAACTGCCGTTGCAGGTATCATCGTAGGCTCTGTGACACTAACAGGTATTGGTCTTGTCCTTGCAGAGGTCATTGACAATTTAGCCAATGGCTACATTTTAGGCGTTCTTTTCTTAACCGCTTTTGTCTCTTTGGTCTTGGGTATGGGACTTCCAACAACGGCGAACTATATCGTTATGGCGGCATTAACAGCACCTATCATCATGGATCTAGCAGGAAGCAATGGGTATCTTATCCCAGCACTTGCAGCGCATATGTTTGTTTTCTACTTTGGTATTTTGGCCGATGACACACCTCCTGTGGGCATGGCAGCGTATGCCGCGGCGGCAGTTGCAAAGAGCGATCCGATTATTACAGGTATTCAAGCGTTTATTTATGACATCAGAACGGGTATCTTGCCGTTTATGTTCTTCTTCAATAATGAATTACTTTTAATTGGTGGAGTTGATGCGAACGATCCCAATGATCCTTCAAAATGGATTTGGATTACCAATCCTTTTGAAATTGCGCTTATTTTTGGTGGAGCTATCTTTGGTATGTTTGCCTTTACATCGGCAACACAAAGTTTTATCTTAACTAAGATTAACAATATTGAGAGAATTTTATTGATTGTCGTCATTCCATTTTTAATGCTTCCAAAACTTATGGCAGCAAAACTGGGGCTTCCGAGTCATTATTTTGCCTATGTAATCGGTTTTACCCTCTATGGTTTAATCTACTTTGGACAAAGAGTCAAATACAAAAAACAGCAATTAGCACTTGCTTAATAGCGTAGTGGGCGCTTTGCCCACTAGGTTACTTTATAAAAATTCACGCCTGCAATATTTTTTACATGTAAAGCATTTTTTTCGACCAAATGGTTGAGATTTTTCAAACTTTGCGCATCAAAACAAAGCGCTATATCTTCAAAGCTTTGAGGCCTTCGTTTAAGAAGTTCATAAATCTCCTCTTCGCTAAAATAACGCTTTTCAGAGATGTAGTTTTTCTTATACGCAATGTTTACATGTAAATCTTCCAAGAGATTTGAAAGCTCGACTAAACGCTCAATGCTGACACCTTTGACCGCATACGCAGGTGGACGATCGATGGTACTGACATCAATGCGATCTGGATTGATCTCGTGCAATGCCGCATTGAGAGCATGAAATTCCTCTTCGGTATCATTAAGCCCTTCTACCACTAAAATTTCAATGACCAATGTCCCTTGATAGCGCGCTCGAAACTGTTTCATACCTTCGATAATCTGCCCAATTTCAATCCCTTTATGCGCGCGATCAAGCTTCTTAAAGCATTTTGGACTGACACAATCCAAAGAGAGTTTGACAATATCAATTTTAGAAAGCGTTTTTTGAATCGCCTCATCATGAATCGTAGAGCCATTGGAGAGAATCAGCAGTTTTGGGCGATTGGGTAAAATAAGAATAGCATCCACCAGTGCGTCAAGCTCAGGGTAAAGGGTTGGCTCGCCATTGGCGGTGAGTGTAATGACATCAAGGTTTTGATGCTTAGAGAGTGCCATTTTAAGCGCATCTAGCACTTCATGGAATGAAGGTGCATCTTTCGCCTTATCGACTGTTTTAGCCCCTTTGAGCTCACAATAGAGGCAATCAAAATTACATTGTTTGATGGAGGGGCTAAGATCGATGCCAAGTGACTGTCCAAAACGCCTTGACGTAATGGGTCCAAAGATAATCTGGCTGATGGGAAATCCTTTACATGTAAAGAAGTTTGCCCTCATATAAAGGGCAAACCGTTAGATCTTTGTACGAGTTTGTACCTGTTTAATGAAGTATTGAGCGTGTTCAACGGGAATATCTGGCAAAATGCCGTGACCTAAGTTAAAGATATGTCTCTCATTTTTCATCACATTCACAATATGCTCAATCCCCTCATCAATCGCCTCTTTGTTGTAAAGACGTGTCGGTTCCATATTGCCTTGAAGGACATATTTGCCTCCTAGTTTTGCTTTAGCAAGCTCAATCGGCGTTGACCAATCCACACCAAAGACATCAAATTCGCCATCGATTTTATCCAAATAGCCACTAATGCCTTTAGGAAATAAAATGACAGGCACATGTGGATATTTTGATTTCAAATAGGCACTTATCTCTTTCATATACGACCAGCTAAACTCAAAATAGGCACTCTCTTCAAGTGCCGCCGCCCATGAATCAAAGATCATAACGACATTCGCACCACTTTGAATCTGGCGCTCCATATACCCCTTAAGCACTTCGGTCACTTTTTTCAAAAGCGCGTGCATAAATTGAGGGTTAGAGTAGATCATCTTTTTAACCAAAGCGTAGGTCTTTGTACCTTGACCTTCGATCATATAGGTTGCAAGCGTCCAAGGCGCACCGCAAAAACCTATGAGCGCTTTATCCGCAGCGAGTTTGCCACGAATCAGTTGAATCGTCTCATAAACGTAGGCTAAGCCATCAATCGCTTTTTCAACACTGAGCTTGTCCAAATCGGCTTGATTTTTAATAGGATGTGAAAAGACAGGCCCCTCACCTTTTAAAAACTGAAGCTCCATGCCCATTTCTAAGGGAACTACTAAAATATCGCTAAATAAAATCGCTGCATCTACACCCAAAATATCAACGGGTTGAAGCGTGACTTCACAGGCTTTTTCAGGGTTTTTGCAAAGAGATAAAAAATCTCCTGCTTGAGCTCTCACTTCCATATACTCTGGCAAATAACGCCCTGCTTGACGCATCATCCATACCGGTGTATAAGGCGTTTTTTTACCGAAACATGCATCTACAAAAATCATTCGTGTTTTCCTCCATTTTTATGTAAAAAATAGAGCCCTAAGGAAAGAGCCAAAATAGAAAATGAAAGATAGAGCATCTCTAAAGCGCCCTTGTATTCAGCATGAAGCACACGTTGAAAAAAGCTTACGATTAAGACCATCACAATGACTTTTGCGATTTTATCTTTTAGCTCATCTAAAGAGCTCACATATAAAATCTTATCGCCACCCGTACCTTTAGCTACATCAATTTCAGAGATAAAAAGCTCATAAATACCAAAACCAAAGATGAGCAGAACAACAGCGATCAAATAAAGATCAATTGCGCCAATAATATCCGCGACAATATCTGCATGAAAATTTTCAGGATGAAAATTTGTGAAAAAATACTGATAGGTCAATACCAAAACATGGTAAAGATCTGCACTGGCTAAAAAGAAAAGTGCAAAAGCGGCTAAAATACTAAAGACAACCGCTAAGAGGGTCATGAGTCGCGTCGACCACAACCCTCGCTCAAATAATTTTTCTAGCATTAAGCCTCTTCTCTTTTAATCCATTTTTGTGCAATTCTCACCGCATTGGTCGCAGCGCCTACACGAATTTGATCAGCAACACACCAAAGATGAAGTATGTTATCGCGGTTGATATCTTTACGAATTCTTCCTACATAGGTCTCGTTGGTATCTGTTGAAATGATTGGCATTGGGTACTCTTTTTTCGCTGGGTTATCCAAAACAATTACATTTTCTGCATTTTTAAGTGCTTCAATTGCTTTTTCTAAATTGACATCTTTTTCAAAATGAATGGTGATCGCTTCAGAGTGACTTCGCATAACTGGAACACGAACACATGTTGCGCTAATTTCCATCGTTTTACCTAAGATTTTTTGAGTCTCATTGACCATTTTCATCTCTTCTTTAGTGTAGTCATTATCCATGAAAATATCAATATGAGGAATAACATTGAGAGCAATTTGATGTGAAAATGTTTTTGGCTCACACTGATCAAGTTTAAAGGCAAAAAAGTCTTGCATCTGATTGACCAGTTCTTCCATACCACTTTTACCCGCACCGCTGACCGCTTGATAAGTGGCAACATCCACACGAGTAATATTAAAGATATCATCGAGTGGTTTTAACACTTGCACCATTTGAATGGTTGAGCAGTTTGGATTGGCGATAATGCCTCGATTTTGCCATTGCCCAATATCATCAGGATTGCATTCAGGAACGACCAAAGGAACATCGGGGTCCATTCTAAAATGGCTGGTATTGTCAATAACGACTGCACCTGCTTCTGCTGCAAAAGGAGCATAATGTGCGGAAATATCACCACCTGCACTGAAAAATGCAATTTCAACATCGTTCTCTTCAAATGCTTTTTCAGTGAGCTCAAGGACTTTATAGGTTTTACCTTTGAACTCAACTTCAAGTCCTGCACTCTTGCTGCTTGCAAGAGGAACGAGATTATTGACAGGAAAATCAACCTCTTCTAAAACTCTACACAGCTCTTCACCAACTGCACCCGTAGCGCCAACGATTGCTACATTGTACTTTTTCATTTCTCTTACCTTAATTTTTATATGAGACTTTTTTAATAACCCAATGGTGCTGGTATTAAGTTATCAAAAAAGTCTATTGTAGGTTTGCTACGAACTAAACCAGTTACGACTCTCTAAGAAGAGATCTTCTTTACTGATCGCTTCGGTATCACTTAAGATCACTGCACGTTCTACCACAGAGATCAACTCTCGAATATTACCAGGCCAACGATAGGTCATTAATGACTCAATCGCCTCTTCTGAGAAATAGCGTTTTTGTAAACCATATTTCTTCGTAACACGCTCTAAAATCACCTCGCAGATGGGTAAAATTTCCTCTTTACGTTGTCGAAGCGGTGCTATTTCAATAGGAATCGTATTGAGCCTATAGTAAAGGTCTTCTCTAAAATGTCCTTCTTTAATGCTTCGTTTAATATCGGCATTCGTCGCAGAAACAATACGAACATCAATAATAAGCTCTTTTGTTCCACCTACGCGCACCATAACACGCTCTTGAATCACCCTTAGAAGCTTCGCCTGAAGAGTCATTGGCATTTCACCAATCTCATCTAAAAACAGCGTTCCGCCATTGGCAACTTCAAAATAACCTTTTTTTTCTGCAATAGCATCCGTAAATGCCCCTTTTTCATAGCCAAAAAGCTCGCTCTCCAAAAGGTTTTCAGGAATAGCAGCCATATTAATGGCAACAAATGGATTTTTAGAGCGAGGAGAATTTTTATGCACGTAGTTGGCAAAAAGCTCTTTTCCCACGCCACTTTCACCCAAAAGAAGCACACTCACATCCGTTTTTGCCGCTTTTCTAGCAATGGTAAGTGCTTTTTCAAGTTCTGGAGAGTTTGCTATAAAATCGCCATTTTCTTCTTTGGTGCTATCAATCTTTTCAAAACTTTCTTTTACTTTAGTACGAATTTTATCATGTCGCTTAATGGCTTCAACGAGTGTTTCAATTTCAAAAGGCTTGGTTAAAAAATCTTTGACACCTAAGCGAACAGACTCAATGGCACGACTGAGCGTCGCGTTGCCTGTAATAACGATAATGTCATAAGCACCATCAAGTTTTTTAATAAACTCAATGCCGTCCATTCCCGGCATATTAATATCAGTCACAATCAAATCGACACTGGAATCAATCTTTTTAAGGGCATCAAGTGCGCTTTTATACGTAGAGATTTTAAATTCTTCATACTCCCCAAGTGCTATCTCAAGGGATTTTCTCATATTTATATCATCTTCTACAATTGCAACATGCATTTTGAATCAATCCTACCAGAAAAAGTTTTACCTAATGGCATTTATGGTAGCGAATTCATCTTTAAAATCTACTGTAAAGCGCACGGGCTCGATGACCAACTCTATCCTGTCATTTCCATGTTTCAGATATTGATCATCCCAAGCAAGAAGATGTGAGGAGAGTTGATAGAAGCAAGGCAGAATATCATCAAAGTGTTTTCGCAAAAATTGTTCTTTGGGAAGATTTTGCGTATTAGATAACTCAATAGAGCATAACTTCTGTGCTTTACCCTCGTAGGGAATCATGACGGGGGCAATATTTTTTTGTTCATAAACGACAAGGCCATTTACAGTGACAATTTTGTATGAAAACCAAAACAGATCACTGCAAAAAAGCGCTTGTGTTAGACCTATTAATAAGCAAAAAGTTCTTGCCACCTACGTGCACTCATAGTAACTTCCATACGAATACTGTATAAACCATCTTTAAATGTTGCATCCGTAATCGCAGCATCTTTAATCAAAGCATTGACTTGTGCAGTAATACGAGAATCTTTCAACATTGCATCTCTAACGGTTTCTGTAGAGTTAATTTTGACACCATAGAGTTTCTCACCCAGTTGGCGATACCCATCGGTAATTGCAGCACGTTTTGCTAATGCAATTGCTTGTGCAGGAGAAACTGTATTTTGAGGTGCAATACCTTCACCATAAACGACAATTGATTTTTCATTACTGAAATCATACATAGCGTCTTTTGGATTTTTAGGTGGTTCATCCTTTTTTGCTGAGCATCCTGCAACCAATAAAATTAAACCCAAACTTGCCAAAAGTGTTACAAACCATCTATTCATAGGGACACCTTTAAATATTTTTTTATCTTTAAGCAACTACTATTCCAATTACTCTTCGCTTGGAGTTATATCAGAGATCAAGCTTCCTTCATTGGAACCCTCGTCTCCTTCTTCAAATTCACCCTCAAGCTCATCACTCTCTTCTTTTGGACATCGTGCAATACTTGCAACAATATCAGTACCTTCCACGGAAACGACTTTAACACCGCTGGTATTACGTCCTGCTTTTCGGATGGTTTCCATATCAACACGAATCATTTTACCATTGCTAGTAAGAGCCATAAGGTCTTTGTCTTCATCAACAATGACAACACCTACTAAATCGGCAGTTTTCGGTGTAAGTTTCATGGCAATAACACCTTTACCACCACGACCTTGCAATCGATACTCTTCTGCCGTTGTACGTTTACCAATACCTTTTTCGGTTACCGTTAAAAGTTCTTCTTGATCGTTATAAATTACAGCAGCACCAACAACTCTGTCATTCTCTTCTTTAAAGCGAATACCAGTGACCCCTCGTGCAGTTCTGCCGATTTCTCTCGCATCACTGACTTCAAATCTTATACACATACCCTTTTTAGTGACAATGAAAAGGTTTTTAGTGTCTTGTGTTACGACTTTCGCGGTGACTAACTCATCATCATCATCCAACGTAATTGCTCTAACACCCACAGATCGGATATTTTTAAATTCACTTAAATTCGTACGTTTGATAACACCATTTTTGGTAAAGAATGCCAATGATTTGGTCTCATCAAAGTCAGTTGTTGGAATAATAGCCATAATTTTTTCATCCGCTTGGAGCTGAATGAGGTTAACTACTGCTTTACCCTTAGCCGTTCTGCTTCCTTCTGGAATGCGGTACACTTTGAGCCAGTAGAGTTGTCCGCGATCCGTCACAAACATCAACGTATCATGGGTATCGGAAACAAAGAAGCTTTCGATAAAGTCATCATCATATGTGGTTACCGCAATTTTGCCTTTACCACCACGTTTTTGCTTCTCATACTGTTTCAATGGTACACGTTTGATGTAACCACGATGCGTAATGGTCACAACCATGGATTCATTGGCAATCAAATCTTCTACGTCAATATCATCATAATCATCAACGATTTCTGTAATACGTTTTGATTTGAATTTATCTTTAATTTCAATCAGTTCTTTTTTGATAAGATCATTTAACACGACTTCACTTTTAAGAATATCTGTAAGGTATTGAATCTCTTTAAGCAATTCTGCAAGCTCATTTTCAATTTTTTCTCTCTCTAGTCCTGTAAGGCGTTGGAGTCTCATATCCAAAATAGCGCCCGCTTGAACTTCGCTGAGATTAAATCGCTCAATTAAGCCATCTTTAGCGCTTTTAGTGTCGGCACTGCCTTTAATAAGTGCGATGATTTCATCAATATTATCAAGTGCAATCGTTAAACCCTCTAAAATATGGGCTTTTGCCTTTGCTTTTTCAAGTTCAAAAATAGTACGGCGAATAATAACCGTTTTGCGATGGCGCAAAAAGAGGAGTAAAAGCTCAATTAGCGTAAAAACTTTGGGCTCTTTGTTATGAATTGCAAGTAAAATAACACCAAACGTTACTTCAAGATTGGTGGATTTATAAAGGTTATTGAGAACAATATCGCTCATCGCTTCACGTTTAAGCTCAATGACCAAACGAATACCATCTCTATCACTCTCATCTCTGATTTCACTGATACCTTCAATCATTTTATCTTTAACAAGCGCTACAATTTGCTCAATTAAACGAACTTTATTGACTTGGTACGGAAGTTCATCAATAACAATAATATCTTTATTGCCTTTTTTCTCAATATGCACTTTAGAACGTATTCTTACACGACCACGTCCTGTTTTATATGCCTCAAGAATCCCTTTTTTACCAAAAATGATACCGCTGGTTGGAAAATCAGGTCCTTTGATAAACTCCATTACTTCATCCAAGGTGGCTTCTGGATTTTCAATCAAAAGTAAAAGTGCATCTAAAAGTTCATCCAAGCAGTGTGGTGGAATATTCGTCGCCATACCAACCGCAATACCGCTTGATCCGTTAAGAAGTAAGTTAGGAACACGACTTGGCAATACATCTGGTTCAATCATACTGTCATCATAGTTAGGGACAAAATCAACGGTATCTTTATCAAGATCGCGAAGAAGCTCTTCTGCTAGTGGAGTCATACGTGCTTCGGTATAACGCATGGCAGCTGCACTATCGCCGTCTATTGAACCGAAGTTTCCTTGTCCATCAACAATCGGAATTCGCATTGAAAACGGCTGTGCCATACGAACAAGCGCGTCATAAACAGCGGTATCACCATGTGGATGGTATTTACCGATAACATCACCGACGATACGTGCCGATTTTTTATAAGGACTGCGTGATGAGATCGCAAGATCGTTCATTGCATATAAAATTCTTCTGTGTACGGGTTTTAATCCATCTCGTGCATCGGGAAGTGCACGCCCAATGATAACGCTCATCGAATAATCAAGATAACTGGTCTTTATCGACTCTTCAATACTTACTGTTTTGATGTCTTGGTTCGAATCAAAAATATTATCCATTCATTAGCCTTGCAATGTAAAATTGTTTGATTGTACTTTAGTTTTCCTTTGGTTTCAATAGGGGTCAGGGCTAAACTTTTAACTTTTTAGAATTTTACTCACTCCTGCAACGCTTAGAGACAGTTTTTTTGCAATATCTGTTTTGCTATACCCATCTTCATACGCATTTTTTACCGCTTCATTTCGTTGTTGTTTATTCTTTACATGTAAAAAGTAATTTGATAGTTCTTCTTTGTGCAAAAGCGCTATATAACCATTTTCATGCTTATACTTTGTTTTGTGAAATGCGTCTATCGTTAAACGTTCTGAATCACTCAGAGGTATATTTAAGAGATCAATCAACTCTTGAGTATTGTAATCTCGCAATACAAATGAATTTTGCAAAAAGGAAGGTACCGCATCTTTTAAAATACTATATGTTGAACAATAGATATAATCACCGATTTTGTGCGTTATCTGTGCTTTTACAGGATTATTTTCGATATATTTAAAAAGTGCAAAAAGGTGTTTGTTATCTAACACATACCATGACTTAAAGCGATCTTGCCATAAATGCCCTACTCTACAATGGCGTTTATTGAAGTAACTTGCGTACTGTGCGTTAAGTTGGCGCATACCTGAAGAGAGATTTTCGCGCGTATTTTGAACTAAAATGTGATAGTGATTGTCCATTAAGCAAAATGCATGAATATTGAATTTATACTCTCTAGCCATACTCGCCATCAGCTCTATAAACTTTGCTTTATCTATCTCATCTATGAATACAGCGCTTTTAGCAACCCCTCTGTTATAGACATGATGATAGCCTAAGCTTTCAATGCGTAATCTTCGTGACATACTTACCATCTTTTTTTGCTAGAATTATAACATGGAATATTAAAAGTTAAAAGTTTAGCCCTGACCCCTTTTGAAGGAATTTTATGTTTGCACGCCTCAATGAAACTGTTCTTAAAGTCATAATAATTATAGCCATTATTGTGATGTTTATTACTCTTTATACCACAGGTATCTCTTTTGTATTAGGTTCTTATACATTTTCAAATCTTTTGTTACATAAGCTATCAGCACTTATTATTATTGGACTTTTAGGTGTACATGCTTGGTTGAGAAGATGCACGATTCGAAAACTTTTGCAAGAAAGTATTGCCATTATTTTGAACAAACATATCCGCAATGAAGACAACATAGACTTTTTGATTCAAAATACCAAACATCAATCTTTTCAAACACTGTGTGTACTGTTTCATTTTGATGCTACGTTCATGAAAGAAAAACTTTTAGAAAACCATATCACAGTTGAAAATGATGAAGATACATTAAAGACGATTGCTAAACGCAATGACAAAGACATGTACCAAATACTTTTACTCATGCTTAAAATACATGTAGAAAAAAATAGCCCATCCCCTATCGTCACAAATTCATGTGAGAGAGTGTAAACTGGCTCAGTAACAAAATTCAATCCACCACCTTTCCATGTTTATATGCTTATTTTATAAACAGTTTTTTACATGTAAAGCCTATTGTATCCGATAATTTTTCGTTATAATTTGAGTTTTTAAAAACAATAGGATAGCAAAATGGCTCAGCAACATACGGCAATGAAGCATAAAAGGATGCTTTGCGCTCAAGATTACAAAACACTTTCTCTTTCTGCTTTTGGTGGAGCGTTGGAGTTTTATGACTTTATCATTTTTGTATTTTTTTCCAAAGTGATTGGTAGCCTATTTTTCCCTGCAGACATGCCTATGTGGTTGAGTCAATTACAAACATTTGGAATTTTCGCAGCGGGTTATTTAGCGCGTCCCTTTGGTGGTATTGTCATGGCACATTTTGGCGATTTATTGGGTAGAAAACGTATGTTTACCCTCAGTATTCTTCTTATGGCAATCCCCACACTTCTGATTGGTTGTTTACCAACCTATGCTCTCGTAGGTTATTTTGCGCCTGTTTTTCTTTTACTCCTTCGTGTTTGCCAAGGACTTGCTGTAGGTGGTGAAATTCCTGGTGCTTGGACTTTTGTAGCAGAGCATGTTCCTAAAGATAAAGTTGGGCTTGCTTGTGGAACACTGACTTCGGGTCTGACACTTGGCATTCTTCTTGGTTCTGTCGTTTCTATCTTGATGCAAAGTAATTTTAATACGACTGAAATGCACGCTTGGGCGTGGAGAATTCCATTTATCGTGGGCGGTATTTTTGGTTTTATCGCCATGTACTTAAGGCAATGGCTTAAAGAGACGCCTATTTTTCTTGAAATGCAACAACGGGGTGAGAAGGAAATTTCTAAAAAATTACCTATCTGGGAGGTTTTATCAAACTATTTACCCCAAGTAACTCTTTCTATTTTACTCACATGGGTTCTCTCTGCTGGTATCATGGTGATTATCGTCACGTCCCATGTCTATTTACAAGGACAATTTGGTTTTTCCGAAATGGATGTATCCATTTCAAGACTGCTTGCAACTGCTGGTTTAGCGCTTGGATGCGTCTTTTATGGCTACCTTACTGATAAATTTTCTATTGGTCAAGTAATTATGATTGGATGCCTTTTCGTTGTTATCGCAACAATCATATTTCTCTCATCCCTTTCTGCAGGCAGAGAAATGCTCTACATCACTTACCCCATTGTTGGCTTTAGCGTTGGTATTGTTGGGGCATTTCCATACTATATGGTACGAGCGTTTCCTGCCAAAGTCAGATACAGTGGCGTCGCTTTTTCGTTTAATATTTCTTACGCCATCACCGGCGCTTTAACTGCTTTTCTAATTCCAATTCTGGCAAACTTTTTCAGCAAATACGCTGCAGGATTTTATGTTATAGCTGTATTTTTATTGGGAGCTATTCTTGGTTGGTATATCATTCGCAAAGAAAAAGAGTTAGCGAAAGATATCTAAAACATCTTACATGTAAACGTCGAAAGAGAATAGATTAGTTCTCTTTCGCATCCGCCAAAACAAGCGCAAACAGTACATTCACTCCATGCTGTTTAAGCGTCTCATAGGCTTCTTCTAATGTACTGCCCGTGGTGACAATGTCATCGATCAAAATGGCATCCACTTCATCTTTACATGTAAAGATAAAATTACGTTTATTGGCTTGTCTATAAGCTCTGCTTTTACCTGAATAACTCTCATGATTTTGTGCTCTTAAACTTCCATACAGTGGCGTTAAAAAAGGCTTGGTTGTTTTAGCTAAAATCGCACTGTGTGAATAACCATGCCTCACATGATCGTCAATGGGAATGGCGCAAATGCCTTTGGGTAACTCAAAGGTTTTTAAAAATTCAAAGAAAGTGTGATGTCCTAGTTGAGCGAAGATTTTGGCGCCGATGTAGGTGTGCTTGGTATGAAGCAGAGGGGCTATGTCAGTGTAGTTGTAAAAAGAGTAGACTCTAAGCCCACTTTCCAACACTCTAAAAGCAGGTGTTGGGGCTAGAATGGTTTGCAGGCAGGTTTTGCAAAATGGTTGCCAACTGAGGTTTAAACAAAGATGGCAACGCATTTACATATAAAACTAATCGATTTTGAGAATGGTGAGAAACGCCTCTTGCGGTAATTGAACTTTACCGATGGATTTCATACGTTTCTTACCCTCTTTTTGTTTATCGAGGAGTTTTCGTTTTCGTGTAATATCGCCACCATAACACTTCGCAGTCACGTTTTTACCCATAGATTTGACCGTTTCACGAGCAATAACTTTTGTGCCAATACTCGCTTGGATCGCCACTTCAAAAAGTTGACGAGGGACGATCTCTTTCATCGCTTTAACAAAGTCACGTCCTCTGGTTTGCGCACTCACACGTGGAACGATGATGGAAAGTGCATCCACAGGCTCACCTGCGACCAAAAGATCAAGTTTGACCAAATCACCCACTTGATACCCAATCGGCTCATAATCAAAGCTTGCATAGCCTTTAGAGACGGATTTGAGTTTATCATAAAAGTCCATCACAATTTCATTGAGTGGAATCTCATACTCCAAAAGTACACGCTCGGGACTGAGATAGTCCATCTTCTTTTGCATACCACGTTTGTTATTCATCAAAATGATGATGTTACCCAAAAATTCTGTCGGTGTTAACACGGTTGCTTTAACATACGGTTCTTGAATCTCTTCAAATTCATTCACAGGCGGAAGTTGACTTGGGTTTTGAATATCAAGCACCGTTCCTTTGGTCGTTTTTACTTTATAAGTTACCGTTGGCGCGGTAGCGATGAGATCAAGGTCAAACTCTCGCTCCAAACGCTCTTTGATAACTTCCATGTGAAGTAGCCCTAAGAAGCCAACCCTAAAGCCAAAGCCCAATGCGGCAGAGGTTTCAGGCTCATACGAGATACTTGAGTCATTGAGTTTTAGCTTATCAAGCGCGTCTCTTAGTTCTTCAAATTTATCGGTTTCAATCGGGTAGAGTCCCGCAAAAACAAACTGTTTCACCTCTTTAAAGCCAGCGATCGGCTCTTTCGTTTTATTACGAAAATCCGTAATCGTATCGCCTACTTTAACATCACCTACGTTTTTAAGCCCCAGAACAACAATGCCCACTTCGCCCGTTTTAATCATCGGTGTTTTTTCTAACACGAGCGGATGCGGATACATGAGGTTTAACACTTCGTGTTTTTTACCTGTACCCATAACATAGACTTCTTGCCCTTTTTTGATCGCGCCATCATAGACTCGAACGAGTGCAAGTGCTCCTAGATAGTTGTCAAACCAGCTATCGTAAATCAGCGCTTTGGTAGGAGCATTTTCGTCGCCTGTGGGAGCGGGAATTTTATCGACCAATGTGTCGAGAAGTTCTCTAATACCAATACCACTTTTGGCACTCACACTGAGCGCCTCGGAACAATCAAGTCCAATGGTATGTTCGATCTCATCTTTCACACGCTCAGGATCTGCTGCAGGAAGATCAATTTTATTGAGAACGGGGATAATTTCTAAGTTATTTTCTAAAGCGATGTACACATTGGCAATCGTTTGCGCTTCCACACCTTGAGAGGCATCAACAACGAGAAGTGCTCCATTACTGGAAGCTAAAGAACGGCTCACTTCATAGGAAAAATCTACGTGACCGGGAGTGTCAATAAGATTAAGAATATAAGGTTGTCCATCTTTCACATACGTTAGACGAACACTTTGTGCTTTAATAGTAATGCCACGCTCTTTTTCGATGTCCATGGTATCCATCATTTGTGCCGTCATTTCACGGGCACTGACTGCACCGCACTCTTGAATAAGACGATCGGCTAGGGTACTTTTACCATGGTCGATATGAGCAATAATACAAAAATTACGAATATATTTCTGCATTAAACAAACAATCCATTGACACTTTCATTGTGATAAACACGACGAATGACTTCCGCAAAAACAGGAGCAACACTAAGCACTTTGATTTTATCATTGGCTTCTTTGAGAGGAATAGTATCGGTAACGATAAGCTCATCTAAATCACCTTTAGAAATACGCTCATACGCTGGACCACTTAAAACTGCATGTGTACAGCACGCCATAACGCTTGTTGCACCTTTTTTCTTCAACACTTCAGCGGCTTTGACAATCGTACCTGCTGTGTCAATCATATCATCAACCAGAATAACATCTTTACCCGCAACATCACCAATGATATTCATAACTTCTGATACATTGGCTTTTTCACGACGTTTATCAACAATAACCATGTCTACACCTAAAAGTTTTGCAAAACTTCTTGCACGTGCAACACCGCCAATATCAGGGCTTGCGATGATTGGGTTTTTGAGATTTTTAGCTTTCACATAGTCGTTGAAAATGATAGAACCGTAAAGATTATCGACAGGAATATCAAAGAAACCTTGAATTTGCCCGGCATGAAGATCGATGGTCACGACGCGATCAATGCCAGCTGTTTGGATCATATTGGCAACAAGTTTTGCCGTAATAGGAACTCTTGGAGCCGCTTTTCTATCTTGTCGTGCATAGCCAAAATAAGGCATAACCGCTGTAATGCTGTTCGCTGAACTTCTGCGAAGCGCATCCGTTAGAATGAGCAATTCCATTAAATTAATATTCGCAGGGGCACACGTTGATTGAATAATAAAAACATCTTTTCCACGCACACTCTCACTGACTTGAACACTGATCTCACCATCGCTAAAGCGTTTAATTTCAGCCGCTGAAAGTGGTAACGAAAGATGTTTGGCAACCCTTTTAGCAAACTCTGGATTTGCTGTTCCTGCAAAGACTTTGTAGCCTCTCATATGAAATATCCTTTACATCAAAAAGTTCTCTATTTTATCCAATAGGGACTTAAGATAGCGTTAACACTCTTTTAACATTAAAGTGTCATACTATCAGTAAAGTTTATTTATATTATAAGAAAATAAAGGACATGTATGTATTCACTTAGACGCTTTACTTCCTTATGTATTGGGTTTTCTTTTCTCATAATGAGTTACACAGGCATTATCCTTTTTCTTTCCCCCAAGGGCAGAGTAGCCAACTGGACAAATTGGCAGCTTTTAGGACTTGATAAAACACACTATACTCATTTACATGTAACCTTTATGGTGCTCTTTTTGGTGGGTATGCTTTTTCATATTTATCTTAATTGGAATGCTCTTATCAACTATTTAATGAACAAATCACGAGAGTTTTCACTTTTTACCAAAGAGTTTCTTTTAGCCCTTGGAGTGAATCTTCTTTTTCTTCTTGGAACCCTTTATTATTGGGTACCATTCGAGAAATTTTTGGATTTTCAAGACGAGATAAAAGCCTCTTGGGAAAGAAAAGTCGATCAAGCACCTTATGGACATGCTGAGCTCTCCACGTTAGAAGAGTTCTCCATGCGTACTAATAGCAGCGTTTCAACCATAATTTCTCAGCTAAATACACATAAAATTCAAGGTGTCGATCGTTCAAAAACAATTACAGAAATTGCTAAAGAAAATGGCAAATCTCCCGCTCAGATTTTTGATATCATTAACACTAAATCTCAATCTAAAAATTCTACCTCTGGTGGAGGATACGGTAAATTAACCCTCAAAGAAGCCAGCACACAACAGACGTTTGAACTTGAAAAAGCATTACATATTATCCACGAAAAAGGCTTTAATGCCACCGAAAATTCAACGATGAAAGAGTGTGCAGAAGCTTTACATGTAAAGCCTATTGAGCTCTTAGAATTACTTAAAACAATCCAAACGAAGGAGTCAAAATGAAAAAAGCACTCATGCTTTTAACCATGGTAAGTTTTGTAGGTTTAAATCTTTCTGCCGCAGATACAACGCGTGGACCTCTTGCCTTTGAAGCGTATGATAAAAACAAAGATGGGGTCATTACCAAAGAGGAGTTTGATACTGTGAAAGCGGAGCGTATGAACGCAAGAGCGGAAGCGGGGATGCCTATGAGAAATGCTGTAAATTCACCCGATTTTGCCTACTTCGATACCAACAAAGATGGTAAAATTACGAAAGAAGAGCTACAAGATGGACAGCTCCGACGTATGCGCTCACGATAAAATACTCATGTGAAGAGAGAAAATTCTCTCTTCACTCTTTCAATAGTTTTTATCTGATATTATCGCAGTAATTAGGCACGACTGGAGATAAAAATACCTAATACAATCAAGGCAAGACCGAGAATTTTATAAACTGTAACACTTTCACTAAATAAAAAGACCGAAGAGATAAAAACGACTACAAATGTGAGTCCCATAAATGGATAAGCGTAGCTGAGTTCGAACTTTGTCATGGCCGCCATCCAACACAAAGAGGCGATGAATGCGGAAACGAAACCACTCAAAATAAATGGATCTAAAAAAAGCTTGAGTAAAAAGAAGAGTTTTTCAGCTGATGCATCGGGTAAATGCCCATGAAAAGGGATACGCCACTTAATAACAAGTTGACCATATACGGTAAAAAAAATCGTTCCAAAGATGTATAAATGTGCCATTAACGTGCACTCCATTTTATCAATACTTCACACACGGCATCGATCTCTTCTAGTGTCAAACCATAATACATTGGAAGGCGAATCAAACGCTCACTCTCCCTTGTCGTATAAATATCTTTTCCAAAGAAGTGTCCAAATTTTAACCCAGCAGGAGCACTGTGCAATGGGATATAATGGAAAACGGCGCCAATATTAAGCTCTTTAAATTTTTCTAAAAGTACAGTTCTCTCGTCTAAATCTTTCACTTTTAAATAAAACATATGGGCATTGTGTATGCATCCTTCTGGAATAAATGGAAGCTCAATCAACCCTTTTGTTGAAAGAGGTTCAAGTCTCTCATAGTACGCTTTCCAACTGTTTAAGCGGTGTGTTTGAATGGTATCCACCATCTCAAGTTGACCCCAAAGGTATGCAGATTGAAACTCACAAGGAAGATAACTACTACCAATATCTACCCAGCTGTACTTATCAACCATACCTCTAAAAAACTGACTGCGGTTCGTTCCTTTTTCACGGATAATCTCTGCTCTTTGAAAAAATCGCTCATCATTAATCAGTAATAATCCGCCTTCGCCACCACTGGTCACATTTTTGGTTTCATGAAAACTAAAGGCGCCCAAATGACCAATCGTTCCAAGAGGTTTGCCTTTGTAGGTTGACTCAAACCCTTGTGCGGCATCTTCAACGACAAAAAGATTATGGCGGTTTGCGATATCCATGATGACATCCATATTGCATCCAACTCCCGCATAATGGACTGGTACAATCACTTTAGTTTTAGGCGTAATTGCTGCTTCGATCAAACGCTCATCGATATTCATTGTCTCAGGTCGTACATCGACAAAAACAATCTTCGCTCCACGCAATGCAAATGCATCAGCGGTACTGACAAACGTATAGCTCGGCATAATAACTTCATCGCCCTCTTTGATATCCAAGAGAAGAGCAGCCATTTCAAGCGCATGGGTGCATGAAGGGGTAAGCAAGGTTTTAGAACAGTGGTATCGTTCTTCAAACCATTTTTGACAACGCTTTCCAAAAACACCATCACCTGACATTTTAAGGCTGTGCAGTGTCTCTAAAAGATATTTCTCTTCGTTTCCAGTTAAAGGAGGTTTATTAAAATGTATCATTTTGGTGTACTCTTTAAAAAGTTTTTGGCATTTTTGCCTTCATTTAAGATCAGATCGATCACACTAACGCCATGTTCAAACGGAGGAAAAAGTTGGTGATATTCGTGGTAACCACTGTAATCCATCCACTCAACCGCTATTCCCGCTTCTTTGAAAATAGACTCATCCAGATAATCACGCGCCGCTGGACCACTTAGATACGTTGTCGCACCTAAATCTTGACAGAGTGCCAACAGTCGCTCACTCTTACCATCAGCTAAAACAAACTCACGCGAGTCTCGAATCACCGTTTTAATCTCTAACATCGCACATATCGCATCAATAAAATGACGATTGATCTCACTAATCGTCTCCATGGTCGCGCTCATATACAAAGCTTCCATTTGCTCTTTGTACGCTTTAAAATGTGGTGCCTTGGCATAGCTTTGAGAAATACTTCGCCAATGATTGACATTCCATTTGGGATCAATAATTTTGGTCTCATTAATCTTTTGGTGCAAGCTCTCTTGACGCACAGGAATACTCAGCCACTGAAGTCCATTTTGCGTTTTGATTTTATTGCGGTTACGCCAATCATTTTTGGTGTATTGCATATCATCATAGAGGACAAATTCGTCCACACTGCCAATAATGTCAAAATATCCCTTCCATGGGATATAGTTTGATTGTAAAATTGCTATTCTTTTCATAAATTAATTGTCTCTTGAATAATATAAAGAGGTCGTCTTTTAACCTCATCAAAGATCTTCCCAATGTAAAGTCCTGCAATGCCAATAATCGCAAACAGAAGCCCAAACATAAAGAACATCGATACCATCAAACTGGTCCAACCTTCCGCTGGGGTATGATAGAAAAAGTAACGAATAACGAGCCAACAGGCATAGATAAGACTGATTAACGCAATAAAAAATCCTAACTGTATCGAGAGCCTCAATGGCTTATTAGAGTGTGACACAATAGAATCAATGGCTAAACGGATTAGTTTGGAAAGATTATACGAAGATGATCCATACGCACGTGCAGCATGCTCAATCTCAATTTCAGCCTTTTTAAATCCTACCATTTGAGCAAACAACAAAAAGTCCCTACTCTGTTCACGGTAACGATTAATCGTTTCCACAACTTTTTGAGCATAAATACCAAAATTGGCAATACTATTATCATGTTTGGTCTCAGTAAAATACTCTAAAACTCTATTAAACACTTGGGAACCAAGGCGTTTCAAGAAAGTATCTTGACGCTCAACGCGTTTACCAAACACAATATCATAGCCATCCAGTGCTTTGTTATAAAGCTTAATGATCTCTTCAGGTCTGTCTTGCAAATCACAATCCATAACAACAACCCAATCGCCTTTAGCATGGTCAAGCCCTGCGGTAATAGCATAATGTTGCCCAAAATTGCGTGAGAGATTGATGCCTTTCACACGAGTATCTTTTGCACATAACATCATAATCCGTTCCCAAGAAGCTTGAGGACAGGCATCATTCACCAAAATAATTTCAAAATTATCTGTGATTTGACTGAGTGTTTTAACCAAACGATCATACAGTTCAAACAAGCACTCTTTACAGCCATAAATGGGAGAAACGACACTAATTTTGACAGACTCCACGCGACACCTTTACATGTAAATTACGGAGCTGTCATTATACGCTTTTTCTTCCTAGCTTCTGCTTTACTTTTTTTCACATAAAGCGGATTTTTTTCAAAAACATATATAGTATATTGATTCATTGTAAATTGATCAATGGGATCAGGCATATTCAGGTTTTTAAGGCTTACGTTGAAATCAGCAATATCTTCATGCTTAAGCATAAAGAAGACCTTACCATCGGTTGAATCTTTCTGATACCATCGATCACTGGATAACCATTTGACAAGGGAAATACCTTTCTCGTCAACCTCAATCGGACGAATATCCACGTCGCCATCACTAAAGACCGTATAAAGATGTGAATCCCAATACTCCGCATAGCCAAAATGCAACCCTCTGCTCTTGAGCTCTTCCACCAAGGCAATCCGTTCATCAACAATTCCACGCCACTCTTTAGGAGAAACATAGTTCCACGATAATCCCAATGCCATTGCTAAACAGACGGATAAAATAACTTTGGCAAACAGAGAGAAAAAGCGCCACATAATAACGTTACAAACCAAAATCATCATAATAAAAGGGGAGATATAGCGAATATTGTTACGTGCTGCCCATGCATTTTCATGCAATGCTGTTGTCGAATAAAGGATATAAATAATTGCAAACCCTACATAGGAAAAAAGAACAAAAAAGCGCTCTGTTGCGCTCATCTGATAAAAAGATTTTTTTACATGTAACGCTGGAATAATTAATACACATGGGTAAAGTGCAAATTTTAAAAGTGAAATGGCACCTCCAATAGACGATGCTCGAACACCTTCATTCCATTCAGCTCCTATGAAGTTGAGCAACCCTAAAAAAGCATGTGCTGCGTGCACGGGGAGAATTTCAAGTGAAACAAGCCCTGCATTATTAGCACCACCCGCTAAATGCAAACTCTCCAAAAGATTGTAATGTGCCATTCCCGCAAGTCCCATTACCAAACATGCAAAAGCAAAAATAACCATTTTTTTGACCGATAAGAGGCGATACACTGCATGTTGGAATGTTTTAATACTATCTCTAGCAAAGTAAATACTTAAAGCAAGTGCTCCAAAAAAAGGCACAACATAATAAACAAAAAAACGTATAGGATTCGCAAGTACCAGTAAATAAAGCAACATCATAAAAAAGATAAAAGCCTTAACTTGCGTGCTCTTGCTAATGACATGTGGGCTAAGCTTGCGAAAAATAAACATAAATCCGATCATAAAAAGAAAGTACCATGTATAGGCAGCTTCACCAAAAAGTTCTCGTAAATACATTGGTGAATAAGCAATACAAACAACCACGCCACCCATAATAGCAGAAGCGCGTGAAAGCATTAAAGAACGCAAGAAGAGATAAATAAAGACAATCATAAACACACTGACTTCAAAAACTGTAAAGGCGTGCGCAAAATAACCATTTTTACCCGCGAGTACCCATGGAATGACGAGTAATTGTTTATAAAAAACCCAAAGATCATTGTTGACATACCACCAATGGCTTGGAAAGAAACTCCCTGCAAGAACCATTTCTTCGGCTAAAATATTGGCAATGGCAGCATCAGAATTAAAAAAAGCACGATACGTTTTAAAGATATAAAAACTAATTTCATACAGTACAAAACTCAATAATAAAAGAGCCCCTAAAAGAGGTAAATGTTTTTTTAGAAGATGTTGGAAATATAATTTTTTTGTCATTTTTACTCTTGATTTGATAAAAATTCTACAGCTTTTTGATAGTAATGACTATGCTCTAAACCTTCATTTTTAAGCTCATTAATATAAAGCACCAAACGCTCATCTATTTTTGTAACAATCTCATCCAAATCATCGGTAAGAATAATGAGTTCAACATCTTCAGGGCGAATGGTATGATGTTCCACCATAGTTGTTTTAATAAAATCAAGTAGCTTTTCCCAGTAATCTTTGCCGTACAAAAAAATACTAATTTTAGTAATTTTCCCTGTTTGGGTCAAGGTTAATGCTTCAAAAAATTCGTCAAGTGTTCCAAAGCCACCTGGAAAGATAATATAGGCAAGAGAGTATTTAACCAACATTACTTTACGTACAAAAAAATAATCAAAATTAAGATGCTTCGTTGTGTATTGATTGCCCGATTGTTCATGGGGAAGATTAATATTCAATCCTATAGATTGGCATTTTTCAGAATCAAAACCACCTTTATTGGCTGCTTCCATAATTCCTTTTGAGCCACCTGTAATAATGGAATAGCCTTTCTTCCCTAACTTATACGCAAGCGTATGTGCGTCTTGATAATAACGATTATTGGCATGAAATCTAGCACTACCAAAAAAAGTAACAGAAGGTCCTAAATCTTGAAGTTCATCAAATCCTTTGACAAAATCTGACATAATCCGAAGAACACTCCACTCATTACTACGTTCCGTATCTTTAATATGTTTTTGTTGCTGCATGATCTCTACTATCGCAATTTTTCAAGTCGTTCGCGTTTGGTACCAATTTCACCTATTTGCACGCCAAAGTTACCATCTACAATCACTACTTCACCCATGGCAATCACTTTATCGCCGACTAAAATTTCCAAAGGATCATTGGCTAATTGATCAAGTTCAATCACAGAGCCAATATCCATACTTAAAACATCTTTTAAAAGCATTTTTTTAGAGCCGATACGTACGCGAATCGGAAGCCTGACATCTTTAATAAGTTCAATATTGCTAAGCTCTTCTGGACTCATACTGGTTACGACTTTTTTAGGCTCTTCAAATATAAACTCTTGTGGCGCCGCAGATGAAGTAGATGGGATGGAAACCTCTTCACCAATAAGAGGAGTCAGTTCATGCGTAATAGCAAATGCAATGGTATCATGTGAATTGTGAACGGCTAAATTATAGATAAATAACTTCTCAAAGCCCTTAAAATCAATCGTACTGTTCGGATCTATATACTCAACATTTTCAATTTCAAACTCAAGCTTAGGCATATTTTTTTGGCTACCCAGCGAGCGTGAAAAAGAGCTAAGGATGTTAGAGATAATCTCTTTGGTTGCATCAAGATCTTCAGCATCCATGTCCTCTTTTTCATTACCTTCACCGCCTAGCATCATATCACCAATGGCAGTTGCAATAGATGTCGCCATCGTAACACGCATCTTACCATGCAGTTCACCACCCACCGTGATATCGAGTTTTGCGAGTGGAGGACTGAGTGTGAGTTTGCTCTCGCCACTCTCTTCTGCGTTAAGTTCAACGGTAGGTGCAATACCCGTTAACCCCTCTATTGTAGAGACTACCTCTTGTTGTAATAATTGTACAAATGTATTCACACCTTACCCCTGTTGCGTTGTATCAAAGGATGAAATTTTTGATTTTCGAATATGCTCTAATTCTTCTAAAGCACTCTTAACCTCATCTTTATCTGTTTTAACCAAACTCTCTATTTTAATTGATTTACGAAAACGATGCAAGCCAATCTCCGCTAAAAAGAGCTCTTTTTTATCAATCATCACAATAGCTTTATCATCAGCAGGGCGATCCAGTCTGACAATGTCACCTTTTTTAAGCTCCAAAAGTTCACCCACACTCAGTTCTGCTTGCCCAATAATCGCTTCATTAAAAACTTCGGCACGAGAAATAAGCGTATTAAGTTCTTTATTACGGCTTTTTTTAGCGCTGGTTTCACCCAACATAATATCACGATTTGCTAAACGAGAGAGAATTGGTTCCAAATAAATAACAGGATAACACAGGTTAATCATTCCACTAGAGTTTCCTATGATAATCTCCATGACCACCATAATGACGATTTCATTTTGTGAAACGATCTGCACAACGTTTGGACTGGATTCTTTTGTCTCAACCGTTGGATACATATCTGTAATTGGCGCCCACCCTTCTTTAAGACGTTGCATAATAATACGTAAAATGGCATCCAGTAGATTTAATTCAATGTCTGTAAGTTCACGCGTCGATTCATACGACTCACCAAGACCCCCTAAGAGTCTATCGATCATCGGGAAGGCAATGGACGGGTTAATTTCTATAATGCAATTACCATCAAGTGGCTTAATTGAAAAAACGTTGAAGCTTGTTGGACTGGGTAAGGACATCAAAAATTCACCATAGGTCATTTGGTCGACAGAATGAAGCTGAATTTCAACAATACTTCGCATAATAGAAGAGATTTGTGAAGCAAGATTTCGCGCCATTTTATCGTGAATACCTTTAACGGCACGTAACTGCTCTTTAGAAACACGATTAGGACGTTTAAAATCGTAAAGGATGACTTGTCTGGTATCGCTACTTTCGTTTTCTGTCGAGAGAGTGTCGCCATCCTCTTCAACAACTTCTAAAAGTGCGTCAATCTCTTCTTGACTTAGTATATCAGCCATGGTTAATTCCCAATTGTTCTTTGATCTTAGCTAAAAGCTTTTTATGAATTTGAGAAATTCTCGACTCACTAATATCCAAAACCTCACTGATCTCTTTGAGGTTAAGCTCTTCGAAATAATAGAGCTGAATAATCATCTGCTCACGTTCGCCAAATGTTAAAAGAATACTCTGAATCATCTCCATGAGTTCATCTTTTTCGACTCTTTGTGCAGTATCTTCACCTGATAAAATCGTAATTTGCTCATTTAAGGACATCACTGAGACGATCATTGAGCTATTGCGTGCTTCAGAAATTTTTTCGATGTCTTCATTCAAAACTTTTGCTAAGTAAGCATCATCGGGTTCATTCCCGTGCTCACTCAAGTAAGCAGTAATCTCGTTATCAACCATTTTTATTAAACGCCTATTGGCTCTGCTCATTGTATCCAAGGAGCGCAAAAAATCAAGCATTGAGCCATAAACACGTTTTTTACCATATCCCCAAAAAGAGTCATTTTGATCTTTATCGTAACGCCTAGAGAGTTTTATCATCTCTTCCGTTCCAATAGAGATAAGATCGTTGACATCTACAGAAGCAGGAAGTCTCTCACGAAGGCGATAGGCCATAGCACGCACTGCTGGGAGATATTGCAAAACGAGTTCGTCTTGCTCTTTTTTAAGATTTTGACTGTAAGGATTAGGCTGCTTTTTTACTGTAGGATTCATTACTCTCCATTGAGCCTTTCATTATCTTATCGTAATGCTGATTCATATTATCAATGCTCGCTAAAAGACTATCCATGACCTTCTCTCTATTTTCCAGCTCTTGAATAAAGTAATCACCGATACTTTCATGATCTTTTTTATCAAAAATAAAGGTACTTAAACGATCAAAATCAAAGAAATTCATAACAGCCACATGGATAATAAGATAGAAAACTAACGTTATTTCTAATGTGTAAAAGAGTATCTCTTCTGGTTCTGAAAAATTTAGCACCGAAAATATCAACCCAATAAAAAATCCACATATAGTGAAGAAGTAGATGAAATTTTCTGATTTGACCATACAATACCTTTACAAAATGTATCTAAAATTGCTCAATAATACGCTTAAAAAAGCTTCCGAAGCTCTTATTTGTATCCGTTTTAAGCACTTTTCGTTCCAATTTATAAACTAAATTGTTAACGATACGTTTCATATCAAGGGCAGCCAATGAATTGGGTGCATCATTGGTAAAAAGTGTGCGCTGTTTAATGCTCTTGGAGATGAGTTTATCCTCAGGCAGTTTACCTATAAGGTTAAGTTTTAAACCATTACCAATATTGGCCATGGCTACTTTATTGATCTTGTCGAAAATGAGTTGCGCCTCTTTATCGCTTTTGGTCATGTTCAAAATCACATGAATATTTGACTGCGTTTTACTGGTAATCTTAATGGTTGCATACGCATCGGTAATAGCAGCAGGATCAGGAACAGTGACCACAATAACCTCATCGGCTGCTTCTAAGAAAAGTTGTATATGTCCACCAATTCCAGCCCCCGTGTCAATAATCATAAAGTCAAGATCATCCAGCACTTTGGTCTCTTCCAAAAAGCGCTCAAATAAAAACTGCTCGGAATATTTTAAGATCTCGTCGCCACTTTCACCAGGAATCAGTAAAAGATTTTTTTTAATAGGGACAATGACATCCGCCAGTGTACACTCACCTTTAAGTACATGTAAAATATTTTTATCAATACGAACGTTAAGGATAACATCCAAATTAGCGAGCCCAATGTCGGCATCAAAAAGCCCTACTTTATAACCATTATTTGCTAAGATATTTGCCATATTGGCACTAACAGTACTTTTACCTACACCACCTTTACCACTGGTAATGGCAATAAATTTTGTATGGCTATGTTCGTTAGCAGAAGCTGCGCCGACTAGTTCTTGGAGTTTATTCGCCTGCGTTTCCATGTTCACCTCTTTTTTTCTCAAAGCCATCTAAAATACACTCAACCAAAAAGTCACTGGACGCTGGGACAATGTCATCAGGTACCTCTTGACCAATGGAAAAGTAACTTACAGGTTTATCAATATCGTAAATCAAAGAAAATATCGTTCCAAAAACCTTTGTTTCATCAAATTTTGTAAAAATAAGGGTATCAATATCTAAAAAAGAGAAGTTTTTGTAGATCTCTTTAAGATCCTCAAGCTTACTACCTGCGGAAAGCACTAAGTTAACATCAATTTGTAATTGTGAGCTTTGCAAAAACTTATTAAGTTTCACCAGTTTATCTTTATCGTACTGTGAACTTCCTACGGTATCAATCAAAATCACATCGCAATGGCTGAGCGATGAGAGAGCATTATTAAAATCACTCGGATCAACCACATCTTCTATTGGCAAACGCATCATCTTAGCATATTGGAAGAGTTGCTCAACTGCTCCAATTCTATACGTATCAAGGGTGATAATGCCCACTTTGGCACGCTTTTCTTGAATATACGAGTAACGTGCTGCCAACTTGGCAATCGTCGTTGTTTTGCCCACACCCGTGGGCCCCACAAACATCATCACGCGCTTATTCCCTTTAGGAAGTTCAGCTTCCATCCGTACAGGAATAAGTTTACGAAGCAACACTTGAAAATAGCGTTTAATCGTCTCTGAACTATTTTTCATTCGCACTGGCATATGTTCAAGTGTGAGGTTCATAATATTTTCTAAGTGATCTTCGCCCATACCACTGGTTTTTGCGAGTTTATAGATCTCTGAAAATTCTGAAGGAATGGCTAAATGATTGCGATGCGGTGCGCGTTCTTCCCAAAACATCTCTTGAATCAATTTAATTTTATCGGCAAGTTTATTGATTTCACATTTAATTTCGCCAATACCTTCACTGTTTTGAGCTCGCTCTGCTTCTCTTGAAGCGTTCGAGCCAGTCATATCTCCTGTAGCTTGTGCAATTTGAGAAATTTGTTTTGCCGCTTCAGAGAGGCTAAAGAGGACATCTTCGCCACTTTTATATTTATTCTCAACTTTTGGTTCTGGTTTTTTGGGGGCAGGAGTTGGTTGATCGTCTTCAATGGCAACAACCACTTCATAGAGTGCGGAAGTGCTAATCGTCTTTTTGCGAATCTGTTTGGTGCTTATCACAAGCGCATTTTCACCGCAGTCTTGTTGAGCCTGTTTAAGTGCTTCTGCTGGTGTTTCACCACTAAACGTATGAAATTTCACCTCTATCCTTTAAAACTTTTTAGCGTAAAGAGTGGAACGATAACCGATGCACGCTCCGACCATTTAGGGTGGGGAACGATTAAGTTAGGTTGATGGATCGTTTGATTATCGAAAAATATTATATCCAAATCCAGCGTTCTTGGTCCATTTTTAAAGAGTCTGATGCGTCCATAAATATGCTCTACATGTAAAAGCACTTTAAGCAATGCTTTTGCACTTAGAGATGTTTGCAATACAATAACCGCATTGTAAAAATCAGGCTGATCAAGGTAGCCAAACGGTGGATTTTGAAGCACCATGGAACTCTCTTGAATAAAAAAACGTGGGTCATTTAAAAACAGGCGATACAGTTTCACAAAACGTTTTTTGACATCGCCTTGATTGCCACCTAGTCCAATCACTGCGCGGTGTAAAAAAGAGGGTCTGGCTTTTTTACATGTAGGGAAAAATCGAATGCGCTCTAACTTCACCCCATAACCTCAGCACCGTTATCTCGCGCGATAATCGTATCTTCAATTCTCACGCCAAATTGCTCTGGTAAGTAAATGCCTGGCTCTATGGTAAAAACCATATTTTCTTCAATAATCGTTTCAGAACGCGCACTAATCACAGGCAATTCGTGAATATCCAGACCGACGCCATGCCCAGTGGAATGAATGAAATACGCTCCAAATCCTGCTTTGTCAATGACATCGCGTGCCGCTTTGTCGATCTCTTTAGCTTTGACGCCAATTTTCACGGCTTTAAGGGCAGCTTCTTGAGCACACAACACTGTATCATAAACTTTCTGTTTCAAGGTCTCGTTAAAATGCTGCTCTTTTTCAAAGTTAAACCCTTCATCAAAAAAGCTCGTTCGCGTACGATCCGAACAGTAACGCTCATACTTCACACCCGCATCCAAAAGAACGAGTTCGCCACGTTGAAGCGTTTTACATGTAGGCAGTGCGTGCGGTTTGGCAGCGTTGGCTCCAAGCGCAATAATCGGTTCAAAACTAAGTCCCAGTTCACCATGGCGTTTTAAAATCGCTTCGGCTTCAAAAAAAGCGCGCTTTTCATCGACACCCTCACCGTGATATTTTAAAAATTCTCCAAAACGCGTAAACGCCTCTTGCCCAAAACGTGCTGCACTTTTTAAAATATCAAGCTCGCGCTCGCTTTTAATAATGCGTTTTTGTTGCGAAAAATTGGGCTTTTTTTGAAACGTAATATTCAGTTTTTCATTCAAACGTGCAAACGCTTCCACATTCCATTCAGCAGGATTGTAGCAGAGTGTTTTAATGCCACTTTTACGAATCAACAAACGCGCTGTTTTTAAAAGATCGCGTCTGTCGCCTTCCAAAACGGTTGCAGTGTGAATGATTTCAGAAGCTTCGGTTGTGTAGCGCGCATCGGTAATAAAAAATGCTTCGCTTCCAAGTTTCAAAAAAACCGCATGATCGCATGAAAAACCGCACTCGAAGTAGAGCGCGTTTTCATCTTGGAGAATGTAGTTCATTCTTATGCTTTTGCGACTTGTTGTTGTGCTGCTTGTGCTTTACGAAGAGCGTCAAGTTCACCAAGCATTTGCATCATTGAGATCATCGCAAGGTGGTAACCAAAAGGACCAAAACCACTGATTTGTCCTGTACAAACAGCTGCGGTCATACTTTTTTGACGGAACTCTTCACGTCGGTAAATGTTGCTAATATGCACTTCAATCGCTGGCAAAGAGACCGCGCTAATGGCATCACGAATGGCGATAGAGGTGTGTGTATAGGCTGCTGGGTTGATGATAATACCATCGGCATCGCCAAGGCACTCTTGGATACGGTCAACGATTTCACCCTCTAAGTTTGATTGAAAAAATTCGATTTCAAAACCATTTTGTTTGGCGACTGTCTCCATTTGAGAGTGAATCTCTTCTAATTTCATGCCACCGTAGATGGTTTGCTCTCTGTGACCGAGCATATTGAGATTTGGACCTTGAACCACGACAATTTTCATGAGTTACCTTTTATTTAAAATTTACTCTTATTATATCAGTGGTTAGTTTAGGATACAATTACGCCACAATTTATCTTTTTTTAAACTCAATAAAAGAAGTTTTTTTAAGAGATACTTTGAACAAAAAGCACTATAGATGCATAGTATTACACCGAGGGAAACTCAGTGTTAACGTAGTTTTCAAAGCTCTGCTTTGTCAAGAGTATGAAAAGTTCTAAAAGAACTTCATCAGTAAAATAAAGGAAAAAAGTGACTCTCATAACTGCCGATTTTGTGCTGACATGTAATGAGTCGTTTGAGATCATTGAAGAGGGTGCTGTTTTGTTTGACACACACATTCTCGAAGTGGGCACAAGTGCGGAACTTAAAGCCAAACACCCCACTGTAACCGTGATCGAAACACCTCAAAATAGTGTGATTTTACCTGGTCTCATCAACAGCCATGTACATTTGGAATTTAGCGCCAACCAAAGTATGCTTCGCTATGGCGATTTTATCTTGTGGCTTCAATCGGTCATCAAACACCGAGAGGAACTCAGTGCGCTTGCGACAACCGAACTCATTACATGTAAACTCCAAGCCATGCTCAAAAGTGGTACTACAACATTGGGTGCAATCAGTAGTTTTGGAGCCGATTTGGAAGCGTGTGTTGGGACACCTCAACGTGTCGTTTATTTCAATGAAGTTTTAGGTTCCGTTCCAAGTGCTGTGGATGCAATGTATGGGGATTTTAGAGGCAGACTTGAAGCCTCACAAGAGTTTACATGTAAACGTTTTATACCTGCCGTTTCCGTGCATTCGCCCTATTCAACACATCCTATTTTGGCTAAAAAAGCGCTTGGCATTGCCAAAGATATTGGATGCGTGGTCTCCACCCATTTTATGGAAAGCCCTGCGGAACGTGCATGGATCGATGACGGAAAGGGCGATTTTCAAACGTTTTTCAGTGCGTTTAATCCGCATGCGAAACCAATGTGTGAAGCCATGGAATTTCTTGAGCTCTTTTCACACAATCCTACCCTTTTCACCCATGCCGTACAAGCAACGAAACAGGAGTTAGCATTAATCGCTGAGCAAAAAGCAACCCTAACGCATTGTCCTGTTTCCAACCGACTTTTAGGCGTAGGTAAACTTAATCTTGAAGCGATACAAGAACAGAACATTAACCTAACACTCGGAACCGATGGACTAAGTTCCAACATTTCGCTCAGCCTTTGGGATGAAATGCGAAGTGCCCTGATGATGCACGCTGGATTGGAGCTTACAAGCTTAGCCAAAACCCTTTTGCAAAGTGTTACATGTAACGCAGCCAAAGCGTTGCAACTACCATGTGGCGTCCTTGAAAAAGAGCGCTATAGCGACTTTATCGTGGCAACCTTACCCCAAGCGTGCGAGAAAGAAGATGTGGCTTTGCAACTCATCTTACACACACACCAAACCCATTTAACTTTTATTGACGGAGAAACACAACCATGCTAGAACTGATTAAAAAACCTTTTATCTGGATCGGCGCTATTTTGAGCTACATCCAAAACCACTTTAAAGCAATGCTTTTTATACTGCTTTTAGTGTTCATTTATGGTTCTCAAGAAGAGCTTAAAAACCCAAACCTTGCAATTGTTAAAATCGAAGGTGAAATCTTAAATGTCCAAGATATTTTAGAAGAGATTGACAAAGCAGACAAAGATGACAAAATCAAAGGGGTGCTTTTACAAGTAGACTCTCCTGGTGGTGCATTAGCCCCTTCCATCGAGCTTTCAATGGCGGTAAAACGTTTGAGCGAACACAAACCTGTGGTTGCCTATGCTGCTGGCAGTATGACCAGTGGAAGTTATTATGCTTCGATTTGGTCCAATTACATCATCGCTAATCCTGGCGCATTTATTGGCTCTATTGGGGTACTTTTCCAAGCGCCCAATGTGGCAGAATTGGCTAAAAAACTGGGTATCTCTGAGCAGATTATTACCGCAGGGGATTACAAACAGATGGGAACATTCACCAGAGAGTGGACACCTAAAGAGCGAGGTGCGCTCAAAGATTTGATTGATGATGCGTATACACTTTTTATCACCGATGTTGCCACGGCACGTGGACTCAATCTTGCAAAGCCCAATGAATTTGCCAATGCACAAGTTTTTATCGCTAATAAAGCCCTTGGTATTCACCTCATTGATGAAGTGGGCTCTATTCAAACTGCTAAAAATAAAGTTGAAGAGCTATCAAATGTGAGTCATGCTGTTTGGGAGAAACCAGATAAAATGGATAAATGGATGAAAAAACTGGAAAGTAGTAGCAAGTTGCCCATTTTTAATTTGATGGGGTATTTGAAATAATGAAATTGCCTTCACGCTCCTTAGCGCTGCTTCAATACACCTATGTCCTTTTGGGCACGATGTCGATGGCTTTTGCTGTTGTCTGTTTTTTATCACCTAATAATATGGTCACCGGTGGAGGCATTGGTATCGCACTGATACTCCACTATATCATTACCTCACTCACATTAGGAACACTCATTATGCTCGTGAGTGTTCCATTCATCATTTTAGGGTTTATCTATTTTGGGAAGCAATACACCTTTAAAACCCTGCTTGCGATGTTTGCAACCTCTTTTTTCACCGATCTTTTTCGAGAATTCCTGCACCTAAAACCGCTCACCGATGATGTTCTCTTAGCCGCTATTTTTGGCGGTATTTTCATAGGTCTAGGTGTTGGATTGGTCATCAAAGGGCGCTCTTCGACAGGAAGTACCTCCGTGGTGGGTGAAATCGTGGCAATGAAGAGTAAATTTAAAGCTTCCGAAGTGCTCTTAAGCATCGATGTTACTATCATGTTTGCATATATCTTCGTTTATGGTGACCTCAAAAAAGCACTGTATAGTATGATTGGCGTGTATGTGACCGCTAAAGTCATTGACGTTATCCTGACTGGTCGTCCATCGAAAAAAGTGGTCAAGATTGTTTCTAACAACGTAGAAGCCTTAACCGAACAGATCAGAGAGCGCATAGAAGAGCATGGCACAATTTTTACAGGCATTGGATTGCATCATCAAAAGCAAACAAAAACGATGATTTTAGTGACCGTTGAAATGTCAAAAATTCAACTTTTAAAAGATATTATCCGTGAGTACGACCCCGAAGCATTTTTGATCATCTCCGAAGCTTCTGAATTTTTAGGACGTGACTAGCGGATAACTTTGCTATAATTTTCTACCTTTCATGTTTTGTATAACAAGGAGTTCTCATGAGCATTTATGATTTTGAAGTCAAAACGATTAGCGGCGAAACGATCTCAATGAGTACGTTTAAAAACAAAGTTTTACTCATCGTCAATGTTGCGAGTAAATGCGGTTTTACAAGTCAATATGAAGGGCTAGAAAATTTATACGAAAAGTACAAAGATAAGGGATTTGTCATCTTAGGTTTTCCGTGCAATCAATTTATGAACCAAGAACCTTTGAATGAAGATGAGATCAAGAGTTTTTGTTCAATTACTTACGGTGTTACCTTTCCTATGTTTGCCAAAATCGATGTCAATGGTGAACATACGCATCCGCTCTACACCTACCTCAAAGAGACGCAAAAAGGGCTTTTGGGAAGTGAAGCAATCAAATGGAATTTCACCAAATTTTTAGTTGATAAAAATGGGGTCATTGTCAACCGTTTTGCCCCTGCAACGAAACCTGAATCATTGGAGCTTGATATTCTTCTTTATTTATAAACTCAAAGAGAATTTAACGATAAAAAAGCCTCCCACCATCAGCCACGCAAATAAAATTGTTGCGAGATAGATGGGCTTCATCCCCACATTTTTAAACTTATCCACACTCGTTTCCATTCCAAGTGCTGTCATCGCCATCGTCAGCAAAAAGGTATCAAGTGCGTTGATGTTTGAAACAAGAGCTTGGGGCAAGAGATTAAAAGAGTTAAATCCTGCAACAACAATAAAAAAAACAGCGAACCAAGGAATCGTAATCTTGCTTTTTTGTTTGTGAGCGACGTGTTGTGTTGTGCGAACCAACCAAAACCCTAAAATCACTAAAAACGGTGCAAGAAGCATCACCCGTATCATCTTCACGATGACCGCTGTTTTGGCAGCTTCAACGCCCACAGCATTGCCAGCAGCCACGACATGCGCTACCTCATGAATCGTTCCACCAATGTAAATGCCCATCGCCTCAGGTGAGAGCGGAATGATGCCAAGCTTATACAAAAACGGGTACAAAAACATGGCAATGCTTCCAAACACCACCACCGTAGAGACGGCAATGGCGCTTTTATAAGGCTCAGCGTTAATGACAGGCTCAGTGGCTAACACCGCTGCCGCACCACAAATGGAACTGCCTGCACTGGTCAGAATCGTTGTCTCTTTGTCAAGCTTCAATATTTTTGTTCCCACCAAATAGCCGATGATGAAGGTTGAGGCAACGATCACAACGCTGGTAAATATACCTGCCGTTCCCACCGCTTCAATGTTTTGAAACGTAATGCGAAAACCATAGAAGACAATTCCCGTTCGTAAAATCGTTTTGGTTGAAAAAAGAATGCCTGGAACCCACTCTTTGGGGAGTCGGTTACGCAAGGTATTGGCGTAAATCATACCTAGTACTATACCCACAATCAAAGGACTAATACCAAGATGTTTCAGAAGTGCAAAATCAGCCAAATACGTTGCACTCATCGAAAAGAGCGCTACAAATAAGATACCACTAAAGGTGTTATTTCGATTTTCTTTTTGAAACATACGCATCCTTGAAACTTTTGGGTCATTATAAAATCATTTTTTTGATAAGTAAAATAAATTATATTTGATATAATCATAAATATATTCTATTAAAGAGGCATTATGACATTTCAAGAGTTGAGATTTTTTTATTCCCTCTGTGAAGATTCGCATATCTCCAATTTAGCACAAAAACTTGGCATCAGCCAATCTGCCATTTCACTCTCCATCAAGTCCTTAGAGGCGCAAATAGGAGAACAACTCTTTGATCGTATCGGAAAAAAATTGGTACTCAATGAAATAGGCAGGCTTTTTAAAGAGAAAACCTATTCGCATTTTAGAGCGTTGAACGATGCCGAGGATTTTTTTAAGAACCGCAAAATATCGGGGATTTTGAAGATCGCTTCGAGTAAAACGATAGGGGATTTTATCACTCCGCAAATTGTTTTTGATTTTTTGGCACAGTATGAAGAGGTGACGATTCAAAAAGACATTCAAAATTCTTCCCAAATTATCCAAATGGTGAAAGATTCGACCATCGACATAGGTTTTATCGAATCGTCGTGCGAGGATGCAGATATTCTTAAAGAAGCCATTGGCGATGATCAGCTCATTGTTGTCTCGGGGGATTCTTGTCTTGGAGATGGAGTATTTTTTATTGATGAATTGTTTCATAAAAAGTGGATTTTACGCGAAAAAGGCTCAGGTACACGAGAAGTTTTTTTAGAGGCGTTGGGTGAAATTGCCAAAGATTTAAAAATCATGATGGAGTTTTCTGAGTTTGAAGAGGCCAAAACGATTCTGCTAAACAATCCTCAAACCATCACCTGTCTTTCCAAAGTTGCCGTTACCAACGAACTAAAACGAGGAGAGCTTTTTGAAGTAAGTTTGGTCAACTTAAAGATTGATCGATCGTTTTACCTCATCTACCATAAAAACAAATACCAAAGCAGACTTTTTAGTGAGTTTAAACAGTTTGTTCACGCACAAATGAGTGCCCGTTATAAGCTCACCAGCCTATAACGGAGACATTTTAAAAGGTGTGCTTTTTTCGATACGCAATAATCTCATCAATACTGACAATCGGAAACCCTTGTTTAGAAGCAAAGTCATAGATGGCATCGCCTACAGTCATCGTACCATCAGGATTGGTCAGTTCACACAAAACAGCATACGGTGAAAGTCCCGCAAGACGCATCAAGTCCACAGAAGCTTCGGTGTGACCATCTCGCTCTAACACACCCCCCTCTTTAGCACGAAGGGGAAAAACATGTCCTGGTGAGACGATCTTAGTTTTACCCTCTGGATGAATGGCCGCGTGTATCGTCGTGAGGCGATCTTTCGCACTCACACCTGTTGTAACGCCCTCTTTGGCTTCAATGGAGATGGTAAAACCCGTTTGAAATTTTGACTGGTTGTGTGAAACCATCATGGGAAGTTCAAGTTCATCGACTTTTTGCGGTGGTAAACAGAGGCAAACAATGCCACTGCATTCACGAATCAGCAGTGCCGTTTGTTCTGTAGTGAGGGAGCCTGCATGGAAGATAATATCCGCCTCGTTTTCACGACCTGGATTGTCCATAACGATCACGCCGTTTTGGTTTTGAAGCGAAGCGATGGCTTGCTTAACAGAAGAGTGAAGGGACGAGTCCCTACAAATTTGATTCATGGTCTACTCCTAAAAGGTGAGTAAACTTACCAGAATCAGGGCATCTTTAAATATAGACACACGATTTTGTCATCAACAATGGCAATAATGCACTACATTCTCTCTCATCCGGACTTTAACCGTTGGTTTTGGAATTACACCAAATCTGCTTGTCCTTTTACGTTTTACATGTAAAAGCGCTCGCGGACTCTCTTGCGCACAAGATTACCGCCAGTAGGGAATCACACCCTGCCCTGAGAAATAAGTTTCGATGAAAGTATAACGCCACTCTTCTTAAAAAATGTCACACATTTTTTATCTCTCGTTTAAACTGCATCAAGTCTTTTTGAGGAGAGAGACCAAAAAATCGCGTATACTCTCTGCTGAACTGCGAAGGACTTTCGTAACCCACATTATATGCAACTTCCCCTACTTCATTCATCTTGGTCACTAATAGTTCACGGGCTTTTTGCAAACGTAACTGTTTTTGGTATTGAAGAGGGCTCATCGCTGTCACGTATTTAAAATGTTTGTGAAAAGCTGAGACGCTCATCCCGACTTTTTGCGACAATAGTCCAACATGCAGAGGCTCTGAAATATCCGAAGTTATCAGCTCAATCGACTGAGCAATACGGTTTGCATTAGAGCCATGCATCGCAAACTGTCTCAAAATAACACCATACTCTCCTTGCAACAGTCGGTAAAGAATCTCTTTGATAATGAGTGGTGCTAAAATAGAACTATCCTCTGCTTTTTGAAAGAGTTTTGCCAATCTGAGTATTGCATCAATCAACTCTTCGCTCACGCGATGCACGCTCATCGCCAAAGGCGTTTGGATTGTTCCTTTTTTCACAGAATCCATTTGCGACGCAAGATCAAAAATATATTCAGGTGTAAAACAAAGTTGCATCGACAAAAATGGCTTTTCCAACGATGCCTCGATGATTTGCCCTGATATTGGCAAATTCATCGAAGAGACTAAATACGAAGAGGCATCATAACAATAAGTATTGGATCCTAACATCACCCTCTTTGCACCTTGAGCAATGATGAAAAGAGAAGGCTCATACACGGTATGCAACGCTTCAGTAACACTTGAGGCTTTAAAAACCTTGATGTTAGCGATACCTGTCTCATTAAGCCCATCTTTGCGAGCTTCTTCTTGAAGTAAGACAGCAAGCTCCATTAGCTTTTCTTCCACACCATACCCTTTGACTCTTTTTGAGTGTTATTGTACTACAAACGCATTCCGCCAGAAACTTCGATGCGTTCGCCATTGATCCAATGAGCATCATCAGAAACAAGTAATGAAACGGCTGCACCGATATCATCGGCAAGCCCTACTCGTCCGAGCGCTGTTTGGGACGCAATAAACGCATTAGCATTTTCGTTGTCTCTCACCACACCCCCACCAAAATCTGTTGCGATTGCACCAGGAGCTAAAACATTTACGGTGATATTGCGTTTTCCTAATTCAAGGGCTAAATACCGTGTCAAAACTTCAATGCCACCTTTCATCATGGCATACGCTGCAAACCCTGGTAAACTAAAGCGAGCCAATCCTGATGAGATATTGAGGATTTTACCCCCATCGTTGAGGATTGGTAACAAGGTTTGAATAAAAAAGAAAGTTCCTTTGAGATGAATGTTCATCAAAGTATCAAATTGCTCTTCCGTTGTCTCTATAAAAGGAGTGTTAATCCCAATACCTGCGTTATTGATGAGAATATCAAGACGATTGGTGTTCCACTGTGAAGCAAGGAGCGCTTTAAACGTTTCTAAAAACAGAGGAAATGTTTTTGTTTGAGCAATATCTAGCTGTAACAAAGCTGCTTTTTGACCTAGCTTTTGTATCGCATCTACTACACTTTGCGCTTCTGTTTTTGAATTTTGATAGGTAATAATGACATCATGTCCTTTTTGCGCCAAATGTAATGCCATACTTTTGCCTAAACCTCTACTGCCGCCTGTGATAAGTGCTATTTTCATGGTAACTCCTAAGAAGATATTTTATAGCTTAATTCTAGCAAAAGCTCTACAATAACGTTAGCATAGAACGCTTTGAAATTTGCCTATTTCTATTCAATATGCTAATTTTGCTATAATTTTCAAAAAGAGAATTCATGAAAGAGCTTATCCAAAAACTTCCCAAAACTGAATTGCATCTTCACATTGAAGGCACACTCGAGCCTGAACTTATGTTTACACTCGCTCAAAAAAACAATATTGCACTGCCTTATCAAAACATTGAAGAGATCAAAAGTGCCTACAACTTCACCTCGTTGCAATCTTTTTTAGATATCTACTATGCGGGCGCTAATGTGCTGATCAACGAGTCTGATTTTTTTGATCTAACATGGGCATACCTTCTTACATGTAAAGCTCAAAACGTTGTCCATGTAGAGATCTTTTTCGATCCTCAAACACATACTAAGCGGGGAATTGCATTTAAAACCGTTGTGGATGGCATTACAAAAGCACTTACAAAAGCTGAAGAGGAACTGGGTATTAGCTCTTTTCTGATTATGAGTTTTTTGCGCCATCTTAGCGAAGCAGATGCATTTGAAACGTTGGAACAATCTCTGCCCTTTAAAGATAAAATTATTGGTGTTGGACTAGATTCCAGTGAAGTGGGGCATCCGCCATCCAAATTTGAACGTGTTTTTGAGGCAAGTGCCAAAAAAGGCTATAAAATCGTGGCACATGCGGGTGAAGAAGCAGATAGCTCCTATATTTGGGAAGCGATTAACCTTTTACATGTAAACCGAATCGACCATGGCATTCGCTGCGAGGAGGATGTAAAATTGGTGGATTTTCTCATTGAGAAACAAATTCCTTTGACGATTTGTCCGCTCTCCAATGTCAAACTAAAAGCCGTGAAACGGATGCAAGAGCATAATATTGTGAAGCTTTTGCGCCAAGGTGTTTTAGTAACCATCAATTCTGATGATCCTGCTTATTTTGGTGGATATATCAATGAAAACTATGAAGCAGTAGTGAAAAGTTTACATGTAAACAAGGAGGAGATTAAAACCTTAGCCAAAAACAGTTTCAAAGCCTCCTTTTTAAGTGAAGTTAAGAAGCAATTTTTTATAGAGACTATCTCCACTTATTAACTATTTAAAAGGGAGCTTCATAAAAAGAAATTTTATTTTTCCCAGCCTCTTTAGCTTTGTACATCGCAGCATCCGCTTGTTTTAAAAGGTCGTCAGGTGTTTTCTCAGCACTCTTAAATACCAATACCCCGATACTTGCCGTACATTTATGTTCGACCAATTTCTCTTGACTCTTGTCATGGGATACATTCAGCACGTAAAGAGCAGACAAGCTCTGAAGAATTTTTTCGGCAATGCGATGAGCTTGTTCAACGGACACCTGATTGTCTTCATGAAGTGTATTTAAAATCACCACAAATTCATCTCCTCCAAAGCGTGCTACTGTATCCATTTCTCGGACACACTTTTGAAGCCTCTGTGCAACTTGGCACAGTAATAAATCCCCAATGCTATGACCATAGGTATCATTGAGCGATTTAAAATTATCTAAATCAAGAAAGAACAGTGCACTGTACTTTTGAATCCGTTTCATTTCAGCTAACATATAACTTAGTCGCTCACTTAACAGTATGCGATTGGGTAACTTTGTAAGAGAATCATAAAATGCTAATTGTTGCACACGATCTTGCATTGCTTTTCGCTCTGTAATTTCCCTCGTAATACCGTGAAAGCCAATAATCTCACCACTTGCATTATATTCTGGCTTTGAAATAATTTCACCCCAAATCAATTTACCATCTTTGCATCTGTGTTGTATTTCATAGGTGACAAACTCTTCCGTACGCATTCCTTTTTGTTGCGCTTCGAACCTCTGCTTTATTTTTTCAGAAATAATTTTAATACTCTCAGGTGCAAACATTTCAAAAACGTGATGACCGATCACTTCATCAGCTCTATAGCCTCTAAATTTCTCATCCGCTGGACTTATATAGGTAATTTTTAAGTCACGATCTACTTTCCAAATCACATCGGTTACTTCCTCAGTCAAGCGTCTATAAAGTTCTTCGCTCTCTTTTAGTTTGATGGCTGATATACTCTTTTCAATTGCAATACTCGCAAGATTAGCCGATTGCTCTATGATGGCAATATCTGTTGTGATAGGAGTTTGTGGGCATGTGTGATAAATAGCAAATGTTCCTAAAATATCCCCACTTGATGAAAGAATTGGTTCTGACCAGCACGATTGAAGCCCCGCACGAAGAGCTATCTCTTTATACGGTTGCCAATAAACATGTGTATCGATGTTTTCAGCTATAACGCGCTTTTTCAAATACGCGGCACTCCCACATGAACCAACACCTAAACCTATAGAAACACCCTGAATGGCTTCATTATAAAATGTAGGCAAGCGTGGCGCAATCACCTGTGAAAAAAACTTACCCTCAGAATCAAGTAAAAGGATACTGCAAAGCATTTTTGGATTTTGCTCTTCCACATTTTGAACAATGGACTCAAGAATTTTAGATAGTGGGAGCATTTTTGCAATCATTTCTAAAACAGTATTGCGGTGATGTTCCCGCATTTCCGCTGCTTGGCGGTGTTTTATTTCGCAATGCAATCTATAATACCAATAACCGAACAATATGAACAAACAAGCAAGTCCTACACTGTACTTTAGAAGTGTTTTAGCTTGAATACCTTGTTCTATCCGCATACCAATCCAACGATTAAAGATTGCGTCGGATTCTTCAGCTGAAATAGAAGCCATGGCCTTTGTCATAATGGTAGCAAGCATAGGATTATTTTTTGAAAAGGCAAAACGGTGTTGGCTTGAAAATTCTGTTTGTCCTGATATACGTAGCTTCGCAAGCCCATTATTTTTAATCGCATAGTTAATAGCACTCATATCACCGACATAAGCATCTGCTTTCCCCTCCATCACAGAGGTTAAAGCTTCTAAAATAGTATTGGCTAATACTATTTTTATGTTGGGATATTTTGTTTTGAGTAACTCTTGCGTAAAGTAACCTTTTTCAACAGCAACACTTCTACCCGATAAATGCTCCAAATTGCCTATAAATTTACCTTCACCATTGTCAACAATCATTGTCTGTGTGTCACGATAAGGTTCAGAAAAGAGAAAATATTGTAAACGCTCAGGTGTTTGAACAATACTAGTCAAAACATCTATTTCCCCTTTTTTAGCCAGCTCCACAACCTCGCTCCACGATTTTCCTTTAGCAATTTTAAAATGAATCCCTAGTTTTTGCTCCAAAAGATGCAAGTAATCCACTGCCATACCAACATAATCTCCATTTTTATTGACCCATTCATAAGGAGCATATTCAGAGTCCATTCCAACATTAAGCGTTGGATGTGCTAAAAGCCATGCTTTTTCATCATTGGTAAGCAATGAAGCCATTGTTGGAGAAAGAGAAGTAGTCTCTGAAAAAAGCAATACCGGGGTAATTAAAAAAATAAAAAGGTAAAGAAGATAAAACTTGATAGCTTTTTGAGTCTTAATAAAAGGCTCCTTATTAAAAATAAATATGCCTATTTTTCGTTCATTTTGCCTTAATTGTACTTGGCAAATAATTCAATAAACCTGAATTTTAATACGTTATCTTTGATAATCTTAACTCTTGTTAAATTTTACTTCAATAGATACTTGCTCCACAAGGAATACTCCTTGCATCTGTAACAAAAATATCACACAAGGAGAGAGAACTTATGGATGAAAAAGAACTCAAAAAAGAGTTAGCAAGATTGAAACGTTTAGCGGTTGAAATTGCAGGTGAAATTCACGATATTGTTGAAGATACTCTCTGGGTTAAATACAACGAGCTTCCTGTTCTTTCAGATAAAATCGTCAAGGCGATTCACGAAGCAGAAGCATTCAAAGAGCAACATCATCTTTAATGGGCTATAACCCAATTGACAATTTGAGTCACCACTTCTTGCTCAACACCATTAAAACCATGATGTCCAAAGGCATTACAAGGATCACCTTTGGTTTGTCCGCCTTCGATGGCAATCAGCTCTTTTGCGGAAGAAGCACTGAGTTTATTCATTAAAGAAGGGATCAGGTCAAACGAACAGTGTGAACAGCCGTCGTTTTGATGATGTATCACCAAAACAGGCATCGTGAGTTTTTCTAACTTCATTTCGCTCACAGCATCACTTTTTGCATCATAAAGAATGGAAGAAGTCAACACAATACCATGAATGCCATTTGAATTTTCCGTTGCGATGTATGCAACCGATTGTGTACCGCGACTCGTCCCCACAAGCCAAATGGGTGCAGTCGTCTGAGTTTGAATCCATGCAACAACAGAGCTTATATCTTGCACATGCTCTTTGGTTTGGCGAAAGCCATTCAGATAAGGTTCTCTTTGGCGATCGCTTGGCGCATCGACAATCACTACCATCAATCCCGCTTGGGTAAAAAGCTCACGCGTACGCATTAAAAAGTTACCCTCGCCCCAACCAAATTTTCCCTCATTTGAGAGTTGAAGTCCACCATGTCCGCCTGCAAAGAGAACAACAACCGCTTTAGGAGTCTTCGGCGTTAAGACTAAAAGACGCTCACTCACATTTGTGCGGGTTGGAACATCCATAACACGTGATGAAACATCCGCAAACAACGAAAAGACCATTAAAAATAAGATGGCAAAAAAACGCATCTATGACTCCTTGATAAGGACTTTTTTCTCTAAGGCTTTGGCTTTTAAAATGGTATGCGGTGTTTGGAGCTCAAAAATTTCACCCTCAGCTATCTTTTCAAGGGCAATTTTTTTACCCCCTTTGACAATCTGAGCATAACACTCTTTTTGTTCGCGTGTTGGCTCTTTAGAGTTTAGCGCAATCGTGTAAGAAGAGAGCAATTGCTCTTTTTTAGCCAGATTTTGTCTGGTTTGAAAGATAATCTGCTCTTTAAGAAGATTCACTTGGCGTGATTTTTCTCGGTATAGAAGTGCTATTTTATCGTTGTATTGACTCTGTAAAATGCCAATCTCGTTTTTCCACAAAGAGAGTTTTTCATCGATGGAGCGTTTGGCAAAAAGACGCGTCAGATGTGTCAAACTCTCTTCCTTAGAGCGTAAAATGCGACCAAAAACAAGGTTGTAGCGCTCCATTAAACCATCAATGCGTTGCAACATCTCGACACTATCAGGAAGAATCATCTCCATCGCCGCAGAAGGGGTTGGCGCTCTTAAGTCGGCTACAAAATCACTGATCACATAGTCGATCTCGTGCCCTACCGCGGAAACAATCGGTGTTTTACATGTAAAGATAGCGTCGGCTACAATTTCTTCGTTAAATGCCCACAAATCCTCCACGCTTCCGCCACCGCGCCCAACAATAATCACATCAGCACCAAGCGCATCTGCCCGTGCAATATTGGAAGCAATGGCAAATTTCGCACCCTCACCTTGAACCAATGTGTCGAGCAGAGTGATTTTTACTAATGGCCAACGCTTCGTTGCCACGCGGAGCATATCTTGAAGCGCTGCACCAGTGCCTGAAGTCACCAAAGCAATATGGTTAACGAAACGAGGCAAGGACTTTTTATGCTCTGCTTCAAAATAGCCTTTAGCACCAAGTTTAACTTTAAGCTGTTCATAGGCTTTTGCGAGTGCGCCACTGCCGGAAGGTTCCATCATCGTACAGTTGATCTGATAGGTTCCACGCGGTGAAAAAACCGAAATGGAGCCATGAACGACCACTGCCATGCCCTCTTCCACTTGAAATTTCAACGTTCTTGTATTGCCTTTAAACATCACGCAGGAGATGGAAGAGTCAGCATCTTTGAGAGTAAAATAGAGATGCCCTGAGCTGTGATAGGTGGGTCTAGAAACCTCACCCTCCACGCTTACATGTAAAAAGGTTGTCTCAAGGAGAGACTTAATTTGGTTGTTTAAACTCGAGACGCTAAGGGTTTGGCTCATTAGCGTTTTTTAGCAATGACCAACGTCGAAATATCCATCGAAAAACTTTTGATAAATTCTGTTTCAAACCCTGCGATATCGAGCTCTTTTTGAAGCATAGTCGGGGTTAAAAAACCTTCAATGGAGTTTGGAAGATACTCATAGGCTGCTTTATTTTTAGAAATCAGTCCTCCCAAAATTGGTAAAATTTTGTTAAGATAGAAATCTTTAAGAGCAAAGAAAATGCCTTTTTTCTCATCTTTGGTAAATTCTAAAATAACGACATACCCGCCTTGTTTCACAACACGCGCAAATTCGCTAAAAGCTTCTTGGCGACGTACGACATTGCGAATACCATAGCTAATGCTTAAGATGTCGGCACTTTCATTTGGAAGTGGAATTTCAGTCGCTTCGGAGATGACAAATTCAAACTCGGGGAATTTTTGCTTGCCCACATCCGTCATACCAGTGGAAGGATCAACGCCTAAAATCTTGCCGATGCTTCGTCCTGCTTTTTTGGCTTGTTTTGCCCAATAGCCCATCATATCGCCTGTACCACACGCGACATCCACGATAAGCTCGATTGGCTTAGTGTAGCGTGCAAAAGTTTCATCGCACGCTGTTTTACGCCACTGAATATCAATGCCCATACTTAAAACGCGGTTGGCAGTGTCATAAGTCCCTGCAATCTCATTAAACATCTGAACAATTTTCTGTTGTTTGTTGTCGTTATTCTCCAAAACAATTCCTACATGTAAAATATATTGCCAAATCACTGGCGAGCTTGAATATCCATAGTATCAGCACCAAAAGAGTCTATTTCTGCCTCGAAAGAGGCAAGCTTCAGTACCTAGTATAACGTAGCTTCTCAAGCTTTGCTTGAGAAGCGTGTCAAAGTATTAAAATAGTCCTGCGACTTGTTGTGCAATTTTATCTTCCAAGATTGGGGTTGCTTCATACAGTGTCAAATTCATTTTAGTGGCTTCTGCAAACATCATTGTTTTATGCTCTATAAAATCACTTTCATACGATTGTGAACTTGAAGAGTAGGTGTTGCTGTACATTTTACCACTTGCATCGGCATCACGGATTGGTCCACCAAAGCTGTTCATTGTACCTGATTTTTGACCATCACGAATGCCAGCTTGTCCACCTACAGTACCCGTATTTGCCATAACCTTACCTTTGGCTTTTTCACGAATGACGATGTCCACTTGCATTTGGAAGATCGTATCTTCCGTTGCTTTGCCAATGAGTCCACCAACAAGCGCTCCACCAAGTCCAGCAGCTGCCATACTTCGACCATTACTACCAGAGTTGGCAATCGCACCTGCTGCGCCACCCATTACTGCGCCACCTACAACATTATTTTCACTCTTTTTATTACAAAACAAGATATTCGTCATCAACACATATGTTGCCATTTCAGGATCATCTACGATGGTGTATCCTTTAGCATACAATGCCTGAATAATACGGTTCTCTAAGTTAATCGGAGCACCACTGGTATTTTTAGTTGAAATAAAAATGGTTCGTTTATCTTTAGCCACAGGGTTAATGAAAACACTCTGTGTCATTCGTGCACTTGTCTGAAGCTCGGATGTTGCACACCCACTCATTAAAATTAATGCTGCGCTAAGAGCGAGACCTACATGTAATGTCGTTTTTTTCATTGTTTATCCTTTGTAGAAAAATGGGTGTGCTATTGTACCGCAATATCCCAAATTATTATTAAAATAGTACCTCTTCAATTCAAACGAAATGTTAATAAAGTGCCCTTTTAAGCCTTTTTGCAATACGAAATTCTTCTTTTTTGAGATACTTTTTAACAAAGAAAAGAAGAGGCATTTCACTTTTAGGAAGCAAATAAAAACCGCTTTGCTCGTGTAAGAAAAAGCGTATATCTAATAGCAACGTCCTATAGTGTGAACTTTGCACAAATTGAAGTAACTTTTCTCTATCATGATTTAAAAATACTTCAAAAGCTTTTTGTAAACACTGAATCAGAGCACTATCAAAAGTAACACTACCAATCCCTAGAATATAGCGTATGTTTTCTGCAATTTTAGAAAGATTTTTAAGTGCTTTTGCATCATCTTCTAATAGCAACGTTACTTCATATTCTAAAAACTGTACTTCCCTATACAAAAGAACTTTCAGCACTTTTTGGCTGCTCATGCCATGAGAAAAAGAAAAATCAAGCTCCCTTAAACCGATCATCTCACACTTTTTAAACACTTCATGAAGAGAGAAATCGTAGTTCAGAGGTAATCCAAACAGTGAAAGGTAACGATTTTTATAGCGTTTATCGTCACTCACATTCTTGATAATATGCAACTTTACATCTGCTTCAAAAGCATTTATCTGATCTAAAGTATTAAACTGAAAAGTTAAAACACCAAAACGATCAGTGTGGCGAGAGTGATTTTCAAGGTAGAGTTGATGTATTGCTTTTTTATAAAAAGAAGTGGTTGCAAGATATGCAATCACTTCTTTAGGATTTTGAATGAGATAACGTCTTTTAAGGGTGCCTTTTTTCACACAACAGCTTTTAGAACTGCTTTTCCATGACAGGAATAACCTGTTTTTTACGACTCAATACACCATCAACCCACATTTCGTGATTGATAAGTTTTGTCTTCATCGCTTTTTCAACGATGCTTTCATCATCACTTACCACTAAAAATTGAGAACCTTCGACCATAATGTCTGTTAAAAGAAGCATCACCGTATGGCGACCACCCTCTTCTTTGTAGGCTTTCATATCAGCAAACAGGGCTTCTTTCATGCCATCAAACACTTTGAGATCAACCACTTCTAGTTGACCAATACCGATTTTGTTGCCACCCATTTCAAAGTCTTTGTAATCGCGCAATAAAAGGGCACGCGGGCTTGCTCCAATGACTGCTGATTTGACCAAAAACATCTCCATGCCAAGGGCTTTAAAATCTTCTATTTCCGCTATTTTGGCTAGCTCTTTGACAGCTTTGGTATCGACTTTGGTACACGTTGGAGATTTAAATAAAACGGTGTCACTTAAAATGGCCATCATCATTGCACCCGCAATGTTTTTAGGAATTTCAATTTTATAGTGATCATACATCTCTTTGACAATCGTGTTGGTACAGCCAACAGGTCTGATCCAACACTCTAATGGTGTCGTCGTCGTAATGTCGCCAAGTTTATGGTGATCGACAATACCTAAAATATTCGTCTCTTTGAGATTGTGTGGCGCTTGCGCAAGATCAGAATAATCCGTAATGTAAAGATTATCGCCTGAAAAATCATTTTTTAAAAGAGGTTTTTCAAGTCCAAAAGTTTTTAAAATAAACTCTGTTTCAGGACTAATTTCACCTTGACGCGCAGGTGTACAAGGCTCGCCAAGCTGTGTTTTGAGATATGAAAGAGAGATAGCTGATACGACAGAATCAGAATCCGGATTAATGTGTCCACATGCATAAGTTTGCATCAAAATTTCCTTTAGTATTTTTACATGTAATTATAGCCGATTGTCCCCATATTTTGAAATAATCCCTCTTAAAACTTTGTTTCAATTTTCATTTAACACTAATTTCATACTTCCTTATAATAATTTTATTTCAAAATTTTATAAGGATCATCTATGATAGACAAGAAACGCCTCTACCAGACCCTTGCACTTTTGCCTCTATTCGCCAACGCCGAGACCCTTCAACTCGATTCCATCAGTGTGACAGCAACCAAAGTTGAAACGGGAACCAAAGAAGTTTCACAATCAATCGCTGTTGTCAATGCGCAAACGATTGAAGACAAAAATGTTCTTGATGTGAGCAGTGCGCTTGAGAATATTCCTGGTGTGAATGTAGAAAGTTCTAGCAATTCGCCTAGTCCTAGACTCATTATCCGCGGTGCTGGTCTAAAAGCGAGTTATGGTGTGAGAGAAATTATGGTTATTAAAGATGGTGTTCCGATGACCGATCCTGATTCGTTTACACGTTTTGATTATATTGATATGCAAGATGTGCAAAGCATTGAGGTGCAAAAAGGGCCTGGGTCTATCAACGCGGTCAATACCACAGGCGGCGTTATTCAACTCATCACAAAATCTGTCTTTGAAGAAGACAGTAACAGCATCAAAGTAGGTGTTGGCAACGATGGACAACGCAACCTCAACTTGAAATTAAGAGAAAAACTGGACGATAATGACTTTGTTTCCATGAACTACTCTCAACGCAAAATCGATAATGGCTGGCGAGACAATAATGCCTTTGATTCTAAACAGATAAGCTTCAAATACGGTCATATTTTTGATGATGATGCAACGCTTGAAAGTGAACTCTCCTACACAGAGTCCAATTTAGAGCTACCTTCCTCTATGACCAGAGCAGAGTTTGAAGAATTTAAAAGAACAGGAGAACAGCACAATACATCAAGTGCATGGCAATACACGGCTAGAGATTCTAAAATCCTCTCTTTAAACACCAAATATTCAAAAGAAATAGGAAACTTTACCTATAAACCACGCTTCTACATTAACAAGTGGGAACATTTCCATCCCGTTACAGGCATTATCAACGATGCAGATGAAAACTATGTCTATGGAACCGACTTAGAGACGGACTATGCACATCAACTCTTTAATCGCGATGCCATGTTAGTCTTTGGACTAACTGCCAAACAAGACCGTAGTGATGATGCTAAAAAATACCAATACGCAGATGTTGTCACAGGGGGTGGAGGTAGAATTACAAAAACACTCTCAAACAGAGAAGGTTCACTTGCCAATGTTGAAGACTCTCTTGCTTCCTTATATGGTGTGTATGCGATGGAAACTTTTTCTCCTTTTGATAGAACCACCATTGACATCAGTGCGCGTGCCGATAAGCTCTCTTTTGACGTGAGTGGCACGGAATACAGCTATTTCAATTACACAACAGGTAAATACGCCACAGGTGCGGGAGCGTATGCGATTGATAAAAGCTTTACACTCCTCTCAACAAAGCTTGGTATAACCTATGCACTTAGCGATGCAACCAATATTTACAGCTCCGTCGCTTTTGCCAATCAAGCACCAACCACCAGTGAACTCACCGACAATGATGCGCTCGATAAAACTAAAAGTATCAACTACGAAATTGGTCTTAAAACACGAACAGGAGATTTCTCCTACGATATGGCAGTCTATCAAAACAATGTTCAAGATGAGATTATCCAAATCAAAGATGCTGGCGGCAACACAATCTATGACAATGCTGGAGAAACTCAAAAACGCGGATTTGAATTTTTAGGAACATACCATCTCACCCCAGCTTTAAATTTTGGACTCTCGTATGCGTACAGTGATTTTAAATACAAAAGTTTTCAGGAAAAAGTGGGTGCTACATTTGTAAGCCGAGATGGAAACTATCTGCCTTATATTCCAAAACAGCAATACGGACTTGAAGCCAACTATAGAATGGACAATGGTTTTAAAACACGCATTCAAACCAAAACATGGGGTGATTATTATCTCGATAGTGCCAACTCCGATAAATACACTGGGTATGATTTTGTCACCGATCTTATGCTAGGCTATGAGAAAAAAGAGCATTTGGTTCAACTTAACATCTACAATATTTTTGATAAACACTACGCTATGCAAGCGGAAAAAAGCGTTTACGGCGTCGAGAGTTACAAAGCGGCAGCGCCACGAAGTGGTATGGTTAGCTACCGCTACAAATTTTAAAGGATGAAAAATGGTTGATCACCAAAAACGAGACGCAAACGACCTCTTTGCCAATCCATTGAGTGCATTTTTCTTTAAAAACAGAACGTTTTTACTGCTTTTAAGAGTGAGTGTTTTAGCCCTATTTGTCTATGCCATTATATTGGGTTTTATGGCTCCTACCAAAGAGCAAAACAGCTTTACAACCGTTCTTTTTTGGTCACTCTTTTGGCCACTTTTTATGGTGGTAACCCTTTCTACTTTTGGACGTCTGTTTTGCGGCATTTGCCCCCATGCTTTTGTGGGTAAATACCTGACACGATTTGGGCTTCAAAAAACAGTGCCAACATGGCTCAAACAGCCGCTTATCGGTGTTTTATTACTCTTTTTTGGCTGGTGGACGGTCTATTATATCTATCCAAGTGCCTATAAAACGCCTCTGAGCAGTGCAATCTTTTTTAGTGTTATGAGCAGTGTTGCATTTGGCTTTTTCTTTATATTTAAAGAGATGAGCTACTGCAAATATATCTGCCCCATTGGCACACTCACACGCACTTTTTCAAAAGTTTCATTTACATGGCTTGGAACGTATGCGCAAAGCTGCCAAGCCTGTAAAACGTTTGAATGCACAAAAGCTTGTTCATACAACCTCAAACCTTTTAGTTTTGACACCAAAGCTTCGATGGGGGATTGTACTTTGTGTATGAGTTGTGCACAAAGTTGTGAGTCTGTAAGCTTTAAACTAACCAAGCCCTCTTCGTCGCTTTTTCAGAAGTTTCAAACTTCAACGGCTGAAGTCTGGGCGATTTTGCTTATTACGGCCGCTATTACTATCACGATGAGTTTTCACCATGCCCTCAGTCGTGTCGCCATTAGTGATAGCTACTTTTGGGTTCAATTAGGTCAATGGATCCAAACAAACATTGCCATTAAAGGGATTGATTATGTGGGTATAAGTGCGCTTTTTTTCGCGACTCTCATAACAATAGGCTTTGCAATGGGAGGCACGTTCATTGCTTCAAAACTTTTACATATAAACTTCAAGTCGGCATTTTATACACTCTCTTATGCCTTCATCCCCATTTTTATCATCGGTGGCTTGTCGCATACATACGAGTTTTTCTTTGTCCACCATTACAGCACCATCGTCAATGGTTTTATTGATGGATTTCATCTTCCTTTTTCACCCGTTGAACCTCTAGCATCTAAAAAAGATGCGTGGCTTAAAATTTTTGGGGTTATGAATTATATTGCAGTCCTTTGGGCACTGTTGATTATGGCAAAGCGTATTACTTTCTTTCAAGCATCAACCACCAAAAGAGTCATAGCCTTTTTCTTTGCTTCCCTTTTAATATTTCTTTATTTGGGACTCAACCTTTATCGAAGCTACGCTTTTGCAACGTATGGCATGAAACAAGAAGGGCACGCGCACCATGGAAACGCTAAAACTTTGCAAGAGACTCCCACCACCAAGGAGATAAAATGATCTCTATTACCCTGCTTCAAGACATTGTGGACTATGGTGTCATTGGATTACTAGGTTTTATGAGTTTTATCACACTCTTTTTTTGGGTCGAGCGACTTTTGTTTTACCGAGCTTTGAAAATCTCACACTATACCTGTAAAGAAAAATTAGAGATGGATGTGACCAATCATGTCCATATTCTCTCAACCTTTGGCTCAAATGCCCCCTACATCGGTCTTTTGGGTACGGTGTGTGGCATTATTATCACGTTTTACGCCATGGGACAAAGCGGGCAAATCGATGTTAAAACGATCATGTCATCCTTAGCATTGGCGCTTAAAGCAACCGCTATGGGTCTTGTGGTTGCCATTCCAGCCATCTTTTTTTACAACCATCTGGTACGTAAAATTGAGAAAATTTTAATGTGCTGGGACATAGCAAAGCAAAGTGGAACTGATGAAAATACGTCGCTTTGAAACGATTAATGTCGTACCCTTTATCGACATTATGCTTGTACTTCTTGTTATAGTCCTAACCACGGCAACGTTTGTGGCAAAAGGTATTATCCCTGTGGATTTGACACAAGCAAGTTCTGCCAAACCTTTGAGCGAGCAAAAAGAGCTTATCGTTACCATAACGCAAGAAGAGAAATTCTTTTTCAATGAGAACGCCGTTGAGGAGAGTTCTCTTGAGCGCGAACTTTTACAATTTGATGAGCAAACTCCCATTATGATTAATTGTGACAAGCACGCTTCTTTTGAGCCTTTTGTCAAACTCATGGATCTTTTAAAGCAACATCATTACACACAAATTGGGATTTTAACGAAACAATGAAACGCTACATTCACGCTTTTACAGTGAGCTTAATTGTGTACCTTATCGGTGGATTTGCATTGATGTATCACACTTCGTTTATACACAAACCCGCTTTGGCTGATTTATCTAAAGACGTGATGGCAATTACTTTGTATGAACCCAAAAAAGAGGAACCTGAACTTCATCCAACAACACCACCTCCTCCCTCACCGCCAACCTTGACGCACACACCTCAAAAAAATGTTGCTAAGAAAGAGTCTAAAACCTTGCCAAACGCACTTGTCAAAAAAGAGGCTATGGTGGTTTCACAAGAGAGTAAACATTCTGATTTGGAAGAGCAAACGGTCACGAAAGAGGTAAAAGCTGAAGCGATGAGTTCAGAAGCCAGTAGCAAAGAAGCTTTACATGTAAAACAAAAAGAGTATTTAGAAAACCTAAAAAGGCGTATCAATGAGCATAAGACCTATCCAAAGATCGCTCAAAATAGCCATATAGAGGGAAAAGTCATGATAGAATTTACGATCTCTCCCAGAGGAGAGCTACTTTCATTGGTTATTTTAGAGGGTAAAAAGATCTTCCATAAAGCTACGGAAGATGCCGTTCAAAAAAGCTTCCCGTTTCCTTTAAACGAAGATCTCTTTACCTCTATCATGACATTTCAAATCGAACTAAACTATTCATTGCTTTAACGCATTAAACGTTAATGCCCTTTTTTCCCGTGCTCTTTATTACCATTTCCATGATCTTGGTCACCACGGTCACGATCATCATGTCTATCATCAAAATCACGCATATCGTGACCTGCTTTGAGTGCCTTAAACTCGCTTGAACCGGGTTTTATACCAAGATCTTTTGCCATAACGCCCCAGCCTTTGTGTTTGTTAGCTTGATAATATCGAAGCACCTCTTCATGGGATCGTCCCGATAATTCGGAGAGACGAAGCACCATATACGCATCGGCAGGAGCACCAACACTTTTTATAATGAGGCTTAATTGTGATTCTGGCATACCAAAACGTGAAGCAAGCCCTGCTTGATAGCCATAAGGATCTGCATGAGAACGCATATTTAAACTTGCCATCCAATCAAAATCAGCCGAGAACAACGTTGAGCTACTTACGAGTACAAAACTAACCGTTGCTAATACAATACTTTTAAATTTCATAAATACTCCTTTGAATTATTTTAACGTCTATCGCGTCCGTCATCTCTTCGATCATCATCTCTGTCATGATGCGGATTGTGATCTCGTCTCTCATCTCTATCTGAATCTCTACGTTCTGGCTGGTGTTCATAATGTTGTGGCTCAGGTTGGCGGTCATAATGCCTTGGCTCTACATAGACTTTGCGAACAGGCATATCACGACGATCTTCATAGTGCCCTCTAGGGTGGTAAATATAACGCGTGTCATATCGCTCACGAAGCTCTATAAATTCACCAAAATCTGGTCTAATACCTACATGACGCCCTATATCATCCCAGCCATAATGTCTTCGCTCACGATATACTCTTAAAATATACTCTGGTGGTCGTCCCGTTAACTCGGCAAGGCGAAAGATCATATAGGCATCCGCAGGATCATAAACACTTGTTAAAATAACCATAACATCAGGCTCTCGAACGCCAAAGCGATCCACCAAACTATATCGATAGCCATAAGGATCTTCATGAGAACGCATATTAAGACTTACCATCCAATCAAAATCTGCTGCAAAAAGGGAAGATGTGCTTATCAAAACACCTAATCCCATCAAAAAAAGCTTTTGTAATTTCATTGTCAACCTCCATCCATAGAAAATAAAGCGTATTATAGTCTAAATAGTGAATTTATCGTGAAACGATCCCCCTGATTTTCTCCTCTTTTATCAGTAATATTTTGACTTAGTCTTGAGTATTGTTATTTTGTGTAACCATTTGTTTACATAAAAATTACGCTCATAAGCCTATAATGTCTTCATTAATTTAATAAGGAGTAGCATGATGAAAATCTATCATCAAAAAATTGCTGTAGATGAAAAAACCATCTGTTGTGCAACACTGTACACAAATCACATGCTCAATGTCACGAAGAACCACTATAATTTTTTATATGCTTTAGTAAGAAAAAATAAATAAGGATTATGATGCAATCCCGTCAATCGAAAATTATCACCAATGCAACAAGCTATTTTATGAGCCAATATACTAAACACTATTTACATGTCGAAAAACCCTCTTTAGGATTGCCACCTCCTCCTGAAAACAAAAAGTATCTACTTTACATTCATGTCCCCTTTTGTACAATGTTTTGCCCGTACTGCTCTTTTAATAAATTCACCTATACCAAAGAAGCTGCTCTCATATACTACCGCCATTTACGTGAAGAGATTTTACATGTAAAAGAGTTGGGATATGATTTTAACTATTTAGTCATAGGTGGAGGTACACCATTGATTGATGAAGAAGAGTTGATTACAACGATTGAGTTGGTTCGAAAACTCTTCTCCATTGAACATGTCTCGTGTGAGAGCGATCCTAACCATATCAACCCAAAAACCGTACTCCAATTGGATGGCTTAGTCGATCGTCTCTCTATAGGTGTTCAAACCTTTGATGATACCCTTTTAAAGAAATTAGGGCGTTATGAGAAGTTTGGTTCAGGAGAAGAGGTGTACGCGAAAATTGCATCCATGCTGGGGATTTTGCCCATCACCAGCGTGGATCTCATTTTTAATTTCCCTACACAAACAGAAGAAGGGCTCATTCACGACCTAGAGACACTTAAAAAACTCTCTCCAGAGCAAACCAGCGTCTATCCACTCATGACCTCCTCATTGGTGAAAAATAGCGTGAAAAAAACACTGGGAGAATTCAGTCTTGAGAATGAATTTACCTTTTTTAGCACTATTAAAAAATCACTTAAAGAGCTCTATCCTGCACGACATGGTTGGTCGTTTTCCAAAGAGAGCGATTTGATTATTGATGAATATATTATTGACAATGAAGAGTATGTCGGTGTCGGCTCAGGCTCTTTTAGTTTTTTAAAAGACACCCTTTACCTCAATGAATTTGCTTTAGATAAATATGCGACGCTTATTCAAGAAAAATCTTCGGCTATTACAAAAGAGAGAACTTTCCCAGCCAACTCACAGATGTATTATCGTTTAATGGTTGATCTTTTCAATGGTACTCTCTCTAAGAAAAAATTTACAACTATGTTTGGTCAATCGATCAATGATACACTGGGTAAAGAGCTTATGCTCCTTAAATTTGCCAAAGCAATCAAAGAAAATAAAGAGAACATCACCACTACAGACTATGGTGACTACCTTTTTTTAGTCATGATGAAAGAGTTTTACATGGGCATGGATCGTATTCGCAATGAAGCGCGTAAGAACCTTATCCTTTAAAGGATGCTAAAGATAAGCTCTCGCTCCATGTCAGTACAAAAAAGCCTATATGTTCACCATTAATATCGACTATAGGCGTATAAAGAACATAATTATCACCTTTTTTGAGATAACCTGTACCTTGAAAATTAATCTCTTTGATAAAATTTAGTCCATTGGCTTCTTGATTGACAATCGTATAGTTATCGAGCATAAGCTTTTCACCGTAAGATGCTGCATTTGCAATCGATAAATACTCATTTTTCATCAATACATAAAACTCAACACCATCTTTTTTAAAATATGCATTTAAATCTTTAAAATCAACAACTGTTTCAATCGTCCCTACATACTCATCTTTTTTAAAGACAGGAGCGATGGCGCGCATAAACATACCATGTCGCCCAATTTCAACACCTTGCATCGGATGTTTACTCAGCTTTATCTTTTCGAGTGCATGGCGAAATGTGCTTAAATCATCATTGTTGTGATTGTTATAATCCCAAAGGCGAATAAAACTTTTAAAATCTTTGGTATGGAGATGTATTCTTGCATTATCAAAAATCTCTGCTAGTGCCATACTATCTCTAATTTCAAGCAGGTACTGCAAACAGTCCTCTCGATTTTGCTCACTTAAGCAAGCAACGACATTGGGGCTTTTCGCTAAAATCACCGAACTTGCCAGTGAAACTTTGGTTGTCTCCGCAATTTTATTATGCAACGTCAACAAAAGTGCATCCATCTGTTTTTTAAGCGTCTCTTCCTCTTCATACGAAATTGATTTATTGTATAAGAAGAGAATAACCAGTCCAAAAAAAAGCATCAGTGCGGCACTGAGAAAAAATCGTTTTTCTTTCATCGTTCACCCTTTATTTCTGCATCATCCACACCATCTAAGAGCTTCTTTTTATCAAGTTTCAAAATATACGTAAAACAAGAGCCCTTATTTTCATACGATTCGATGTTAATGTCAATATCATTTTTGTTACAAATATTTTGTACAATATTAAGCCCTAAGCCAAAGCCACCCTGCACAGAATCTTCTCTCTCAAAACGCTGAAAGACTTTGTAAAGATCTTTAATACCCTGTCCATAATCTTGAAAACTGAGAACACAATGCTCTTCATCTTTCAAGTAAAGTTTTATCTCAACTTTGCCTTGAAAAAAGGAGTATTTAATAGCATTAGAGAGGGTATTATCAATAATGCGCTGAAGTTCCACTCTGCTGATATAAATCATCAGATTTGGCATTATACTATGCTCTAAGTGAATCGACTTAGACACATAAATATCTTCAAAAAAAGCAATACGTGCGTTTAAATACTCAGAAAGATTGACAGGCTCTTTGTTGTACGTTACCTTTTTATGCTTAATGTAATACTCCACATCTTCATACGTCATCTGCATCTGCTTTGTGGCTGCTTTAATACGTTGCAGATGCTTAGAAGAAGTCACATAACTTGAGAGGAGCTCAACATTGATATTAATAACCCCCAAAGGCGTCTTAAGCTCATGCATTGAGTCATTAAAAAAGTCATTCATATAACGTTGCATCTTTTTATAAGGATAAATACTGGAATGAACAAAAATATTGCTCATAAGATAGACGAGAAAAAGTACAATAAAAAAAAGCATTGTTGCAATAAAAATAATTTTGGCATAGTTAAGTTGAAGCTCTACGACAAGGTAAAAAATATCACTCCCTCTTTGAATCTCTTTTTGATAATATAGAAAAGGATAAACAACATGTACTTTAAAATTACTATGGGTAAGATGTGCTTGAATACCTTTGTAGAGTAATTGCTGTGTTTCATCATAAATGTTAATATGAAAGCGCACACTTCTTGGAATTTCAAAGCGCTCTTTTTCAAAAATACTCTTTTCATGAGCATCAACCCACTCCAAAATCTCTTGCGTTGCTTTATACTTTTCTTCCATGATGGTACTTTGAATGGCAAAGTAGCTAGGTACACAAAACAGTGCCATAACAATCAGTGTATAGACTAAAACGGAACGAAAGGGATTAAGAGAGAACATCAATGCGATATCCTAACCCACGCGACGATTTGATAAACTCTTCTTCATCGACTTTGAGCCTTATTTTTCTAATATACATACGAATATCCGCATAACTAATCTCTTTACCTTCCCACACATTTTCACGAATGAGTTCAATGTCGCAAAATGTATTTTTACGGCGAATTAAAAAGCGCACCAAATCAAGCTCTTTTGAGGTAAGTGAGACTGTCATATCTTTCTTTTTAAGCTCACCTGATTCAAAATTAAAAACACATCCACAACTCAGCCTAAATTCCCCTGCAGTACTTGTTTGATAATGCTTTTTAATCAGCTCTTTCACCCGCAGCTCAAGCTCTTTAAGTTCAAACGGTTTTTTAAGGTAGTCATTACAGCCTAGCTGATACCCAATTTCCATATTATCAATATCTACCAATGATGTCATGATGATAATAGGCGTCGTAATATTTGCCTCTTTGATATATTTAATCAACTCATGCCCATTGAGCTTCGGTACTTTTACATCCAATAAAAAAAGATAATAGCACTTCTGCATAATCGCATCCAGAGCGCTCTCTCCATCAAAAAAGGCATCGACTTCATACCCTAAGAGCTCTAAATACTCCTTAATGCTCTCATTGTAATTATAGTCATCTTCTAAGAGTAAAATCTTCATACCTTTTCCTTAACCAAAATAAATTTGTCCAGCGTAAATGATGTAATATCGCAGCATTAAAACACCTAAAACAACCACCATAGAATTTGTCACAATGTAACCAACACGATAAACATGACTCTTAAGAGCGATAATGACCGTTACTAAAGGAAGTCCTAATCCCACACCAATAACACCTAACCAAAAGATGCCTGCCCAAAAACCCTCTGTTAGTGCCGCTTTGGCAGCGGTTGGAGCATCGCCACCTGCATAAAATAAACCGATAAAAAACAGTGCTAAAAGAGGTAATTCGGTTAAAATCACTCTGGTATCAAGTACAAGAAGATACTTGATACTCTCCGTATTAAGAGCACTCTTAAAGAAGAGTAATCCAACCAAAATATTGACGGCAACACCCGAAGAGAGGCTAGAAGTGAGAAACAAAACAGGTAAAAGTGGACTATTCCATAAGGGAATGGCATAGAGTGCCGAAAGCAAAAATCCCGTGTATGAACCCACACAAAGAGCCGCTACAAAGAGAAAATACTCAATGACTTTAGCATAAGAGTGAAAACTCTTAACAAGATTAATAAGTCCCTCTAAAGGAGCTAAAAGGGGGTGTTTTATCACGCCTCGTTCAAACACAAGCAACATAAAAACAATGACAATCGGTGTATAAATAAGCAAAAAAAGCACCCCTAAACTCATAACCGATGTCACATTATAACGAAGAAGTAGCCAATAGAATGAAAGGGGTCGACCTAAATCGATCACTAAAAGCAATAAACCTAAAAAAATTGCAGTAGGCGCCACAACAGCTCCCGCTTTAATCATCGCATCCCAAATGGAAGAGTTACTGCGTTCATGGCGATTCCATTTCACTAATAAAGCGACGATAATAGAACCTGAACTGAGTCCTGCTAAAAAAAGGTAAATTGCAATCGCCCATGACCAATGAATAGCGCTGTACTGTTCTACACTTCCCCACATTGGACTCATGACTTAACCCCTTTACGACTCGGAATAAACGCTACTTTAGGCTTTGTACCCAGATGTTGTTTGGGAAACATCAGTACCTCTTTTTGCGATTTTTGATGCACAAGAGAACTTTTTTGCCGCATATCCCCAAAACTGAGAGCTTCGGTAGGACATGTAGTGACACACGCAGGCTTTAACTCCTTAGAAACGCGTGTATCATAACAAAAATTGCACTTTTCTACTACATTTTTTAAAGGATTCACAAACCGCGCATGGTAGGGGCATGCTAGAATGCAATATTTACATGTAATGCAGACACGTTCATCAATATGCACTAAACCATCTTTACTCTGAAAGGAAGCATGTGTCGGACAAACGCTAACACATGGAGGATTTTCGCACATTACACACGATAACCTCTCGTAACGCATTCCCAGATTTGGGAATATTCCAAGCGTCTGCATATGTACCTGCACTCTGTAAAAATCATCGGGAACACTATGTTCCATGCGACAAGCCACACTACACGCTTGACACCCAATACAAAGGTTTTCATCATAGAGAAGTCGGTATTGTTTTTCCATTACGCGCTCCTATATTTTGATAATATTGACACCAACATTGGTGATCATTGCGCCACAAAGCGTGGCGCTCTCTAACGATAAGAGCTTTGAAGAATTGATCCCTTTTCCATGTGTACGCTTAAGAGCAGGAGCATCGTGCCCAAAACCCATATACGCAAACAGTGTATCGGGGCGAATACCCTCGGTAATAAATACCGTTGCCTTTTCTTTGGAAATACCATTTTCAAGATAAAAGGTATCACCCATTTTGAGTCCATGAATTTTTGCTGTGGAAGGGTGCATCCAAATTGGATTTGTTGAGAGTAACATATTCAAATACGGTACATTCTGTGTGTGCCCATTGGTATGAACAGCGCTTTTCCCACTGGTTAAAACATAAGGAAATCCTTGTTTGACATCCATATCCACACTACTTGGAACTCCATATCCTTTAAACAATTTTTCAACCTCTTCGCAATAAATTTCTATCTTACTTGAGGGTGTTTTAAGCTTTTGCAAAAGATGACTAAACGTACCTTGCTTATCTAGCCACACACGACTTTGAGGATACCTCTCACAAAAATGCTCCACAAAAGTGGGCTCTAGCGCCAAAAGAGGAGGTACATCAAATGTTGCTGCGCCTCTTTTAAGCAATGTTTCGAGTAAAACGTCGTTCCCTTTGGCTTGATAGGCTCGTAGTTCAGGAACACTTTTCCATGAATAATGACTCCCAAGCCCCATGCGTTCTGCAAGATCACGGATAATTTCTATGGCACTTTTATTGCGATGAAGTGGTTCTACAATACGGTTACGCATTGCATAATAGGGGCTTTTAAACGCAATTGTGCTAATACCTTCATCACGTTCTAAATAAGTTACCTCAGGTAAAATCACATCTGCCATCATCGCTGTATCGGAGAGATAAATGTCATTGACAACAATAAACTCTAACTGCTCCATTGCCTCTTTCATCTTTTGAGGATTTGCTACCGTGACTAAAGGATTGTGTCTGGTTAGAAACCATCCTTTTATCTCATAAGGCGTTTGAGTCATAATCGCTTCAGGAATAGCCGTCAAGGAACCATGCCTTCTTGAGACAAAGCGTAAAGCTCCCATTTCACCTGCTTGATCGATGCGTTGTTCATTCACCAAGGGTCTTGGATAAGGATTATTCAGTTCTGGTACAATTTCTTCTTTAGCAAGGGCATTAACCCGTTCAGCTGTTTTTGCAAAGTAAATACCACCCTCTTTTTCAACATTCCCCATCAAAATATTTGCCATCAAGATAGCACGAGATCGCTGATATTCTGCCTTAGTGGTGGTGGCTTTATGCCCCCAATCAATAATACATTTAGGAGAAGCTTCATAAATTTCTGCCGCAAGACGTTCAACCACTTTGGCATCAATACCCGTAAGAGGCTGTTGCCACTGAGGCGTTGTTTCTTTCACTGAGCGTGCTAATTTATCAAAACCAATCGTATACTGCTCGACAAAATTTTTATTGTATTTGCCATCCCTAATCCATACATGTAAAAGAGAAAGGACAAACGCTAAATCACTCCCTGGTTTAATCGGATACCATTCGTTAGCTTTAGAAGCTATGATGGAAAAACGAGGGTCTAAAACAACCAATTTTTTAGAAGGATTGGCAGAAAATTGTGCCATCGCTTTGGTTAGGGGAATATCGAGTCCTTCAAAAAGGTTATGTCCAAAATTAAGAATATAGGTAGCATGTTCAAAATCGCGATGCAGTTTTTCACCGAACGTTTGTTTAAAGGCACTTTCAATCGCAATCGGACAAGAACTCCAATGTGAAAAAACATTGGGTGAACCAAATGCGGAAGCAAAAGAGCAGAGAAGATCGTACTGCTCTCCTGTTTTGGCAGAGAAGATGACACTTCTGGCACCATAACGTTCTTTAAGAGCACTTAGTTTTCCAGCAATAAGACTGAGCGCCTCATCCCAACTGGCTTCCTTCCATTTGTTTTCACCCCGTTTACCCACGCGAATCAATGGTGTCACAAGCCTTTGGGGATCATAAAGCTGAGAAGCTCCTGCAACCCCTTTGGCACACAAACTCGTTCCCATCTCTTTCACAAAAGCGTTGCCTTGAAGCAAGACGGTTTTCCCATTGATAACACGTGCTTCCATAGGACAACGACTACTGCACATTTCACAAATGGAACGAATAAACTTATCTTCACTTTTGAGGGCCACTTCGCCAAGCGCACCTAAGCTTCCAGGTAAGAAAACACTCGCCGTTGCGCTGGTTGTTGCAACCTTTAAAAAGTCTCTTCTGGCTTGAATATAATCCACGCTTTACTCACTTATTGTTTTACTTTATTGTAAGATAATTTGACTTTAAAATGAGACTTTTTTAAAGAAGTAAGATGCTCTTTTTACAGAAGGTAATCATCGGTATGCTAGTAGCTCATACCTCTTTTTCCGTTTGCTAAAAACAAGTTAAAAAGATGAAATAATAGGACTTGGTTTACTAAAGAGATAACCTTGAGAAAAATCTACATGTAAACTCAAAAGTTTTTCTTGAATCGCTTCTCGATCCACAAATTCTGCCACTATTTCATAGCCCATTTTTTTTGCAAAAGAGATAATGGTTTCTACCGTCATGGCACTTATTTCATTCGTATCAATGTCTTTGATCAAAGAACCATCAATTTTAATCATATCAACTTCCAATTTAACCAAGTAAGCAAAATTGGAGTAACCCGTTCCAAAATCATCAATCGCAATGCGACATCCAAGCTGTTTGACTTCATGAATAAACGCCGTGATCTCACCAAAATTTTCAATGCCTTCTGACTCGACAATCTCCAAAATTACCCGATCTGCACACTGATATTTTTTGATATTGTCATACAAACACTCTTTCACCGAAGTCGAGAGAATATCACCTTTCGTAAGGTTAATTGAAAAATCTACTTCAAAATCTTTGAGATATTCAAAAGACTTATTGATCATAATCTTCGTAAGTTTTCCATATAATCGTGTCTTTTTAGCTTGATCTAAAAAGGAGTATGGACTAAGATAATGACCATCCTCTTCTTGAAGTCGCATCAGCACTTCATACTTGGTAATTTTATGCAACTTATTGTCATAAATACCTTGAAAAAAAGGCACAATGCAATCATGATCAATCGCTGTTTTTATTTTTTGAATAATTTGAATATTATGCTTTGTTTTGTTTTTTAATATTTCGTTAGCTTCATAAAAAACGACCGCTTGATTGTGCGTTTTAGCTTCTTTCAGTGCCACGTGGGACTGCATATAAATTTCATCAGAACTTCCTTTGGCTACACCAACATTAATCCGAACAACCACTTCATAGCCTTTGATTATAAAAACTTTTTTTTCAAGACTATGAATCATTTGCTTAATGTTGTCACGAGCAGTTGAGATAATTTTAATATCTTGACTTGTCAGTAAAACCGCAAACTCATCTCCATTAATACGAAAAACCACATCAGCATGACTGTTAAAACTCTTCATTAAAAAATGAGCTATTTGTTTTAAAAGCTCATCGCCTACGTCGTACCCTAAATAATCATTAATCTCTGAAAAACCAATCAGATTGAGTAAAATTAATAATTTTGTGTTGTGATCTAAACGAAGGCGATGAAAAAGTGCTTCACGGTTTCCAAAACCAGTGAGTTCATCTTTAAAATGCTGTTCAATCAACTGATCTTTAACAATTAAATCTGTGATGTCAAAATGAGCACAAAGATACTCCAGAGTATTGCCTGCTTCATCAAAAATAGGCATAATGGTATTTTGAAGATAATGGACATTACCTGATTTAATAACAACTCTGACGATCCCTTTCCATATTTCTTTACGTTTCAGTGTTTCCCAAAGATTTGCATAAAGAGCCGGATCAGCGTCACTTGGTCTGAACATACGATGTGTTTTACCTAACAATTCTTCTTCTGTGTAACCTACAACCTTACAAAAAGGCTCACTTGCATACGTAATACGCCCAGTGATATCGGACTTAGAGACAATACAACACTCATCTAAAATCATTTTATACTGATTAAGAAAATTCATATTAACATCAAGTTCATGTTGGGTTGTATTGACAAGGTGGGTTAAGGATTTAAGCGTTGAGCCATTTGTTTCTGGTTTGTCACCCAAAGGATGAGAAATGATATAGTCTGATTCACTCAGTGTCAACACCGTAGTCGTGACATTAAGGAGTTGGTTTTCATGTTTGGAATGAAAAAATTCACCGTATGTAAAAAATCCAGATGTGGGAGCAATTTGCTGTAAAAGTCCAAATTCGTAATTGAGCTGTTTTTGCAAAAATCGTTTGCGAACTGCACAGGAATAGATAAAAATGGTCTCAACAGGTTTTTCATTGATTTGCTCTTGTATGAGAGCTGCTTTATCCATAATTTCTTCAATATTTCCAATCGAAAAATGTACCTTTTCCCCCTCATCCAAATGTCCTGAAAAAATCAAAGAACCATCTTCATTGGAACCAATCAATGAGCGACATACTTCTATTTCATCACATGTTTTTATAAAAGGAAATTCCATGGCACTGCTAGGAATGTTTTGCAAAATATCATTCCCTAAATAGTGTTGATAGACTTCTTGAATAGGTTGATGATCAACCTCATAAATAGCTTCTTTATGGACTTTGGTAATCGTCAGTTCTTGACCAATTTGTGTCCAACCAAGGGAATAAGCACTGTTTACATGTAAAGATTTACCGCCTAATGTAGCCAGCACTATGCCATGATCTAAAATTTGATCCTCGCAAATAATAAAAGCACTTTGAAATAAAAAATTATCAGCAGCATTTCCACCAGAGAGAGGCATATCGGCTCTTAGGCTATTAAATCCTTTCATAAAATCTTCACTGTCATCCGAACCAAAAGGATGTGCTAAGGCAATACATACTTTAGTCTCTTTTTCCAGAATCGAAGTAGCCGCGTTTTGTCCACTTTCAAAGTTTACATCGGCAAAATAATAGGCTTTGGCTACACTCTTTTCCAGCTGACAAAATACAAGTAAAATAGTATTATCTTGAATATGACCCTCTTGAATCTCTCCTGCAGTGCTGGTGCCGATAATCACGCTTCTGGGAAATTTTAATTTTAAAAAATGAAGGATAGAGGCAATTTTTATTTTGTCAAAATCACCACAAAAAAGTTGAATGAAGAGTTGATTATTAGGGCTAAAATTAGCACTTGAAAACTTTTCAAGTGCTTCAATGGTTTCGTAGCAATAACTAATCGACTTCACACCAATGCCTTATTTTGATATCTTATCTGCAAAGTAATCTAATATTTACCTGATACTACTAATTTTTATAAGAAGATTATTTTATCATAATATGCAAATTTTACATATTAAATCTAAAAAGAAAAACCCCCTCGCTCAGGAGGGAGTTATTGGGTAACGAAGACTTGACTTATCCTACGAAGATTTGTCCTGCGTAGAGAATATAATAACGAAGTGACATAACGCCGACCAAAACGATCAGTGAATTGAAGATTACAAAACCATGAGAGTGTTTAACACCATGAGGTAATGCAAAATTAAGTCCAATTGGCAACACTAACCCTAAGCCAATAACACCCAACCAAAGCAATGTTGAAAGTCCACCAGTGCTAAGTGCTGCTTTGGCGACATGCGCAGCCGATCCTCCTTGGTAAAACATTCCTACAAAAAGAATGAACAAGAAGAAAAGCTCTACAAAACTCACTTTGACATCCAACCCATGAAGGTAACTGACATTGCCATCTTTGGTACTGCTGTTAAAGAAAAGAAGCCCAATAACCAAGTTGGCTGAGATACCAGCTGAAATACCTGAAACCAAGAAAAGTGCTGGTAAAACAGGGGTATTAAACAGTGGATAACTGTTCATGGCTGAAAGCAAGAAACCAGTATACGCACCCACACCTACGGCTAAAATCAGTGTCACACTTTCGATTACTTTAGCATATGCCAGTGCAAGATTGGCAAGAGGTGCTAAAAATTGAAGTGGGCCTGTTTCAAAAAGCTCTTTTTTAAAGACGCCCATGAAAAAGAGAATGACGACAGGAAAGTACGCAAACAGTGCCAAAACACCCAGTGTCATCACAGAGCCAAAGTTATAGTGAATCAACAATTTCCAAAAATGAAGCGGACGCGTAAGGTCGGTAATCAAAAGAAGTAGACCCGCACCAATGGTAACCGGCGCTAAAATAGAACCCGCTTTAATAATACCATCCCAAGGAGAGACATCATTGCCTTTCATCCATTTAATAATGATCGCTGAAATAATCGCTCCCGCAGAGAGACCTGCAAGGAAAAGATAGACCGCAATCGGCCAATGCCATACGACTGTGTTATATTGCTCTATTGAGCCCCAGATTTGATTCATGAGTTGATCCCTCCTTTATGGTTAGGTACAATAAACATTTTTGGGTTTGTTCCCAGTTTTTCTTTTTCGCGATATGTGACACGCGTTGAAAGGGCTTGATTGATCTTGCTTTTTGGATCATTTAGGTCACCAAAAATAAGTGCATCTGTTGGACATACCGTCACACACGCAGGTTCTTCACCACGCGCTAAGCGTGTGTCATGACAGAAAGTACATTTATCAGGCGCTTTGGTCACTGGATGGACATAACGTGCTTGGTAAGGGCATGCTGCAACACAGTACAGACAGCCTACACACAAATCAACATCGACTAAGACGATGCCTTCTTCTGTGATATGTGAAGCTTTTGTTGGGCAAACACTCACACACGGTGTATTTTCACATTGAACACACGATTGGCGGTGATACTCATAGCCAAGTGTACCATTAGGATACTCTTCTTCTTTCACCCAAACCTGTAAACGGTACACGGATTCGGGTATTTCATTTTCAGACCTGCACGCGATGCTGCATGCTTGACAACCGATACAAAGATTATTATCGTGGATCATTCCATATTTTTTTGCCATTGTTCTTTCCTCCCCTTACGCTTTTTTGACTTTGACGCCAACCACATGCAGGTTCATACCTGAATTTGGCGATACCAAAGGCGAATAAAGCGTATTGCTGTTAACACCTTTGCCATAAGCTCGTTTAAGCTCTTTACTGATGTGACCAAATCCGAAGTATGCAAACACGGTGTCTTCTCTCACACCTTTGGTAACAAGCGCTTTGCCTTTTTGCGTTGCATATTTGTTAGAGACTTCAATCTTATCCCCATTGCTAATGCCAAGACGTGCAGCCGTTTTAGGATGAATCCAGACGCTTGCGTCATCACAGAGATTATTGAGCCAGAGGTTGTTACCATTGTGTCCATTGGTACGAACGGCTGATTTTCCATTGATAAAGTAGAGCTCATCGGCCTCTTTGTATTTATAAGGCTCATAACTCAATGCGCCTTTTTTAGAAACCGTTTCGAGTTCAGGGCTGAACAGTTTGATTTTATGAGGGAAATCAATCGTGCCTTCTTCATTCACTTTACTGGCTGCACTAGGATATTTTGCAACGAATGCTGCCACACTTTTTTTATCTTGAAGCAAAAGAGGCACACCAAAACTCGCCATTCCTGTTGCTTTAAGTCTTGCCAAAAGATCGATATTATCTCCCACTTGTTGTAAACGGTAATCTTCGATGTCTTTGTATGGGAAATAGGCACTTAAACCCATTTTTTCCGCTAACTCTTTAGCCACTCTCCAACCTGGACGAGATTCACCAATAGGCTCAACCACTTTTTGACGACCTACGCTATAACTTGGATTTTTGCCGCCACTGGCAGTAAACTCTTCATCTCTCTCTAAGTATGTTGTGTCTGGAAGGACGATGTCAGCATACCAAGCAGTATCGGAGACTTGAATATCCATAACAACCACCAAATCCATCGCTTTAATCGCTTTAATGACCGTTTCGGTATTGCTTTGTGTCATAACAGGATTGTTACGTGCGATAAACCAGCCATGAAGTCGATAAGGAACTCCTGGAAGATCTTCTAACGTTGCTTTAGGAATCAATGTAACGATACCATTGCCTTTTTTGGCTAAGAAAAATTCACTGTCTTTTTCGCCGATACGGTCAATGCGAGGTACTTCTACCTTTGGATACGCAGGAATTTTTGGCTTTTTAAGCACAGGTGCTTTGGCATCGCTTTCGCCTAAGTATTTATTGTAAAAACCTGCACTTTTATTGAGATAGTAGCCACCCTCTTGCTCAACGGCACCCACTAAAACATTACACATCATAATCGCACGACGAAGTTCTAACTCTTGAGGTGTCAAAGTGACTCTGTGACAGAAATCAAAAATCGCTTTAGGAGCTGCTTTAGCAAATTCACGTGCCATTCGTTTGATGGTATCGGCGGGAATATCACACTCCAATGCCATTTTCTCAGGAGTATACTCAGCCACTGATGCTTTAAGCTCATCAAAGCCTTCGCAGTATTTCTCAACGAATTTTTTATTATAAAGGTTTTCGTTAATCAATGTGTGAATAAAGCCAAGAACAAACGGAAGGTCATGTCCTGGTTTGATCGGATGCCATTCAGTTGCTTTGGCTGACATCGTTGAAAAACGAGGATCAAGGGAGATTACTTTAGCCCCATGCTCGATAGCTTCCATGTATTGACGCGCATACGAGATAACAATGCCCTCAAAGACGTTATGGCTTGGATTAATGATGTATTTTGCTTTGGCAAAATCACGACTGACACCATTTTCAAAAATATCATCCATCGCCAAATCGTACGCCAATGGACAGGTCGCTTCATGTCCAAAAATATTTGGAGAACCATATGCTTGTGCTAAATTATGGAACCATGTTTTGTTCCAGCCACTACGTGCTGTAAACGCTACGGTGTGCGCGCCATGTTTTTGTTTGATTTCATCTAGTTTTTTGGCTATAAAAGTGTAAGCTTCGTCCCAACTGACCACTTTCCACTTTCCTTCACCACGCTCACCCACACGCATAATAGGATGGACTAATCGTTGTGGATCATAAAGTTGATTGAACCCTGAACCACCACGAGCACAGACTTTTCCACCTCTTCCTTTATCAGCTGGATTACCACGAATAAACACACCTTTACCATCTTCCACACGTGCTTCAATGGTACACGAACTTGTACACATCTCGCAAATACTTGGTGTAAATTTGGCATTGCCTTTGTAGTGCTTTTGACTCTCTTCCATTGCACCCAGTGTTCCTGGAATGCTAGAGAGACTGGCAACTGCAGCAGCGGTAGAAGAGAGTTTTATAAATCCCCTTCGGCTAAGCATTTGAGTCATCTTTTATCCTTTATCTAAGATTTAAGTATGACTATCTTAGTCCTCCTATGTAAATTTTATGTAAATTATGAAGTTTATTTTAGATTTAGTTAGACGACTTTTGATGCAGTGTTTCGATTTGCTTATCGTTATATACGCCGTATATATCACGGTAGGGTTCTTTTTCATGTAAATAGCTTGACGAAGAAAGTGTCGCCACAATGCCTTGAATGTCGCTCGTGGCATCTTTGATGACTACCGCATCAAAGCCAGCAAGATTCAGCCCCACTTGGCTTACATGTAAAGCGGTTGAAGCGACCAAGACGCCATTTGGTTTAAGCAGTTTTCGCAGGTTTTGGAAAAATTCTAAGGTGACGAGTGAAGCGTTATTGCTCTCGATAAATGGGTCTAAAAAGATGACATCAAATTGCTCTTGCAAAAGGGGGATCGCATAGCGCGCTTCGGCGTTTAGAAACTCAACTTTGGCAAAATCATCATCGTAACGTTTACATGTAAAAAGAGCATTCAACATCTTTACATGTAAAGTATCCGAAATGACAGCAGAAGCTTTTTGTAAGAGCATGCGGTCTTGGTCAATAGCGTTTACATGTAAACGGTTTTTACTCATCTTTTGCGCAAGTTCAACCGCACAAAAACTGTTATAGCCCATGCCAAACCCGATCTCCAAAAGATTCACATCACCTTTTTCAAGACGTGTTTTGAGGTTTGATTTTTCAATGAAAAACTCTTTGGCTTGACGATACGCTCCTGCTTTGGGATGGTAATAATCACGGTAGATTTCATTCCAAAAAGTCGTACTTCCATCTTCTAGGCTTATTTTTTGTGGTATTTCATAACTTTCTTCGGGCTGTTTTTCAACCAAGTCGCCCTGTCGGATTCCTCTATAGCGCATCGTTTGCGCCACATATTCACCAAACTGTCCTTTCGCCATATGCCACTTTGGAGCAATCAGTTCGTGCTCAGGCGTATCGGTGGCAAGACGTAAGATAGGAATGTGGGAGGGAACAAGCCGAAGCAGCTCGATTAGCGCTTCGGCATAGGCATACTCACTTAAAAGGGCAAAAGGATTTTGGGAAAACTCACATGCCAAGTCGGTGTTTTGAATGACATGTAAATTGTGAAATTTAATGCCATCAATGCCCGCCTCCACCAAGCCTTGCACACTCTCTTTCCACAGTATGGGTGTTTCATGAGGCAAGCCGATAATGAGGTGCGCATAGACTTTCAAACCTTTATCCTGTAAACGTTTGATGGCTTCTAGCGAACACGCGGCATCATGCCCTCGGTTGATGCGTTTCAAACTCGCATCGTGCAAGCTTTGCACGCCCAGTTCCACCACCACATCAATGCTTTGATTCAGTTCAGCCAAATACTCCAGTGTCGATTCGCCCAAACAATCAGGTCTCGTGCCTACATGTAATGCGCGAAAAGGATACAGTGAGAGCAGTTTTTCATAGGTCTCTTTTTGTTTGATAAGGGAAGCAAATGTTCCCGTATAGGCTTGAATGTAAAGTGCAAATGCTTTGGCGTTGTAACGCCTTTTGGCAAAGGAAAGCGCTTTTTGTATCTGCTCTTCCACGCTCTTTGCATCTGCAATTTGAGCTGCGCGAGCACCGTGTTCGGGACAAAAAGAACAGCCGCCACTGCCATCACGCTCGCGGTTGGGGCAACCAAACTCCACATTAACAGGGACACTAAAAAGTGCTTCGCCATACACGCTTTGCATATGCGCTTTATGGCTGAGATACGGCAGCATTATTTGGAAAAGATTTTGCGAATTTTGGTAAGCCCTAATTGCATCCCGCTGAAACTCATCACTTGCGCCATCTTTTTCCACATTGGCTTGTCATAACATGGATCGGGACATTTGCGACAGCTTGGCTTATGCTCATGCGGACAATTTTTAAGCTTTCCATAGCCATAAATAAACAATGTTTCACATTCTTCACAAATATGGTATGGCAATTCACATAAAGACTCTTCTTTAAAACTGACCTCTAAGACTCCTTTTTTTTTAGGAACATCTTGATGCTTTTTATCGCAATGCAACTGAATAAAACGGTGCAAGGTTTGCGTCTCTGAGATGAGTTTTTCTTTGGTCATGTGCGCTCTTTTGTATGGAATAGTTTATTATAAAGTAATAGTATAAACAAAAAATCATTACATGTAAAAGGGTGTGGTGTTTTAGAGAGGATCTTTAATAAAGTAGTGGCAAACCGAAGTTTGCCACAGGGTACTTACTCTGCTTTTTTAGCAGGGATAATAATGCCTTGATAAGGACCAACTTTATGTTGAAGACGTGTTTTGTTATCATCATAAGGTCCAATATCGCTATCGGCCGCTTTCACTTTAAGATCAGGGAAATCTTTGTCTTTATTGGCTTTGATGGGGCGTTCTTTGTCGTAATTGTTGATATATGCTGCGACATCATACGCTTGAGCGTCACTCAAAATTTTAGCATCGCTGGTTGCACCAAGGGGCATATTCGCCACAATCCAGTCAGCTGCTTTAATCAGTCTAAACATACCAGCACCCGTGTTATAGGTATCTTTCCCCCACAATGGTGGAAACTCATAGCCCATTGCTTTGCCTTCACGTTTAACACCTTGTCCATTGTCACCATGACACGAAGCACACATCTCTTTATAGACCTTCTCGCCCGCAATTGGATCAGCCGCGCGACTCATGATCATTTTACGATCGACTTTGGTTAAAGAGCTTCCTTCTACTTTGGCGCCAATTGGCACACCTTGCGCTAGCCAGTACATATAGGCCACCATTGCTTTCATCTCTTTACCATTCTCTGGCAATGGTTTACCATTCATACTACGTGCCATACATCCGTTAATACGCTCTTCAATCGTACCAATCGCATTCTCGCGTGGGCGGTATTGTGGGAAGTTTGCAAAAACACCCATAAAACCAGCAGAGTATTTTTTCGTTCCTGCATCCAAGTGGCAACTGTTACACGCAAGGTTATTGCCCGCATAGCGCATCTTTTTATCGGCAACTTCTGGACCAATGTATTTATACGTCTCTTGGACTAACGCTTTACCATAGCGCACATAATCGCCAAATAGGTTATTAGGAATCGTTTTTTCATCGGGTGCTTGCCAATCTTTCACCACAGCTGGTTTAAAGCCTTGGTCACTTCGTTTCGCAAGTTCCCCAACATCAAATGCAAAAAGCCCGCTTGCACAGGATGCGACCAATGCTAGTTTGAGCATCAAATCTACCTTCATAAAAGCCTCCTTTAGAATAATTCATGGGATTATCATACGCTTCTCATGTCAATTTATCGTCAATTTCTCCACTGTACTTTTAAGGTATAATTTGGCAATGGTTTCTATTAAAAAGGATCTGTCATCAAAAATTTCCGCATCTTTGCACTCTTTTTTGGACTCTTTTGTGCGTTGGTACTCAGCCTTGGCTTTTTGATCTATCGCGCTAACCATAACCTCTATATCGAAGATGCTAAAAACAGTGTGGAGAGTGTTCTTGGACTTACTCAAGAGCTCATTTCCAATGAAAAACAACTTGCTTTAAGTATAGCACTGATGCTCTCACAAAGTGAAACACTCAAAGAGGGTTACCTCACCAATGACAGAGCGTTACTTTTTGAAACTTTACAGAGTGAAATTTCTAAAATAAAACAGTATCTCCAAATTGAAAACCTTGAAGTACAACTCCATACGAAAGATTCAAAAGCCTATGTGAGAAGTTGGGATTTTGAAGATTATGGAGATGACCTTTCAACATTTCGCAAAGGGATAGCACTGCTTCAACAAACCAAAATGCCTCTCGTTGCCATTGAACTGGGTAAACGATTGAATATTAAAGCACTCTGCCCTATTTATGCTAAAGAGACATTTATAGGTTCATTAGAGATTATCATTAGTTTTGATGAAGTTGCTCAAAAACTCAATGCAAAAAAAATTAATTTTGTTGTATTGATGGATAAAGAACTTTTAGAAGTTGGTGAATGGATGAAAGAACTCGATCAAATTGATAACTATGTAATTGTCAGTAATAGCTGCCCTAGTGGGTGCATCAATGCCTTAAGTGCCATTATCTCTACCTCAACTTTAGAGAAAGGCTTTGCAAGACAAAATGGTGTACTCTTTGGCTTTACGCCACTGTTTGACATTGAAGCTAAACAGGTTGGCTATATTGGTATCTGGTTTGGTGAATCTTTATTAAAGGAGTCTTTACTCCTTCGTGCTTCTCTCACACCCTATACAACACCTTTACATGTAAAAACGCTAGAGCCTGCCATTTCAAACTCTACGCAACGTGAGGTACTCATTCGATGAAAATTTTACTCCTTGAAGATGACCACACTTATAATGAGAGTATTAAAGACTCGCTAGAAGAGATGGGCTACGATGTGGATGCCTTTGAAGATGGACTTGTCGCCCTTGATGCACTCTTTGAAAAACAGTACCACCTTGCTCTCTTAGACATTCGTGTACCCCATATGGATGGGTATGAAATTTTAAAAGAGATTCGTAAAGCCAAGCTTGATCTACCCATCATTTTTATTACCTCACTCACCGACATCAATAATCTTTCGCTAGGTTATGAACTGGGGTGTAATGACTATTTACGCAAACCTTTTTCACTGAAAGAGCTTCAATACCGTGTCTCTCAAACGCTTAAAAGTTACCATCTTCATAGTACACTCGATGTCATCCCTCTCACCCATGGGTTTTCCTACCACAGTGATGATCAGAGTCTTTGGTTTGAAGAGATGCAGGTCAATCTAAGTAATTATGAACGAAAACTTCTTTTTGTTTTAGTTAAGAACAGAGGAAATTTTATTTCCATTGAGCTCATTCATGAATACGTCTGGGAAGGCAAAGAGGTGGGCGAAAATGATATACGTATGCTCATTAAAAAGCTACGAGACAAGACCGATAAAGATTTTATCATCACCGCGAAAGGCATAGGATATAAAATTGCAAAGTGAAACCAAAAATGCATTTATCTTTGCTATTATTCTCACACTGCTTACACTTTTGCTAGTCTCTTTTCCGATTTTAAACTATCTCTCCGTTTCGTTGCGCCTGAGTCAAGTGAACCAAGAAGTACAGTTACGCTCCTACGCCAAAGAGATTGAGTCAACCATTCAGAGCATTCTGCCTTTGCAAAAAACTTTTTTGTTTCCACGCTCCATCATCTTTAAAAGCGCTCTTTTAGATGCCAACAACCACATCGTATTTTCACTGATCGAAGAGCCTATTCCGAGTTTTAATGATGAATTTTTTAAAAATAACACCTCTCTTTTTTACAAACATCCTCTTGCGCCCAATGCTTTACATGTAAAGTTTTTAATCGTGCAAAAAGAGATATCTCATTCGCAAGTTATTTTTGATATATTAGTGATTATCGGTGTTGTTTTAGTGGGAATGTTACTCTTTTCGTACCTTCTTTTAAAACTACTTCTCAAACCTTACATTGAAACGTCCACACGGATGAACCTCTTCTTTACTGACGTCATGCACGAGCTTAAAACGCCTCTAGGTATTATGCAACTCAATATTGAGGGCTTGGTACAAAAATACAAAGATAAACGCCTTAGTCGCACTCTTGCGGCTCTTTCTACACTTTCAACATTGTATGATGACCTTGAGTACCTCATTAAAAATAAAACGATCACCTATACAACGGAATTACTTGATTTTTCAACATTTTTGGAAGATCGTATTGCTTATTTTGAGGCATTGAGCTTTTCAAAAGAGATTAGCATTGTCGCAGACATTGAACCTGATCAATATGTCTGTATCAATCGTATTGAGTTACAACGTATCATCGACAACAATTTAACCAATGCCATTAAATATTCTCCACCTAAAACCACCATTCATGTCTTACTAAAAGAAAAAAATCAACAACTTTTCTTTCAAGTCAAAGATCAAGGGGTAGGCATTAAAGAGATTGGAAAGATTTTTGAGCGTCATTATAGAGGTGATATCTATAAAGGTGGTTTTGGAATAGGTCTTAGTATTGTGAAAAGTATTTGTGATAAGTATGGTATTGTGGTCGAAGTGAAATCAGAAGAGCAAAAAGGAAGTGAATTTAACTATTGGTTTGAAAAAGAGGTGGAGGAGAAAATCTCCCCCGAAGAATTATAGTGCTGTTACGTTCTCAGCTTGTGGGCCTTTTGGACCTTCGCCTAGTTCATAAGTAACTTTTTGGCCTTCTGCCAAAGATACACGACCATAACCTGATCTATTTACTTGACGAAAGTGTACGAATACATCTTTTCCGCCATCGTTTGGTTGGATAAATCCAAAACCTTTTTCATTGTTAAACCATTTAACGGTTCCCTCTAATAAAGCCATCATATGCTCCTGTTATAAGATCGAAAAGTAGAAAATTGAGTATTTTTGGAGTATTTTAGGATGCTAACTAAAGGTCACGTATCAAAAAACTACCAAAGATGAACTCGAACCTCATCTTTCTAGGAAAATAGTGTATCTTATTTTTTAAAATAAAGCAAATTTAAATCGCATTTCACTATACTAGACCATGAAAATAGCAAAAACATACGCACTTTACAGCACAATCATCCTTACACTCACACTCATCTTCATTACGAGTGTCTGGTTTGTCAAAAAAGCACAAGAAGAAAGCCAGATTGTACAAGAGCAAAGTAGTGTGTTTGAGCGCTACAAAGCAGTCTTAAATCTTGAAAATAGTGTGTTAAGGCAAATAAGTCTTAACTACTCACGTTTGGATGAAATAAAGGCATTTGTCAATACCCCTGATTTGGCAAAGAACAAAGATAATTTAGAACCTTTACTCTCTGCATTTGGACTTCATTATCTTTTTATTTTTGATGCTTCAAAAAAGCAGGTTTATACCCATAAAAGTGATGGGGTACAAAACATAAATCTTGATTTATCGTCATTTAATGCCTCATCTTCTTCATTAAGAGAGTTTTATCACTTTGAAAATGGAACATTTATCCAATTTTTTTTAGCACCAATTTATACTTCATCACATTTAGTACAAACAGGCGATCTCATAGGATTTTTACTTTTAGGACGTCTTTTTGATCAATCATTCCTCACAAATATGGAACATACGACTCTTGGATACACCACTTTGTTTCAAAAAGAGAATCACCCTTTTGGTGATCAGCATTTTGAACTTCCACTTCTTTCCTTGCAAAATGAAGTGATTGGCTATCTCGATTTTAACTATTCCCCTTCACTTTTACTTTTTATGAATGAATTTCAAAACACTATGGCATTTCTAGGATTCCTTACTATTCTCTGTACCATGGTACTGTTTTATTTTCTCACCCAAAACATTATTTTTATACCGATTAAGCGTATCTCTATGGCACTTAAAAGCCATAATCTTAATTATATTGCAGCTCTCTCACGCCAAAAAGATGAATTGGGTGAAATTGCACATCTTATTTATGATCATGAGAAGCAGACGAACCTCCTTGAACACTACAAAGAGGCCGTAGATGAAAACACCATTGTCTCAAAAACCAATCCCAAAGGTATTATTACCTATGCCAACAAACAATTTATTGCTATTTCTGGCTATAACGAATCAGAACTTTTAGGAAAACCGCACAATATTGTGCGACATCCCGATAACCCTCATAGTTTTTTTAAAGAGATGTGGACAACGCTCAAAGAAGGAAAAACATGGAAAGGTGTTGTAAAAAATAGACGTAAAGATGGAACAGCCTACTATGTTAAATCCGTTATTATGCCTCTGTTTGACGATCAAGGAAATATTCAAGAATATATTGCCATTCGTTACGACGTGAGTGAACTTTTTGAGCAGGTGGATCATCTGCGCAAAGATAAACTTATTGAATTACCAAGTCGTAAAGTGCTCCTAGAAGCCATTGAACACGCTAGCAACCCTCACTTAGCCATTCTAAATATTTCTGGTTTTCGTGACATCAATACTCTACATGGGCAAGCCTTTGGTGATCTTTACTTGCGTCATTTAGCCATCACTATCAAACAACTTATGTCCAAGTCATGGCAATTTTTTTACCTCCATAGTGATGAATTTGCCCTTTATTGTGATACGTCTGTTCCCGATAATACATTTAACGATGAGTGTCACCACATCCTGACGATCCTGAATCATGAGGGACTTCTGATCCAAAATACATTTTATCCTCTCTCCCTTCGTTGTGGTATTGCAAATGGAGTGAGCTATCTCTATAATCGTGCTGAAATTGCGATGAAAGAAGCACGAACATCGCATAAAGCTTTCGTTATTTACGATGATAACAAGGGCTTTGAAGAGCGTCTTCAAAAAGATATCCAATGGAATGAAACACTCATGAGTGCTCTGAAAGAGAACCGCTTTACGATTTTTTTTCAGGAAATTGTTCCTTTACATGTAAAGGAACCATCACGTAAAAAATACGAAGTGCTCATCCGTCTCATTGATGCGAAAGGCAACATTATTTCTCCCTATCATTTTATTGATCTTTCTAAGCGTATACACCTGTATGACCAACTGACGCGTTTTGTTATGCAAGAAGGATTTAGAGCTGCTGCTGAACTATATTGTGATATTTCAATCAATATTACACAAGAAGATATTCTAACGCCAGATACAATCCAATTATTATTCGATCTACTTAAACAGTATCCTACACTCAAAGGACATATCACCCTTGAGCTAGTTGAATCAGAAGGCTTAGAAGACTCAACAGAGGTACAAACATTTCTACAGCAAGCAAAAGAGCATGGCTGCTTACTCGCGATTGATGATTTTGGATCAGGATATTCTAACTTTGAATACCTTTTGCGTTTAAATGTTGATTTTATCAAAATCGATGGCTCACTGATTAAACATCTTGATACGGATGCTAACGCCTATGAAACGGTTAAAACGATCACTCATTTTGCAAGAAACCTTGGTATTTTGGTCGTCGCTGAATTTATACATAACAAAGAAGTTTTAGAAAAAGTACAAGAACTTGGCATTGAATTTGGACAAGGGTTTTATTTGCATGAGCCTTCACCTAAACCGAAACTAATGAGGTAACATGATCACCATAGAAGAATTTATAAAGGTCGTTTCGCAAAACAAATTTGTTGAGGGTCATGAAGTATTGGAAGTAGAGTGGCATCGTCTTAAAAAACTTCCAGAGTATGCAGATGAAGCAAAAATTCTTAAAGGTCTTATCAACGCTTCTACCGCCTTAGCGCTCGCATGCAAAGGGAAGAAGGAAGGAGCACTTCAAGTATGGCAAACCTATGAAAAATATGCACCCTTAATTCCAAAAACTCTATCCTTGTCTAAAACACACTACGAAGAAGCTCAAAAACTATTGATAGCGAAAAAAAATCTTTACATGTAAAAAGTAGAGTAGATCAAATAAAACGAAATTACCCAAAGCATCTTGTTTAAAATAGCCGTATAAAGCTTTTCATCAATACGCTCGTGAATTTTATTTCCTATCCAAAAACCTATCAATGAAATAAATACAAAAAGCATGATCAGCGCACCATTATCGAAACTAAAGCTGCCATGGTAACCAAAAATGAGTATTTGTAAAATTTTATTGGCAATAAAACAGAAACTCATAACGCCAATAGCCCGTTTTTTATCCAACTTAAACTCTAATATCAACATAATCAACATTGGTGACATAATATTTGCCATGCCACCTACTAAACCGCTTAAAACGCCCATTATAATGGTCGTCATATTTTTTTGCTCAGCAACAGCATGTGTTAACGAAAGATGTAAGCGCTCTTTATTGAGGTATAAAAGCATAACGCCTGCTAATATAAGTTTGTAATAATGGCTGTAATGCGCTACGAGCAACTGTGTTCCTAGAATACTTCCTACCATTACCGAGAGGATCAATAGCCAAAATCCTCGCCAGATATCACTAAAAGAATTCGCTTTTTTAAGACTGACAACATTGGTTATAAGCGTGGGAAAAAGAGTGTATAAAACAGCTTGTTTGAGGTCTAGGAAAAGAACAAAAAGTGGCGTGGCAATCATTGGGAAGCCAAAACCAACAATACCATGAAAAAATCCTGCTAGCAAGACTATCAGGATTTCAAAGATAAAAAAATCACTCTCCATGCTTATAATACCAACTCATAGTATCTTCGCCTACTTTTTGAGAAAAAATCTTCTGGAGTCCCCGTGGTAAGATAATTGATTCACCTTCTTTTGCATGGGGTGATTCAAAAATTAAATACCATTCAACTTTGTGAGAAAGGGCATTAAGCATGCTTTGTCCCCCTTCGATCATCACCATTGAATAATCATTGATTTTATCCAGTGTCTCTTCAATCATTACAGAACGATGGGGAACATCAAAAAGGGGAATCGTTACATCAAATGATTTTTGTTTGGAATAAATAAGAATATTGGGTGCTTTTCCATTACACAATCGTGCATCAAGAATGGGACGATCGGTTCGTACCGTATTGCCACCGATCACTAAAAGATCACAGCAATTTCGTAAATTGTGTACCATTTTTCGCGAATCAAGAGAGGTAATGATTCCTCCAGTTGCCACACCATTGCTACTCACTGCAAGTTTAAAAAAAACAAAAGGGCGTTTTTTTTCTTTACATGTAAAAGGCGTGAGTAGAAGATCACATTTATCTTTAAGTACCCCAAATGAAACATTAACCCCTTTCTTTTGTAAAAAAGCACCACCGCCCTTGGCAGTGTTACTCTCATCAAAAGAACCAATGACTACGCGCTTAATACCCAAAGCGTCAATCAATCCTGAACAAGGAGGTGTTCTGCCAAAATGATGACATGGCTCTAGCGTTACATGTAATGTCAGATTGTGAAAAAGAGAGTTATGGTGTTCTTTTAAAAATGCATGAAGTTCAGATGCATCCTCTAGTGTACGGATGCGTCTATCTTCGGTGAGTGTTTCATAAGCCGCTTTAAGGGCAAGGACTTCAGCGTGAGGCATTCCAGCTTTTTGATGTGCGCCAATCCCTAAAATATCGCCTTGGTCATTGCTTACAACTGCACCCACTGCAGGATTTGGGAAAGTTAGCACTTGATATGCCCAAGCGGCATCAAGTGCTTTTTGCATTAAAACAGTGTCAAATGCACTTACCATTCAAAATAAGTTCGAATACTTTCAATCTCATCCAGAGAAATCTGTTTGAGTTCATTTTCAACGCGTACAGAGGCAATATTAGCGTCAAAACCTTCAAGAAGACCAATAAATTTCTCTTTACTGTTCAATTTTACTTTGACTTTTTCACCAATTGAGGCTATAAAATGTTCAGGCTTGGTAAGTTTTCGCTCAATACCAGGAGAACTGACTTCAAAAAGGTATTCACCCTCAAGTGGTGGCTCTAAATCGAAAATAGGCGATAAAATACGACTCACTTCTGCGCATTTATCAAGACTAATGCCCTCTTTTGAAGTGATATAAAGGCGAAAAATTCTTTTATCAAATTCACTGACGACTTCGGTATCATACAAAGATACGCCGCAGCTTTCAACAATTTTGACCATCTGTTCTTTATCAAGCATCGTTATTTTTACCTTTTTTGAGCTCTTCTTCAACCTTTGCAAACAGAGCATCCATCTTGTTTTGGCGCTCTAAACTATCGTCGAAATGAAATGTAAACCGAGGACAACGAAACCACCCTTCCGCTTGCATACAATGTGTTTGGATATGACGCTGAACACGATCAAGATGAGAGAGAATATAACGCTTTTCTGCCTCATCATAAATAGAACCATCTAAATAGACAATCGCATCGTACTTTCCACGACTACACTCGACATCAACCACACAAACACCGCGAAGCATCTCATCTTCTAAGGTGGAAAGCGCTTCAGGAATGAGTTCTCTTAAAACGCTCTGGGTTCTCTGAATTTTAATACTTTTGTCTATCATAGTTTCGCTTTTTCTTCAACCTCTTTAAAGCTTTCGATATAATCGCCTACTTTAATATCTGTGTAGCCTTCAATGCCTACACCACATTCATAGCCTTTACCGACCTCTTTAACGTCATCTTTAAAACGTTTAAGAGAAGAAACACTGCCCTCATAGATGATAACACCATCACGAATAACCCTAATTTTGACACCTCTATTGATCGTTCCATCTGTAACGATACAACCAGCGATATGACCCAATTTAGGAACGGCAAAGACTTCTCTAACAATTGCCTGACCGATATTTTCTTCACGAATCACAGGAGCCATAAGACCCGTCACTAAGTTTGTGACATCATCAATCAAATCATAAATAATGTTATAGGTTTTGATCTCAACACCCGCACTGCGAGCCTTTTCTTTCACAATACCAGTAGGGCGTACATGGAAACCTAAGATGATACAGTCCGAACTGGCACTTGCAAGCGCTACATCGCTCTCTGTAATCCCACCAATACCTGCACTGACAATATGAACTTTTGTTTCAGAATTTCTGATCTTTTCTAAACTACCTTTGATCGCTTCAAGACTACCTTGAACGTCTGCTTTAATAATAACTGGTAATGTTTTTAATGCACCCTCAGCAATCATGGCACTCAAATCATCTAAGCTTACTTTTGTTGTTTTAGAGAGCTCTTTTTGACGGAGATATTCTGCTTTTTTCTTCGCATATTCACGTGCGATTTTATCAGTTTTAACGCTAATCAATGTTTCGCCAGCACCAGGAACTTCACTCAAACCTAGAACAACAACAGGCTCACCTGGTAATGCTTCTTTAACAGACTGACCTAAGTCATTCAACAATGCTTTTACTTTTCCAAAAGCAATACCCGCCACGACAATATCACCCACGCGTATCGTACCATCTTCGATAACAACGGTAGCTACAGGACCTCTTCCTTTTTCCAAAGAGCTCTCAATTACCGTTGCTTTAACTTCTCTACTTGGATCGGCTTTCAGTTCTAAAAGATCCGCTTGTAATAAAATAGTTTCAAGTAAGTCTTCAATACCCATACCTGTTTTTGCAGATACTGGGACAAACTCATGCTCACCACCCCAATCAATAGGCGTAATACCAAGCTCAGCTAGTTGTGCTTTAACAAGATCTGGATTAGCGGCTTCTTTATCCATTTTATTGACAGCAATAATAATAGGAACGCCTGCTGCTTTGGCATGCTCAATAGCCTCTTTCGTTTGAGGTTTAACACCATCATCGGCAGCAACTACGACAATAACGATGTCGGTCACTTTTGCACCACGTGAACGCATCTCCGTAAAGGCTTCGTGACCTGGTGTGTCGATAAAGGTAATGTTTCTACCATTTTTTTCAACCATATAAGCACCCACGTGTTGGGTAATACCACCCGCCTCGCCTGCTGCTACTTTGGCACTTCTAATGTAATCAAGCAATGAAGTTTTACCGTGATCAACGTGACCCATAATCGTAATAACAGGAGCACGCTCAACAAGATGTTGCTCACCAGCCTCACCCTCTTCATCGTATGCTTTAACATAGTCAAAGGCTTCTTGATCATTGACTGTTGTAACATTAACACCAAAAGTATCCGCTAAAATTTCAATTGAATCTTTATCTAAAAAGTCATTTTTAGTGAACATAACACCGAGAGAGAAAAGCTCTTTAATGACTTCACTAACCGATTTATTGATTTTCTCTGCAAACTCATATACTCTAATCTCTTCAGGAATTTCAATTGCACTGATGGCTTCAACTTCTTGAACTTGAGAAGGGCGACGTCTACGTTTACGTCCCACTCTCTGAATTCCCTGCATCACAAAGTTGGTTTTCTTCGTCGTTCTAATTTGACTTGGATCAATCTGTTTTTTCTTTTTAGCTTCTTCATTAATGGTAATACCGACATTAAGATCGGGGAGAACAATCATATCCTCTTCTTCCGTATCAATATTCGTATCTGCCATTTCAATATTCAATGTAAGATCTAATTTCTCTGCATTTGCTTTTTTCTCCGCAGGTACTTTTTTTACTTTCTTTTTCTTCTTTTGCAATTCACTAGCGGCATTTGAGGAGGAGAACATAGACTCGATGCTTCGTGAAGGTGTATTTTCTCTAGCACCATAAAAAGATGATGGACTTTCTTTCTCTTCAACTTCGACTTCTTTCACATCAGGTCGTTTCTTTTTGACGATCACCAAACCTCTGCGCTTGCGTACATTTGTAGGATCTAATTTTTCTTCCATATCCTCTTCTGTGTCACTAGATGCTTCTGTTGCGACTTTGGCAATTTGATCATCGTGAAGGACTGTTTTAGCAACAATCCCTGTTTCAAGCTCTTTTTCTTTTAAAGTTTTCGTTTTAGGCGTTATTACTTCATGTACTATGGGTTTTTCAACGACAGGTAGTGGTGGCGTCTCTACAACTTCAACTTTTTTGATTTCTGGAGTTTTAGGTTGAGCAGATGGTTTACTTGCTTGTGCATTTTCTCCACTTAAAATATAGTTTATGAGTTTTTCGGCATCTTCTGTAGTAATTGCACTTGCATGTCCTTTGACATCCAAACCAATACCCATCGCTTTTTCGATGATATCTTTATTTTTCATGCCCAATTCTTTTGCTATTTCTGCTATACGAACTTTATCCATTCGACCCTATCTCCTTAAAAATTTTACCAAATTCCATCATTGCTTTGTGATTTGTTTTGCATTTATTGTTGAGTATTTTTACAACTTTCTTTTCATTGTTTGTCATACATGCCTTGCAGATATAAAAGCTTCTTCCTACCTTGGAAAAGAGCACGAGCTTTCCGTCTACAATCTGCAATCTTTGTAAACTTCCTTGTAAAGATCTCTCTCTACAAACAATGCACATTCGTATGGGTTGACTCATTTTTGCGCCTGATTATATCAAATTTTAGCTGTTTTTCAGCTTTTTACGATTTCAAAACCATTGTTATCTAATTCAAAGATTTCTACTCTAAACATTCCAAATGCGTTTTTAAGAGCAATTGCAACCTTTTGAGCATCTTCAGCCCTAACAAGGCTAAAAAAAGATGAACCACTTCCTGAGAGTGTACTCATCAATGCACCATTTTTTAAAGCAATTTCACGCACTTCAAAAAGTTCTTTTAGTTGCTTCATACGGCGATGTTCATGCATACAATCTCTCGATGCCACCTTTAAAAACTCCCAGTTTTCACTAAAAAAAGCTGCGGTAAGTAAAGATGCACGGGAAAGGTTGTAAACCGTATTTTTCATTAAATATGACTTCGGAAGTAACGTTCGTGACTGCGCTGTTGACATTGGGCGATCTGGGATCACCATCACTACTTTTAATTTTTCACTTAACTCTTTCCTAAGTGTCTTTACTTTTCCATGTTCCACTATGGAACTTGTAAATCCACCATAAACAGCAGGTGCAATATTGTCTGGGTGGGTTTCATATAAAATAGCTTTATTTAAAATACTTTCTCTACTTGCTTTTACACCTGCCATTTCATAAGCACTTGCTATGGCACCTACGATTACGGCTGAACTACTTCCTAGACCTCTTGAAAAGGGAATATTATTATAAAACTCAAAACGGAAAGGATCTTTTCTGCCCGTAAGTTCTTGGTAGATGTCATAAAAAATAGAGACGAAAATATTGTTTTTCTTAAGCTTTGCATTCTCTTCACCTTCTCCTTTAACAGAGATACTTTGGTAACTTGAAGGTTTAATACAAACTTCGTTATACAGCGCAATGGCAAGACCTAAACAATCAAATCCGGGTCCTAAATTGGCACTGGTCGCTGGTATTTTTATCTTCACACATTGCTCCTAAACTGCTGGTAACATATAAAGTGGTTCAACATTATCGTTAAAAAGGGTCTCATCTAAAACTTCAGGGAGCGTAAAGGGCTGTTCAATGGGATCATCCAAACGCTTCGTTACAATCTCATGCGCCTCTTTGATAAAATAAAGATTACGCATCGCGCGAATAGGTCTGCTCTGATTAAAGACAAACCCATCACATGCCAGAAGAGGAATTTTTAATGCAATACTCAATGTTTTTAAAAAAATGTAAGTAATTTTAATTGCCATAAAGCTTCCAGGCCCTCTAGCAAAAAAAAGTCGCACGGGTTGATACACTTTCAAAACTTCTTCAAACAATAAGGGCAATGCCTCACTGGTTTGATCTGTTGTTTCAAAAGTTTTAATCAATTGGTTATTTTCATAAATGCCTACATGTAACGGTGAAGTAAGTGTAATAACAACAATATCAACAACTGTTTTTATGCGTAAACCTTTTCAAACTCTTGTGCTTTTTCAACACTCAATGTTCTAATTTCATAATTACTTGGATCTCTTAAAATTGCTTTAGTGAGTTCATGATTTAAATTATGGCTACCAGCATATGAGGTATAATCTCCAACAAAAGGCGCTCCTAATAAAGAAAGATCACCAATGGCATCCAAAATTTTATGTCTGACAAACTCATTCGAGAAACGTAATCCTTCAGGATTAAGAATTTTATTGTCATCCATAACCACTGCATTATCAAGTGATCCTCCAAGGGCTAGCCCACGAGAGCGTAGCATTTGCACATCTTTGAGGAAACCAAAGGTGCGGGCACGTGATATTTCTTCAATAAAATTCTTTTTACTAAACTCAAAACTATACTCTTGTCTACCAATGGAAGGGTGAGTAAACTCAATCATAAAGTTATATGTTGGTTTCAAACTAGGTGTGACGCGCGCAAATTTTTTCCCGTCTTGAACTTCAACTTCTTTCTTGATAATCAACACTTGTTTCGTTGCTTCAAGTTTTCGTATACCTGCTTCATCAAGCATCATACAAAAACTAGCACTACTCCCATCCATAACAGGTACTTCTGCACCATCTAATACAACTCTAATATTATCAATACCATACGCATAGACGGCTGAGAGAAGATGTTCAATCGTTGAGATATAAGCATTCGAATTTCCAATGACGGTTGCCATTTGTGTATTGACAACATTTTGAGGCAATGCTTGAACCAATAATCCTACATCGCTTCGATAAAAAATAATACCGCTATTTGCCTCAAGGGGTTCCAAATGTATTTGAATAGGTGTGCCTTTATGAAGTCCTATTCCAACACCGCTAACCGCCTTGGCTAATGTGGTTTGTTTCACACAACGTCCTTTATCTCAATAACATTATCACGCACAATAATTTTTTGAAGCACATTTTGTTTTAATGTCTCCCTATCCACAATCTCTCCATTAAAGATCAGATGACCTCTTGGGCTGATACCACTGAGTACGATATATTCACCGTCGCACTGCACTAATCCGTCAATAATACCATAAATACTCATACTCTCTTCACAAAAAACTTTTGCACCACTGTTAACACGGCCAAAAATAACAATTGGAATACTCTCAATAATTTCTTCACCAGAACGAATAGGACGATCATAAAGCTTAAGTTTTGGTAGTTGCTTAGACTCTGATAAGACTTCTGAAATTACCTCTTTCTTAGGTTCTTCTTCAAGCAAAGGCGTTTCTTTTTTAATTCCACCAAAACGAATATTGCAGTTGTTAATTTCTTTATAACAAACTCCACTTTGCTCTAAAACAAAAGCAATATTCTTCGTTATATTCCCTTCAACAAGCAAAAAGAATTCCTTCAAAAGAAGTGTATTTTTTCTAAAATACTCTAAGAAAGAGGCTTCATCATCAATTTCAATATGAAATACTCTGACATTTTTTTGTGTTACTTTCATCTATCCATAATCTTCTTTGCTGATTCTATTACATTAAATACGCTCTCTTTAAGCCATACCTCATCCATCCACTCTTCAGGTCTAACATCTACGCCTTGTACAAACATACCGAAATGGAGATGATCGCCAAGTGCCAAGCCTGTCATTCCTGTTTTAGCAATAGGCTCTCCTGCCTTAACAACATCACCCTCTTTCACCATAAAACTAGAACAGTGCCCATAAAGAGAATAAACACCTAAGCCATGTGAGATAATAATATTATTACCATAAATTCCATTTTCACGGGCAAAGACAACCACACCGTCATTAGAAGTTAACATTGTCGCTTGTGCATTGCTTGCAAGATCCAAACCTAAATGGTAAGACTCACTTGTAGGCTGTTTATCATACTCATAAAAACGGTGATCCCCAAAACTTGCAACCACTTTGCCATTACGTAAAGGGTAAAAAGCTTTAAGATAAAATCCACTGACAAGCTCTTTAGGAACATCTGATGTTACTTTTAGAATGTTGGCTTCATTTCCTTTACGCATATCTTCATTAACAAACTTAAATTTCTCTATTTTGTTAAGCGAGGACCTCTCTGGTGCCACTTCAGAAATAAGATCAGCAATCTTTCCATCTAAAAATCGATCTTCAAGGGCAATGGTTGAAGTTTTATATTTTTTATCCTGCAAGAAATAAGGAATATGTGCTTTGGTTAAGTTTCCAGCACGATCAATGGCAACCACAGAAGCACTAAAACTTTCAATATGCGTTGGCCATGCAACCAAAGAGATGTAATACCCATCTTTGTAAAAAGGTGTTGGATAAAATTTCTTTCCAAAGTTTGTCTCAATATAAAGCGATTTCATTGCCTCATCTTGTGCTTTGAAAATTACGGTAGCAACGCCACCACGCATAATTTTATACGAACTTCCAATGACATTAACCTCAGGTCTTTTGGTATCAACTTTAACAATAGACTTTTCACTCGCACTATTACCTGCAAAAAAGTTCCATTTGCTTATGTCCGTCGCTTCAACGGTTAGTTCAAATGCTTTTTTATTGGCGCCAAATCCTGTTTTTGGGAAAGTGAGGTTTAAATCAACTACTTTTTCTGCGGTTTTAAACTCTTTGGTTTCAAGCACTACGCTTTTTTCGCCATCAAATAGGGAAGCACGTACAAAACGAATTCCACTATTGTCCTCTATCTGTACTTTGATGGGATCTTTTAAATTCCAATCTATCTCTTTGGCAAGGGCAATTTTAGGAGCTTCTCTTTCAAATAAATTTGAGTTATACACATAAGTAAGTCCACCTACTAAAACTAGAAAAATAAACCCTAGCGCATACGCTGCTATTGAAGATTTTCTTTGCTGTTTCATTCTTTATCTATCCTTTTTATTTTTTCCACAATTTCATCTCGAAGTGCTTTAGGATCACACACAGGAACTTCAAATCCTGCAGCCGTCTTATGACCGCCTCCTTGATACATTAAAGCAATTTTTGAGACATTAATATCTTTACTCCGCAATGAGACTTTATAGCCTCCCTCTTTTTCTTCCAAAATCATAATGGCAATTGTTACATTAACAATGCTCCTGAGCATATTGACGATATTTTTGGTATCGTGTCGTTTCGCTCCTGTTGCTTCCAAAGTCGCTTTATCAAAAATAATCGTGGCAATACGCCCATTTTCATAGAGATCAAAATGATTCAACATATAACCGTAGAGTCTTATTTTTGAAAGAGGCTCTCTTCGTTTTACCTTTGAAGCAATTTCTTGGGGATTTGCCCCACATTTCACCAATTGGGCTACAATTTGAAATGTTGCCTCGTCCATATCACCATAAAGGAAAAAACCTGTGTCATCGGCAATAGCTGTATAAAGACAAATGGCGCACTCTTTACTCATCTCAATCGCATTCGCTTTAAGAAGTTCATACACCACCATACCAGCACTTGTAAAACGATCAACCACAAGATTTATATTTCCAAAATAGCGATTAGTTAAGTGATGATCAATGTTGATAATCTCATAATCCCCTTCAGGAATTTTAAGTCTATCACGTGTCGAGCAATCACAACTGACAACCAAATCAAAACTCTTTGGCAAGGTATACTTTATTTTAGAATAGCCTGGCAAAAAGTCATACGACTGTGGAAGTTCACTATTTTTATTGTAATGCGTCACTTTTTTACCGGCTCGTGTTAGCACGTCAAATAAAGCTAAAGCACTCCCTAATGTATCACCATCTGGATGAACATGAGAGACAATAACAATGTGATCGGCCTCAAGCATTCGTTTCCACGCTTGTTGATACATTACAACTCCACTTAGTAATAAAGTGCAGATTATACTTAATTTTGACTGAAAAGTTATTGATGCTCTTTAGCGTGATTTATTCGAACTTTTATAAACAAATGCTAACACTTCTGCTACTGCTTTATAAAGATTTTCAGGGATAATGTCACCTAAATTGCATTTTTTATAAAGCTCTCTTGCTAATGGAGGATTTTCAACAATCTGGATATTATAGTTCATTGCAATCTCTTTAATACGTAGTGCCATAAAATCTGTTCCTTTGGCAATAACTTTTGGGGCAGCTTCTTTGTCTTGATTGTATCGAATTGCAATAGCATAGTGTGTCGGATTTGTAATAATGACATCCGCTTGTGGAATTTCCTGCATCATGCGCTTTTTCGTCATTTGCATCTGAATTTGCCTGATCTTAGCTTTAATCTTAGGATCACCTTCCATCTGCTTATATTCATCCTTCATTTCCTGCTTACTCATGCGTAAACTCTTAAAATAAGAAAAACGTACAAACAGAAGATCTGCAAGTGCCAACACAAGAAAAAGGATTAAAATGACAGAAATGAGAATAATCATTTTATGTTTTAGCCATCCTAACTGATCAGGTAAAGGAAAAGATATAACCGTTGGAAGCTCTTTGGTAAACGCAAGGAGAAAAAAGTAACAAACCCATAATATAGCGCCTACTTTAATAATAATCTTAAGCATTTCAACCAATTTTTTGATTGAAAAAAGGTTTTTTAGCCCCTTCATAGGATCAATTTTGCTAAAATCAGGCATTAAAGGTTTTGTTGTGAAAATCAAGCCAGTCTGCAACACATTGGCTAAAATTCCAGCCACTGAAACCGCTAAGGCTAGAGGGATAACCATAAAGATAACTTCTCGAAATGAGATAATTGACAGTTGCAGTGTCACTTCTTTGGTAATTTCAACGCCAATCAAAGAGTGATAATAGTGATAAAGATACACGGTACGCGATTCTATCCACGGAAACATGGCCAAAAAAACCGCTAACGCCACGACAAGCGTTATAAAAGCACTGGTATCTTGACTTTTAGGGACATTACCATCATTTCTGGCATCTTCAATCTTCTTGGAACTGGGTTCTTCCGTCTTCTCTTGATCATCCGCCACAGTGTAACATCCCTACTTAGATCACTGTTTTATGGGTAATTTTCATTGAAAAATCAAGCCAAACCGCTTGATGGATCAAACTTCCACTGCTGATTGCATCCACACCTGTTTTAGCATATTCTATAATATTGTCTTTTGTGATGTTTCCGCTCGCTTCTAAAAGAACGTGAGGAAAATGGCTGTTTTTATATGCAACAACCGCTTTGATATCCTCATGCGACATATTGTCACACATGACAATATCGGCGCCACATTGCATTGCAAACTTTGCAAATTCAACATCTTCCGACTCAATTTCTATTTTACATGTAAAGGGAAGTTTTTCTCTGGCTTCGGCAATAAAAATCTTTAAATCATCAATCGTTTTAAGATGGGTATCTTTGATCATCAAACAATCATCCAAACCCATTCGGTGATTGCTACCTCCACCACAACGAATGGCATATTTCTCAAAAACACGTAAATGCGGTCTTGTCTTTCTGGTATCTAAAAGTTTGAGAGTATAGCCTTGAAGCACTTTTTTATAACTTGCTACATTGCTTGCAATGCCACTGGCATGTTGCATTAAATTCAAAATCGTACGTTCACAACGTAAAATATTTTTAGATTTTCCTTCAATTAAAGCAACTAGATCTCCTTTTTGAAGGGCATCGCCATCTTCAAAATAAAAGGTGACATCGAGCTTATTCATCTTGCACAGTGCCTTAACATAAGGACGTCCTGCAAAAACACCCATATCTTTACAGATAATATTAGCACTTGCAAAGCTATCTTTTCCCACTAATGAAAAAAGATCACCTCGACCCACATCCTCTTCAAGTGCCTTTTTAACAAACTTTTTAATCATAATTCAAACATCCTGTTCAAAGCAGTATGTGCCCATTTTCGTGTCTCTTCCAAAACACTAATTTCATTCTCAAAGCGACCTTCTTTGATACTTAAAAGTACGTTATAGACATCTTGTAACGTCGTTTCATTCATCGTTGGACATTCTGGTTTTGAAGAAGAGAGAACGTATGTATTCTCTTGACGTAGACGCTTAATCATATTATATTCCGTTCCAATTGCCACTTTTTGTTCACTTGGGAGTTTTTTGACATACTCAATAATCTGACTGGTAGATCCCACAAAATCAGAGAGATCACATACTTCAGGCTTGCATTCTGGATGTGTGACGATTAAAATATCAGGGTATTTCGCACGGTAAAAAGCAATATCATCCACATCAAAGAGCTGATGGACAGAGCAAAAACCGTTATAACATAAAATATCAGCCTCTTTAGGATCACTTCCATCGCCCACGACACAGGATTTAAGCCCCATCTCTTTGGCAATGTTTTGTCCCAAACAACGATCAGGGACAAAGAGGATCTTTTTATTACTCTCAAGCGCCTTTGTAATGATTTTTTTAGCGTTTGAACTGGTACACACATAACCGTTCATTTTACCTACAGCTGCTTTAACATCTACAGAGGAATTAATGTATGTCACGGGTAAAATATCTTCTTTTTTAATGCCTGCTTTTTCTAAAATAGCCACATTTTGATCGAAATAGTCCACATCTATCATACGCGCCATTGCACAACAAGCGATTTTAGGCATAAATACACGCTTTTCAGGTGCTAAAATTTTAACACTCTGCCCCATAAATCCTACGCCGCAAAAAACCAAATAAGGATTACTATCTTTTGCTGCCCATTGCGCAAGTTGAAGAGAATCTCCAGAAAAATCTGCTAATTCAAAAACTTCATCTTTTTGATAAAAATGTGCCACAATGCTTACATGTAACTCGTGTTTGAGTTTTAAAATTTCTTTTTTTAATGTGTGATTATCCAATCTCAATTCCTTCCGTTCTATCGAAAAAAGTCATTATAGCGTTAAAGAAATAATAACAAAATTATTGCTATACTGTGCCAACTTTAATGAAGGATACGGTGTGGACTTTCTCTTTAATATCAACGTTCAATTTTATATTTTAAGCTATCTTGTTGGCGGTATTCCCTTTGGTTTATTGCTTGCAAAACTTTTTACAGGTCAAGACATCAGAGAAGCAGGAAGTGGAAGTATTGGGGCAACCAATGTACTACGGGTTCTAAAAGAATCCAATCCAAAATTGGCGAAAAAATTGGCTATTGTTACGGTTGTTTTAGATGCATTAAAAGGCATTGCTTTACTTTTGATTGGTAAATTCGTTGGTCTGAGTGTCGAAACACTTTGGGCCATTGCTATTTTTGCCGTTATTGGACATTGTTATAGCCCTTATCTTAAATTTGAAGGTGGAAAGGGCGTTGCAACAGGAGCTGGTGTGCTGTTTATCATGTTGCCTATCGAAACTGCGATTGCTTTTGTGACATGGTTTATTGTGGGCAAAGTGCTTAAAATCTCTTCGTTGTCATCCCTGCTTGCACTTGTAGCTTTAATTGTTGCTTCGTTTATTATCCATCCAGAACTTGAAGGCATCAAAACGCATGCACCTATTTTTATTATCGCTTTTTTGATTGTGTATAAGCATATTCCTAATATCATTAGACTCTTTCAAGGTAAAGAATCTAAAGTGATCTAATGCAGATTATTATAGAAAATCTAACATTTGAGACGATTGTCGGTATTCTTGAAAAAGAGCGCCACACGCCTCAAAAAGTTATTTTACATGTAAAGATTTCATACGATTACCTTGGTGATAATGTGATTGATTATGCCAATATTTCTACTTTTTTAGAAACAGAGATGAATCAAATGCACTATCTTTTGCTGGAAGATGCACTCACCGACTTAAGTCAAAAACTTAAAATTCTCTATCCTCAAATGTCGAAAATTAAATTAAAAATTTTTAAACCTGATATTTTGCCAAATACGATGGCTGGGGTTTCTCACACGGTTGACTACACCAAAAATTAAAATTTAATTAAAAAAACTTTAAATCTAGCTAAAATTATGCTATAATCCCGTTTAAATTTTAGCAACTAAGGAATTTATAATGCGAATTTTAATCGTTGAAGATGAAGTAACCCTCAATAAGACCATTGCTGAAGGCTTACAAGAGTTTGGTTATCAAACCGATAGCTCTGAAAACTATAAAGATGCAGAATACTACATTGGTATTCGTAATTATGACCTCGTTTTAACAGACTGGATGCTTCCTGATGGCGATGGTGTTGATCTTATCAACCTCATTAAACAAAAATCTCCTCGCACAGCAGCAGTGATTATCTCTGCAAAAGATGACAAAGAGAGCGAAATTAAAGCCCTTAAAGCGGGTGCAGATGATTACATCCGTAAACCATTTGATTTTGATATTTTAGTCGCCCGTATTGAAGCGCGTCTTCGTTTTGGTGGCACTAACGTTATTAAAATTGATGACCTTACAATTGATCCAGATGAAGAAAAAATCACCTATAAAGGTCAAGAGATTGAACTTAAAGGTAAACCGTTTGAAGTGTTAACACACCTTGCACGACACAGTGACCAAATTGTCTCAAAAGAGCAACTCCTTGATGCAATCTGGGAAGAGCCAGAGCTTGTAACACCAAATGTTATTGAAGTTGCAATTAACCAAATTCGTCAAAAAATGGACAAACCATTAGAAATCTCAACGATTGAGACAGTAAGACGAAGAGGTTATAGATTTTGCTTTCCCAAAAAAGTATAAGAGAAAGTTTTATATTACAATTGGTGTCCGCTTCGGCGACACTGATTGTAATCTTCTCTGTCATTCTTTACAATTACATCAAAATTTCTATTTTTGAAGACATTACACAAGAACTTACCAAACAAGCCCAAATTATTGCAACATCACGCACTAGCTCTATTGAACGTATGGGCATTAATATTTTTGACCCATCATTAAGTTCAATTAATAACCCTAATGATGTACAAGTCACCATAGCTATTCGTGTCAATCAAGGCAATGTTCCCTCTTTCGAGCACAGTGAAAAAGATGACCAAAAATTTCTTACAATCTACTACCCTTTAGAAAAACGTGAACATTATTTTATCTCCATCACCAAAGATATTTCCAACACTGATATCTTGCTCAATAAAATTCTTAAAAATATTCTTATTATTAACCTAACCGCGATCTTTTTGATCCTCTTTTATGCCCTATTTCTCTCACGTATGCTCGTTTTACCCATACGTTCTTTAACCAATAAATTAGCAAGTATGAATGAAAATTTTTTACAAATGTTCGATACTCAAAAGTTGCCAAGTGAGTTTCAACCTTTAGGCATCAGTATCAATAAATTGGTTGAACGGATTCAAATCTTTGTCAATTCGCAGAAAGAGCTCTTCATTGGCGCTGCGCATGAACTTAAAACCCCATTGGCTGTTATGAAAACCAAAAATGAAGTAACCCTTTTAAAGCCAAGAGAGAATGAAAAATATATTGATACCCTCAAAAGCAATAACCAAACGATTAATGATATGAACAAGATGATTAGCAATATCTTAGAGATTGGAAGGCAAGAAGGTGCACAATTTGAAAAACCTATTGAAATTGACCTGATCGCCTTTTTAAAAGAGCAGATCAATAACTATACCATCTTAGCCAAGATGGAAGAAAAAAACATTATTGAAGATATCGTTCCCATAAGCTATAAAATTACGATTCAACCGACACTGCTCATGCACATTTTGCAAAACTTTGTTCAAAATGCCATCAAATTTACTCCCAAAGAAGGAAATATTACGATTCAAGCCTATCTGACGAAAGAAGGTTTCTTTGTCTGTGTCATAGATGAAGGAATTGGCATTGATGAAAGTAAAGATCTTTTTGCGCCTTTTAAACGTTATGGAAATCAAACGGGTGCAGGACTTGGACTGTTTCTTGCTAAAAATGCAGCTGATGCCTTAGGAGCTAAAATCACCCTCAAAAATAGAGAAGATACTAAAGGAACCATTGCCACATTACTACTTCCTCTTCGTAAACGCTCGCTTTAAATTTCGTTAAAGTATTTTTAGTGTATAAACTCGTCAATAAATTTCACTTTAAATGAAGGAAAATAAGCATGTCTTTAATGATTACAGATGAATGTATCGCTTGTGACGCGTGTCGCGATGAGTGTCCAAATGGTGCTATTGAGGAGTCAGATCCTATTTATATCATCGATCCAGATGTTTGTACAGAATGTGTAGGACACTATGATGAACCAGCTTGTATTTCTGTATGCCCAGTTGAATGCATTGTTGCAGATCCTGACAATATTGAAAGCGTTGAAGAGTTAAAGTTAAAATATGAACAGCTCAGCAGCGACAATTAATGTCAAAACGCACAGCCATCATTGATATAGGATCTAATTCTGCAAGAATGGCAATCTTTGAGAAAAGTAGCCGTTTTGCCTTCCACCTCATTGACGAGACGAAAAGTCGTGTACGTATTGGCGAAGGCGCCTATAATTTTGGTGGTGTATTGCAAGAACCTGCTCTGAAGCGTGCTTTTACAACACTTGAAGAGTTCGGTCATATTATCAAAGGGTTTAAATGCAATAAAGTTCTCTGCATTGCAACATCAGCACTTAGAGACGCTCCCAATGCAAGCACCTTTATCAATAAAATCCATAATGAACTTAATATTAATATTAAAGTGATTGAAGGGAAAAAAGAGGCCTATTACGGCGCTGTTGGTGCTTTAAATTACCTTAAAGAAATTAAAGATGCTGTCACAATTGACATTGGTGGAGGTTCAACAGAACTTGCCAGAATTGAAAATGGCATAATTGTTGATACAATTTCTCTTAATATCGGTACAGTTAGACTTAAAGAACTCTTTTTTGATAAAAAAATTCCATTAGCGGATATTCGCTCTTTTATTCATAAAGAGCTTGAGAAAATTCCTGAGCACTTTACATGTAATGATATGATTGGCATTGGCGGCACTCTTCGATCGCTCTCTAAAATTATTATGGAACGCACTAACTACCCCCTTAAAACCGTACATGGCTTTGAGTATGAGATAACTTCACATGCACCCTTTGTGAATGCCATTGTGAGTTCTGATGTCTTAGGGTTAAAAGTTCTAGGAGTACGTAAAGATCGATACGATACGATGCGTGAAGGGTGTATTATTTTTCAATCAGTTCTCCAAAAATTGGGATGTCAAAAAATGATTACAAGTGGTGCAGGTATCAGGGAAGGTGCTTATTTATGTGATCTTTTACGCTCTTCTAACCATAAATTTAACCCTGATTTCAAACTCAGTCTTCGAAGCTTCAAAGATCGTTTTTCAATTGTAGAAGACGAAAATCTCTATATCAAAAAAGTTGCAAACCTTCTTTTTGATACGCTCTCTCCTATCCATAATATACCTGTAAAATACAAATGGGAACTTAGTGTTGCAGCAGAACTTTTAAATATTGGTATAAAATTGGGTTTCTATCAAAATCAAATGCATAGTTTTTATTTTATTCTCAACAATCTCAACTATGGCTTTTCACACGAACAAAAAATACTCATCGCAATGCTCGTCAAATACCATGTCAATAAACTTCCAAGTGAAGAAGATATGAATACATATAAAGCGCTTTTACCCGATATTCAAACAGTACAATGGCTTAGTTTTCTACTGGCTCTTTCAAAAGCAATCAATAGCGATATGAGTCGTAGTAAAATCGCTTTGAGTTATCAAAACCATACACTGACCATTCTAGCAGAAAAAAAACTTTTCTTGGCACATGAGCAGATCAAACAGCTTATAAAACCTGCCTCTTTTGCAATCATTATTAAGTAGAAAAAAGTATTTGAAGGTATGAAGATTTAGGGGAGTTTTTCAACTCCCCTTATCCTATGAGATTAAAATTTTTGTCCGATTGTAAATTCAAAGGAAGCTTTTTTATCGCCTGTTTCATCCATAACGGGTTGAGAGAAGACTAAGCCAATAGGGCCAAGTGGTGAAATCCACTCTAATGCTACACCTGTACCACCGCGCTTGATATCGAGATTATCTTCACCAATCATACCATAGTCAAAGAAAATTGCTCCACGCATTTTTAGTCTTTCAACCAATGGGAAGCTGGCTTCTACGGTATTAACTAACATCGTATTACCACCAACTAAGATATTTGTACCACTAAGTTTTGGAGAAAGTGAGTTAGACTCATATCCGCGAACTGTTCTGATACCACCCATATAGTATTTTTCGCCATAAGAGTATTTTTCATCCGCTGAGTTGATAGCAAGGTATTTAAACTGTGCTTTGTATCGTAAAATAAGATCATAATCAATCAAATCTTGCAAGCCATAATAGGTTGCAAATTTATTAACACTGCTCATAAACTTTTCATCACCACCCAATCCTGCAATCTCTAAACTAGAACTTGCAGCAATACCACTGCGTGGAAGATAATAATCATCCGTATTGTTAAAAGAGATACCAGGAACAACAGAACTTTTAATCGTTGTTTCGTCTGTCCATAAAATATTTTTGTAGGGTTGAAGTTCATTGGTAAGATTTGAAAGTTTATCCTGCTCGATAATGTAGCCAAGCGATACGCCCCAGTTACGAGCAATTTTACGACCTAAAACAACATTAATACCATATTTCTTTTGATCGTAATAGTAATAGGTATTGTCTGCCCCGTAAATCTTTCCACTAAGGCTATAGACGGAATCAAACAGACGTGGATTGGCTAAAGAAATTGCACCGTTAAGTTCACTGTCAGATCGCTCTACATCAATACCTGCTCTTAAACCTGATCCAAAGATATTGCCATCGGAAACGCTTGCACTTAAAAGAAGTCCATCAGATGAACCATAACCAATACCGCCACCAATAGATCCAGTAGAAGCTTCTTTAACATTGACGACAATGTCCATTCTATCTTTACTAATACGCTCTTCTTTAATCTCTACATCTTCAAAATAGCCTGTACGTTTGAGTGCTTTTTTTGTATCATCAACATCTGTACGGCTGTACATATCACCGTTGGCTAAGTAAATTTCACGTCGAACAACTCTATCGATTGTTCTACTATTTCCTGAAATTCTGACGTTATTGATATAAACTTTTTCACCAGGCATAACACGATAGGTAATATTTGCAATATGATTTTCTTTGTCATTTTTAACGTCAGGGGAAACTTTAACGAAGGCGTAACCTTGATCTGCTACTTTAGTCTCAATCAACGTCATATCTTTACGTAATTTTGAGACATTAAAGACTTTCCCATTTTGAAGATTCATCTCAGCAATGACCGCTTGGACATCAATAAATCCTTCTGGTATTTCAATACCAATCGTGCCCACTTTATACTGTTCACCTTCATTGACATTGTAAACCAAATCAGCCGTATAACTATCCAAATATGTTTTTAAGAACGGTTGGCTTACATCACAGTCAAGATAACCTTTTTGCATATAGGTATCTTTAATACGTGCGGAATCATGCTCTATATCACTTGTTCGAAGCTTACCATCATTAAAGCCCCACATCCAAGGTAGCCACTCTTCAGATTTATTGGCAATATTTGGTTCAACATCGTTATAGTTGAGAGCTTTTGAACCGCATAACGTTACTTTTTTAATCACTACATTTTCACCACGATTAATAACAAAGTCAAGGGAAATCGAAAGTTTTTCACTGAGTGGTGTTGTTTTAGACTCAACAACAGTATCAAAATAGCCTTTATCTTCATAAAACTTGATAATTTTTAGTTTTGAAGCTTCCGCACGCTCAACATCATATACTTCACCTTTTTTGATGCCAATAAGTTTATTTATTTCATCTTTATCGCTATCACTAATGCCTACAAGATCAATTTTTGCAATGACAGGTTTTTCTTTGACGTGAACAACAAGAGCGCCTTCGCCTACCTCTTCAATCCAAACATCTTCGAAATAATTTTGTTTATAAAGCGTTTTAACCGCTTTATCGATCTTTTCCATGTCCACAGAATCACCTGCTCTCATGTCGATCATTTCTGAAGCCATCTCAGGAGAGAGGTGGATCAAACCATCAAATTGGAGGCTTTTTAACGGAGCCGCGCACAAAGAAGTCGCAACGACAAGAGACAACGCAGTTATTTTTTTCATACTGATTAGCCCTAAAATTTATTTTTTTAGATATTTTGAATATAATACCATCTCTAGAATTAAGTGCCTATTAAACCCATAATAAGGCTATTCTTTGATACATAAAGATGTCTAAAATAAGGATTAAAAATGGTTGTTGGAATTGTTGGATTAGGTTTAATGGGAGGCTCTTTAGGATTAGCACTTCAAAATACAAAACTGGTCTCTAAAATTGTCGGATTTGATCACAACTTAAGCCACTGTGAAGAAGCATTAAAACTAGGACTCATTCACGATATTGTCTCTTTCGCTGAAATTAAAACGTGTGATGTTATTTTCCTTGCTATTCCCGTTGGAGGCATTATTAAAGCACTTCAAGACCTAAAAGATGTGCAGGATACAACAACAATTATTGATCTAGGAAGTACGAAAGCAGAAATTGTAGCTTCTGTGCCTGAGTCTATTCGCTCCAATTTTATTGCCGCACACCCAATGACGGGTACAGAAAAATTCGGTCCAAGTGCCGCTATTCAAAATCTCTATCATGATAAAGTAGTTGTTCTGTGCGACACAGACAATAGCAATGATTTACATAAAAATCGCGCCATTCAGATGTTTTCACACATTGGAATGAAAATTGTCTTTATGGACCCCATTTCACATGATGCACACGCTTCGTTTATCTCGCATCTTCCCCATGTTATCAGCTATGCGCTGGCTAACAGTGTTATGGGACAAGAAGATCCTAAGAGTATTTTAGCCCTTGCAGCGGGTGGTTTTCGTGATATGAGTCGTGTTGCTAAAAGTTCACCTCAAATGTGGTCTGATATTTTTAGACAAAATAAAAATAACCTTTTAAGTTCTATTGAGGTTTTTGAGCAAGAGCTTGAAAAATCAAAAAAAATGATTGAAGAAGAGGACTGGAAAGGGCTTGAAGCGTGGATGAGTAAAGCCACAACCCTACACAAGATCCTCTAACAACGTATCAATAGCTTTACGATTAATGGGGTGCTTGCCACCCCTGTAAAGATTGGCTTCAAGTTTTTCTATCCAACAATCGACTGTTTCATTTTGACCTTGATATTTCAATAATTTTTGCAATACATCTCTTTGCTGCATTCTGCGAGGAATAATCTTCATTTTTTTAAAGCGATACATAACCCCTATAAAAATAATAATCAGAATAGAGACTCCCATACCAAAAGCAAAGCTACGTAGATCAAATTGCCATTTTATAGGCATCTCCTTATGAATTTTTTCTTCTTCTGCAACACCTTTTTCTGATTTGGACAGAAGCGTTTCTCCAAGCACTTTAATTGTTTTAGCATCAGTAACAACGCTTTCAATATGCTGTTTTGAAGGATTATAAAAACGTAATTCTAATGGTGCGATTTCAAAAGATTTCTGTGCATTAATGGCAAATTTTTGAACAAATTCACCTTTGAGTTTTTCGCCTTCCATCCATGTCGTTACCTTGGGCGTATCCGTAAAAACAGTTGCATTGGGCAGATTGAGTGTAAAAGGTTCAATATCATCAAAATTACCCTCTCCTGTAATTTTCACAACCACATTTACCGCTTCATTGGGAGTAATTTCTTCTTTATCATTTTGTAAATTTATCGTAAATTCGCCCAAAAGATCAGCACCTTCTAAAGGTTTTACATGTAACGTAAGATCGTTGGAACTAATGCTCTTCCACTGAATTTGATTGGCAAACATCTCACGTGAAGTAACTTGCCTTGCAACCTCAATTTTTGCTGGAACAATGTGAAGTTCTCCACTTTTTTGCGGATAAATCATATATTGAACCGTATGCACAACATTATCACCGTCAACGTGTGGATTGTCTTTGCCCACCTCTTTGACCCATAATCCTTCCAATGTCGGTTTCAAAAAGCGCATATCTACCAGGTCTTCATTTCGATTGCGTTTGAAAATAAAAGAGAGTTTTACCCCTTCATGGCGCATAGGTGTTATATTGGATACTTTCATTTCGAAAGAAAAAGGCTCTTTGCGTGCGCTTGTGGCAACTTTTTGCACGAACGGTAATTGGAGTGGCTCTGTCAACTCTTTTTTGCCATCTACGATGACCTCATATACTGGAATCGTAACATTGCGATCTGGATAAAATGTCACATAATGATCAAGCTGTTTCGTAACAACTCCATTATTCAGCTCGATACTTTGGCGATTTTGATGCGAAACGACTGTAAAACCATCAATCTGATCGATCGCTGGAAATTTAATACTCTCACCTTTAGCGCTTAACACCAATGTAGCGCTTTCCCCTTGTTCAATAGAAGGTTGCAATAAAAAAGCATGTGCTCCAAAAAGCTTAAGCGTTACGATGAAAAATAGCCCAAAACTACCATGTAATCGCATTATTGTTCTCCATTTTATCGCTTTTATAAAGTATGACTGGTTTTGTTACAGGCTCCTTTTGTATCAGCGCTCGTTCCCATTTTTTGGCTTCTTGCTCATCCATAGGGTTAGGTGAAATTTTATCTTTGTTTTTTTCGCTATTGTGATTCTCTTTTTGAAGCTCTTGTTTTTCGTGTTGTGGTGACTCTTCTGGCTGATTTTGTTCTTTTGTCTTTTGATCTTTTTGTTGCTTTAGGTACTCTAAATTATAACGTGTATCTTTGTCTTCTTCTATACTTAACGCTTTTTCATAGACCTTGATCGCATCATCAATTCGCCCCAATTGAGCCAAAGTATTTCCTTTGTTGTGTAATACTTGGCGTTGCAGTGTCTCGTTCTGAATCCCTTCATACAAATATAGCGCCTTCTCATATTGTTTTGCTTTATACAGCGCATTGGCAAGATTGTAAGCAGAAGCATCACTCTGTTTGGAAGTTTTCACATTTTCATACAAGCGCACAGATTCAGCATAAGCAGCTTTTTCATAGGCATTCTTGGCTTGTTCAATTTCCCACCAATCCAAAATACCACTATGCGCAGGAGAAATACCTAAAACTAGCACTATAAGAGGCATTAAACGTTTTACATGTAAAGAGTGAAATGCAAAAAAAAGCGCTACTAAGGCCATTCCTAAAAGGTAATAAAAAAGCTCAACTACCTCATAAGGCTGCTCTTTTTGCACGTTTTGCTTTGAAGCTTTCAGTGCAATTTGCTCAATCAACCATGCTATTTCACTCAAATCTCCACTGGTTGCAATGTAAGCGCCTCCTGTTTTCAGTGCCAATTCTTTCATTGTATCTGCTCGCTTAGTGATGACAATATTGCCTTTTTGATCCTTGAGTGCTTCACCTTTTGCGGTGTAAATCATAGCGCCTTGGGTCGTTCCAACAAGCAAGAGATGAACGCGTATCTGCTCTTTTTTAGCAAGCGCAATCGCCTCTTCAATTTTATCACCATCAGCACCATCGGTAATGATCAAAAGATTTTTACTTGTCTCTTTTAACGGTGCCAATACTTTTTTTGCCGAAGCGATGGCAGAAGGAATGGAACTGCCTTCACTGCTGAGTGTCTCGGTACTTAAATGCTTGAGCAAGAAATTTAAACTTACTCTATCTTCACTCGTTGGAGCAACTAAAAAGCCATCATTTGAGAAGGCAAGCAACGCAAATTTAAAACCATTGAGCTTCTCAAAAACCTTCTGAACAGCTACTTTGGAAAAGTCCAAGCGAGAAGGATAAACATCACGCGCTAACATCGAATTTGAAATATCAAGCGCAATGGCTAAAGTACTTATTGCGTGCATTTGTAGTGTTGTATCTTTGTTTACATGTAAAGTCGGACGCACAAGGGCAATGACCATCAAAACAAGCGCTACCAAAAACAACTTAGGTTGTAATGATGCGCTTTTCTTTTCAACTAACAGTTTCTCAAGAATTTCTTCCGATAAAAGTGTATGTTTCGTTTGGCTGCGAAGTATTTTCCACCAAAGCGCTAACAGTGGCAAAAGAAGTAAAAAATAAGGTGATTCTAGTTGCATACATTTTGCCTAAACGCAAGCTTGCCATAACCTAAAAGCGTTAAAAACGCTACTAAAAGCGGATATATGTAAAGATACTGATAGTGATATTTCACCGATGAACTCTGTAAACTCTGCTCCATCGCATCAATTTTTGTGTAAATTTCTTCAAGCGTTTTGGCATTATTGGCTTTAAAAAAAGCACCACCACTTTTTTGTGCGAGTAAGCCCAATACACTTTCATCAAACTCACCTTCTCGTCCGATTCCAATGGCATAGACTTTGATTTTTTCACTCTCAAGCGCTCTTAATGCTGCATCGAGAGGAATATTTCCTGTCGTGTTAAAACCATCGGTTAGCAATACGACAACTTTCTCTTTGGCACTATTGTTTTGAAGCAATCGTGTCGCTAAAAAAAGCGCATCATACATGGCTGTTTTTTTTCCCGCAATCCCTTCTTCTAGATTTTGAACAATCATTGAGGCACTCTCATAATCATACGTTAAAGGCGTTGCGACATACGCAAAATCACCAAAGACAATCACCCCGATGTTATCCATCTTTCGCTTCTCAATAAATGCCGATGCCAACTCTTTTGAGAGAACAAATTTACTCTTCATCGTTGTTCGATCAAACATCTCTTTATGCATGGATTCACTCACATCCAACAGAAGCAAAATTGAATGTGAAAGGCGCAGCTGTTCCTCTTTATTTTGAATGACCGGTGAAGCAAGTGCCGTAAAAAGCATACTTATCCCTAACCATTTGAGGATAATTTGCAAACGATTGGTCTTTACATGTAAAGGCAATGAGAGCCAATGAGGCATATAAATGGCACTACGTTTTTCTTTACATGTAAACGCACAAATGACAAAAATAATAATCCCCAAGAAGAGATAAGGATATTCAAATGTCAGCATCATTCATTCCTAAAAACTCTTTCCACAACACTTTTTCTTTTACCTTCAAAGGCGCTTCATACGAACGATATTTATAGTAGGAAAGCTTTTCTTGCAAAGCTTCAAACTGCGCTTTATTGGTCTCATCAACCAGCAAAGCACCCCATTGACTCAATGCATAGGCACACTCCTTGGCATCTTCCATACTGACTGTTTTCAAAAATACTAAAGCTTTTTCTTTGGGTGTCAATACTTTTTGAGGAGACTTCATTTTCCAAAGAAACCAACCCAAAATTCCTACAATACACAGTATGATGCTCAAGAATACCATCCATGAATAATCAGGAATGATGACTAAGCCTTTAATATCTTTAAGTGATTCCATTACATTTCTTTTAAAATAGAGGAAAGCTTAATGTAAGGATCTTCGTTTGTATAAAGACTCATCTGTACAATGCCTTGTTGTTTCAAATAGCTGTCTAGTTGCTGATCAAATCGTTTTTGACGGATGGTATACGCTTTTACCAGACCCGTATCAAGCATGACTTTTTCTTCACGTAAACTTGTCGGGTCTTGAATGTAAAGAGAGCCTAATGCGGTGGGCTTTTCTTCAAAATGATCTCGTATTTTAATCACCACAACCGAATGCTTTTTGGCTATGGCATCCAAAAGAGGCATTTCAAAGAAATCACTAAGGATAAAAAGTAAAGAAGGTTTTTTAATTCTATGGAGCGCATAATCTTGAATAAAATTCCAGTTTAAGTGCTGAGCAATTATGGGGCTCTGAAGTGTTTTATATGTCGCTTCTCTGAGTATTGCCTCTTTTTTTGAGAGTGAACTCTCATACAGGAGTTTGTCTGATAGAAGCGCTAATGAAAAGAAATCACTATTTTTAATTGCACTAAACCCCAAAAGTGCTACCACTTCAGCCATCAGCTCTTGCTTCATACGATCAATGCCAAAATGTATACTTCCACTCATTAAGCCTAGTACATAAACATTAATCTCTTTTTCTTCAAAAAAACTACGAAGTTGAATTTGTCCCGTTTTGGCACTTTGTTTCCAATCAATACGTTTGACATTATCACCGTACATATAAGGACGAATCTGAGAAAAATCATATCCATCCCCTTCCTTAGAAGAAGAATTAGAACCAACCATCTCACCAAAAAGATGCTTTTTACTACGCGCAATAATGGTATTGTAACTAAGTGTTTGCACGGATCAAGGAAGAGGAATGGTCTCTATAAGTGTATCAATCAGCGTATCGGTACTGATGCCTTGCGCTTCAGCTTCATAACTGAGAATAATGCGATGACGCATAACTTCTTTACTCACACTTGCCACATCAACAGGCGTTACAAAATCTCTGCCTAACAGCAGTGCATGGGCTCTTGAAGCTTTATGCAAATCAATCGTCGCACGTGGACTTGCTCCAAAACGAATGAAATTTTCCAATTTGTCCAATCCATATGTTTTTGGCTCGCGTGAAGCAAAAATAAGATCGGCAATATAGTTTTCAATTTGTGGGTCAATATGAATTGATTTAAGTTGTTTTTGAAGTGTTAGAAGTGCTGTGCTCTTTAAAACAGTCACAATAGACTCGTGTATTCCAAGTGCCACATTGCGTGCCATGAGTATCTCTTCTTCTTTGGTATTGTAACCCACCAACAGTTTCATCATAAAACGATCCAGTTGTGCTTCTGGTAAACTATACGTTCCAGTGGATTCAATAGGATTTTGGGTGGCTAGGACGAAAAAAGGACGCGGAAGTTTAAGGCTTTGATCTCCAATAGTAACTTGATACTCTTGCATCGCCTCTAAGAGCGCTGATTGTACTTTAGCAGGAGCACGGTTAATCTCATCGGCTAAGAGAAGATTGGTAAAAATAGGCCCTTTTTTGACAACAAATTCACCACTTTTTGGGTTATAAATTTCGGCACCTATAATATCACTGGGAAGAAGATCGGGAGTAAATTGGACTCTTCCAAAGGAAAGCCCTAATGCTTTTGCTAAAGTATTGATCGTTGTTGTTTTAGCAAGCCCTGGAACGCCTTCAATAAGGACATGCCCGTCACAGAGCAGTGCAATAATCAGTGAGTCAATCAGCTTCGAATGACCAACGATTACCTTTGAAATTTCAGACTTGAATGCATGTAAGACTTCCATAATCGTTAACCTTTAAGAAGGTATCAAAAAATATTAGTTGCCACCAAACCTTACAAGACCACTAGCCCATGTAAAACCGCCACCAAAAGTATCTAAAAGCATTAAATCGCCTTTCTTGATACGTCCCTCTTCATAGGCGTCATTGATTGCCATCGGTATTGAGGCTGCTGAAGTATTACCATATTTTGCAACGGTTAAAATAGTCTTTTCAATAGGGAAATCAAGCTTTGCGCGAACAGCTTCTATGATTCTCATATTCGCTTGGTGAGGTATGAAATGATCGATCTGTGAAGCAGTGATGTTGTTTTTTTCTAAAATATCAATCACATCATTTGTAAGTGTTTTGACTGCTACTTTATAAACATCATTACCCTGCATTTTGATGTAATTCAGTTTATTATCCAGTGTTTCCTGAGAACAAGGGTATTTCGAACCGCAACCTGGAGTAATTAAAAGGTCTCCATAACGACCATCAGCAGAAGCATGAATATCTAAGATAGCTTCATTTTTATCCTCAGTTACACCAATAATGGCAGCACCCGCACCATCACCAAAAAGAATACACGTTCCACGATCAGTATAATCAACCACGCTACTAATTTTTTCAGCACCAATCAATAAAATGTTTTTCTTTGCACCTGACTCAATAAAAGCTTTGGCCATTGAGAGCATATAGACAAATCCGCTGCATGCAGCACTGATGTCAAAGGCCATCACATCATTGATACCAAGTTTCCCAGCAATGACACATGCCGTAGAAGGCATACAAAAATAGTCAGGGGAAAGGGTTGCACAGATGATCAGATCAATCTCTTCTTTAGCAATGCCTGCACGATCAATGGCTTTTTGAGCTGCTTTGACCCCTAGATCACTCGTTGCTTCTTCTGCGGATGCAATACGTCTTTCTTTAATACCTGTACGCTTCTCAATCCATTCGTCACTTGTTTCAACCATTTTCTCAAGGTCTAAATTACTCAAAACATGGGAAGGGGCATAGCCTCCAATGGATTTTAAAGATGCATACACATTAATCCTTTATTGCTCTAATAGCACTAGTTTTTGCTCAATATCCGTGTTGATACCAGAGCTTGAGAAATTAATCGCTTGATAAATAGCATTTTTGACTGCTTTCGCATTGCTCTTACCATGGCCAATAATGGCACAACCATTAATTCCAATCAGTGGTGCACCACCATATTCTGCATAGTCAACTTGCTTTTTAAGCACTTTGAAAACTTTACGCATAAGCACTGCTCCTGCAATTGCTAATGGTGATCGGCGTACATTTTGTTTGATAATTTTTGTAATAGAATCAGCTACACCTTCACTCGCTTTAAGCAAAATATTTCCTACAAAACCATCACAAACGATAACATCAACAGAACCATCAAAAACATTATTGCCTTCAACATTTCCTACAAAACTCTCAAGCTTTTTAAGTATTGCAAATGCCTCTTTCGTTGTCTCATTACCCTTGCTCTCTTCTTCACCATTAGAGAGGAGTCCTACTTTTGGTTGAGCAATTTTGAGGACATCTTTAGCATATGTCTCACCCATAATAGCAAATTGTGCTAAATGCTCTGCTTTGCAGTCAACATTGGCGCCAACATCTAATACAAGGCTAAGCTTTCCAGGCACGGCTGTCGGCATAATGGTAGCGATGGCAGGGCGTAGAACACCTTTAAGTCTTCCAATGCGAAGCGTGGCTAAACTCATTGTTGCACCACTGTGTCCCATCGAAACAACAGCATCGGCTACTTTATCTTTGACAAGATCAACAGCTTTATAAATAGATGTTTCTTTGCGTTTGAGAGCATTCGTAGCTGCTTCATGCATATCTAAAATATCTGATGCTTCAACAAAAGAGATTTTAGCTAAGTATTCTTGAGGTATAAGAGGTTTGAGAACATTAATGTCCCCGACAAGCAGTGCTTTAAATTGACGCTCTTTAAGCGCCTGAAGCGTACCTTCAACAATAGGAGCGGGACCGAAGTCACCGCCCATCGCGTCAATTGCTATGGTTAGCATTTAGTTTTTATATTCGCCTGTTGTTTTGTTCACTCTATGAGGCATTTTCCATGTTCCATCACTATCTTTAACTGGCATAGGAAGGGTTACTTTGTAGTGTGTTCTTCTTTTTGCGCCTCTGGTTTTACTCACTCTTCTCTTAGGTACAGCCATTTTATTCTCCTTTTAGTTGTTCACATTGTCCACAATAGTGGTAATCGCTTTTGAAAGCTTCAATTTCACTTTGAAGTATTGAATCAAGATCAATCGAACCATCAAAAAATTCTATTATATTTAAAAGTTCTTCGCCCTCTTGATCTTCGTAAAGACCTTCTTGTGCAAAGACTTCAACACGCTCATTTACCGTTAATTCAAAATTTTCGCCACATCGGTCGCACAAATGAGGAAGTGTTCCTTCCAATTGACCTGTGCATTTCACCATTGTTTTGTCTATTTTTAACGCTTCACCAAAAAATTTAATTTCATCCAGAGATGTTTCAAAATGAATCCCAGTTGTGGGAACTTTTTTGAATTCAATCTTCATTGGAATTAGAGAATTTCTCTTCTAGCAAAAAAGAAATTAATTTCGTTTTTTGCATTTTCTAAACTATCGCTACCATGCACTGCATTTGCATCAATACTGTCAGCAAAATCAGCTCTAATAGTACCTTTTGCTGCTTCTTTAGGATTCGTTGCACCCATAAGATCACGATTTTTAAGAACGGCATTTTCGCCTTCTAGAACCATAACCACAACAGGTCCACTGATCATAAATTTAACAAGATCACCAAAAAATGGTCTACTTGCATGCACTGCATAAAAAGCCTCAGCATCTGCTTGACTAAGTTGGACTTTTTTCATCGCTGCAATTTTTAACCCATTTGATTCAAATCTGTCAACAATTTTACCAATAACATTTTTTGCTACTGCATCTGGTTTAATAATGGATAATGTGTTCTCCACAATCCTCTCCTATATATAATTGAATTTCATAACTTTGTAGGGAATTAGAACGTGGGAGTATAGCAGAATTTTTTTTTAATATCAATTAAATATTATTTTTAAATCATAGAAAGACAAAGAGGGTTTCCCCTCTTTGTGGTTATCATTCAGCACAAGGCGTTGTGCCTTTTCGCATATCTGCACTGATCTCGTCACGACTTGGTTGTCCTGCATATGGAGCGTCCCATACGATACAGCCTTCAGTTGGGCAAGCTTCAGCACATGCTGGAGCATCATGATGTCCTACACACTCAACACATTTGTCAGCATAGACATAATAGATATCTGCACCTGTTGGGTTATCACTATCGTCTACAATTGCTTCTACCGGGCACTCATCAATACAGGCACCACATGCAATACAAATATCAGTAATTTTTACTGCCATAATTTCTCCTCAATTGGTATTTTATACTAACGAAAAACTATATCCAAACTAAATTAAAATTGATATTAAACCCAAATTACTAGTTAAAAACTAACAAACGGTTTAATTTAGCCAGTTCAACCTGGAACCTTCTTTCTGACCAAGACGCTTTGTATCAAAATCTTTTATCAAAGAAATCTTACATTAAATTCGTAGCATGAAAATAGCTTAGAATAAAAAAATCAGGATAAATAAAAATTTCTAGATAGAGCTATTTTAATTTATTGAATCGCTTATTAATGTTTAAATTCTTAAAAGGTAAACAAATATTTAACTTTTCTGTTTCTTGTTTAACTTTTCCAAAGGGTTTTTTTCATACTATATATTTAAATATACATTATATATGGAGATATAAATGAATTCATTAGCTAAAAAAGTAACCATTTTACAGGTATTGATCGTTTCTTTTGCAATTTTTGCTTTTATCTTTTACATCAATTTTTATCTGAGTAGCTACATTAAACAAGAAACAGAACAAAAGATTACTGCAAATCTTACGGGATTAGAGCAAACAGTAAACGTTTATAATAGTGCGCTTGAGGATACTGCCATCAAGCTTTTTACTGTTTTTGAATCAGAATTTAGTCATTTTCATATAAATGTGAGTGAAAAAATTATGGTTCATGGTGTTGAAACACCTTTAATTGCGGCTGATGGCTATACATTAAATAATAACTTTGCCAAAGTAGACGCATTTACAAACCTCACGGGTGCTGTTGCTACTATCTTCGCTTTTCATGGTGATGACTTTGTTCGTGTTTCAACATCACTGAAAAAAGAAGATGGATCGCGTGCTATGGGAACGATGTTAGGAAAAACAAGCCCAGCATATGAACCTATTATGAAAAAACAAAAATATATTGGAAGTGCAAGGCTTTTTGGTCAAAATTATATCACCGTTTACGCACCCATTATCGAAAATGACAAAACTGTAGGAATTTTATTTATCGGCTACAATTTTACTGAAGGTCTTAAAGCATTGAAGCAACAAATCAATGGTATGAAAATTGGAGAAAATGGTTATTTTTATGCGATCAATACTAAAAGTGAATCCTATGATATTCATCCAAAAGTTGATAACGCTAAGATTGCTTCTGATCTTGATAAACAAATTTTAGTACAAAAACAAGGAATGCTCCATATTCAAGAAGAGGGTGAAGCCAAAATTGTCAGCTTCCATCCCTTCAATAAATGGAATTGGATATTAGTTGCTAAAGCAAACGAAAAAGATTTTCAAGCTGCTAATGATAAACTAAGAAACAATCTTATTATCACTTCTTTCATTATGACACTTATTATTGTGGTTATTATCTGGACGCTTATTAATCAAATTATTACAAAACCTCTTAATAATCTTATAGAAAAAGCAAGAGATCTTTCTAGTGGAAATGGCGATCTTACGCGCCATTTGGAAATTAAAGGAAATGATGAAATAGCACAGGCAAGTGAACAAATTAATTATTTTATTGAAAAAGTACGCATTCTTATTTGTAATGCAAAATCACTTTCTAGCGAAAATTCTTCCATTTCGCATGAATTATCCACAACTTCATTACAAGTTGAAAAACTTGTTGAAAAATCAACAACTATTGTTTTAGATACAACAAACCAAGCCAATCAAGTACGTGAAGATATGACTATTTCTATTGACCAAGCAAAAAATAGTAAAGATGATATGACAAAAGCGAATAGCGCACTTAAAATAGCTAGTAATGCTGTTATTACGCTCACTGAAGAGATACAAAAAAGTTCAGTAACAGAGATTGAGCTTGCACAAAAACTTAATCAACTTAGCACCGATGCAGAACAAGTTAGAAGCGTTTTAACAGTCATTAGTGACATTGCGGATCAAACGAATCTTTTAGCGCTGAATGCCGCTATTGAAGCCGCACGTGCTGGTGAACATGGACGTGGTTTTGCGGTTGTTGCAGATGAAGTACGTAAGCTGGCGGAACGCACTCAAAAAAGCCTTGTAGAGATCAATGCAACCATTAATGTCATTGTACAATCTATTGTTAATTCCAGTGAACAAATGAGTCATAATTCACAGAAAATAGAAGAATTAGCCAATACAGCTCAAAAAGTTGAAAATTGTCTCCAAGAAAGTTTTGTCATTATTAATGAAGTGACCAAAATTACAGAAAATACAGTTAACAGCTATCTTCAAACAGGAGATGAAATTGAAATTATGATTCATAAGATAGGAGAAATTAACAAAATTTCAATGGAAAATAGCCGTAGCGTTGAAGAAATTGCAGGTGCTGCTGAGCATCTAAGTAAAATGACTGAGAACCTTAATCATAAACTAGGAGAATTTCGAACTTAATTTGGATAAAAGCTTACTGGGTAAAATTAGTCTTATTAATTAAAATATTTTTTTCTATTTAATTGTATAATTTCTGTATCAATAAAAATTCTCAATAAAAGGATAATTATGTTAGTAACTAATAAAGCTCCTGACTTTACCGCAACTGCTGTTTTAGGTGACAATCAAATTGTCGATAATTTTAATCTCTATGAAAACTTTGGATCAAAAGGAACTGTTCTCTTCTTCTATCCGCTTGATTTTACATTTGTATGTCCTTCTGAAATCATTGCATTTGATAAAAGATTGGAAGAGTTTAAAAACCGTGGTATTAATGTTATTGGCGCATCTATCGATTCACAATTTTCCCATTTTGCATGGAAAAATACCCCTATTAACCAAGGTGGAATTGGTCAAGTAAGATTCCCTTTAGTGGCTGATATTACCAAACAAATTTCTCGTGATTATGATGTTTTATTAAATGGTAGTGTTGCATTGCGTGGTTCATTCTTGATCGACAAAGATGGTACTGTAAGACATGCGGTTATCAATGATTTACCTCTTGGAAGAAACATCGACGAAATGCTAAGAATGATTGATACAATGCTCTTTACCAACGAATATGGTGAAGTATGCCCAGCAGGTTGGCAAAAAGGTGATAAAGGAATGACAGCAAGCACAGCAGGTGTTGCTGATTATCTAGCGCATAACTCTGATAAACTTTAATCTATAAAGAGAAGAGAGATTATCTCTCCTCTCTTTATTTTCTTTGATAACTACTTCTTTTTACAAACAGAACATTCTCTTACTGTTGCAATCACATCCATTCGATCAATTTTAACGTCTTTATTAGTTTCTAGTATCGTTTGATACTCAAATAAACTTTGGTCATAATCAACATCTTCAATGGAGCCACACTGTTGGCAAACAAGATGAATATGTGGTTTAGAATAGATATCATAACGCATTTTCCCCTCAGCCGTATTGACTTCAATAACCACACCTTTTTCTTTAAGTGTTGCAAGATTTTTGTACACTGTCGCTAAAGACATAGATGGATTCTCTTTTTTAAGTGCATTATAGAGATCATCAATGGTTGGATGTCCCTTTTTATCTAACTCTTTAAGAACAGATATTCTTTGGGGTGTTGCTTTAAGCTCTTTGGTTTTAAGAAGATTGATAAAATCATTCATACTCTATTCCCCCTTCCCTTTATAATCTTTTTTGAATGATTCCATATTATAGTTCAATTTTTCCGAAAATAAATTAACTAATATTTTTTATTAATTACTCTATATCTTCCAAAATCTTTCCTGCTAATTGTTCAATGGTAATACCCAATCTATCTTCTACTAAATGTGTTGCCCCATGTGTAATAAAAGCATCATCGTACTCAAATGTTTTGATCTTTACATGTAAAGTATTTTTCTCTTTTAATGCCATTAAAAGGGAACCAACACCACCTATTTTTGCACTATCACTAAAGACATACCATGTTTCATACTTCAGTGCTAATGAAATTAACAAGGATTCGTCCAAAGGTTTTGCAAAGCGTAAATCGACGATGGCTGCATCAATCCCTTTTTCAGATAAAATTTTTGATGTAGCAACAGCTTTACCAACACCACTACCATAACCTAGAAGTAATATTTTACTATCTCCCTCTTTGAGAAGCTGTGCTTTGCCATATTCGAAAGGTTTGGATTCAAACGCATCACACGATAAGAAGCTTCCTCTGGGGTAACGAATAGCCAAAGGTCCTTGATGTTTATAAGAATATCGAATTGCTGCATGCATTGCTTTTTCATCTCTTGGAGCCATCAAGGTCATATGTGGAATAACACTCAAATACGAGATATCAAAAGCACCCTGATGCGTCTCACCATCTTCTCCTACAATACCTGCTCTATCAATGGCAAAAACAACGTTTAAATTTAAAATAGAAGCATCATGAATAACTTGATCGTAAGCTCTTTGCAAAAAAGTGGAGTAAATAGTAATGTAAGGTTTAAATCCCTCTTTTGCCATTGCACACATGGATGTTACCGCATGCTGTTCCGCAATGGCTACATCCCAAAAACGATTAGGATAGGCTTGAATTAGTGGGCTCAGTCCTGTTCCACTTGGCATGGCAGCAGTAACTCCTACAACATTCTCATGTTGTTTTGCTAAATCCATAAGTGCCTCTGAGTACATCGTGGTCGCATTTTTACTCACGCCTTTTTTGAGAGCTTCTCCACTAGCTACGTCAAAAGGGCCGACACCATGCCACTTCTCATAGTACCCCTCAGCCATTTCGTAGCCTTTCCCTTTAAGGGTCTGCGCATGAATAATGACGGGTTTTTTTAAGCCTTTTGCCGATTGCATCGCACGAATGAGACTCTCTAAATTATGACCATCAATGGGCCCAATATAGTCAATTCCAAGTTCTTCAAACAAAATACCTGGCGTAATAAGTTTAAAACTCTCTTCAAACTTCTTTGCCATATAGGTTGCACTCTCTGGTAAATATTGTAAAATTTGTTCAGTTGTTTTTTTAATCTTTTGATAAAAATCACCTGCCATGGCACTGGACAAAAATTTACTAATGGCACCAATGGGTTTTGAGATACTCATCTTATTATCATTCAAAATAATGATCACCGGGTATCTACGATCGCCTAACTCATTGAGTGCTTCATAAACCATACCTGCACTCAATGATCCATCCCCAATCAATGCTACGGGTACACGTTTGTATTGTTCACCTTTTAATGCTATTGCTTTTGCCGCACCTACAGCTAGTGAAATTGAAGTTGAGCTATGCCCTGCAACAAAATAGTCATAAGGAGATTCATCAGGTCGTGTGTAGCCGCTGATACCATCAAGTTCACGAAGTGTATCAAAACGATCCCAACGGTCTGTAATCAATTTATGGGTGTAGGCTTGATGACTGACATCAAAAATGAAAGGATCATTTTTGATGTCAAAAACATAGTGCATCGCAACAATGAGCTCAACAGCACCTACATTACTGCTGAGATGCCCTCCATTTTTACTGACTGTTTGAATAATTTTTTGCCTAATTTGTTCACAATATTCGTTTAATTCTTCAATAGAACATTCTCTTAATTGTTTCATGGCTTCCAGTACTTCTTAATTTTCTTGTAATAGATATTTTACTTTTTCTAGGCGCATTGCTAAATTACCATCTAAATTGCCTACATCGCTTAAAATGACTACGCCGCCCAATGTTATGGCATCATCTGAGGTTACTTTAATCTTTTCGTCTTCTGCATAAAGCTCTTTGAGAGCCTCTAAGTCTTTTGGATTTACCCTAAGTTCAATTTTGATTGCATCTTTTACCTCTTGAAGTAGTGCTTTTGAAAGCGAAGCTGCAATTTTAGAACTTGATATACTCACCTCTTTTTTGATAACCTCTTTGGCAATTTCAAAAGCGGTAACACTCATATCTGTCTCAACCTTAGCTAATCGCTCTTCTAAACTTTTATAGAGTGTATCCAAATGACCAATTGATTTCAAATAACGTGTCTTCATTTCTGCAACAGCAACTTCAGCCTCATCTTTAGCTTTTTGATATCCCTGTGCATAAGCATTTTCTCGCTCACGAGTCAACTCTTCATTGAGTCTGTTATTAAAATCTTGTTCTTGTTTTTCAATCTGAATTTGAAGTTTAACTACATTTGTGGTTAACTCATCTGTTTTTTTGAGTAACTCTTCAATAAACTGATTTTGTGTTCCTTCTTCAATGCGTGCAATATTGATTATTTCATCACTCACAGGCATTGACTCTGGATCATACATACTTTCTTGTGTGTATTCTTCGTTTACATGTAAAGGAACAGCAGAAGCTTCTGGAGTTGAGCCTAATACCTTAAACCGATACGGCTTGACTGAGTGATCATCCACCCTATCTTTATCGATAATATTTTCTGTTACCATGTTAACCTATCATCTCTTCAGCTTCACCGATTTGGAGAATGCCTTGTTCTGCTAGTTTTTGAACTTCTTCAACAATCTTTCGTTGAGACTCTTCCACATCCTTAACGCGTACAGCTCCCAAGAAATTCATCTCTTCCACAAAAGCTTCTTGTGCACGTTGTGACATATTTTCAAAGAATTTTTTCCTTAACTCCTCTGCTGAACCTTTGAGCGCAACCATCAAATCACGCTTATCAGCAACTTTGAGAATTTCACGAACGGCATTACCATCCAGTTTCATAATATCTTCAAACGTAAACATCATATCTTTAATGACAGAAGCTAGTTTCTCATCTGCTTGCTCAATATACGCAATAGTGGTTTTAGAAGCTTTTTGACCCAATCGGTTAAGGATTTCAGCCACGGCTCTTGGACCACCCACTTCAACCTTGTAAGAAGTTAGAGATTCTAGTTTATTTTCTAAAACAGCCGATACTCTTTTGACAACAGAAGGCGATATTTCACCTAAATTTGCCATTCTGATTGTCACTTCACTTCTCAATTGATCAGGAAAGAAAGAGAGTGTTTCAGCCGCACTGGTTGCATCCATGTGCGCTAAAATAAGGGCGACCGTTTGAGGGTGTTCATTAATAATAAAATCACCTAACTGTTGAGGCTTAATTTGAGAGAGATAACCAAAACTTTGAGAATTTTCCATGGATTTAGAGAGTTTGTCAAGAATTTTTTGCGCACCCTCTGCCCCAAAGGTACGATACAAAATTTCTTTCGCATACTCCATACCGCCACTTCTAATATATTGGTTGGATTGTAAAATAACATAGAACTCTTCAAGTACAGCATTCGCTACCGCTTTATCAATATTTTTTGCGGTTGCTATAAACTTGGAAATATCGGTTACAACGTCTATTTCCATGTGAGAAAAAAGATTGGCAGTAGAATCCTCACCTAATTGAATGAGCAGAATTGCTGCCTTCTCAGCCATTGTAAGTTCATTGTAAAGGGTTTTTTGTTCTTCAGTAAGTTTCATTATGATAGATCCTTAGAGCTATTTTTGCTGCCATCATAATCGCCTTCATTGCGAATCATAGACTGTAAAAGCGATGCAAATTCTTCACTTTTTTGCTCTGCTAAATGTTTTAGTTTTTCTAATAAAACATCATACTTCAAAGCTTCTTCATTAAAGTCTTGACCAATGCCTAATTGATCTTCAACTTTTTTACGTGCTTGTCTAAATTTCTCTAAAGTATCCTCAGCGCCCTCTTCCTCTGCTGCTGCAATTGGTTCAATTTCATCCTCAAAATCATCCAATTTTGTTTCAACCATTTTGTGACTGAAAGGAATAATAACTTTCTTGTAAAATACAAAGAGCAAGATGCCAACAATGATATATTTTAGCAACGGAACCAATGGTCCCATATAATTAGAAACCTTATCCATCAAATCTTTCGTAGGAGCGCGAGTGCCATCACTTGAAAGTGGCTTAAACTCAAAGTTACTCACTGTAACTTCATCACCTCGTGTTTGATTATACCCTACTGTTTGTTTCACAACATCACGAATAGCATCCATCTGTTCTTTGCTAAGCGCGGCGTATTCTAATTCGCTTTTCTTTTTTCCATTACTGTCTACACCATATTTATAGGCACCATCTACAACAACAGCCGCTGTTAAACGTTTAATTTTAGCAAACTCATCTTTGGAATTAACGACCTTTTTAGAAATCTCATAATTCGTTGTAGTAGAGCTTTTTTGATACGTTTCGGCCTTTTTAGTACTCTCTAATCCTTGCACTGGACCAATGTTACTGATAGCACCTGGTACTCCTCCAACGTCTTGCGGCTCTTTCCCTTCACGCTTTTCTTCAACACTCTGCTCGCTTCGAGGTACAGAATTGGGATCATACGTTTCGCTAACATAATCTTGTTGTGAAAAATCAAAATCGATGGTCACTTTTGCATTCACTTTATCAATTCCACCAATAACAGGTGCTAAAACATTGATGATCTTTTGCTCTACATTATGTTCAAACTCTTTTTTATAGCGCATTTGACTTTTAACCAGTTCACCTTGGAACATGTTACTCTGATCATCCCCCAATGGTTCACCATCTTGATTCACGATAGAAACATTCTCTGCAGTCAAATTAGAAATAGAAGCCGCAACAAGATTTTTAATACCAATAATTTGTTTAGCGGAAAGATTCATACTTGGACGAATATTTAAAACAATCGAAGCTGTAGGAGCGGCTTGTTTTTGGGCAAATACCGTCTCTTTAGGAATTGCAATATGCACACTTGCATTGGCAATGGGTCCAAGACTTTCAATTGTACGCGCCAATTCACCCTCAAGAGCTCGAACGTATTTTATCTTTTGCTCAAAATCAGTAGCACCAAATTCAGCTTTATCAAAAATTTCAAAACCAACTTTACTATTCTTAGGAATTCCCATGGCAGCAATGGCGATGCGCTCTTTATGAACAACATCACTAGGAACTGCAATCGTACCTTCATTAACAACTTTATAAGGAATTTTTTCTTTTTCAAGTTGCTGAATAATGAGCGCAGAATCACCAGCCGTTGTGTTTTCAAAAAGAACACTATAACCACTGCCTTTAGTTGAAGTTGAATTTTTGTAGAGCGTCAGAAACACTAAAAAACCGATGAGGACAACAATCGAAACTGCTGCCACAATTCTTTGACGTAGTGTCAAGTTTTGTATCAGTGTCGCTATTTGATTTAAAAGTGTTCTAAGCTCCATTTATTTTCTCTTACTTATAAATTGTTTTAAAGAGTTCAAAAAAGCGCACGTTTTGCTCAGGTGTTCCTATCGTAACACGAATAGCATTCATACCATACGATCCTAAATTTCTAACGATTATACCCTTTTCCATTAACTTTTGTGCAATGATCCCTGAGTTTTTACTGGCATCAAATTCTAAGACAATAAAGTTAGTATAGCTCTCAATAATGCTAAATCCAAGCTCTTTTGCAAATGTTTCGTACACTTTCATTTCTTTAAAATTTTCTTTCACAGAAGCATCCACAAAGGCTTGATCACTGAGGGCTACAATCGCAGCTTTCAAAGTCAAGTTTGTGATATTAAAAGGAGCACGAAGTTTCAAAAAGGTTTGAATGATCGCAGGCTGTGCAATACCGTATCCACAACGCATGCCGCCTAGTCCATACGCTTTAGAAAAAGTTCCCGTGTAAATGGCATTTGGATATTTGGTGATCAAATCATGTGCATCAATATTTTTTGCAGGATCTTTAACGCGCGCATATTCCAAATAAGCGGCATCAACGATCACTAATGTCTCTGTGTCGATCTGATCTAAAAATGCATATACCTCTTTGGCATCCAAGCATTCACCTAGTGGATTATTGGGGATACAAAGAACAATAATGGAGATATCTTTATTCGCTTTATAAATTTCAAGCATCTCTTTGAGGTTATGTTGAGCTGATGGTGTTCTCAGCACTTTGGCACCTGTTTGAAGCGCATAAATTTCATACATTGCAAACGTAATCCCTGCCATTAAAACTTTCGTGTTAGCATTCGCTTTTGCATGAATTGCCATCTCGATGACTTGATCACTTCCTGAGCCTATAATAATATTTTTATCTTCGACATGATACTTGTGCGCTAAAGCCTCTTTGAGTTCGTACATACTATCATCAGGATAGCGGTTCATGTGGATTGCTTCCGCACGTACAGCTTCAACCACTTTAGGGCTGCACCCTCTTGGATTTTCGTTGCTTGCAAGCTTAATAACATCTTGGGGCTCAATACCATACTCTCGTACCACAAGTTCAATAGGTTTGCCCGCTTCATACGTTTTCAAATTGTCTAAAACACCGTTAAATTGCATCTCTCATCCTCCACAAATATAGCTTCCAAGCCATTTAATATCATATCTATCTCTGTTTTCTTCGATCACTTTTTGGACATTGTCATCATCAATGTGTCCTTCAAAATCCATATAGAAAATGGACTGAAACCCTTTCTCTTTGGTTGGGCGTGATTCAATCTTGGTAAGATTGACCTTCTGATCTTGAAACGTTTGTAAGAATTCAACCAATCCACCCGGTTTATCATCCGTTTTTGCCAAAATAGAGGTTTTATTATGAATCCCTTTTTTATTTTTAAAATCACTCAAAATCAAAAAGCGTGTTTGATTCGCCATATTGTCTTCAATTTTTTCAAATAAAACGGGCAGATTCGATAATTTAGCAGCAATATGAGAACAAATTGCCGCAGCATCGTAATCTTCACTTGCTTTTTTAGCTGCTTCTGCCGTTGACTTGGTTGGAATAAATTCCACCCCTAAAAGCATATGTTCTTCTAAAAATTTTCGGCACTGATTATACCCTTGCGGATGTGAATAGATACGTTTCACTTTTTTAATATCTTCACATACTGTGGCAAAAGAGTGATGAATATCCATGTAAAGTTCTGCCACAATTTTTGAGTTAAATTTTCCTAAACAATCCAATGTTGTTCCTACCGCACCAGCCGTATTGTTTTCTACGGGAACTACGCCGTATTTGGCTTCACCATTTTCCAAAACATGAAAGACTGCTTCAATGGAGCTTAGCTCAATATAACTGCCCATCGCACCAAAACGACTCTCTGCCGCTTGATGCGTATAACTTCCCTCCGGTCCCATGAAGGCAATCTTTTCAGGGAATTCAAGGTTGCGACTGACCGCAAAAACTTCTAAAAAGATGGCATCAATTGCTTTGGGATTAAGAGCTCCTTGATTGAGCCCTTTGAGGCGATCTAATATCTCTTTTTCGCGCTCAGGTCGGTAAATAGCCGTTCCACTGGTTTGTTTGGCACGACCAATCTCTTTAACCAGTTCCATACGTTCATTGAGCAGTTTTAAAATCTGATCATCAATATGATCAATCTTTTTTCTATAGTGTTCTATTGTTTGCATAATTTGCCTTTTCTATGCCCAATGATTGGTACTATAAGATTCAAAAATACTTTTACATGTAAAGATTTTTCTGATGCCTTCAACAACGCAAACGAGTTGTCTTGAAAAGTGGCAAATCTTAAATCATTCATAAATAGGCTCTCTCTAGCGCAATGACATCTTCAAAGCTTTCACGTTGGCGAATCAAGCGATCCTCACCATTTTGAAGCGCAATTTCTGCAACACGTGAGCGTGTATTGTAATTACTGCTCATCGTAAAGCCATACGCTCCAGCACTTTTCACAATTAAAAGATCATCATGTTCAAGAGCCGGTAATTCAATATCTTTTGCAAAGAAGTCGCCACTTTCACAAATAGGCCCAACCACATCGCATGTCGTTGTGGCTTGATTTTCTTTCCCTTCCACATCAATTGCATGATAGGCATGGTAAAGACTAGGACGAATCAGATCATTCATCGCGCCATCTACAATGACAAAACGTTTAAAACCATTGTTTTTTTCATACAGTACGCGTGTTAAGAAATAACCACTTTCTCCAACCAAATAACGTCCTGGTTCACATACAAGGGTCACATCTAAACCACTAAGAGCACTAAAAATTGACTGCGCATACTCGTAAAGTGGAACTGTCGTTTCATCTTTGTACTGAATACCAATGCCGCCACCCACATCAAAAAACTTAATGTCGATCTTAAGTGCTTTAAGGTTACGCAGTAAATTAGCCAACACAAGAGCTGCTTCTTTAAATGGCTCTACTTCTGTTATTTGACTTCCAATGTGAAAATGAATACCGACAGGGTCAAGTGATATGCTATTTTTGGCATAAATATACATCCGTTTTGCACTTTCCAAATCCACACCAAATTTATTTTCATGAAGACCCGTTGAAATATACGGATGTGTTTTAGGGTCAATGTTAGGGTTAACACGAATACTAATGCGTGCAACCACACCTAATTTGGAGGCAATCAGCTCAACTCGATTCATCTCTTCTTCACTCTCAAGATTGAGCATCAAAATATCATTTTGAAGCGCTTCTTCAATTTCATCGTCTCTTTTACCTACGCCACTAAAAATAATTTTGTATTTTGGAATACCCGCAACTAACGCGCGTTTAACTTCACCTATGGAAACACAATCACATCCTGCTCCTAGACTTGCCATATGTTTCAAGACAGAAAGATTTGAGTTTGATTTTACGGCAAAACAGATGAGGGATTTGCGTGCTTTAAAGGACTCTTTTAGAGATGAAAACTTTTGAGTAATTGTGTCGAAATCATAAACGTATAAAGGAGTACCATATTTTTGTGCTAATGCAGAGAATTTAGTCATTTTAAACCTTAAATGAGGGTATTGCAAAAGAAGACCCATTAGATAACACTATTTATCTATTCTATCAAAAAGTTTAACAAAAAATAATTAAACCTTTTTAGCGTTTAGAATAAAAATAAGCGGCAATACCAACAAGAAGTATTATAGGAAATAAAATAGCAATTTCTGAGAGTATAACGCCATTCGCCGCTAAACGACTCAATAAGAAGAGTCCACTCCAGACAATGAGCGTTACAAAAGCGAAGGAAGAAGCAACGAGAGCCATATTAAAATAACGCCCCATCATTGGTGCTTTATAATACAAAACAACGATCAAGAAAGGAGCAAAGAAAGGGAAGAAAAGCTGATAAAAAAGCGTTGCTTTAATTTTACTTGTATTGACATTTTGATTATCAAAAAAACGTAAGGCATCTATACCATCACTGATCGAAAGGGCATATTCACTTTGGTATACATTGTCCATAATTTTAGGTTTGAAATTTTCCATCATTTTGAGTTTTTCAATATTTTCAATCCGAAAGCCTTCGTCATCTAATGAAGAAATTTTGGGCTTATGGGTAATGCTCACATGTTCCAAAATCCAATGATTATCAACAAAAGTAGCTATGGAAGCGCGAATCACTTTCGTTAAATCAACGTTATCAACTTCAAAAATAGTCACATCATATGCTACTTGCTTTAGAGGATCAAGCTTTTTGAAATAAATATATTGGTTGTTGTTTTTTAAGAATAGATCTTCAGCACTATTGGAAATACTGTTGTATTTTTTAAGATTAGAGCTATACTCATAAGCGTACGCAAATTCTGTACAATTGAGTCCAATATAAAAAAGTGTCAAGACTAAAGAAGTAATAAAAAATGGTTTAACAAGAGAACGTTTACTAATGCTTGAAGCATACATACAGATAAGTTCATTTGACTTAATCATGCCAAAATAAGTTACAATCATACCAAAAACGATAGAAAGAGGAAGTACATAATTCACAGCATTCATGCCTTGAAAAAGTGCATAAAGAATCTGCAAATTCGCAGAATCTGGAATGTTATTGTAGTTGGTTAGAAGATCAACACCCACATAAAAGAGATCGAGTGCGATGAATATGACGAAGAAATTTTTGAGATAATTTTGAATAATATATTTCTCAAAAAGTTTCATACCTTATCCCCGTCACATAGAGTTTGTTTAAGGGAGTATTGTAGCGAAACTTCTTTTAAATCCCCGGTGAGTAATGCTTTAATGCTTTTTTTTACATGTAAAAGAATTTCGGGTAAAAATTCTCTTTGACAGACTGAAAAATCAGAGAGTACATACTTAGCTACATCACTCTTCAAAGAAGGCTTCCCAATACCAATCCGCACCCTAATGTATTCGGGCCCTATATGAGCATCGATGGAACGAAGTCCATTGTGCCCACCATGCCCACCACCTATCTTAAAGCGAAGTGTTCCAAAAGGTAGGTCTAAATCATCATGAATGACAATAATTTGTTCTGGCTTAAAGTAGTCATCAACGGAACGCACACTCTCCCCAGAGAGATTCATATAGGTCGTTGGTTTAAGAAGAAGCATGGAGGGAGCTTTAAAAAGATCGCCTTTAAAATTAGCTTTGGTGATTTTTTCACACGAAGTTTGGTCACCGATAAGAGCATCGATGACCATAAAACCGACGTTATGTCGATTATTTTTATATTGTAAGTCTGGATTTCCAAGCCCTACGATCAGTGTCATGAGTTCGCGTTACTTCGCTTTAATAACTCCGGCAATAGAAACACGTGTCTCATCCATAATGGTAACATTCGCTGGAACAGGAATATCACGTACCAAAACAGTCGCACCCACATCAAGATTACTTACATCAATAATAAAACTATTTGGTAAGTTTTCAGCTGTACATTTAACGGCTAAACGTTTTTTAGATTGGATTAGAACACCTTTGTTTTTTGTGCCTACAGGAATACCTTCAAGAAGAACAGGGACTAAATATTTACTTAAAACACCTGGGAGTGCAATACGTAAATCGACATGTAAAAGGTTGCTATTTACAGGGTCTCTTTGGTAATCTTGGATCACAACATTGTACTCTTTACCAGCAACTTTTACTGGGAAAATAAGAGTCTCTTTGTTCTTTGCTGCTTTGATGAATTCGTTTGCTTTAAATGCAGCATTGATGTTTTGTTCACCCTTACCGTAAATATTAGCAATTAGATATCCATCTCTACGAAGCGCTTTAGTAGCCTTTTTTTCGATACTATCTCTAATGATGCCTTCTAACATAGTTTTCCTTTATAAAAAATAAGGGGCTAATTGTACAAAATTGAACCTAAAAGATGTATAAATCTTTTATTGTTTTAAACCAATGATGTCTTTATCGTTTTCTTTAAGCTCTTTAAGGCTGACCCGTACAGTTTCTTTACGTGTCTCTTTTTGACTTTTATCGGCATCGTAAAAATCCAAAGCCATTGTAATATCATTACGGCTAGTAGAACTCTGGATAGCTTCTTCACGCGCAATTTTACCTTCTGCATATAATCCTAAAAGGGCTTGATCAAATGTTTGTGTTTTATAAACATCTTTTCCCTCTTTAATGGCATCTGGAATTTCACCTTCTCGATCCTCCAAAATCAATGCTTCAATTCTTGCATTTTTTACCAAAATTTCAACAGCTGCTGTTCGCCCATGATCCACTGTTTTGACCAATCGTTGTGCAATAACCCCTTGTAAAACGGAGGCTAATGACATCTTAATGCGGTTTTGTTCACTTCCTGGAAACATACCAATAATACGTCCTATAGTCTCTTTTGCATCCACGGTATGCAACGTGGAGAGCACTAAATGACCTGTTTCTGCCGCATGCATCGCTGTTTCAATCGTTTCAAGGTCTCTCATTTCGCCTACTAAAATAACATCTGGATCCTCACGAAGCGCTGCACGTAAAGCGTCTGAAAACGAAATAGCATCTTGACCGATCGCACGCTGGTTTACGACGCATAAATCGTCTTTATAAATAAACTCCACAGGATCTTCAATCGTAATAATATGCTTTTTCTGCGTTTTATTGATGCGATTAATCATGGAAGCTAGTGTGGTTGTTTTACCTGATCCCGTAGGACCTGTCACTAAGATAAGTCCACGAGGAAGATCACAAAGTGTATTAATAATAGTAGGTAAATGAAGTGATTCTATGGTTGGAAGTACCATCGGAATTGTCCTAAAAACCGCAGAGACACCATCCACTTGAAAAAACATATTGACACGAAAGCGGTACTCATCGTTGAGCTTAAAAGTAAAGTCAATATTTTTTTTCTCAACCAATTCAGGGAAACGACTTCGAAGAAGTTCTTTTGCTAAAGTAAGCCCCTCTTGATACGCAAGAACCTCTCTGGAGAAAGAGACAATTTCACCGTTAATTCGACCTCTAATCGTTGTGCCCGTTTTTACATGTAAATCACTTCCGCGATGCTCTACCAATTTACTCAGATAAAATTTGAGCTTTTTGGTCATCTCAAACGTAAGTTCGCTAACATTTACCTCGTTTTGCATCGGATTTCCTTGCTATTTTAGTTCGTCTAAAATCTCCACAAAAGCATCTTTAAAGGCACTTAGACCTTCATCCATTAACTCATCGCACACAACATTCATATCAACGCCATTTGCAGCAAGAGAGTGAAAAAAGTTTTCAATCCAATCAGAACGTAATTCAATAGCTTCACACTCTTTAGACGAACCGATAAAAGCTTTAATCGTTCCCAATGGTGCTGTATTAATTGAATTTGGAAGCAATAGTTCGCGAATATAATAATCAGGGCTTAATTCATCACCTTTAACACCGGTACTAGCAAACAGCGCTCTCACATTTGGTAGCTGTGCATTTTGAATAAGCTCATACGCTCTCATTGCATTCATAATACCCACACGTGAAAGAACAAAATCAATTTTTTTGAGGTGTTCATCCAGTTTGCGATCAAATCGACTCACAAAGATACTAATAACTGCTTGAGGAAGTTTTTTAGTTCCTTTTTTCACTAAAGTTTCATTCGCACGTGCAAATGCTTCTAAACAATATTTGGTCTGAAGGTCAGAAAAAATCAATGTTGCATTGACGTTAATACCTTCGCCTAAAAGTGCTTCCATTGCGATAAAACCCTCTTCTGTTGCGGGAACTTTGATCATGACATTCGGATATCCAATGGCTTTGAAAAGACGTTTTCCCTCTTCAATGGTTGCTTCTGCATCATCACATAAGAAAGGATCAACCTCAATGCTGATAAAACCATCGTCACCTTTTTCATAAAGTGGTAAGAGCTTTTTAGCCGCACGTTGAATATCTCCAATCGCTAGTGCTTCATACATCTCTTTGGCAGATTTTCCATGAAGCTTTGCCTTATCCTCAGTATATGCAGGTGAGCCTAGAAAAGCAGACTTAAAAATTGAAGGATTGCTGGTGGCGGCATTAACAATCTTTTTTTCGATCAAATCGCCAAATTCACCCTCTAAAAAACTTCGCTCAACAAAATCACACCACAACGAAAATTTAATATCATTCTTATACATTAATTTGCTCTCTTAAATAAATTGGAGAAGATGACGCATATCTTTCTCATCGATCACAATATTGGCCGCATTTTTTAAAATGGGTTTGGCACAAAATGCCACTTTTTTGGCGGCACACTCAAACATGGAGATGTCATTCGCCCCATCTCCTACTGCAATAGTATTTTCATAGTTTACATGTAAAAGATTTTGCACGCGTTTTAGCATATCGCCTTTAGAAAAACCAAACATCATATCACCACCAACAAGACCACTTAAATGACCATCGCGAGCGTGTAGAACATTGGCAAAATCCACATCAAATCCTAAAATTGCCTTTGCAGGAGTGGTTGCAATACGAAAACCCCCACTAAAAACAACTACGGTATAACCTTTTTCTTTCAGTCCCGCAATCGCCTCTTTAGCACCATTCATCAACGGTAATGACGCACAAATTTCTTCAGCTTTTCTTGCATTCATACCTTTTAAAAGCCCTACACGCGTGGTTAAGCTCTCAAAAAAATCAAGTTCTCCTCGCATGGCAGCTTCCGTTATCATAGAGACTTCTTTCTCAACACCATGTTCTTTTGCTAAAAAATCAATGGTTTCACCATTCATCAGTGTTGAGTCAAAATCAAAAACGCATAACTTCACGATTATCCTTTTGTAATGTATTCTCTTAAGCCAATTATAGCAATATCTTGCTTAGTGAAGTTTATAGGGGAGGAGAAGAAAAGAGGAGGAGGCTAGTGATAAACTAGCCTTGAGTGTATTTTAATTACTTACAGGTGGTTTAGCAGAAGCTTTCTCTGCTTTTTTTTGAGCTTTGTCCGCTTCTAATTTTGCTTTATCTGTCTGTTTTTGTTGTTTATCCGTCGCTAATTTTTGTTTATCTGTTTCAATAGCTTCTTTGTTTTTATTTACTTTATCAGTTTTGAGTTGTTTTTCATCCACTTTGATTTGTTGATTATCGGCTGCTAATTTCTGTTTATCAGCTTTCAAGTCAGTAGTAGTATCAGCAAACATCGTTGCTCCTAAAATCGATAAACCACCTAGCATAAGCACTATTTTTTTCACAGGAATACTCCTCTTTTAAATTTTAAAACGAACCTTTTTCTTTGTAAAAAATGGCTGTTTCAAAGAAAAATTGTATCCCAGAGAGATTAATGGATTGTAAACTAGTGTAGTATTTTGCACCCTGTTTAAGTTATAATACACAAAAGCTCATACCTATGGAAAAAAAATGATTGATTCTTTTATTGAAAAACTAAAATACGACACGTTCTTAACGCTTGAAACAACACCTATGCACGAACCGACATTCGAACCTATTATTGAAAAGATTGCGGCTTTTGGACTTGATAAAAAAGTAGATGGTTTTAGCACTACAGATAACCCACTCGCACGGTTAAAATTTAATGCTCTTTTTGGTGCACTTAAGCTTCAAACCCATTTTGCTAAACCCGTTATTTCCACAATGAGCATGAGAGATCGCAACAAAGTTGCCTTGCAATCTGATCTTTTAGGCGCAAATGCATTTGATTTACGAACGATCCTATGTCTCACAGGTGATCCAGCAAGTGCCAGTGATCAACCCTCAGTCAAAGGTGTTTTTGAAGGCAATAGCACCCTTCTTTTGGAGATTATTCAATGCTTTAATGCTGGAATTGATTACTCTGGTAAACCGTTTAAAACGCAACCAAAACCTATCTACCCTTTTGCCGTCTGCAATGCACATGCCAATACTCCTAAAAATTTGATGAAAAAAATGGCAACAAAGATTGAACACGGTGCAGTAGGAATTATCACACAACCGGTTTACAGTGTTGAAAATGCAACTATGCTTTTGGAACTTCTAAAAGATGCCAAATCAGCTGCCAATAAAGAGCAGAGTCAAACACAACTTATTTTAGGATTTTTTCCGATTGTAAAACTGCGTACAGCTCAATTTTTAGCAGCCCATGTGCCAGGTATTCATGTCCCAGCGCTTTGGATGGAGAAGCTAGCACGTGCTAAAAAAATAGGTGAAGAAGAAGAGAAAAAAGTAGGGTTTGAACTTTCACGTAATGCCTTTTTAGCATTAAAAAAAGTGCATCCAAAAATTCATATGATGAGTGCTAATAATTTTGAGTTAGTCGCAGATTTATTGCAATCTTAGCATTACATGTAAAGGTAGCCAAATCTCTCTTGGCTACCTTCTTTTTGATTTAAAAATCTCTTTTTAGAAGTTGCTCCACTTTCAGAATGGTTAAGATATTCTCATCTCTCATACCAATTCCATAAACCATCCCTTTTTCCGCGTGAATCGTTTCTGGTGGTGGTCCAATACGGCTACTTTTAATACGAATCGCTTCGGTCAAACGATCAATCACAAAGCCTGCAGTATTATCTGAACCTTTCATGACAATGTAACGTGTATCTTCCGTCACTTTTGAAGGATCCATCTTAAACTTGCTTCTTAGATCAATCAAAGGAATGACACTTCCTCTTAGGTTAAAAACACCCAAAATATATGTCGGTACGCTAGGCACTCTGGTGTATTCGATCGGTTTGATAATCTCTTGAATACTCAAAATTGGCACGGCATACTCTTCTTGACCTATAATGAATCCAACCAGCTGAATAATATCATCCTCTTTTTTGTGTGGCTCATCAACTTGTTGTTGCTGTTTTTGAAGAATTTGATTTAGTTTATCGTTCATCGTGACTTCCCCACTTATAGTTTTATATTTTTTCGCACAACACTCTCGAGGTATTCGGGAGAGTATGGTTTGGTGATATATTCACTCATGCCTGATTCAACACCTCTTAGCCTATCGGCTTTAGATGTACGTGATGTAACCGCAATCAATGGAAGATTTTTATACTTCGAGTATTTACGAATTTCACCCGCAAGTGTGTACCCATCCATGCGTGGCATCTCAATATCAATTAGGACCGCATCAATGCTGTATTCAGCCGATTTGAGCATATTGAGTGCCTCTTGACCATTGCTGGCTTCAAGCACTTTGACGCCAATAGGCTCCATTGATTTTTTCATGATATTACGATCCATAGCACTATCATCAACCGCTAAGACAATGTAATCGCTCGGTACGGTTTTGGTTTTAACCACCGCTTCTGCACTTGCACGAATATCAACGGTGATCCCTTTTGCAAGGTTCATCAGAGCGGCAACATCCACAATGAGTGTTACGCGCCCATCCCCCCTTATCGTAGCCCCCGCGATGCCTTCAATACCTTGGAGATAATCACCCAAAGATTTAATAACAATCTCTTCTTGACCTACCAAAGTATCAACGACGACACCCAATTTAGACTCAGCAAGGCCTATGACAACGACATAGGTATGCTCACCACCTTCATACACCTGTTTGACACCAAAGATGTCTGAAAGGCGAACTAAGGAAAGCACTTCATCACGAAGTCTAAGAACATTTTTGCCTTCAATCGTATAAATCTCATCCAGAGGAATACGAACCGTCTCTAAAACCGATGCCAATGGAATGGCATAATACTCTTCTTGTGCACCAACTAACAAGGCTTGAATAATCGCTAACGTTAGAGGAATTTTGAGCTTTATAACCGTACCATGACCGATTTCACTATCGACATCAATAATACCATTGAGTTTTTCAATGTTAGTCTTAACAACATCCATACCCACACCACGACCTGAAACGTTGGTAACAACTTTAGCGGTTGAGAATGATGGTCTAAAGACTAACGCATACGCTTCTTTATCACTCATCGCATCGGCTTCACGCTCAGTAATCATTCCCTTTTCAATCGCTTTAGTGCGAAGTAAATCAGGATCAAGCCCTTTACCATCATCGGTAATCTCAATAACAATGTGATTTCCCTCATTGTATGCTTTGAGCTGAATAAGTCCCATTTCGGACTTACCTTGAGCACGTCTCGTCGCTCCATCTTCAATACCATGGTCACATGAGTTACGGATAATGTGAACAAGAGGATCACCAATCTCTTCAACGATAGACTTATCAAGTTCTGTCTCTTCACCTGAAATCTCAAGCTCAATCTGTTTTCCAAGTTCACGTGAAAGATCACGTACCATTCTTGGGAATTTATTAAAGACTTTAGCAATCGGTAACATTCTGGTTTTCATAACCGCGATTTGAAGATCTGTGGTAACGAGTGAAATCGATGAAACCACTTGATTAAGCTCTTCAAGGAATTTTTCACCTTCATAACGCTCTTCAACATCATCGTAAATTTTGAGCAATCTATTTTTACCCAAAACAAGTTCACCGATAAGGTTCATTAAGTGATCGAGTCGTTTAACCTCAACTCTGATGGTTTGCTCCATTGAACTTGCAGACTCTTTTTTAGCAGGTGCATTTTCTGCAGCGGCTCGTTTTGTAACGACGGGTTCTGCAACTTTTGGTGTTTCATCGTCTTCGTCATGATCTTTTAAGCTTTCAAAGGACGGAGTCGAAACAGCAGCAGCTACTTTTGGTGCACCATTGTTTTCTCTTCGTTTACGATCTTCTTCTTTACGCATTTTCAAAAGACGTTCGATTTCGTCTTCAACCTCTTTGTCGCTGAGTTTTGAGTAGTCTGTATTATCATTCTCTTCTGACTCTGGAACAGGTGATTCGTCCACAAGCTCTTGAACGGTTGTTGGAGCCACATCACCATTAGAAATAATGTCTAACCGGCGACAAATGTCTGTAATGTCAATACCTGCAGAAGTATCATTGCCACTATCGCGAATGGCATGAAGCAAACTTTTCATCAAGTCAATAGATTCCAAAACAACATCCATGACTTCTGGTGTGAGTTTTAAATCACCATGTCGTGCTTTGTTAAGAACATCTTCCATGTGATGGGTTAAGCCGGTCAAAATATCGAAATTTAAAAAGGATGACGACCCTTTTATCGTATGTGCGACCCTAAAAATACTATTGAGGAGTTCCAAATCATCTGGATTACCCTCTAGCTCCACTAAGTTTTGATCAAGTTGTTCAATAAGTTCGAACGCTTCAACCAAAAAATCTTCTAAAATTTCTTGAATATCTTCCATCGTTCTACCCCTATTGTGCTGTTTTCACGTGTGATTTGATGACTTTAGAAACTTCTTTGTAAAAGATACCTGCATCAAATTTCGTTAAATAGGCTTCACCGCCCGCCTCTTTGCCCCTAAGCTCACTAAAATGGTCACTAATGGAAGAGTTAAAGACGATTGGAATATTTTTAAACCTCGCATCCTCTTTCACACTAGCTGCAAAGTGAAATCCATCCATCTGAGGCATTTCAACATCGCTAATAATAATTTTGACTTCATCGGTTAGATGCTCACCATACGTTGTATAAAGATCATTTAAGCGCTCTAAACCCTCAGAACCATCTTTTGCTTCGATAACACGCATCCCCATCTTTTTAAGCGCATCGCTGACGAGCTTTCGTGCAGTCATACTATCGTCCAAAATCAAGGCTGTACCCTCTACTTTGATAATAGCATTATCTTCCACATCAATTTTTGGCTGATAAATACCGAGTGCTTGCACCACGCTTTCAAGATCTAAAATCAAAAGTACCTCATCATTTTCAATACGTGTTACACCTGTAATTTGACTCTTATCAAGTGAACCCATACCTGCAACAAATGATGCTGGCTCAATATCTTTCCAGCTGATACGGCGAATACGTTTGGCTTCATGCACCACAAAACCAATTAAGATATCGCTAAACTCAGTAATGATAATACGAGGTTTAATCGATCCATCATCAGGCTCTTTGATATTCATCCATTTGGCAAGGTTAATAACAGGAATAACGATACCACGAAGATCAAAAATGCCTTCGATGTATTCAGGAACTCCTGGGAGTTCTGTCAAATTAGGAATTTTGATGATTTCACGCACCTTAGCAACGTTAACACCATAGATTCCCTCATAAACACCGTTCGCTTCCTTTTTAAAAATGCGGAAGTCCACCAGCTCCATCTCATTGGAGCCTACTTTTAAAATACTTTCTTTAGCCATTGCAGCCCCTTAGTTGCTTTTGCGCAAATTCTGTCTCTGGTGAAGATTGTACACTAAAATAGCTTTGATTGCACGCAAAAGATGAAAAATTGATATAATGTGTCCCAGCTACCATAAAATCAGTATTCTGATGGTAATGACCCTCGGCAATGACGTCCACTTTTGGGTAAAAATGCAGCTTGCGTTGCATTAGCGTTGCAAAATTCTCAATTGGCTTGCACAACATTTTTTTACACTGGTCTTTTTGGATCTTTTGAGAGATGGCACCGTGAAGCAATCTATCTAATATATTAAGGATACTTAAGACACCTTGATTGCGAATAATCTTTGTGTAGCCCCGATGAATAAAGTTTCCATATTTATCGCCATGCAACAAGAGACAGCTTTTACCACTGGGAAGTTTACATGTAAGCGGTTGATTTTCAATCGGAATCACCTTTACATGTAAAAAGAGTTTTGAGAGATCAAAGTCATGATTGCCTTCAAAATAGTACACTTCACAGCTTTGCCCAATCGCTTCAATGAGATCAATATAGCGTTGGTACTGCTTGACACCATAGGCAACACTGCCCACCAAAAGGTCAAACATATCACCCATCAAAAAGAGTTGAGGAGGAGGATTTTGTTTTACATGTAAAAGGAAATCAAAAAAGAAAGAGCGCTCGTCTGAATCATGGGCATCAGCAATAAAAAGCGCTCCTTCTTGGATGATAAGATTAGGGGACATAGGCGATAATGGGGATTCCTGCGGACTCTTCAAAGCCACACATCAAATTGGCATTTACCACCGCCTGTGCTGAAGCACCACGTAAAAGATTATCGATACTGGATGAAACAAAAATAGACTTGCCCTTTTGGCTCACAAAAATATCGCAAAAATTGGTTCCAGCGGTTGATTTAATGTCGACAGGCACTTCGCGGATACGCACAAAACGCTCGTTTTTATAAAAGGCTTGGAGCGTTGCTTTGGCATCAATGACCTCATTGGTTTGTAAATAAGCACTGACCAACATTCCACGACTGACAGGAAGCAAATGAGGGACAAAGTTCACTTCAAACGGATGCCCACTCACAAGGCGTAATTTTTCAGCGATCTCTGGCTCATGGCGGTGTTTCAGAGGGTTGTATGCAAAGATATTTTCATTGATACTCACAAAATGCGCTGTGGGTGTTGGTTTTTTACCCGCTCCAGAGACACCACTTTTTGCATCAATAAAAATCGGTGCTTCCTTATTGAGGTAATTTAAAAATGGTAAAATCCCCAAAATCGAAGCCGTAGGATAACATCCTGGATTGGCAACCAACTTCGCTTGTTTTATTTTGGCACGATTGATTTCAGGAAGCCCATAAACAGCCTCTTTTAAATTTTCTTTATCTTCATGTTCACAGTAGTGCTTCTCATATGCCTCAAGCTCTAAACGGTAATCCGCTGAAAGGTCAACTACCTTTACATGTAAAGCTAAAAGTTCCTTCGCAAAACCCATCGCCGCTTTATGGGGAAGCGCTAAAAAAGCAAGTTTGGCATGTTTGGCAACTTCTGAAGCATCGGCTTTTAATACCTCTTGCTCAAAAACACCCAATAAACTAGGATGTAGTTCTGACGCCTTCATCCCACCTTCAGTCGTTGCTATGTAAGTAATGTTAAAATGAGGATGATTGATCAAAATTTTCATCAGTTCCAAGCCCGTATAACCGCTTGCACCAATGATTGCTACATCTATTTTTGCCATATTTTATTCCTCGAATTGAATCTCTATGTAAATAACTTCTAAAATCTCAAAAATCTGTTGACCAGATGGCAACTTAATGGTTACCTCTTCACCTTCTCCATGCCCTAAAAGCTGTTGAGATAAAGGCGTATGATAGGAGATAAGCCCTCTATCAGGATTGCTCTCTGTGCTACCAACGATGGTATAGGTCAGTTCATCGCCTGTCTCCGTATTTTCTAATTTGATAGTTGAGCCAAAACGGATTTTATCATGTTCATAGGAATTCGGATTAATAACTTGTGCACGGGAAACAAGATCGCTCAACTCACCAATGCGCCCATCTAAAAATGCCAAATGGTCTTTCGCGGCATGGTATTCTGAGTTCTCTTTAAGATCACCATGACTTCGTGCAATATCAAGTTCGATGACTGTTTCAGGTCGTTGGCGTTTTTTTAAGTCAGATAATTCATTCGTTAATTTTTGGTAACCGTATTCGGTCATCGGCTCTTTAGTACTCATTTTTAACTCCTTATATCTTTACATTATACCTTCATTATGCTTATCATTGCCTCTTGACTACCGTGGCTTAGCATTGCTCGAAGTTTTTTGGCATGGTTAAAAAATGCCTCTTTGTCCATATTTTCATAGGCTTTTAGTAGATTATCGGCAAAAACGTCTTCTTGCAATAACTCTATATGTAACGGTTCCATCTTTTCAAAATCGAAAATAATATTGGCAAGTCCTACATGTTTGAGTTTTACAAACTGTTGAGCAACCCAATAATCAAACGCTTTTGCTTTATACGCCAATACAAAAGGTACACCGACAAGTGCTGCTTCCAGCGTTGCCGTTCCAGAACAAACAAACGCAAACTCACTTTTTTCAAACGCTTCATAGGTATTGCGACAAATTTTAAAGTCATGAATATCACCATAAATATCCACAATTTCACGATAGTCAAAATGTGGAGGAATCACCAGCAACTTCTCTTTGCCTTCTATGCGAGAAGCAACCTCTTTGTAGATAGGGAAGAGACTTCGGATCTCACTTTTGCGACTACCCGGCAAAAAGGCGATCACCCCTGTCTCTTCCGCTCTAAGTTTAAAAAGCGGAATCTCATCCAACAGAGGATTTCCAACATAGGTTGCCTTAGTATAAAATTGCTGTTCAAAGGGCAAAATAGACGCCAGTACATCACAATATTTTTCCACTTTTGCAACACGTTTAGACTTCCATGCCCAGACTTGTGGCAATATATAGTAGATAATTTCGACATTGGGATTGATCGTTTTAATGGCTTTTGCCAAAGGAAGATTAAATGCAGGCGAATCAATCAACAAAACTTTATCCACAAAAAAACTCATTCGTGCCATCATTTTAATAGCTCTTTTGGCTTTGCGAATTTTCGGCAAAGCATCTAAAAATCCCATAATTGAAAAAGCTTTGCTTGGTAGCAACGGTTTCCCAAAACGCTCATCAAAGATGCCATACAATTCGCACTGCTCAAGCGCGTTTAAAATAGGTTCTAAGTGTAAATTGGCCGATGGCTCTAGAGCGGAAACAAGTAATTTCAAAATCGTACCTTTTATAGTAGGTTATCAAAAAAGTCTATTCTTTAAAACGAAGTCTATACAAAAATCTCTTAAAAATGTAAGCCCATTTCGTTATAATGTAAATAAAAAATAGGCATTTCAATGAAACGTATTTTAATTACCAATGACGATGGCTTTGAAAGCACTGGACTTCACGCTCTTGCTCGTGCACTTCGTCCTTTAGGACAAGTAACCATTGTAGCACCTACTTCTGAAAAATCCGCCTGCGGACACTCACTCACGCTCACACGCCCTCTTCGCTTTGTTGCGATTGGCGATGACTTTTTCAAACTCGATGATGGTACGCCCACGGATTGTATTTATCTCTCCTTGAACGCTCTTTTTGAAGGCGATTCAAAACCTGATTTGGTCGTCAGTGGCATCAACAAAGGTTCTAACCTAGGTGAAGATATCACGTACAGTGGCACAGCGAGTGCGGCAATGGAAGCGGCATTGCATGGCGTTCCCGCCATTGCTATCTCCCAAGTCTACACGGGTGGGCCTCAAAATATTGAACTCACCCATGGGTATGATCTAGCAGAGCAAACCGTGTATGACCTTGCTAAACGCATTTTAGATGGTACCTTTCCTCTTGCAGAGCGTCGCTTTCTAAATGTCAATATTCCTCCGCTCAAACCCGAAGAATGCAAAGGCTATAAAATTACCCGTGCAGGCTATAGAATGTATGGCAATGACGCGCATCTGCATCGCAACCCAAGGGGTGAAGAGTACTACTGGCTTGGCGTTCATACGCTTGAGTGGAAAAAAGGTCTCACAGATGACTGTGACCTCAGCGCCATTGATGATGGCTATGTCTCCATCACGCCGATCAAACTCGATATGACCGCGCACGATGAACTAGAAGCCTTAAAAGAGTGGATAAAATAATGGAAGATCGTTACTCTCGTGTCAGACGCGTTTTTGGTGAAGATTTTGAAAAACTACAAAAGGCAAAAGTTCTTCTTTTAGGTATCGGCGGTGTCGGAAGTCCGTGTTTGGATGCCATGTATCGCACCGGTATCAGCGACATCACCATCGTTGATTTTGACACCTACGACGTGACCAATCAGAACAGGCAACTAGGAAGCGAAGCCGTGGGCGAAGTCAAAGTCTTGCATATGGCAAGCCTTTATAAAGGCGTCATACCTATTGAGGCAAAAGTTACCCCTGAATGGGTGGAGAGTTTTGACTTTGAACCCTACGACATCGTCATTGACGCGATAGACGATATGGAAGCTAAAATCGCCGTAGCCCACAAAGCTCATGCCAAACTACTAAGTTCCGCTGGCGGCGCTAAAAAAATAGACCCTACCAAAATTCACTACGCCCCCATCTGGGACACCTATGGCGATATGCTGGCAAAAGGCTTTAGAGATGGTCTTAAAAAAACAGGTTTTCAAGGTACATTTTTAACGGTATTTTCCGATGAAAAACCTATTTGTAAAGAGATGGGGAGTTTGATGTGCGTCACTGCGTCGTTTGGTTTAACGCTGGCTTCATTGGCGATTCGGAAGATTACGGGGAAGATGTAAGGTTTAAGATTTTACATGTAAAGACAAAAAGGGTGGAGGAGTTCTTCAATAAAAAATCTAAACGTTTAGCTTTCCTTATTATAATATTATGTGTCTATGTATGGTGAGAGTTTTAGTAGCTAGATACATTGCTTTATCATGAAAAATTGTATAATTGTTGAAACTAAAATATTAAGGATAAAACTATGGACTGTAATTATGAAAAAATTTATGAACAATATTGGTTACACGCCCGTCATGCAGAAATTCAACGATGGCATTTTGTTGCGACAACAATGATCATTACTGGTGGGCTTCTTGCTATTTTAAAATTAAATGAAAACGCAACATTTGTTTTCATTTTTCTAGCTATATTCTATGCACTTGGTCTTTTTGTTTTAAAATCTTTACGAACACCTTTTATAATATTTAGTCGTTTGGCAGAAATTATAGCGCTTAATGAATTGAAAATGGATCGGAAATATGCACGTTTTTTTCCACAAAATAATTCATCATTAGTACAGGAGAAGGAAAAAAAGAATTATTATCATTGGGCAGAAAAAAAATTTAGTCTAAATTTTACCATTGATTTACTATATGCCTTTTTTAGCTCTTATTTCCTTTTCGAGATATTAACACTAAAATTAAATAATATAATATATACTATCCTATTAACATTATTTTGGTTTATCTTTTTATTATATGCAATAGTACGAAAAACCGATCAAAATGAGAAAAAAAGACATGATGAATTGTCGAAAATAATTAAAAATAATGAAATACCACAATGAAAATTGGGGGGAGGGATAAACTTTTAATTTTCTCCTCCATTTTAATTTTACATGCAAAGATGAAAAAATTTGTTTAAAACTTAATTACTCTTCCATCGCTATCATCAAAAATCCTGTAAATCCAGCATTGTCATTAGGGCTTATTTTCTTGCTGACTTCTGCTCTCATACGCTCTAAGACTTTTGTATACTTCACGTAAAATTCATAATTCGGTCGTGGCTTATAGACTAAACCTTCGATCTCAAAAAAGGTGATGATATTTTTGGTGGTTGTAGGTTTGATGAAAAACTCTTTATCTCTGTAAAAGTAGTAAGGGATGAGCGTTACGATAGACCATTTTGCCAAGCTATAAAACGAGAGCACCTCTACCAAAGTCTCAAATCCCTCTTTTTTGTCTCCATAAAGCAGTTCATACAGACCAATAGCGAACATATCTCTTCGCTCCATGCGCATCGCTTTAATCATATCTCTTACTTTTGGTTTTTCAAAGAGTGAGATCAGAGTTGATTTTGAGACGATTTTGGTGAAGTTTTCGCAGATGAGCTCAGGCTGTGTGAAGTTCTCTTTGGCAAACAGCTCACGAACTTGCTCGCCGATTTTGGCGGTATTGTGACGTTTGATGATGGGCAAAAGTCCTATATCTTCAAAACCTTGTGGATAGAGTTCCAAAAAATAGGCTTCTGCCTCTTTAAGTTTGTGCAGATTCATTACCGTAATTTCCTCATTTTTCGTTTTCCAAGCTTCAAAATCGAAGAGGGTTTAGACTCAAAAAAACCTTTACATGTAAAGAGTATGACATCGGCTTTTTCTTGCGCATAAACTTCATCAAAGCCCTTTCCACTGGGATTGGACGAAGTGGAATAACTCCACTTAAATTTTTTCAAGAACTGCAAATGTTCTGCATCTTTAACCACACGAATGGCTAATCCACACGGGTAAACAAAGGTTGTTTTTTGAGCTTTTCGGACGCGGTTTTTATGGTGCTTTGGGATTCTGGTAAACGAACGAAGCGTGTTCAGTGAGTCAACACTAACAAGAAATGGTTTGCCTTGCGGACGGTTTTTTGTGCGAACAAGTGCTTCAGAGTTTTGGGAGAGGAACCCCACCGTTGTTTCTGTTTGCGCGAGATAAACAAGGTCGGGGTTCATGGTTTTTTAGTTCAAATAGTCTTGTAACGCGCGTGGTTCAAGCGCACTTTTGTCTTGGATGTACTCTATCGCTGTCGTTGCAGCAGATGCCGCAGAAATGGTGGTAAAGTAAGGAATTTTGAAGCGAAGCACGGCTTGGCGAATTTTCTTCGCATCGTCTTTGCTTGATTTATTATCGCTCGTGTTAATCACAAGGGCGATGTCACCATTTTTGAGTTTATCTTCGATATTTGGGCGACCTTCAGAGATTTTATAGACAAACTCAGCATTGACACCTGCTTCTTGAAGTGCTTTGTGCGTTCCACCCGTTGCGATGACTTTAAAGCCAAGCGCTTCAAATTTTGTGCCGATCTCTTTTGCAAACGATTTGTCGATGTCAACCAAAGAGATAAAGACAGAACCACTTTTTGGAAGCACGTTGGCTGAAGCAATTTGGCTTTTGGCAAACGATGCTGGGAAATTTCGGCTAATGCCCATAACTTCACCCGTTGATTTCATTTCAGGGCCTAAAATCAGGTCTGCACCTTGGAGTTTATTGAATGGGAAAACCGCTTCTTTTACCGCAACATGATCAAACTTTTTCGGTTTTAAGATGCCATTGCCTTCACGAACCACATCAAATTTATCGTAAAATGAAAGTGCTTCTCGAAGGTTGCCTTGGTACATCACGCGAGTGGCTACTTTTGCCATTGGAATACCCGTCGCTTTGCTGACAAACGGTACGGTACGGCTAGCACGAGGATTCACTTCGATCATATAAACATCGTCTTGGTAGATCGCGTATTGAATGTTCATCAAGCCTACAACGCCAAGGTTCAACGCGATTTGTTTGGTTTGGGATTCAATTTTACTTAAAAGAGCATCACTAAGACTGATAGAAGGAAGTGAACATGCGCTATCGCCACTGTGAATGCCCGCCTCTTCGATGTGTTGCATAATGCCACCGATGTAGACTTCTTTACCATCACAAATGGCATCAACATCGATTTCAATGGCGCGATCTAAGAATTGGTCAATCAATACAGGTGAATTGTGGCTCACACTTACCGCTTCATTCATATAGGTTCTAAGTTCGCTCTCATTGTAAACGATACGCATCGCACGTCCACCCAAAACATAGCTTGGGCGTACTAAAACAGGATAACCAATCTCTTTTGCTTTTTCAATTGCCTCTTCTTCACTCGTTGCGGTTGCATTGTTAGGTTGTTTGATGTTATTTTCGGTGATAAATTTCGAAAATTTTTCTCTATCTTCTGCCATATCGATCACACGCGCTGTTGTACCGATGATCTTTGCACCCATAACGGTGAGTTTTTTAGCAAGTTTCAGAGGTGTTTGTCCACCAAAATGAACGATCACACCATCTGGATTTTCTTTTTCAACAACACTTCTAACATGTTCAAAATCAATCGGTTCAAAATAGAGAATATCACTGGTGTCATAGTCGGTTGAAACGGTTTCAGGGTTACAGTTGTACATAATGGTTTTCACACCCATGTCACCTAGCGCATACGCAGCATGAACACAACAGTAGTCAAACTCAATGCCTTGACCAATACGGTTAGGACCTCCGCCGATAATCATGACTTTTTTCTGTGTCTCTTTCTCTTTTACATGTAAAGGCAATTTGGTCACATTGGTGGTTGAGTAAAGGTATGGGGTAAGCGCTTTAAACTCTGCCGCACATGTGTCAACTTCATTGTATTCAAAGTCAATGCCCAGTTTATTGCGTGCAAAATAGATGTCATTGGTTGTGAGCTCTAAATTGTCCTCTTTGTTGATGAGTTTTGCGATCATTTTGTCGGAGAAGCCCATTGTTTTGGCTTGGCGTAACAGTTTTTCATCGTTGAGAATAAACATATCAATTTTGCTCTCAAAATCAATAATTTCTTTAATTTGGCCTAAAAACCATGGATCAATTTTACTTAAATTAAATACATCTTCAACGCTATAGCCTCTGCGGAATGCTTCACCCACATAGAGCACTCTATCGCAGTTTGGTCTTCTGATCTCATTTTTGAGTTTATCTTCATCCACTTTAAGGCTTTCAAATCCACTTAAATTGGTTTCAAGAGAGCAAAGCGCTTTTTGGAAAGACTCTTTAAACGTTCGACCAATCGCCATAACCTCGCCCACACTCTTCATTGAAGTGGTCAGTGTTGAATCGGCAAGAGGGAACTTTTCAAACGTAAAGCGAGGAATTTTAGTCACGATGTAGTCAATGACTGGCTCAAAACTTGCCGCGGTTCCAGTAATATCATTTTTGATTTCATCAAGGGTAAAACCAACGGCTAAAAGTGTTGCCACTTTGGCAATCGGATAGCCTGTCGCTTTAGAAGCAAGCGCAGAACTACGGCTCACACGTGGATTCATTTCAATAACCGTCATTCTACCTGTGCTTGGGCAGATGGAGAATTGTACGTTACTACCACCAGTATCCACACCAATTTCACGAAGAATCGCAAACGAAGCGTTTCGCATACGTTGGTACTCTTTGTCGGTCAAAGTCAGTGCTGGTGCGATGGTAATCGAATCTCCCGTATGCACACCCATTGGGTCAAAGTTTTCGATGGAGCAGACGATAATGCAGTTATCGGCATGGTCACGAATAACTTCCATCTCATACTCTTTCCAACCAAGCAGAGACTCTTCGATCAAAATCTCATTAATCGGGCTGGCATCCAGTCCTGCCATGGCAAGTTCTTTGAACTCATCAATGTTATAAGCAACACCGCTACCTCCGCCTGCTAAGGTATAAGAGGCACGAATAATAAGAGGGAATCCAATTTTATCAGCCGCCGCATACGCATCTTCTAGATTATAAGCATAAGCACTGATTGGCAAATCCATACCTATTTTAATCATAGCTTCTTTAAAAGCTTGTCTATCTTCACCTTTTTTAATCGCTTCTGGATTGGCTCCTAAGAATATAATATCTTTGAGCATTCCTTGGTCATGCATCGTCATTGCGACATTGAGTGCAGTTTGTCCACCCATCGTTGGAAGAACAGCATCGACACTCTCTTTTTCAATAATACGGGCAATCACTTCAGGTGTAATAGGTTCAATATAAGTGCGATCTGCAAATTCAGGGTCTGTCATAATAGTGGCTGGATTGGAGTTAACAAGTACAACTCTGTATCCGAGCTCTTTTAAAGTTTTTGCTGCTTGAGTTCCTGAATAGTCAAATTCACATGCCTGTCCGATTACAATAGGACCTGATCCGATTAATAATATGGTTTTAATATCTTGACGTTTTGGCATCTTTTTCCTTTAATCTACATGTAGTATTCAACCCAATGCCTCAAAGGCTCTGGATTCAAGACTAGTTTTGCATAATAACGTGCATATACGCTGGTACATGCGGCGCGGCATAGGGTTTTACTACCACCGTTTTTGAAGACTCCTCGTCGATGACTTCCGTTACGACTCCCACTTTTATACCTTCAAAGAAAATTCCATCCAGTCCGCTGGTAATGACTTCATCCCCCACTTGTGGCTGTAACCATTGAGAAATATACTTAACAAGCACTTCTTTGCGATTACCTTGCGCAACACCTTGCATTTTTTGATTTCCAATATAAACAGCAAATATGGATTTGGGATCACTTAAAAGTAACCCTTGAGGATGCCCATCGTTTGAGACAACAATGCCTGCTGCGTATCCTTGTTGTAATAGTCCATAAATTTTACTTTGATTAAAGTCATCGAACTTTAACCACACTTTGCCGTAATCATTCAAATTGGTATACCCAATGGATTGAATCATACGCACATGAGGATTGTACGCTGTAACATTATGTTCTTTAAGCATATCGCTCAGTTTACTTGCAAAAGCAATGGAGAGAACGGCTGATTTTTGCAATGTTTGATTTTCGGTACGTAATCGCTGAATCTCTTCTTGTTGAGCAAAATGTTCATTGATTTTAGCTTCAATTTGCATTTTTATATCACCATAGGAAGCAAGAATTTTTGTATTGATGCCGCCTATAATGTGCCTTGCATCTGTGCTGTACCGAAACGATACGAACACAAAGATACAAAGCAAAATAATGATTTTAAATTTACTCATTCGACAATTGTTGTAAAAGTTCAATCTCTTCGAGTGCTTTTCCTGTACCTTTTGCAACCGCTAAAAGTGGCTCATCAGCAACAAAGACAGGTAACTTCACGATGTCTGAAAGGTATTTATCAAAACCACGAATCAATGCACCACCACCGGTTAGAACAACACCATTTTCAACGATATCCCCGGCAAGATCAGGAGGCATCACTTCAAGGACATCTTTAAGTGCATCAGCAATCTCTTTAAGTGGCTCTTTAATCGCGTCACGAACATCTTCACTGGTAAGCTCAATACGGCTTAAAAGTCCACTGACTTGATCCCTTCCTTTAACCACCATAGAGATAGGTTCATCCATAGGAACGGCTGTACCAATGGCAATTTTAATCTCTTCACCGGTTCGCTCACCAATCAAAAGGTTGTATTTTTTCTTAACATAATCCACAATGGCCATATCGATCTTATCACCCGCAACACGGATGGATTTGCTGATAACTAGACCACCTAAGGATACAACACCGATTTCAGTCGTACCACCACCGATATCAACGACCAAACTTCCTTGTGGCTCACGTACCGGGAGTCCTGCACCAATGGCTGCGGCCATAGGCTCTTCGATCAAGAAAACTTCACGTGCCCCGGCACTCATCGCAGATTCACGCACCGCTTTGCGCTCCACTTGCGTCAAACCATAAGGAACACAGATGATAATACGAGGACGTAAAAAACTTTTTCTGCGGTGCGCTTTTTCAATGAAATAACGAATCATTTTCTCTGTCATATCAAAATCAGCGATAACGCCATCACGCATTGGACGGATCGCTTCAATGTCACCTGGTGTTTTTCCCACCATATTTTTAGCCTCTTTACCCACCGCTAAGATATTTTGTTTACCATAGCGATTACGTTGTACAGCGACGACGGAAGGCTCATTGATAATAATACCTTTACCTTTGACCAATACCAAGGTATTAGCCGTTCCAAGGTCGATACTCATATCACTTGAGAAGAATCCTATTATCTTGTCCAAAATCATCTCTCTATTCCTTTTTTACGCACTTTTTTTATCTTTTTTAATATAAAGTGGTTTTTCACCTTTTGTCACTACATCTTTTGTAATCACCACTTCATAGCCACTTAGTTCGGGAAGTTCATACATCACATCAACCATAATGTCTTCTATAATACTTCGAAGCCCTCGCGCTCCAGTCTTTCGTTTGATCGCAAGTTCTGCCACGGAATCCAATGCCTCTTTTTCAAAAGAGAGTTCAACATTATCAATCGCAAAAAGTTTTCGATACTGTTTGTAAATCGCATTTTTAGGTTCTGTTAAAATACGTACCATATCTTCTTGCGTAATCGGTGAAAGTTTTGCCGTTACATGTAAACGTCCAATCAACTCTGGAATCAAACCATAATGCACTAAATCATCGGGTTCTGCAAGATCAAAGAGTCCTGCATCTTGACTTTTTGTACGTTTTTCTTGCTCAAAACCAAGCACATTTTTGCCGATACGACGTTTGATAATCTCTTCCAAGCCATCAAATGCACCAGCACAGACAAATAAAATGTTTGTCGTATCAATTTGAATAAAATCTTGGTTAGGGTGTTTACGTCCGCCTTTAGGTGGGATATTAACCACACTACCTTCGATGATTTTAAGCAGTGCTTGTTGCACACCTTCACCTGAAACATCTCTGGTGATGGAGCGATTTTCACTCATACGAGCGATTTTATCAATCTCATCAATAAAAACAATACCTTGCTCTGCTTTTTTAATATCGCCATTGGCACATTGAAGCAATTTGGTGAGAATATTTTCAACATCTTCACCCACATAACCCGCTTCGGTTAAACTGGTTGCATCTGAAATCGCAATTGGAACATCTAAGAAGCGTGCTAAGGTTTGTGCCATTAACGTTTTACCGCTACCTGTTGGTCCAATGAGTAAGATATTCGATTTAGAAATTTCGGTATCATCTTGAATGGTACTTTGTTTGAAAATTCTCTTATAGTGGTTATATACGCCGACTGAAAAAATCTTTTTAGCTTGGTCTTGCCCGATGACAAAATCATCAAGCACTTTTTTTAACTCTTTTGGAGCTAGAAGTTCTTGATCAAAAGCTTCTTCGCTATTGCTTACGGAAGGCTCTGGAATTTCTCCAAAAAAGATTTTATGGGCAGAAATAACACAATGTTCGCAGATGAAAACGTCATCGCCTGCGATTAAACGGGTGTCATTACTCTCTTTGGTGCCGCAAAAACTACACTCTCTATTGACCATTATTTTTCCTCTCAAATGGAATGCCTCGTGTGGATTCCATAATAAAATTGCACATTTGCAACACTTTTTCGTTTGTTTCGCTCGCTAATAATTTAGCCGCTGTCTCTTTAATAGCGTTTTCGCTTCTAAACAGTTGTTTATAAGCACCTTGAATTGCAGTGATGTCATCACGCTCAAAACGACGTTTTAAACCAACACTGTTAAGACCTCGAACAACCGCGCGATTCCCTTCGGCTAAACAAAATGGTGGAATATCTTGGCTAATGGCACTTGCTCCTCCAATCATAACACCTTCTCCAATATGGACAAACTGATGAATCGGAGTCATTCCCCCAATGACGGTGAAAGAACCTATGTGCACATGTCCTGCGAGTGTTGCATTATTTGCCATAATAACATTATTGCCGACCTGGCAATCATGTGCGATATGGCAATAAATCATAATAAAACAGTTATTGCCAATTCTTGTCACGCCACCACCTTTTTTGGTTCCAGCATTAATCGTTACAAATTCACGAATCATGACATTACGACCTATCTCAACACGAACATCATCTTCAGGTTTATACCCAATATCCTGTGGTGGCATACCAATAACGGCGTAAGGACAAATTTTTGTATCCTCGCCAACTTTAGTCACACCATAGATTTGTGCTCCTTGCATCACCTCAACACCACTTTTAAGTATGGTATCTTTGGATACAAAAGCATAAGCTCCGATTTTTACATCGTCCGCTAAACTCGCTCCCTCTTCAACAATGGCAGTTGGATGAATGTTTGGCATGTTATTTGTCCACTATCATAGCTTTAAGCTCTGCTTCGGCGACAAGTTTGTCGTCAACATAGGCTTTGGCATCTAAAACCCAGATATTACCTCTGTGTTTTAGAACATTAAGTTTGTACACTAACTGATCTCCTGGCTTTACAGGACTTCTAAATTTGGCATTATCGATACTCATAAAATAAACCACTTTTTCTTGCGTCTCTTCTTGCTTCTCTTCATCCATGCTTTTAAACGCAAGCACGCCACCAGCTTGTGCCATACCCTCAATAATCATAACACCAGGGTAAATTGGATGATCAGGAAAATGTCCTTGAAAAATCTGCTCACCTATTGTAATATTTTTAAATCCTTCGATAGACTCACCTGGCGTAAGTGCAGTAATTCTATCCACAAGTAAAAAAGGAAAGCGATGGGGAAGTATTTTTTGAATCTCTACAACATCAATTAACATCTTTGAAACCTTCTAACAAAATTCTAATATTTTAGCCAATTAATACTAAATTTTCTCTAATGTCTTGATAGGTTTTGCTCTGAATGAAGAGTTCATAAGAGTCCATTTTAACCTCATCCAATATGACAAGCGGAGTTAATGAAGCAACTATCGACTTTAGGTAGGTGTTTCTAAAAGCTATTTCTATTTCTACCGTTGGGGGATTTTGTAGCATTTCTTTGAGTGTTTTATAGTCTGTATTGGCTAGCGTATTAAACGTTTTAAGCGAAATAAAACGCGCTTCTTCTTTTGCTAAAAATCCAACGCCTTGTGCTATAAACTCTACATTGGTTTTAATAAACTCTTTTTTACATGTAGAGTAAAATAAGATATAACTAGGGATAACCTCTTTGTCACTCCTTTTCACCCATGCACGAAGCAATCTATAATTTAAAAACTTTTCACGAACCAATTTAAAAGGAGTCTCGTTTGCTTCAAGCGCTATCACTTTTTCATACAAAACAGTGCGTTCCTCAATAGAAGCAGGAAGTATTTGAGGGCGTAGAGGCGAACTCAGTTCATCTGCCCATTTTTGTTGTTGCTCTCTTTGCACACCCAAAGCGAACAGACAACCACAATAATTTTGATGGTAAAGCATTGCCTCTTTTGCTTGTGTAAACTGTTCTTGCGTACCTCCACCTTTTCTAAAATCAGGTGCAACGATTTCAAGCTCATATTTTTGGGCAATCGCATGTAAAGCTTTTTCTAACTGTCCCAGTGATTTTTTAGGACTTGTTAGCAAGGTAGTTGTTATCGTTTTTTCTCCTATTTCTAATGCTTTTCTAGCAGTTTCTTCTAACCTGTTATCAAAACATATTAAACAACGTTTGCCTTTTTCAGGTTCATGTTCTAACCCTCGAATCGCTTCAAGCCACCCTTCATAATTGTAATCGCCTACATGTAAAACAATTCCTAGCTTGTTACAACTGCGTTTGACATCCAAAAGCCTTAATTCATACTCACTGAAAGGATGAATATTAGGATCATAAAAAAAGCCAATCAACCTCTCATTAGGGTAATTTTGTTGAAGTTTTTGCAAAAAAAAGTGGCTATCTACGGAGCAACAAATATGAACGAGCATGGTATTTCTTTAAGAGTATAAATTTTGAAAAGTATAACATAGGTAACATATAATCCATCTATCCTTATAAAACTAATATGGTTTTTAAATAGAAATGTTTCAATTTATTGTATAATAAATAAGCCCTTAAAAAGGAGTGTACGATGCTAAAAAAGTGTCTTAAGAGTGTTCTATTCTGGTTAATTTTTCTTCCCGTATTCTATGCACTGAGCGGTTTCATTATCCTTCCATGGTGGGCACAAACCAAGCTACCTATTCTTCTTCAAGAGAAACTGGGCCTTTCAATTTCAATCGAAAAAGTACTCTTTAACCCTTTCACGTTTGAATTACATGTAAACAATTTAGCACTCCACGATACCAAGGGAAGTAGTGTTATATCTTTAGAGCATTTGTATGTTAATTATGAGCCAACCTCTTTGTTCAAAAAAGAGTTTTTTATCAAATCATTGCTCCTCGACAAGCCTTTTGTTGATCTAAAAATTGACACGAATGGTAATCTAGCGCTTTTAAATATTTTTCCAAAGAGCAGCTCAGATGACAACACGACTACGCACGATAATAGTCTTGTCATGCCTTTTATCATTGAACATGTTGAAATCCAAAATGCTCAATCCACATTCACAGATGAACGTCCAAGTATTCCTTTTAAATTTGACATAGGCCCTATAAATTACACGGTCAACAACCTCAGTTTTTATAAAGATGATCTTAGTATTCATGCTCTTAAAGTGATGTTTCAAAATGAAGAAAAAATTTCAATTGCAAGTAGCGCTTCTTTTGAACCACTCAAGTTTTACGGCGAACTCAATATTGTACATCTCCCTCTCTCAAGCTTTTGGAAATACGTATTACCAACCATTCCAGTAACACTTACACAAGGAGAACTTTCACTTAGAGTTCCTTTTTCCATTGATCTTAGCAAAGAAAAACCACTTGTTTCATTGGAAAAAGCTTCTGCCTCCTTAGACAGTGTCCGCTTGGTAGATAATGAGAATAAAACCGTTATTGAAGTACCTTCCTTTAATCTTGAAACCATCGATTTTGACTTACAAACTTCCAACATTAGCATTGAAAAAGCCACGATTACCAAACCCTTTGTAGATATTCAATTAGAAAAAGATTACACGCTTAATTTAGTACGTCTTTTTACGCCTAAAAGCGCATCAACTCAGGCAAAAGTACAATCATCTGCTAAACAAGAGACCAATAGCACTTGGAAATTTGCCCTTAAAACATTAGAAGTTAAGGAGGCAACTGTTGACGTGCGTGATCAAAATGTGAAAAGTACACCTGCCCATTTTGCTCCCTTAAAATTAACCGCACAAAATATCACGCAAGACATGAGCAATCCTATTACCTATGATTTTAACAGTACGCTGGATACGACTGCTACTTTAAACTTCAAAGGAACTTTTATTCCCTCAACTGCTTCGTTAGATATAGCCGTTAATGCTAATAAACTCTCTTTGGAAAAAGCACAACCCTATATTGCACTTTACACAACAACACTTATTCAAGATGGCGCGTTATCACTCAATTCTAAAATTAAAGCTTCTTTTGACCAACAAACAACTTTCAAAATTGAAGGTGATGCAACCGTCTCTAAATTTTCACTCGCAGATAAATTTAAAAATTCTCTTGTTGCCTGGGAAACGCTCAATTTTTCCAATTTTTCTTACACTCTTTCTCCTGCAACATTAAGTATTCAAAGTATTGCTCTAGATAAACCCTATATCAATCTTGATATCAAAAAAGATGGCACAACCAATTTTTCCAATCTCTTGAAAACCTCATCAACTCCATCAAAAGCACCTTCTAACACGAAAAAAACATCAACAACAAAAAATGAGACTATGTCTCTCTACATCGGAAATATCATCCTTAAACGAGGAACCACCCATTTTAAAGATGCCTCTTTGCTGCTTCCATTTGCCACTTTCGCTGACCGTTTAAATGGGTCTATGTCAACACTTGATACCAAAAACACCAAGCCTTCCGTGTTAAAACTGGAGGGAAAAGTTGACAAATACGGCTACGCAAAAATTGATGGATCAATTTTACCGTTTGATTTTAAAAACCGAGCAACACTCAAAATTCTCTTTAAAAACATTGATATGCCTTCCCTCTCGCCCTATACAGGTAAATTTATAGGCTATGCGATCAAAGAAGGCAAACTCTCAATGGATCTAAACTATAAAATTAAAAAAGGATTGATGGAAGGTGCCAATAAGATCAACCTAGACTCTCTCACGCTAGGCGATAAAATTGAAAGTAAGGATGCTCCAAACCTCCCCTTAGGACTTGCCATTGCTATTTTAAAAGATTCTAAAGGGCAAATTGACCTTGATCTTCCCGTCAGTGGCGATCTGAATGACCCTGAATTTCGTTATGGAAGCATCGTGTGGAAAGCTATTGGAAATCTCATCGGAAGCATTGCAACCTCGCCATTTAAACTCTTAGGCTCTATCCTCGGTATCGAAACTGAAAATCTTAAAAGTATTGATTTTGCGGCAGGAGAATATGCGCTTATTGACTCAGAAGAGGAAAAAATGGTGCAATACCAGCAGATTTTGGAAAAGAGAAGTGAGCTCAATCTTATCATTACACCAAGTTTCAACGAAGCACTTGACACCAAAGCACTTCAAGAGCAAAATGTGACCGCACAAATAGAAGCAATAACTCCTAAAAAGAGTAAAGAAGATGATAGTTATGGCAAAGCCATCAAAAAACTCTTTCTTCAAAAATACTCTAATGATGATTACAATAAGCTCCTAAAATCCTACAAAGATGAAAATTTGGATATTGGTGCTATCAATGATAATTTAATTTCAAAAATTGCTGAGAACACTACCATAGCACCAGAAGCACTTCAGTCTTTAGCACTTAAGCGTGCAGATGCTATCATTCAAAACCTTACAACAAAATACAAAATAGCATCCAATAGACTGATTAAAAATGAGCCTCAAGCCAGTGATGCCATTCGTGAAGAGTGGGTGGGCTGTACGATTTCAGTGAGAAACTAAACAAGTGGGCTTCGAGGAAAGCCCACTTGAACGTATTAACGTAATGTTTCTAATGCTTTTTTAACATCACTTGCGTGATCCTTAACTTTCACACTTGACCAAAACTTCGCAATTTTTCCGCTTGGATCGATCAAAAAGGTTGAGCGAACAATGCCCATATACTCTTTGCCACAAAACTTTTTCAACTGCCAAACACCATAACGTTGCGCCACTTCTGTGCTTACATCGGATAACAGTGTTATCTCAAGTTTTTGTTTAGCAATAAATTTTTGATGCGATGCTGTGCTATCAGGACTGACACCTAAAATAACCGCATCTAAATCTTCAAAAGCAGGTAAAGCGGCTGTAAAATCACACGCTTCAGTGGTGCATCCAGGAGTGCTGTCTTTGGGGTAAAAGTAAAGCACGATCCATTTTCCCTCTAAATCTCGCAGGGATATTTCGACATTGTCTTGATTGGGAAGACTAAGATCTGGGGCTTTATCGCCTATTTGTAACATATAAATTCCTTTGTTGATATTTTTTAGCATATTACCACAGATTTGATCTGGGTATAGTCATCTAAAAGCGCAAAATAAGGACCTTCTTTACCAATACCACTTTGTTTAATGCCACCGTAAGGCTGAAGATCAAACCGCAACGTGGGAATATCGTTGATCACAATGCCACCCGCTTCAAGCTCATCAATCGCTTTTTGCACCATAGCAAGATCGTTGCAAAAAAGAGAGTATTGAAGCCCATAGTCTGAGGCATTCATCTTATTTTTTGCCTCTTCATAATCCCTCACTTTGATCAGCGAAACAATCGGCGCAAAGACCTCTTCACACACAATCGCCATCGTTTCATGCACCTCTGCCATAATCGTCGGCTCACATAAAAGACCGTTACATGTAAAACCACACAAAGGTTTTGCGCCCTCATCTATGGCGCTTTGAATCCATCGTTTTGCTTTTACTACCGCGGCTTCATTCACCATCGGACCAATAAAGGTTTTTTCATCATACGGCGAGCCTACATGTAAACGTTTTGTCTCTTCAACAAGCGCTTGTGCAAACGATTCATACATACTTTCATGCACGTAAATACGCTGCAAAGAGATACATACTTGCCCCGAGTTGATAAACGCACCCACAGCACACCGTTTGGCAGCAAGCGCAATATCAGCAGAGACATCAATATACGTCGCGGCATTACCGCCCAATTCCAGTGCCACTTTTTTAATTCCCGCTTTTTGCATGATCTCACGCCCAACTCCCACACTGCCTGTAAAACTAATAACGCGTGGAATTTCACTGGCGATGAGTGTTTCATTCACCCCATCCCCACTGTAAATGAGACTGAGTGCATCTTTAGGTGCATACGGACTCTCGATAAAAAGTTTAACCAGTTCATATGCCGTTCGTGGTGCTTGCGAGGTGGGTTTTAAGATGACGGCATTGCCCGCAACCAAAGCAGGTGCGATTTTATGCGCCACTAAATTGAGCGGAAAATTAAAGGGTGTAATTGCTAGCACCACGCCTACAGGTTCACGTTTGTAAAATGCCAAACTCTTTTTACCACTGGGCATCGCGGTGGTATCGAATGTTTCACCGTTTACATGTAAGATGGCATTGGCGGAAAGTTTGATGGTTTCAATGCAACGATCCACCTCAGCGCGTGAAAACGCAATTGGTTTTCCCACTTCATCGGTGATACAAAGCGCTATTCGCTCACGCTCACTTTCAAGCTTTTGAGCCACATCCAACAACCAATTCGTCCGTTGATGCAGAGGAATCTGTTTTACATGTAAAGCGGCATGATGAGCTATCTCTAAAATAGCTTTGGCGTCTGTTGCATCGCAAACGCCAAAGCTTGAAACCAAACGTCCATCATAAGGTGAACGCACCTCTTTGTACTCTTTTTTCTCTTTACATGTAGAACCGTAATAAAGCTTTGCTTTCATGATTTTTACCTCTTCTTTTGTCACCAAATTATAACGCAACTTTTCATACTAAAACTATCTTTAATCAATTTTTGGCTAACATAGTAACTCTTTAGAAAACGACTTTTAAGAAGGTAGAAAAATGGATAAAGCAAAATACATTTGGATGGACGGCAAACTCGTTGCATGGGATGATGCAAAAATACACATTTTAACCCATACACTTCATTATGGTAACGGTGTTTTTGAAGGTACTCGTGCGTATATGACTGACAATGGCCTAGCCATTTTTAAACTCAGAGAGCACACCAAACGCTTGCTCAATTCTGCCAAAATTACCCGCATTAAAGCGACCTATTCACTAGAAGAACTTGAAGCGGCACATATTGAGCTTCTTAAATCAAACAACTTTACCTCTAACGTCTACATTAGACCGCTTATTTATTTAGGATACGGTGTTATGGGACTTAATCTTGCACAAGCACCTGTTAACACAGCCATTGCAGCATGGCAATGGGGCAGTTACCTTGGCGATGATGGCATTGAAAATGGCATTCGCGTTAAAATCTCTTCGTTTGCAAGAAACCCTGTCAGTGCCAATATGGGTAAAGCCAAAGCTGCTGCAAACTATCTTAACTCTCAAATGGCAAAATACGAAGCACTCGAAGCGGGTTATGAAGAAGCGCTCCTTTTGGATGAAGATGGATTTATCGCAGAAGGCAGTGGCGAATGTTTCTTTATCGTCAGAGATGGCAAGTTGATTTCTCCTCCAAATGATACATCGCTTGAGAGTATTACCCAAGCAACGGTACTAGAGCTTGCGCGTGAAGCAGGCATTCCTATCGAACGTAGACGTATTACACGTGATGAAGCGTATATCTCCGATGAAGCGTTCTTCACAGGCACAGCTGCAGAAGTAACCCCAATCAAAGATATCGATAATTACATTATTGGCGATGGAAAACGTGGTCCTATCACCAAACAACTTCAAGAGGCTTATTTTGATGTTGTCTACGGACGCAATCCAAAATACAAACATCTCTTAACATTTATCTAAATTTTTGCCTTCTAAGGGGCAAGCTTTAGTGACAAGCATAGTTTTGGCTTTGCTTGAAACCGTATTTTACAATTGAAACAAAGGAAGATTATGCCAGCAGATTTAAACGATTATTTTAAAAAGAAAAATGGGGGAGGGAACAGTAGTAATGGCGATAATGACAATCGCACACCTTTTAATATCGAACCTCCCGATTTTATGAAAAACCTTGGTAAAAAGGCAGGAATCATCTATGTGCTCATCGCTATCATCGTCATTGCTGTTATTGCCAAACCATTTGTGATTATTAACTCAGGTGAAATGGGAATTAAAGCAACTACCGGTAAATTTGAGCCGATTCCTATGGAACCAGGATTTCATCTTTTTATCCCTTTTATTCAACAAGTTTTTATTGTTGATACTAAAGTACGTATTATGAACTACTCTTCAAGTGAAGACTTAGGCGAAGTCTTGCAAAGAGGATCAGGCATCAAAAAGAATGCAGCTATCTCCGTTCTTGATGCAAGAGGGTTACCTGTTTCAATAGAACTCACAGTTCAATATAAATTAGAGCCTTCAACTGCTCCTCAAACGATTGCAACATGGGGTATGGCATGGGAAGATAAAATTATCAATCCAGTTGTCAGAGATGTTACAAGAGCTGTTGTAGGTAAGTTTAATGCAGAAGAGTTGCCACAAAGACGTAACGAGATTGCTGTCAATATCGAAGAAGGGATTCGTAAAGCGATTGATGCACAACCAGGCAAGCCTGTAGAACTTCTTACGATGCAACTCAGAGAGATTTTGCTCCCTGCAAAAATTAAAGAGCAAATTGAAAAAGTTCAAGTAGCGAAGCAAGAGGTTGAGCGAACAAGGTATGAAGTAGAAATAGCTAATCAACAAGCCCTTAAACGTGCTGCTGAAGCAGAAGGTCAAGCAAAAGCGAGACAAATCAATGCTCAAGGTGAAGCCAATGCTGTCAAAATTGAAGCGGATGCAGATGCCTATGCTAATAAAAAAATCAGCGAAAGTATTTCTGATCCACTCTTAAAACTTCGCCAAATTGAAGTCCAAGGAAAGTTTAACGAAGCGCTTAAAGAGAACAAAGATGCAAAAATTTTCCTAACTCCTGGTGGTTCAACTCCTAATATTTGGGTCGATACCAAAGATAGCCAAAAAGCGGTCAGTATAGCCAAATGAGTTCAACACTAATACATTCCATCGACTGGAACACTTCACCACTTTTGCCTGTCATTGCACAAGACATTAAGAGTGGTGAGGTTTTAATGCTTGCGTATATGAACCAAGAAGCACTCTCTTTAACACTTCAAACGGGACTGGCTCACTACTATTCTAGAAGCCGTCAAAGCCTCTGGAAAAAGGGTGAAACGAGCGGTCACTTGCAGCATGTTAAAGAAGCTTATTTAGATTGCGATAGCGATACACTGTTGCTTAAAATTGAGCAAGAAGGTGTGGCATGTCATACTGGACGTCCTTCATGCTTTTTTAACCGTATAGATGTTGAAGAAACGCCTAAAGAGCCTGCACAAGAAATTGCAGCTTATTCAATTAGCGATAAAATTTATCATATTATACAAGAACGTAAAAAAGCTGATCCCAAAAGCTCCTACGTTGCCTCATTACTTCAAAAAGGAGACAATAGTATCCTCAAAAAAGTAGTAGAAGAAGCTGGAGAATTTTGTTTTGCCTGCAAAGACAATGATAACAAAGAGATCATTTATGAAGCAGCTGATCTTATGTTCCATGCTCTTGTTGCATTAGGAGCTAAAAACATTCATCCATCACTGATTTCTAAGGAGCTTGAAAGACGCTTTGGACTCAGCGGGATAGAGGAGAAAAATAGCCGCAATGAACACTGATGCACTCAAATTATCACTATTGACCTATATTAAACACTTTGGTCTTTATGATTATTTGGCATTTAGTTGGTTATTTTTTACTTTTATTATTTTAATAATCTTAGCAAGCTTAATAGCGAGACGCTCTTCTACGGCGTCTCTTCTTTTAGTCATTTTTGCCCTTCTCCTTCTTGTCATTTCACCTTTTTTTATTAAAGTAAAACTAGAAGAAACACTCAGAACAACAACGACAGATATTACTATGGTCAAGAAATTAACCTTTTCATCATCACTTATTGTTGAAGGAATTATTTACAATAAATCAACTAAAGATTTTTCACTTTGTTTGATTCGTACTTCTATTTTTAAACAAACAGGGGCACAAGGTTTCAAAGCATATCTAAATTCTCTAAAACCAATTTCCAATCAGTCGATATTAGTCACAAAGGACCTTTTAAAAGAGGAGAGCATGGAATATCAAGCTGTTTTTGATGGTTTTGAATATAATGGCGATGTATTTGCGACATTAAAAGCAGAGTGCTACTAAAGGAGTAACTGTGACCTATTTTACGCTACTTCATTGGTTTATTCTTATTCTTATTCTTCTTATATTTTCGCTTGTTCTCGTATTAACTATTCGCAATCATGATGGTAAATCCTCTCTATTTGCGCCGATTATGGCTAATATATTTATTATGGCTATTGTTGCTTTTTTTGCCATTTATGGACTCGATAAATATACTAAAGTTGCTCGATTAGAGAATGTAACACAGAAAAAAGTGTTAATTAATGAATCTTTTTCTATTTCGGGACAAATTCGTAATATTGGTAATTTTCAGATAGGTAAATGCATTTTAGAAGTTAAAATTTCTAATGAACTTGGTGACTCTGCAGGATCTGGATCTATTGTTTTTGAACCAAAATCAGCTTTTGACAATCTTTTTAGTAAGGATTCTAGCAGTTCTGTAGATACGACTAAAGAATTCGTTATTGCAGAAAATCTACATAAAAATGAAATGCGCAATTTTACTGTCTTTATGCGATATCCTCCATCTTTTTCAAAGCCATATATACGCTATGAGCTTTTTTGCCACTAACTAGGTATATCATGGGTTTAGTAAAGAAATCCCTCTTTTTTAAGAGCTTCACGAATATTAAACATTTGTTGATGTTTGGTATAACACCACGATGGAGATAAAAGAGTAGCGTCTTCAATACCTGCACTCACACGTTGAAGCATAACATCTTCTGGCAAAAGTTTGATAGCTTTAATGATAGTTTGAATGTAAGACTCTTCCGAAATTGGAATAAAGTCTCCTCGGGTGAGGTCATTGGCCAAAGCTGTTCGTTTAACAACATATAGAGGATGGAATTTAAACGATTTAACACCTAGTCTAAGTGCAAAATTAACACTTTCTAAAGCCATCTCTGGTGTCTCACCGGGCAACCCAAAGATTACATGAGCACATATTTTAAGTCCATACTGACGCGTTAAAGTAATGTATTTTTCAATATTGGCACTATCATGCCCTCTATTGATACGTTTTAATGTTATATCAGAAGAAGATTGAACACCATATTCCACCCAAATTTCATGTTCTTTTGAAAGTTCTGCTAAATAAGCGATCACTTCTTCCGTCACACTATCGGTACGTGTCCCAATGCTTAATCCTACCACACCTTCAAAGCTCAAAGCCTTTGTATAAAGTGCTTTAAGTGTTTCAAGTGGGGCATATGTGTTAGTAAAAGATTGAAAATAAATAATAAATTTTTGTGCACCAAATTTTTTTGACAATACCGTCTTTGTCTTTTTATATTGAGCTTCAAGTTGAATGAGTTGGAACTCAAGATAAGGATTTTCAGAAGTTGGATGTAAGTAAAAACGCTTAGGCTGTTTGTGCTCTAAATTGGGGCTAAAAGACTCGTTTTCGCAAAAAATACAGCCTCCTCTCGCTACGGTTCCATCAATATTAGGGCAGGTAAATCCAGAGATTGAAACAGGAATTTTATAAATAGTCTCCCCAAATTTTGCTCTAAAATACCGCCCAGCTGTTAAAATCTCGCGCATTATTTAATAAAATAATTTCCATCGAAACTCACCAATGAGTAATTCATATCATTTCCAATACTCTCTTTAAGTGCATCTATACTTAAAAATGCCAAGGAATCTGCTTCAATGTACTCTCTAACCTCTTCAACGGTTTTATTGGCACTAATAAGCTCTTTATAACTAGGAGTATCGATACCATACAAACAAGGATGCTCAATTGTTGGAGAAGCAATACGCATATGTACCTCAGCAGCACCTGCACGTTTTAATAATTTAACGATCTGTCTTGAAGTAGTACCTCTTACAATACTATCATCAATCACAACGATCTTTTTACCCTCTAATATTTTATGAATTGGAGAGAGTTTAAGTTTTACTTTGAGATCACGTACCGCTTGTGTAGGTTCAATAAAGGTTCTTCCAACATAATGATTTCGAACAATTGCCATTTCAAAAGGAATGCCACTGGCCTGTGCATAACCTAAAGCTGCACTCACACCACTATCAGGGACAGGGATAACAAGATCTGCTTCGACAGGAGCAAGCTCTGCCAGTTTCATCCCCATTTTTTTACGTGCTGCATAAACGTTTTTGCCTTCAATCACACTATCCGGTCTTGCAAAATAAATAAATTCAAAAGCACAGATATGGGGATCTGGTTCAAAGAGTTGAATGCTTTCAAATTCCTCTTTGCCTTGTTCAAAAATCACCATTTCGCCAGGTCGTACATCTCTTACAAACTCTGCATCTACAAGGTCAAGTGCACATGTTTCACTTGCAACGATATACCCGCCTTCTTTCATTTTCCCAATCGATAAAGGACGGACACCATAGCGATCACGTATCGCAAACATTTTTGATCTACTTTGAATTAAAAGACAATAAGCACCCTTAATGACATTCAGTGCTTCCACAATACGGTCTTTAAGTTTACCTTGTTGAGAGCGTGCAATTAAATGAATAATATTTTCTGTATCCATAGAAGATTGAAAAATAGCACCTTGCTCAACAAGTTTACTTCTTACTTCATGCTTATTAATGAGGTTACCATTATGAACAATCGAAATATCACCCAATTTATAACTTGCTGCAACGGGTTGAGCATCTTTCACTGAGTCACTTCCTGCCGTAGAGTAACGATTATGACCTATTGCCATATCCCCGTGTAAGAAAGCTAGTTTTCCTTCATTAAAGACTTCGGTGACTAATCCATTGTCTTTAATGGTACGAATTTTCTTGCCATCACTGGCACTGATACCTGTTGCTTCTTGTCCACGATGTTGCATCGCGAACAAGGCATAATAGGCTATCTTAGAAGCATGTTTTACATCAAATACACCAACAATTGCGCACATAAGTTCATATCACCTTTTTTTAAAGACCTAAACAGTCACTAATCGTATAAAGACCATTAGGTTGATTGATGATCCACTTTGCGGCTTTAATTGCGCCTTTGGCAAAGGTATCACGACTAGTTGCAGTATGATTCATTTCAATAAACTCACCATCATTGTAAAATCCTACCGTATGACGACCTACAATATCACCACCACGAAGCGCCATTATGGCAATCTCATCTTTACTACGTTCCCCAATAAGACCATTGCGCCCACTGATACGAACATCATCTAAATTAAGACCTCGTCCACGTGCAGCATGCTCACCAAGCGTTAATGCTGTACCACTCGGTGCGTCTTTTTTATAACGATGGTGTTGTTCTACAATTTCAATGTCAAAATCACTAAGGCTTTTAGATGCAAGTTCGACTAAGCGATTCAAAACTGCTACACCTAAAGACATATTGGTTGAGTAAAGAATAGGCATATTATTAGCCGCTTCTTTTAAAAGATTATGTTGGTGTTCATTTAATCCTGTTGTACCAATCACTAAAGGCGTTGGATGTTTTAAAGCATTTTCAAGCAATGTTTCTGTACCAATGGAGATCGTAAAATCAATGACAACATCACTCTTTTGCAAAAGAGTAAGTACGTCATCAGTAACAACTGCATCTTTAGGAGGAGTAAAACTAAACTCTTCTATGGCATGTAAAACATACGGTTTTGCTTCTTTGTCTTTAATCAGATTATCAATAAGCAACCTGCCTACCTTACCAGTTGAGCCGTGAATTCCAACATGTATCATTCTAAATTTTCCTTCTTTTTAATGGTTCACATATTCTAAAGCTTGGATACCAGCTGTCGCGCCATCTCCTGCTGCACATACCACTTGTTTTGAAGCTTTTGTCCTTAAATCACCTGCTGCAAAAAGTCCTTTTACAGATGTTTTCATACTAAGATCTACAATCACATTACCGTTATCATCCATGTCGCATAGAAAATTGCCATCTTCTTGCTTTAGAATTGTATTATTGACATTCATTCCAACAAAAACAAATACACCAGGAACTGCAATATCTCTTTCGTTTCCTGCATTATCTACGACGATAATACCATTTAAACCCATTTTATCGCCATAGGCTTTTTTCACCGTAACATTTAATACAAGTTCAATTTTAGGGTTATTTTTCACTTTTTCAATGGTACTGGGGCTTGCTCTAAATGTATCACGTCTGTGAACTAAATAGACTTTTGAACAGATATGAGAGAGATAAAGCGCTTCTTCTAAAGCAGTATCACCGCCACCTAAAGCGACCACTTCTCTGTTTTTATAAAAAAATCCATCGCACGTTGCGCAGGTACTAACACCTTTACCAAATAATTCAGCTTCACCTTCAAAATTAGCTTTTTTGGGAGTACTTCCTGTGCAAACAATGACACTTTTAGCCTGCTCACTTTTGCCACCTGCTAAATAAATCTGAAATGTACCATCCTCATTTTTAGAAATACGAGTGACCTCTTCCATTGCATGTTTTAAGCCAAAACGCATGCACTGTTCTGACCAAGGTGCCATAAAATCCAATCCACTTAAAATTTCTGCACTTCCTGGATAATTTTCAATTTCGCTACTACTAGTGATCTGTCCACCAGGAAGTCCTTTTTCAAACATTACTACATTTTTTAAACCACCGCGTGTTGCATACAATCCGGCACTAAGTCCAGCAGGACCTCCGCCAATAATTGCTAGATCTAACATGATTTTTCCTTATCTTTTTTTAAACTTTTTGAATGATATAATGCCTATTTAACAGATACAAATCATATTTTAGTCTAAAAGAGGTTTTGTAGCCAAGGAAGTCAATGACTTCCTTGAGAAATTTTATTTAAGAAGTGAATTAACTTTATCAGCTAAAACTTGTTTGGACGATGCACCAATCATTTGGTCTACTAATTCACCATTTTTAAAGAAAAGAATAGTTGGAATTGATCTAATACCATATTTAATTGCGACATCTTGTTCTTCATCAGTATTGACTTTGCAAATCTTTGCTTTACCATCAAAATCACTGGCTAATTCTTCAATCACTGGAGCAATCATACGACAAGGTCCACACCATGGTGCCCAGAAATCTACTAATGCTACACCATCAGCTACAGTACTATCGAAATTTGATGCATTCAACTCTATGTATTTTCCCATTTTTTTCCCCTAAAACGTTATTTTATATATATTCAATTATACTCACTCTAACTTTAAAATTACCATAGCAGTTAAAGTTATTTTTTTAGTAACTAATATTTTTTATTATTTCTATTTTTTCTGCTGTAACGAGAATAGCATCAATTTGATAATCATATGAATTGGGATGTAGCAATAAATAGTAATTAATTGTTTTAATGATTTTTGCCATTTTTGTGGCAGTTATTCTTAAAATAGGATCGTATTTTTCCGAAAATTTAACTTCACAGAAATGGAGAATGTTGTCTTTTAACGCAATGATATCAATCTCACCAAATTTTGAATGAAAATTTCGTGCAAGAAGTGTGTACCCCTCTTTTTCTAGAAAGAATGAGGCCTTGTTTTCAGCCTCTAATCCTTCTTGCAAACCCATTAAGACTCGATGCGTATCATTGCGGGTTTTAATTCAACAAATGATAATTCACTTAGTTCCTGAATTGCTTTTTGAATATCTTTTTCTTTACAGATATGGGTCGAAAAGAGTAATACAGCACTCTCTTTTTTATGAGCATCTTGTTTTTGTAAAAAACTACTAATTGAAATAGAATGTTTTCCCAAAATTTCAGAAATCTTAGAAAGAACGCCAATTCTATCTACTACTGTTACTCGAATATAATATTGTGTATAAATTTCATCTTTATTCATCAATGTTAAACCACTTTTTTCAAGTGGTTTAATAAAGCCTAGCATTGGCGAATTTTGTGTATGTCGCGCAATATCAATGAGGTCAGAAACAACAGCACTTGCAGTGGCACTTCCGCCAGCACCTGGTCCATAATACATTGTCTCACCTACACGATCTCCAATGACGCTAATGCCATTCATGACACCATCAACTTTGGCAATCATCTGCTTGATAGGTACCAATGCTGGATGTACACGAAGTTCAACTTTGTCGCCACTTTTTTTAGCAATGGCAAGCAATTTAATGTTATAGCCAAACTCTTTTGCAAAATAGATATCTTCACTATTGATATGTTCGATTCCTTCGATCAAAATCTCTTCAGGCTTCACATCAATTCCATAGGCAATACTCGCTAAAATGAGTAGCTTATGGGCAGCATCAAATCCTCCAACATCAAACGTTGGATCGGCTTCAGCATATCCCAGCGCTTGAGCCTCTTTTAAAACATCTGCAAATTCTGCTTTTTCATTCATCATTTTGGTCAAAATGAAATTACATGTACCATTCATGATGCCTTTAATCGCTTCAATATGGTTGGCACTTAAACCTTCGCGAAGCGCTTTAATGATAGGAATTCCACCTGCAACACTTGCTTCGTAGCCAATAGGTATAGTACCTGCAAGATCACGTAGTTCATAGCGGTGGTACGCCAAAAGAGCTTTATTTGCCGTTACAACCGCTTTTTTATTTTTGAGAGCATGCGTTACAATTTTATAAGCTTCATTCACACCACCCATCAATTCGACCACAATATCAACGTCAGGGTTTTCTAAAATATCATTAACATTACTACTTAAAGGGATGTTAACATCCCTTTTTTTGGTTATATCTTTTACGACACCCATAATAGGAACAATTTTCTTGCCACTTCGTGCAGTGATAATATCTTCATTTTCTTGTAAAATTTTAATAACGTGGCTACCAACCGTTCCTACACCAATAATTCCAACTTTGATCATTCGCTAACCTTCTAAACTCTTCAAATACTTCTTAATATTACGTGCTGCTTGGCGTATTCTATTTTCATTCTCAATGAGTGCAATTCTGACATACCCTTCACCACTCTCACCGAAGCCAATGCCTGGACTTACCGCGATTTTTGCTTCTTGTAATAGCTGTTTAGCAAACTCCATACTTCCCAAATGTGCTGCTACTTTAGGAATTTTTGCCCATACAAACATCGTTGATTTTGGTTTTTCCATTGGCCACCCTGCATTGTTAAAGCTCTCGACCAAAATATCACGACGTTTATGATAGGTTTCTCTGATTTCATCGACGCACTCTTGCGGACCATCAAGTGCAACGGTTGAGGCGACTTGAATTGGAGTAAACATACCGTAATCGAACCATGATTTGATTTTTTGAAGGGCTCCCACAAGTTTTTTATTACCGACTACAAAGCCAACACGCCAACCTGCCATATTATAACTTTTTGAGAGCGTGTAGCACTCAACAGCAACATCTTTAGCACCTTCTACTTGGAAGATGGAAGGCGTCTCATACCCATCAAAAGAGAGATCTGCATAGGCAATATCACTGATAATGTAAAAACGTTCCTCTTTAGCATATGCAACTAATTCTTCGTAAAAAGCGACATCGGTTGTTACACAGGTTGGATTATGGGGAAAGTTAACAACCACAAATTTCGGTTTAGGTGCTGATTCTTTAAATACTTTTTTCAATTTTGTAAAAAATTGTACTTTGTCAAGTTCATATTTTTCATTATAATCTATTCCAAATTTATGAACATTACCACCTGCAATCATAAATGCATAGGCATGGATTGGATAAGCAGGATCTGGTACAACCGCAACGTCACCTGGATTCATAATCGCTTGTGCTAAGTGCACAAAACCCTCTTTACTGCCTAATGTTGCAACTGCTTCCGTATTTGGATCTAAAGTAACACCATATTTACGTAAGTACCAATTACAAATAGCAAGACGAAGTTTATAAATACCTTTACTCACAGAATAACCATGTGTGCCATCTTTTTGCGCTGACTCAACGAGCTTATCAATAATATGTTGTGGAGTCCTTCCATCAGGATTACCCATTGAAAAGTCAATAATATCATCACCTGCATGACGAGCTGCTAATTTTAATTCATTAATTTCGGCAAAAACATATCCTGGTAATCTATCAATTGTATTAAATCTAATTTCATCAAACATTTTTTCTCCTCTTTTACTCTTTTACATGTAAAGATAATCCATGCTTTATATTTTCAAGCATAAAAGCATCACTCATCTTTAAATAAGCTGCGTTACTAGGAACTTTTAGCTTAAGCGTTCGTGTCGATTCTTCAGATTTTACATCACTTAAAAGATGCAAATTTTCATCAAAAAAGACTACATCTGGAAACCATCTATCCCCTGAATGAACCGTTACTGTAATCTCTTTGAGATTTCTAACATCAATCCAATAAGGCTTTAAAGGTTTTCCTAGTGGCGTTGTTACACCACTTTCTAGTTTTTTTGCCCCTAAGTAAGCATTACTTGAATCAATGTCATAAAACCAGTAATTATCATCATTTTTTACGATATTCGTTATATTGCATCCTCTAGCCACAAGGGCTCCTGCGAAAGATTCAGGATCAACAATATGTTCCGTTTGAAGATAAATTTCCCAAACAAACCCAGCACTATCGCGCAATGCATTATTGGTTAAAAAATAGTTATAACCCATTGCTTCGAGGGACTCATTGATTATTTTAAGAAAAATAAGTGGATCGCTTTGTGTACGAAAAGCCAATCGTAATTGAATAGGTTTATCGTATAAAAGCTGTAATAAGCCATTTTTTTTCAGAACAGAGATCACTTTTACACTGTCAACTTCGCCATTAGGCTTTGTAAAATTACCACTTTGTGCAAAAAGAACTTGAATTAAATTCTTTTGCGTTTCATATTTAGTGGGACCTACAAAACTTTTGATTTTGTCTTGAAGTGTCTGTGCGCCAAATAAAGAGAGCGAAAGGGTTAGGATAAGAAGTAGCTTTTTCACCAATTTTTGCCTCGATTAAGCTCTATAAATTTTTCTTCGGAAATCTTTTTCATTGTTCCCTCTTCAACTAAAAAACGCGTTGATCCTTGTTCGGTAAAGTCTTCCACACTCCCATCGTAAGAGAGTTTAAAAAAGCCATTCCCCGTTTTGATAATTTGACGTTTTGTTAAATCAATAGTGATATTTTGATCACTTGTGCTTTCTTTACGTGTAAAGGTCTCAAGATTCACAAAACCAACCCAAATACGCTTAGTTGGAATCATAATTGCACTGTTTTTAGGGATATCTTTCACCAACGTTGTGTTGCTTTCAATCAGTGTTGGTAGGGGTGAAGAACCCGTACCATTCGTATCATTAGCTTCTGTTTTACGAGTCAAGTTTTCATCAATACTCACAACAACGGCTTCTGTCGTGCTGTTACTACTATTGGTATCAACAACGCGTTCTTCCACCTTAACACCCAAAGAAGTGGCCGTTGCTTGCACGACTGGAGTACTTTGGAAAGCACTGGTTTGATTAGTTTCTACTTTTGTTTTATCAAGAAGATTCATAATGTCAAAATTAATATCTATTTTAAAAATTGAGAAAAGAGCAAAAATTCCTGATATTAAAACCAACACTAAAAAAATCCATGCTCCTTTTTTATAAGGTCGATCACTTTTAACATGAATAAATATTTTCTCTTTGTGAGACTCATCTTCCGCTTTATGTGCAGCCCAGTAATCGTAAAATCCTTCAAGCCAATCGGTTAAATCAAGCTTATACTCACGAGAAAGAATTTTCACAAAACCTAATGTGTTAATTTTATTGAGTTTGTCATATTGATTGTTGATCATATACTCTAGTTGCTTGACTTCAATGTGGGTTCTTTTACAAACCTCTTGCAAACCAATTTTTTCTAAGACCCTGATATCATTATCCATTGGCAATCCTATCACACAGTACAGCAGCTGCTGCACTCACATTTAAAGAGTCAAATGCTCTTGCCATTTTGATTGAAACTACTGTATCTAATCGCTCTTTTACTTTAGGCGATAAACCCTTGCCTTCGCTTCCCATAATCAAAACACGTTTAGGTGCGAAAATCACTTCTTTAACATCTACACCACCCATGTCTGCGCCATAGAGTGTGAACCCTATCTGTTTCAGTTCGTTGAGCATATCGCGTGTGGAAGGGCATAATGCAATCGGTAATTCAAATGCTGCGGCACTGCTCGTGCGTAAAATGGCTTCTAAGTTGCAGGTTTTCATACCGCTTAAAATTAAACCATCTGCTCCAAACGCATAGGCACTACGGACAATAGCACCAATATTGCCTACATCCGTTACTTCGTCTAAAATCACCAAAAAAGAGCCCTGCTTGATTTCGTTAAACGGAACAAGTTCAAGATCTTTAATCTCCGCAATAAAACCTTGATGGTTTCCACCATGACACAAGGCTTGTGCTTTTCGCTCATCAATCGTACAGATATTTTGTGTGACACGCGCGATTTGTGAAAAAAGCTTAGGGTCACACTTCTTGGGTAAAAATACCGTCTCGATCCTTGAAGGATAGTGATTTAACAGATGTAAAAAGAGTTGTTTTCCATAGATTATCATGGCAAATATTGTATCCAAACTGGCTTAAAATAATACTAGTTTTACTATAAAACACGATTTTTAGGAGATTCCATGTAACAAAATAGAGCTATTAATTTTGAAGTTTCGTGTACCACTCTTTAATACTCTCGCCTGTCAGTTTCGAAAGGAGTTTTGCCTTTTGTTTAGGAGGTAAGTCGAGATCAATCAAATCTTCTTTAGTGATGGCTTCACCACCTTGGTGAATTTCAGGTGCAATGACAATCACCCATTCTCCCTTGAGATTGGCTTTTTTGGATGTTTCTTGCACTTCAAGAGCTGTTCCTAAAAAACGTTTTTCGTACAATTTCGTTGCCTCTTTAATCGCAAATATTTGACGATTAGGTGCAAACTGTGCTAACTCTTCAAAAAGTTTTTCAATACGATGTGGAGATTCATACACAATAACGGCATAAGGAGAATTGAGTGCTTCAAACAGCTCATTTTGGCGGTCCATACCTTTGTGGGACAAAAAGCCATAAAACAAGAACTGATGCGTTTCAATACCACTTGTAACATATGCGAGTAAGGCGGCATTCGCTCCTGGAAGAATTTCATAGGAGAGTGCATTGTTTTGGCAAAAGCGCACTAGAGCAGCCCCTGGATCACTAACGCCAGGCATTCCTGCATCGCTAAGATACCCCACAGTCTCTTCAAATATTTTTTTATCAATAGTGGATAAAACAGTATCTTCGTTATGTGAATGCATGGAAATAAAGTTTTTAATTTGAAATTCAAGGTTATGTTTTTGAGCCAGAAGAGAAAGAAGTCTTTTAGTGATTCGGGTGTCTTCGCAGAACAATGTTTTACACTCCGCTAAAAGTTTAAGGCTTCTAACGGAGATGTCGTCTAAGTTTCCTATGGGGGTAGGAATGAAATAGATCAATGGTTTTAAGAACTATTTTAAGCTATATTTTTTCTTAAATTTCTCAACTCTACCTGCAGCATCCACTATCTTCTCACTGCCCGTGAAGAATGGGTGGCATGAACTACAAATATCAATTCTTAACTCGGCTTTGTTAGACATAGTTTCAAAACTATTTCCACATGCACAAGTTACAACGCATGGTACATATTCAGGATGAATATCTTTTTTCATAATGTTTTTCCTTAATTATTCATAAAAATAAAATCTATTATTTGGCACAGCTTGCCAAAGGGTGCAAATTATAGCACAAAAGATTCATTATTTCAAGTCATGCCAATATTTTGGAAGCCGCAGCGACAACAGCCGTTTCACTTCGTAAAATTGTGTTACATGTAAGACCCACAATTGACTGATTTTGAAGTAACATTCGCTCTTTTTGACTCAAACCACCCTCTGGTCCAATCAAGATGGAAGAAATTTTTTCAGTCTCATTCAGTTTTATTTCTGAAAAATCTAAGATATGGCTTTGAGGGTATGCCTTTATATAGTCTTGTAGCGTTGGAAGTACTTCAATTTGCATCAGTAAACTGCGTCCACATTGTTGGGATGAGTTAATCAAAATTCGTTTCATGCGCTCCAAATCAAGCTTGTGACTTTTTTGCGAAAATTCGGCGTAGACAAAACTAATCTTAGAAACTCCCAGTTCATTGAGCATTGGAAGCGTCTTTTCAATAATCTTGGGATCGATGATACTCCATCCTACATGTAAAATTTTTGAAGGTAAAAGTGGTAACTCTTTTTTGTCTATCAGATCAAGTTCTGCTTCTTTTTTGCCTATCTTAGAAATTTCATATTCATAAAAAAATACATCTTCCAAATTGCGCCACTGAAGCTTCTCGCCTACACTCATACGCCGTACTTTAAAGATGTGCTCATACTCTCTTACATCAACACTCAGTGTTTGAATACCTGCATTGGGATGGTAAACAAATTGCATTTTAATGTACCATGTAAAAAAGGATACTTATCGCAATGACAGCAAGTAAATCTATGCTATATTTTTTGATGGCATAGTGCTTATAGGCACTTTGAGACTCTTCTGTTCGCTCAATTTTTTTATAAAGTTTATGCCCTCTGATACCAAAAGCAACGATAAGAAGCCACACTAAAATCATAATCCATACAGAAAAAGAGAAGTTAAACTGTTGGACTGCCATCACAATAATACCCGTAAAGAAAATAGCTGAGAGTACAATGTAATATTGAGGGGCAATTAATTCAAGCCTTTTTGAAAGTTTGAGAAATGTTTTGTCACTTTTTAAAAGATAAATATTTAATCCAATTAATACCACTAAAAGAATGATAAAAAGCAAATGCAGTTGGATTGATAGTCTTATTAGTTCATCCATGATGAAAAATCCTTCACAAAAATAATCTAAAATTCTATCATTCTTAGTATAATATTCCCCATAAATCACAAGGTTCATAAATGCCTATTTCTTATCAAGAAGCGCTAAAGATTATTCAGACGCACATCAAACCTTTACATGTAAACAAAACATTGCCTCTTCTTAAGGCAATTAATCGTATTGCAAGTGCCGATGTTTATGCTAAATTTGCACTTCCCAAATATCCTATGAGTCTTAAAGAGGGTTATGGTATCGCTTTTTCTGTGGATAAAACAGTTTATACCCTACTCTCACCTCCCTATCCAAACCCTATTCCTTTGGGTTATGGAGTGAGTTTATCCACCGGAGAGAGAATTCCTGAAGGAGCTGATACCATTATTGCGGAAGAAGATGTCGTGTTGGAGCAAGAAAATTGCATCAAAATTCCTTTACATGTAACGCAAACACAGCACATCAAAAAAGAGGGTGAAGACATCGCCAAAGGTGAATTATTGCTTAAAAAATGTGAACGTGTTAGTGCCCAAAAAATTACAGCTCTCTCTTCACAAGGTATCACTCAAATCAAAACATTCCAAAAAACGACTGTTAGCATCTTAAGCATAGGCAATCAACTCGCCTCAGGTGAAATTCACAACTCAAATGCGATGAGTTTAGCAGCAAGGATTATTGAACTGGGTGGGAAAGTGGATGAAATTGAAATTTGTGAGGAAAATGAAACAAAAATTTTAGAAAGATTAAAGGCACTCGTTCAAAAATCAGACTGTGTGATTACGACTGGAGCGATGAGCCGGCATGATGCAATGCGTTATTTATTGGAGACAAAGACACTAACACCGCTTTTCCATCATGTACGCATTGCTCCAGCAAAACCTAGTGCACTCTCTTTACTTGAGAACAAACCTATTTTACATCTTCCGGGTCTGCCCCTTGGATGTATGCTCGGTTTTGAGATGCTAGGAGTTCCACTCCTGAGACAATTGCAACATCAACTGTGCATTATTCCTGATTTTATTACTTGCATCAATCAAAAACGTGTTACATGTAAAGATAATTGTATGAGTGCCATACCAGGATACAGCGATGGGAGAAACTTTGTATGTGCCCCTTATTATGAGGCAGGAAGGCTCAATATCCTGAGCCAATGCAATGGTTATACCCTTATGGAAGATCAAGAGAGCATTGAAGAGGGAAGAGAGATTCCCTTCTTCTATTTTACTCATCCACCTGTTTCGTAAAAAGCGCGCGTTGATGTCTCATTTTGATCATCATCGCTCCACTTATTTTTTTCAGGCTTATTACGTAATACCTCTTTTAAAATCTCAGCTGCACCAGCAACATCACCCTTATGGACAGCATCTTTGATACTCATAGCTTCATCAAAATAGAGACAAGGAATAAGCATACCCTCTGCAGTCAGGCGAATACGATTGCAATCCTCGCAAAAATCATGTTTGTGGGGATCAATGATACCAAAGATGTAACCATCATCCAACTCAAATAGGTGCGCAGGGCTAGGCCCTACGCGTCCGATCGCTTTAAAGTGATATTTTGTAGCAATAATATCTTGTACTTCTTGACCGCTAAGTCCTTGAAGTTTCTCTTTGGCATGCGTATTCTCCATATATTCTATAAAACGAATCGACATTCCCCGTGCTTTGGCATACTCCAAGACATCTAAAACTTCATCCGCATTAATTCCTTTGATAGGAACCATATTAATTTTTACTTTAAGTCCTACCTTGAGCGCTTCTTCAATTCCTGCTTGCACTTTAGCTAAGACATCTTTTTGTGCCATTTTTGCAGCGACATCTGCTTTAAGGCTATCAAGCGAGATGTTAACACGCTGAAGCCCCGCTTTTTTAAGTTTAGAAGCAGCCTCTTTGAGTAAAAAGCCATTTGTCGTAAGGGCAAGATCAAGTCCACTTTTATGATTATTGATCATCGCAATGAATTTATCCAAATCCGTTCTTAAAAGAGGTTCTCCTCCTGTAATACGAATTTTGGTTATTCCCTCATCAATAGCAACTTTTACAAATAGAAATAGCTCTTCAAAATTCAATAAATTCTCTTTAGGTACCCACGAAAAAGGTTTTTCAGGCATACAATATTGACATCTAAAATTACATCGTTCGGTTACTGAAACCCTAAGGTATGTTACATTCCTTCCAAATCCATCTACAAGCATTTTTTTCCTCAATTTATTAAGTCGTTGAAGCATTATACATAAAATGTCACTTTGAAGCTATTTATAAAAAGTATTGGGATAAAATTATCTTACATTATCTTAAGAAACCTCTCAAAGGAGTTTAGGTATGCAAAAGCCTATCCCCAATAACAAGGAACATAATGTAGGTGCTGATGCGTTTTTGGTTTCTAAAACAGATACTCACGGAAAAATAACTTACTGCAATGAACCTTTTATCAAAATCGTAGGTGCGAGCGAACAAGATATTCTTGGTAAACCGCATAATATCATCCGTCACCCCGATATGCCTCGTATTATTTTCAAACTTTTATGGGATAAAGTCAAAAATAAAGAAGAAATTTTTGCCTATGTCAAAAATCTAAGCTTTGACGGTGGGCATTATTGGGTCTATGCAAACATAACGGCCTCAATCGATCAATCAGGAAGTATTATTGGCTATTACTCGGTAAGACGAAAAGCCAATCCTAAAGCACTTCAAGTTATTGAACCGCTGTATGCCAAATTATTAGAGCTTGAAAAGACAGGTAGCATGGAAGCTTCTTCTTCCTATCTCACCGATCTATTAAATCAAAAAGGAGTCAGTTATGAAGAATTTTCTAACACGTTGCAACGATTATAAACTGGTTCTTTTTGCTCTACTTCTTGGTATTGGAATAGGAACTTATTATGCGAATGCTACAGAAGGTATTGTCACATCATCACTTCTATTTGGTGTTGCGGCAGGTTCTTTTTTTGGAAGTCGAAAGAGAATGGAATGTGATACTGAACTCTATGAAAAAACTTTGAAAGTCATTCGTGAGGCAGCTCATGGTAATTTAGAACCTCGTGTTGTTAATGTCGATCCCAATAAACCCATGGGCAAAATTGCTTTAGAAATTAATGACCTTCTTGATCAGATGGAAGCCTTGATGAGAGAAACTAAAACAGCCATCGAATCTGCCAGTCAAGGTAAAACTTATCGCAATATCTTTAATGAAGGCTTCCGTGGCCTTTTTGCCATCAATGCACACTACATTTCAGAAGGTGTTAAAGGCATTATAGAAGGGCAAAAAGGTAAAGCAAGAGGTGTTCTCTCTTCAGCATTTTCAGACCTTGGAAATGGAAACAACGGTGTTTTAAGCATTCAGCAAGACCTTTCTAATAGCATAAAAGAGATGACGCAAATTACCAAAGTTTCAAATATGACAGCTGAAAAATCAAATGATAGCTTAGATACAGTTTCAGCACTCTCATCAGGGATTCAGGAGCTTTTAGAGCTTCTCACCAGTACCAATGAAGCTATTACGTCGCTCAGCGAGCGCACTTCAGAAATATCTTCTGTAGTCAACCTTATTAAAGACATTGCCGACCAAACCAATCTTTTAGCACTTAATGCAGCTATTGAAGCTGCGCGCGCGGGTGAACATGGACGTGGATTTGCCGTTGTTGCCGATGAAGTACGCAAGTTAGCAGAACGTACCCAAAAAGCAACACAAGAGATTGCCATGACCATTCAAACCTTACAACAAGAAACAAATGGTATTCACTCCAATTCTGATCGTATTAGCACGATTGCCAACAGTAGCGGTGAAAATGTTATTCATTTTGAAGATGCGCTTCGTGCCTTCAACAAAGATGCAAATGATACTGCGGATATCTCTTATAAACTTGAAAATAAAATCTTTACTATTCTTGCCAAAATCGATCACATCGTTTATAAAACCAATGCGTACTCTGCTGTATTGAATGAAAAAACAGATGCCAATTTTGCAAATCATGAAAATTGTAGACTGGGGAAATGGTATCAAGAAGATATAACAAAAGAGCGTTTTCATAGTACCAAAGCGTATACTTTACTTGCTGAACCACATAAAACTGTGCATGAATGCGTTGCTGAAAATATACAACACCTTCAAAATGGGTACAATGCCGATACTATTGCATTCTTTATCAATAATTTTAAGAAGATGGAAAATGCCAGTACAACGCTCTTTGGATTACTAGATCAAATGATTCAAGAATCCGCTTCAGAGTGTCGTTCTACGAGAAAATAAGTCACTCAAACGGCTTTACATGTAAAGCCGTTTGAATTTTGCAAGAACACTATTTCAAATTAGCCAATTTTAAGACTAAATCCACTTCGCCAATACCAATACGCAAATCTTTAGCAATCTCTGCTTCACTTCTACCTTTTGCATATTGCGAAACGATCACTTTTTCATTGGAACTTGAAGGTGAAAAAGAAGCAAAACTCATCTCTTTCGTTCGACTCTCCAAACGATCAATACGAGAACTTTGTTCATCCCGAAAATTTTGCATAATTTTTTCAACATCCTTAAGCGATCCAACTAGAGGAAAAACACTTTGCTGAATCTCTTCTTTTACACGTCCCAATATCTTGCTTTCAAGTGCTTTCACATCTACAGCAGGCTCTTTTGCAGCAGAAGTTAATTCACCTAATGTTTTATTGAGGACATGATTTTGGTAGTTCAATTCTTCAATGCTTTTTTCATAAATGAGCAACTTTTTATTGACCTCAACATCGCGAATATACACCATTAAAAAAATGATCACGACAAGAGCCGCTAATGCAATAAAAGCCAATGTTTCAATACTCATTTTGATTTCCTTTCATCTGGCGTATCATCACACGCTCGCATGCCACCATATAAGTGCTCCAATCCTTTTCATCATCTTCATGCATCATTACAATCTTCCCAATACTTTCATTTAACGCTTCAAAAAAAAGAGGCATTTGCCGTTTCGGAAACGTCGGCATATCAATTCTTGCATAATAACTTTCATCCGGTTTTAATACATTACTATCAAATTCAATGTATCCATGTCCAATTGCCTTCAAATTGCCTTCTAAGGCAAGCGGTAGATGCAAAGGTGCGTCACTGGTAATTAAGTGGGTTAATTTATCAATTTTACGATGCAACTCAACCAAAAGTGTGAGCAAAACTTGATCACTTTGTTCCGATTCCTTACGCACTTTAGAGGATTTAAGCCAAAGACCCAAAGGGTCATCATTCAGCTGTAAAAGAGTGTAATACTCTTGCATAAACGCTGTATTTTCAACGTTACCTGGCTCGTACACTATTTTTAAAAATGCAGGTACAAAGCGAATGTCTTCCATCTTAAATCCTATCTAAAAAGACAAATGCAAAAAAGATGATGCCCAAATAACCATTCAGCGTAAAAAACGCACGATCAATTTTTGAAAAATCTTTCAGCACAATACGATGCTCAAAAAAGAGTACAATCGCAGCGATCAAAACACCGAGATACGCAAAAAAACCAAGATTGGCACTGAGTGCAAATAAGAACCAAAAGAGAATCGTTTGTCCATGAAAAAGACGTGAGATAAAAAAGGTCGCCTCTTTACCAAAACGTGAAGGAATAGAGAAAAGTCCATTGGCTGTATCATACTCCATATCTTGAAGCGAATAGAGAAGGTCAAACCCTGCTACCCAATACATCACGCCAATAGAGAGCAAAATGGACCATAAAGGGATAGATTCTTGAATTGCTACCACACCTGCAATAGGGGCTAACCCTAACGAAAGACCTAACACCAAATGCGCATAAGGCGAAAAACGTTTAAAGAGCGAATAACCACCCAAAATAATCAAAATAGGCACACTAAGATAGAAAGCCAGATTATTGATCAGGTACGCTACCGCAATAAAAATTGCAGCATTGAGTGCAATAAAAAGTTGCATATTAAGGCTACCGATTCTGCCATCAACACTTGGGCGACTCGCCGTTCTTGGGTTGTATTTATCAATATCACGATCGGCATAACGGTTAAAAGCCATCGCAAAATTACGTGCACTGACAGCGGCTAAAAGCCCTAAAATTAAAAGTTTAAATCCAAACCATAGAGTACCACTCTGTGCCTTGGAAGAGATGATCATCGCCACAAAAATAAATGGGAGTGCAAAAACGGAGTGTTTAAAGACGATTAAATCACTAATATCTTTGAGTTTTAGCCAGAGTTGTTGCAATACTAACCTTTACATTTAAGATAGCTTGATTTTACAACAAAACCCTTTAAAAGTGTTATAATTGCACGCACAGCACCGCTAAAAAGCGTAAAAGTACCAGTTGTGCCAAGACTACATGTAAGAGAAACTCATTGAAAACCATCGCTATTTTAGGACCAACAGCTTCAGGTAAAACTGCTCTTTCCATAGAATTTGCTCTGAAATATAACGCACATATTTTATCGCTTGATTCTCTGAGTATTTATCAAGAAATTGATATTGCTTCTGCTAAACCAAGCCTTGATGAACGCCAAGGAGTTCATCATTATGGCATGGATGTCCTATCTCCTAGTGAGCATTTTGATGTAACCATGTTTTTTGATCTTTACAAAGAGGCACATGAAGCTTCTTTGCGAGAGGGGAAAAACCTTATTATCGTAGGTGGTACAGGGTTTTATCTCAAAGCCATGATGGATGGACTCAGTTTAAAACCTGAAATATCTTTACATGTAAAAGAAAAAATTGACCAGCATCTATTAGATTTAGAAGCTTCGTATGCTTTGATACTTGAGTATGACCGGGCTTACGCAAACAAAATTTCCTCCAGTGATCGCTACCGTATTGAAAAATGGCTAGAAATATTTTTAACCACAAAGGAAATACCTTCACTCTACCTTTTAAATGCTAAACAAGAGCCCATTATTAAAGATATTGCTTTATATGAGATAGAGATACCCAAAGAAAGTTTAGCTCAAAAGATTGCCTTACGAACAGCACTGATGATCAAAGCAGGACTCATTGATGAAGTTTTTGGCTTAGAAAAACGTTACACAAGAGCACCACAATGTATGAAAGCTATTGGGATTAAAGAGGTACTGGATTATTTTGATGGTAGATTCAAAATTTCTGGGCTTGAAGAGCGCATCACCTTTAATACATTGCATCTAGCCAAACGCCAACGCACCTTTAATGCTTCACAATTTCCACCCCATACCCAAGGCGATATCAAGCATCTTTCTAATGCCATTGAAGCGTATTTTAAATCATAATCATACAGGTAAAATAAATGAAAATAATCAATCACAACTACATCAATGGTGAATTTATCAACATTGATTCAAATGAGAACTTAACACTCAAAAACCCTACGACGGAGCAAGAAATTGCTCAAATATTTTTAAGCACTCCCTCTGAAATGAATCAAGCCATTGAATGTGCCTCCAAAACATTTGAATCATTTTCACAAACATCAATTGATGAGCGAATGGAAATTTTACAACGTATCCATGATGAACTCATCAAACACGAAGAAACATTGATTGACTTAGCTGTTTTAGAATTTGGTGCAACCATAACAACCACACGCAGACGAACTAAAAACGCGATCAATCTCTTTTTAGTTATCAAAGAAGAACTTAAAAATTATGACTTTATCAAAAAAGATGCCTACTCTTTGACACGCAAAGAAGGAGTGGGGGTTATTGGTGTTATTATTCCTTGGAATGCAAATCTCGCTCACTTGTGTAGCAATATCGCTCCTGCCATTGCGCTTGGCTGTACACTTGTGATTAAACCCAGTGAATTTAATGCCCTAGAGACACAAGCGTTTTTAGAGTGTTTACATAAGGCTAAGATTCCCAAAGGCGTTGTCAATGTTATCCAAGGAACCGGTGAGATTGTAGGTGAAGTTTTAACGAAACATCCGCTTGTAAATGCCATCTCATTTATTGGCAGTACGAAAACAGGAAAAAAAATCTTTGAAAACTGCTCTAAAACTATTAAACGAATGACCCTTGAACTAGGCGGAAAATCTCCAACCATTCTCTTAGAAGATGCTAATTTACAAGAAGTTATCCCCCAGGTTTTAAGCAGTGCCTATAGCAATAGCGGTCAAGCTTGTCATGCAGGGAGTAGGCTGTTAGTTCCAAAATCAAAACTTCAAGAAGTGGAAAATTTACTCCTTCAAAATATCCATAAGCTCAAAATTGGAGACCCAAAACAGGAAGAAACACAAATTGGTCCTATGATCAATCAAACACAGTTTAATACCGTGCAATCTTACATCAAGAGTGGTATTGAAGATGGTGCAAAACTCCTGTGTGGTGGTCTTGGAAGAGCGGAAGGATTTCAGAAAGGGTATTTTGTCAAACCAACTGTTTTTATCTGCACTGACGAGACATTGAAAATCGTTCAAGAAGAGATATTTGGTCCTGTCTTATGTGTTCTGCCCTATGAAAATGAGCAAGAAGCTCTCCAGATAGCCAATAATACTATTTTTGGACTTTCCGCGTATGTTTTCTCTAACGATGAGACCAAAGCACTTGCATTTGCTAATCATATACGAACGGGAAGAGTTTTGATCAATACTGCTACATCCAAAGCAAAAACCCCTCCCTTCGGTGGTATGAAACAATCAGGACTTGGAAGAATGGGGGGAAAATACTCCATGGATGCATTCTGCGAGATAAAATCAATCCTTTTTTAATACCTTCTCTTACGGTATGAGATCAAGATTTTGTTGGCAAATGCTCTTCCATGAGCTGTTATCGTTAATAGAGACACATTGTGTAAAGTAAGATTTGGCTTTGTTCGAATCTTGTAATTTTAAACTTAACTCTCCCGCTTGATAGAAGAGTCGTATTTTATCCTTAGGGGCTAAAGACTGAGGCAAGAGTCCTTCCGCAAGCGTGAGTGCTTCTTGGTCGCGTCCCAATCGTTTGAGTGCATCTATGTACATAAACTCCAATTCTGGGCTAAGAGCATTGGATTTAAACTTCTTTTGCATTTCAATACTCGTTTGTGCATATGTCACAAGAAGAAGATCATTTTTAGCATCATTGGCCATTTTGACAATTTCATAATAAATATCCAAATTGCTTGATTCATCAGGATAGAGAATTTTAATACTCTCAGCAAGTGAAGCTGCACCTTCTAGATTTTTAAGTTTTGTCAACGAGAAGAAGAGGTCACGAATTGTCTCCAACCCAATTTTTTCTCGCAATGTAAAGGAAAGTGTTTTCAGATCTTCTTTGAAGGCAAGAGCATCTTGATATTTTCCCATTTTAAAAAGCACTTGAACCTGTTTTTGTGACCATGCGTAACGACTGATTAGTTGTGCATCTTTAAGATGTGTATCTGAAATCTCTTTGGCTCGATCATAACGTGAAACACGCATAAAACATTGAAACAATTTCTCTTCATATTGCGGTTCATTGATTTGAAGTTTATACTCTTCTATAAGTCCAACTGTATTTTGACACTCATCTTTGAGGAGCTCTTGCAACGCAAGAGATTTTGCCGCTTCATAAATCAACTCTTCAGGTTTAATTTCATAACGATCGGGTAGCTTCTCAAGATCTTTTTGTAACTTTAATACCTCTTCATAACGTTTTTGTTTGAGCAGTAATTTTGCTTTTTCTAACAATGCTTTTTGCCCAATTTCATTGTTATACGTCTCAATTAATTTATCATAATAATTAGCCAGTTTTGTTTCATTATTTTCATTCAGTTTAAAAAAGAGTTCATCCAAACTCTCTGTTACCTCTTGAACATACTCACCACTATTCTTATAATCTGCCAAATACTCTTGATAGCGTGCATGAGCCACTTCTACTTCATTGGCTTTGGCATGCCAATCCCCACTCTCTTTAAGAAGCAACTCTCGATTATCAGCTTTTTTAGGGGTATTTTCTAACAACAAATCTGTAATCTTAGCCGCTAAATCATAAAGGTGATGTTCAAAAAGCCTTCGTGCTAATTTATAACTTGCCTCTTTATCTTTGAGTAAATATTGGGCATTCACATTGAGCACTTTAAGCAAATACTCTTTGGCTTCTTTCATTTTGCCCGCATCCATTTGGTGGTCACTCAAACGAATCGCTGCTTCTGAAGCAATGTCTAAATCTTGTGCGCTGAAGAGAACATCTAAGTAAAGTTTCATCGCTTTATCTTTCTCTTTTTTAAGGAAAAGATTATCAGCATACAGTAAAATTGCACGTTTGGTGAAAGGACTATCGGAATGTTCTCCTACTAAAATATCAAGCGCATAATTTGCATCTGATTTCGAATTCGTTTTCAAATAGGCTTTTGTCATCAACATTAAAACTTCAGGAATATTTTCATCGCTAGCAAACTCTTTACTCCACCTTTTCGCGACATTAATAATGTCATTTTCATTAAAGGATAAAGTATCAGTTTTATCTTCGCCCTTTGCACTTAAGACCTTGTCCATAGAGCGCATCTGATAAAGTTCTAATTCACTGCGAAAAATGGAGTTAGGAAATAGTGTTAAAACACGTTTCACATCTTTAACAACACTGTCATAATCACCGCTCTCATACGATTGCTTAATATCTAAATAAAGTTGAATATCTTTACTTTGCGCATAAGAAATAGGTGCACCATTAAGATCAAGTGCCCCTATATAAGGTTTTTGATATTTAGGAAATTCTACAGGGAAATCCAGTCCATCTAAAACCTCTTTTTCTTGATATAAAGGTTTTTCTTGCAATAAAATTGTCCAGTGGGAATATAATGTTTCTGTAGGTTTACTTAAAATTTCACTGGTATCGTATAAGCTCTCTTCCACAGGCACTAATTTTGAATCAACTTTAGGATCTATCGTAATATAAAAGTCACCATCTTTCTCGTAAAAATCAAGTTCCGCAAGCTTCATTTTTTTTGATTCTATGGGTTTATTAATAGGTCGGCTGATTTTACAAATATAGTGTTTTTTATCAAGAGCATCCGGTATAGTTTGGCAGAGAAAGGGCTTTGCATCGATTACATGTAAAATAGCATAATTTGATTTGTTCTCTTTACCACTGTTTAAAACAATATCCAGGGCGAGAAGTTGTACTGATGCTAAAAGGAAGATTAATATGTATTTCATGCCTATATTATAGCAAAATAAGGGGATTTTCACCCCTTATTTAAAAACCGCTGGCAGTAACGTATTTGGTAATAATTATTAATAAAGGTTCTACAAATACAATAGCAAACATTGTGATAATAGCGGCAACACCTACAATAACTTTAAGAGGTGTTGAGGCATTCGTTGCATAAAGTGCGGCATCAGCTCTAACAGGATCTGGATCTTTTAAAAACATATAGATGACTAACTTCATATAATAATAAATGGCAATAGCACTATTAAGGACAATAATAATGGCCAATGAAATATACTCACTGTTAATGGCTGCACTAATAAGATAAAGCTTACCCCAAAAGACAGAAAATGGAGGCATGCCCGCAAGAGCAAACATAAAAATACCCATTATCGTTGCTGTTGTAGGCATGATTTTAACCAAACCTGAGAACTTCGCATACGGATGTTGATAACGCTCATCCCAAAGGTTTTTAGGGTGTCTGACAATCCAAAGCATTGTAAATGCACCCAAGTTGGTAAACATAAACAAAATCCAGTATAAGAAGAGCGCTGTATTGGCTTGAGTCGTACCAATTAAAATCGCTGCCATCATAAATCCAGCATGTGAAATAGAGCTAAATGCTAGCATTCTTTTGACATCATCTTGCACCAGTGCTGTCAAGTTTGCAAGTGTCATTGTTAAAACAACAGTGATATATAAAATGTTCTCTAACCAAACAACGCCTGAGCTTACCAGCATTTCAAACAAACGTATAGCAACAACAAAACCTGCAATTTTTGGTACAACAGACATATATCCTGCGAGTGGAGCTGAGCTCCCTTCATAAACATCGGGTGTCCATGTATGGGACGGCACAAGGGAAAGTTTAAATCCAAGCGCCCCTAACATAAACACGGTTGCTGCAAGGACACCAATTAGTGGTTCAAACTCTCTTTGCATTAAAATTTTTTCAATTTGATTAATCTCAACACTGCCAGTTAAGGCATAAAAGATAAGCGCTGAAACACCGTAAAAACTTGCGGCTAATGCTCCCATGGTGAAATATTTAATAGCTGCCTCAAATGCTTTTGCACGATTGTGCATTGCTATCAAAGTGTAAAGAGCAAGGCTTGAAGTTTCAAGACCGATAAAAATCAATATAAGGTTATCACTTACCACCATAAATTGGAAACCTACAATCATAAACATGAAGAGAGCATAAAACTCTGCCATTCTAAATTCTTTAAAATGTCGATGGCTAAGCGAAAGAGGTAAGAAAAAAGCTGATGCAACAAGAATAATCACTTGTGCAATAATGGAGATACCATCGACAAGCATTACATCAAAAAAGCCACGCGCTGGTCCATTATAACCAAGAACGGCACCACAATCTAATATGATGAAAAGAATTGTAAACATTGTTAAAAAACTACGGTTTAACCCTTTGACCGCCAAATCAATACAAATAACGGCAAGGGCTCCTATCGTTAAAATTGCCATAGGAAGAAGTGCTGGGAGATTGAGGCTTGCCATATCAATCGAAATAGGCTCTAACATTAGTGTGTTCCTCCTATAGTATTGGCTTTAATGATAAGATCTTTTGTTGTTTGTTCCACCGCTTTTTGTTCCATTAAAACAAGCATTTTTTGTACACTCATATCAATGACATTTAAGACCGGTTTTGGATAAACACCTAAAATTGCTACAAGCGCTACTAGAGGAATCAATGCCGTAAGCTCTTTACCATTGAGATCGTTAAGCGTTTTATTCTCTTCATGAACCACTGGACCAAAAAAGGATTTTCTATAAAGAACCAACATATAAATAGCCCCTAAGATAATACCCGTTCCTGCAAAAAGTGTCATCATCCAATTGATACGGTAGAATCCTGCTAAGGATAAAAATTCGCCAACAAAGCCAATTGTCAAAGGAAGCCCTACTGAAGCCATAAGCATAATGCCGTAAATTGTTGCAAAATTTGGCATTACCGACGCAAGTCCACCAAAATCACGCATCATTTTTGTATGGCGGCGATCATAAATAACGCCTACTAGCATAAACAGTGCACCACTCACAATACCGTGGCTGAGCATCAGAAAAATGGAGCCAGTAATACCTTCTGCATTCATTGCAAATGTTCCTAGTATCACGATGCCCATATGTGAGATGGAACTGTATGCAATGACTTGTTTCATATCTTCTTGGGCATATGCAATCATCGCAGCATAAATTACCATAATGATACAGATCGTTGCCACAGGTATTAAAAAATAGACCGACGCATCTGGGAAAAGGGGAAGTGAAAAGCGAACAAAACCGTAACTTCCCATTTTCAAAAGAACCGCAGCTAGAATAATAGAGCCTATCGTTGGAGCTTGACCGTGCGCGTAGGGTAACCACGTATGAAATGGAAACATAGGTACTTTAATTGCAAAGGCTAGGAAAAATGCTCCAAAGAGCCATAATTGTGTTTCAAATGGAACTTGCAATAAATACCAATCAGGAAGAGCAAAACTCCAAATACCTGTTGCTTCGTGGTATAAAAAGCCCATATATAAGATGCCAACCAGCATCAAAACAGAACCTGCAAAGGTATAGAGGAAAAACTTAATAGCAGCATACACACGATTTACACTTCCCCATGCACCAATAATATAGAGCATTGGTACTAATGAGAGCTCCCAAAAGGCATAAAACCAAATAACATCTAAGATTACGAAAACACCAACCATCGTCATTTCTAAGAAAAGAACGGAGATAATTAAATTCTTAATCTCATTTTTAATACTTAGCGCTATGAATGCAATCATCGTAATAAACGTTGATAAAATAATCAAGAAAAGCGAAATGCCATCTACACCAAGATAATAACTCATACCAAAACTTGGTACAAAAGGGTAATACTCCACAAACTGATAGCCTGCGTTTGAACCATCAAAGCCAATCCATAAAACGATGGAAAGAAAAAATTCAATGGCACTCACACTAATGCCATACGCCCTAATACTCTCTTTTGTGACCAAAAAGCCTAAGAGTCCTGCCATCGCTGGAAAAAATACAAGAAGCGATAAAATATGTTCCATGCCCTACTCCCTACGCCATTGGTCTATAAAAAAGTGCAAGAGCAAGTAAAACAACCATACCTACAACCATCCATCTGAGCATATCAGAAAGATTTCCGCTTTGCATTTTCCGGGCATTTTGCCCTGTTGAATACACTATTTTAGCAATTAAATCCACTGTGAAATCTACAATCTTTGTATCTATTTTCAACCATGCAAACCGTGCAATAGAAGTAAAAGGACGCATAATGTAAAGTTCATATAGTTTAGGAATGTAGTATTGATTACTGAGTAACTTATAACCTACACTCTCTTCCCATGACTTTGGAAAACCACCCCGCTTGTACATAAAAACCGCAAAGGCAATACCACTCATCGCAATGCCTAATGTTCCAGCAATCAGTAAAGCTTCCGTTCCATGTGCAATGTGAATTTCATACTGCGCTAAAAGGCGAGTTACAAAACCTTCAAAGGTATGCTCTAAAAATCCTGCAACAACGGCTAAAAGCCCTAATGGAAGCATCGCATAAATGACAAAAGGTTGTGCATCATGCGGATGTAATCCGTATTTCACGTACTCTTTCTCACCAAAGAAAACGAGCATGACTAAACGAAAACTGTAAAAGGCGGTCAATCCCGCTCCTATAAAGAGCGCAAACCATAAAAAGTATGCACCTTCATTGAAGGCAACTTCCAAAATTTTATCTTTGGAAAAAAATCCTGCAAACGGATAGATACCTGCCAATGCTACAGAAGCCACACTCATTAAGATAGCCGTTGCTTTCATCGAGCCATAAAGTCCACCCATCTTTTTGATGTTAAGCTCATCATGCATCGCGTGCATAACGTTACCTGCCCCTAAAAAGAGCAACGATTTAAAGAAAGCGTGTGTCATCAAATGGAAAAGTGCAATCCAGTAAGCGCCAAGTCCTGCAGCTACAAACATATACCCCAGTTGTGAAAGCGTTGAGTAAGCGATAATGCGTTTAAGGTCATTATTGACCAATGCCATTGAAGCGGCAAAAACCGCTACGAAAGCGCCTAAAGATGCGATGGCAAAGCCAACGTCTGGAATCAATGTATACATTTCACCACAGCGAATAACCAAATAAACACCTGCTGTTACCATTGTTGCCGCATGAATCAATGCCGAAACAGGTGTTGGACCTTCCATAGCATCGGCAAGCCATGTGTGGAGTGGAAACTGTGCTGATTTACCCATTGCACCAATGAATAAAAACAATCCAATTGTTGCAAGAAGTACTGGATCCATCGTTTTGACACTCGCAAAAACATCATCGTATTGAAATGAGCCAACAGTCCAATAAATAAGGAAAAGCCCCATAAGCATTCCCAGATCGGCGATGCGGTTCATAATAAATGCTTCATTAGCTGCCCAAGAAGCGGAGTGCCTTTCGTACCAAAAACCAATGAGTAACCATGAACAAAGACCCACACCTTCCCATCCGATAAAAAGACCTACAAAGTTATCACTCATAACCAAAATCATCATTGAAAAAACAAAGGCTGACAGGTAAGAGAAAAAACGGTTAAAACTTTTGTCATGATCCATATAGCCAATTGAATAAACATGAACAATGGTTGAAACCAAGGTTACAGTCACCATCATAATCACGGAAACTTCGTCTACAACAAAGCCGAAAGGAACCTCTAGATTACCAGCTGCAATCCAGTCCATCATCGTTACATGTAAAGGGCCATAGGTGTTCACATTGATCAATAAAACAAAAGATGCAACCATTGATGTAGCAATAAGTAAAGAAGCAATAATTCCCGTAATGAGCATCTTTGGACGTGCCGCAAAAAGAGCCACAAACAAAGAGCTTACTAAAGGGGCAAAAAGTGCTGTATAAAGATAGTTTTCCATACCTAGCCTTTCATCGTCTGAAGGTTATTAAGATCTACTGAACCGTTGCGTTTATACCACAAAATCAGAAGTCCAAGACCAACAGCTACTTCACTTGCGGCAACCGCAATAATAAAAAAAGCGAACATTTGTCCGGTAAGATCTCCATAGTATTTTGAAACTGCTACAAAGCCAACATTAATGGCATTCAATAAAATCTCTGTTGAGAAGAAAAGCATTAAAAGGTTGGTTCGTCGCATCACACCGACAAGCCCAATGGAAAATAAAATACCTGCTAATACAAGGTAATGTGTTAAGGTGATCATTTAGTCTCCTTTGGATATTCGATTTCATTCTCTTCCATAGCTAAGTATTCATCCATGCGCTTACTCGCAAGCACAATACCCGCAATCATGGCTACTAAAAGCATAATAGCCGCTAACTCAAATGGAACTAAATATTTGGTAAAGAGAACCACACCGATCATTTGTACATTACCAACAGTGTCAATGGATGGATACATGGCTTCAATCTCTTCAGATGCTAACGGTGCACACAAAATCGTCACGACTAAAATTGCACTGATTACAGAAAGCGTATAGGCAATTTTTTTGGAACGCATTTTTTCACTGACATCACGAGTTGTATCAAAAAACATCATACCAAATGCGTACAGAGCCATAATCGCACCCGAATAAACGACGATTTGAACCACTCCTAAAAACTCGGCATCTAAAATAAAAAAGAAACCTGAGATAAAAATCATTCCACCGGCTAAAGCACTCATGGCATAGAGTGCGTTAGAGCTCATCACCACAATTCCAAACATACCGATGGTGAGTGTGGCAAAAACATAAAACGCTATAATTTCATACATGGCTACCTCAATACGCTAATGGTGTTTGTTTTACATTGTCATCGGCATTATCACTTAATGCACCAAATCCTGGAAACTCTTTTTGTTGTTTGGCTTTAAAAGTATCAAGTGGTGTTAACATATCCTCTTTAAGGCCAAAATGAGCTCGTTGCTCGCTGGCATTTTCATACTCTACCCCGTGTACAATCGCAAGTTCAGGACACACTTCAGCGCAATACCCGCAAAAGATGCACCGCCCGAAGTTAATGCTGTACTCACTCACCATTTTACGGCTTTTTTCATCAATATGTGTGTCCATGCGAATACAATTTGAAATACAAATTTTCTCACACAACCCACACCCGATGCAGCGTTCACTGCCACTTTCAAATAGGCGAAGTAAACGATGAATAGCACGATAACGTGGGCTCATCTCATATTTTTGGGCAGGATACTGAATCGTATGAATATCAAAACGAATCATCTCTCGAAATACAATCCAAAGCCCCACAAAAAGCTCACCTTTTAGGCTTCTTTTTACCACTTTCTTAAAAGCTTGCCAACCATTTTCAGGTACATTTTCACCCTCAAAAAAGATATATCCAGGGGCACAATTTCGTTGTGTAAAATCTTTTAGTTCCATCATCCTCGCCTCCTAAATCAGCACAAAGCCCGTAATCAAGATATTGACTACGGCTAAAGGCATCAACACTTTCCAACAGACCCACATCAATTGATCGGGTCTAATGTGTGGCCATGCTGCTCTTACCCACAAGAAAAGGAAAATCCACAGTGAAACTTTCACGAGCATTGCAAGAGAACCAGGGATAAACCAAATCGGATTGTAACCACCCATAAAGACGATACTTACGAGTACCGAAATCGTAATCATATTGGCATATTCTCCAATAAAAAAGAGACCCCAACGCATTCCTGAATACTCCGTTGCATAGCCTGCAACGACTTCAGCTTCAAATTCTATTGTATCAAAGGGTGCACGATTCGTTTCCATAAATCCTGACATTGCAAAAAGAATAAAGGCTAGAGGTTGTTTCCAAATCAGCCAATGGCTCATGCCCCCGACTTGATAGTCATTGATATCGATTAAAGAAAGAGAACCTATCAGCATAATTGGAGCAAGTACCGACAAACCACTCACGACTTCAAACGAAAGCATCTGTACCACAGCACGTGCAGCACCTAAAAGTGACCATTTGTTGGCACTGCTCATGCCCGCAAGCAGTGGACCGTAAATGCCGACCGATGCCACGCCCATCACATAAAGAAGCGCTACGTTAATGTCTGAGATAATCGGATGAATCACATAGCCAAAAAGCGTAAATTCTGGAAAATAAGGCACTGCAGCCATTGCTACGAATGCTGTGACTGCTGCAATGACAGGCGCAATCATAAAGATGGGCTTAACTGCATTTTGTGGGATAATGTCTTCTTTGGTGAAGAGCTTAATACCATCGGCGGCAAGTTGTAACAAACCATATGGTCCCACATTCATAGGTCCAAGACGTCGTTGCATAAAGGCTAAGACTTTTCGCTCAATAAACGTTGCAAATCCTGCCATAGCTGCCACAATGGACACAACGATTACGGCTTTGACAATGGTTTCAACCACAACGGCTGTTTCAAGCATGTTCAACTCCTTTAATCGCGACGTGAGCAAAGCGGTAACCCTCTTTAAAAAACGGCGCGGTATCAATTTTTGTATCAAATGTCGGAAGGTAGGCAATGAGTCCATCAATCATTTTTTCTTCTTTAATGGCAATTGGCAATTTTACACCTTCATCATTTTCCAATGTCACTATCGCACCATCGTGAAGATTTTTAGCTTCTAAGAAAGCTGTAGATACATACAGTGCACCCGCCTCATTAAGTTGATGCGCTTTGTTCGTAAAGGCACTAAACTGATGCACTGGGTTAGCTCTGTACACCACATCGCCCTCTTTACATGTAACGCTTTCTATTGGTGCTACATCATCTTTACATGTAAAGGTTTGCGCAGTCAATGCATAGCCACGATTTTCAGTGCCATCGTTTTCAAAACGATTGGGTAAAGCATCAAATTTCTCTGCTTTAAAACCTTTGTCAAGAGGCAAATACGGCGTGTAATCAATCGTCCACTCTGTTTCTAAACCCAAAGCGTTGGCAATATCATTGAGACAATAGCCTTTAAATGGCAATGCCGCATTGGTTGGGACCACGCGTTTATTCATCGATGTAAACGTTCCCTCCTGTTGATTAAGGGCTGGCATATCCAAATCACCCTTACCAAGAGCGCTTAGAGTAAAGTCGCCTTTAACATTGTAACCTAGTGTGAAGTTACCTTTTTGTTCATCTAAATCACAAATCAGTGAAACACCGAGTGTATTGGTACGTGATGGAATAATGACCAATTTAAATGCGGTAAATCGCTCGATCAAGCCTAACAGTTTGGCGATATTTTCCGCTCGTGGATGGTTGTACAAATCTTCACCCACAATCAAGCTAAAGCTATCTTTTTTATCCAAAAGCTTGGTAATTTTTTCAACCAAATCCGCTTCCGCGCCAATCATTCCAACCAGCGCATTGGTGTCAACTTCGATCTCTTTATCCACCATTTTCGTGATGGTCTTAACAACCTCTTTTTCCTCACCACTCTCTTCGTCTTTGACCATCTCTTTGATCTCTTCTTTGACGCTCTCTTGAATGGTTTTTGTCTCTATAGTGTGAAAAGTTGCCAAATATTCCACAACACTTTTTGGCATCGCTTCTTTGTCTCCAAAAAGATCAAGTAAGAGGTAAGCAATGGCTTCTTCAGCACCAATTTTATGGGTGATGCTGAGTAGGTTTTTAGAATAACCTGCAACAATAGGGTCAGCCACAGGATGGAAATAAATTCCAGCACCTTTGTTCATACCAATCGCATTGTTCATCGCATAACCCGCATTGGGGCTATCGGTTTTAATCGCTGTCCCAAAACTCACCACAAAATTACTTTCTGAAATACTTTTCAAATCACCACCGTACAAGCTTGTGCCCGCAGTGCTTGCAAAATGTTTGAGGAAGTTTTGATACGCTTTGGCATCTTCATTGATTAATTTAAAGCCAAATTTTTCTTTGAGTTTTTGTAAAATCAGTGCTTCTTCATTGGTCATGTAACTATCAAAAACAATGGTATCGACTTTGGTTTGAAGCAGTTCCACCGCTTTAGCAAAGGCACTTTCATCTTTACATGTAACGTCGTTTTGGAAATCAAAGCCATAACGTGCTGCCGCATGAAGCGGTGCGTAATTATGATCACTATTGACGCGGTAAATTTTTGGCGAAGGGTTACTAATACTCGTGTGTTTGACATCGTAATAAAGAAGTGAACAATCTGAACTGTGAGGATTGGACGCTGGAATTTTTTTCAGTTCCCACGCGTTGGAAGTGTATTGGAAGTCTGAACCTACGAGTGCACCCACAGGGCATACGGCGGTACATTCGCCACACTGCGTACAGTCTAAGGTTTCAGCACCACTGGCGATCCCGATGATGGATTTTTGAAGTTTATTCCACATTGCATAGGCGTCTTTTTCGGTTTTATCTTTCCATGCCTTATCAAGCTCAGCACCACCGCGAGGAACGGTTTTAAGGGCTGATTCGCCGATCATGTCTTTACAGACCGTGACACAACGCTCACAGACGATACATAACGATGCATCGTAATGGATTTTACCCCATTGTTTCGTAGGGCGATGTGTGTCGGCAATGCAGTGATGTTGGCTATCTACACCCATATGCAAGGTGTAGTTCTGAAGTTCACATTCACCGCTTTGGTCGCACACACCACACTCTAATGGGTGGTTAATGTCGTATATTTCCATAATCGCACGACGCTCTTTTTCTATTTCCTCTGTTTTGGTGATAACGTTCATACCCTCTTTGGCACGTGCGTTACAGCTATACGCCCGCTTGCCGTCAATGTCCACCAAACACAAACGACATGCAAGCGTTGGCGAACAGTTGGTCACATAACAGAGCGCGGGAATAAAAATATCATTTCTGCGCGCAACGCCTAAAACGTATTCACCCTCTTGGGCGGTACACTGTTTTCCGTCTATGGTTATTAAAACATCGCTCATTGCACTTCTGCCTTCACTATTTTTACTACATGGTAGGGATAGCTCGAATCCGCTTTCGCACAGGGCATTAAAGCGATCACGCCTTTTAAACTATCATCGCGTACAAAGGTGCGAGGATAGACCTCTTGATTGATAGTTACATTGATTTTATCGTTATTTTGCACTTTGGCTGCCATTTGAAATTGAGCAGAACCTATAAGTGAATGCTCTTCTTCTTCGCTCATTGCAGGGCATTGATACACTACAACACCATCAAAACTTTTTAGCTCTTCAACCTCATCTAATACCGTTTCATTCTTAGATGTGATGATCATTTCAGGAGTGCTCCCTACAACCAACAATTTTACGTTGCCATACTTTGCGATTAGTCCTGCAAGGTGCGCTATAGCAGACGCTCTTGGATGACAGACAAGATCCTCTCCTAACACTAACAATACATTACTCGCCTCTTGATACAACGCTTCAATCTCTTCGATTTCTTCTTCTCCAAGATTACTCTCTGCGCTGATATACCCTTCATCAAGCTCTTCAAAATAGTTTTTGATATGCTCTGGAATCTTTACATGTAAAAGAAAACTTTTGGCTAAAAGCGCAAAGACACCCTCTTCTGAGCCTATTTCATAACGGCTAAAAAAAGCACTTTTTTCAACTAACACTGGGTCTTCCATCGTAAAGAGATAGACCACGTTAGCATCACTAGCACGTAAGTTTTCAAAAAGCGTTGTATTATGGCGAGACGGGAGTGTTCCTATACTGATAATAAGATCAAATCCTTTACATGTAAACGCAAAAGCGTCCTTAGTAGGCTGATTTAAGGCCTCTATAAATTGCTTTTTTGCCATCACGCTACTTCACTTTTCACTTTTTTAACGACAATCGTCCAGTCTGTTTCATTGAACTTCAAAGAGTTCATCAATGTCCAACCCGCTTCTTTGATGACGTCTGCACTTTTTTGAATAGGGGAGAAATCACCGATCTCAAACATAAAAATAGAAACTTCGCCCATGGAAGTTTCATCAATGATCTCAAGCATACGTCCGTAAAAATCATCGCCTAAATGGCGTAAATCATAACGTTGCATTCTCTCTCCTATCTGTCAATTTCGCCAAAGACGATGTTTGCGTTACCAATGATCGCAACAACGTCGGCAAGATATTCACCTACTAACAACTCTTGTAAGAAAGCGGTGTGGAAGAAACTTGGTGTTCTCAGTTTCAATCTGTACGGATATGGATCACCTTGGGAATTAATGTAAAAACCAAGCTCTCCTTTTGGTGATTCAGTAGCCACATACACTTCACCCACAGGTGGGCGCATACCTTGCGTTACTAACACAAAATGTTGCATTAACGAATAGTTTTGCGTCATAATCTGCTCTTTAGGAGCAGAGACGTACTGTGGCGCATGCGCGATAATCTCTGGAGAAGTTTGCGCATACATCGGAATAAGTTGCTTGAGGATGCGAATACTTTGGCGCATCTCTTCCATATGCAATTTATACCTTCCATAACTATCACAGGTTGTACTCACGGGCACATCAAATTCCACTTCATTATAGAGTTCGTACGGCTCTTCTTTACGAATATCCCATGCGATCCCAGAGCCTCGAAGCATCGGACCAGAACAGCCCCAGCTTTGCGCTTGTTCAGGTGTCACGACACCCACATCTTCCAAACGCATTTTCCAGATACGGTTTTGGTCTAACAAACCCTCATAATCTGCGATGTCAATCGGTAGATGATTGATAAATTTATTGAGTCCTTCGATCCACCCTTTTGGAAGATCAAGAGGCACACCACCAATTCTTACTGAAGAGTGTGTCAAACGTGCACCACAATAATCTTCGATCAAATCAAGCGTGTATTCTCTTTCTCTAAAAGCATAAAGGAAAATGGTCATTGCGCCCACATCAAGCGCGTGCGTTGCAAGCCAGAAAAGATGTGAAGAGATGCGGTTAAGTTCTAAAAGCATCATACGAATCACTTTGGCACGTCTTGGAACTTCAAGACCAATGAGTGTCTCTACCGCTAAAGCAAAACCATAGTTGTTTGCACTCGCAGCGATGTAATCCATCCTATCGGTGGTTGGCAAAAATTCATTGTAGATCATATTTTCTGCCATCTTTTCCATGCCACGATGCAAATAGCCAATATCAGGTGTCGCTTTTGAAACCTTCTCACCATCCAGTTCTAATATCAGGCGTAACTGTCCATGTGAACTTGGATGCTGTGGTCCAAAGTTTACGATCATGTGGTTGTCTTCACGCTCAAAGACCACATTTTCAAAAAAGGGTTTAAGTCTGTTGACCTTTTGCATGATTAGTATCTCTCTTTCACGATTTTGGCATCTTCTTTTTTGAGTTTTTTCACGATAAATACGCCACCCTCTTCTTGGTAATCAGTAAACGTTTTTTCTTGACTTGGCTCAGCTCCAAAAGGAACTTCATGATTAAGGTGTGCAAAACGATAGGTATCATTCACATCAATACGCGCACTATCACGCTCTTCGGGTCCTATGATGTCACGATACTCTTTACCAAAAATTTTATCGATCTCATACCACTGTGCCACTTCATCACCATGCAACGGATAGGTTTTACGAAGAGGATGATCAAACCAATCATCGGGCATTAAGAGTCGTTTCATATAAGGATGCCCATTGATGATAACACCGAACATATCATACATCTCACGCTCTGCCCAATTTGCACTCGAATAGAGGCTAATGACACTTTTGAGCACCTCTTTCTCTTTGATAAAACATTTAACACGTAGACGTTTGCGTTTAGAAGTCGAAAGTAATTGGTAAAAAATTTCAAATTCTCCACTTTTTGCTAACCAGTCAATGGCGCTGTGTTCAGATAAAAAGTTATAGAAAAGTTCATCTCGAAGTGTTTTGAGCACCTCTACATTATCTTTAGGATCAATATAAACAACGAGTTGACCTCTTTGAATATATGCCTCTTTAATTTCAAATTTTGCTTTTAAAACGGCTAAATCATTGGTAAAAACTTCATCACTTTCAACAACGTCTTTAGGAATTTGTGGTGCAACGAAATAACGATCACTGAAATAAGGCTTTTTTTGAACATTTTGTTTATCACTATAACTTCTCATCATACCAACCTTTTAGGTTCTAATCTGCGTGATGCTTTTTCGGTTCGAATTTTCTTTTGTAGAAGCATAAGAGCATATTGAAGGGTTTCAGGTCGTGGAGCACAACCTGGAAGATAAATATCTACAGGAACGATACGATCTGCTCCTTGAACAGTTGCATAGGTGTTAAACATACCACCCGTATTGGCACAACTTCCCATGCTAATCACCCACTTTGGATCAGGCATTTGATCATACAAACGTCTCATAAACGGAGCATGTTTTTTGGTCAGCGTCCCTGCAATCACAAGTACATCGGCTTGTCTAGGACTCGCTCGAAAAATCGTTCCGAAACGGTCAAAGTCATAACGACTCGCACCCGTTGCCATCATTTCAATCGCGCAACAAGCAAGTCCATACGTCAGTGGCCACAACGAGTTACTTCTACCCCATTGAACAAGCTTATCCACTGTGGTTAACGCCACAGGAAGCCCTGCTTCTTGAAGGTAATTTATCTTATGCTGTGCCATTCGAGCGCTCCTTTTTTCCATGCATATACAAAACCAATGGTTAAAACGATGACAAATAAAATCATTTCAGTAAACCCAAACATTCCTAGGACTTTAAAATCTACTGCCCAAGGAAACATAAAAATAATTTCAACATCAAACAGAATAAACAAAACGGCAAAGAGATAAAAATGTGCAGAAATTTTATTGGGTTGCTTGGTAACTTCAGGGCCACACTCATAAATGCCAAGCTTGAGTTTTTCAGTATCCAATCGTGCCATCTTGCGACTGATCGAGCGTGCCAATACAGTAATACCATAAAAAACAACAGCACCAAAGACAAGGAGAAAAAAAGCTCCAAAATAAGGATGGGCAAAATCCATATGCGACAAGGGGGTCATCATCATTCCTTCATTTTTTATAATGCTATTTGAGCAAAACCCAAAAGCTGCGTTAACCACAAGAATACAAAACAAGGGCTATGTACCCGATATTTCTTTCGAAAAGCTCACCTCTAATGAGGCAAAAACGATAGCTTCACAACAAATCCATCTGAGTGTTTACATGTAAACACTCAAAAAGGCTTGCTTACGCCTTTAATTCATAAATCCAACCGACTTAGCATCACCAAAGGCACCTTTGGTTTCACGATCAATAGCAAGTTTGAAATCCTCAAAGGTAAACAAAGGCTTTGCTTTAGTGGCAACTTTCAAAGCTGTATTCTTAAGTACCACTTTAATCTGCCCACCCGTCAGTGGATACAAAGCGAGTTTTTCAATATCTAACCCCTCTTCATAGGTCGCATTTTCAGGTAAAAGTTTTTTCCAAAGTTCAATTCGTTGTTTCAAATCAGGCTTTTCAAAAGCAATTTTATAGTCGAAACGCCTTGAAAATGCAGGATCAATCGTTTCCAAAAGATTTGTCGTTGCAATAAGTAGTCCATCGAAACGTTCAATCTGCTCTAAAAAGATATTTTGCATCTGATTGTGCATTTTATCGGCACTTGCTCCGCTATCAGTCGAACGTGCACTTAAAAACTGATCGGCTTCATTGAGAAGCAATAATGGTTCACTTTTCGTCTTTTTGCACAACTCTTTGTAGGTATCAAAAATACTGCGTACATTTTTTTCACTCTCACCAACATATTTGGAAAGAATCTTAGAACAATCAAAACTAAGGACACGTTTTTTCATCGATTTTGCTAACGACAAAGCCGTCATTGTCTTACCCGTCCCCGGAGGGCCGTAAAGAATAATCTTGGCATCAATGCCACTACGTCTCTCTTTTATACCCCATTCACGCAGTAATTTCACCACATTTTTATCAATTTGTTTCAGTAAATTATCAAGCACCTCTTTGGTTTTTGGATGCAAAATCACATCATCCAAATTGGTCTTAGGATCGATTAATTCAAAAAGTTCCTGCTCACCAATGAGCATATCAAGTTTAATTTTCTTGCTTTTTTTCTCTTTGTTAGGGTGCATAATCTTTTGTAAAAACTCTTCACTAATAAAAAAGCTTCGTGTCACGCCGCCAAAAGTGCTAAGCATCTCGTCGTAATCAATAATGAGATTTTCAATAAGTTTTGACCCTTCTTCTAAAAGAGACCGATTTTTAATTTTTTCATAATCATCCACGCTAATAAGGCTAATCAATGTATTCATATCACGTAAACTTTCAAACTCCCCTGCATACTCCTCTTTTAGAAGTGCAAGAAAAATAAGCTGCTCTTTTGCATTCAACTCATTTTCTTTAAAAATCGTCTCAACAATGATCTCATTTTGTGTTACTTTTATACGCTCAATAATACGACTCTCTAAAAGTTCAAGTTTATTTTTTAGTCGTCCAATACTCGGTGAATTTTCCGTAGCATTATGCTTAGTTTGACTTAATTTTTGATAGAGTTCAATACGAAAAAATTGATCTTTTAAATATTCGAGATGATCTTCATAAGGCGTAACATCTGGTAACACTACTTCAAGTGTTCCTTCTTCTAATAGCTTCAAAAAAGCAGAGCTTAAAGTGACGGTACTGTTTAAAAGTTCTAAATTGGAGACATCCATAATCTTTGAAGTTAGAAAGCTATTTTGAATAATCCAACCTTGTTCAATGATGTCTTTAACAAGAGAAAGTTGTTGTAAATGAGCATAATTTTTATCACCAAAAAGTTTAATAAGACCATCAGCAACGCCCATTTCTACAGAACCTAAGACATACTCTTTGGTCATCATTTGTAAGAATTTTGCTTCGTCAATAGAACATTTAAGATGCTCATAAATTTTTGATGTTTGAACCGTTTTACTCTCTAAGAAATCTACCAAATACTGCAATACAAACCTTTAAATCCAAATAAAAAAATTATAGTATAGCTTATAATGACAAGATGATGATAAAATAACCCTTTGATGAAAAAGTTAATCTCTATTTTTTACGTAATATTCCACCACTTTGTACTTTCTCTTTTAAAATACGCTTAAGAACTTTACCTGTTGCATTTTTGGGAAGCTCCTCAACAAAATAAATATGCTTAGGCAACTTAAAATTTGCTAAATGTTTTTTAAGATATTGGCGTAATTCCATTTCCTGGAGCTCAATACCCTCTTTAGGTTGTATAAACGCTAAGACATCTTCATCTTTGGTTTCATCTTTCACACCAATCACCGCAACTGAATCAACACCTTCATATTTATAAATAACTTCTTCTATCTCACGAGGATAGATATTAATTCCTTTGGAAATAATAAGGTCTTTTTTACGATCAACAATATAGATAAAGCCATCTTCATCCTTTTTACCCAAATCTCCTGTAAGCAACCAGCCATTCATGATTGTTTCATCTGTTGAATTTGCATGGTTAAGATAACCGTGCATAACGCAATCTCCCTTAACCATAATTTCACCCACTTCACCAGTTCTAACTTCCATCATCTCTTCATTAACTATTTTTACTTCATAGCTAGGAAGGGGTAGCCCCACAGAAAGTGGTTTTTGATGATCAAGTCGATTGACACAAACAGCCGGCGAACATTCACTTAACCCATACCCTTCTAAAAGCTTGGCTTTTTTAAATTTTGCATTAAAATCATGGAGTGATTGTTCACTAAGAGGTGCACTACCAGATATAAAAATACGTACTTTATTAAACCACATAAAGTACCATGGAATTTTTGCTTTTAAAAGTGCGTTATAAAGAGTCGGGACACCCAAGAAAATCGTCACGTGTTTGAGCAACGTCTGCTTAAGCACATTGGCAAAAGGGAAAACAGATCGAACAATGACAATGCTTGAGCAGGTAAACATTGGAAGAAGCACCATAATAGAGAGAGTGAAAGAGTGAAACATTGGTAGAAACACGATGAAGCGATCTTTCTCTGTAATTTGAAATGAAATAGATCCAGCAATAGCATTGGAAAAAAAATTGCGATAAGAGAGCATAGCTCCTTTAGGTTTACCTGTTGTTCCTGATGTATAAACGATACAAGCAAGATCGTCTAACAGAGGTCGTTTTAGTAAGCGCTCATGGGTTCCTAGATTTGCATCAATTTCAGTGAAGCTATAATTTTGCTCATCTAAATAGGGATATTTATCTGTCCAAACAATTTTTTCGATTTTTGTTGTATTGAGCAAATTTTTAGTCTCATTTGCAAATGATGCAGATGAGATAAGCATCCGTGCGCCGCAATCATTCAAAATATACTCAAATTCCTCTTTTTTCAAAAAAGTGTTTAGGGGCACTGCTATGGCCCCAATTTTTGTAATTGCAAATAAAGAGATAACAAACTCTTCAGAGTTACCAACAATCATGGCAACTCTCTCTCCACTTTTAATCCCGCTAAATTCCAAAAAACGTGCAAAAGTATCAATATTTTGCTTGAGTTTTAAATAGGTAACTTTGCGATCATCCATAAATATGGCTGTTTTTTTAGGAGCATTTTTAGCGTTGGCTTCCATGACCTCATAAAAATTCTGATACGGATAAGTTAGCATTTTTAAAACTTATATTTAAATGATGCCGTCACTAAATGGGCTGCAGAGTCTGAAAAAGTACCATAAGGTGCTGTTTGATTCGTAAAACTTCTATTGGTAACTGTTCTATCTTCTTTATCATCATACAAATAGGCTAGACCCATTTTTAAATTTTGAGTCACTTTATACTCAAAACCAATAGAATAAAGCTTAGCATCTGAATCTGGCAACTCGAAACCAAGAGTATTATCTGGAGTAGGAGATTGATCAATTGCAAAACCAAGCATCATTTTAAGATTATCTGTACATTGGTGGCTCAAACCAATACGATACGCATTTGAATCTTTCCAGTTTTTTGAAATTGGTTTATCAAATGCTGCCATAGCAGTGGCTGTTAAATCAACATCATAATTAAAGTCTAAATTTTTGTACGAAGACCAATAGGTTCGCTCATAGACAAACTCAACAGTTGTTTTGTCCATTGTATAGGCAGCGGCTAGGGCTAAAGAAGCGGGTAAAGGAATTGTCACTGAAGCACCTCCCTTATACATACCACTCACAAGTGTTGCATCCCCTTCAACTGTTAAATCAACTTTTGAGCGATATGTTGCTGCTAAAGTTAAATCTTTAATTGGCTTGTAACTAAGAGCTAAGTTATATCCAAAATCAATTGAATCTCCTGTAAGGTCTCTATTTGCTGGTGACCCAAGTCCAGAAGCATTACTCTTAACAACACCATCTGTATAAACGCCTCGCACGCCAAAACCAAGTGAAAGTTGATCATTAACAAGATAACTTGCTGTTGGATTCACTTCAATAACTTTCAGTGTAAACTCTTCTGAACTTGCTTTCGCAAAGGCTTCATCCCAGCGCTTTGAAAGACCCGCAGGAGCAGTAATGGAAAGACCATAACGCCAGTTACCTACCATAGGAGAGACATAATGTAAGTTTGGCATTAAAAATTGCTCTTCTTTAGAGTCTCCATTATAATGACTGTTAAGAGCGTCGGTATAATTCACTTTAGGCAAATTAATATAGGTCATTGCAACCTCTGTAAAAGCACCGTTTTCCATAAAAGACATATTAGCGGGATTGTAGTAACTGGCATCTGCCCCATTGGCTCCTGCAACATACGCTGCACTCAGTGCTACAGAATTTAAAGATTGCTCAGGTATACGGTATCCTGAAGCTAGTAACGTCGCCGCACTAAGACTGAGCAGAGTGACTACTTTTACCGTTTGTTTCATATAGGTTCCTTAAGGTTTTTTAGTTGACAAGACTATAAAGCAGTGCGATTTCTTCTGCCCATATGGAATCATCGATTGTTTCAAGAACCAAAGGAATGTCATTAAGGCGTTCATCATTCATAATAAACCTGAACGGCTCGACTCCAAGTTTTCCCTTGCCAATAGAATCATGTCTATCAACTCGAGCGCCCAAATCGGGCTTAGAATCGTTTAAATGCATCCCTTTAAGATACTTAAATCCGACGATTGTAGCAAATTTTTCCATCGTTTGCCTATACGCTTCTTCACTTCTAATATCGTAACCTGAGGTAAACAGATGGCAGGTATCGATGCAAACCCCGACACGCTCTTTATCGATAGAGTTATCCATAAGATAGCCTAAGTGTTCCATTTTGTAACCCATATTGCTTCCTTGACCTGCTGTGTTCTCCACGACTAATGTCACGCCCTCAGTTTGACATAACACTTCGTTCATGGATGCACAAATGAGCTCCAAACATGCCTCTTCATCTATCTGTTTAAGATGACTCCCTGGGTGAAAATTGAGTTTATCAAGTCCTAAAGCTTCGCAGCGTTTCACCTCATCCAAAAAAGCACTCAGCGATTTTTCACGTGCTTCATACTCAGGATGGCCAAGATTAATCAAATAGCTATCATGAGGTAGAACATGTTTGGGTAAAATCTGCGCTTTTTCTAATTCGACTTTAAAACGATCAATCTCATCTTGGGTTAAAGGTTTACCTTCCCATTGACGTTGATTTTTAGTAAAGAGAGCAAAGGCTTTTGCTCCAATTTTTGTAGCATTAATAGGAGCATTAAAAACTCCGCCACTGGCACTAACATGCGCTCCAACAAATTTCATAAAGTTCCTTTATTGTAATGGTTTTAAACGGATCAGAACACCTCGCTTGGTGTCTCTAAAAGAGAGATTTGAGTCTTCAATTTTATAGATAATATGACTATGAGGAAAGTCTAACTCTTGTTCAAAACCATGATTCGTTTGATGTAAATTTTTACCTTCAAAAATAGGTTGTTTAGTAATAATATCTTGCATCAACCCTGCATAATGTTCTTCTTGAAAGAACTGCTGATTGAAAGAGAGTTTATCCATACATCTTCCATCCAAGCAGATGTTATTTCCCATCATTTCAAGATTGAAAAGAACACTTCCTGCAGAGAAAATTTGCACATTGGTATAATCTTGACCTTGATTGATAAAACCCGTATCGGAAAGTGCTATCTGTTTGTTTTTAATTGTAATGACATACGTTTCTGACGTGGTAATATTTTTTTTAACTGCACAGCCACTCAAGAAAAACAGCACTAAAAAGCTTACATGTAAAAGTTTTTTCATGTGCGACACTCCTTACATGTACCTTTAAGTACAATACTTTTTACATCACCTTCCACGTTACCAAGATCAACATTCATACAAGTTATTTGATGACAATGCTCACAAATAAAATGGGCGTGAGTAGTGCTGGAAAGTTCAAAATACCACTTACGATCATCGGCCTCAAATTTATGCACCATTCCCAATTCTTCGAACTTGGCGATATTGCGATAAAACGTCGCTTTATCCATTGTAATATTCATCTTCTCTTTAATTTGCTCATAATTCATAGGATGATGTGTCTCTTTGAGCACCTCTAAAATTGAGGAGCGTGCGGCTGTAAATTTGATGTCGTGTTCTTGAAACAATGTTTTAATTTGTTCACTCATGATTTTCCTCATTAGTTAATAATGAATGTTATCTAAAAAGTTATTAAGTCACAACTAAGTTGCATTAGATATATCCTAACGAGTTCTAAAGGAGATATTTAAAACTTAAAAAATGAAAGACGTTAATATTCCATACGCTAAATAGCATTATTCCTTCTACGATACTGCTCCATATAGTATGAGCCAAGTTCTGCCGTAAGCATACCACCTAGAATCATCACAGCACCACATATTTGTGGAAATGTTAAAAGTTCATTTGCAAATAAATAACCAAAAATACCTGCACTTACAGGTTCCATCGTAAAAATAATCGCAGTTTTTGCTGCCGTTGTAAAACGTTGCATCGCTGTTTGCACCCAAAAAGCAAAAATTGTTGCAAAAATAACTGTAATGGCTATGGCATCTACAAATAACCTATTAGTATTAGGAGGTATGATTGAACCTTCCATTATAAAACCTCCAATAAAAGAGCAAATACCAACTGTTAAAAACTGAATCGTCACTAAAAGGTATATATTATGTCGACGTGAGAGGTGACCCGTAAAAACAATATGCAATGCAAACATCATTGCACAAACAAAAGCATAAAATTCACCCAAAGATAAACCTAATTCATTATTGAGTGTCAAAAAGTAAAGTCCCGCTGAAGCTATAATGGCTCCTAATGTTGAGAACATTGAAGCCTTTTGTTTAAAAATAAGATATGTCACAAAAGGAACGACAATAACGCTGAGCCCTGTGATAAAACCTACTGTTGAAGAGTAAGTATACGTAAGCGCAAAAGTTTGAAAAGCATAACCTAAAAACATAAAAAGCCCTAAAAGAGCACCTGCTTTTAAAACTTTAAAATTTAGATAACGAATTTGTTTAAATGAAATAAATGCCATTAAAAGACCTGCTAAAGAGAATCGCCAAAACAAAAATGTATAAACAGGTGTTTCATTCACCGCTGCTTGTACTACAAAAAATGTACTTCCCCATGCCACCGCAACCATTAATAGTAAAAAATCTGCGCCCAACTCTTTAAATTTATTGCTTATCACTCTTAACCTCTCACTTTGATAAAAGGGGCATTGTATCAAATGATATGTGAAAATACAGCACATACAAATTATTTTCTTACGAAAAAAAAAAATTTATTTATCTCCCTATCAATAACATGATATAATCAAATTTAGTAAAATATTTTTATACTTATTTAATATTGGAGGCTTTTGGTCATGGCGCAAAACATTAAAAATTCCCTTCTTTCTCTCCTTCTTCTCTCTTCTTTTTTATCTGCGCAAAATAATGGCGAAACCCTTTTTAAGCAGTGTGCAGGTTGTCATGGTGCCGATGGTCGCAATAAAGCCTTTGGTAAAAGTGGCATCATTGCGGGACAGAGTGTAGCAGAGCTGATGGAAAGCCTAAAATTTTACAAAGAGAGTGAGTTCAAAACCCACAGTACAACATTAGTCATGTCTAAACAAGTCAAGAATATGAATATGGAAGATTTAAATGAAGTAGCAAACTACGTCTCAAAATTACAAAAATAGCCTTTAAAGGATTGCGATGAAAAAGATTATCTGTGCCATATTTTTTGGTACTTGCTTGCTTTCAACATCTCTTTATGCAAGCACCGTAAAAGGGAAAGTATTTTATGCACAATATTTAAAACCTGTTTGTGGTTTTAATGGCGACGTTATGGGAAAAAAACATACCGCTAATGAATGGAAAACTTTTTATGACAATAACCAACTCTCTCTTGCAATTAAAGCTTTGTGTCCCAATGCACCTTTAATTACTACGGAAAAAGATCTTACCAATTTATATCATTTTTTGAGTTCTTTTGCCAGTGATAGTGGAAATGTACCTTCCTGTAATTAATAATTTTTGTCTTTTTCAACTGTCAAAGCCCTTTATCTTACTTTTATATTCTACTGCTACAATTATGATTTACGCCACATAACGCAAGAAAGGTTTGAATGAGTCAAGCTATTGTTCGCATGGAAAATGTTAATAAATATTATGGCGATTTTCATGTTCTTAAAAATATAAATTTTTCCGTTACGGAAGGTGAAATTGTTGTTATTTGTGGACCTAGTGGTAGCGGTAAATCAACACTTATTCGCTGTATAAACAAACTTGAAGAGATTGATAACGGGGAGATCGTTATTGACGGATTTGATCTCTATGCAAAAAAAGTTAACATTAACCAAGTTCGTGCCGAAACTGGCATGGTTTTCCAACACTTCAATCTTTTTCCCCATTTAACGATTTTAGAAAACATTACCATTGCGCAACGCAAAGTCAAAGGTATTAGCAAACATGATGCCAATGAAGCAGCTCTTAAACTTCTAGAACGTGTAGGCTTAGTACATAAAGCTGAGGGCTATCCAAATGAGCTTAGTGGTGGTCAAAAACAACGTGTCGCTATTGCAAGAACGTTAGCTATGAAACCCAAAATTATTTTATTTGATGAACCAACCTCGGCACTTGATCCTGAGATGATTGGTGGTGTTTTGGATGTTATGCGTGAACTTGCCCATGAAAATTTTACCATTGTTTGTGTTACCCATGAAATGGGTTTTGCTAAAGAAGTTTGCGATCGTATCGTCTTTATGGACGAAGGCGTTATTATTGAAGAAGCCACGCCTGAAGCTTTCTTTGCCAATCCAAAAACAGAACGCGCACAGAAATTTTTACAAGAAATATTAACACATTAAAAAATAAACCCTTAAGGAGAGTAGCAATGAAAAAAATTTTAGTAGCATTACTTGTAATGCTTGGTATTAATGCTATGGCTGATGATATCAACCTATGGCAAAAATCAACCCTCAATAGTATCATTCAAAAAGGAGTCTTAACCGTTGGACTAGAGCCAGGGTATATGCCTTTTGAGATGAAAGACAAACAAGGTAACATCATCGGATTTGATGTTGATATGGCCAATGAAATGGCAAAAGCCATGGGTGTTAAGCTTCAACTCGTTCCAACCGCATGGGATGGTATCATTGCAGGTCTTTTAACAGGTAAATACGACATTATTATGTCTGGTATGACGATTACACAAGAGAGAAACCTCAAAATCAACTTTGCGAATCCTTACATCAGTGTTGGTCAAACTATTCTTGCATCTAAAAAACATGCAGGTAAAAAATGGAGTGATTTGGATAAACCAGAATATACAATCGTTACAAAAATTGGTGTAACTGGTGAAATTGCAACTCGTAAAATGTTCAAAAAAGCTAAAATTAGAACCTTTGAGACAGAGGCTGATGCGGCACAAGAAGTTCTTAATGGCAATGCAGATGGAATGGTTTATGATAAACCTTACAATGCGATCTTCTTTGCAGAAAAAGGTGCTACTGGCAAACTTGTTCACTTAGATGAAGAGCTTACATATGAACCTCTTGGTTTTGCAATCAGAAAAGGTGATCCTGATTTCCTTAACTGGCTTAATAACTTCTTGAATCAAACACAACACGACGGTACCTACAAAAAAATCTATGACAGATGGTTCGCAGATACCGCTTGGCAAAAAAAGGTAATGTAACCAGTGGCAAAAGGAAAACAAAATCTTTTGCACAATAAAGCATTCGGTCACTTAGTGGCCGTTGCTTTTTATGTTGCCATTGGGTATTTACTCTTTGTCGCTGCGTCCAATATGAACTATATTTGGAAATGGACCAGTGTCCCTAAATACTTCGCATATGAAAAAACTGATACTATAGTCGCCCCACTTGATGGAACGATAAAGATCAATGGGACATCTTTGATCATTCAAGGACGAGATGACAGTAAAGAGATAGCAATAGACAATGGATATTCCATTAACGTTAAAGACGGTGATAGCGTTTATGAACGCGATACACTTGCTAAAAAAACATCGATGCACATAGGACCTTTACTTGAAGGCCTAATTGTTACGCTTGAAGTCTCAGGACTTGCTGCGATTTTAGCATTTTCTATAGGTGCGCTCCTTGCCTTTATGCGTATCTCAAATTATCAATTTTTCAAAGATATAGCAACTGTTTATATTGCCATTATCCGAGGAACTCCTCTTCTTGTTCAAATCTTTATCTTCTATTTTATTATCGCTACTATATTTGAGCTTGAACGCTTTTTGGCTGGCGCTATTTCATTGGGGCTTTTCTTTGGAGCTTATATAGCAGAAGTATTGCGTGGTGCTATTCAGTCCATTGATAAAGGGCAGTATGAAGCGGCTAAATCACTTGGAATGAACTATACACAAACCATGCTTTATATTATTATGCCTCAAGCTCTCAAACGTGCACTTCCAACATTAGTGGGAGAAATGATAGCACTTGTGAAAGACTCTTCATTGGTTTCTGTTATTTCTATTACCGATCTCACCAAAGTAGGACGAGAAATCGTTGCCAATACCTTTTCACCATTTGAGACATGGCTGATTATTGCTGCAGTTTATTTCGCAATTACATTTTCACTCTCAGTGTTCGGACATAAAATCGAAATGAAAATGAAAAAACAAGGTGGTATGTAAGCTTTAAAGCTTGTATACCATCACCCTTACTACACCAAATAATCTTTTAACTCACTATTAAGATCTTCAAGGATTTCACGCTCCCTCAACGTTATATAACGTAAAATTTTTTCACTCATAATACGATCCGGAAAAATACGCATACAATATCTATAGGAGTCTTTATATTCAATAATATTGATAACTTCGCCTTGTACCTCAATTTTTCTGTCCCCATCTGTTGAAACAGAAGCACTGTTTAATTCAAAGGCTATTAAAACTTTTGCACCAATAAACATGCCATTATTTTCATTACTTACAACACCTAAGCCACTCATAGAAAGATCATATAACCGACCACTGGTTTGAAGATTACCAAATTGATGTAGAAAAACTTTAGCAATGATATCAGGATGTACCCTGATAAACTCTCTTTGAAGGGCAGGCATATTGAGTAAATAAATGAAGTTGGTTAACACCACTGTATTTGTTTGAAAATTACTATAAACGATATCTGCTTTTAAATGCTTATTAAAATAATCATTTTTGACAATAAAGGCTTGACCATCAAGCTTCATTGCAATTTCCTGTAACTGATCAATTTTAAAAGTGACATTTTCACCTTCAATATCAACGACTGTCGCTTCTGAACTAACAGGCACACCTTTATAAAGGTTGAGAAAAACAATACTTTGCTTTTCTAGTCTCATTTGATTAAATGTTTCGATAATATTATTGGTTGGAGAAAACATAACATCATTACTAAAGCTCATATCAAATGCTCCAGTAAAATTGCATACTTTAGGGGTTACTTCATTTTCTATCAGATTAATAAATCTACTCACACATCCAATTAGAAGCTCAATTTGTGGAGAAATATCATGTATTTTTGCAAAAGCGATATAGTGTTCAATCAAATAAAACATACTCCGATTGATAAGAAAACCTATCATTACACCATCTTGGCGCATACGCACAAAAACATCTTCTCTAAGCTCTCCAATGTCATAATCACACTTGAAGAGTCCCAGATAGATTGCCAAAGCAATCTCTTTTGCCTCTTCTTTTGTAATTACCTTATCATAACTGACACACAGACAAGTAAAATAGTCTATAAACTTCTCTTCGAATTCTTTTAGAAAGAGTTCCGATGTGGCTAAAAACTTCTCTTTGTCACTTTGAGAAACGACTTCATTTTCCATTGTAATGTCCATGATGATTTTTATTGATTATATCATTTTTTATTCAAGAGATACGCTATATCCAATATGACCTCTGTACCCACATTTTTTTGCGAATTAATACGCATAGCAATTTTAAACTCATCACAATATGCCTTTACAAGGCTGAGTCCTATACCATATCCTTCTTTTGTCGTATCTGCCTGATAATAACGATTAAATGCTAAAAAAAGCTCTGCCTCACTCATGCCAATACCTTGGTCTTTAATGACAAGCGTCTCTTCTTCTTGAAAAATATGAAGGGGTTTATGGTTTTGGTTGTATTTCAAAGCATTATGAACCAAATTAGAAATGACTTTGGCTAAACCATGTTTATCAGCAAAAAGTTCTACATGTAAAATATTATAAAAAATATCTACACCATTAGCCATCTCTTTTTGTTTTTGAACTACGGTGTCAACCAATTCATCCAAATAAAACTTTTCACGAACATCTTCTTGAATCTCTTTCTTGATGTAATAATCTACCTCTTTATACAGTGCATACAAATCTTTACTGGCTAATTCAATGCGCTCTAAGCGTTTGAGCTTTTTAACGTCTTGCTCATCGGCTTGAAGCATTTGAAGATTGGCATTGATGACAGAAAGAGGAATGTTGAGCTCATGAAGTGTGTCTTTGAGTAAAATATCGAGGAAACGGTTTGTTTTAAACAAAGATGAGAGGGTATACGAGACGATGAGATAGCCGATGATTAAAGAAGTAGCCAGCAAAGGTACAACAACCCAAACTTTGTTTTCACCTAAATATTCCCATAAAACAATGCCAAAGAGTGCTACAAAACAGAGAGAAACACTAAAAGCTAAAACGGAGCGAATAAAAAAAGCTCTATCACTACTTCTCAAAACGATACCCAATTCCTCGGATATTTAAAATGCTGTCTTTACCAAAAATTTTTTTGAGATTATTGATGTAAACTCTGATTGATCCTTCGTTGATCTCTTCACTACTGCTCCAAAGCCTTTCATGGATCATCTCTTTGGTCACTACTTTGCCTCGCTCTTTTACCAACAAATAAAGCAGTTCAAAATCTTTGAGATTGATGTCAAGCTCTTCTTGATTGTGAAAAAGACGTTTACGTGCAAGGTTGAGCTTGTACGCATCATCAATTTCTAGCCAATCGTCCACAATGCCTTTCGCACGTGCTAAAAGTGCTTTGATGCGCAATAAAAGCTCGCTAAGATCAAAAGGTTTTTTAATGTAGTCATCGCCTCCTAGCATAAAGCCCTTGGTCAGGCTCTCTTGATCGCTTAGGGACGTTACAAATATAGCAGGGGTACGATCGCCAGATGCACGCAATTCTTTTAAAAAATCAAATCCACTCAGATCGGGGACTTTAACATCCAAAAGGTAAAGATCATATTTGTTTTCATAACATTGTTTAAGTGCCTCTTTGCCACTCGAAACTAACGTACAAATATAATCATGTCCACCTAAAAAATCTTCCAGAGTTTGAAGAAGTAATGTATTATCTTCCAAAATAAGAATTTTATACGACATGCTTAATGCTCCACGCTAATGTTTCGTTAGCAAACATAGGGACAACGTCAGCATAACTGTGTGTTACTTGAAAGGGTACTTTTTCTAAGATAACCTCTTTATATAGAGGTTTATAGTTATAAATTGTTTGTGCATTGTTACTGACAAATGCTTGTAAAGAAGCTAATGCGTTATGTTTGTCAAACAACTCTACGAGAGCTTGCAAGGCAATGGGTGCTGTAAAAACACCCGCTGCACAACCGCAACACTCTTTTTTATGAATCGGATGTGGCGCAGAATCACTTCCAAACATCACTTTAGGATGGGCTTTAAGGCTTACATGTAAAAGGGCATCACGGTCTTCATACCGCTTGGCAATCGGTTTGCAAAAAAGGTGCGGTTGAAGCATGCCACCGGCAACATCATCAAGCGTGATAAGTAAGTGATGAAGTGTAATCGTTGCGTAAAGGTTTTCATATTTGTCTAAAAGAGCCACACTCTCTTTGGTGGTGATATGTTCCATAACGATTTTGAGGCGAGGAAAGGCAGAAGCTAAACTTTCATAAATCGAGCCAAACTCTTTTTCTCGATCCATCACAAATCCATTGGTTTCGCCATGCACACATAAAATAAGCCCTAGATCACTCATTGCCTCTAAAACAGGACGCAATATCTCAATATCCATGCTTGCTACGCCACCCTCAGAATTGGTTGTAATGCCTGATGGGTATAGCTTCAATGCCTTTACATGTAAAGCTGCTTTTTCTAAAAATTCACGACTATAATCCGAGCGAAAAAAAAGTGTCATCAAAGGCTCAAATACGTTGCTACCAATAGCATTTATAATACGCTCTTTATAGGCAAGTACAGCTTCAATAGTCGTAATCGGAGGAACAACATTGGGCATGATGATACCACCCGCAAAGCTGTGCGCGCTCAGGGGTGCGACTACTTTAAGCATCGCTTCATCGCGTAAATGCAAATGCATATCTAAAGGAGAAAAAAGTGTGTGTGTCATCTAAAACCTTTTTGATCTTATTCGAAGAGATTTAATTATATCAAAGCATCGCCAAAATGTTATACTTTGAAAAAAGAGAAAAGGCTAGAGAGATGGAATATCGTTACATCGGGAAAAGCGGACTGAGAGTGACACCCATTTGTATGGGCACCATGAGTTTTGGCAGTTGGAGCAATAAGGCAGAATCGTTCAAAATACTTGATACTGCATATGATCGCGGCATTAATTTTTTCGATACGGCTGAACTTTACCCCGTTCCTCCCAAAGAGAGTTATGCTGGAGTCACTGAAGAAATTATCAGTGAATGGCTTGCAACAAAGCCCCGTGAAAGCATTATTTTGGCAACTAAAATTGCAGGTGCAGCGAACGGCTGGTTTATACCACCCATTCGTCATGGCTATACGGCAATCGATCGTTTTCATATTCAAAAAGCAGTTGAGGGAAGTTTGAAGCGTCTCAAAACAGATTACATCGACCTTTATCAAGTCCACTGGCCTGATGAAATTGTACCCAAAGAGGAGTCGATGCGAGCCTTTGATGAACTCATTAAATCTGGCAAAGTACGCTACATTGGTACATCCAATGACACAGCCTATGGGCTGACGAAATCAAATACAATTTCTCAATATGAAAAGTTGGCACGTTTTGAATCCATTCAAAATAACTTCTCACTGCTCAATCCCCGCTTCTTAGACGAACTTGCTAATGTATGCCGTAAAGAGAGCATTTCACTTCTTCCTTACTCACCGATGGCTGGTGGTGTTCTTAGCGGAAAATACAACCAAGCGTTTATTGATCCTAAAAGCCGTTTTGGAGAATATTTGCAAACAGGAGAGCCCAGACAAAAAGCGATGTACAAACGCTTTGTTAATGATAAATCCTTAACTGCAACAGCCAAATATATTGAGATTGCAAGGAAATACGACATGAGCCCTGTTACCCTTGCCATTGCGTGGAGTATGCACTTTGATTTTGTCGCTTCTACTATCATTGGAGCGCGTTATGCGACACAGCTTGAAGAGAGCTTCAAAGCCCTGGAGATTAAGCTCCGTCCTGAAGTATTAAATGAATGTGAAAAAGTTCAAAAAGAGATTTTATACCCGATGGGATAGTTTACATGTAAAGAAGTTAGGGAGCCCAAAGCTCCCTATATAGCACTGTTTTAGACTTTTGATTTAATAAATTCTGGATACGCTTCCAAGCCACACTCTTCAAGATCAAGCCCTACATACTCATGTTCTTCATCACTTCTAAGCCCAATGACTTTTTTGATAATTACAAAGGCAACGTATGAGACAGGAAAGGTAAAAAGCCCTGTTATAGCAATTCCCTTAAGTTGTGTAACCAGTGAAAAATCAGCAAAAAGCGCTACAGCAATCGTGCCCCAAATACCATTGACCAAATGAACAGAAAGTGCACCCACAGGATCATCGATTTTGAATTTATCAAAAAGAGGAATCGCAAAAACGACCAATGTTCCACCAACAGCCCCAATGATAATTGGCTCCCAAAGGCCAACAACATCAGCACTTGCCGTAATAGCAACAAGCCCACCCAATGCACCATTGAGGATCATCGTAATATCAAGCTTTCGATACTGTATATACACAATCATTGCTGCAATAATTGCACCCGCAAGCCCTGCTGTGTTTGTATTGACAATAATTAAGCCCACAAGATTAGCATTTTCAATGCTAGAAATATGAAATGCGCTTCCTCCATTAAAACCGAACCAACCAATCCAAAGGAGCATGCCTCCCAGCGTTACCAGTGGGATATTTGAAGCGGGAATTGCTCGTATCTGTCCTTCTTTGCTATAACGACCTCTCCTAGCACCCAAAACTAAGATACCCGCCAGCAGTGCCCAGCCGCCCACAGAGTGAATCACAGTACATCCTGCAAGATCATGTACCTCTTTTAAAAATCCTCCACCCCAAATAGCATTTCCAACGATAGGATAGATAAAGCCACTCATCAATACCGCAAAAATCATAAAAGGAATAATGCGAATACGCTCACTCACACCACCACTCATAATGGAAACGGTTTTACTCACAAACGCCATTTGGAATAAAAAATAGGCATAAGGACTATATCCATCTGTAGTCACACCTTCAAGGAAGAAGCCATTTCCGCCAAACATGTTATTGTAACCCCAGAGTAAAAAAATAAAAGAAGTGATGGCATAAAGCATGACATTGCCTGTAAGTACAGCCGAAACATTTTTGCTACGAACAAGACCCGCTTCAAGCATTGCAAAGCCCGGAACCATAAAGATAATTAGAACAGAAGAGAAAAGTAAGAAGAAAGTGTCAATAATATAGTGCATATGAGATTGATCCATTACACATAACCTTTGTGTGAAATAAAATGTAACGGATAATTGTACAAGAAAGAGGAAAAGCTTTGTGATTAAAATTTAATCACAAAGCTTAAAGTTTAGATAGCATCTTCGTTTTCTTCAGCTGTTCTAATGCGAATAATTCTTTGAATATCACTCACAAAAATCTTACCATCGCCTATTTTACCGGTCTTTGCTGCTTCTAAAATCGTTGAAATTACTTTGTCTACATTTTCATCAGCAACAACAATATCTAGTTTAATCTTTGGCAAAAAATCTACAACATATTCTGCTCCACGGTAGAGTTCAGAGTGGCCTTGCTGTCTTCCGTAACCTTTTACTTCATTCACAGTCATACCTGTGACTTCAATACTTGCTAGTGCATCTTTAACTTCTTCAAGTTTAAACGGTTTTATAATTGCTTCGATCTTTTTCATAGGGTATCTCCTCTATTGTTTCAAAATTGAGACTATTTTACCTTAAATTATTTTAAATACGCTTTGAGAATTTTTTGTGGTTGCATCGGCATGTCTCTACCATCAGTTGTAATATTTTCAAGCTTACGAACAACATCCATACCTTCAACCACTTCACCAAAAATAGTGTGCCTACCGTTGAGGTGCGGTGTTGGAACAGTTGTGATAAAAAATTGACTTCCATTCGTATTGCGACCAGCATTCGCCATAGCTAAAATTCCCGGTTTGTTAAATACAATATTGGGTTTAAATTCGTCTTCAAATGGTTTCCCATAAATGGATTCACCACCACGTCCTGTTCCCGTAGGGTCGCCACCTTGAATCATGAAGCCTTTAATAATGCGATGAAAAGTAATGCCATTGTAGTATCCTTTTTTCACCAAACCTTCAAAATTTTCACATGCTTTCGGTGCTACCTCAGGCTTCAATGCAAACACAATCGTTCCTTGGGTTGTTTCAAAAACAACCTCACTTGCCATAAGAGCACTCCATATCCCTAACAATAAAACTAAAACTATTTTCCTCATCTATTGATCTCCAACAAGCTTGGTGTTTCTAAAACGATACATCTTATTTTTAACTTTTTCCAAAATACCCACTTTGATAAGTTGCTGAAACATATGTACAACCGTAGGCTTACTCACGCCAATATTATCAATAATATCTTGGTATGAGCCATTAAAGATTTTATCATCATCTAAATGGCTGATGATGTATTTCAAAATCTCAATTTTTTTCCCCCCTATAAGAGCAGCAAGTCCTTCAATAATAAAAGAACACCCTTGAATCTCTTTGCTATGCAATTTAGGGAGCATCGCACTATAAATGGTACTGATTAAATCTTTGACATTAATCGGTTTCATAATAAACCCATCAACCTTCAGAGTAATCGCCTCAATAAGATATTCTGTTTCTGTAAATGCCGTTGTAATGATCGCTGGAATATCACGATGATACTCATTCTTAAGCTTTTTGAGCATCTCAATACCATTCATAACAGGCATTAAAATATCTGTTACAATAATATCAATATCTTTTTCAAGCGCAATTTTAAGCCCCTCTTCTCCATTTGATGCAATATATACTTCTTTGACAAAATCTTTTAAAATCATCTGCGTTTGTATTTGCACTGATTTTTCATCTTCGACATATAACACCACACAATCTTTTAATCCATTAAAATCCATATTATTTTTCCTCCTTTTTATCAAGTGGTACTAAAATGGTTATAATTGCACATTTTTCGTAACGCTTACCATTACTAAAAACATACGATATATTCGTTCCAATAATACTACCCCTCATCTGTTTCTCAATAATTTGTTTGGACATATACAATCCTATACCTGTTCCTGAGGATTTATGCTTGGTTGTAAAATAGGGTTCGAACATTCTATCTTGGACCTCTTCACTAATCCCACCGCCATTATCTATCACACTAATGACTGCATTATTTGCTTGCTTTGTAATGATAATTTCAATATATTTTTTTTCAATATTTCGCTCTTCTAAAACATCTTTAGCATTAGAAAAGAGATTCATTAGCACCTGTGAAAACTCATTGGGATAACCACTAATCTGTACATCTTGAGTACAATTTAAAAAAATATCAATACCAGCTTTTGCATAATATGCTTTTACCAACTTCAGGCTATACTCCACGGTATCTTTAACACTAAAATGCTCTTCATTTTTATTTGGCTTAAAAAAATTACGAAAATCATCAATAGTATGTGACATCAGTGACGCTAATGCAATACCTTCTTTGACCTGTCTATCGATAAATTCATCACTTAATTCTACTCCTGCCAAACGTTTCATCTGAAAGCTTTGAATAATAAGTACAATCGCATTAAGCGGTTGGCGCCACTGATGCGCAATATTACCAATCATCTCACCCATTGAGGCAAGCCTTGATTGACGAAACATGATCTGATCTTTTTGGCGACTTTGATCTACCTCATGTTGCACTTTAAGCTCAAGGTTTCGATTAAGTTGTTGTAACTCATAGGTTTTAGCATCAACCATCTTGGCGAGTCTCGCATGAAGTAGACGAATATTTTGTAACAAAACGATGGCTAAAAGTGCTGCAAAAGCAATCGTACCAATCGTCGCTACCACAATCCACTCAAACGTATTATCATAAACTTTTTCTGTACGAGCGTACCCCTCTTTCGCACTGTCTAAATTGAGATTGATCAAACCTGTTAAATCAATATTGATTGAATAAACGCTGGGGTAGAGTTCATTTTGTAATACGTCAATGGCTTTTTGCGATTGTTTGGTTTCAAAATAATTAAACATTTTGAGTAAAATTCCATCAATCGTATGGATTTTTTGCTCAATTTTAGAGATTAAAATATCATCCTCTCTAGTTTTAAAAAATGGTTTATGCATAGGATCATCCATAAATCCCCATGAGCGTGCTAGCTTAATAAGCCAATCACTTTCATCAATACTCAAACTATTTTTATACTCTTGAAGTTCAATTTTAATGAGCTCTTGCGCAAGGGCAATAACTGTTTTACCTTCTTGCGCACTAATAAGGCCTTTTTCAATATCTCGAATCGTATCTAACACATTAACGGTATAAATATCTTTGAGATTTTCAAGACGAATGGTTGGTAACATTCGTTTAGTATATAAAATATCAAAATTATTTTTAATGCGGTTAATACTCATATGAGCAAAACTTCCAATAAAAAACATACCGACGACCATAATGAGAAAAAGAAGTGTTGTCTTTTTCGCAATCGTCATCTCATCGATGCTACCCATAAAATCACTCAAAGGATTAGTGTTCATCGTTTTGCCCTACCGAGTAAAAATCATCATCGACATATTCACTTAAATGGACACGATGTAAACACTTGCAACGCTCATCTCTATTTTTAGAAATGGCAGTTTCATCTAATGTTTTTGAAAATGTTCCCAACGCCTTAATAAACTCTTCTTTTGTAAACTCTTTCCCCAAACTTTTAAAAACCTCCGCAATCATACGCGCTGCAAAATATCCTTCCAATGAAACATGCCCTAGTTCTTCTTTAGGGTAATATTTATGCATCAACATACGATAATTTTCTACCTCATCCACTTCTGAGGTCCACGGCGAAGGTACAACTTGTGCGAAAGTGATCCCTTTACCATTGCCATGTAAAAAATCAATCAGCGGTTTAGGTTCGATAAAAGAAAAAAGACCAAATTGAATATTCTGACGGATTTTTTGACTTTTGCGTGCCCGCTTAATAAACTCAGCTGTTGGTGTCGTAGAGCCTATCATTAAAATAACTTCTGGATTACATAACTCTATTTCATACAAAGCATTTCCAACAGAGAGTGTATTACGTTTATAACTTCCCTCTCCTACGAGTACAAGATTGCGCTTTGCAAGAGCATTTTTAACACCACTTAAACCTGTTCTTCCATAACTATCATTTTGATAAAACAGTGCAAAACGTTTATATTTAAGATCATCCGCATAATATTGTACAAGCTTTTCAATCTCATCGAGATCACTGGCTCTGGCATTAAGGACAATGGGGTTAGGAGGATTACGCAGAAATTCTGCTCCTGAATACGCACCTACAAAAGGTATCCGCTTTTCAATGGCGATGGGGAAAATAGCCTCAGCTACGGGTGTACCAATAACGCCAAAAAGAGCAAAAATTTTATCTTTTTTAATCAACTCATCAACATTTTCAATGGCAATTTTTGGCTCATAACGATCATCTTTAGCGATAATCTCTATCTTTCTTCCATAAACACCACCGTGATCATTTAAATTTTGAAGATAGATTTCTGCACCCAGTAAAAACTGATTGCCAACACTTGTCAACCCACCACTAAAAGGACCACTCATCCCTAGACGAATCACATTACCTTCAAATTTTGTATTGGCAAAGAAGTATGGCAACATAAAAAGAGATATAAACAGGAGAATTCCGATGAGTTTACGCATCTTTGTTTTTAGCTTTCATAATATTTTGCAGATATAATATCAACTATTCTTTATAATAATGCTTAATTAGTAAAAAATTATTTACTTAAGTAGCTTTTTTGAAAAAATGGGAAAGAGAGTTAAAAAATGAAATGTAAAATTTGCAATTATCCTACAAAATTATGGGAAGATACACAACTTAAAAAGCGCTATTTTTACTGTTCACACTGTCACTGCATTTGCCTTGATTCAGCCTATTATCTTACATTGGAAAAAGAGCATAGCCTCTACAACAATCATCGAAATTCGTTAGAAAATGCAGGTTACGTAAAAATGTTTGAGGATTTTTTAGATTTCTTTTGGAATGATCTTGCATGTAAAGAAAAAGCCCTTGATTTTGGTTCTGGTCCAACACCTGTTCTGAGCCAACTTTTAGCCAATAGAGGTATTCAGGTCGATTATTATGATAAGTTTTACCAGCCTATAAAATGCTTTGAGCATCAAACGTATGATGTCATCACCTCAACCGAAGTGTTTGAACATTTAGATAACCCCAATGAAACATTAAAACTTTTAACCCAACATCTTAAACCTAATGGTATTATTGCATTAATGACTCTATTTCATGGTGATGATCAAGCTCATTTTTTCACATGGTGGTATCGAAGAGACCCAACACATATTATATTCTATACTCCAAAAACACTTGAGATTTTGGCGCGACAGTGTGGGTTAGAAGTTGTAAAAACAGATGGTAAACGAATAGCAGTATTACAAAAAAGGTAGCGATGGGTGTCGCTACCTCAAAGTTTGAACTTTTAATGATTATCTATAAGAACGGTAATAACCGTCGTCATAGTAGCGATGATGACGTGGTGGGTCAACGTAAATAACCCTCTCGTGTACATAAACAGGTTCTCTGTACACGACCGTTGGTCTCGTTTCATAATATACAGGACTTTCAACATAACGTGTTGGTTGTTGTGATGCATTAATTAAGCCACCTAGTAATACAACTGCACCTGCGCCAATCAGAGCACCCTTTTCTCTATCGCCCATTGCCTGAGCGCTTGTGATACCACTGAAGACTAACACAGCTGAGATTAATAGTGTATTTAAGATTTTCATCTGGGACTCCTTTTCTTTATACGATGAAATCTTAACGCAAAATCGTGAAGTATTTGTGAATTTAATCTTGTAAATTTTCACGAGCCTCTAAAAAAACATCTAAATGTTCAAAGAAAATATCAACGAGTATTGGATCAAACTGTTTTCCTCTCTCTTCTTTAAATAATGCAAAGATTTTTTCATCTTCCCATGCAGGTTTATAAATTCTTGCACTTCCTAACGCATCAAAGACATCTGCTAACGCTGTAATACGCCCATAAATATGAATATCTTCGCCACTTTTTTGATCAGGATAACCTTTCCCATCATAGCGTTCATGATGTTCTTTTGCCACAATAGCTGCCATTTTGAGAAGTTCTCTTTGTGAATGTTTGAGCATTTCATACCCAAGCATCGCATGCGTATTCATAATTTCACGCTCTTGTTCATCAAACCTTCCAGGTTTATTTAACACACTATCAGGAATACCAATTTTACCTATATCATGCATTGGAGAAGCGAGTTTAAGCATTTCAGCCTCTTCTTCATCAAGCCCATAATAGAGTGCAAGCATTTTCGTGTATTCTGCCACACGTTTAACATGATTTCCTGTCTCTTTAGATCTCGTCTCACCAATAGAACCCATCGTAAAAAGAACCTCTTTTTGTGTATCTTCGATCTCACGATTGAGTGCATTAACCTCTTCAAGCCCCTCTTCTATTTTTGCTTCCACCTCATCCATAGTAAGAGATACATTGCGAGAAACCTTAATGGCAAGCAAAATGATAAAAAGGATGGTCACTATCCCAACGAAAAGTTGAATCAAACGCATCTGATCAAGAAAGTTACTGGAAAGCTCTGCGATCATCTCTTCTAAAGAAATACTTACTTTTTTGTTATCATCCAAAACTTCAGAAGCCTGATCAATCGTTGAATGTTCAATCAATTTTGTTTCTTCAATTTTGATTGTTTTTTCAGCAATTGTACGTACAATCTCTTTATAATGAATCAAATTTTCATGAAGATCCCCAGTCCCCTTTGTCGTTGTATCAATCAGTTTATCAATAGGGGCAAGCCACTTTAGCATGGTGGCATTATTGCCATGTTGATACAGCATCTCCTTGCTATAGTAGCGAAGATCACTGAGTATTTTGATCTGTTCTATACGATTATTGTGCAAAATATGTTCTTGAATTTCAACGCGTGCACTATTTTCTTCTGGATAAAGAGCTTTAAATATAGCAACGTATTCTAGTTTTTCACATTCAAGTTTGAAAATCTCATCATACATAAGCTCAAGACGATGTTCGTTGGTATAAAGAGTGTTGAGATAGTGTTTGATTGTTTTATCTTTTTGTATATTAGGAAGTAGCGTATTAAAGAAATAGTTATGTGCATGTTGAGATAACTTCGTACGTAAGTATTCAAAACGCTTTTCATAAGTTGCGAATTCGGTATGCAATTGTTCTAATTTTTGAGCTTCTGTGGTTTTTGTACTCTCAAGAATAATATCATTCATTCCCTCTTGCATCAGCAGAATAGAAGAGATACTCTCTCTAAAATTACTATTTTCCTTAATTTGATAGGTAATAACAACACTAATCATTCCTAGGAAAAGTAGCATTGCTATAATCAAAACAAAACTAATTTTAACCCTCGTGCGAATATTCATACGCAACCCTTTCACTCAAAAAGATTATTTTATCACAGTTTTTGTATCCATTTCCAGTAAAAACCAAAAAGGAGAAAAACTGCTCCTAACCCACAGGTTACTTGCCATAAAGAGATACCAAAATCAAACAATGCACCAATAGCGAAAGAAACTCCTGTACAGGCGCCCATAAAAACCATATCATTATAAGCAATGACTCTGCCATAAAATTCAGTATCTGTTTCATATTGCAATAGAGTATATGTATAGGACCATAACGTTGTTGTAAAAAGTCCACATAAAAAAATACCAATAAAACTAAGATAAAAATCATATTGCAACATTCCCCAAACCATAATGCTTATGCCTTGTGCCATAAAAAGATAAAAAAGAGTTTGAGGGTTAATGTAACGGCTGAACGCTAACTGTCCTAAAATTTGAGAAAGCGCCCGTGCCGCATTGATAGCCCCCATGACTAACGAAATGGATAAAATATGTTTGTATACATGATCTGCCAAGAGAGCAATGAGCGCATCATACGCACTAAAACCAATACTCGCATGTAAAAAAATAATATGCATGATCTTGGGATGCGCTCGTAAATAAGTAAATCCACTCCAAATCATTGCCTTTACATGTAAAGTGTGTTTGCTTGCAAGAGAGGGAATATCAAGTCCTAAAAGCATATAAAAACCAATGCAATACAAGAGCATATCGGCAATAAAAGCGCTGGTTGTTCCAAAATAGTAAATGTAAAAACCTGCTACTGCCATGCCTAAAGCATAAGAGGTTGACCAAATAATAGAATGAATTTCGTTGGCAGTTTTTAAATCATCATCACTAAGTAACTTTGGCAATAATGACATCTCAGTTTGAAAATAGATACTTCCTGTTCCCATTCTTATAAGAATTAATACTAGGAGTAACCACAGCGCATCTAATGAGTGAATAAACATCAGCCAAAAAACGGTAAAAATCTCAATTGCTGTTAAAAAAAGCATAAATTTTTTGGTATCTACTTTATCAATAATCGCTCCGCTAAAAGGGGCTAAAAGCATTGATGGCAAAAAGGTAAACGCTGCAGCGGTGCTTAGTGCCCAAACAGGAGCGTCAAGACTTATGAGCAATGTATAAATGGCCATATGGCTAAACCATGCGCCAAAATAACAGATGAGTTGAATCACACTCAGTCTTCGGAGCGTTGCATTGTTACGTAACAACTCACCATAATGGTTCATATCTTCTCCTAAACTCTTTTAGCCGCCATTGTAGCGCTTTTCGTTGATATATTTAAACTTTGTTTATGATAGAATAAATTGTTACACTTATGAATTAAGGAGGCATTGTTATGAAAATTTCAACACGAATTTTAATCTCTCTTATCCTATCACTCCTCATCTTGGGTGCCTGTTTAATTGGTATCTCTTACACCAATACTAAAAACAATGCTGGCATGTTTATAAACGATTACGAAAAGAGTGCCTACTCTTTTTATGAAAATGAACTCAAAACCATTATGGAAATGATGCAACAGAGTGCTAATGCAATCTACAAAGCAGAAAAAGCCAAGGGATCATCCGATGAAAAAATTAAAGAAGCTATTGTGGAACAACTTGATGGACTACGCTTTTTTGATGACAAAAGTGGTTATCTTTTTATCTATGAGTCCGATGGAACCAACGTTATGCTTCCAACCAATAAATCACTCCAAGGTAAAAATCTAAGTGCACTCAAAGATTCCAATGGAGTCTTTTTTGTTAAGGAGCTCATAGAAACGGCACAAAAAGGTGGCGGTCTCGTTAAATACTTTTTCCCAAAAGTCAAAGATGGTAAAGCGTTTGAAAAGTTTGCGTATTCCGTACCTTTTGAGCCTTATAAATGGACGCTAGGAACTGGTATCTATGTGGATAATGTTGAAGCAGAGGTAGGTAAACTTAAAACTCAAATTGGTGAGAATGTTGCCTCGCAAATTCGCTCTTTTCTACTCATATCTTTAGTATTAGTCATTCTTAGCATTATTGTTACAGCTATTATCATTAAAAAAACTATTTCAAATCCTCTCAATGATCTGATTAGTAAAGCTGATAACCTTTCCAGCGGTGATGGCGATTTAACACAAAAACTTGAAATTACCGGAAACGATGAAATCGCACAAGCAAGCCATAGTATTAATCGTTTTATTGAAAAAGTGCGCCTCTTAATCAGTGAGGCGAAGAACCTCTCTAACGAAAATTCCTCTATTTCCCATGAACTTTCCTCTACGTCTTTAGAGGTAGGAAGAGCTGTTGAGACTTCAATGAACATCGTGGGGAATACAACAACCAAAGCCACTACTTTGAAAGATGAGATGCATATAGGTATGGGTGAAGCCAAGGCAGGAAAAGAAGAATTACTCAAAGCCAATAGTTATCTTACAGAAGCCAACAGTGCAATACTAGAACTGACCAAAGATATTCAAAGTAGTGCCACTATCGAAATTGAACTAGCGCACCGCGTCCAACAGCTCAGCTCAGATGCAAGCCAAGTGAAAGAGATCTTGGTGGTCATTGGGGATATTGCCGACCAAACTAATTTACTTGCACTGAATGCGGCTATTGAGGCTGCACGAGCAGGTGAACAGGGACGCGGCTTTGCTGTTGTTGCCGATGAAGTACGAAAACTCGCTGAACGCACCCAAAAAAGCCTCCAAGAAATCAATGCAACGATTAATGTGATCGTTCAAGCCATTGCTGATAGTAGCGATCAAATGACATCGAATTCTAAAAAAGTAGAATCACTTGCAACCACGGCTAGCGAGGTTGAGACAAAAATAAACAATATGTTCCACGTCATGGGCAATGCAACAAAAGTTTCGGACAAAACGGCTGAAAACTATCTCAAAACAGGCTCAGACATTGAGTCGATGATCAATGATGTTTCTCAAATCAATGACATTTCTTCTCAAAATGCTAGAAGTGTTGAAGAGATCGCTAGTGCAGCAGAACACTTAAGCCGTATGACGGAAACCTTGAACCTCAAACTCTCTGAATTTAGAACATGATTGGATGAAATAAATGAACGCAGAATTTTCAATTGTCTCAACAGCTATACTTTTAATGTTTGTAATCGACCCGTTCGGTGCAGTCCCTATCATTCTTTCGATTTTGAAAGATGTTGATATAACGCGAAGAAGACGGATCATCATTCGAGAAATGATCTTTGGGCTCGCTATTTTGACGCTTTTTCTCTTTGGAGGCGAGCTCTTTTTAAATATCTTTCATCTGGAAACAGAATCGGTACGTATCGCAGGAGCAGTTATCTTTTTTGTTATTGGTATTAAGATGATTTTCCCAGGAGAAGAAGGAAGTAGTGGGCTTTATGGCTCATCTAAAGAGCCTTTTATGGTGCCCATCGCCATGCCTCTCATTGCAGGACCTTCCACCCTTGCTACGCTTTTAGTGCTGGGAAAATCTCACGCAGATGCTACAGGGAAACTTTTTGGTGCGCTTTTACTTGCATGGTTTATATCTGCACTGATTATGTACCTTTCTCCATTGCTGTACAAGCTACTTCGAGAGAAAGGACTTTCAGCCTTGGAGCGTCTGATGGGGATGCTCCTTTTAATGATGTCGGTACAGATGTTTATTGATGGTGTACGAGGTCTTATTCATACCTTTTAGCTTTACATGTAAAAGCTAGATAACATTGCTATCTTTTCGATAAACAGTTCCCGTGTATGTTGCAATAACACTATCTTTTTCATCGCTTATCCGCACTTCATACGTTGCGACTTTATTTCCAATACTAAGCTCTTTGGCATACGCGTAAAGTTTGCCATTTGGCTTTGCTTGTTGAAACATAATATTAGCACTGATGGCTAAAGAGAGTTTATTATGGGAATTGGAGGCCAGTGCAAATGCATAATCAGCGAGCGAAAATAAAAACCCTCCATGCACAACATTAGCCGCATTAAGGTGCTCTTCTTGGATGATGACACTGACTTTTGCCACACCGATATTAAACTCCTCGATTTGAAATCCTAAAAGTTTTGCAAATCGATCGTTTTCTTCAAAAAATTGTTGCAATGCTTGCATTGAAAAACCTTTACATGTAACGTACGTAAGATTGTAGCATTTTGTGAAAAATTTTTGAGCTAAAATCTTTACATGTAAAGGATTTAACTACTTCACCAAATCCTGATATTCATGTTTAAAATGATCTACTTTAGGCGCAACCACAAACATACAGTACCCTTGGTTTGGGTTGTTTTTGAAATAGTCTTGATGATAGGCTTCCGCTTTGTAAAACGTTTCTAAAGGTTTTACTTCAGTCACAATTGGTTTTGTAAATTTATTTGAAAATTCTTTGATTGAAGCTTCTGCTTTCTCTTTTTGATTTTCGTTATGGTAAAAAATCACAGAACGGTACTGTGTTCCTGTATCATTCCCTTGGCGATTAAAAGACGTGGGATCGTGAATAAGCCAAAATATTTTGAGTAATGCTTCATAAGAAATCATAGTTGGGTCAAACGTAATTTGCACCACTTCTGCATGCCCTGTTGAGCCACTACTGACCTGCTCATAGCTTGGTGCTTTTACGTCTCCTCCAGCATAACCATTCACCACATCTAAAACACCTCGTGTTTCTTCAAAAACGGCTTCTAAACACCAAAAACATCCACCGCCAAGTGTTGCAACTTCAGTTTTCATCAAATTCTCCTTTGCGAAAAAATGTGTATTAAATATTAAAAGAGCCATACTTAAAAAAAATGCTTTTTTCACGTTAAGTCTCCTTTTTTCAATGATTATAACATCCTGATCTAAAACCTTTCTATGTCATTTTGAGTAATATAATTATGTTATAATGGAACAAAAAAATAGGGTGGTGTAATGAAAAGAGAACCCTCACTGCAAATAACACAAAGTGGAGATCATTTTAGTGTTGCATTGCAGGGTGTTTGGGTCAAAGAATCGATTCAAAAGCTAGAACTTGCATTCAATACACTAACATGCCAGCCAAAAGCAACCTATACGATTGACCTCTCAAGAATCAAAGATTTTGATACGTATGGAATTATGCTGATTTTGCATCATGTAAAACAACTTGAAGCACATGACTGTACGGTCGAAAAAATTGGAGCAAGCACTTCTTTGGAAAAACTTTTAAGTGTCTGTGAAATGAACTACCCCAAAGAGAAAATTCAAGAACCAAAAGAAATTTTTATACTCTCGTACCTTGAAAATGTTGGAAAACTTGCCTTTGAAGGGTATAAAACCCTCGCAACCTTCTTCTCTTTTACAGGTGAGCTTGCTCATTTTGCACTTGCAGCATTTCTGAAACCACAAACAATTCGACTCAAAGCAACGCTTTATCATATTGAACAAAGTGGCGCGGGGGCTCTTCCGATTATTTTACTGACCTCTTTTTTAATCGGTATTGTCATTGCCTATCAAGGGGCAACGCAGCTGGAAAAATTTGGTGCAAATATTTTTATTGTGGAGATGGTGACTATTTCAGCTGTACGTGAGCTTGCTCCTCTCTTAACAGCGATTGTCATAGCAGGACGGAGTGCCTCGGCGTATGCTGCACAAATTGGCGTTATGAAAATTACCGATGAAGTGGATGCAATGAGCTCTATGGGATTTTCACCGTGGAATTTTTTAGTTTTACCTCGTCTTTTTGCCCTGATTATCTCTTTACCCCTTTTAGTATTCTTTGCAGATATTGTCTCCATCTTTGGTGGTATGGTGATTGCAACCACAAAACTGGATGTCAGTTTTGTCGAATTTATTGACCGTATCAAAGCAACTGTTGCGCTAAAACATCTGATCATTGGACTTATTAAAGCACCTATTTTTGGATGTATCATTGCAACAATTGGCTGTTTCCGTGGCTTTCAGATCGATAGCAGTACTGAAAGTGTGGGTAAATACACTACCATCAGCGTGGTCAATGCTATCTTTTGGGTTATTGCGATGGATGCAATTATTTCAGTCTTATTGACGGAGCTTGGGTTATGAAAACTCCTGTGATCATCGAAGCAAAAGAGATTGTCACATCTTTTGGAGACAATGTTATTCATGATGGTGTTAGTTTTAAAATCCAAAAAGGAGAGATTTTTGGACTTTTGGGTGGCAGTGGTAGTGGTAAAACAACGCTCCTTCGAGAGATGATCATGCTTCAAAAAGCGCATTCTGGAGAGATGATTGTTCTAGGAACAAATGTTCTAACTGCTTCTCAAAAAACAGCTCAAAAATTGAGGCAACGATGGGGTGTTCTTTTTCAATTTGGCGCTCTTTTTACCTCTCTTACTATTTTAGAAAATGTAGCCATTGCTATGAAAGAGTATACGCAGGTTCCCGATTGGCTCATCGAAGAGGCTTCGTTAATGAAACTCTCAATAGTAGGTCTTCCTCCAAAAGTTGCAACGATGTATCCTTCTGAGCTCAGTGGCGGTATGAAAAAAAGAGCAGGTCTAGCCCGTTCCCTTGCACTTGACCCGAAGCTACTTTTTTTAGATGAACCAACGTCGGGACTGGATCCTCAAAGTGCAAGAGCCTTTGATGAACTCATCGTTACCTTACGAGATACACTTGGTGTTACTGTTGTGATGGTAACCCATGATAAAGATACAATGGCAAATGTACTGGATCGTTTTATTATTTTAGGAAATAAAAAAGTACAATTTGAAGGAACTATGGAGCTTTTAAAGCAAACAACCGATGAAGAGTTGAAAAAATTTTTAAGTTGAGGCTGAGATGGAAAATAAGTTAAGTTATATTTTAGTAGGCGCATTTATCTTTGTATTACTTATTGGAGGTGTTTTCTCCATTCTTTGGCTCGGTAATTACTCCGATAAAGGAAACTTCAAATTTTACAAAATAACCACCAAAGAGTCTGTTTCTGGCTTAAATGAAAAAGCGCCCGTTAAACTTCAAGGTGTGCAGATCGGTGAAGTACGAGGTATTACCATCAATCCGTATAATGCTGAAGAAGTTTTAGTGACTGTACGTGTTCAAGATAATGCTCCTATCAAAGAAGATACGTATGCCGTGATTGAGGCACAAGGTATTACTGGACTTAGTTATATCCAGTTACAAGGAGGAACCAATGAAGCAAAAAACCTTAAAACAAGTAATAAAGATGAAGAATACGGCATCATCTATTCACGCCCATCTACTTTTTCACGACTTGATAAAACGATTACATCGCTAAGTGCAAAAGCGGAAATGATTTTTGAGCGAGCAGAAAGTATCATGAGCGAAAAAAATGTCAAAAACCTTGAAATCATTATTGCCAATAGTGCCAAGATAGCTGAGTCAACTAGCAAAACCATGGCAAATATTGAAGCCCAAAATAAAGAGATCAATCTGTTACTCAAAGAAGCGACAAATGCTGCGACTGGGATTAAGAACATGTCATACTCCCTCTCTTCTGCAGTTGATAATACAGGGATTGATATGATGAATAATGTACGAGATTCTGCACAAAGTGTTAAAACTGTCATGGGTAGTTTAAACCAAAAAGTCGAAAAAGGCTCCTTTGATGTTGATATTTTGCTCAAAGAGAATTTAATGCCACTTCAAAGAACGCTTCAAGATTTACAAGTGTTGGTTAATGAAACGAAAGATCTTGTCAGTAATCTCAAAGACAGTCCAAGCGATCTTCTCTTTAAAGAAGAGACCATCCAACCAGCACCTAATGAACGATAAAGGAAATAAGATGAAAAACGTACTTCTAGCGCTTACCACACTCATGCTTCTTAGCGGTTGTAGCATCAAAGAAGCGTCGCAAAGACCCTACAACTACACCCTTGAGCCTATGATGAAATTAGAGCGATTTAGTGTTGCCAATCAGGATGTACTCAAAATTGCTTATGTTGACGCGCCCAGTGGTCTTAATTCTAGAGCCATTGTGTATAAAAAAGAGGGTGCAATGTTGCCTTATAAATACGGCGCATGGAGCGAAACACCTCCTTTAAAACTTCAATACCTCATCACGGAGGCATTACAAGACCAACACCATTTTGGATCTGTCATTTCAGGAACGTCTATGGCATCTAATAACTTGGTCTTAGAACCAGTTATTCAAAATTTTGAAGAGGTTTTTCGTGAAGATGGGACATCCTATGTACATGTAAGCATACGCTTTCGTCTTGTTGAAATCAAAACAGGTGAAGTGTTAGGCAGTACTAAACTTTCTTCAAAAAAAGATGTCACCAATACCCATGGCGCAGAAGGTGCAGTAGAAGCATTTAATGCAGCAACAGAAGATGTGATTAAAAGCCTCTCTATCTGGATCAATGAACTTCGGAAATAAACAATGAAAAAAGCGTTCTTCTGCTGTTTAATTCTTATGAACTTGTTGTTTGCTAAAACCGATTTTAGTGAAATGAGTACCGAAGAGCTGATAGCACTTATTGGGTATGTCGATCAAAAGGCAGAAGAGCATTTTTACCAAGAACTTGACAAACGTGTACCAACCATGAGTGAAGAAGAAAAAGCACTCTATGAAGAGGATAAAAAAAGAAGAGACAATGCCCAAAACTAGACTCCTTCTTTTGGAAGATGACATCAATCTTAGCGAAACAGTCTGTGAGTTTTTAGAGTCTAAAGGCTATCATGTTACTCCTGTATATGACGGTGAAGCCGCAGAAGAGCTTATATACGAGCATCAATATGACCTCTTTTTACTTGATGTCAATGTTCCTTCTTTAAATGGATTTGAACTCCTCAAACGCATTCGCCACGAGAACAATACAACCCCTGCCATTTTTTTGACATCCCTGAATGCTATTGAAGACTTAGAACATGGTTATGAGAGTGGTTGTGATGATTATCTACGCAAACCGTTTGCACTTAAAGAGCTTCTCTTTCGTATCGAAACCATTTTAAAACGTGAGTTCTTTCATACTCAAAGTCCTAAAATTTGCATTGATGAAGGTATTGAGTATGACCCCCTGAGTAACCAACTGTTAGTCAATCAAAAAGCAGCACAACTCCAAAATAAAGAGGCAAAACTACTCAAACTCTTTTTACAAAAGAAAAATGAAATTATCAGTCACGAGATGATTATGACACATTTGTGGGAATACGACGAACAAGGTAGTGACGATACTTTGCGTACTTACATCAAAAATCTTCGTAAAATTATGGGGAAGGATCGTATTGTTAGCATTAAAAAACTGGGATATAAATTTACGCTCGCGTGAGAAGAAAACGCTTCGATCGTTTTTAGTTCTCTACGCCTTTTTAGCACTGCTTATTTTAGGATTTGTAGCTTTTTTATACTATGGTTTGGAACGTGATTTGATGCTTCAAAATCAAAGAGAAGCTCTTTCTACCCTTGCTAATGAGCAAATTGTGCGTCTCAAATCTTTACATGTAAACCTTGGAAAAGAGCAAATATATCCAAGAGATGAACGTTTCAATTCTGCCATTTACGATAGTAGTCTTAAACAAATTTTTTCAACATTGAGTACCAATAAAGTCAACCTTTACGAAGATATTTACCTCAAAAAAAATCATATCTACTTTGTTAAAGAGTTAGAATCTTACTATTTGGGTGCTCGGTATATTGTGATTGAAATCGATGCACCACTTTCATGGGAGAAAAAAGTTTTCCGTAAGCTTTTGACATATGGTGCCATCATTTTTGGTATTTTGATTGTTATTGGTTATTTTTTACTGGGTCTTCTTCTACGCCCGATGAGAGATACTATTACGCTCTTAGATCGCTTCATTAAAGACACAACCCATGAACTCAACACGCCTGTCAATACAATTCTCTCTAATATTGAAATGATTGAGCTTGCAACCTTGGACGAGAGTTTAGTAAAAAAAATAAAACGCATTACCATTGCATCTAAAACTATCTCAAATCTCTATGATGATCTTACCTATTTAGTGCTTTCTCATCATATCATTTCTCATGATGAAAAGGTCAATCTTAAAGTTATTATTGAAGAGCGACTGGAGTATTTTTCACTTCTGATTGAATCAAAAAAACTTACGCTAACATCTACGCTTGAAGAAAATGTTTTTTTGATGATAGATCGTAAGAAAATTGCCAAACTGATTGATAATATTCTCTCGAATGCTATCAAGTATAATAAAATTGGTGGAACGATTCATGTACTTTTGACACCTGAATATATTGAGATTAGTGATAGTGGAAGAGGCATCGAAACCAAAAAAATCAATCAAGCCTTTGAACGCTACGTGAGGTTTGATCGTACAGTTGGAGGTTTTGGCATAGGACTTAGTATCGTAGCAGCCATCGCCAAAGAATATACTTTACATGTAAGCATAGACTCTCAACTACACGAGGGAACAACAGTGAGGATTGCATGGTAAAAAAAGTTCTTATTTTAATGATTATAGCCTCTTTTATCTGGGCAAAGACAGGTGTATATGAGAAGAATTGTATTCCCTGCCATGAAGACATGGCTATAAAAATTGATAAATTTTTCTACCGCTACCTTCTCAAATACAGTAGTGAGATGGAAGTTAAACATGCCATGAGTCAGTATCTTAAAAATCCAAAAGCAGAAAATTCTATCTTAGTGGATGGACTGATTAACCGCTTTGGAGTGAAGAAAAAAACAACACTGAGTGACACAGAGCTCCAAGAAGCACTTGATACATATTGGGAGCAATACAAAGTTTTTAATAAATTAAAATAATTACTTTTTTATTTCACAATAAATTCACTTTTAATCTATATAATTATCCTATTATTTACATAAGGAGTTACGATGAAAAAGGTATTGTTTTTAGCAGGTCTTGTATGTGCTACTTCTATTTTTGCAGCAGATGGTGAAACCCTTTTTAAAACCTGTGCAACCTGTCATGGGGCAAAAGCAGAAAAATCAGCATTGAACAAATCACAAATCATTGCAGGTTGGGATGCAGCTAAAATTACAGCAGCTCTTGACGGTTACAAAGCAGGTACATACGGTGGTGTATTAAAAGGTACAATGACTGCTCAAGTCAAAAATCTTAGTGCTGATGATGTAAAAGCACTCGCTACTTATATCTCTTCAATCAAATAATCTATAAGGGGAGAGAACCTCTCTCCTCTTATAGCCACTGCTATATTTCAAACAAAACAAACATCAAACCAACAATATATTACAAGCTTCTTCATTTTTCCATTCTTTTTCACTATCTCTAAATTTAACATTAAATTAACACTGATATGTCATTGTTTTACACAAGGAAATTTTTAGTTTTGAAGTGCTGTTTACCCGAGTTGATCGCCAAACCTACATCGGGTAAACACAACGTGCTTGTTGCAACGCAAAAAAATTCTACTCAAACAAGGCTTAAATACTAAGCTTTTTTCTGCGTTAACCATAAGCACATTCTTACATGTAATGATCAAAAATGGTTTGCAAAGGCAGAGACACCTCCCCTCTTGGTGCAACATTATGTCACAAAAATAGTACGTATTAAGAGACTCTGCTTTCGCAAACCATTTTTAAAATCTTAAGGAGGTGTTAGGTGGAATACATTGGATTATATCCTCTATTCTATTTTCCGCAAATTGGTTCAGCTTGGCTGATGGGAATTACGGGCAGTATTCACATTATGGCGTCACATACGTCTGTGGGTGCGGCTTTATTGTTTGCTTTTTTAGCACACAAGGCGTACAAGGAAGATAGACCAGAATTGTATGACTATATGAAGAAATATGGTATGTTCTTGATTATTTTTTCCTATGTCATTGGCTCTATTACAGGACCTGGTATTTGGTACACTGCCACAGCGGCAAGCCCAAGAGGTATTAGTGCGCTGATTCATAACTTTGTTTGGGTATGGGCAACAGAATGGGTTTTCTTTATTGTGGAGGTCATTGGTGTCTTTACACTGATTTACACTATTGGGAAAATTGATCGCAAAACGCATCTTAAACTTACCTATATGTTCGCGTTGGCTTCTGTTTCAACGCTTTTCCTTATTATCGGTATCATCAGCTTTATGATGTGGCCAGGAACCGAAGCATGGTATCAAACAGGCTCAGCCAGTGATGCATTCTTTGGTATCAATACCTTCCCTCATATGTTCTTACGTATCGGTTTTATGATTGTTATGTCAGCCATTATTGGCTTCATCATTAGTAGCAGTCTTAAAGAGAAAGAACTTAGAATTGAACTAACCCGTAAACTAGCTGTTATTGGTATGATTGGCGGACTCACAGTGATGATGTCTTTTTTATGGTATATCCAAACATTGCCTCAAAGTGCATGGGATCTTTTCCACGATGTTTTATGGGCACGCGATGGCATGACTCGTATTATTGTGGTCAGTGTTATTGCACTTTATCTGCTGTTAGCTTTTGTGCTTCCTCGCTCCATCAATACCGTTTTAGCCGTCGTAATGATGCTTGTCATCGGTATTATTGGTGTTTGGCCGGGTGAAAAAATGCGTGAAAGTATGCGTAAACCTTATGTTGCAGGTCGTTACATCTATAGTAATCAGCTGATTGCACGCGATGTTCCTGGCAAACATGTCAAATCTGAAATGGCACTTGTAGCAGAAAAAGGTTTATTACAACTAGACCCATTCATTCCAGATCATCTTAGAACCATTACGCCTGAAAATCAACTTGAAGCAGGAAAGCTCATTGCTAAAATTGCCTGCTCAAACTGCCACTCTTTGGAAAAAGGAGCTAAGTTTAGACCATTGCCAGATAGGTTCCCAGAAATGGATGCGGATACCATTGAGACCATATTGACAGATGTTGTAGCGGCAGGAGTTCGTAGTTATATCCCACCGATTAAACTACCAGCTGATGAAACAAAAGCGCTAGCAGCTTGGCTTGCTACGCAAAATAAATAGGAGGAAAACTATGGATATCGGTCTTGTTTTAAACACGCTACGCGATCCTGCTGGCGTACCATTTTACCCTATTGTATTTCAAGCATTGTATATTTTAACATGGGCATTGCATATTGCTTTTGTTCTTTTAGCATTAGGAAGTATACCCCTTGCATTGATAGGTTCTGCTAAAAAAGCGATTGATGAGAACTGGAAAAAGTTGAGCAGTCATATGACACAAGTGGCAAAAATTAGTGTCTCTTTACTGATTGTTTTAGGGGTTGCACCTCTTTTATTCACGCAAGTTATTTACGATGCTAACTGGTATGTCACAAATACCATTTCTGGGCTTTGGGTCGTTGCTTTCATCTATATTCTTGTGTTAGCATACTCTCTTTGGTATTGGTTCTATTATGCCAATAGAAGCAACTCTCCTATGGCAGGAATCATAGGCATCGTCTCTTTTGTTGCTTTCATCGGAGCAGGTGTCTTAATGCACGCGTTTGCTAACGAATCCATTCAACCTGAACAATGGATGAACTGGTACGCACCCAATGGTGTGATCGATACATCAGGAACGGTTTTACACATTGATCTTTTACGATTGGCCTTTATGGTCAGTCTTAGCGCGCCCGTTACAGGTATCTTTTTACTTAACTATGTAGATTACACCTCAAAATGCGATGGGTATACCGCGGAGTATCTCGCATTTGTGAAAAACCTTGGTAAAAAAATAGCCATCGTAGGATTGCTCGTTAGCGCCGTTCTTTTTGCCGTTTGGGTACTCACACTCAATATGCTTCTCCATCCATTGGTACTTGCCATTGTGCTTTTTGTGCTTATTTTACTTTTCATGGTCATCAAAGAGAGCAATAGCTACATTACAACCATTGTTTTAGTGGTCACAGCACTTTTGATTTCAACACTCCGTGAAGTAATTCGTATGAACATCATGAGCAAATACGGTTACAGCATCTACGATTATCCAATGAACATCGACTGGCCAACGGTTATTATGTTCCTCTCTACCTTTGTCTGTGTTGGATTTACAGGTGTTGGATTTATGCTCACCTTAGCATGGAGAGCAGGACGCACCAAAGGTCTTTATACCGCAGATGGTACTGTGACAAAACTGGCTAATACGACGGTTGGTATTATGATTATTTGGGCATTAGTTTTCATTGCATGGGGACTTGTCGTTGTCTTTAAAAATACGCTCTAGGTGGCTATTTATCGCTATTTGCAAGGCTAAAGTTTAGCCTTGCATCTTTACATGTAAAAGTGAATAAGTGAAAATCCCCACACAACTACAAAAATAACGATACTTAAAAAGACAACAGAACTGCCTGCATCTTTTGCACGCCCCGCCATTTCATGGTACTCAAGCGTTACAAGGTCTGTCACACGTTCTATTGCACTGTTAATCGCTTCTGCCATAGGAATGCCCATAAGCGCTATAAACATCACGAGTTTATACAAAAGATCCAAAGGGAGCAGATATAGAACAGGAAGTAAAATCACTACAAGCCCCAGCTCTATTTTAAATGAAGTCTCATTAGCGATCATATCTTTTAAACCCTTGAGCGCATAGGTTGTATTTTTAAAAAAATGATATTTCGGTTGGTTTCTCACGCTAAGCCTTTATTGATGTTTGTAGGTTAGTATATCTTTTGTACGATCATAGAGTGCTGTTTTAACCCCCATCACACCTAAAATTGTATGAAAAAGATTGTCATGTGAGTATTCTTGTGATGATCTTTGCGCGAGAGATACTACATCAATGCGTCCCTTGCTTTGAGAACCAAACCACATCAATGCCCCTATATGTGTCTGTTCTTCGGGAGCCATAAAATAAGGAATCCCATGCAAATAGAGCCCTTTTTCACCCAAAGATTCTCCATGGTCTGCCATATAAATCATTGACGTTTGGAAATTTTGGTCATTCTGTTTTAAAAAAGCAATGGTTTTAGAGAGAAAATAATCCGTATATAAAATAGCATTATCATATGCGTTTCCGATCTCTTCAGCACTGCATTTTTCGACCTGATTGGTTTGGCATACTGGGGTAAATTTTTCAAATGCTTTCGGATAGCGTTTATAATACGCTGGACCATGATTACCCATCTGATGAAGGACGATAACAATATCACCTTTTTGTGCATCAACATATTTTTGTAACCCTACTAACATTCCCTCATCACGACATTCATCTTCACACAGTGTATTGTTTTGACTTATTTTATAATCGTGATACTCTACTCGTAAAGCAACGCCTTTGGAATCAGAATTATTGTCTCGCCACAATACATTGACACCGCTATGTTTAAGTACATCAATAACATTTTCAGTCGACTTCGCTTCTTTATCACTATAGTTTTGGCGTCCTAAATTAGAAAACATACATGGTACGGAGATAGCAGTCGATGTTCCACAAGAATAGACATTTGAGAAATTAATAATATCCTCTTTTTGCAGTAAAGGATTGGTCTGTCTTTCATAACCATTTAGTGAAAAGCGATTGGCACGAGCCGCTTCACCCACAACGACAATGGTCAATTTACGAGTTCCACCCTCTTCTTTTGTTGCATCTAGGCCAATTTGTTTTAATGTTGCTTCTTTCTTATAAAAGCTATTATATATATAACTTCCTGCAGAGTAAAGGCAATACGTTGGATTGGTATAGTAACGTAAAGGTTTATTTTCTCTAAAAAATGAGGTGTAAAAACGATTAAAAGCAAATAGCATCACTGCAATCAAAACAAGAGCAATACCAATACTTTTTGCCTTATTCCAAGCCTCTTGCTTGAAACTTCCATGAAGGATAGGTACACGATAAATTAAAAATGAAGGAATAATACCCAAGAAAAAGAAATAACCTAAAAGATTCCAGTTTACAAGATCCAATGACTCATTGGCATTGGTTTCCATGGCATTTTGAATCATTGTATCATCAAGAATGACATTGTAAGTATTCATAAAATAATTTGTTAACGAGGCAAGTAATAAAAATGCTATTGCGAGTGGTTTTAGAGTATAACGTGAAGCGAATAAACTCAGTAAGATTGTGATACTAGCAACTAATACAACGCCTAAAGAGAGTAAAAAGCCACTATTGGCAATGGAAACATCATAGACTTGCGTAACATGTTTAAAAAAAGAAATATTGTCAAAAAACACTAAAAAAAGTGCTACAGCAACGATAAGCTGATTGCGGGTCATTTTAAATTTCATTTATTTTCTCTTGATAGTTAGTTTTACATGTAAAGTATAGTTTAGTTTTTTAAACAAATGTTTTTGGCGAGATACCATTTCACGATTGCCATTGTTGAATAACTCATTTCTCGCTGTTCAAAAGGAATTGAACAAACACGCATTTTTGAACTTATGACACCACTTACCAAGGTTAAAAAAAGGAAAAAGGCTATTCCTATTACAATATTATAGAAATAGCCTAACCAACTACCCACAAGAAATGGAGTAAATGTTAACAGACCATAAAGGCTAAACATCGCCATGCGACACCAAAACCCTTTTATTTTGGGAATAATCTCAATAATAGGAGGGACTTCTTGCTCCATAGGTTACTTTAGGTTAGTAAAATTTACAGGAAAATCAAAATCACATCCACGAATCGCTTTAATAGCTTCTTGCAAATCATCAATTGCTTTGCCTTCAACTCTGACGACATCGCCACGAATCGAAGCTTGCACTTTGAGTTTAAGCTCTTTAATCTCTTTAACAATTTTTTTAGCATCATCGCCAGAAATTGCATCGACAATACTCACCGTTACTTTGGTTTTATTGCCGCCGGCAACTTCACGTTTCGTCTCTTTGAGTGCTTTCGAAGAGATCTCACGTTTGATAGCCTCTGAAATGAGTGCTTCAACCATTGCATCAGCTTTCGTATCCGTGGTTGTGATAAGTGTCACTGTCTTGGCTTTTTCATTGTGTTCAAACTCACACGTAATGCCTTTAAAATCCCATCGATTCGTGATAACCTTTTTCGCTTGCTCATACGCGTCTTTAAACTTTTGCTTATCAATCTCTGCTGTGATATCAAAACTATGCTCTTTTGCTGCCATATATTCTCCTTAGTGTCTTAGATATTCTTTGATATTTTCGCCAACTTGTCGCATCAGTTCACGCCTAGCTTCAATGCTCCCCCACGCAATATGGGGCGTAATAATTAAGCGTTCAGGATGCTTTACATGTAAAAGTGGATGATGCTCTATCATCGGCTCAACTGCCAATACGTCAAGCCCTACATAAATCTCTTTGGTATCAATCACTTCACGTAAATCATCTTCGTTAATGATACCTCCCCGTCCAACATTGACAAGAATAGCACTTTTTTTCATTTGATTGAATTGCTCTTTGGCAATCAAATTTTTTGTTTTGTCATTTAGTGGTGCATGGATGGTAATCACATCACATGTTTGCATCATTACTTCAAGACTAACACGTTCATAATTACTATCATTGTTAGTGCCACTGGTTGAAAAATACACTACATTTGCGCCAAATGCAGAAGCAATTTTTGCGACCTCTTTACCGATTGTTCCTAACCCAACAATGCCCCAACGCTTCCCTTTAATCTCCCAAAAAGAGCGATCTAAATGGGTAAAAATAGAGGTTTTTGTCCATTGTCCTGATTTGACAAATTGGTCATAGTAGCCGCATTGACCCAAAAGGTTTAGAACCAACATCATCGTAGTTTGCGCTACCGATGCAGTTGAATAGCCAGCAACGTTTTTAACAACAATACCCTTCTCTTTAGCATACGCCAAATCAACGTTATTCGTCCCTGTAGCTGTGATACAAATCAACCCTAAATTAGGGCAAGCATCCATCACTTCTTTATCAATAACAACTTTGTTGGTCAGAATAATTTTAGCATCGCTAATATGTTCAACACGCTCAGATACAGTTGTCGTCTCAAATGCCTTAATCATCCCAAATTGTTGAAATAGCTCTAAATCAATATCATTTCCCATCGTTTTAGCATCTAAAAAAACAATCTTCATTACTTAGTCCTTTATTCTATGCCCAACAAATTTTGAGAAGTTCTCCATAATGAGCCCTCCTCTTCGAAAGCCTAGTCCGCAACCCTCATACGCGAAGAAAACACCCGCTTGATAAGATTTCCCTTCAACGTCTTTTGGAAGTTCCACATACTCTTGATAGATTGGTTTAAAATTACCATAATCACCCTCAACTTTTGCCATAACAGACATATCTGTATCGTAAATAATCGTGTTAGCACCTTCTCGTCCAAAGGCTCTTTTTTCAACTTGCTTTTTACCTGTAAGCGGTTCATAGGAAGTTTCAAGGAGCAATGGATGATTGGGGAAAAGATCCCATAAAATTTTCATAAAAGCTTTACTTTGAAACAGTAATGTATAAGCAGGATTAATGATAATTGCGCGTTGCTCTTTGACCATCTCGTCTAAAAGAAGTGCCAAGTCACCCTCTTCTATTGCAATATTTTCCCAAGGAATAAGTTTGAACCAAAATTCGAAATTTTCTTCCCCTTTAAAAATACCTTCTTTTCCACTAAATTGAACCTCATCGACATAGGCAAAATCTGTATGAAAGCCTGCCTCATTAGCAGCAGATTGAAGAAAACGTGTCGTGTTTTCATCTTCGATATTACCACGAATTGAAGAAAAGAGAATCTTCCATCCCTCATAAGAGGCAGCAAAATCTTCTGTATTGCCATCAAGTACCACAAGACGTTTGAAATTCTCTTTGAGTGCTTCAAAAACAGTATTGAACTGCTTCGCTTCATTCATACCATTGGCTTTAAGCATTGCCCATTGAATAATGGCCGTTTCATACAACGATGTTGGGGTATCTGCATTAAATTCGATCAGTTTAATCGGCTTACCATCAACGCCACCTGCAAAATCAAACCGACCATAGAGATGCCAATGTACGTCATTTGCCCATGAGTTTTTGATCAGATCAACTAAATTGAATGGGATATTTAATTCATGAAATAGATTATTGTCAATCACATATTGCCCAGCATCAGCAAACATATCATAAAGCTCATTGGCTGCCTCATAATAGGCTTCAACTTCATCATTACAGACAAGCACTAACTCATCGGCAACATACGATGTTTGATCCGTATCTGTATGCCAATAAAAACCAATTGACTCCAAAAATTCCTTACTTAACGGTTTTATTTTTTCTACATGTAACATCATTAACTTCCTGAACTTGAAGGTACGCTTGAACTTGAAGTACCACTAGATGAGCTACCACTTCCAGAACTTGAGCCAAAAAAGCCACTGCTTTTCGTTGTGCTGCTTGTGCCAGAGGTGGACATTGGTTTGTTAAAACTAGTTGTACTACGAGAATAAGCTTGCGGACTTGAATAATTGGTTGCTCTTTGATTTTGATATGTTGGGTTATTAAAAAGCTTTCCACCTATCCAACTACCAATCATACCTCCAGCAATACTTGAGAGTAGAATGCCGCCCAATCCCATTTGTCCTGAACTCATATTTGAATTGGTCAGAGGAGAGGTGTTGTTATCAATTTTTTTTGCCTCTTCTTTGACTAAAGCATCTATTTCAGCTTGTGATAAAATCCGCTCGCTTCCATCAGGTTTTCGAACAATAACACGTGTGGTTGAACTTGGATACTCTTCGGCTATTTTATACTCTCCTGTAGCGCTTTCATCAACAATGACAAGTGCTCCTTGTGTTTTTGCTGCATCTGCAAGAGCATTTTTATTCTCATCTTTTTGATCACAGCCTTGCATACTTACAAGAACCATTACACCAATGCCTCCTGCGATCATATAATCTGAAATTTTACGGATATACTGCACGATTTTTACTCTCCTAGAATTTCTTTAAGTTTTTTACCCTTTTTGATAAAAAGTTTGCCATTTTTATCCATAACATCATTCAGTTGACCTATCTTTTTACCAATTTTATCACTGATATGTTGTTTTTCTTTTTTGGAAAATCCTTTTTCTTTGAGATAACTTCTCAAATCTCTCCAATCACTATAAGACTCAAACATATCTTCCACGACCCTATTCTCTTCATCTTCATCTAAAACGTCTGCTTCTTCAAATGAAAAAGGTGTTTGTGAAGCTGTGGTAGCACTAGAAGGAACGATAGTCGTAGGTGTGTTAGTAGATGCTTCATTCCCTGTGTGTGTAATTTGTCGATTGGCTAAAGTCAGAATCGCTTTAAGTTGCTCATCTCTCTCTTTATAGATCATTTCGATTTTTTCTTTTGATTCAATCAACAAACGTTCTTTATCGGCGATGAGACGCTCTTTATCCGCCTCAAGTTTTTCATTTTTAAGTTTCATCTCTTCAAGTTGTACTTTGAGAAGCTCAACATAAGCATTCTCTGCCATATTGTCTATTTTGCGGATCGATGGACCTTCCTTTAGACTACTTTTTGTTAGTAAAATGTACTTGACACCATTTTCAATAATACTTTGCAAGGAACCACGTCGCAAACGATTGTAGATAGCCTCTTTGCTCACGCCTAAAAGCTTGGCTGCCTCAATAACAGTTAGTTTTTTATCCATCTTGATGACCCTTTGCTAACGAAAAGAAATATATTTGTTCTTATGTTATCACAGCTTAGTTTAGTTTAGTTTGAGGAAATTGTTTTGAAGGACAAGAAGAAAAGCCAAGAAGATAACTTCTTGGCTGTGTGTGTTAGAGTCGTGACTCGTAACGGCGAAGCATATAAAGTCTTTTCAACTGTTTTTTGCGAGCACTAATTTTATCTTTTTTGCGTTTTTCTGTTGCTGTTTCATAGAAACGTCTTGCACGCACTTCAGTTACAACTAGGTTACGATCAACTTGTTTTTTAAACTTTCTATACGCTTCGTCAAACGAATCGTTAGGATGTACTTTAATTCCTGGCATACTCTATCCACCACCTTTCTGATGAATTTAGGAATGCATTTTATCTAACTACAATTACATGTAAGCTTAAATCATTTCCCTGATTATCTGTATTAATGCTTATAATATAAAATTGACGATAAAAGCTAATTTTATATTGACTTTATACGTCATTAAATGTATACTTTCAAATAAAACAATGATAAAAAGGTGACATTTTTATGAATATTGTCCTTTTAAAGGCGAGGAGTAATGACTCTTCAATGGTCGTTCAACAGAAACAAATCTTGAAATATGCTCATCATCATGATATCGAAATCGATACTACTGAGATCGAAAATTCGGATCCGACATTAGAACTTGAAGAACGTAAAGAGTTCAAAGGCTTCTTGCGATCTCTTTCTAAAAATGATCATATTCTCATCTTTGATCTCTTAACCTTCTCTAACAATGTTGAAGAGTTAGTCAAAATCTTCGAATGTCTACTCACACGTTCCATTTCTATACATATTGCCGATGTCAATACCTGTATTCATGTCGACTCAAAACCTTTAATTTTACTTGATCTTCTTGTTAAACAAAGAGAGCTCAATAAACAACTTGATAAAGAAAAAACGCAAGGAAGGCCAAAAGGTAGAATGTCAAAATCAAAATTTGACGTCCATCGCCCTTATGTTATTGAACTCCTTGAAAAAAGCACTTCTATTAGTGAAATTGCAAAAATTTTAAAGGTTAGTCGTACTTCATTAAAAGACTATGTAAATTCTAGAGGACTAAAAGAGCTTGTAAAAGCTAAATTTTCGCTCCTTAAATCATCTAAACAACCACCACTCACACTAAAATCTTCTATTGCGAAAGAATGTTCACTCATTAAATCACCAGTAGATTACACAGAAGGAACCGCACATGAATTGTAGCAACGATTGTTCAACTCAACCTACTTATTATAGGTTGAAACGCTATATGAGTTTTGGCATTATTACATTTATATCCCTTGTTTTGCCATTTATCACCATAGAAGGTAAACACTTCTTTTTGCTTAGTTTTGATAAAAAGCAGTTAAACCTTTTCTTTACTGCTTTCGATATGCAAGAACTTTACTTAATGCCTTTTGTCATTATGCTTTTTTTCTTAGGTATCTTTTTTATTACAACTCTCGGGGGTAGAGTTTGGTGTGGTTGGTCATGTCCACAAACGATTTTTAGAGTTATTTTTCGTGATCTTATACAAACCAAACTGTTAGGAATTCGTAAAAATATTCATAACAAACAAAAAGAACCTGAAAATCAGATCGTAAAGCGCTTTATAGCTATCATTATTTGGGCATGTCTAGCGCTTCTCGCAGCATCAAACTTTTTGTGGTACTTCATCCCTCCTGAAGATTTTTTTGTTTACCTTCAACATCCTTTGGATAACACAATTATGTATGGCTTTTTAATAGGCATTACTACTTTTTTGATCTACGATGTCGTTGCACTTAAAGAAAATTTTTGTGTCTATATTTGTCCTTATGCACGTATTCAATCTGCACTTTTTGATGAAAACACCATTCAAACAATTTATGATGTAAAGCGCGGTGGTCAAATCTATGATGCAAAAGGAATGAAGCTTAGTAGCAAACCACCTTTAGCAACCGATGATTGTACAGGATGCGAGGCATGCGTTAGAGTTTGCCCAACGCATATTGACATTCGTAAGGGAATGCAACTAGAGTGTATTAACTGTTTGGAATGTGCAGATGCATGTACCCCTGTTATGGAAAAACTAGGTAAACCTTCTCTCATTACATGGACAAGTTATAATGCAGCAGAAAAAGGTGTTAAAACACAATATTTTCGTTTTAGAACCATTGCATATATGGTTGCCCTTAGTATTGCACTTATCGGGCTCTTTGCTATGGGAACTCAAAAAGAGTATATGCTTTTAAATATTAATAGAACTAGCCAACTTTACAAAATGGCAGACGATGGTAAAACAGTTGAAAATGTCTATACATTCTTATTTCAAAATACTGACACTAAAGATCATACATACTATTTTGAAATTTCAAATAAAGATATCAAAATTGATAAACCAAGTGAGCCTTTTTTATTGAAAGCAGGTGAGAAAATGAAGAAAGTTGTTATTCTTAATGCTGTACCAAAAGAGCTAAAAGAAGAAGGCGAAGATTTGCCAATTACAATTAAAGCATATGCTGTTGATGCAAAAGAAAAGATTATTGTTAATCGACATACAATTTTTATCTATCCTAAACGAAGTGATGTTCAGCCTTAAAATACTATTTGTGTATGCAAGATAAGAAGTTTAAATCTTCTCTTGTATACACTTTCTCCTTTTTACAATCTCAAAATTATAAAGTAGCTTTCAACAAATCCTAGATTTTATATTAATGGAATAAGTTCTGCAAGAAGGAATAAGTATAAGAGGAAATAAGACGATGGTATGCTAACCATTCGTCTTATATGTGGAGTGTATTAAAGCGCTGATTTTGCCTGTTTTACAACAGTTGCAAAGGCTTCAGGGTCATTCATCGCCATATCTGCAAGAATCTTTCTGTCTAAATCAATATTTGCTTTGTTTAGCGCATTGATGAAGCGTGAGTAGCTAATGTCATTAAGTCTGCATGCTGCGTTAATACGTGTGATCCAAAGTCTTCTAAAATCTCTTTTCTTTTGTCTTCTATCACGGAATGCATAAACTAAACTTCTCTCTATTTGCTCTTTTGCTTTTCTAAAGTGTTTTCTTCTTCCACTAAAGAAGCCTCTTGCCATCTTTAAAATTTTCTTGTGACGTCTTCTTCTGACGATACCTGTTTTTACTCTTGCCATGGTGTCTCCTTGACCAAATAAATCAATGTCGGTGTCCCGGTCTCGGGAACTTACCCTCATTATGAGGGGAACATTACATGTAGGGTGAATGACTCTTGTCAAAAACTCTTTTTAAACTATGCTTTACAAAGCATTAATTTAATGGACTTCTCATCGCGTGCATCTACCACTTTAGATTCTTTCAAACCACGCATTCTTTTCGTTGGTTTTTTAGTAAGAATATGACTTCTAAAGGCTGCGCCTCTTTTAATCTTGCTCTTACCTACTCTAAAACGCTTAGCGGCACCGCGTACCGTTTTCATTTTCGGCATGCATACTCCTTATATTTATTCTAAAATCTAAATGAGGAAATATCCCCTCTAGCGTTAGAAAACGGCTATAATAGCTTAATTTTCCTTAGAGAGGATTAAAATAAAGAAAAGTTACGACGAGTTATAGGTTATTTTTTAGGAGTAACCAACATATTAATATAACGACCTTCAAGCTTTGGCGTTTTTTCACGCTCAGCAATATCTTCCAACATTGGCCAAAGACTTTCTAAAACCTGCTCTCCAATCTCTGGATTAGACATCTCTCGCCCTTTTAAGAATACCCTAAAACGTACGTGTTTGCCCTCTTCCAAAAACTCTCGAGCATGTTTGATTTTATAATTAACATCATTAGCAGCAATTTTTACAGAAAGCTTGATCTCTTTGATCTCAATAATTTTCTGATTTTTACGTGCTTCTTTCAGTTTTTTTTCTTGTTGGTATTTGAACTTACCATAGTTCATAATTTTGCAAACCGGGGGCTTTGCATCAGGTGCGATTAAAACGAGATCTAGTCCTAGCTCATCCGCTTTTGCAAGAGCCTCTTTTCTGGTAATAATGCCATATTGTGTACCATCATCACCAACACATCTTACCTCAGCTGCCCTGATCTCGTCGTTCAGTATGACATCTTTGTCTTTACTCAAAAGTGTACCTCACTAAGTTTCTCCTTCATTTTTGATATTAATGCTTCTTTTGTCAAATTATACTGTGTTCTTTCGCGTCTATCTCTTACGGCAACACTTTGTCCTTCAACTTCGGCATCACCAATGACCAAAATCATTGGCACGCGCATCGTTTCTGCATTGCGAATGCGTTTATTGAGGCTCTCATTTTTGGAAGAGACTTCTACATCAATTTCTTCAGCCATAAGTTCATTTGCTAATGTTTTAGCATAAGCCAAATGTGCATCTGAGATTGGAATAATCACGGCTTGCGTTGGTGCAAGGAAGAATGGAAATTCTCCCGATGTATGTTCAATCAAAATACCAATAAAACGCTCAAATGAACCCAAAATTGCACGATGTAGCATGACTGGACGTGCATGTTCATTGTTTGCATCAATGTAGGAAATATCAAAACGCTCTGGCAAATTAAAATCAACTTGAATGGTTCCACATTGCCATTTACGTTTAAGCGCATCGGTAATCTTAATGTCAATTTTAGGGCCATAAAAAGCTCCACCACCTTCATCAATGCCATAATGAATGCCGTTTTCATCAAGGGCATTCTTTAAGCCTTCCGTTGCTGCCTCCCAGTATTTTTCATCACCAATTGATTTCTCAGGGCGAGTCGAAATTTCCATCTCATACTTAAATCCAAATGTTTTCATAATAGAATCGACAAAACTTAAAATTTCTATAACATTTTCTTTAATTTGATCCGGTGTACAAAAAATGTGAGCATCATCTTGAGTAAATTCACGCACGCGGAATAGCCCATGGAGTACACCGCTTTTTTCATGACGATGTACAACACCGTATTCAAAAAATTTAAGTGGTAAATCACGGTAACTTCTCACTTCACTTTGAAATACTTTAATATGCCCTAAACAGTTCATTGGTTTAATGCCATATTCAGACTCATCAATGACAGTGAAATACATATTCTCACCATAATTCTGGTAGTGACCACTAATTTTCCATGCATCAGATTTTAGAAGTTCTGGCCCTCTTACAGGTAAATAACCTCGCTTGCGATGTGCTTTAAAAAGGAGTTGTTCCAACTTACTTCTTAATTTGCCACCATTGGGTAACCAAATTGGAAGACCTGCACCTACTTCATCATCAAAGGTAAAGAGCTTAAGTTCATTACCGATTTTGCGATGATCTCTCTTTTTTGCTTCTTCAATCATAGTAATATAATCTTTGAGGCTCTCTTTATCTGCAAAAGCTATACCGTAAATACGTGTTAGCATTTCACGTTTCTCATCACCACCAAGATAGGCACCTGCAACTTTAATCAGTTTAAAAAATCTAAGATATTTAGTATTGGGAACGTGAGGTCCACGGCATAAATCTTCAAAATCCCCTTGTTTATAAATAGATACTTCACCATCAGGGATTCTTAGCAAAACTTCTTGTTTAAGATTGTCATGTTCAAAACGTTTAATAACATCCGTTTTAGTCGTATAAATCTTCTCAATTGGCAACTTAGCAGTAGCAAGCTCTGCCATCTTTTTTTCAATCTCTTTAAGATCAGCATCACCAATCTTTTCATTAACACGAAAATCATAATAAAAACCGTCTTCAATGACAGGTCCAACAAAAAATTGTGCATCTTTATATAATGCTTTAATCGCTTGAGCCATTAAATGTGCACATGAGTGGCGGATTACTTCAAGAGCATCTTTTGAATTATCAAATAAGATTTTGTCTTCGTAAGTCTTTGAGGAGGCAGCAGCAGTTTGGGTGTCAATGACGAGAGCACCTTCTTTATAGGCTATAACATCATTCATCATAATAAGATCCTTTTACTTGTATGAACTCCCAAACAGACGGGAGAACAAAAATATGGTGGCCACGAGAGGATTCGAACCTCCGACCACTACCATGTCAAGGTAGTGCTCTACCAACTGAGCTACGCGACCACACAATTTAAGAGCTGAGATTATACCAAAAAAAAATAAAATTGCAACTATTTTCATCATAGTAGGTGGATAAATCGAGCATCTAACCTTCTTTTTTGCTTTTCCAAGAGTGATATAAAATCAGAATTACTCCAAAATCAATCATTACATCGGCAAAATTGAAAACAGCAAATTCAAAACCATAATGCCAGAAAAAATAATCTACAACACCGCCATGGATAAAGCGATCGTAAATATTACTCAGTGCTGCACCTGAAATAATTCCTATAGGAAAACTATAGTTTCGAAGTATGTCTTTATAAAATAACAGATAAATACCTAAACCACCAACTAAAAACAGTTGAATATACTTTAGATACTCTTCTAAAAAAGCGAACATTGAAAATGCTACACCTTTATTGTAAGTCAAAATCAATGAAAAGAAACTCCCTTGCCAGCGAAATCCTTCTAAGAAAAAAGTTTTAATCAATTGATCTACAAAAAAAACACAACATAATGAAGCAATAAGAACAATCCATCTTCTATTCATTCAAGGCACTTTTAAAAAATTTGACTGTTTTCTCCATACGATCTTCAAGAAGCTTTTCATCTTGACCTTCAAGTAAAATACGTAATAAATTTTCTGTTCCTGAATAACGGATAAGAACTCGGATTTTTTTGCTTTCTAGTTCGGATACTAACTTGTCATAGCCTTTGAGTTCAGCAAGAGGAATTTTATTATCGACTTTAATATTTTGTTGAAGTTGAGGATAAAGCTCAAAAGGACTAAATAATTTACTCACTTTTTGTTTTTCTGTGAGCATACAGTGCATAACAGCAAGAGCAGCGACTAACGCGTCACCTGTTTTAGCAAAATCAGACAAGATAATATGCCCACTTTGCTCGCCTCCAAAGTTTATTTTTTCCCTATATAAGGCTTCTAAAACATTTTTATCCCCTACATCACAACGATAGGTTTTTATACCGGATTTATTAAGATAATCTTCTAACGCTTGATTACTCATGACAGTAACACAGACACCTTTGTTAGCAAGCCTATTTTGCCCTTGTAAAAAAGTGGCAATTTTTCCTATGAGCTTATCACCATGAATAGGATTTCCGTTTTCATCAACAACCACTAAACGATCAGCATCACCATCAAAAGCAAAACCTAAATCTGCACGAAGACGGCGTACTTCTTCTCCAAGTTCCTCAGGATGTAATGCTCCACAGTTAAGATTAATATTGCTACCGTTAGGTTCATCATTGATCATAATAACATCAGCACCAAGTTCATTAAAAATAGTTGGTGCAACTTTGTAAGCCGCGCCATTGGCCGTGTCAAGAACAATGCGCAATCCTTTAAGCGTTAACGCTTTAGGAAAAGAATTCTTGATTTGTACAATGTAACGACCAATCACATCATCAACTCTTTTAGAACGGCCAATATCAAATTCCATTTTTTGATTTGCTTCAATTAATGCATCATCGTAATAAATTTTTTCAATGGCTGCCTCTTCTGTTTCGCCTAGTTTATTACCAAATGAGTCGAAAAATTTAATTCCATTATCGAAATAAGGGTTATGGGATGCGCTAATCATGATACCTGCATCACAACGCATATCTTCCGTTAAAAAAGCAATTGCAGGAGTAGGCATAGGACCAATTTGTCTTACATCGTAACCAACGGCCGTTAAGCCTGATACAATCGCATTTTCAATCATATAACCACTGCGCCTCGTATCTTTACCTACTAAAATTTTATTCGTAATAGAATTTTTACGAAAATAGATACCTGCAGCCATTGCCAAACGCATCGCCATAAAAGCACTTAGTTTTTTGCCTGCTTTACCTCTAACACCATCGGTTCCAAAAAGTTTCATTGTTTTTCCTAATGTCATCTATACATTCAATCAATTATGATTATGAAATTGTAACAAAACTTTTCTAATCTTTACATGTAAAAGGGTATGCCTCTCGTTTTCTACAGTTTATCTATATCTATGCAGTGTCAAACAACCCTATTAATATGCTCTAATACATAACAATAAAAAATTATTTTGAAATAGAACAATGGTTATAATATAGTTCAAAATTGATCAACTTCCTCAAAACAATGCCTTTTTTATTTTAAATTGCCCTTAAAATAAGTTGTATTTAATATTTATTTTTATATAATCTACGCCTAAATTTAAAAACGAAAGGCTTATCTATGGCAAACCACAAGTCAGCAGAAAAGCGTATTAGACAAACAAAAAAACGCACTGAAAGAAATAGATTTTATAAAACTAGAATCAAAAATCTAACACGTGCTGTAAGAGAAGCTGTAGAAGCAGGTGATCAAGCAGCAGCTGAAGTTGCGTTGAAAAATGTGAATAAAAACTTTCATTCTTATGCAGGCAAAGGTATTTTAACTAAAAATACAGCTGCTCGCCGTGTAAGCAGATTGTCACAACTCGTTAATACGCTAGGTAGTGTTGCTGCATAACTTGCGGCAACTCCCTCTTTATTTTAGTTCCTATCCATGTTGAAAGATAAATTACTCCCATTTCTAGAACGTTATAATGAGCTTTCTACACTTTTAAGTGATCCTAATATTGCTACAGATATTAAGAAAATGACAGCACTCTCCAAAGAACAGTCAGGATTAGAGAAAATCAAAGATAAAACCCTTGAATATCTTTCAACACTTGATCAAATTGAGGAAAATAAACTTCTCTTTGATGATGAAGAGCTCGGTGAGCTTGCAAAAGACGAACTTCGAATTCTTGAACCTCGCAAAGAAGAAATCGAAGAAGAGATTAAACTTCTCTTACTTCCTACAGATCCAAATGATGAGCGCAATATCTTTTTAGAAATTCGCGCTGGTACAGGTGGTGATGAGGCCGCTATTTTTGTATCTGATCTTTTTAAATCTTACCTTCGCTACGCAGAAAACCGTGGTTGGAAAGTTGAAGTTGTTTCACTCAGTGAAGGTGTTCTAAATGGATATAAAGAAGTTATTGCGCTTATTAAAGGGCAGGGTGCTTTTTCACGTCTTAAATATGAAGGTGGCGTTCACAGAGTTCAACGTGTTCCTCTCACAGAATCACAGGGTAGGGTACATACTTCAGCAGTTACCGTTGCGGTTATGCCTGAAGTTGATGATGTTGAGATCGAGATACTCGAAAAAGATTTGAAAGTCGATGTTATGCGATCTTCTGGAAATGGTGGACAATCGGTCAATACAACCGATAGTGCCGTAAGAATTACCCACTTACCGACTGGTCTTGTGGTGGTTAATCAAGATGGCAAATCTCAGCATAAAAACAAAGATGCTGCAATGAAAGTGCTCAAAGCAAAACTTTATGATATGCAGATGCAAGAACGCAATGCTAAAGAGAGTGAAGCGCGAAAAACACAAGTAGGATCCGGTGATAGAAGTGCTCGTATTCGTACCTACAACTATCCACAAAACCGTATTACCGACCACAGAGTAGGGCTTACATTGTATCGCTTAGATGCTATTATGGAAGGTGGTTTTTATGATGAAATCATAGACCCTATTATTACGCATTACCAAACAGAGCTTATGAAAGAAGCAAACCTTTAAAAACAATCTATTTATCGTAGATAAGAAGATTGTTTTGATCAATCATCTCCTTAATCATTTTAATATATTCCTCTTTGAGCTCAGAATAATTACCCATCGTTTTAGAAGCTTCCATACCTCCAAAGTTTTTTCCATTATTTCTTGATTGCAGTCTCTTTTCTCTAAATGTGATATAAGCATCATTCGTATTAAGATTCAGCATATAAGAATTCACTGATTTTTGCAATGAACCAAAAATACGGATCATGTGTGTTTTGCCTATTGCCCTATTTTGTGGCATTAAACCAACACCTGAATAAGACCAGTGTCCAAAGAGGTTATTGGCTTCTCGTGCAAATCGACTTTTCCCCCAACCGCTTTCCAATGCAGCTTGTGATAGGGCTAAAGAAGTCGGAATCACATCAATACGTTTAAAATATTCATCTCGATCAAAGAGTGACTCTATGCCATATTTATTGCGCAATGAGATAAGATACCCCACATTAGCATAATTCAGCCCTCGAAAGGCATCAGGTACTGCTTTTGCAAAAAAGTTAGTAATGAATTCTCGATCTTTCTTAATTTCATCATTACCTTTATCCACAAGAATTTTCATTTCACGAATAAATTCTTCTTTTTGTTTTGCGTTATCTTCAATCTGATAATATTCTGAAGATAAACCTCCTGCATTAAGCGCTCCTTGGAGAAGCAAGCATGAGGCGATAAAAAGTGTGTAAAAAAAATTCACGAATTTAAAGTTCCAGCACCGTTTCAAAGACTTTTTGTACCCTTCCTTTGAAAAAAAGTCTTTGATTTTCAATTCGTAAATTTAGCTCTTCTCCACTAATAGGATAGACTTTTGCGCTTGTCCCTATGAGCTTTTGACGATATGCACTGTAAAAACATGCTGCCATCCCTGTACCACAGGCAAGCGTTTCATCTTCGACCCCTCGCTCATAAGTTCTTACATGTAAAGTATTTTTCCTAAGCATTGCATAATTCACATTGGCGTTATACTTATAGCGCATTTGACGAGCAATCACTTTATCAAAGCACGCAGTATCATCAACAAATGTCACCAGATGAGGTACTCCCGTATCACAAAAATGCCATGTTAAACCATTTTCATCAAATGATTCACTGAGCACTTGTGGTGTTGTGAGTTCTGTTTCGACAACATCATTTTCTACCAAAGAAGTTATGACGCCAGCCCCTGTTAGAAAGCGCATAGAAGCACCTGCTAATTGGTTAGTAAAGGCATAATGAGCACATGCGCGTGTGCCGTTCCCGCACATAGAAGCAACGCTTCCATCATTGTTGTAAAATTGCCATTTAAAATCATATTCAGAATGGGGTAGCAAAACAATTAAGCCATCTGCACCTACACCTTTTTGTCTGTCACATAGCTGTTGTGCCAATCTACTTCGATCAACCTCAACAAAGGTATGAAAAATAATAAAATCATTGCCATTGGCATTATATTTTGCGATTTGCATACGTACCCCGTACAAATTTAATAAATTTTTCGATCTCACTCTCTAAAAATTTCATATCAAAAGAGTTATTGATGAGGAAATCGGCTAAGATTTTCTTTTCTTCAATGCTAATTTGAGCATCGATTCGTTTTTGTGCCTCTTCTTTGCTAAAATCTTCTCGAATCATTAACCGTTTTCGTTGCACTTCAACAGGAGCATACACAACAGCAACTAATTTGCAGGCATAGCCATCGCTTTCAAAATAGAGTGGAATATCGATGATATAAGGCTTTTTCTTCTCTTCTAACTGATCACATCGCTTAAAAATCTCTTGTCGAATCAACGGATGCAAAAAAGTATTGAGTTTTTCACGCTCCTTCTTATCGTTAAAAATCAGTGCGCCAAGTGCTTTGCGATCAATTGATCCATTGCGAATAACACGATCTCCAAAAAGAGTTTCAACCTCTTTTACATGTAAAGGTAAAACCTCTTTCGCGATTACGTCTGCATCGATCACTTCAAATCCATGCGACTTTAGCATCGACGAAACAGTACTTTTGCCTGTGGCTATTCCACCTGTTAAAACAATTGCATGTTCATACGCCATTTAATCCTAATACCTTTGACTATTTTTATAACGATTTTAACATAGTTTTGTTAAAATCTATTAAACAATAACCTCACTAAAGGCATATCCATGAGCACAGTCAGCTACAAAGACGCTGGTGTCGATATAGACGCGGGAAACCAATTTGTCGAAAATATAAAACCACTGGTCAAATCTACTTTTGATAAAAATGTCATCGGAGGTATTGGTTCATTCGCTGGAGCCTACGAGTTGCCATCAGGCTATCAAAAACCTGTCATTTTAGGTGCAACGGATGGCGTTGGAACCAAACTCAAACTAGCGATTGATTCAGGTATTTACGACACCGTGGGCATTGACCTTGTTGCAATGTGTGCGAATGATCTTATCTGTAACTTTGGAACACCACTCTTTTTTCTTGACTACTATGCTATGAGCAAACTTGAAATTGATGCTGCGGTAAGCATTGTTAAAGGGATTGCAGAGGGTTGTATTCAAGCGGAATGTTCACTCATCGGTGGCGAAACAGCTGAAATGCCTGGCATGTACCACAGTAAAGATTTTGATCTTGCTGGTTTTGCAGTCGGTATCGCTGAAAAAGACGAAATGAACCGCTTACCACACGTCAAAGCAGGAGACATTTTAATTGCTCTTCCAAGCTCAGGTGTTCATTCTAATGGCTTTTCTCTGGTACGTAAACTCTTCTTTGACAAGCTCGGTTATACTTTTGATACCGAGTTTGATGGCAAACCGCTTATCGAAACACTTTTAACCCCGACACGCATTTATGTGAAGCTTTTTAAAGCACTTAAGTCTAAAATCAACGCTTTAGCGCACATCACTGGCGGTGGTATTGTTGAGAACCTTCCTCGCGTTCTTCCGGAAGGCTTACAAGCGCATGTTTACAAATCAAAAATTAAAACACTTCCTGTCTTTAACTTTATGAGTCAATACGTTGAGGAGAGTGAAATGCACCGTACGTTCAACATGGGAGTAGGGATGATTCTTGTGGTGAGTCCTGAGAATGTCAATGATGTCCTTGCAAACAGTGATGGTTATATCATCGGTGAACTTAAAGCTGGCGAACGTAGTGCCATTATGCTCTAATGAGTAGCATTTACTTTCTCTCAAAGCTCTTTACATACCTGGTTTTGCCACCAGGTATTTTTATTGTCTTCTTTTTACTCGCCTCATTTTATGCCAAACGTTTTCGTCTCTTTTTTCTTGGCAATGCTATTATTTTTTATCTTTTGAGTACAACGTATGTTGCCGATTGGCTTCTTGCCCCCTTAGAAACTCCCTTTAATAAGCCACTTGAGAAACAGACCTCTGTAGATGCTGTTATTGTTTTAGGTGGGGGAAATACCAAAGGAGTAGCAAATTTACCTTTAAGCACCGATGCCTATAAGCGTATGATGTGGGGATTGATGGTTGCAAAATCGAACAATTTACCACTTTTATTTAGTGGGGGAGGTACCAGTAAAGAGTATTTAGAAAGCGATGCGTTTTTAGATAGCCTCAAAGAGCTTAAACTCTATTTGGAAATTCCAACGCCCACATCTAAGAGCCTTAATGCTAAAGAGTTCTCTTTGCATGTTGAAGATAAGAGCATTGATACGTATCAAAATGCCGAACTGAGCAAAGTTGCATTTGAAAAAGCAGGATTAAAAGAACCAACGATCTACCTTGTCACCTCTGCGTATCACATGAAGCGTTCTATTAGACTTTATGAGCACTTTGGGTTTAAGGTCATCCCCGCTGCAACCAACTTTAAAATCAATGCAAAAACAAAAGATGAGTGGGACTATCTTCCTAATGCCCATGCTTTTTATAAAAGCTATGTGGCACTACATGAATATATGGGACTGTTTAGCTTGAAATTTAGAGGTATTTAAAATCGATATTCGTGTTTTACTTCGACGATTTGAACATTATAAGAGCTATACCATCGCTTTTGACCAAGTTCTTGAGCGATGAGATGCTCAGCATTTTCTTTCCACGTTTTAATTGCCATTTTACTTTCCCAATACGAGATTGTAATCTCCTGATCACCTTCACAAACTGCTACAAAATCTAAACAACCATAAGTTTCAAAAGCTAATTTTCTTAATTTGTTTGCCATTATTCTATATTCACTATCCGTTTCTTTCACTGTTGCTCTAAAAATAACAGCAAACATGAGTATCTCCTCTTCTTTACATGTAAAGATTATTTTCGTTTATCATTCGTGATTTTATAGATAAAACTAAAGACTTCGGCAACTGCTTTATACAACATTGGTGGGATCTCTTTATTAATCTCGATTTTTGAGAGAAGCTCAACCAAATCAGCATCTTTTTTAATAAATATATCGTGTTCTTGAGCTAATTTGATAATATTATTGGCAACTTCACCTTTACCAGAAGCAACCACTTTTGGTGCAGCACTTTTTTCACGATCGTATTTAAGTGCAACGGCTTTTTGTGTTTTTTGAGTTGGCGTATTCATATGGTTATATTAATCCCAAATTGAAGTTTTTCACCACTAAAATAATCATTTTTGACTGTGTTCACATCTTTGTATTCAAGCATTTTGACATTGCCTGTTATCAATCCAACTTCATTAAATGCTTGCTTAAGATTATTTAATTGCTGAGTTATTTTTTCGCTTAACTCTTTTTTTTGTACCGCAATTGAGATATCAATATACTTCTCTCCTGAGAGTACCAGCATCATATTAAGCTTGCCATAGGCTTCAAGATTAAGATCAATCTGGCAGTGAAAATTATTGTCGCTAGATTGTTTCATCATCATGGAGCCACCTTGAAGCCCATCCCAGCTAAAGGGCACATATAAATGCGTGGAACTACTCACGTAAGAAACTAACTGATGATACTCAATTTGTGTTAGGAGGCGATTGGTAATTTCCAATACTTCCTTATTTTGAGGTGATGTTTGAAGATTGTCGCTAAGCTTGGTCAACACACCTTTCATATCACTGAGCAACTCTACATCCGTTGGATCAAGTAAGAGTTTTTGTGCAATCGCCTTACCAACAAAAAGCTCTGGTTTGATCAACCCATGAATTTTTTGCTCTAAAATGGTGCTTTTATCAACAAAATCAGACTGTTGAACACTTTTAGGATCAAGAATCTCGATTTGTTGCTTAATACGATTAGCAACCATTTTTAAGGCTTCTTCTGTCGTCTCGGGAGCTTTAGTGACAGCACCATTCATCACTGCTGTTGCCATCGCAGAAGAGAGGAACGTACTCTCTGTCTTAAGAAGCAACGCTTCCTTTGATAAAGTCGATCCCTCTATCTCCTCTACAGTATTTTCCATTAACCGTTTTTCTACAGATTGCCCCATATCTTCTGCTTTTATAACATTAGGTTGAGGAGGTATTTTCAAAGCTCCTTCATCCTTTGAAACAGTAAGCGGTGTTGCTAATAATTCACTTGAGGGGGGGGAAACACTGTTACTCTCTTTTAAAAGACTTCCTTTTGTGAGTAATTGGTCAATCTGAGGTTGAAGATCATCAAGCTGAAGAGCACTGAGATTTTCTTTGAGCATTTCTAAAATAACTTTGACCTGTGTACTAAAGTTTTCTTCAACCTTCATATCTAGTGGATAATTCTCAACTTTTGAAGCAATTAAATCCATCTGTTTAATAGCATAATCCAGCTTTTGTACATTTTGATACACCTCTTTGAAAACAGAATTTCCCTCAGAGGAAAGTTCCTGTTTGACACTTTGACGGAAAAGATCAAGGAGCATTTTAAGGCTTGCTTGCCCCTCTTTTGAAGAGATATTTTGTGTTGAATTTAAATGATCCATAATGATATTGATCTCTTTTAAAAGTGGAATGACCGTCTTTGTATTCATTTGACTGAAATGCTCTTGGAGAGCAGAAGTTAGCGTTTGAAGCGTATCTTGGACTCCTTTTTGAGTTACAATATTTGATAATTTTGATTCAAAAAATATTCCAGAGTTTTGAATTTGTTCTTGTAGCATTTTCACATCTATCTGTTCAATATTTTTCGAGAATAGCTGTAAAAGAGCTAATGGTTTTGCAATAGTCGAGTCCATTTTAACAAGAGAACTTAGATTTTTAATATCTTCAGCAAAATTACCCATATTTTTAAAAAGCTGATTGTTCTGTAATATCTCAAAAATAGCACTCTTGGATTTAGCCTCGTTCACGGCACTTCCTAGCAATTGACCAATGACGTCTTGTGCATTATTGGGTGTCGTTGTAGTTTTTTGGGCTGTAATCGAAAGAGGGATATTCGCACTTTCTTGAATAATTTTTGTGGCATTCTCTTTGGCAGTTGCTTTTGGATCAAGAGTCTGCAGTTGATTTGTAAGAAGAGAAGTAGTAGAAATATCCATTACAATATCCCTATCATAGTATGAACCTTTTTACGATTGTTTGTTATCTTTTGTTTTAATCTTAATCAGCCATTCAGAAAGTGTTTTCTCATACCCTATCGACAAATTATCATAAAAATGAAGAGGCTTCTCTAAATATTTTTGTTCTACCCACCCACCAAAATCATGCGGATACAAATACCCTTTAGGCGAAGGGCTTTTCAGATGCGCTGGTACTTTCAGAGCTTTTTCGTTTTTCACATACGCTAACGCATTATTGATTGCTAAATAAGCACTATTGGATTTAGGGCTACAGGCAAGATAGATCAAACATTGCGATAAAATAATACGTGCTTCGGGATAACCAATTTTACTCACGCTTAGAAGCGTACTAGAAGCCAAATTAAGCGCATTAGGGTTAGCATTGCCAATATCTTCACTGGCAAGGATAACAAGTCTTCTTGCGATGAAATCAGGGCTCTCTCCGCCGTCAATAAGACGGGCAAGATAATAGAGTGCTGCATCCACGTCTGAACCTCTAACACTTTTGATCATTGCACTAATCAAATTATAATGTGTGTTATCCGAACTAACACCATCTTTTAAAGCACTCGGACGTAAATTTTTGAGGGTTTCAAGCGTTACATGTAAATCTACTTTGAGTGCAAATTCAAGTAAATTTAACAGTGCTCTGCTATCGCCTGCACTGGAACTGATCAAATACGCGATGGCCTCTTCATCTATTTCAAATGTGATTGTTTCACGAACCCGTTTGATAATCGCTTTAAGATCGTCTTCATCAAGCGGATAGAATTCAAAGAGCATCATACGCGAACGTATGCCAGAACTAAGAACAAAGTAGGGGTTTTCTGTGGAAGCACCAATGATAATCGCTTCATGGTTTTCCATTGGTAATAACAGAACTTCTTGTTGGGTTTTAGAGAGACGATGAATTTCATCAATGAAAATGAGTGGCTTTTGAAATGAACCTCGGTGTTGAGAGAGAATCTTGCGAATCTCTTCTACTTTAACGCTGGTTGCGTCTAACTCGTAAAAAGGAAGTTGTAACTCGTTAGCGACAATACGCGCTAACGTTGTTTTCCCAACACCCGCAGGGCCAAAGAAAAGAGAATGGCTCATTGAACCTGATTTTAACAGCTTCCGAAAAGGGCTACTTGCACTACTGAGATGTTTTTGCCCAGCTAACTCCTCAATCACCTTAGGGCGAAAGAAGAGGGCGAAGTTATTGATCATCGTCCTCGTCGTCCTCATCAGCTACTGGAATTTTGCCGTTATCTTTTTTGATATACTCAAGATAATCTCTAAGAGCAGCGTATTCACCGCCATCAAAATAACGGTGCTTGCCAGGTCGGAGCATGCCTAAATCAACCTTGCCATAACTGACACGTTTGAGATCAACAACATCCACATCAAAGTAACCAAAGAAACGTCTAAGCTCTCGGTTCTTACCTTCATTAATGGTCACTTTTATCGTTGAGAAGGTTGGGTTGTTTTTGATAATACGATATGCAACAAAGGGTGCAAAATCCATAGAACGAATCTCACTGTGGGAATGCCCACCTTTGCGTGCATTTTCAAGGAAGAGACCTTCTTGCATCGCCTTTTCCATAGCAGGTGTAATCATGCCGTTGATTTTAACGTAATACACACGCTCTAAATCGCCATGCATTAAAGCAGAAACGACAGAGGGAGAATCGCACAAAAGCAGTAAACCTTCACTAGCAAAATCAAGTCTTCCTACGCTGAGATAATGACCAAATTGTGCAGGCAATGTATCGTAGATGGTTCTACGACCACGGTCATCTTTTTTGCTCACTAACTCACCCTTTTGTTTGTGATAAACAATCACGGAATAACCGTGTTTTTCAAAAAGGGCTTTACCGCCTAGTTCGATTTTATTTTTAAAACTCACCTGCGTTGAAAGGTCTTGGACAACAATACCATCCACTTTAACCTGTCCTGCTTTGATGAGTTCATCCGCCTCACGCCTTGAGTAGTGCGTGTTATGCGAAATCATTTTATTTAGTCTCATTAATTCCATTTATTTTATTCCTGCTTCCACTAAATCGTGGATATGTAACACCCCTTTAAGCACACCGACTTTATCCGTGATGGCGACCAGTTGTATTTTGTACTTTTCGATAAACGCTAAAGCATCACTGGCTAATAGCGTCTCATCGTCTAGTTTTTTAGGACTTTTTGTTGCATATTCATATGCGGTTGCATCCATACTAAAATCATCCCGCATCAACGCACGGCGTAAATCGCCATCGCTTAAAACGGCTATTAAATGATTGTTTTGATCGGTAATCAGTACATTTCCCAGTCTTCCCTCGCTCATTTTAAGAATAGCCTCTTTGAGTTTGGTTGTTTCATGAATGATAGGGAGCTCCTTGGTGAGCATCAAATCTTTTACTTTAACAAACAAACGCTTACCCAAACTTCCACCTGGATGAAATGAAGCGAAATCCTCTTTTTGAAAGTTTTTCTTCTTCATCAAGCAAACAGCTAACGCATCACCAAGTGCCAATGTGAGTGTTGTCGAACATGTTGGTGCAGCATCCAATGGGCACGCTTCTTTTTCGATATGTAATGGCAAAAATACGTCGCTATAATGTCCTAAAGAGGACTCACGAGAACGCGCCATACCAATAAGAGGGATATCAAAACGCTTAATGTGTGGTAATATTTTAATAAGCTCTTCACTCTCACCACTGTAGCTAATGGCAAGCACGGCATCATCTTTTCCCACCATTCCGAGATCACCATGCATAGCTTCTGTGGGATGTAAGAAAAAACTACTGGTACCTGTACTTGCAAGTGTTGCAGCAATTTTTGCTCCAATCAGTCCACTTTTCCCCACACCTGTTACGATCAATTTGCCTTTTATGTTAGCAATTAAGTTTGTTGCTACACCTATTTCATTGCCAATCATTCCAGCTGCATTAAGTAACTCTTTAGCTTCAAGCTCTAACACTTCTTTGGCTATGGCTTTAAAATCTTCCATACCATTCCCTACATCATAAAGATCGTTGGTACGATCGTTGGATATTTTTTCATTTGTCTATATATATGCTTTCGCACAACTTGACGTATCTCATTTTCCAAAGCTCTTGTATTTTCCAAAAGCTCCGCTTTAGCATTAAGAACAAATTGGTCAATAACACCTTCCATTTCAATGGAGAAGGCTTTATCATCTTTGTCAGGAACTAATCCATAACTAATAATTTTTGGTTTACAGATGAGTTTGTGCTCACCTTTATCTAACTGAATTACTAACATTACAAGACCAGAATCAGCTAGCTTCTGACGATCGATGACAACATCATCCGCAATTTGTTCATTGATCTGATTGTCAATAAACACTTTACCTGTTTTAACGGTTTTGATTTTTTTCATGTATTTTGCACACACTTCGATTTGATCGCCATCGCTCATTAAGACGATATTGCGCTCAGGAATTCCACACTGCATTGCTGTCTCTTTATGCTTGGTAATATGGTTGTATTCACCATGCACTGGAAGGAAAAAGCGTGGCTTTACCAAGCGTAAAATGAGTTTTTGCTCTTCTTGTGCAGCATGCCCACTCACGTGAATTTCACTAAAGTCTTGGTACGCTACGTTAGCACCACTTTTAAGTAAAAAATTAAGAACCTTAGAAACACTGCCTTCATTTCCAGGGATTGCTTTAGCTGAAATAATAATCTGATCCGTTGGTTTGATTTTTACATGACGATGCTCATCGGTTGCCATCCTATAAAGTGCACTCATAGTCTCACCTTGGCTTCCCGTTGTAACAATAAGAACATCTTTATCTGGATACTTATTAACCTCATGTGGATCAATAAAAATACTTTTATCGAGTTGTATATAACCGAGTTCAATTGCAGTAAAAAGATTTCGCTCCATTGAACGACCAATAACAGAAACTTTCCTACCATACTTTAATCCGTAATCAATGGCTTGATAGACTCTGTGAATATTAGAAGAGAAGGTTGACATAATGACCCGACCTTTTGCTTTTGCAAAAATAGAATCAAACGTTTTTCCAACCGTGCTTTCACTGCGTGTAATACCCTCTTTATAAGAGTTTGTACTATCACTCATTAAGCACAGAACTCCTTTTTCACCATAGGCGGCAAAACGATTAAGATCCGTTACAAACCCATCAATAGGTGTATGGTCAATTTTAAAATCTCCCGTATGGATGATTGTTCCAGCTTCTGTTGTAATGGCAAGGGAAGAGGCATCTATAATTGAGTGTGTAATATGTATCCATTCAATTTCAAATTCACCAATTTTATAAATTTTACGTTTTTCAACAGGTCTAAAATACTTTTTATAAGCTTTGAGCCCATGCTCATCGAATTTATTAGCCAACATCCCAAGTGGGAGAGGGGTAGCATACAATGGGAATTGCATCTCTTTAAAGAGATACGAAACGGCACCAATATGATCTTCGTGCGCATGTGAAATAATAATTCCAGCTATTTTTTTCTTAATTTGTCGCAAATAACTGAAATCTGGAACCAAAATATCGACACCGTGCATATCTTCACTAGGAAAACTCATACCAACATCAAGCACAATTGCAGACGTATCGGTTTCAAAGACACAGATATTACCACCAATCTCGCCCAATCCACCAAGTGGCGTAATTTTAATCTTACCTTTAGATGATTGATCTATTAAGTTAGAACGATTAAGTCTATCTTTGTGCATTTTTTGATTGGCTTCAATCGCTTTTTTCATATCGCGTTGCCAAAGCTCGTTACCTTCAATTGAGGCGGCTGGAGATTTATTGCCTTTTCGTCTTCGATTATTTCGTGGTTTTTTTTCGCCTGCTTCTGTTGTAGGCTCTTTAGCCTCACCATTTTGTGGATTTTGGCTCACCTGTTTTTTAGCGTTAGCGTGAGGCGGTTGTTTTGTTGGATGCCCTGTTGAATTTGGTGTCTTATCTTTAGGGGCTTCGTTACTGTTCTGTTGTTGCGTTACTTCGTTTTCTTGCATCATTCAACCTTAATGTTTTAAATAGTAGATGATGAGACAAGACGCTAATTTCGTGAGGACGAATTGTTATGGGAAGGGATTGGTCGTACATAATTTTTTCTACGTACGCTTTATCAAACTCAGATGAGATATTTTTCAACCAAGTTTTTCGTGGACTTTGAAAGGAACATCGCAAATATTTTTTAAATTTTTGCAATTGTTCGCTGGATTCAAAAAGGCCAGAAAATTTTCCTTCAACAAACTCTTTTTGTTTGTCAATTTTGAGAATAGACGACACCACTTTAGGTTGTGGTTCAAACGATTCTGGAGATACATCAAAAAGTATTGTAGCCGTCCCAATACTTTGTGCCAAAATCGCTAAAGAGGTAAACTCTTTTGTTTTTGGAAGCGCAGCAAATTTTTCTGCCACCTCTTTTTGGATCATGACCGTCATTGATTTACAATTCGGATCTTCCAAGGCTTCCAAAATAATAGTCGTAGCGATGTAATAGGGTAAGTTTGCAACTAAATCATAAGGCTCTTCACAAAGAGATCCTTTTTCAAATTGCTTTAAAACATCAGTTTGCACCAATGTTAACGTTCCCTCATCGATTTTCGTCGAATATTTTTTTCTCAAATAAACGCACAAGTCTTCATCGACTTCATATGCTACTAAGGCTTTCACCTTCAATAGCTCTTGCGTCAAATCACCTAAGCCAGGCCCAATTTCAACAAGCTTCCGCTCATTTTGGGGCATCGATTGGATGATTTTACTCACTACCGTCGTATCTTTTAAAAAATTTTGGCCAAATTTCTTTTTTGCCTCTATCAATTTGCACCCTATTTTTTAAACTTTCATTCATTCTAGCTAATCTTTACTTATAAAAGAGTTATATGCTGAATTAATCTTACTTTTCAGAAGTTTTTTTTAATTCTTGCGCTATCATTTGAACTTAATATTTATCTAAAAAGAGAGCCTTATGGAGCATTTTGCTAAACGTATTATCCCTTGTCTCGATGTTAAGAATGGACGTGTGGTGAAGGGTGTTAATTTTGTTGGACTTAAAGATGCAGGCGATCCTGTTGAAATTGCAAAACGCTACAATGAAGAGGGTGCAGACGAACTTACATTTTTAGATATTACGGCGAGTCATGAGGGTCGAGGTACGATTGTTGATATTGTTGAAAAAGTTGCTCGTGAAGTTTTTATTCCGTTGACCGTCGGAGGTGGCATACGTACTCTTGATGACATTTATAGTCTTTTACATGTAGGATGCGATAAAGTCAGTATCAACTCTCCGGCCATTGCAAATCCTTTTTTCATCGATGAATCATCTAAACGTTTTGGTTCACAGTGTATTGTTGTCGCCATTGATGCTAAACGTACAGGAGATTCATGGCATGTTTTCATTAATGGCGGAAGAATAGATACAGGAATTGACGCACTTGCTTGGGCAAAAGAAGTTCAAGAAAGAGGTGCTGGAGAAATACTCCTCACTTCAATGGATTGTGATGGTGCTAAAAATGGTTACGATATTCCACTGACTTCACAAATGAGCACAATGCTAGATATTCCAGTCATTGCCAGCGGTGGAGCAGGAACCATGGAACATATTAAAGATGCTTTTTTAAATGGTGCCGATGCGGCTCTTGCTGCTTCTATTTTTCATTTTAAAGAGATTGATATTATGGATCTTAAGCATTACCTCACACATGAGGGAATCGCAGTACGATTATGATTCTTTGCGCGGGAAGGAATGAAACATTTGATTTTGCCAAACCCATTGGTGTTGGACTGATTGAAAGTGCTATTTCTCTAACCAAGTTGATTCTAGAAGAGAAGCCTGCTTTTTTATTTTTTGTAGGAACAGCTGGAAGCTATGGAAACCATCAGCCTTTTGATTTGGTGTATAGTCACAGTGCTGCAAATATTGAACTTTGTTTTTTACAAAATAGGTGCTACACCCCTTTACAAAATATTGTTGATGTTGAAAAAGTTCATGTTTCACGTGGAACAATTTATCCATCACCTATTGTCAATTCAAGTAATTATATTACTACCGATACAACATTCGCAAATAACATGATCGAAAAAAATATTGAATTAGAGAATATGGAATTTTTTTCCGTTGTAAGTGTTGCCAATCACTTCCATATTCCCTGTTCTGGTCTTTTTGTTGTGACCAATTATTGCGATGAAAATGCCCATCGTGATTTTATACACAATCATGCGCAAGCAAAAGAACTCATTACGTTACATGTAGAAAAAAATATGAAAATTTGAGGTATTATGGAAAAACAGAATATATTCGATCTATCGAAAGAAGAGCTATCGGAAATTATCAAACCCGCTTTTCGAGCGAAACAAATTTACCAATGGTTATATCAAAAATATGTCAACTCATTTGATGAGATGAAAAATCTTCCCAAAGAGCTCAAAGATCAGCTTGAAGCACAATACTATTTAGACCCTCTTGTCATCGCAAAAGTAGAAGAGAGTAGGGACGGTAGTAAAAAATACCTTTTTGCACTCAAAGATGGCAACACTGTCGAATCGGTTCTTTTGCCGATGAAGCAAGAACAAAACGATGAAGAGGGAAAGCTCATTCACCACACACGGTACACCATCTGTATCTCATCTCAAGTGGGCTGTAAAATTGGATGTGCTTTTTGCCTTACGGGAAAAAGTGGCTTTAAACGAAACCTAACGGCTGGTGAGATAACAACCCAAATTTTGATGATAAAAAGGGATAATGCTATCGCTGAAAATAGACGTGTCAATATCGTTTATATGGGGATGGGTGAGCCACTGGATAATTTAGCTAACGTGAGCAAGGCTGTGCGTATTTTTACGGATATTGATGGCCTTTCTATTTCTCCTCGCAGACAGACTATATCCACAAGTGGCTTGAGTTCTCAAATAGAAAAACTAGGACTGATGGAGCTAGGTATTTTGTTAGCGATTTCATTGCATGCGGTGGATGATGAACTAAGACAAACATTGATGCCTATCAATAAAGCCTATAATATCGAGTCCATTATCAATGCCGTTAAAGCATTCCCCATAGACGCACGTAAACGGGTCATGTTTGAATACTTAGTCATGAAAGGGGTAAATGATGACCAAAAGAGCGCTCGCAAGCTAGTGAAGCTCCTACATGGCATAAAATCGAAAGTTAATCTGATTTATTTCAATCCACATGTCGGAAGTGAGTTTGCACGCCCATTAGAAAAAGATATGATTGCATTTCAGCAGTATCTTGTTGATCATGGAGTGCTTTGCACGATTCGTCAATCCAAAGGTTTAGATATTAGTGCCGCATGTGGACAGCTTAAAGACAAGGAAAAAAACAATGACAACGCTTGACCTTTTTCAAGTTGGATTTTTAATAATCGTGGTGATCGTAGGAGTAGGAGGACTGATTAAAGTCCTCTTTCTAAAAGAGAAGTAAGAGCTTTACATGTAAAGCTCTTTTGAGTTATTTGGCTATCCACTCGTGTGAGATAATTTCTCTATCTGCAATAAAAATCTTTCCAACAAATTTATCACCCTTAACATAACTACCAACACCTTTAGGCGTTCCACTCATCACAATATCGTTATCCATCAATGTTGAAAAAGAGTTAATCTCTTCAATAACCGTGAGTGGTTTATAGATCATTAAATCAATATTTCCCTCTTGCACTAACACATCATTAATCCACAATTGCAGAGAGAGCAGATCAACATCCGAAGCATCGATACTGACAAACGAACTCATAACAGCAGCACCGTCAAATGCCTTAGCACGCTCCCAAGGTAGACCTTTTCCTTTAAGCTCACTTTGAAGTTCACGGTTAGTTAAATCAAGTCCAAAGCCAACAGCTGCGATTGCTCCTTTTTTGATTAAAAAAGATATTTCACCCTCATAATGAAGGGGTGTTTGTTTGCCTGTTATAAGCTCACTGCTTAGAGCAGTGTTAGGCTTCATAAACAAAACCATTGAAGTAGGAACTTCATTGTTTAACTCTTTGATGTGTGCAACATAATTTCTTCCAACACAAACCACTTTGCTAGGGGCAACTCTAAGACCATCTAATATAATTGTTTTCATTGTTATCCTTTCATTAAGTTATAAAACAGTGTTTTAGCATCAACCTGTGATTCTATTTTATAAGGAATTCCCTTATACTCAAATGCTAACGTTTGGGCATGCAAAAGAAGGCGTGAACTTTGTGTTATTTCCAGTTGATCCTCTACATTCATAGAACCATCTAAATATCGTTCTGCATCTTCTTCATCTATTCCATATATTGGATCACCAACAATATGATGTTTCACGTGGAACAAATGAACACGAATCTGATGCTGTCTTCCAGTATAGGGAATCGCTTCCACCAATGTTGCATCTTTGTCTGCAAAATAGCAGAGAGGCGTTATTTTTGTTTGTGACGCCTTACCTCTTTCATCAACGTGGACTTTCAGTCGAATCTGACTGGTTTCAACATCGCGTTTCAATTTTACATCAATCATCATCACATCATCCACTCGACCATGCACTAAAGCCAAATAACTCTTTTGAACTTGCCTCGTTGCGAAGATACGTTTTAGATCAATTTCTGCCTGCTTATGTTTCCCCACCAGCACTAATCCACTAGTACTTTTATCAATGCGATGTGCGGCATTAGCATCTTTTCCATACAGCGATTTGATTTCATCGTTTAGGGTATATCCGTCGCTGCGTTTTCGTGGGTGAATCATAACACCACTGGGTTTTTCAAAAACGGCAAAGTCTTCTGTCTCAAAAATAGGTTGCAGACCTTTAGACTCTCCCTCAAAAACAATCACACCAATGTTGCCAACAATCAGAGCTGATTTTTTTAGAAGCTGTTCACCTTCCACAAAGACTCTTCGTTTATCCACTATTTTTTGTGCCTCACCCATGCTGATTGAAAAGGTATCCATCAAGAAGCGAAAAGCAAGTATTGGTTTTTCAAGAACAAACTTTTTCAAAGTATACGCCAAAATTCAACCCTTTTTTAGTCCGAAATTGTTAAAATAAAAAATCATATAAAACACGAATTTACAGATAAATTCACCGTATTTTATCACATAAAAATCACAAATAGACAAGGAATGAGAATGGTAGAGCGCTACGCACGAGAAGAGATGAAAAAGCATTGGACCATTGAGGCAAAATACGACGCATGGCTCAGAGTCGAAAAAGCTGCAACCAAAGCATGGAATAAACTAGGGCTCATTCCTGATACAGATTGTGAGAAAATCATTAAGAATGCCAAGTTTAATATTGACCGAATTGATGAAATCGAAAAAGTAACCCGTCACGATGTGATTGCGTTTTTAACAAGCGTTGCCGACAGCCTTGGTGAAGAGAGCAGGTGGGTTCATTATGGTATGACCAGTTCAGATTGTATCGACACTGCTGTTGCCCTTCAGATGCGTGATTCTTTACATGTAATCATCGAAGACGTTAAAACATTGATGGAATCTTTAAAAACAAGAGCCATGGAACACAAGATGACCTTAATGGTCGGACGAAGCCACGGTATTCATGGTGAACCCATCACCTTTGGTTTAGTCCTTGCCATTTGGTATGAAGAGATCAAACGAAGCCTCAAAAATCTTGAAAATGTGATGGAAGTCATTTCCGTAGGACAAATCAGTGGCGCAATGGGCAATATGGCGCACTCACCCATCGAGCTTGAAGAGTATGTGTGTGAAGAGCTTGGGCTCACCCCTGCTCCCGTTTCCAACCAAGTTATTCAACGTGACCGTTATGCTGCTTTGATGAATGCGATTGCACTTCTAGCTTCCAGTTGTGAAAAAATTGCTGTCGCTATTCGTCATTACCAACGCACTGAAGTCTATGAGTGTGAAGAGTTCTTTGAAAAAGGTCAAAAAGGAAGCTCTGCGATGCCTCACAAGCGCAATCCAGTACTTAGTGAGAATATTACAGGGTTATGCCGTATGATTCGCTCTTACGCGATCCCAGCAATGGAAAACGTTGCATTATGGCATGAGCGTGACATCAGCCACAGTTCGGTTGAGCGTTTTATCTTACCCGATGGTTTTATCACCGCCGATTTCATGCTAAACCGTCTTAATAGCGTTATCTCAAAACTCGTCGTTTATCCTGACAATATGATGCGCAATCTCAACCTCACAGGTGGGCTTGTCTTCTCTCAACGTATTTTACTTGAACTTCCACTTAAAAATGTATCTCGCGAAGATGCGTATAAAATTGTTCAACGTAATGCGATGAAAGTTTGGGAAGACCTTCAACATGGTAAACCTGCTCTTAACAGCGAAGGGGAAAGTTTGTACCTTCAAAACTTGCTAGGCGATGAAGACCTCCGAGCCAAACTGGACGAAACAGAAATCAGAGAATGTTTTGACTATGCTTACTACACCAAAAATGTCGATAAAATCTTTCAAAGGGTATTCAAATAATGTTAACCGTCCAAAAGCGTAATGGTCGCATTGAGCCACTCGATATCTCTAAAATTCAAAAATATACCAGCTCTGCCATCAAAGGATTGGACAACGTCTCTCAAAGTGAGCTCGAAGTCGATGCGAAGATTCAGTTTCGTGATCAAATAACCACGGAAGAGATTCAAAAAACATTGATCAAAACAGCCGTGGATAAGATCGATATTGATCGCCCCAACTGGACGTATGTTGCCGCACGTCTCTTTTTGTATGACCTTTATCATAAGGTCAATGGCTTTACAGGCTATGGAAGCTTTGCAGATTACTTGGATCGTGGGGAAAAAGAGGGACGCATCGCACTTGGCATGAAAGCCAAATATGACCTCAAAGATCTTGAAGAATACCTCAAGCCTGAGCGTGATCTTCAATTTACTTATTTGGGAATTAAAACCCTTCACGATCGTTACCTTATCAAAAACAGACAAGGCAAACCGATTGAATTGCCTCAGCACATGTTTATGGCCATTGCCATGTTCTTAGCACAAAATGAACTTAACTCTCAAGATTGGGCAAAGAAGTTTTATGATGTGATCAGTAAATTTGAAGTCATGCTCGCAACACCAACGCTTTCCAATGCGAGAACCACACGTCATCAACTTAGCTCATGCTACATTGGCAGTACCCCTGATAATATTGAAGGTATTTTTGACTCCTACAAAGAGATGTCACTGCTCAGTAAATTTGGCGGCGGTATTGGTTGGGATTGGAACTTAGTGCGTTCTATGGGTGGCATGATTGATGGGCATAAAAACGCCGCTGGTGGCGTTATTCCCTTTTTAAAAATCACCAATGACATTGCTATTGCTGTTGATCAACTAGGAACCCGTAAAGGCGCCATTGCGGTGTATTTAGAGCCGTGGCATATGGATATCTCTGACTTTTTAGATTTGAAGAAAAACTCAGGGGAAGAGAGACGTCGTGCGCACGATCTTTTCCCAGCACTCTGGATCAATGATCTCTTTATGAAACGCGTAGAAGAAAATGCAATGTGGACGCTGTTTGATCCTGCAGAAGCGGGCGATCTTGCGGAAGTCTATGGTGAAGAGTTTGAGCGTCGCTACCTTGCCTATGAGCAAAACGATGCCATTTCGAAAGAGTATGTACCCGCTAAAGATTTGTGGAAAAAAATCTTAACCAGCTATTTTGAAAGTGGAAGCCCATTTCTCTGTTTCAAAGACAATGCCAATCGTGCTAACCCCAATGATCATACGGGCATTATTCGAAGTTCAAATCTTTGCACCGAAATTTTTCAAAATACAGCACCCAATCATTATAAAGTAAAAATTGTTTATAACGATCAAACAATTGACACGTATGAAGAGAGTGATTTGGTGAAAGTTGATAGTGGAGTAACGAAAGAGGCTAAAAAAATAACAGCACTTGATAGTATCAATGGTAAAGATATTTTTATTGTTGAAAAAGAGATGGTTGAAGGTAAAACAGCTGTGTGTAACCTTGCCAGTGTAAATCTCTCCAAAATTCACACCAAAGAGGAGATTGAGCGAACTATTCCTATTGCTATTCGAATGCTCGATAATGTGATTGATCTTAACTTCTATCCACATGCCAAAGTGAAACATACCAACCTCAAATCACGTGCGATTGGATTAGGTGTCATGGGTGAAGCACAAATGCTCGCAGAACAACACATCGCGTGGGGAAGTTACGAGCACTTTAGTAAAATCGATGAAGTGATGGAAGCGGTGAGCTACAACGCTATTCTTGCATCCTCCAACCTTGCGATTGAAAAAGGAATGTATCCTGAATTTCAAGGTTCAAAATGGAGCAGAGGGATCTTCCCAATCGATACGGCTAATGAAGAGGCCAAAAAACTGGTCGATCGTGGTGGACTTTTTGGTTACATGTACGACTGGGAGAATTTGAGAGAAAAAGTGAAAAAGAATGGTATGCGCAATGGTTATTTGATGGCCGTTGCGCCGACAAGTTCTATCTCTATTTTGGTCGGTACAACGCAAACAATCGAGCCTGTGTATAAACGCAAATGGTTTGAAGAGAATCTCTCCGGCATGATCCCTGTCGTCGTGCCAAACTTGAGTCCCGATACCTGGAATTTTTACACACCTGCGTATGAACTGGATCAACGCGTGCTCATTAAAGCAGGTGCGATTCGTCAAAAATGGATCGATCAAGGACAAAGCCTTAATATCTTTATCACACTTGATAAAGCAAGTGGTAAATACCTCAATGACATCTACATGCTTGGTTGGAAGCTGGGTATCAAATCGACCTATTATCTACGTTCTCAATCACCGGAAAACAAGCTTGAAGTGGCCGACCGTAGCATTGAGTGCGAAGGGTGTCAATAAGCATCGTGTCTAAGAGTGACTGAATCCAAAATGCTTTACATGTAAAGGGTGAAAATGAAAACAATAGGATTGATCGGCGGCATGAGTTGGGAATCCACGCAGAGCTATTACACCCTTTTAAACGAAGGCGTAAAAGCAAAACTGGGTGGACTTCACAGTGCAAAGATCATTCTGTATTCGGTTGATTTTGCACCCATTGAACGCTTTCAAAGTGAAGGAAAATGGGAAGAAGCTGCGCTTGTTATCCAAGAAGCAGCTCTTTCCTTAGAGCGTGCAGGAGTGGATTTTATCCTGTTGTGTACCAATACGATGCACAAAATTCTTCCGCTCATCACACCTCAGATCAAAACGCCTTTTATCCACATTGCCGAAGCGACGGCTAAGGCGCTCAATGCACAAGGTGCTCATAAAGCCATTCTGCTTGGTACCAAATTTACAATGCAAGAGACGTTTTACGCAGACGTTTTAAAAGCCCATCACATTGATGTAGTGATCCCGGATGCAAAAGCAATCGAAATCATCAATCAAATCATCTTTCAAGAGCTCTGCATTGGTCAAATTAAAACCACTTCCAAAGAGATTTTTCTAAAGATTATTGACGATCTCAAATGCCATGATGAACAGATCGATTCTGTTATTCTAGGATGCACTGAAATTGGTCTTTTAGTGGATCAAAAAAGCGCTTATTTACCGCTATTTGATACCACCGTTTTACATGTCAAGGAAGCATTAAATCGTTCATTTTGCACATTATAACTTGGAATAAAAATTAATTTTAAATTTTAATATTAATAATATTAGAACAGCCATTAATGCCATAAATAAGGTATAAATTGATTTAATAAAATATGCCGAAAAAGCTTTATTTTTAAACTGTGACATAATTGTTTCAGCTTAATCATTAAGTTTCTTTAAATTTTATACCTACTATAATCTTTCCTACTTTTAAATCTAGGATAACCATGCTAACCAAAGTACTCAAACGCGACGGCACAACAGAAGAATTTGAACCTTTCAAGATAGAAGATGCTATCAAAAAAGCCTTTAAAAGCGAAGGTGTAACGTACGATGAAAGTATTTTTAAAGAGATACTCAAACGTATTGAGAAGAAGCGGGTAGCAGCGGTCGAAGATTTCCAAGATATGATCGAACAAGAACTCTACAAATCTCGTTATTTTGACGTTATGCGCTCTTTTATTCTTTATCGACATACGCACAAAATGCAGCGTGAACATATCTATGGACTCAATGAAGATACAACCTATGTCAATTCCACTCAAACGATTGAAGAGTATATTGGGAAAAGTGACTGGAGGATTAAAGCAAACTCCAATACCGGTTATTCTAATGCAGGACTTGTGAATAATACCGCGGGTAAAGTCATCGCCAACTACTGGCTCGATAAAATTTACTCTAAAGAAGAGGGCTTAGCGCACCGCAATGGCGATTATCACATCCATGATTTGGATTGTTTAACAGCATACTGTGCTGGCTGGAGTTTAAGAGTGCTTTTGGATGAAGGATTTAATGGTGTTAGGGGTCGCGTTGAAAGTCGTCCGCCAATGCATTTTAGAGAAGCTCTGGGACAAATGGCAAACTTTTTAGGAATTCTCCAAAGTGAATGGGCGGGTGCTCAAGCGTTTAGCTCTTTCGATACATACTTAGCACCCTATGCTTTCAAAGATAAAATTTCCTTCAAAGAGATCAAAAAAGCAATTAGAAGCTTTATTTACAACCTTAATGTTCCTGCACGTTGGGGACAAAGTCCGTTTACCAATATTACGATTGACTGGACCGTGCCTAAAGATTTAGCCGATCAAATCCCAACCTCAAGTCAACGTCATCTTTTCAAAGAGATTAACGATGCAGAGCTCATCGAAGAGGCACAAAAACGTGGTGTCAATTCTCTTGAAGCGATGACCTATAAACATTTTCAAAAAGAGATGAACCTGATTAACAAAGCGTATTACGAAGTAATGACCGAAGGGGATAAAACAGGTCAACCCTTTACCTTCCCAATTCCGACCGTTAACATCACCGAAGATTTTGACTGGGATGGGGAAAATACCGAACTTCTCTTTGAGAATACGGCCAAAATCGGTTCCTCATACTTCCAAAACTTCATTGGAAGCCAATACGTCAGAGATGCCGATGGCAAGCTTGTTGAAAATCCAAAGGCTTATAAACCAGGTCATGTGCGCTCCATGTGCTGTCGTTTGCAACTCGATCTTAGAGAGCTTTTAAAACGTGGTGGTGGACTTTTCGGCAGCGCAGAGATGACAGGAAGCATTGGTGTTGTAACTTTAAATATGGCACGTCTTGGCTACCTTTATAAAGGCAATAAAAAAGAGTTGATGGAACGTTTTGAATACTTGATGGACCTTGCAAAATCCACACTCGAGAAAAAACGTGTGTTTGTGCAAGAGATGTACAATCGTGGGCTTTACCCGTATACGGCACGTTATTTGCCAGGATTTAACAGCCATTTCTCAACGATTGGCGTCAATGGTATCAATGAGATGATTCGCAATTTTACCGATGATAAACATAATATTGCCGATGCATATGGAATGGAATTTGCTCACGAAATCTTAGAATTTGTGCGCAACAAGATGGTCGCCTATCAAGAAGAGACCGGGAACCTCTATAACCTTGAAGCAACCCCAGCAGAGGGCACAACGTACCGTTTTGCGAAAGAAGATAAAAAACGCTACCCTGAGATCATCCAAGCAGGATCAGGAAAAAATGTGTATTACACCAACTCCTCTCAACTTCCTGCGAATTTTACCGATGATCCTTTTGAAGCATTGGATCTTCAAGATGACCTTCAATGCTCCTACACAGGGGGAACCGTTCTGCATCTTTATATGAAAGAGCGCATTAGTTCCAGTGAAGCGTGCAAGAAGTTGGTTAGAAACGTGATCACCAATTACCGTATGCCTTACCTTACCATCACACCGGTCTTTTCGGTGTGTGAGAAGCATGGCTACATCAGTGGTGAGCATGAATTTTGCCCTAAATGCGATGAAGAGTTAGTTGAACACTACAGAAAAGGAGAAGCATCATGAGTCAAACCGAAATTTTAGAGAAATTAAAAGAAAAACGTACCAAATGTATCGTTTATACCCGTGTTATGGGTTATCACAGACCCGTAGAGAGTTTTAATGTTGGGAAAACTGGCGAGCATAGAGAGCGCGTTCAATTTGTTGAAAAATGTCCTTGCCGATAAGGCAATTCATAGTATTACAAAATTTACGACGCTAGATTATCCCCATCATCTAGCGTCTATCTTTTGGTTCTCCAAATGCAATATGGCATGTCCATATTGCTACAATCCTCAAATTGTACGAGACAATGGAACTATTAGCCTCGAAACTGCCCTAGAATTTTTACAAAGCCGCCAAGGACGCCTCGATAGTGTTGTGTTAAGCGGTGGAGAGTGTACCCTTTATCCACATCTTGAACCTTTCTGTGAAGCAATCAAAGTATTAGGGTATAAAATTAAAATAGATACCAATGGTTCCCATCCAGAACTACTGACACGGTTAATTGCAAAAAAGCTTGTGGATTACATCGCGCTTGATTATAAAGCTCCGCTAGATCAGTATGAAACATTAACACATTACCGCCATATTGAGCGTTTTGAAGAGAGTTTAAAACTACTGATTCAAAGCGATATTTCCTTTGAAGTTCGTACAACACTACACAGTGATTTACTCACTCCCATGGACATTAACACCATCATAGAAGATTTACATGTAAAAGGTTATCGTGGAACCTATTACCTTCAAAATTATTTACATGTAGAGCCCACATTGGGTGAAACAAAAATGCAACAAAATCAGTTTGATTTGAGCCAGCTCAGCCCTCTCATACCTATAGAATTAAGAAATTTTTGATACAATCTTTTTAGATATTATTGTATTAGGAACGTCAATGGAGCGCAAAAAAATCTACAACCCCAACTCAGATGAAAGTCTTCAAGATCGTAAAATTTTTGGGGGAAACCCACACGGAATTTTAAATTTCACCAAAGCAAAATACTCATGGGCACTCAAACTTTGGGATATGATGGAAGCCAATACATGGTTTCCCAGAGAAGTCGACACCACTAAAGATGTTATCGACTATAATCGTAACTTAACTGATGCCGAAAAACGTATGTATGATCTTGTTTGGTCACAACTCATTAGCATGGATAGCTTTCAAACGAACAATTTAGCCGACAACATCAACCCCTACATCACAGCACCAGAGATTAATGCATGCCTTTCTCGCCAATCGTATGAAGAGGCAAATCACTCTAAATCTTATGCTGTTATGGCAGAAGCCATTTGTGACAACACGGACCTTATTTATGAGATGGAAAAACACGATGAGGTATTACGTCGCAAAAACGACTACATTTCAAGTGTTTACGAAGAGTTAGCGGGCGATGTGACGGATGAAAAACTTATTCTTGCAATGTTTGCCAATCAAATCCTAGAGGGCATCTACTTTTATTCTGGCTTTACGGCTATTTATGCGCTTGCAAGGGCTGGAAGAATGCTAGGAAGTGCGCAGATGATTCGCTTTATTCAACGCGATGAAATTACCCATCTTCTTATCTTTCAAAACATGATTAATTCAGCTCAAAAAGAATATCCAGAGCTTTTTACCACTGAACTTAAAGCCAAAGTTTATGAGATGTTCCAAAAAGCAGGTGATCTTGAAATTGAGTGGGGCAAATACATTACTAAAAATCAAATTATGGGCTTTACGGATGATATTATCGAAACCTACATTCACTATCTGATTGACGACCGTTTAACGGCAGTTGGCTTTGAAAAACTCTACAATGCCAAACATCCTATCAAATGGGTAGATGATTTTTCCAAATTTAATGATCAAAAAACAAATTTCTTTGAAGGCAATGTTTCTAATTACAGCAAAGGAAGTCTCTCATTCGATGATTTCTAACCCAATGCTCTGTGCGTTACAATTTGCCTATGAAGGTCGAAGCTTTGAGGAGAATTTTGAGACCCTTCAAGCACTCTTGGAACAAACACCTCAAAATAGTATTTCATTAGCACCAGAGCTCTGTTTAAGTGCCTACAGCTACGATAAAATGGAAGAAGCGGCAGAATTTACTACTGCCATACTTCCAAAACTCGCTAAACTCTCTGTAGGTAAAACATATGGACTTACATTGATTGAAAAAATTGATACAAAGTATGTCAATAACTTCAAGCTTTTTCATCACGGGAAACTCATTTATACACAATCAAAAGCAAAACTTTTTGCCCTAGGTGAAGAAGAACACTATTTTAGTGCAGGGAATATAGAAGAAATGAACTTCATTGAGATTAACGGAATAAAAATTGCTGTACTTATCTGCTTTGAACTTCGCTTTCCAAGTCTTTGGGAAAAGATCAAAGGGGCAGACCTTATTTTAGTACCTGCCTACTGGGGCAAACTTCGTAAAAAGCATTTTGAAGTGCTAACGACAGCGTTGGCAATTGCCAATCAAGCATATGTACTTTGTGCGAACAGTGCCGATGAAAGCATGGCTAAAAGCAGTGCTATCATCTCTCCATTTGGTGATGTCACCAGTGATGATAACCATAACCTGATAATGCATACCTTTGATTTTCATGAAATCAAAAAAATACGACGATATCTTGACATAGGATTAACCCATAATGCCGCAAACGGCTCAATTTAACACCAAAATTAGTTTTCAAAAACATAAAAAAATGGCAGATGAAATTGCCAAAATTTGTCCTATAAGTCCTAACGTTTATGATGCTTTTTGCCAAAGTGAACGTGAACTTTTTGTCCCACAAGGCATGAGTATGCACGCCTACAAACTCGATGCACTACCGCTTGTTGCAAACCAATGGATTAGCTCGCCTTTAACCGTAGCAAAAATGACAGAAGCCCTTACATGTAAAGGTGCTGATAGTGTTTTAGAAATTGGTTGCGGTAGTGGCTACCAAGCGCTTATTTTAAGTAAAGTTATCCGCCGAGTCTTTACCATTGAACGCATTGAAAGATTGCTTAAAGAGGCACGTGAACGCTTTAAAACATTAGGTATTACCAACATACACACGCGCTTTGATGATGGTCAAAATGGATGGAGAGAGTTTGCTCCCTACGATCGCATCCTTTTTTCAGCTTCAACGCCTGAAGTGCCACAGAAGCTTTTTGAACAGTTAAAAGTAGGGGGGATTTTGGTAGCTCCTATTGAAAAAGGGGATAAGCAAATTATTACCCGATTTATAAAAACGGAAGAGGGTATACGCAAAGAGGCATTAGATAACTGCCTCTTTGTCCCTGTAAAAGATGGTCGTGAATTTTAATATTTTTTTACGATCTGTTTGATCAAAAGCTGAGGTGTCACGAGCCCTCGATAATCATTGCGGGAAACCGTAAATAAAATATCGATGCGATCACCTTGCTTAGCTTTAATATCATAGTTAAAAAAGAGCGCTTCAAGGGCATTGCTCCCCTCTTGTAAAATAAGCTTTAAATGCTGCCCATCTTTACCAATCAAACGATCCACTTTGACGGCAATATTGCGTAGTAAAAAGCTTGGCTTAGGATTTTTTTGACCATAAGGCTCTTGGTTCTCTAGAATTTCCAATAACTCAAAATCAATTTGATCTGCACTAATTTCTCCTAAGAGATCATTATCTGCTTCCAGTGCCTCTTGCGTAAACTGACTGGATGCTTCCACCAAATTGATTCTAAATTGTTCTAAATGTTTAATTTCAATTGAAACACCTGCTGCTCCTTTATGCCCACCAAACCCAAGTAAAAGAGGCTCTTGCGAACGAATAAGCTCTAAGATATCCACATCGCCAATACCTCTCGCACTTCCTTTAGCCTTTTCATCTTTGATAGAAAAGACAATAGCAGGCTTTTTAAAGCGTTTAGAAAGCCTAGAAGCGACAATCCCGACGATACCCTCATGCCACTCCTCACCCCATGCAACGATGATATTTTCGTTCTCTTTGACATAAGGCAGTGTTGATTCGAAGAGGAGACGCTCTTCTTCTTTACGGGCTTCATTCAGAGAAACAATATAGTCAAGTTTTTGTAAAGCATCGTCAACATTTTTAGACTTTAAAAATTCATAGGAAAAAATTGCATCTTCCATCCGACCTGAACTATTAATCAAGGGTCCGATCAAAAATGAAATATCATCGCCTTCTAAAGTTTTCTTACCAAAATACTGTTTAATGGCCTCAAATGCAGCACGTTTTGAGTGATTAAGCTCAACAATACCTTTTTTAACCATCACACGGTTCATCCCTACAAGTTCCATCATATCTGCCATAATAGCGATACAAAGGAGGTCCAAGAAGTTAGAAAGATTATAGTCAACACCCAATTCTTCTTTGAGAGCAGCAACCAAATACCATGCTACCTGCGCACCACAAATTTCACAATGGGGAAAAGCGCAATCTTCTTGTTTGGGATTGACAATAGCATACGCATCAGGCAAAACAGAGGGGATACTATGGTGATCGGTAATGATCAAATCAATCCCTTGTTCTTTACAAATCTGAGCTGCTTCAATCGCAGAAATACCATTATCAACGGTGATAATCACATGAACATCAAGTTTTGCAACAATCTCCGGATTTAAACCATATCCATCCGTAAAACGATTGGGAATAATCAAGGAGTAATCAACCCCTAGATCATCAAAAAATTGGCTTAAAATAACTGAAGAGATGACACCATCCACATCATAATCGCCCACAATAGCAATACGTTCATGGTCACGCATTGCATCAGCAATACGTTTAGATGCCTTTGCAATATCTTTTAAAGAGGAGGGCTTAGGAATCTCGTTTAAACGGGTGCACTCGTCATTCTCAAACCTGCTTTGAAGAATCCGTTTTATCTCCTCTTTACTCAGTAACCTAGCCATTTTGGCGTTGTAACAAAGCCGCTTTTGCAAAACCTAAAATGGTTTTATTTGGGTTTGTTAAACGTGAGGTAAACTCAGGATGAAATTGAACTCCTAAAAACCATGGATGACCTTGAAGCTCAACCGCTTCAATTAAACCATTGCTCTCGCCACTGACGATAAGCCCCTCTTTTTCAAAGGCTTCACGGTACGCTGGATTTGCTTCATATCGATGACGATGACGCTCACGAATCACTTTAGCACCATCGTATACGGTTCTAAGCAATGAGTCTGGCTTTGTCTCACACTCATACCCGCCTAAACGCATTGTTCCACCCAATGGACTTTGGAATGTACGAAGCTGTTTTTGACCACTTGCATCCATGAAAGAGTCAATCAAATAGATGATAGGATTTTTACATGTAGGATTAAATTCAGCCGAATTAGCATCTTCAAGATGAAGCACATTACGTGCAAATTCAATCATTGCCAGTTGCATTCCAAGGCAAATTCCAAGATAAGGGATTTTATGTTCTCTTGCATAACGAATAGCGGCCATTTTACCCACAACGCCACGCTCGCCAAAACCACCTGCAACCAAGATACCATCAACATCGGAGAGAATCTCTTCACACCCTTTCTCTTCAATCATTTCAGAATCAACCCAACGAATTTTTACTTTCGCATTCAGGTTTGCTCCAGCGTGAATCAACGATTCAGTCAGTGATTTGTACGACTCTTTAAGATCAAGATATTTGCCAACAAAAGCGATCATTAACTCATCACGAGGGGCAATTACACGTTTAACCAAAATATCCCATTCATCCATATGTGGCGTCAAATCTCCAAGATCTAATGTCTCGGAGATAGGAACTAAAATATTTTCTTTGAGAAAACTAAGCGGTACTTGATAAATAGTCGTGGCATCTAAACACTCAATCACAGAATTACGTTCAACACCGCATGAGAAAGCAAGTTTGTTTTTAAGCTCTTTCGGAAGAGGGTATTCAGAGCGGCAAATCAACATATCGGGTGTGATACCAATACGGCGAAGTTCTTGAACAGAGTGTTGGGTTGGTTTGGTTTTAAGCTCACCCGCTGCTTTAATAAATGGAACGAGTGTGAGATGAATGTTCATTGCACGACGTTTTCCAAGCTCACTTTTCAAGGAACGAATTGCTTCTAGAAAGGGTAATCCTTCTATATCGCCAACCGTTCCACCGATCTCAACGATAAGAATATCTTGACCACGACCCGCTTCTTTAATACGGTTAGCAATTTCATCGACAATATGAGGAATCACTTGAATCGTTTTACCAAGATAATCCCCACGGCGCTCTTTTTCAATCACCGCAGAATAAACACGACCTGTTGTGAAGTTATTTGCTTGGGTAAGATTTTCATCCAAAAAACGCTCATAATGTCCAAGATCCAGATCCGTTTCTGCACCATCATCGGTGACAAAAACCTCTCCATGCTCTAACGGACTCATCGTGCCTGGATCAACGTTGATATAAGGATCTGCTTTAAGGATGCTGACTTTAAAGCCAACGTTTTTTAAAAGTGTGGAGATACTCGCCGCTGCTATGCCTTTACCAAGAGAGCTTAAAACACCTCCGGTAATAAAAATATACTTCGTTTCGTGATTAGACATACTCTTCCGCCTCATTATTATTTAATGGCGAGATTATAGCTAACATAAGCTAATAAAGGGTTTATCCTTAAGGCGATAATATAAATATAAAAGAGAGGCAAGCCCCTTATAGAGGGGTTAAGAGGCTTACATGTAAAAATTATAAAGTGTTATTTTGCTTTATCGTGGAAGTAATTGGTTGCTTCGACAAAGCCCTCAATAGAGCCACAATCAAAACGTCTTCCTGTAAATTTATACGCGATAACTTTACCTTGGCGCGCAAGTTCTAAAAGCGCATCCGTGATCTGAATTTCACCACCTTTACCAGGTTTTGTATTTTCAATCACTTCAAAAATCTCAGGCGTTAAAATATAACGACCGATGATGGCTAAATTGGTTGGTGCATCTTTTGGATCTGGTTTTTCAACCATATTTGAAACACGAAGAACTGACTCATTGCCATCAACAATTTTGCCATCAATAACACCATATTTATTTGTATCTTCTTTAGGAACTTCTTCAATGGCAACCACACAACAGCGGTATTTTTCATACACTTCGACCATCTGTTTTAGTACAGGATCATCATCGTTATTGTCACACAAGTCATCTGCCAAAATAACCGCAAATGGTTCATCGCCAATCAATGTTTTACCCGTCAGAATTGCATGGCCCAATCCCTTCATCTCTACTTGTCTGGTATAACTGAATGTACAATTATCAATTAAATTTCTAATTTCAGTAAGGTAACTCTCTTTTGATGTGCCCTTAATTTGGTGTTCCAATTCATAACTGACATCAAAATGATCTTCAATAGCTCTTTTACCACGTCCTGTAACAATTGCCATTGTATCGATGCCCGCACTGACTGCCTCTTCGACACCATATTGAATCAATGGTTTCGTAAGAACAGGTAACATCTCTTTAGGCATCGCTTTTGTTGCCGGTAAGAACCTTGTACCATAACCCGCTGCAGGGAAAAGACATTTTTTTACAGATTTTAAACTATTAATTTTGCTATATTTTGAGATACTTGACACTGTATCGCTCCTGAGGTTTTAAATGTGCAATTTTATCTTAATTTTGCTCTTTTTCCTATGAGGTATCACTATAGACCTCTTAAAACAATCTTCCATGAGCTTTATTTTTTCATGTTATCATCATTACAATGTATATTTTATAGCATAGCGTTAATACATATTTTCACGGTATATCACTAAAAAGAATTATTCAGTATATCAACAAAATCCGCTTTAAACTTATATTTAACTTAATTTATATTTTTAGTATTATTAATTTAATTAAAAATAAAGTGTAAAAACGTTACTATTTTTTTATAAAAAGAAATTATTTTTAATTAATTTATTTTTAATTAAGTTTTATTAACGTATAATTCCGAAAACAAAAAAGGAGCTACCAAGATGAAAAAGTTAAGTATTGTAAAAGTTGGATTGGCTATGACTCTTCTAAATGCTGTTTTATTTGCTGCTGGCTTTGTCTATTTAGCCCAAACACAATCACTATAATATACTGAAAGTTAATTCTTATAAAAGAAGTTGATTGGCAAATTTTACCAATTGACTTCTTTTATGCGATACTAGAAGATACTCTATAATGTATCTTCTTTCAATATTTCACGCATTTTACGTTCCATCCGCTTTTCAAATGCTTCATTGGAAGGGGAATCTTCACAGGCAAATTTGGCTTTGCCATAAAGGACACATCCTTTGTCTCCTGGATCACACTCTTTTTTGATAATATCACAAACGCCTTCGACATCATGAGGGCACGTCCAACCACCTTGGTTCATGAAAAATCCTTACATGTAATGTTTTGCAAGCACACTCACACCACCCACAATGAACTGCACCGCAATTGCTCCTACGATGAGTCCCATTAAACGGCTGACAATTTTTTGCCCAGTTATCCCTAAATAATGGCGGATATAGATACTATTTTTAAAAGCAAGATAAACACTTAGAGCTACAATTAAATAAGCAATAATAAGTGCTGCAAGAGAAATAACACCCTCACTATGCCCACGTAGAATAATAATCGTCGCAAAAATACCAGGGCCGAAAGTAATAGGAATACCTAAAGGTATCACCGAAAACTCATCGTTTTTGATTGCCTCTTCGCGCTCTTCTTCGGTTTGATTTTTGGACTCTATTGAGCCTTGAACCATTTTAATGGCAGTAAGCAACAAAATAATTCCACCCATCACTTTAAGTGAATCAATTTCGATACCAAAAAGATTGAGCAAAAAATTACCCGTAAGTAAAACCACAAAAAAAGCCACTATGATAGTCATTGTCGCTTTCCAAGCAATCTTATTAATATGCTCTTTGGTTGTGCTTTGAGGTAGGAGTGAGAGCATAATCGCACTCACTCCTAAAGGATCTACAATTGCCATCATGGTAATGGTATGTTGCAATAATAAATTAAAAAAATCTGCCATTACGCCTCTTCAGTACGTAAAACGGCACCACTACTTGCATTGGTCACCAGTTGGCGATATTGTTTCAACCAACTGCCATGAATGGTTTTCACGTTAGGTTTAAACGTGGCTTTACGACGCGCAAGTTCATCTTCATCAATCAACGCTTCAATCGTATAGGCATCAACATCAATCTGTATAGTATCTCCATCGTGCAAAAGACCTATCAATCCACCCTCTGCTGCCTCTGGGCTCACATGACCAATACTAAGACCTCTGGTAGCGCCTGAAAAACGTCCGTCAGTAATCAGTGCAACATCCGCACCCAGTCCCATTCCCATAATTAAACTTGTAGGAGAGAGCATCTCTTGCATACCTGGACCACCTCGAGGACCTTCGTAACGGATAACGACCACATTACCTTTTGTGACTTTTCCACCCACAATACCCGCAAGCGCTTCTTGTTGTGAGTCAAAACAGACCGCTTTACCGATGAATTGACGACCCCCTACAATACCAGCCGTTTTAATAACACACCCTTCTTCAGCCAAATTACCAAATAAGATGGCAAGTCCACCCACTTTTGAGTAAGGATTCTCAAGGGTATGAATGATGGTGGTGTCTTTAATCTCCGCATTGGCAATGCGCTCACCAATGGTTTCACCTGTCACCGTTAGGTTATCTAAGTACAAAATGCCATTATCGCGTCTGCTGACCTCTTTCATCACAGCATTCATGCCCCCCGCACGGTTGATGTCTTCCATATGAACCGTTGAGAGAGAAGGGGAGATTTTAGCGATATGCGAAACATTTTTGCTGATCTCATTGATGTCTTTAATCGCAAATTTCACACCTGCTTCTTTAGCAATCGCCAACATGTGTAAAACGGTATTGGAACTTCCACCCATTGCCATATCAATCGCAAACGCATTACGTACGGCTTTTTCATTAAGAATATTACGGATTTTAAAGCGATCGTCAATGGCGATTTCACAGATACGTTTTGCCGCAGCACGTAAAAGTACCTCACGCTCAGGGGTCAAAGCGGGGATTGTACCATTGCCAGGAAGGGCTATACCCATGGCTTCCATGAGGGTATTCATACTATTAGCTGTAAACATTCCTGAACAGCTACCACCACTTGGACAGGCGTTACACTCAATATCGGTGAGTTGTGCTTCGGTAATATCCCCTTTTTCAAACTTACCAACCGCTTCAAAGGCAGAATTTAAATCAAGTGGGGACCCTTCTTTAGTATACCCTTTTTTCATTGGGCCACCACTGACAAAGACCGTTGGAACATTGACACGAAGTGCTCCCATGATCATTCCTGGAACAATCTTATCGCAGTTTGGGATACAAATCATCGCATCAAGCATGTGTGCATTCATCATAGTCTCAATAGAGTTCGCAATCAACTCACGACTAGGAAGAGAATAGAGCATACCATCGTGCCCCATTGCAATACCATCATCCACACCAATCGTATTGAACTCAAACGGCACACAACCGTTCTTGCGAATCTCATCTTTAATGATGACACCATACTCATGTAAAAAGAAGTGCCCTGGAATAATATCAATATAAGAGTTCGCTACTCCAATAAATGGTTTATTAAAATCTTCATCTTTTAAACCTGTCGCTCGAAACAAACTTCGATGTGGCGCTCTGTTGTACCCTTTTTTGACTTGATCACTACGCATCAATTATTCCTTAAAAATTTTTTTTGATTATAGCAAAACCGCTCTAAAAAAGCTTACATGTAAAGAATTTAGTCCATAACACTTTACATTCTAAAAAAAAACTGCTATACTCTCATCTCTTTTTTAGATGCGGGAATAGCTCAGTGGTAGAGCACGACCTTGCCAAGGTCGGGGTCGCGAGTTCGAACCTCGTTTCCCGCTCCATTTAGTTTTTTTTAAAAAAGAAACGCGTTGCCCGGATGGCGAAACTGGTAGACGCAAGGGACTTAAAATCCCTCGCCCGTTTGGGTGTGCCGGTTCAAATCCGGCTCCGGGCACCACCTCGATATAGAGAAATACGGTGGCGATATAGCCAAGCGGTAAGGCATGGGCCTGCAAAGCCTTGATCCCCGGTTCAAATCCGGGTGTCGCCTCCACCTTTGTATTATGTATCATCTACAAACTTTCTGTCGGGAGATGGCAGAGCGGCTTAATGCGGCGGTCTTGAAAACCGTTGAGGGTAATACCTCCGGGGGTTCAAATCCCTCTCTCCCGGCCACTTCATACTAAAATCCCTACACTACAAACTTTATTCAACTACTAATTTTTTAAAGTAGCCAACGAGTAGCTACTTTAATCTAACTCAAACGTTTACAATTTCCACTTTGATCGATTTAAAGGCCGCTGTTAAAATAAGTTCATCACATCTATCGCCAAAAAGGTTATTGATCTTTGAGGTTGCGTGATGAAACGTGCAAAAAAGCGTTTTGGGTTGCACTTTGTCTGTCAATTTCACCACCAGTGGCGCGCTTTGACCATACTGGGTTTTTAAAATCACTTTTTCACTGCTAAAATCAGCCGCATCGTTTTCATTCACCAAAAGAATCGTTTCATCATAACGTTTGTTGAGTTTTTCACAACGACTGGTTTGAGAAGCATTATTGTACTGTGCCAGTGTTCTGCCTGTCGTGAGATGATAACCAGAGAGTCGTTTTTCACTCAGTTCTTGCACCATGCCTCTGAGTTCGTATTGATGGTAATGAAATCTACCATAACCATCTTCCGTTCGAAAGTCCAGTTGATGCAACACAGGTGTATCTTCGGTGTGCACAGGCCATTGGAGTCCACGAACGCGGTGACGCTCAAGCCTGTTGTAACTTGCCCCTGAAAAACGTCTATGCGCCACTTCTCGCACTTCATCCCAAATCTGTTTAGAATCTTCGTACCTGTAACGTCCGCTCAGTTTATTCTCAATCATCTGGATGACTTCCCAATCATCGGGCAAGTCCGATTTGACGAGCGGTTGAGAAAGGTGAAGGCGGCGCATCGCATTGACATACACGCCTGTTTTTTCATACGCTGATTTTACACCAATCACAATGTCTGCACGTTTGGCGATTTCTGTCATAAAAAGCTCTTGCACGAAAATAAAATCCAGTGTATCAAGTGCCGCATTGACTTTATTCGTATTGGGATGCACATGCGTTAAGTCTTCACCCATGTTGATCACGGCTTTAATGCGCCCTTCGAACATCGCCTCCACGAGTTGCGGTGTCATCAGTCCTATCTCTTTAGGTTCTTGATAGTCGGGAGCATAGTAAGGAAGCATCCCCATATCACACGCCCCTTGGACATTATTTTGTCCACGAAGTGGCATCAAACCTGCTCCAACTTTGCCAATATTGCCCGTCATCAGTGAAAGATGCGTAATTGCAATGACCGCATATGAGCCATCAATGTGCTCGGTAATGCCAAGCCCCCAGAAAATCATCGACTTTTTCAGAGCATATTCACGCGCAACTTTTGGGATCAATTTACTTAAGTATTCATACCCTTCGATATTTTCAAAATACTTTGGATTGGCAAAAGGGTCGCTCAATATTTTCTCTTTAAAAGCGTCAAATCCAAGCGTACGATCTTTCAAAAAATCCTCATCATAAAGCTCTTCAGTGATAATCACATACGCCATCATATTTAAAATGAGTAAATTCGCTTCATGGGGAATAATGCCCTTGTACTTAGCAAAACGGTGCAAGGTAATTTCGCGCACATCAAACACGGCTAAATTGTCATGCTTTGTTGCCATGTCGACAATACGATTAGAGATAATCGGATGCGCTTCCGTGGTATTGGAGCCAATCACGATTATAAATTCTGTTTGATAAATATCGTTGTACGGATTCGTTGCCGCACCTTCTCCGATGGTTGTGCGCATCCCTTTAAGGCTTGGAGAGTGGCAAATGCGCGCGCAGTTGTCGACATGTGGAGAGTTCAACGTATGACGGGTAAACTTTTGAAGCAGGTAAGAGCTTTCACATGAGGTTCGCGCTCCTCCGATGGAACAGACACTTTTTTGCCCATATTGTGCTTGAATTTCAGCCAGTTTCATCGCTGCTGCTGTGGTGGCTGCATCCAGTGTGGTTTCACACCATATCTCATCCAACTCGTTTACATGTAAAGCGATTGCTTCGTGAATTTTAGGGTTTTTGGCTAAAAAACTCTTGCGAATACGTGGAATTCTCAGGCGATCGGGTGCGTTAACAAACTCAAAACCATATTTGCCTTTGATACACAATTTTCCCTCAGACACCACACCATCAGGGTGAGCAAAAATGCTTTGAATCGTGTTGTCTTTGACATTGGCAGCAATGTCACACCCCACACCACAATAGGTACAAACGCTGTCGATTACTTCAACATGTTCCATCTTTATTCACCTTTGGTATAGAAAAAATCTCCATGAACAGACTCATTTTTGATTTTTTTAATAGCGCTTGCTTTAAGTGCTTCATAACGTGCAACATCTATTTTTTGCTCACTCATTGTTGCGTTTTTATCTTTGCCAGAAACTTCCGCATTGAGCACTTCACACTCTTTTTTAGTCAATCTCTTTTTGAGAAGTAGTGCCAACTCTTCATCGCTTTTGGTGAGCGGACGCTTGTCGCCCATGACCATTAAAATGATTTTTCTAGCTTCAAATTCGTTTAATTTCATGTTGCCCTCTTCAAGTTATTGCGCGTATTATAGCCTAACGAAACTTTTGCTATACTCACCTTTATTTGTTACATAAAGGTTGACCATGATTATTTACATTCACGGATTTGGATCTAGCGGAGAGGCGAGTAAAGCGAAGTTGCTTCGTGCCTATTGCCAAGAAAATGGCATACGTTTCATTGCACCATCCTTGCCTACCATTCCCGATCTTGCGATTAAAACGCTCAGTGAACTCATCGAATCTTATCAAGATAATGAGCCTGTTTATCTGATGGGTTCATCACTCGGTGGGTATTATGCACTTTATCTGAGTGATAAATATAACCTCAAAACGGTACTCATTAACCCTGCGGTAAATGCTCCTGAAACGCTTCAGAGAGCTATTGGGCATGGAGTCAATTACTACGACAATAGCGCGTATGAATGGAATGAGTCGCATCTGGACATGCTTGAGAGTTATGAAATTGAAGAGCCCAATCTTGAGAATATTTTACTGCTTTTGCAAAAAGGTGATGAGGTCTTAGACTACGAAGAGGCGCTTGATGTTTTAGAAGGCTCAAAGATAATAGTAGAAGAGGGTGGCAATCACAGCTTTGAAGGGCTGGATCGCCATTTTGAGACTATTCAACGTTTTTTCGGCGTCGCTTTAAAATTGTAATATTATTGAGCATTTTAACGGCAAAAAGGGTTAAAACTGTTCCTAGGATGATAAAAAGATCCACTTTCTCGTCTAAGAAAATGGCACTGAGTCCTATCGCTGAAAACGGTACCAGAAAGACAAAGGAACTCACTTCGGCGGCACCTAATTTTTCAATGCCTAAAAAGAAAATGGTATTGGCAAACGTAGAAGCCGCTAAGGAGATCAAAATCGTGTTGATCCAAAAAATACCATCAAATGTTTCAAAAGGCATGGCACGCACATCCACAAATAAAGCCCAATCCAGCGCAACCGTGACAATATACATGTAAAAAGTAAAGACAATCGGTGAAATCTTTGTTGACTTAGAGCTGACAATCGTCAAAACTGCCCATAAAATGGCGGCTAGTAAAAAGTACAAATTGTGAATTACCAAAATATGCGCTAGATCAAATGTCCAAATATGCAACATTGTTAAAACACCCACTGCCCCTAAACCAAGCGCAAACAGATCTTTTGAGCTGACTTTTTTAACACCCATCAACGCCAGAAAAACAAACGTTAAAATAGGAATCATCGTGGTGACCATCGCCCCACCCAATGAAGCCGTACCAAACTTCGTTCCAAGGTAATAATACTTGTTGTAAAAAATCAATGCTAATGCAGCCAACACCACCAATCCAAAGCTTTTGAGGTCGATTTTGAATGAATGCTTCAGCCATACAATAATAGGAACCATCGTAATCGCTGTGATGCCAAAACGTAGAAAAATCATATCAAACGCACTGACATAGTGTCCTAAAACTTTCACATTGACCCATGAGCCACCCCATGCAACCATTGAAAGGAAGAGTAAAAAGAAGAAAAAATTTTTATGTGCCATCATAACTCCTTGGCACGAAGTTTACACAATTTAAGATTATTTATATAGAATAAAATTGCTTTTTTGAAGCAGTGTCTTTGGCGAATAGCCGTAAATTTTGCGAAACGAGCGAATGAAATGCGACTGATCACTAAAGCCTGCTTGTAAAGCAACTTGGGAAAGCGATTCGCCCTTAATTACAAGTGTTTTGGCTCTGCAAACACGCCCTGCGATGATGTATTGGTGTGGGGTAAGTCCCGTGTGGTTTTTAAAAAGCCTTAGGAAATGGTATTTACTGACATTGGCGGTTGAGGCAAGCGTGTCTAAGCTAATGTCCGATTCAATATTTTCATGGATGTATTCTATAACCATTGACATCGCTTTAGGATCTTTACATGTAAAAGGATACAAAGTGGCTTTTCGCGCATAATGCACTATAAGGTAGGAAAGCGCATCAATGAGTTTGGACTCTAAAAGCATTGGCTCTTCATGGGCATAAACTGTTTGAAAAAAGGCCATCAAGCGTCTAAAGAGTTCATCATCATCAATGATATGTTTCTCAAAAATTGGCATCTTTTTCTCGCCATACATCTGCTCGTAAAGCGTACTTAAAAGCTCCACACTGGGATAAAAGTTGGTGTATTGCCACGCATATGAATCCCCACCATGAATTTCACCCGGATTAATAATCCGAGTCGTACGCTCATAGGCTTGGGTAATTTTATGTTCATGCAACGACTTAAACATACCATGATGCGTTATACCAATAGCGTAGGTATCGTGAAAATGGCATGAAAAGGTATTGGTCAAATGAGCAATATTTTCAAATGCTGTGTCACTGAGTAAAGAGGGTTTCATGGTTTTAGTATAACGCAATTTTGCGCGTCGCAATAGAACAAAATTGCGCTTTTAATAGCGTGTAAATTTAACCGCTTGGGCTTTGCCTTCGATGCCGCTCACACGATTCCATGAAGCGCCAAGTTTCGTGTAACGTACATAAATCAGTGCGTCAGCCCCTTTTTTGGCAGCTTCTTCTTTCAGTTTTGCCTCAACTTGCTCTTTCGTTGGCTCTTCACCCCATGGATTAAGTTTAGTCAGCGTCACACTCACTTCACCAAGGCTGACATAAGGTCGATCGGTAATGTCAAGATCATAAAGAAGCACTTGTGTAGGTAAGGTACTTTTAATCTCTGAAGCGACAGGAGCAGGTGTCTCAGGTGCTTTTTGACTCCAAAAATTGAAGTTCAGACCGATGGTAGAACATCCTGAAAAAAAGCCTAAACATATTAGCATCGCTACCCATTGTTTCATCGTTTACTCCTTAAAAATTAGACAAAGTTTACCATAAAAAAAGATTAGATCGTTTTTGCATGTAAGCTTTTAATCTTCCACAAAATAACCATGCGCACTAAAAAAATACCACTGAGTAGCCCATAGCACAAACTAACACTCAAAATAAACCATGGCTCGAAGACAATGGCTAATTCTCTAGCAAGCGCTACACCTACTGCAAATTTAAGCCAAAAAATGACCATTATCAAAGCTAACCAAAGCCAACTCCCCTTAATCGCAAAAGCGTTATATTCTTCCATGAAAACCACATTGTAAAAAGCTCTTATACGAATTCCTAGTGCCATCATCACCATCATTCCTAGACTCCATGATATAACCCCAATACTCATGCCAAATGCTGAGGCAATACCATATATGGAGAAGATTATCATCATGCAAGGCAGCATAAACGCACGCACATAAGAAACCTTACGATCACGACTTTGCATCCAACCTAAAATGAGTAACACACCAAAGAGCAGATAAACCCACAAGGGAGTATGCGTTAAAATTGCAAGCGCCATGATGATTCCTTTTTGTATAACCTATTAGCCATTTTATCATATAATACACTTTCATAAAGGAGGCGCCGTGCAAAACGTACTCTTAGAAATTGCCAAACAGGCGATCAGTGACAGCTTTAACCATACATCCACTTTGAATCCAAAAGCTTTAGTGCAAGCACATCCTGAATTTTCAACTCCTAAAGCTACTTTTGTAACACTCACCCTTGATGGTCAACTGCGTGGCTGTATCGGCTCACTCATAGCCCATAGACCCCTTCTAGATGACCTTATACATAACGCCAAAGCAGCTGCTTTTGATGACCCGCGTTTCTATCCGCTCAGTCCCGAAGAGTTTTTACATGTAAAGATTGAAATCTCTCTTTTGAGTGAACCACAGCCCATCCTATATGAAAATATCGACGACCTCAAACGTAAAGTTACGATGGGAATAGATGGCATTATTCTTCAAAAAGGGTCTCGAAAAGCAACTTTTTTACCCCAAGTGTGGGAGCAACTTCCAACCTTTGAACTCTTTTTTTCACATCTATGCCAAAAAGCGGGGTTAGCACCTGATTGCTTGGAAAGCCACCCTGAGATCTGGTATTACAGGGTTGAAAAGGTGAAATAATGCACTATTTTAAGACTGAAGGCTCACGTCTGGTTTGCTTACTCTGTGCGCACTACTGTCATCTAAAAGAGGGACAAATAGGCATCTGCGGTGTCAATCAAAATGTCGATGGAACTATCAAAAACCTTGTCTATGGCCATCCCGTAGCCATGCACATTGATCCTGTGGAGAAAAAACCGCTCTACCACTTTTTGCCCGACACCAGAGCCTTTTCGATCGGAACGATTGGTTGTAATTTCAAATGTCCTTTTTGTCAAAACTGGAGTATTTCGCAAGAAAAATCTTTACATGTAAAAGAGTATTTTGCCCCTCAACAGATTATCGAAATGGCACTCAAATACGAATGTGCCTCCATCGCCTACACGTATAACGAACCCACCATCTTCTATCCCTATGCTAAAGATATCGCGATTTTGGCTCATGAAAAAGGAATGAAAAATATCTTCGTTACCAATGGTTTTGAATCCAGCGAAGTGATTGATGATATGGTAGGCATCATTGATGCGGCGAATATTGATCTCAAATCCTTCAACCACGACTACTACAAAAAAGAGCTCGGAGGAGGGCTTGAAACCATCTTGGAAAACCTCAAGCATTTCAAACGTAATGGCATCTGGATCGAGATTACCACACTTATCGTCCCCACCAAAAATGACTCCGATGAGGAATTAAATTCTATTGCTTCCTTTATTGCCAAAGAGCTTGGCGGTGAGACACCATGGCATATCAGTGCCTTCCATCCCGATTACCATGAACAAGGGCTTCCTTCAACTTCCATTGAAACGCTTAAACGTGCCGAAACACTTGGCAAAAATGCAGGACTTAAACACATCTATATTGGAAATGTCGGGCTTGAAAACCCTACGAGATGCGTTACATGTAATGCTATTTTGATCACACGAAAACGCTTTGAAGTGACGGAAAACTATCTCGTAGATGGATGCTGCCCAAAATGCAATACTAAACTCACAGGAGTTTTTGATGAATAAACACCGTAAAGCTGCCGTTGCTGGGATGTTTTACCCTGACGTCTGCAGTGAAATAAAACATATGTTCGACCATTTTGATAAAGCGATGCCCAACATAGCACTCGATGTTATACCCCGTGCGCTTATTGTCCCTCATGCAGGCTACATTTACAGTGGCTACACTGCCAATCTTGCCTACCACTACACTGCATCCAAATGCTCCGATATTGAGCGTGTAGTCGTCATTGGTCCTAGCCATCGTATCTACGTAGCTGGAGCTTCCATTGCTCTTTTGGAGGCATACCACACACCGTGCGGCGAAATAGAAATCGACCTCGCATTCAGTTATGCCCTTAAACGAAAGTTTGCCTTTTTAGACTTCCACCCCATGGCACACGAAGAGCACTCCACAGAAGTGCAAATGCCTTTTATTCGACAGTATTTCAAACAAGCCAAAGTCGTTGAAATCGTCTACGGTGACATCTCTCACAGCGAGCTCTCTTCACTGATTGACGAAGTGCTAAGCGATGAAAAAACACTGGTAGTTATCAGCACCGATCTCAGCCATTTTTACACGGAAGAGGAAGCCAACAAACTTGACCATACGTGCATAGAAGCCATTTCGCATCTTGATCTCCATGCACTCACTCATGGTTGCGAAGCGTGCGGCATCACAGGTGTCAAAGCGATGGTTCAAAGCGCACTTTCACACAACTTTCAAGCCCATTTTTTAGACTACCGCACCAGTTATGCGCGCAGTAAAGACGCAAGCCGTGTGGTTGGCTATGCGTCGTTTGTGATTGGTTAAAAAGTAGACGCTAATTGCTTAGGTTAATTTTTTTGCTGTTAGGGGTGTGCTATACTTTCTCATCTATTTAAAAGGCTACTTATGCAACCCAAAAAAGATTATTTTCATGAAAAATCAAAACTATATGAAAACGAAGCGGCACGCACAAACAATGTTAAAAACATTGGCGAAGCTATTTTAGAAAGACTCACCTACGATAAAACAACAACCCATGTGATGGATTTTGGCTCTGGCACAGGGCTTTTGACCGAACAAATCGCTCCCTTTGTGCGTAAAATGACAACCATCGACATCTCGCCTTCGATGAACGAAGCACTTCGTGCCAAAAAAGAACACCTGCCGTGTGAACTTGAGATGCTTGAAATCGACTTGGTAAGTACGGAGATTGATGCAACATTTGATGGCATCATCTCTTCCATGACGATTCATCACGTCGAAGATGTGCAAGCACTTTTTCACACATTTTACCGCTTGCTCAATAGTGGCGGAACCATTGCACTGGCGGATTTGGATAAGGAAGATGGCACATTTCACACCGAAGATATGGGCGTATTTCACTTTGGATTTGACCAAGAAGAGTTTGCCGCATGGGCTCAAAAAGCAGGGTTTGAAGATGTGAACATCGAAATCGTCAGCGTGGCAAAAAAACCTTACGGGGACTACCCCATCTTTTTACTGACGGGGCGCAAACGCTAGGGATTTTCTTAGCAAAATCTTTACATGTAAAATCGTTTTTCTAAACAATCGGCACGTAAATCTCAGTCCGCAAGTTCTCAGGTTTCGTGCGCCTTGGGTCGCGGTTGAGGTATTTTTCAAACAAAGGTGCATCACGAAGCCCGACCCCATCGCTCACCACCCAATCCATGATCTGCGCGTAGGTTGCTCCCAGATTTTCATACGCTCCTTTGTGCAAAAACACCGCACAATTTCCGTCCTCAAGCACTTTTTTAAAAACTTCACCTTTCGTCTCAATGCTTTCATCTTCGCAGGTAATGCACGCATCGTAACGCAGTAAATTTTGCTCGACAAGGCTTGGGTTATCATGCCCAACACCAAAGTGCATCGTCTCTTTGCCCATAATATTTTTATGAAACTTTATCTTTTGCTCATACGCAAACGCCATCAAGACACTCCATGCCTCGCACGAAGAGGTTTCATACGCTCCCGTTCTTCTCACGTAAAAAACACTCAAAGGCTTAAAATCGACCATCGTAGGTTTTAGCATCACAACTCCTTTGTTCGCTTTAAGCATCGCCGCATACATGCGCGGACTCACACCAAAACGGTTTTTGAACGCTTTGCTAAATGAGGCATTGGTCTCAAACCCACACGAGAGCGCTACATCGGTGATCTTAGGCTCAGTTTTGAGCTTCCACGCCGAATAAACGAGCCTCACCCGAGCGATAAAATCGCCGATGTTTTCTCCCGTCACAGCTTTGAAAATACGATGAAAATGGTACTTTGAAAACCCTGCAATGCGTGAAAGCTCCTCAAGACTCAGCTCTTTGTCCGCATTTTGCTCGATGTAAAAAACAACTTTATACACCAAGCGAACGTAATCCTCTCGCGTACTCTCTTTTTTCATCGCACCTCTTTTGCTTTGCGTTTGGGGTATTGTAGAAAAATCGGAGAATTAAAACTACTCCGATATTGCTAAGTTTTAGATTTTAGAAGACAAAAAAGGTCATCATACTTTGTTTTATCTGACTTACCAAGAAAGTTTTTTTTGATGTATCCTATTTTCTTGGTTAGTTCTTCTTTATTTTTGGCATCAGAATTAATAATTTTTTCATTTAAAAAATTTATAAATTTATCATCACTATACAATGACTTGATTTGATTCAGTTTTTCTTCTAAATCTTTGTAAAAATCTGGTATTTTTATTGCATGATAATTTGATAAATTAAGTAATGTCTCAAAATTTGCTTCTGATTTAATCAAATGCATATATTCATTTAAAGGTATTTTTTCATTAGTTATCATGTCGCAGAGTGTTTCTAAGTCTAGTAATAATAAAAGCGCTTGTAGTTCATCATTAACACCAAAATACCTACCATGTGCTACCTTATTTCTTATAATAGGAAATCTAAATGCGAAATACTCATACGAATATGCAAGCCGCTCATCATCTTTGTCTCTTAGTTTCTTTAATTTATCATTTAAAGATGCGATATTTAATTCTTTTTCATTAAGACCAACTAATATACAATAATCATGAAAGAGCCCTTCTATTTGGAGAGGCAACATATGATTTACCGATATAAAATCATTATTTTCAAAATGCCTAAATATCGTTTTGAGAATTTCTTTTCTTTCGTTCATAATGTGGTTTATTTCAATTAAATTTTCAAATTTATTTACTAATTCTCTATCTTGTATATATTCTTTTATACAGTCAAAAAATTCTTCTGTCTTGCCATCTTTGTGCAATTGATTTATTTCTCTGTGGGTTGAAACTGGTAAATCCATCATTTTATTATTCAATTCAGAAAAATCATCTATATCATAAACATCTAAAAATGCAAAAATAGTCTTTTTATGGTTGTGATATGGATACATTTTAGAACCAAACAATTTTAAAAGCCCAGCACCCAAAAAATTAGGAAACAATTCTTTTTTACATTCTTGATAAGCTACTCTATGAATATCATTTATCAAAAAATCAATAATTTCTTCTTTGGCTTTTTTATTTTTTTCAATATAAAATTCAATATGCAACTTTTTATATCTATCTTCAACCTCTAAATAACCTTTATCATTTTTTTGTTCATCTATCATAAATATCATCTTGGTTAATTTTTCAACGGTATTGGTTATTTCTTGCAAATCATTTGATACCTGCTGATACATTTCAAATAGTTTTGATTTTGGAGCAGATACAAGATCTAAATATTCATTAGCAACATATTCATAAAAGGTTTTACTCTCTTTTGGACAATCTTCATCTTCAAAAATGATTTTGAATGAAACTAAAATATCTTGAAAATTACTTTTCCACACATCTATATCCAAAAAATCGCTCAAAAGATGTTTCGATAATTGTTCAAGTGATGATTCGTAGAAAAAAGGTCTATGTGTAAACGTATCAATATATTTCTTTTTACATTTAAAAAATTCTCCTACCGTTGCATTTATATATTGTTTGCAACATGGAATAACTTTCATCTCTTCCCCTCAATATGCTCTATCAACTCCTCGATCACATCGATATAATCCTGCGCATTTCCACTCGCTTTTGCAGCCAAGATAGCACCCTCAATGGTCGAAGTGATGAAAAGAGCCAGTTTGGTCGTATCGCACGGTTTCATCTCGTGTACTTCGATGGCTTTGTCCAAAATGGCTTTGATGTTAGCACGAAATGCGCCGTAGATGGACTTCATCAACGTATTAAAATCTTCGTCGATGTTGGACATCTCCTGCACGACGTTGGCGATGGGGCAACCGCGTTTAAAGTCGCGTGCGGACGTGTCGCGGAGGCGTGTGTAAAACTCTTCTAACAAGCCGCTGGTATAGGTTTCAACATAGCGGTATTTTTCCATATTTCGCTTGAGTATCGTCTCTTCGATGGCAGCCAAAGCCATCTCTTTTTTATTGGCAAAAAAATGGTACATGGAGCCTTTATGCACACCCGCTTTGGCCAAGATGTCAGCCAGAGAAGCCCCTTGATAACCGTGTGAAAAAATTTCGTCAAATGCTGCATAAATGAGTTTATCGCGTGTATTTTCCATCGTATAGTCCTTATATTTCTAGAGCACATTATAGCACAGTTTCCCAGCACTTGACTATTTGGTCAATTTTCGTTAGAATGCCACTTGACCAAACAGTCAAGGAGATTTTATGAAGCGTGCTCTTATTGTTATCGACGTGCAAAATGAGTATTTTGACGGTGGTGCATTGCCCATCAGCTACCCACCTCATAGTTTTGAGAATATCAAAACAGCCATTTCCGAAGCACAAAAAGCAGATGTTATAGTTGTTTTTGTGCAACATACAAGTCTTAAGAAAGAGGCAGGAGTCTTTGTTCAAGGCAGCAACATGTGGGAATTGCACGATGAGATTAAGTCGTTAAAACCTGACCTCTATATTGAGAAAAATCATGCAAGCTCTTTTGTCGGAACGGATTTAAACTACAGGCTAAGAGCGCTTGGCATCGATACGGTTACTATCGTGGGGTATATGACACAAAACTGTTGCGATGCCACGGCACGTGACGCTTCACAGCTTGGGTTTAACGTCGAGTTTTTAAGCGACGCCAATGGAACACTTGCTTTTTCCAACAATGCAGGCGAAGTGAGTGCAGAAGAGTTGCACAGAGCATTTTTGGTCGCTCAGGCTTTTGGATTTAGTCGCGTCTTGAACCTCAATGAGTGGATACCATTACTTAAAAAGGATTAACAGATGAAAATCGTTTTTTTAGATGCTCAAACCATGGGAAAAGATATGGACCTAAGCCTCTTTGAATCCTTTGGAGAGTTTCACACATATGAAACCACTTCACCCTCAGAGTGTGCTTTGCATATCGCAGATGCCAACATCGTTCTTACCAACAAAGTTGTGATTGACAAAGCGGCGATGGACGCATGTCCAAATCTACAACTCATTTGCGTCACCGCCACAGGAACGAACAATGTTGACTTAGTCTATGCGAGTGAAAAAGGCATTGTGGTCAAAAATGTTGCAGGCTACTCAACCGCATCTGTTGCCCAGACAACGATCATGCTAGCCCTGAGCCTCATTAGTCATTGTCGCTATTATGATGACTTTGTCAAAAAAGGCGGCTGGGTCGAAGCACCAACGTTTACGCATATAGAGCGTCCTTTTGGGGAGATAAAAGGCAAGCGTTGGGGGATTATCGGGCTGGGAACCATCGGTAAAGAGGTTGCAAAGATTGCTACAGCATTTGGAGCTGAAGTGGTTTACTACTCCACCAGTGGCGCCAATAACGATGCACTTTATCAGCGTGTTTCCCTAGAGGAAATGCTTCAAACATGTTCTATCATCAGCATTCACGCACCGCTCAATGCGCAAACCAAAGGGCTTATTGATGAAAAAGCCTTACGTGAAATGAAAGAGGGTTCCATCCTTGTCAATGTTGGGCGTGGAGGTATCATCGATGAGATAGCGCTCGCAAAAATCATCGATGAAAAAGAGCTTTATGTAGGACTCGACGTCCTAGAAGCAGAGCCTATGCAAAAGGGGCATCCACTTTTACATGTAAAGCATCAGGAACGCCTGATTGTTACGCCGCATATCGCATGGTCAAGTATTGAGGCGCGCACCTCCCTTCTGCGGTTGGTTGCGCAAAACATTCAAACATTTCTAAACTACTAAGGAGAGATTATGCCGTTAATTAATACTATCAAACCAAAAGACGCCACCGGTGAGCTTGCAGAGCTTTATGGAAAAATAGAAGCGATGAGAGGGCGTGTCAGTAACTCTGCACAAATCTTTAGCTCAAGCCCAGAACTGATCAAACAGCAAATGAGCTTCATTGAATACTACATGGTTAAACAAAAAAGTCTTTCGATGCCGTTACTTGCCTCTATTCGTATGCTCATTTCCGACAAAAACAGCTGTAGCTATTGTGTCGATATGAATGCTTCCATCCTCATCAATATGCTGGGCTGGACGCCTAAAGAAGTGGAAGCAATGCGTGCTGATCCAAAGAGTGCAAAACTTGAGGAGAAAGAAAAAGCGATGCTTCTCTTTGTTCTCAAAGCAGTACGTACACCACACGATGTTGAAGCCAAAGATATTCAAGTTTTGCGCGATTTTGGCTATATCGATGGGGAAATCCTCGATGCGACCAACCATGGCGCTCGCATGTCTGCCATCGACATCATCTTCGATGCATTTAAAATCGAGAAAGATTTTTAGCCACTTTTGCCTTAAAAGTAACGGCTAATTAAGGTATAATTCGTCTAATTCTTTTAAGGCACATTTTTTTATGATTAACAATGAAATTTTTTACCTCTTTGCCATCATTTCTGTCGGCTATATCTTAGGTAATATCAAAGTCAGAGGCTTTTCTCTTGATGTCACTGCCATGCTTATCGTAGCGCTCATCGCAGGGCATTTTGGTATGGTAATCTCTGATGCATTTCAGTATTTTGGATTGGCGATTTTTATCTATGCTGTAGGGCTTCAATCAGGCCCTGGTTTCTTTGACACCATTAAGCATGAAGGACTCAAACTCAATCTAATTGCTACTGCACTTTTAGTCTTGCTCTTTGTCATTATTTTTGGCTTTGGTTACTTTTTTGAGATGCCCAAAACCATTATCGATGGTATTTTTACGGGGGCACTTACGAGTGTTCCAGCACTCGCTGCGGCTCTTGAGATTAAACATACGCCAACGACTTCTGTCATTTTCGGTCTAGTTTATCCTTTTGGAATTGTGGCAACGGTACTTTTTATTCGTCTACTTCCAGTGCTTTTTCGTGTTGATTTACAAAAAGAGGTCGAAGAGTACGAGTCAAGTCAAAAAGTACGTTTCCCTGACATCTATACTCGAAATTTTCGCATTACCAATGAAAACTTTAGAAATACCGAAATCAAAAAATCTAAAATAGAGAGTATGACCTCTACAGTCATTGAACGTATGACCTCTGATGGTGCAATCGACCATACCACGGAAGACGTTTCTTTGAGTTTTGGAGATGTCATTAGAGTTGCGGGAACGGAAGAACAACTAGCAAATCTGAGCATCGTTTTAGGTCAAGAGATTGGCGAAGAGCATGAATTCCAAGACAATATGATCGTTCTCCGCTTACTTACAACTTCAAAAGAGATCGTAGGTAAAAAAATCGGTATGATCAAAGAGCTAAAATCTCTTCGTGCAGTGATTACAAAAGTAAGGCGTGCAGGTATTGATATTCCTGCATATCCAAGTCTCACCTTACGACTTGGCGATAAACTCTATGTTGTGGCACCTAATGCGTATGGTGAAAAAGTGACAAAACTCATCGGTAATGACCTTTTAAAATACCCTGCTGCAGACTTTTTACCTATTTCATTGGGTGTTGTGTTTGGTATTTTACTAGGAAGCATTCCTTTGTATATCCCCGGTGTCGGCGACATCAAGCTCAGCTTTGTTGGTGGCATTTTGATTACAGCGTTAATCCTTGGACGTCTTGGACGTGTTGGACCAATTGTATGGAATCTTTCACCCCATTCAACGACACTTTTAAAAACGCTTGGTCAGCTCATTTTTATCGCAACACTTGGTACCAATGCTGGCAAATACCTCGTTGAGTCATTAGAAAATAATGGCATCTTACCCATCATATTAGCCCTTGGGGCACTCATCCTCTCTTTGGGTCTTATAACTTTTATATGCCGAAAAATTTTCAAGATGAATTTCTTAGATATTTTAGGTCTACTATCCGGTGCTATGACCTCTACCCCTTCCTTAACGATGGCAAACAACATGACAAAAACTGATTATCCTTCCATCGCTTATGCAGCCGTTTATCCCCTTGGCTTGGTACTGGTTATTGTTCTAGCACAACTGGGTATGAAAATCATGTAACATGCAGATGGACATCCTGACACACAATCATTGGCTCAATAACTATGTTTTAAACAAAGAATTTAGCCTCCTTGCAGGGATTTCATCGAATGCTTATCGTTACTGGAAAGATGTTGAAGCCGCAAAATTCGATGATGCAAGGGTTGTCTTCCTGCGAAAAGAGAGCATCATTCCAAAATACAAAGAGATTGTTAAACAATGCACGAATCTCACAGGAATGGTACAGTCTCAAGCCTTTTGCAAATACACAGGACTCGCACCTTCCCACCTCATAGAGCACAACAACTCCTGCATCTACAAAACCTTAGAGATCATCGATGTCTGCGATGTTAAACTGGTCAATCTCCAAAAATTTTACGATGATTTGAAATTAGACTACAATTACCATATCTATATTGAAAAATGTAAGTATTTTGGTCCTTCTCCTTTTGAAAAGAAAATCACGCTTTCTAGTGGTATCTGCGTAGGGTATTATTAACCTAAAACGTTAGTGTAATACAACACAAAAGTCACGCTTCTTCGTTATAATGCTTTGTACTTAAACCAAAGGAGAAAACAATGTTTGGCGGACGACGTATAGCAGAATTAGAAACTGAAAATCAGATACTTAAAACAGAGCTTGAAACACTAAAAAGTGAAGTCATACGACGTGAACAATCTCAACAAAAATCTTTAGAAGAAGCTCAGAATGCAACACCTATCAATCAAACCAAAGATGAGCTTTTAACAATCTTACTTGGGAGTTATGAAGATGGTATGAACTTCCTTCAAAATACCATTGAAGAAAGCTTGACGATGCTCAATGAGATCAACACACTCAATAATGCTTCACTGAAAGGGGGAGAAAATATCGAAATACAAACCAAAGATATTGCTCAATCGCTTGAAAAAGTGCAAGAACTCACGCAAAAATTTACACATGATGTTGAAAACCTCTCAAGTAGTGTTTCTGCCATCAGTGACATCATCAATCTTATTAAAGATATTTCAGACCAAACCAATCTTTTAGCACTCAATGCCGCTATTGAAGCTGCAAGGGCAGGAGAACATGGGCGTGGTTTTGCTGTTGTCGCCGATGAGGTGCGTAAACTTGCTGAACGCACCCAAAAAGCAACGCTTGAAGTAGAATCAAACATTAGCATTCTCAAACAAAACACGAATTCCATGGCCGATACCAGTGAAACATTCCAAACGGAATCACGCGCCTCTATGAAAATCTTAGAAGCGTTTAGTGGCGAAATTACAACGATGCTTTCAAATTCACAAAGTATTACTAACAAATGTGACAACGTCACGAATGAAATTTCTGTCAGCAATGGTAAAATTGATCACATTCTCCTCAAACTCCAAGGCTACAATGCAGCCCTTTCACAGAAAAAAATTGATATTTTAGGGCATACATCATGTCGCTTTGGAAAATGGTTTGGAAGTATCAGCACTAAGCTTAACAATGCCATCGTACAAGAGGTCAATAGCCATCACATTAACGTTCACGATGGTTTGAAAAAAGCAGTTGAAGCATTTGCCACACACTCAGACTCACGGGAAGGAATTGAGATATTTCGTTCTGTCGAAAAAGCGAGTAAAATTGGCTTTGAAAAATTGATTGAAGCTTTTAAAAGTATTCGTAAAGAGTAAAATGCAATATGTGCTTGAAAGCAATTATTAATGGCATCAACTCAATTGATGCCATTAATCCTCAAATAAGCACAAAATCGTTATACTTCCACTCTTCCGATCATAGAGAGGTGTCCGAGCGGTTGAAGGAGCACGCCTGGAACGCGTGTGTGGGGCAACTCACCGAGGGTTCGAATCCCTTCCTCTCTGCCAGTTTTCCCTTTTACTGCATCTCATTTCTGAGTTTTCCATATTTATCGCATGCAATTGAGAGATTTTGCTCGCAGGCACTTTTGTAAAGTTCTAAAGCTTTATCGAGGTTTTTAGCCACTCCTTGTCCATTACGATACATAACACCTAAGTTATAACAGCTCTTTTCATACCCTTCATTGCAGGTTTTTTGGAACAATTCAAACGCCTTCGTATAATCTTTTTGAACACCTTGCCCTTTGTAGTACATGAGAGCCGTACTGTAACAGCCTCTTGTGTGAGCACTTTCACACGATTTATAAAAAAGAGTAAATGCTTTTACGGCATCTTTGGCAACACCTTCGCCTGTGTCATACATGATACCAAGGTTGTAACAGCCATCTGAAAAACCGCCATCGCATGACTTTGTAAACAGTGAAACGGCTTTTGCATCATCTTTGTAAACGCCAAGCCCTGAGTCGTACATATTGGCAAGGTTATAACACGCTTCGGCATTATCAGCCTCGCAAGCATTTTGAAAAAACGTAGCGGCAGTGCCGTAGTCACTCTTCTCATATGCATTTAATCCATTCGTTAGATCATCGGCATACGAAAGCGGTGCTAAAAGCGCTAAAAAAGATAAAAGTTGTAAAAATTTTTTCATGGTAGCTCCTTATTTGTATTTTCCTTGATAGGTTATTTCATCAAACAGTAACTCTTCCATCAGCTCTGGGAAAGAACGCATTGTTAAAAAAATGGCCATATTTTTTGCAATAAACATTGGGTTATTGGCATTGGTAATGGCTTGAATGAGAGATTCTTGATCGGCTTTGCTGTAATGGTGAATAGAGTAAATAAAGTCTTTGATATTCTCTTTAGCGACAGCGTCCGTAAAGCGTTTGGGGTACTGCGCTTGCAGGATTTCAAAATTCCAAATGGTTTGAGAGAAAATATCGCGCATGCTTTGACTGAAAAGAAACTCTTCAAAAACTTTTTTCATGTCAAAGTCAATAATCAGGCTCGGCTTAGAATCACCGATAAAATAGATATTGTCCCGCTGAATCAAACCACCGTAAATATTTTTTTCTTGATAGGCATGCTCAACAAAAACCGCTCGTTTGCCAAGGCGTTTGGTCACAACTTCACTGCTTTTCAACAATTTCCACGAAAAGGCTTGGTAGGCTTTTGGGTCTTTAGTGTTCTTTAAAATATCTTCTTTGATCACGTCTTGATAGATTTTATCAACACTATTTTCGCCTATGACTTGATTATTATTCTTTTCATCTTTGCTACCGCATCCGCCAAGGAAGCATAAAACAATTAAACATGTTATGACATATCTTAGCATCACCTGACTCCTTTAAATTCAACTTTACTTCATTGTATAACGGCTTAACTTAAAGCAATAGATGCCAAAAAAATTAAGCGATAAAGTCTTTACATGTAAAGAGAGAGAAAAGCTCTGCTAAGCCGTTCTAAGCGTTATTTACAACCTCTAATTGGTGTTTAATCAATGACTTAATTCCACCACTTTCTAAGATATTTAGTACATACTCTGAGAGAGGTTCAGCCGTTGCAATCAGACCTTGTTCACCGCTAATTGCACCACTTTGAAAATCGATACTCAAAGCATCATTCATGTGTATGAGTTTTGAGATATTCGGACAGATCAAAAGAGGAACACCAAGGTTAATGGCGTTGCGGTAAAAGATGCGTGCAAAGGACTCTGCAATGATCGCACCCACGCCAACCGCTTTAAGGGTAATGGCGGCATGTTCACGACTACTGCCGCACCCAAAGTTCGTCCCTGCAACGATAAAATCACCTTTTTTAACTTTTTTAGTAAAATCCGGATCAGCCCCAAACATCGCGTATTTAGCGACATCTGCCACATCGGTGAACTCGACAAAACGCCCTGGATAAATCTGATCGGTATCGACATTTTTTCCAAAGACAAAGGCATTGCCACTGAGTAATTTTTGCATTTTTTATCCTTTACATGTAAAGAGTAGGATCGACGATCTCGCCCATCAACGCCGCTGCTGCAACCGCTGCGGGAGAACCTAGAAAAATCTGCGCTTTGGTGTCGCCCATGCGCCCGGGAAAGTTACGATTGGTCGTGGTGATGCAGGTCTCACCTGAGGCAATCATCCCCTCATGCGTTCCCAAACACGCCGCACACCCAGGGGTCACAAAGGTCGCCCCCGCTTCAATCAACGTTTTCACATACCCTTTTTCCATCGCTTCAAGTAAAACGCCTTTGGAAGCAGGGACAATGACAAAACGTGTGCGAGAAGCCACTTTTTTGCCTTGAAGAATGTGCGCTGCAATGCCAATGTCATCAGCCCTGCCACCCGTGCATGAACCCAAATACGCTTGGTCAATGTGACGACCGATAAACTGAGTTAGATCAAAGACATTATCCACGCTTGAAGGCGCGGCGAGTTGCGGTTTGAGGTGACTCACATCAAAGCTCACTTCATCCGCGTATTTAAAATCTTCATCGGTGTGGTAAATCTCATAAGGGCGTGTCACTTTTTCGTTTAAAAATGCCATCGTGATCGCATCAGGCTGAATATAACTGGCTTTGGCACCCATTTCGGTGCTCATATTGCACAGCGCCATACGCTCTGAGATGCTAAGATGTTCCAACATCGAACCGCCAAATTCAACCGCTTTATACACGGCATAATCTGCTCCAAGCGCGCCAATGGCATGCAAGATAGCATCTTTAGCATACACGCCTTTGGGAAGTTTGCCCTCAAAGTTGATCTTGATGATTTCTGGGACTCGAAACCACAGCTTCCCTGTCGCTAAAATGATTGCCAAATCCGTCGCACCCACACCCGTTCCAAACGCACCAAACGCGCCGTGTGTTGTGGTATGCGAGTCGGTGATGACGACGATTTCGCCCGGATATGCTAAGCCTTTGTCGGCTAAGACTTGATGGCACACCCCTTGGTCAATGTCCATCAAAAGATCAATGCCTTGATCCCAACAAAACTCTCGAAACTGCTTTTGATTTGCAGCTTGTGTGATCGTGGAAGCGGGAGCATAATGGTCTAAAAACATGATAACACGGCTTGGATCATGTACTTTTGTACCGCCCATTTCAAAAAACGAGCGCAAGGTTTGCAGGTAGAGATCGTTAATACCTGCCATATCGATTTCACAGTTGATAATCTCACCGGTCTTAACACTCTCTTTACCTGCTTTTTTAGCTAATAACTTTTCAATCGCATGCATCACTTATCCTTTCTTTTTTTCTTTACATGTAAAGGTAAAACGTCTCTGTTTTCTCAAATTTTACTGTCCCGTAAAAACAAAATCAACGCTTTACTTCAATTGCTCTTCAAACCTTTACATGTAAAGAAAACTTGTAACATCTTTAAATACTTTGATACCAGTAAAACCAACCACTTTCTTGAAAAGATAGCCTTGTCATGCTATACTAAATAAAACAGTCTATTAAAGAGCATCCTATGATCAATCTTAAAAAAATACAAATGTTACCCGCGCGTGAACAGGTAGCCTCCATACTACGCTCTTCAATCCTTTCTGGTGGTATCAGCAAAGGTCAATCTATCACGCTTGATAGCGTTGGTGAACAAGTTGGCATGTCTCGCACACCTGTGCGCGAAGCGTTTCAAATCCTTGCAAATGAAGGACTCTTAGAGCTGCGCCAAAACCGCTGCGCCATCGTTAAAGGTATCTCTGAAGAAGCCATTAAAGACCACTACGAGATGCGCATCTTACTTGAAACAGAAGCACTTCGTAGAGCATGTGAACACATGAATGACGAAACACTTAAAGCAATCCAAAGTGTCAACAAACAAGGTCAACGTGCAAAAGATGCTGGCGACACCGAAGCGTACAACCTTGCTAACCAAGCATTTCACATGACCATTTGGGAAGCCGCTGATAGTGAAAAACTCAAATCGTTTCTCTCTCTTCTTTGGAATGGCCTCTCCATGAACCGTCTTGTAACGGCGCAAGAGTACGCAGGTATTTCACTTGCTGATCATAACAAAATTGTTGAACAACTCACTCAAAAAGATTATGCTGGAGCTTGTGAAACGATGCGTCAACACATCATCTACAGCATGAACAGCACTCTTTCTAATTTTAAATAACAAAAAGGCGCTTAATACGCGCCTTATTTTTTCTAGCTTTTTGCAATCATCGAAACAATATGCTTGGAAGTCTTTGCAAGTGCTTCCTCTTTTCGTTCATGAAACGTTACTTTATTGGCTTCAAAAAGGTTATTTCCCTCCGTATCAATTGAGATAATAAGCGGCCCAAACTCTTTGACTTTGAGGATCCAAAAAGCCTCAGGCATTCCAAATTCTGGCCACTCTTTTGCTTCTATTTTTTCCACTTGTTCAGCAGCGACTACTCCACACCCTCCAGGGAAAACCGCATGAACCGCCGTGCTCTCTTTACAACCCACAGCCGTTTTTGCCCCCATACCACCTTTACCAATGACAAGTTTCACACCCGTCTTAGCTAAAAACTCTTTTTCATAACGCTCCATGCGCATACTGGTGGTTGGTCCAATGGAAACCATCTCCCAGCCACCCTCAACATCTTTCACAATAGGTCCTGCATGAAAAATAGCAATGCGATCCATCGGTAATTTTGGCATGATCCCTTCGGCAACAACACGCCTATGCCCTTCATCTCTACAGGTAACAAGCGTTCCACTTAAATAAACAATGTCACCGACTTTAAGTGATTTGATGGCTTCATCTGAAATGGGGGTTGTTAAAATCTTTTTCATAGGCTCACTCCTTTATGCGAAACAATTTCATAGTTCATATGTTCATCAAAACGAATCACGCCATGGCGATTTGCCCAACAGCCTATGGTCACACCGACACCAAGGACGGAAGGATGATGTGCCATACCTTCAATGTGAACTGCCATGACGCTATTTTTTCCAGAAATTCCTTGAGGTCCGAGTCCTATATCATTAAGCCCTTTTTCAATCGTTCTTTCCATTTCTGCCGCTTTAGGATGAGGATTGGATGTACCAACAGGGCGGAGCATCGCTTTTTTAGAGAGCAGTGCCGATGAATTGGAACAGGTTCCAATGCCAATACCAACAATCAAAGGAGGGCATGCATTGATACCCCAATTAACAACCGTATCGAAAACAAATTGCATCGCCCCTTCATAACCCGCAAGCGGAGGTAAAACGATGCTTCGTCCAGGAAGCGAACATCCACCGCCTGCTTGATAGACTTCTATCTCCACGGTGGTACTATCATCAACGATTTCCCATGTGATATAGGGAATATCCGTACCGACATTCGTACCTGTATTAACTTCATCAAAAACCTCGACAGCGTTGAGCCTAAGCGGTGCACTTTTAGTCGCAAGAATCGTAGCCTCTTTTAAAATCTCCCTTAGTTGTCCCAAATACGGAAATTTAGCGCCTGTTCTGACAAAATATTGAATGACACCCGTATCTTGGCAGGTGGGACGGCTCAGTTTCTTTGCTTTATCCATATTTTCAAACATCACATCGTAAATGGCTTTTGCCAAAGGCTGTTCTTCTTGAACTCTAAGCTCCTTGAGTTTTGCCATTACATCATCAGGGAGCTCTTTGGAAACCATATCCACAAACTTCCCTAACGTTTGGATCATCATCTCTTTTTTATCAAGTACAAACATCATTTTATCCTTTACATGTAAATCATATTTAGAGAAAAATCAAAACACCGACTAAAAGTACCGCCATAAAAATTGCTGCAAAAATAGCACCTAGCGCCCACCATTTTCCTTGTGAAATATAACCGGCCCCATACCAAATAGGGGAAGGTCCAGTACCATAAGGAGTGATAATTCCCATCAAACCAATCGTGCTAGTGAGTAAAATCATAAAGGTCATCAACTGATCAGGTGGAATCAGTTTTGCCGCAATCACAATGAAAATAGGCAATAATGCTGTCGTATGCGCCGTTAAGCTGGCAAAAAAGTAATGTAAAAGGAAGAAAAGCACGATCATTGAGACCATCAACATTGTGGGGCTGAGTCCTGAAAGATAAACTTCAGTCCCTTTGCCCATCCATGCTAAAATACCTACATTTTTAAGTCCTGAGGCTAATGCCACAAGTGTCGCAAACCAGACTAAAATATTCCATGCAGGTTTATTACCAATGACATCATCCCAAGAGACGACATTGGTTAAGACCATCAGTACGGTGATAGAAATCGCGGCGATTGTTGCATCAACATTGAGTTCTTTACCAAAGATCCAAAGAATGAGCGCAAGAAATGCGAATGAGCCCATTAAAATTTCTTTTAACGAAATACTGCCCATCTTTTTTAACTCATCTTTTGCCCATGCAGGTGCTTCAGGAGACTGTTTTTGAGTGGGTGGATAAATCCAATAAACCAAAAGCGGTGTGACAAGAAAAAGTGGTAACATGAGGGGTACCATTATTTTTGCCCATGCTCCCCATGTTATAGAGATATTGGCGCCTTTTGCAATGAGATCAATGGCAAGAAGATTGGGAGCAAGTGCTGTGAGAAACATGGAGCTTGTCACACAAGTAGCCGTCATAGCAATCCATGTGATGTACGCACCCATTTTACGAGGTTCATGCTCAGGTGTCGAATTGAAAATGATGGGAATGTTAATCGCAATAGGAAAAATCGTTCCGCCACCACGTGCCGTATTTGAAGGCATAAAGGGTGCTAATACAAGATCGGCAAACGCTACTGCATAACCAAGACCTAGCGAGCTTTTACCCATATAGCGAATCATGATAAGAGAAATTCTCTTTCCCAACCCTGTCTTTTGATAGCCCATTGCAAACATAAATGCAGCGAAAATCAACCAAATTGTGGAATTGGAAAACCCTGAAAGTGCCCATTTAACATTGTCGGCTGGTGTTTTACCTGCAAGTCCTATCAAAGCCATGAGTGAAACACCTATAAGTCCTACCAACGCAGCAGGAACAGGCTCAATAACAAGACCAACAATCACAGCTAAAAAGATTGCCATGTAATGCCATGCTTGAATAGTAAGACCTGTGGGAATAGGAGAAAACCAGACAATCAGTAAAACCAAGACAGGAACGAGTATCGAAATGATCCGCTTCGACATTGAAAAACCTCCGTATGATAAATTTTCGATAGTGATCAAAGACTTTGTTATCTAAAAATTAGGAAATAAATCATTATAAGCAACCTTAATCGTTCAATACTTAGCACTTACCATTACGTTCAAAAAAGTTTGTTCCGCATATGTGATATTTTATCACATATCATTTATTACAAGATTGTAGATAGAGTCCGCTTAAAAAACTATTAATGTATGGTGATCAAAAGGATTTCAATATTAACCGTTTCAAAATATTCTCTTTCTATTAACATAAAATTTAAACTTTTGCCCTATAATTACTTCAATACTATCTACAAGAAAGAAACAAACGCATGTCTAAAGCCCTTACAGAGCGCCAAATCGTCTTAGTCCTTGCGTCTTTATCGGCAATTACACCTCTGGCGATTGATATGTATTTACCTTCATTTCCAGCCATTGCGACAGATCTTCATACAAGCATTCCTAATGTTGAATTTAGCCTTAGCCTCTACTTTTTTGGTATGGCAATGGGACAGCTTTTAGGTGGACCTATTTCTGATGCTTACGGTAGACGCCCTATGGTTATGATAGGATTGATTGTTTTTGGAATGAGTAGTTTATTACTCTCCATTACCAATCAAATCGAAATTTTTTGGATTCTTCGAGCTCTTCAATCTTTTGGAGGTGGTGTTGCTACCGTCAATGTCTCTGCCACCGTTCGAGACATGTTTAATGGGAAAGAGAGCGCACGTATTTTTTCATTAATTGCGATGGTAATGCTCATGGCACCACTGTTAGCACCGACACTTGGCGCATTGATTCTTAAATTCTTTGAGTGGGAAACGATCTTTTTAATCCTTGGATTTTATACACTTTTTGCTCTAATTTTTTATCTATTTCGTTTTCCTGCCATCAAACAAATACGTACTAAAATTACTCCCATTCAAAACTATAAAGCCGTTTTAAGTCATAAACTTGCGATGGTTTTCATTGTTTCACAAATTCTTTGCACTTCTGGTATGTATACGTTCATCACTTCTTCTTCATTCGTTTACATGGAACATTTTCATGTCAGTGCAAGCCGATTTTCACTTTTTTTTGGTATTAATGTTTTGATGATGATGATCTGTGGAAGGCTTAATGTTTGGGTCGTGAAACGAAAAGATCCTTTGCAGCTCTTGCGTTTTGGAGTTATCATACAAGCCATTGTTGGTATTATATTATTCGTATTGCATGATGCGGATTTATTTGTTATTTTCCCTTTAGTAGGACTCTATGTCGGTATTCTAGGATTTGTGTTTGGAAATTCTGTCTCCTTAACGTTAGAGTTTTTCCCAACTATTAGTGCATCAGCCAATGCCATTATTGGCGTTTTACAGTACAGTGTGGGAGCACTCATGGGCTTTATCGCAAGCTCTTTACACGATGGTACACTCTTACCTATTATGGGCGTGATGATGGTGGTCAGTTTGTGCGGAGCAACACTTTTACTTTGGGGTAGCAAGGGTTACATTCCCCATCATGGTGGTTAAAGAGAAGAAAATTCTTCTCTTTACGTCACACTATTGTGCCGCTTTTTTTGCTTCACTGATCCAGCCTTGAAAGAGTGTGTCGTGTGCTTTGATCCACAATGATGCATGATGCTCAATCTCTTTTTCACTCTTTTCACCTTGGCTAATCATCATATTTTCTGCACTTATATCATGAATATCTAATTTCGCAATTTCAAATAATTTAGCAGCAGCAGGATTTTGTGCTGCAAGATTGCCATTGGCTACAATATGCGTTGTATTGGCGCTAAAACCATAATTTTTACCATCGGATAATGCCGTATCTATCTGATCAGGGTCAGCACTCTTGGTGACTTGAAGCCATACGGTATCTTTGCCAGGCACTAAAACACCGCTAACCCAATACGGAGTCCACGTATAGTATAAAATCGGTTTACCTTGTTTGTATCGCGCGATCGTTTCAGCAATAATCGCTGAATATTCGCCTTGATTGTGTTTAATCGTATCACGAAGGCCAAAGGCATCCAGTTGATATTCAATCGATCTTTCACATCCCCAACCTGGGTTACATCCTGCTAAATCTGCTTTGCCATCATTATTGCTATCAAACAACTTCGCAATTTTGGGATCTTTAAGGTCATTGAGGTAGGTGATATGGTACTTTTCCGCTGTCTTTTTATCGATTAAATAGCCTTGTGCATTTCCTAAAATAAACGTTCCTTTACGAAACATGACTTTTTCACCACCTACTTTTTCAAACATTTCATCATGCAGAGGTATCCAATTGACAGTCGTATAGTAAATTTCATTCGACTCCTTATTTTGAGCAATCGTCTGATAAATCACGGCATACGCCACTTCATCAATCGGTAAAACATCGTACCCTAACGCTTTGAGTGCTTCATTGATAATAATCGTTTGAAACTTTTCCTCAGCAATGGAGCTATGCATTGGATGTACTTTAATGCCCTTTCCCGGTAAATCTGCTGCAACACTTGCGACGCTTAGAAATAGAGAACATGCTATGCCTATTAGGCTTCTTTTAAGTAGTTTTTTCATGTTTTTTCCTCTGTTTGGCAAGAAGGTCGTATAAAAAGCCCAAAGGTCCTTTTTGATACCATCCAATATGCGCGTTTACCAAATCTTTCTCACCCAATGCTTGCGTGATGCGATCCAACACAATGGCTAAAAGCACAATGCCCACGCCACCAATAGACGCCAATCCCATATCAAGCCTACCAATGCCACGAAGTACCATCTGACCTAGTCCGCCTACGGCAATCATGGAGGCAAACACCACCATCGAAAGCGCTAACATCAACGTTTGATTGATGCCTGCCATAATGGTTGGCATCGCAACGGGAAGTTGCACTTTAAAGAGCATCTGTAAAGGCGTCGCTCCAAAACTGCGCGAAACTTCGACCAGATCTTTAGGCACTTGCCTGATCCCAAGGTTGGTAAAGCGAATCAAAGGCGGAAGGGCAAAAATGATCGTTACAACCACACCTGGAACATTTCCGATGCCAAAAAGCATCACCACCGGAACCAAATAGACAAAAGCAGGTGTCGTTTGCATCGCATCCAAAATCGGTCGCATCATCAGTGAAAACCGATCATTGTTCGCAACCAAAATGCCGATGGGAATACCAATCACTAAACAGAAAAAGACGGAGGTAAAGACCAAAGAGAGCGTTATCATCGCTTCACTCCACGCGCCAATCAATCCAATGATGATGAGAGAGATAAACGTACCAATCGCAATTTTACGTCCAGCAAACTGCCACGCTAAAAGCGTTACAACGACAATAAAAACGGTGGCAGGAATGGAGCTAAAAAAATCTCCAATCGTACGTAACACCAAATCAATCGGAATACGAATGGATTGAAAAACATCACGAAAATGCGCAACGGTCCATGTTAAACCCGATTCCACATAACGATCTAGAGGAATAAAGGTCTCTTTAAACGGATGCAACCAGTCAAACGAAACATCAAGCGGTGCTGAAGATGAATCATTTAACCAATCTGTTTGTGTGGAAGGAGCTATTTCCCACGGATTTTCTATTTTCTCACTCATTGTCATCCTCCCCTTGGTAGTCCAATGCTTTTAAAAGGGTCGCTTTTGAAATGGCGCCGATATATTTTTGGTTTTTATCAACAACGGGTACAGAGCAGGGCGTACTCGCAACAATGCCGACAATGTCATTAAGATAAGTCGCTCCATCGATGATAGGAATCTCTTTTAAAAACGCCACATCAATGCTTTCACGTTTGGATTTAGAACGCAGACTATCGACCGATACCACGCCCAAAAAGTGTTTTCTACGATCAACGATATAGGCAAACTCACGATCATTATCTCGCAACGTCTGAAGCGCCATCAACGTTCCTTGACCATCTTTTTGAATGATGGTGACTTGCTTCGTACTGGCAATGTCTTTAGCCGTAATCACACCACCCACATTCACACCTTTAAAGAAGGAGTGTACGTATTCGTTGGCGGGATTTTTTAAAATCTCATCGGGCGTACCGATTTGTATCACCGATCCGCCTTGCATAATGGCGATGCGATCACCTAGTTTCATCGCTTCATCTAAATCATGGGAGATAAAAACGATGGTGCGCTCTTGTTCACTTTGAAGTTTGAGCAGTTCATCTTGCATCTCAGACCGAATAAGTGGATCAAGTGCCGAAAAGGCTTCGTCCATTAAAAGCACATCGGGATTATTAGCAAGCGCTCTTGCCAAACCCACGCGCTGTTGCATACCACCACTGAGGGAATCTGGATACGCATGAATATAATCCAAAAGACCGACTCGCTCCAACGCTTCTTTGGCTTTGATGTAACGCTCATCTTTAGGCATACCACAAAGTTCCAATCCAAAAGAAGCGTTATCCAACACGTTAAGATGGGGCAAAAGGGCGAAGGATTGAAACACCATGCTCATCTTAGCTCTGCGCACCGCTCTGAGTTCTGCGTGATTCATAATGGCAATATCTTCGCCATCGATTAAAATCGAACCGCTTGAGGGCTCAATGAGGCGGTTAAAGAGCCGAACCAATGTCGACTTGCCTGAACCTGATAAACCCATGATGACAAAGATTTCACCTTTGTATATTTGAAGACTGGCGTTATTAACGCCGATTGTTTGAGCAGTACGTCTAAAAATTTCCGCTTTATCCATACCTTTTTTTAAAAGATTAAGTGCTTTTTTGGGTGAATCTCCGAAAATTTTATAGACATTTTTTAGCTCAATTTTAACCTCTTTCATTCTAACTCCTAAGGTAAAATTAAGTCAATCGAGATGACTCTCTCCTTTCACCATAGTCCTAAACAGATTAAACAAACATTAAGTTTTAAAATATTTTTAAGCTTTTGACGCTTGGAATAGAGAGGTAGTGCTATGGTGTAGTACTTTAGGAAGGTTTAAGGATAAAAGCATGAGAATGAATTTTTTGGGTATATTTGTAACGAAATAGAGCTATTTTGAGCTGAAAAGTGTTTGAATGATCTTTTTATCGACGGTTGAGAGGGCTAAATTTTCAATTTCATCCTCTGTGAAATAGCCATCTACCTTTACATGTAACGCCTTATCGTAAATCATTTCCAGTTCGAGTTTAAAATGGCTGTACGTATGAGTCACTTTGCCAAGGCTGTGTGCATTTTTTGGCTTTTCATCCACTTGAACAAAACCCCACAGTCCATGAAGCAAACGCTCTTTTCGTTGAATAAGTCCCAGTTTTCCCTCTTGTTTAATCACCAAAGCAAAGCGTTTTTTTGTTGGAACTTTCGCTTTTTTAATGGCTTTGGGGTAATTTTCGGGCGCATTTTTACCTTTACATGTAAAGCTTAACGGACACTCCAAACAGTTCGGATTTTTGGGTGTACAGACGAAAGCTCCGATGTCCATCATCGCTTGATTGTGCTCATACGGATGCTTTACGGCTAAAAACTCCCACGCCTTTTCCCAGAGCACTTTTTCATCTTTGACGCTTAATGCAAAGTAGCGACATAAAACGCGCTTCACATTGGCATCAAGAATGGGCAACGCCTCATGATAAGCAAATGCACAAATGGCATGTGCCGTACTTTTTCCAATGCCTTTAAGCCCGCCTAATTCTTCGGGTCTTTTGGGCAAAACACCGTTACATGTAATGGCTGTGTGGTGAAGATTGCGAGCACGAGTGTAGTAGCCTAAGCCTTCCCACATTTTAAGCACATCATCCAGTGGAGCAACGGCTACGCTTTGAAGGGTTGGAAAGCGCTCTAAAAAGGGAAAATAAAACCGCTCAAGAACCGTTTTGACTTGGGTTTGTTGCAGCATGATTTCGCTGAGGTAGATTTTGTAAGCATCATTCGTTTGGCGCCACGGAAGATCATGACGCCCGTTTTTTTGATACCACGCGTAAATCGCCTCTTTGACACTCAAGCCAAACACCAATCAATTGGCTTTTTGCCTTTACATGTAAGGTATTTATTGCTTTTAGAAAACGGTTTTGAGCCAAAAAATCCACGGTACGAAGAGAGAGGCGATGGGTGAGGCGCACGTAAAATGAGGTGCTTTTTGCTGTCTATCAAAGAAGCTTTTGCTCCCGCAGGACTTCCCCAAAGAATGAAAACCAAATGCTCTTTTTTGACACTCAATGTCTTAATCACCGCATCGGTAAATGTTTCCCACCCTTGCCCACGGTGCGAATTGGCTTCACTGGCGCGCACCGTTAAAACCGTGTTAAGCAAAAAAACCCCTTGTTTGGCCCATGCGCTTAAATTGCCATTTTTGGGAATTGCACAGCCGATGTCATCACGTAATTCTTTAAAGATATTTTGAAGAGAAGGCGGATGCTGGATGCCATCTTGCACCGAAAAAGAGAGTCCATGCGCTTGTCCTGCTCCATGATAGGGATCTTGCCCTAAAATGACCACTTCGACGCTCTCAAAAGGGGTATTATCAAATGCCGCAAAGATATTGACACCACTGGGATAAATGGTATAGTTTTTTTTCTCTTCGACCAAAAAGTTTTTTAAGCTCTCAAAGTAGGGCTTTTGAAACTCATCGTATAAAACTTTTTTCCAACTCTCTTCAATTTTTGGATCAACCATAACTATCCCCTGTCTTTTTTAAGAATTTTTGGGTAAAATACGCTTCGCCTTCTTCTAGACCTGTGCAATGTCTTTTAAGAGTAACGCTTCAGGGTGGGAACACAGCAGAGCGCTTTTTTTAGGTGTGTGCCGCAGTCATCTGGGAGAGGGTTTTTTTATACCCTTTTTTTACACTCCCAAATAGGTTTCAATCTCCAACGCTAATTCATAAAAATCGACATTGCCAATTTTCCCTTTTTCTTTCAATTTACCGCGAATATGCTCTTTACCTTGTATAAGCTCTTTAGACCTAACACCATGTGAAATAGAAAGTGTCGCTTCAATAAATGCGGCTAGATTATCGCAATTTTTGAGTGCTTTTCCATCAATGGCATTGTATTTTTCCTCATTATAAACTGCAACATCCTCAACCATTTTTATTTCATGCTCATTGATGCGATTCATAAACTCATCTTTTTGATTGTCGCCGTAGAGTCCAAGAAGATATTTAAACTCTTTAATGAGTCCCTCTGGAAGGTATGGAAGTATCTCTTCTTCAATCATTTTAATCTCAAACTCGCTGATAATATCATCCAATCCACTGACAGAATATTTGACGGGAGAGATGATATCACGCGTAAGTGCTTCAGGAAAATCATGGAAAAGAGCGCAAAAGAAGTTATTGACTAACCGTCCATCACATGCTTTGGCTGAGAGAGAGTAAAAATAACCTAAAATGGCAACAATCAACATATGACCCAATACAGAAGTTTCAGGGATGCGAGGCGTTTGTGCCCAACGCTTTTGAAAACGAAGTCGCCCACTTAAATCAACAATTTTAGAGATTTTTTTATTCATCGCCATTTTACGAACACTGATAAGCTCGTAATAATCTTCAATTTCCTCTTCAACAGCTTCTTTAACACGGTCAATATTGTTCAAAAATTGACTGGTTTGATAAACAATCGAAAATTCCCAACGTGTTGCCATGTACGAAGCTGCTTTGAGGATGAAACGCTCTTTTTTATACATGGAACTATCGTTTAGGTAGGTTTTAAAACGTCCATAAAAAGCGCCATCTTCAATGTCGCTGAGTGAATCATAGAGTTGTTCTAACACCCACGTATTGATCTCTTTCTCTTTTTTTTGAAGTGCTTTACGAAAAACATCGGGACGAATGTCGGTGACAACGACACGACGTAAAAATTCAAAAATACCCGCTTCAATTAAAGAGCGCATATTAATACTTTCTTTGGGTTCCATTTTTGCAATCAAATAAGCTATGATGAACTTATGCGCCTGCTTATCAAGCTCAACGAGTTCAACCATGCGCGGATAATCATTCCAGCGCTGAATGGAAGCTGCTCCAAAAAATTGTTCAATGAGTTTTGGACTTAACATAAACTCTCGTTACGTACTTGTTTTGAATCGATTTCAATGACCGTATGAACATTGCCTCTAGGATTAAAGTCCGCTACCACTTTAAGCCATTTCGGTTTGAGCTTACGATCCAATAAATCATAAATTTCATTCGCACTGTTTTCGTGGCTGATGTTGCGATTCATAAAGCTGTTAATGTAAAGTTTGATGGCTTTGAGTTCAACAACAAATTCATCAGGCGTATAATCAATATAAATCGTTGCAAAATCAGGATAACCACTGCGTGGGCACAAACAACAAAACTCTGGCAATGTAAGTTTAATCACATAATTTTTTTTATGTTGATTGGGCCAAATTTCTAAATCTTTTTCAACATCAAATTCTTTAATAATTTGTTCGCCGTATTTCATAAAATATCTCCTATTATTTGTTCTAAATTTTTAGGTTTTGAGATACAAAACCCTTGTATATAATCAGGTTTAATCTCTTTCATCTTCTCCAAAAGAGCCTCTTTATCGACAAATTTTACCATACTTTGAATATGAAGTGTTTGGATGAGTTCTACATAATGTAAAAGAAGCTGTTGGTATTTGGAATCATCCATTTTTTTAGTGAATTCAATGTCAAACTTTACTAAATCAATGGGTAAATATTTTAAGTATTCAAAACTACAATTATTACCACCAAAATTTCCAAGGGCTATTTTAAATCCAACCTCTTGATAACTTTCTATAATTTCTTTAAAGCGGTGCATATTTTCATAACTTTTTTTTTCTGTAATTTCAAGAATAAAACGATTTGGAGCAAGATTCTTTTTTTCAAAAAGTGTTGTAAGATAGTGCTTAAAACTAAGATTTCGTAGAGTTACAGGGGAAATTTCAATACTAAAGAGAATTTCTTTTTCCATTAAAGGCAAAATTTCCTCCACGAGAAGTTCAAAAACTTTTTCATCAAATATTTTTTCATACCCTGTGTGGTTAACAATACGCTGAATCTGTTGTTTGGAAAGCAATCCATAGGTTTGAGATTCCATACGGGTTAAAACTTCCACGATCTCGATTTTTTCAGTTTTAAGGCTTAACGCGGGTTGATATTTAAAGAAGAGTTGATGGTATTTAATTGCTTCATCTATAATCATTTGAAATTGGTTTAGTTTGATATTTGGCATTATTTCTTCACTCTTTTTTTGTTCTTCTATGAGCATTAAAAGATGTTCTATAATATTTTTTGTATCACTGTCATAAGCAGCGCTTAAAAGTGAAAAATCAACTTTTATTTCAATATTTGAAATTCCTACATTTTGAACACTCTTCGTAAAAATAGTTAAAAGATGACGAAGTTCTTTACTTGGATTTTTAATGTAAAACAAAAAACTATCATTGCTATAACGTCCAATTGAAACATTTTTAAAATGATGCTCTCGTAAAAAAAACTCTAATTTTTGTATAAAATGAAAGAGCAAAATATCTCCATTATGAATACCATAACGCTCATTGATATCACTAAAATTATTTACATGTAAAAAGATAATGGTAGTGTTTTCTCGATCTTTTATATTTTCGATTTTAGTCATTATTTCCATTCTAGTAAATGTTTTAGTCGTAGGATCAATCAACGTTGTTTGAAATCCGTGATAAATCAAATAGACCGTGTAATAAACATAAATGGGAATCAGCAAAATAAGAAGAATAAAATTGACTGAAGTATAGGGAAAAAGTTGAAATGCGTGAAAAAAAATACCTATGAGAAGAAGAAAAGGAAAAGCGATTTTAAGAGCTGTAATAAATCGATTTTCTCTCTCCTTAATCTCAGAATAGAGCATTAAACGTCCAAGTGTTTTACATCTTTGGCATGATCTTGAATGTACTGTCGGCGAGGTTCAACTTCATCACCCATAAAGAGGGTAAAGGTGTCACTGGCTGCTTCTACATCTTCAACCTTAACTTGTAAAAGACGTCTGTTTTCAGGATTCATAGTTGTTTCCCAAAGTTGTTCAGGATTCATTTCACCAAGACCTTTGTAGCGTTGGATATAAGCACCTTTTTTAGCACTTTTTTCAATTTCATCTAACACTTCGACAGGATCACGTCCGTCAAACACATCAAAGTCACGTTCTTGTATTTTAGTGTAAATGTAACGTGCTTCTTCATAGAGTGGATTGGTATAGAATGTTTCATCTAAAAGAAGCTCTTCCAAACCATCTTTGGTTTGAATAAAAAGATGAATTCCTTCATCATTGATGTAATGATTTAAAATATTATAACCAAGGTTTGTAATGAATTTTTGAATTTCAACAAATAATCCTTCAGTAGGAAGGACAATCAAATCTGGATTTTCAATCAAATAACGAATCACTTCGATCATAGCAAAACGTTTTTCAAGCTCTTTTAAAATTCCTCTGTAAGCAGAAATGATTTTAAAATAATCTACTAAATCAGGAGTTCCAACACCTTCAATCGCAATGCTGTCCATACCTGATTCAATTAAAAAGGCATTCATTTCATGATCATCTTTGAGATAGATCTCTTTTTTACCTTTTTTATAACGGTAGAGTGGCGGCTGAGCTAAATAAACATAACCATTATCTACAATAGGGCGTAAAAAGCGGAATAAAAAGGTTAAAAGTAGAGTTTGAATATGGCTACCATCAACGTCCGCATCGGTCATAATAATCAGTTTGTGATAACGAAGTTTTTCTTCGTTAAATTCATCGCCAATACCACAACCAAGTGCAGTAATCATATTTTTGATCTCATCAGATTTTAAAATCTTATCTAAACGGCTTTTTTCAACGTTAAGAATTTTACCTTTGAGTGGCAAAATAGCTTGAAAAACACGATCGCGTCCTTGTTTTGCAGAACCACCCGCACTATCACCCTCTACAAGGTAAAGTTCACAAATAGAAGGATCTTTACTTTGACAATCTGCCAATTTTCCAGGGAGTGTTCCAATGCTCATGGCATCTTTACGACGCGTTAGATCACGTGCATTTTTAGCCGCTTCTCTACCACGTGCTGCAGCCAAAGCTTTGTTCATTATGGCTTTAGCTTCAATAGGGTTTTCTTCAAAATATTTAACAAGTTGTTCATAGACTAATTTTTGGACAATCGGTTTAACGTAAGAGCTTCCCAATTTTCCTTTGGTTTGACCCTCAAATTGAGGTTCAGGTACTTTAACACTGACTATAGCAATCAAACCCTCGCGAACATCATCACCTGTTATTTTGGCATCTTTTTCACGTGCTCCTGCATTTAAAGAGATATAGTTAGTAATAGCACGTGTAAGTCCAGCCCTAAAACCACTTTCATGGGTTCCACCATCAATGGTTTTAATATTATTAACAAAAGAGTAGAAAATTTCACTGTAGGTTGAGTTATACATCATTGCAACATCAACTTCTACATCATCAATGCTAGCAGTATAATGAACAGCTTCTGCTACTTTTTCTTTTTTATTAAGATCTAAAACAAACTGTTTAATACCACCTTCAAAGTGGTACACTTCAGCACGTCCATCTCTTTGATCTTTAAGTTCAATTCGAATTTTTGGGTTAAGATAAGCAAGCTCTCGGAAACGTGTTGCCAAAATTTCAAATTGAAATTCTGTTGTTTCAAAAATAGTATTATCTGGCCAAAACTCAATCATTGTACCCGTACGATTCGTCGTTTTAACCACGCCTAATGGTGTTTGAGGAATACCACACGCAAACTCTTGACGATGTTCATTTCCTTCACGTTTAATCGTAGCAATCAGTTTAGATGAAAGTGCATTAACAACGGAAACACCAACACCGTGTAAACCTCCACTGACTTTATAGGTATCTTTATCAAACTTTCCACCTGCATGAAGTACCGTTAAAACAACGGTTGCTGCTGACATATTTTCACCCTCATGCCAACCAACGGGAATACCACGACCATTATCAATAACGATACATGAACCTTCACGTGTAAGTTCTACTTTAATTAGATCACAATAGCCTGCCATTGCTTCATCAATAGAGTTATCAACGACTTCATAAATAAGATGATGAAGACCATTAATGTTGGTATCACCGATATACATACCTGGACGCTTTCTTACTGCTTCAAGGCCTTTTAAAACTTTAATATTGTCTGCACCGTAAGTACTCATATTTTCTCCACTTCTTATTGTAATTCTTTTATATACTTTTAAAGCAAAACTCTAAAAGCTACGCTCACATAGACGTGAAACCACGTACTATGTGCTTAATTTTTTAAATCATAATTGGCATAACAATGGTCATAAAATTATCATTTTCTAAAGTAAAAGGAAGTCCACTGTCATTAAAACCTAACGTAAAGTTACTATTTTCGATGTTAGATAAAAAATCTAAAATATAACGACTGTTTACTGCAAGGTAAATATCATTGTCTAATCCCGTTTTAAATTCAATTTCTGTTTTTGCTTCAATATTATCATCGTTTAAACTTTCAAAAACTATTTTATCAGGTTTAAAAGTAATTTTGATTTCAGGTGAAATAATAGAAATTTGTTTAATGGATTCCACCATAGATTCACGGTTAAGTAAAATTCTGTAGTTTTTATTTTTTGGGATAATACGTTGATAATCAGGAAATTTTCCATTGATGAGTTTTGTAAAAAATGTAAAATGGGACGATAAAGCAATCAGTGTATTTTCATCATAAAAAATTTCAATATTATCAAAAAAGAGTTTTTGAATTTCACTAATGGCTTTTTTAGGAATAATCAGTGAAAAATCATGTTCAGTTGGTTGTTCAATTTTCATAATGGCTAAACGCTTTGTATCGGTAGCAACTAAACTGATGCTATTGTCTTTAATATCAATGAGAGAACCATTGAGTTCAAACTTTGGATTATTGCTGTCAATGGCAGGTGCTATTTTTTTAATAGATCGAACAAGGATATTGCTATCGATGTCGAATTTAGGCTTAGAATCGATTTCAGGGAAAGGAGGAAAATCACTAGGGCTTAGCATTGGAAGTTTAAATTTGGAGCTATTCTGTTTGATATAGAGGTAATCATTGATCGTTTCTAAAACAACTTCATCATCTTTTAAACCTTTTATAATATCCAGAAGTTTTTTGCCATTAGCTGTTGCATTACCGGCAACACTAATTTTTATTTCAGGAGTATGGTAACTAAGACCGATTTCGTAATCAGTTGCTTTTAGTGTAAATTGAGTTTCTTCAGTCATAAGTAAAACATGTGATGTGATTTGACTCAAATCTTTTTTTTCTAAATAGGGTTGTATGTTAAGCAACATGTTTTCTAAAATACTTTTTTTGATCGAAACTTTCATAGACTCTCCTTTTATTATTTAATTTAAAATAGCTGAAGTAGTAGATTGGGATGAATTTGTGAAAACATCCACATTATACCTCAAAATAGGGATTATTCACGTGAAAGATTTGGTGTGAGTTTTTCACATCTCGTCACGTCTACCATCAAAACTTTTTATATCTGCTTTGTTAAAATTTTATTTTTAAGATCTTCAACTTTGAGTTTGAAGGACTCATTCGTTTCAATTAGTTCATTAATTTTTTTAATATTGTGTGAAACCGCAGTATGATCTTTCATTCCAAAATAGGTTGCTAAGGACGGCATAGAATTTGGTGTGAGTGTTCGTGCCAAGTAAATTCCGATACGTCTAGCTTCTACTATATTTTTGCTGCGTTTTGTTGATTTAATTTCACTAGGTTTAATATTGAGATCTTTAGCAATAATTTGAATAATATCTTCAAGGCTAATATTTTCACGACGCTCTTTGATTTGTTCTCTCATTACATTTTTTGCAAAATCAAGGGTAATTTCTTGACGCATAAGCGATGCATAGGCATTGAGGTTAATAATAGCGCTTTCAATTTCACGGATGTTATCGCCCATATTGGCAGCAATGTAATTGACAATATCACTGTTAAGATTAATGCCATCGAGTTCACATTTCTTTTTGATAATGGCAATTTTGGTCTCTAATTCTGGCAAACCAATATCGGCAATCAAACCCCATTCAAAACGGCTTTTTAAACGATCTTCAAGTCCATTAATCATTTTAGGTGGTTTATCGGACGTTAAAACAATCTGTTTACCTGCAGAGTGAAGTTCATTGAACGTATGAAAAAACTCTTCTTGTGTTTGAATTTTGTTGGATAAAAATTGTGTATCATCAATCAGTAAAACATCGCAATTACGGTATTTTTCGCGAAATCTGTCCATGGATTGGTTTCGAAGATTGTAAGTAAAGTCATTCATAAATTGCTCAATGGTTGCGTAAATGACAATTTTACCTTTTGCTTGAGCATAGTTACCAATAGCATGAATAAGGTGGGTTTTGCCAAGCCCTGTAGGACCATAAATAAAAACAGGATTATACATAACACCTGGTTTTTCAGCAATGGATTTAGCAGCTGTATAGGCATATTGGTTTGAGCTTCCTACCACAAAACTATCAAAGGTATAAGACGGATTTAAAATAGTGTTTTTAGTGTTTTTAATGGCATCGATGATTTCAATAGGGGTTGTTTTCACTTTTGTCGTTTTAAGGTGCTCTTTAAGAACAATTTTGATTTCGGGTTTTTTACCCGTTTTAAGTTCAAAGAGATGGGCAATTTTATCGGCGTATTTGGTTCTCACCCAATTAGCAATCAAAATATTAGGGGCAAGAAAGACCATTTGATCTGAATTTGAGGCCTTTTCATGGAATTTTAACTGTTTAATATAGCGATCATATTCTAAAGAAGCGATTTCTCCTTTTAAAAGTTCTATGACAGTATCTGCTAACAAAAACGCTCCTTAAAAAAGTCTTCACCCTGTGAATATCATGTGAATAAGTTTGATTTATTTTATCTAAACTATTATTAGTTATATGTTAAAGCGGGTATGGGTATAATGTGAAAAAAGTTATTCACCCTGTGAACAAAGCTGTGAATAAAGGACAAAAAATTGGTTATTTTAGGTATTGATCCAGGAACACGTAACTGTGGATATTCCATTTTAAAAAAGGAAAAAAACAGTCTTATTTTGGTTGAAGCAGGACTGATTAAAATTAAGGAAAAGATACTTCAACATCAGATTATGGAGCTCGTTGAAGGGCTCGATACTATCTTTAAACAACACACAATTGATGAAGTGGCCATTGAAGATATTTTTTACGCCTACAACCCTCAAACGGTGATTAAATTGGCACAATTTCGAGGTGCTTTAAGTCTAAAAATTTTACAAACCATTGGTAATTTTAGTGAATACACGGCACTTCAAGTGAAAAAAGCCGTTACGGGTAATGGAAAAGCAGCCAAAGAGCAAGTAGCGTTTATGGTGAAAAAAATTTTGGGGATTAAACAAGAAATTAAACCTTTGGACATTACCGATGCAATTGCCATTGCCATCACGCATGCCCAAAGGGTTAAAGTGAGTTAAGCAGGCTCTTTAATGCTAAAGAGGTATTTGTGTTCTTCGGGAAGTGCCTCGTAAAGGGCATGGGCTAGATTTTGAATCTCCCAAAGTGCACTTTTATCGCTGCGCAATGTTAAAAAGTTTTGAAGACTTCTGGCATTAACGGTCCATGTGAGTTCCGTTTTGTAGCTCTCTGGAAGGCAGTATTTTGCCTTATCATTGCTAATTCCTTCCACAAGGACTAATCGAAGGTTTTCAAGTGCCTTAAGGCTCATTTCATCCACCATCCCCACACCCGTTAAAACAAGGTACTTTGAAGCGCGTTCTACATCTTTACATGTAAAGCTCTCTTCGTTCTTTAACTCTTTAAGTGTGTAGCGTGTTGACTTAACGGAGAGTGAAGCCATACGATGCCTTGCAAGCTCTTGAAGCAGGGCACGAGAAATACCTTCAATATAGAAGTTATAAACTAAGTGCTCAAGGGTTGAAGCGTGTTTAAATTTATTGCCAACACGATCAATGAGTTCTTTATCTTTTTCGCCACCTTCGTCGCTTTTGTCAAAACTTTGCCAGCAGGTACGAATAGCATCAGCACAAATAAGCAGGGGTGTGTAATGGTTGAGTGTGATTTTCATGTGTTGAGTCCCAAGTTTTTTTGGGACTCATTGTATTACATGTAAGCTAAAAAAATCTATTTGAGTTGGAGCAGGGTGTTGAGCATCTCATCCGCGGTTGTGATCGTTTTTGAGTTTGCTTGATAACCTCTTTGAATAACAATTAACTGTGTTAAAGAACGAGAAAGATCCACGTTACTCATCTCAAGTGAACTTGCTTGAATCGTACCTTTACCACCCGTTGAAGCTTGTCCAACAATAGGATCACCAGAATTTGAGGTTTGGACAAAACAGTTACCGCCATCACTCTCTAAACCTTGATTGTTGGTAAAGGTCGCCATCGCCACTTGTGCGAGCGCAAAACTACGTCCGTTGGTAAAACTACCGATAACTGTTCCCGTTTCATCAACGCTTAGACCATTAAGATCACCACCTGCATAACCATCTTGGCTAATACCAGAAGTGTTAGAGTCTTTATCAAAGCTGGTCATACCGTCAAATTGTCCCAATGTTCCGAATTTTAGCTCAATATTTTGATTGCCTGTTGATCCATTGTTTGCGGTGTAAGTTAAATTTCGTGGAGAATAGGTTGCTAAAGAACCATCGGAATTAAAACTAACGGTTCCCGTTACAATATTTTCAGGATAGTTTCCAAGGTTAATGTCACCTGGTTCTGGAACAGAAACAAGGACTGACCATTCAGTACCACCTTCAGTTGTAAAGCCTGTTTTGGTGAACTCAAGTCTTACGGTATGTTTAGAACCTAGTGAATCATAAACATCGATACTTGAAGCATGGGTTGCTGCATAAACGGATTGAGATGTTCTTACCGATGAACCAGACGTCAATGTTCCTTGAAGGGCATTAATAGTTGTACTAAAACTTGCATTTGCAGCAACGTTATTGGTTCCATTGGTAAGATTTGTAATTGTTAGGTAAAGATCGTAATCATTGGCATTTTTAAAATTTGTTCCTGCAGGATAAATCATAGGTGTACCAGCACTTGCAACAAGTGTTGATCCTGAAGGAATAGTCGCAGCTTGAGTAAGCGTTATAGCAGCTGCAAGACCAGGAAGACCTGCTGGATACGAAGTTCCATTAATAACTGTAGCAGCTGAAAAAACGGTACCGGCTTGAAGAATAGTTCCAACAGGAAATGAAATATCTTCAGTTAATGGCGTATTTGCTGTAATGCTTACGGGTGTCACTAAAGTACCATTGGTTACATCACCATCATCTGCATTAAATGCATCTCCTTTAGGGTTTGCAATTTCAAATTGTCCTGTTTTATTAACTGTAACGGTTACACCATCATTTTTATTTGAGCTTTGAGGTCCTGCTGTCCATTCATTTCTAACATTTGTATCAGCATCAGGACCATCAGCCACAACTTGTCCTGTATAGTTAACAAACGATCTAGCATCTTTTTGAAGTGCTTCTCTTAAATCTTCCGTTGTTGTAAATGTTCTTTCTACTCCGTCATCGTAGCTATGGGTTGTGTTGAGTGGGCTAGCACTATAGGTATATTGATAGGCTGTAATAACACTGGTAGAGACTAAGGCCGTAGTATCGGTACCATTTTTGGTTAATTTAATATTTTTACTAGCTGCTTCTGTACCACTTTGGTTATCGTTGGTAAGGTAAAGTCCTGTACCTCCTGTAATGTTAGCCTTAACACCTGTTTTACCGCTTTTGGCATCCACTAAGCCTTGAACATACGATGCAACAGTGGCGTCATCGGTTGATGCAATGCTACCTGTAATTGATTCACCATTGAGTGTAAGATCAATCGTTGTTGTTCCTGAAGGATCATGGACTATCGTAAAGGTATTGGTTTTGGCTTGTGCAAAACTTGTCCAAACACCTTGTCCTGTTGTAATATTAAATGCATTTCCATCAGAGTTAAAAAGTGCACCAAAGTCTTGTCCACGTTCGTAAAGCGCTTTGCTAGTATTGAACATATTGCTACCAGCATCATTTTCATCGTGCGTTTCCGTTGCTTCTTGGATGCCATCGCCATTGGTATCAACCCATCCATGGTCTTGATCAAGAGAGTAGATAACCGATTTGTGGGTACCGACGCTAGCGCCTGAATCAAGATTCGCTTTAACAGAGATATAAGTAGAAGCATTGGCGGGTGTTGTCAGTCCTGGGGGGATAGTAATGTTGGCAATTGGTGATGTTGAATCAATTGCAAGGGTTGATTTGTCTCTGTTCCATCCTTGTGCGATATAACCGTTGGTATCGACAAAGTTACCATTTGCATCAAAGGTAAAGTCACCACTTCTCGTATACTTGTAGGTACTTCCTCCATCTGGAGAAACAACAAAGAAACCATCACCTTGGATTGCAAGGTCGGTTGTTTTGTCGGTTGTTTCGATGGAACCTTGTTTAAAGATTTTGGTGACCGTGCTTATTTGTGTTCCAAGTCCAATTTGCATCGCGTTTTTACCACCCAGTTCACCTTGGGGTGCTGTTGCAATTTTAGCGGTTTGACTTAAGAGATCAGAAAAATTTGCTCTACTGTATTTATAGCCTGTGGTATTAACGTTTGCAATGTTATTACCTTCAACGTCCATTGCGATCTGGTGTGCCTGCAAACCGGTAACGCCGGCCCAGAGTGATCTCATCATTGCGTATCCTTTTTAAAGTTACTTTTTGTTTTTATAAATTTCGTACAAAATGAAAGCAATTTTTATTCCATGAAATGCTGTTTTTTGTTAGCTTTTCATGTTAATAGCATTTTTAATCAGATCATCACTGGTAGTAATGCTTTTTGAGCTGGCATCAAATGCTTTTTGGGTAATAAGAAGCTCCGTTAATGCCGTTGCCATACTGACATTACTTCCTTCTAGCTTATTACTAAAAATAGTTGAACCTAAAAAACTCTCGCCATTTTTATCCGTATAAAAGATAGGTTTTCCGCTGTTATTAGACGCTTCAAAAAGGGTTGAAGAGTCTTGTGTAAGTCCTTGATCATTTTGAAAATGATAAATAGCAACTTTAGCCACAGCCGAGCTTTTACCATTGCTAAACTCTGCAATAACATTGCCATTAGTATCCATAGCATAGTCTTTTAAAAAGCCTTCAGCAGATCCATTGGAAGTTGAAACATTAGCTTTTTTAATGGTTGTGCTTGAAATAAGTCCATCAAAATTACCCACCGTTCCTAAGTTAAGTTCTAGAGGTGTCCCTCCATTGGAAAGGGCAGGTACAGAGTTTGATAGAAGCTGACCCGCTCCACCAAAGGTGAGTGTTCCTGTTTGGGTATCCACAATGTTATAGACTTTATTGGTTGAGGTATCGACGTAATATTTTGTAGGGTCATAGATTTTTGTAACCGTACCTTTTACCGTGTCAACATTGTAAACGGAAGTGTCATAGGTTTTTGTAGAATCATAGTTTTCTACGGTATAGTCTTCAAAATAGCTCAGTACCTTAATATTGGCATCCCACGTACTACCCGATGCCGCTTGGGGAACTTGTTTGGTAAAGGTCATATCAATAATGCCTTTACTACCATCAGGGGTGATAATACCAGTTGTGTAGTGTTCTGTATTAGCAATTTCTTGATTGGATGTAACAGAAACACTTGCTGTTAGGGCAGAAGTTGTATTTAAGCCACTCACATCAGAATTTGAAATACTCCAATTAAGAGACGCATCAAGTTCTGTTGAAATTTTCTTTGTGTTTCCATTAACATCAGTTAATGTAATAGTAACAGTGTCACCTTTTTGAGGGCTTTGCAGTGCTGTTGTATTGCTGACACTTCCACTTAAGCTTACTTGCCCAACCGCTGAAGGTGTTACGGTTGCAGTGTAATCAGCGGCACTAAGCGGAACCGTGACCTTATCCGTTTTAATGGTAGGATCAAGATTTGCACCGTAAGAAACTTTTGTTGTTGCAACAGGTGGATAGTAGAGAATATCAGGCAAAGTGACTTTCGTTTGACTACCAACACTTCCTAAAGGAACATCACTCATAGGTGTAATAGCGTAAGGAGTAACAGCAGTCGTGGTGGCTGCATTGTAATACGTTCCAAATTTAGCAAGAGTTGCCGCATCAAGCGATGTAGGTGCAATATTGTTGCCAGGGGTTGCCATAAGATAATAACCATCGGCATTGACTAAGGATCCTTGTGCATCAAGTGAAAAAGAACCAGCACGTGTATAGTATGTTTTGGTCACTTCTTGGCCTTTAACGCCAAACCAGCCATCTCCTTGAATAGCAAGATCAAAAGGGCTATCGGTATTTTCAAGAACACCTTGCGCTAGATTTAAGGCAGTGGTTTGACTTTGTGCCCCAAGACCTTTATCGTTGGAGTAAGAAGCATAAGTGCCTGTTAATACGGTTGAAAAAAGGGTTGAAATTTCTGCACTACTTCCTTTATAAGCACTCGTATTGATATTGGCAATGTTATTGGCTTGCACATCCATCGCAAACTGTTGTGATTTGATACCAGAAATTCCATTGTAAAAAGAGCTAGTCATTGGGATGTCCTTTATTTATCATAATACTCAACAACATCACTCATTGGAAAATAATTCGAACCTAATTTAATATAAGAGGATCCATTATCATAACGTACTGACTCAACAGGATAAACACCAAATTGGGTTTTTTGTTGATCATTATTTTTATCCAGGTACTCTGCTGTAACACCATAATAACCATCCTTAAGTTGTTCACCGTATTTATTTTTTCCATCCCATTCAAAAGAAATAACTCCACTTTTACCTACGGCATCTTTAAGATCGATGGTTTGTACAACATTTTTATCTTTGTCTGTAATGCTGAGTGTTCCACTTTTAATTTCGGTTGGAAAATAAACTTCATATTTAGCAGTGCTGTTATTAAGTGTAATAGCGTTATATCCCAAACTGCCCATTTTACCAATTAAGTTTGTTGCATTAGCGCTAACACTCTCTTTAAGTTGCGATGACAAATTATCCAAAGCGGTATTGGTTTTGGTTGCCGATTCCAGTGTTGCAAGCTGAGAGGTTTGGGTTAAGATTTTATCGCTGTCCATAGGACTTGTAGGGTCTTGGTGCTGAAGTTCTGTTAGCAAAAGTTTCAAAAAATCATCTTTTCCTAACGTGTCAGCACTTCCTGTTGACGCTGCTGTTTTTGTTGTTGTTGAACTGGCAGTACCTGGGTTTAGGAGGCTTTCATAACCTTTTGTATTGATTGCCATAATGTATCCTTTTCTTTATAGTTTATACATATTGAGGAATGACAATTTCTAATGACGCTGTCTCTTCCTCACTTGATTCCGTGGTAAACTCTTTAGAGTTATCACTACGTTGTTTTTGGTTTTGTTGTGATTGGTCGCTATTTCGTTGGTCACTAAAATTCATTTGTAGGTTAGTGAAACCCATATTAATCAGTGCATTTTTAACGTCATTTTGGTTTTGAGTAAAAAGTGACATTGTACTCGTGGTGGAAGAGATGTTTACATGTAAATTATTTCCCCGCGTGAGTAACGTAACATCAACATCTCCTAAGTTTTTAGGGCTTAAAGAGAGCTCTACCTTCATAATAGGGGGTTTATAGGCTTCAATTTTTTCTTTAAGATCCGTTGCAAATTGGTTCAAAGTTTCTTTAACTGGTACAGCTTTAGTGGTTGCTAAATCTTGTTTTGCGGTTACTTTGCTATCTGTTTTCGCATCGACTGTTAGTGGGGCATCTTCTGATTTAGGTGTTTCTTTTTCTTCTGGCTTCACCACTTTTTGAATTTGTGTCACCTCTTCTGCTGAAGATGCAACATCACTGATTGTTTTATCAGATTTTACAGTTTTTAGGGCAGTATCGGTTGTCTCTTCGGCTGTTTTGACCAAAGGTTCTTTTTTAACTTCATTAACATGTGTAGTGGCAACTTGAATTTGTACAGGTTCTTCTTGTGTGACTACTTCTGCTATTTGAACAGGTGTTACGGGCTTTTTGGGTTCGTTGTCATTCGCCACTTTTTGAACAATGGTTTCAATGGGTGCTGCTTGAGTGCTCTCTTCTTGAGACGTTTGAAGCGCTTTTGTAAGAGTGTTCTGTTGCTTTTCATTTACTATAAGGGGCTCTTCGACAATAGGATTATTTTGTGTTGTTGTATCTGTTGTGGTCACATTGGTAGTTTCCATTGTAGGTGTTGGTTTTGCCTCTTTTGAAATCAGCTCACTTAATATAGATGGCGTAACGGTTGGGATTTCCGTTGTTGTTGGCTGTTTATCTAAAAGGCTCATAAGGTTGGTTGTTACCGCTTTGGTTGTTTCACCATTTTGTGTACTTTGAACTGTATTGAGAGCCGTTTTAAGATCATCGAAAAAATTATTTTGAGCGAGTGTTGGGAATTTCTTTTGAATGCTATCCATCGTTTCTGTTGAAATTGAAAGTTTTTCCAATCCAAGATTATATTTTTTAGATAAATCCATCAAATCACTGACGTTTTTAACATTGGCAAAATCTTGACGAGCGGTTTCACTTCCAAGAATTTTTTCAAGGGTAGAAGAGGGTTTAAGTGTCGGGAAAATGGTTGTTTGTGAATTTTGTTGAAGGGCATTAACAACACTGAGAAGGTCATCTAGCAGGTGCTCATCCACACTTTTAGCTTTTTGATCTGTTGTCGTAAGATTGAGATTTGTTTCATTTGTTGTTGGAGCGTCTTGTGCGAGATCACTCAGTGAAACTTGTTTACCTTCTTTTGTCATTTGACTTAGAATAATGGAAAAAAAACTCTCGGAAAAAGCACCATTGGCACTCTCTGCTTGAATGGGTTCGTTTGTTGAAGGCGCAAGAGTTATAGGGCTTGGAGCTGGAATAAAGGAGAGAATATCTTGCATTGCCATGACCTTAATTTTTTATTTTTATAACATTTTCCGAACGAAACTTTAAAACGACATTAGCTACAAGGCCACAAAACAAGGCTATGTGCTGATGTTTCTCTGAAAAGCTTGCCTTTTAGAGAGAAATAGCATCTTTCTTTTTTGACCTATCCTTCAATCAAAGAGATGATTTCACTCTTTTGACAAGCAATACTCATTCCAATTTTAAAAAATGAACGCTCAAATAGCTTTACATGTAAGGATATTTTAATTTTAGTAAGAACGTGCTATAATGAAGCATATTTACTTCATCAAACTACACCAATCACGTACGTTTTATATGAGATGTAAAAGTCAAAGTTTACGAGGAGAATTTTTTGCAAGAGTTTAGAAATATTGCCGTGATCGCACACGTTGACCACGGAAAAACGACCTTAGTTGATGAGCTGTTAAAACAATCAGGAACGTACACAGCACATCAAAAAGTAGAAGAAAGAGCGATGGATAGCAACGATCTAGAAAAAGAACGTGGTATCACTATCCTTTCTAAAAATACAGCTATTCGCTATAAAGATACTAAAATTAACATTATCGACACTCCAGGCCATGCTGACTTTGGTGGTGAGGTTGAGCGTGTTTTAAAAATGGTTGATGGCGTTTTATTGCTTGTCGACGCTCAAGAAGGCGTTATGCCTCAAACCAAATTTGTTGTTAAAAAAGCACTCAGTCTTGGTCTGTGTCCGATTGTGGTTGTCAACAAAATTGACAAACCTGCGGCAGATCCTGATCGTGTTGTTGATGAGGTATTTGACCTTTTAGTGGCCCTTGGTGCGAATGAAGATCAACTTGAATTCCCTATCATTTATGCAGCAGCACGCGATGGTTTTGCTAAATACAACATGAGTGACGAAAGTAAAAATCTTGTGCCTCTCTTTGAAACGATTCTTAAGCATGTTCCCGTTCCTACTGGTTCAGCAGAAAATCCTCTTCAACTTCAAGTGTTTACCCTTGATTACGATAACTATGTTGGTAAAATTGGTATTGCGCGTATTTTCAACGGAACGATTAAGAAAAATGAAACCGTGTTACTTGCAAAAGCTGATGGCGAACAAATTCGTGGACGTATCTCTAAATTGATTGGTTTTCACGGATTGGACAGAATTGATATCACGGAAGCAGAAAGTGGCGATATCGTTGCTATTGCTGGTTTTGAGACACTGGATGTGGGTGATAGTATCGTTGATCCAAACAATCCAATTCCTCTTGATCCATTACACATTGAAGAGCCAACCCTTTCGGTTGTTTTTGGCGTTAATGACTCTCCTTTTGCTGGACTTGATGGCAAATACGTTACGTCAAACAAAATTGCTGAACGTTTAGAATCTGAGATGAAAACGAACATCGCAATGCGTTACGAGAACGCAGGCGAAGGTAAATTTAAAGTAAGTGGACGTGGTGAGCTTCAAATTACGATTTTGGCTGAAAATATGAGACGTGAGGGTTTTGAGTTCTCTTTGGGACGTCCTGAAGTTATTATCAAAGAAGAGAATGGCGTCAAATTAGAGCCGTATGAGCACTTAGTGATTGATGTTCCTGATGATTTTACCGGTACGGTTATTGAAAAATTGGGTCGTAAAAAAGCAGAAATGAAAGCGATGAACCCGACGGGAGATGGACAAACTAGAATTGAGTTTGAAATTCCTGCACGTGGACTTATAGGTTTTCGTGGACAGTTTTTGACCGATACCAAAGGTGAGGGTGTTATGAACCACTCATTTTTAGATTTTAGACCACTCAGCGGCGAAGTCGAACACCGTAAAAATGGCGCACTTATCTCCATGGAAAATGGAACAGCAATGGGTTATTCACTCTTTAGTTTACAAGAGCGTGGTGTTCTTTTTGTGGATGTACAGTACAAAGTTTATGCGGGTATGATCATTGGTGAGCATTCTCGTCCGAACGATTTAGATGTCAACCCTATCAAAGGTAAGCCACAAAGTAACGTTAGAAGTAGTGGTGCGGATGAAGCGATTAAACTCGTTCCACCACGTAAAATGAACCTTGAACTAGCGTTAGAGTGGATTGAAAATGATGAATTGGTAGAGGTAACGCCTATCAACATTCGTATTCGTAAAAAATACTTAGATCCAAATCTACGTAAACGTATGAGCCGCTAAGAAGTTTTACATGTAAAGACTTCGCCACCAACATGGTGGCGAAGTCCTATCGTGTGATAATAATTGAGGAGGTTACTATGGAAACATTTTTGATTGTTACAGGTGTCATCATTTTTATCATTATTGTCATGTACAATACGCTGATCTCCAAACGAAATCAAGTCGATAATATCTTCGCAGGACTTGATGCGATCCTCAAAAAACGTTACGATCTTCTCCCAAATCTTGTGGCAACCGTGAAAGAGTATATGGTGCATGAACGCATTACGCTTGAAAAGATCACTGAACTTCGCTCAAAAGCCACAACAAATAATCTGACAGGTGCTGAAACCGTAGCCCTTGATAAACAACTCTCTTCCATGCTTGGCAATCTTATGGTCGCTGTCGAAAACTACCCTACACTTAAAGCAAACGAAAATTTTTTACACCTTCAAGGTACCTTGAATGAATTGGAGGAGCAAATTTCCGCAGCGCGTAGAGCGTACAATCAAAGTGTGACGGATTATAACAATGCCATTCAAATGTTCCCTACAAATTTTATGGCAAGTCTCATGAAGCTAGAGCGAAAAGAGGTTTTTAGTATTCCAGTGATGGAACGTCGCAATATTGATGTGAAAAATATTTTTCAAAAATAGGTAAGTAGTGAAACCAAATCTTGCATCACTGCTGGATTATTATTATGAGTCTATGTATCCAGAACTTAAGGTTTTGGAGGAAAAACGTTTAAGTACAATTGCTACTCTTAAAAAAGCTGCTTTTATTCTTTTGATTCTCTCCTTTGTTATCTTTTTTGTTTTGAATCAAAGCGTGATACTAAAACCACTCCATGCAGCCCTTGTCTCTGGCATGAGTGCTTTTTTAATCTTTATGTTTATCTACAGGCATGAGAGTGCTGGTTATGGTGCATTGTTTAAAGATCAAGTGATAGAAAAAATTATCCATTTCTTAGATCCTTCACTCATCTACTCCAAAATGAGCTCTATCAGTGAATTAGAGTATCAACGGAGTGAACTCTTTTTAGCATCGTATGATCGTTTTGTGGGGAATGACTTGGTGACGGGGAAAATAGAGGGTGTGGATGTACGCTTTTGTGATTTACATGTAGAGCAAAAAGTACGGGATACCGACAACAAAGAGGAGTGGGTTGATATTTTCCAAGGGCTTTTTTTTATTGCTGATTTTAATAAAACATTTCACACTAAAGTCGTTGTTCTACCCGATATAGCAGAGCGTACATTCGGAGTGCTTGGTTCTTGGATGCAAGGAATGAATTTACAAAGAGGAAAATTGATCAAGCTTGATCATCCTGTGTTTGAAAAATTTTTTGTAACGTATGGGGATGATCCGATCGAAAGCCGTTATATTTTATCGCATTCATTAATGGAAGAGATAGTGCAATTTCGCACGAAAGTAGGTAAACCTCTTTATCTCTCTTTTGTTGATTCAAAACTTTATTTGGCGATGCACTACACAAAACCGTTGTTTGAACCGATATTATCACATTCATTGTTAGAATTTACCTCTATTAAAGACTACTTTGAACTTTTGAGCATGATTGTAAGTATTGTCAATGAATTCAAACTAAATGAAAAACTATGGAGTAAACAATAAATGTTTAATGAAAAACTACTCAAATTCTCTTTAGCTTTTATTGTGCTGTTGCTTATTATAGGCTTTTTGATACTAAATTATATACTTAAAGATAATAATAACGAATCCTCTTATACGTCATCTCCGGTTGCAAAAAAAGCAAACAATCTAAGTACAGATGCTAGAGAAGTCAGTCTGGATACAATTTATATCAATATTAGATCCCAAAAATATAAGATTCTAAAAGCGGATATTGCCTTGGTTATGAAAAGCAATACCAGCAAGAAATCTTTGCAAGGTAATATGGATAACGTGCGTAATGCCGTTTTACAGTATCTTAATGCAATGGATGCCAATGGTCTTGAGACAGTCAGTGGAAAGGAGCGTCTTAAAGAGGAACTGATTGATATGTTGGAAAATACATTTGGATATCAAATTGAGACGATTTACATTAAAAACTTTATTCTTTCCCCTTGAAAAGCATCAAGCTTCCTAGCGAGAGTAGTGCGATGAAGCTTGCATATACGTAAAGATACTCACCGTAAAAATACCCTGCAAGTAGTGCCCCGACAAATCCTCCTAATCCAAAAGAGAAACCATAGTAAAATTGAGCTGCCAGTTTTTTGTTCGCATATAGTGCGTACAGAAGGCTAAGGGCTGCAGTATGATGCAGTGCAAAGCTAAAGGCATGCATAGATTGAGAAAGATAAGAGATCCAAAGCGATGAGGGAAAGGCAAAGAGTAAGAACCAACGAAGGGCTGTTGTCAAAACTCCTAATTTCACCAAGGATAAAAGGCTAAAGCGTTTCAATAAAGGTGCTTGAAAATAGAAAAGTATAATTTCACAAATGACACCAAAAGCCCATAAATAACTGGTTATCTCAAGGCTAATGCCGTGCGCTGTTTCGTAAATGGTAAAGAAGTTATAAAATCCACCAAAACTGACTTGCATTAAGAAAAGACTGATCCATAAATACTTTACATGTAAAAAGTGAAAAGGCTCTTCTTTGGTGAGATTTGCCGTTGTAAAATGCACATTGTTCTGTGTGAGCCAATAGGCAAACAAAGCCGTTGCGCTAATCGCCAAAAGTAGATAATGCAAGCCATTCGTGTAGTTTTCCAAGTGGCGTGCTAAGACAATGCCAATCAGCATAAAACCGATAGAGCCAAACAGGCGTGATTTCCCAAAACGCTCTTTTTGTAGATGTTCCATCGCATAGGTTTCAATGTAGGGCAATATCATGCCCAAACAGGCTCCAAGAAGCATATTAGGAAGCATAAAGAGGTAGAAATGGTGAATGGTTGGGTAGAAGAGCATAATGGAAAGGATAGCGCCACCAAGGGCTGTGTAAAAGACTTTTTGGTTGAGTTCAAAATGTTTCAGAAAGAAAAAGGGTACGAAAAAACGCATCAAAGGAGCTAAGGCAAAAATAGCACCAATTTGAGGTGCACTGTAACCGATCGTTTGCAAAATTTTTGGCATAAAAATAACATACACGCTGGTGACCGAGAAGTACGAAAAGAAAAACCCAGAGATTTTAAAAAAGATCATTTAGCAATGGGAGCGGTTTGGCTTAAAATATCATAGAGCGCTAGGTTGTCTTTGCGTATCAGTGGTAACAAAAGTCCGATGATCGTAAAAGCGGTCAAAAGCATGCAAAGATAACGTATAAGGAGCTGCACGAGAGAGATTTTTTGTTTGGCACTAAGATCAATCAGGAAAAGATCATACGCTTTATACCCAGGTGTTTGACCTTTTCGTTTGAGAAAGAAAAGGGTAAGGGCGCCATAAGGAAGGAGAATCAAAAGCCATCCTTGAAGCATATGCGCTGCAAAGCCTTCACGTGAGCCATAAACAAGATAAAAAACGATGTATAAAATCGGCATCAAAAGCATAAAAGAATCTACCACAAAAGCTTTAAAACGCTGGGAAAAGGAGGCGATGGAGTAAGAAGGAAAAGAGGTTTTCAACTCTTTTTTTATCCCTCTTTTGCTTTCTCTCCATCTCATTAAAACTTAGTTTCCTCTGCTGCCTGGTTTGATTGCTATGCTTCCTTCTTTGCATAAAGGGCATTCGCTTGGCTCGTAAATGTCAAATTCAAAATCAGCTAATGCAAAAAATGGTGCATCATTAGGAAGTTTACATGTAGGCTTTCCTGCTAAATCGCTTCCCACACGTTTACAAAAACCGCGGTTTGCAAGCGCTGCAAATCCAACGATCACACCACCCATGCTTTCGGCAATTTTTGCCGCTTCTAAGGCAGAACCACCCGTGGTGATAATGTCTTCACAGACAAGGATTTTTTCACCTTTTGAAACTTCAAAACCTCTGCGAATCGTCATTTCACCATTGACGCGTTCAGCAAAGATAAAACGTTTTCCAAGGGCGCGCGCAAGCTCATACCCTGCTAAAACGCCTCCTAGTGCGGGGGAACAAATGGTGTCAATTTCAAGGTTGGAAGCGTTAATCATTTTGGCTAATGCCACGGCTAATTGCTCAGCCACTTTGGGGTCTTCCAAGACTTTGGCACTTTGAAGGTAGTAGTGTGAGTGTTTCCCACTGCTGAGTAAAAAGTGACCCTCTAAAAGCGCGTTGGCATCTTTATAAATTTTTTCAATGTGCATGGTTTGCCTTAAATTTTGAGAAGTTCAGATTCTTTTTCTCTAACGAGTTCGTCGACTTTAGAAACCGTAGCATCGGTGATTTTTTGCACTTCATCTTGTCCTTTTTTAGAACCATCTTCAGTGATCACTTTATCTTTTTCAAGTTTTTTGACTTGATCATTAGAATCTTTACGGACATTTCGAATCGCAATTTTGGCTTTATCGCCCATCGCTTTAGCTTGTTTTGCTCCCTCTTTGCGTTGCTCGGTTGTCATTGGAGGGAAGAAAAGTTTAATGGTTTCGCCATCGTTGTTAGGATTGACGCCAATGTTCGCTTGCATAATCGCTTTTTCGATCTCTCTGAGCATCTTTTTTTCCCAGGGAGAGATGGTGATGGTGGTTGCATCAGTGGCTAAAACAGTCGCTACTTGACTAAGGCCTGTTGGTGTTCCATAGTAATCGACATGAATATTATCCAAAATTGAGGTAGAAACTTTACCACTACGAATGGTTATAAAGTCGCGTTTGAGTGCTGAGATACATTTTTCCATATGCTCTTTTTGTTCAGCATAGATTTTATTGAGTTCCATATTTATCCTTTACAAGTAGTTTCGTTGAAATTTTGTTGCCCACAGAGACGATGATCCGCGTGCGATCTTTGGTGAGTATTTTATTGATTTGTGCTTCAAACACACCATCACTGAGACTCACTTCTTGATATCCATGTTCGCTGATGTAAATACCGCCTTTAGTCGAAGTGGTTTGTGCTTTTACATGTAAAGCGCCAAGTTTGCCATCACTGAGCAATACCGTAGGTTCAAACCAGGTGGCTTCAAGGGCTTTATATTTTAAAAATCCAGTTAAATCGCTTTTGCCAACCAGTGCGGAGCGGTCTAAATCAAGCGGATCGCTGAAGCTTGCAACAGCACCCATCGTTTGGTTTAAAATAGCTTCAAAACCATAGCTTTGTGCAATGGCTTTTACTCGAGGGCTAAATTCGCCAAAAGGATAAGAAAAATAATGAGGCTTTAGACCAAGATGCTTTTCAAAAAGGGCTAATCCCTCATCAAAGTCTTTTTTAAGTGCTTCATTACTTAGTTCTGTCATATGGGGGTGGTTGAGAGAATGAAACTCTAAAGAGCCATATTTGGCTGTCTCTTTCAGTTGGTCCCAACTCATAAAATCACCGTATTTTTGCTCCGTTGCTCCGACATAGACGAACATGGTGAAGGGGTAGTGGTACTCTTTAAAGAGTGCTAGGCCATGTTCGTAAAAGCTTTTATAGTTATCATCAACGGTGAGAACAATCCAATTATCTGGAATTGTCTCTTTGTTGTGAAGTGCTTGGACTAGTTTTTCAAGGGGAATGACTTCGTAGCCATTTTTTTTAAAGTAGTCAAACTCTTTGCGAAGTTCTTCAAGTGTTGTATTGGTTGAGGGATATCTTGAATCGTTAAAACGATGGTAGATAAAGATATGGGCATCTGCCCATACCATGACACTCAAACATAATACAAGCCAAAAGGATTTCATGGCTAATTATTTAGCGCTAGGAGCTTCTGGGGCTGATGGAGCTGTTGTAACAGGAGCTGGAACACTTGGAACAACGCTTTTTTCAATTTTGATATCTTCAGCAATGGAAACTTTTTTAGTTTGGTTGTAAAAATAACCTAAAGCAAGGGTATTTGCAATGAAAAAGATTGCCATAACAAATGTAAATTTTGCCATAAATCCTGCTGGACCTTTTGCTCCAAAGAGAGATTCGTTACTTCCACTATAAGCGCCAAGACCAATAGATGAACTTTTTTGAAGGAGTACAGAAACAGTTAAAATAACGGTAAATACAAATTGTAATACCAGTAAAACGGTGGTCATAAGAGATGTCCTTTGTTTTCAAAATAATGTAGAACTAAGGATTATATCCAAAATGGGTTAAAAAATCATTTAACCAGTTGAAAAGCGCTTATAACATATTAAAATCAACTGTAATTTCATCAATGCAACGTTCGGGTAAAAAAGCTTTTGCGTATTCAAGATAGATGTTTGATGTATAGAGAAACTTGACCAACTTTTTGTCCAATTCACCTGCTTGTGCCATGGTATAAAGAATTTTCATAACCGTGGAGAGAGGCATACCCGCTTTATAGGGGCGATCACTTGCTGTTAAGGCTTCAAAAATATCAGCAATGGCTAAAATACGTGCTTCAAAGCTAATTTCATCTCCCTTAAGTCCTTGGGGATAGCCTTTTCCATTGAGCTTTTCATGGTGATTCCCTGAAATTTGCGGAATTTGTTGGTATTTTTTAGGGAAGGGAAGGCGGTTTAGAATATCAATACTGAGCTTCGCGTGATTGTTAATTATTTCACGCTCTTCTGAGGTTAGCGTTCCTTTTTGTATGCTCAAATGATGTGCTTCATCAGGTGTTAAAATTGTATAGATTTCATTCCCAATATGCCATGGATGCTCAGCGATAGCTTTAATATTTGCAGCTTTCTCATCACTGAGAAACTGTTCTCCATTGTTACTTGATTGGAGAAGTAAAAAGATTTCACGGAGTGTTTTGATCTGCTGTTCGTATGTTTTTTCTAAAGTTGTTACATCACCGATTTGTTTACCTTCTAAAAGAGCAATTTTGTCTTCTAGAAGTTTTACATGTAAAGCTTTTTCAATCGTTTGAATACGACTCTCAATGAGCACAATACGGTCACATAATGCTTCCAATTTGGTTGATTTATTGAGGATGTGTTCGGGTGAAGCCAGTTTTCCAATGTCATGCATTAAGGCAGCAAAATTGATCTGTTTGATCTCTTCGGTATTAAAATGCTTATGGGCGTATGTGATTGTATCGCGATTGATTGCTTCGGCAAGCATGACACTGAGTTTGACCATACGTTTGATGTGCCCAGCAGTATAAGGTGATTTTTTGCTGATTGTAAAAATGATACTTTTAAGGAAGCCTTCTAAAAGATTTTCAAGCCCTTGAATGAGCGAGGTATTAGTAATAGCGATTGCCGCTTGTGAAGCGAGCGATAAAGTAATTTTTTCATCTTCATTGTTAAAAGGGATGACTTCTTGTTTATAATCATTTTGCTTGTTAAGCAGTTGCAACACACCTATAATTTCGTATTCATGGTTTTTGAGAGGAATAACTAGCATGGATTTTGAGCGATAGCCTGTTCCTTGATCAAACTTTTTGGTTCCTTCAAAGGAAAATCCTACTGCTTCATAAACATCGGGAATATTAACAAGGCGATCTTCTAAAACACAGGTTGCCGCTACCATCGCTTTATTGGGCGTTCCATCTTCAAGGTAGAGTGGCAAAGGTGCCCATGTAATTTTTCCACTTGTACCGCCCATCTTAATCTTTAAAGAGTCCGTTTGGATGACTTTAAAACGAAGTTCATTTTTTTCTAATAAATAAAGCGTTCCCCCATCGGCATTGGTAAGATTTTTGGCTTCCGTGACAATCATTTCTAAAAGATTTTCAAGGCTTTCATTGGCAGAGAGAGCGGTTCCAATTTGCGTTAATTTTTGAACACGTTCATCATTGGTATGGCTAGAGATCATTTGGTGTAGTAAACCAGTGGCGATATCTATTTTTTCTCCATCGCACAAAATGGATTTTTTTGCAATGCCCATGTCTTCCAATTCTTTGACAATCAGGTCTGCGTAGAAAGGCTTGAGATGGTTAATGTAGAGATGGAGGTCATCACGTTTAAGCCGCTTTAATCCCTCTTGAAGAAAATGAGGTGTGAGATGCTTGCTTTCAGCTGCGACGTGAGAGAGCTGATTGGGAAATGAGACATCGATGATCAGTGCTTTGATGGAAAGGTTTTCGTTAAGGATATTCCAGAGCGCTTCATTGTGAAAAGTGTCGCCTGAAAAGAGTATGCTGCTTCCTTGTTGCTCAATGATATAACCACAACAGGGTACGGCATGATTGGCTGGAATGGGAGTGAGTGTAATGTTCTCTTCAATGAAATAACGTTTATAGGGCTCTATCTCAATATAGGTGATAGCAGGACATTCACAATGTGTTAGATTGATTTTACTAAAATCTGGCCAGACCATATCATTAAAAAGATGTTTTTTGATAGCTTTAATGGTTTGGGGAAGTCCATAGAGGTAGAGTGTCTCTTTGCGTTGTGTAAAAAAATTATCAACAAGAAAAGCACTGTCTATAATGTGATCGAGGTGTGCATGTGAGAAAAAAATACGGTTTACATGTAACGCTTCAGTGCCTAGAGCATACATAATATTGCCAGCATCAATGATTGTATTGGGCGTGACTTGGATACAGGTTGTAAAACTTTGTTTAGATCTACTTCCGTTTGCACCTAGAATGTGAATTAAACTCATCGTTATCCTTTGGTGGTGTGTACAAAAACACCATTAAATGAAGAAGGTGGAAACGCGATATAGTGCAAACAGCGTTCAATATACAGAGGATAGATTGCCTCATTGGTTTTATTTTCTCTTCGATTCAATGCTTCAAAACATTTGAGTGCTTCAGTAAAATCAGCTTTTCTATAAAGTTCAATGGCTTCGTGGTGTAAACGTAATTCCTCTTGGAGCTCTTCATACGATGTTGCGTAAAGCGGCTCGGTTTGGAGTGTATCAAAATCATGGATTTGCCATACTTCTATAGGTTCATGTTTGCCTTTAACGGTTACTAAATCTAAGAAGCGAAAGAGGTAAGCACCTTTGAGTTTATTTTTGGTGAAATGGGAAATAGTGAGGTGCGAATGATAGTATTTGCATAATGATTCAAGCCTTGAGCCTAAGTTAATGGGATCGCCAATGACCGTATAATCACTTCTATTGCTTGTTCCCATCTCCCCAACAATGGCAACACCTGTATTGATACCAATACCAATATCGATAATAGGCACTCCTTTTTGATCTGCCATGGCCGTAATGGTTTCAAACTCGGGATTGGTACGAATAGTGGCATTGAGTGCCTTGAGATGATGAAGTTGTTGGAGTGCAGCAGTGACAGCTTTATCTGCATGATTAGGGGTACTAATAGGTGCATTCCAATACGCCATAATCGCATCGCCGATAAATTTATCGACTGTGCCTCCTTGGTGAATGATAATTTGACTCATGGGATCCATATAGGCATTCATCAGGTGAATAAGATGTTTTGGCTCACCTGCTGCTTCTGAAATGCCTGTAAAGTTACGTAAATCGGAAAAAAAGATGGTGATCTCTTTTTCGATACCTTGTAGAATATCGTCTCCACTAGAGAGAATATTGTTCATAACGGCAGGGCTGACTTTACTTGAAAATTTATGTTTAATAAGCTCTTTTTGACGAATTTCCAAAAAGTAGTTCATGGCTTGTCCCACAATAAAGAGAATGTTAATGGCAAATAGCGGCAAAATAGTATTGAGTAAAATGCCTTGATATACCATGCAGTAGTAATGCGTGATGACGACGATGAGGTTAAGTATCACAAGGGCGATAAAACTAAAAAATGCACTAGGAACCAGTAACGCCACCAAGGTAACGATTGAAAGTATCACGATGCTGAGTAGATCGACACCGCGCGCCCAAATAGGTTGTGAAATGTAATCTTCATGGAGCATATTATCAATCGCATTGGCATGAACCTCCACCCCTGCGTAGACACTTTCAAATGGTGTACTTCTTAGATCCAAAAGACCCGCTGCAGAAGTGCCTAAAAGGGCTATTTTATCTTTTACATGTAAAGGATCAACGCTATTGTTATAGACATCAATGGCAGAAATATAGCGGTAGCTGTTTTGACCTCCGCGATAGTTCACCATTAAGCGTCCAAAAAAGTCTGTGGGAATAATATGTTCACCAATTTCAATTTGGCGCAGCCCATTTTCATCATACACAATGTTGATTTTTTTTTCACCAAGCGCAATGCGTACCATTTCTAGGCTCAAAGAGGGGTAGAGAACACCATCATATTCCATCACTAACGGAACACTTCGTACGATGCCATCGTTATCAGGAATCGTGTTGAAATAGCCACTTGAGTAAGCTTGTTTTTGAATCTGAGGAATGTTGAGAATGGCACGGTATGGCTTAATCAAAGAAGAACGTTTGGGGCGGTTTTGCTCTACAAGAATTGCCGCTGATTTTGGATTGCCTTCTGGTTGGATCGAGTCAGGTGTGAGCGCAAAAACATAGCCCACAACGGTAGGTGTATGCGCAATCGTTTCGGCAAAAATAGTATCATAATCAGGCACATCTTTATGGGGCAATCCCAATTGTGCTAAAACTTTTTGAGGGGAGCTATTATCAGCTTCAGCAAAAACGACGTCGAGTCCTACAATGGCAACGCCAAGATCGGAGAGATTTTGCAAAAGTCTTGCTATTTTATCGCGACTCCAAGGCCATTGTCCCAATGCCTTGAGACTCTTTTCGTCGATGTCTATAATCACAATATTTTCATCGCCTGTGATTTCACCTCTACTTTGAAGCATCCTATCTTTAATTTTATACTCAAAAGGAAGCCAAAAGGAGCTTTCATAAAGATAGCCTACAACACTCCCTGCCATAACGATGAAGGTAAAAAGGAGTTGAAGTAGGCTTTTACGCATAGGCTAGAATGCCCACATAATGCTAGCAAGTGCGTTTATCTTATCGTAAGTATAAGGATCGTGATTCGAGTGATTGTTGCTATACATGACACTGGCTCCCAAAGAGAGGTTCTTTTGGAGTGTGTAGCCAAAAGAGAGTTCATATTGGTCTTTGTCATCTTGGCGCTTAGTCAAGAAAATAGTATCCACATCGTCATAGTTGGTTGAAGTGCGGGTATAACCTAAAGAACTTCTAAAATCTTTGGTAAATTCTTTAGAGAGATCAAGCCCGTATTTCCACTCTTTATCTTGCACATCGGTGCGCACAGACTCTACTTCTTTGTTAATGCCATAACTGGTATGAAGTCCTAATGCAAAGAGGTTTTCGCCGATGATACGTCGATAATTGATAAAGAGCAGATGTGCATTGACATCGTATGTCTCATCGTGATAATACCCTCGCTTAAAGCTATAGCCCCCCTCAATTTGAGAGAGCGGGTCAAGAAGATAACTGCTTTTAACGCCTGCTCCAATATTGGCAAGATAGCCTTTGCCATCGATATAAACACGATCAAATGTGACAGGAAGTGCTACGGTAGTTTTATCTTCACTCCACGTTGGTGCACTTGAGAGTGAAAAGAGAACGAGGTTGTTTAGGCTCGATTGGGAGTAGAGTTTATCGTAAGCTATGAAGCTATTTTCCAAACTCCATCCACCGCGATCGCCAAAGTCATAACTGTGGTTGAAAACAAACGTTGAAAAACCATAGCCATCTCCATTTTTTGCATTACCTGAGATCGGGATATTTAAAGCGGGTATGGTGAACTGTTTTGCGCCAATATCATTATTGACATTACTATCGTATCCTCCACCTACAATGAGGGCTCCTCCAAAGCGATGGCGGCTCAGATTTTCATCAATGGTGTGTTTAAATGCCATAGCGGAGTCTCGTACATCGCTAGGAAGTTGTTCATTCAAGACGAGGTCGAGTTCACTTTGTGCAAGCTCTAACTGTTTGCGTTCAAAGTAGAGGCGTGCCATTTCAAGGTGAGTACGTGTGTGTTTTGGGTTGAGAATCAGCACACGATCAAATGCTGCGACAGCCTCGTCATAATGACGAAGTTCTAAGGCACATCGTCCCACAAAAAAGTTAATTTCGGCGTTGTTGGGTGTTTGTTCAAAAAGCTGTTCAAAAAGTGAATATGCCGTAGCAAAGTCATTTTGAGTATAGGCCTTTTGAGCCGAACTATAAAGTTCTCCAGATGTTGGTTCTTGTGCCAAGAGATGTGTCCCAAGAAGAGCAATGAGTGCAATATGTGAGAGTTTCATTATTTGACCGCCTTAAAAACGCCCGTAGCGGTATTGGTGCCCGCTGTTGCACTAAATGTTCCGCCGACGGCTTGAACCTCATTACCATAGAACTGACCTCTAATGGTGCTGAGGCTAGCATTATTGGTAGTACCATTAATAGCCACATTCGCTTCTTTTTGAAGATTAAAGCTACCTCCTTCAATCGTGCCAGAAGGGGAAATTTTCCATGTTTGAGGAGTTGTTTGATTGGTTTGGAATTGAATATAACTGGTATTTAAGAGACTACCACTCCCCGCCCCAAAATTAAAATTTAGCTTGACCTCGTTGTTAGCGGTAGGGTTGATGCTATAACTAGTGGTTCCATCACTCACAGAGCCAATCACATGACCGTTATAAGCATAGGCTGTGGTGGCGGTATCGTTAATTTTAGTGGTAATATAATTATTGGCGGTATCGGCATCTACATTTTTACCTGCAACCCAATAGTTAGTGCTGCTTAGGAGTTTACTGTCATTGTTGATTTTCATTGCCCAGTACCCCCATGAAACATAGTCATTGGTATAGGTATTTTCGGTTTGCATCCAACCTGCTTGTGAGTCAAAATTTTTGATAGAAAATTCATCTTTATTTTTATAGGTCATTGTATTGGAATCTTTGACTTTGGCTAAAGATACAGGGTAGTTAACATCACCACGATCCAATAAAATAGAGCTATCGGTGGTGATACTATCATCACTCGTATCAAGATTAAGTGTCAAAGTATCTGTGGCACTGGTTCGCGTCATACCATCTTGAGTGTATGTGGAAGTTGCAATACCAACGAGATTAATGATGCCAGCTGCATGAGTAGCCGCTTGTAGTGGTGGATTAAAGGTTGGATATGTCAAATTTCCATTGTTTCCATTGTTTCCATTGTTTCCATTGTTGTTGAAAATTTCTTCTACATGATTAGTGATAGCGTGAGCGATATTGGTTGAAGTATTGGTTTGAGCAGCTTGCTCTGCTAATGCTGGCATAGTAGGAGAGGGTGGTTGAATTTGTTGCTGTGGTGATGGCGGAGGTGGTGTATTTTCAGCTTCATTTTGTTCATGCTCTGGCAATGGTGGTCGTGCATTGATTGCCCCTTGGTACAACTGCTGTATTTGTTGTGGCGTCATAACTACAGGCGGCGGTGGCGGCATATTTGGACTTACGAGTGTAAAGTATCCCGAGCTTATAATAACACTACCATGATTATTCGAAACAACAATTTCTCCATCAAGGCATGCAAGAAGTTCTACAGTATTTTGTGAACCTTCTGCAGCAGCTGTACCTGCAACGGTTGTACCCCGAATACCAATCGTGGCAGTGGATGTTTCAAGTTTAAAATTTTCAGGTGCTTTTTTACCAATTTGTCCCGTGATACTTTTAAAAGTGCCTTGGCCAAATTTGAATTTGGCTTTAGGTTGTTCTGCATCATTAAGGTACTCTTGAATATTTAATACACTTTCACTACCCAGCGTAATGACCGTTTTATCTTCAAAGGTGAGCTGAATTTGACTGTTTGCACGTGTTGTGATGATGTCATGTTCTTCAAATGTTGCGCCACTGGTAAGCGAAACTATTTTTTGATTGCGGTTGGCGATAGCCTCGCCCTTTAAAAGTGAAACTTGACCGATAGCTGCCCAGACTGGTGTGCTTATTATAAGGCACATCAAAATACCTAAACGTCCGCATTTAGACATTTTTGCCCCTTTATTTTTATGATCATTTATTGTAGAAAAAATTATCTTAAACTTACATTGCTCATAGTTTAATTTTTTTACATGTAAAGGTCTCGTTTTTAAAAGAGAAGGCAGTATAATTTATTTAAAAAAGAGTGGATATTCTGTTAACATGATTGCAAAACATATCAAAGAATTTTCTAAAAATGCCTATCGTTACGATGATTACACCGCATTACAACAAGATATAGCACATTATTTAGTTTCCCGTATTACAACTAAGCCTAAAACTATTTTAGATTTGGGGTGCGGAAGTGGTGCAGTATTTAAAAACATTACATGGCAGGTAGAGCGTTTTACAGGAGTGGACAGTGCTCAAGGTATGTGTGATCTTCACCCTACATGTAAAGAGGTTGAAATTATTTGTGAGGATTTTGAGGCACTTACATTGCTTTCAAAATTGACACCGCCCTACGATCTTTTGGTTTCATCTTCTGCATTGCAATGGGCCAATGATATCGAAGCGTTAATCTCCAAAATGGTCTTTACATGTAAAGAGGGGGCATTTGCTGTTTTTACCGATAAAACTTTCGAAACGATCTATGCGATGAGTCATCTGCCTACCTTTTTACCCAACGCAAAAAGCTTAGCCGAAATGTTTGAAACTCATTTTACATGTAAATATGAAATCAAAACATTTCGCCTCTTTTTTGATGACAATCTTTCAAAATTTCGCTACATCAAAAAAAGTGGCGTTAGTGGTGGGCAAAGAAGGTTAAATGTGACACAAACCAAAGCATTGATTCAAAATTATCCACATGAATATCTTGAATTTGAAGTGCTTTTTATTTGGGGTATATCTAAAATATTTCAAAAGGTTAATAAAATATAACCAAAATTTATAAAAATGCCTATAATAAGCATTTATCCTTAAATGAATAAATTTACTTTCCTCGTATTTTTTTATCTAAAATTAGAAAAAAATGGCAAAAAAAGTTTACAAAAATTTACTTTATACCTAAAATACATCCAAAAATCTCATAATTTATTACATTTTAAATCACCTAAAATAGGCGTTTATATAGCTTTTTGAATTTTATGATACTTTTTTTTACCTTTTGTAAGTTCTTTCTAAGATAGATGCTTTACAATGGATATACAAAGACGTACTTTTAAACCCAGTTTTAAAGTACGAAACTTAAAGGCAAAAGATAATAAGGAGACGCGATGAAAGTAGAGATCTCGAGAAGGAGATTTCTTCAAGGGAGTGTAGCGATGTCTATCGCTGGCGGAGTGAGCCTTAGTTCCTCTTCCATTATGGCGAGCGCTACATCACCAGCCAAAAAAGTTGGCAATGAAGATAAAAGAGTAGCAACATTATGTGAAATGTGTGTTAATAAATGCGCGGCAATTGCGCACGTACACAATGGAGTCGTTGAAAAACTTGATCCGAACCCACTTTTCCCAAAATCACGTAATATGCTTTGTGCAAGAGGCAATTCAGGTATTCAAGCACTGTATGATCCAGATCGTTTAAAGTATCCGTTAATTCGTGATGGTGAAAAAGGAAGTGGTAAGTTTAAGCGCGTCAGTTGGGACGAAGCATATGCTTACATTAATGAAAAACTCACCAAAATTTTAGATGAAGAGAAAGATAACCGTTCAACCGTAGCTTTTTGTGCGGGAGAAGGTATGGCAGAACATACGTTTCACAGTTTCTTTACGATGTTTGGTTCTTCTCATTTTCTTAACCATGCAAGTCTTTGTCTTGCAACAACCGTTTCAGGGTATTCACTCACCATTGGCGGTTATGGTCAAGCCGACTTGGATAATGCAAAGTATGTCATTATGGCAGGAGCCAATCGTGCGGAAGCCATTGTGACTCCCGATACCATGGATTTTTTTAAACGTACCAAAGGGCGTGGCGCAAAACTCGTAACCGTCGATCCTCGCTTTACCAATACTGCAGCCAAAAGTGACAAATGGCTTGCTATTAATGTTGGAACTGATTTAGCCTTTGTTCTAGCACTCACTTATGTTGCGATCAAAGAAGAGATTTACAATAAAGCGTTTGTTGAAAACTATTTTAATGGTTTTGATGCCTATAAAGAACATATTTTAAGTAATAACTACACTCCTGAATGGGCTGAGAAAATTACAGGTATTAAAGCAGCCGATATTTACCAAGTTGCACGTGATTTTATGGTGAATGCACCTCAATCGATTTATTACCAAGGAAGACGTACGACATGGTCTAAAAATGATTTCCAATTGCGTCGCGCTCAAGCGATCTTTTCAGCACTCGGTGGTGGTGTTGATATTAAAGGTGGTATCTGTTTTGGTAAAAGTTTAGCACTCGCTGAGCATGAAATTCCTTCTCCAATGTATGCACAAGCAAAACCAAGAATTGAAAAAGATGAAGCAGCCGTTGTGGGTGGTTCTGGTTCATGGGTCGCTTTTAGAAACATGGTGTTAGAAAAAAGAAGCCCCTATCCGATTCGTGCACTGTTTAACTACAAACACAATCCAATGCAAAATATGCCAAACAACGCTAAAACAGCAGAGTTTCTTAAAAACTTGGATTTAGTCGTTACGATTGATACGATGCCAAGTGATACCGTGATGCTCAGTGATGTTATCTTACCAGAGTGTACTTACTTAGAGCGAACCGATCCTGTTGTCTCTTTTGGGGGTATTGAGCCTTCTATAGCACAACGCAATAAAGTGGTTGATCCTATGTTTGAGAGTAAGCCGATTATGGAAATTATGCGTGGACTCAGCGCAAAACTTTCAAAACCACTGTTTGAAATCACAAAAAAATACGATGAAGATGTGCAATCATCCATTGAAGATGATGGCGAAGATAAAGTATATGGAGATTTTGATCTTACCAAGCCATTTGCTTCTTCACAAGAAGAGCTGAATGAGCATGCCGTTGCTAAGTATGAAGGTGCCGCAGAAATATTAAAAGAAAAAGGTGTCTTCTATCCTAATATGAATGAATATTTCAAAAAAACAGGTGTGAATGACTATGAATACTATCCTGATGCAAAACGCGCTTATTCTGTAAAGAATAATAAATTTGCTACGCCATCAGGTAAAGTTGAGTGTTCAGTCCCTGCACTTGCTAAAAAAGGTATTGATGCGATGCCTGTATGGAAAAAAGAGTATGAAATGGCTGTTCCTGCTGGTAAATTTAGATTTGTAACCGGTCGCCATGCTCAATTTACACAATCTGGTACATCTAACAATCGCATGTTGCTGAACCTTGTTCCTGAAAATTTTGCATGGATTAACAAACGTACAGCAGAAAAAATGGGTATAAAATTTGGTGATAAAATCGAAGTCGCCAGTAAAGTGGGTAAAACAACGATTAAAGCGTATCCAACCGAGAAAATTGGTCCCGATACACTCTTCTTTATCCATGGATTTGGCAACTACTCTGAAGCATTAACGCGCGCATATCATAATGGTGGTAATGATGCAGCGATTATTGAAGATAGCATTGAGCCAATGCATGGAGCCTCTTGTCTTCATGACACAATTGTAGAAATTAGAAAGGTTTGATTATGGCACGTTATGGAATGGCACTAAATTACAATAATTGTATTAATTGTAAAGCATGTGAAAGTGCATGTAAAGAAGAAAATGGTGTTTTACTCCTACCCGATCATTATCGTATTTGGGTAGGGGTTAAAGAGGCAGAAGGACAATTTCCCAATATTTCTATTGCGTCCCAAACCTATCAACCAAGTCAATGTCAACATTGTGACAATGCACCGTGTCAACAAGTCTGCCCTACGAATGCAACTTATTACAGTAAAGATGGCATGGTTATGGTTGATCCTACTAAATGTATCTTGTGTACGTATTGTATTAATGCGTGCCCTTATGATGCGCGTTATGTGGATAATCGAACCAATACGGTTGATAAATGTACTTTCTGTTCAGATACGAGACTGGCTAATGGTGAAACAACCACAGCATGTCAAGCAACCTGCCCGACAAAAGTAAGAGTATTTGGTGACTTGGATGATCCAAATAGCGAAATTTCACAGTTACTTGTGAATAAAGAGTATCGTCAAGTGAAGAGTCACTTGGGTACTAAACCAAAACTATTTTATATATTGTAGGAGTTTATGATGCAAACAATTTCTTTGAAAAAACTCTTTTATTTTGAAAAAACACCACTCAATTTAGTGATGGCATTTACAACTGTCGCACTTCTTGCAGCTTTTGCTGCAGGTGCGGTTGCCTACATTTTGCATGGACATCATGTATATAATGTAACAAGACAACATCCATGGGGTTTACTAATTGCGATGTATGTTTTCTTTGTTGTATCCAGTACGGGTCTTTGTATTATCTCTTCGATTGGGCATGTTTTTGGCATTCCAGAGTTTCAACAAATTGGTAAGCGTGCCATTGCGGGTGCCATTATCACGATTAGTTCAGGTTTCGCCGTTATTGGCTTAGAAATTGGTCACCCGATGACGATGTTGATTTACAATGTCTTAACACCAGGGCTTACCTCTGCTATTTGGTGGATGGGAACCTTGTATGGTCTTTACCTTACGTTTATCTGTTTAGAATTTTTCTTTTTAGCGATTAAAGTCAATCATACGTTTTCTAAAATCTTTGGTATTTGCGGTCTTTTAGTCGGTCTTGCAGCACACTCAAATCTTGGTGCCGTTTTTGGATTTTTGATCTCACGTCCATCTGCCAATGGTGTATTTTATCCTGTCTATTTCATTCTTTCAGCAATGATTACAGGATGTTATTTGGTTTTCTTAATGTATGGTTTTAGATATAAAATGAATTTCCCTGAAAAAGTAAGTGTAATGCTTGTCAAACTTGCAAAAATTTTAGGCATGCTTTTAGCGGTACTTATCTTCTTTGAAGCATGGAAAATTATAACAGCACTTTATGGAGATATGCCAGAGCGTGCAGAAACTATTTTACATGCGACGAAAAGCCCCACTTTTTGGTTCGGTGAGTTAATTTTAGGCATGTTGATACCATTTACGATTATTTTGGTCAGTAATGCCAAGGCAATTAAAGCAACCGTATATGCCTCTATATCAGGCATGGTGGGTATTTTCTTTATGCGTTATGATTTGGTTCATGACACATTGCTCTATCCTATGACAACACTCAAACGTGCAGAATACCAACTAGCACCTACCTTTGTAAATTATTTTCCTTCTGCAGCAGAGTTTGCAATAGGATTTGGTGGCATTGGCTTAGCATTATTTATGTATTATCTTGCAGATAAAGTATTTAATCTTGATGATACTGAAAGTGCACATCATTAAATTATAGTTTTTTCATCTTTTGGGGGAAATATTTCCCCCCATACCTCGCTTTTAAAATCTTCTTTGACTCCACGTTTGAATTATCAAAAATCATATGCTACTCTTGGTAAAAAATAGTTTTTTTGTTAAACTTTTTTTAAATATCTAATTCTTTTTAAGTAATAAAATATAATTTTTATTATATTTTATTTATATAATTATTAGGTCTATAGCTTTTTGGTGTCACAATGGTGATTAATAACGTTTTAGTGCTCAAGGAATATTTTTAAGAATTGAGTCTAACAATGTACAACTATGAAAAAGGAAATAAGATGAAATTACGCATAATTAGTTCAAGCATTGTTGTTATAGGTTTGCTACTGGGCGGATGTAGCACACATCCAGAAGCAAGCACCCCGAGTGCAAAAGTATTAACTGAGCCAACGGCACATGTCAAAGAGTTGATTGAAAAGTATAAACTTGAAAATGTAGATTATGCTTACGTTAAAATAGCTATAGGCAATGGAACAAGAGATGGTGCAAAAGCACTCTTAATTGATGCTCGTCCCCATCCAAAATATTTAGCAAGTACGATTCCATCAAGCTTGAATATTCCAGATACGCAAATTGATCAATATATTGGTCAATTAGATAAAGTTGCTAAAGATAAAGAAATTATTGTCTATTGTGGCGGATGGGAGTGTGAAAAAAGCCCAATCGTCGCGGGTTATTTAAAAGGCAAAGGCTTTACTAATGTCAAACTTTACCAAGCGGGTGAACCTGAATGGATTACTAAAAACTATCCAGAAATAGGCTTACCTGTAGCCCAATCCGCTTTCAAAAACAATAGTGCTCTTTTTATGGATGCGCGTCCTTATGCAAAATATATGGCAGGAACAATTCCTGGGGCTTTGTATATGAGTGATGAAGAGATCGATAAACTGAGAGGTCGATTACCTGTAGATAAAACAACCCCAATTATAAGCTTTTGCGAAGGCTATTCATGTGCCAAATCACATAATTTAGCCAAAAAACTACAAGAATTTGGCTATCAAAAAATTAGTGTTTACGCTGGTGGATACCCTGAATGGAAAGAAGCTGGACTTCAAACTACCGCTGGTGGTGCTAAAAAAGTAGAAGTAGCAACAACGCCTAAAAAAGATGCTTTTGTGGAAGGTATCAAACTAGGTGAAGATGAGGGTACTGTGGATGGGGAATGGTATAAAGCACTTATTATGAGTGATAAAATTCCTGCGAATGTAGCTGTTGTAGATGTTAGAACACCTGGGGAGTTTGCCAATGGGCATATTAAAGGGGCTATTAATATTGAAGCAGGGAAAATGAGTGCAACAGAATTTGCAGCGAAACTTCCTAAAGGTAAAGTGGTGATTATGAATTGCTCAGCAGGTGGGAGGTCGATGGAAGCATTCTTAAAACTTAAAAATACAAAAGTCGATGTGAGTAAAATATTGTACTTTGATGCCAATATCAAATGTGATAAAAATGGCAAATGTGAGATTAAGGTCAATGAACCTTTAGGTTAAAATATCTTAACATGTAAAGAAAAAAAGGAGGTGGGGAAATAGAATTCTCCCCCCTCCTTTTTTTATATTTGAATAAAAGCTTATTCGTCGCGTGATCCGAAAATTCCTAAAATTTGAAGCAGCGAAACAAAGAGATTTAAAAAGTCTAAATACAATGCAATAGCGCCTTCAATAGGTGTTTCATAAGCACCTTTGATGATATTTTGTGTATCATAAAGAATAAATGCACTAAACAAGATAGAACTAATACTAGCAATAGCTAATTGTAAAATAGGACTATGGAAAAAGATATTGATAATGCCTGCAACCACGACTACAATCAATGTAATAAATAACATCTTTCCCATTGCCGAAAAATCTCTTGTAGTATTCATCGCAAATACAGAAAGCCCACCAAAGGCAACTGTTGTTAAAATGAAGGCATTGGCGACAATACTAGCGCCTCCTGGCATTCCTAATGTATGCGAGAGTAAAGGTACAAGTGTTAAACCGCTGATAAATGTAAAACCAAAAAGCAAAATCATATTGAGTCCAGCTTTCTTTTTAGCAGCAAAAAGTCCAAATAAAAAGACAAACTCTAAAATGACAAGGCCTAAATACCAAGAAGAGATAGTTTTTGCCATACCAATTCCAACATATGAGCCAGCACTTGCCGCAAGCAATGAAGCTGCAAACAGTTGATAGGTCTGCTTAATAAAAACTCCCATAGAGCTCTCGTTGACCTTTGTTTGCTCGTAGGTACTTTCTTGTGCATTGTGTTGTATGTAGTTTCTGTCATACAGTCCCATGTAATTCTCCTTCAAAAGACGTAAAATCAAATCGCATTTTATCAAATTAATAATATGGAATGCAATTTGTGAATTGTCTATTATATGGAAAGAGAGTAAACGAAAAATTAATCAACTTAAGAGGAATAAAAAAGCTAATCTGAGCTTGTATGAGTTTAATGTCTTTGTAAGGTGTAAGGATATATAATTTCGTCCTCGTTTGAGAAAGCGGGGTTAAAGAGAAGTACCCAAAGTAGGGGATAAGCTTCACGTTCATTACCATTTTAACAATGTCAAATT